>Ga0209935_1000025_pt1 | contig 901307 bp, 800 predicted proteins | sample ThiBio_1000_plan_2_FD_183958 | JGI IMG/M metagenome (GOLD analysis project Ga0209935, IMG submission 183958) | Wastewater bioreactor microbial communities from Cape Town, South Africa - Thiocy_cont_1000_plan (SPAdes) | ecosystem: Engineered > Bioreactor > Thiocyanate-remediating >... | reverse complement strand
ATGTGGTAATCTTCTTTAAGATACTGATTTTCAAGGCTTTAACCAAATATATTCGTCGCTAAATCGCTCACAATCAACGATTTATCTCCTGAAGTTATCAACATATTTCGACTCTTGATTCGCATTATTTATAAATGGACCGCTGGTATTAGGGTCCGGAATTCTCTCTGTAAATCTGCTGATTACAGTTCGTCCTTGCGGTGATACCGGTCATCCAGTTGACTGATCTTCATCAGCTTTTTTGCTTTCTTCCGTGAGGAGGTAATTGTTCAGGATCACGACAAAATCACTTACGGCATCTTTGATTTTAGTTATGTGTCCGAAGATCTTGTTCCGATCCATACGCTCGTAATAATGCTCGATAAGGGATGCTGAAAGCTGGACGTTGGTTAGTGGTGAGCGGAGCTCATGTGAAACTTTAGCCAGGAAGTCGGTTTTCGATTGATTAAGGTCGACCTGCTTTTGCAGCAACCCATGTAACAGCGTGTTTTCCATTTCCAACTGATCAATCCGCTCAAGTGAAATCTCGTGATTTTTCTCCGTTGAAATGCAGGGTTCCATAATGAGCAGGTCAAGTTTATCGTTCATCATATTGGCCGGGTTAGTCCCGTTTTGCTTCCTGGAACCGGGACCGGCACCATCGCCGCTGCCGGTCTCGGCAAAAAACTCAAACAAGTTTGTCAGCAAACGCATAGTTATAACTACTTAGGTGGCTTTGATCATTTCTGTTTCAATGATCTTTTTCCGTTCATGATATTCTTCTTTACCGATCTCACCCGAAGCGAAACGCTTGAGTAAAAGATCCAGCGGGCCGTCTTTTTTATTGCGCTGGCCGGGGATATTGTAACGCACAGCAAATATCCAGGTCAGCATGATAAACCACGCAAACCACCAAATGAGGTCCATCCCCCAAAAACTATTGTTATAATACATGATTTCTGTTTTTAAATTGTGCCTATTATAATAGCGCGATTTCCCGGTAACTTTGAATCAGTAAATTGTTTATTTCGGCTTTAATTAAGACAAAAAGATTCCCGGACTGATCAGGTAGCAAGTCCGCAATTTTAGCGAGCGACGCTACTTTTTGATAGTATTTTTTATTTTCCCACATTTCCAATCTTTCTTCAGCCCGTGCCAATTCCTCATCAACCAATATTGCGCGCATCTACAGGCAGCCTTGGGTCCCTGATACATTGTGATATAACGGTGTTTGCTGAAAATTCCTGATAATTAAAAGGTAAATAGATGGCTAATTAAGGCGGGAGGCTGACCACCCGCCTTAAATATTAATTTTCGAAATAGTCAACATACAGCTCGTTATCAACTTCGCAAACACCGGGTGCATTCCAGGCAATACGGTCCGCCTCGTCTTTCTGATAAAGTGAATGTACCGAACCCAGGGTAACCCGGCTGCCATTGCCCTTTACTTCGATATCCTGATCGCTAACAGACCAGTTACGTGCAAGTGCTTCTTCGATTTCTTTCGTTTCGATCTCATCTTGCCTTTCTGCCTGGATCGTGATATCATTGGTAACACCGATTACACCCATTAATGGTTTAACTGCGTTTTTAGCTGCATCCCTTTGAAAATTCCAGTCCAAAGCCCCTTCCAATTTTACCCAGCCGTTTTCAACAAATACCTTTACCTTATTATCCGGTATGTAGTTCGCCTTCAAAGCGTCGATCACCTCTTTGGCGATTTCTGTATCGCTTTTTCTGTAATCACTTTGAAATTTAATCGTAATGTCTTCAGCTACGGCTTTTACACCGGCAACACTTTTAGCAGCATTTTCAGCTTGCTGTTTTTTCAGGTAATTGTCAACGGTACCTGTCAGGGTGATCACACCATCTTTGGCGGTTACGCCAATTTCACCGGCATTCAATAATGGTTCCCATTTGATCGCGTTTTCGACGTCCTGTTGTAATTGTTCATTTGTTCTCATTTTCGATGTTGTCAGAAGCTTTAATTTTTTGGCTTACTGATAGATCAAAAGTGCGGAGAATGAATTACCGGGAGAATGATGCGCGTCACCCTGTAATATGTTTGAGAACAGTTATGTATAGTTCAGACTGGTCTTTTTCAATTCTTTAGTGTATGGCCAGAGAGAAGATAATGATAGGCGATATGTAAAGATGATCCGGGACTGTGTGAAAAAACCACCGTTTTTTTGACTTATCTGGCTTTTTCATGTTTTAACGTAATGATCTTTTTGTAGAACCAGTATTTGGTAAATTCAGCGGCACACAAATAGCCCGTAATGATCAGCAGCATCCAGCCATAATAAATAACCGGCAGTCTGGTAAACCCGAACCAGGAAAATAAGGGTGTAAACGGTAAAGCCAGCACCAGCAAAAGCACAAATATCGTGGCGATAGCGAGATATTTTCCGGGCAGGCTTTTAAAGAATGGTATACGCGTCCTGACCACCAGCACGATCAGGATGGCAGAGATCACTGACTCTAAAAACCAGCCGGTTTGAAAAGCTTTCTCCCTGGCATGTAATACAGATAATAAAATCCCGAACATAAGATAATCGAATACAGAGCTTAGGAGGCCAAATGTAACCATGAACCGTTTAATAAAACCAAGTTCCCAGCGCTGCGGGTTCATCATATTGACGAGTTCCACCCTATCAGTGGAAATAGCCATTTCCGGAAGATCAGTCAACAGATTAGTTAGCAGGATCTGTTTTGGCAGTAATGGCAAAAATGGCAGAAAAAGTGATGCTCCGGCCATACTAAACATGTTGCCGAAATTAGCGCTGGTAGACATGAATATATACTTCATGGTATTGGTAAAGGTTTTACGACCTTCTTTTATACCCAGTGTCAATACTTCCAGGTCACGGCTCAACAAAACGATATCGGCCGACTCTTTGGCCACATCTACTGCGGTATCGACTGAAATGCCCACATCGGCCATATGCAATGCCGGTGCATCATTGATCCCATCGCCCATAAATCCAACAACGTGTCCGGCTTTTTTTAAAACCGAAATGATCCTTTCCTTTTGATCAGGTTGCACTTCCGCAAAAATATCGGTAAGCGGCGCTTTATGGAACAACGCGGAGCTGCTCATTTTCATCATCGCCTCACCGGTGATGATCTTCGGAGATTTGATGCCGATCTGCAGGGCAACGCTTTCAGCCACCAAAGCATTGTCCCCGGTTATGATCTTTAATTTAACACCGAGGGTATTTAGCTCTGCAAGCGTATCTGCGACCTTAATTTTTGGCGGATCGAACAGCGTGATGAAACCTAAAAAGATCATTTCCCTTTCTTCAGCTTTGGTAAAATCCACGCTGGGGTCAGTCTTTTTATAAGCAACCCCCAGCGTCCGGTAACCTGCTTTGCTTAACTGGTCATACTGTTGCAGAATGGTTGCTTTGCTGGCTGCCAGCGCGGTAATTCCTCCATCACCGGTTTCCACCTGTGCGCAGATCGACAGGATCAGACTAAGCGCCCCTTTGGTAATGGCTATACTTTCATTCCCGTTCCTGACCTGGATGGTCAGCCTTTTGCGTATAAAATCATAAGGTATTTCTGCCTGAACACTGTAGACCGCATCATCACCTTTGAAAGCCGCGCAGATCGCCTTATCGATGGGATTGCTGAATCCTTGCTGTAACGAGGCGTTCAGCCAGGCATATTTTAATACCTTTTCACTGTGCTTTCCGTTACTGTCCAGACTGTCTTTAACATTGACCTTACCCTCGGTTATGGTACCAGTTTTATCGGTGCAAAGGATATTCATACTGCCCAGGTTCTCAATTGCGGACAAGCGCTTGACGATCACATTTTGTTTAGCCATACGTCTGGCACCATTTGAAAGGTTGACACTGACTATTGCAGGCAGCAATTGTGGGGTGAGCCCAATGGCCAGCGCCAGCGAGAACATAAAGGAATCCAGTACGGGCTTGTGTAAAAAGACATTGATCGCAAATATCAGGAGCACCAAGAGCAAAGTGATCTGCATCAGCATATAGCCGAATTTTCTGATCCCTTTTTCAAATTCTGTCTCCGGGGCTTTGAATTGCAAGGCGGCAGAGATCTGACCAAACTCCGTATTTTTCCCTGTATTAACGGCTATCACTGTCGCTTTTCCACTCAGCACATGCGACCCCATAAACACCACGTTAGTTCTCCTGGCCAGGGGTGTGTCAACAGTTAAAATTCCGGCATTTTTTTCAACCGGGTAGGTCTCGCCGGTAAAAGCAGCCTCATCAACAAAGAGTTCCTGCGATTGCAGGATCAAACTGTCGCCGGGAATAATATCACCAGCCGATAGCAGAATAATGTCCCCGGGAACTACTTCTTCAACCGTGACCGATTTTTTCTTGCCGTCTCTAAGCACATCGCAATGCAGCTGTACCAGTTTCAACAATTCGCTTACCGCTTTTGCCGCCCCCTTTTCCTGCCAAAAGCCAAGGCCGCTGCTGATCAGCACAATGACAAAAATGATAACCGTATCAGGTATATCGCCCAAAGCGGCAGATAATATCGCCGCCCCCAATAACAGCAGGGTGACAGGGCTTTTGAACTGAGAAAGAAATAAGATCAATACTGAAGAATGTTCTGCCGCTTTAATGCTGTTCGGACCAAACACTTTTGCTTTTTTTAAAGCCTCTGCTTCGGTCAGCCCGGTACTTCGACTGGCCAAGCTACTAAATGCTTCGTCAGCGATTAAATGCCAAAAATCTTTCGGTTTTTTTTTGGCACTTGTATCAGTCAACGCCTCCATTTCCAGTCCAGTATTTCGGGCATATCTTTACCATGGGTCCGGATATAGTCCTTGTGTTTAATCAGTTTATCCTGCAGTTGTTGTTTCAAATAAACTCCTTTACTGCCAGTTTGCGGCAGGCGGTCGATCACATCCATCACCAAATGGAAACGGTCCAGCTCATTCAGTACGGTCATATCAAATGAAGTGGTGATCGTTCCCTCTTCATTATATCCCCTTACGTGCATATTGACATTGTTGGCCCGGTTATAAGTTAAACGGTGCACCAGGTAAGGATAGCCGTGAAAGGCAAAGATGACCGGCTTATCAGTTGTAAATAATTCGTTATAGTCCTTATCAGTAAGACCGTGTGTATGTTCTGAACTCTTTTGCAGTTTAAACAGATCGACAACATTGATCACCCGGATTTTTAATTCCGGTAAATGCTCATGAAGGATCGAAACCGCCGCAAGTGTTTCCAGCGTCGGTACATCACCGCAGCAGGCCATCACCACATCCGGTTCGGAGGCCTGGTCATTACTGGCAAAATTCCAGATGCTGATTCCCCGTGTGCAATGCTCCACGGCTTCGGTTATCGTTAGCCACTGTGGTGCAGCATGTTTGGCCGCCACGATCACGTTAACATAATGGTAGCTTTGCAGGCAATGATCCATCACCGAAAGCAGGCAATTGGCGTCAGGCGGTAAATAAACCCGCACGATGGCTGCTTTTTTATTGACCACATGATCTATAAAACCCGGGTCCTGGTGGGTAAAGCCATTATGGTCCTGCCGCCATACGGTCGAGGTCAGCAGGATATTCAGCGAGGCGATTCTTCTGCGCCAGGGTAGTTCCGAACTGGTTTTCAACCATTTGGCATGCTGGTTGAACATGGAATCCACGATATGGATAAATGCTTCGTAACAATTGAACAGCCCGTGCCTGCCGGTTAGCAAATAGCCTTCCAGCCAGCCTTCGCACTGGTGCTCGCTCAGCATTTCTACTACACTGCCTTCAGGGGCCAGGAATTCATCATGTGGCTTTACAGGTGCATCCCATTGGCGGCCGGTTACTTCAAAAACAGCCTCCAGGCGGTTAGATACCGTTTCATCGGGGCCAAAAATCCGAAAGTTCCTTTTTTCCTGGTTGGCTTTGATTACGTCGCGTAAGAACCTGCCGCAGACAAAGGTATCGCCTTCGCCCAATGTTCCGGGGCTCGCCACGCTTACCGCATAATCACGGAAGTCAGGCATACGTAGCTCACGTAATAGCTGCCCGCCATTGGCATGCGGGTTAGCGCCCATCCGGCGGTACCCTTTGGGAGCCAAAGTTTGCAGTTCAGGGATTAATTTACCCTGTTCATCAAATAACTCTTCAGGCTTATAACTTTTCAGCCAATTTTCCAGTAAAGCTAAGTGCTCAGGTGGCGCTGACGCTGAAACCGAAAGCGGGATCTGGTGCGCACGAAAATTCCCTTCGATCTGGTAACCATCCACAACTTTTGGCCCGGTCCAGCCCTTGGGTGAACACAGGATGATCATCGGCCAGCGGACCGGTGAGCCGTTGTGATGCTCCGCTTCATATTTCACCTGCTTGATGCGGTCAACCGCGTAATCAAGCGCCTTGGCCATTGCCATATGCATGGTTTCCGGGTCGTCGCCCTCCACAAAAATGAGGTTCCAGCCATAGCCGCTGAACAACTGGGAAAGGTCTTCATGCGGTATCCGTGCCAGCACCGTAGGATTCGAAATCTTATAGCCGTTCAGATGTAAGATGGGCAGCACAGTGCCATCGGTCAGCGGGTTCAGAAACTTATTGGAATGCCAGGCGGTAGCCAACGGCCCGGTTTCCGCTTCGCCGTCACCGACCACGCAGGCGACGATCAAATCGGGATTGTCCATCACCGCCCCAAAAGAGTGGCTTAATGAATAGCCCAGCTCGCCGCCTTCATGGATAGAGCCGGGTACCTGCGGAGAGGCATGGCTGGAAATACCACCCGGATGCGAAAACTGGGTAAACAGTTTTTTCAGGCCGTCCTCATCCTGCGATATGTGCGGATAGATCTCGGTATAGCTGCCTTCCAGATAAGTACCCGCGACCACTGCCGGACCGCCATGTCCCGGTCCGGAAACGTAAAGCATATTCAGGTCGTATTTATTGATGATCCGGTTCAGGTGCGTATAAATAAAATTTTGACCCGGCGTGGTTCCCCAGTGCCCTAACAACATGTTTTTAATGTGCTCCAGTTTGAGCGGTTCTTTCAGCAGCGGGTTATCACGCATATAAAGTTGTCCGACAGAAAGGTAATTAGCGGCCCGCCAGTAAGCGTCCATTTTTTGCAATAGTCCGGGTGACAATGCCTCGGTTTCTATATTGAACAATTCGGTTTCCATAATTTAGTTTTTATCGGATTGGGTTAAGACGTTACGCAGCGCCTGCGCAATCATCAGTTCTTCATGTGTTGGTAACGCGCGAACCGAAACCCGGCTCGTAGCTAATGAAATATGTTCCTGGTCCTTATTATTAGCCCATTGGTTTAGTTCGATGCCAAAAAAATTCAGGTCGCGGCAGATGTGTTCCCTTATCTGAGGGGAATTTGCGCCGATGCCGCCTGTGAAAACCAGGATGTCCAGGCCGCCCATGGCTGCTGCCAATGCGCCGATCTGCTTTTTCGCCTGGTAACAAAATACTTGTATGGCCTCCGCTGCTTTTTTATCAATAGCTTCGTTAGTTAATAGTTCTTCCATATCACCGGTGCCGGCGATCGCGATCATTCCGGACTTTTTACTCAACAGTTCGTCGAGTTCGGATACACCCAGTTGGTATTCTTTAAGCAAAAAAAGGATCACGCCGGGGTCAAGATCCCCTGAACGGGTAGCCATGACCAGGCCCCCGATCGGGCTGAGGCCCATCGTGGTGTCCAGGCATTTACCGTTTAGCACCGCCGCCATACTGGCTCCGTTACCGAGGTGTGCGATGATGATCTTGCAGCTGGCCGGATTGGTCCCGTCCGCTGTTAGCTTCTGCATAATGTATTCATAGGATAGCCCGTGAAAGCCGTATTTGATCAGCCCGTTACCCTGATAAGCTTCGGGCAGTGCATAACGCTTGATGTAGGATGGGAGGTCTTTGTGGAAAGCCGTATCAAAGCACGCCAGGTGTGGTATGCCCGGAAAAGCTAAACGGAAAGATTTGACCGTACCGAGTTCGTCAGGCAGGTGGTTAGGTGCCAGATAGACAAATTCATCGAGTTGTTTCAAAAGCTCATCGCCGATCAGTTCAGGGGCGCGGTGGTCAGGTCCGCCCTGCACCAGCCGGTGGCCGATGGCGCTGATCGTAAACAACTGACTTTTTAACCAATGAATTGCGGCCCCAACCGCAGCGGCCATATTCGCATGATCTGCCGATTGATCCAGGGTTTCTTCCGCCTGGCTGCCGCTAACCTTAAACTGACACAAACGTGTGCCGATACCGTTGATACTGGCGGAACTTTTCAGTCTTAGCTCAGCCAGTTCGTATAAGCCTAATTTCAGGCTGGACGAACCGCAGTTAACGGTCAAGAGGTAGTTATCTGCGTGATCTGTCATCAAAACAAAACTACGCCGGGACAAGGCTTTTTTTAATGACCGCCGCCGTTATAGAAAATGACCTTCGTCATTAATTATGGTTTACGCTAACAAAAAGGCTTTCAATTGCTTATTAGTGTTGAGCATCATTAATTTCCAAGCCATCTGTCAGCTGTAGCCCTTTTAAATAGCTGATGTATGTAAAGGCGATCATGTAGTCAGGTCCTCACCAATTATGGAAAATACCGCGCTATTAATTGCTATCATACAAAATGCCATTGACGGCATCATCACCATTGATGATAAAGGCACGATCGAGCTGATCAACCCGGCCGCTTGCGCCTTATTTGATTACGAGCCGGACGAAGTGATCGGTAAGAATATTAGTTTATTAATGCCTGACCCTGATAAGGTTCAGCATGACAATTTTCTTCATCGCTACCGGGAAACGGGCAGAGCCAACATCATGGGCGTTGGCCGTGAAGTACTGGGCCTGAGAAAAAATGGAACGATATTCCCTTTTCGTTTAGGCTTGAGCAAGGTACAGTTTGCCGGACGGCGGATCTTCACCGGTGTTATACATGATCTTAGTAAGGAAAAGGAAGCAGAGCGTCAGTTGAAAGATTATGCTGCCCATCTGGAGGACATAGTAGAAGAACGAACGCTGGCCTTAAGGGACAACGTAAAGGCTCTGCAGGCTGCCCGGGATGACCTGACTATGCTGCTCAGTAAAGAAAAGGATCTGGGTTTATTGAAAAGCCGTTTCGTTTCAATGGCATCACATGAATTTCGTACACCGCTTACATCGATCAAACTTTCCGCGTCTATTATCGAAAAATATGCCGAACCGCTCAAGCGTGAAAACATTACTAGGCATGTTGGTAAAATCAAAAATGCGGTCGATAACCTGACGACCATATTAAATGAATTCCTTTCCCTTGAAAAACTGGACGCAGGTAAGGAAGATGTCAGTTATACGGATTTCGACCTCGTCAAATTTTCGGAGGAGATCACGGAAGAAATGCAGGTCATGTCAAAAAAGAACCAGCATATTATCTACTTGCATTCCGGCACCTGCAGTACGGTTCGGCTTGATCAGAACCTACTGAGAAATTGCATCAATAACCTGATCACCAATGCTATAAAATATTCCGGCGAGAATACTTTTATCGATTTTAACACGGAGATCAATGAAACGCATTGCATCATTACAGTTAAAGATAATGGAATCGGCATTCCGGAAGCCGATCAGGAGCATTTGTTCGAAGCGTTTTTTCGGGCGCACAATACCGGCACGATACCCGGGACCGGTTTGGGTCTTAACATAGTAACCCGGTATGTCGGCCTGATGAAGGGTTCTGTAAATTTTAGATCAGAAGTAGACAAGGGAACATTATTTACTATTGAATTTCCAAATCATGAGCAAGAACATATTAATTATTGAGGATAATGATGACATCCGGGAAAACGTCGTCGAAATACTGGAACTGGCCGGATTCAACGTTCATCAGGCACCCAACGGAAAAAATGGAGTGGACCTCGCCATTCATCACCATCCTGATCTGATCCTCTGTGACATCATGATGCCGGAACTGGATGGCTTCGGTGTCTTATACATGCTCAACAAAAACCCGGAAACCGAGCACATACCCTTTATCTTTTTAACGGCAAGGACAGAAAGGTTTGATCTGCGAAAAGGAATGGAAATGGGTGCGGACGACTACCTGGCCAAACCCTTTGATGATCTGGAATTATTGAACGCAATCGATATTCGTTTAAAAAAGCAGATGGCACAGGAAAAGTTCTATAGCAAGTCACTCGACCGGCTGCATAATTTGTTCAGTAAAAATGACGGACTTTCCGAGCTGAAAAATATTATTCAGGAACGCCGGACAAAAGCGTTTAAAAAGAACCAAGTCATTTACTACGAAGGAGATAAAGGAAATGGACTTTACCTGCTGCTAAGCGGTAAGGTTAAATGCATTAAAATCGCTAAGGACGGGCGCGAGCTGATGACGGGGCTTTACGGTCGGGATGAGTATTTAGGCATCAACGCCATGCTGCTGAATGAAGGACACTCTGATACAGCTACAGCAATGGAGGATTCCATATTATGCATGATACCCAGGGAACTTTTGGAGAAGCTATTGAATCAGTTCCCGGACGTGGCCAGAGAATTCATTAAGCTGCTGGCGCAGGATATCAAGGAAAAGGAAGAACATCTGCTACAGATGGCCTACCATTCGGTCCGAAAGAAAATGGCCGAAGCGATGGTGCGCCTGCAGGTGCAACACCCCGAAACGGGACAAGGCTTCAGGATCTCCCGGGAAGACCTAGCCGCCCTAACCGGCATGGCAACAGAATTTGTAAGCCGGACATTGACCGATTTTAAAGACGAAGGCCTGATCGGTAAAAAAGGAAGTGTGATCACGATCTTAAAATTAGAGGAGCTGGCGAAAATGAAAAACTGACCAGTATCATACTTAAATGCGCCGCAGCGCATGCTTTATCAGCATCACAAATTATAGGTTTGTACTTTAAATATAAACTTATGAAAGCAGTAGCCTATGGCGTCCTGGCTATTGAGAAAGAATATTTCGCCAAAGCCAATAATAAGAAGCATGATATTACGCTTATTGCTAATCAGTTGGCTATGGACACCGTGCATTACGCAGAGGGGAAAGAGGCCATCATCCTGCCGGAATACTTTATGCTGACGATAGATTTACGCAATAAATTAGGTAAAATGGGGGTTAAATATATCTTTCCCCGGCCTACCAGCGATAACCTCGCGGCTTTACCGGCAATCGCCGAACAGATAATCACAAATCTCGACAGGGCTAATGAGACTAACTGGCTTTTTCCTGCTTCCTGAAGGATCAAAATTTAATAACAGAACTTCTATAAAAACAATTGCCAATGTAAAGACGGTGAGCGCTGAAAATCACTTGACCAGTAAAAATTTCAAGCTACACTGATTTAAAATTAGATTCCAGCCTTGTGATTGAATTCGCGTACGTCTATGATGTCATCAATGTATTATTCCCGGAAGTGACCAAAGGCGTGGCTTTTACTGTAATGGTTTACTGATGAGGAGATCACTTTTAAATACCACTGTAGGCCATATTTAAAATACTGCGCTGCTGGAATAACAACTGGCTAACTTTATTTACTAAAAAGTGCGGCTGAAGCGGATCGTTCGATTTGATCAATAATGCAGCTTTTCCAGAAGTTGTGGTGAAACCGTACCCGAGTTACCTCCGTAACCCGTTACTAAAATTCCTTTCACACCCGCAGACGAAATCATGGTATATGCGTTTGCTTCATCCGCCCGGTCTGATTTTCCCTTCATCGCGGTAAATATCCATGATCTCAAAATCCGCCGCGTCTTGACTAGCGGAGTCAGACCTGATACAGTTTTGAGCTAAATTAAATCTGTAGTATACTTTTGCTGCCGCAATATATCGATCGCTTCAATTACAATTGCATAATACACAGACCATTTTCGCAGTCCCTTTTTTGGATATTTTCGATTTTATTTTATCGGAAAGCTGGTTATTTCAGGTATTTTGTAATTGATCTGCGGGCGATCATTACCGAAGCCTGGTAAAACATCATAATAGCTAAAAGTTAGATATTTTTGAGTTATGAATGTCGAAGTCAGAAGATACTCTCTCGCAACTAAAAGCTTATTGGGAAAGGGCACTTTAACGAAGTCAACTAAAGGACAAACTATTACTTTAACATACGTTGAAGGGGCATTAAAACTCGAAGCAAGTGCGCTGTGCCATCCTTTAAAGGCTTTAGAAAAATTACGCTTACAGCTAGAAGAAGCTGACAATTCAGTATTAAATATCATAGGCTGTAGAAGCGATGTCGCTTACAAACCCAATGGCGTAGGTAAAAGTTACATGATTGAAGCTGGAAAGCAAGCAACAATGATGGTTTCCTTGTTTGATCTGACAGAGGACTTAGATAACTTGACTACTGTTGCTGAACATAAAACAGCTTATCATAAATGGATCGACAGTTTGGCTGTTCTAAAATGACTAGAATTAAGACTCTGAAGCGATAGTAGTCAATTCAGGGTTTTGGCTTCGTGTATAACGTAAGAAATCTAAGTTTTTCTGAGTTGACATTCAATAGTTATCTACCCTTGTTGACTTTTAAGAAGTCAATGTAAATGGCACTTGAACTCCAATCCCAACTAATTTTAGAAAAGTCAATTCAAGAATTTCACTATCCCTATAAAGTAAGAATTTGATGATTTTCTGAGTTAAGATTGTTAGGTTCTATATCTGAGCAGTTCCATTTTAAAGAGTACTTAGCTGTGGGTTAATGAAGGAAAGAGTGTAATGAATTATTCAGCAAAGTTAGGCACCAGGATGTGACACAAGGCAAGGAACTACGGCATAAACCCACAGCCTAATACTCAGGTGTCCATTTATTCCGTTCCTCACTTGCATTTAGTCAATCCTTACGCCTGTATGGGCAACATAATTCATTTAATTACCTATAAATATGACTAAACAATAGAAAATTAGTGCGCCAAACGTGCGCCAAAACGAACCAAATCATGGTTCTATTAGCAGTTAGTACTATATTTGCTGATAACTGAATTGATTAAAAAAACTATAAACAAGATTATCAAACCTGTATTTCTAGCTTATAAACAAGGATTTAAAACAAGAACACCCCTTAGGATTAACTAAGAGGTGTCTACTTCAGTGCGCCCACCTGGGCTCGAACCAGGGACCAAAAGATTATGAGTCTTCTACTCTAACCGACTGAGCTATAGGCGCTGAAAATATTCGATATTTTCGAGGCGCAATATTACACAATTAGGGTCACTTTGCCAAAGTGTAGACTAAATTTTTTTAAAGTTTTTAGGGCAATATATTCGGCTATTAGTAACTGGCTCAATATCAAATCTTAAAATGCTTCGCCTAAGTTCAGCATAATAGCACGGTAACCCTGGCTAAAGCCGTAATCGACACCAATATTGGTGTTTGCACCTTTGTTAAATTTAATACGTAAACCTGTTCCCGCTGCAGGATGCCACGACGTGAACAAGCTTTTTGAACCGCTTACCGTGTTAACGTTGGTAAACACAACAAAACCAAGCAGCCCGTTATTAGTAATATCTCTGCGATACTCTGTCTCAAAATACAAAAGCGTTCTCCCGCGATATCGGTTTTGATCTATACCTCGTGCGGATCGATTATAGGGGTCCCAACCTGTACTTGGTAAATCCAGATATGGGGTTTTGTTCGAGAATGCCTTCCATAGATATGACCAAAAAGCAAGGGTATTTTGTTGATTCGGTTTTTCGGGGTTTATAGAAATGTACTTACGTACATCTATATACAGCGAAGTCCAGCTTTCTTGGCTTCCTAACAACTTAGGGTTAACTCGGTAAATAACATTGGCGTAAGCTCCCGGTAATGGGTTAATGGAGTTATTGCGGGTATCATACAAAAGGTTTAGGGTAACACCCGAGGAAAATGAATTACCATTAACGCCGTAATTATAACCGGTAAACTCTTTTAAGTCAATGTTAGGTTCATCGCTCCTTACGTCTATCCTGTAATCAAGATCATAACCTATACCGGCAAATAGATACGGCTTAAGACGTTTTAAAACACTTTGATAAAAACGGATGTATTTGTAATCAACCAGAGTGCGATCAAGATAGCCGTTTCTATTACCCAATCCCCACGTATATTGCGGGTATACTAAAAAACGCGTATCACCTTGTACGGTCCATTTATTATTGGGTAGCCAGATGCTGGTGCGGAGTGGTAAACCAAACCTGCCTTTAAAATTAAGATAGGGTGTGAACGTGGCGCTGGATATATTAGTGGTTTGCCTTGGGCCAAGGTAAATACCTGCAGTTGTACTGGTTATTAATGCCTTACCGGTACCACCTGGTACTTGTCCACCGAAGGGCAATATGGAGAAATAAATGGTCTTATCTTCAGAAAAGCGTGGCTTACTTGTTTTTGGTTTAAATATAGATCTGTAGATGTCTATCACATCTGTTTGGTTAGCTGTATCTCTAACCGTATTGTTACCGGGTATTATTGTGGTTGCATTTTGTCCGTAGGTGGTGGCAGTAAGCAAACATAGAAACGCAGCGGCAAGTAGTTTATACATAAAATAAAGTCAGCATTTGTATAACGTAATTTAACGATAGGTGTATAAATGTCCTTTGTACCTAATGTTTACGCAATTGAGTGTGGTAACGCAACTTACGCACTACCATCGTGCCAAAAATTAACAATCCTATCAAAAGAAATAAACAGGAAAGCAATATAATTGCAATAGCAAATAAGCAAGTATGCACAATATCAAAAACATCATATTTGATTACGGAAACGTAATTTTTTCAATTGATTTTAAACGCAGTCAGAAAGCTTTCAGGCAATTGGGGATTTCAAATCCCGAAGAGTTTTTTGGTCACAGGCAACAAGATCAGATATTTGATAAGTTTGACAGGGGAGAGGTAAGCGCCGACGAGTTTCGTTCTTACGTTAAGCAAAAGATAGGTAATGCCAACGTAACCGATCAACAGATCACTGATGCCTGGAATAGTTTGCTCATAGGTATAGCACCCGGCAACCACGATTTGTTATTAAAGCTAAAAGAAAAATACCGTACCTTTTTGCTGAGCAACATAAACGATATCCACTATAATTACATCATGAACTATCTTAAAACCGACTTTGGTTTTAACGATAACGAGCACTTGTTCGAAAAAACTTATTACTCGCACCTCATTGGTAAACGCAAGCCAGAATTAGCCATTTTTAAACAGGTATTGGAAGAGAACAACCTTGAAGCAGAAGAAACATTATTTATTGATGATTCTCCACAACATTTGGACGCAGCCAAAACCTTAGGTATACAAACCTTTTTAATGACCGCGCCTGATAACATACAGCAGTTTGCCGGGCGCGAACACCTTTTAGATTAAAGTGTAAATTAAACTTTTGCTGCTCTGCGCTTGCGCTCTTTACTGATCAGGCTTAGTTCGCGGCTCATTTGCCCGGCAATAGCAGTATTTTCCTGCGCACGGCGGAACAAATAAGGCAGTACCGCTTTAACAGGGCCATAGGGCACGTATTTGGCTACATTGTAGTTAGCGTTGGCAAGGTTAAAGCTTAGGTTATCGCTCATGCCTAATAGCTGTGAGAAGTATACGTGAGGGTTTTTATGCTCTATCTTTTTCTCGTTTAGCAAGTCGGCTAATAGGCGACAGCTTTCTTCGTTATGGGTTCCGGCAACGAAGGCAATGTTGTTCACGTTATCGGCGCAATAGATTATGGCGTCGTTATAATCGCGGTCGGTAGCTTCTTTGTTGGGCTGGATAGGAGAGGGATAACCTTTTTCTTCGGCACGTTTACGCTCTTTTTCCATATAAGCACCGCGCACTATTTTAGCACCAAGTATAAAGCCTTCTGTTTCGGCAACAGCATGGTCGGCAATCAGCGAAGCCAGCTTATCATGGCGATATAATTGATAGGTGTTGTAAACAATGTTCGTTTCCTTGTTAAAGAAACGCATCATGTTTAAAGCAAGATGGTCTATTGTTTTTTGTATCCAGCTCTCTTCCGCATCTATCATTACCGGCACGCCCTCAGAATGGGCCATCTCGCAAATGGCCAATACCCTGTCTTGCGCGGTTTGCCATTCCAGTTGCTCGTCTACGCTTAGTTTTAAACCTGCATCAAGTTTTTCCAAAAGCGCAAAACGTGCAACACCGGTAACCTTAAAAACGGTAAGCGGTATGCTTTTGCTTTTTGCAGCAGTAAGTATGGTACGGATGATTTCGTCACGCGTGCTGTCAAAAACCTGTTCGCTATCTTCACCCTCAACCGAGTAATCTAAAATAGTCCCTACGCCTCCTGCAGCCAGGTTAGCCGTTGTTTTAGAACATTCTTCGATAGTTTCACCACCGCAAAAATGTTTAAATATGGTTGCTTTGATAATGCCTTTGATAGGCAAACCAATATTCATGGCGAAGTTGGTAATTGGTGGGCCTATCTTTACCAAAAAGTTAACGTTAATAACCTTAAATAGCCAGTAAGCGCGGTTAAGATCTGCATTTGTAGAATGGCGGAAAGCGATCTCGGTATTTTCGAAGGACAGTTTTTCGTTCATGTATTGTACGGCGTTCGGGGCGGAATAAGTTAGCCCAACAAACCTGGTGAATTTTTCACTAAGTGTAGGCTATTATTTATAAACTCCTAACCGATTGCAAAATTATAAAATGATAACTCATTATTGTACGAATAGTTTAATTTTGCCAACCATGATTGAATTTAAGGTAGAGGGCGATTATATCCCAATGATACAGCTGCTTAAAGCGGTTAACCTGGTGCAAACCGGCGGGGAAGCACAGATAGTTGTTGCCGAAGGTGAAGTAAAATACAACGGTCAGGTTGATTATCGCAAACGCCTTAAAGTAAAAGCCGGCGACGTAGTTGAATTTCGTGGCCAGCAAATAAAAGTGATATAAGATTTGCCCATGCCAACCATCCAAAGCGACAGCTACCCAATATTTTTTAAGGATACAATACAGGAACTGGTAAATTTTGTGGAGCGCGGAAACTACTCGCGTTTTTTTATCCTAACCGATGAGAATACAGGCGAGTATTGTCTCCCGGAGATACAAACAGCCCTTGCCCATCTTGATAAAACAGACATCATTGAGGTTAATGCCGGTGAAGAAAGCAAGAACATCGATTTTTGTGTCGGTATTTGGAAAATGCTTATTGATTTTGGTGCTGACCGTAAGGCTTTGATGATAAACGTTGGCGGCGGTGTAATTACCGATATGGGCGGCTTTGTTGCATCGACCTATAAACGCGGGATAGATTTTGTGCAGGTACCGACATCTTTGCTGGCACAGGTAGATGCATCTGTTGGCGGTAAAACCGGCGTAGACCTTGACGGTGTAAAAAATATAATCGGCACATTTACACAGCCGAAAGCCGTTTTTATCAATGTGGATTTTTTACGGACCATGCCGCCGCGCCAGATCTTATCAGGCCTTGCTGAGATGCTGAAACATGGTTTGATAGTTGACAAGGCTTACTGGGACAGTCTGAAAACGAGCGACCTCAGATTGCCATCTGCCGAATTGGTGCATCGTTCAGTTGAGATCAAAAATGATGTGGTGATAGAAGACCCCCATGAAAAAGGTATCCGCAAGGCGTTAAACCTGGGCCATACTATTGGTCACGCGGTAGAAACATGGTCATTAATGAATGATGAGAACCATCTTACACATGGTGAAGCTGTTGCTATCGGCATGATATGCGAGGCATGGCTTTCTAATAAAAAGATTGGACTGCCGGTTGATGAGCTTGCGGAGATCACCAGCGTGTTGATGAAGCTTTATCCAAAGTATGATCTACAGGAAGATACTTTTGATACCCTTTTGCAGCACATGCAAAACGATAAAAAGAACGAGAACGGTAATATTAACTTTACTTTATTGACACGTATAGGACAATACAGTATTGACAATGTATGCACACCTGACGAAATTTGCGACAGCTTAAAGTATTACGCAGCATTATAAATGTCGTCTATAGATTCACGTTCAGAAGCCGTTATCGTATTGGTAAGTTTACTTATCCTGCTTACGCTAACAGAGATGTGGTTTAGCTATCGCGAAAACCGCAAATACTACGAAAAGCGCGATACGCTGACGAATATTTATCTAACATCCCTTGCCTTTATCCTTAACCTGGCTGTTAATGGCAGTACGTTTTTCTTGTTGCATTTTGCATGGCAATTTCGCCTGTTTGAGATACATAACACCTTTTGGTACTGGTTTGTACTGGTAATAGCGCAGGATTTTCTATACTGGGTTTTGCACTACACCGGCCATTATTGCAGGCTGTTTTGGGCCATGCACGTAACCCATCATTCATCAGAGCATTTTAATTTTACCACGGGTTTCCGCTCAACGGTTTTTGAGCCGTTGTACCGTACATTTTTCTATTTGCCATTGGCATTGATGGGCTTTAACGCTGTGGATATTTTATACGCTTACCTGGTTACTCAATTATACGGTAACATGGTCCATACCCAATATAAAGTGCCTCTGCCTAAATGGTATGGGTGGATATTTGTAACGCCGGCACATCACCGCGTGCACCACGCTTCAAATATTCCTTACCTTGATAAAAACATGGGGATGGTACTCATCATCTGGGATAGGTTATTCGGTACCTTTCACGATGAGGACGCTGATGAACCTGTAAAGTATGGCCTTACTCATCAACCCGAAGATATGGGCCCGGTTAACGTGATTTTCCACGAGTGGAAGGCACTTATTGCCGATGTGCGAAAAGCCCCCGGCTTTGGTAATAAGCTTAAATACCTGTTTAACCCACCGGGATGGAGCCACGATGGCAGCACCCAAACTGCAAGGGTTTTACAGAAAGAGTATAAAAAGGCTGCTCATCAACATCAGTATACGGCTGCAGAAGCAGGCGCTTAAAGAGAGATGTAATACATATTAGCATATCTTTTAAGTTCACTATTGTCTTTTGTTAGCGGCTTATCATCTATCAGCAGCTCATCTATATTATATTTGCTGGTATTCATTACTGCTTTCAATTTGTATTCTTTATCAAGCTTCAGATAGAATACTTTATCAACCGAGTTAACCAAAAAATTTACTGGTAAATAGAGCGAATAATACTGAAACGCTTTTTCGCCATAGATCATTGGTAGTTTGAGTGAAAACTGGAGTGGTGTGGCCTGTCCCGAAGCGTCCTTAATGTAAAATTGTATTTGGGATGCAGTAAAAGCACCATCTTTTTTATCATCAAGCAGGTCTGTTCCGTTGGCATTTATTACGGCAAAATTAACATCGGGAACTCTTATGGGTGGTTCGCAGCCACATAGTTTGTTGATCTTTTTGCAGGCAATAGTAACAACAAACATTACTACAAGAAGTGCTATCGTCTTTTTCATGATATGGTTTAATTTTAGTTACGAATTTATTAAACAGTATGCTACACCTGTAATAAATAATTATGCGTATGCCTCGTAATTAGTTGTACATTAGTTGATAAGAAAATATGATTATGTATTGTAAATATTTGCTTGTTTTAATCTTCACCGTCTATGCAAGCGTTGGTTATACGCAGGTAAAAAGCAAAAGGACTCCTGTTTTGGCCAGCAGAACAATTTTCTTTGATGACTTCGCAAAAGGTAAGCTTGACCGTAGTAAATGGACGCCGGTTGTTACAGGCATGCACGTTAATGATGAGTTACAGGCTTACGTAGATTCGGGCAAGGTTATATCTTTCACTAAAGGTAATGCAGAGGGGGCTACCAACGGAGCCCTGGTATTGAGCCCTACGTATTCGCCCGGATTTAAAACATTCGATGGCCAGCAGTTTGATTTCATATCGGGCCGTATCAACACTAAAGATAAGTTTGACTTTACTTATGGCACGGCGTCGGCGCGTATTAAAATAACATCCGGCGATGGCTTATGGCCGGCATGGTGGATGCTGGGGTATGGTAACTGGCCCGATTGCGGCGAAACAGATATTATGGAGTTTGTTGGCGAAGCTGACTGGGCAAGCGCTGCCGTTCACGGTCCGCATTATAGCGGCGAAACGCCATTTGTGAACCGAATGTATTTTAGCCGGGATAGAGATGTTACGCACTGGCATATATATTCGGTTGAGTGGACGCCCGAAAGCTTACTGTTTAAATTTGATGGCGTACCTATGTTTAGGGTGAATAAAGCAATGGCCGAACACTATGGCAACTGGGTATTTACCAACAAGCAATATCTTATATTGAATTTCGCGGTGGGAGGGGTATACCCATTTAAGGTGAACGGTATTAAAAAGCCTTATTATGGGTTATCCCAGAAAACATTGGATTTAATACGTGCCGGTAAAGCAAAAATGATTGTAGACTGGGTGAAGGTAACTCAAAATGTTAGATAACCATTAAAACCGGTAGTTAAACGATAAATAATGTATTGACCCTTCGGTTGAAAAGCCTTGTGAATATTGAATTGATATCAGATCGGCGGGATTAATAAATATTCCACCACCGTAACCATCATGCCAATTGGAGGATGCCTCACCCGGCACCCAAACACGACCTACATCGTTAAATCCCGTAATACCAATAGATCCCGGGAAAAGGTAAGAGTTAAAATTGAATACTTTAAGCCTGAATTCTAATCCATTATAGGCCATGCTTTTGCCGGTGAACCGCCATGTATGGTAACCCCTCAAAGTTTGCAATCCTCCAAGTTTTAACTGCTGAAAGTATTCGGCATTACCTATTGTTGTACCCCAGCCTGTTCTGCCGGCAATAATTAACGTAGAATCGCCTCCGGGGTTAAGAAAAAAGCTAAACTCTGTAGATAATTGCGCATACTGTTTATGAGCATTATTGAGTTGTTGCAGGCCGGTTACATTAGTTGTCCAGTAAATGCCTTTGGTAGGGATAACACTGTTACGGGTATCATAGGTAAAACCGGTAATGAATCCGGCGTAGGCACTGCTGGAAAAAACACTTTGATCAGGGTGGGATTGATCATAAACCTGAAGGAATTTTTGGTTGTTATTGGCGACATTACTGGTGTAATATTGTCCAGCTAAACCCGCATATACAACGAGTTTGTTAAAATTGTGCGACAAACTGATATTGGCATTCACCAGATCATACCGGTTGCGATAGTATTCGACGGGCTTTTGCAGATCACCTTTTTCATCGGTGGTATGGTTCTGCTCAAAAACGGTTTCGTTACCAATGCCAAAAAAGTTATTGACACGGTTGGGGCCCAGCGAGTGTACATTGATGTTAAGGTTATTATTGCCTACAGCCTTTTTGAAAATGCCCTGGTAGGTTAGCTCAAATGAATGCCTTGCCAACGAATAATTAACTAAAAACTCGTTCCGTGAAGCATATGGCTCTTTTCTGAAACCGTGCTTAGTAACAGCAAAACCGGCAATTAATGATAGCCCATAATCATTATTATAATTGGCCAGAATAATCGGCTCCGATCGGTCAAACTTGTAATTTTCCCGGTTGTAGGTATTTACTGCTGTATCGGCAGAAAGTCTTAAAGTAGCTTTAGATTTTCCTGAAATAATATTCTCCTGGTCAGATCGGTCATAAACCGATAGCCTATGCTTTACATTATCGGCGAAATTAAAGGTATCAACGCCACTACCACCTATTAAACGTATTTTTATAGGCGATTTGCCGGAGCCGGTGACATTAAAATCATCATCACCATCAAATCCATATAGTCTTACTTCCTTAGTTTGTTTAGCAATAAACGTTCTGTGGTAAACAAGCTGCTTCTCTTTGTCGCTCTTTGCGATTTTATGCACGGTAACATCAATCATGCTGTCTATTAAATAATTGATGTCAAACTTTTCCCGTTTATCAGATGCCGGTATATCCACAATTTTGGCCAAAAAGTAATAATAGGTCATGCCCCAGTCTGGCATATGATCTCGCCGGGCTTTCATGGTGTTAATGAGTTGGTGTGCCGATAGTGCGTAAATTTTAGGGGGAAGCCGCTTAAATGCAGCTTCAATTACTTCATTGGTCAGGTGTTGCTGTATGTAGCTGATCTGTTCATGCCAGTCAGCTTCATCTAATCCGTTTAAAAAATACCGATCAAAATATTGCGCGTTGATATTCCACGCTTTAACGTCTCTTATGTTTTGTTGGTAGGGTTGGAATTTAGATTTTAACCATTGATGAGCAACAATCCAGGGAAGTATGCCGGAAGTTTGGTAGTAAACCTGATCGCGGTCGCGAGGTATGGGGGTATAAACTGTCTGCTTCCCATTTTTGTGTTTTTCCCATCTCCATTGATCTTCATGCCGGTCCCAATCTCCGAGGAGCATATCCAATAACCGGGCCCTCAACACTATTTTTGCATCAAAGGTTACATCATTATCCTCTTTTATTTTTTTCTGTACCTTAAAGGTGTTGTCGGTCTTAGTAGCATCCTCAGGCTGTCGTTCTTCAAAGAGGTATACTTTGTTCGCGTAGTCTTTTCTATATTCTCCTAAAGCTTCATCATCAGCAAGGTAAACTATTTCCGGATGGGTATGCTCAATATTCAAAGCCTCTGCAAGAGGAGGAACGGTAAGCGCCGCGAAGGGATTAGCGGTTGATACCTGGTCCTGCAGAATATCGCGCGCTACAGACTTGCGAAGTTTTGGTGATAAAACCCTTGCGGCATCCTTTTGAACAGAGCGCAAAACCCATTCCTGCCCACTTGTATCTTTTAGCCGCAGCGATGATGTTTGCATGCCACCGCCTTTCCGTTCAATTAACAGCCCACCTTTTTCCTTTTGTATATGCAGAACCCGTAGTTTAACCGGAACGGCCCAAAGCCTGCGATAATTCTCGCCTAACAATACTCTATGTAATTTGCTTACCCTGTTATATTGCGGCGCAATAGCAACGGTAATGCTATCGTTTTTTATGGTTTGTGCGTAGGTAGTTGCACACATGGTTAAAGCCATCACAAACGCTTTTGTTAGTAATAATAAATGCTTCATGTAATGGTTCAGCTAATTAGCTTTAAATATAACTTGCTGTAATTACATTTTACTAATTCATCATAATAATATCCGCTATTATTATATCTATGCGTTATTAGAAACTCTTTGTACGTAGTCTGATTTCTTTCCTTCCGGACATACTTATATCGTGGTGTTCACTATCTGAGCAATGGATTGAGCAATAATGGTAGGTTAAGGAACTGCTTAACTAAGCTGGGAAGAAATAGTTTTACCGGTATAACCGGGTATATGCCAAAAGCTTACAGAGTAATAAATTATTTTTTTACCGCAGGCTTGTTGTACGTAAACTTAAGGATGTTACCGTTTTCAAATTCGTCTCCCTCGTTAGAAATATACAGGTTTCCTTCTTTATCAAAAGCGATGCCTTCCGGCTGGGTAAATCGCGAGTGCGGAAGCTTGTAGGTTGCTTTTGCGCGCCACTCGGCATCTGTTATCAACAAAAGATTGTTAGTTGCAGAAAGTATGTACCATAGGCCGTTTACAGGATTTTTAGCGAGTGCTGAGGGATGAAACGCTTCGTCAGCCCCGTTTTTTTTAGATAATTTCGGTAAGGCTATTTGAAAAGTACTCGTCTGCTTCAAGTTATTTTCATCGGTAGCATCAATTATATAACCGCCGTTTAGTAAACTTCCGTTTTCGGTATTGCAGTCTTTACATAGCACATATATTTTGTTTGTGGTGTTATCGATATATAATCCTTCGTATTCGGCTTTGGGAAGTATGCCTTTCAGTTGTTGCACATCAGACGGTTTTGGCTGTTTAATTTGCTCAATAGGAAAAGTAAACAAAGTGCCGTTACTTTTAAGCACGATGATACGGTTGTGAAGAATGCCGATATCCTCATAATCTCCTTGTTTAGCAAAGTGTGTGTAAGCCGGCTTCCGATCGCCGGGTTTAAAATAAAAAACACGCCCGTCTTCGTCCTGAACGGCATATATGGTATCAGCCTCATTATTCTTAAAAGCGATACCAGAAATTTCGAGCAGGTTTTCGCTCATTTTAAACCGTTGCGGTTTATCCAGTTGATAACCGGGCGGACTTACTATTTTATCGTTGCCGCTGTCAATACACGCCTGCAGAAAAATAGATAATAGGGCTATGATCAAAAAAATAGGTCTGTTTAAACAGCGTTGGCTTGACATTAGTGCTTAATATTAACAATCGCGAATATCATGAAAGCTACAACAGATACAATTAGCCCAAACATGAAAATATTATATGAATATCTTAATAAACGGTATTTATGACCTAAAACAACGCCTTGTGAGTAGATATCCGTAATAAGGCTATCATAAAGGTATTCACTATCATGCATAACTTTCTGCATACCGGCTTTGTAATTTTCAAGGCTCATGCTGTAAAAATTGCCAAAGAAAAGCAGGTTTACCTTTTTATTATCTAAATCGCTCTGGGTATAGGTTCCATCGGGTATAGATGGCCTGGTGGCCAGTATAGCAAATATCATGGCGGATAAACTTACTGCGATAATAAGTGTGGTGGGTATTACAAAGTAGGGGTGGTCTTCTAACCTGCGCAATAGCAAACTGATGATAGCCGACAATATGATGGAATTAACGGTGATCATGATATGCGCCTTATTGTCGGCAAGGTCGCTTAACCGCTGATGGTTGGTTGAACTCACCCTGAACATGGTTTGGACACCTTTATCCTGCTTATCCTCTTTTTTCTCTTTGGCAACTGCCAAGCTTTTAGCGTTTTCTTTAACTTTACTCTTTTTGGCCTCTTGTTTGGCTTGTTTCGGATTGTCAACGTTCCATTCGTTCTCTTTTTTTACCAGTTCAAGCAGGTTTCTTTGCTTTCCGGCATCCAGCAGCAAACGGCAATAGTCCGTATGGTAACGGTGTTGTTCCATTAGGGCAATAGTTTTTTGGCGCCATTGATGCTTGCTGATATCATGTCCGATAATGTTAATAGCTTCTTTTCTTAGTGCTTTGCTTTTTTCGCTAAAGTTATCTCCACCCAGATGGAAAAGGTCAGCATCGCAAATGATCTGCTCTAAAAATGTTTCCGGCTTTTGAGGCATACGGGTAGCCATAATGCATTTTACTACCTGTTCGGTCACTTCTTCATCTATAGCGATAGAACGCAGGTAGTTTTGAGCTAAATTGGCACTATGTTGTTCATGTTGGTCAAGGCTTTCCAGATAACCGGTATCATGAAACCAGGCGGCACTTACTACAATAAAATAATCGGTATCATTTAACTGGTAGTGGTTACCAATTTGCATACACGCGGCCGCTACATCCTCAGTGTGCTGCTGATCATGGTAAACAAGTTTATGATTATGGTGAGTTTCGAAAAAAGTTAAAACATAGTGTTTAACCTGTTCTAATTGCGATTGATAGCTCATTTATGGTTTTGATAATAACTGATAAGCGTAAAAGCCCTTAAATGTTTTATAAAATAGATGTGTACGATGATGGTATCGTGTAGGTTTTGTCTATAAAATTAGTTTTTGTTTTCCAAACCTTTAGGAAACCTATCAGCAATTAGGTTAAGCTTTACCCCAAACTCCAGCCATGCCTTAAGCCCGGCTAACACCAAAGTAAAGCCACCAGTTGCATCTATTACACTTTTCATTTGTTCATCCTTGCTGCCTTTAAATCCTGAATTGATGATCTGTACAAATGTAGCAGTATCAGTTACTGCGGTAAATTTCCATTCAACAATTGTAGGCGTTTCGCTGCCCCACTCAAGTACAATAAGTTTATTGCGTTCAAAGGCTTTAACCTTTACAGGAATAGAGTGACCATACATTTCCCATGTCCATGTCAAATCTGCATCTGGCTGTATTTTTCCGGTGCTATGGGTAAACCAAAACTGGGTGGTGTGTTTAGGGTCGCATACGGCATCAAAAACTTTACCTGCCGGCCTGTGTATAAGCATACCGGTATCAGCAACAGGTCCTCTTGCAGCGGATTGTTTTTTCATGAGAGTAAATTTAAGTTAATTTTTGATACAACGATGCATCCCTGCATCCTACAACACTTGTGTCGCATTTATACCGGTATATTGTCATTTATGACAACTTCTCTTGAAGCCTTTTCAGTTTAAATTTGCGTTATGAGGTTTATACATTAAATTAGTAACATACCAAACCTAAATATGATGAAAAAAGTAAACATTGCTTATTGGATCTTCACTATCCTGTTGGTGTTAATGATGGGTTTTTCTGCCGTAATGAGTTTCAAACGTACGCCGGAAAGCGATCAAATGATGGCCCATATAGGAATTGCCCCGGCACTTATGCCTTTTCTTGCGGTACTTAAACTACTTGGCATAGCCGCTTTACTTACACCAGGCTTAAAAAGACTAAAAGAATGGGCTTATGCCGGTTTTACATTCGATGTTTTAGGTGCCATCTACCTGTTCATAGCAGCCGGTGATCCTGTAAAGGCCTGGGCGCCGATTATTGTAGCGTTGATGCTGATATTCGGGTCATACATCTGCTGGCGTAAGAAAACAGCTTAATATTAGATAGGAAAACCTGTTTAAAAATAAAGCCGTACCCCATCGCGACGTACGGCTTCAATCATTAAAACACGAGTAGAAACAAAACTATCTTATCTCCAGCCACCTCCAAGAGCACGGTAGAGGTTTACTTCGCTTATAAATACATCTCTTTTGATATTGGCTAATTCCAGCTCGGCCGTCAGTACATCTCGTTGCGCGGTAATTACTTCCAGATAGTTGGCGCGGCCTACCACGTAAAGGTCATTGGCCACGCTAACCGCGTTTTTAAGTGCACGCACCTCCAGCTTTTTTTGCTCAAAATACTTGCTGTAGTTTTCCATGCCTTTGAGGTTATTGATCACTTCCTGGTACCCGTTCAAAACAGTTTTTTGATAATTGAATAGTGCCGCTTTGCCTTCGGCTATTCTTGAGGCATATTCTGCCTTTAAGCGACCACGATTAAGTACGGGTGCTGTAACATCTGCCAGTAAACCATAAACAGCAGATCCCGGATTGAAAAGTAGCGCTCCTTTAAAGGCATTATAGCCGATATATGGAGATAATGTAAGGGACGGAAAAAATGCGGCACGGGCACTTTTAATATCAGCATTCAACGCGGCTAATTCCAATTCTGCCTGTTTCACATCCGGGCGGTTAAGCAGCATTTGGGTTGGTACGCCGGTTTTTAGCTTCTCCGGCATCGTTAACGTTAACAGGGAAGTATCACGTTCAATTGTTCCGTTAAATGATCCCGTAAGTAAACGCAATTGGTTCTCCGTTTCTATGATCTGTTGTGCCGTGCTGTATTGTAAACCGCGTGTGTGGCTCAGTTGGGCCTCAAATTGCTGCACCGCCAGTTCGGTAGCCCTGCCGCCTAACTTTTGCACCTTAACTATTTCAAGCGCGTTTTCCTGCAGTTTGATGTTCTTATTGATCACATTCTGCTCCACCTCAAGTGTTAAAAGTTGATAATAGGCAGTAGCAATCTGGCCCGTTAACTCCGTGGTAAGCAAACGATAGGCACTGCGCGATGCCAGGAAACGCGCCAGGGCGGCATTCTTCTGGTTTTTTAATTTGCCCCACAAGTCAACTTCCCATGATGCCCTGAAGCCTAAAAACAAGTCGGCGGTAGGGTTGGGGATGCGTTGCTTATCATTGATGTTTGGCGATAGGTTGGTATCGTAGTTACCAACGCCGTTCATGGTATAATCTCCATAACGCTCCAAACCTGCACGAGCATTGAAGTTGACCGTTGGCAGCAACAGCGATTTGTTGAACTTTACGTTTGCCGCAGCCATATCAATGCGCTGCAAAGCCGATTGCAGATCGGGATTTGCCCTTAAAGCGGTGTCTATCAGTTTCAGCAAACGGGCATCTTTAAAAAAACTTGCAGCAGGCAGGTAACCTGCGTTTAATGTATCGGTACTGCCATCAAACGTTGCCGGCAAAGGCTCATTTGTTTTCGGCTCGATAGGTTTAAAAGTTTTACACCCTGCCGCCACAACCAGCAGCAGGAGTAAAACCGATTTGTATATAGTTGATTGTTTGACGTGCATTTTAATTTACATTTTCAGGAACTTCAATTAGGTGGTGAGATGTCTCTGGTGCCGGCTTTTTATTTTGGCCGATGGATGCGAAGATCACATAAAGGCCGGGGATAAGGATAAGCCCGAAGACGGTACCGAAGAGCATACCCCCGGCAGCAGCGGTACCAATAGATCGGTTACCTAATGCGCCCGCACCACTCGCGATACAAAGCGGTATTAAACCCGCAACAAAGGCCAGGGAAGTCATCAGGATAGGGCGCATACGTGACACGGCACCTTCTACCGCTGCTTGTAAAACGGTTAATCCTTCGCGCTGGCGCTGCACAGCAAATTCTATGATGAGGATGGCGTTCTTTCCTAATAAACCAATGAGCATAACCAGTGCTACCTGCGCGTAGATGTTATTCTCGAGACCTAATATCTTGAGGAAGAAAAACGCCCCGAAGATACCTGTAGGTAAGGAGAGAATAACAGGAATTGGCAACAGGAAGCTCTCATATTGTGCAGACAACAGCAGGTAAACGAATATTAAACAGATAATGAAGATATATATCACCTGGCTACCGGAGAGGATCTGCTCCCTCGTCATGCCCGACCATTCAAATGTATAGCCTTTTGGCAGGCTTTTATCGGCAACGGCTTTAATGGTACTGATGGCATCACCGCTACTATAACCAGGCGCGGCGTCACCCGTTACCATGGCCGATGTGTACATGTTGTAACGCGTTAGCTGCTCGGGGCCAAAAACACGTTTCATGCTGATGAAGGTAGAGAACGGTACCATTTCGCCGTGCTTGTTCTTGATCATCAGTTGGAGAACATCCTCAGGTTTGGTACGAAACTCAGGCGATGCCTGTACCATTACCTTATACAGCTGCCCAAAACGGATGAAGTTTGAGGCATAAAAACTACCCATGAGCGTTTGCAGGGTAGACATGGCTTCATCAATGGTGATACCTTTCTTGGCGGCCATCACCTGGTCAACCGATATCATGTACTGCGGGAAGTTAGCATCAAAACTACTGAATGAGCCATCTACCTGTTCGGTAGCATTTAGATCGGCAAGGAACTTATTGGTTACCGCGGCTGTTTTCTGCAGATCGCCGGTACCTGTTTTATCCAGCACCCGTATCTCAAAACCGCTGGAATTACCAAAGCCCGGTACTGTAGGCGGCGGGAAGAACTGTATAGAAGCATCAGTTAAATACTTAGTCTTCTGCGTTAACTCTTCGGTTATTTTAGCAATGGATTTGTCGCGTTTTTCCCAAGGCTTCAGGTTGATCATCACCATACCGTATGATGCACCTGCAACGCTGTTCACCAGGCTGTAACCGGCAAGGGTAGATACCGATTCAATTTCGGGAATATGTTTGCTTTGCGCTTGTATGGCCGACATTATCTGCTCAGTACGCTCTACAGTTGCGCCGGGTGGGGTGGTGATGTTGGCGTAGATAACGCCCTGGTCTTCTGTTGGAATAAAACCGGTTGGTAAAATGGCACTCAAGCCCCATGTAGCCGCCAAAAAGAATAGTAGCATGGCAACGGTAATTATTCTCCGACCGGCAATACGCGTAATAAGGCCCGAGTATTTGTTTTGAATACCATCGTAGCGTTTGTTAAAGCCGGTAAAGAACCTGCCGAGTAATCCTTTTGATGGCTTGCTGGCATCGTGCGGCTTTAACATTAGGGCACAAAGGGCAGGGGTAAGGGTTACCGCATTAACACCGGATATTACAATGGATATTGCCAGCGTTAGTGAGAACTGCCGGTAGAACACGCCAACCGGCCCGGTCATAAACGCCACCGGCACAAACACTGCCGACATTACCAGTGTAATAGCGACGATGGCTCCGCTGATGCTTTTCATGGCACTTAGGGTGGCATCCATTGGCGACAAATGTTCTTCGGCCATTTTTACGTGTACAGCTTCAACTACCACAATAGCGTTATCCACTACAATACCAATGGCGAGCACCAGCGCAAACAATGTAAGCAGGTTAATAGAGAAGCCAAGCATCTGCATAAAAAACAACGTACCTATCAGGGCCACAGGTACCGCCAATGCCGGTATCAGCGTTGAGCGGAAGTCCTGAAGGAAAAGGTACACCGCAATAAACACCAGTATAAATGCCTCAACCAATGTGCGCAAAACCTCATGGATGGATGCATCAAGAAAGCGGGATACGTCGTAATTGACATTATACTCCATGCCGGATGGAAACTGCGTTTCCTTTAACTCGGCCATGCGGTTTTTGATGTTGTTGATCACCTCTCGGGCGTTGGAGCCGGGCCGCTGTTTGATCATGATAGACGCCGATGGGCGGCCATCTGTCTTGGAGATCATACCGTAGGTTAAAGCACCAAACTCTACATCAGCAACCTGATATAATTTAAGTACGGTACCGCTGCTGTCTGCACGCAATACGATATTCTTGTATTGGTCCGGCTCAAAAAATTTACCGGGATAACGTAAGGTATATTGCAGCAACTGCGGCGATTTATCGGAGCTTTGCCCGGTAGAACCCGGCGCAGCCTCTACGTTTTGCGCGCGGATAGCGGCAATAACCTCATCGGTAGAGATATGGTAGGCCGACATACGATCGGGTTTAAGCCAAACACGCATGGCGTATTCTTTGGCACCCATGATCTCGGCACGGCCAACACCGTCTATTCTTTTAAGCTCCTGTAAAACGTTAATATCTGCAAAGTTGTAAATGAACTTCTCGTCGAGCGTGCTGTCCTTACTCATTACGTTAAGGTACATCAGCATACTGTTTACCTCTTTCTCGGTAGTTACGCCGGCTTTAATAACCTCCTCGGGTAACTCATCAATAATAGTGGAAACACGGTTCTGCACGTTTACCGCCGCCTGGTCTGGGTCGATACCTACATTAAAGAATATCTCGATAACCGTTAGCCCGTTGTTGCTACACACGGTACTCATGTAGGTCATGCCGGGTACGCCGTTAATGGCGCGCTCCAGCGGGGTTGCCACGGCCTTGGCACAAACTTCGGCGTTGGCACCGGTATAGTTGGCCGTTACTGTTACGGATGGCGGCACAATATCCGGGAATTGGGTTACTGGTAACTGTATCAGTGCCAGTACGCCCAACAGCGTTATAATAAGAGAAATGACCAGTGATAACACCGGTCGTTTTATGAAAACTTCAAACATGTTTACTATTGCTAATAATTACATCAAAATAGGAAAGACTTACTCGTCTTGCGCTTTCATGGCAAGCAGGTTTTTGGGCGGCGCAACTGGTTTAATGGTCATACCGTCGCGGGCGTTTTGGGCACCCTCCAACAGTATGCGTTCTCCGGGTTTAAGGCCATCCTTTACCACGTAGTAGCTGGCTAAACGGGTAATGGGCTTAAATGCCTGCATGTGTAATTTATTAGCAGCGTCTACCGTGTAAACGTAGCTTTTGTCCTGTATATCAAATACGGCTTGCTGCGGCAGCAATATCACACTATCCATTTCTGTAGTGATGTATAGCTTGGCCGATGCGCCGTGTCTTAGTAATTTGTTTGGGTTGGGGAAACGTGCCCTGAAATCTATTGAGCCTGTGCTTTGTTCTATCTGCCCCTCAACGGTTTCTATCTTACCGGGATGGTTGTATTTACTGCCATCAGATAGTACAAGTTTTACTTGCTCATCATCTTGCTTGGTTACATTCCGGCGTGCGCGTTCATAACGCAGGTATTCTGTTTCGGGAAAGCTGAAATAGGCAAATACTTCGCTTATGTCACTAATATCGGTTAGGAGTGTGCCTTCTTCAACAAGGCTTCCGGCTTTAAGTGGTATACGGTCAATAATGCCATCAAACGGTGCGCGAATGCTGGTATAGGCAATATGATTATTGGCACTTTGAACAGCGCTTTGGGCTTCCTCAATCGTTGCCCTGTCCGCATTCAATTTGGCTTCGGCAACATCTAATTCTGATTTTGAGATCACATTTTTATTAACCAATATTTTGATGCGTTCCATTTCTACCTCCGTAGCCCGGGCAGCGGCACGGGCATTGCTTAATGCAGCCTTCGCCTTGCTTAGCATCACGCGAAACTCTTCATCATTTATTTTGAACAGGAGTTGGCCTTTTTTAACGGCCATGCCTTCGTCTACAAATATCTTTTCTAAAAAGCCTTTAACACGGGTACGTACCTCTACGTTTTTAATGGCCTGTATATCGGCTACGTAACCGGTTTGTAAAACGGTATCAGTTTGTTTAAGTGTATAAACCGGAAAGCTTGGTGCTTCTTCTTTCTTTTTGTCGCTGGCGTTACCACCTGCGCATCCGTATATAAGTACTGTTAAAACCGCCAGCATATTATACACCGGCGCATATGATTTTTTCATTTTAATAATTGCTGTAATTAAATATTTAAAACGGCTTAGCCGCAAGAGCAGGAAAATACTGCAAGGAGCAGTGTTTAATTACAGCAGATCAGAAAGGACTTAAACGAAAGAGATGTTCGTACTGGGCAAGAGAAAAAGTACGGTGTTCAAAAAAGCTATGGCTGCTTATTCGAAGATGTTTTGCAAAGTTAGAATAGGTAAAAACCTCGGCTATGGGTAGGTTAGCTATAAAATTTACCTGGTTGTTAACCGTGTACCGGTTACGGGTATTTATTTTATGCTGCTCCTGTTGGTCGTTCTTTTTGCATTTACCGGGGAAATTAACAAGAAACGAAAAAAGTGTATCGTCACTAAAGCAAGTGCCGATATCGCAGTGGCTGTTAAAACGGTGGTTCTCAAACGGATTGGTAGGATGATAGCAAACCAGGGCGTTAATGAGCCATACGCAAAGTAAATATGTACTCCACTTTTTTAACATGTATCAGTTTTCCTTAACAGAAACGGATAGATATGGTTTCTGTAATTGCGAAGTTACTATATATATGTGTAAAGTATACACATTATCGCAAAAAAAGACGTGCAATCTAATAATGTTTGTTAAACAACGTACCAATAATGATAATGCCCTATTGGTTTTTACCTTTTATGGGTATAGTAAACCAAAATGTTGAGCCTTGGTCAGCCGTACTGTTTACACCTATTTCACCATGGTGACGCTTGATGATCTCGGCTGATATATACAGGCCAAGGCCGAGGCCTGAAATATGGCTTGATGATTCCTGCACACGGTAAAACCTGTCAAACAAGAAATCTTTTTTATCATCCGGAATACCTATGCCGAAATCTTTAACGCTTACCTTAAAATTGTCTTTATCTAAACTACAGGTAACAATCACTTTATTGGCTTTAGGCGAATATTTAATGGCGTTGGTGAGGAAGTTAGTCACTACCTGCTCAAGACGGGGCCTGTCGGCACTTACCATCATTTCACAATCAGCCAAATATTCTATTTTGTGTGTGGTATTTTGCGCATACACCTCCTCAAGGCATTCTTTAACCATGGCAGCAGCGTCAAAAGACGAATAATTGAGTACCATTTTACCTTCCTGTATTTTGGTAACATCCAAAAGATCATCTACCAGGGTGGTTAACTTGCCGGTTTGTTTATTAGCCTTATCAATAAACGAGGCCAGGGTGGTGTCTTTCCCGTCGGTCTTATCAACCATACGCTTAAGTATTTGAAGCGAGCCTTTTATGCTGGTGATAGGGGTTTTAAGTTCATGGCTGGCAATGCTCATAAACTCATCCTTCTTTTGCATGAGTTCTTCAGCAGCTTTACGGCCTTTAATTAAATCGGTAACCTCGAATCCGAAGAAAGCAATACCGTCAACATTACCATCTTCTGAATAAACGGGGGTATAAATGAAATCAAACCAGCAGTCCTTTTTTTCACCGGTTTTGTGATCATACCGATATACGTGGAAGGCATTTTTTACAATGGTTTTCCCTGTTTTTAGTACCTGATTTTCTACCTTGAAAAGCTCTGAGTTTTTCATATCAGGATGCACTTCGAGGCTTTTGCGGCCAAGGTAACTCCTTTGACCATCAAACTTTTCAAAGGCCTTATTTACAAATTCGTAAATTAATTCTGGACCACGTTTAATGGTAATAAGGGCCGGGGCATTGGTGAATATACTATAGAACTCGTCCTGTTGTTTTTTAACTAACTGTAGCAGTTCTTTACGGCGGCTTTCGGCCTGTTTTTGCTTGGTGATATCAATAATATAACTTACGGAGTTAATGGCGGTATTATCTTGTGTTAACACAGCCGAGCCCATCAGTACCCAAAGCTTATCTCCATTACGTTTTTTGTATTGCTTCTCAAAAGGCGGAACAACACCTTTTTCTTTTAACTCGTTTACCGCCCATTCGCTTATAGCTATGTACTCAGGCAGAGTGATCTCCCGCCAATTGAGCGGATTTTTTTGTACATCTTCCCTTGTGTAACCGAGCATGTTAAGGAACGCATCATTCGTTTCAATGATACGGCCATCCATGTTGGAGAACACCATACCGATCATGTTACTTTCAAACACCTTACGGAACTTACTTTCACTTTCGTAAAGGCGTTTTTCAGTTTCTACCAGGCGGGTAATATCAATAATAGAACCTACCAAACGGTGTGGTGTATTAAATTCGTCTTCAAGTATACTGCAACGATCCAGTATGATAGCATAAGTGCCATCGGCCTTGAGGAAACGGTACTCTGCCGACCATTGCCCCTGATGTGTATTAATCGCTTCATAAACGCCTTGCTCAATACGTAGGCGATCATCAGGGTGTATTTTCTCAAACCAAAAGCTGATGTTGTTCACCTTCTCATCCAGCGGGTAGCCGAACATGGTAGTAAAGTTCTCGCTGCGCCACATGGTGTTGGTTACCAGGTCCCAGTCCCAAATGGTATCGTTAGTAGCTTTTGATACCAACTTAAAGCGTTCTTCACTTTCAGTAAGTTCTTTTGTACGATCCAATACGCGCTGCTCCAATTCATTATTTAAATTACGGAGACCTTCGCGGGCAGTTATCAGCTCGTTGTAATTATTTTTTAGTTTCTGCTCCGATTTCTTGCGTTCTGTAATATTGCTTAAGCTTACTACAAAACCATCGTTCATTTTGGCTATTGCAGCCTGATACCACTCATCATTGTCGGCTTTAAGCTCAGTGCTAACAGGTTTGGCGCCTTCCGCAATTTTGATATACTGGTCAAACTTGATAAGATTGTTCAGATCAGGCAGATCTTTAATTGATGGCTGGTTATCCATCTCCTCGCTGTTTTTACCAACCAGATTTAATGCTGCGTTGTTGTAAGCAATGCAAACAAAGTCAACCACTTTATTATTGGCATTACGCATCTCTCTAAATGCCATAATAGCCGCAGAACTGGCATTAAACACCCCTGAAATAATGTTGTTCAGCTCAGTAATAACAGATATATCCACAAAAGATATGACCACGCCGTCTGCGGTTCTGTCTTTTTTAATGTAAGGCATTATGCGCATCAGGTTATTTTTACCATTATTGAGCATAATTTCTTTTTCCATCATTTGCCCGCGTGAAAGCACGGTATGTATATCATTTATGAGATTATCATATTTGATATTGCTGGATATATGATTGATAGGGCGTCCAATATCAGCCTCTATCAGATTGATCATTTTTACGGCAGCGGGGTTAAACTTGCGTATACGCAGGTTGGCATCAATAAATATCTGCCCTATATCCGTACTTCGGAAGTAGTTGGTAAGGTCATCATTCAACTCTATAAGCTCACGTATCTTAAGCTGGTGCTCGGTATTTAATGTATGCAGTTCCTCGTTAAGTGATTGCAACTCTTCGTTACCTGATTGCAGTTCCTCGTGAGCTGATAGTAATTCCTCATTACTTGATTGCAACTCCTCATTAGTTGTTTCCATCTCCTCGATGGCCATTTGCAGGTTGGTACGGGTTTCATTGAGCTCCGCTTCCATTTCCATGAGGTACTCAGACTGTTGCTCATTGCCAACAGGCGGAATTTCTATACCATCTTTAGGCAGGCTTTCAGTTTTTGTTTCGGTAAACATGAGCAGCGTATAGCCGTTCGACGATCTCGAGTCGGGTGGTTTTACCGTTATCTGTAATAAAATATCGTTCTCTCCACGTTTGAAGCGAACACGGTTAAGATGGGTCTTCTTGTTTTCTTTCCATGCCTTGCGTATAGCGGTGTTTAAAACCACAGATATATCTTTGCTGAGCATGTTAAGGATATTCAAATCAAGTTTTTTATCCGGTAGGGTAAGGAACTGATTGAAATTCCCAATAGTTTCTTTTATAGTGTAGCTCTTATCAATAAAAATACCTACCGTTCCAAACTCTTCGAGTATAAGGTCCCTAAACTCGTCTTCCAGTGTTCTGGGAGAATCAGTATTAGCGACGTATAGCTTCCTGTCAGCATATTTAAGCCCGGTGGTAGCTGCTGAATAGGTGTGGTGCAAACCGTAGTTAATGGTGCCGGTTTTTTGATAGATCTTCCATTTGCCACTTATCTCTGTTAATCCATCCTTTAAGCTCGAAGAGTTTTCACTTGAGCCTAAAAAAAGGTAGCCATCGCGGTTAAGAGAATAATGAAGCGTGGCCAAAACCTTTTGCTGCAACAGATTATTCATGTATATAAGCATGTTGCGGCAGGTAACCAGGTCGTTTTTTATAAACGGCGGCGATTTTATAACGTTATGCTTGGCAAAAACAATTTGTTTGCGTACCGATGGTATAATAGAGTAGTTTTTACCTTCTTTGACGAAATATTTTTTTAGCAGGTTGGCCGGTACTTCTTTGTCTATACTTAAAGGATATTTATTACGGGAGGCAATATCAATGCTTGCTTCGTCAACATCAGTAGCAAATATTTTAAGTTCAAGTTTTTTTCCTGTACGCTGTAATTCTTCAATAATCAGAATGGCTATGGAATAAGCCTCCTCCCCGGTGCTACAGGCGCAAATCCATATTTTAAGCATTTCGCCATCTGACTTACGTTCTATAATTTTAGGGATTATATCCTTGGCCAGTATATCAAAAGCAGGTTTATCACGAAAAAATTTAGTTACGTTGATCAGAAAATCCTTTGCCAAAATTTTCACCTCGGCAGGTTTCTCATTCAAGAGTTCAACATAGCGCTTAAAGTCCTTAATATTTAAAGCATTCATGCGCCGGTCAATCCGCCTGAGTATGGTTGGTGTTTTATACAGATTAAAATCCTGCCCACTGTTGGTATGCACCAATTTAAAAACCTGGTTCATGAGTGCATCATCGGGTTGGTTGTCCTCTAAAGATGGTTTATGCTGCTGGCTAACATAGTTGTAAATTTCTGTATGCATTTTAGCCGGTGGCAATATAAAATCAGCATTACCCGAAGTAATGGCACTATTAGGCATGCCATCAAACTTTGCGGTTGAAGGCTCCTGGACAATTACCATGCCGCCGCATTCCTTGATCATCTCAATACCTTTTGTACCATCTGTACCGGTGCCTGATAAGATGATAGCGATCGCTTTTTCTTTTTTATCCTTGGCGAGTGTAAATAAAAAAGTATCTATAGCAGTATTAGGAGCTTTTTGAGTGCCTTTATCCGCCAGGCGTAATTTATGGCCACGTATGGTCATGAGCTTTTTGTTGGGGATAATGTATACACAATCGCGCTGGAGCGTCATGTCATTTTCCGCCTCAAAAACCTTCATATGGGTATGCTTGGATACAAGTTCTACCAACAGGCTTTTATAATCGGGCGATAGGTGTTGTATAACAATAAAAGTGAAGCCCGAGTTGGCAGGCATATTGTCAAAAAACTCATGTATGGCTTCCAGTCCACCGGCAGATGCGCCAATGGCAATAATATACCTGTCGGTAACTGTGATATCCGGAAACTGTAATTTGTTTTCTTTCACCTATTTGTTTGCTGTGCTTTTTGTTATAAATTCATAAATAAAACTTCTCATATTTTCAGCTATCTCAAGCTCATACTTGCTCCACGCTGTTGAAGTATTATGAACGGTTTCCTGCCATAGCTTAAACGAGTTTCTTGGATGATAGTTTTTGCCATCAGGTTCAAAGTTGATGGCTTTGTTAGGGTCGCCACCCCAGTTAATAGTTTGTTTAACCTCCGGCCTGAAACATAGAATATAATCTCCCTGTTCCTTGTTTACTGGTATGGCTAATACACCACTGGCAGTTTCTGCGTAGGACACGGCTTCGTCATATTCTTCAGGAAGATGATCTGTAGCATATACCCTGTCAATATCTTTGCCTTGTAACCAGAGTTGCATGTTTTCTAAAAAACCTTTATCGGGCACACTGCCTATGGTATTTATCCGGCCATTAATAATGGCTGCAATACCATCTGCGTTCAGCAAATGCATCAGATTTAGATCTGTATTCTCTAATATGCCACTTACAAGGTCATCTTCTGCATAAACCTGTGCAATAAGCGCGGTTTGTTTCTTTTGCAGTTCAGCCTCCGTTTCAAACGTTTCCTTGTAAAGTATTGTTGTAATGCGGTTTGATATAACAGATGATATGAGCTCGCACACACTACATAGTTCAAAACTAAGATATAGTGGCGTTAGATGATGGCAGGCAATAAGACCCCACAACTGGCCGTTATGAATAACCCTTAAGGACATACTTGCCTGCACGTTCATGTTCTTTAAATATTCAATATGAACGGCAGCTACACCGCGAAGGTTACAGTCGCTAAGATCAATGAATGTATGGGTTTTAGGATTGATAACCGGGTAAAGGCGTACCGGTTTAAATTCGCGATTGGGTATAAGCCGGTAAGTGTTTTTTGAATAAAGTTCACGCGCTTGTTTAGGAACATCAGACGCCGGGAAGGTGTGGCCCAGATAATTTTCGAGCCCCTCGCCCTGTACTTTATCTTCGGCTATTACCGTACCGTTCCAGTCTTTATCAAAACGATACATCATGATACCATCAAAACCGGTTAGCCTTCGCAACTCATGCACAGCTACATTGCTGATATCGGCAATGGTTTCGGCCTCTTCAATCGCCGTTATGGCATATTTTACCTCATCAAACACGCTGCTAAAGCTGCGTTCATTTATAGCAAGTGGCTTTTCAATTTCAACTAAAAGGTATTGTTCCTCTAAATGAATTAAAGCCTGTATGGTATTACCCGACAAGACAAGTGCAGCCGGTATCTTATTCTTTATTTTATTATTGAAACGCTGTTGAATATTTTTAACTGCCGTATCGTCATTAATAAATTCAGCCAGGGGTTTACCTACAATTTCCGTTACTGGTTTATTAAGCAGATCAGCAATGTTTTCGCTTACCTGTAAAATCTCAAGAGACTCTTTGTCTAATACCATCAGGTATCCATAAGCCTGTATAACGTTAATATTATGAAGAGGCAAGCTTCCGCAAAATTCAGAATCGTAATTCTTTTTTTTGTTCATTAGTAGATGTAAAACAAGTGTGTATCAACTATTAGCTTATAGTTTGGGTAACGGCAAAGTGTAAAATTTTAAACGGAATAAAAATTAAAGAACAAATTAAAAGCTTAAGCAGATGTTTTGCTAAGGTATAGGTAAATAACGCATAAAACAACCGTTTATCGTACAACTTTAAAGAGTGATTTAACTCTTAACATAAGAATTACTTTTAATCTAAATATTATTTATCTGATAATGTGCTATTAACATTTCCCTTAAACTAACCGGGTAGGTTTGTGTTATAATATAAAACCAATGGAAATGGGCTATTCATCACTTGATCTGTTTATGCTGCTGATAGCTGCAGTTGTTATCTGGGCAGCCTCCCGTACGCCAATAAAAAAGAATGATGCTGAAGCAGGTGTCCAAAAGCCTGGCCTTAACTCCAGCCAGCAGCAGTTTCATTCTTTGTAATTACATGTACTGAAAGGGCTGTTTTTTGGATAAGATTAAAGTAGCATTTTTTGCCGATATATTGGCAGAAAACTTTGATGGCGCTGTGCGTACCATGTACCAGCTCATTAACCGGATAGATACAACCCGTTTCGAATATCTTTTTATTTATGGCGCCGGTCCCGAAAGCATTTTAAGTTTTGATAGTTTTAGGGTGCCTCATATTAACCTACCGGTAAACGCCGGGTACTCACTGGCTTTACCGAACTGTGTAAAGTCTTCCTTAAATAAAAAATTAAAAGATTTTGCACCACAAGTAGTACATATTGCAACACCATCTTACCTGGGTAATTTCGCTCTTTCCTATGCTGAACAACACCAGTTGCCTGTACTTACTATTTATCATACTCATTTTATTTCCTATGTTGATTATTATTTTAAATACCTGCCTTTTTTAATAGGGCCGGTTAAGAACCGCATTGCCCGCGGGCATAAAAAATTTTATAACAGGTGCAATAAAGTGTATGTACCTGCAACCAGCATTAAACATGAATTACTGGAAATGGGAATAACTTCGGAAAAAATGCAGTTATGGAAAAGGGGGATAGACACGCATTTATTTAACCCGGTTAACCGCGATAAAAGAGTAATTGAACGCCTTACCGGCAACCAGCACCCAACAATTATGTTTGCCAGTCGCCTGGTATGGGAAAAAAACCTCGAAACTTTGTTTGCTATTTACAATCGTTTCATAGAAAAGGACCGTAAAGTAAATTTTTTAATAGTAGGCGATGGCAGCGCGAGGCGGATTTGTGAACGCCGTATGAAAAACGCTTATTTTACCGGAAAGGTTGACCACCACTATCTTGCGCTGTTATATGCTTCGGCAGATGTTTTTTTGTTCCCATCAGTTTCTGAAACTTATGGGAATGTGGTAGCTGAAGCAATGGCATCAGGTTTACCATGCGTGATAGCTGATGGGGGAGGATCAAAAGACTTTGTTGAACACGGTGTTAATGGTTTCAGGTGCAGCCCATACCATGCGGATGATTATGTACAAAAGTTGGAAACATTACTTGATAACAAACCATTGGCTCATCAATTCGCTACAGCATGTATACGGCATATGGCAGAGCTAAGCTGGGACGGCCTTGCACAAACTTATTTTAACGATATCAGTAGCCTGGCAACAGAACCTGCGCCTTTAGCAGAAAAAGTTAAACCACGTTTGCATTTTATTACATCACTTTTATCTGCATGCTGGTAAAACGTTTTATAAGGTTGGCAAATAGCATGCTTTTAAATGCTGGCTCTATGTAAACGCTGGTAAGCCATATCAATATTTTAATTTCAACGGCGTCAGCGGTAATAGTGTTGATGAGTATCTCGGGCGCCAGGTTTTTAACCGTATGATCGCTTTGGCTTATTTCCTCTTCAATAGCTTTGCCCAGCGCATTTAAATCAGTAGCAATATTTACCTTAAATATCAGTTCGGATTTTACATATGATGCACCCTGGGTCCAGTTAACAAGCCTATTTGATAAAAGGTCACCGTTCGGGATGATCACTTGTGAGCCATATTGCGTAAGCATTTTACTGGAGCGTATACCTATATCCTGTATTTTACCTTTTTTATCGGCCAGTTCAATAAAGTCGCCTATCTCAAAAGGCTTTTCGAATATGAGGATGATGCCCGAAACAAAATTGTTTACAATGTTTTGCATACCCAGGCCAATACCTACACTAAGCGCGCCAAGTACTACCGTAAGTTTGTCAACAGGTATGCCCGAAGCCGTTACAGCCAGCAGTAGGCCCAATATGACGATGATGAGCCGTATGAGCGTTAATTTTGAACTTTTATGCTCCACCTCGGTACTGCTGATAGAAATGGATTTTTCACCAAACAGCACGCCTATGTTTTTTTGAAGTATGTTGGAGATATAAACAATAACAGCAAAGAACAGGATGTTGCTAAGCGTGAACTTTAGTGTACCAAAACTGCGTTGCTTAATAAGTATCTGGTGGAAAAAACTAAAAACGCCCCCAGCCACGTTAAGGTTGATGAAAAATACCAGTAGCCATAGTACCACGGCTATGATAGACAGCATACGCTGAAATGACTGGCGGGTTTTAGATACGTCTAACCTCGAAAATAAACCACCCCTGCATGAACTTACCTTTATTTGTAATTCAAGCGCATCAGTAAGTATCTGTATAAATATAGCCAGTCCTATTACTTGCGAAAGCCCAATAATGGCAGTAACAGAATTGATTTTGGCAAGGCTAATGCGGCCCAATATATTTAATACTACCGATAAGATGTTAAGAATCAGGAATATGATAAGCACAGGCTTTATAAATCCCTTTTTAAAATTAATTTCTTTAAGCTTGGTATAAAACTTATACCCGATATAAAGCGAAGCAACATTTACAGCTATAAGTAGCAAACGCATCAAAATAGCGTCATGAATGGTTGCTGTAACAGCCATTACCAGTATATAAAGCCCAACAATATACAGCCATTGGCGCAGTTGCTTTATAGGCAGCTTTTTCCAAAAGTCTATAGTGAGCAATATCAGCAGCGCGAATGATATGATCTCGATGTAAAGCGAAGGTGAGTCGGGTTCGAAAAGAGGCGTAAATACGAGTATGACAATTAGGGATGGTATAATTGGTATGCTGCTTAGAAATTTAAAATTTAGCGGCCCTATCTTATCCCTGATATCGGCTTGTTGTGCTTTGCGATAATTTAGAAACACCCATAGAAAGAATACCCCGCCGAGCAGAATGAGCAGGATACGGTTATCCCATGTGGAATTGATGAAGTAGCTAAGTATTTTATTTTGGCCTCTTATGGATGAGGATAATAACTCGCCTATATCGTCGCCTTTGCGCTCAACCGGGGCCGACCAAATGTACGGCGACTCTTTTCTCAAAGCGCTTTTGCCTGACATTTGCATACGTTCGGCAATGTTTGCCTCCAGATCGGTAATTGTTAATGTAGTTTCAGAAACATCTGCGAGCAGCCGGCTTACCGTATCCAGGTTAGCCGTAGTGAGTTTACCTGCATTTTGCAACCTTAGTTTAATGTTTGCCAGTTGAGCGCGATATAAATTTTTGGTAGATGTATCATTTGCGGTAACCATAAGTACTGAGTCTTTGCTCAACTCAAGTACTTCTTTTGACATTCGCTGCAGATCGGTGCTCGCTTTTGAAAGCTTGTTTTGTACGTCAAGCAGGTTTTCCTGAGAAGTACGGAGGATAAGGTCGTAACTGGTAAGCGTTTTAGGTTCTATTACCCGTGCAGAAACTCTCAGATCGGCTTTTATGGGTGCTATGTTTTGCCTTACATCTGTTAACGTCTGCCTTGTTTGTTCAGTAGCATATCCTTTTTTATTAGACGCGTTAATTTCAGTTATGGCAGCCTGGGCGCGCTGTAATCTAAAAAGTAAAGTATCAGGTATAGTTTCGGCCGAGTCTGTTTGTATTTGTGGCGTTTGCGCGTGCAGGACATTGGCCATTAAGGCTAAAAGTAAAATTACTGCCGATTTTGCAAATACGCCTGTAAACTTCATTTTTTCAACTTTAGTTTGATAAACACAACATGTATGAACGTACACCATTTTGGTGTAACATTATCGCTTATAACACCTCGATAAGGGTTTTTTGTTTTCAATAAACGTTATTTAAAGGGAATGGTATATTTGCCACACTCTGCATTAACTATGAAGTTTCCGGCCTTACTTAAATCTGATGTTACAGGAGGGATAGTATTATTGCTTTGTGTAATTGTATCATTAATCATAGCTAATTCGCCGTTGAGAAACGGATTTAGTCATTTATTGTCTGCACGTATTGACGCAGGAATAATAAGTTTATCTGTGCTTAGCTGGATAAATGATGGCCTGATGACCGTGTTTTTCTTCCTGGTAGGGCTCGAGATCAAGCAAGAAATACTTGATGGGCATCTATCCGGTGCAAAAAGGGCGGCTTTGCCGGTTATAGCGGCGCTGGGCGGTGCTTTGTTACCTGCCCTGATTTATTGGCTTGTTAATTCCGGAACTACGGCCGGGAAGGGGTGGGGTATCCCTATGGCTACCGATATCGCTTTTTCGCTGAGTGTATTATCTTTACTGGGGAAGGTTGTTCCCAGGGGGCTACGTGCTTTTTTATCGGCGCTTGCCGTAGTTGATGACCTGCTGGCTATATTGGTTATTGCCATATTTTACGCTACAGGTATACATTGGTTTAATATGGGTATAGCAGCTATCTTATTTTTGATGCTGATGCTGATGAACAAATCGGGTATTAAACACCCGGTTTTTTTTATTATACCCGGGATAGTGATGTGGTATTTTATTCATCATTCGGGTGTCCATGCAACCATAGCAGGCGTGCTTACCGCTTTAACCATACCGGCTAAGTCAAAAAAAGGTTCACCTTTAAAGAAATTGGAACATTACTTGAGCCGGCCGGTCAATTACGTTATTATGCCGCTATTCGCGCTGGCAAATACCAATATTACTTTTACTGCTGATATGATTTCCGGCTTGGGAAGTGGCTTAAGTCTGGGCATTATTGCGGGGCTTTGTTTAGGTAAACCGCTTGGGGTAACAATATCCAGCTTATTAGCGGTTAAAACGGGCATTGGTACTTTGCCTCATGATGTTAATCGTAAATTGATGGCCGGCGCCGGCATTTTAGCGGGAATAGGCTTCACCATGTCTATATTCATAACGCTGTTATCATTCGGAAACACCATGCAGGCAGAAAGCGCTAAATTAGCCATTGTGCTGGCTTCCTTGATAGCTGGTGTTGGCGGCTATCTGTATCTTCGTAAGCAATTAGTGATTCCGGTACCTGATAAGACCCGATCTTAATTATATTGGATCAGTGTTGTAACGCATCAGCAGTGCCATCTTTCTTTCTAAAACTCCATATCAGGTAAAATAGCGCTGGTAATATAAAAACACTCCCTATCAATAAAGCCATACCTAACGCATGTATAGTTTTATCGGCACCTCTGTGATCTATCAGAGAAAGATATCCTCCGTTCTTGAGTATAACAATACGCGGGTAGTGCCGGTAAGTGGTGGTGAGTAATATCATGGTCATTTGAAAACCAGCTAATACCCGTATAATATATCTTTTACCCCTACTAATGAGATACCACAATAAAATAAGCGAAATGGTAGCAAGGCTTACCGCTGCAATACCAATAAAATTACCAAAAACCCACTGTACCAATGGGATGTTTTCCTTTATTGAGGCGATAAACACTACAGCTCCTGATAAAACAGCGGCTACATTCATAATACGTGCTTTGCGTATAAAACTACGGCGTTCTGTATCATCATGAGTTTCGCCAATCAGGTAAATTGCTGCCAGGAACCCGCATAGGGAAGTGGTAAAAAAGCCTATAGCTACCGAGAACCAGTTGAACCAGCTATATATATACGCATCCGCAAAATTATTGGCCTGCAGATCTATCCTGCCCGATACAGCGCTACCCGCTATAATACCCAGGAAAAGCGGTGTAATAAAGCTGGAGTAAACAAATATCTTGTTGTACAATTTTTGCATATTATCATGCACCGCGTCGTAATTACGGAAGGTAAGCGCGGTACCACGGGCGATAATGCCCAAAAGCATCACTGTGAGCGGTATGTGCAGATAGGTTGACATGGTGGCGTAAATAGTAGGAAAGCCAACAAAAAGGATAACTATAGCGATGATAAGCCACATGTGGTTGGCCTCCCAAATTGGCCCGATAGCATTGTACATGATGCGCCGAGTACGTGATTTGTTTTGAGTAGATGTAAATAATTCAATAATACCCGCACCAAAATCGGCACCGCCCATTACCAGGTATAGCAGCAGCGATACCCATAAAAAAATGATAACTACGTACAGCATAATATCTTAGTTGGTGTGCAAGTTCTTGGGTTTTACATCGTACATAACAGGCACCATTTTTATTTGCCTGTATAGTAAAAAAATTACCACTATACTTAGCGTAAAATACACAGCGGCAAATAAGTAAAATGAGTAGTGTATCCCTGGCATAGGTGTAACCGCGTCGGCAGTTCGCATAACACCTTGTATGATCCATGGTTGGCGCCCAACCTCTGTAACCGTCCAACCGGCTTCAACAGCAATAAAACCTAGTGGGGTAGCCGCGATAAAAAGTTTAAGAAACCAGCCCTTTTTAAACCAGTTTCTTTTTTTCCAGAGAGCTAACAAGTAGATTGCTCCGATCGCCATCATCGCTATTCCTAACCCAACCATTATCTGGAAGGCAAAGTGCGTCACCGTTACTGGTGGCTGGTCTTGTTGTGGTATTTGATCGAGGCCTTTAACCGGCGTTTTAAAATTATCATAAACTAAAAAGCTCAGCATACCGGGCAGTTCAATAGCATAATCTACCTTTTTGTTTTTCTCATCAGGGATGCCGCCTAAAATAAGAGGCGAATAAGCCTCGGTTTTAAAGTGGGCTTCCATCGCCGCAAGTTTGGCAGGCTGGCGTTTGGCCACCATTTTAGCCGAAATATCGCCGCTTAAGGGTTGCAGCAGTGCGGCGATAACACCAAATATTGCCGCTATTTTAAAAGAGCGCATATGGAAATCAACATTACGGTTTCGCCAAATCATTAAGGCATGTACTCCGGCAACAGCAAAACCGGTTGCGGCAAATGCCGCTATACACATATGCAGCGCTTGTGAAAACCAGGCCGGATTAAACATGGCTTTAATTGGGTCAATATTGATATATTGACCGTTTACTAAGTCGAAGCCGGCAGGGCTGTTCATCCAGCTATTAGCTGCAACCACCAAAATGCCGGAAGTTAGACCGCTGATACCCACCACGAGACCGGTTACCCAGTGAAACCACCGGTTAAACCTTTTCCAACCGTATAAATAAAACCCCAATGCTATAGCTTCTATAAAAAAAGCGGTACCCTCAAGCGAAAACGGCATCCCGAATATGGGGCCTGCATGTTTCATAAATGTAGGCCAGAGCAAACCCAGTTCAAATGATAATACCGTACCCGATACAGCACCGGTCGCGAAGAATATAGCTACTCCCTTACTCCATGCCCTGGTAATGTTTTGGTAAACCTGCTCGCCTTTTCGCAGCCACAAAAAATGCGATACCGCCATAAAGAAAGGCATAACCATGCCTATGCATGAAAAAATAATGTGGAAGCCCAGCGACAGTGCCATCTGCGACCTCGCAGCCATAAAATTATCCATACCACAAGTTTAAGTACTATTATGGGTTTTATACTATAATATGCAGGTTTTTAGCAATTTAGAATGAATAGTAATTGAATAAAATTAATGTGTTGTATTGTAATTGTTGCAATTAATCACTAACAGAATGTTCTAAATTGCTTTAAAAATGAAGGGATTTTGAGAATATCTAAGTGTATAATTAACACATTACATAAAATTTTATTGTCATGAGAATATCCAGCTGGCTGACTTTTGTCAGATAAAAGTTAAAAACTGTTAATTTTAGTAAATCAGGTTGACGAATATAGTCAACCTGGTTTACATTTGTACCAGATTTAAAGGGCATATCATGAAAGCGTTTACCTTACCATATTCTAATTCAGTTCCATTCTATAAAGAGCGGTTTACCATAACTAATTCCAAGCCTGCGCAGAACTTAAACAATAAGCGTATCAACATAGGTAATTATGTACTTGGTGTAATAGGGGAAGGCTTAAAACAAAACTTTTTGGGTGCCGACATCAATATGGAGTTTTTAACGCTGACGGTCCGTAGCTACGCGATAGCTTCTGCTAAAACGATACGCAGCCTTGTACACAAAGCAAAGTAATATTACCCATCTGCCTTTATCTTATCTCATTCACTATAACACAAAATGAAATTATCCTATTCATATTTTAATAAAGCTTTTTACATAGTATCACTTGTACTTTTATCCTTTACAACTTTTGCGCAAACTAAAGTTACGGGTATTGTAACCGATGCCAAAACCAAACAGCCCATGCCGTATGTTACGGTAACCTTTGCAGGTACTACAATAGGGGCAGGTACCAATACAGATGGGCGCTATACTATTACGACAACACAGGATGTAAAACAGATCCAGGTATCTTTTGTGGGTTTCCGCACAGCTGTTCGCACTATCACACCAGGGCTGGAGCAAATTGTTAACGTGGCTCTTAGTGAGGATAATCACAAGTTGAATGAGGTATTGGTTAGATCTGGCAAAAAAAAGAAGTATAGTAACAAAAACAATCCCGCCGTTGAACTTATACGCAAAGTAATTGCCCATAAGCAACAAAACCAGGTTGAGAATTACAATTACGCCGAGTATAAGCAATACGAGCGTATGAATGTATCGTTAAGCAACCTTACAGAAAAGTTTAAAAACAAAAAGATATTTAAAAACTATCAGTTCCTGTTCCGTGAGCAGGCCGATTCAACGGCGATGGGAGGCAAGATAATGCTGCCTATTTACCAGGAAGAGAAGCTGTCTGACAACTACTACCGTAAAGACCCATATGCAAAAAAGCAAATTATTACAGCAAGTAAACAGGTAAAATATGATGAGAACTTCGTAGACAATAATGGCCTTAAATCATACTTCGACCGTATGTACCAGGATATTAATATCTACGATAATAACGTATCGTTGCTAAGCAACCAATTATTAAGCCCTATTGCTGATAACTCTCCATCGTTCTACAAGTTTTTTATTACTGACACCCTTAAGGACGTACAGCCTAATTTGATAGAGTTGAGTTTTACGCCTCGTAACACCAACAATATGCTGTTTGAAGGCCGTATCTATATTACGATGGACGGTAATTATGCGGTACAAAACGCTTTTCTTACGGTAAATAAAAATATCAACCTCAATTTTGTTCGCCAGCTGCAAGCCAATTTGTCTTTTGAAAAAAATACTGATGGGCGATATCATTTAAGCCAAAGCGACCTGAAAATTGAGTTTGGTATCAATAAAGAAAAAGGTGGCGGTATGTATGGCGAAAGATTGGTAAGCATCAATAATTTTGTGGTTAACAGCCCTCGTCCTAAACAAACCTACGAAGGCGCGTCACAGGTAATAGCACTTAATTCTGAAGATAAAGATGACGCTTACTGGAAATCGGCCAGGCCAGATACACTTGACGCTACTTCGGCCAGTATTTATAAGAATATAGATAGCCTGCAAACCATACCGTCTTTCAAAAAAACAATGGACATTGCTACGCTGCTGCTTGCAGGTTATAAAAACTTTGGCAAATTTGAGATGGGGCCGGCAAATACTTTCTACAGTTTTAACCCGGTTGAAGGCTTCAGGCTGCGCGTGGGTGGCCGCACTACGCCCGAGTTGAGCAAACGCTATTATTTTGAAACCTATGGCGCTTATGGTTTCCGCGACGAAAGGTTCAAGTATTTTTTAAGCAGTACTTATTCGCTTAATAACAAATCCATTTATTCATTCCCACAGAATTATATCCGCGCCAGTTTCCAGCACGATACTAAAATACCGGGGCAGGAACTACAGTTTGTTCAGGAGAGTAACTTCCTGTTATCATTCAAGCGGGGTGTGAATGATATCTGGTTGTATAATGATATTTTCAGGTTAGATTATGTGCATGAGTTCAGCAATCACTTCTCTTATGCTTTAGGCTTTAAAAAATGGAATCAGAACCCTGCCGGCGCATTAGTTTATCAAAACCTGCTGCCGGATGGCACTCTGAACAATGTTAATGAGATCAAAACTACCGAGCTTTCGGCACAATTACGCTGGGCACCGCACGAGCGTTTTTATCAGGGCAAGCTCTATCGTACCCCTATACCGGATAAGTACCCTATATTCACGCTTAATTACACACAGGGTATAGCCGGTTTCTTTGGCGGTGAGTATAACTACCAAAATGTTATAGGTAATATTAGCAAACGTTTTTACTTTTCTACCTATGGTTATACAGATGTAACAACCGAGGGCGGATACCTTTTTGGAAAAGTACCTTTCCCGCTGTTGGATATCCATCATGCTAACCAAACCTACGCGTTTCAGTTACAATCATATAACTTAATGAACTTCCAGGAGTTTGTAAGCGACCATTATGCCAGCATATTTGTAGATCATAATTTTAACGGGTACTTCTTCAATAAAGTACCGTTGTTAAAAAGGCTCAAATTAAGAGAGATTATAGATGTGAAAGCATTATGGGGCGGTATTCGTTCTGAAAATAACCCTAATAATGATCCTTCATTGTTGCGTTTCCCGCGTAATCTTGGTGAAGCAGGTGAAGGAGGTGTTGGTACTTATACATTAGGAAGCACACCTTACGTAGAAGGAAGTATTGGTGTGGGCAACATATTTAAGCTTTTACGTGTCGATCTGGTGAAGCGTTTTACTTATCTTGACCATCCCGGAGCGCCTGAGTGGGGGATAAGGTTTTTTGTTAAGTTTGACTTTTAACCATGCTATTTATAAACCAAGTTCAGCTTTTATAGTTTAAACAGTAATAATTATGGCAACACCTTGCATGATAACGGAAGAAACTAAGAAGGTAGCCCCGAAGCTGGTTTATCTGCTTAAGCGACTGCTTGATGAGTGGATGGTAAAAAAGCTTTGCCGAATTGAGAGACCGGGATTCACCGGCGCGCACCTGCCACTTTTTATGAGTATAGGCAAAACAGGTATTTCCAACAATGAACTTGCAGGCAAACTGAACGTTTCTAAGCAAGCTACCAGTAAAATGGTAAAAGAGTTAGAAGCGATTAATTTAGTTAAAAGCCAAAAAAGCCCGGACGATGCACGGGTGGTAATGTTATATTTTACAGCCGAAGGGGAGGAGTTTTACCATAGTCTTAAAAACGAAGTGAACGGCCTCGAGGAAAAATATAAAAAAGTTGTGGGAGCCAAAAATTACGATATCGCCATTGACGTGATGCTAAAGTTGGTTCAATTTCACGAAGAGCATAACTGCACAGAATAATTTTAAAATAGAAGTTGTAAATGACAATTAAATGAAACGATGTTAATTTTAACATTGTACATTTGCTTAACACTGTTAAATAATCTAATAGGAGTAGAAAATTAGTCAATGGCCAGCAAGGACAGAATTGCGAGACTGAAAGAAGAGACCAGGATAAACATCCTGAAGGCTGCCTTTGATATTGTAAAAACGGAGGGCTGGCAGGCATTAAGCATGCGTAAGATTGCTGACGCCATTGAATATACAGCCCCCATTATATACGAGTACTTTGCTAATAAAGAGGCTATTATACTGGAGCTTACCCGCCAGGGGTATTTAAAACTATCTCAAAAGTTGCAGGAGGCTAAGGATAAACATAGCTCACCGGCCAAGCAATTGGAGGAAATGTGGCTTACCTACTGGAATTTCGCGTTTGCCAACAAAGAGCTTTACCAGATTATGTTTGGTATAAATGCAAGCTGCAGTTGCGAGATGGTCAATAAATTACCTGAAGCCGAATGTCCATGGGATATTATAGCCGACTCGATAGGGAAGCTCATGAAAATTGAAGACATGGAATCGGAAGTGATCTGTACCAAGTATTACACCTTCTGGTCGGTAGTGCATGGATTGGTATCTATCAACCTGGTAGATCGTGGTAACTCTGATGAGGTTAATAAGCAGGTATTGAGAGATGCTATCACTGGTATCATTAGGTCCATCACTCCTTAAAAAATTTAAGCATTTTAAAACACCGTTAAACTATTTAACGGTGTTAAATTAAAAACTTTAAACTTAAGCAGATATGAAAACGGCAAAAAAAACTTTTAATATTTACTTAACACTGTTAAATAGTCTATCAATGTTAACAACTTTTACACTCAGGTACTATTAGCTACGGTGATATACACACTGAAACTTTACATCTATTAAACCCCAACCTATTTAGCGCCATGTACTATAATAATACAAGAACAACCGACACAATATACATCAGCAGCTTAAAGGCTGCACTCACATCAAGTAAATCATCATCAAAACTCATCATCATGAAAATTATCTTAGCTGCTATAATAGCAACAGCACTTTTCAGCTGCTCCAGCGGGCCGCAAACGCCGCAGGCACCGCCCCCTCCGGCATTACCGGTAAGTAGCGTTGAAACCGGCAACAGAACAACTTATCAGGAATATCCTGCATCTATCGAGGGTACGGTTAATGTTGAGGTTCGCCCTCAGGTAAGCGGCGCTTTAGACAAAGTATTTGTTGACGAAGGCGCTTTTGTAAAAGCCGGTCAGCCAATATTTAAGATCAACGATCAGCCATACCGTGCTGCCTTAAATAACGCATTAGCTGCCCAACATGCCGCAGAAGCTGCTTACGCTAACGCTGCATTGGAGATCGAAAAACTTACTCCGCTTGTACAGAACAAAGTGGTATCAGAATTTCAGTTAAAATCAGCCAAGGCCGCACAACAGGTAGCTAAAGCAAATATCGAGTCGGCTAAAGCAAACGTTTCAACCGCTCAGATCAACTTAGGGTATACCCTAATAAAAGCGCCTGTAAGCGGTTACATCGGTCGCCTTGAGAAAAAGCAAGGTAGCCTGGTATCACCGCAGGATGTTACGGCCCTAACTCAGCTTTCAGATGTGCACGATGTGCATGTGTACTTCTCATTAGGTGAAAAAGACTTTGTAGCCTTTAAAGAGCAATATGCCGGTGCAACTATTCAGGAAAAATTAAAACACCTGCCTGCGGTTGGTTTATTGTTAGCCGATAACACCGAATATTTAAAACAAGGCCACATAGATATGATCGATGGCCAATTTGATAAAACCACCGGTGCTATTAGCGTTAGGGCAAGCTTCCCTAACCCACAAGGCCTATTACGCTCTGGTAATACCGGCAAAGTAAGATTAAGCTTGCCGCATCCAAATGCGCTGATCATCCCGCAGGATGCTACCGTTGAAATGCAGGATAAAGTATTTGTTTATGCTCTTGCCGATAGTAATAAAGTAAAGAAACTGCCTATCACCATCATTGGAACAAGCGGTAACAATTACCTGGTAAAAGACGGTGTTAAAGCCGGTGACCAGATAGTGACCAGTGGCGTTGATAAACTGCAGGAAGGTATGGTGATAAAACCGCAGCCGCAGGGTAATAAAGTAGCTGCTAACTAAGTAGAATTAAGAGCCGGGAATCAGGAACCAAGACTCTTGATTCTTATCTCTGACTTCATTCTCAAAACGAAAACAAAGAACCGGGAATTAAGGAACATACACGTTAATTATAGATGGGAAATACCATCCGTTAGCCACTGCTTTGTCCTCAAATTCCGCAATAATTAATATAATGTTTAAGAAATTTATAGAAAGGCCGGTACTCTCAACCGTTATCTCTATCCTGTTGGTGATAGTCGGTATCCTCGGCCTTACCAAATTGCCCTTAGAGCGTTTCCCTAATATTGCCCCTCCGGCCGTATTGGTATCTGCTGTTTACCCGGGCGCTAACGCCGAAACCATTTTGCGTTCGGTAACCCCTTCACTTGAAGAAGCCATTAACGGTGTAGAGAACATGACCTATATGACCTCTACTGCAAGTAATGATGGTACGCTGGGTATTACTGTTTATTTTAAACAAGGTACCGACCCGGACCAGGCTGCCGTTAATGTGCAGAACCGTGTTTCGCAAGCTACCAGCCAGTTACCTGCCGAGGTAGTGCAATACGGTATTACCACCACCAAACAGCAGAACAGCTTTATTGGTGCCATGGCAATATATACTGATGATCCTAAAAAATATGATGCAACCTTTGTAGCAAACTATGCCCAGATCAACATCATACCCGAGATCAAACGTATCCCCGGTGTAGGTTCGGCACAGGTATTTGGTGGTGTTAAAGATTACAGCATGCGTGTTTGGTTGAATCCTGCGCAGATGGCTGCCTACAAAATTACCCCGGCCGAGGTAATGGCCGCTATACAGGATAAAAACTTAGAAGCTGCACCGGGCCGTTTTGGGGAACGCAGCGATAAGGCTTTTGAATATGTGATCAAGTACAAAGGTAAACTCACCAAACCAGAGGAGTATCAGAATATTGCCATACGCGCTAATGCAGATGGTTCTGTACTGCACTTGAAAGATGTGGCACGTGTTGAGCTGGGCGCTTACTCATACAACAGCTACAGTAACCTGAATGGTAAAGATGGTGTTATCATCGGTATTATCCAGTTATCAGGCTCTAATGCCAACGAGATACAGATAGCCATTGATAAACTGATGGAGAAAGCATCCAAAAGTTTCCCTGTGGGTATCAAGTACAATCAGTTCTACCGAACCAAAACAGATTTGGATGAATCTATTAACCAGGTTGAGCATACCCTGATAGAGGCATTCATACTGGTATTTATCGTGGTGTTCTTGTTCTTACAGGATTTCAGGTCGACATTAATACCGGCAATTGCGGTACCGGTGGCTATTGTGGGTACGTTTTTCTTTATGAGCCTGTTCGGGTTCTCCATTAACCTGCTTACGCTATTCGCGCTCGTTCTTGCTATAGGGATTGTGGTAGATGACGCCATTGTGGTGGTAGAAGCCGTGCATGCCAAAATGGAGCACGACCCAAGCCTTACGCCAAAGAAGGCTACTACCGAAGCCATGCACGAAATTACCGGCGCAATCATCTCGATCACGTTGGTGATGGCAGCAGTGTTCCTGCCAGTAAGTTTCATGACAGGCTCAACTGGCATTTTCTACCGTCAGTTTGCCTTGACCATGGCTATTGCTATCATCATATCTGCGGTAAACGCGTTAACACTTAGCCCTGCTCTGGCTGCTCTGTTTTTAAAGAATAACCATACAGGTGGTAACCATAATGCGCCGAAGCAAGGTTTTGTACAAAGGTTTTATGCAGGCTTTAACGGCAGCTTTAACTACATGACAAACAAATATGTGTCGGGTATTAAAGTGCTGATCAAAAATAAATGGATTAGTGTTGCCGGTTTAGTTTTATTAACCGCCATTACCATATTTATGGTGAACAGGACTAAAACAGGCTTTATCCCTACCGAAGACCAGGGCTTTGTGGCCATTGCGGTGTCAACGCCATCGGGTACATCGCTTGCAGGTACTAACAAGATTTTTAAAGATGCTGAAGACCAGTTGAAAACCCTGCCATCTGCAAGGTTCGTTACTGCGCTATCAGGTTTCAACTTCTTAACGCAATCAAGCAGCCCATCAGCGGGTGTTATATTCCTGCTGTTGAAACCTACCGAAGAACGTGGCGAAGTAAAGAACATCGACGAGATACAGAATATCGTTCGTGGTAAATTAGGCGCTGTAACAGGTGGTACTTTCTTCGTGTTCAGTTTCCCTACAGTGCCCGGTTTCAGCAACGTGGAAGCGCTTGACGTAATGCTGCAAGATAAGACCAACGGCAAGCTGGACAAATTCAGTGGGGTGGCTAATAATTTCATCATGAAGCTGATGCAAAAACCAGCTGTGGCTTATGCCTTTACCTCATACAAGGCAGATTATCCACAATTGCAATTAGAGATCGACGACGAAAAAGCCAACCAATTGGGTGTGAATGTAAAAGACATCCTATCTACTATGCAGGCTTACTTTGGTACCGCGCAGGCATCAGACTTTAACCGCTTTGGTAAATACTACCGTGTGGTTGTACAAGCTGATATTGCCGATCGCACCGACCCTACAACTATCGACCGTGTATTCGTGAAAAACAAAGCAGGCGAAACCGTGCCTATCAACACCCTGGTTAAACTAACCCGTGTTTATGGCTCAGAAACCGCCTCCAGGTACAACCTGTTCAACTCTATTGAGGTGAACGCCATACCAAAACCCGGCTACAGTTCCGGTGATGCCATCAAAGCGATTGAGGAAACCGCTAAAGAGGAATTACCTGCTGGTTATGCCTACGAATTCTCAGGCCAAACCCGTGAGGAGATCTCATCAGGCGGACAATCAACCGTAGTGTTCCTTCTATGTTTAGTATTCGTGTATTTCCTGTTATCAGCACAGTATGAAAGCTACATCCTGCCATTGGCGGTTATCCTGTCTATCCCTACAGGTATCTTCGGTACGTTTGCTGTATTGGGCTTAACCGGTATCGAGAATAATATTTACGTGCAGGTAGCGCTTATCATGCTTATCGGCTTGCTGGCCAAGAATGCTATTTTGATAGTAGAGTTCGCGGTGCAGAAACGCCGCCAGGGAATGAGCTTGGTTAACGCTGCAATAGAAGCTTCCCGACTAAGGATCCGTCCTATCGTGATGACCTCACTCGCCTTCGTGTTCGGTTTGTTCCCGATGAGTATTGCAACAGGTCCATCAGCTCAAGGTAACCACTCTATAAGTATTGGTGCTGCCGGCGGTATGGTGAGCGGTGTAATTTTAGGTTTGTTTATCATCCCGGTATTGTTTGTCATCTTCCAGCATCTGCAGGAAAAGATAAGCGGTACACCGATAGAGAAACACCTTGATGGTGCCAATGAGGACCAACATGCAAAACAATTGGAACCGGAATTATCATAAATTAACTCACCCGGTCTACGCTTCGCTCGACCAACCTCTCTCCGCTTTGCGGAAAGAGGGTAAAATCAGCCAAGGCGTCGTCGGGGTGAGTCCTCAACACAACAACAAAATGAAAAAGATATTAAGCGGGCTATTTGTATTATCACTAATCATAAGCGCCTGCAACGTTTCCAAAGACGTTAAAACACCAAAACCTGAACTGCCTGTGGCTTTCAGAAACGAAGTAACCACTGCAGATACCAGCAGTATTGCAGATGTCGAGTGGAAAAACTTTTTTGCTGATGCAACTTTGCAAAAGCTGATAGACGATGCAATCCGCAACAACTATGACTTGCAGATCGCGTTGAAAAATATTGAATCGTCACGGTTATTGTTCAACCAGATCAAGTTTAATTACACCCCGCAGGTAAACCTTAACGTTACCGCCAACACCACCCGCCCAAGTGATAACAGCCTTAACGGCTTAAGCCTTGGTCAGTTTCTTGGCTCAAAACATATAGAGGATTACAATGCCAACCTTGGCTTATCATGGGAGGCCGATATCTGGGGTAAGATCCGCAATCAAAGCAGGGCCGCTTTAGCGCAGTATTTGCAAACAGATGAGGCGCGTAAGGCCATTCAAACTAACATAGTCGCATCCGTTTCTCAAGGTTACTATAACCTGCTGATGCTGGATGAGCAGTTGCAAATTGCTAAACGCAATGTAACACTAACTGATAGCACACTGCGTATTTTAAACCTGCAATTTAATTCAGGACAGGTTACTTCATTGGCCGTTCAGCAAGCCGAGGCACAACGCCTGGCAGCTGCACAACTGGTTCCGGAATTTGAACAGAACATCACGATACAGGAAAATGCCTTACGCGTACTTGCAGGTGCCTTGCCTTCCGCAATTGAGCGCAATACCCGTTTAGATCAATTGCCTGTTGCAGAAAATGTGCCTTCAGGCTTGCCATCAGCCATTGTGAGCCGTAGGCCGGATGTGCGCAGCGCAGAACTGGAGCTTAACGTTGCTAATGCTAACGTAGGTATTGCTGCCGCTAATATGTACCCTTCACTTACCATTACTGCGCAAGGTGGTGTAAACTCCTTCAGGGCCAGCAACTGGTTCAGCCTGCCTGCTTCTTTATTTGGTACGGTGGCCGGTAGTATTACACAACCGATATTCAACCGCAAAAGGTTAAAAACCCAATACGAAGTGGCTAAGGTTGAACGCGAAAAAACTGTGCTACAGTTTCGTCAATCGGTATTAAACGCCGTTGGCGAAGTATCAGATGCATTGGTAAAAATAGAAAAGCTTAAAGCGCAACAAGCCATTGCTGCCAACAGGGTAAAAACCTTGCAGCAGGCAACCGGCAATGCTAACCTGCTGTTTAAAAACGGTATGGCCAATTACCTTGAGGTGATAACCGCTCAAAGTAACGTATTGCAAAGCGAACTGGAACTGGCTTCCATTAAGCGCCAGCAGCTAAGCGCCTTGGCAGAGCTTTATCGCTCGCTTGGTGGTGGCTGGAAATGATCTCTTGTTGATGAGTGATCTGAAGAGCCGCATCCCGACGCAAGTTGGGAGCGGCTTTTTTTAATTATCATATCCTGAAATTCATGGATATATACGGGTACCAGCCTTCTTCTGAATGGCCCATTAATACTTGTAACACGGTTAAACCGGCAGGGGAGAAGTATATGCCGCCACCAATGCCCTGGTGTATTTTATCCGAATTCTCACTTTCGGCCCAAACGCGCCCGGCATCATAGAAACCGGTAATACCCATTTGGCCGGGCACAATATAACTGGCAATATTAAATAGTTTTATCCGTGCCTGTAAATTATTGTATACCATATGCTTACCTGCGAAACGATATTGAAGGTAGCCTAAGAGGTTGCCCTGCCCACCTAAAAACATAGACTGGTAAAACGCCGGATTCCCAAATGTTACTCCACCGCCCACACGGTCTGATAAAACTATGGTGCCTTTGTTATTCAATTTCTGATAAAAACTAAATTCGGGCCGTATTTGAATATAAGACTTAGAATAATTATTTAAGCCATTATACCCCTGTATATTAATATTGAAATAATAACCTCCAACCGGAAGTATGCCACCTTTACGTTGATTGGAATTGTAATTGAGCACTATCCCCAAATGAGCTTTATCTTTATCCAATACCAGGCTGTCATAGGAGCCTATCCTGGCTGTTTGGGTAATAAAACGACCCTCATTGTCCCTAAGGTCCAGGTGATAAAACTGGAATGAGGGGCCGATGCTAAAAGTAGTATTATTATTCATTATCCATCTTAGAGCAGGGTCAAGTTGGTAAGTATCAAATCGGGTACGATAATACCGGCGGTAATTAGGCTGGTTTTTATTGATAGGCGTACCATTACCCAACCCGAAAAAGTTAGTAGTATTATCAGGCGCTTGTATGTAAGCCTGCATAGTAATGTCCGCATTCCCAATGGCTTTTATCCACTCACCATTATATTTTATTCTGAATGCATCTGTAGCAAAGGCATGAGTAAGCATTATCTGCTGCGAACTGGTATAAGGTAACTTACGGAAACCGTCCTTTTTAATGTATTTAACCCCGGCGCCTAACAAAAAGCCATCGTCAGCATTAAGGCCCGCGGTGGCTAACGGCATCCATATATTATACAGGTTGGTTTGCAGGAAACGTGTATTGGTGGTATCTGCAGAAATATGTTTACTTACCTTTCCATCCAACCCATTAAATTTTGCACCGGGTGGAGTATAAACCTGCAGTATCGCTTCTGAATTAATAATGTTGTATGTTTTTTCACCATCGGCCCCAATCAGGCGCACATGTATGGGCGAAGTTTTATTATCAACAATTACTTTATCATTACCTTTTGATGTGTAAAGGCGTATCTCGTTGGTATATTGAGGCAGATAAGAATGGTACAACAAGGTGTCTTTAATTTTTCCTTCCTTACTTATTTTATTTACCTGTATGAGCAAGCTACTATCAGGCTGACCGGTTATGAGTACCTGCTCATTCTTATCGCTTAATCTAAGGTCAACAATGCGGTATATGAACTTGTAGTAACGATCCATAGCTTCGGGTAAAGCGGCCCTGCGCGATTTTAACTTGGCCAGTAATACATCATGGCCCATTTTATAGGTATCGCCAGGCAGCCGTTTTAATGCTTCTTCAAAAACGGAGTCGGTCTGTTTGGCTACAAAGTCATTTACTACCTGCATCCAGTGTTCGTGCGACATCTGAAAATCTGGGTAGGGGTTGAGGAACCGTGTTTTAGCCAGGTTATACTTTACCTTGGGCAGATTACAGCTAAAATTTCCAAGTAATGGACTGATATAGGGGAGGGCAGCAATGGTAGGGAATAAACCCTCTTCAAGGTGAAAAACCTGGTCGCGGTCACGTGGTACCCCTACATACATTTTTCCCTTACCTTTTTGAAGGTCGGCCCATCTCCACTGGTCCTCATGCCTGTCCCAATCCCCAATCAGCAGATCAAGCATTCGGGCGCGTAAAAATTCGTCGCCATCAAAATGGTTGTCGTTATCATCCACCAGTTTATCCAGCATTTTTAAGGTATTGTCAGAATCGCCGATAGGTTCGCGTTCCTCCAGCAGGCAAACCATACCTGCAAATTTATCACTATATTCTCCGAGAGCTTTATCGGCGGCAATAACGCCTATAACCGGGTGTGAGTGAGGTACATTAACCGCTTTAGCCAATGGCGGAACTACCAATGCTGAAAATGGATGCTGACCACTTAAGGCATCGTCAAGCCAATCAATCACAAAGGTTTGCCTAAGTGTTGGGGGAAGCAGTTTATCCGGTGTTTTTTCCACGCTGCGGATCACCCATTCTTTGCCGGTTTTATCTTTTAATCTTAAAGACTTTGATTGCATGCCGCCGCCTTCTTTTTCAGGAAGAAGACCTCCCATTACTTCTGATATATGTATCACCGGAAGTTTTACAGTGGTAGCCCACTCTGCACGATAATTGTTGCCAAACAACCAACGATGAACCTTCCCGGCCTGGTTATATCTTGGGTGCACTTTTACTACCACACTATCTCGGAAATAGTATTCAGGCTCTGCATCCTTTTGGGCATACGCGGCAAAAGTGATAGTAATGAAAAATATAGTGCTAAGCAGTTGCTTCTTGCAGGTCATATAATTAGATAAGCTTTAGGGATGGTGTTTAAAGAAAAGTATGTTACCCGGTTGGGTTTTGCTGCCTTCGTTAGATATATACAGGTTACCCTGACGGTCAAAGGCCATACCTTCGGGTTGAAGAAAAATTTTAGGATCTATGGGATAAACTTGTTGTACGTTCCAGTTATTATCCGTTGTTACGATGATTTTATTTACTGACGACAAAATATACCACTGGCTGGTAAGTGGATTTTTTGCCAGTGCTGAAGGATGGAACTTCATCTTTTTTTCGCCTAATTTGGCAGCAATATTTTTAACAGCAATTAAAAAATTACCGGATTTTTCCAGTTTGCCTTCCGCATCAATAGTTAATATATATCCATTACACAGCTTGTTATGATCAACGCCGGTACCTATCTTGCACAGTATATAGAGTTTACCACCATAGGCGTGCATGCCTTCATATTCGCCGTCGGGTAGTATCTTTTTAAATTCCTGTACATTGTCAGCATCCTTATTTTTAATACCATTTAGGGGGAATGTAAAAAAAGTAGCGTCGCTGCGCATTAAAACAACATAGTTATTGATTACGGCTACATCCTCATAATCGCCATGCTTGGCAAACTTGGTGTGCCTGATATTTTTGTCGCCGGGCTTAAAATAAAAAAGCTTGCCATCCTCATCCTGTTCCGCATAAATGGTATTGGCATCGCCATTGTTAAAGGCTATGCCCGAAATTTCCAGCAGATCAGCGGGCATATTATACTTAATGGGATGGTTAAGGTCATAACCTTTTGGGCTGTTATAATTACTTCGGTTTTGCCCGCATGATACCATGCTGATGCTTAGCAAACTACCCAGTAAAATCAAGTTAAGTTTTTTCATACAATTGTTTTGAGATATTGATAAATACCCTCTTGGGAAGCTAATGGCTCTCCGTCAGCAACGGGTTTTACCTGGTTTAACTGGTCATCAATTATTACGGCTTGCTCGGTATCACTCCATTGAATTTCTATCAGATCGGTTACCTGTTTTTTGATGCTGCTGTCCTCAACCGGGAAACAAACCTCTATGCGATGATAAATATTACGGTTCATCCAGTCGGCCGATCCCATAAATACTTCCGCGTTGCCACCGTTTCCAAATATAAAAATACGCCCATGTTCCAGATACCGGTCAACAATACGTTTTATACAAATGTTTTCGCTTAGACCCGGCAAACCGGGTACCAGGCAACATATACTCCGTACAATCATCCTGATCTTAACACCAGCCATAGACGCCTCGTAAAGCTTATCAATGAGCACCCATTCTTCGAGGTTGTTTAATTTAATAGTGATAGATGCCGGGTGACCATTTTTTGCCAGGTCAATTTCCCTGTCAATAAGGTCTATAAAGCGTTTATGCAAGTTAAAGCCGGCAACCAGTAGCTCATTAAAATCTATTTGATTATATGGTGTTGGTTTTTCGCGTTTAGCCAGAAAAATAAATAATAGTTCAACCTCGCGCAGTAGTTTATGGTTAGCAGTAAGTAAGATATGATCGGTATAAAAGCGGGCGGTGCCTTCATTAAAATTTCCGGTAGCCAGCAGGCCGGTGTAAATTAAACGGTTATTACAGCGGGTTTTTACAAGAGCGATTTTAGCATGTACCTTAAGTGCTGTAACGCTGTAAATGATCTGCACGCCGGCATTTTTCATTTTTTTAGCCCACTTAAGGTTGTTTTCTTCATCAAACCTTGCCTTTAGTTCAATTACAACCTTAACCGTTTTGCCGTTTTTTACTGCGCTGATGAGGGCATTTACAATTTTTGAATCACTTGCAACGCGGTATAAAGTAACATTTATTTCCTCTACAGCCGGGTTTACCGCGGCCTCATTAAAAAAGCGCAAAATGGTATCGTATGACTGATATGGAGTATTCACTAACAGGTCATTACGAGAAATAATATCAGCCAATAATTCATTTTCAGTTAGTTTAAGCGGTAATTCGGGCCATTTGTTATAAAAGAGCGCTTTGTTATTTACCGGTAACCCATAAAAGTCCTTAAGGTTATGATAGTGGCCACCTTCAACAGCATTAGCATTTTGCAGGCCTAAATGTTCATTTAACATTTGCAGTATACGTAAAGGCATTTCTGCCTGGTACAAAAAACGAGTGGCGAGGCCCTTGTCCCGCTTTTGCAATTGCTTTTCAATCTGTTCAGATAATTCGCCCGAATATTCGTCCTTCAGATCCAGCTCTGCATCGCGGGTTATTTTTATACTGTAACACCCACCAATAGTTACATCACGGAAGATTTTTGAAAGATTTGCACGTATAATATCATCGAGGAAACAAACATGCTGTACACCATCTACAACACTGCTAAAAAAGCGGGGCAGATGGTCTGATGGAATATTCAATAATACCAGTTTTTCCTGCTGCACACCATCATACAACTGAACAAGGAAATACAGCTTATTATTCTCGGGGAAAAAGGCGGTGTCTTCTGCAATGTATACAGGTTGCAGAAAGGCTAAGACCTCCGAAAGAAAATAGGCGGTGGTTTCTCCGGTTAGAGCTTCTGGCAGAGTATTGTTATAAACCAGGTTGATTTTGTTTTCGCTTAAAGCGGGTATTAATTTCTGTGTAAGTAATTGTCCAAAATGTGTTTGCTGCTCAAATATTAAATTATTGGCCTGTTTTATCACACTTTCCTGTTCACCGGGATCGGCATGTTCGCTGTTTTTTTCACCTATTTTTTTTAGCGCTTTTATTACAGGGAAACGCACACGGTAAAATTCATCGAGATTAGAGGAAAATATTGACAGGAAACGTATCCTTTCCATTACAGGCATCCGTTCGTTCGCAGCTTCTTCAAGTACTCTTCTGTTAAACGTTAGCCAACTGATATCGCGGTTAAAATATGGAGGATCTATCATTATCAATGGCCGGTTTTTGATGTATAAATTAAAGCATCAGTCATGGTGTGTTCTTCAATAAGTAATATAAGCCCTCATTACTGAAATAAGTATCTTGTAAGGGTACTACCTTGTTACTTTACCGATAATTAACCATGTTTTGCCTTTTTGTTTTTACTTTGGTAAAAATAAAAAATTAACAGAAAGGCTCAATTAATGAAGCAAGGTTGTTATTGGTTAATAAAAGTATTTTTTGTTATCATATACGTAATAGTGTTTGTGTCATTTGTAAACATCTCCTGTGCGCAATCAAAAATTCAGCAGTTTGATGACAGAATAATGCTTGACTTGGCTGCCAGCCGCACACCCGGGCAAACAGACGTAATGCTTTTTTTGTCACGTAGCTACAAGTACGTTGACGTTGGCGTACCGGCCGGGTTGCTTATTGGGGGCATAATAGGTAACGACAGGCAGATGCGCCAAAATGCTTTGTACATAGCCAGCAGCACGGCTATTTCATATGGTGCCATGCTGCTTATAAAGCATATTACCAAGCGCCGACGTCCCTTTGTACAGAATATTAATATTGTACCTGTTTACAGAGCCAGCAGTACGTCGTTCCCATCAGGTCATGCAACAAGTACTTTTTCTACCGCTACGGCATTATCCAGGGCTTATCCTAAATGGTATGTTATCGCGCCATCCTATTTATGGGCTGGTTCAGTAGCTTACTCACGTATGTATTTGGGGGTGCATTACCCTACAGATGTTACTGCCGGTGCTATATTGGGTACAGGAACAGCATTGTTATTACAACCAATAAAAAACTAAGCCCCACAATCCTGAAAAAATGTTCTTCCTGTAAAAGTCAAAAATGTAATTATCACGTATATTGAGGTAAGATATTGCATAACTTCGCATTAGTTTTAAAATGCGGGCAATTTATGCGCCGTAATACATATGAATTTTAAAAGATACACTGAAACACCTTTACAGCTAAGTATTTCATTCCACATGGTGATTGAACGACTGGAAGAAATAGCCAAGGGTGAAGGTTTTGCAGCGCAAAGGGCACAGTATCTGCTAAAATTAGTTCAACCTTATCCCGAACTTCGCGAGGGTACAGATAATGTAGACTGGATAGCTGCTCATTTAACTATTATAAGTGAACTGCTTGCAGATCTCTTTCCGGAGATGCTCACAGGTAATGAAATAAAGGCCATAACAGTGCCATTTCAGGATATTTTAATTAATCCAACTAAAAGATTACAGCAAATTCTGGCCGAGGCAGGCCCTGCCTTTGATATCACTATACGCGATTTTAATGATCATCAGCTATATGTTAATACCTGTTGTATCATTCTTAACGAGCATTACGGAACGAATTTTAATTTTTCGCGCCCGCTGTTCTATGATATACCGAATGCTCAGGGCATCATGAAGCATTACCGCATTTTATATAATGCGGATTATATGGAGATGATCCCTACCGAAAGGGCCGTTAAAATCACACCTGATGATATTGAGTTGTTACGTGACAACTTTGAAGATCTTGAGCTATGGAAGAAGTTCTTTCCTCCGGGGAGCTGGATATTGAAAGGTTTTGCCATTGTTAGTTTATATGATGCTACGGTTGAGAACGCGATATCAGCATTAAAAGGTTCGTTGCTGGGCATTGATTATGATGACGAACTGCATATTAAAATATTAGAAGTGTTCCGGTCGATATATAAACTGCCGGACATGAAGCTTGGTTTTACCTCATTTGACGAGGCGGATAATAAATTTAACGTATCAGCCTTTACACCTGCCGTAAAAAGTTATTTGTTAAATAATGAAGGACAGGAAGAGTGTTTTGAGGCTATTTGTGAAAGGTCGATGTCGCGAATCGTTTTCGACAGGAAATATCTCGCGATATCTGATCTGCCGAAATTCTTAAGTGATAGCCCTGGTAATGTAATGGCCAAGCGTTTTCTTGAGCAGGGTATCAAGAGCGTAATAATGGCACCCGTTGTGAAGAACAACCACTTGTTGGGTGTTATTGAATTAGTATCGCCCAACATAGGTGATCTTAACAGTATTAATGCCAACCAATTGCAAATAGTAATGCCGTATATTACCGACACGATTGATAGGCAGTTTAGCTATATGCAAAGCCAGATACAGGCCCTAATACAGAACGAGTATACCACCATACACCCAAGCGTATACTGGAAATTTAGGAAAGAGGCCATGAAGGCCATTACGGCTCATGCTGAGAAACGGCCATATACTTTAAAGGAGATCACTTTTACGGATGTTACGCCACTTTACGGGCAAATAGATATTAAAGGATCGTCAGAAACACGCAACCGCAGTGTGCAACTCGATCTGCAGGAACAGCTTACAGCGCTGATCCCTATTGTTGAAGAGATTTGCTCGGCAAGCAGGGATGAAAACATTCGACAAAACATACATAACTTGCAGGAACTGGTAATGGATGTGCAGAGTGCGTTAAAAGCCGACACAGAACAGCTTATCCAAAATTACCTGGAAACACATATTCATCCGCTGCTTAAGAATGCCGAAAATTTAGATGATAGCCAACGCGAGCGTGTGAATAAATATTTTCTGGAAGCTGGCAAAACCGGAGATTATCATAAAAACAGGCGTAAATACGAGGAAACGGTTTCTGTCATCAACCAAAAAATGGCGAGTTTGATTGATAAGGCACAAATTGATGCACAAGCTGCCTTTCCACACTATTATGAGCGTTTTAAGACCGATGGTATTGAACATAACATGTATATAGGTGCTTCAATTGCACCGGCCAAAATGTATGATGATACCAAACTTTATAACCTTAGGCTGTGGCAGTTACAGATCATGTGCCAGATGGAACTTGAACACCGGTTTTTACAGGCTGATCTTCCTTATGCACTTGAGGTAGCCTCTCTTATACTTGTTTCCAGCCAGGAAATGTCTATACGTTTCAGAATGGACGAAAAGCATTTTGATGTTGATGGCAGTTATAATGCACGTTTTGAGATTGTTAAGAAGCGTATAGATAAAGCTGTGATAAAAGGTACTACGGAGCGGCTTACCGCGGTAGGTAAGTTAACCATCGTATACTCCAACCATGATGAGGAAGAAGAATACCTGCAGTATTTGCATTTTTTACAGCAAAAGCAATTGCTTGAAAATGATATCGAGATGTTAGAAGTAGAAGATCTTCAGGGAGTTTCAGGTTTAAAGGCGCTGCGTGTAGGCATTTGTTATAATGCAAGCCTGCCTGTCAGGAAATTTTATACCTACAAGGAGATGCTTGATCATCAAAAGAAAATTACCGTGGCTTAATAAGTGTAACCTCTTTTAATAATATATTTACTATTATACTTTTCTCTCCGATATATGAAAAAGATATTCCAACTTGCTGTTTTACTTATGTTATGTAGTATGGGTGTTGTACAGGCGCAGCTTACACCTGCGCAGGCAGGTGTAAGCTATGGTAAAACCATTACAGCGCAAAACGCCATAAATACAGAGGTGTTAAATAAAGCATTGCTAACTGACAGTGTATATAATGGTAAGATAGCCGGGCGTGTGGTTGAGGTTTGTAAGAAAAAAGGTTGTTTTATGAAGCTGGAACAAGCTAACGGAGCACCTATAATGGTTCAGTTTACAGATTATGCCTACTTTATGCCTCAGGATATTGTAGGGAAAACCGTTGTAGTTGAGGGAAAAGCAAAAGTGAAAGAAACACCTGTTGAACGTTTACGCCATTACGCGGCTGATGCTGGTAAAACAAAAGAGGAAATTGCTGCCATAAAAGAACCCAGGCGCGATATTGGTATTATGGCCGATGGCGTGTTGGTAGTAAAGTAAATATGCACACACATTTAGCTCTTACTACTTAAAGAATGAACGAACAGCCTAATAATCCCTTGCATGGTAAAACCCTTGAAGCAATATTGAAATCACTCGTAGCGCATTTGGGTTGGGCCGAGCTGGGATACACGATACGTATAAACTGCTTTTTAGACAATCCCAGTATTAATTCAAGCCTTAAATTCCTCAGAAAAACACCCTGGGCGCGTAAAAAAGTAGAAGATTTGTATCTGCAATATGCCCAGCAGCTAAAAAATTAATGATTTTTCTTCTTGTTCATTTTTGCTTTTTTTGAAGAACTATAGTTGTAATTTTTCGCGTTTTCAGGCTTCTTTTCATGAAAGGCTTCTCCGGGTACATACTTTTCTGCCACTTTATGTACCTGTTTTTGCTTTGCAGCCTTTAGAGCCTCTTTTTCTTTGCGGTCTTTTTCAATAACCAGATCATCAGGCAGATCGGCTCGTTGCATTTTATGCCCTGTAACCTGTTCTATCCTGCGTACTTGGTCAAGTTCAAGATCGGTTGCAAAGGTTAGCGCGATAGTTTCGTTATTATCGGTATCCCGGGCTTCAATGTGATTGATGTAAACCTGTTTATCATCCGGCAGGTCAAAGTGGATAATAAAGGGAATTTCATCAAGCGCATGTTGCTCTTCAAGCTCATTTGCTATTAATAAAACCCTCAGTTTATCATCGTGCATAAACTCGCCTAAATTATTTACCGCTTTGTACTCAAATGAAAGCGGTTTAATAAATGCTGCAGCAAGCCGGGACTTTCTCAACAAGCTTTTAAAAATGGTTTCAGCAGTTACACGCGTATTGGTAAAAACCACCACCTTTGTAAATACTTCGCTATCTTGTAAAAAAAGATTAAGCAGATTTAATTTGGTGCCAAAATTGGGTACATGATATAACATCTGCGGGTATACCAGTACCTGTTCTGAACTTAACTCGTCAATTTCTATTATAGCAGGTTGTACCATCAAAGGCGATACCATTTTATCAATTTTATCATGCATTACTTCCGTAAATACCAGTCGTTGTGCTTTATCAATGCTATTCGATAATTCAGCAACAGGAAGTTGCAGGCCTTTTTTTACTATGGCATGGGCATCATCAATAATCAGTAACTCAACTTTATTAAGATTGAGGCCAAGTTTAAGGTAAATTGCCCTGGCGCGATCCGGAGTAGCTATAACAATATCAGCACCTTCGGCCAGTTCATCCATCTGGCTATCAACCCCGGCACCATTATGTAATGTAATGATACGGATAGTTTTATTGCGATTAATAAGGTCGAAAGAGTTGTATATGTTTTCAACCATTTCCTGGTCGGGAGCCAAAATGAGCGCTTTTGGCACATTGTCGGCACTGTGCTTAAAGCGGTTAAGCGTTGCCAGTACAAGTGTAGTTGTTTTTCCACTTTGTTGTGGTGCAACCGCTATCACATCCTGTCCGCCAATAATCCTGTTAAGCGTTCTTAGTTGAATTTCTCTTGGGGCATTGAATCCTGTTTCAGCTACCGCTCTTATCAATTGTTTATTCAGCTTAATTTTTTCTGCCCAGGCCATATGATTATGTATAGAATTTGCAAAGATACCAAAACACAAGTGCAATTATGCTCACGCAGCACCAAGGACGCCTTTATTTATGATGGTAATTAATTCTTTACAGCTTTATTTATTTAGCTGCCTTTAAATATTTATATTCAGCGCTTAATTTTACCAATTATACCTATAATGTCAAAAGACAAGAGCCTGGCCGCAGTGGCCCTTATTACATCTCTTTTTTTTATGTGGGGATTAGCGTTAAACCTTAACCCTATACTCATACCACATTTAAAAAAAGCCTGCCAGTTATCAGATTTCCAATCATCGTTAATCGACTCCGCGTCATACATCGCTTATTTTATTTTACCCATACCGGCAGCTCAGTTCATGAAAAAATACAGCTATAAGGGAGGGATAATTCTTGGACTATTGCTTTTCTCTGTAGGTGCCATATTGTTTTACCCAGCTGCTGCTGTACGTAATTACGCGTTTTTTTTAGGCGCGCTTTTTATTGTGTTTTCAGGAATGGCTTTCCTCGAAACTGCTGCCAACCCGCTTATAACATTGGTAGGTGAACCCAAAGGCGCTACAGTGCGCATTAACCTGGCTCAAACCTTCAATGGGCTTGCAGCTACTTTGGCGCCGTTAATTGGCGGCCGCTTTATTTTATCGGGTAAACTACTTAGTCCGGCCGAAGAAAAGGTAATGTCACCTCAGCAACTGGATGCTTACCTTACGCATGAAGCCTCTTCGGTACAAATACCTTACCTGGTGATCGGCCTGCTTGTTTTTTCGGTTGCAGTGATGGTATGGCGTACTCATTTTCCGAAAGTAAAAGAAGAAACAGATGAGGCGCTTGATACCAAAATGCCATTATCTGCACGTATTGGTGAACTATTGAGAGATAAACATCTGATGTCTGGCGTGCTGGCCGAATTTTTTTATGTTGGCGCACAAGCTTGTGTAAGCAGCTTTTTCATACGTTACAGCTATCATGTTGCAGGTATCGGCGAAAAAGATGCTGCTGAACTATTAAGTATTGCGTTCCTGCTATTCATGATTGGTAGGCTTTCGGGCACAGGGCTTATGTTGATATTTAACCCTGTTAGGCTGTTAGTTACTTATGCTATCATCAATATCGCTTTAATTATCACAGCAATTAACATAGAAGGCCATGCAGCTATATATGTGTTAATGGCAGTTTGGTTCTTTATGTCTATTATGTTTCCAACCATATTCTCATTAAGTATCCGTGACCTTGGAAAGAAAACGAAGCTGGGCTCATCATTGGTTATTATGGGTATTGTTGGCGGTGCCGTGCTGCCTCCAATAATGGGTAAGATATCCGATTTAACCAACATCCAATTTTCGTATATTGTACCATGTATATGTTTTGCGGCCATACTGTGGTTTGGCATTAAAAACCTGCGTGTTAAAAAGCTTGATGTAGTTAACGCTCATTAAGTATTCACATCAATAAACTATAGAAAAATGCACCAGTATCCGGGTCAAAATAAAATATTAGTTGCTGTAGATTGTATCATTTTTGGATTTGACGGGCAGAACGTAAAACTTTTGCTGGTACAACGTGCCATTGAACCGAGAATAGGCAAGTGGAGCCTGATGGGTGGTTTTATTAACCCAACCGAAAGCCCCGAAGATGCCGCTAACCGGGTTTTGTATGAACGCACCGGTTTAAAAAATGTATACATGGAGCAGTTTAGGGTTTTTGGTAACCCAGACCGCGACCCTGTAGACCGTACGATATCCATAGCCTACTTTGCGTTGATAGACATCCATCAATACGAGAAACAATTGGTGGATGTAAACCATCCCGAGTGGTTCCTGCTTACAGAAATGCCCGAACTTATTTTTGACCATGACGAAATGGTTAAGCTTGCTTTGAAGCAGTTACGCTATAAGGCCGCTTTGCATCCTATACTATTTCAGTTATTGCCGGGTAAATTTACCATACCGCAATTGCAAACACTCTACGAAGGGGTGTACCAAACCAAATTTGACGACCGAAATTTTAGTCGCAAATTGTTATCAACCGGTTTACTCATTAAGCAGAACGAGAAAGATAAGCAATCATCAAAAAAAGGTGCTTTTTATTACCAGCTTGATCAATCAAGTTATGAAAAGAACATCGAAAAATTCCTTAACCTGGTACCTAACCCAGATAAATTTATATAATTTTACGGGGTTGACCTGTTAATGGTTACGGTAATTATTCCTGCAATTTAATTGAAAAGAGCCTTATCACTTATTATTCTTGTAAGTTTTGCTGCATTGGTAAACGCGCAGCAAAAACCTCAATACACACAGTATGTTCTTAATAACTTTTTATTGAACCCCGCTGTTACTGGTATTGAGAATTATACAGATGTTAAGTTCGGTTACAGAAGCCAGTGGAGCGGGATAGACGGCGCACCTGTCACAGCGTTCGCTACTATAAACGCGCCGATCGGTACAGCATTTACACAGGGTGATGCAGCCGGTTTGGAACCGATGGGAGGGGAGAGCCCGTACAGCCGTTTATATACCAGTGATTACCGCGCGGCAGAGCCACACCACGGCGTAGGGTTTATGTTAGTAACTGATAAGGCAGGGCCAATAGATCAAACTAATGTTGCTGCAACATATGCCTATCACCTTGGTATTACCAGTAAACTTAATTTAGCGGTTGGTGTATCAGCAGGTGCCAATCACCTGCATTTAAATACATCGCAGTTAACCTTTGAAAACCCAAATGACCCCGTACTTAATTATCTTGAAAATAATAAATGGAAACCCGATTTAGGGTTAGGGTTGTGGGCATATTCTGCCAACTATTATTTCGGCGTATCGGCGCAGCAAATATTACCTCAAACACAATATATTTCTACTTCTACCAATAATGCTAACATTAATAAAACTGTTCCGCATTATTTTGTAACGGCAGGGGTACGGCTTTATCTTTCTGATGACGTTTCGATACTGCCATCGGCATTGCTAAAGTTTATTGATCCGCTACCGGCTACATTTGATATAAATGTGAAGATGTCTTTTAGAGAGAGGTTCTGGTTTGGGGGCTCTTACCGGCGTAATGATTCCTTTGGCGTATTGGCAGGTTTTAACCTCAGTTCACTTATTAATGTGAGTTACGCTTACGATGCTACCACATCACCGCTCAGAACGGTAAGCAACGGCTCACACGAGCTGGTATTAGGCATACTACTTAACAATAAATATAAGCTTACGGGCCCGCAACATGGTTGGTAACAGTATTCTTTAAGCTTACAGCTTTGTATTTTCGGATATTTTTCCGGTAGTAAAAAAGCTCAAATCTTTATAACTCTTTCCTTAGCCTTGCAACCGGTATGTTCATCTGTTCGCGGTATTTAGCAACGGTACGGCGCGCAATATTATAGCCTGCTTCTTTTAAAATTTCTGTAAGTTTTTCATCAGCTAAAGGATGGCGTTTATCCTCCTTACCTATATGCTCTTCCAGTATTTTTTTAACTTCTTTATTTGAAACCTCTTCGCCACTTTCAGTTTGTATAGCTTCGCTAAAAAAAGATTTTAGCAGAAATGTGCCATGCTCTGTTTGCACATATTTGGAATTAGCCACACGTGATACAGTTGATATATCCATACCAATGCGGTCGGCAATATCTTTCAGGATCATTGGCTTCAGATTCTTATCATCGCCGGTTAAAAAGAAATCGTATTGATACTGCATAATGGCATTCATGGTTTTAAGCAAAGTTTGCTGCCGTTGCTTAATAGCGTCAATAAACCATTTTGCCGAATCGAGCTTTTGTTTAACAAACTGAACAGCCTCTTTCAGCTTTTTATCTTTTTGTGAAGCCTTGTCATAGTGTTGAAACATTTCCTGATAAGAGCGGCTTACTCTTAATTCGGGCGCGTTTTTAGAGTTCAGTGTTAGTACCAGTACACCATCATTGTTTTTGATATGAAAATCGGGTATAACCTGCATTTGCTTAGTGCTTACCTCATTACTATCACCTGGCTTAGGGTTAAGTTTAAGGATTTCTCCTACTACGGCCCGTAATTCATGAGCGTTCATGCTAAGCGATCTTTCCAGCTTATCGTAATGTTTACGGGTAAACTCTTCCAGGTAATTTTCTACCACTAAAATGGCTTTTTTAATTACCGGGTCATTTACATCCTTACGGCGTAGTTGTATAAGCAGGCACTCTTGTAATGTTCGTGCGCCAACCCCTGCCGGGTCAAAACCCTGTATTACTTTCAGCATGTCTTCAACTTCCTCATCCTCGGCCATCACATTTTGCGAAAATGCCAGGTCGTCTGTGAGCGACATAATGGGGCGTCTGAGATAGCCATCATCATCAAGGCTGCCAATGATCTGTTTGCCAATAGAAAAATCTTTATCAGATAACGGTAACAGATCTAACTGAGCTTGTAAGTTTTCAAAAAATGAACTTTGTACAGCTATTGGTATCTCTTTGCGGTCGTCATCGTCATCGCCATTATTATCGTAACGGCTGCCATAATCATTTACACTGTCGTCCTGTAAATAGTCGTCAATGTTAAATTCGTCCATTTCACCACCCTCGTTGTCGTTATCATAATTATCATCAGGATCACGATCAGGGTATTGCTCCTCAGGCTCATTTATATTGGTGAGACTTATATCTTCAAGTGCCGGGTTCTCTTCCAGTTCTTCCTTGATACGGGTATCTAATGATACAGTAGGCACCTGCAACAATTTGATAAATTGTATTTGCTGCGGCGAAAGCTTTTGTAAAAGTTTCTGTTGAAGATTTTGTTTTAGCATAATAAAATAGAGGCGGAGCCAAAAATACGGCAATTACCTGTAAGTTTTAAAATAACTTATAAAAGCTGTATTTACGATGTAAAATGTTTTTGGGGGGGCTTTTGTTTGGCGTAAAGAGATATTTATTGTTAACTTTAGTTAAAACATCAAACTGAAATATCATGGGATTTGTAAAAGAGTTTAAAGAATTTGCCGTTAAAGGCAATGTATTAGATTTAGCCGTTGCTGTAGTAATTGGTGCTGCTTTTGGTAGTATCGTAAAATCATTGGTTGATGATATTATTACCCCTGCCATACTAACGCCAGCTTTAAAGGCGGCCCATTTGAGTAATTTGAGCGAACTGGTAATACCTGGTACAGCTATTAAATATGGTAACTTTATCTCTCAGGTTATCTCGTTCATTATTATTGCGCTGGCTTTATTTACTATCATTAAAGGACTTAATAGCTTTAAAAAGAAGGAAGCTATTGCACCTACTGTGGAGCCAGCTCCGACTAAAGAGGAAGTATTATTGACGGAGATACGAGATCTGTTAGCTAAAAAGGCTTAAGCTTTTTTAGGTCATTGGTCATACGCTTCGCTGTCATTGAGTCACTATTGATATATACCAAAAGCATTAAAGGTTTAAGAACTCCTTAATGACCCAATGACCCCAAATTAAAATGTCTTTGGTAATTTAGGGTCCGTAAGGATGATGAAATCGGCCATTTTTTCAAATTTGGTCCAGTCCGGATTGTCAAAGCTGTCATCAGCGTAGGCTGCAATGTTTAGCATACGAACGGTCAATAGATATTTTTTAAGCTGGGCGGCAACGCCCAGCTTTTCTTCGCTATGGAAACCTCCGTTTACCTGCATTACTTTAAAGCCTTTATGCGTTTTAAGGAATTTAGCAATATGGTAAGCCATAGTGGCGTCCCACAAATTTTGCGACTGATAGATCTTCATGTTACCCATGGCATTATGCCCGCCCATAATAGCCACAAATTTTTCGTAATAAGCCCCTGTTGCTGTATCAATAGGCAGAGGCGCCAGCCAGCTTTTGGCCTGTTTGCTTAGCCGGTTTAAACTTTCCAGTCCATCACGGGTAACCATATTGGTGTAGCGGGTAGGTGCGTTAGCTGCAATTACAGGTATGTGTGCTGCTTTTGCCTGTTCAATCATAGGGCGATAGTCTTTGTAATTATTCCAGGCACGGCCTTCTGTTATCAGGTTCTTTTCTCGTATAAATCCTGCCAGGTATTCGTCCAATACCGTTTGGCAGTCTGTCTGGAACATTTCAAGCGATAAAGCCGATCTGCTGGGGTATTTCTCAGTGATCTTTTTCAACAATAATGCTTCCAGATAATGGCCTGTTGAGTCGTTGTGTTCTTCGCCGAAAAAAAGTACATCAGCTTTGTCTAAGGCGTTCACAATATCATCTATTGTGGCGGGTGCTTTTTTTGCTGTGTTATAAATTTTATAGTGCGCAGACATGTGTTCTTGCGCCATAGTAATTAACGGCATTATTAAAAATAGTATGGCTACAAGTTTTTTCATACGTTGAAGTTGGACTGAATGTTAATAAATTTAGCCAAATAACTGTATAAGTATTTGAAAAAACTAAAAATTACACTACATTTGCACTCTTGTTTTTAAACCCAACGATTTAGAAGACGAATAGAATAAAATATAGCCATGAAAAGAACGTTCCAGCCTTCACAGAGGAAAAGAAAAAATAAACACGGTTTCCGTGAGCGTATGTCATCTGCCAATGGCAGAAGAGTACTTGCTGCAAGAAGAGCTAAAGGCAGAAAAAGATTAACGGTATCTGACGAGCGCAGCCACAAAGCTTAATCATGGTTGTTGTTCTGCATATGCAGAAGGCTAACCGATTGATGATATTATAGCTCCGGTTCGGCATTAACAACTATGTATACTTTTAAAAAAGAAGAACGGTTATGTAATAAGAAGCTTATTAATGGGCTTTTTCATAACGGTTCTTCTTTTTTATGTTATCCCTTCCGTGTATCGTGGATGTACACTGCTGAGGAGCAGTTATACCCCGTGCAGGTAGTTTTCGCGGTATCAAAAAAACGCTACAAACACGCTGTTGACCGTAACGTGGTTAAACGGCGTATGCGTGAAGCTTATCGCCTAAACAAGCACCAAATTTTATATCAGCATTTAAACGATAGCGGTAAAAGGCTCATATTGTCAGTAAATTATATTGGTAAAGAAATTGCCCAATATGATTTTTTTGAAAAGAAAATGGTAAAGCTTTTAGCTCAACTTGCTGCGGAGGCTACCAAATGAATGCGCTGTGGAGTGGTATAAAAGCCATCTTCAGCGCTTTTTTTTTGCTGTTGATAAGGCTGTACCAATATCTCATCTCACCCATATTACCTAATTCTTGCCGGTATACGCCTACCTGTTCGCAATATGGTGTAGAAGCTATCCGTAAATATGGCCCTTTTAAAGGCGGTTGGCTCACTTTAAAGCGTATAGCGCGTTGTAATCCCTGGGGAGGTCATGGCCATGATCCGGTGCCTTGACATTAAGTCAGGATTCAAATTAAGAAGTCAAAAATAATGCACGATCCTCAATTTCTACTTTTGAATTTCTACTTTTGAATTTCATTATGATTTTACAGATAGAAACCGCTACTACATCTTGTTCTGTTGCTCTTGCCGAAGCAGGTAAAGTAATTGCTTACCGGGAGCTGAACATGCGCAATGTACACGCCGAGGTAATTACTTTATATATAGATGAGATATTGAAACAAGGGAATTACAATTATAACGATATTGATGCGATAGCCGTAAGCAGTGGACCGGGTTCATATACGGGGTTACGTATTGGGGTTTCAACTGCCAAAGGTTTATGCTTTGCTTTAGACAAGCCGCTAATATCTGTGGATACACTGGCATCCATGGCAAGCGGACTGGCTTCTACCAAAACCATAGAAAGCAACACACTATTATGCCCTATGATTGATGCAAGGCGCATGGAAGTTTACACCTCAATTTATGACCATAGTGGCAATCAAATAAAGCCTATAGCCGCTGAGATTATAACACCTGATAGTTTTGCTGATGTATTGCAGGAAAATAAGATTGCTTTTTTTGGCGATGGCTCAGAAAAGTGCCGCGGACTGTTAGGCGCCCATCCTAATGCTATGTTTATAGAAGAGTTTACCAATTCTGCAACCCACTTAACTCATATAGCGCAAAATAAGTTTGAAAAAGGGATTTTTGAAGATGTTGCCTATTTTGAGCCCTACTATTTAAAAGATTTTATTGCGGGTAAAAAAGCGATTAGTTAATCGCCGTTATCTTTTCCCCATATACCATTCCACATACGTTTAATTAATCCCGGCTTTTCTCCAAGTGGTATATGGCTGGCATTAAGCGGATGCTCTATTACGTTGCCGAACTTAACGGAGAAGCCCATAAAGAAATCAGCCCCGGTGTAAAATGGGTTACTATTAATACTGCTATTGTTTTTACTTGCGGCACTTGCAAAACTCACACTTTGAAATAGCCTGTCGCTGCCAATGAAAAATTCCGCGTTGGGCGATTTAACCATCAACTGTAAGCCGGCATTAAATACCTTGTAATTATTGTAAGCCGCTACAACTGTTCCGGTGAAGTTTTTGTATTGGATGGGGTTAGCTAACGCCGCCGTATAGCCATCATAAAAGAGCTCTTTTTGAACAATAAGGGTAGGTGAGTACCTTAAGGTCATCTGGTTATCCAGCCAGTAAGATTTATTAGCGCTTAACTCAAATTTTGCATTGGTTGGCGACATAAAACCGGTTGTTTTATCGCCTGATCTTACAATGTTGTAAGCGCTTCCGTATAATTTATCCTCAAGCCTGTAACCATCGTTAGCGTTGGGAATAACATAGGGATTATTTACATTATTGAATAAGCTTTGTGTTGATTTGTTACTCCAGTGAATAAAACCAAGATCTTTAAGATTGGCCTGTATATTGAAGTTATCACGTGTTTTGATCAGCGTACCAATGCTAATAGAAGCACCGGGGTTGCGGAATGACGGTAATAGATCATGACCGCTAAATTTGCCTGGTGTATAGCTTATTCTATAATCCCCCTGTAGGCCTAATTGGGCATTATTCGCTGCATTGTCTATCTGCAGGTAAGATTGATCCATATTAAGTCTCTGATATTGAATTCCTAACAAAGCACTTAATTTTATACCTAAAGCAAATTGTTTGCTGAACTTTTCACGATAAGCAAAGCTAAACTGGTGATAAGCCTGGTAACGGAAGTTGTTATTAAGTACGTTAATATACGGTGCGCCGTCAACAAAGTTTTTTGTTCCGTTAAGCAACAGTAGGGTTTCATCAGTAAAAAGGCCTGTACCTTCTGCACGGGTTTGTGCCGAAAAACCTATTTCCTGGTCGCCATCAAGGCTTTTAAAAATCCGGAGCATCAACCAATAAGTATTCGCATCAACTTTAGCCCGGCTAAATTTATTTTGGCCCATAACAAGGTTGTCGGTTATATAAGTTCCGTTAAACGCCCTGCTTTTAAGCGGTACCTGACCATTACCCGTTAAAAAGAAATTACTTGCCAGATTGGGTATAAAAAAATTAAACGCGATATACCGGCTGGTATCTGGCACAAAGGTGGTTTGCGCAGGATTTTCAAAAGAATCAAAAAGGGTACCGGTATTGTATTGAGAAAACTGCTGGCCAAATACTGTAGCTGAGATAGTGAGTAAAAATACAGCCAGTAATAAACGCTTCATATATGTGTGCAATGCCTGTCTATCTTAATATTGCCAATAGGCTTAATAGGTTACTAATATCTGTTTTTAAACGGATTTTGAAGACACTGGGTTGTGTTTTTTATATTATTTATTCGGTTTTTACAGTGGCAGTGCTATCCGGCGGGTTTTGTAAAAGGAAAAAATTGGTATAGTAATTTTTGTCGCTTGCGCTAAACTGCAAACTTGCACCATAAAAATTACTGAAAGATAAATCGCTGTTTTTAAAAGCAATAAAAAATTGTGGCTTTAACGATTGTTTAAGTATCTGCTGCGCATTTTTAAAATGCAGCAAAAAGCTAATATTACTCCGTTCGGCAAGCAGTTTATTAAATGGCAGGTACTTATCGGTTTTACTCAGGAAACTCCGTTTAAAATAACTTTCGCTGAAACTTTGAAGCTCATTAACCGAGTTGGCGAGTATGAGATAGTTATCAATAATGCGGAAATACGGCTTTTTAAATATGCTGAATACATCGCCAAGTAAAAAATAAGGTATTTTGGAGTAATTAAATTGGCCAATATCATCATTGAACATCGTGCTGATATTCGTCATAAACGGCCTTAACTCTGAGCCGTTTTTCACGGCTATTAAAGCGAAGTGTTCATTAAAACGCGTAGTGATAACTGCGAATTCGTTACCGCAAAGTTTTTCAAATTCCGGTTCTATTTTTATACCGGTTTCTGTTTTTATTTTTGATAATAATGCGTCTTTTTCGTCCTGTAAGCCGGCTTTCTGTTGGAAGGTTGATACATTTTCAAAAAAACGCGGAATGTCTGAAACGGCCATTCCTGTAGCATACGCTGTTGTAACAGGATAAAGATCTCTCAGGTGGTTTTCCACAGGTTGTTGTTGCGTGAAAATACTCAGGTAGCTTCCGGGTTTATTGGTTTGCAGCATCGTGTACCCGCTAAACATTATCGCTTCGTTTTTATAATTAAGGTTGAGTGCGGATGAAGCAGCTAATAATCTAAAGGGTTTAAATATTTCAGTATTAGCAATAAAAAGACGATCGAAAATTGGCTGTAAATGCTCGTAGTTAACGTAGAGATTAATAAGTGAGTTTGAGTTCTGTTGATCGGGAAGCAGCATAAAGTGATGCTGTTCCTTTGGAGCTTTGTAAGACGCGGCTCGTTCCATCAGATCTTTGGAAAAACTGGCGGTAAAAACATTGCCGCCGTTATGAAAAACAAACAAGCGCTTTTTGAGCTGACTAAAATATATGGTATAGCCTTTTTTTTCACCTAATTTCAAAGGATTGATCAGTATTCCTGCCGGGTGCTGTTTGGCAATATCATCAAGGCCCTCTGCATCGATATTTTTAGCGGAAATGGTTAATAGTAAGGGCAAGTCGCTATCAACTCCCGGATGTACAGATATAAAAATGTTGTGCCCGTTAAATGCATTTTTAAATACCGCGTTATTAATCAATACCCGCTTTACAACTTCAAGTTCGCTCAACCGATCCCTTCCTATAAGGTTGCCAAGTATGGTATTGCTTTTATAAATATCGTAAAAGCTGCTTTCATTGGTGAATTCAAATACAAGCGCGGCATCATCAGGAATGGTGCGAATAACATTGCCGGCATGGGCAGCAGAAGTGCTTAGGTTAGTGAAATATTTAACCGTTACATAAGCTGTAGCCGCGATTAAAATTAATGTAATAACAATCAGTCTTTTCATTCCTGTGTTTGTGGCGCAATTTAGAATTTTACCGTACCACAATAAAGTAATACTTTCATTTGGTTAACTTAGCCTTTTATATCTGCATGAACAAACAAATCATCATTACAGCATCGCTGCTGGGTGCAATTGCGGTTGTTGCCGGCGCTTTTGGGGCACACGCATTAAAGAGTTCGCTGTCGGCCAAGCAATTGGAAGTTTGGCATACCGCCGTGCAATACCAGTTTTACCATGTGTTTGCTTTGCTGTTCCTGTCTACCTTTACCCGTTTTAAAAATAAACTTATCTCGGTTGCCTATTATATGTTTACAGTGGGCATTGTGTTTTTTTCGGGATCCCTTTATTTATTATCTACCCGTGAATTGTTAGGCATGCCAGGTTTAGCAGCTCTTGGCCCAATAACACCCGTTGGAGGCCTGTTATTTATAATAGGATGGATTGCACTGGCCTTAGCGGCTTTCCGGAACAAATAATTTATATATGTTAGAGCTTGCCGAAGGAGCTTCAGTTACACGTAAAACGCTTTTTGTTGAAGTGATATTGCCTTTGGCAATAAGCATCAATTACACTTACCGTGTGCCCTATGGGCTTAATAATTCTATAGCCGTAGGGAAAAGGGTGGTAGTGCAATTCGGCAAAAGCAAGTTGTATACAGCAATTGTAGCCGCGGTTACTGAACACGCCCCTGATAAGTATGAGGCTAAATACTTGCTCGACATATTGGATGACAGACCTGTAGTGACTTTAAAGCAATTGGAGTTTTGGCGATGGCTGGCCGAATACTACCTGTGTAACGAGGGTGAGGTAATGAATGCCGCACTGCCATCGGCCCTTAAGCTGGCCAGTGAAACTAAAGTTATGCTCAACAAAGAGCAGGCATACGATAAGACACAACTTAATGATAAGGAATATCTAATTACTGAGGCGCTTGATATTCAGCCTGAGTTGACGGTAAGCGATATTGCGAAATTGCTGGGGCAAAAAACGGTAATGCCCATATTGAAATCATTATTTGAGAAAAATATCATCCATATATCAGAGGAAGTCGCGGATCGTTATAAACCCCGTAAACGCACCTATATAAAGCTAAATCCTGAATACTACAACCAGGGAAAACTGGAAGAACTATTCATTATACTCGAAAAAAAGGCGCCTAAGCAGGCCGACGCGGTGCTGGCGTATATGAAGCTATCGCGTCAGCAAAAAAGCGTAACAAAGGCTGAACTGCTCGAGGCGAGTGGCGCAGGCGACTCGAGTGTTCGTTCGCTGGTAGAAAAGGATGTTTTTCTGATTGAGGAGAAAACAGTTTCGCGCTTGGGTGATGATGAGGACGAAGACACCATAAGCAATTTTGTTTTAAGCGATGCCCAGCAAGAGGCACTGGAGAGTATACAACAACAATTTGCGCATAAAGATGTGGTATTGCTGCATGGTGTCACATCATCCGGTAAAACGCAGATCTACATAAAGCAAATTGAAGCTGCAATGGCTGCAGGCAGGCCTGTTTTATATTTGTTGCCAGAGATAGCGCTTACCACGCACATCATAGAACGTTTACGTATCTATTTCGGAAGTTCGATTGGTGTATATCATTCGCGCTTTAATGATAACGAGCGAGTAGAGGTTTGGCAGAAAGTATTGAACGGCGAGTATAAAGTAGTTCTCGGCGCCCGCTCATCGGTTTTTTTGCCATTTACAGACTTAGGGCTCATCATTGTGGATGAAGAGCATGAAACATCTTATAAACAGTTTGACCCGGCCCCCCGCTACAATGCCCGCGACGCGGCTATTTATTTAGCTAACAAATACGGAGGCAAGGTATTGTTGGGTTCGGCAACACCATCGTTTGAAAGTTATTACAATGCCAGGGTAGGTAAGTACGGTTTAGTTGAACTTACCGAACGCTATGGCGGTGTGCAGTTGCCGCTAATACAGGTGGTGAGCATAACAGAAGAGGTTAAGCGTAAAACCATGCAATCGCATTTTAGCAGTGTGCTGGTGCAGGATATTTACCAGGCGCTTGACCAAAAAGAGCAGGTAATACTTTTCCAAAACAGGCGCGGTTATGCACCGGTACTTATGTGTAAAGTTTGTGCTTATACACCGAAATGTGTTAACTGTGATGTAAGCCTTACCTATCATAAGCATTCGCACAAGCTGCATTGCCATTACTGTGGTTATAAGGAGGATCCACCAAATATTTGTCCTGCATGCGGATCAACTCACCTGGAATATAAGGGCTTTGGCACAGAAAAGGTGGAGGATGAATTATCAATTTTAATTCCTGAGGCCAGGCTGGCACGGATGGACCTGGATACCACGCGTTCACGTAATGCATTGCAAAATATACTGAATAACCTGGAGGAGAAGAAGATAGATATATTAGTCGGCACACAAATGGTAGCCAAAGGGCTCGATTTTGCCGATGTTACAGTGATAGGTATTATTAATGCAGATAGTTTGTTAAAATATCCGGACTACCGGGCAAACGAGCGCAGTTATCAGATGCTGGCACAGGTGAGCGGGAGAGCAGGCAGGCGGGGGAAACAGGGTAAAGTAGTTATACAAACTTATGACCCTAATCACCGGGTAATTAGGCAGGTGATCAATAATGATTACGGTGATCTTTATTTCACCGAGATGGAGGAGAGAAAAAGCTTCAAATATCCCCCTTACTATCGTATTATTAACTTGTACATCAAGCATAAAGACCCTGATGTATTGTATAACCAGGCCGAATATCTGGCTGCAGAACTTCGTAAACACTTTGGGGAGCGTGTTGTTGGGCCTGAGGCACCGCTAATTAACCGCATTCGTAACTTTTATATCAAATCGGTCATGCTCAAATTTGAGCGCGATAGTATTTCTATTGTAAAGGCCAAGGCCCTCATAAAAGAGGTGATCACCTTATTTCAAACCACAAAACTAAGTAAAGGGTGTATTGTACAACCCGATGTTGATCCATATTAATTGTATGGTTTATTACATCCTCAAATAGTTGGAAATACTTTGGTGTATGTGTAAAAATAATCTCTCTTAAAATCAATTGATAAAAGTTTATTTGCTAAGGCGCTCCTTAATAACTGGCCAATTCGTAGTATTTTAGCACTGGATTATGGCGTACAAGTTTATTGATAATTACCGCGAGCAAGGGGCCCGTAAGCGATTGGTTGAGCTATTGCGTAAAAAGGGTATCGAGGATGAAAAAGTATTAGCGGCTATTGGTAAGGTGCCCCGTCATTATTTTTTCGATGAAACATTTTGGAACCAGGCGTATAAAGATATTGCTTTCCCGATAGGTGAGGGGCAAACCATATCGCAACCCTATACCGTGGCTTATCAAACGGAACTATTGCATATAAGCAAGGGTGATAAAGTACTGGAAATAGGCACCGGTTGCGGTTATCAAACCTGTATATTGTTAGAACTTGGCGCAAAGGTTTTCACCATAGAGCGCCAGGAGAAGCTTTACGAACGCACCATCCAGGTATTACCTTACATAGGCTATAAACCAAAATTCTTTTTAGGTGATGGCTCAATAGGTATCGCATCAGATGCACCATATGATAAGATTATTGTTACGGCAGGTGCCCCAACCGTACCCGAAATTCTATTGAAACAACTCAAAATTGGCGGCATCATTGTGATTCCGGTAGGCGACGAAAAATCACAAAAGATGGTAACGATCCTAAAAACCAGCGACAATGATTATGAACGCCATGTGTTAGATACTTTCAGGTTTGTGCCGTTGGTGGGTGATAGGGCATGGTAGCTTCAGTTTGCATTTAGCATTTTATAACCAGCAGTTTTCTCATGCAAACTGCGGACTTAAAACTGTGAACTACCGCTTCATCGCTCTATCCATTTCCAGTTTTGTATCGCGCTCTTTCAGGGTTTCGCGTTTGTCGTAGGTCTTTTTACCCTGTGCAAGGCCTATCTCCAGTTTGGCAAACCCGCGTTCGCTGATGAATAAAGCCAAGGGGACAATGGTTAAGCCCCTTTCTTCACCGCGGGTTTGAAGTTTTTTCAATTCTTTCTTGTGCAGTAGAAGCACACGGTCGCGCTTCGCCTCGTGGTTGTAGAATGATCCGTAAGAATATTCAGAGATATGCAGGTTACGAACATATAGCTGGCCATCTATAAAGGTGCAGAAAGCATCGTTAATGTTTGCCTTGCCGTTACGAATAGATTTGATCTCGGTACCCAAAAGCTGTATGCCTGCCACATACTTATCCAGTATGCTGTACTCAAAGTAGGCTTTTTTATTCTTGATATATACGTTCTGCTCCATCTTAAACTTTTGGGATTGCAAATATGCAATTATTTAAGTGAATCAAGATCAAAGGGAATCACGAATCAAGACAACCAACAGCCATCCAATTGTTTTTCGGCTCGCAATTTTCATTTCTTGACTCCTGATTCTTTAAGTCCTGCCTCACTTCTTTTGCGGTTTAACAACCAGTACCGGTATGTTAACCTTATGTCTTACTGCATCAACCGTTGTGCCAAATATCAGATCTTTTAAAACCTTATGCCCGTGCGAACCCATTACCAGGAAGTCTATTTGTATTTCTTTGGTGATCTGCGAGATTGCGCCGGCTGCCCCGCCAAATCCAATTTTTGCCTCAGCCTTATAACCCAATTCGGTGAGTGTTTTTACATACTTATCCAGGTTATCTACGTCGCTTTGGGTTTCGCTATCCATTACCTGTTTTCCGTAATAACGGGCTCCGGCTGTTTCTACTATGTGTATAAGACTATAATGAGCCCGCTTGCCGCCCTGCATCAATGCATGCCTTATCGTATCCTGATCATTTCTTGAAAAATCAATAGTGATGCCGATCTGCTTATAATGCACCGCCTCCAGGTTATCCAACGTTGATGCCAAACCGTGTGGTACCCGCACCGGTTGGTTAGCATGTTTGTATAGTAGCGGCCTCAGGAAAACGTACAGCATGAGTACACCAATACCTACAGCGATGGGACTGATCACAAAATGAACAAGGTTTGCAGCGCCTGGCCCTTCCGAAGCCCAGGTATCTATTTCCTGTATCACCAAACGCACGTTGAGCCCAACAATAACTACCGCGAAGAACCAGGCCGCAATTTTCATGGGCATGCTGTTAGCAAACTCACCCATACGCTTCTTGTCTGATGTAAAGTGTATCAGTGGTATCACCGCGAAGCCTAATTGCAAGCTCAATACTACCTGGCTTAATATCAACAGTTTGCCTAATCCTTCATCGCCTGCATGTAAAATGGTAAAGAAAGCCGGTATAATAGCCAGCAGCCTGGTAAGCAAACGGCGTAGCCATGGTGCAATACGCAGGTTAAGGTGCCCTTCCATGATGATCTGCCCGGCCAAAGTACCAGTTACCGTTGAGCTTTGCCCGGCGGCAATCAAGGCAATGGCAAATAACGCAGGAGCCAATTTTCCGAAAATGTTAGTGAGCAATTTATGTGCATCTTGTATTTCGGCAACTTCATGGAACCCGCGATAGTAAAAGGCAGCTGCAGCTAATATTAGGATCGCTGCATTCACAAAGAAAGCCAGGTTCAAGGCAATAGTGGTATCCCAAAAGTTATAGGTGATGGCTTTTTTAATACCATCGGCCGAGCGGTCTATCTTGCGGGTTTGCACCAATGAAGAATGCAGGTATAAATTATGCGGCATTACCGTGGCGCCGATGATACCAATAGCAATGTACAGTGCCTGACTGTTCAATTGTGTTGGGATAAAACCTTTGGCAACATCCATCATATGAGGTTTAACAATAAACATCTGCGCCAGAAATGCCACGCCTACAATGAATATCAATGAGATGATAAAGCCCTCCAACTTGCGCATGCCTTTATTGAGTAGTAGTAAAAGGAGCAAAGTATCAAGCAAGGTGATAGATACCCCCCAGATCAGCGGCAGGCCGAATAATAAATTTAGCCCTATGGCCATACCAATGATCTCGGCCAGGTCGCAAGCTACAATGGCTATTTGCGCCATTACGTAAAGGCAGAAATTCACAAATGGCGGATAGGTGTGTTTTGATGCCTGCGCCAGATCTAAGCCGCGAACGATACCCAACCTAACGCAAAGGTTCTGCAGTAACAATGCAATAAGGTTAGATAACAGCAGTACCCATATTAATTTATAACCAAACTGGCTGCCGGCGGCAAGGTCAGTAGCCCAATTGCCCGGGTCCATATAACCCACGCTAACCAGGTAAGCCGGACCGAGGAATGATAACACTTTTCGCCAGCCGGTTTTATTTTCTGTAGTAACGGTGTTGTGTACGTTGCCTAATGAATGCGAGTCGTGCTGCGTCATATTGCTATTAAAATATTGTTGGCCACTTCGCGGCTTATTTGTAATTGTTTATTATCCATTTCCAGTATTACGGTGTTATCATAACCGATGATCTCTTTTATCGTCACCCGCTTGCCTATTGTAAGCTTTTGCTGCTCCAGATACTGTAAGAACGAAGTAGTGTGGTCGCCTACGCCGGATATAACCCCCGAAGTATTGGCCTTAACTATTGAAATCGGCTTTAAGGCTGATGCTTTTATATTGCCATCACAATCCGGTATAGGGTCGCCATGCGGGTCGCGGGTAGGGTACCCCATAAAGGCATCGAGGCGGTTTATTAATTCAGTTGATGATATGTGCTCCATTTCTTCGGCCATCTCGTGTACCTCATGCCATTTAAAATGAAGCTTTTCAACCAAGAAATGTTCCCATAGTCTGTGCCTTCTCACAATATTCAATGCCACCTTTTCGCCGGTTTTAGTTAAGCTTACACCCTGATATCGGGCATAATTAACCAATGCTTTATCAGCCAGCTTACGCACCATATCCGTAACAGACGACGCTTTAGTAGCCAGTTCTGCAGCTATTTGGTTAGTACTTACATTCCTTGCAGTAAGAGATAACTTGTATATGGCTTTTAAATAGTTTTCCTCAGCTAAAGTATTCATTTAAGTAAAGCTAATTATTTTTTTAGACTTGCCTAAAATTATAAACACGTATTTGAATTATTTTGTTGTGAGATATTTAATAAAAATTATATTTTGTGAGATAGAGAATAGTATATATTTGCATTTACCATGGCGTCAGAATTAGATAAAATAGACCTACAGATACTCAAGATATTACAGGAAAACGGCCGCATAACTAATTTGCAGTTGTCTAATGAAATTGGGTTATCACCAGCCCCAACTCTTGAACGGGTTAGGAAACTGGAAAATGCACAGTACATTAAAAGTTACCATGCATTGGTAGATGAAGAAAAACTCGGCCTTGGTATCAAAACATTTATACAGATATCGCTGGATTTTCACCAAAAAAATACTATACAAACTTTCTTAGATGAGATAAAAATCATCAAAGAGGTTACCGAATGCCACCACGTGACCGGCCAGTGTGATTTCCTGCTGAAGGTTTATGTACGTGACATTAAATCATACGAACAATTGATCATGGAAAAGATCAGCCGTATATCGGTTGTTAAAACCTTCCAAACCATGATGATCATGAGCACCAGCAAAAAAGAACCCATAGTTCCGTTGGAATATTGATCTTAGATGTGCAGATATGCAAATTACAGATGTGCAGATGAGTTTAAATCATCTGCATTTTTTGTTTAAGGCAATCTGCACATCTGAAATCTGCGCATCTACTATATCTGCCAATCAATAGGTTTCTTCCCCTGCTTTTCTAAAAAGTCATTCGCTTTTGAGAATGGTTTAGAACCAAAGAACCCGCCATGGCTTACTGCCAATGGCGATGGGTGTGTTGATTTAATAATGAGGTGATGGTTGTTAGGGTTGATAAGGGCTGCTTTCGATTGCGCATATGCGCCCCACAAGATGAATACGATGCCTTGCTTCTCGTCCGCCAGTGTTTTGATGGCAGCATCGGTAAATTTCTCCCAACCTTTTTTCTGGTGCGAACCTGCCGTTGCCGCACGCACGGTTAAGGTAGCATTCAATAACAGCACGCCTTGTTGCGCCCATTTCGTTAAGTCGCCGGTGTTGGGTATTACAAATCCGGGGATATCGGTAGACAGCTCTTTGTAGATGTTCTTTAATGACGGTGGCACGGCTACACCCTTTTGCACCGAAAAGGATAGGCCATGTGCCTGGTTTGGCCCGTGATAAGGATCCTGCCCTAAGATCACCACCTTAACATCGTCAAATGGCGTTATATTAAAAGCATTGAAAATATCAGCATTGCGCGGATAAATGATGTAGCCAGCTTCCTTTTCTTCCTTTAAAAAAGTTTTCAGTTGCTGCATGTATGGTTTATCAAATTCTGCACTTAAATGCTGCTTCCACGAAGCGTCTAACTCTCCTGCCATAAATATTAAATACTGATGTTTATTTAGCGTACAAATAACGATATTTGCGCACTGTTTTTATAGTAATACAAATTATGTCGAATATAGTTAGGTTAGTTATTGCCTGTGTTATAATGGGTGCCGGTGTAACGCTTTGTGCCTTTGGTTTTTGGGGATGGGGAATAACCGTTTTTTTATTAGGTGGCATTACACTGCTTACGTTTTTCTTTAATGAAAATATGATTATAGCGCAGTTTTATCTGCGTAAAGAGAATACAATTAAAGCCGAAGAATTTTTAAACCGTATAAAAAACTACGAGAAAGAATTGAACAAGAACCAATGGGGGTATTACAATATGCTTATTGGTTTGATAGAATCGCGTACCGCGCCGTTAAAGGCCGAAAAGTACTTCAAGAAAGCGCTACAGTTGGGTATGAGCATGTCTCATAATAATGCATTGGCAAAATTGAGCCTGGCGGGTATATCAATGGCTAAGCGCAACAAGCGTGAGGCGGAAATGTACATGAAAGAAGCCGCAAAAGATGACAAAAACAAACTGCTTGCCGATCAAATAAAAATGATGAAGGCACAAATGGCGCAAATGGATAAGCAACAGGTTGTGCGCAACTACCGCCCGAAATTCTAAGAAAGAAAAAATATCAGAATTATTTCTCGTCGAGCTTGCTGAAATAATCAGGCTCAGCAGAGTTGTTCTCGCTCGGTTCAATGTGTCTGTCAACAAGTGGGGCCGGTGCAAATACAAAGCTTTCAAAAGTTTCTTCTTTATTTTGCTGTTCAGCTTTAACAGGTGCTGATACTTCAACCATTTTCAGCAAACTGCGAATAAATGAAAGATCAAAACTTCTCCTGTTTAGTTTGATCAGGTATTCGTTTTCGTTTATTTCAAGGATGGAGTTAGTCATAACGTTCATTTATAATGTATTGCTATAAAAATCAACAACCACTATTAAATGAAAGTTTTTACCAGTTTATTTTTTTGTTAAGGATTGTGGAGATTTATTGAAACAAATAACTGGTTGTTTACATATGGTAAGATATCGAAATAGCCGCATGATGTGTTTTGCGGCTATTTCGATATAAAATATATTGTTATTATGCGAACCAGGCCATTACCTCATCTTTGGTAGGCATAGCTATTTCCAGTTTCAGCTTTTTACGCATACCGCCGAGGTCGTTAAATACCTTATTTGGGTTGCCCGCCTTTAACTCTTCAACGCTGTTGAACCCCATTTTATTTAATACTGGTACCCATTCTGCAGGGATGCCAATTGCGGTAAAGTCCTCGATGCTTGTTGCTTTAGCCTTTTTCTCAGGGCGCATCTGCGGGAAGAATAATACTTCCTGTATGGTGCTCTGGTTGGTCATCAACATCACCAAACGGTCAATACCGATACCAAGGCCAGATGTAGGCGGCATACCGTATTCCAGTGCGCGCAGGAAGTCATCATCCATTGCCATTGCCTCTTCATCGCCACGGCCGGCCAGTACCAATTGCTCCTCAAAGCGTTCGCGCTGGTCTATAGGATCATTCAATTCAGAATAAGCGTTACCTATCTCTTTACCGTTTACAAATAGCTCAAAACGTTCAACTAAACCTTCTTTGCTGCGGTGTTTTTTGGCAAGCGGCGTCATCTCTATAGGGTAGTCGGTAATATAAGTGGGCTGGATAAGGTTAGCCTCAACTTTAGCACTGAAGATCTCGTCAACCAGTTTGCCTTTACCCATGCTGTCATCAACCTCTATGCCCAGATCGGCGCATGTTTTACGTAACCCAGCTTCATCCATGGCCGAAACATCAATACCGGTATATTTTTGTATCGACTCGTACATAGATAATTTCTCGTACGGGCCAGCAAAGTTTATTTCGTGTTGGCCAACCTGTACTACCGGTACGCCATGCACGGCACGCGCAACGGTTTCTAAACATTCCTCAACCATGGCCATCATCCATATGTAGTCTTTATAAGCTACATAGATTTCCATAGCGGTATACTCAGGGTTGTGGGTACGGTCCATACCCTCGTTACGGAACATTTTACCGAATTCGTATACGCCATCAAAACCGGCAACAATCAATCGCTTCAGATAAAGTTCGTTAGCAATACGCAGGAACAACGGCATATCCAGTGTATTGTGGTGCGTTGCAAACGGGCGCGCCGCAGCACCGCCATGTATAGACTGTAGGATTGGCGTTTCTACTTCCATCCAGCCTTGCGCGTTAAAATAATTACGCATAGCGGTAATTACCTTTGAGCGGTTGATGAAGATCTGTCTAAAATCGGGGTTTACAGTCAAATCAACATAACGCTGGCGGTAACGCAGTTCAGGGTCAGTAAAGCCATCGTGCACAGTACCATCATCCTCGCGTTTCACTACCGGTAGTGGTTTAAGTGATTTTGAAAGGATGGTTAGTTCTTGGGTATGGATAGATAGTTCGCCGGTTTGGGTAATAAAGGCGTAACCTTTAATACCAACATAATCGCCAATATCTAAAAGCTTTTTAAATACGGTGTTGTAAAGCGTTTTGTCTTCATCCGGACAGATATCATCGCGTTTAATGTAGATCTGTATACGGCCTGTGCTGTCCTGTAACTCAAAGAAAGAGGCACTGCCCATAATACGGCGGGTCATGATGCGGCCGGCAACTACTACCTGTTTATACTTATCGGGATCGGCTTCAAAATTTTCCGTAATTTCTTTAGCCCAGGCGTTTACCGGGTAAGCTTCGGCAGGGTACGGGTTTATACCTAACTCGCGAAGATCGTTTAACGATTTACGACGTAGAATTTCCTGTTCGGATAACGCAATACTCATTGTAGAAACGTATTAAATAAGTGTGCAAAAATATAATTTTTAACTTAGAAATGAGCGTTTGGGCTTGAGAAAGAGTTATACGCCTACAATTTAACCCAGCTGTCATTTAGAACGAGGTACGAGGAGAAATCTTATGCATACTAACTTCTGCGCTTAGAAGATTTTTCCTCGCTACCGCTTGTACGAAATGACAACTTGCATGTCACATCTAATTAACTATTCTCCTCATTCACATAAATAAATACCTTTGCCTTAATGAACATCAAAGTAATCGCTTTTGACGCTGATGACACGCTTTGGGTAAATGAACCCTACTTCCGTGCATCGGAAGAAAAGTTTTGTGCTTTGTTAAGCGAATATGCTTCTCAGCACGAGTTAGAGCGCGAGCTATTTAAAACAGAAATAGAAAACCTGGCGCTTTACGGATACGGCATCAAGGGTTTTGTACTATCCATGATCGAAACAGCGCTCAAAGTAAGCGGCAACACGGTAACCTCAGCCATTGTTGAACAAATAATGGAATTGGGTAAACAAATGCTCAACCAACCCATTGAGCTGTTAGATGGGGTTGAGCAGGTTTTACAAACGCTAAAGGATAAGTACAGGTTAGTAGTTGCTACAAAAGGCGACCTGCTCGACCAGGAACGAAAGTTGAAACGTTCTGGTTTAAGTGGCTACTTTCATCACATTGAGATCATGAGCGAGAAGGATGATGCCAATTATTTAAAGTTGTTGAAACATCTTGATATTAAAGCGGAGGAGTTCCTGATGATAGGTAACTCGCTAAAAAGCGATATACTGCCGGTGCTAAACATTGGAGGGCGTGGCATACATGTGCCATACCACATTACCTGGGCGCATGAACAAATTGAAGACAGCATTGATAACGAACGTTTCCGCAACGTGGAGCGCATCACCGAAATATTGGATTATCTATAATGAAAACCAAAATCGACTTTGACAACTGGGAACGAACCGACCACTTTAAATTCTTTAACAGTTTTGAGGAATCATTTTTCGGCGCAACGGTAAATGTTGATTGTACAAAAGCTTATGCAAGAGCGAAGGAGCTGGACGTATCCTTCTTTTTATATTACCTGCACTGTACACTTAAAGCGGCCAATAGTTTGGTTCATTTCAGATACCGGGTGGAGAATGGCGATGTTTATTTACATGATACCATAGGCGCTTCGGCAACTGTGGGCCGCCCGAATGATACGTTCGGATTTTCTTACATTGATTACTATCCGGATCTTTCGGAATTTGCCACTCATGCCAAAAAAGAAATGGAGCGAGTTGCTGCAGGTACAGGCATTGAACTGCGTCCTATAACTAATGTTATGCACATATCAGCCATCCCCTGGCTTAACTTCACTGGGCTTACTCACGCACGGGGTTTCCAGTTTGAGGATAGTATGCCTAAAGTATCCTACGGTAAAATGACCGACAATAATGGTGTTAAGACCATGCCTGTTTCGGTGACTGTTCATCATGGCTTAGTCGATGGTAAGCACTTGGGCGATTTTGTAGCTTTATTTCAGCAGCTACTCAATAACTAACGGCGATAAAAAGTTATATTTACATATAAACCACTGTTATGTTGCTGAAAAGAATTGCCCCGATAATAATACTTGTCGCATTCTGCTTTTCTTGTAAAAAGCAGGCTTTTGTACCCAATACAGAAAATGCGCTACCCGGATTATGGAAACGCCTTGGTGATTTTCCCGGTCTTGGCAGAGTACGCGCATTTGGGTTCAGCATAAATGGTAAAGGTTACATCATAGGCGGGAATGCAGCCGGAGGTTTTGACTCTCATCTGCTTAACGACCTGTGGGAATATGACCCGGCTGCTGATAGTTGGATAAGAAAGGCTGATTATCCGGGACAATCGGGAGAATATATACGCGGTTTTGTAATAAACGGGAAAGCTTATGTAGGCACTGGTTATGGGCAACGATTAGCTTTGCCAGGAAGTAACGTACCTCAGAATGATGATTTTTGGGAATACGATCCTTTGGCTGATAAATGGACGCAAAAAGAATCCTTTGCCGGAGGGAAAAGAGAAAATGTAGTAGCTTTTACAATTAATGGTGCAGGTTATCTGGGTTTAGGTACGGATAACGCTTATGCAACCAATTATAAAGATATATGGCGCTATAACGTGGCTACAGATAAATGGACACGGGTTGCTGATTATCCAGGGCAGGGGAGCTTTGGAGCAATAGGCTTTGCGATAGGTGATAAGGCTTATGTTGGATTAGGCGGGGCCTCGCCTGATATTGCCGCGAAAGACCTATGGCAATATGATCCCTCAACAGATAAATGGACAAAACTGGCTGATTTTCCGGGTTCGGCCAGGGCTTTTAGCGGGCAATTTGTTATCGGTAATACAGCTTACGTTGGCATGGGCTCAACAACAAAAGAAACCGCTATAGATTGGTACCGATATAATGCAAATAGCAATACCTGGCTAAAATCAACCTATCTGGATGGTGCAGCACGTTATGATATGATCGCTTTTACCATCAATAATGTCGGCTACATTGGTACAGGTAACCCCGGTCAGCTAAACGATATATGGAAGTTTACACCCACTAAGAAATAAACTAAAACGGAGGGAATTACTGTTAATCTTCGTCTGCTTCTTGCAGATATAGTTCATCAATCGCGTCCGCATACTTTTTTTCAATCACCTTACGTTTGGCTTTTAAGGTAGGGGTTATCTCACCCGCTTCCATGCTAAACGGTACGCGTTTTACCTTAAAATTCTTGATACGTTCAAATTTTGCTAACTCTGTTGAGAGGCGTTTGATGTCCTGCGCTATCCAGTCCGTTATCTCTTTATCCTCAATAAAAAGCTCCGGTTTTTCAAAAAAAGCATCATCGAGCTTAAATGTTTCCTGCAGGCTTTCTTTGGAAGGAACGATAATGGCAGTGATGTATTCGCGTTTGTCACCTATTAAAAACACCTGTTCTATTTTGGGGCTTTTGAGATAGTTGTTTTCTACAGGAGTAGGATATACGTTTTTCCCGTACGCATTCACCAGCATGTTCTTTAACCTGTCGGTAATTTGCAGGTTGCCGCGAAAAAACCGGCCAATATCACCGGTATGGAACCAACCTTCTGAGTCAATTACTGCCGCGGTTTCTTCGGGCTTCTTCCAGTAGCCCTGCATTACACAGTGCCCGCGAACAATAATTTCACCCTCATCACTGGTAAAATCCGGATTAAAATTGTCGTGCGTTTGAATAGTGTAAATCTCTTTAGTATCTACATTTTGTATGGCCACCTCTATACCCGGAATAATACGACCTACGGTGCCATAGATGATGCGGTCATTCTCGGTTACAGCCATTACCGGCGAAGTTTCGGTTAAGCCAAATCCCTCAAGCAATTTAATGCCGATATCGCCAAAAAACTCACCGATATTCTTAGGAAGAGCGCCACCACCAGACAATAATACCTTTAAACGACCACCCGTTTTTTCTTTGATCTTACTAAAAACCAGTTTTTCTGCCAGTTTTAGTTGCAAACCCAATATTGGTCCGGGCTTTTTGTTAGCCTCGCTCAACAGTCGGCGTTTACGCCCGGTTGCCAGCGCCCACTTGAATATTTTTGTTTTTACACCGCCCGCAGATAAACCGTTCTTCATAGCGCGGTCATGGATACGTTCCAATAAGCGCGGCACGCAGCACATCACTGTTGGCTTTACCTCTGCCATGTTGCGGGCCAGCAGATCAAGGCTTTGGGCAAAAGCGATCTGGCACCCCATGGTTAAACAGATGTAATATGTTGCTGTGCGCTCAAACACGTGTGATAACGGCAGGAACGATAAGAACATATCTGTATTCTCAATAATAGGCAACTGGATCAAGCTGGTACGGCAATTCTCTACCAGGTTGTAATGGCTCAGCATAACACCTTTAGGGGTACCGGTAGTACCTGAAGTATAAATAAGGCAGGAAAGGTCTGTTGGTTGTACGGCAGCACGCGAATTGTTAATGGCCTGGCTATATTCAGTGATCAATACTTTGCCCTGCTCGATCACATCCTTAAAGCCAACCACTTTAGCATTTAACTCAAGTTTTTCTGTAAACTTTTGGTAATCATCAAATGCTGGCAATATATATTGTAACAACGGACAATTGTTGGCGATCTTGAGCACTTTACGGCACAGGAAGGGATTGCCCGTAATGATAGTTTTAGCCTCCGAATCATTTAAGATATAGGCTATCTCGGCTTCTGAAAGAGTAGGGTAGATAGAGGTATTGATAGCTCCTATTTGCTGCAAGGCCTGATCATAATAAATGTAGTCAGGGCCGTTCTCAATAATAAGCGCAAGGCGGTCGCCTTTTTGTATACCAATGCTGATAAACCATGCAGATATAGCGTCGATTTTTTCAAGTGCTTCTTTGTACGATATCTCCACCCAGTTGTCCTGAACTTTATGAATCAGGAAGGTATGGGTATCCGGATGGATATTAGCTACTATATTACGGATAAGGCCGGGTATAGTTGATTGCTCAGCTATGTTAGTCATTTAGTTATAATTGGATTTTTGGTAACTACAAAACTAACTATTTTACAAATAATTATAACAGCATAAATAAACGCCGGAATTATTGTTCCGGCGTTTATTTAATAATGCTTGGTGTAAATTACATAGCTTCAGAAACCACTTCGGTAACTTCAGGCACCATGCGTTTTAAAAGGTTTTCGATACCTGCTTTAAGAGTAATAGTTGATGATGGGCAGCCACTGCATGAGCCACGAAGCTCTACAGTTACTACACCCTCGTCAAAAGAACGGTAAGCAATGGCGCCACCATCCTGTTCAACAGCCGGGCGAACGTAATCATTTAGTATCTGCTGGATTTTTATTTCGGTTTCAGTACCTTCAAATTCTACATCAGCGGGTGCTTCTGTTTCTTGTATTTTATATTCGGCTTCTACGGCTCCTTTAACAAATTCTTTTAATATGGGTTGAATGTCTTCCCATACGGTACCTTCTGTTTTGGTAACCGTAACAAAGTTGCTGGCAAAGAACACACCGTTAACAAAGTTAAATTTGTACAGTTCCTTCGCGAATTGCGATTTTTCTGCACTTTCCCTGGTTGGGAAATCCACACTACCATTAATAAGCAACTTGTTCACAATGAACTTCATGGTTGCCGGGTTAGGAGTAGTTTCTGTATATACGTTGATATTCATCTTTTCTAATTTATAAGTAGAACAAATATAAACAGGCTTTTTGTTTAAGCATATATTCAAATCGCTTTTGACCTGTTAATGACGATGCTCTCATGCAAATATTCAGCTTTCAGATGTGCGGATTTAAATCTTTCTATTATCTGCATATCTGCACATTTGAAATCTGCATATTATATACCCGTATAATTTTGCGGCATTATCTGCTTCAATTCCTGCTTAATGGTGTCGCTTACATCTAAGGTATCTACAAACTCAGCAATAGTTTGCGCGTTTACCTGGCTATTGGTTCGTGTTAAGCCTTTTAAAGCCTCGTAAGGGTTAGCATATCCTTCGCGACGTAAAATAGTTTGAATAGCTTCTGCTACTACAGCCCAGTTGGCTTCCAGGCTTGCATTTATGACAGTCTCATTCAATAATAACTTGTTCAATCCACGCAAGGTAGATTTGAATGCAATAAGACTATGCGCCACCGGTACACCAATATTGCGCAGTACGGTTGAGTCAGTTAGGTCACGTTGCAGGCGTGAGACAGGTAATTTAGCAGCCAGGTGCTCAAACAAGGCATTGGCAATACCCAGGTTACCTTCGCTGTTCTCAAAATCTATCGGATTAACCTTGTGAGGCATGGCCGAGGAACCTACTTCTCCTTCTTTTATTTTCTGTTTAAAGAAATTCATGCTGATGTAGGTCCACATATCGCGGTCAAGATCAATAATAATGTTGTTAATGCGTTTCATGGCATCGCACTGCGCGGCAAAATTGTCGTAATGCTCTATCTGTGTAGTGTACTGTGAGCGATTGAGCTTTAATGTTTCGTCAACGAATTTATTACCAAAAGCTTTCCAGTCAATTTCCGGATAAGCTACATGATGAGCATTAAAGTTACCTGTGGCGCCACCAAATTTTGCCGAATGCGGTATAGCCAAAAGTTGATTTAGCTGTTTCTCCAAACGCTCCACAAAAACCATTATCTCTTTACCCAGGCGTGTAGGTGAGGCCGGCTGCCCATGTGTATGTGCCAGCATAGGTATATTAGCCCATTCGTTGGCATATTGCTTTAGTTGGCTAATGAGTTTGTTAAGTTCTGGCAGATATACTTCCTCAAGTGCGGCTTTAAATGAATAAGGTATGGCCGTGTTGTTGATATCCTGTGAAGTTAACCCAAAATGAATAAATTCCTTGTATTCACTTAAACCTAATTTATCAAATTCAGATTTTATAAAATATTCTACCGCTTTTACATCGTGATTAGTGGTCTTTTCAATCTCCTTAATATCATTGGCATCTTGCTCTGAGAAGTTTTTATAGATGTCGCGTAACTTTTTGGTCTTACCGTTATCAAAATTAAGCAGTTGTGGCAGAGGCTGCTCGCACAAGGCTATAAAATATTCTATCTCAACAAATACCCTGTATTTGATAAGCGCAAACTCTGAGAAATAAGATGCGAGGGCGGATGACGCATTACGATAACGGCCATCAATAGGCGATATAGCGGTTAGGGAAGTTAAAGCCATTTAAAGATTTTTTGCAAAGATAGACAAATGTGGAAAAAGCATGATTGTAATCCGGAAGTAATTTATATAGGAAACTTTGTATTCTAAAAATGTTTCCATAGTTTTGACCCATCATGTCAAATGGTCAAATAGAGCGTATAATTTTAGGTGCTGAAGAGCTTTTTTTACAAGCTGGGATAAAGAGTGTTACTATGGATGACATTGCCAAACATTTAGGAATGTCTAAAAAAACTATTTATCATTTTTTTAACGATAAAAATGATCTCGTGATAGCCTTAGTAAAGAAGAAATTGATAGAAGACGAATGCCAAATACAGGATATTATCAATTCCTCAGCAAATGTTATGGAAGAGATGATCAATATGATGAAATGCTCTGAAGAAATATTCGGTCGTATCAATCCTATTGTCATACATGATATGCAAAAATATCATCCTTTGGCCTGGAGCGAATTCCAGAAGTTTAAATCAGAAGTATTGGTACATACGCTTGAGGAACTTTTAACTAAAGGCATACATCAAGGGTTCATCAGGCCGGATATTGATGTGCGTGTGCTGGCTAAAATGCGTGTTAATCAGGTAGAAATGGGCTTTAATACGGCTATTTTTCCTGTATCGCAGTTTAGCCCATGGAAAGTGCAGTATCAACTGTTAGAGCATTTTAATTATGGTATCTGTACGTTGAAAGGCCATGAACTATTAGATAAATATAAGACCGAACACACAGAAAAAATGGTTGGTTAAACAACTGCTGACATAGGGCTGTCAATAAGTTCTGTTTAATTTGCAACGTAAAAACGAACAATAAACTACTCACTCAAAAAATGAAACGAATACTTACCCTACTAATGTGCCTAACGGTTAGCATTAAAGGTTTTTCGCAAACATCACCCGAACCGGTGACTTATAATTTTTCGGTTCAGGAAGCTGTTGATTACGCGCTTAATCATAAGGACTCCGTGGTGAATGCAAGACTTGATGTTACCAGTGCCGACTATCGCGTAAAAGAAATTATTGGCCAGGGCTTGCCGCAAATTAACGGACAGGCCAGTTTTCAGGATTATCTTAAAGTGCCAACCACGTTGCTTCCCGGTGAATTTTTCGGGCAGCCAGCCGGTACTTTTATACCAGTTAAATTTGGTGTGAAATATCAATCTAATTTAGCGGTAAGCGCCTCGCAGTTATTGTTTGATCCCAGCTACATAGTTGGATTGCAAAGCCGTAAAACTTACAAAGAACTTTATAACAGGGCTTATACACGCACAAAAATTGATGTTATCAGCAATGTTACCAAAGCTTACTACCAGGTGTTGGTGAGTAACGAGCAAATAAAATTGTTAGATGCCAACATTGCGCAGCTTAAACAACAGGTTGACCAAACTACTGCCCAAAATAAACAAGGGTTTGTTGAAAAGATAGATGTTGACAGGATAGCTGTACAATATAATAACCTGGTGACTACCCGCGAGAATACCTTAAGGTTGCTCGCTTTAAACTATCAACTGCTTAAGTTTCAAATAGGGATGCCTATTAATGCTAATCTTACATTAAAAGATAGGCTCACTGATGTAAACATTGACGCGAACGCTGCAGAAACAGCAACCGACACAACTTTTTATAAAAAACGTATTGAGTATGGTTTGCTGGAAACCAACCTTAAGCTGAGCGAATTTGACCTAAAACGCCAGAAAGCACAGTTTTTACCCACCTTATCGGCTAATGCCAGTTATGCATCGTCATATCAGAATAATAGTTTCAGAAACCTTTACAGCACAAGCTTTCCGTCATCTTACATTGGTTTAACGCTTAACGTGCCCATATTTAGTGGGTTCCAGCGTACAAACCGTGTAAAGCAATCGGCTATTACTGTTCAAAAAAATCAGAATAATTTAAACAGCATCAAAAACGCCCTTGCGCTACAGGCCGAGCAGGCGAAGGTCACTTATATCAACAGCTTACAATCACTTAATAATCAAAAGCGTAACCAGGAACTTGCGCGCGAAGTATTACGGGTAGCTAAAATAAAATATGAGCAAGGCGTAGGATCGAGCATCGAAGTTACCCAAGCACAAACAGGGCTTGAAAATGCCGATAATTCATATGTGCAAAGCTTATATGATGCATTGGTAAGCAAAGTAGATTTAGACAAAGCATACGGAAGAATACAATAAACGATAAACTCAATCACTCATACAAAACTCAACATGAAAAAATATTTATACATACCAGCGCTTGTTTTACTGGCAGCATGCTCAAACAAGCCTAAAGATAAGAAGGCCGAACTTGCCGACTTGCAAAAGCAACAGCAGGAAATAAATGCTAAAATTACCAAGCTACAGGCGGAGGTGGGTAGTACCGATTCGGCAAAAATAACTGAGGTAGGTGTAGTTGAAGTAAAAAGTGGCGCGTTTACCAATTATGTACAAATACAAGGTAAAATCGATGCTCAGGACAATGTAACCGCATATCCGCAATCGCCAGGTACCATTACAAGTATATTTGTTAAAGCAGGCCAGCACGTTTCAAAGGGGCAAACGCTTGTGCAATTAGATAACAGCGTGTTAAGGCAAAATATAGCGCAATCAGAAGCGCAGGTTGCCCTTAACCAGCAATTATATAATCGCCAAAAGGCATTGTGGGATCAAAAGATAGGTACTGAAGTTCAATTTCTTCAAGCGCAAACCAATTTACAAGCCAGCAAAAAAGCATTGGGCAGCTTAAGAGAGCAGTCAGCCATGTACCGCATTGTATCGCCAATTAACGGTACAGTTGACCAAATGGATCTTAAACTGGGCCAGGTTGCTCAACCCGGGCAAACCGGTATCCGCATCGTAAATGCTGATGTATTAAAAGTTAAAGCAGATGTTCCTGAATCCTACTCTGGCAGCGTAGCCACAGGTAATAAGGTGAATGTAGTGGTGCCGGATGCTAATGACTCGTTAACAACCAATATTACTTTTGCTGCAAAAGCTATTGATCCTACATCGCGCAGCTTTGCGGTTGAAGTAAAGTTGCCACAGCGCAAAACGCTGCGCCCTAATATGACGGCCATTTTAAAGATAGCTGACTATTCAAAAACAAACACTATAACAGTGCCCGTTAAAGCCATACAGCGTTCGGAAGAAGGCGATTATGTGTATGTAAACGCGAATGGTGTTGCTAAGCGTACTGCTATTAAAGCAGGCGTTACTTATGGCGGAGTTACCGAAATATTATCGGGACTTAAAGCAGGTGACCAGATCGTAACCGAAGGCGCTGCTGATATTGAAGATGGCGATAAAATTAAGGCTTCTAAATCCGCTATTTAACCTCCCTTATCTAATATAGATATGAAAGATATTAAAAAAGAATTTGCGCCCTCAAGTTGGGCCATTGATAATAAAACTGCCATATATGTGCTCATGTTCCTGATAACGGTTTTAGGCCTTATCAGTTATAACAATTTACCTAAGGAGAACTTTCCGGATATAGCGCAATCCAAGGTGTTTATTACTACTACCTGGGCAGGTCAATCTGCGGAAAACGTAGAGAACCTGGTTACCCGTCAGTTAGAAAAACAGCTTAAATCGCTTAAGGGTTTAAAGAAGGTAACATCCAATTCGGTACAAAATGTGTCTATTATTACCTGTGAATTTCAGGCTAATATTAAGATAAAAGATGCCAAGATAGATGTTAAAGATGCCGTTGATAAAGCAAAGCAGGACCTGCCTCAGGGTGATGTGAATTTAAAAGAGCCGGTAATATCGGATATTAACGTTGCCGACCTTCCGATTCTTTACATTAACATTTCCGGCGATTATGGTCTCAAGAAACTTAAAGAATATGCCGATCTGTTGAAAGATGAAATAGAGGGCTTTCGTGAGATATCAAAAGTTGATGAGGTTGGAGCTTTGACACCGGAAATTCAAATCAACGTTGATCTGAATAAAATGGCAGCAGCACAATTAACATTTTATGATATCTATAATACTATTGGTAAAGAGAATGTGCTTTCTTCAGCCGGTACAATTAAAACAGATGGCATACGCAGAAGTATAGATATCAAAAAGGACTTTAAAAATGCCGATGAAGTAGCTGCGATGATCATCCGTAACCCTAAAGGTCAGGCCATTTATTTGCGGGATATTGCCGAGGTTAAAGATTCATTTTTAGAGCAGGAAAGCTATGCCCGTTTAAAAACACCTAATAGCAATGTGTTTAAAAACGTAATTACATTAAACGTTAGTAAAAGGGCTGGGGAAAACCTTATCGAAGCATCAGACAAGATCAATGCGCTGATAAAAGAGAAACAGAAAGATGTTTTTCCTAAGGGATTAAATATTACGGTAACAGGTGACCAGTCTGACAAGACACGTACCACGTTGAACGACCTTATTAATACCATTGTAATTGGCTTTATTCTGGTAACGGTTATCCTTATGTTCTTTATGGGAACCACCAATGCCATCTTTGTGGCATTATCAGTTCCGTTATCATGTTTTATTGCCTTCCTGATAATGCCGGCTATAGGTTTCACTTTGAACATGATCGTACTGTTCTCATTCTTGCTGGCGTTAGGTATTGTGGTAGATGATGCTATCGTGGTTATTGAGAATACACACCGTATTTTTGCCAATGGTAAAGTACCAATTAAAGAAGCAGCTAAAATGGCGGCAGGAGAGGTGTTTTTACCAGTATTCTCGGGCACCATGACCACCCTTGCACCATTTGTACCTTTGGCATTCTGGAACAGTTTGATAGGACACTTTATGTTCTTCCTTCCAATCACTCTGATCATTACTTTATTGGCATCGTTGGTAGTTGCTTACATCATGAACCCGGTTTTTGCCGTAGATTTCATGAAACCGCATCACGATGGAGAGCACGACAACCCTAAATTTGATAAGCCTACTAAAAAAGCAGTGCTATATCTCGGTATTGCCACGGTTATTAGCTACTTTATCAACGTCGGGTTAGGTAATTTTATGGTATTGATTATTATACTGTACCTATTAAATCATTTCGTTTTGCTAAAGGTGATAGACCGTTTCCAAAAAAACGCGTGGCCTAAATTCCAAAACTGGTATGCTAAATGGTTAGAGCGTGCCGTGAAGCGCCCGGTAACTATGCTGATGGGTACTTTTGGCTTATTTGTTTTGGCTATTGTTTTAACCGCGGTGTTAGGTAAAACTCCTGAGTTTTTCCCTTCCGGTGACCCCAACTTTGCATACGTGTATATTACCATGCCTATAGGTACCGACCAGGCGACGACTAATGCGGTTACTCAGGATATTGAGAAAAAAGTAGCCAAAGTGGTAGAAGGCGATAAAGACATCGTCTCATCTATCATATCAAACGTTACCAAAGGTGTAACAGACCCTACTGATGAAGACCAGGGTGACTATCAAAATAAAGGAAAGGTAACAGTAGCTTTTGTTGAATTTGGTAAGCGAAATGGAAAAGATACTAAGGAAATACTGAAAAGAATCCGCAGCTCTGTACAGGGTATCCCTGGTGCGAAAATATCAGTAGCACAAGAAAACAGCGGGCCCCCTGTGCAAAAGGATATCAGTATCGAGATAGCCGGTGATAACCTTGATTCACTTGTGAAAACAGGTAACCGTTTGAAGGCATACCTGGAAAAACAAAACATTGCTGGTATTGAAAACCTTATTGCCGACGTACAGAATGATAAACCGGAAATCGTATTTGATATAGATAGGGAGCGCGCAAACCGTGAAGGTATTTTGACCGGGCAGATAACAAATGATCTATTTACAGCTATATACGGAATGAAAGCCGCTGACTTTAGGAACACTAAAGAAGACGACTATAAAATAATGGTGCGTGCAAAAGAGGACCAGCGTAGCAGTATTGACGAAATACGAAACATGAAGGAAACCTACCGTGACCTGGCAACGGGTGGTGCTATACGGCAAGTGCCTATATCAGCTTTTAGTGATATTCGTTACACTAATACTTACAGTAACATTAAGCGTAAACAACAACGCCGGGTGTTAACGCTGGGCTCAAACGTAATTAAGCCATACAACCCTAATGATGTGAACGCCAATATTAAGCGTGCAATAGCTAACTTTAAAAAAGCTGATGACATACAGATACGTCAGGGAGGTGGTCAGGAAGACCAGGCAGAAGCAGTAAGCTTTCTTGGTGGTGCATTGGCAACATCTTTTGGTTTGATACTGATCATCCTGATGATACAATTTAACTCCATTGGTAAAACATTTATCATTATCAGCGAGATATTCTTCAGTATTATTGGCGTATTGCTGGGTACCGCCATCTTTGGCATGACCATGGCCATTGTAATGACCGGTGTGGGTATCATAGCCCTTGCAGGGGTAGTGGTACGTAACGGCATCTTGCTGGTAGAGTTTACGGATATGCTGATAGAACAGGGGGCCAGCTTGCACGATGCTGTTGTTGAGGCCGGGCATACACGTATGACGCCTGTATTGTTAACGGCAACCGCTGCCATTTTAGGTTTAATACCTTTAGCTGTAGGTTTCAATATCGACTTTGTAGGGCTGTTTACCCATTTTGAGCCACATATACACTTTGGGGGTGATAACGTTGCCTTCTGGGGGCCTTTGGCATGGACAATGATCTTTGGTTTAGGTTTCGCTACTATTATAACATTGATATTGGTACCATGTATGTATATCATCAGGGTTAACCTTAAAAACTATTTTTTCGGCAAAAAGAAAGAGGAAAAGAAAACAGATTTAGCTGTAGAATAGAGCTAAGTACACAATCAAATAAGTAAAGAGCCGCACCTTAATTGGTACGGCTCTTTCGTTTATAAGTTTTACTAAATTTTTGCGATCAACAATTATTGAACATTAATGTCTATGTATGTAATGAATGTTTTAACATTTAAAAATCATATTTTTTTGCAAACCGAATGAGTATTGTTATGGTTTGATAACTTTGTAATTAAACTTAATTTAATATAGCTATACTTAATGGGTACGGTAACAGATCAGCAGGATATTAAGCGGGAAAAAATATTAGAGGCAGCTTATCAAAGGTTTCTTCATTACGGTTATTCTAAAACTACCATGAATGAAATTGCCGGCGACTTATCTATGTCCAAAGCCCTGTTATATTATTACTTCCCTGATAAGAGTGAGCTGTACGTGGCTGTTATGCGAAAATTGGCCGGAGATTATCTACGCCAATTAGAAGAAAAATTTGGCCAGTTCAATAACCTGCGCGACGCTTTTATGTACCAGGTGAACAAGCACCACGATTTTATTGTAACCAATTATAATTTCTTTGATTATTTTAAACTTAACGAGCAAAATTTACCTGAGAGTATATGGAGTACCATTTCTGACATACGCAACGCAGAGATTAAGTTATTAACTGATGCTATACAAATTGAGGTTGATAAAGGAAATCTGCAATTAACCTATGAGGCGGCAGAAATTGTTGAAGTATTTTTAGATGCGTTACATGGTATAAAAGTGGGTGGTGCCATGCCACAGAAGAAATATAGTTTCCCGAGTAAAGAGCATTTGGATGAGATACATAATAAGCGCCTGTTGCTTATTGATGTTTTTGTAAGAGGGTTACGCTAATAAACAATATTATGCTACTATTTTGTAGAGTAATAAGTGCATCCCTGATAATGGATGCCTAAGTATGCAGCGGTGTGCTTGAACGGGACTTCAAAACCATCAGGTATGTGAGGATCTGCTCCAACGGCAATCATAGAGGCATCTTTACCTTTCAAATTTCTCCCAAGTTCCTTTTTTATAGTTATTAAATCAGTAAGGCGGTCGAAAAAGACTTTCATAACGCCACTCATGCTGTACCAATATACAGGCGTGGCGAATATTATTTGATCGTAAGGAAGTATCCGTTTTATAATATTATCAAATTCATCGGCATCCGGGTAATTGCCATCGTAATTGTAATGGACGATAGTATGGTCGAGCAGATCAATAATATCAAAATCAGTATGCTCCAGCGCTTTGCGGGTAATGGATTCTGTGAGGCTGTTCTTGCGGTTACTGCCCAGTATAACAAGGGATTTAGTTTCCATACAAAAGCAAAAAAGGTTGACTATTTAAATATAATCAACCTTTTCAAAATATCAATTAAATTAATATTACTATACAGAGAAGCTTTCTCCGCATCCGCAGGTACGGGTGGCGTTAGGGTTATGGAAGTTAAATCCCTTACCATTAAGGCCATCGCTAAAATCAAGTTCTGTGCCGGCCAGGTATAAGAATGATTTCATATCCAAAGCCATGCGGACACCTTTGTCTTCAAAAAATTGGTCGCCTTTTTTCTCCTCGTTGTCAAAATCCAAATTGTATGACAAGCCGGAGCAACCGCCTCCCTGCACACTCACACGCAAGAAATAGGAGCTATCCAGCCCGCTATCCTGCATCAAGTGCTCAATTTTTGATTTTGCTTTATCAGTTACAGTTACCATAGTAGTAGAATCAAGACTATTAGAATCAAGAGTCAAGACAAAATAATAAGCCAGGGACCCCCGACTCTTAGTTCTTGACTCTTAAGTCTTATTAATGGTGCGATTTTTCTAATTCAATTGGCTCCATACCATTCTTAACGCGATAATCGTTAATGGCAGCTTTAATGGCATCTTCTGCCAATACAGAGCAATGAATTTTAACCGGTGGAAGGGCAAGCTCCTCTACAATGTCCATGTTATCTATCTTCATGGCATCGTCAACACTTTTACCTTTAAGCCACTCGGTAGCTAAAGACGAAGAAGCGATAGCTGATCCGCAACCAAAGGTTTTAAATTTTGCATCGGTGATGATATTGTTATCATCAACCTGGATTTGCAGACGCATTACGTCGCCACACTCAGGGGCGCCTACAAGGCCGGTACCTACCTTGTGGCTGCTTTTATCTAACGTACCCACGTTACGAGGGTTAGTGTAATGGTCAATTACTTTATCTGAATAAGCCATTTTTGTAAAGTTTAAAGTCAAAAGTAAAAAGTCAAAAGACAGTTCACTTAATCATTGTTAATATTTAAAGCATCTGCACATTCGCACATTTATTTAGTGTTCTGCCCACTCAATTGAGTTAAGGTCAATACCTTCTTTGAACATTTCCCAAAGTGGTGACAGTTCGCGCAGGTGGTTAACTGCTTTTTTGGTTACTTCAATGGCGTAGTCAACCTCTTCTTCTGTTGTGAAACGGCCTAAACCGAAACGGATAGAAGAGTGTGCCAGGTCATCGCTCAAACCCAAGCTTTTTAACACATATGATGGTTCTAAAGAAGCCGAAGTACAAGCAGAGCCTGATGACACTGCCAAGTCTTTCATGGCCATCATTAAACCTTCGCCCTCAACGTATTTAAACGAAATGTTAGCTACGTGTGGTAAGCGGTGTTCAATGTTACCGTTTACATAGCTTTCTTCAAGCTCAGTAAGGGCATTTTGCAATTTATCGCGCAGAGTCGAAAGACGTTTTGCTTCGGCTTCCATTTCCTGACCGGCAATTTCGCAGGCTTTGCCTAAACCAACAATACCCGGAACGTTCAGCGTGCCAGAACGCATACCGCGCTCATGGCCACCACCATCCATCTGGGCAGTAACCTTAACACGTGGTCCTTTACGGCGTACGTACAAAGCACCTACACCCTTAGGGCCATACATTTTATGTGCTGATAATGCTAAAAGGTCAATACCATCAGCGTTTACATCAACAGGTATTTTACCAACTGCCTGTGTAGCATCTGTCATAAACAAAGCACCATGCTTGTGGGCAATGGCCGCAATTTCTTTAACAGGCTGTATAACACCTATCTCGTTGTTGCCATACATAATAGAAACCAGGATGGTTTCAGGTGTCATGGCAGCTTCAAGTTCGGCAAGGTCAACCAAACCATCTTCCTTAACAGGCAGGTAAGTTACTTTACCGCCCAATTTCTCTATGTGTTTACAGGCATCCAAAACAGCTTTATGTTCGGTAACAGCTGTTATAATGTGGTTACCTTTGTCTTTGTACATTTCAAACACGCCTTTAATGGCAAGGTTATCAGATTCGGTAGCGCCTGATGTAAAGATGATCTCTTTTTCGCTTGCACCTATCAACTTTGCAACCTGCTCGCGAGCATAATCAACGCCCTCTTCGGCTACCCATCCAAAATGGTGGTTACGGCTTGCAGCATTACCAAATTTGTTGGTAAAGTAAGGCAGCATAGCTTCAAGCACCCTTGGGTCCATTGGGGTAGTTGCGTTGTTATCTAAATAAATTGGGATGTTCATGCAGTAAATTTTAACAATACAAATATACGCAAAGTTTTACTTTTGCATCTTTTGACAGCTATAATTTGCTTTAAGATGCCATTTATTTACAATATTTGGACATGACGGAGGGGGAAGGTAAAAGCTAAACCTAAAAGCATAAAGCTGCAGTTTAAAATATCATCACTTATATAATAATCCACCAAAGAACAAATGAACAAAATAGAGCACATAGGCATCGCCGTAAACAGTATTGAAACAGCCGGCGATATTTACTCTAAGTTGTTAAACACCGGTGTTTATAAAATTGAAGAAGTACTTAGCGAGGGTGTTAAAACAGCTTTTCTTCAAAGCGGCCCTAACAAAATAGAGTTACTTGAGGCTACCAGTGCCGATAGCCCGATTGCGAAATTTATTGAAAAAAAGGGTGAGGGCATACACCATATCGCGTTCGATGTTGACGACATCAAAGCCGAGATGGAAAGATTGAGATCACAAGGATTTGTTCTGTTAAACAAAGAGCCGAAACGTGGCGCAGATAATAAGTTGGTTTGTTTTGTTCATCCAAAGAGCGTAAATGGTGTATTGGTAGAATTGTGCCAGTCAATCTAATAATTTTTAAAAGTGCATTATCTACTTAAATCAATAATTCATTTCTAAAAGTGTTAAATACAGCAACTATCTAATAAACGCTTACGTATAAACGTTGAGTTAACTGAAAAAGGTTATAATCCCCTATTGATCTATTTGAGCAAATGAAAGTTGCTAAGAAAATGCTGAATACTTTTGCCACTACGCTATTGGCTTCGTCTTTAATGATGTGCGCCAAGCCAACGCTTAAACCCGAGAAGCCACAAAGTGTGGTACAGCAACCTTCGGCTAAACCCGATACTTTAAACAGCGCTATCGGTACTTTACCAGATGCGGGAACAGATCCTACACTTCCCGATACTTCAGCTCCGGCGCGAATAATTACCAACTCTGTTACTACAACCATCACCGTTCAACCATCGCAATGGTATGTTGACGGTTCTAATTTACCGGCTGGAGCTATAATTTATATTCCAGCGGGCACACGTGGCGCGCTTTTGCTAAAAAATATTAAAGGTACCGCGCTTAAACCAATCGTTATTGTTAATAAAGGCGGCCAGGTTGTTTTCTCAGTAGCTAAAACAGCTTCATATGCATTAAAAACTCAGAACTGTAAGAATTTTAAAGTATTGGGTACCGGAACTGCCGGTGTAAACTTTGGGTTTGTGGTTGATGGGGGGAATCTTGGTGTTTCTATGGATGACTTGAGTACAGATTTTGAGATAGCCAATATCGAAGTAAAGAATAGTGGTTTTGCCGGTATCATGGCTAAAACCGACCCGACATGCGATCCTGCTACCCAGCGTGGAAACTTTACAATGAGTAATGTGATTATTCACCACAATTACATTCATAATACTGGCGGCGAGGGTATATATGTGGGGAACTCCTTTTATAAGGATGGTGTATCTGCTTCTTGTGGTACGGTAATGCCCCATGATGTTAAGAACCTCAGGATTTACAAAAACGTTATCAATTTTTCCGGTTGTGAGGGTATACAGGTAGGCAGCGCGGTAGCAGGTTGTTCAGTATACTACAATACCATCGTTTCTCCGGGTACATCGCCTTTTGCAAGCGGGCAAAATAATGGCATACAAATAGGTGAGGGCACTGGCGGCAGATGCTTTAACAACCTGGTGAAAAACGCTCCCGGCAATGGTATTATCGTACTTGGGTTAGGGGATAATACTGTATTTAATAACTACATTATCAACGCCGGTGAAAATGGAATTTTTGCTGATTCGCGCTATACGCCTGGTCCTTATTTCAGGTTTATTAATAACACCATAATAGCGCCTGCTAAAGATGGTATTAAATTAAACTCGGTGATTATTCCCGTAAACCTGGTTATCAATAATGTGGTCATCAGGCCTGGCACTGGTGTGTTTATCCATCCAATGAATAGCAGTGTTAAAGTTACGGCTCTAAATAATTACACCAATAATGATGTTAATACTTGTAAGTTTATAGATTTTAACGGTGGTAACTATCATTTGCAGGCAACATCGCCACTTATTAATGCGGGCACAAATGCAAGCTCATATGGTGTAACTTTTGACTATTACGGAACAAAACGACCAGCCGGAGCAGTATTTGATATTGGTGCTACAGAATATCAATAAACTGTTTGTGTGTAAATGTTGAAAAATTTTAAACTTTCACTTTTCTGTTTTAGTTTTTTTGATTACATTTGCGCCTCTTTTGAGAAGAAAGAATATAAGAAAATGAAAAAAGATCTGCATCCATCAAACTATAGATTAGTTGTTTTTAAAGATATGTCTAACGACTATTCTTTCATCACTAAGTCATGCATCGATACCCGTGAAACAACTACATGGGAAGATGGTAATGAATACCCATTGGTTAAATTAGAGATATCACACACTTCGCACCCGTTTTATACAGGTAAAATGAAGTTAGTTGACACTGCTGGTCGTATTGACAAGTTCCGTAGCCGTTACAACAAAAAGTAATTGTTATATTAACAAAATATTCAATGGTCCCCCGCCAAAAGCAGGGGACTTTTTTTATTTTTGACCCATGGCAATTATTCTTTTCGACGATAACGCCCGCAATACACTTCTACCTTTAACTTACACCCGCCCGGTTGGCGACCTGCGTATTGGTATTTTAACCATCGCCGAAAAATGGGGTAAACATCTAAACAAAACCTATTCGTTCCTTACCGAAGAATATTTACAGGATAAATACGCTATTGAGATTGATGAAGATAACTTGTTCATTAATGGGGCATTCTGTCCTGATGAAACATTGGTTGAAGCAATCGCTACATTAAAAACTGGTCAATCCATAACTTATCGTAATCAATTAGTAGCAGTGCGCCTTAATGCTGACGATGCTAAAGGCTTTGGGGCGCAGCAGGTATATCCGGATTCAATTATCCACGAGCGTATCCCGGTTACCATAAAATACCCTGAAGATATTTTCAAAAAAAACGATATAGAACTACGTAAGGATTTTACCTTGCTTACAAAAGGCCGCACCAGTGCGGTTATGAGTAGTACCAATACCATTATAGGTGCCGATTTCTTTGCGGAAGAAGGCGCCATAGCAGAATGTTGTACTTTTAGCACCCTCAACGGCCCGATATATCTTTCGGCTAACTCAGAGGTGTGGGAAGGTACTAACATTAGGGGCCCATTTGCTTTGTGTTCCAATTCGCAGATAAAAATGGGAACCAAGATATACGGCGCAACTACCGTTGGCCCTTATTGCCGCGTAGGTGGTGAGGTTAATAATGCGGTTTTATGGGGATATTCAAATAAAGGGCATGAGGGGTATTTGGGTAACTCTGTAGTAGGTGAATGGTGTAATATTGGCGCAGACACCAACAACTCTAACCTTAAAAACAATTATTCCGAAGTAAAGCTTTGGGATTACGCGTCGCAAAGTATGCGTAAAACTGGTCTACAGTTTTGCGGATTAATTATGGCCGACCACGCAAAGTGCGGCATTAACACCATGTTTAATACCGGTACAGTTGTAGGAGTAGGGGCTAACGTTTTTGGTGGCGGTTATCCACCCAATTTCATTCCCGACTTTTCATGGGGTAGCGCAGATGGCTTTGAAGAGTATGCTTTTAACAAAATGCTCGAAACTACCGAACGGGTTTTCGCACGAAGGCAGCATCGGCCATTTAACGATGCCGAAAAGCAGATACTTACCGAAGTTTTTAAATTAACTAAAGAACAAAGAGAATTAAATGGTTGCGTTACTAAGTAATTCAATCAAGATACGTAATTAACATGGGCTATATTTATTATCAGTATACCCTAAACTAAACTTAACAACATGAGAAAAAAAATTGTAGCAGGAAACTGGAAAATGAACCTTGATTACAACGAAGGTTTATCGCTTTTTTCTGAAGTGCTTAATATGGTTAAAGACGAAGCAACCGGTACTCAGGAAGTAGTGGTTTGCAGTCCGTTTATTCATTTGCACAGCCTTGTACAATTAGCAAAAGGAAACAATCGTGTATCAATCGGTGCTCAAAATGCTCACCAGGCCGAAAGTGGTGCATACACAGGCGAAGTATCTGCAAAGCAAATAAAATCTGTGGGTGCAGCATACGTTATCCTGGGCCACTCGGAGCGTCGACAGTACTTTGGTGAAACCAACCAGTTGCTTGCTCAAAAAACTGATACTGCTTTAGCTAACGGGTTAAAACCTATTTTTTGCATTGGTGAAACACTGCAGGAGCGTGAGGCGGGCGAGCATTTCAACATTATTAAAACACAATTACAAGAAGGCATATATCACTTAGATGCTGATAAATTTTCTCAAATAGTTTTGGCTTACGAGCCGGTTTGGGCTATTGGTACTGGTGTTACTGCAACATCGGAGCAGGCGCAGGAGATCCATGCTTTTATTCGCCAGGAGCTGGCATCGAAATACGGACAGCAAGTTGCTGACGATACAACCATACTTTATGGCGGTAGCTGCAATGCTAAAAATGCCCCGGAATTATTTGCACAGCACGATATAGACGGTGGCCTTATTGGCGGTGCCTCACTTAAATCGCGCGACTTTACAGATATTGTAAAGGTGTTTAATTAAGGTTTAGAGATTAGAGGTTGGAGATCAGAGATTAGTCGAGTTGATTAATCTTTGGTCTCTTTGTATTTTCTAATCTTTAATCTCTGTTCTCTAATCTCTAAAACATGAACTACTACGAGCTGCTTTTTACAACCGTTACCACTGAGGATTATCAACAAGACCTGCTGATAGCTGCTTTGGGGGAAATAGGTTTTGATACCTTTGAGGAACTCGACCTCGGCTTTAAGGCTTACATTCCTGTGGATAATTTTGACCAGCAGGTATTAGATGAGACACTGGAGCCTTATCGAGAGATGTTCACCTTTAGTTACGAGGTTACCCTAATTCCTCAAAAAAATTGGAACGAGGTGTGGGAAAGCAATTTTGAACCCATACAAATAGGCGACCAGGTATTTGTGCGAGCGACCTTTCATGAAGCTAAACCTGAATTCCCCTACGAGATCGTTATCGACCCGAAAATGGCATTTGGCACAGGGCATCATCAAACTACGGCCATGATGATGCAAATGATGCTGGAGAATGATTTTGATGGCAAAAAGGTACTGGATATGGGTTGCGGAACTGGCATACTTGCCATCCTGGCTGCCAAACTGGGAGCAACAGATCTAACCGCTATCGATTATGATCCCGTTTGCTATGAAAGCACCATTGAAAACGCGCCGCTAAATCAGGTAGACAATATCAAGGCGCTTTGTGGTTCAAAAGAAGTTATTCCCGCCGAACAATATGATATTATATTGGCCAACATTAACCGCAACATCCTGCTCGATCAAATGGAGAGCTACGCTAAAGTGTTAACACCAGGCGGCGAGATTTATTTCAGCGGTTTTTACGAGTCACCTGATCTGGATATCATTACCGAAGAAGCTCGTAAATATAATCTTAAATACATCACCCACAAAAAAGATAAAGAATGGGTGGCAGCAAAATTTGTAGTTTAGGATTACACTGATTATGGTGGAAGATTTCACCGATTAATAAAAAAATGATTTCACCGATTTCCTAATCGGTGAAATCATCCGTTAATCAAATCAATAACTTAATATCCCACAGTAAAGCGCTGTTTAACAAACTGGTTATTTTCCAATTCATTAAATATGGCAACGGCAAGGTCGGCTGTTGAAATGTCAGATTTACCTTCAGCACTAAATACAGGGCTCTCAGTATTTAAACGGAATTCACCAGTGCGCTTACCCGGGTGCAGGTTAATAGCAGGGCTGAGGAAAGTCCAATCCAATTCCTGTTCGTTACGTAGTTCATTCAGGTAATCACGTGCGGCTGATGCGCCAGGATAATACTCTTTAGGGAATTCTGGCGAATCAACCAGTTGTTTGCCATCTATAAACAGACTGCCTGCACCACCAATGGTTATAAAGCGTTTAACACCAGCCTTTTTAACCGCCTGTTGTATGTTTCTTGATCCTTGCAGAAAATCGTTATAAAGGTTAGGGTTGGTCCAGCCTGCGTTAAATGAATTGATCACCGCATCATAGCCTGATAATGCCGATGCCAAAGCATCCACATCATTAACATCTGCCGATAACGCTGTTACGCCCGCTTGCTTTTCAACTTTATCTGTATTGCGGGCAATGGCAGTTACTTCATATCCACGCAAAATACCTTCTTTTACTAATTCAGGGCCTACAAAGCCTGTGGCCCCAATAATTGCTACTTTCATATTTGTTGTTTAAAATGTAATTTATTTTGTTACATATTGTTTCAAATTTTTTTCAGTCGAATTTTTTGTAAAATTCGGCAAGGGTAGTGTTACCCAGCTTGTTAACCATTACCCGCTCAATATCCACGTCCAAAGTCTTTAAATGGCTGTTGATCTGTTTACCAATAGGGCAGGCCGGGTTAGGCTCATTTTTAGCCTGGCCTAAAATGGCATTGGGCTTTACTGCCTTGTAAATGCTGGCTATAGTAATTTCTTTTGCCGGCTTAGCTAAGCTATAACCGCCATTTTTACCCAACTGACTGTTAATGAGGCCATGCTTAAGCAAGTTACTCAGTTCCTTACGAACCAGCACAGGGTTAATATTGATGCTGCCCGCTAAATAATCAGACGATTGCAGGCGATCATCGGCGCAAAGCAACGTCATGATATGCATAGCTATGGAGAATCGTCCGTTCATAAATATGTAATAAAAATTATTACATTACAAATGTAACGTGTTAACTTGAAAAAGCAATAGGTAAATTTATGCCTTAGAGATTTATGAAACCATTTTGACAAACCTTATTTGTGTATAACTTATGTTTGACACATTGACTGCCGGTTGCAAGAACGGGCGCTAAAATATATCATCATGAAAACCTATCTCGTACCTGTTGATTTTTCTGAGGCCGCTTTTAATGCCGCCGACTTTGCTGCCAGGTTAAGTAATCAAACTAACGTGGAACGCATCATCCTGTTAAACGCATATTACATCTCTCCTTATGAGGAGTTATTGCCGAATGCTGATATGGTAATGCTGCGGGAACAGGAAATACTTGAGAGCTTAGATGAGCGTTACAACGGCTTAAATAAGCTTAAACGAAAATTAGAAAAATTAGTACGAGCGGGTGTACAAATAGATGTATGGGTAAACCGCTCGCATTTGATCCGGGCAGTGGTTGATAAAATAGAAACTTATAATGCCGATCTGGTTATAATTGGCAGCGTAGGCAACAGTAGTGGCGAGGGGGATGGCTTAGGTAGCCACGTAATTGGCATTTCAAAAGCCAGCCAGGTACCTGTGATCGTTATACCGCCCGCATTTAAGTATCGTAAAGTTGAACGGGCCATCATCGCTTGCGATTTTAGGAAAGTTAAAGAAAACGTGCCGGTTGAAGTGCTGCACAAGCTTTTAGGTAAGCAAAATATCGACCTATTGGTAGTTAATATAGATACTGATCATAAGCATAATAACGATGTTGAGCAATTGGCAGAAGAAACCGCCTTAAAAGCCATGCTACAAACTTACAAACCAACGTACCATTTTATAAATTCTCCCGATATCATAAAGGGTTTGTTGAATTTTGCTGATGAGCATCATGCAGAAATTGTAATTGCATTACCACATAAATATAGCTTCTTCCGTTCAGTTTTGCACAATAGTATCTCTCAGCAATTAGCTTCCAGCTCACCTGTGCCTGTTTTGTTGTTAAAGTAGGCATTATGGTTAATAATTTTAATTGGTATGAAAGAGCATTTTGTGTTTATTTGCACCCATTAAAAAATGAGAGTACATTTTATAGCAATAGGCGGTAGTGCTATGCATAACTTAGCCATTGCCCTTCACAAAAAGGGATTTACCATAACCGGGTCAGATGATATACTTTTTGAACCATCTGCCTCCCGGCTTAACAAATACGGCATACTACCTGAGAAAGAAGGCTGGTACCCTGAAAAAATAACGGCCGATCTTGATGCAGTTATATTGGGCATGCATGCCCGTATTGATAATCCGGAATTGCTCAAAGCTCAAGAGCTTGGCTTAAAAATATATTCTTATCCTGATTATATATATGAGCAGTCCAAAAATAAATTACGTGTAGTTATTGGTGGTAGCCATGGTAAAACTACTATAACAAGTATGATACTGCATGTTTTACAATGTGCCGGTAAAAAGTTCGACTACCTGGTAGGCGCACAACTGGAAGGCTTTGAAACTATGGTTGGCCTTACTGATGATGCTCCCGTAATTATTATTGAGGGGGATGAATACTTAGCTTCGCCTATTGACAGGAGGCCGAAATTTCATATCTACAAGGCAGATGTAGGTGTAATAAGTGGCATCGCCTGGGACCATATTAATGTTTTCCCCACATTTGAAAATTATATAGATCAATTCAGAATTTTCTCGGAGAGCATACAGTATGGTGGCAAACTTATTTATAGCCAAACCGATGAGGTTGTAAATAATATGGTTAATAACTTACCGCTTGATACTCAAAAAATACCTTACAACCTACCAGAGTATATTATTAATAATGGTATTACAACTATTATTTCAAATAATAAGCAATATCCATTACAGGTTTTTGGCCAGCACAATTTGCTTAACATGCAAGCCGCACGATTGGTATGTGAAAGCCTTGGAATTGATACGGATTCATTTTATGAGGATATCACCAGTTTTAAGGGGGCCGCGCGCAGGCTTGAGGTTGTAGGGAAAAATGATTCGACTACCATATTTAAAGACTTCGCGCATTCACCTTCTAAACTTAAAGCAACTATTGAGGCTGTAAAATCTCAATATCCGGACAGGAAACTTGTAGCTTGTATAGAGTTGCATACTTTTAGTAGCCTTAACAAAGATTTTTTAAATGAATATGCGCATACAATGGATATGGCAGACGAAGCCATTGTGTTTATTGATCGTAAAACATTTGAGCAAAAGCAGATAGAACCTTACCCCACGGAGGCTGTAAAAAACGCGTTTGCAAACGAAAAACTTATGTTTTTTAATGCTACAGATAATTTGCTTGAGTATCTGAAAACACGCGATACGGCAAATTGCAACCTGTTAATGATGAGCAGTGGCAATTTTGGTGGATTGGATTTAATAATATTGAAAAATATTTTTTTATAAACATTTTAATAATTGGATTCATATTAATATTTTTATAACTTTATTAACTATTGCGAAACCCTCACCTAATTAAGTAAAGTATGAAGACACTTGGAAAAAAGATCAGGCTATTACGCCATCAAAAAGGTTGGAGCCAGGAAGAAGTTGCTAAACGTTTAGATATTTCTATTCCTGCGTTTTCTAAAATTGAGACCGGTATTACAGACATTAATCTTTCCCGTTTGGAGCAGATCGCTGTTTTATTTGAAATGTCGGTTGTGCAATTACTTACGTATAACGAAAGCGAGCAGGATCAGAAAATGGCCAGTGAGCTGGAAAGCGTAAACAAAAAGTTAATGGACAGGGAAACAGAAGTAATTGATCTGCAGAAAAAAGTGATCGAACTTTTTGAAGAACTGCGGCTTAAAAAGGTTACTGCCTGAGATGTATGACGGTGCCCGTCCCCCGGGCTTTTCTAAAATATATATCTTAAAGTAAGGTGCTTTTTGCCAAACGTTGCTCCAACAGCGTTATGGATGGCTATCATTTGTTTATTGAAGTCTCCCACCCATGATAGTTCAAGCTCATCATACTGTTTTAAAGGCAAAACATATTCTTTTAGTTTTATAAACAGGCATGATTCCAGCCCATGTTTCTGGTACTTTTGTTTGGTCCCCATCACTATAGCCCGCATACGGGTTACACCTTTCCAGCGGCGATACAGGAACGTAATTTTACCCCAAAGGTTTAATTTGCCATTAAGAGGTTTTATCATCTGGTTAGCATCAGGTACAATCACAATGAATGACGCTGGTTCTCCGTCGACATATGCAAACCAGATAAGTCGCTCATCCATTATCGCTTTCATTTTTTCGAAACTTTCAGTAATGGTAGCTTTAGTAATGAGCGAAAAATTGTCAAATCCATTCCAGGCGTCGTTATAAATTTCTATAAAATCATTTGCGTATTTTTCAATATCCTTAGATTTAAAGTGTTCGAAGGTATATCCCGGCTTAGCCATTACCCAATTTGCTATTTTAGTAAATCGTTCCGAAAAAGGCTGGTGCACATCCAGGTGATTGGTGATTTGCTCGTATAAAGTTATAAACCCATACTTTTTAAAGAATCGCTCATAGTAAGCGTGGTTGTAATTCATCCCATAGGAGGGTGGAGTAAAACCTTCAACCAGTAGCCCCCAAAAATTATCATTCTCTCCAAAGTTAATTGGCCCATCCATTGCCTGCATACCATGTTGCTGTAACCAATTCTTAGCGGTATTGAAAAGCATAAACGCGGTAGTTTCATCATCAATGCTTTCAAAAAAACCACAACCACCAGTGGGTTGCTCATAATTATAAGCCTTTTTATCATTAATAAATGCGGCTATACGCCCGGTAAGATTTCCTTCGTCATCCCGTATGATCCAACGGGTTACTTTCCCGTGTTGGTGAAAATTATTTTTTTTTGGATCAAATACGGCCTCAATATCATTATCGAGCGGGCATATCCAGTTAGGATCATTTTTATAAATAATTCGGACAACATCCAGGAAAGCAGCCTTGTCAGCTTTGCTTTTTACTTCAGTAATGGTCATCTCTAATATAGTCAGGGAGCTAAGCTAACGTACAAAAAAAGCACCCGGAATGTTCCGGGTGCTTTTTATACCTGTATGATTTTTTTTAATCGTCGTCCTCGTCATCATAAGGATCATAGGCGTCAAAACCACCCAGATCATCATCTAATGGCATATCCTCGTCGTAATCATCATCGTCATCAGCAACTTTTTTGCCCGGTTGTGGGTCATCAAAGTCGTCATCGTCCTCATCGCTAATTTTTTTGGTAGAAGGTTTTTTCGGAGTCGCCATCTTAAAATGTTTTACGTTTTAAAACTTTTTTAAATTGATCAGTTGTTTGTTGCTCGTAATTTATCTGCTCTAAAGGCATACTTATTTACAGGTAAAAATAACTAAAAACCTATTTATATAAAATCATTTTTAAATTTATTCGGCTTGCTCCCCAATTGTGGAGCTGCCATCTGTAATCTCTTTAAGTTGAGGGAGTTCGTTCATACTATTGACGCCAAAGTAATCCATAAATAAATTACTGGTGCTATATAATATCGGCTTACCTACGGCGTCAGACTTACCGCTTATCGCTATTAGCTCTTTCTCTAACAGTTTTTGAATGGAATAATCACAATTAACACCTCGTATTTGCTCTACATCTGTTTTAGTAACCGGTTGTTTGTAAGCAATAATGGCCAGGGTTTCTAACGCTGCCTGGCTTAACTTCTTTTTTGATCGTTGTATCTGTAACAGGCTTATAGCAGTATGGTATTCCTTTTTAGTAAGGAACTGGTAACTATTATTAATTTTTACCAGTTCAATAGCCAATGCAGGCTGGTTATATTTTCCAGTGATATTATTCAGATGGACGGCAATATCATCAGTGGTAAAGTCATGATTAAAGGTAGCCTGTAAACAATAAATAAGTTCTTCGGCACGTATACCTTGTTCCGAAGCAAAAATCAAGGCTTCTATGTATTGTTCTAAATTATCCACTGTGTAAAGATGTCCTAATAATCTATCACCTGTTCTTCGATCTCTACAGGTATCTCGCGCCATTCGTATTTTTGCGTACGAAGTTGTGGCTCAAAACCAGCTTCACGAATGGAATCCTGTATGCCTTTTGCAGTAAATCTATGCGGTGCGCCGGCTGCTGATACCACATTTTCTTCAATCATGATTGAACCGAAATCGTTTGCCCCAGCATGGAGGCATATTTGAGCTACCTGTTTACCAACAGTTAACCATGAGGCCTGTATATTTTTTATGTTTGGCAGCATTATACGGCTCAGCGCTATCATCCGGATATATTCATCGCCGGTTACATTGTTGGTAATACCCCGTACTTTTCTAAGTAGCGTGCCATCGTCCTGGAAAGGCCATGGTATAAAGGCGATAAACCCATAATGTCCCTCTGTTTTTTCAGACTGTACTTCGCGTATCCAAGCTAAGTGCTCAAAGCGTTCTTCAATTGTTTCAATGTGTCCAAACATCATGGTGGCTGATGTAGGCAGATTAATCTGATGTGCAGCACGCATCACATCTAACCATTCTTTACCACCACATTTACCTTTTGATATCAGGCGGCGAACACGGTCATTCAATATTTCGGCACCTGCTCCTGGTAACGAGTCCAGGCCGGCATCTTTCATTGCGCTTAACACGTCTATATGGCTCATGCCTTCCAGCTTGGCAACGTGCGCAATTTCCGGCGGGCCTAATGAGTGCAGTTTTAGTTTAGGATAGAGATCCTTTAACTGGCGGAAAAGTGTAGTGTAAAATTCGAGGCCAAGGTCTGGGTGATGACCTCCCTGTAAAAGCAGTTGATCGCCGCCATAACGGAAAGTCTCTTCAATTTTACGCTTATACGTTTCAATATCGGTAATATAACTTTCTTCGTGTCCCGGCCTGCGAAAGAAGTTGCAAAACTTACAGTTGGCAATACATACATTGGTTGTGTTAACATTACGGTCTATCTGCCAGGTAACTTTACCATGTGGTACCTGTATTTTACGTAGTTGATTGGCTACGTTCATGAGGTCGGCAGTAGGGGCGTTGTGATAAAGGTAAACACCTTCTTCTATGCTTAAAAAATCAAAAGCCAAAGCGCGTTGTAACAAATCCGCTGTATTCATACAACAAATATACGTGGTGTGCTTGTAATGGCGAAGTATTGCTGGTTAAAGCTTACAATTGGCTGTCAGTATAGGAGCAAAAATTCAATTACGGCGAATGGCTATCAGATAGATCTACCTTTATCCAGCTTCAGAACTTTATGCACACATGAAGGAATTTCGTGTTGATAATGCGTAACGTAGATCATAGATACGTGGCTATTCGCGCAGATAGTATCAATTATAGTTTTAAAGTGTTGTTGCTGATGATGGTCAAGTCCCTGGCAAGGTTCGTCGAATATTAATAGGTCAGGGTTTTTGATAAGCGCACGTGCCAGCAGGAATAGCCTTTGGGCGCTTGCAGGTATATTTTTTAGCAAGGTGCGGCTATACTTTTCAATTTCAAGCGCTTTCATCCATTTAAGCGCCAAATCAGCGCGGGACTGTATACTTGGCCTAAACAAACCAAGGGTATCATAAAATCCGCTTTCCACCACTTGCAGGCATGAATTATCAGCAGGAAAATATTGATAAAGCTCGGGTGAAACAAAACCTATCTTACTTTTAATATCCCATATACTCTCGCCGGTACCTCTTTTGCGGTCAAACAAAATAATGTTGTTTGCGTAAGCTTGAGGGTTGTCGCCATTAATTAAACTCAAGAGGGTTGATTTGCCTGCTCCGTTAGCACCTAAGAGTGCCCAGCGTTCGCCTGGTAAAACCTGCCAGTTGATGTCTGATAATATCCTTTTATCACCATAGCTAATGTTTACATGCTGCATATTCACAATATGCTTGTATTGATGCTTTGAATTAGTATGCGTTAACGCCATTATTGCTTTATAATCAATACTAATTTGTTCATTAAAACTGTCGGTAGCCACAAACTTATCGGCTTCAATATCGGCACTAATACGTCCGCCATCCATAACGGTTATCTTTTTAACGATGGCTGGTATTTCTACCGGCGACGTTACCATTATCATGGTAATTCCGGATGACGCGATCTCATCCAAGAGGGCATTAAGGTATTTGCGTGTTTGTACATCAAGGCCCGTCATAGGGTTGTCTAACAGCAATACTACAGGGTTTTTTAATAATGCTGCCGCTATCATTAGTCGCCTGGTTTCTCCATTTGAAAGTTTAATAACCGCTTTATCAGCAAGGCTATCGAGGTTTAATGCTTTCAGCGTTTTACTAACTGTCCAATAAGGTATTTTATGTTTATTGGGTTTAATTTGATGCAGATATTGATTTACGGTTAACGCGTCTTCAGAGTCAGAAGAGTTGTATCGTTGCTGATAATATAGATCGTTGGTGTTGGATAGATTTCTAAAATGATGCTTGTTAGCTGCAAAGGCTATGAACTGCTGAAAATCATAGGATTTTTCATCATTTGCGTTTGCCGGATCTGTAAAATGATAATCAACTTGTCCGCTGTTTACTCTAATATTACCTGCCAATACTTGCAATAGCATAGTCTTGCCTGAACCACTTTTACCTATAATTGCTCTATGCTCGCCGGCATTGATTTTTAAATTGATATTACTGAGTACTTCAGTATATGAAAACTTCAGGCTTACATTATTAAGCGCTACTAAACGGTTTTGCATTGCAGGCATTTATTTGTTTAGCCAATATTAATGCAAATGCAATTAAAAGAGCATTTATGTTTATAAAAAGCTTACTCCCTATACTATTTACATTTTTTTAAAAAGTTATTAACATTACTTGCATATTTAATTAAAGTATTAATAAATTAGGTTATTGCTACTGTGAACAACGTTTTTGAGACGGCAAGAGTTTATTTATTACTAAAAATTATATCCCCAATAATTTGCTATGGAACTTTTTATGTCAGCTGTAGAGGTACTTGTACCTATGAGTTTAGCCGCTATAACAATTGTATTAATTGCAGTACAGTTTTTGCCTGCAGAATCCGCAGAACTTGAAGAATAAGTGTACCAGATAGCGGGTACACATTAACCATTATTGATGGTCTGATTATTGTAAGAATTTTAAATATACATCTTACTTAATCTATCATGAAAAAACTTAACTATTTGGCGCTTGCATTGCTGGTATTCACTTTCAGCGGATGTGAGGTTATCGGTGGTATATTTAAAGCTGGAGCTGCCGTTGGTGTAATCGCAGTAATTGTTGTTGTTATCGTTATAATCTGGATCATTTCTGCATTCAGAGGCAGATCATAAATGAAGCTTAGGGTAAAGACTTTATTAAAAAGTTTTTACCCTAATCATTTTCTTATTTGCTAATGTTAAGTTCTAACATTTGCCAGCTTTTTGGGTTAGCCCAATCCCCGCCCTTATAGGCTAAATGTATTGTCCATGAATTTTGCTGCATTTTACCGCTACTATCCTGTGAGGAAACAGTAGATGAAATTCTATAGCTATCCCGCGCGGTATCAATATTTGCTGTAAATGAATTTTTAGGGAACACAGATGTAGCCGGTTGTTTTAAATGGTCGTTAACAAAAATTTTAGCTACCGTAAAAGCCTCCAGTTGATTAGGCTTACGGTTTACATGTACGCGCCTGTTCCTGAATACCGTTAGCATGAATATTCCGAAGAGGAATGCAGCTAAAAGCGTAAATATTTTAGCGGTACGGATATGCGGATGATGCCGCCAATGAATACCTTCTTTTTCTTCTTTATTTAACTTATTCCAATCCGAGTATTTTATAAATATTGGCTTTAGCAATAAACAAAAAAAGTTAGCAATGTTTTGGAATCAGTAGACAATAAAAAAGCTCCCGGGAAAACCACGGGAGCTTTTTTATTACTAAAAGTGATATTACATTTTTTTAGCAGTATCTTTTTTAGCAGAGTCAACTTTAGCAGCAGCAGAGTCAACTTTAGCAGCAGCAGAGTCAACTTTAGTAGCAGCAGAATCAACTTTAGCTGAATCAGCTTTAGCAGAATCTGCAGATGAAGATGAACCAGAACCTTTGCAGGCAGCAGCTGAAACAGCGATAGCAAGAGCTAAGAAAGCAACTTTGAATGAATTTTTCATTGTTTGTTTTTTTAAGTGATTTAATAGTTTTTTCATTACTTAATACTCATAACTAAAAAAGGTAACCCACTTTTTTGAAAAAAATGCAGATTACCTTTTTAAACTCTAAAAAACTTAAAAAATTAACAATGTAATTTTTTATCAGCCATTAAGGGCTATATTATTTTTTAGTGGTGTCTTTTTTTGCAGCAGAGTCAACTTTAGCAGCAGCTGAATCAACTTTAGCAGCAGCAGAGTCAACTTTAGTAGCAGCTGAATCAACTTTAGCAGCAGCTGAATCTGTTTTAGCAGAATCTGCAGAAGATGATGAACCAGAACCTTTGCAGGCAGCAGCTGAAACAGCGATAGCAAGAGCTAAGAAAGCAACTTTGAATGAATTTTTCATTTTGTGTTTGTTTTAATTAATATAAGTATCTTATTAAATACGCCAATTAATACCCAAACACCAAAAAGGTAACCCATTCTTAAATTTTTTTATTACAACTTAGCTGCAGGCAACTTAAAAGTATGCTTTATGGCTTTTTTGAAGGAGGCTCTATGGTATCGGTACCTCCACTGCCCGATTTATCATAGCCACTGTCAATGCCTGCAGCCGAACCGTTTTACCTGCACTGCTGTCAACCATACTATTGTCCTGCCGGCGTGTACTATCCAGTACACGGGTATAATTATTACCTTTGCGCGAAATAAACGTAGATGCAATACTCATAGCAACTACAAGCATGTGATTTTTATATAGTTTAATTCAAATAGTTAAAACTGAAAACTTGGTGATTACCTTAATTTCAGCTTAAAAACAATTAAACCAGTAAGGGGTTACAACATCACCTTTTACTATTTTTTTGCATTTTTTGGGTTACTATTTGATATAAAAAGTATTAAGGAGTGAATAATCAGTTAAATGTGGAGATACCATCAGACAGTGAAGTGATCATAGGGATACTGAATAACTCTGATAGTGTACTCAAAAAGCTTTATTTAGCCTACTTTCCAATGGTTTTACAGCTCATTATCAACAATAATGGGGATGAAGATGAGGCCAAGGATATTTACCAGGAAGCGATTATAGTTCTTTATAATAAAATAAAGCGGGGTGATTTTGAGTTGAGCAGTAAGCTCAAGACCTATATATACTCGGTATGTCGCCGCTTATGGCTTAAACGGCTTAAACAACTTAACCGTAATGCAGGCAACATAAAAGATTTTGAAGAGTATTTGCCGGTAGAGGATGAGATGGAACGCCATGAGGAGCGTGATATGCAGATCAATAAAATGGGAGAGGCCCTTAAGTTACTTGGAGAGCCTTGTAAAACCATTATGGAAGACTTTTACATGCATAACAGAAGCATGCAGGATATATGTGAGCGATTTGGCTATACCAATGCTGATAATGCTAAAACACAGAAATATAAGTGTTTGCAAAGGTTGAAAAAGCTGTTTTTTCAACAATAAAAAGTGAGATTCATATGAGAGATAATCAACTTTTGGAAATGATAGACCGTTACCTGACAGGCGAAATGATGCCTCAGGAACGTGAAGAGTTTGAGCTTTTGCGCCAAAAAGACAACTCTGTAAATGCCAAGGTGGAAGAGCACAAAAACTTTACTTCATTAATTAAGCAGTACAATGAGCGTGTTAATCTGGAGACCCGTTTAAATGCCATACATCAGGAAGTGGATGTGCATACGTTGAAAGATGATCTGATGGCGCATCCTTCATGGATTGTACAAATGTGGCGCAATCACCATTCAAAAATTTCTGTAGCCGCATCAGTAGCTATATTGGCTGTTTTGCTAACCTTGTTTATTACAGGTGACCTGAGTAACAAAGACCCCAGGTTTCAACAGTTAAAAGCAGATGTTGAACGCGTAAAATTTCAACAGGACAGATTGGGTAAGCAGCAGCAAAATATTATCAATACCGTAAAGACCGGCCCATCGGCCAATGCTAAATTCAGAGGTACTGGTTTTGCCATTAGTAGCAATGGGTACATTGTAACCAACTTCCATGTGGTTAATGGCGGTGATAGTGTATATGTGCAAAATGATGCCGGAGAATCATTCCACACCAAAGTTATATATACGGATCCTGCTAACGATCTCGCATTTCTTCAAATCATTGATACTGCTTTCAAAAATCTCGGGCCAATACCTTACACATTTAAAAAGGCTAAAAGTGACCTTGGTGAGGAAGTTTACACCATCGGTTATCCGGGAAATGATATAAAAATAGCTCCGGGAGCTTTAACCGGCGCTACAGGTTTTAAAGGTGATACTACTGAGTATGAATTATACATACCGGTTAATCCTGGCAACAGCGGTGGCCCGCTGCTTGACAATAAAGGCAACATCATCGGTATTATAAACGGTAAGCAAACAGAGGCAATGGGTGTTGGCTTTGCAGTAAAATCAAACTACCTGCTTAAGTCTATATCTAATATCCCGGCAGACTCGCTCTCAAAAACCTTGAGTTTAAACACTAAAAATACTATGGCCAGCCTGAGCCGCCCGCAACAAATAAAAAAGCTGCGAAATTATGTATTTATGGTGAAGGTATATAATCAGTAAAAATCAACAATTAAATAGTAAAGGGTGATGCATTAGCTTGTATCGCCCTTTTTTGTAAATTGCTATGGGGACAAAGCAAATACAACTACCTGTCAACCTCGCCTAAAACAAAATCTATCGAACCTATGATAGCAATGACATCCGCTATCATTACCCCCTTGGTTATTGCGGGTACAACTGAAAGGTTGTTGTAGCTTGGGCCGCGTGCCTTAACCCTGAATGGAATTTCAGACCGCTCGTTGTTATGGATAAAATAAAAGCCAAGTTCTCCTTTGGAACCCTCTGCCCTAAAGTAGTAATCCTGGGCTTTGGGTGTAAGTTTACGCGGTAATTTAGCGCGTGGGTCGAAATCGGGTGTACGTTTAAGTTCTTTTTGCAGCCTGTCAAGGCACTGCTCAATTATGTATAATGATTGTTCAATCTCATCGACACGTACTTTATAACGGTCCCAGCAATCGCCGGTAGTGCCCATAGCGCCTTTGCCTATTGGTACTTCAAAATCAAGTTCAGGATAAACAGAGTAGCCATCAATGCGTCGCAGATCATACCGCAAGCCCGAACCACGCAGAACTGGGCCTGTGCAACCATAATTGATAGCTACATCGAGTGGTAAAATGCCAACATTGGCTGTGCGACTAATGAATATCTGGTTATCAGTTAATAATTGATTAAGTTCGGCCATTTTAGGCTTAAAATAATCGACAAATTCCCGGCAACGTTCTTCAAAACCTACCGGAAGGTCATAGAACAAGCCACCAACCCAAATGTAATTATACAACATTCGTGAGCCTGATGCCCACTCCAGCATACCCATAATATGCTCCCTGTCGCGAAAACACCATAAGAAAGGGGTAAACGCGCCGATATCAATGCCGTAAGTACCTATGGCTATCAAATGCGAACTTATACGGTTGAGCTCTGAAACCAGCACCCTAATGTATTCTATCCTTTTGGGTATGTCCTGGTCAATACCCAGCATGCGCTCAACGCCCATTGCCCAGGCATGAGCGTTGGTCATGGATGATAAGTAATCCATCCTATCAGTAAAGGGAATAGTTTGCTGGTACGTTAATGATTCAGCATGTTTCTCGAAACAGCGATGGAGGTAACCCATATGGGGTATCACTTCCTTTACAATCTCTCCGTCTGTTATCAGTTCCAGCCGTAAAACACCATGTGTTGATGGATGCTGCGGCCCCATATTTAGCACCATATCTTCCACTGCCGCATCCGCTATCTTCTGTTCATAGCGTTTAAGTGCCTCGCTGTACTTAGGATTGGGTTTGAAAGGTGTTTTGTAAGTGATTTTCTCGGCAGGGTTATTGGATTCTACCGGGTAATCTATTTTGATGCCTTTGTAATATTCAGCAGCTATATAATCTTTTCTTAGTGGGTAGCCTTCCCAGTCGTCAGGTAATAATATACGGCGCAAGTCGGGGTGCTCTTCAAAATATATGCCTACAAGGTCATAGGCTTCCCGCTCGTGCCAATCGGCAGTGGCATAAACGTGTGAAATAGTAGGAATAGTTGGCAACCTAAGTTCATCGCGGTTATTCTCCACACTTACCTTCAGCGTTATGCTGAGATGGTATGGGATAGAGGTTAAATGGTAAACAACACCAAATTTGTTGGCTTCGGTACCATAATCAACACCCGAAAGGCAATTAAGTAAATCAAAATAAGTTGACGGATTGTCGCGCAATTCAAGGCATACATCGGCAATACTTTCCGTCCTTATCAGTAAGGCCGGCTGCAAGCCGTTTCTTTCTTCACCAATAATTACGTCATTGCCAAAACGCGCAAGTAAAAGTTCCTTTATCTCGTCAAAACTCATGGAGCCAGCCGTACTATTTTCCAGTTTTTGTTATCTGTTTTTTTATAAACTATACGATCATGCAAACGGCCGCTGCCACCCTGCCAAAATTCAATAAGGCGTGGTTTTAAAATGTAACCGCCCCAATGCGCTGGCTTGGGCACCTCGCTATCTGCATATTGTTGTTCCAATTCTTTCATCCGGGTATCCAGTATCTCCCGGCTTTCTATTTCCTGGCTTTGTGGTGATACTATCGCGCCTATTTGGCTCGCCTTAGGGCGGGAGTGAAAGTATTTTTCTGAATACTTTTTGTCCAGTTTTTCAATAACGCCTTCTATGCGTATCTGGCGTTCCATATCGCCCCAGAAAAATAAAAGCGCGGCATTGGGGTTTTTGCTTAGTTCGCGCCCTTTACGGCTCAGATAATTGGTATAAAACTTAAAACCGTCGTCGCTAAAGCCTTTCAGTAAAACAATACGTGCCGATGGGCGGCCATCCGCTGTAGCTGTAGCCAATGTCATCGCATTGGGTTCAAGTACCTTATTGTTTATAGCTTCGTTAAACCATTTATCAAACTGCCTTACAGGGTTAGCATCCACATCCTTTTCGCTGAGTGCGGCGGCAGTGTAGTCTTGTCTGAGATTTTCAATTTCTTTCTGATCCATTAGCGCAAACTTACAAATTAATTATACCGTAAGTAAGTATACAGCCTGTTTTTAATAAGTTATGAACATAATTTTACATAAAGCGTTAATATTATAAAACCCTTAAACCTATGCTAAGTCATATTGCACCAGCTGCAGGCCGTTTATTGATATCCGAACCATTTATGACTGATCCTAACTTTAAGCGATCGGTTATACTGCTTACAGAATATTCTGAAGCAGGCGCTATGGGATTTGTACTAAATCACCAGACCGATTATATGTTGGGTGATATTTTGCCAGATGTTTCTTACTCAGAAATACCCGTGTATATGGGGGGCCCTGTTGCCGAAAATACACTGCATTACATTCATCGCTGCCCACAAAAAATTGATAATGGGATTGAGATATGGGATGGTATTTATTGGGGAGGAGATTTTGAACAAATAAAACAACTGATCACTAATTATCAGATCACAGAAGATGAGATAAAATTCTTTACGGGATATTCTGGCTGGACGCCAAGCCAGTTGGATGATGAATTGCAGGAAGATTCATGGATAGTAGCCAATAATTTTAATTCGGACACTGTATTTAGCAATCATGAACAAAATCTTTGGCGTGAAGCCGTAATAGGGCTTGGTCAGCGATACGCGCACATCGCCAATTTCCCGGAGAACCCAACGTTGAATTAAACAGATATTAAAATTAAAATGCCCCTAACAGGGGCATTTTAATTTAATCTTCTTTTGTGGCTGTTTTAGCGTCGTTTTGAGCGCTTTTAAATTCTTTAACGCCTTCGCCAAGGCCGCGCATTAATTGAGGTATTTTTTTACCGCCAAACAGTAATAATATCGCGATGATGATCAAAATGATCTCTGGTGCACCTAATCCCATAACTTTTTATTTAATGATTATATTCAAATGTACTGATAACTTTTTACATAAACGAAGTATCAGCTAATGCGGTTTTTAAACCTAAAATTAATTCGCCTCCATTTCCCTGGCGGAATCTTCTACTTTTTTCTTCAGGTCTTCCTTAAATGCTATGAGGTTCTGGCTCAGGTATTCATCAGCGGTAGATAGGATCTGCGCGGCTAAAATGCCGGCATTCTTAGCAGCGTTTAACGCCACGGTTGCAACCGGTATACCATTAGGCATTTGGAGGATAGATAGGATAGAATCCCAGCCATCAATAGAGTTGCTTGATTTTACCGGTACGCCAATAATCGGCAAGTGCGTTAATGATGCTACCATGCCCGGTAAATGAGCTGCGCCTCCTGCGCCGGCTATGATCACCTTGATACCACGATCTGCCGCAGCACGCGCATAGCTGAACATCCTGTCAGGCGTACGATGGGCCGATACAACGGTTATCTCGTAATCAACACCTAATTCTTTTAATACATCGGCGGCATCCTGCATTACATGCAGGTCTGATTTGCTGCCCATTATAATGGCTACTTTTGGATTATTTTGGTTCATAGTTTATGGTTCATAGTTCATAGATGATAATACATGGCTCAGATTAAAGTGAGTTTCTTAGCGATGTTATCATCTTCACCAGTACTTCGTATTCGTTATATAAAGTTGCAAAGTTATCATCCTGTATATAACCTCTGCTTTTGGCAATAAATAAACAGCTTACAACTTCAATAGCCGATCTGAGCGAATAGCTTAAAAAGGTTTTAAAGACAGGTTTGGTTTGTCCTGTTGACCCTTCTGCAATATTTAATACCACAGAATCTGCAGCTCTTTTTATTTGAGACGTCAAGATGAATATTTCATCCTTAGGGAAGTTTTTAGCAAGTTCGTTAAACTTTTCATTCACAACCATGGCCTTCTGCCAAACCTGAAGCTCTTCAAATCTAAATGCCATGTATAACCGTGGTTTTACTATGAACTATGAACCATCAACTAACTTATCACTCTCAACGTCTTCTGCACATACCTTGCTTTTTCAATCGCTTTTTCCCTGTCAGCATCTATAATGGTCACGTGGCCCATTTTGCGGAACGGTTTGGTTAGCGCCTTACCGTAAAGGTGTACATAAACGCCTTCGCATTTCAATATCTTTTCAATGCCTTCATATACTGCAGGGCCTTCATAGCCGGCTTCGCCTAAAACATTTACCATAATGGCATTGCTTAGACAGTTAGTATCGCCCAAGGGCTGATTGAAGATGGCGCGCAGGTGTTGCTCAAATTGTGAAACTACATTGCCCTCTATACTTTGATGGCCGCTGTTATGCGGGCGGGGTGCCAATTCGTTCACCAACACTTTGCCGTCTTTGGTCAGGAACATCTCAACGGCCAGTATACCAACTATCTTAAGCGTATCCGCAATTTTCTTGGCGATGTTTTCGGCTTCCTGGTGTATCTCGAAAGGCAGGGTAGAGGGCTGTATTAAAAACTCAACGAGGTTGGCTTCAGGGTTAAACTCCATCTCCACCATCGGGAAGGTTTTCACTTCGCCGTTCTCATTCCGGGCAACTATTACGGCAATCTCTTTTTCAAAATCTATCCAGCGCTCTATCAGGCTTGGTTCGGTAAAAGCTTTGGTAAGATAACTTTCATCAATTACCTTATAAACGCCTTTGCCGTCGTAACCATCGCGGCGCAGCTTTTGAATATACGGGAACGGGATACTGCTTTCTTTCAGTTGTTCGGCAGATGATATGATCTGGAATTCTGCCGTAGGGATTTCATTCTCCTTAAAGAATTGTTTTTGAAGGCCCTTATCCTGTATCAATCTGATAATGCGCGATTGTGGGTAAACCATCACACCTTCGCGTTCGAGTTGTTCCAGTGCATCAACGTTTACCTTTTCTATCTCAATGGTAAGCAGGTCAACCTTTTTGCCGAAATTATATACGGTTTCGTAATCGCTTAATGACCCCACAACAAATTCGCTGCATAGTCGGCGGCATGGTGCCTCGCGGTCGGGGTCAAGTACCTTGATGGTAACATTATAATTGATGGATTGCTGTATAAGCATACGGCCTAACTGGCCTCCGCCTAAAATTCCTAATCTTAAATCGCCGTAAAATGCTTTCATAAGTTATGAGGCAAATTTAACCTAAATCTTTTAAATAGCGATTGTTAAGGTTGATATTGCATCATTGTTGTCAAAAAACTGTTAATAAAGCCAATCCTTTGAAGATTTTTTAACCGCTTAATTAACGGGGTTTGTTAAATTGTTAAACTGACACAATTGCGATTAAAATATTTAATTACGAGCTTAAAAACCATACCTTTGCAGCGTTTTTACTCCACATATATACTACTATGAGCACAAAGATCGCTGTAGCCAAAGGTGACGGTATCGGGCCGGAAATTATGGCCGCCGTCCTTCGCATTTTCGAAGCCGCTAATGTTCCTCTTGAGTACGAATACGTTGAAATGGGGAAATCTTATTTTGATGCAGGGCACTCTACCGGGATGACGCCCGCCGCAAAAGAAACCATTGAACGTTTAGGCCTGTTGTTTAAAGGCCCCATGGAAACCCCAAAAGGTAAAGGCGTTAAAAGCATTAACGTTACTGCCCGTAAGGTTTGGAACACTTATGCCAACCAGCGCGATTTTCGCTCGTTAAATGGTGTTGATACTGTTTTTTCAAAAGCCGGTATCCCTATCAACTTAACCATCGTTCGCGAAAATATTGAAGATACCTACGGTGGTATTGAGCACTTACTTACCAACGACGTAGCCGTTGGCCGCCGCATCATCACCCGCCCGGGAAGCGCGCAGGTTATCCGTTATGCTTTTGAAATGGCACGCCGTAAAGGTTATACCAAACTGGCATGCGGCCACAAGGCCAACATCATGAAACTTACCGATGGTATGTTCCTGGAAACCTTCTACGAAATTGCCAAAGACTACCCGGATATCGAATCATCAGACATTATTGTTGATGACCTATGTATGAAACTGGTATCGCGCCCGGAGATGTTCCAGGCGATTGTGTTAACTAACTTACAAGGCGATATCGTATCTGACCTTTGTGCCGGCTTGGTTGGCGGTTTGGGCTTTGCCCCGTCAGCTAACATTGGTGATAACATTTCTATATTCGAGGCAGTACATGGTACTGCGCCAGATATACAAGGTAAAGGTATTGCTAACCCTACGGCATTATTGCTTTCAGGTATACTGATGCTACGCTACCTGGGTTATACTAATGCTGCGGCCAATATCGAAAACTCATTGCTTTACACGCTTGAGCAAGGCGTACATACAGGAGATTTCGGTGATAAGTCAACCCCTTCTGCTAACACCGAAACCTTTGCCGATGCGGTGATCGCTAACCTTGGCCAGGCGCCCGTTAAAGGTGCCGTTATTGCGCAACCGGACATGGAAGTGAAGGCAAATCACGACCATCCTACAAAAAATAAACTTACGGTTGTTAAAAAAGACACTAAGGAAGAAATTGTTGGTGTAGACGTGTTTGTTGAATCGAATAAACAACCCAATGAACTTGCCGAAATTGCGCAGAAAAAGCTGAACGAGAATACGCAGTTAGTGATGATATCTAACCGCGGTACGCAGGTTTGGCCAACCGGATCTATTTACACGGAATTGGTGAACGAGTACCGTATACGCGTTGAGAAAAAAGACGGCGGAGAGATATCACAAAAAGAAATATTACATATTGCCGGTGAGTTATCTGAAGACTTTAAAATATGCTCGGTGGAGTTTCTGATGAAGTTTGACGGCAAAATTGGCTACACTCTTGCGCAGGGACAGTAATTAAGATAAAATCAAAATTAAAAAGGCTTGTCTGGTTGCAGACAAGCCTTTTTTGCATGCTCTTTTTGCCATTGCGAGAGCGATTGTTCCGTCAGTATTGCTGTAAAAAGCAACGTTTCAATGATAGCGCAGATAGTACTTCAATTATCAATCTGCATTGGCCGTGCTCATGCCTACCTCATTATCGTCAGGTTCATCCGGATTTATCTTCTTTACATAGATCTCATCTACCAGGATGATAATAATAGATAGCAGTGGAACTGCCAGTATAATACCCAATACGCCCGATACCACACCCATAATAACCTGGCTGATAATGGTTAGGGCGGGAGGGATATTGATCATCTTCTTTTGTATGAGCGGCGTTACAATATTGCTCACGATGGTTTGCGACACCATATAAAGCAGGGCGGTGATGATGGCTGTATTAAGGTCTTTAGTAAGCGCCAATAAAACACCAGGTATCATGGCAGCTAACGAACCAAAGTTTGGCACCAGTTTTAACAGAGCCGTTAATAAGGCCAGCACCAAAGCTACCGGTATGCCAATGATCCATAAACCGGTAGTTATCATAATAAAGATAAGCACCATGGATAACATCATGCCTTTAAGCCAGCCTTTAAGTGCCTGGCTGGTACGGTCAATTACTTTGCGGGCCAGTGGCTTGTTCTGCACAGGAAAAAGCTTTACAATACCATCTTTATACAAGGATGGGTGCGTTGAAAAGAAAATACCCAGGAACATGATGATATAAATGTCGCCGAGCACGCCAAAACTGGTATTGAAAAAGCTCTTGGCAGTCGACATCATTTTATCGTTGCCGTTATCCTGCGTAAAGTATTCCAGCACTTTTGCACCCAGCGGGGTTGAACCTAACCTGGCTTTGAAATTATTAATGGTTTCGGGCAGGCTATCGCTTAATGCCGCAAGTTGCTTTTGTATGGTAGTGCCCATAAACCAAAGTAGGGTAAGTAAAATAAGAAAAGAGCCCACCACAGAAATAGTCATGCATAACTTGCGGTTCCACCTGGTGTTCCGTTCTATCATATCGCCAAGTCCATGGAAGTAGACCGATATGAGCGCCCCCGCCAATATCATCAGCAGTACATTGAAAGCTACTCGGGCTATCAATATGGCTACTACCAGCAAGGCAACTATGGCAACAGTGTGCCATACTTTTTCGGTGAAGGTGAGTTCTTTACGCGGACGGGGATTATCGGTATGGTTTTTTGGCGGCATTATGTGCAGTTCTTTTGCTCATAATGACAATCTTTTACACTTAAAAGTTTTAAAAGAATTTCACGAATAAAACTAACGCTTGTCAGCAGCTTTTACTTTATTGAAATATTGTATCAGTTTTTCAATACTGCGTAAGTTGTATTTGCCTGCCTGTATTTGCGCAACTACTTCGGGTTCATCACCCATAGCCTCGCTCATAATATCCCTAAAGTTTGCGTCGGTAAGGTGTTGCATAGTTGCTGTATTGCCGCCATAATAGTAACTTAGTTTGTTGCTGTTGCCACCATTGCCGTCGCCAAATGATATTCCTAAACCACCGCCATAGGCTGCACCATAGCTGCCTGCACCAATACCTACGCCCGGAGATACATGTATTTTTTTACCACCGCCACTACCGGCACCGCGGGTAGCAAAAATCTTTATCTCTTCGTTTAGTGCAACGCGTACAAAATCAAATTCTTGCTTGTTCCATGTTTCATTACCCGGAGCATGGGCTACAACAAAACTATCCTTACCCGCAACAAAAGATTGCAAATCGCTTGTACTGAGTGAATACGGTTCTGCTTTTTCGCTTTCCTTAAAATTGATAAAGCCTTCTCCTTTTATTGGGCCTTTACCGCCCGGGTTAGGGTAAATAAAGCCCTCGGTTTTATTACCCTTTACATCAATAAAATAACCCGTAAGCCATTTTTGCGCGAAGGCGCTTTGAACTGTAAGCGAAAACAAGATGGCTATTGCAGCACTACTGAATATTTTAAAAAATTTATTGTTGCTCATTGTTAACAGGAAGTTTACCCGTGTAGTAATATTTTAGCAGGTCATCCATGTCACCATAACGAAAAGTTTTGTCTTTAATTTTAGCTACCACCTCGGGTTTGTCGGCTAAAATGGTACTCATGGTTTCTATAAAGTTTTTCTTATCTAATTTAGTAACGGTGTTGGGTGTTTTACCAAAATAATAGCTGGTTTTTACACCGCGGCCAATAGCAGTGCCTACCTCCATACCCACGCCAAAATGGCCGCCACCACCACCTGAGCCGATGAGTAGCGGAAAACCTTGTTTAAATATTTTAGCAGCGTACAGATTTACCGGCCCATCAACCTCAACTAATAATATGGGATTGTTTTTAAGGTTGATGTTGGTAGATACCACAAAGCTATCGCGCCCCATGGTAAAGGCTTTGATCTTAAAGTAAGGTATGGGAAAAATATCGGGCGAACCGGAGTTTTTAAAAAGTATTTGGTCGCCATCAGGATATTGGCCTTTCATAGGGGGCGCCCATGATACCAGTCCGCTAAATACTTCGCCGCTGGTGTGGTATACGGTGCCCTCGTCCCATTGCTGAGCGGGAGCTTGTGCCTTAGCGAAAAATGTAATGCAGATAATACAAAGTAGCAGAGTTATTTTACGCACTGTTTTTAGATATTTGACACAAATATAAGCAATAACCTGCATGATGAATGTTGATCTGCGTAGCGATACTGTTACCAACCCCACCCCTTTAATGCTTGAGGCTATGTGGGGCGCCAAAGTAGGCGATGATGTTTTTGGAGAAGATGAAACTGTAAATGCGCTTGAGGAAAAAGCAGCTGCCATGTTTGGAATGGAAGCCGCCATATTTTGCCCATCAGGCACCATGACCAACCAGATAGCCATTAAATGTTTCACTCAGCCGCTGGATGAATTAATAACTGACCAAACGGCTCACGTTTACCGTTACGAGGGTGGGGGAATAGCTTTTAATTCGGCAGTATCTACCAGATTATTGAATGGTTACAGAGGTATACTCACCGCCGAAATGATAGCGCCGGAGATAAATGCGGAAAATATCCATTATCCGCACACCAGCTTAGTAGTATTAGAGAATACAGTTAACAAAGGTGGGGGCGCATGTTACAGCCTTAACCAAATAGCGCCTATTGCTTCACTTTGTAAGGAGCGCGGATTAAAACTTCACCTGGATGGTGCCCGCATCTTTAACGCGCTCGCGCATACCGGCGACAAAGCGGTTGATTATGGCAATTACTTTGATGGTATATCAGTATGTTTATCCAAAGGGTTAGGCGCACCGGTGGGTTCTGTATTGCTTGCCGATAAGGCGACTATAAAGTACGCGCGTCGTATACGCAAAGTATTGGGCGGTGGAATGCGCCAGGCAGGCTTTCTGGCTGCCGCGGGTATTTTCGCATTGGATCATCATGTAGAACGTTTACAAATCGATCACGCGCACGCCCGCATCCTGGCCGAGGAGTTGGCCAATTGCCCTTGGGTAAGCAACATCATCCCGGTTGAAACCAATATTGTACTTTTTGATACCATTGAACTCGCTGATACGGTTTTAAATAAACTGGCTGCAAAAGGCATCAAAGCGGGAAGTACCGACAAACACCGAATCCGTTTTGTAACCCATCTGGATGTACATGCAGATCAGGTGGAATATGTGGTATCGGTGTTGAAAAGTCTTTCTTAAGTATAAGATCCGAAAGTTAGCTTATCGACAAATAATTTGACTTGAAATTGAAGGCTTAAAACTTTCAACTTAAACGCATGTTATCTCTAACAAATGAACCGCCTGATAAAAAAGTTAGAGAAGATCGGTCGTGATCCAAAGATCACAGCCAAGGCCGTAGGTTTACGTTATGTTTCGGACTCAACGCCCGGCTACACACGCAAAAAATCAGGCAAGGGGTGGACCTATCTCGATCCGGAAGGAAAAACCGTTAAGGACAAGGAATTAATAAAGCGGTTCAACAGCCTGGTGATACCGCCGGCGTATACTGACGTTTGGATATCGCCATATGATAACAGTCACCTGCAATTCACCGGTACTGATGCTGCCGGACGCAAGCAATACCGCTACCATACCCACTGGAACCAGATACGTAATCAATCTAAATATCATCGCCTGCAAACCTTCGCTGCGCATTTGCCAGCCATACGCCAGCAGGTAGACCATGACCTTAACCGCCGCAACCTGGATCATGAAAAGGTTGTTGCACTGGTGGTGCGTTTAATGGAACTAACCAGCATACGCGTGGGTAACGAATCTTATAAAAAGCTTTACGGCTCCTTCGGCTTAACCACGCTGATGGATAAGCATGTGAAGATAGAAGGCTCGAAAATGAAGTTTGAGTTCAAGGGCAAAAAAGGGGTGATGCATAAGATATCGCTGCAAAGTAAAAAGCTTTCGCGCCTTGTTAAGCAATGCCGCGACATACCGGGCAAAGAATTATTCCAGTACTACAACGATGACGGTACCCGCTGCACCATCGGCTCGGGCGATATTAATACATATCTTAAAGAAATCACCGGCGAAGATTTTACCGCTAAAGATTTCCGTACCTGGGCAGGCAGCGTAAGCGCGCTATATGCATTTAAAGAAGCCGGTGAATTTGAAACAGTGAGCGAGTGCAAAAAGAAAATTGTTAGTGTGCTTGATGAAGTGGCGATTAACTTGGGCAATACGCGTACTGTTTGTAAAAAGTATTACGTACACCCATCAGTTATTAAAAGCTACGAGGAGAAAACCATTTTCAAATACATTGATAAACTTGACGGTAAAAAGGATATTGAATCGGCAGAACTAAACCTGGCCGAAAAAGCATTGCTTGATCTGTTGGAGCATGAAAAGCTTGCCGTGGCCAGTTAAGCGCTTTGCCTTTTTCCTACTATCATTTCCCGGTGCTTTACACCCCAGTCGGATAGCATGTTAATGATATCGCGCAGCGTTAAACCATATTCGGTAAGGCTGTACTCAACCGTAATGGGTTGCGTATTCAATACCTCTCTTGTGATGAGTTTGTTCGCTTCCAGCTCTTTCAGTTCCTTGCTTAACATTTTGTTGGAGATACCCTCCACGTCATTCAGAATATCAGAAAATCTACGTTTATTAAAATAGCAGATAGAGGATATGATAGCTATTTTCCACTTACCGTTCAATACATCCATAGCATCATGAACGGCACGGATATTTTTTTGACCCTGTATAGGGCAGCAGGCTAAAACTGTTTCTGTTGTGGTACTTACTTTGGCAGTCATAAGTTACTTGGTTACTCAAATGTTACTGTTACTTTTGGTTACAAAGTAACTAAAATAAATTCAATTACTATAAGTTTGCAGGGTCAAATTAAATTTTACTAAAATGAATTTCTCAAACAAAAACGTAGTAATAACCGGCGGAACTACAGGAATAGGTTTTGCCACTGCAAAAGCATTTATCAACGCAGGTGCCAATGTATGGATCACAGGTCGCAAGGCTGACAATCTTGAAAAAGCAGCTGCAGAGATAAATAGCCCCAATTTAAAAACGGTATTGTCTGATACTTCAAAACTGGACGATATTGCCGTTTTGGGAAATAGCTTTAACGAGAGCGGGCAAAAGTTAGACGTGCTTTTCCTGAATGCAGGAATAGCCAGCTTTGCTCCAATAGAACAGGCTTCAGAGGCTGATTTTGACCGTCAGTTTAATACCAATGTGAAAGGCCCATACTTTACGCTTCAGAAGTTTATCCCGCATTTAAAGCATGGCGCTTCAGTAGTGTTTACCTCATCAATTGTTGCAACGGCATCTAATATTGGCACCAGCATATATTCGTCAACAAAAGGTGCGCTTAACCGTATAGCACAAATTGCCGCTAACGAATTGGCCGAAAGAAAGATCCGCGTAAACATTGTAAGCCCGGGCCCTATACAAACACCAGGATTGGAAGGTGTACTTCCGCCCGAGGCAAAAGGCCAAATTGCCTCACTAACCGCCCTGCAAAGGTTGGGCAATGCTGATGAGATAGCAAATGCAGTATTGTTCTTATCATCTGATGCGGCAAGCTATATATCGGGTACCGAATTGGTGGTTGATGGGGGCTATCTTACTTACGGGTTAAAATAATAAAATCTTTTAAATAAAAAACGGGCACCCTCGCGGCGCCCGTTTTATGAAGCTAAATTTTATTATTTATTTTTCCCTTTTTTAGTGGTGATATAAACAATACCCTTTTTAGCCTTGTCGCCATATTTGATGCTATCTTCAGATGTGCCACGGGCTATATTTATGCTATTGATATCATAAGCCGAAAGTTTTTTCATGTCTTTCTCGCTCGCTACCTTACCATCAATCACAATCACCTTATCTGATATGTTATCAGCGTTATCTGACCGAATGGCGATAGCCGTAGGGTAGCCCTTTACAGTAATTTCACCCTGCAAACCAAATGTAGATGGTTCAGCGCCTTTGATATAAATAGTTTTACCTTTTGTTTTATGGCCCTGAACGACTATTGCGCTATCAGGTTGAACAGTGTAATTTGTTGATGACACACCAACAGCACCGCTTCCGGTAGAGAAACTTGAACTTGTCGAAGTGGCTCCGCCATTATTGCGTGTGATAACAACGTCTGATATTTTACCGCGCAGATCATTAGTTAATATGATTTTGTCATTTTTGCTATAGCCATTTGCGCTATCAAAAACAATTCTGTCAACAACTTTTTGGTTATCAACATTTTTGGCTATGTATTTTCCTGCTTCAGAGTCTTTGGTATCAATAACAATTACAGCTTCATTATTACCAAATGCATATTTGTCATTATAAGCTTTTGCTGCATCTCCTGTAACTACAGAAAGATGCGCGATGGTTGCAGGATTTATTTTAGCAAGCTCAGACTTTGATATTTTTTTGCCGTCAACAACAATATTAGCAGAATCGAGACTGTGTTTTTTATCTGTACTGATAAAGAAAGCCTGTTTTGCAGGGCTGCCTTTTTTAATGGATAATACCTTTGCGCTTTTACTGGTGTTATCTACCTTAACACTATATGTAGCTTTCGCTGGTACAGTATCTGTAAACGCTATGGTATTTTTAGCAGCTTGTTTTAGAGCAATACTTACAGGTTCAATAGCATTAGCCAACTTTATGGTAAGCGGTTTTGCTACATCAGCTTTTGAAATGGTAAACACCAATAGAGAGCCTATAACTGTTGGTATTACAAAGGCATAACGCGTAAGCATTGCTCTGGAAGATCTTTTTGCATTCATCATAATAATACGTTTTTTTATGGTTGATAAGTTGAAATGGTTTACTATTCCAGGCGTATGGTTATTAAAACCAACGTTGATGAGGCTGTACTGATAGCTTTTACTATCCATGCCGTTATTCAGTATTAGTCTGTCGGTAATAAACTCAATATTTTCCCTAACGGCTTTTTTCATGAGCCATATCCCGGGATTAAACCAGTAGAATATACAGCTTAGCTCGGCCAGAATAATGTCAATAGTATGCCAGCCATTTACATGTTCCTGTTCATGTTGCAGTATGGCTTCCAAATCGCCTCGCGAATGCTTATCAGGGTTGATATAAATGCTCCGCCAAAAAGAGAATGGAGCGGCATCGCCTTTTATAACCCTTACATTGTGGTTGTGAATGCGTTGAGGTTTGGAGTTATGGTATAGTATATAAAGTGAAAACAACTGCATTAAAAACCTTATCCCCAGGAATACCACACCTGCCCAAAATATTACTATCAGCCATTGCCAGTAATTGGGCCGGCTAAATAGTTCTTGTGCCGGCAACTGCCATTTATAAATAACTGTTTGAACAGGTTTGGCCAATGCTTCATGCCTGATAGCAAACGAGGAAAGATCAACATATGGATATATGGTAGCAAACAGGATACCTGTTATCAAATAGGCACGGTTTAAGGTGTAAAACGTTAGTTGCCTTAATATGAGGTAATAACCACCGCAAAAAAGTAGCAATGCTGCGTTCGCTTTTAACAGGAAGATAAATAAAGCAGGCATAAGATTTATTTTTTTGGGTTTTCAATCAGGTTAATGATCTCTTTCAGATCGGTAGCGCTTATTTTTTTATCCTTCGCGAAAAAGGTAACCAGGTCTTTGTAAGAGTTCTTGAAGTAGTCGCTTACAAAGCCATTCATAAAGCGTTTCTTGTATTCCTCTTCCTGTATAGCGGGGGCGTATCGGAAAGAGTTGCCTATCTTTTCTGCCAATACAAAACCTTTACGTTCAAGGTTTTTTAACGTTGAGGCCAGGGTAGTATACGGTGGTTTTGGCTCTTCCATTAGTTCGAGTATGTCCTTAATAACGCCATTACCGGCCTGCCATACAGCTTGCATGGCTTCTTCTTCTTGTATTGATAATTTTTCCATTGTTACGATTCTTTCGTAAATCTACGAACAATTCGTAATCATCCAAATTTTTTAACAAAATTTTAACACTTTCGGCTACAAAATATTAGTAAAGAGCCTTGTTTATAGTTTGACAGGGCTTTAAAAACTGTTACATTTGACCTATTAAGCCCCTTATAATATGCCATTTATTAATACGGTTATTACCGGTGCAACATCCGGCGTTGGCCGCGAAACAGCGCTGGCCCTCGCCAAAAAAGATCATGCTATCTATATGCTTGTTCGCAACGTAGAAAAGGGCGAACAAGTTAAAAGCGAGATTATAGCGGCGTCTAAGAACAGAAACATCTATGTAGTGGAGTGCGACCTTAGCGATTTACAAAGTGTGCGAAACGCCGCTGATATCTTAAAGAGCAGTTTACTCGGAATAAATGTACTTATTAATAATGCGGGAGGGATATTTCCAGAGAGGCAGCTGAGCGCCGATGGCCACGAAATGACTTTTGCGGTCAATCATTTGGGCCATTTTTTATTGGTGCAATGCCTTATGCCGCTTTTGGAAAGAGGGCAGGCGCGTATCATCAATGTAAGCTCGGAAGCTCATCGTTATTGTCAGTTACGTTTTAATGATATTGATTGGGCAAACCGTCCGTACTCTGCCTGGAAAGCTTATGGTACAGCTAAGCTGTTTAATATTTATTTTACGAGATCGCTGGCAACCAAACTGGGGCCAAAAGGTATCAGTTCCTTCGCGTTACATCCGGGGTTGGTAAATACCTCATTTGGTATGGGCATAGGCGGTTTGGGTAAGTTACTTTTATGGATAATGCGGCCGTTTATGATACCTGCCGAAAAAGGTGCGCAAACCAGTATTTATTTGGCAACAGCGCAGCGTATTGATTCAAAAAGCGGGCAGTATTTTAAAAATCAGCGCCCGGTAAATCCATCCGCTTTAGCAGTAAATGAAGCAAATAGGCATAAATTGTGGGATATCAGTATGGAGTTAGTGGGTAAGTATTTGGTTTGATGTGTAAAAAATGTGTCACACTATTGTCATTGACAATTATTTGATTAGCTTTATCCTATAAATTTTATCCATGCGTATCAACAAAAAACTCACCGTAACCACAGCTTTACTATCAGCTGTAGCACTCATGGCTATGTCGCCTGTAGTTAAACAAACCGACGATACCAACTTTAAGAATTTAAAAGTATTGCCCAAGAATATCTCCAAGGAAGAAATGCATAAAACCATGGAGGAGTGGGAGCATGCTTTGGGTGCCGGGTGTAGTTTTTGCCATGCCCGCAATGAAGACACTAAAAAAATGGATTTTGCGAGCGATGCCAAGCCCGAAAAGCAAATGGCGCGTGAAATGTATAAAATGACCCAGGAGATCAATAAAAAATATTTCCATGCCGAAAAGGATAGTACCGGAGCATATAAAGAAAGCAGTATAAATTGTTACAGCTGCCACAGAGGAGTTTCACATCCTGAAGTGATCAGGGCATCTGAAATGCCTAAGCCGCCACGTACAGATATGCCGGTACCGGGGCCTAAACCAGCAGATGGCCAGCAATCTGTAACACCTGCGGGGACGCCTGCAAGCGGTAAATGATTTATAAAGATAAAAAAGCACCATTGATGGTGCTTTTTTCATAAATGCTAAACACAAACCTTAACAATAACACACACCATGAAAAAAGTCACAGGTATTGGCGGCGTTTTTTTTAAGTGCCAGGATCCCAAAAAGATGAACGAATGGTATGCACAAAACCTGGGGCTGCCGGTTGAGCCATACGGTACTATGTTTAAATGGCGGGATGCCGACGATCCGGAAAAAGAAGGAACAACGGTATGGTCACCCTTTAAGGAGGATACAAAATACTTTGAGCCATCAAAAAAAGACTTCATGATCAATTACCGGGTTGAAAACCTGGAGGCTTTGGTTGAGCAATTAAAAAAAGATGGGGTTACTGTAATTGATGAAATAGCATCTTACGATTACGGAAAATTTGTGCACATCCTTGATCCGGAAGGAAACGCCATTGAACTATGGGAAGATACTGGTAATTGATATGATTAACCGCAGAAAATTCATCAGTCAAACGGCAACCGTTGCCGGCACATTGGCAGCTTTTAGAGCTGTACCTGGTTTTGCATCGGTGCCATTTGCGCAAAGCTACACCGTGCAGCAAGTGATCGATATTATTTATAAAGCCGGTAATATCTCGCCATCAGCAAATACAGTTGATACCATAAAAGCTGGTAGCATCGATCAGTTGGTTAGCGGCATCGTTACCACCATGTTTGCTACCGTAGCTGTAATAAAGCAGGCGGCAAAACTAAATGCCAATTTCATCATCGCCCACGAGCCTACTTTCTATAATCATTTGGATGATAAAAATCAGGTAGCCAACAACCCAATTGTTAAGGAAAAGCTTGATCTGTTAAACCGGAACAAGATAACTGTCTGGCGTTTTCATGATGGGTTGCATGCTATGAATCCCGATCCTGTAGGCATTGGTTTTTTACAAAAAACCGGCTGGACTAAATATTACGGTAATCAAGGTTACAGCCTCAGTTTGCCTCCGCAAAGTGTGCAGCAACTGGTGGCGCATCTGAAAAGATCCCTTGGCATACCACATTTACGCGTAGTTGGCGATGTTACGCAGATATGCAGGAAGATTGTTGTGTTGCCCGGCTCGGCGGGAGGTAAACGGCAGATGACGGCAGTTGTACAAGACGACCCGGATGTGCTAATAATTGGTGAACTGTCTGAATGGGAAACAGCTGAGTTTATGCGCGATAGCAATTTGTTTGGGCACAAAAAGGCATTAATAGTTCTTGGGCATGCCTTTAGCGAGGAGCCGGGTATGGAATATTTTAGTACCTGGCTGCAGCCAAAACTGCAAGGCGTTAAGGTTACTCACATTTCATCTGGTGAGCCATTTAACTGGATGTGATTAAATGTTCTGCGCAATAACAAACCCGCTTGCCCAGGCCCATTGAAAGTTGTAGCCGCCCAGCCAGCCGGTAACATCAACGCATTCCCCGCCAAAGAACAGGCCGGGAATTTTTTTTGCCTCAAGGGTTTTTGACGATAGCTCATTTGTATCAACGCCGCCGGTCATTACTTCGGCTTTATCGTAACCTTTAGTACCTGCCGGTTTAACTTTAAACTCATGTATCAAACTGCTAATACTTTCCAGGTCGGTTTTTGATAATGATGCCAAATTTTTATTTACCGGTAAACGCCCGCTAAGTGCATCAGCAAATTTTTTAGTGAACAATCCCGCAAGGTAATTCAGCAATGATTTTTTGCCGTTTTGTTCGCGTTCGCTGGTTATGAGTTCAGCAATGTCCTGGCCGGGCAGCATGTCAATGTAAATTAACTCGCCGGGTTTCCAGTACGATGATATCTGCAGGATGGCCGGTCCGCTTAATCCCCAGTGGGTAAACAGGATATTTTCTTCAAAACTTGCCCTATCGTTCCAAACCCGGCAAAATATACTGTTGCCGGATAGTTGCTCATACCATGGTTGGTCTTTACCAGTAATGGTTAGCGGCACCAGGGCAGGAGAAGTGGTTGTGACCTTCATGCCAAAACCTCGCGCAACACGTAACCCAAAATCGGAAGCACCTAATTTGGAGATAGGCAGGCCGCCACTGGCAATAACTACTTTCGTAGCAAATATAGTTTCCTGTCGGTTATTGTGCAGCGTATCTACCTCAAAACCACTAGCGGTTTGGCGTACGGTAGTAACTTCGGTGTTACATAGTATCTGCTGGTCCAAATCATTACATAAACCGGTAAACATTTCAACAATATCTTTAGCCTTGCCGGTAGTCGGGAATAGTTGACCTAATGTTTTTTCCTTTCCTGTAATGCCGTAGGTTTCAAAAAAAGAAATGGTATCATCAACCGTCCACTGTGCCAATGCCGAGCGGCTGAAATGCTCATTGTTGGATATAAATTGCTTGTGCGTAGTATGCAGATTGGTATAGTTGCACCTGCCACCGCCGCTGATGAGTATTTTGGCGCCCACGCGGTCGTTCTTTTCCAGTACCAATGTACGTTTGCCCAAAAAGCCGGCTTGCACGGCACACATGAGTCCGCAGGCACCGCCGCCAATTATTATAGCATCAAAATGGGTTTGTTTTGTTAAATTTGCCGTCATGGATGGTGTTGCGCAAATATCAGAATTTGGAAAGATACTTATCTTTTTAATTACAGGTACTGTTGCCATAGGTGGTTTATTCTTCTTGAACCGCTTTTTGTCGCCGCGTAACCCCAACCCCGAGAAGCTAAGTACTTACGAATGTGGCGAGGAGCCAACCGGAAATGCCTGGCTGCCCTTCAATTCCCGTTTCTATGTAATTGCTTTGGTTTTCCTGCTGTTTGATGTTGAGATGGTATTTGTTTTCCCGTGGGCAACTGTTTTTGGCGATAAGCAACTCATAGCTGCCGATAGCCGCTGGGGATGGATATCGCTCACAGAAATGTTTATTTTCTTGGGGATACTGATACTTGGCCTGGCGTACGTGTGGGTTAAGGGTGATCTTAACTGGATAAAACCAAAACTAAACATACCGCGCAGCACTACTAAAATACCGCGTAATTTATACGAACAGGTGAATGCCCTACAAGGCCAGTTTAAAGTGCGCGATTTTAATGCGGAGCTCGTACCCGCTACTGCTACCGACAAACCGGCAACCGCCGATACCACTACAGAGCCACGCAAACCTATGTTTAAACCAATTTTTAAAAAGCCTGCCAATGATACCTGACACCACAAGTGAAAATGGTGGCATAATGGTCACTAAACTGGATGACCTCCTCAATTGGGCAAGACTATCATCATTATGGCCCATGAGTTTTGGTATTGCCTGCTGCGCTATTGAAATGATGGGTGCAATGGCCTCAACTTATGATCTTGACCGTTTTGGTGTATTCCCACGGCCATCAGCACGACAATCTGATGTGATCATTATTGCAGGTACCGTTACCTTTAAAATGGCCGAGCGTATCAAACGACTTTACGAACAAATGCCCGATCCAAAGTATGTGATCTCGATGGGATCGTGCTCTAACTGTGGTGGTCCGTACTGGCAGCACGGTTATCATGTGGTGAAAGGTGTGGATAAGGTAATACCAGTTGATGTTTACGTGCAAGGCTGCCCGCCTCGCCCGGAGGCACTTATCGGCGCCATACTGGAGCTACAAAAGAAAATAGAGAAAGAACACATTATTGCCGGCTCTAAAGTAAGCTAAATATATCGGCTGTTTTCCTGTAAACGCTCATACGTCTTATGCCGTGAATGTGAACCCGTAACCCCTCGCAATGAAGTTGCGAGGGGTTGCATGGCAATCCTCAATAATATAGCCGTTCTTTGTTCAATTGTTACGTTGCTTATGTTCCTCATAATGGCGCACGAAAGAGTATGGAGAGAATTGACATGAAGGGTTCTTATCTGCATTTACTTTAACTACATTTGTTAAGTATGCAAAAGATATTGGTAGCCAACCGCGGTGAAATTGCGCTGCGTGTAATGCGTTCGGCCCGTGAAATGGGCATTAAAACCGTAGCCGTTTATTCTGAAGCCGACCGTGATGCGTTGCACGTGCGTTACGCAGATGAGGCTGTTTGTATTGGTCCTGCGCCATCTAACCAGTCGTACCTGGTAGGTGCCAAGATCATTGAGGCCTGTAAGCAAACAGGCGCAGAGGGCATACACCCAGGTTATGGTTTCCTAAGCGAGAATGCCGCTTTTGCCCGACTGGTTCGCGAGGCCGGACTTATTCTCATCGGTCCATCACCGGAGGCCATGGAAGTGATGGGTAACAAACTATCGGCCAAAGCCGCCGCTTTAAAATACAATATACCTATGGTACCGGGTACAGAGGAAGCTATCACCGACATCAGCGAAGCTAAGCGACGCGCGGTTGAGGTAGGTTTCCCCATACTGATCAAAGCCGCAGCCGGTGGTGGTGGCAAAGGCATGCGCATCGTAGAAAGCGAAGCCGATTTTGAAGAACAAATGAACCTGGCCGTATCTGAGGCTACATCAGCGTTTGGCGACGGTTCTGTTTTCATTGAACGGTACGTATCGTCGCCACGGCATATCGAGATACAAGTGTTAGGGGATACTCATGGAAACATCGTGCACTTGTTTGAACGCGATTGCTCTGTACAGCGCCGCCACCAGAAGGTGGTTGAAGAAGCGCCTTCGTCGGTTTTAACACCGGAGATCCGCGAAGCTATGGGGCGTTGCGCAGTTGATGTTGCGCGCTCAGTAAACTACACAGGCGCCGGTACCGTGGAGTTTATCATGGATGACCAGCTAAACTTCTATTTTTTAGAGATGAATACCCGCTTGCAGGTAGAACACCCGGTAACAGAACTGATCACTGGGATTGACCTGGTAAAAGAGCAGATAAACATTGCCCGCGGCCATGCCATCAGCTTTAAGCAGGAGGACCTGAAAATAAAAGGCCACGCCATGGAACTGCGCGTATATGCCGAAGATCCCGCCAACAACTTTCTGCCTGATATTGGCACCCTTCAAACCTATGTTACCCCACAGGGGCCCGGCGTGAGGGTGGATGATGGCTTTGAGCAGGGCATGGAGATACCGATCTATTACGACCCAATGATTGCAAAACTCATTACCTATGGTAAAGATCGTAAAGAAGCTATCGACCGTATGGTAAGGGCTATTGACGAGTATATCATTACCGGGATAACCACCACGCTACCCTTCGGTAAGTTTGTAATGCAGCACGAGGCGTTTACTTCGGGTAACTTTGATACACATTTCGTTAAAAAGTATTTTACTCCGGACGTACTTAACACCGAGGATACGGATGAAGCAGAAATAGCCGCCCTATTGATGGAACGCCTGCTGAATAATAAAAAAGTTGCCGTTGCAGAAACTGTAGGCGTTGCGGAAAGCAATTGGGTAAAGAATAGAAGGGCCCTGTAGGTTAAAGGATACTTTCTAATTCTTCTACCAGTTTTATTTGGGCAGGTATTAGTTTTTCTTTTGCTTCGTGTAAAGTAAACCAACCCGCACGATCAATCTCCGGGAATGTTTTACGCTTGCCTGATCGTGGCGGCCATTCTATTTCAAAGGTGTTACTGGTGATATTGGTGTGGTCTATATCACCTTCAACCGCCCAGGCATGTACCGTTTTGCCACTCTTTTGCCTGATAGGATGTAGCTTGATGAAGTTGCCATCAATTGGTTTGCCTGTTTCTTCTTCAAACTCACGCTTTGCGGCTGTCAGGGCATCTTCATCGTCGTTAAACTCACCTTTGGGTATTGACCATGAGCCATTATCTTTTTTAGCAAAGAACGGGCCGCCAGGATGTACAAGGAAAACCTCTATGGTGTGATTTGGAATGCGATAAAGTAGTAGACCTGCACTTTGCTTACCCATATATTAAGAAATATTTTCATTAACAAGATTGCCAGTTGTCTGTGTGATTAAATATAGATTAATTTTCACAATCAATTTTCTTATTTCTTTATGAGATATTTTGTTTCAGTAAAGTGAAAATTAGGCTACGTAATTTATTATAAATGAGTACTTTTGCATAAACAATAAATTAACCTTATTACGTATGCTTACGAAATTAAGAACACTCACTTTCCTTGCATTAGCCGCTTTGGCTATCACCATTTATTCCGCATGTAAGAAAGAAACTAAAGTTTCTACTGTTACCACTACTATTAATGAAGATGCCAAGTTTGCTTCTCAATTGGCTAACAACCTTTACAAAGTGCTTGGTAATACTGTTGCCAGCAATACTACAGCCGGAGTACCTGCTGCAAACAGCGTTCGTGATGGTAAAAAGATAAACGATCTTACCTGCGGGCAATTCATTGAGCAACCTTTTAATAATCTTTTTACCAAAGGTGATTCTATAAAAGATCTAATGATCGGCTCATTTAAATATGTGATCAATTGTGAAAACAACACGCCTAACGGTTACACTTATACCGGTAATTACGTAAACACAGGCTTTAACCCATATTCAACTTACGATATCAGCGTTAAAGAATATTACACCTTAAAAGGCCTGGCTGCCCAATTTTCTAAAATGCAGGTTGATGGAAGCCAAAACTCTGTTTACAAAATCACTACAAAAAAAGACACTGAAACTATCGTTCAGAATAACGCTTATAACTTAAAAGGTTTGATTATAGATTCTACAACTAAACCATTTGATATTACTGCCGGAACAGCTGAATTTGTATCGAACGGAACAAATGCAGGTAAAGCTTTTAGCTTTACCGGTACTATAACATTTTTGGGTAATCATAAGGCACAAGTCACTTTCGGCGGCAAAAGCTTTGCCATTGAAATACAATAAGCTTTTTTTATTTAAAATATAAAGCGGGCAACTACAGCCCGCTTTTTTTATGATGTTTAATTAACAATAGGGTGTTGCAAAAGCATTACTTTTGAACATGTTTACCGGAATTATAGAAACCTTAGGAAAAATAGCCAACTTAAAAAAAGAACAAGGCAACCTGCATATCACCGTTGAAGCGCCAATTGTGCACGAACTAAAAATAGATCAATCAGTAGCACATAATGGTGTTTGTTTAACTGTAGTTGCTGTTACTGACTATAATTATACAGTTACAGCTATCGAGGAAACACTTAATAAAACAAATTTAGGCCTATTAAATGTCGGAGATCCGGTAAACATGGAGCGTTGTATGGTGATGAATGCGCGCCTTGATGGGCACATCGTTCAGGGGCATGTTGATCAAACTGCTGTTTGTACCCGTTACACCGAACTTGACGGCAGTTGGGAATACACCTTTGAATACGATGCCTCGTTAGGTAATGTTACCGTTGAAAAAGGATCAATTTGCGTTAATGGTATTAGTTTAACGGTAGTTAACTCAGGGACCGGCTATTTCTCCGTAGCCATAATACCTTACACCTATGAGCATACCAACCTGCATGCGGTACGGGAAGGTAGCATTGTAAACCTCGAGTTTGATATTATAGGTAAATATGTAGCCCGTTTAATGAACAGGTGATTTACCGGTTAAAGCTCAATCTTTGCCCGCTTTTTTGATTGTTAAACCGGCCATTTTCATACACCAAATTACCCGAAACTACGGTACTCATTACCTGTGAGCGGAAAGTGGTTTCCTCAAAAGGTGACCATCCGCATTTATATAAAAGGTTTCCTTTGTTTACCTGCCATGGTTTGTTTAGATCAACCAATACCAGATCGGCCCAGTAACCCTCCCGAATAAACCCTCGTTTTTCTATCTGGAAAATGGTGGCTACATTATGCGCCATTTTCTCGGCAATCTGTGGTAACGATATCTTATCGTGATGGTATAGTTCCAGCATAGCCACTAATGCATGCTGTACTAATGGCCCGCCGGAAGGTGCTTGCAGATAGGGTTGTTGTTTTTCCAGGATCGTATGCGGTGCGTGATCAGTGGCTATTACATCAATACGGCCATCCAGTACTGCTTTTAGTATTTCATCACGATCGTTAGCGGTTTTAACTGCCGGATTCCACTTTATAAAATTGCCTTTTGTTTCGTAATCTGCATCGCTAAACCATAAATGATGAATACATGCTTCAGCAGTTATCCTCTTGTTGGCCAATGAAATATCATTTGAAAACAAATGTGTTTCTTTAGCGGTAGATATATGCAGGATATGCAAACGTGTATTGTGCTTTTTAGCCAATGCTACCGCCATCGACGACGACAAGTAACATGCTTCTTCATCCCTTATGATCGGATGGTATCTTACGGGAATATCGTCTCCCAAAAGTTCACGGTAATGTGCCAGATTGCGCTTAATGGTAGTTTCATCTTCGCAGTGTGTGGCAATTAGCATGGGGCATTTGGCAAACAGGTTTTCCAGCGTGTTCGGGTTATCTACCAGCATATTCCCGGTAGATGATCCCATAAAAACCTTTACCCCGCAAACGTTCTTTTCATCGGTACGCAAAACCTCGTCCAGGTTATCATTTGAAGCACCCATGAAAAATGAGTAATTGGCCGTAGAGTTCAGCGCTGCTATCTGATACTTATTTTCAAGCAGTTCCTGGGTAAGCGTATTGGGGATCGTATTGGGCATTTCCATAAACGAGGTAATACCACCTGCTATCGCCGCGCGCGATTCTGTATAAATATCGGCTTTATGCGTTAAACCTGGCTCACGAAAATGCACTTGGTCATCAATAGCACCGGGTAAAAGATATAAACCTTCCGCGTTTATCTCACGGTCGGCAGTTGTGTTTATAGTGCCGTCAATACGGTCAATAAAGCCGTTTTTTATCAATACATCACCGGTAAATTGTTTACCTTCATTAACTATGTTGGCTGCTTTTATAAGGATAGAAGACATACGGTAAAGTTAAATAATACTTGACAGAAAATGGTACCTGCTATCAGGACAATTAACGCCAGTAATAATTTAAACCGAAATTAAAATTGTTACTTACACTCAAGTTAACCACGGTATTACCGCTTCGGTAATTATAATAATAACTGGCATTGCCAAAACCCATGTTTACGCCCAGCTTAGGAGTGGGGAAAAATACTACGTTAGGTGTTCCTCCAATAGTTAAGCCGCCGTTACCAAAATCGTTGATTATATGCGACGTGCTTACCCCGAATTGTGGAAATATGCCCACTTTATCATTAAACATCCAGTAGTATCTCAAATTCACCGCCAGCCCTATATAATCGGTATGGAAACTGTTAACCGTAGTGAAGTTAGAAGCGCTATTTTGGTTAGAATAAAAGTTTGAAACCTCTCTGCCGGATGCGCGGGTATACCCTGGTTGTATACCCAGTGCCCAATTCTTACTCATAAAAAAGCCAAATTCCGGGCTAATGTTCAAGTTTAATAAGTGTTCCTGTGTATATACAACGTTCCCTGTAGGGTATGTATAATTGGTGGTATTGCCGTCGCGGTTATAGTTGAAATAGATACTTCCGCCGAGGTACTTATACCTTTCGCCGGTTTGCGCTAATAAGGTAGTTGATAATGAGAATAATAGAATTGCTGCAAGTAGAGTTTTTTTCATGCGTATTTATCAGGGGTTTATAAAATCCAAAAGTAAAAAGTGAAAGCATTAATGAAGCAAGTATTTGAATTTTATTGAAGAAACAGCAAAATAGTAATCATAGTCTGTCAAAGTACATCTATAGTCGTTAATCCTTATCTTTGCGGCTATGGCAGAAACTTTTGATGATTTTAAATTTAACCGGCAAATACTGAATGCCATTTCCGATGCCGGTTACAGCCAGCCAACACCTATACAGCAAAAAGCTATACCGCCTATATTGAACGGGCAGGACGTAATGGGCATAGCGCAAACAGGTACAGGTAAAACCGCCGCTTATGTGTTGCCCTTGCTTATGAAACTTAAGTATGCACAGGGCGAAAATCCCAGGGCGCTCATTGTTTCGCCAACACGTGAACTGGCTATGCAAATTGAAGAGAACATCAGAACGTTTGCAACTAATACTGATTTGCGCACTGTAGTACTATTTGGTGGTATTGGGCCTAAAACGCAGATAGAACAGGTAAGTAAAGGTATTGATATTATTGTAGCTACGCCGGGCCGCTTTCTGGATATTTATCTGGCTGGCCACATTGTTACTAAACAGTTACAGGTGCTGGTACTTGATGAAGCAGATAAGATGATGGATATGGGCTTTATGCCACAAATTAACCGCATATTGGAGGTGGTACCGGTTAAGCGGCAGAACCTGTTGTTTTCTGCCACTATGAGTGATAAAGTGCATAATTTGGCGGGCAACTTTCTTGAATTTCCAACAATAATAGAGGTAACTCCGCAGGCTACCGCTGCTGAAACTGTTGTACAACAGCTTTATAAGCTGCCTAATGTAAAAACCAAAGTAAACCTGCTTAAGCATCTGTTAGATCATACAGATGATATTAAAAAGCTGATCGTTTTCTGCAAGACGAGAGTAGTTGCCGAAGATATCTTTAAGTTTTTGTCGCGCAAGTTTGGTGAGGCAGAGGTTAAAGTATTGCATGCTAATAAAGGGCAAAACACGCGTATTAACAGCATCAATTCTTTTAAAAACGATGAGGTAAAGATATTGGTAGCCACCGATGTGGCTTCGCGCGGCATTGATGTAAGTGATGTAAGCCATGTGATAAACTTTGATGTTCCGGTAGTTATAGAAGATTATGTACATCGTATAGGCCGTACCGGGCGGGCATTTAACAGTGGCGTGGCCATTACTTTTGCTACACCTGCAGAGGATTATTATCTCAACAAAATACAAAAACTCATACGGCAAACAATCCCAGTTCTTGATATCCCTACAGAGGTTTTCGTTGAAGAAACGCCTTATCAGGAACGGCAGGACCAAGCCCGTGAAATTGATATGCAGAAGCGCAAGGAAGATCCGGAATTTAAAGGAGCTTTCCACGAGAAAAAATCCGCCAGTCAGCATAAAAAATTTGAGGCTGCTAAAGCTAAGCGCAATCCAAATAACCCCAACAATAAAAAACCATCTAAACAATATGGCGGAAATAAAAGATCAGGCAGAAAATAATCTACAACGCAAATTCCGCATTAGTCCGCTAAATTTTGCCACGGCGTTTTTTTTTATTGCGGCCGGTTATATTTTCATAAGCGGGATAAAAATCACGGGCATGCCCAATGGCAACTGGAGTACTACCGTTGCCTGGATATTTATTCTGTTTGGTTTCGTTGTGTCATTCCTGGATCTTATTTTCCGTAATTTTTTTACCATTACCAAAAACCTCTGGATTGTAGAGCTTAGCTTTATAACTTTGGTGCTGATTATATTTTTCCTTGTTAAATAAGTACTTTAAATGAAAACTGCTGAAATTAAGCTAACTGTAACACTCGACGATAATAATGTTCCTGAAAAAATTGTATGGCAATCAACTGATGCAAAAGGCGAAGACGCGGTGCCTGTAAAAGCTATGATGCTATCTGTTTGGGACCCGAGCTACCGAAACACCATGAAAATTGACCTTTGGACCAAGGATATGCCGGTTGATGAGATGAAGCGATTTTTCTACGAAACGCTGCAAACTATGGGCGATACCTTTCTGCGGGCAACGGGCGAAAATAATATTGTAGAAGATCTGCGCGATTATTGTGCTCATTTTGCAGATAAAATGGAAATTAGGCAATAAATTTAATTCTCGCTTTGTTTATGCGCCTTCCTTCATTATTAGCTCTGCTCGGCTTTATTATATTGATTGTAGCTACCTTTTGCCCATTGTTAAGGCCGTTTCATTTGTTCAATATGAATGTTTACGAGCTTAACCAGCCCTATGGTATGGCGTTGCTGCTGGTTGGGGTAATTGGTATACTTTGCACCGTACTCAACCAGGCAAAAGTAATACGTATTGCTGCCTGGGCTTCTGTTGCTTTAGTAACCTTATTGTTTATAGCCGCTGTGTTTAAGGTAAAAACAACTTTTGGCTTTATACCGTTTAAGGGCATCAGTGGCTTTCTATCACGACAAATAGCCTTCAAGTGGGGGTGGTATTTGCTATTTGCCGGCGCTTTAGTTTCACTTGCGGGTGCTACAGGTTTTAGAAAAGTTGTTAACATACAGTAATTTAAAATTTGCTATCTGCGTATTTGTTGTGCTGAAAGTGTTTTGTGTACACATTTATTTTAACATATTTGCACTACTATAACCAAATCTAACCTATGTTCAAGCTTTCTTTTCGTAACCAGGTCCTAACGGGTTTTGGTATATCCGTTTTGCTTGTGTTATTAGTTGGCATACTCTCATTTAGCAGTATAAAGCAATTAGAGGATGATACCGTATGGGTCAATCACACCCAAAAGGTTATTAAAACCTCCAATGAGATACTGCAACTTCTTATTGATGGTGAAACTGGTATGCGGGGTTACGGCGCAACAGCTAATAAAGCTTTTCTTGATCCTTATAACTCCGCGGTACCTCGTATAACCGAAAATTTATACCAACTGAGTAACCTGGTTTCTGATAACCCGGCACAGACTAAGCGTATTGATACGTTGAAGGACCTTGTAAATCGGCAGTTGCAGGTTTTAAAAAACAACATTGATACACGCGATAAAATGGGCCTTGAGTATATGGTGGCTCATAAGATGTTTTTGGGCGGAAAGCAGAACATGGATAGTATACGCGGTATCAATAACCGTTTAGTTAATTCAGAGAACTCTTTGCTTGATGAAAGGAAAGCCGCTTCTGAAAGAGCATCCCGGCAGGCAATTATAGTTATTGTAATTGGCTGCATACTGTTTATGGCCATCGTTATCCTGATGTTTTACTACATTCAGGCTACTTTCAACAGGCAGAAAAAAATTGAGGAAGAAATAAGACTTGCCAATATAGAACTTGAAAAAGTACTTGAGGAAAATGAAGCCAAAAATTGGCTGCTCACCGGAACCGCTGTTCTTAACGATAAGATGCAGGGGCAGCAAAGCGAAAAGGAATTAAGTAACAACATCCTTACCGAGCTTAGCAGATACTCGGGTGCGCTTACGGGTACCATGTATCTACTAAATGAGAGTGAGGAAATACTTGAACTTCATGCCTCATACGCGTTTTCAGATCCGGATAAAATCAAGCAGACCATTCGTATTTCTGAAGGCTGGGTAGGGCAAGCTGCTAAAGACGAAAAGTCGGCAATTATCAGCGGTAGACTTAATGATGGTTTACAAATTGAATCGTCAATCATTCAGGATGGGTCTATAGAAACTTTCATTGTTCCATTCCTTTTTGATAAAAAGCTCAAAGGTGTTTTAGAACTGGGTTTTAGTGGCCAAATACCTGCACATGTAAAAGATTACATAGAGCGTGTGGCAAATGATATTGCAATTGCCGTAAATACGGCTCAGGCACGCACCATTATGCATGACCTGTTTGAGGAAACTCAACAGCAGGCTGAGGAATTGGAAGCGCAGCAGGAAGAAATGCGCGTTACCAATGAGGAGCTCATGAACAAAACCGAAATGCTGCAGGCATCAGAGGAAGAGTTACGCGTTCAGCAGGAAGAATTACGTACTATTAATGCAGAACTGGAAGAGAAAGCAAGTCTTTTAGAAGAAAAGAACCAGGCAATAGAGGAAGCACGCCAGTCTATCACTCAAAAAGCAAATGAGCTGGAAACAACAGGCAGGTACAAATCAGAATTCCTGGCTAACATGAGCCATGAGCTGCGCACGCCATTAAATAGTATATTGGTACTGGCGCGCATACTCAAAGATAATAAACCGGCTAACCTTTCTGAAGATCAGATCAAGTATGCCAGCGTAATATTTAATGCTGGTAATGATTTGCTTACATTGATCAATGATATTCTCGACCTGTCGAAAATTGAGTCGGGTAAATTAGATATGCAAACCGAAGATGTAAGCATATCTGAGGTATTGAGCGATATGCAATCATTGTTCGCCGAGGTTGCTATAAATAAAAAGATCGACTTTAAAACCGGATCGTCTGATGTTCCGCAAGCGATTAGTACCGATAAGGTTAGGGTAGAACAAGTGATCAAAAACTTGCTGTCGAATGCTTTTAAATTCACTCCTGAGGGTGGCAGTATCAGCGTAACAGCTGTAGCAGGGCCACGTCCTAAAACAGTAAGCTTTAAAATCAAGGATAGCGGCATAGGCATACCGGCAGATAAACAACGTATCATATTTGAAGCTTTCCAGCAGGCTGATGGTTCTACCAGTCGTAAGTATGGCGGTACAGGTCTCGGTTTATCCATTAGCAGGGAGTTAGCCGCGTTATTGGGTGGTTATATTACACTTACGAGCGAGCCTGGTGTTGGCAGCGAATTTGTACTTACTTTGCCTTTTGAAATGAAGTTTGAAAGCAGTGAAGAAGATGTAGTGCCAACAGTTGAAACTTATCAACCTATGTCGCGGGCAAGTACTTCGCAACCTGCTGCTCAAAAAACAGCGGATACAGAGCGTGATCCATTTGTAGTGATTGTTGAGGATGATCCTAATTTTGCGATTATTTTACAGGACTACGCCCGTGATCATGGTTTTGAACCAGTAATGGTTAACGAAGGAACCAATGCTTTTGAGGTGATAAAAGAGCAGCAGCCCGATGCTGTGATATTAGATATTATGCTACCAGGAAAGGATGGCTGGCAAATATTAAAAGAGCTAAAGCAGGACGAAGCAACCGCGCACATCCCTGTGCACCTGATGTCTGCGGGCGAAGCTGCCGCTAACCGAGTGCGAAAAGAAGGGGCGATAAGTTTCCTTAAAAAGCCTGTAGATACCGAAACGCTTGATAAGTTATTCGGTGATATTATGGCTCGCAGTGGTACTAAATTTACACAAATACTATTGGTTGAAGACCATAAGGCACAAAGCCAGGCATTAAAAGATCTGATGCAGAGCCAAGGGATAACTGTAGATCAGGCTTTTGATGGAGAAACGGCTTTTAAAATGCTGCAGGAACATGAATACCAGTGTGTAATATTAGACCTTAATCTGCCTGACATATCCGGGCTCGACCTGCTGGATAAGATCAAAGCGGTTGATAAGTTTATTTCTTTGCCGGTTATTATTAACACAGCAATGGAACTGGATAAAACCTCAGTTAACCGCTTAATGCAATACGCAAATGCTATGGTTGTAAAAACAAGCAAGTCATCTGACAGGTTAATTGATGAAGTGAATCTCTTTTTAAATAAAATAAGTGAAAATACCCCGCAAGCCGTTAACAATAATCAGCCGAAACAAAAAATGACCACTAAAGGAAAAGATGCTATTAAGGGTAAAAAAGTACTTATTGTAGATGATGACATGCGCAATATTTTTGCATTGAGCAGCGCTCTTGAAACCTATGACCTGGTTGTTGAGATCGCTAATGATGGGGAAGAGGCGCTTGCTAAACTGGAAGAAGTAACCGATATTGAGATTGTACTCATGGATATCATGATGCCTAAAATGGATGGTTACGAAGCAACAAGACAAATAAGAAAGCAAAACAAATGGGCAAAACTTCCTGTTATTGCCTTAACCGCAAAGGCCATGAAGGATGACCGCGAAAAGTGTATTGCGGCCGGGGCTAATGACTATATCACTAAGCCGGTAGATATGGACAGGCTAATATCCTTAATGCAATTATGGCTCGACGGATAGTTGATAGAAGAATATGCCTGATGCTAAAGAGAGCTTAACAGATGCCCAGTTAACAGAACTGATTGATATTGTAAAAAAAATACACGGATTTGATTTCAGCGATTACACCGAAGCTTCATTCAGGAGGCGCATTGCCCGGGTAATGATGATCAAGAAGCTGGAGTTTTATGACCTAAAGCATCTGTTGATAAATGATCCTAATTTCTTTCAGGAGTTTTTGGAAGAAATTACGGTAAACGTTACAGAGATGTTTCGCGACCCGGCTTTTTACAAATCTTTACATACCCAGGTAATACCCTATTTATCCACTTATCAGCATATTAAGGTTTGGTGTGCCGGTTGTTCAACGGGAGAAGAGGCCTATTCACTTGCCATATTGTTGAATGAAGAAAAGTTGTTGAAGCGTTCTTTTATATATGGTACAGATATTAATACAGAGGTGTTAAACTATGCCAAAAAAGGTATTTACAGCTTGCGTAAAATAAAAAGTTACGCCGAAAACTATTTATTTACCGGGTTGCCAGGGTCTTTAACTGATCATTTTACTATGATGTATGACGCTGCAGCCATACATAGTGAGCTAAAGCAGAATACATTATTTTCTGTTCACAACCTTATTTCTGATACGGTATTCAACGAATTTCAATTAATAAGTTGCCGTAACGTATTCATCTACTTTGAAACAGAACTGCAACATCGTATTCTCGATTTATTTTATAACAGCCTATGCCCGCTTGGTTACCTGTGTCTTGGAAATAAAGAAACTATTCGTTCAGATATTTTTCGCAAAAAGTTCAAGGTGATCAATCAAAAAGAAAATATATACCAAAAAATTGGCTCTTGATGATCATATAATCCAACGTTGGCAAAGCTCTCGAATATTACTTCTGGGTGGCTCGGCAGGTTCATTTAAATTGTTATACCGTATAGTAAAATTGCTACCGGCCAAATGTTCCAAAACAGTAATTATTATTATTCATCGTAAAAAAAATTTTTTCAGCGAAATTGAAAAACTGTTTGCTGAAAACAGCCGTATGTGCCTTAGAGAAATTAGTGATAAGGAGCCGATAGCGATAAACACAATTTACGTAGCACCTGCAAATTATCACACACTTGTTGAGAAACAGGGATTTTTTAGCCTGGACGTATCAGAGGCGGTATGGTTTTCAAAACCATCTATAGATGTAACCTTTGAGAGTGTGGCTGAAATATTTAAAGACCAGGTTACCGCCATCCTGTTTTCGGGCGCAAACCAGGACGGAGCGTCAGGATTGTTGAAATTGCGTCAAAGCGGAGCGTTAACAATTGCACAAAACCCCGTTGAAGCAGAAATGACTGAAATGCCCCAATCAGCCATTGATATGCACGCAGCAGAATATGTACTCTCAACAACTGATATTTTTAAATTATTAGAAACACCACCTGATACCTGATTTATAAATGAATCCTGTCAATATCCTGATTGTTGATGATAAAGAGGAGAATATTATTGCTCTTGAAGCACTTCTTAAGCGTAATGATATTAAACTTTTTACCACTACTTCGCCTAACGACGCGTTAAAAATAGCTTGGGAAAACCACATATCGATAGCATTGGTAGATGTACAGATGCCAGAAATGGATGGTTTTGAGCTGGTAGAAATGCTAAAGTCCAACCCTCGCACCAAAGATATTATGGTAATATTTGTCACCGCAATATCTAAGGAAGCCAGGTATGCTGTTAAAGGTTTTGGCGCTGGTGCCGTAGATTATCTTTATAAGCCGCTTGATCCTTACATAACATCAGCAAAGGTTGACGCGTTTATACAGCTCGCCCGCACGCAGGAGGAAATTAAGCATAAAAATGACGAATTGCAGAATTACGCTATGGTGGTAAGAAACAGTGCGGACATTATATGTTCAGTTAACGCTGATAATCTGAGAATAAAGAGCATTAATCCGGCTGTGGAAACTATCTTAGGGTACACTGCAGATGAGGCTTTAGGTAAAAGTATCGTTGATTTTGCAACAGAGGGAGATCAGACGGCTTTTCGGAAAAAACTTGGTGAAATTATAAAAGATAACGTAGCCATGTCTGTAGCAGAATTTCAGTTCAATACTTTTAATAAGAGCGTTATATGGACTGGGTGCAGGATATCTTACCGGGCTCGCACCATTTTTATGAATATCAGTGATATCTCGCCCCAAAAGAGTTATCAGCAACAACTTATCAAATCAAAGGAAGCGGCCGAATACGGTAAAAAAGTAAAAGAAGCATTTTTGGCAAACATGAGCCATGAATTACGTACCCCTGTTAACGGTATTATTGGCCTTACCAATTTGCTGTATAAAACTCCGATAAATGACCAGCAAAAAAATTTGCTTAGTATGCTGGAAACATCTTCAAAATCATTGCTTGGGGTAATTAACGATGTACTTGACTTGTCAAAAATAGAGGCGGGTAAATTTAGTATTATACCTACACCTAATAACGTACGCAGCATTATTAATTCAGTACATGGCTTGCTGAAATATCAGGCCGACGAGAAAAATTTAGAATTTCTACTTGAAATAGATAATGATGTACCTGAAACATTGCTTTTAGACTCATTGCGTTTAAATCAGATACTGATGAACCTGTTAAGTAATGCTATCAAATTTACCGATAGGGGGCATGTAAAACTTATAGTATCTGTATTGCAAAAGACAGAGGATAGTAAGGTGAAGCTAAAGTTTAGTGTGGAAGATACAGGTATAGGTATACCGCAAGCCCGCCTTAGTCGTATTTTCGAATCTTTTGAGCAAGCTGAAGATGATACTGCGAATAAATATGGTGGCACAGGTTTGGGATTAACCATAGTTAAACGATTAGTCGAGCTTAAAGGCGGTGACCTTACAGTGAGTAGTAAGGTAGGTGAGGGGAGTATATTCAATTTTACTAACTGGTTTACCATCTCTCAACGGGTTACCGAGCCCAAGGTTATAAAAAAAAGCTCCAAACTTGCACCTTTTGTTGGTACGAGGGTGCTGGTGGCTGAAGATAATATGATTAACCAGTTTATGGTTACCAAAATGCTTAAAGATTGGAATATTGAGTTTGAGGTGGCTGATAATGGTTACAAGGCCATTGAAAAATTAAAAGAGCAGGATTTTGACCTGATACTGATGGACACCCATATGCCGGCATTAAATGGCTACCAAACAGCGCGCATTATACGTATGGATTTTGAGGAGCCGAAGCGTAGCATACCCATCATTTCATTGTCTGCTTCGGCATTTGAGCATGAGCAGGTAGAGGCTATTTCTTCGGGTATGAATGATGTGTTACCTAAGCCATTTGAGGCAGAGGAGCTACATAATAAAATAAGTAAGCTTTTGAAGGGAAGGATTATGCCTAAAATGCCAGTGTAGTTTGCCCAACGCCGCATACTTTGGCTTCATGTTCAAGCAGCCATTTTTTGCGCCATAAGCCGCCGGCATACCCTGTTAAGTTGCCATTGCTGCCAATAACGCGATGGCATGGCACAATTATCCATAAATTATTACGCCCGTTGGCCGCGGCAATTGCACGTATACCCAGCGGGTTTTGCATTTTCTGCGACTGCTGTCCGTAAGTAATAGTTGTGCCGTATGGTATTTTTAGCAATTCCTGCCAAACAGTTTGCTGAAAACCAGAGCCCGGTTGTTTTAATGGCAGATCAAACTCTTTTCGGCTGCCTGCAAAGTATTCCTCCAGTTGTTTTATGGCCAGGTTAAGTACTGCAACTTCTGTAGTTGTTGGCGTAAGGTTTTCCTCATCGCGAATAGATACTTTTATTATAAATCCATCTTCTTCTACAATGTGCGTTATGCCTAAGGGCGACAAATAGTAAACCTCTGCCATTGTTTATTATTGTTGTTCGCTTTTTAACAACGATTTCAAATAAACTTTACTCATGCGCCCACCAATGAATTTTGCAGGTAAAAACTTCATAAACATTTTACCTAAACGGTTCATCAGCCCCGGCACATAGTTGAATTTGCGCGTAGTAAATGCATGTATGGCCTCTTTTGCAGCTTGTTGTACCGGCATTAACCAGCCCTGTAATTCACCAAACTCGGCACCGTGCGTCATCTCTGTAGCTATGCCGCCGGGAGCAAACATGGTTATCGAAAAATTAGGGTTGGTCAGTTCGTTATGCAATGCATTCCCAAACGCATTGATAAACGCTTTTGTTGCAGAATATGCCGTTTGATAAGGCACGGGGAAAAAACCTGCCATGCTTGATACCAGCATTAATCCGCCTTCCTGGTTACTTTTATCAAAGTGATCGACCAAAGCGTTTGTCATGCGTACTACACCTATAACGTTGGTCTTTAAAATGGATTCAAATTTATCCCATGGCAATTTGCTATGGCGGCCAAAGTAGGTGACGCCGGCATTAAGTATGGCACCGTAAAGTTTTCCATTAGCAAGACTTTCTGAAACAACATAGTCGGCGCCTTCAATGGTTGATAGATCGGCCACTACAACTTTTACTTGCACACCGGTATTCTTTTCCAGTTCGGCTTTAAGTTGTTCCAGTTTATCCGCACGGCGGGCGGCAATAATCAAATTGGCTTTATGCAAGGCAGCCAGCTGCCGGGCCATTTCCTTTCCAAGCCCTGATGATGCACCTGTAACCAATATCCATTTATTATTTAACCGCAAATTATTCATGTTGCTAAGGTAAGTTTTTAGTCGGGAAGTCAGAAGAGTACGGAGGTCCGTGAGTCGGAAAGTCGAGTGCTTGGCATCTTTTAGTCTTCTTGACTTTCGGACTTTTCTGACTTTCCCGACATTTTTACATTAAATTCGCAGCATGAAACTGGCCGGGCAAACTATCGAGCTGTTAAAGAAGGAGATCATCCTGGAGTGGCGTTCTAAATACGCCTTCAATGGTATCTTGCTTTATATTGTGTCTACGGTTTTTGTGTGCTATATTTCCTTTAATCTAAACCCTGGTTTTAAGCAAAGCGCAGGGTACCCCATCGTGTGGAATATCCTATTTTGGATCATTATGCTATTTGCATCGGTTAACGCCATCGCCAAAAGCTTTTTGCAGGAGAGTAAGGCGCGGTTACTATACTATTACACCATTGCTCATCCGCAAGCCATCATTCTTTCTAAAACCATTTACAACACACTGCTAATGTCGTTGCTTAGCGTGCTGGCATTAGTAGTTTACCTGCTATTCTTTCCTAATAAAGTTGATGATATTTTGTATTACTTTATGGTAGTACTATTGGGTAGTATGAGTTTTTCAACAGTATTTACTATGATATCGGCCATTGCATCAAAGGCGGGCAATAATGGCACACTGATGGCTATATTAAGTTTCCCGGTGGTGATACCTGTCATATTAATATTAGTAAAAGTAAGTAAGGCCGCTATGGATGGGATAGATCGTAGCCTCAGCTTAAATAATATTGGCACGTTGCTGGCAATAAATGTTATAGTAATTGCGTCATCCCTCATATTGTTTCCCTTTTTATGGCGCGATTAATTTTTCGCTTTGCTTTTATCTGTTGTTTGCTGGTGCCTTTTGCCACTAAAGCGCAAAACGGCGTTATCATTGGCAAGGTAACTGTGCATGGGGGTACAACCCCGGTTGCTAAAGCCAGTGTTTTTTTAAACAATGCTTCTTACGGTACTGCTACTGCCGACGATGGGACTTTTTCTCTTCGTGGCGTAAAACCTGGGCAGTATGACTTAGTGGTTTCCATATTGGGTTACGAGGAATACACTCAAAAGGTACAGATAAATAATAACACTTTAGACCTAAGCATTAGCCTAATGCCTAAGGTAATGATGATGCGCGAGGTGGTGATCACTTCCAACGCCGACTGGAAAAAGAATTACGAGCAGTTTAAAAAAGAATTTATCGGAATTACTGAGAATGCCAAACTGTGTAAGGTGGTAAATCCTCGTGTGCTTAACCTTTCTTACACGCGCAGGACACAAACATTGGAAGCTTCCACAGATGAATTTCTTGAAGTGGAGAATTATGCGCTCGGCTATAAGGTTAAATTTTTACTAAAAGATTTTACCAGTGATAATATTGGCGGTATAATAAGTTACATTGGGCGCGCTTTGTTTGAGGATTTGCCAGGCACACCCGAACAGAAATTAAAATGGAAAGTTAAACGCGATGAAGCTTATTACGGGTCTTCGCGACATTTCTATCGCTCGTTGTATAAAAATAAACTTACTGAGGAAGGCTTCGTGATGTATGACTTTACGCGAAGCATTGATCCTAATCGCCCCCCGGAAGCAGTAATTAAAAGAAAGCTGAAACAATTTAACGGCTATAACCGTGATTCGGTAATGTACTGGTTGCAAAAGGAAAATATGCCCAGGTGGTATCAGGAGCATTTAGTTAAACCTTCGCTCGTTGCAAGAGATGTATTAAGAACTACAGAGCAGCCGGGAATATACGCGATCACATTTCCACATTATTTATATGTAACCTATACTAAAAAAATGGAAACGGTAGACTTTAAAGACCTTTACCGGCCATTGGACATGCCTAACTATGAAGCAAGCGTACTCACCCTAAACGGTGGCTATGCTGTTTTTGATATGAACGGAACCGTAATAGGTAATGCACCTCTAAATGAAGGGACATGGTCAAAATCAAAACTATCTAACATGTTGCCGGTAGATTATGAACCGAGCGATAAATAAACCCTAAAACTCAAATTCTAAAGCGCATCGCATTGGTAGGCTACTTCATATTTCTCTTTAGGATTTAGCGTTTAATATTTAGGATTTTCCTTTTTGAGTTTAGGATTTAATAACTAAATAAGCTTAAATGCTACAAGTTATTAAACGTTATGCTTGCATAGTAAAACATTGCTAAATATGACGCTGGGCATATAATCGGATGTATCTAATTGCTACCTTTGCCGCATATTTTTGATATGAAGTTTATATACAAAACCTGGTGGAAGGTGCTGGCTGTTGTAATTATATTTTACACGCTTATCGCTGGTTTTCTACTTGGCGTGCCAAGGTTAGAAATCCTACATGAAACCATCCGTAATACTTATTTCCACGTACCCATGTGGATAGCCATGTTTACAGTTTTTACTGTATCTGTAATTTATAGCATTAAGTATTTACAAACAGGTAAGGAAGAGCATGATCTGATAGCTGTAGAAGCGGCTAATACAGGCATCTTCTTTTTTGTACTTGGGTTGATAACTGGTATGCTTTGGGCAAAATATACATGGGGCGAATTTTGGAGCAATGATCCGAAACAAAATAGCGCCGCCATTGCTTTTTTACTTTACTGCGCTTACTTGGTTCTGCGAAACTCAATAGACGAGGAACAAAAGCGTGCTAAGATTTCGGCTATATATAACATTTTCGCTTTCCCAATAATGATTGTACTGATCATGGTGCTGCCACGAATGACGGACTCATTACACCCAGGTAACGGTGGTAACCCCGCATTTGGTAAGTTGGATATGGATAACCGTATGCGTATGGTGCTGTATCCCGCGTTTATTGCCTGGTCGCTTATGGCGGTTTGGATAGCCACCATCCGCTATCGTATACGTTTAATTGAACACAAAAAGAACGCCATCAACTAAAATGAAGAAACTTTTAACCCTGATAATCCTGATGTTAAGCTTTGCGACTGTAAATGCTCAAGGCGGAAAAGATGTTGAAATGGCTGATATATTACGCAGCTCCGGCAAGATATACGTAGTAGTTGCAACTATAGCCATTGTATTTGTTGGGCTGGCTGTTTACCTGTTTACCATAGACAGACGCCTAAAAAAAATTGAAAAAGAAAATTAAATCAAAAAGCCCTGTAGCGTTGTTTAAATGATGTTTTTGCCTGCCGATTGGTAAGGTGTAAACCAAACACCATCTTTTTTATAGTTGCGATATTGGTAAAAAAAGCACCAAATTTGAGCACTTTTTTAAGAAATTAATAACTACACCAAAAATCTAAATATGAGTACGAATAACCCGACTGCGAACCAGGAAACGCATTTCTTTGGCGACGTTTGTAAAAACTTCGATCACGCAGCGCAATTCACCAAGCACGATGCCGGTTTATTAGACCAGATCAAATCATGTAACAGCGTTTATCGCTTCCGCTTCCCAATACGTAAAGGCAATGGCTTTGAAGTTATAGACGCATGGCGCGTTGAGCACTCTCACCACCAGTCACCAACTAAAGGTGGTATCCGCTACAGCGAAATGGTGAACGAAGACGAAGTAATGGCCCTTGCAGCTTTAATGACCTACAAGTGTGCCATCGTTAACGTACCTTTTGGCGGCGCTAAAGGCGGTATCAAAATTAACCCTAAAAATTACACTGTTGGCGAGTTAGAAAACATTACCCGCCGTTACACAGTGGAATTAATTAAGAAAAACTTTATTGGCCCCAGCATTGACGTACCTGCACCGGATTACGGATCAGGCGAGCGCGAGATGAGCTGGATTGCCGATACTTATGCAACCATGAACCCTGGTCAGCTGGATGCGCTTGGTGCCGTAACCGGTAAGCCAATTGCATTACACGGTATAGCCGGCAGGAGAGAAGCTACCGGCCGTGGCGTGGCCATTGCCGTTCGCGAGTGTGTAAGCGTTGCCGAGGACATGGATAAACTGGGTTTAACAACCGGTTTATCAGGTAAAAAGATCATCGTACAAGGTTTAGGTAACGTGGGTTATTACTCAGCTAATTTCTTGTCAGAATTTGGTGCACTTATAGTGGGTATCTGCGAGTTTGAAGGTGCCGTTTACAACGAGGACGGTTTAGATGTTGAAGCTGTGTTCCAGCACCGCAAATCAACCGGTTCTATTTTAGGTTACGCAGGTGCAAAACAAGAGTTTAAAAACACCATGGAAGGCTTAGAGCAGCCATGTGATATTCTTGTACCGGCTGCTTTAGAGAACCAGATAACTGAGGCAAACATCCGCAACATTAAAGCAAAAATTATTGCCGAGGGTGCAAACGGACCAACTTCACCGGAAGCTGAAGCGATATTTTACCAAAATGGAGGTATGATCATCCCGGATATGTATGCTAACGCTGGTGGTGTAACCGTATCGTATTTTGAGTGGTTGAAAAACCTGAGCCACGTAGCGTTTGGTCGCATGAACCGCCGTTTTGAGGAAAACTCCAACCTTAACCTGGTAAACATGGTTGAAGGTATCACCGGCATCGCTTTAACACCTATCCAACGCGCTACCATTGTTAAAGGTGCATCAGAGTTGGAACTGGTAAATTCAGGTTTGGAAGATACCATGATCCGCTCATACCACGAGATTCGTGAGATATACAAAAGTAACCCTGCCATTGGTACCCTGCGTAATGCAGCTATGGTTGGCGCTATTAACAAGATAGCCGTTTCGTACCAAAACCTTGGTGTGTGGCCGTGATTTATTGTTACAGAGATTAGGGATTGGAGATTAGGTTCTCTTTTAAATATAAGAAGCGGCAGAGATGCCGCTTTTTTTTGTATTTAAACGTTTTGTTAAATTAGTCCTTTATGAAGTATGAAAAAATAGTATCTATTTTATTTAACGTTGTACTTGTCTGTTGTACACTAATGATAGAAAAGGTTGTTGCAATACCTGTAATTAAGCAACTATCTTGTGTAGATGATTCTACCATCCGAACGGACTCCACAAGGTTTATCAAAATAGGTTTAGTTGACGGTAGGCGCTTTATTGCAAGAGTAAACACTGAAGGAATTTTAACTGTAAAAGATACAAAAGGGAATCTGATTTTTAAAGAAGTTAATGAAGAAGTAGCAGATGCTTTTTTTGAAGACTTAAACAAAGATGGCTATAAAGACATCAAAATAACTTACTTCACGAATGTGCCAGGAATTGAGAACGTGTTGTTATATGATAAGTATAAAAAGTCATTCAAGAAGGTTAAAGGATTTGATGAATATCCTGATACGCACAAATTAGGGACTACACTATGTTATTACTCATATCATCGCAGTGGATGTGCAGATATGGACTGGACAAGTGATTTGTTCTACATCAAGAATTTCAAATGTGTAAGACTCGGAACTATTGAAGGATACGAATGCGGGGACAGAAACATCAAAAACGGTGTTTACATTTATAAAATCGTAAACGGAAAAAAGGCTAAGATAAGGCAACTAAACATTAAATCCATCTATTATTATAAGGATTACAAATGGGGGTTTATAAAAGCTTACTGGACTAAAAATTATAAACTATTTATTTAATAGCACTTGCTTAATCATGCTTTCCTGTTTACTATTAAATTCTGAAAATTCTTATACTTAATCCCTTGTTAGGGATTGCAGTGGATACCGGCCCCGCGGCTAAGGCCTGCAGGCGTATGAACAGAAAGCCCAGGCCGCAGCCAACACCAATTTAATGAATTGTAATTAGTGATTGTTTGAAAATAATTGAAACAAGCTATTCTAAAGTGTATTTTTACTCACCACTCTCTAATCAATAACAATTCTAAATAAGCAATATCCCTTGTAATAAACATTATTAGCTTTGTGTTTTGTATTTTTGTAAAACTGCTTTGTGCAGTTGTATAAACAATGAAAAAAAGCGCAATCTTCGGGATAGTAACTATTGCCATTGCAATAGCTGTTATCATAAGCACCTATTCAAATACAAGTACTTACGGCTCTTTTAATGATGCCCGTAAAGCTGATGCTGAACTACATGTGGTTGGTCATCTTAACAAAACCAAACCTTTGTATTATGATGCCACTAAGGATGCCAACTATTTTTCTTTTTACATGAAGGATAATAAGGGTGAAGAATGTAAAGTAGTATTTGATGGCACCAAACCACAGGATTTTGAGCGTTCGGAGCAAATTGTGTTAACCGGCTCTATGAAAGGAAAAGAATTTCATGCATCAAAGATCCTCATGAAATGCCCTTCTAAATATACCGACGATAAATTGAACGTTGCTGAGTCTAAAACGCAAAGCGCCAGCATATAAATAGTTTTTAATGGAGATAGCTTATCAGGGCGAACACCTTTTTCCGGGTAGTTTAGGCCAGTTTTTTATAGTACTTGCATTCGGTTCTGCACTTTTTTCTTTCATCTGTTACTATTTCGCCACTACTGAAACTGCTGCAAACAGCGATAATTCGTGGTTGCGTATGGGCCGGATAGGTTACTGGTTAAACACCGTATCTATCATTGGTATGGGTGTATGTTTGTTTTACATCCTGTACAACCATTATTTCGAGTATCACTACGCATGGTCATACACCTCTAAAACTTTACCTACCTACTACCTTATTTCTGGTTTCTGGAATGGGCAGGAAGGTGGCTTTTTGCTATGGATGTTTTGGGGTGCTGTTTTAGGTAACGTGCTGATATGGCGGGCAAAAAGCTGGGAAAAGCCTACCATGGCTATTATGGCGCTATCGCAAGCGGTTTTAGGCACTATGATATTAGGGCTGCAAATAGGCAGCGCGCATATTGGCAGCTCCCCATTTTTGTTATTACGTGATGCCATGGCGGAAGCACCTATCTTTAAAAGCCCAAACTATCTGGATTTTATAAAAGACGGCAAGGGCATGAATCCTTCGCTGCAAAATTACTGGATGATCATCCACCCGCCGGTATTGTTCCTGGGTGTGGCATCACTGGTAGTGCCGTTTGCATTTGCTGTTGCTGGCTTGTGGCAAAAACGCTTTAAGGAATGGGTTCCGGCGGCTATACCATACGCGTTATTTGCTTGTATGATATTGGGTACAGGTATCATTATGGGTTCGTTTTGGGCTTATGAGTCATTAAATTTTGATGGCTTTTGGGCTTGGGACCCTGTAGAGAATGCGTCGATATTTCCATGGTTGATCATGGTGGCTGCAGTACACGTGCTTATCGTATTCAAGAATAGTGGTCATTCGTATTTTACTGCTGCGTTTTTAACCTTACTGGCTTTTGTTATCGAATGGTATTCGTCTTTCCTGGCGCGTAGCGGCGTATTGGGCGAAACATCTGTACACGCGTTTACCGACCTGGGTTTGTTCTGGCAGTTGGTTATCGGTATGGCTATATTCTTTATCATCATGGTTTACTTACTGGTAAGCCGGTGGAAAGAAATGCCCATTACAAAAAAGGATGAGGATACTTATTCCCGCGAGTTCTGGATGTTTGTAGGAGCAGTTTTCCTGTGCCTGTCATGCCTGCAATTAGTGGTAGTAACTTCGCTGCCGGTTTGGAACCTGATATTTGGTACCAAATGGGCTCCACCTACAGAAGCTATTAAACAATATAACGTTTTCCAGGGATCTTTCGCTGTAGTAATAGCGCTGCTAACCGGTGTAACGCAATTCCTTAAATATAAAAAGACTGATATTACACGCTTCTTTATCACTTCTGGCGTTTACCTGATATTTGCCGCGCTGGTTGCCGCCCTGGTGATTTACGCTACGGGTTTATATAAGTTAAGCTTTGTTTTCTGGTTAGTGATGTTTGCGTCGCTGTACAGCGTTTTTGCTAATGGGAAAATTTTGTCTGATGTATTTAAAGGTAAATACAAACTTGCTGGTTCTGCGGTTTCGCACATCGGTTTTGGTTTACTCTTAGTGGGCGCGCTGATAGCCGCAGGTACCAAAAAAGTAGTATCGATAAACGAGCAGGGAGAGGAACACATCGCCGAATCGTACAAAGAAGAGAATCCAAAGGAAAATCTTTTGCTTTACCTTAATCAGCCCATCAAGATGGGCGAGTATAATGTAACCTTTAAAGGTGATACCATTGAAGGTGCTCAGCATTTGTTCAACATAGATTATGAGCGTGTAAAAGATGGTAAGGTGACGGAGAAATTCAGACTTAGGCCAAACGTGATACAATCACAGGGTGGTATGTCTTCAACTCCGGATACCAAGCATTACCTGTTCCGCGACTTGTACACGCACATTACCATGACCAACGTGATAAGTGCCGAACCTAAGCAGGAAGAAAATCATACCGACCACCCCGAGGCTGATGATGATAAAAACTATGATGCCCCGGTTGCTCATCAAGTTGCCGTTGGCGATACCATCCCATACCGTGATGGTAAAATCGTACTGAAAAGTCTGAACAAAGATGTTAAGGTGAAAGACATTCCGCTAAGCGATAAAGATGTTGCTGTTGGCGCACAGCTTGAGGTAATTACCCAGGGTAAAACTTACAAAACAGAACCGGTTTACCTCATAAAAGGCCGTAACATATTTGACTTCGGCAAGAAGCTGGAAGAAGTTGGTTTGAAGCTACGTTTTTCAAAGATCATCCCAGACAAAGGCAAGGTTGAAATTATGGTATATCAACAGCCTGAAAGCAAAAGAAAATTCATTGTAATGAAAGCTGTTGAGTTCCCTTACATCAACTTCCTGTGGGCGGGCACCATTATCATGGTTATTGGCTTCTTTATGTCGATTTTAAGAAGAAACAAGGACCTGAAGGTTCAGCCTGCGGCTGCTCAAGTCAAAATTCAAAAGTCAAAATTCAAAAAGTAAGATTACACCAACATTTTGCAAAGAGCACAAAGGATTAACTTTGTGCTCTTTGTTTTTTGATATGGTTACTTCTCCTGGTAAAAGTCTTTTAATACAAATGGCTTTGCTATTGTAAGCGATATGTATGATTCGGTAGAACTAGCAGCGATATTAAATGCTATAAATACAGGTGATAAAACCAAGGATACCTTCCGCAAAACACATGATCTATTCGCTATAAGACAGGTGTTGAAAGAAGCACCGGGGCTTAGTAATTTTGTGTTTAACCAAGGTCTTAAAAGCTTAATTAGAGATTTATTTGGAGATGAATACTTTGTTGTAAAATCTATTTACTTTGACAAACCAACCACGTCTAATTGGTTTGTGCCCTGGCACCAGGATCTTACTGTATCAGTAGATAAAAAGGTTGAGCTTGATGGCTACGGCCCATGGACAGTAAAACAGAATCAGTTTGCTGTACAATCGCCGCTCGATATTTTGAAAGAAAACTTTACCCTTCGCATTCACTTAGATGATGCAGACGAAGGCAACGGCGCCTTAAAAGTATTACCGGGTTCGCATGTAAAAGAAATCTATCGCCCGGAAACCATTGATTGGAAAACTGAGAAGCCATATACCTGTAATGTAAAGGCAGGTGGTATTATGATTATGCGTCCATTGCTAATGCATGCTTCAATCCGAACCACTAACAATAAGCCGCGCAAGGTAATCCATATTGAGTTTGCTAAGGCAGAGTTACCATTAATTATTAAATGGTCAGAGCGGTTGGCTTTATCTAAAAGTATTCGTACTGAGATGAATTAAATAATTACCCATATTCCACACGCTTTCTAATTTTCCACAATTAACCATATCCGCAAGCAATCAATTAAATTAGCAGATTAATAAAAACGAGGACAAATTGGCTAAGAGCGATAGTAAAGAAACGCCGTTAATGCAGCAGTACAACGCCATAAAGGCGAAATATCCCGGTGCATTATTGCTTTTTCGTGTGGGTGATTTTTATGAGACCTTTGGTGCCGATGCCATTAAGGCTTCAGGTATTTTGGGTATTACGCTTACCCGCCGGGCCAATGGTGCTGCTTCACATATCGAATTGGCCGGTTTTCCGCATCATTCATTGGAAACTTACCTGCCCAAATTGGTACGGGCTGGTCAACGTGTAGCCATTTGCGACCAGTTGGAAGATCCAAAATCTGTTAAGGGGATTGTAAAGCGCGGAGTTACCGAACTGGTTACTCCAGGTGTTGCAGTTAGCGATAACATCCTACAGCAAAAGAGTAACAATTACCTGGCTTCTTTATATTTCGAGAAAAACAGCATTGGCATTGCCCTGATCGATATATCGACCGGTGAGTTTTTAACCGCACAGGGTAACAGCAATTATATTGATAAGCTTTTGCAAAGTTATTCGCCAAGCGAGGTGATATTCCCTAAAAGCCGCAAAGGCGACTTCTCCGATCACTTCGGCGACCGCTTTTACACCTATATGCTGGACGAGTGGCCCTACAGCGGCGATTACGCCAACGAAACTTTACTTAAGCATTTCGGCGTAAAGTCGCTTAAGGGTTTTGGTATTGATAAGCTGGGTTTATGTATTGTAGCTGCAGGAGTGGCGCTGCATTACCTGAACGAAACAGAGCACCGCAATCTACAGCATATATCGGCTATCAGCAGGATAGAGGAAGACCGCTATTTGTGGCTGGACAGGTTCAGCATCCGCAACCTGGAGTTGGTAGGCTCTGCCAACGAGAATGCAACCACGTTGGTTGATGTGTTGGACCATACCTGCTCGCCTATGGGTGCGCGTATGTTGCGACGTTGGATTGTGATGCCGCTTAAAGAGATAAAGCCGATACAGGATAGGTTAGGCGTAGTGGAATACCTGATTGCGGAAGAAGAACTACGGGAAGACCTGCAAAACCATATTCGCCAGATAGGTGACCTGGAGCGATTGATTTCTAAGATAGGTTTGCAAAAGGCTAATCCGCGTGAGGTATGTCAGTTAAAAAAAGCTTTACTGGCTATTGAGAATATCAAAAAGCTGGCAGAATCATCGCTGAGCGAACCGCTTAAAGCCATCGGCGATCAGCTAAACCCCTGCACGTCAATTTGTGAGAAAATAGCCCGCGAACTGCATCCCGAGCCGCCGATTATAATGGCCAAGGGCATGATCATGAACGATGGTATTAGTGAAGAACTCGACCGCCTGCGTAAGATCGCTTTCGGAGGCAAGGGATATTTACTCGAGATACAAAAACGCGAAGCAGATCTGACCGGCATTCCATCCTTAAAGGTATCATTTAACAATGTGTTTGGCTATTACCTCGAGGTTACTCACAGTCACCGGGATAAAGTGCCTGCTGATTGGATACGTAAGCAAACCCTTGTAAATGCGGAGCGTTACATCACGCCTGAACTGAAGGAATACGAAGAGCAAATATTAGGTGCAGAGGAAAAGATACTGGCATTGGAAACCAAGCTGTATAATGATCTGCTTTATACCCTCGCCGAATATATCAAGCCTATACAACTAAATGCGGCACTTATTGCCCGTTTAGATGTATTGCTGAACTTCGCCACCATATCTATCAAGAATTACTACGTTAAACCAAACGTGAACGACAGCCGTGTGCTGGATATAAAAGGGGGCCGCCATCCGGTGATAGAAAAGAACCTGCCATTAGGCGAAGAATATATCACAAATGATGTGTTTCTGGATTCAGAGTCGCAGCAGATCATCATCATCACGGGCCCTAATATGGCGGGTAAGTCGGCATTGCTAAGGCAAACGGGACTTATCGTGCTGATGGCTCAGATGGGGTGTTTCGTGCCGGCCAAGGCAGCTTCGGTTGGTTTGGTTGATAAAATATTCACCCGTGTCGGAGCGTCAGATAACTTGTCATCCGGCGAATCAACCTTTATGGTGGAGATGAACGAAACGGCCAGTATCCTCAACAATTTAAGCGATAGGAGTTTGATCTTGCTGGATGAGATTGGTCGCGGTACATCCACTTATGACGGTATTTCTATCGCCTGGGCCATTGCCGAGTTTTTGCATAACCACCCGGCTGCTAAAGCAAAAACACTTTTTGCTACGCACTACCACGAATTGAATGAATTGAGCAACAGTTTCAACCGTATCAAAAACTACAACGTTTCGGTTAAGGAAGTTGGCCAGCAGATCATCTTCCTGCGTAAGTTGGTACCTGGTGGCAGCGAACATAGTTTTGGTATTCACGTAGCCAAATTGGCCGGTATGCCGCCAAAAGTGTTGAGCCGGGCCAATGAGATACTAAAAAAACTGGAAAACGAGCGCACCGGCGGCGAGCACATTAAAGAAAGCATACGTAAAGTACAGAAACAGGCTGTGCAAATGCAGATGTTTTCGATAGACGACCCCGTATTGGTAAAGATTCGCGACACGCTGAACAACCTGGATGTAAATACCTTAACGCCGGTTGAGGCGCTGATGAAACTGGACGAGATACAGCGGCTGATAAAAAGCTGATATTGAAAATAGCTGGTAAATTTTATAGAAATTTATCGGCTACCACCAACTCTTTACTACCTGCAGTATATTTATAAAAGCCGCTTCCGCTTTTAACACCGAGATGGCCGGCGGTAACCATATTTACCAAAAGGGGACAAGAGGCATATTTAGGATTGCCAAAGCCATTGTGCAGCACTTTTAATATGGCAAGGCATACATCCAGGCCAATAAAGTCGGCCAATTGGAGTGGGCCCATCGGGTGGGCCATGCCAAGCTTCATTACAGTATCTATCTCATTTACACCTGCCACTCCTTCAAATAAGGTGTAGATAGCTTCGTTTATCATTGGCATCAAAATACGGTTAGCTACAAAGCCCGGGTAATCATTTACCTCAACCGGGTGTTTGCCCAACTGCCTTGAAAGATCCATTATTTTTTCGGTTACCTCATCTGTTGTCGCGTAGCCACGTATCACTTCAACCAGTTTCATCACAGGTACCGGGTTCATAAAGTGCATACCAATTACATTGGCGGGATTACTGGTAGCCGCGGCTATTTCAGTTATCGAAATGGATGAGGTGTTTGATGCCAGAATGGTTTCAGGGTTGCAAACTTCGCTTAGCTGCTTAAATAGTTTCAACTTTATATCGCGATTTTCAGTCGCCGCCTCAACAACCAAATCTGCATAGGCAGCACCTTGAGCTACATCCGTGTAGGTTTTGATATTAGCAAGGGTAGCGGTTTTAGCCGCCTCGTCTATAGTGCCCTTTTTTATCTGGCGATCAAGATTACCGGCAATGGTCTGCAGGGCTTTTTGCAAAGCCGCCTCATTAATATCAACAAGCGATACGTTAAAACCATTTTGCGCGAACGTATGCGCAATTCCGTTACCCATAGTACCCGAACCGATAACTGTAATATTTTTCATACTTAAAGTGGTTTACACAAACATCCTGAATTTATAACGAAATATAGGAACCAGCTTCAATAATTGTTTGTTTGTTAATGGCTTCTAAAGCAGGTATCCGCCCGAGATGTGGTAGGCCGGTGTAGTTAATGATGTAATCTTCTGTAGATGCGTTTTCTTCACCATTAAAAATAATGCCTCTTATCCCAATATTTCTGTTCATTAAAGCTTCAACAGATAGTAAAGTGTGATTGATACTGCCCAGATAATTTTGAGAAACTAAGACCACTTCTGCTTCCAGCTGCTTGATCAAGTCAATAATCAGAGCATGATCGTTTAGCGGCACCATTAAACCACCCGCACCTTCTATCAGTAAAGTGTTTTCAGTTTGGGGTGCTATGATGTTTTTTTCATCTATAACAATTCCATCCAAGTCCGCCGATTTATGTGGCGAATAAGGTTGTGTTAAACGATAAGCCTCCTGATGAAAAACGGTTTTATCATTACTCACCAGGCTTTGCACTTTTAGGGTGTCAGAATCATGAAGATCACCGGATTGTATAGGTTTCCAGTAATCGGCTTTTAATTTCTCCACTAAAATAGCAGAGATTAATGTCTTACCTATGCCGGTGCCAATACCGGTAACAAATATACTATTGCTCATATTATTAAAGTATTTATAGCCGATGTAAGCTTGATAATCTCATCAGGATTATTAAACGCATGCAGACAAATGCGTATTCGCTCTGCGCCAATGGCCACGGTAGGGCTCATGATTGCCCGTACATCAAAACCTGCGTTTTGTAAATGTGTCGCCACCGCTTTTGCCTTATTGTTATCACCTAAAATTATGCATTGTATGGCACTATTACTTTCTATAAGCGTAGGTGCATAAATATGCTTTTTAAACAAAGCTATGTTGGCTTTCAAAAGTTGTACTGTTGCTTCTGAACGGTTTAATAATTCATAAGCCATTTTAATAGTTGCCACCTGATGGAACGAAGCTGCGGTTGTGTAAATGAATGAGCGTGCAAAATTGATCAGGTAGTTACGCAGCAGATCACTACCTAACACAACGGCTCCATGCACGCCCAGCGCTTTACCAAATGTAACTATACGTGCAAAAACTTTATCCTGCAAACCTATGTAGCTCACTAAACCGGCAGGGTAGAGGCCAATTGCATGTGCTTCATCAACTATTAAGTTGGCGTCGTATTTTGTTGTTAATTTAACAATTTGCTGTAACGGTGGCTCATCGCCATCCATGGAGTAAACGCTTTCCACAACTACATAGCAATTTCCTTTCGCTGCTTTTAGTTTTGCTTCGAGGCTTTCAAGATCATTATGTTTAAAGCTGTAGCGGTTAGCCAAACTTAAACGTGCCCCATCAATTATTGAAGCGTGTATCAACTCATCATGAATAATGGTATCACCTTTTTGGGGAAGCGAAGAGAACAGCCCCACATTAGCGTCATAACCGGAATTGAAAAGTAATGAGGCCCCGGCATTGTGAAAAACTGCAATGTGACGTTCAAGCGCTTCAGTGTATTTTAGATTACCTGATATTAAACGCGAGCCTGTTGAGCCATTTAGCGAATGTTGGGTAGCTGTTTCTTTTTTAATAAGCTCCTTCAGCTCTGTAGACCGCGCGAACCCCAGGTAGTCGTTAGAGCAAAAGTCTATTAAATCATTTTCAGGTTTAAGCGCACGCAAAGACCCCACGGCGGCGCGTTGCTCCAGTTTTGATTGTATATATGTTAGCGCTTTTGACAAATGATTTAAATTTGGGGCTAAAATAAAAAAGCGGCACCAAGGCCGCTTAATTTAATTTATTTTAATTTGATGGTTTTAGCATTATCTGCCACCGCCACCCTGGCGTTGCGCACGCATTTCCTGCATCCATTTCTGCCATGCTTCAACCTGCTCAGGTGTTAATATCGCTTTTACCTTATCATTAGTAGCTTGCATCATGGGGCGCATCTGGCTTCTGAAATCGCCACCGGCATTGCGCAGGCTATCAAAAGATTTAGCCTGGGCTTGGTAAATAGCCGTGATTTTTGCTGTCTGATCGTCGGTCAGCTTCAGTTGCTCTTTCATTTGCTTAACACGTTCTTCAGGACTCATCCTCATGCGGTTTTGCGCATGGCCTACAGCGGTTATCCCTAACACAAACAGGCAGATCATCATCATCTTTTTCATTTCTTCTAATTGATTTTTTAGTTTTTAATGATATATAAGATAAATATACCTACCATTAGTTTAAACCAATACTATGTAACTTATTTGTTGCCAGGTTAGTTGACATCTTTTTTATTAAGATTAGCAATTGAACGCTGCATTTGTGCCATCATGGAGGTTAAGCTCTCCATGGTTGGCTCGGGTGTTGGTTGCGGTAAATGTGTTGAAATGTAAGCTTTTGCTTTCCATACCTCAAGCAGGTCCTCAGCATCAATTTCATAAGGTTCGTAAACCGGATTGTCTGATATTAACTTAATTTTTCTGCCTTCCTTGTATTTGTTGCCCGCGCGTTTGTACACTACGCCATCGCTTTTAGTGATAAAAACATAGGTTTCACCAACTTTTACATCTGCCCAGTTTTCCTGGTACTCACCAATAATAATACTACCAGAATGAAGGGGGAGCATAGAATCGCCTTTTATTTCAAATGCCCTGTAAGTGCCCTGTTTAAACATGGGCAGGTAAAACTTAGGAAGCTGCGCAACAAATTCAGGGTCGGCATAACCATTTAGGTAGCCCGCGCTTGCTTTCATGGGTACCAGCTCAATGTTTTCATTATCGTCTTTATCAACAGAAATACTTAATACTCTTAGGTTTGCCGGGTTTCCTTTAGGTTTGGGCGCCCATTTTTCATCAATGGTTTCGTTGATAAAATCATCAATTGATACGTCAAAAAATATTGCTAACTGTTTTAGTAATTCATATTTGGGTTCAGCGCGTTCTTCCTCGTATGCACCTACTAATGAGCGTTTTATGCCGACCTGATCGGCAAATTGCTGTTGTGTTAACCCTTTCTTTTTCCTAAGAAATTTAATATTTGATGAAATTTTTGACATAAAAATTTGGAATTGCTAAAATGTTTAGTAATTTTATGCTCATAAAGTTAGCAATTAAATTTCAAACAGCAAATTTTTTTATCAAATGAAGAGGTTCGTATATATCATAACAGACAGAAATCGTAAGAATTTACATGTGGGAATGTGCACAGATCTTTTAAAGACCATTAAGTTTTATAGTGATATGCCTACCTTATTTTTTGATAGCGCACAACAGCTAAATAGATTAGTATATTTCGAAGAGATCAATACGGAAGAACAAGCCTTGGAACGTTTTAAAACCGTAAGTACCTATACACGCCCGCAAAAAGAAAAAATGATACGTGCTGTAAATACAGACTGGATTGATCTTACAGCAGGACTTAAATATGAAAGTGCACAAAGAATAAGGCCTGCGGCTTATATCAGAAAGAATACCACTTTGTTGAATACTTCTTTTATAGCAGCTTCTTCATTAAAAGGTCGTTCTGGTTATCAGTACCAAGCTTAAAAGGATGGCTACCAAATACCACAAACCCTTTGCTGTGGTAAAAGGCAAGCGCCTTTTGGTTATGCTCCCAAACGCCTAACCAAATATATTTTTTGTTGGTTTCGATGGCTTTGTTAATGGCATAGTCCATCAAGTATTTACCAATTTTTTGCCCCTGGAATTTCTCCAGTACATAAATGCGTTCCAGTTCTAAAGCCTCTGAGCCTTGAGGCTCTGTTTGGGCATCGTTAAAGTTTAGTTTAATGTAACCTGCAACCTCGTTATCTACCAACGCAAAGTAGATCTCAGATTCGGGGTTTGAAAGTTCGGCAATGGTGTTCTCAATAGTGAAAGCCTTTTCCGCGTGAGCCTGCATATGCGCCGGATCGTTTTGTGCAGCAAAAGCATCAAAAAAGGTTTGCTGCCTAAGAGCAAGCAATTGTTCTGCTTCGGTTAATGCAACCCACTTTAGTGTAACGGCCATCAATCAAATTGTTGCTGCAGTCGTTCCAACCTGTCAATCATCAGATTGAGTTTTTCTTCCTCATTTTTTAACATTCGCGGTTTTATGTAGAACGTAGTGAAAAGGAACCATATAGCAGTTAGGCTATAAGTAGTTATCTTAAAGCCGACTGATGCTGTTTCCAACACTTCAACAAAATACATGGCCAGCCCGGCGCTTAATAACAATATATATATATAATAGAACCAGCTCACTGTACGCGAACGGTCTTTTTGATATTGTTTAAGGCTGTCGAGGTAATCAGTTGGGTTTTGAGTAAGGTCATGTTTATTAAGCATATGGTAATGCCTCACCATAATATATAAGTACATAGCCATTGCTACCAATATGATCAATATGCCTATTGTGGTAGCGGGAGATTTAAATGCCATAAAAAACATGAGAATAAAAGCACCCGCTACAGTACCTATCATCGCCACAATACCCCAATACAGGCGTGTAGTGAACGCACGGATGCCCTTCTTAACCTGTTTAACTACCTCATCAACAGAAAGGTGCTCTTTGGGCGGCTGTGCTTGCCAAACCGACATTAAGTGATCAAAGTCTTTCATAATGATTATATAACTCTGTCAGTTTTTGTTTAATACGGTGAATCTTCACTCTCAAATTTCCCTCTGATATGCCCGAAACATCGGCAATTTCGGGATATGGCACTTCATCAAGCACCAGCGTAATAATAATTCTTTCTGATTCTTCCAGCTTAGAGATACACTTGTAAAGCAAAGCAACCTGCTCATTTTTTTCCGAAAATTCCTCCCGTTTAGTTTCAGCAAGCTGAGGGGTTATTTCGTCTTTAGCCTGGCGTTTCTCTGATCTTAAATAGGTTAAACAGGTGTTTACAGCTATACGATATATCCAGGTTGAGATCAATGCCTGGTTGCGAAATTTGTGCAGATTTTGCCAAACTTTCAGAAAAGTTTCCTGCAACAGATCATTCGCGGCATCATCATCGCCCGTGTATCCATAGCATAAATGGAAGATCTTTTTTGAATTGGCTTCATATATTCGCCTGAAAGCTTCTTCGTTGTTTTCTGCCACCTGCTGGTTAGTTTTTAATGGTTTGACAAAGTAAAGCACTAAAAGTTACAACTCGTAAATTTTTTTGCTGAACCATGCGTATTTGCCATCCGCATCGGCAATCAATTGCTCATAGTCGTTCACGTAATCATACTGCAGATCTTCGTGTAGTTTGCTTAGCAATGTTTTTATCTTGTCTATTTGACGTGTTAAAATTAACCTGATGGGTTTGTGCGAAGTTTGCTTAACGACATACTGCATATAATTTTTGCAAAAATTTAAAAGCAATTCAACCTCAGCAGTTTTGTTACCGATAAATTTGATGTATTTGGTAAGCATTTTTAAGATCTTGCGCAGGCCTTTGGCTGTGAAATAAGGTTGTACAGGCAATTGGCTAAACATAAAACCGGCCTCTGCTTTTACATTTTCAATAAAATCCTGTTCATTGTGTGCGTCAAAAAGCAGGTAAGCCAATAGCTCCTTGTTTTCCTTTTTGTAGCGGGTAAGGCGTAAACATAATTCCGCTAATTGTTCTGCGGGGAGGTGTTGTAATTCTTTCTTTATCTGCTGTAATCCGTATGTAGTAATACTCATTCCTTAACCTTAAGCTTTATTTTCCTATTTTTGCGCACAATTATCAAATGCAGAAGAGCAAACTCACCCTATACATTTTTATAGCTTTGGTGCTGGGCATTATAGCCGGCTATACTTATAATGCTACCGTTATTAACAACATTAATACCAGGATAAGCGCTGCTGAGGTAAATATAAAAACATTGGATGAGCAAATAGCTGTTGCCAAAGATACTTCCACTGCAAATTTTAAAGCATTAAAGAAAGAACGTGCCGCACAAGCCACTATCCGTAAGGATGCCGATAAAGTGCGGGAAGATAAACTGGAAGTATTTACTATTCTTAGCGATGTCTTTCTGCGGTTGATAAAAATGATCGTAGCACCCTTGGTATTTACTACCCTGGTGGTGGGAGTTGCTAAAGTTGGCGATATTAAAGCTGTGGGCAGGATAGGTGGTAAGACTCTTTTATGGTTTTTAAGTGCCACACTGGTATCATTACTTTTAGGTATGATGCTGGTAAACTTCTTCCGCCCGGGCGAGGCTATGCATTTGCCATTACCTGATAGCCACCTGTCTACCGGGATACAAAAAACTGCCTTGTCACTGCGTGATTTTATTGGCCACGTTTTCCCCAAAAGTTTTGTTGAGGCTATGGCCAATAATGAGATATTGCAGATAGTGGTATTCGCGCTGTTCTTTGGGGTAGCTACGGCTGCCATTGGTGAAAAGGGTGATGTGGTAGTAAAGGCATTGGATGCTATTGCGCATGTGATATTGAAGATAACCGGTTATGTTATGCAACTGGCACCTTTGGCGGTTTTTGGTGCCATTACTGCCATCATAGCTAAACAGGGGCTGGGCATCTTGTCCACTTATGCAATTTTTATCGGCGAATTCTATTTCTCGTTGCTGTTATTATGGTTGGTGATCGTATTGGCCGGATTTGTTGTTTTAAAAGGTAGGGTATTCAACCTTATCAGCAGGATAAAAGATGCTATACTTATTGCCTTTAGTACCTCCACCAGTGAGGCTGCTTATCCCAAAGTATTGTTAGAGCTTGAGCGCTTTGGCTGCAAAGATAAAATTGTAAGTTTCGTACTGCCATTGGGATACTCGTTTAACCTTGATGGATCCATGATGTACATGACTTTTGCGTCGCTTTTTCTTGCGCAATCTTATAACATCCATCTTTCATTTCAACAGCAATTATCAATGCTGTTGGTACTTATGCTTACCAGTAAAGGTATAGCCGGTGTGCCGCGCGCCTCACTGGTTGTTATTGCAGGTACCGTAGCTATGTTCAATATTCCAGAAGCCGGCCTGGCGCTATTGATCGGTATCGACCCGCTTTTGGATATGGGGCGTTCTGCAACCAACGTTTTAGGTAACGCTATGGCTACTGCGGTTGTAAGTAAGTGGGAGGGAGAGCTTGGCCCGCAAGCTGAAGGAAATGTTGAACTGTAATTCAATAAATCAAAAATTCGATAATTATATAAAAGATGTCTAATAAAGCTAAGAAGATATTCCTTATCCTGAGTGTTGCAGTGCCGTTTATGCTTTATTGCGTGTATTACTATGGAATGATGGTTAAGAACGCGCCATATAAGTTTTCAGAATTTGAAGGACTGAAACTGGAGTATGGTTATAATGATAGCCTTTTGAATAAATATAATTCTATTACAGGCGATTATCAGTTTGTAAACCGACAGGACTCATTAGTGAGAATGCATATGAAGCTAAGCAAAGACGATTTGCTTTATCTTCATCGTAAAGCGGCAGAATTAGGTTTTTGGGATTTTCCATCAAATGAAACCAAGCAGGATGCTAAAACACGTTCCATGCGTTATATCATCGAATTTAAATATAAGCGTAAAACTAAACGCGTTGTTTTTGACGATGCTTACCAAGGTAACGATAAGCTTATTGATGCCAACCAAAGGCTGATAAAGGAGATACAGAGTAAACTCGATGACAATGAAGCAAGGCTAAGAAGTATTAATAAATAAGTTTAATTAGCCTCGCATTGCTATTTAAAATATTAATCTATATATTTGCACCTCAAAATTTAAAATAATAATTAACCAACAATGTACGCAATAGTAAGTATAGCCGGGCAACAGTTTAAAGTTGCAAAAGACCAGCAGATCTTTGTACACCGCTTACAGGGAGATGAAGGCGCTAATATTGAATTTGACAACGTGTTGTTAGCAGAAAACGAAGGTTCTTTCAAATTAGGTTCTGATTTAAAAGGCGCTAAAGTATCAGCTAAGATCGTGTCTCATTTAAAAGGTGATAAAGTAATCGTCTTCAAAAAGAAAAGAAGAAAAGGTTACAAAAAGAAAAACGGTCACCGTCAGCAATTCACCAAGATCGAGATCACTGGTATCACTTTATAATTAGATTTTAAACTTGCAGGAACTTTCCTGTTAAAAATATCAAGAAATGGCACACAAAAAAGGGGCCGGTAGTTCACGAAACGGCCGCGAATCGCATAGCAAACGTTTAGGTATCAAAATTTTTGGTGGTCAGCCAGCTATTGCAGGTAACATCATTGTTCGCCAGCGTGGTACCCAACACAACCCGGGCCTTAACGTAGGTATCGGTAAAGACCACACTTTATTCGCTCTTATTGACGGTAAAGTTGTATTCAAAAAGAAAGCTGATAACCGTTCATACGTATCAGTACTTCCTTTAGAAGAAGCACCAGTTGCTGAAGTAGCTGCTCCTAAAGCAGTTGAAGCACCAGCGGTTGAAGAAGCTCCAAAGGCTAAAAAAGCTGTTGCTCCAAAAGCAAAAAAAGAAGAAGCTGCTGACACTGCTGAAGAAGTAACCGCAGAGTAATCTTCAACTTACAGATAAAGAAAAGCCCCGGTCAAATTTGATCGGGGCTTTTTGTTATCATTGCGAGGAACGAGAGCGACGTGGCAATCTTAGAAAATAATTATAGTTACGAGTCAGATAGTTTGTTTACACGCTATTTGGATGATTACAGTAAATGTACTTGTCAGACTGTTAAAGGCTTTTTTTGTGTTCGACCAAACTCAGACTGAAAATGAGTTGTTATTCCAATACTACTTTCTTCAAATACCAACTATCAGGATCTATCGCAGGTATAGTTTTACTGCTAACCGTTTGGCCTTGCGGCGAAATCATCAGGCGGTGTTTGCCCTCATCAGTAACAACATCTACCGGCAGAGCCATATTGATGTTTTGTAATTTGATAATATAGCTGTCGCCGGGACGGGCTTTTACATCTATCTCGAGCTTGTCTGTAGTGCGCAGGTACATGTCAAACAAAGGTTTTAGCGATTGGCCATACGCTTTGCTGAAGTAATGTTCCACATCATCGGTTACGTTCTGGTGATCGTAAGTGAATTGCGGATCGGTAGCCAAGCCTTTTAATGTTTTAAAGAACAAGGTGTCGCCCATTACATAGTGGAGTGTATGCATAAAGAAGCCGCCCTTGCCGTAGATGTCGCTATTGTATGCCGATGCTTCATCGATGTCCTTACCCAGTACTATTGGCTGTTTGTTTTGAAAACCAAATGCTGATCTTTTAAAATGATCAATATACGCTTGCCGGCCTTCCAGGTCTAATATTGGCAGCGCATCGGCATAAGTATCGATCCCTTCATGTATCCAGTAATCGGCCCAGTCGCGGGCGGTAACTTTATTACCCCACCACTCGTGGCCAAACTCATGGAACATCAGCCAGTCAAAATCCTGTCCACCAACTTTTGTGTACCTGAATTTATTGCCATAAGCGTTCATGCTCTGGTGCTCCATACCAAGGTGTGGTGTTTCTACTATACCTAACTTCTCATTTGCCCACGGGTATTCGCCGAAATATTTTTCTTTAGCCTGCGCAGCTTTAATAACCATATCAACCAGGTGAGAACCCTGTATAGCATGTTCCTTTAATACATAGAATTGCACAGGGATAGTATTGCCTGCAACAGATCTGTATGAGCCTTTCGCAACTGTGTAATCGCCGGCGTTAAAAACCAGGCTGTAATTATTGATAGTATATTTGGTTTGCCAGTGGTAAGTAGCACTATTGCCTTTTTTACTTACACCTTTAAGTAAACCTGGGCCGGCAACTACAAGGTCTGACGGTACGGTGATGTACATATCTGCACCTTCATTAGGCTCATCGCTTGGATGATCTTTGCAGGGGAAATATATCTTGCCACCAGTTTGTTCTGCCGTAACCGCCAGCCACGGGTGACCGGTTGAGTCTTGCGTCCAGGTGAAACCATCGTCCCATGGTGGTCTTTTAGCTATGCGGGGCTTACCGCTGTAAATCACTTTTATAGCAGCCTTCCCGGCAGGAAGTTCTTTATTAAGGTTGATGGTGATCAAGCCGTTTTTGTGCTCGTACGGTTCTTTTTTGCCGTTTACCGCTACCTCGGTTACATGGAGAGAGTCCAGCAAATCAAGTACCAGCGTTTTGGTTGGCTGTTTCATGATCACGTCAACAGTGGTATTACCATCGATAGATCTTTGTTGAAAATTGCAACTGACTGCAATATTATAATGGCGAACATCCATTATAGCTTGTTCGGGCTTTAGTTTACCGCCGGATGTTTGGGCACCGGCATTAAAACAAAATGCGCTTAAGCCAAAAGCAAAAACGCATGTAAGTAGATTTTTCTTCATTGTGTTTATAATCAATACTCCCTAACCAACAACCCATCCGCAAAATCTCGCAGGTATTGTTTGTTTTCTTCCGGGAGATTCAGTTTATCTAAAGCGGAAAAGGCCTTGTCTGCATAGCTGTGCATTTCGGTTTCTGCATAATGGCGGATGTTGGCCTTGTTGTAGATAGCCGTAACTGCAGCAACTTTTTCTGCGGCATCGAAAGTTTTATAAGTAACCCATTGGTCAAGCTCCTGTGCATCGGTTCCTTCAACCAGTTCAAGTGCTTTGATCAATAAGTAAGTCTTTTTGTTGGAGATGATGTCGCCGCCTACTTGTTTGCCAAATTTCTCCGGGTCACCGTAAACATCCAGTATATCATCCTGCAACTGGAAAGCGATACCTAAGTTAATGCCGAAATCAGAAAGCAGTTCCGCATCCCTAACATCCGCATTCCCTATTAACGCACCGATCTTGAGCGCGCCACCCAACACCACAGCCGTTTTCAGGCGAATCATATTAATGTATTCCTCTATGCTGATATCGATCTTTGTTTCGAAAGTCATATCCAACTGCTGGCCTTCGCAAACACCAACGGCGGTATCATTGAAAATATCCAGCACCGTGCGTAGAATATTTTCACGCACCTGCATCATCAGCTTATAACCTTCAATAAGCATTACATCGCCCGAAAGGATGGCTACATTGCTGTTCCATTTCTCATGAACAGTGGTTTTACCTCTGCGTTTTGGTGCATTATCCATAATATCATCATGCATCAGCGTGAAGTTATGGAACACCTCAATAGCAAGGGCAGGGGGGAGTGCTTCGTTAACATCGCCCCCAAACAGATCGCAGGCCATTAACAAAAGGGCAGGGCGCATTCGCTTTCCACCTAATGCAAGTATATATTGGATAGGCTCGTATAATTCCGCCGGATATGCGGGGAATTTCAGATCGGCTACGGAATTGGCAATCAGCGATTGCAGCTCGTCGAGTTGTCTCATTCAGGGCGTGATTGGTGAGTAGTTAGTGGTGGGCAATTTATTCTGCCACCACTAAGTCACTAAATCATTTATAAAATATTATTCGTTATCAGGGTAAAGTCAATCTGTTTTTTAGTCAGGTCCACACTTTTTACCTTTATTTTTACCTCATCACCCAGCTGATAGATCTTCTTTTTACGCTGGCCAATGATGGCATAGTTCTTTTCGTCTAAGGTATAAAAATCGTCGGTAATATCGCGCAGACGTATCATTCCCTCACATTTATTTTCAGTCAACTCCACATACATACCCCATTCGGTTACGCCGGAGATGATACCGGTAAACACATTGCCTACCTGGTCGCGCAGATATTCGGCCTGTTTGTATTTAACAGATGCGCGTTCCGCATCGGCAGCACGTTTCTCCATTGCCGAACTGTGCTTACATAATTCCTCATAATGTTCTGCATTGGCGCTTTTGCCACCATTAAGGTAGTGAAACAGCAGCCTGTGCACCATAACATCAGGATACCGTCTTATCGGTGATGTAAAATGCGTATAATGCGAGAATGCCAAGCCGTAATGGCTGGTGGTCTTAGTGGTATAAATGGCCTTTGCCATTGAACGGATAGCCAAATGTGTAAGCACATTCTGCTCCTTTTTCCCCTCCACATCCTCCATTAGGTAGTTGAGCGATTTAGCGATCTCTTTATCCGATTTGGTGTTGATCTTGTAACCAAACCTTGCTGCGAATTGTGCAAAACTATTTAAGGCATCGGGCTTGGGCGAGTCGTGTGCGCGGTAAACAAAGGTATATTTATTTTTGCCTTTGCCCATTTTGCTCACATGCTCGGCAACTTTACGGTTGGCTAACAGCATAAAGTCTTCAATCAATTTATGGGCATCCTTACGTTCCTTTACGTAGACTCCGATAGGTTTGCTATTCTCGTCCAGCTTAAACTTAACCTCGGTGGTTTCAAAGCTTATGGCACCAGCTTTAAACTTACGGTCGCGGAGTTTGTGGGCCAAAGCATTAAGTTTTAGTATTTCTTCAGTATAATCGCCTTGTTGGGTTTCTATTACATCCTGAACTTCCTCGTATGTAAAACGCCTGTTAGAGTGTATCACTGTTTTGCCAAACCATTCGTTATGTATGTTGGCTTCTTCATCCAGCTCAAAAACAGCGGCAAAACACAGTTTATCCTCATTAGGCCGCAGCGAGCATAATCCGTTTGATAATCGCTCCGGCAGCATGGGGATTACCCGGTCAACTAAATAAACAGATGTGCCGCGCTCGTAAGCTTCTTTATCCAAAGCGGAGTCAGGGATGATGTAATGTGCTACATCGGCAATGTGCACTCCAACTTCGTAATTGCCATTATCCAGTTTTTTAAAGGATAATGCATCATCAAAGTCTTTAGCATCAAATGGATCTATAGTAAAGGTAAGCACTTCCCTAAAATCGCGTCGACGAGCAATTTCCTCTTCCGAGATCACATCCTGAATTTCTTCTGCCTCATGCTCAACTTCGGCGGGGAAGCTAAGTGGAAAGCCATACTCAGCCAAAATTGCATTCATCTCGGTATCGTTCTCGCCCTGCTGGCCCAATACATATTTAATGCGCCCAACAGGGTTTTTAGCTCCGGCAGGCCAGTCGGTTATTTCTGCCACCGCTTTAATGCCGTTCTTGGCTCCGTTAAGCTCGGATAATGGGATGAAGATATCATGCATCATTTTCCTGTCATCAGCCAGGAAAAATGCGTAGTGTTCTGATAAACGCACCACGCCGGTAAACTCCATTTTGTGGCGTTTAAGTATCTCTATGATCTCACCCTCTTTGCGTTTACCACGGCTTTTGGCATACACATAAACCTTAACCCTGTCGCCATTTAATGCATTACGCAATTTGCGTGGTGCAACGTAAATGTCGCTTTCGAACTCGTCATCGGTAACAATAAATGCGGAGCCATCGTTGGTAAGATCAACTTTGCCTTCAACAAAGGTTTTCAATTCAAGCAATTGGAACTTGCCAGGAGATATTTCTTTCAGCACCCCTTTAAAAGTTTCTTCGTCAAGGATATCATTGATAACGGCCCGTGCCTCGGGGTCGCGCACGTTTAACTTAGCAGATACCTGTTTATAATTAAGGGGCGTATTGCCGTTTTGCTCAAAAATGTCTAACACCATTTGTGTTAGCACCTGGTCTATAGACGATTTATTTTTCTTTTTCTTTTTTGACATAGATGGTTGTTGCGCTAAGATACTAATCGTATCCGCTAAAAATTACAATGCAAACATAACAGTTTTGAAATGCCTATTGTTAGCGTTACCGGTAACTTAATATGAACTCAATGAGCCGCCAATCATAGATATTTTGTAAAAGCCGAAAATTGCATACTTTTAAACAGCAATGGAAGCAAAAAATAACCCTAAAACCATACGCGCCTGGGCCATGTTCGATTGGGCAAACTCGGCGTATAATCTTGTTATCACATCAACTATTTTCCCTGCATATTATGTAGCCATCACGCAAAATGAAGCTGCCGGGAACAAGGTTAGCTTTTTTGGGATGAGATTTGTTAATACAGCGCTTACGGATTACGCGTTAGCAACCGCATACCTGATAATGGTTATCCTGTTGCCGGTTTTAAGCGCAGTAGCCGATTATAGGGGTAATAAGAAGATATTTATGCAATTCTTTACTCTATTAGGTTCTTTAGCGTGCTGTGGGTTGTTCTTTTTTAAAGCATCTACGTTAGAGTTAGGTGTAATTTGTTTTGCTTTAGCGGCTATTGGTTACAGCGGTGGCTTCGTTTTTTACAATTCCTACCTGCCTGAGATAGCCAGCATCGATATGCAGGACAAGGTAAGCGCTAAGGGTTTTACTTTTGGTTATATCGGCAGCGTTTTGTTACAATTGGTATGCTTCGCGTTTGTATTGAAGCCTGAAATATTCGGGATAATTGACAAATCTTTACCCGCCCGGCTTTCGTTTCTATTGGTTGGCGTATGGTGGATAGGGTTTGCCATGATACCGTTCAGCGTTTTACCCAAAGGCAGCCCCAACGCGCAGTCACATCATAAAAACATTATTAAAGGCGGGTTTAAGGAGTTAGGCAAAGTATGGCATAAGGTAAAAAACATGCCCTTGCTCAAACGCTTTTTACCATCGTTCTTTTTTTACTCCATGGGGGTGCAAACCATTATGCTGGTGGCTACTGGCTTTGCTGCCAAAGAATTAAAGATGGAAACATCGGCCTTGATATCCATTATCCTCATTATCCAATTGGTGGCCATAGTAGGGGCAACGCTGATGTCGCGCCTATCAGATAAATATGGCAACGTAAGGGTGCTGATATTTGTCGTTTTGATTTGGATAGGTGTTTGCATAGCTGCCTATTTTACTACCACCTCAACTCAATTTTACATCATCGCGGTAGTAGTGGGACTGGTAATGGGGGGTATACAATCGCTTTCCAGATCAACTTATTCCAAATTTTTACCCGAAAATATCAGCGATACTGCATCCTTTTTCAGTTTTTATGATGTAACTGAAAAGCTGGCCATAGTAGGAGGCCTGTTCAGTTTTGGTTTTGTTGAAGAACTCACAGGAAGCATGCGAAACTCAACCTTAATTTTAGGAACATTCTTCGTCATCGGGCTGTTGCTGTTGTTTTCATTGCTAAAAACCGAGAAAATTTTAAAGAAAAATGCGGAATTTAGCGCCAGCTAATTTTTACCAATGACCGTTGATCTGTTTATACCGTGTTTTGTTGACCAGTTATACCCCGAAACCGCTTTTAATACTGTAAAGGTGCTGGAGAAAGCCGGTTGCACGGTTAACTATAATCCGGAGCAAACCTGTTGCGGTCAACCTGCATTTAACTCCGGTTTTTGGGATGATGCAAAAACTATCGGAAGCAAATTTCTGTCGGATTTTAAGGAAGATAGTGTAATTGTTTCACCATCTGCCTCATGCACCGGCATGGTACGTAATTATTATAATGATTTGTTTACCAATACCACCTCACATAATAAATGCCGGAACATACAAGGTAACATTTATGAACTGAGCGATTTCCTGATAAATATACTACAGTTTGACTATTTCGGCGCCGAACTTGACGGGCGGGCGGTATACCATGATAGTTGCGCTGGTTTGCGTGAATGCCATATTAAAGAGGAACCACGTAAGCTGCTTGAAAAAGTGCACGGCCTGGAGCTTGTTGAACTGCAAGCCGGCGAAACCTGTTGTGGTTTTGGTGGTACTTTTGCTGTAAAGTTTGATGCTATATCTACCGCTATGGCCCAGCAAAAAGTTGATAATGCAATAGCTGCAGGAGCAGAGTACATTATCTCCACAGATGCTTCCTGTTTGCTGCATTTGCAAGGGTATATTGATAAAAACAACATCCCTTTAAAAACCATGCACATTGCCGATGTACTGGCAAACGGATGGGGAAATGTATAATAATGATAAAGACTATTTCTTTAAGCTTTTTGTAACCCCGTTAAAGCTCGTACGATAAACCTTTTTCAGGAATAGATACCCTGTAACCATCGGTTTCCAAAGTTTCTGCCAGCGCCTGCATCGCACTTGTTTCCCCATGTACTAGATAAACGCCTTTGAGTTTATCGGGATCCTGTGATCTAACATTATTCACCAGATCTTCATGGTCGCCGTGGGCACTCAACACATCGGTTTTTTTAATGGTAGCATAAACAGCAAGGTCGCGGTCTTTAATATGCACAATAGGGTCGCCGCGGAGTAAGCGATGACCCAACGTGCCCTTTGCACAGTAGCCAATGAAAAGAATGGTGCAATAATAATTTTGAATATTATAGAATAAATGATCCTGTATACGGCCACCCTCCAGCATACCTGCTGATGAAATAATAATGCACGGTTCAAAATAATTAGATACCTGCCTGCTGTCTTTCAAAGTCTCCACATAGGTAAGGTTGTCAAAATCAAACTCGTCGCCCTGCGTGTTATAAAACTCCTGAGCTTCTGGGTTAACATGGTTGTGGTGCTTACGATAGATCTGCGTAGCCATACTTGCCATAGGGCTATCTACAAAAACCTTAACCGGCGGCAAAGCGCCGCTGCTAAAAATCTTATTTAATACAAAAACCAGCGACTGCGTACGCCCAATACTAAACGCGGGTATAATTAATCGGCCTTGTTCCTTAATACAAACCTTATCTATGATCTCTTCAAGCGTTTCCTGCACACCTTTGCCTTTACTGTGGTTACGGCCTCCATACGTTGCTTCAGATACCAGGTAATCAACTTTTGGTAAAGGCTGTGGATCATTAAGTACAGGGTAGCCTTTGCGGCCAATATCACCGGTAAAAGCAATTGTTTTTTCTACACCCTCGTCGTTTACTTTTAACACGACGCCGGCAGCGCCAAGCAAATGCCCTGCTGGTACAAAGGTTATTTCAATATCGCCGGTTATTTTAAATGGCTTGTTAAAGTTGATGGTGATGAAGCGCTCAACGGTATCCATTACGTGCTTTTGCAAGTACAGGGGTTGCGGGCCGCTGCTGCTGTGTTTATGTCTGCGGCGATGCTTGTTGCCTTTTTGAGCTTTTTGCAGGAAAATATTCACCGAATCCATCAACAATAGCTCTGTCAGATCAGCCGTGGGTGGGGTGCACAATATCTGCCCGTTAAAACCCATCCGTACAAGCGTTGGTAAGTTACCGGTATGATCTATATGGGCGTGCGTAAGTATCACCACGTCAATATCTTCCGGCCTGAAGCCGAAATCTTCGTTGATCTGCATGTTGTGGTCTTTCTCATAATCCAGTCCACAATCAATCAAAAGCTTATATTGGCCAACCTGCAGCAAGTGCATGCTGCCGGTTACCTGCCGGGCCGCCCCGTGTATAGTTAGTTTCATTTAGTCTTAGTTCATGGGTAGTAGTTCATAGATGATAGCTATTTTCCAACTATGATCTATGAACCATCAACTTTAAGCTTAAAAATTAAGCATTCTCAAATTGCAACTGGCTCAAATACCGGTATAAGCCCTTCTCGTTGGCTATTAACTCCCGGTGGTTGCCGCTTTCCACAATGTTACCTTTTTCCAGCACAATAATTTTATCGGCTTCGCGAATGGTTGATAAACGGTGTGCTATGATGATAGAAGTACGGCCTTTCATGAGTACCTCAAGTGCTTCTTGCACCAAGCGTTCAGATTCTGAATCCAGGGAAGAGGTGGCTTCGTCTAATATGAGGATAGCCGGATTTTTAAGCAGGGCTCTTGCAATGGCAATGCGCTGGCGCTGTCCTCCTGAAAGCTTTACACCACGCTCGCCCACTACAGTTTCATACCCTTCAGGAAAACCGGTAATAAAACTATCGGCGTTGGCTTTTTTAGCGGCGGCAATTATTTCCTCGCGCGATGCATTCAATTTACCATAGGCGATATTTTCCGCTATGGTGCCGCCAAATAGCAATACATCCTGTGGAACAATAGCTACCTGGTTACGGATATCGGTAAGCGCATATTCACCGGCATCAATACCATCGAATTTTATACTACCGGTTTGCGGATGATAAAATTGCAATATTAAAGCAGCCATAGTTGATTTACCTGAACCGCTCGGGCCAACAATGGCTACTTTTTGCCCTGCGTTTGCAGTAAAGGAAACATCCTTTAATACAGTTATTTCAGAGCGGGATGGATAAGCAAATTCAACACCATTGAATTCCAGATTGCCATTGATGTGTTTTTTAATGGCGTTATCTTCAACCTTTATAGAAATGTCTTCGCCTTTTTCGTCCAGTATCTCTAAAACACGTTCACTGGCGCCTACAGCTTTTTGGATGTTGGCATACAATTCAGGAAAACTACCCATAGCCGCGCCAACAAAAATAGAGTACAAAATAAAAGTAGTAAGGCTGCCTACAGAAAGCTCATGCTGGTGAACTAATACTGAGCCATACCATATTACACCTACAATAGCCCCAAACAAACAAAAAACGATAAATGACGCAAATATGCCGCGATATACTGCGCCTTTAACCGCTATTTTTACCACTTCGCGCAGGTTTTTATTGTAACGGCCAGCTTCAAAAGCCTCATTTACAAAGGCCTTAACGTTTGCAATACCCTGTAAAGTTTCTTCAATAATGGTATTTGATTCAGCCAGTTTATCCTGCGCCTGCCTGGATAAGTTACGAATAAAACGCCCAAAAAACACCGCTACAACAATAAGTACTGGTAGCATTAGCAGCAGAGCAAGGGTTAGCTTAAAAGATACTATAGTTAATAGCGTAATACCACCTATTAGCAAAACCAATTGCCTTATTATCTCGGCAAAAGTAGTGGTCATGGTATCCTGTATCTGTGAAAGGTCAGCAGAAATACGACTATTTAGTTCCCCAACCCGACGGTTGGCAAAAAAGTTCATAGGTAGAGTAACCAACTTAAAATAGGTGTCGCGGCGTATATCTGCCAATGCCCTTTCGGCTACCTGCACAAACCAAACTACCCTAAAGAAGGATACAAAAGCCTGCACAAATAATATGGTAAATGCCAATAAGCCAATAGCATTGATAGTAGGAGGTAGAAAAGCATACTTCTGTTTACCCTGCGCGGCATCGATCAGCGCGCCCAAAAGTGAGGGAAATGCTAAACCGGTAAGGCTGGAAATAAATAAAAAAATAATGCCGGCAATAAATTTACCCTTATACGGCCTTAAATAAGAAATAAGCTTGGCGATACGCTTTAAGCTATCCAGATTTATTTTTGCTTTGGGTAATTCCGCTTCCGCCTTACTGCCACTATTCAGTCGTCCTCGTGCCATGTATTAAATTAATGTATACGAAGGGACAAAATTACACCTTTGTTTTCCTTTTAACGATAAACAGCGGTAAAATTAACGTAAAGGTGAGAACAATCACTTTAGTTGAAAAACGATGGTAACTGTTGGATGTGGGCATTCTGAGCTGCCAGTTTAGGATGTATATTACCCGGCGCCATTAATCGGCTAATGCGTAAACCTCGTTATGTATAATTTACGCTATATTTATATTGTAATTACAATTAAAAGTCGTTATCATGAATATCGTATCATTCCCCAAAAAAATCAGTTATTTTTTATTGGCTGGGTTGCTGATCATTTCCTTTACGCTTCTACTTGGCCAGTTTACAAAATTACCGGATTTTGCGAGAGGGGCTCTGATGGGGGCAGGTATAGGGATGGAAATAATTGCTATAAACAGGCTTGCTGTTTATAAGAAAAAATTGAGTATTACTGAAAATCGATAATTACGCTATCACCAATATTCAGGCCCAACAAGCCGCTGGCGTTGCCTTTATTTATAGCTATCTCTAAATGGTCGCTGATCCCGAACAGGCAAAGTTTTTCGCCCTCGGGCACCTCATTATAATGCCAGCTTAACTGGCTAATGGTTTCGTTACGTTTGAAGTAAAGCACAAACCGGCGCCCCTGCTGTACTTTGTTAAAAAATTCTTTGGTAATATTTGTAATCACATTCTGGAATGAGTCTACATATATCACAACTCCTTTGATCAGGTTTTTTTCTATAACCGGCTGCAGGTTCATCTTATTCTCAACACCAGGTACGGGTAGCCCAATTTCTGCCAGGCTGCCGCCATTTGCCAGGTGGCAGGCGGCTTTAACAAAAATGTCGGCTAACGGGAAGTGCAGAAACTTAAGGTCCTGCATAATGTTGATCTCAACAATTTCATCAGGCCCACTATCAAACATCAATGAAAAAATGCCATTATCGGCACCCACAAAATAGTGGTTATTGTGTTTTATTGCGAGGTAACGGGTATAGTTACTGTATACTGTATCAATACCAATTAAATGTACGGTACCCTCGGGAAAGTAATGGTAACTATTCTTTAAAATAAATGCGGCCTGCTGAACATTAAAGGCCTGTACATTGTTAGTAATATCAACAATATTAGCTGTTGGCAACAACTTATAAATACTACCTTTAAGGGCAGCCTGATAAATATCTTTATCGCCCAGGTCAGTAGTTAAAGTTATAATTGCCATTAATTTTATAAATATTTATTGCTAATCTTGTACTGCATTTAAAGGTGCAAATATTCAATTTTTAATTCATAAAAATTCGCAACTCAATAAAAAACACCAAGTATTGAACGAGCTAAAACTATCCATTGAACAAATAGATCCGGCGGTATTGTGGGGGCCCAATAACGATCATTTTGAGATCATAAAAAAACAATACCCTAAGCTTAAAATAGTTGCGCGCGGCAGTGAGGTTAAAGTACTGGGCGATGAAAACGAATTAAATATTTTTCAGGAAAAATTTAATGCCCTGGTACAACACCTTGAAAAATATGAGAGCCTTAATGTAAATGATGTTGAACGTATACTTGGTGCCAGGCCAACGGCAAACGCTACAAATACTGCTGAAAGCGGAACAGATAAGTTTGCCAGTAGCGAAGTAATTGTTTTTGGCCCTAACGGGATAATGGTTAAGGCACGTACGCCTAACCAGCGCCGTATGGTAGATAGCCTTGCCAAAAGCGATATTTTGTTTGCTATAGGCCCTGCTGGTACGGGTAAAACCTACACCGCTGTTGCATTGGCCGTACGTGCGCTGAAGAATAAAGAGATCAAACGTATCATCCTTACCCGCCCTGCGGTTGAGGCGGGGGAGAACCTCGGCTTTTTACCCGGTGACTTAAAGGAAAAGATTGACCCATACCTGCGCCCGCTTTATGATGCGCTTGATGATATGATACCGGCCGAAAAGCTTAAGCTATACTTGGAGAACCGAACCATAGAGATTGCCCCGCTGGCATTTATGCGCGGCCGTACGCTTGACAATTGCTTTGTGATCCTGGATGAGGCGCAAAACGCTACGGACATGCAGTTGAAGATGTTCCTGACACGTATGGGGCCATCAGCTAAGTTTATTGTTACAGGCGACGTAACACAGATTGACTTACCCAAAAAGCAGCAGTCGGGCTTGTACACTGCACTACGTATTTTAACCGATATAAAAGGAATTGATATTGTTTACCTGAGCGGAGAAGACGTTGTGCGCCACAAACTGGTAAAACGTATTTTGGAAGCTTACGGAGATATACAGTAATAGAAACAAAGACTTTTAGAGACAAGAACCAAGACAGGAACTTATCTTGTTTCTTGGTTCTTGTCTCTTGATTCTAACAGAAATGAACGCTATAAAAGAAACTCATTTTAATTTTAAAGGACAAACAGCCTTTTACAAAGGCAAGGTGCGCGATGTTTACACCATAAAAGACCAGTATCTGGCTATGGTGGTTACCGACCGTATTTCGGCATTTGATGTGGTGCTGCCTGAGCCTATACCTTACAAAGGACAGGTGTTGAACCAAATTGCCGCGAAGTTTTTGGAAGCCACTTCAGACATTGTACCTAATTGGGTAATATCTGTTCCTGATCCGAGTGTAACTATTGGCCGTATATGCGAGCCATTTAAGGTTGAAATGGTTATACGTGGTTATTTGGCGGGCCATGCCGCTCGCGAGTATGCTGCAGGCAGGAGAGAGGTTTGTGGTGTAAAGCTTCCAGAAGGTTTAAAAGAAAATGACATACTTCCCGAGCCAATAATCACCCCAACAACAAAAGCTGCTATTGGGCATGATGAGGATATTTCCCGTGAAGAAATTTTAAAACGTGGCATTGTTAGCGAGGCTGATTACAACCAGCTGGAGCAATACACTCGCGCTTTATTTAAAAGAGGAACAGAAATAGCTGCTGACCAGGGACTTATATTGGTTGACACGAAGTATGAATTTGGAAAAGTAGGGGATACCATTTATTTAATTGATGAGATCCATACGCCGGATTCGTCGCGTTATTTTTATGCGGATGGATACGAGGAGCGCCAGCAAAATGGTGAACCCCAAAAACAACTCTCCAAGGAATTTGTTAGAAAATGGCTTATCGAGAACGGTTTTCAGGGGAAAGATGGCCAGCAGATACCAGAGATGACCAAAGAGATCGTTGATTCCATATCACAACGTTACATAGAATTATATGAGAAAATAACCGGTGAAACTTTTGTTAAGCCCGATCAGGAAAATGTGATTGATAGAGTAGAAAAGGCCATTAATGCAGCTATTAGCAGGCTCTAACTCATTTAGCGATAAAATTTATATCTTAGCTTTTTAAATAAATTCAAATGAAATATACGGTTGATAAGCACGAGAAATATGTATTGATCAAGCTTAACGAATCAAAACTAAACTCACTGGTAACCCCCCAGTTAAAATCAGAATTGATCCTTATCAATACCGAGGGGCAGCGTAATATTATTCTTGATCTTTCTCAGGTAAAGTTTGCTGATTCATCAGGCCTTAGTAGTTTACTGGTAGGGCACAGGTTATGCAAAAATGCAAACGGGTCATTTATCCTTTGCGGTTTAAGCGAGGCTGTATCACGTTTGGTAACAATATCTCAATTGGACAACGTGTTGACCATTGTGCCTACATGTGAAGAGGGGATTGATCTCATCTTTATGGAAGAGATAGAAAAAGAATTGAAGAGAGAGGTAAAATAATAATCTGTTTAACCCGGTATGAAGTTTGAAGTTACAATACTGGGCAGCAGCTCTGCAACCCCAATTTTTAATCGGAATCCTACCGCACAGGTAGTGAATGTAAACGATAAGCTTTACCTTATTGACTGTGCGGAGGGCACGCAGCAGCAAATGATGCGATTTGATGTAAAACCCAGCCGCATTGATCATATTTTCATCAGCCACCTGCACGGCGATCACTATCTGGGCTTGATAGGGTTGTTATCATCCATGCACCTTAATGGCCGTAAAAAAGGACTAAAACTTTTTTGTCCTGCTCCGTTAAAAGAGATCATAGAAATACAACTTAAATACTCTGAAACTACGCTCAATTATCCTATTGAGTACGTATTTACTGATCCTTCGCAAAAAGCCCAGATATTTGAGAACCAGGATATTTGTGTAGAAACTATACCGCTTGACCATCGCATACCCTGCACCGGTTTTTTGTTTAGGCAAAAAAAGCGGATGCGTAAACTGATAATGGAACGCGTGGAGGAAATTGGCATACCTGTTCCTTACTATACATCCATTAAAAAAGGGCTTGACTATGAGGCGCCAGATGGCACCATTTACAAAAATGATCTGCTTTCCATGGCCCCGTCGCCTCCTAAAAGTTACGCTTACGTATCTGACACAAAGTACAACCCACAATATTTTAAACAGATCAATAATGTAACTGTGCTTTATCACGAAGCTACCTTTATGCATGATATGCTGGACAGAGCAAATCAGACGCATCACACAACTGCATTGCAAGCTGCTCAAGTTGCTAATGAAGTAAATGCTGAAAGGTTGTTGATCGGGCACTTTTCTGCCCGTTACAAAACGCTTAATGAACTTTTGGAAGAAGCACAAAGTGTTTTTCCTGCCACAGAACTTGCCACAGAGGGTAAAACGTTTGTGATTAGTGAATGATAATAGGGGTCAGAGATCAGTTAATTGAAGATTAGTTCTAAATGAAATGAAAAAGGTTAGAATTTTCATCCTAACCTCTAATCTCTATTCTCTGATTAACTAATTAATCTCCCTTTTTACCGAATACAGAAAAGTGTACATAACGGCTCGGATGCGCTTTAATATCAATGAAAAGGTTATTAAGGTTTGATGAGGCGGCTGTGAGGTTGTCGTACATTTTGGTATCATTCATTAATAAGCCAAGCGAACCATCTTTACTGTTGATCTTTGCCATAGTAGCTTGCAGATCAGCAGTGGCTTTATTGGCGTTTTCCATCGTTCCTTTTATATTGGAATTGGCAAGATCGGTACTAAATCTTTCAAAATTAGAGGATATGCCATTTAACTTGGCTGTACTTGTTTTCAGGTTTGCCGACACCGCTTCAGCATTGGTCATAATACCATTGATATGGCTGCTTTGCGCGCCAACTATAGCGTCTATCTTTTTGGTAGTCCCTTCAAGTGTTTGTAAGGAATTGGCAATACTGGTAAAGCTTTTATCAACATTTGCTTGGAAACGAGGATTCATGATATGGTTAATTGAAGCCAGGGCCGAGTCTACCTTTGAGATCAAAACTTCAGCTTTCTTTTGGATCGGTTGTAAGCTTTCCGCCAAGCTGCCTTGTATGTCCGCGCGTAGCGTATCCGTATTATCGGCGTACTTGCTACTGTTGCCTAATTCAAATACAATGGCTTTGCCGCCCAATAGGTCGGTACTTTGTAATTTAGCCAGTGTATTGTCAGGTATATTATACTTTTTATCTACTTTGAACTCCACAATAGTGCGGCCATCGGGCTGTAACTCCATTTTTGATACGCGGCCAATTTGAAAACCGTTTACTAATATGGGTTTAGAAATAGTTAAGCCCTCAACGCTACGGTATATAGCATAAAATTTATTAGAGCCTGAAAAAACATCGTTACCCTTTAAAAAGCTGTAACCCAATATCAATACCGTTATAGCAACAGCTGTAAGAGCGCCTATTTTAGTTTCGTTAGAAATTTTCATAAGTAGTAAAAATAAGTATTAGTTTGCCGCAGATGTACCTTCCATCTGGTTTTTATATTTAGTAATGGCCCGTACAATGGAGTTAACAATCTCAGTTTGCCCGGCTTCTGAATTTAAATATCGTTCATCGTCCGGGTTATTGATGTATCCGGTTTCCACCAGTACGGATGGCATAGCAGCATGGCAAAGTACATAAATACTCTGTTCGCGCAAGCCTTCGCTACGCCTTCCGTCAACCTGAACAATTTCTTCGTTAATTAAGTTTGCAATATTTACACTTTGCTTTCTGAAACGGCGCTTAAATTCATTGGTAAGTATAATTACAACAGGGTCGTTAGGGTCCAATCCACCACCATCAAGTTCAGTTTCATTTTCTACCTGGTTGGTTTTTATTTCATTTTCAGCCTCGGTTGTTCGTTTTAGTCCGTAGATCAAAAATAAAGTCCCCTTACCTGATCGGTCAGCCACCCTCACGTTACGGTATCTTGGCCTACGGGCGGTGCCGCCTACACGCTCTCTTATCACCCTGTCAGGTAATGAATTACAGTGTATGGATATAAAAAGGTTCCCCTTATTTTCATTAGCGATCTGTGCGCGTCGTTCAAATGATACATCTTCCTCAGTAGAGCGCGTTAAAACAGCCCTTACTCCAGTTATATCTTTTTCAATGGCCTTTTGCAATTTTAGTGCGATGGCCAACGTTACATTTCTTTCCGTAGAAAAAGTACCATCGGCCCCGCGTGAATAATGTCCGCGCGGTGCATTTTCCGCTTTAACACCATGCCCGGCATCAATAATTACGGTGCTGAGCTTAAAGCCGGCAACGGTAGTATCAACAGAAGTATTTTTATTGGATTTTATAGCTTTGAACGAAAATAATGGAAAGCAGATGAGCAGCGCTAATGAACCAACAATCGCATTTTTCAACCTGTTCAATAGTTTATTTTTCATTATGTTTGGGGGCTGTTAACTGTACCCTGCAAAAATAGTATTCATAATCAATTTTGAAATTAGTTAGGCTTTTTTTTCTGCTTGCATTTGTACTGATAGTTAACATGATGGCTTCTGCAAAGCGGGGCTATCATCGCTTATCTATAAGGGATACCATTATCAAGCTTGATTCGATAAGAGATCAAAGGCTGATAAAGTATGGCAAAAAAGGAAAAGAAAAAGCAGCTAATGGGCGTGCTTCTAATGCGCCCAATGCTATAGTTGCCCGGGATACTACACCCGGTGCCGGTGGCTTAAAGTCTATTGTAAAATCTGTTGCAGAAGACTCTACCTTTGTTGATAACGATAACAAGATCACTTACCTGTATGGGAAAGCACGGGTAACTTATGAGGATTTTGAGCTCGATGCTGATTATATACGCGTTAATGAGAAAACCCATTTGATTTTCGCCCGCGGGTCAATTGATCCTAAAACGAAAAGATATGTTGGCCGCCCATTATCTAAGTCTAAGAACGAAAAGCCTATAGCGTCAGACTCCCTGATATTTGATTATCGCACTAAAAAAGTTAAGATATGGAATCCGGCCTCTGAACAGGAGGGTAATTATATATCCGGCGGGCAGGCGAAACGCCTTAATGAGGATGAAGTAGCTTATCGCGACGTTATCTTCAGTACCTGTAACCTGCCGTATCCCGAAACGCACTTTGGTGTGGTGATTACCAAAGGTATCGGGCAAAAAAAGCGTATTATTTCTGGTCCTGCATATCTGGAAATAGAAGGGGTGCCCTTACCAATTGGCTTGCCGTTTGGTTTTTTCCCGAAGCCGGATTCCCGTTCTTCTGGTGTAATCCTGCCATCGTTCGGTGAAGATCAAAAGCTTGGATTCTTTTTGCGCAACATGGGATATTACATGGCCATAAATGATAATATCGACCTTACTACTATGGCCACTTTGTATTCAAGAGGTTCCTTTGAGGTGAATACAAACGCGCGTTATCTCAAACGATATAAGTACGGTGGAAGCCTTACATTGAGCTATGGTTCGCATAATTATGGCCTTCCCGGTGACCCGGCGCAAAAGGATTTTAACATTGCGTGGAGCCATCAGCAAGATCCTAACGCTAATCCGGGTACAACGTTCAGCGCTTCGGTTAACGCAGGTTCATCTACATTTTACTCCAATAGTGTAAACCAAAGTAATTATAACCTGGAATCGCTCACGCGTAATACCCTGCGTTCAAGCATCACCTATGGTAAAACATGGGCAAACTCGCCATTTAACTTAAACGTGAGTTTAGGCCATAGCCAGGATCTGCAGCAGAAAACGGTAACTCTTGAGCTCCCAACTTTTAGCTTTAATATGGCTACATTAAGTCCGTTTGACTCTAAGGAGCGTGTTGGCGTGCAGAAATGGTACCAGAAAATAACGGTTGGATATAGCCTGGTAGGTACCAATAAACTGAATAATATACCTGAGTCGCAGCTGTTTAAATCAAATACTTTTTCAAAAAGGTTGCAAAGCGGTCTACAGCATACTGTACCTGTGGCATTCAATACTACCTTCTTGAAATATTTTCAGTTTAATACGGGTGGAACTTATACGGAACGTTGGTATCTGCAAAGTATCCGCCAGCGCTTTGACAGGGGAACTACAGCAGGGCAGGTGATTGCTATAAAAGATACTGTACCTGGTTTTTCGCGTAACTATGATTACAGCTTAAATGCAGGTTTCTCCACCAAGATATATGGCGTTATACCATTTAAAAAGGGAAACATCAAAGCCATACGCCACATCACTACGCCGCAAATAGGTTTTACCTACCGCCCAGATTTTGGCGACCCGAGTTATGGGTTTTATCAAACAGCGGTAAGCAGTGCCACGGTGCCTTATCCGTACTATGCCCAAAGATATTCCATATACGATGGTTTACCATATGGTGGTCCTTCAGCCGGAAAACAAGCAGGTATAAGTTTCTCATTAGATAATACGATAGAAGCCAAGGTAAAACCTAAAAGTACAGATACATCAGGCACGGATAGAAAGATACCTATATTACAGGGCTTAACCTTTTCTACCTTCTATAATTTTGCGGCTGACTCCCTTAAATTATCGCCTATTAATGTTAACGGACATACTTCTATATTAAATCAGAAGGTTAACATCAGTTTTGGTGGCACGCTTGACCCGTATGTAACGTTGGTACGCGATTCCATATCCAATGGTAATATACTAAAGTATGCCCGACAGATTAATCGATATACCTGGCAGGACGGCAGATTTCCTGTACTAAGAAATTTTAATTTCTCCATGAGTGCCAGTTTGAATTCGTCTACATTCCGGCCAAAAGCTGTACCGGCCCCTGGTACAACGCTACAAACCATGACGCCGGAACAAGCGCAACGTTTGGCACTTATTAATGGCGATGCCGGCGCTTATATAGATTTTAACGTTCCCTGGAATGTATCCCTTAACTATAGTTTCAATTATCAGAATAATATCATCAATACTTCATCTACCAATACTTTGATGATAAGCGGCGATGTAAGTGTCACTAAAAATTGGAAGGTGCAGTATAATACTACCTATGATTTAAAAGCGCGCAGGTTATCGGATGCTACATCGTTTGCCATATACCGCGATCTGCATTGCTGGGATCTTTCCATACAATGGCTGCCTTTTGGCTATTACAAATCATATAATGTTACTTTAAAAGTGAAGGCATCTATTTTACAGGATCTTAAACTGAGTAAAAGGAGCGATTACACTAATAACGCAGGCTTTAGATAAGAATATGCTGGCAGAAATTATAACCATAGGCGACGAAATTTTAATAGGGCAGATTGTTGATACCAACTCGGCCTGGATGGCGCAGCAGCTTAATTTAATAGGTATAAGAGTTAAGCAGATCTCGTCCGTTTCGGATGACCGCTCACATATACTGAAAGCCCTTGATGAAGCTGCTTCACGGGCAGATATTATTCTGATAACTGGTGGATTGGGGCCAACAAAGGATGATATAACCAAACAAACACTTGCTGAGTATTTTAAGGTACCGATGGTGCTGAACGAGGAGGCTTTAAATCTTGTGCTGGAGCGTTTTAAGCGTTACAACAGGCCCATGCTCGAGGTAAACCGTATGCAAGCACAGGTACCGCAGAATTGCGAAGTGCTGCAAAATTATAATGGTACGGCACCAGGTATGTGGTTTTATGAGGGCGGCAAAGTATATGTTTCAATGCCGGGTGTGCCGTTTGAAATGCAATACATGGTGCAGGAACAAGTGATTCCCAAATTAAAAACAGTTTTTAAACTCCCCGTTATCATCCACAAAACCATCCTTACAGCAGGAGAAGGTGAATCATACCTGGCCGAAAGGATAGCCGATATAGAAAGTGCGCTACCATCTCATATTAAACTGGCCTACTTACCCAAAATGGGGCAGGTGCGTTTACGTTTGAGCGCATATGGTGAGCATAAGGATTTCTTACAACAGCAAGTAGGCGCCTTTGCCGCACAAATTGTGGAACGTGTTAAGGACAATGTGATGGCTGAAGAAGATAAGCCCATAGAAAAAGTAGTGCTTGATGAAATGGAAAGCAGGCATTTAACCCTTTCTGTTGCCGAAAGTTGTACTGGTGGATATTTCTCACATCAAATTACACAGCATGCCGGTTCTTCGTCTGTTTTTTTAGGTGGCGCTGTCACGTACTCTAACCAGTTAAAGGAAGATATATTAGGCATCAGCAAGGAAACGCTTTACCAATATGGCGCTGTGAGTGAGCAAACTGCTACAGAAATGGTTGAAGGGGCGTTACGCCAGTTTAAATCAGATTATGCTGTCGCGATAACCGGGATTGCAGGCCCGGGCGGGGGCTCGGAAGAAAAGCCTGTAGGTACTGTATACGTTGCGGTGGCAAATGCAAATAAAACTGTTGTAAAGAAATTCACATTTGGTAATAAACGTGTGCAAAACATTGAGCAGAGTGCTGTAAGGGCATTTTTTATGTTGAATACTTTACTAAAAGAAACTACAACTTAACGGTTGAATTACCTAATTTTGGTCATCGAACTATAGTTTTGCTTATGGCCAAATACCAATTATTACTGCCTAAAATGGGGGAAAGCGTTGCAGAAGCAACGATAATCAAATGGAATAAAAAACCAGGCGATTATATTGAAGCAGATGAGGCAGTTATGGAAATCGCTACTGATAAAGTAGATTCAGAAGTTCCATCGCCGGTGTCCGGAAAGCTGGTTGAGCAGCTTTGCAAAGAGAATGATGTGGTACAGGTTGGTGCTGTAATAGCTGTAATAGAAACAGAAGCGGGAGAAGAAAATTTTAACGATCAAGCATCGGCAGAGCCTGTTATTGAAAATACGGTAACCGAAGCGCCAGAAACAGAAGCCACTCCGAAGGAAACAAAAAAAGAAGAAACTGAAGTACATGCCGTAGAGGTACCTGGCATTAGTCAACTGGCTGAAAGGGATGAGCCGATTGTAACCGGCGTAAAATATGAGAACCGTTTTTACTCGCCTTTAGTTAGAAACATTGCTATGCAAGAGGGCATTAGTAATGACGAGCTCGACCGTATACCCGGAACAGGCGCGGAATGCCGTTTAACCAAAGATGATCTGCTTGAGTACCTGAACAAACGCGGTTATCAGCCATCAAAAACTTACGGGCAACCATCTACAACTCAATCCGGGCATCACAATACTGAAACAACACCACAACCGGCCCCTGTTCATAGCCAGCAACAAGTGCAGCCCGCCCAGGAAATAACCAAAGAAAAGCCTGATAACGATAATACGAAACAAGCTGTTGAAGCACCGTCAAGTACTACCTCTGTTTCAGGCGGACAGGAAATTATTGAGATGGATCGTATGCGTAAGCTGATTGCTGAACATATGGTTTACAGCAAACAGACATCACCACACGTAACTTCATTTGTTGAAGCAGATGTTACTGAACTGGTAATGTGGCGTGACAGGGTTAAGAACAGCTTTGAAAAGCGCGAAGGGGAGAAGATAACCTTTACGCCTATATTTATTGAGGCGGTTGTTAAAGCCATTAAGGATTTCCCGATGATCAATGTCTCGGTAAACGGTACGCAGATCATCAAGAAAAAGGATATCAATATTAGCATGGCCACTGCTTTACCAAATGGCAACCTGATAGTGCCTGTGATTAAAAAAGCTGATGAGCTTAGCTTGATAGGCTTAACAAAAGCGGTTAATGACCTGGCCGACAGAGCCCGTAATAATAAACTAAACCCTGACGACGTACGTGATGGTACATTTACCTTAACTAATGTTGGTTCGTTTGGCAATGTAATGGGAACGCCTATTATTAACCAGCCGCAGGTAGCTATTTTGGCAGTAGGTGCCATTAAAAAGAAACCAGCCGTGATAGAAACCCCGCAAGGTGATGCAATTGCCATAAGACATCTGATGTTCTTGTCGTTATCCTATGACCATAGGGTAGTTGATGGCGCTTTGGGTGGTTCGTTTGTAAGCAGGGTTGCCCAATACCTTGAAAAGTGGGATCCTAACAGGAGTTTATAGTACCAGATATAGTTAATTTAATTTGTGAGTTCTAAGTAAAAAGGCTTCCCGAAAAGGAAGCCTTTGTTTTTTAATATTTTTACATGGTTGAATGATAATTTAAAACTGTTTCAGGGCTCTCATCATTAAAATTTCTGGTCAGCATTTCATAGGTTATCTTAAGCCACAAGATAAATGCTGGCAAAGCGAGTAATGCATATTTTACAATGTAATCTTTTCTTATATCAGGCGGGAACAGGTCTGATGCGCCAAAACCGGTTAACAGTAATGTGAAAATAAATACAAATCGCTCAAAACCTGTAATAGGCCGCTTAAGATTAACATACCATATCCCAAACCCAATAAACGCGATAACATAAGTTGGCGGTTCAGAACCGGTACTGAATATTACTGTAAAAACTAACACAGAGGCTAATAGTAGCAGTTGATATTTTTTGTTTCGCCAAAACTTAATCCTCAGCATGGAGGCCCCAAATAATAGGAGGGCAGGGGCGAGCACCAATAGGTTGGATAGTTTTTTAACATGAAACATTTTAGTAATCATGCCCATTACGCTCACGTTACCGCGATATGATACTAAGTTAGCCGCGTTCTTGGCCTGCAGGTCGGGATACCAATCCTTGTAGGTTTGAATGATATAAGACGGGGAAGAAACCAGCATGGGAAGAACAAACAGTATAGCCGACCAAAACAGCAGACTGAGGGTAAACTTGAGTTTATTGTCTGAAAAGAAAAAGAAAGCCAGCCCAACTATGCCGTACAATTTTATGGCAGTACCAATAATGATCATCAAAGCTGCCCAAAAATCTTTTTGATTGCGTATCAATATAAAGCTGAAAATAACTAATGAGGCAATGAGCGGATTTACCTGTACGTTGCCGGAAGAACCCATCATGGCATTTACATTCAACAGTAATATAATTGTTTTTTGATGCTCATTCAGCGGAAGTTTAACGATGGCGTAATAGGTTATCCAGGTAAGAAAGAGCACCCAAAGTATAACACCTATTTGATTGGGAAAGAAAGTAAACGGCGCTATAATTAAACCAAATACCGGCCCGTAATGATTGAGGTCATAATAGTACTGCGGTTCGGGCCCGAAGAGGCTTTTCTGGTGTATAAGGTTTAGATAGTTGTGCTTGTATATGATATAGTTGTTGTGCGATGTTTCTTTGTTTTCAGGGTGTAAAACAATGTCTTTAGTAACAGCGAATAAACTCAGCCCAAACCAAAGCCAAACAACAAATGTGCGATTAAACAGGATGCGTTTAAGTTTCTCCATTACAAAAATATAAGCCGCTAAATTACAGAATATACTAAAACAAAAAAGGTTGCCCGTTTTAGCAAGGCAACCTTTCAAAAACAAATAGCTATGTTATATAGCTGCTTCGTATTTCTTTGCCGATGCTAATGTTACACCAGTCAGTTGGTCAGCAAAGGCTATAAAAGCCTTTCCATTGGCAATGGCATCTGCATGTTCAATAAGGTTTTGCAGGTTTATTTTGCCTATCACAAATTTATAATCGCCAGAGTAAAAGCGTTCTTGTATGTGGTCAAATTCCAGTAGTTCAACCAGAGCCTCGTCTTCATAACGCAGATATATGTTTATTTCTACATTATTGGTGAACTGTAAGTTAGTTAGGCCTTTGGCCTTTTTATATTCATACGCATAGTTGTAACGTAACGCGGCTATGTCTGATAATACGGCAGAGCCGGTAGGGTGTCCTCCCGCACCTTTCCCGAAAAAGAATTGCTGATCGGCAAATGCAGCCTGTACCGTTACGCCATTGTATTCGTACTCAACGTTGTACAAAAACTCGCTTTCGTTAACAAACTTTGGCAGCACAAAAAGGCTTACATGGCGGTCATCAAGTTCTTTGGCTACCGGTACCAGTTTGATTTTCAGGTTCTTTTCGCGGGCGTATTGCAGATCTTTAGCGCCCAGGTTTTGTATACCAATGTTTAATACGTCTTCCGGATCAATCACAACACCGTAAGCATGAGCAGCAGCTATTATTAACTTATATTTTGCATCGTAACCACCAACATCCATTGTTGGGTCGGTTTCAGCAAAGCCAAGATCTTGTGCCTGTTTCAATGCAGAATTGTAATCAAGCCCCTCAATAAATCCTTTTGAAAGAATGTAGTTTGACGAACCATTGAATATGCCGCTTATGGAATGGAGCAATTCGTTATCGTAATACTCTTCAAGGTTACGTATAATAGGAATACTGCCACATACAGCACCTTCGTATAACAATGATGTGCCGTGTTTATGCTGCAACTCTATAAGTTCATCAAGGTAAGTAGCGATCATTTTCTTGCTGGCCGATACCACGTTTTTGCCTGAACTTAGTGCCCTGGAAACAATCTCGAAAGCCGCATCGGTATCATTTATTAATTCAACCACTGTATTGATTTCAGGGTTGTTCAATATCTCGTCACGGTCGGTAGTGAACAGTTCTTTAGGTAGCGTACGCTCTTTTTCGGGGTTTTTAATGGCTATCTTAACAATTTCGAGATTAAGATTTTTCGTTTTAATAATGTCATAAAGCCCTTGGCCAACAACGCCAAATCCAAAGAGGCCAATGTTAAGTTTCTTGCTCATTAAGCTATTTTTTGCAATTCAATAATTTTTCCTTTTACATCCGTTTTCAGGAAGGATGTGATCACCTTTGTAAGATCTTCTGTTTCAATTAAAAAGCCATCATGTCCGTAAAATGAATCCAGCTCGGCAAAAGCTGATTTTGGGATATGCCTGAAGAGATATTGCTGCTCTTCTATAGGAAACAACAGGTCTGATTTTATACCAATTACCAGTGTACGCGCCTTAACCAGGCTAAGGGCATTATCAACACCATGCCTGCCACGGCCAACATTGTGTGAATCCATCGCTTTTGACAGATACCAGTAGCTGTAGGCGTTAAAGCGGTTAACCAATTTCTGGCCCTGGTAGTTCTGATAGCCTGCAGCTTTATAATTTTCAGGAATATTGTCGCTTGTTTCCTGCTGGGTAATGCTGTAAGTTTTATAGTTGCGGTACGATAATAACGCGATGCTTCTCGCGGTTTTTAAGCCTTTTGCTCCTCCTTCGGGGCTGCCGGCGTAAAAAGTGCGATCAGTAGTAATAGCCAGTCTTTGCGATTCATTAAAGGCAATTCCCCATGGCGAATGCACGGCGTTAGTAGCTATCAGTATAAGCTTCTTTATTCTTTCGGGTTCAATAATGCTCCATTCCAACGCCTGTTGGCCACCCAGTGATCCACCCAGAAGGATCTCAATATGGTTAATTCCCAAATGGTCAGCCAGGAGCTGATGTGCCTTAACAATATCTCTGATAGTGTATTCCGGGAACGCCAGGTAATAAGGCTGCCCTGTGGCCGGGTTATTACTTAAAGGATTGGTGCTGCCATAAGGCGATCCTAAAACATTGGCGCACACAATAAAATAGTCGTCCGGGTTAAAATGGCCTTCGGGCCCAAAAAGACCTTTCCACCAGTCAAAAACATCGGAATTTGCAGTGAGGGCATGGCATACCCACACTACATTATCCCGGTTTTTATTGAGCGAGCCGTAGGTATGATAACCTACTTCAATACCTGGTAATTTACGGCCAAGCTCCAGTTCAAAAGTTTCTGTATATGTAAAAATCTGTGTACTCATTTTATTATTTAGTTATTGGGGGAGCAGGAACCCGCTCCCCGTAACTATCACTTAAAAACTAAAAAAACTAATCAAAATAATTTATGCGTATACGGTTTCACTGATTTTAGCAAACGCCTGTTCAAAGTCGGCTTTAATATCATCAATATGCTCTATGCCTACTGATACACGCAACAATGCTGGTGTAACACCTGCCGAAAGCTGTTCGGCGCTGCTCAATTGCTGATGCGTGGTTACAGCCGGCTGTATAATTAATGTTTTTGAGTCACCAACATTTGCCAGGTGACTAACGAGCTTCAAATTATCAATAACTGTAGACGCGTTTTCTTTACCACCCTTTATTTCAAATGAAAGCACTGCGCCAAAACCGTTCTTTAAATATTTTTTAGCGTTAGCGTGATGGGGTGACGATTCAAGGCCCGGATAATTTACTTTTTCTATTTGCGGGTGTTGCTCCAGCCATTTGGCAAGTTCAAGGGCATTGTCTACATGGCGTTGTACCCTTAATGATAAGGTTTCTAAACCCTGTATATTAAGCCATGAGTTAAATGGAGACTGTGCCGGGCCAAAATCTCTTAAACCTTCTACTCGTGCCCGTATGATAAAATTGATGTTGCCGAACGGGCCGTTAATGCCAAACACATCGTTAAAGATCAATCCGTGGTAGCCTTCGCTTGGCTCAGTAAATTGAGAGAACTTACCATTGCCCCAATTGTAGTTGCCACCATCTACAATCACGCCTCCAATACTGGTTCCGTGTCCGTTTATCCATTTAGTGGTTGATTCAACTACGATGTGCGCCCCGTGCTGTAAAGGGCGAAACAGGTAGCCACCTGCACCAAATGTATTATCTACTATCAGTGGCAGATCATGTCGTTTAGCCAGTTCAGCTATCTTTTCAAAATCGGGTATGTTAAAGCCCGGGTTACCAATGCTTTCTAAATAAATGGCTTTTGTATTGCCATCAATGTGCTTTTCAATATTTACTGCTGTATCATCTTCAGCAAAGCGAACCTCAATACCTAAACGTTTAAAAGCTACCTTAAACTGGTTATAAGTACCACCATATAAATAGGGTGAGGTAACAAAGTTGTCGCCGGCCTGCAAGATATTATTCAGGGTAATAAATTGTGCCGCCTGGCCCGAAGCCGTGGCTAAAGCTGCAACACCACCCTCTAAAGCCGCGATCCTTTTCTCGAAAACATCCGTAGTGGGGTTCATTAAGCGGGTATAAATATTCCCGAATTCTTTTAACGCAAACAGGTTGGCACCGTGTTCGGCATTATTAAATACGTATGATGTAGTTTGATATAAAGGTACGGCGCGAGAGCCTGTAGTAGGGTCAACTTCCTGACCGGCATGTAGTTGTAATGTTTCGAATTTTAGAGCAGACATGGTAGTATCTTTTAAGAATGATTTAAACTGAGATGAATCAACGCATACGGATAGAACTATCCTAAGCAGGGTAACACGTATTTTTCAGGAAACAGAAAAAGGTAACGTGTACTGCATCAACAGCAGCAGCAACACATGCACATACAATCAGCAGAAGAATTGTAAATAGTAGATAAACCCGTTGGGGTTGGCAATGTGTTTTGTTGGGCTAAATAAATCAGACGTTTCATTTGACTATTAATTTATATCCCCCGGGTAACCTATTTTCCGGGACAGGAATTGGCACCTTCTGCACCTTGCAGGGTTGCCAGCGGTTCTTAGAGCCTGATCTCTCGCCGCTTCTTTATAAATCAACATCCTTGTGAGGGAAAATTGATCGCGGTATTGCTACCAAATAATGTTTCAAATATAGGGCAACAGGAATGTATATTCCAAATAAAATTTTTAGTTAATTTTACTATCTATTGATAATCAATTAATTGAATTAACTAAGGGCTTGTTCTAAATCCACTATCAGATCGTCAATATGCTCTAATCCTACAGATACCCTTAATAAATTAAACGGTGTTTTTGTGTCGGGCCCTTCAACAGATGCGCGATGCTCAATCAAACTTTCCACACCACCCAAACTGGTAGCCTGTGTAAATATCTTTAAGGCATTGATTACTTTTTTGGCCTCGTCTTCGCCTCCCCGTAATGTAAATGACATCATAGCGCCCGGAAGCAGCATTTGATCTTTAACGATATCACTTTGCGGGTGAGATGCCAAACCAGGATACATTACCTCTTCAACACGGGGGTGGCTCTCCAGGAAAGCGGCCAGTAAGCGAGCATTATGCACATGGCCGCGTACACGGTACGGAAGCGTTTTAATACTGCGTACCAAATAGTAACAATCCATGGGTGAGGGCACCGCGCCCCCCATAGTTTGTACATTACGTATCTTTTCCCACCACTCATTTTTTTCAGCGCTAATGAGCGCGCCACCCATCAGGTCGCTATGGCCGCCAAAGTATTTGGTAGATGAATGCATTACCAGATCGGCACCCAGTGAGAGTGGCTGCTGGCAAACAGGAGTAGCAAATGTATTATCGCAAACCACTTTAATGTGATGCTCTTTAGCTATGGCTACAGCTTTTTTTATATCCGTAATTTTAAGCAGCGGGTTTGATGGCGTTTCAATCCATAAAAGCCCGGTATTAGGTTTTATATAGGCGCGAAGTATATCATCATCATTTACATCTATGAAATCAAATTCCAGTATGCCTGCAAACAACTGTTTCAACTGGTTACGCAGGCCATGATACATATCATCGGGTGCTATAATGTGCGTGCCTGGTGTAAGTGATTGAAAAACAGACATCCCTGCTGCATTGCCCGATGAAAAAGCGGCAGCATCCGCGCCATTTTCTAACTGTGCCAGTACTTTCTCCAAAGCATCCCTATTGGGGTTAGCGGCACGGCTGTATTGGTAGCCCGATGAAAATCCGCCATCGGCGTCGCGCTCAAAGGTGGTTGCCATTATAATAGGTTGCACAACTGCTTTTGATGTTGCATCGGTATAGTTGCCTGCGTGTATAGCGATGGTTTCTATTTTCATTATTGTAGATATAAAGCGCTCAAATTAAATAAGAATATCGCAAAATGCGCTTAAAATTCTATTTTTGCTGCAAGTTTAAGTTCGCGTTAGTATGCGAACATGGTTTTTTATCCTATTTATTAAAATTTAAATCATAGTTGTAGATGATTAACATTACCCTACCAGATGGTTCCGTTCGTGCTTACGATAAAGGGATCACTTCTATGCAGATAGCGCAATCTATCTCCGAAGGATTAGCAAGAAATGTATTAGCTGCCGAGGTTGACGGCGAAGTTTGGGATGCCAGCCGCCCTATTGAACAGGATGCAAGCGTAAAGTTGCTTACCTGGAACGACGCAAAAGGAAAGACTACTTACTGGCATTCTTCGGCACACTTAATGGCCGAGGCGCTGGAAGCGCTTTACCCCGGTACCAAATTTGGTATTGGCCCTGCTATTGAAACCGGTTTTTATTATGATGTTGATTTTGGCGACCGAGAGTTTTCTTCCGAAGAGTTCAAAAAGATAGAAGATAAGATGGTGGAGCTGGCCAAAACCAAAAGCGATTACATTCGCAAGCCCGTTAGTAAGGCCGATGCCATTGAATATTTTACTGAAAAAGGTGATGAGTACAAGCTGGACCTGATTAAGGACCTGCCTGATGGCTCTATTACTTTTTATACACAGGGTAACTTTACTGACCTTTGCCGCGGCCCGCATATACCTAATACCGGCCATATTAAAGCCGTTAAACTAATGAGCATGGGCGGCGCTTACTGGCGTGGAGACGAGAGCCGCAAACAGTTAACCCGTATTTATGGCGTTACCTTCCCCAAAGCAAGTGAACTTGCTGAATATGTGCACATGATCGAGGAGGCCAAAAAGCGCGATCACCGTAAGTTAGGGAAAGAACTGGAGCTATTCACTTTTAGTGAAAAGGTGGGTATGGGCTTACCATTATGGCTACCAAAAGGAACCGCTTTACGTGAGCGTTTAACTAACTTTTTACAGCGCGCGCAGGTAAAAGCAGGTTACGAACAGGTAATTACCCCACATATTGGTCACAAGAACCTGTATGTAACTTCAGGGCACTATGAAAAGTATGGTGCCGATTCTTTCCAGCCGATCAGGACACCACAGGAGGGGGAGGAGTTTTTCCTGAAACCAATGAACTGCCCGCATCACTGTGAGATATACAAGGCCAAACCACGTTCATATAAGGATCTTCCGGTTAGGCTGGCAGAGTTTGGTACCGTTTACCGCTACGAACAAAGCGGTGAGTTACATGGCCTAACCAGGGTTCGTGGTTTTACTCAGGACGATGCCCACTTGTTTTGCCGCCCGGACCAGGTGAAGGACGAGTTTAAAAAAGTGATCGACCTGGTATTATATGTTTTCAGCGCTTTAGGCTTTGATAATTATACCGCGCAGGTATCACTACGCGACCCTAATAATAAAGCGAAGTATATAGGTTCAGACGAGAATTGGGCACTGGCAGAATCAGCCATTATTGAAGCTGCTGAAGAAAAAGGCCTTCCAACAGTTATAGAGTATGGCGAGGCGGCGTTTTATGGCCCTAAGCTTGACTTTATGGTAAAAGATGCGCTTGGTCGTAAATGGCAGTTGGGCACTATACAGGTAGATTATAACCTGCCTGAGCGTTTTGAACTGGAGTATACCGGCAGCGACAATCTGAAACATCGCCCGGTAATGATACACCGTGCACCATTTGGTTCTTTGGAACGATTCGTTGCAGTATTAATTGAACATTGCGGAGGTAATTTCCCGTTATGGCTATCTCCGGAGCAATTTATCATACTGCCGATATCTGAAAAGTATGAAGATTATGCAAAAAAACTTTCAGATGAGTTAAAAGATTCCGATATTTGCGGGCTGATTGACTTTAGGGATGAAAAAATTGGTCGCAAAATACGCGACGCTGAAGTGAAAAAGATACCATATATGCTCATTGTGGGCGAAAAAGAAGCAGCTGAAGGCAAGGTTTCTGTTCGCAAACATGGTACAGGGGATTTGGGCAGTATGAGCATTGAGGAATTTAAACAACATATAATAAAAGAAATAACAGTATAACTTGGCATTAAACAGACCTTTCAACAGAGGACCAAGGCCTCCTTTTAAGAAAAAAGAAGCCGAACATAACATTAACCAGTTTATCCGAGCTCAGGAAGTGCGCCTTGTTGGCGATAACGTTGAGCAGGGGGTTTATCCTTTAAAAGAAGCCCTTGCTATAGCGCAAGAGCTTGAACTTGACCTGGTTGAGATATCTCCAAACGCTAACCCGCCGGTTTGTAAGATAACGGATTACAATAAGTTTATCTACGAACAGAAGAAAAAGCTGAAAGAGATAAAAAGTAATGCCAAGCAAACGGTTATTAAGGAGATCCGTTTCGGACCCAACACGGATGATCATGACTTTGATTTTAAATTGAAGCATGCCACCAAGTTTTTGGAATCGGGCGAGAAGGTAAGGGCTTACGTACACTTTAAAGGCCGTGCAATTGTTTACAAAGAACAGGGCGAAATATTATTGCTTCGTTTTGCACAAGCGCTTGAAGAAGTTGGTAAAGTAGAGCAGTTGCCAAAGCTTGAAGGTAAGCGAATGTTTTTAACAGTAGCACCTAAAGCAGCTAAAAAATAAGATTTGCGTATTTCAGCTGTGTAGATGTGCAGATGAAAACGTTTAACGAGTAAACCCGCAGGTGGAATGATTTGCACATTTGCATATCTGTACATTTGCACATTTATATAAATATAGTTATGCCAAAAATGAAAACCAATTCCAGTGCTAAAAAGCGCTTTAAGCTTACTGGAACCGGTAAAATTGCAAGAAAAAACGCATACAAAAGCCACATCTTAACCAAGATGTCTACTAAACGTAAGCGTGCCCTTGGTCAGACAAGTTTAGTATCTGAAGCTGACATGGGTAACGTAAAACGTATGCTTTGTATCGGCAAGTAATTAATTAATTTTTAACCAGGTATTAGAGTCAAAAGCTTCCGCATCAACGGAACACTCACTACCAAAAAGAAAACAAAATGCCACGTTCAGTTAACGCAGTAGCGTCGAGAAGACGCAGGAAAAGAATCATGAACCTCGCCAAAGGTTATTGGGGTTCACGCAGCAAAGTTTATACTATTGCTAAAAACACAGTTGAAAAAGGTTTACAATATGCTTACCGCGACCGTAAAACCAAAAAACGCGAATTCAGAGCTCTTTGGATTCAACGTATCAACGCTGGTGCACGTCAGCACGGTATTTCTTACTCTCAATTAATGGGTAAGTTAGCCGCTAAAGAGATCGGTTTAAACCGTAAGGTATTAGCTGATTTAGCGATGAACAATCCGGATGCTTTCAAAGCAATCGTTGACGCTGTAAAATAGTTTTAGCACAACGCATAAGAAAGCCCCTGCCAAATAGCAGGGGCTTTTCTGTTTAAGGTCGCTGCTTTATAATCCTACACTTGGTGCTCCGTTACCCGGTTTGCCATTCAACTCATCTAAATGCGGACTGTATTTTGAATCTTGTTCGTTTTTCAATTCATCACCAGCTGAGTCGATGATCGTCTCTTCAATGATTATCGCAACTGGCTCGTTGTCATATTTCTCTGAAGGCATACCTCCGTCAATATCCATGTATTGCTTAAAGTTGCGAATATCATTATCTACCAGATTTTTAAATACCGGGTTTAAGATATGGGCAATACTGCCACCGAAACCACCAGCCGGTGGTCGGTATGATATTACTACGTCTATTAAGGTTCCCTCGCCATCGGGGCTATCCTGGAAGGTAACTTTGCCGGCATTATCTATCATTGAATCGGGTAATGAGCTCCAACCTATGCTGTAACCAGGCTCGTCTTTCACAATCTCAGCATCCCAGCTTACATGTGCTGATCCGATTGGCAGCTTAAGCACCCAATGTGATTTGGTGTCGCTAATAATTTCAACGCTTTCCAGATGTTTCATAAACAGGGGCAGATTATCCAGCTTGCGCCAAAAATCATACACTTCCTGGCGGGGCTTATTTACAAGATAAGATGAACGAATGTTCACGTTAACCGGCTCAAGTGAATTACGGCCCATTGCAGAATACAGCTCGCAATGACCGGTAACGCCACGGTTAAGCAGATACCCGCCTGCGCCTAATTTGATGATACTGCTAAACGGACTTTTAAATATTCCTTTGAGACCGCTGATTGCAAGTTTAACACCTGCAGCTATAGATATTGTACGCTCTGCCTGGGAAAGGTTGATGCTTTCAGAACGGCGTTCAATATCGGCCGTTGTTTCTCTCCATCTATTTGGTGCTGTCAATGTTGTCATAATGTATCTGTTATAGTTTAATAACCATTCATAACCATGCCAAATTTTGCTTAATTGTCAATTATTTTAACCGGATAAATTTTTATAATTTGGCTTTAGATGCTAAATCACTACATTTGCCACGCTTTAGGTTTTGGCACCAGCTTATTTGGTGCCAGATTAAAAGGGAATACGGTGTAAATCCGTAACTGTCCCGCAGCTGTAAGCTCCGTTTAACCAACATCCGAAATTATTGCCACTGTGCACCAGAATGTGCATGGGAAGGCAGGATGGAGGGGAGCAAGTCAGAATACCTGCCTTGGCGTTATATTATTCATGGCTTTCGTGGATTGAAGCGTGGATGTGATTCAACGGCAAATCAATTGCCCGTTATTGCGTCTGCTTTTTATTTTTCGCTGCCATGCTTGTTAGTTATGAAAGGCAGCAAAATAATCAAAAAATCGATAGTATATTTTACGGCTACCCTGGTAACCGTGTTGCTGCTGCCTGCAAGTATTGTTTTTGGACAAACAGACACCAGCCGTACGCTTAACGAAGTTTCCATTAACGCCCACAAAGCTCTTATAATCCCGTCAATTACGCCATCACAACAGATCAATAATCAGGATTTTATTAAATCAGGCTCTTTCAATGTAGCAGATGCCGTTAGAAATTTCAGCGGTGTTAACATTAAAGATTACGGTGGCATAGGTGGAATTAAAACTATATCGGTACGTGGCTTAGGTGCAGGCCACACGGCAGTTTTTTATGACGGACTGCAACTGAATGATGCCGAAACCGGGCAGATCGACCTAAGTAAACTAAGCCTGATCAATATCTGCTCTATAACGCTTTATAATGGCCAGCCCGATAATCTGCTGCAGCCTGCCAGGGCGTTTGCCTCAGCAAGTGTACTCAGTTTGCAAACTATTCCTGACCAGTTGAGTAAGAATAAGCCTCATGAGATTACGGCAGGTGTAAAAGCCGGTAGCTTTGGCCTTTTCAACCCATATGTCCTTTATCAGCAAAGATTAAGTAAACGTTGGACGGCAGTTGTTACCAGCAATTACATCAATGCCAACGGCCGCTATAAATTTAATACACCAAATGATGGCAGTGACACATTATCGATAAGGCATAACAGTCAGGTTCGATCATTACAAACTGATGCGGCGCTTTATTGGAATAAGAACGATAGCAGCCTATTTAGCCTGCATGCTAATTTTTACAATGCCAAAAGAGGCTTGCCGGGTGCTGTGGTGTTTTATACCGAATCGCCGGGTGAGAAGCTGGATAACGATGATATAATCCTGCAAGCTTCTTATAAACATATCTGGAAGAACAGTTTGCAATTGTTGTTGAGTAGCAAGGTTTCTCAATTAAAAACCCGATACCTGGATTCTCCCTACTTTAATACACAGGGTTATATATTACAGCATTATAAACAGCGAGAAGCTTATCAGTCGGCTGCGTTTTCTTACAACGTAACAAACAATTGGACGGTATCATACGCCGCTGATGGTTCATACACCAAAGTAGACGCTGACATCTATAAATATGCTTACCCATCTCGGTTCACATTGCTCAATGTGCTGGCAAGTAAAGTAAAATTTAACAGGTGGGAGCTTGCCGGGAATTTGTTGCACACTTATATTAAAGAACATGTGGAAAGGGGTAAAGCCTTTCAGCAATCACCGGTGTTATCACCAACGTTAATGCTGTTGTTGCAACCTTTTAATTCCAAGGAATTAAAGTTAAGGGCTTTTTATAAAAACATCTTTAGGGCGCCAACGCTTGATGAGCTTTATTATTTTGCTTTTGTGGATCGTGTGATCAAGCCTGAATTTGTTAAGCAATATGACCTTGGGGCTACTTACAATAAAGACCTTAGCGGCTTACTAAGCTATGTGTTTGTTAATGCAGATGTTTATTACAACAACGTTCGCGACAAGATCATTGGCATACCAAGCACCAATCCGGCTGTTTTTTCTTTTAGTAACGTTGGTAAGGTTGACATTAAAGGGGTGGACCTGGGTATCAAAACCGCTACCAGGAATTTTAATAACTGGTATCTTTCATTAAGTGCAAATTACACCTACCAGCAAGCGCTTGATATGACAGACCCTGCATCAAGCACGTATTTGCAGCAAATAGCCTATACGCCCAAACATACCCTTGCTTTAAACGCCGGTGTAAACTTTAAAAACTTTGGGGTTTACTACAACCAGGTTATTTCATCAAAAAGAAATTATAATGGCGATAATGATCCGGAGCATGATGTGCCGGGCTATGCTGTGGGAGATGCCTCATTACTTTATAACACAAATATCAATCATTTGCCTTTACGGTTTTCGGTAGAGGCAAACAACATCTTTAATAAATACTACGCGATCATCCAGAGCTATCCTATGCCGGGACGCTCGTATCGTTTAACCATGCAAATAACCATTTAAATATATCAACATGAACAAACTTCAACTTAAAGGTTTAATCGCGATAGCAGCACTCGCTACGATATTCTCATCATGCCGCAAAGACAGGGTAACACCAGATCCGGTGGATTCGGTTGCACCGGCAAACGGTATTTATATACTTAATGAAGGTAACTTTAGCCGTAACAACAGCTCGCTTACCTTCTTTAGCATATCATCACAAACTACTATATCAGATATTTTTAAAACCCAGAACGGCCGTGGTTTGGGTGATACCGGTAACGATGCCAAAGTATACGGATCAAAAATGTACATAGCCGTTAATGTTTCAAGTACAATTGAAGTGGTTGATGCAAAAACAGCCAAAGTTATTAAACAGATAAAACTGTCTAATGGAGGCGTTGACAGGCAGCCACGCAGCATTGTTTTCAATAAAAACAAAGCTTTTATTTCCTCTTATGATGGCACTGTAGCAGTTTTAGATACCGCAAGCCTTACCGTAGATAAATACATTACAGTGGGCCGTAATCCTGAAGAGATGGTGATATCAAACGGTAAACTATATGTTGCTAACTCTGGCGGTTTAGATTATGCAAACCCTGATAAAACGGTGTCTGTCATTGATTTAAATACCCTTACCGAAACTAAAAAAATAGATATCACGACCACTAATCCTATTAATATTGCTGCCGATGCTTACGGCGATGTTTACGTTTTGGCTTATGGTACCGACTATCCGTCGAAACCTAAATTAGTTATCATTGATAACAAAACTGATGCTGTTAAAGCTTCTAATGACATTAACGCCGGTTACGGTACATCATTCATTGTGGTAGGCGATGATGCATATTACATTACTGATTCAGGAAAGATCTCGGTTTATAGTGTAAAGACAGAATCCCTTCGTAAAGAAAATTTCATTACTGACGGTACTACGTTTAAAGCGCCTTATGCCCTGGCAGTAGATGCAGCCACAGGGCAGGTTTACGTAACCGATGCTATTGATTATTCATCAAACGGCAGGTTATATACTTTTAACAGTACTGGTAAAAACCAGGATGTGAACAACAAGGGTTATGTTACCGATACGGGCATTAACCCGGGCACTATTGTTTTACTTACTAAATAGCCCTTTTATTTACACTGCTTATTAGGTAAATTTGCACGACAATAAGTTTATATGTTAAACCAAAACAAAAACATCCGTAATACAGTACTTGTAACCATGGTGCTGGCTGCCATAGCAATACGCCTGGTGAATACACAGTTCCCGGCTTTAAGTAATTTTACTCCTGTAGGTGCTGTTGCCTTATTCGGTGGTGCTTACTTTACAGATAAATGGAAAGCATATGTAGTGCCTCTTTTAGCGCTTTTTATAAGTGATATGATGATTAACTATATGTACGCGGGTAAATTTACATTCTATAATAGTTCGTTATTTATGTATGCTTGCTTTATGCTGATGGTTTGGGTAGGCACACTGATCAAGAAAGTAACCGCCCTTAATGTGATAGCTGCTTCAATAGTATCTGTAATGATACACTGGTTGGTGATGGATCTGCCATTTGTGTATGGAATGCTAAATACCTGGGCTAATTACGGAACCTTATTGGTGAGGGCCATTTATCCTTTTGAAACCAATATGCTTATAGGTGATGCCATTTACGGCGCTATTTTATTTGGCGGCTTTGAGCTGGCTAAAAGCAAATACACCATTTTACGTGCCGAGCGCCAATTGGCTTTGTAATAAGCACTATTTTCGATACTTGAAAGCGGTTAGGCAACTAACCGCTTTTTTTGTGCCTGAATTGGAATTGATGAATTTAATAATGAGAAGTAATCACTCATTCCTTAATCCTTTTAATTCCCTAAATTCGGGTTCAGACAACTTAATTTATGAAAAGAGTAGTGGTGCTCACAGGAGCCGGAATAAGCGCGGAGAGCGGCTTGAAAACGTTTAGGGATAGCGATGGATTATGGGAAGGTTACAATATTGAGGATGTAGCTACACCCGAAGCGTGGGCACGTAACCCGGAACTGGTGCAGCAGTTTTACAACGAACGTCGCAAATCTGTTTTGGAGGCTGAGCCAAATGCTGCGCATTTTGCGTTAGCGCAATTGCAGGATAAATATGATGTGCAGATCATCACACAAAATATCGACGACCTGCATGAACGTGCCGGGTCTAAAAATGTGGTACATTTGCATGGTATCATCACCCGGTCGCAAAGCAGCATTAACCCGCGGCTTACTTACCCCATTGACGGCTGGGAGATAAAAATGGGAGAGACTTGCGAGTTGGGTTCACAGTTACGATCGCATGTGGTTTGGTTTGGCGAGGCTGTACCCATGATTGAGCCTGCAGCGGCACTTTGCTCTCAAGCGGATATATTTATTTTAGTTGGTACTTCGCTGGCCGTTTATCCCGCGGCCGGACTGATCAACTATGTACCCCATATGGTAACTAAATACATCATCGACCCCAATATACCAACAGTCGCTAATCGGTTAATTGTGGAGATACCTTTTAAAGCAACTATTGGCGTGTGCATGCTGGTAGAGGAGTTGTTGGCTAATAAAAGCTAAATTAGCTTTTAGTGATGTAATGCTATGCCAAATTAAATTCGGTATAAAATTTATTAAATACTTAAATTATTGATATTCAATTTAATAAGTGTTTTATTTAAATTATAATTCATAATGTAATTGAAAATAAAAGTTATGATTTATTACTTCTATACTTACAGGCTGCCAAATTTAATTTGGTAGCCTGTTTTATTATTTTATAATTTACTGAAATACAGATATTTATTTTTATTATCTCAATCAATAGTTATACCTATAATAAGCCTCGTGATAGTCTTTTCCCATTTCAGCAAAGCGTGCTGAAACCTTGGTGAGGAAAACATCATCCAATATTTCAAATACGGAGTTTACGCCATCGGTCAGGTCCATCTCGGGCACTTTGTAGGTTTGCTCGAGTGTACCCTGTTCCATCTTTATAATGAATTTTTGGTTCATACTCATAATGGTGATCTTAAAATCCGGATGGGGTAGTTCTGCTATTACTCTCATTTCTATAGGTGCTCTTTGAAGGATATTTTTAGAATCTTAACTTATCAGCAGGCTTTCAATACCCAATCGGTAAGAGTGCATGCCAAAACCAGCTATAACCCCTTTGCAACTGGCTGCCAGCATAGAATGGTGCCTGAATTCTTCACGCTTATATACATTAGAAATATGCACTTCTATAACCGGTGTTTTAATGGCTGCAATAGCGTCTGCAATGGCAATAGATGTGTGGGTATAGGCCCCGGCATTTAGTACAATACCGTCATAAGTAAAGCCTACCTCGTGAATTTTATTAATGATCTCGCCCTCCACATTGCTTTGGAAGTAAGCGATATCAATATTCTTAAAATGAGCCTTTAATTCGCTCAAATAACTTTCAAAGTCGGTATTTCCGTAAATAGACTTTTCGCGAACGCCAAGAAGGTTTAAATTTGGCCCGTTGATAATTTGTATATTCATTAGCTCAAACTTAGTTTATAAATCGTTAAAACTAAAATCAATTGAATTGGTCGCCGGCGATAAAATTATTTAATACCTATCTTAAACTCGAAAGAATGCTTTCCGGCAATTCTGTAGAAGCATATATACGAGATATTAATAAGCTTTATCAGTTTGCGATTGCCTGTAAAGAAGGGCTGGCACCCGATAAGTTTACCCTTGGAGATTTGCGTGAGTTTATAACCTGGGTAAGCGAATTAGGTATGGTGCCCTCAACACAGTCCAGAATTATCTCAGGTGTTAAAGCTTTCTATAAATGTTTATTGCTTGACGATGTAATATCCACCGACCCCTCTGAACTGTTGGAAGTACCGAAGATCCAGCGCAAACTTCCGGATACATTAAGTATAGAAGATATTAATGCTCTTATTGGAGCCATCGACTTGTCAAAACCGGAGGGCGGCAGAAATAAAGCCATGCTTGAGGTGATGTATAGTTGCGGGTTACGCGTTTCGGAGTTAACGGAACTGCGCTTGTCAAACTTATCACTCGATAAGGATGATGAGTTTATTAAAGTTACCGGGAAAGGTAATAAGCAACGTTTGGTACCCATTGGTAGGCAGGCTATAAAAGCTTTGACGATATGGATAGAACAACTGCGTGTGCATGTGTCCGTCCAGAAAGGTGAAGAAGATATAGTTTTCTTAAACCGAAGGGGTCGTAGATTAACGCGTGTATATGTTTTCCTGATGATAAAAGAACTGGCCCAGGTAATTGGTTTAAAGCAAAAGATCAGTCCGCACACTTTTCGCCATTCTTTCGCCACACATTTGGTGGAAGGCGGGGCCGACTTACGTGCTGTTCAGGAAATGCTGGGGCATGAGAGTATTACTACTACCGAAATTTACACGCATCTGGACAAGGAGTTTTTAATGAGCACCATTATAGCCCATCATCCGCGTAGCTAAATTAAAACTTTACTGCTTTAATCATCCTGTCCCGGCCGGTAAGGTCTTTCTTCAACTCTATGTCTTTAAAGTAGTTATTGGTTAAAAGATCAACCATCTCTTTGCCAAAAGCTTCGTTAATTTCAAAATATAATTCACCGCCTATCTTTAAGCTATTCAACGCGAACCGGACGATCGCTTTATAAAATAGTAGCGGTTCATCATCTGTTACAAATAAAGCTGCATGAGGCTCAAAGTTTAATACGTTGCTATGCATAAGTACTTTATCTGTGCCGGTAACATAGGGTGGATTACTTACAATAACATCAAATTGGTTACCTGAAAGCTCATGATCTTGTTTAATGTTTAATATATCTCCCTGAATAAAGCTGACATCGACCTGGTTAAGGTTAGCGTTTTTGCGGGCGGTATTCAACGCTTGCTCTGATATGTCAATAGCGCTTAGCCAGGCATTGTTTAAATGCTTTTTAAGGGATACGGCTATGCATCCGGTGCCTGTTCCGATATCAAGTACCGAAATGGTTTCTTGTACTTTTGATTTTTTACTGGCTAATATCCATTCTACCAATTCTTCGGTTTCGGGTCTTGGTATAAGTGTAGCCGGATTAACTAAAAAGGTCAGGCCGTAAAATTCCGCGGTCCCTAAAATGTATTGTACCGGTTTACCAGTTTTTAATTCTTCGAGTATAGGGTATATCTTCTCTAATATTTCTCCGCTTAGTTCATCTTGTTCAAAAGCTTTCAGGCGCGACCGCTGCATACCGGTTAAGTCTTCCAAAACCAGCATGGCGATAGCCAATGCTTCGTTATACGAATAAAGGTTTTGCAGATTGTTTTTAAAGGATAGCAGTACATCCTTAATAGTTTTCATACAACAAAGTAACATAAAAGCTACTTTTGCACAATGGCATTACCGGAAATATATATGCAGCGCTGCCTGGAACTGGCGGCTTTAGGTGCCGGCAAGGTAAGCCCCAACCCAATGGTAGGAGCTGTTATTGTTTGTGAAGACAGGATAATTGGCGAAGGTTACCATCAAAAATATGGTGAAGCCCATGCGGAGGTAAATGCTGTTAAAATGGTGACAGACAACTACATTAATTATGCTGATCTGTTAAAAAAGTCTACCATCTACGTATCACTGGAACCCTGCGCTCATCATGGTAAAACACCTCCCTGTGCCGACTTGATCATTAAGCATCAAATACCACATGTAATAGTGGGCTGCCGCGATCCGTTCCCTTTAGTTGATGGTAAAGGAATTGAAAAATTAAAGCATGCAGGTATAAAGGTAACAGTAGGTTTGCTTGAAGCGGAATGCCTTGCCATAAACAAGCGATTTTTTACCCGCGTAAAAAAACAAAGGCCATATATCATACTTAAATGGGCGCAAACCACTGATGGTTTTTTTGCCCCGGCTGATGGTTCACAACACTGGATAACCGGTGCAGAAAGCCGTAAATTAGTACACCAATGGCGTTCAGAAGAAGATGCAATATTGGTAGGGAAAAATACCGTAATGGCAGATAACCCTCAGCTTAATGTGCGATATGCAGCCGGTACCCCCCCAAAAAGGATAGTGATCGATAGAAACCTGGAACTTGATACAGCGTTAAATGTGTTTGATAATACGGTGGAAACCATTGTTTTTAACGAAAAGAAATTTGCGATCGAAGGAAATATCAAATACATCCAACTGGAAAGCTTTGATTACTATGTGCCGCAATACATTATGTATCAATTGTACCTGCAGGATATACAATCTGTTATCATAGAAGGGGGAGCCACAACCCTGCAGCATTTTATCAAGGCCGGGTTATGGGACGAAGCGCGTGTTTTTACAGGCGAATCCATGTTAAATAACGGTATAAGGTCGCCATTTATAACTGGCATAAAAACAGGCAATTATAAGTTAGGAAATGACCGATTGCAGATATGGACAAACCCACATTAATTTGAACTAAATGTTATACGTATTTCTGAGTATTTGTTGTAGTGTTATTGTTTCGGTTTTGCTAAAATTGGCAAGGCGGTACCAAATCGATATTTTTCAGGCCATTGTCTGGAATTACTCTATGGCTATTTTGTTAACCTGGTGGTTTTTTAAACCCGATGTAAAGGAGATAGCGTTTAGTCAGCTACCTGTTTGGCTGTATTTGGTTGTTGGTATACTGCTGCCGCTTATTTTCTGGATCATGGCTGCTTCAGTGCGTGTAGCGGGCATTGTTCGCACAGATGTAGCACAAAGGTTATCATTGTTCATTTCGCTTTTTGCCGCTTTTCTGTTATTTGGTGACAGCTTTAGCCTGGCAAGGCTGGCATGTTTTGCCATTGGTTTTGCTGCTATACTTTGTTCTATTCCCTGGCAAAAACAAACAGCCAACCGTAAAGTAGTAAGCAATGCCTGGATATATCTGATATTGGTATTTTTAGGTTTTGGTGCTATTGATATATCTTTTAAAAAAGTGGCATCCTATACCGTCGTACCTTACACAACATCACTTTTCTATATTTATATTCTCGCTTTTGTTATATCATTTATTAGCCTGCTAATTAAGATATTCGCGGGTAAGGCGCGCATTCATTGGGCACATATCATGTTCGGATGGATTTTAGGTGTAGCCAATTTCGGGAATATATTATTCTATTTAAAAGCACACAAAGCGCTTTCTACAAGTCCATCGCTCGTCTTTTCTGCTATGAATATAGGCGTTATCACACTTGGTGCCATTGTTGGTATGGTGGTGTTTCACGAACGCTTAAGCAAGCTTAATAAATTGGGCCTTGCTTTGGCAATTATTTCAATTACTATGATCACCATAGTGAATATACTACACTGGTAATGCTTTTTGATGATACTTACAAAACTATATCTGCTTCTACGGAAGCAATTTTTCGTGATAGGGGGAGCAAGTTTATAGCGTTCGCTTATCCCATTTCAGGTGAAGCAGATATAAAACCCATCTTAACAAAGCTTAAAGCTGAACATCCTAAAGCTAACCATCACTGCTGGGCTATGCGCCTGGGCACCAACAGGTCGGTATTCAGAGTAAATGATGATGGAGAACCATCAGGTACGGCCGGTCGGCCGATATTAAATACTTTGTTATCTAAAGATATTACCAATACACTGGTAGTTGTAGTTCGCTATTTCGGCGGTACGCTTTTAGGCGTGCCTGGGTTAATAAATGCCTATAAGACCGCTACAGAAATGGCGCTTTCTGAAGCAATAGTAATTGAGAAAACTATTAATGATATGTACACGATCACTTTTGACTATCCTCAAATGAATGATGTGATGCGCATCATCAAAGAAGAACAATTGCAGGTTTTGGAGCAACGTTCGGAATTAATTTGCGCTATCCGTTTTTCTGTTCGTAAAACACAGGTGGAGGTGGTGATGAGCAGGCTTGGAAAGTTAACCGGAGCTAAGATAAAGTATGATTACAGTGGATGATATTAAGGTAAATCTAACCTAAAATTGCTTTCATCAGGGGTTAATTCCGCATAAAAATCCCTAAATTGCCAGCATATGCAATCATTTGAAATAGATAAATCCGATCTGCTGCGTATTAAAACCGCGCTTGAGGCTGATGATGCTGAATTAGAGCGTGTTCTGAAAGAATACCACGCCTCGGAGATCGCTATTTTATTTGAACGCCTTCCCCAGGAAGCCCGCGAACGCATTATCAATATATTGCCTACCGAGGAAGCGTCTGATGTGATCACCGAGATGACCGAAGAAAGTCACCCGGAAGAGCTGCTCGTTAACCTTGATCCTGAAAAGCGTTCGGAGATTGTTGAGGAATTGGATTATGACGTGGCTACGGACATCATCAGCCAGTTAGATGAAGAAGACCAACGGGAGATCCTGCAGGAAATAGACCAGGAAGACGCGACCAGTATACGCGCTCTTTTAAATTACGACGAAGATACTGCTGGTGGTATCATGAACTCACAGGTGATCTGTGTGAATATCGGGCACGATAAAAAAGAGGCGCTCGATGAGATCATCCGGCAATCTGAGGAGATGGAGGAGTTTTATACTATCTACGTGGTTGATGAGCATAAAACATTGCAGGGCATCGTTTCCATAAAAGACCTGATAAAGGCTCGTGCCGAAATGCGGGTACGCGATATTTATAAGCACGACCCTGTGTTTGTAAAGGCTGACCTTGACCAGGAAGAAGTGGCTAAACTGATCTCACAATATAACCTTACAAGTATACCCGTAGTTGATGACCATATGAAGTTACTGGGGCGGATTACGGTTGATGATATTATTGACGTAATGGAAGAGGAGAACACCGAGGATATATTGAAAATTTCCGGTGTGTCTGAGGATGAGGAACTGAGCGGTAACTGGCAAGCCGCTGTTAAAAGCCGCCTGCCTTGGCTGGTAATTAACCTGGCAACCGCTTTTCTCGCCGCGTCCATCATCCGTAATTTTGACGCGACTGTACAAACCCTTGCCATTATATCCGCTTACATGACCATTATTGCCGGAATGGGAGGGAATACCGCCACTCAGGCGCTTGCGGTTACCGTGCGCCGCATATCATTAAGTGACCTTACAGACAGGCAAGCTTATGACACTATTTTAAAGGAATCTTTAGTGGGCTTAATTAATGGTGCCTGCAACGGGCTTATTGTTTTTGCGGTGGCTTATTTTTATGATGCTAACCCAATGTTGGGGGTGGTGTTATTTTTAGCTATGACCGGTAACCTGGTTATCGCAGGTATTACAGGTGCGGGTATACCATTGATTTTAAAACGAGTGGGGATTGATCCTGCGGTAGCATCGTCAATTATTATCACCACTTTTACAGATTGTATTGGTTTCTTCCTGCCTTTGTGGTTGGCTACTAAACTATTATTATGATATTGATAATGAATAGGTTTAAATCAAACAATTATCCATATAATGGAAATCGAAAATAATCTTTCAATATTTGCACTGCAAACGATAGTTCAACATTAATTGACGTTAACGTAATTTATATGACCGAAGTAAGATACGACTGGAGCCAGGAAGAGATCTCAAAAATATACCATTCACCCTTATTAGACCTTATTTATCGCGCGGCGACTATTCACCGCGAGAATAAAGACTATGCCGAGGTACAGATCAGTTCACTTATCTCGATAAAAACAGGCGGTTGCCCGGAGGATTGTGCTTATTGCCCGCAGGCCGCACGTTACAGTACCGGTGTTGATGTACATGCGCTAATGCCTAAAGAAGAGGTTGTAGCTGCCGCCAAACGCGCTAAGGACGGTGGTGCATCAAGGTTATGTATGGGTGCAGCATGGCGCGAAGTGCGCGATAATCGCGACTTTGACAAAGTACTGGATATGGTGAAAGCTGTAAATGAATTAGATATGGAAGTATGCTGTACTTTAGGTATGCTTAGCGAAAACCAAGCGCAACGATTGGCCGATGCCGGTTTATATGCTTATAACCATAACCTGGATACTTCAGAAGATGACTACAAGCGTATTATTACCACCCGTACTTATGATGACCGTTTAACCACGCTTGAACATGTGCGCAAAGCAAAAATATCGGTTTGTAGCGGCGGTATCATTGGTTTAGGCGAAACCACGGCCGACAGGATATCTATGCTTAAAACGCTTTCAAATCTGCCCAAACATCCGGAATCAGTACCGATCAACGCTTTGGTACCTGTTAAAGGTACGCCATTAGCAGAGCAACCTCGTGTATCTGTTTGGGATATGGTGAGGATGATCGCTACTACTCGTATCATCATGCCTAAAACCGTAGTAAGGTTATCAGCTGGCCGTACTGAAATGAGCACTGTTGAGCAGGCACTATGTTTTATGGCTGGTGCCAATTCCATATTCGCCGGTGAAAAGTTATTGACCACGCCAAACCCTACATTCGATGAGGACATGTTCATGTTTGAGCTGTTAGGCTTAAAACCCCGCCAGGCATTTAAGAATGGCCGTCCCAACGAACCAAAGGAGTTGCGCGAGATGAGTATTAATGAAGTGTTCTAATCTTTTCAATAGATAAAACAACAAGGCCTTGCTTTGATGCAAGGCCTTGTTGTTTTTATGTCTATCGCTATGTAAGGTAGTTAAGCAATATGGCTATCTAATACTCTGCAAATTGTTCATCAGGGTAGCACCACAACCAACGCTCGCCAGGTTGCGCGGAGGCTATAACCGGGTGACTGCTGGCATGATAATGCTTGGTCATATGTTGCTCCGGTGACTGGTCGCAACAAAGCGTAACACCACAAGTTTGGCAGGTGCGTAAATGAAACCAGGTAGTACCTTGTTTTATGCACTCTTCGCAAACATGTTCGTCACTCAGTTTTATTTCGGTGATAGCTTGCAGGTGCCGGCAAAAGCCGGGATCTAAATCTGGCATACAGGTAATGTTTTTCTAAAGATAATAAAGCTCAATTATTTGAGCCTTACTTTTTGGAAAAATCGTGTCCCCAATTCTTTAAAGAATAATCCCAATTAGAATCTTTGGCGTCTTTTGGTTTCTGCGCCAAATGCCGTGAAACATATCCATGCACTTTTGCCATGTGTCTATAATCTGCTGCTGTTAATTCACTTTTGTTTTTGTGAAGGATATCAATAATTCGATGCCCGGATTTATGACCTATTGATTCACCATCGCCGCTATCCTATCCCACTTTTTTCGATTCTTCTGTTTTTAACCATTTTTCCAGAGTAGAGGCGCTCATGTTCACAGCATCCTTAAATTCTCTATAGATTTTTTCGTTCTCTGCTTTTTGCTTGTCTTGTTTTCCGAAGTATTCATGGTAGTTTTTATGTAATAAGCAACTAACATCATACCACCAATCTAATCATACTCCTAAAAGGAATTAAAAAAATATTCAACCGGCAGATAAATGCTAATATTATTAGTATTTTTGAATTGATATGGATGCAGACAGGATAACCGAAAAGTTAAATATTTTAGCTGATGCAGCTAAATATGATGTATCGTGCGCAAGTAGTGGTAGTAAACGTAAAAACGAGAATAAAGGTCTTGGTAACGCCAGCAATGGCATTTGCCATTCCTACACAGAGGATGGTCGTTGCGTTTCGCTGTTAAAGATTCTGCTTACTAATCATTGCATTTTCGATTGTGCTTATTGTATATCGCGCAAGAGTAATGATATACAACGTGCAGCCTTCACTGTGCAGGAAGTGGTTGATCTTACCATCAACTTTTATCGCCGTAATTATATCGAGGGGCTCTTCTTAAGCTCGGGCATTTTTAAAGATGCCGATTTTACTATGGAACGTTTGGTCCGAGTAGCAAAGAAACTCAGACTGGAGCATAATTTTCATGGTTACATCCATCTTAAATCTATCCCCGGTGCAAGCGATGAATTAATGAACGAGGCCGGGCTTTATGCTGACAGATTAAGCGTTAATTTAGAAATGCCAACCGAGGCCGGTTTAAAATTGCTGGCGCCTGATAAAAACCATCAGGATATGATCAAACCAATGGGCTACCTAAAAAATGCTATCATTCAGCATACTGAAGAAAAGAAATTGTTTAAAAAGGCCCCCCTGTTTGCACCTGCCGGCCAGAGTACACAGGTAATTATAGGTGCCACGCCCGAGGATGATAACCAGATATTGCATTCAGCCAATTATTTCTACAAAAATTTTAAGCTGCGGCGGGTTTACTATTCGGGCTACGTACCCGTGCTGGAAGATAGCCGTTTGCCTGCGCTTAATACCAGTGTGCCAATGGTACGCGAAAACAGGCTTTACCAGGCAGATTGGCTGATGCGTAATTACGGTTTCCATGTGAGCGAGATCGTAAACAATCAGCAGCCACACCTTGATCTGGATATTGATCCTAAATTAAGCTGGGCCATCAGGAACATGAATGAATTTCCGATAGATGTTAATCGAGCCGATCTGAAAATGATTTTACGCGTGCCTGGCATTGGTGTATTATCGGCTCAAAAAATCGTTAGTGCACGCAAGTTCGGAAAACTCAATTGGGAAAATCTGAAAAGGATGGGTGTTTGTATTAACCGGGCAAAATATTTTGTTACCTGCCAAAGTAAAGAATTTGAGCGCAGGGATTTAACAGGCAATGCCATTAAGCAATTTATATTGGCTACCTCGCACAGCAAGTATATCAAGAATGTTCCCACTCAATTAAATCTGTTCTAATGACTACGCTTAGTTACGATGGAACTTTTGAAGGGCTGCTAACAGCCGTATTTGATGTTTACGCGCATAAATTATGCAATGTGAAATTACATCAGGGCGAATATTTGGAGGGAACATTGTTTGACGAAAAGTTGCACGTTGTTACAGACCAGGCGCGTGCTGCCCGTGTGCTTAAATCATTAAAACTAAAGTTATCTACACTTGGTGTTCAGCGGCTGTATGCCGCTCATTTGGCTGAAATTTCTGGGGAAGATAATAACCTACTTGGTTTTATGCGCTATGCGATTGATTCAGCCGAAAATATTGAAGAGGATTACGGAAATAAATATGTGGTGCGCGTATCAGAGATAGTGCGTATGGTAAGGCGCGAGAAACACCGCATGGAGGCATTTATCCGTTTTCAAAAACTGCGGGATGGTTCGTTCTATGCTGCAATTGAGCCGGATTTTAATGTGCTGCCTTTATTGATCAAACATTTTAAAAGCCGGTATGCAGATATGAAGTGGATGATCTATGACCTTCGCCGTAAATATGGTATATATTACGATCTGCACGATACCCAATTTATTACGCTCGATTTTGCCGATAGCAATAGACAGGCCGATATTGTTGCCGCTTATACTGAAGACGAAGATATGTATCAGCATCTTTGGAAAAACTACTTTAAGAGCGTTAACATCGCTTCACGTAAAAATACAAAACTTCATGTAAGGCATATACCCAAACGATACTGGAAACACCTGACGGAGAAAATATAGTAAAGTATTGATACAAGGGTGAATATAAAGCAGAAACTTTTACAATTAATTCCCTGACGTGGCCTGTCACGGTTATTGTAATAGAATATTTAAATAATTCGTTTTCGGTTCTTCAGGTTATCAAAGTCGTTATGCTCAATAAAATTTCTTTAAATATATGCCGGAAGCACGATTTGGACTATTTAAATACTGATTTCAGCAATATGCATTATTTGTCTTTTTTATGCTCCAAAACTTATCTCCTTTAAATCTAATCGCTAAATACGTTGTAAATAATATTAAATTGCCATTTTATTAAGTTAAAAATGAATGCAGAACAGGTAATTTCATACATCAACGACCATAACATTCAGAAAATAAAATTCGCTTTTGCCGATGTCGACGGCATTTTGCGTGGCAAAGTCATCAGCAAACAAAAATTCCTGGATGGCCTGCAAAGTGGTTATGGCTTTTGCGACGTGGTGTTTGGCTGGGATAGCACCGATGCCCCTTATGACAATGTTGATCTTACAGGCTGGCATAGCGGTTATCCGGACAAGCAATGCTTTATAGATATTTCCACGTTCCGGATGATCCCATGGGAAAACAACGTGCCTTTCTTTATAGCCGATTATAGTGGCCCCGGCGCAAAGGCATTGGAGGTTTGCCCCCGGAGCCTGTTAAAAAACATTATCTCGGAGTGCGGTAAATTGGGCTATGTGGCACAATTTTCACAGGAATTTGAGTGGTTCAACTTTTACGAAACGCCTCAAAGCTTACAGCACAAAGGTTTCAGGAATTTGGAGCCACTGTCGCCTGGCATGTTTGGTTACTCCATACTAAGGCCATCGCAAAACAGTGCTTTTTACAACGACCTGTTTGATAAGCTCACCCAATACCAGATACCTATTGAAGGTTTACATACCGAAACCGGTCCCGGCGTTTACGAAGCCGCCATCCACTATGCGCCAACATTGGAGGCTGCAGACAGTGCAGTACTTTTTAAGACCGCGGTAAAAGAAATAGCGTCACAGCATGGCTTAACTGCAACCTTTATGGCCAAATGGAACGAAAATTTGCCGGGTTGCAGCGGGCATATTCACCAGAGTTTATGGTCGGCAGAGGGCGGAAAAAATTTATTTTACGATGATGCGGATGTAAACAAGATGAGTGAGTTACATCAACAATATCTGGCGGGGCAACTTTATTGTCTTCCGCATTTGCTGCCTATGTACGCGCCAACCATTAATAGTTATAAACGCCTTGTGGAGGGCGCTTGGGCACCTACTACTATCACCTGGGGTGTAGACAACCGGACAACAGCTTTGAGGGTCATAAATGTATCAGAAAAAGCAACCCGGTTAGAGACCCGCATACCCGGCTCGGATACCAACCCGTATCTGGCAATAGCGGCGGCGCTTGCTTCCGGGCTTTATGGCATCAAAAACAAACTGAAACTTAATATAGCAGCCACCAAGGGCAATGGTTATGATAATAAGGCAAACGGCATATTACACAGTAATTTGTTTGACGCGGCCACAGCTATGCAAAATTCTCCGCTCGCTAAAGAACTTTTTGGCGAAGGGTTTGTAAAACACTTTACCCAAACCCGTTTATGGGAACACCGGCAATATGCCAAAAGCGTAAGCGATTGGGAATTGAAAAGGTACTTTGAGGGAATATGACCGGGATTATTTGCCGTACAAAAGTTTAAAACTGAAAACAGTAGTATATTAGCCGCATAAACCAATTTACACCGGTATTGAAGAATTATCCCGTGAAACCGAACAAATACGCTTAATCCCGGTTCAACCAATGGACTTTCACCTCATAATACAATCAGCCTGGGAAGGCTACGACAAATCTAAAATCATCCGAAGCATTGATGATATCAGCGCGATGGTTTCTACCAATCATGTGTACCGCATCACTTTTGATGATGACGATATTGTTATTGCCAAGCTTTCGTTCTTTGGCAAATTCGAGCATTTTAAAGAGGATCATCGTATCATACAGGCGCTATCAAATAACTTGCTATACCCATTTGAAAACCTGTTATCAAAGTCGTTATTAAAAAATAACCGCGTTTACATTTACCGCTACAAACAGGGCAAGGACGATGCCTGGGTGGTTTTTTATAACCCCACCCGTATGATGGAACGCCTGCCACGCCGCCTGGACAATGACATGATCAAAAAACTGGGTAACCAGTTGGGCAAGTTCCATAAAGCATGCTCAAGGGTAAAAAATGTATTACCAAAATCGTCTAAGACTTTACGGACCGATATTTATGACCTGCAGCGTCAACTGGAAAAGGACGAGCGCAAATTTGGCACCCGTATGCAGGCCGATCTGCTTAAATATCATTGCGAACAATTCTTGAAAAACCGCTCCCGGTATAATATGAGTTCTTTCGAGATCATCCCGGTATTTATTGACTGGAACATCGGGAACTTTTCGGTAACACCAGAACTGGAACTTTACTCACGATGGGATTATGACTGGTTCAGGATGAGCTACCGTTTGCTCGATTTTTATTTTTTCAGCAGAGTAGTTTCAGATGCCGGCGACCGAACCGTGTTCAGCTACGTGATAGGGCCAATGATGGAAGACCGCTTTATTACTTTCCTGAAAGAATATCACAAAGTAAACCCTATTACAGCCGATGAGATACGTTTCCTGAAAGAAGCTTACCGCTTTTTTATACTGAACTATGTAATAAAAGACGGCCAATACTTTTTTAGCGGACAATATGCTAAGAAACTACAGTCCGAGGCATTTGAAACTTATCTGCCATCTGTTGACCGCGATTTTGACGCAGAGAAAATTATAAAAGCTTTGGGATTGGAATAGTGAGTGACTTTAAACAAAAAACCAAAAATGAAACGCATAGAGGATTTCAAATCAATTATAGACCGTTATGAAGTGATCTTTTTTGATGCCTTTGGTGTGCTTAAAACACACACCGGCCTGGTGCCGGGTATTGAGCGCACTTTTGCTTACCTTGAAGCGCAAAAAAAAGAATACTACATTGTTACTAACGATGCTTCCAGAAGTCCGGCTCAATTAGCGCAGTCATACCACAACAAAGGGTTAAACCTGGTGACTGCCGACAGGATCATCTCTTCGGGACAGTTAACTAAAGATTACCTGGAACTAAAAGTTGAGGGAGGATATGTAGCCTACCTTGGCACTACAGAATCTGCCCACTACATTGAAAGCGCCGGATTAAAAACCCTGCCCGTAAGCGATATCAACAGCAGTAATATTGACCAGGTGAACGCTCTTGTTTTTATGGACGATGAGGGTTTTAATTGGTTTGAGGACATCAACAAAACTGTTAACCTGCTGCGCAAGCGTACCATACCTGCAATTGTTGCCAATACCGACTATGCCTACCCGGTATCAAACCATGATGTAAGCATTGCCATTGGTGGTTTAGCGCAAATGATCGAAACCATTATCGGCAAAAAGTTTATTCGTTTTGGCAAGCCCGATTCACAAATGTTCATGTTTGTTTATGACCTCATACGCGAATACAGGCCAATTAATAAAAAAGACATAGTAATGGTAGGCGACACCCTGCAAACCGATATTATGGGCGGCAATAAATTTGGTTTAGATACTGTGCTGGTACTATCGGGTAACACATTGCCGCAGGATGCCGATAACCGCATACAGGCTACGGGTATTGTGCCTACTTATATTTGTGATAATGCCGTTATTGGCCCGCAGGCATTAAATTTATAAGGCTTAAAATGATATCCAGCCCCTCGGAAAATAAAAATTATTGTACCTGTGACATTTGTACTATGATAAGCGTAATTAATATAGCAAATTTGGCGCTTTATGCTTAATTGCGGAAATCCAATTCAACAGATGATTGATCCGCATGGAAAAACAATATAACAATGACAGAAAGTACTCAAACCCGACCACAATTTCCCCCTGCTACAGCATTTGAAAAAACAGTTAACGGCAAACAAACCCACTTATATATACTAAAAAATAATAATGGGGTAGAGGCGGCAATTACCAATTATGGTGGCCGTGTGGTAAGTTTGTTTGTGCCCGACAAGTACGGCAAGTCCATTGATATCGTACTTGGCTTTGAAAGTGTTGATGGGTTTATAAATTCCAAAGAGCCATATTATGGAGCCACCATTGGGCGTTTTGCTAACCGAATAGCTAAAGGCAAGTTTACGCTTGAGGGAACAGAATATACCCTTGCTTTAAACAACGGCCCCAACACACTGCATGGTGGTACGCCAGCTTTCCAGGATGTGATATGGGATGCCGAACAAACAGATGAAGCCACCTTAGTGCTAACCTACCTGTCCGAAGATATGGAGGGCGGTTTCCCGGGCAACCTTAGCGTTAAGGTAACCTACCAAATTACTGATGATAATGCCATGAAGGTAAGTTTTTTGGCTACTACCGATAAAACCACTGTGGTAAACCTTACAAATCATGCATTTTTCAACTTGAATGGCGAAGGCAGCGGAACAATCTTAAACCATATGGTACAGATTGATGCAGAGGGTTACACACCGGTAAACAGCACATTGATCCCTACCGGAAAAATTGAACCTGTTGCCGGTACACCTTTTGATTTTACCCAACCCGTAACAATAGGCGAACGCATTAACAATGATCATATACAGCTGTTGGAGGGTAGGGGATATGACCATAATTATGTGTTAAACCCACATGATCTGTCGACACCTGTTGCCACCGTTATTGGTGATAAAAGCGGCATAAAAATGGAAATTTTTACAGAGGAGCCGGGAATGCAATTTTACACCGGTAATTTTATGCAGGCTCAAAATGTAATGAAAGGGGGAAAGAAAGACGAATACCGTACATCGTTCGCGATGGAAACGCAACATTATCCTGATTCTCCAAACCAACCGGAATTTCCTTCAACAGTATTAAAGCCCGGAGAAACTTATCAAACGCAAACTATTTTCAAGTTTTCTGTGGCAGAATAAAAACATTACCATAGCCCGAACCTTGATTCGGGCTATGGTAAATTAACTATTCACCTACCTTTTGCTGATCGGGTACTTCTCGGTTACCGGCTACGTCACCTTCTTCATTAACGCCTGTTTCATAACCATCGTTATCAGCCGTACCTTCCTGATAGCTCAGATTTTGGTCGTCGCTGTTATTGTTGCCATTCCCGGCGTCCTCTTGCTTGGGGCCAGCATTTTCTTCGTCTGATTGGCCTGTTAACGCAGCTCCCGAAGATTGGGTAAAATTGGGTTGACCTAACTGATTGGGATCCTTGAAATTATTAAACTCCGGATGTTCTTCAGCGGGTTCTGAACGCTTAAAATATTCATTACCATAACCGGCATTACGGGATGGGTTGTTACCGTCATCACCGGATGGTGTATTGTTATCCTCACCAAAGCTTTGGCCGCCGTATCCCTGGCCTTCCATTCCGGGTTTGTTGGCTTCTTTTTCTTCACTGCCAAACATAAAAGTTTCGCGACGCAGGTCTTTTTCCTCTAAATTATCATCGTCCTCAACACGGTAAGCATTTGGCTGCGGGTTGTTATTATTATTCAGTTCCATTTTGTTTATAGATTGATATATAGTAATAAGGTTTTAGTTTTTTAATTGTTTGCATTTTTTAACTCAAAGTAAATGGGTTAAATTTAAAATCGCCAAAACATGTTTATGGCAGGTGAAAAAAAAATCAGATCAAAAGTTATTATGCATGCATAGTATTATTAAAAAAACTACATTTGCCTATAACCAATTAAAACATGAATAAAGTTGTCAGTGGTGCACAGGAAGCCATTAACGATATTAGAGACGGCATGACCCTTATGCTGGGAGGCTTCGGATTATGCGGGCTGCCCGAGAAAACCATACTTGCCTTAGCGGAAAGTGGGATTAAAGACCTTACCTGCATATCTAATAATGCGGGGGTGGATGATTTTGGCATAGGTTTGTTACTGCGTAACAGGCAAGTTAAAAAGATGATATCGTCATACGTAGGGGAAAATGCTGAGTTTGAACGCCAACTACTTAGCGGCGAACTTGAGGTAGAACTTATCCCCCAGGGCACATTAGCAACGCGCTGTATGGCCGCAGGCTATGGTATGCCGGCTATATTTACGCCTGCAGGCATAGGTACCGAAGTAGCAGAAGGTAAAGAGATACGTAACTTTAACGGGAAAGATTATTTAATGGAAATGGCCTTTGATGCCGATTTTGCCATTGTAAAAGCCTGGAAGGGCGATACTATGGGTAACCTGGTATACCGCTCAACGGCCCGCAACTTTAACCCCGTAATGGCTATGGCAGGTAAAATAACCATTGCCGAAGTTGAAGAATTGGTTGAACCCGGAGAATTAGACCCAGATCATATCCATACCCCTGGCATATACGTACACCGAATATTTAAAGGTGAAAATTACGAGAAACGCATTGAGCAAAGAACGGTAAGAAGATTAGAAAATAAGATGATTTGAAGATTTGAAAATGAAGAACGATAAAGAAAATCTGATAGTCGCATTAACCTTCGAATTCCCATTACACATCATTACATTTTGTGAAGAATTGGAGAGCCAAAAGAAATATGTCATATCTAAGCAACTGATAAGATCTGGTATATCAATAGGCGCAAATGTACGGGAAGCTCAAAACGCAGAAAGTAAGGCGGACTTCATTCACAAAATGAAAATTGCCGCTAAGGAAGCCGATGAAACGGAATATTTTCTTCTATTGTGTCAGTCTTCAAAAACCTATCCGTTCGATCCAACTTTACTTGACAAGTTGATATCAATTATTAAAATAATCTCTAAAATTATTGCGAGTTCAAAAGCGGTTAAAACATTTTCAAATCTTCAAATTACCCAATAATCAAATTACAAAGATGCTTGACAAAGAAGGTATAGCTAAACGTATAGCAAAAGAAGTAAAAGACGGTTATTATGTTAACCTGGGTATCGGCATCCCTACATTGGTAGCCAATTATATCCCGGAAAATATTGACGTGGTGCTGCAATCTGAGAACGGATTGTTAGGGATGGGGCCGTTTCCGTTTGAGGGAGAAGAAGACCCTGACACCACCAACGCAGGTAAGCAAACCATAACCAAACTACCCGGTTCTGCGGTTTTTGATTCGGCCATGAGCTTTGGCATGATACGGGCCAAGAAAGTTAACCTAACCATCTTAGGCGCCATGGAAGTATCTGAAAATGGCGACATCGCTAATTGGAAAATTCCCGGTAAAATGGTAAAGGGAATGGGGGGAGCCATGGATCTGGTGGCTTCAGCCGAAAATATTATTGTAGCCATGCAGCATGTTAACAAAGCTGGCGAATCAAAACTTTTACCAAACTGCACCTTGCCCTTAACCGGCATTAAATGCGTTAAAAAAATAGTAACAGAATTGGCCGTGTTAGACATTCTGCCCGATGGTGGTTTCAAACTGGTAGAACGGGCGCCCGGTGTTTCTGTTGACGATATCAAAAAAGCAACGGCCGGCAAGCTGGTTGTTAAGGGTGATGTGCCGGAGATGGCAATATAATTTGCGGAGGGAAGTTTGCAGTAGCTAACTGCAAACTATTAACTGTAAACTTTAAAATATCTCTATATTTACCGCATGCACCATTTGATAGCGCCTTCTTTATTAGCTTCCGATTTTGCAAACCTGCAAAGAGATATTGAACTGGTAAATGCCAGTGAAGCAGATTGGTTCCATGTGGATGTGATGGACGGCATGTTTGTACCGAACATCTCCTTCGGTTTTCCTGTTATAAAGGCTATCAAAAAACACGCCCAAAAGCCGCTTGATGTGCACCTAATGATCGTTGACCCTGACCGTTACCTTAAAGACTTTAAGGAAGCCGGGGCCGATAGCATAACGGTACATTACGAAGCCTGTCCGCACCTGCACCGCACCATACAGGTCATCAAACAACTGGGTTGTAAAGCATCCGTAGCTATAAATCCTGCAACGCCTGTTGCCAATCTGGTAGACATCATAGCTGATCTGGACATGGTTTTGGTGATGTCGGTAAACCCTGGTTTTGGCGGCCAAAAATTCATTGGACATACTTTTACAAAACTTGCGCAAGTGAAAACGCTTGCCGCAACCACTAACCCTGATCTTAAAATAGAAGTTGATGGTGGTGTTGATACCGGCAACGCTGCTAAGTTAGTTGAGGCCGGCGCCAGCGTTTTGGTAGCAGGGAGTTCGGTATTCTCGGCAAGTGATCCATCGCTGGCTATTTCGCAACTGAAGCATTTATAACCAACGCTTACTTACCCAATTTCCTACTATAATTTATCTTATAGAAGCAATAATCGAGTTTTTGCTTATGTCACGGCATTTTAAAAAAAATGTAAAAAAAGTCTATAATTTTTGTCGAATTAACTACCTTAGGCGCGTCTTAGTACAAACTTAATAAACCAATACATAAATAATTAATCATGAAATACAATTTCGGTGCCGGACCCGGCATATTGCCTCAGGAGGTATTCAAACAGGCAGCAGCGGCTGTACTTGATTTCAACGGAACAGGTTTATCCTTGCTGGAGATTTCGCACCGCTCACCGGAATTTGAAGAAGTACTGAATGAAGCTGTTGCGTTAGTAAAAGAATTATTTAACGTACCTGAGGGGTACTCGGTACTGTTTTTACAAGGCGGTGCAAGCACCCAGTTTGCAATGGCGCCCAACAATTTGTTACCGGAGGGTGGCAAAGCCGCTTACCTGGATACTGGCGTATGGGCAAGTAAAGCCTTAAAAGAAGCTAAATTTTTTGGTGATGTAGAAGTAGTAGCTTCTTCAAAAGAAAGCAACTACACTTATATCCCTAAAGATTATACCATACCAACTGATGCGGCTTATTTCCACATCACATCAAATAATACCATTTACGGTACGCAGTTACAGCAATTTCCTAAATCGCCTGTGCCGCTGGTTTGCGATATGTCGTCTGATATTTTCAGCCGCTATGTAAATGTGGCCGATTTCGGTTTGATCTACGCAGGCGCACAGAAAAATATGGGCCCTGCAGGCGTTACGCTGGTAATTGTTAAAGATGATATTTTAGGCAAAACCAGTCGTAAAATACCTGCTATGTACAACTACCAGGTACAAATAGAAGGTGGTTCTATGTATAATACGCCTCCTTGCTTTGCCATTTACGTATCTATGTTAACCCTGAAATGGTTAAAATCTAAAGGTGGTGTACCTGCTATCGAGAAAGAAAATAACGAGAAAGCACGTGTACTTTACGAAGAGATCGACCGCAACCCATTATTTAAAGCTGTTGCCGCTCCAGAAGACCGTTCGCGCATGAACGTATGCTTTGTGATGGAGAACGCGGAGCTTGAAAAACCATTCCTTAAATTTTGTGACGAAAAGGGTATCGTAGGTATCAAAGGCCATAGAAGCGTTGGTGGTTTCCGTGCTTCTATATACAATGCGTTGCCCATCACCAGCGTTTACGTGCTGATTGATGCCATGCGTGAGTTTGCTGAAAAGAATAAATAATTACTTAGTGATCAGAGATTGGAGGTTAGAGATTTGTTCTCTTTTCCTGATCTCTGGTCTCTAATCTCAAATCACTAATAGTAATGATCAAAATATTAGCTAATGACGGTATCGACCCTATAGGCAAAAAAATGCTTGAGGATGCCGGTTTTATAGTGGATACCAACAATATCCCACAGGATGAATTACCTACCCGCTTGCAGGAGTACGATGCTATTACCGTGCGTAGTGCTACCAAAGTACGTAAAGCTTTAATTGACGCCTGCCCAAATCTAAAATTGATTGGTCGTGGTGGCGTTGGTGTAGATAATATTGATGTTGACTACGCCAAAGAAAAAGGTATAGGGGTTTACAACACACCTGCCTCTTCATCATTATCTGTAGCTGAACTGGTATTCGGTCACTTGTTTGGCGGCGTACGTTTCCTGCCGGATAGTAACCGAAAAATGCCGGTTGATGGCGCTGCCAAATTCAACGACCTGAAAAAAGCTTACGCGAAAGGTGTTGAACTGCGTGGCAAAACTTTGGGTATCCTTGGTTTCGGCCGTATTGGCCGCGAAGTAGCCAAAATTGCTATCGGTGTAGGTATGGAAGTATTGGCTTTTGATGTATTTCCGTTCAACCCCGAAGTTGAAGTAGTTTTAGGTGGTGGTTACGTTGCAAAAGTTGCCGTTAGAACAGCTACAAAAGAAGAAATTATCGCCAATGCGGATTTTATTACCCTGCACACCCCATTTGTTGACAAAGCACTTATTGCGGCTGCGGAATTCGAACAGATGAAAAAAGGTGTTGGTTTGGTGAATTGCTCACGCGGCGGTTTAATTGACGAAACAGACCTGATTGCCGCCTTAGACAGCGGTAAAGTCGCCTTCGCCGCACTCGATGTGTTTGACAACGAGCCGACTCCGCGCCAGGATATCTTGTCGCATCCTAAAATTTCGCTTACGCCGCACATCGGCGCTGCTACCAACGAGGCGCAGGAGCGTATAGGTGTAGAGCTTGCCAGCCTGATCATCCAGCACTTTAAAGGATAATTATTTATTAAAAATCATGTCCGGCCCTGTGTTTTACCGCATAGGGCTTTTTTATTTGGGTTAATGTAAAGAGAGCGTCAAACTCTGTGTTTAAACACCTGTTGGCAGTGCTAATAATGTTTTAAAACAACTGCAAATTGCTACATTTGCTCAAATTTTTCCACTATGGAAGTATCAGAGAATTTACGGGTACTGATCAATGATCCCCAACTTTTACCCGAATTAAAAGATATAGCCGGGAAGGTACTTCATCAACAGCGCATCACCTTTGAAGAGGGCGTTTTGCTGTATGAAAAAGCTGAACTTGGTTACCTTGGCGTATTGGCCAATTACATACGCGAACAAAAGCACGGCGATAAAACTTATTTTAACCGTAACTTTCATATCGAGCCCACAAACCTGTGCGTTTATGATTGCAAGTTTTGTTCCTACTCGCGCCTTATAAAGCAACGTGCTGATGGCTGGGAATACACCATGGACGAGATGATGGATATCGTAAAAAAGTACGATGACCAGCCCGTAACCGAGGTACACATTGTAGGTGGGGTATTGCCGCAATATGATGTGCCGTTTTATAGCGAATTGTTCAGCAGGATAAAAGCACACCGTCCCGAGCTTCATGTGAAAGCGTTAACACCGGTTGAATATCATTACATCTTTAAAAAGGCTAAAATCGACTATGCCACCGGCATGAAGATGATGAAAGATGCCGGACTGGAATCTATCCCAGGCGGTGGCGCGGAGATCTTCCATCCCGAAGTGCGTGACCTGATAGCTAAAGATAAATGTACCGGCGACCAGTGGCTGGCCATACATGAAGAATGGCACAAGCTCGGTATGCGCTCAAACGCTACCATGCTTTACGGCCACATTGAGCAATACTGGCACCGTGTTGACCACATGGAACGCCTGCGCCAGTTACAAGACCGTACCGGCGGTTTCCAGACGTTTATACCGCTCAAATTCCGTAACCAGGATAACCAGATGAGCAATGTGCCGGAATCAACCGTGATTGAGGACCTGCGCAATTACGCTATAGCTCGTATTTACCTGGATAATTTTGACCACATTAAAGCCTACTGGGCCATGATAAGCCGCACTACGGCGCAGTTATCATTAAACTTTGGTGTGGATGATATTGACGGCACTTTGGATGATACCACCAAAATTTATTCTATGGCAGGCGCTGAGGAACAACACCCGGCCATGAGTACCAAAGAGCTGGTGGAACTGATTAAGAACGTAGGCAGGCATCCGATAGAGCGTGATACTTTGTACAATGTAGTAACCGACTATAAGGACTACCAGTTTGAGGAAACCGCTAAACCAAGCTATTACAAGCTGCCGGTTATTAATTAAGCGAAACGGTAAAAGGTTAAAGCCATATACTTTCAGCTTTAAACTAAAAAAATGGATATTCAAAAGACACTTTATATTGTACGCCACGGGCAAACCGAATTAAACAGGTTAGGTATTGTACAAGGCCGCGGCCGAGATACTGACCTGAACGAGGAGGGGCGCTTACAGGCTCAGCAGTTTTATGCTGCCTATAAAGATGTATCTTTTGATAAGATCTACATATCCAGCCTTAAACGCACACAGCAAAGCATACAGCCCTTTATTGATACGGGAATACCATTTGAGAAACTGAGCGGCCTGGATGAGCTGGCATGGGGCGTACAGGAAGGACAACCCGCTACCCCCGAAAGCAAGGCGGCGTTTTTAAACCTTATGCGTGATTGGCTGGATGGTAAGCTCGACTCGAAATTTGAAGGTGGCGAAAGCCCTAACGAGGTTGCTATCCGCCAGCGTGAAGCCATGAGCGTGATCATGGGCCATCCCGAAGAAAAAACGGTGTTGGTATGTATGCATGGCAGGGCTTTACGTTTGTTAATGTGCATCTTAACAGAGCAGCCTTTAACACAAATGGATACTTTTCCGCACCAAAATCTGGTGCTTTATAAACTTACTTATGATGGCAGCAAGTTTACCATTGTTGATGCAAACAACGCGCTCCATCTTAAATCGAAACAGGGAATTTAATCGTGAATAAGATAAAAATATCGGCTGTTAGTTATACTAACACCAAACCTTTTTTATATGGCCTGCAGCATTCTGCTGTAAAAGAAAATATCGACCTAAGTTTAGACATGCCTGCTGATTGCGCGCGCAAATTGATAGATAACCAGGTAGATATCGGGCTTATACCCGTGGCGGCCACTTTAAACATGCCCGAGTGGCATATCATCTCCAACTATTGCATAGGCGCGGAAGGGCCGGTTAATTCTGTATTTATTTTTAGCAACTGCCCTATACAGGAAGCAACCACCTTGCAACTTGATCCGGAGTCGCGCAGTTCTAATAACCTTGCCCGCGTATTGCTAAAAAACTACTGGAAGGTAACTCCTAAACTGATTGAGGATGCGCCCGATTACGCGCATTCAACCGACCCTAAAACCGCCTTTGTACAAATTGGCGACCGCACTTTCGGTAAAACAGAGCGGTATAAGTATGTTTATGACCTATCAGGCGAATGGAAAAAATTTACAGGCTTACCCTTTGTATTCGCGGCCTGGATAGCTAACAAACCTATTGAAGACGCTTTTATACAAGAGTTTAACCAAGCTTTACGCCATGGCCTTGCCCACAGGCTTGATCTGTTGAAAGAGCTCCCTCATCGTGCTGATTTTGACCTGGAAGATTACCTGATGCACAAACTCGACTTTAATTTAACAGACGATAAGAAAAAAGCGCTGTACCTTTTCCTTGATTATATTAAGGCTTTGTAAAATCGACACCTACGATAAAACAATACACTAAGCGCCTGTATTATTCCATATAACTATGGAAATACAAAAATTAAAAGGCCAGTCGGCCATTATAACCGGCGCCGATAGCGGTATCGGCAAGGGGGTAGCTTTAGCATTGGCCAACGCGGGTGCAAAAGTTTCTGTAAACTTTGTACATAACCACGAACGTGCCGACGAGGTAGTAACCGATATTAAAAAGCATGGCGGCGAAGCCATAGCCATTAAAGCCGACGTAAGTAGAGAACATGACGTTTTAGCCATGTTTGCGCAGCACCTTGCTACATACGGCTCGTTGGATATTATGGTAAATAACGCGGGCCTACAAAAAGATGCTCGTTTGGTTGATATGACGCTTGACCAATGGCAAACGGTTATTGATGTAAACCTTACAGGCCAGTTTCTTTGCTCACGCGAAGCCGCCAAAATATTTATACAACAAGGAGTAAGGCAGGGGGTAAGTGCAGCCGCAGGCAAAATTATTTGTATGAGCAGCGTGCATGAAATTATTCCATGGGCGGGGCACGTAAATTACGCTGCCAGTAAAGGGGGGATTGAAATGCTGATGAAAAGCCTGGCACAGGAACTTGCGCCTTTTAAGATACGTGTAAACGGCATTGGGCCGGGAGCTATACAAACCCCCATTAATAAAGAAGCCTGGGAAACACCGGAAGCATTAAACAAATTGCTGACTCTTATCCCTTATAAGCGCATTGGCCAACCGATTGATGTAGGCAATCTTGCAGCCTGGCTTGCATCTGACGAAGCAGATTACATTACCGGTACTACCGTGTTTATTGATGGTGGGATGACACTGTATCCCGGTTTTTCTGACAACGGATAGTGCTTATTGTCATAAGAAAGTAAAATACATCAGAGTGTAAGTGAAAGAAATACCTTAGTGTACTTTTTACAATAAGATATTGTAAAATTCATTGCCATATTGTAAAAAATACACTATCTAAATGCCGTTATTTTGACAATTTTTCCAAAAATCCTCTATTATTATAAAAATTATATAATAATTACCAAAAATTTTGAGAATATTCAAAGCTGACTTATTTTTGTTGCATAATTTAAAATTTGACAGCCATGAAAAAATTATTTATAACTACCGCCATAGCAGCCTTATTAAGTGTTAATGTTTTTGCAGGCGATAAAATTGTTAAAGCAGAAGGTGGTAACGATAACGTACCTTCTTATGTTGTTAGTCAATTTCAAAACGACTTTATAGGTGCTGAGAATGTAACCTGGAAAGTTACCCGTGATTTCAGAAAAGCTACCTTCACTGTAGATGGTGTACAGAAATCAGCTTTCTATAATCTAAGAGGTGAATTTATGGGCCTTACTGAAAATGTACAATACCGTGCATTACCAGTAGCCGCTCAAAAAACTATCGCTGCTAAATTCCAGGGTTATTTTGCAAACGAGATCATCAAATTAGAAAACGAAAACAACGTTGAACCAACCGTTTACTTTGTTGACTTGAAAAACGATAAAGAAGAAGTTTTAGTAAGAGTTACACCAACAGGCAGCGTTTATCCGTTCCAAAAAGTTAAATAATTTTTATTATTAACCATATATATCAAAACCGCCCGGTTAGCTTAGCTTTCCGGGCGATTTTTGTTTAAGCTATTTTATATCAGCCAAATAATTATTGCATATTAATTTTTTATTATATTTGATAAGATAGTTGTACGTCTACATTGATTATTAAACCCATTTTAATTCAGTTGGATTACTTACTAATCTTAACACAATTATTAATACGTTAATTAAGCATTATGAAAACTGGTAAAGTAAAATGGTTTAACACACAAAAAGGTTATGGATTTATTATAACTGAAGAAGGTAAAGATCTTTTTGTACATTTTAAAGATGTGCAGGGTGGTGTTAACGCCATAAAGGATAATGACGATGTAGAGTACGAAGAAGAAGAGGGTCGCAAAGGCTTACAGGCAGTAAAAGTAAAAAAGGTATAAAAATTCCTTTTTCCCCTTATAATTAAACCCCTGTTGATAAAACAGGGGTTTTTTGTTGAATAATATTTGCACCCTAAAGTGCAATATTTACCTTAGTAGCACCAACTATCCACTAACCTGATAATTTATGACAGAAGCTACACCCGCCAAGTTAACCCGCAATGCCGTATTCCTGGTGCTGGTTGCCTCACTCGGTTATTTTGTTGATATATATGACTTACTTGTTTTTTCGATAGTAAGGGTACCGAGCCTTACCGCGCTCGGCCTCAGCGAAGCGGATATCACCACGAAAGGGCAGTTGATTATTAACGTGCAGATGGCAGGCTTGCTGCTTGGGGGCATACTATGGGGTATAATAGGCGATAAGATGGGGCGCATAAAAGTTTTGTTTGGCTCTATTTTATTGTATTCCATTGCCAACTTCGCTAATGCCTATGTAGGCAACGTACCCTCGTATGCTATTATACGCTTTATAGCAGGTATAGGCCTGGCCGGCGAACTCGGTGCAGGCATTACGCTTGTTTCCGAAACTTTAAGTAAGGAGAACCGCGGTTACGGAACCATGATCGTAGCGGTTATAGGACTTTTTGGCGCGGCTGCTGCTTACGCGGTGGCAAAACACGGTTGGCAAAGCGCTTACATGGTTGGCGGCGGTCTCGGCATATTACTGTTGTTGCTACGTGTAGGCACCTTCGAATCCGGCATGTTCAGAAACGTACAGGAAAGTAACGTATCAAAAGGCAATTTTTTAATGCTATTTAACAAATGGGGAAGGTTTAAAAAATATGTGTATTGTATTTTAATAGGGGCACCACTTTGGTACGTTGTAGGCATATTAGTTACCCTTTCACCGGAGTTTGGTAAAGCGCTGGGCGCTACAGAAACACTTAAAGCTGGTGAGGGCGTTTTATACACCTATATAGGTATTGCCATAGGCGATATTTTTGCCGGTTTATTGGCGCAGGTAACCAAATCGCGCAGGTTAACTATGCTGGTTTTCCTGGTGTTATCGCTCGTTAGCGCATTTACTTATTTAGGTGCTAAAGGTATTACACACGATAAATTTGTTTGGGTATGTTTCTTTATGGGCTGCACGGTAGGTTATTGGGCTACCTTTGTTACCATAGCCGCCGAGCAGTTTGGTACCAACATCCGCTCAACCGTAACTACAACCGTTCCTAACTTCGTTAGGGGCTCGTTAATACCCATCAATACTATCTTTAATTTATTGAAGCCGCATTACGGCATGATCACCACGGGTTACATCATGATGATCGCTTTAACTATCATTTCCTTATTCTCGCTTAGCCAGTTAAAGGAAACATTTGGCAAGGATCTGAATTATATTGAAGATGAGGCCGGGCTGAGTTAACCCGCAAATGACTATCTTGTAAAACTGCGAGTGGTATTATTATTAACTTTGCCGCAACAGTTGCATTATTGGATCACTCACATACTACACAAATGAGCAGGGAAGAAATAGCCGCCGATTACCAGCAAATACAGGATGAGATATGCGCAGCGCTTGAAGCTGCCGACGGGAGCGCCAGGTTTGAGCAGGAAGTTTGGGAACGCGACGGGGGTGGAGGTGGCCGTACCAGGGTAATACAGAATGGAAATATATTTGAAAAAGGCGGGGTAAACTTTTCTGCCGTTCACGGCCAGTTACCAGATACAGTAAAAAGAGCGTTAAAGGTAGAGCAGGACGATTTTTTCGCCACAGGGGTATCTATCGTTATCCACCCAAATCATCCACTGGTGCCTATTATCCATATGAATATACGGTATTTTGAAATGCCGTCGTCATTTAACTCCAGCACACCGCCGGTGCGTTGGTTTGGCGGCGGGATTGACCTTACACCGCATTATGTTATTGAAGATGATGCCCGGTTTTTTCATCAGCAATTGAAAAACACGTGCGATAAGTTCCATGCTGATTTTTACCATCGTTTTAAAGCATGGGCCGACGACTATTTTTTTATTAAACACAGAGCAGAAACCAGGGGTATAGGAGGAATATTTTATGATCGCTTAACGGCATCCGATGATATAAGCTGGCAACAGGTTTTTGAATTTTCAAAAGCTGTTGGCCGCACTTTCGCCCCAACTTATATTGAATTAGTAAACCGCAACCGTGATAAGGCCTTTACCGAGGCCCAGCAATTATGGCAATACCAGCGCCGCAGCCGTTACGCCGAGTTTAACCTGGTGTATGATGCAGGTACTAAATTTGGGTTAGAAACTAACGGCCGTATTGAATCTATACTGATGAGCTTACCACCAACCGCCAAATGGTTATACAATTATGAGCCACAAGCGGGCAGCGAAGAAGAGAAAACGCTTGGCTTGTTAAAAAAAGGCATTAACTGGGTTTAAAATGAAAAAGGCACTCATATTCATATTGCTATTGGGCGAGCTAACATCATTTAAATTGGATGGTGGCCTTAGCGGCAGATGGGAGTATGGAGGTGGTATTTATAATGGCAAGCCGGAAACCGCCCCCAAAGATTATATTTTGCGAAGGCAATACAATGCGGAACACTACGCAGGCACCTACCTCGAAAAAGATGCGCAACCGCTTACCTATGAAACCGGTAACTATAAATTAACCGGTGATAGCTGCTTTGAAACACAAACCTATAGCGCGCAGCCATCTAAATGGCTCAACGTCACGCTCAAGTATCATTTTAGTATACGTAATGATACGCTGATCTTTAATGGGAAATTACCCAATGGTACCGTTGTAGAAGAATATTGGAAAAGGGTGCAGTAATTACCTGTAAAAGTCCATTTGATCCCGGGTATATTTTAAGATAGGAAGTTTGCATTTCTACTTATGATTTGTTGTGCAAAACAGGCAGAATGTTAGTAAAAAAACCATAGTTCTACGTATAATTTCTTATCTTCGCAGGTCGCTTAAATAACATTACTTAACCTAATAACAGCGCCCAAATTATCTACAGAAAAATTAGAAAATGGCTGAAGATTTAGAAAACGAGAACGCCCATAAAGAAGACCGAATAATCCCGATAAATATTGATGAACAGATGCGTGCCGCTTACATTGACTACTCAATGTCGGTTATCGTATCAAGGGCACTGCCCGATGTGCGCGACGGTTTAAAACCGGTACACAGGCGCGTACTGTATGGCATGCTTGATTTGGGCCTCAACAATAACAAACCTTACAAAAAATCTGCACGTATAGTAGGTGAGGTATTGGGTAAATACCACCCACATGGTGATACCTCCGTATATGATGCCATGGTGCGTATGGCACAGGACTGGAGCTTACGCTACCCTTTTGTTGAAGGACAAGGCAACTACGGCTCAATAGACGGCGACCAACCAGCAGCAATGCGTTATACTGAGGCAAAGCTGCAAAAGATAGCCGAAGAAATGCTGGCCGATATCAACAAGGATACTATTGATTTCCAGCTGAACTTTGATGACTCGCTGCAAGAGCCAACTGTATTGCCCGCTAAATTCCCTAACCTGCTGGTTAACGGTGCATCGGGTATCGCGGTGGGTATGGCCACTAATATGGCGCCACATAACCTGAACGAGGTAATTGACGCTACTTTAGCTTATATCGACAACCGGGATATTGAGGTAAGCGAACTTATCAAACACGTAAAAGGCCCCGATTTCCCAACCGGAGGTATTATATACGGTTTTGAAGGCCCTCGTGCTGCCTTAGAAACCGGCCGTGGCCGTATCGTTATCCGCGCAACGGCAGAGATAGAAACTTACAATAATGACCGTGAACGTATTATTGTGAGTGATGTACCTTACCAGGTAAATAAAGCGCTGATGATTGAGCGCACCGCTGAACTGGTTAACGAAAAGAAGATTGAAGGTATATCTGCCATTCGCGATGAATCTAACAGACAGGGCATTAGGGTAGTTTATGAGATAAAACGCGATGCTAACGCGGCTATCGTTTTAAATAACCTTTACAAATACACTGCATTGCAAACATCCTTCAGCGTTAATAATATTGCGCTTGTTGGTGGTCGCCCAATGCTGCTTAACCTAAGGGATCTTATACATCACTTTGTTGAGCACAGGCATGAAGTGGTTATACGCCGTACCAAGTTTGAACTTGCAGAAGCCGAAAAGCGTGCGCATATCCTGGAGGGTTTATTGATCGCTCTTGATCATCTTGATGAAGTTATACGATTGATCCGTTCATCAGGTACGCCGGATGAAGCTCGTGAAGGCTTGATGGAGAAATTTGGCTTAAGCGACATACAGGCACGTGCTATTTTGGATATGACGCTTCGCCGTTTAACCGGTCTGGAACGTGATAAGATCCGCGATGAATACGATGCGTTAATGAAACAGATAGAATACTTAAAATCTGTTTTGGCAGACGAAGGCCTGCGTATGGGTATCATTAAAACCGAGTTAACGGAGATAAAAGAGAAATACGGTGATGAGCGTAAAACCCAAATTGTACACTCATCTGCAGAAATGCAAACCGAAGACTTTATTGAGGATGAAGATGTAGTAATCACTATCTCTCATGAGGGTTACATCAAGCGTACTTCGTTAACAGAATATCGTCGTCAGGGCAGGGGTGGTAAAGGCTCATTAGGTAGCAACAGCCGCGATGCCGACTTTATAGAGCACCTGCTTATCGCATCTAACCATAACTACATGCTGTTCTTTACCGAAAGCGGCCAATGTTTCTGGTTACGTGTGTTTGAAATACCTGAAGGTACGCGCACCTCAAAAGGCAGAGCGATACAAAATATCATTAACATCCCGAAAGAGGAGAAGATAAAGGCGTACATCAAGCTGAAGTCGTTAAAAGACCGGGAATACCTGGAAAACAACTTCATTATTATGTGTACTAAGAAAGGTGTGATCAAGAAAACATCTTTAGAGGCATACTCTCGTCCGCGTGCAAACGGTATCAATGCTATCAACATCAATGAGGGCGATTCCCTTCTTGAGGCAACATTAACAACCGGTACAAACGAAATTGTTATGGCCTTGCAATCAGGCCGCGCTATTCGCTTCAACGAATCTACCGTAAGGCCTATGGGACGTACAGCAACAGGTGTACGCGGTATCAGCCTGGATAGCAATAATGATGAGGTGGTTGGTATGATAAGTATCAATGACGCCGAAACAACTGTATTGGTGGTATCTGAAAAAGGTTACGGTAAACGTACCGATATTGAGGATTACCGTGTAACTAATAGGGGGGGTAAGGGTGTTAAAACGCTTAACATTACTGAAAAAACCGGAAACCTTGTTGCTATAAAAGGTGTTACTGATACTGAAGATCTGATGATCATCAATAAATCAGGTATCATTATACGCATGGCCATAGCTGAGTTACGCACCATGGGCCGCGCTACACAAGGAGTGAGGCTGATAACATTGAAAGGCAACGACGAAATTGCTTCTGTAGCTACCGTTGCACATGTTGAAGACGAAGAACTTGACGAAGCCGTTATAGCCGAAGCTACAGCCGATAAGGAAATAGCTGAAAGTACAGATGCTGACATAGCAGCAGGAACAGAAGAATCTGATATAAAACAGGATACTAAAATTGATGAAGGTAACGCGGATGATGCCGCTACCGACGACGACCAAACAGAATAGCTTATGCAAAAAAGCAAGTTAGGTTTAATAATTATAGGGTTGTTTATTACGTCAATCGCCTTTGGCCAGTCCGAAGCGTTGAAAAGCGTGGTAAACAACCTTGCTTTTTACAAAAAAAAGGCTGATATAGCTTTTTTGGCGCGGGCAAAAAAATCAGCAGATAGCCTTGTGGTCACCAAAAAGGATTCTAATGATTTGGAAAAGAATATCTATCGTATTATCGTCAATACCAGCATATTGCAGATAGATTCCACTAATGCGCTAAAACAGCCTGATAATTTCCTGGATCAAACCACGGCGTTGTATGAAAAATTCGCGGCTAAAAACAAGATCTTTCAGTATCAGCCAGAAATGGATTACGCCAGCAGATGCCTCGCCAACGCCTACATCAGGAGAGGGTTCTTGTTAATCCGTAACAACGATTATAAAAACGCGTCAACAGCTTTCCAAAACGCTAAAAAGTATGCGCCTGGGCAAAAAAGCATTAATGCTTACATTGCTTTTGCCAATAATAAACAGGGTAATTTAAAAGACGCGGCCAAGTACTTTGATAATCTTATTAATACCGACAGTACAAATGTAGAGTATCTGGAAACGGCATCATCCATTTATAAATCTCTTGGCGACACCGCCAAAGCACTTCAAATTGTTAAAAGGGGCAGAAAAATGCTCCCAACTAATAAGCAGTTACTACATGACGAAGCCAATATCTATAATAACAAACATGATTATAAATCGTTAGAACCTTTATTGGGCCAGTTAATAGATGATAACCCCAACAACGCTGAAATTACCTTTGTTGCCGCTAATTGTTATGATCATTTAAACGATTTTGACAAAGCAGAGTCATTATATCTCCGTACCATCGAGTTAGATGGCAACGCTTATGAGCCTGTGTTAAATTTGGGATTGTTATATTTTAAAATGAGTACCCTTAAAAGCGATACTAACAACAGAAACATTACTAATGCGATAGTATGGCTTGAAAAAGCCAACGAGATGGCTCCACGTGATAAAGACTGCCTTGAGTTGTTACAATTGGCATATACAAAAACCGGAAACCAATCACAATTAGATAGGGTAAACAACCGACTGGAACAATTAAATTAATAAACTAAGCGGGAAATATTCCGTATTACACTCATTACCAATTTAAAACAGTAACTGATGAAAATTAAATTCTTAATGATAGGCGTTTTAGGGCTTATCTCAACTGTAGCCTTTGCGCAAAAAGAAGTAAACAACGCGCAATCGGAGTATGAAAAATACGAAAATCTGAAAAGTCAGCCTACGTTGGCTATACCAAGTCTTAATAAGGCTAAAGAAGCTATTGACAAAGCTGTAGCCGATCCAAAAACAGCAAACTTGCCAAAAACTTGGGCGGTAAAAGCTTCTGTTTATGCAGGACTTGTAGAATCAAGCGATGAAAAAAATCCTGAAGCAGCAATGTCTAATTTCACTATCGCGGCAGAAGCGGTAAAAAAAGCCCAGGAGTTGGATACGAAAGGGGAGAACAAAAAAATCATTGAAAGCGCTAATGGTATATTGGGCAGATACCAGGGTAATAAGGGTGCAAAAGAGTTTAACGATCAGAAATATGATGAAGCATATAAATCTTTTGATTACTACCGCAGCACTAACCCGGAAGATACTACCGCGATTTTATACACAGGTATGGCCGCGTTTAATGCAAAGAATTATCCTGCAGCTATTACCAACTACAGCAAACTGGTAACTACCAAATACTCAAAAAATGAGGCTGTATACAATGACCTTGCGCGTGCTTATATAATGAATAAAGATACAGCCGGTGCAGTGAAACTGATCAATGAAGCTTTGGTTAAATATCCTAAAAACGCGAATATGCGTGCCAATCAAATTGACCTTAGCCTTAAACAAGGAAAACAAAAAGAACTTTTAGAAACACTTTTGCCTGCTATACAAGCTGATCCTAAAAACAAAGATCTATATTATTATGCAGGTTTAATTTACTCACAAACTGCTGATACTTATACTAAACGTATTGATAAGGCTACTGCAGCAACAAAAGCTGGCCTTGAAGCAGAGAAAAAGCAAAACCTGGACAAAGCCGCTGAAATGTATAAAAAGGCCATAGAGGTTGATCCAAACTATTTTGAGGCTAATTTAAACTTGGGTTTTGTTTATTTGTCACCAGCTATTGACATGTTTAACGCGGCTAATAAATTGCCTGCAAATAAACAGAAAGAATACACAGCCATGATGGCAAAAGCATCTGCACAATTTGATCTGGCTAAACCATATGTATTAAAAGCTGTGGAATTAAATCCTAAATCTGAGGATGCATTAAGTGCTTTGCTTACATATTACAAAGGCAAGCGTGATGATGCGAATGCAGCTAAGATCAACGCTCAAATTAAAGCGCTTAATCAATAAACTTAATATTGACAAAGTAAGAATAGGAGCCTATAGAAATATAGGCTCTTTAATTCAAATAATTACTTAACATAATGTTAATTATAGGAATTTTATAGTGAGGATTTATTTAGAGTTTTTATAAGAATATTAAATCACCTAAAATAAACTAAAAGTAAACGCCCGGATAATTTATCCGGGCGTTTATAATTTTGATAACCAAATTACATTGGCTTTTTAGTAGTATCTTTTTTTGTGGTGTCTTTCATTACTGTATCAGCAGCTTTGGTGGTATCACCAGGAGCCATTGTTGTAGTTGAATCTGTTTTGGTACTGTCTGAACCATTTGTTGCCTTTTCGGAACTGCAACCTGTTGCAATTGAACCGATTATCATCGCAGTAGCTGCGAAACTTAAAATTTGCTTTTTCATTGATGTTTTTAATAGTTTTACAAATGGATAACCTTTAAATAGTTAAATTGTTTAATTATTTATCAATATTTCTTCGAGGAGCAGGGTGTAATTATCCTTCAATTAAATTAGCTTTTTATTAAATTCAAGGTAATTTTTTCAGATATTTATCAGCAATGGTGGTATCAGAAAATACCTTAAAATGGATCATGCGCTTCTATCCTCCCCTGTTTTTTCAACGCGTTTGGGTTAAGGGTTTTAATAAAGGTTTCAGAGGTGTGCAGGTATCAATCATTAAAAGCTTTCTAAACACGAACTATAACAGTTCTATTTTCGGAGGTACTATATTCGCCGCAGCGGACCCGTTCTATCCGGTATTATTTGATCGTGTATTACAGTCGCCTGGAAGAAAATTAAAGATATGGTCCAAATCATCAACAATACATTATTTAATACCAGCAACCGGCAATTTAAAATTTACTATAACTATTACCGAGCATCAGATACAGGAAGTAATAGATACCATTAATGTATATGGAAAATATGAAGGCACCTATCCTGTAGAGATTTTTAACGATAATAATGAGATTTGCGCTTCGTTAAATAATGAAGTTTACATACGCGACCTAAACTTTAAACCACTATAACATGCCGGTTTATATGAATGATGCCCATTATCACAGCCAGGGCTATTATATTTCTACTGATAATAGTTTGCTGCATTTTGCCGAGATATTTAATTACCTTAATATTGAATCTTATTGGGCTAAGGGAATATCCGAAGATAAACTGCGGAAAGCAATAACTAATTCATTATGTTTCGGCGTTTATAAAAATGCCGAACAGGCCGGTTTTGCCCGGGTTATTACAGATAAAGCTACCTTTGCTTACCTGTGTGATGTGTTTATTTTATCAGCCCATCGTAAATTGGGACTATCAAAATGGCTCATGCAAACGATTATATCCCACCCGGATTTACAAGGTTTACGACGTTTTGTATTAGCCACAGCAGATGCACATGGCTTATACAAGCAATTCGGTTTTGAGCTAATTAAAGGAGCTGACCGATGGATGGAAATATTTACGCCTTATAAATAAAAGCGATGAATTTAAAGAGACAGATACTTGAGGGAGAAGGCGTAAAACTCGATTTTAAGAAAACCATTACCAGTTGTGAAAAAATAGCAAAGACAATGGTATCCTTCGCTAATAATATTGGCGGGCGTTTACTTATTGGTGTGTTGGATGATGGTACTATTAAAGGTGTAAAAGACGAAACTGAGGAACGGTATATGATTACCAGGGCGGCGCATTTTTTCTGCAGGCCGGCCCTCGATCCTATTTTCGAAGAAATATATTATGACGATAAAACGGTTCTAATGGTAGATATACCGGAAAGTACCGAAAAACCGCATTATTCCTTGGCCGAAGATGGTAAATGGTGGGTATACATTCGCGTAAAAGACAAAAGTGTGCTGGCCAGTAAAGTGGTGGTAGATGTATTGCGCCGTGGAGCAGACGAAAAAGGCGTGCTGATTGAATATTCATCTAAAGAGAAAGCGCTGCTTGAACATCTGGATAAAAAAGAACGCATAACAGTAAAGGAATTTTGCGCGTTATTGAATATTGGTCGGCGCCGAGCGCAGCGCATACTTGTTGACCTGGTTTTATCGGGTGTACTGGCTGTACATACCACCGAAAAGGAAGAGTTTTACACGGCGATGTAGTTTAAGGGCATAATATGTACCTTTGCCGCCTCCATTGCCGGCAAATGAATTTAAATCTACAGAAATATAAACCTTACTATAAAGACAGCCTCAGGCTTGCCATACCTGTAGTACTGTCGCAGGTTGGCCATACATTGGTACAACTGTCAGACACTATTATAGTAGGTCAATTTGCCGGTACCGATGCTCTTGCCGGTGTCTCGTTATCTATTAGTACATTTTTAGTTCCTTTGGCAATTGGTCTGGGGATCAGTTATGGCATTACACCTTTAATAGCGCAGCATAACGGGCGGGGAAATTTTACTGAATGTGGTAAATTACTTAGCAATAGCCTGCTGTTAAACATACTTACAGGGTTGGTATTGTTTAGTGTAGTTTACGGGGTGATACAAATCTTCATCGGCAAATTACATCAGGACCCGGCGGTTGTAGCTCAAGCTAAACCTTTTTTGCTTTTACTAAGCATATCCATTATTCCGCTGCTGATATTTGACGCTTTTAAGCAATTTGCACAAGGCCTGGGCTTTACCAAACAGGCCATGTACATTACTATAGTGGGTAACATCCTGAACATATTGGTAGGTATAGTTTTAGTAAAAGGAATGTTTGGGATCAAGCCAATGGGCATACGTGGTGTCGGTTATAGCACCCTGATAGACCGTTGCCTAATGGCGATCGCTATGGGGGCTTATGTGTTCCGTTCACCGGCTTTTAAAAAATATCTTTCAAGCTTTAAACTTATCAACGTGCAATGGATACGGATAAAGCAGTTATTAAAAATAGGTATGCCGGTAGCATTACAAGCCACGTTTGAGCTTAGCGCTTTCGGTGGCGCATCTATTCTTATTGGTACTATTGGCCCTGTACAACAGGCAGCACATCAAATTGCCATATCTCTTGCCAGCATGACGTATATGATGGCCAGTGGCGTTTCTTCCGCAGCGGCTGTTAAATCAGGAAACTACTTTGGCGCAGGCAAGCATCTTCACCTCAGATTATCGGCCATTTCAAATTACCATATTGTTATCGGTTTTATGTGTGTAACGGCAGTTATTTTCGCAGTCTGTAACCAGTGGTTACCCTGGATGTATACTACAGACAGGCAAGTCATACAAATTGCTGCTCAGCTCCTCATCGTAGCTGCGTTCTTCCAGTTATTTGATGGTACACAAGTAGTTGGCTTGGGAATACTTCGAGGCATGGGCGATGTAAATAAACCAACTGTGATCACTTTCATTTCGTATTGGATCATCGGCCTGCCAATTGCCTATTTATTGGGTATACAGTTAAACTGGGGAGTCAAAGGAGTTTGGTATGGCCTGGTTTGCGGTTTAATGGCTTCGTCGATTATGCTGTTTATTCGTTTTCATAAAATTAGTCATAGTAATCAATCGAAGTTACAAGCCGGTTAAAAATAGAGTTCGGTAGCTACTTTATAAGTATTGCAATGTGCTTCAACAATATCTTTTATATGAGGCGAGTATCCACCGCCCATACTTACCTGCACGGGAATATTATTTTGCCTGCATTGCGATAAAACAAACCGATCTCGTTCTTTGCATGCTTCTTTACTTAACGACAGTTTACCAAGCTTATCAGACGATAAAACATCCACACCTGAAAGGTAAAATACAAAGTCTGGACGGTGCCGTTTGATTAAACCGGGCAAGGTTTTTTTCAATAACTCAAGATATTCATCATCTCCGGTACCGTCATTAAGCGGTATATCCAGGTCTGACCGCTCTTTTCTGAATGGGAAATTTTTATCGCCATGTATAGAAAAAGTAAATACACGGGGCTTATTTTCAAATATCTGCGCAGTTCCGTTACCTTGGTGTACATCTAAATCAATAATTAAGATGGATTGATATAAACCATTATTTAACAAATAGTTAGCGGCTATAGCCTGATCGTTTAGTAAACAAAAACCCTCGCCCCAATTGGTGCCTGCGTGATGTGTTCCTCCGGCTATATTAAAGGCAATGCCAAATTCAGCCGCAAAACGGCAGCCATCTATAGTTCCCCTGGCAATACGGCGCTCACGTTCAACCAAGTTTGCATTCAGCGGAAAACCTATCCGGCGTTGTTCCTTTGGCGGCAATGTAAGTTCTCTAAGCTGTCGCCAATAATCGGCATCGTGGGTAAGCAGTATGGTTTCTTCGTCCAGTATCTCCGGTGAAAAAAAGTTTTCATCCGTTACCACACCCTCGTGCATTAGCTGCTCGGGAATAAGCTCGTACTTAAGCATCGGGAAACGATGCCCATCCGGAAGCGGATGTACGTAAATAGGATCAAATGCTATCTTGAGCATATAATGACGCTAAAAAATGAGCTTACTTTATTACGGTTACCGCTTTAAAAAGACATTCTGCAGCCCAATAAACATCTGTAAAGGAATTATAAAGCGGCACAGGGCTTAAACGGATCACATTGGGTTCGCGCCAGTCGCCTATTATGCCGTTCTCAGCCAAATAATTAAAAATAGCTTTCGCGTCTCGTGCGCATACCACGGAGAGCTGGCTACCCCGCTCCGAGATATTTTTTGGGGTAATGATCCGGAAAATCTCTTCACCACATTCGCGGTTAATATCATTGATCAGAAATTCGAGATACGCCGTTAGTTGATCGCCTTTTGTCCTCAGCGGTTTAATGCCCCCCGCCTTTTCAAATATATCCAGCGAAGCTTTGTGCATGGCCATCAATATTACAGGACTGGTACTTACACTCCACCCCTGTGCGCCCATTTCAGGGTCAAAGCCCTGCTGCATCAGAAACTGTTTATCCCTGCGATAGCCCCACCAACCCGCGAAACGATTAAGCTTAGGATTATCGAAATGTTTTTCGTGGACAAACACACCGCTAATACCACCCGGGCCCGAGTTAAGGTATTTATAAGAACACCAGCAGGCAAAATCTGCATCCCAATCATGTAATTTTAGGGGTACGTTACCGGCAGCGTGTGCCAGATCAAATCCAACAAGCGCGCCGGCCTTGTGCCCTGCCTTTGTTATAGCCTGCATATCAAACAGCTGTCCGGTGTAATAGTTAATGCCGCTGAAAAGTACAAGGGCTATTTCATCCGCATTATCTTCTATAGCTTCAATAATATCCTGCGTATGCAAGGTTACCTCACCAAGCCGCGGGCTTACCTCAATAATGGCATCTTTAGGGTTAAAGCCATGAAAACGTACCTGGCTTTCAACCGCGTACTGGTCTGACGGAAAAGCACCCGCCTCCATGATGATTTTATACCGCTTATGATCGGGCTTATAGAAGCTCACCATTAACAAGTGCAGGTTTATGGTAAGCGAATTCATTACCGTAATTTCCTTTTCGTTGGTGCCAAGTAAACTGGCTAATACTGGCAACAGTTGCTTGTGGTAACTCAGCCACGGTGCCTCGCCATTAAACCAGCCTTCAACTGCGTAATGTTCCCAGTAATTTAATTGCTGCTGTACGTAATCTTTTACAGAGCGGGGCTGTAAACCCAGTGAATTACCGCAAAGGTAGATGGCATCCTGATTATTATGTTGTGGGAAAAAGAATTCGCTCCTCAAATGCCCTAAAGCATCCTGCTTGTCCAGCTCCTGCGCGAAGTTTAAATTACGCTGATAGATCATATTCAATATTAGGCATTAGCTATGTATAGCCAAAGAAAAATATATAAAAAAGCGAGCCCCTCACCAACCAATGAGGGGCTCGCTTTTTTATACGGATATATTTTAAAGTGCAACTTTGCCGTGTTTGCCTTCGTCGTATTGTTTGCCGGTTAGCGTAGCCTTTAGCATATTAAATAACACTACCATCCGGCTGCTGCTGCTATCCCAATATTCGGCGTCGTTAGGGATAACCTTTAGCAAGGTAAGTTTCGGATCATCTAATCCTTGCGGGAAAAAAGTCTGGATAAACGGGTTCCATAATTCCTTCATCTTTTCCTTGTCGTCAACTACTTGCGCGGTAGCTACAATACTTAAATAGGTATGATTTTTTACATCTGAATACGTGAGCGAAACCGTGTTCTCCATGGATATCTCACTTACTTTTGGTGAATATTCATTAGTAAAGAACCAGATATTTCCCTCATCATCAATATCCGCTGTGCCCATTGGGCGGCTATGGAAACCCTTTTCTTCTGTATAAGTGGTTAGCATAGCTGTTTTAATTTCCTTAACCTTGTCCTTCAAATATTCAAGGCCTTCTGTTCTTGACCAATCGCTGCTCATATTGTTTTCTATATATAATCATGAAAACAACCATGTAAACAATTATTTGTTGGGTTTACTTACATAAATATTTTCACGTACATAAAAACGATAAGGCAACAACGCGTCATCGCCAGCGTAATCAACACCTATACGTGGTACAGCGGCTATTTGTTCATCTATAAAGATTGATCCCCTGTCTTCTATCCAAATTGTTTCGCTTTGCAGGCTTTCGGCGTTTATTTTGCGTGAAATGCCGAGCGCTTTAGCCACCGATCCCGGCCCCCGTGTAAGATTGGGTTTTAGTGAAGCCATGTTTCTCCTTCGCATCATAACTTCCAATCCATCAGTTGGTTGTATGGCTCTAATTAAAATAGCATGCGGCACATCTTGCGCAGAAACTACTACATTAAGCATTTCATGTATGCCATAACACAAATAAACATATATGATACCGCCCTGCTTATACATGGTTTGTGTACGGGGCGTAAATCGGCCTCCAAAGGCATGTGAGGCTTTATCATTAATGCCCGCGTAAGCTTCTGTTTCAACTATGTAACCGCCGGTAAGCTCGCCATTAATACAGGTAAAAAGATACTTACCCAAAAGGTCGCGACTAAGCGCTACCACATCCTGGCTTTCATAATACTCTTCAGGTAGTTTCATTTTAATATTTGATGGATGATCTTATTGATCTCATCTGCGCGGTCAAACACCATCATATGCGTCCCTCCTTTAATGACAGCAGTGGGTGCTTTTATGTTTTTGTAAGGAAAAACCAGGTCATGGTCGCCTACAATATGATAAAGATTTTGGGGTGCAATATGATTACGCCAGGCCAGCACCGCGCCCATAGCCCATTTTAAAAAAATAGGCGAACAACCCGTAAGCATGTTTTTAAATAACATCTTGTCCTGTGCAGACATCGCGCCAAATACATACTCTACCAAAAAACTCATCCTGTTAAACACCTTAACGGGGATAATTTTGTATACGGGTAATTTGCGAAAGATCTTAAAGTATAAGGGTGCTTCAGCATCTGTTTTTATGCTGGAGATAAGGATAGCGCATCGAAGATCAACACATTTTGCTATTTCAGTAGATATAATACCGCCAAACGATACACCTATCACCACATCACCGGTTGATATATGATATTGGCTTATAAGACTTTGAGCATAACTACCTAAAGTATCATCCTCATTTGGAAGCAGCCAGTCTGCATAAACAACTTCAAATCCATCGGGAATAAGAATATGTTTATAAAGCCGTTTATCGGCACCTAAGCCGGATATGAGTATGGCCTTAGGCATTAAATTTAATTAGCTGGATTACTTGTTTCAGATATCGGGCATCAACTTCGTCAAACGTATCCAGTTCCTCGCTGTCTACATCCAACACACCTATTACTTCCCCATGAGAAAATAAAGGCAGTACAATTTCTGACCGGGATAGCGAACTACAGGCGATGTGCCCCGGAAAAGCTTCTACATCCGGCACAATCAGAGTTTCAGCTTTATTCCAGGCAGTACCACAAACCCCTCTGCCCTTTGCTATGCGTGTGCATGCGACAGGCCCCTGAAAAGGTCCTAAAACCAACTCATTGTTTTTAACCAGATAAAAGCCTACCCAGAACCATTTAAATTGCTCCTTTAAAGCAGCGGTAATGTTTGCAAGGTTAGCAATCAGATCGGTCTCGCCATCAAGTAATCCCTGTATTTGCGGTAACAATGACTGGTATTGCTCTTCCTTATTGGTTGAATTGGTTATTTTGAGATCTTCTGCCATGCAGCAAAAGTAATTACACTATCCTGAAAGTAAATAAGCTAAATATCATATTTAATATTTTAATTCGCATTTAAATGATTGTTAGCCTCACCATTGTACGTTACCCCAAAGCGATGATACCTTTTGCGCTTATTTCCATGGCTTTACACCGTCTGCCTTTAATGCTGCAGAGTGGTTGCAGTTTCTGGAAATTGTTGGGCACAGGCCGCAATGGCACGTTTGATTTGCAGCCCGATTGGCAACAATGGGGTTTACTTGCCGTTTGGAATACGACGGATGATTATGAGCAATTCGCGCAAAGATCATTTGTAAGCAAATGGTGGAAATTATTTGCTAAAGAACAATGGACCATTATTTGCCGCCCTTTACAAAGCCACGGAAAATGGGATGGCAAAGAACCCTTTGGCAAATCTGATACTAAAGAAACCGATGGCCCTATAGCCGTACTTACCCGCGCTACCATAAAAATGAGCCGATTGAAGAACTTTTGGTCGCATGTGGATGAAGTGGCTGATATTATGTCCAAAGCCCCCGGATATATTACTTCTGTTGGTGTAGGCGAAGCGCCTGTTTACAGGCAGGCTACGTTCTCCATATGGCAAAGCTTTGATCAAATGAAGGCTTTTGCTTACAAGAGTAAGGAGCATGCCGAGGTGATCAAAAAAACACGTAGCGAAGGCTGGTACAGCGAGGAGCTTTTTGCAAGGTTCAAAATATTAGGCAGCAATGGCACCATTAACGGACAGGATCCATTAAGCGGATTATTGTAACCTACCGTAACTTCCGCGGGTTGAGCTTATTGAATGTATGAGTTTTATTCACAAAAAACTCCCATACCATACTACCGTTGTACATACCCGTAAGCAGTGCCCCATTTTTAATTTTAGGTGTTTGGCCTTTTTTACTGCTAAATAACCTTCGTGCAAAATTCTGATGGGCACGGCTAACGGCCCATGCGTCTTTACGTTTGCCTTCCATTAGGAAACGCAAAAGTGCCAACAGGTCCATCCAGAAACGCAGCCCGATTATCCAGAATGCGCGCCATGCAGGCAGGTTATTCTTTAACAGTAACAGGTTATTGCGAAAATTAAGGTAGGTTTTAAAAGGATTCTCCGAGTTAAGCGTGCCGCCGCCAACGTGGTACACGGTTGATTCGGCACAATACATTACTTTGTAACCCATGTTTTTAAGTCGCCAGCAGAGGTCAATTTCTTCCATATGGGCAAAAAAGCTCTCATCAAAACCACCTGCTTCGTCCCAGTATTTCTTTTTTACAAACATTGCGGCGCCTGTAGCCCAAAACACCTCTCCGGTAATATCATACTGGCCCCTGTCCTCCTCTATTTCGTAAAATATACGACCACGGCAAAACGGATAACCAAATTTATCTATAAAGCCCCCTGCTGCGCCGGCATGTTCGAAATGTGTTTTTTGATGATATGCCTTAACCTTTGGAGCGGCAGCGGCAATATCAGCATCGCTTTCCATCAAAGCGATAACAGGTTCGATCCATCCGGGTTGTACTTCTACGTCCGAATTGAGCAGTATGTAATAATCGGCGTCCACCTGCGCGAGTACGCGGTTATAGCCACCAGTAAAACCGTAATTAGCATTATTTTCTATGACCCTGATCTGCGGATAGGCGCTTTTTAAAAATTCTACCGATCCATCAGTAGAGCCGTTATCGCCCACTACAATATCCAGGCCCGGCCAGGTAGAGGCAGTAACGTAAGGTAAAAAATCGCGCAGGTATTTGATGCCATTCCAGTTCAGTATCACCACGGCAACCCTTGGTGTGTTAGTCATAATTTACTCAAATGGACCATAGCATAAAACGGCATAAAAAATATACCGGCGCCCCAAGCCGCTTTTCTTAACATTTTTCCCAATTTTGCCACAAACATAAAAAATATATATGATTGCTAACGGTGCTGTTTTACCTATGTTCTATTTACCGCCTATTGAATACTTTACTCAATTGATGGCATACAAGCCAAATGTAGTATTTGAGGCGCAGGAACATTTCCCTAAACAAACCTACCGTAACCGGGCAAACATTTACTCTCCCGATGGTTTACTTAATCTGGTTGTGCCGGTTATAAAAGGTTCTAAAAACCACACCAAAACCTGCGATGTGAAGATAAGCTACGATTTTAGGTGGCAGCGTTTACACTGGATGAGCCTGCAGGCCTGCTACCGCAGATCAGCATATTTTGAATATTATGAGAATGACTTTGCTCCGTTTTATGAAAAGCGATATGAATACCTGCTGGATTATAACCGGGAATTATTTGAGCTGATACTGCGACTAATGAAAATAAAGCTCGAAGTAAAATTTACGGAAGACTACGAGCCCAATTACAACGGATTAACAGACCTGCGCGGTGCCTTTAACGCCAAAAACCAAACAGCAACAGAACAAAAGCCGTATTTTCAGGTTTTTGAGGAACGAAAGGGCTTCTTGCCTAATCTGAGCATTGTGGACCTGTTATTTAACCAGGGTCCGCAGGCTATAAACTATTTATAGGATTTAAATGAGCTACAACGGCAGGGTAAAATATAAACATAAACGTGGGAAGTATGAGGTTGGCTCACAACCAGGCACCATAAATATCCCCGAGGATGCATTAAAGCCCCGCATACATGTTTACTCGTTTAATGAGCATGAATTGTTAAGCAGCAAAGGCTCGGATATGGAAACCATAACCCGCCAAATTGATAAGTGCAAAGAGCATACACATTGGATCAAGATCAACGGCCTTGGTGATGCTGCTTTAATAGAAGACATTGGTACGTTTTTAGGCATTAACAGACTGGTACTTGAAGATATTGTGAATACCCATCAACGAGCTAAATTTGACGAGTACGATGGCTATGTTTTTGGCACCAGCAGGATATTGTATTTTAATGATGAACAGGAGCTTGTAAACTGCCAGTTTAGCAGCATAGTAAAAGATAACATCATTATTAGCTTTGAACAAGACTACAGCGACTACTTTGAGGCTGTAAAAACACGTTTAAAGGCCGGGAAAGGTGTTATTCGCACAGCTGGTGCAGGTTACATATTTTATGCTCTAACGGACACTATCCTTGATAACTATTTTGTTTTGCTGGCCCAGATCGGTGACCGTGTAGATACTACTGAAGACAGGTTGTATAAATCGGCGGATAAGAGCATCATGTTTGATGCCCAACAGTTGAAACGCACTTTGATCATCATACGCAGGGCATGCTGGCCCGAACGCGATAAGATCAATGATATGATACGCAGCGAAAGCCCTGAAATAAGTAAAGAAATAAAAATTTACCTGCGCGATGCTTACGACCACTGTATACAAGCCATGGATATGGTTGAAAGCTATAAGGAGGTAACCAGCAGTATTATTGATCTGTACCTGAGCATGGTAAGTAACCGTATGAACGAGATCATGAAGGTACTCACCATTATCTCGGTTATATTTATCCCCCTAACTTTTATTGCAGGTGTATACGGTATGAACTTTAGCCGCCAGGATGCAAAAGGCCGGCTTATACCCGATAATATGCCCGAACTTTACGCGCACCATGGCTACGTGTATACGTTGCTCGGAATGTTTGTTCTGGCCGTAATACAGTTGGTTGTATTTTGGAAAAAAGGCTGGTTTAACAAATTATAAGTGAGGGGTATTTCTTCCGTATTTAGCTTTTATTTCCCGTAATAGCCTATCTACTCCGTTGGTTTTAATCTCAAAAACGGTGCTCAGCATCATACCCAATTTACCCGGTTGGAAGCCTCCCCTGCTATGCATCCACTCCAAATAATACACCGGAAGGTCGCACAACAAAGTATTTTTGTACTTACCAAAAGGCATGCGAGTGTTTACAATATCAATTAAAATACGGGGATCGGGCGTAATACTTTCCACGCCGTAAACATACAACAATTAACGCTTACCACAGGCTGCGGACCAGCAGAAACGCAGCTACAGATGCCGCAGCAGCAAAGCCAATTGTTTGCTTAGCGCCAACTTTTACTGGTGGCACATATCGTACACCACGCTCATCGGCTATGGCTGCACGCCTTACGTAACGGCCACTTTGAGGTAAGGCTACAGTTTCAAAGTCTCGGGATAATTGGTTTAGCGCAGTTATAAGCTCTCTCCCACGCATTACAGGCCCATGGCCAGTAGCTGCAATTCTTGGCTGCAATTCGGCAAGTTCATGAACCGATTGCTCCGCAGCCTTCCAATCTGTTGTAATATATTTTGGCGGGCCGCTGATATGCTTAATGTTACCAAACAAATAAGTGGCTGACTCCGCAATCGTTGTTGTAAATGCATCACCTGCTATAAGCGTGGTGTTTAACGGTAAAAAAAGCGATATGTGTCCCGGAGTATGTCCCGGTGTATGGATAACTTTCCATTCCGGTAATTCGGGGATACCTTCATAAATATCTATCTCACGAAGGTTACGACTGATGTTGATAGGCTTAACCGGCCACATCCATGATAGTAGGGTCATCAAACCGCCGCCAACACCCGGGTCAGCCGGCGGATAAGAGGAAAGCCCTGTTAGATACGGAATTTCCAATTTATGAGCATAAACAGGCACATTCCAATGTTTCAACAATTCTTTTACCGAACCTGAATGATCTGCATGGCCATGCGTAAGTACTATGGCAGCCGGCCTCGTACCCGGGCCAAAAAGTTTTTCGGCCGCTGCTATAATATCTTTTTCAGAACCCTTTATCCCTGTATCTACCAGTACCCATCCCTTCCCTGCGCTTCTGCGGTTAGCTATCATGTACACATTCACAAAATACTGTTTTAACCCCCACACGCCTTGCGCCACCTGAAAATATTTAGCACTCATTACCTTACGTTAATCTAAATTGGTTATTAAATTAACATGTTGCTAATGGCAAAAGTTTTGAGCGGGGCTTGAGTTGTTAGTAAGATAAGGAATGTTAATAATTGAAAAGCAAGGTATTATTTATGAAAAAGGCGATCTGTTGATCGCCTTTTTGGTGTTTTACTTGTTTGTTACTTTTTTAGCCATTTGTCTTCAAGCACCTTCATGAAGTATCCGCCAACCACACTACGGGCCTGAAACCCTACCTGCTTTCCGTCTGTGGTTTCGTGCCAGTCGCTGAGCGGCACCCTTGTAGGTGTTTCGGTTGCGTATTTGTAAATAGGCTTTATTAGCGCATTAAAATCATCCTGATTATTGGTTAATGAAGCGGTCCAGATGATCCAATCTGATTTTGTGTAGCTTCTGCGGCTATCTAATGGTAACCCAAACTCGTTTTGTTTAGACAAGTAATACTTGATCTCCTTGTTATATATCTCCTGCGGAAAAATATGGATGTTGAGCAACTTATCCCAAACGAGGTTATACTTTTGGCTCCAGGTATCCGGCTTGCCAAAAACCAACGAATAGTGATCGCCCGCATCGGCCATCTGCATCCACCGGCCTACATAATCTTTAGCCGTAGCATGATATTTCTGATATGTAGCTTTATCTCCAAGCATCTGCGCCATCATAGCGTATGCGGATATACCATTAATGGCCTTTAAAGACAAATTAGCGTTACGAGCCAGATGGCCTGCAAAATCATCTGTACAAAGCTGGTTAGTTGGGTCGAGGCCATCTTTTACCAGGAAGTTTACCCATTGTGTAAGCGTTTTCCAGTGTTTTTTAGCATAAGCGGCATTTCCTTCTGCCCGTGCTATAGCCGCGGTCAATAACACCATATTACCCGACTCTTCCACAGGCATGTCCTCTCCATAGGTTTGACCATTGGCCAAAGGATAAGTGCCCAGATCATGAGCCGCCCAGGGTTTTTTAAACTTACCGCTCTCGCTGTAGTAGAATATACCGTTTAACATTCCCTTCAATAAGTCGGGGTTATACACCAGGAACAATGGTGCGGATGGATAGGTAACGTCTACTGTGTTTATAGACCCATTACTAAAGTTTTCTTTTGACAGGAACAATATTTCGCCCTGAGGACTTTTTACCAGTGCGTGCGCGGCGATAGATTGCCTGTAAGTCATGGCGCATAACTTAGCATAGTCATCCCCACCTGATGCCAACGCCTTTGCATAAAGCTGTTTATCAAAAGCCGCGCATTTGGCCATAATAGCTTTATAGTTTGCAGCGGCCTTCGTTAGTTCGCCTGTAATAGTTTTATTATTATTTCTGTTCCACCATGGGCGCAGGTTTTTACCAAAAAATTGTACGGAATAAATATCATCATACCCTATCTCAATAAACTTTTCTACAGGTCTTGCGCCAACTTTATCAAACGGAATTATGGTATTCAATACAATATCAGTACCTCGAGATACACCGGTAACCGGCTTATTATTCATGAATGATGGAACAGCTTGTTCGTTGTTACTAACGTATTGCGATACACGGCCTTGCGCAACCGGTGCTGCTATGTATAGATACCCCCAATCAATACGCAGGTCATCGCCTCGCTTTTTCAGTACCGGTTGTTCAGTTGTGCCGGTTTTAAGCATTTGTAAGCCATTAACGCTACTTACCTGAGCCACCACCTGTTGTACAGGTGCAGTGCGGGCCAAATCTGCAGAAGCGCCTAAATATACTTGTAACTGGTGGTTTCTACCATCAGTAGCGGAAACTTTAAAATTCACATAAGTAACCGGCCGCGACAACAGATCGAGATTGTCCATTAACAACGGCGAAGTAAAAGTAAGTTCCAGGTTTGCTTTACCGGCTTTGAATTTATAAATGGTACGAGTTGCTGTTATGATACGTTCTGTCTGTTCGGCTACTTTAATATCCTGACCGTCTTGTGGTCTTTGCTCATCCGCGAAGCCCGCGTCAAGCCAGGCACCACCACCTGTGTTGGTGCAATGGAGGGCCAGCACATTTTCACCATCTTTTAATTTATCCAGCACGCTTTTGTTAAGCTCAATCGGTTGTAATTCGCCGTTTGCGCCATCGCTAACATTTATCTTTTCGCCATTAAGATATACCTCGGCTTGGTCGTCATGGCGCAAACGCAATATCAGTTTATTAACATCTGTTTTGCGGTAGTTAAAATTACGCCTTACCCACAAATCCCGGCTTTTCCATACGGTTTTTACCTGGGCGGGATCATCTCCGAAGGGAGCCATTCCGCTTTTCCAGCCACTGGCATTAAAGCCCGGCGCCTCCCAGCCCGCAGCTGGCGCTGTTTCGGTATATTTAACCGCATATGGAGCCTCCTCACCAGAAGACAATAGCGTACGATAAGTAACAGGTTGCTGCCCCATAAAACGATAAACTTCACCATCTACTTTTATCAGGCCGATCATTGACTGGTTCTTGCCGGTCCAGTGGCGCGTGGTTGACTCGTTCAGCTTGTCGGTAAAAGACCATACACTGAAATACGGGTTATGCGTAATCAATGGATAGGCCGGCGCCTTGGTTGCCTGGGCATATGCCATTTCATTACACAGCAAACCTATAACAGTCGTGCAAAACAACTTAATAGATTTTTTCATTGAAACACATTTATTCAATTGGTAGATAACTATTTATCAATTATTAATTAAGCTAATAATTGAGGTTTTTGTGTGTAAGTTTCCCAAAGGAGCTCGCCAAACAATGTATTGGCCCATGCAAACCACTTACGCGTGAATTTGGTAGGATCATTCTTATGGAACGACTCATGCATAAAGCCCGTACTACCATGCGTTTTACGCAGCATCTCTATACATTCCTTTATTTCCGCGTCGTTGTTACTGGTAAGCGCCCTAATGATGATACTGATCGGCCATATCATATCCTTACCAATGTGCGGGCCGCCGATACCTTCGCCAGCCGTTCCTTTAAAGAAGAAAGGGTTGTTTAACGACAGCAGCATTTTACGCGTATTGAGATAAACAGGATCAGTGTTTTTAACAGCATCCAGGTATGGTAAGCCCAGCAGGCTTGGCACGTTGGCATCGTCCATGAGGTTAAAACTGCCAAACCCGTTTACTTCGTAAGCATATATTTTACCATAATCAGGATGATCAATAACGGCATGTTTTTGCAAAGCGGCATCAACCTCGGCAGCCAGCGCGGTTAGTTGAGCGGCAAGGGCAGTATCTTTAGTAATAGCCGTTACCATTTCTGCCGCTTGTTTAAGACTAATTACCGCGAAAAAGTTAGACGGTATCAGGAATGAATAAATGGTAGCATCATCACTTGGGCGGAAAGCCGAACAAATAAGGCCTACCGGTTTAACCGGGTAGCCAAAACCATTCATAGGTACACCGTCTGTAGCCCATGAAGTTTTGCGTTGGAAAGAGTACGGGCCATCATTTTCTTTGCGCTGCTGGTCCCTGAATGTTTTTAACACACTTTGAATGGCCGATTTCCACCGGGCATCAAAAGGCGCGGTATCGCCCGTTAGCTTCCAATATTTATAAGCCAGTCGTATAGGGTAACATAAAGAGTCTATCTCCCATTTACGCTCATGAAGACCTGGTTTCATGTCTGTAACATCGTCCTTCCACTCACCTACCTTGTTGGGGTCATCGTAAAAGGCATTTGCATAAGGGTCACGTAAAATACAGGTAACCTGACGGTTAATTACCCCGGCCACCAACTTTTTTAATTCAGCGTCCTTATTAATAAAAGCGATGTAAGGCCAAACCTGCGCGCTGCTATCACGCAGCCACATAGCATCAATATCACCTGTAATTACGTAGGTATCGGGCCTGCCGTCGATTAGTTTATAGGTAACGGTAGTATCCAGCGTGTTGGGGAAACAGTTTTCAAAAAGCCAGCCCAGTTCAGGATTTTTTACTTTTGACTTAAATTCGGTGATAGCCTTTTCAACGGATGTACTTTTAAACCTGCGTTGAGCGGGTGCAACCCTTACTATCGGGAAAGCAGTATTTGGTGCTGCAAGTGAAATCTTGTTTAAAAAAACACCCGCCCCCAGCAAGGTGGTGCTGCCGATAAATTGCCTTCTCTTCATTTTTATTTAGGTGTGATTATTAGAAAAAACCCATTTATTAGTATGAGTTTTCCGCATAATTACAAATTATATTTAATATGGAAAAGCTATTATGTTATGTTTTTACATTAAACTATAAGTTTGTACATAAATAAAAAAAAATTCTTGTTCACATATTTAACCAACAAAAAAGCTCCTCATGTTTTCACACGGGAGCTTTTACATATGTACTTTATCCTTATTCGCTACGTAAACTTTTAACAGGGTTTGCCATAGCTGCTTTTATAGTTTGCAAACCAACGGTAGCAAAGGCTATCAGTACGGCAACAAAACCGGCGGCTATAAATATCCACCATTGTAGTGATATGCGGTAGGCGAAATTTTGCAACCAAAGGTTCATTAGCCAATACGCTAATGGCGCAGCAATAATTAAAGCAATTATTACCAATACAATAAACTCAACGGAAAGCAACGATACAAGACTCGCGATTGAAGCACCCAAAACTTTGCGTATTCCTATTTCTTTACCTCTTTGCTCGGCCGTAAATGCAGCCAAACCAAACAGCCCAAGGCACGAGATAATGATGGCAACTATTGCAAAGCCAGACATCAGCGTAGAAGCTTTCGCATCCTCACGGTAAATCTTATCAAACTCCTGGTCCAAAAACTGGTAAGAGAATGGTTGGCCAGGAAAGTTTTGCTTCCAGATACTTTCGATCCTGGCGATAGCTTGTGCCTGTTTATGCGGCGCTACTTTAACAAGGTAGTTTGAACTCCATTGCTGATCTAATTTAAACACCACCGGTGTTATTTTAGCATGCATAGATTGGAAGTTAAAATCCTTTACTACTCCTATCACAACTCCGGTATCACCCTGAGCTATAAAGCGCTGTCCCACATAAGGTTTATGAATATTAAATTGCCTGGCAGCGGTTTCATTAATAATTACGTTTCGCCTATCAGCACTGCCCGGCAAAAACCACCTGCCCGATGCAAATTTGAGTGCTACCAGCCTGGTATAATCACCATCTACATTAAAGTAGGTGATGCTTGGGTTAAAATCTTTAGGCCGGCCTTCCCAATCGGCACTGCCTGATGAAAAGCTACCATTTGATTGTATAGATTCCATACCAACTAACGAAGCGGCATCAACAGATGGCTCATGGAGAATACTTTGTTTTAAGGCTGACTTTACTGCAGTTTGTTGTTCATCCTTTATGCCTTTAAGTAATTTCCATGAAATGTCGAATGACATGATCTGAGAACGATCATACCCCGGATTTTGAGATTGAACAAAAGACAGTTGCTTGTAAATGGTAATAACTCCAATGATAAGAAAGATAGAGAACGTGAATTGTACTACCACCAACCCCTTTCTAAGCGATGTATCTTTTATCTTCATCACGGTCCCGCCCCTAAATGCACTTAAGGGCTTAAAAGACGATAGTAGCAGTGCCGGATAAATACTATTGAGCACAATTGTGATCAGCAAAGTGCCTATAATGATGATCCATAAATATGCTGAGCTGGTTGTTAGAGAGAAGTTACGATTGGTAAAACTATTGAAAGAAGGCAAAGCCACACTTACAATAATAACTGTTAGAATAAGCGCCAACAGACTGATTACTGCCGACTCAGCTACAAACTGTTTAAACAGATGGCCCCTGCCTGCTCCTAGTATTTTTTTAACACTTACCTCTTTTGCTCTAAGGCTTGCGCGAGCAGTGGTTAGGTTTACATAATTGATACAGGCTATAATGAGCAGCAAAGCACCTAAAATAACAAATATGTAAACCACTTTTTTATCGGCATGTACCAAACCTGAGTTTTGAAGATCGCTCTCAAAGTGCATCTCCTTTAAATTTCTTAGGGTGATGTTTAAATTATCTTTTTTGTCGCGGTGTGGCTTAATAATACTCTTTAAATTTTCAGAAGCGTATTTTATGTTGGTTTGCGGCTTAAATTTAATAAAGGTGATATAAGAGAAATTCCCCCAGCCCATATCACTATTTTTTTGCTCAGCATCAGCCTGCCTTGCAGCGACAGGAATGAACAGATCAAATTTAAAGCTCGAATTGGCCGGCGCATCCTTTATCACTGCCTGCACCTGGTAGTTTGCAGAATCGATACGGATGGTTTTACCTATTGGATCCTGGTTGGCGAAATACTTTTTAGCCTTACTTTCTGAAAGGATAATGCTGAACGGATTATTATTGAACGCTATCGCATTTCCGCTTACAAAATTACCTTTAAACACATTGAACCACGATTCATCTACATAAGCAGCATGCTTTTCCCTAAAAAACTCATTGTTGATATAAAGGTCTATTGGCGACCAGCTAACAGGAAGCACCCGCGTTACCGCCATAACCTCTGGCATCGTCTTCTTTGCTTCCAATCCTAACTGGTATGGAGAGCTTTCCCATACCCATGTTTCGTTCTTGTCAATCGCAAGGTGACTGGTTATCCGGTAAATGTTCTCAGCATCGGGCTGGTCGTTGTCAAACGTAAACTCATTATGTACCCAAATAAATATGAGTACAGCAGCGGCCATACCAACAGACAAGCCAGCAATGTTAATTAAACCGGTTGACCGGTGTTTCCAAAAAGTTCTCCAGGCGGTTTTAAAGTAATTCTTCAGCATCTCTCAGAGGAATAAAATTTATTTAATACAGCCGTTTACTGAACGGCCCCTAGTCGTTATTCTTTAAGCTTTTAACCGGGTTTGCCAGGGCAGCTTTTACAGATTGCACGCTGATGGTAGCGAGCGCTATAGCTGTGGCAGCGAAGGCAGAGAATACGAATACCGACCAGCCAACACTGGTTTTGTAGGCGAAGTCCTGTAGCCATTTGTTCATGGCATACCAGGCCACAGGTAACCCAATAGCGGTAGATACAGCAATTAGTATCATAAATTCGCTTGCTAACAGCGTTATAATTCGGGCTACACTTGCGCCTAAAACCTTGCGAATACCAATTTCGCGCGTTTTAACCTGCGCTGAGTAGGTAGCCAGGCCGAACAACCCCAGGCACGAGATAACAATGGCTATTACAGAAAATATATTGAAGAGTTGGCCCTGCCTGCTATCGTCAGTATAAATTTTGCGGTAGCTTTCGTCCAAAAATGCATAGTTGAATGGCACATCGTTATTGTACTGTTTCCACACAACTGTACTCACGGCAATGGCTCTTTGGGCATTGGCATTGGTAGTTTTAAGGTAAACACGCCAACTGTTCGCGGGGCTATACTGGAAAACAACAGGCTCAATTTTTTTATGAAGATTTTGGAAGTGAAAGTCTTTTACCACACCTATTATGGTTCCGTTAATGGTTTGTATCCTGAGGCGTTTACCTATTACGTTACCGGTAAGGCCCATTTCTTTAACGGCTGTTTCGTTAATAATAAAGTGGGAGCTATCTGCAACAGCGCCGGTAAAGTTGCTGCCTTGTATCAGCTTTATTTTAAAAAAATCAATGATGTTCTTATCGCCATGTATTTGATTGAACCACAGGTTGGAAGATTTTGGTTTGCCATCCCAATCGTTATTACCGGTTGAGGAGCCTCCAACAACCATGTTGCGACTGGATACGGTGGCCGATATAATAGAAGGGTCTTTCCTCAACTCATCCATCACCGCATCAGCATGCTTGTGCATATCACTGCGCATAGTGAAGGTGAGTATATTCTCTTTATCGTAACCAAGGTCTTTTGTGAGGATATATTTTAGTTGCTTGCCTATGATGAGTGTGCTTACAATAAGCACTACCGATACACTAAACTGAAACACTACTAAAATCCTGCGGAATGCAGTAGTGCCAATGCCGGCGGTGATCTTGCCTTTTAAAGCCTTTAATGGTTCAAAAGAGGAAAGCAACAAAGCCGGGTAAATGCTTGATGCCGTTAGGGTACCAATTAGCGTTATAGCTATACAAGCCCAAACGTTAAAACTGGTTAAACTCAAGGTGATCTGCTTGCCGGAGAATTGATTATAATACGGCAGCAGGATGAACATCAATGTTATGGCTAATACCGCGGCTAAAGCAAATAACAACATGGTTTCTACCATAAATTGCATAAACAATTGGAATTTGCCCGCGCCAATGATCTTGCGCATACTCACTTCTTTAGCCCGAAGCATTGCCCTTGCGGTTGAGAGATTCACGTAGTTGATACATGCTATAACCAGTATCATGATTGCCACAATACCGAACGTGCGAACGGTTGACATGCCACCATCACTACCATCAGCCTGGTAAAGGTGCATTTTAGGCAAAGCCTGTGTTAGATACGGTACGGGGGCATCTTCCGGCTTTTGGCGCTCGTGTATCGCTTGGAGCTTTTTTTCCAGCTTAGCCGAGTTGGTATTTGGCGCTGTAAGTAGATAGGTTTGGAAAGAAAAACTTGACCAGTCTGCATCCATCGACGGCACCGTTGTTTTACCATCGTAGCTGGTTTTGCTTTTAACGTAAGCCAGGTAATTAAACCTTGATAAAGGCAACATTACATGGTATTGAAAACTGGAGTTTTTAGGGTAGTCGGCAATTACGCCGGTAACGGCGACAGGCTCATTCTGCCCGACGATAACCGTTTTACCTATTGGATTTTCATTGCCAAAATATTTTTTGGCGGTACTTTCTGTAATTACAACTGAATTGTTATCGGGAAATGGATTTCGTTTATCGCCCCTGATCAAAGGGAAATCAAAAACTGAAAAATAAGATGGATCAGTGAAGCAAAAATTATCTTCGTAGAAGATCTTGTCTTTATACTTAAATGGTGCTTCCCCTACAGACATGATACGGACCCCATCTTTAACTTCAGGTATCTCTTTTTTGGCAAAGGTTGCTACCGGGGCTATAATGCTGCTAAAGATCTGCTTGCTTAAACCGGTGCCACCAACTATGCCGATCTTGTAAATGTTATCGGCTTTGGTATTGAAACGGTCATAGCTCAATTCGTCTTGCACCCAAAGCAACATAAATATGCCCACTACTAAACCAACCGTTAAGCCGGTGATATTGATAGCGGCATAAAACTTATTGGCTAAAACATTGCGCCAGGCGGTCTTAAAGTAGTTTTTAAGCATATCTTTAACAATAAAATTTTACAAAACAAGCCTTCTCAAGGCCAAATTTTAATTCTTATTCGCTGCGTAAACTTTTAACCGGATTAGTTAAAGCGGCTTTTACAGCTTGCGAACTCACGGTTAAAATAGAGATGACTGTAGTAATGATAGCTGCAACGATAAACACCCAAACACTGATGTCGACGTGGTATGAATACTTCATTAACCATTGGTCCATAAAATACCAGGCCACGGGCACTGATATGGCAAAAGCTACACCAACCAGTTTTAGAAAATCTTTTGACAGCATTGATGCCACACCAACAACCGAAGCACCGAGTACCTTACGCACCCCTATCTCTTTAATGCGGTTTTGGGCCATGTAAGTAGCCAGGCCAAACAAGCCAAGGCATGATATAAAGATGGTTAGCCCTGCGAATAACGACGCAAGTGTACCCATTCGTTGTTCGTCCTGGAATTTAAGGTCGTATTCTTCGTCAACAAAATGGTATTCAAAAGGATATTCTGAATTATACTTTTTAAATACAGATTCGGCCAGTTTCAGGCTTTGAGCGGTACTTAGTTTATCATTCAACTTAAAGTGTATAACATTAAACCATGATGACGGCCCCTGAATGATCATTTGTTTTACCGGCTCGTAGGGTGATTGTAATATAAAATCTTTCACCACTCCCACTACAATGTACTTGGAGTTACCATTACGTACCACCTGCCCTACAGGATGTTTAAAGCCCATTACTTTTACTGCTGCCTCATTAAGCATAATTGCGCTTGAATCGCTTGGATATTTAGTGATATCTATATCGCGACCATCAATGATCTTTAGGCCCATGGTTTTGGTAAAACTGCCATCAGTATTAAATATGTTAAAATCAATCTTTGACGTTTCCTCTTTTCCATCCCAACTGAAGCCCCATGTATCGCTCCACCCTTCGGTAATGGGTGCGCTGGTTTTAGTTACTGCAGTGGCAGCGCCGCTGCTGAGTAACTCATTGCGGATAAGACGATAATTTTTACTCATATCGCCGGACATGAATGTATAGGCCAGTTTGTTCCTGGCATATCCGGTATCACGCTTTTGCGCGTAATCAAGTTGTTCCTTAACAATAATGGTACAAATAATAAGCACAATAGCGAATGTAAATTGAGTTACTACTAATACTTTACGGGGCGAAATAGCGGCATTTGCGGCCTTAAACGTGCCCTTTAACACTTTTACAGGCGCAAAAGATGATAAGTATAATGCAGGGTAGCTACCTGCTACTAAACCAGTAAATACGATAAAACCTAATACAATCAACCAAAATGATACAGATGAATAAGGTACAAATAACTGTTTTTGCGTAAGGTTGTTAAATGCAGGTAAAGAAAGTATAATGATTACCAGTGCTATCACACCTGCAAAAAGCGCGATTAGCAGAGATTCCCCCATAAATTGCGCTATGAGGCTTGATTTGCCGGCGCCCACAACTTTACGTATACCCACTTCTTTAGCACGTTTCTCACTGCGGGCTGTGCTCAGATTCATGAAATTGATACAGGCTATCAATAAAATAAATCCTGCTATGATGCTAAACAATTTAACCGTTTCAATTTTACCGCCTACCTGTTTGCCTTCTTCAAATTTAGAGTACAAGCGCCATTTACTCGCCGGGTGTACAAATACATCAATATCCTTAATATCCGAATGCGAACGAGTAATATCTTTTACCCTTGCATTAAAAAATGCCTCTGTTACCCCGGGCTTAAGCGTTATGTACGTTTGCACAGAATTATTGCCCCAGTTCTTTTCTTCGCCGCCATTTATTTTTTCCCAATACTTCCATGGCATCAGGTAGCCAAACTTAAACCTTGTATTATTGGGCAGGTCCTTCATGATACCGGTTACGGTAAAATAATCTACACTATCTATCTTAATGGTTTTGCCATAAGCATCCTCGTTACCAAAAAGCGCTTTTGCTGTTTTTTCTGTTAGTACAATACTTTTCATGTCGTTCAGCGCTTTAAGGCGATTACCTTTCAGCAGCGGAAAGCTAAACATGGTCAGAAAGTCAGGGTCAACAAAATTCCCCTGAAGGTTTAAGCGCTTATCACCAACGCTAAACAAAAAACTGTTCGCGGTATTACGTGAAGCTTCACCAACCTGCGGATAATCCTGCTTCAGGGCCTTCATCATGGGTTTTGGTGTGGTATTCCAGCACCATAATTTGCCGTCGAATTTAGATCGGTTGTACATGGTATATAGCCTGTCGTTCTTTTCGTGGAAACGATCGTAGCTTACCTCGTTTTGTACCCAAAACAATATAAGGGCTGCACTGGCCATACCTATGGCCAGGCCCGCTATATTGATGGCAGTAAAGCTTTTATTTTTTACAAGATTGCGCCAGGTGATCTTTAGGTAGTTCTTAAACATGATAGTCAGGTTTGTTTAATGTTTAAATTATTCGTCCTTTAGGCTATTAACTGGATTTAGCAGCGCGGCCTTAACTGATTGAAAGCTTATGGTAACAAAGGCTATTAGCAGGGCTGCAAAACCCGCCAAGGCTATTACCCACCACTGTATATGTATACGGTAAGCAAAATCTTGCAGCCATTTATTCATAAGATACCATCCAAGTGGAGCGGCTACTAATACTGCCAGCAATACCAACTTCACAAAATCTTTTGATAACATTGCCACTATAGAAGTAATATCGGCACCCAATACTTTACGGATACCAATTTCTTTGGTGCGCTGTTCTGCCGCATAAGCCGCCAGGCCAAACAGGCCCATACATGCTACGATGATAGCCAGCACAGTGAATATGACAAAGATTTTTCCGATACGTTGCTCGCTGCGGTAAATAGCATCAAAATCCTGATCCATGAATGAATAGTTCATCTGCAGGTTGGGAGAAAATTTTGACCATACATTTTTTACCTGGCTCATTAGAGCCGGCAGATTAGCGGTATTTACCTTTACGCTCACAGCTCCGTTGTTTTTCCCAAGTTTTAGCACCATAGGTTCAACCTTTTCTCGCAGCGACCTAAAGTTGAAATCTTTTACTATCCCTATTACATGATATTTTATAGTATTTGCTAATTCTGTTTTACCACCTAATGATTGGTAAAGTGTTTGATCTCCTGCATTTTTAAATCCAAGGAATTTCGCGGCTGACTCATTTATGATCACAGCCGATGAATCTGTTTGCGTTTCTCTTGAGAAGTTACGACCGGCAGCCATCTTCATTCCGAGGGTTGGTATCCAATCCGCGTCCACCTCCCAGGTTTGAGGAAATAATGATTCACGTTGGTTCAGGGTAGCATCTTTAAAAAATATACGTGTGTTGCCCCATCCGGAGGTAGGTAAGAAGCCTGTCATGGTTGAATTTACCACACCGGGCAAACGGGATAATTCCTGCTTAAAAGTCCCGGCTTCACCATTCAGCTCAAAAGCATTTTGTATAACCAATACCTGGTTACGGTTATAACCCAGGTTTTTGGTTTGTATAAAATTAAGCTGATTGTAGATAACCAGCGTACCGATGATCAGGAAAATAGATATAGAAAATTGAAAAACAACCAGGAAATTACGCAGCACGCTACTTTTAAACCCTGCAGAGAGCTTACCCTTTAATACCGCTATAGGCTGGAAAGCCGACAAGTAAAATGCGGGATAAGAACCAGCCAGGGCCCCTACCATAATTACTACAACAAATAATACAGGTATTAACCAAAGGAGGGTTGGCACAGTTAGAACGATATCTTTACCTGCCAACTGGTTAAACAAGGGTAGTAAAATAATGGCTGCAACAAAGGCCGCAGCAGTTGCAAACAAAGTCACCAGCATTGACTCGGCAAGGAACTGAAAAACCAAATGCTTGCGGGAAGATCCTAAAACTTTGCGTACCCCTACTTCCCGCGCCCTGTTGGCCGAGCGGGCGGTGCTTAGATTCATGAAGTTTACACATGCTATCAGCAAAATAAAAATAGCGATGGCCGAAAATATATAAACATATTGAGCAGAACCATTCGGTGACAGTTCGCCAATACGTGCTGATCGAAGATGTATATCGTCAAGCGGTGTTAGGTTCAGCCTGAAATAGCTGCCACTTTTTTCAAACTGGTCATAACTCATACCCAGATCAGCTTGCATTTCCTGACCGCTAAACTTTCTTAAAAATGCGGGTAAACTTGCCTGCAGGGTCTTCGCGTCTTTTTTATCTTTTAGTAAAACGTACGTGTTGTAATTATTTTCCAACCATTTATTGGCACGGCTCTCAGGCAATGATTCCATTGACACAAAAAAGTCAAAGTTAAAATGCGATTGCTGTGGAATGTCTTTTATTACACCGGTTACCTTAAAGTTATCCTTATCGTTAAAAACGATGGTTTTACCTACGGCATCAGTTGTGTTGAAATATTTTTTCGCAGTTGATTCAGTTAATACAACTGTTTGAGGGTCTTTTAACGCCGTTTGAATATCGCCGCTAATGGCAGGCAATGTGAATATGGTAAACACCCCCGGGTCTGCAAAGGCAATACGGTTTTCTACAATAGTTAGGTTTCCCTTTTTAACATGGGTGGTACCAGCAGGTTTAATCCTGGCTGATTGCGCAACAAAAGGATACTCTGCCTTCAAAGTTTTTGCCAGCGGCGGCATACAAACCGCATAAGAAGCCTGGTTATCGCCCAATTTAAGCTCTGCATTAACCCGAAAAATGCGTTCGTGGTTTACATTGTACTTATCATAGCTAAGCTCATCAACCACATAAAGAACGATCATGAGGCAGGATGTTAAACCCAGCGTAAGACCCAAAAGGTTTATAGTGGTGAAACCCTTGTTTTTATTGAGGCTCCTGATGGCGGTTTTTAGGTAGTTTTTAAGCATGACTGTGATGTTTTTGAATAGGTAAAAATAGGATCGGTTTAAGTTAGGACGGTAAACCAACCCAGCGCCTCCGTTATCAAGGGGAAAAGATAACGGAGGTTTTGGGCAGGAGGCACACTTAACTATAATAAATTAAAGGAATGGCTGGTTTAAACCATAATGTTTTCCATTACGGTTTGTCCGTCTAATAAACGGATAATACGGTGGCTGTAACGGGCATCATGTTCCGAGTGCGTTACCATGATAATGGTAGTACCCTGTTCGTTAAGGTCTGTTAAAAGTTCCATTACATCATTACCGTTACTGCTATCCAGGTTACCGGTGGGCTCATCCGCAAGGATAAGTTTGGGTTTATTTACAACCGCACGCGCAATAGCCACACGCTGTTGCTGACCACCCGATAACTGCTGAGGGTAGTGGTTACGGCGGTGCATGATCTGCATCTTATCCAACACCTCTTCTACCCTCTTAACGCGTTCTGATGCGCTTACACCAGTATATATCAGGGGTAATTCAACGTTTTCAAATACAGTTAACTCATCAATAAGATTAAAGCTCTGGAATACAAAGCCTATATTATGTTTACGCAGATCGGCGCGCTTGCGCTCATTAAAATGCGCTACTTCTATGCCATTGAATACATAGCTGCCTTCATCCGGGTCGTCCAGCATACCTAATATATTCAGCAAGGTTGATTTGCCACAGCCCGACGGGCCCATGATGGCTACAAACTCGCCGGTATCAACATGCATTGAAAGTTTGTTTAAGGCGATGGTTTCTACCTCTTCTGTACGGTAGAATTTTTCAAGATTAGTAATTTTTATCATTTGGCCTCCTTAAACCCTCCTGCTTTTACGCGAGGAGGGCTTGTTATTAATTGTGATTTATGTTTTCTACTTTATAGTTTCTAATTATTTAGACGCGATTAACCGCCCATGTGTTGCAAGCCTGTTGCTATTGTTTCAATACCAATTCCTGTATATCCCCATAACTTTCGTAGCTTGAGGTAATTACCTTATCCCCTGGTTTTAATCCTTGCAGCACCTCATAATAATCCGGGTTTTGGCGGCCTATTTGTATGTCGGTTTTATACGCGGTTTTACCATCTTCACTTACTTTAAATATCCAGTTACCACCTGTTTGCTGGTAAAAACCGCCTTTTGGAACCAGTAATGCGGTAGTTTCGTCACTGAGCGCAAGGCGTATCTGTAAAGTCTGGCCTTTACGTATTCCTTTAGGAACAGCACCTACAAATTGCATATCTACCTGGAAACGGCCATTGGTAACCTGCGTATAAACCTTTTTTATGGTTAATTTATAAGTTTTATCAGCAAACACGAAATCGCCCATCAAACCATTATATATCCGTGAGAGATAGTGCTCCTCAATATCAACCCGTACTTTAAATCCGTTTTGCGCGTCGATCTGGCCAAGGTGTTCACCCTTATTCTTGTTCTGCCCAACTTCGGCATCCATTGAGGTTAACTGGCCATCAATGGGTGCACGCAGGGTTAAACTGCCTACTTTTTTACGCATAAGGGTTAGCGCGTTTTTCATTTGAGCGTAATGCTCTTGCGCCTGTTGCTCCTGTTGCCTGGTTAAAGCGGTGTCCTGCTTTAGTATCTGCGTAGTTAAACGTTTGCGGCGTACCTGGTAATCATAATTATTTTTTGCCGCCTGGTATTCCTGTAAGCCTATGGCCTTTTGTTCGTACAGGCTTTTATCAAGCAGGTAAACACGTTCAGCTTCTTTAAAAGCGTTATCAACATCGGCCATCTGGTTAAGCTTGCTTACGGTATTCTGCTGCGCGTTGTTATGCGCTATCTGCATTTGTGTTTGCTCGCCAAATACTGCCGACTCCTGCGAAGCAAGGCTCAGTTCCTCATCAATGTTGGAAAGCTTGAGTATCGGGTCACCTTTTTTAAGCATCGCACCGTCTTCAACATATTTTTCCTCCACCTGCCCGCCTTCTACGGCATCAAGATATATGGTTGTTAACGGCATTACCACACCATTAACCGGTATAAATTCCTGAAATGCACCCTTCTTTATTTCGCTTACGGTAATACGCTCTGTATCAACATTTAATTTACTTTTACCTGATGTAAAAAATATGCTTCCGGCAACTAAAACCACCACTCCTGTTACACCGGCTATGGTCATCAGGCGTTTATTGCTCCATTTCTTTTTTTGTATAACTCTGTCCACGTTATTAGTATATGTTTGGCATACAGATACAAAAACATATGCCACAAATTAAATATCTGTTTAACAGTAAGTTGCGAGTATTTTTTTATTATTTACCGTACGCTTCTGTTACAGGGAGTGTTCGGTTATGATACAGTGAATTTTCGGCCTTATTTTTATTAAAACCGTTTGCTTGTTGATTATCAGCATAATTAATCAATATAAGCTAAATGGTACGATATTTTGTGTTAAAAAGCTAAATTGCACGGGTGTATTTTTAATACGCTGCACCCAAAAACTATCACCTGCGCTTATATGATATTAAAAAAAGCCAACGTACTTATTGTTGACGACGACCCGGATGTGCTTACCGCGGTTAAGCTGCTGCTAAAACCGCTTACCCAAGAGATCATCACCGAGAAAAATCCCGAAAACCTGAACTGGTTGTTACAGAAGAACAATATTGACCTGGTGCTGCTTGACATGAACTTCAACAGCGCCATAAATACCGGTAACGAGGGCATATATTGGCTGCGCAAGATAAAAGAATGGAAGCCGAATGTATGCGTGATCATGATCACCGCGTATGGGGATATCGACCTGGCTGTACGTTCACTCAAGGAAGGCGCTAACGATTTTGTAGTGAAGCCATGGCATAACGAAAAGTTGATAGATACCATTACCGATCTGCTGGACAAAAAGGAAGGCGGGCCAAAAACGTCTAAATCTGCTAAAAGCAGCAACGGCCAAACTTCTATCCTTGGCGAATCGGAGGTGATGGAAGACATTTTTCATAAGGTAAATAAAATAGCCCCTACTGATGCCAATATCCTTATCCTTGGTGAAAATGGCACCGGTAAAGACCTCATGGCTAAAGCTATACACGAGCGCTCTTTAAGGGCCAACAAACCCTTTGTGAAGGTTGACGTTGGCGCCTTAACAGATTCTCTTTTTGAGAGTGAACTATTTGGCCACAAAAAAGGTGCTTTTACCGATGCCCGGGAAGACCGTATAGGCCGGTTTGAGGAAGCTGAGGGCGGAACACTTTTTTTAGATGAAATTGGCAACATCAGCCTGCAGCAGCAGGCAAAGCTGCTAACTGTATTGCAAAACCGCCAGGTAACCAGGCTGGGTACTAATAAGCCCATAGATATTAATATAAGGCTGATTTGCGCCACCAACGTGCCATTGCATGAACTGGCCAACGAAAATAAGTTCAGGAAAGACTTGATATACCGTATCAATACGGTTGAAATTAACATGCCGCCACTACGCAAACGCTCCGAAGATATAGTGGTCTTGGCCAGGCATTTTGCTAAAATGTACAGCACTAAATACATGAAACCTGCGGTAGATTTTGACAATTACGCGCTCAATAAACTACGCAGCTACAGCTACCCCGGTAACGTGCGCGAACTGCAATACACCATTGAGAGAGCAGTAATTATGGCCGACGACCACTTGTTAAAACCAGATGACCTTATATTTTCCGTACTGGAAGCGCCCGCTGAAAATATGATTGACGAGGACAATATACAGCTAAGCACGCTGGAAAAAAACGCCATATTACGTGTAATTGATAAGCATAATGGCAACATAACACGTGCAGCCAAAGAGCTTGGTTTAACCCGCACCGCCCTTTACCGCAGATTAAGCAAGTATGATATTTAACCGTTATGAGTGGCGGCTCGTGCTGCGTGTGGTATTATTATTTGCAGCGGTAACGGCTACCGTTTTAGTAATATTTGTGTTGCAGCAGTATTTGTTTTTGGTAATTACCATACCTATGCTCACCTACTCATTGCTTGACCTGATACGCTTTAACAAGAAGGCGCAGGACGAAGTGAACCAGTTTGTAGAGTCAATACATTATCGTGATTTTTCGAGGCATTTTGATGTGCGTAAAGCCCCGAATGAACTTAAGCCCTTGCGTAAAGGTTTTAATGACATTAACAGCACCTTTAAAGTAATAAGCCGCGAACGCGAAACGCAATACCATTATCTCCAAAAAATACTGGAACTGGTTGATACCGGAATTATTAGTTATGAGCAGGAAACGGGCGAAATTGGTTGGATAAATGAATCATTTAAAAACCTGGTAGGCATACCCTATTTAAAATCTATTCATTCTCTCGAGAAGCGCGAACCTGCTCTGTATAGCGAAGTGATTAACCTTAAACCCGGCGAAGCCAAGGTAATGAGCATTACTCGCGAACAGCAACAAGTAAAAATGCTGGTGACCGCCAGTATCATGCGCAGCGAGGGTAAACTGAATAAGCTTATTGCTTTTCAGAACGTGAGCGAAGCCCTGGATGAAACCGAATCCAAAGCATGGTCGAAATTGTTGAATGTAATGACGCATGAGATCATGAATTCGGTAGCGCCCATATCTTCACTTGCCGATACACTTAAAAACCGCCTACAGGCGCCGGATATTACCGATAACCTGCAAAACGTAGATCTGGAAGATATAGAGTTGGGTATTGATACCATTAAACGGCGTAGCGAGGGGTTGCTGAAATTCACGGAGAGTTACCGCAGCCTAAACAAGATCACGAAGCTCGATCTTAACCGCGTGTTAGTGCGGGATATGTTTGAGAACCTCAACAGCCTGATGACACCTACACTGGAAAAAAAGAACATTGAATTGGACATCATCCTGCGCGACCCGGCATTAACTATAGAAGCCGACGTTAACCTGCTGGATCAGGTGTTGATCAACCTGTTGGTGAACGCCATAGAAGCGGTTAAGGACCGTGAGGAACCACAGATCATTCTTCAGGCTGAACAACAAAGTGGTAAGTTACTGCTTAAAGTGGTTGATAACGGCGTAGGTATGCCGCCGGAATTATTAGATAAGATATTCATCCCCTTTTTTAGTACGCGTAAAACCGGCAGCGGTATTGGTTTAAGCTTATGTAAGCAAATAATGCTGTTGCATAAGGGTAACATACAGGTACAATCAAACGAAGGTAAAGGGTCAGCGTTTATTATGACGTTTCCGGTGTAATTGAATCATTTTTCTCTCTGCCAATTTGGCAATCTATTATCCTTTGGAACAAGCATTGATATTGGGTTGATGTAAACGTTAATCAAACTAAAATCACTCAATACAATGCAAGAAAAAGGAACCATCTCGATACATACCGAGAACATTTTTCCCATCATTAAAAAATTCTTATACTCTGATACCGAGATATTTCTGCGTGAACTGGTATCAAACGCCGTTGATGCAACCCAGAAAATAAAACGCCTGGCTTCATTAGGCCAATACAATGGAGAACTTGGCGACCTGCGTGTTGAGGTTGCTTTTGATGCCGACAGAAAGACCATTACCATATCTGATAACGGTATTGGTATGACGGCCGAAGAAATTAAAAAATACATCAATCAGATCGCATTCTCGGGCGCTACTGAGTTTATGGAGAAATTTAAAGAAGCCAAGGATGCCAATGAGATCATCGGTCGTTTTGGTTTGGGCTTCTACTCGGCCTTTATGGTGGCTGATAAGGTGGAAATTGAAACCTTAAGCTACCAGGATGGCGCCACTCCTGCTCACTGGGTATGCGATGGCAGCACCGAATTTGAAATAAGCGAAGGCAGCCTGGCCGAACGTGGTACCGAGATCACCCTGCACATCAACGCTGAATCTGAAGAGTTTTTAAGTAAGCATAAATTGCAGGAAATATTGGACAAGTACTGCAAATTTTTACCTGTACCAATTAAGTTTGGCACTAAAGAAGATAGCATTGAGGACGGCGTTGACGAGGAAGGTAAAACTAAGTACAAAACCGTTGAGGAAGACAATATCATCAACGATACCAATCCTATCTGGACAAAATCTCCCAACGAACTAAAGGACGAAGACTACCTTAAGTTCTACAAGGAGCTTTATCCTTTCAGCGAGGACCCATTATTCTGGATACACCTGAATGTTGACTATCCGTTTAACCTTACCGGTGTGCTGTACTTCCCTAAAGTGAAGAATGATTTTGAATTCCAAAAGAACAAGATCAAATTGTTCTCACGCCAGGTGTTCATCACTGAGGAGGTGAAAGACATTGTTCCTGAATTCCTGATGCTGTTGCATGGTGTTATCGATTCACCGGATATTCCGCTGAACGTTTCGCGTAGCTTTTTACAGGCGGATAGCAATGTGAAAAAGATCAACAGCTATATCACCAAAAAAGTAGCTGATAAACTGGGCGATCTTTTCAAAAACGACCGCAAAGCTTATGAGGAAAAATGGAGCGATATTGGCCTGTTTGTAAAATATGGCGCTATAAGTGACGAGAAGTTTTATGATAAGGCAAAAGATTTTGTGCTGTTAACTAACACAGCTAAAGAAAACTTTACGCTTACTGAATACAAGGAAAAGGTTGTAGGTACACAGACTGATAAAGATGGCCAGTTGATATACTTGTACACCAATGATGCTGATAAACAGGATTCATTCATACAATCAGCCAATAAAAAGGGGTACGATGTATTGCTGATGAACTCTCCAATTGATAACCACTTCATCAGTCAGTTAGAGCATAAATTAGAAAAGACTTCGCTTAAACGTGTTGATGCTGATGTTGCAGATAAGCTCATAAAAAAAGATGACGCGCCTGAACATGTGCTTACCGAAGAGCAAACCAAACAAGTAAAAGAGATATTCGATAAGGCGATTAACAAGCCAGCCTACCGTGTCGAACTGGAGAGCCTGCACCCTGATGAATTGCCGGTTACGGTTACCATGGATGAGTTTATGCGCCGCATGAAAGATATGGCCGCTATGGGTGGTGGCATGGGCTTCTATGGCAGCATGCCTGATAACTACAAAGTTATCGTTAACGGTAATCACAAACTCATCAGCCGCATATTAAATAACGAAAATGCTGACGAACAGGCGCAATTAGCCAAGCAGGCGTTTGACCTTGCCCTGTTATCACAAGGGCTGTTAACCGGCGCGGAACTGACCGAGTTTGTGAATCGCAGCGTCAATCTCATTTAAGTATTATAACCTGTATTTTAATAGCCACCCCACAAGGGTGGCTATTTTTTTTAATAAATTTATGGAACATCAGTTTGGCCAGCATCTTGTTGTAAAATAACAGCAGATGAGCTCATGATTATTAAACCTGCCATCCGCAATTTTGTCAATAGAATAACCTGTTTACAAACCCATAAATAATTAAAAATGAAAAGCTTAATTAGAACACTCATGGTAATAATTATTACATCCGTAATAGCATTACCCGGCCGGGCACAAACCACCAAACAACAAAAACAAGATGAAAAAGCTGAGAAATTAAGACAACTAATAGAGTCGCGAAATTTCGTATTTCAGGCTACATACATGTCCCCAATGGGCGGCGGACAGATCTACCTTACTTCGCCGTATGATGTAACTATCTCACGTGATACCGTTACTTCCTTTTTGCCTTATTTTGGTGTAGCCTACATGAGTACCGGTTACGGTAGTAACGATAATGGTATTAAATTTACCTCTACAAAATTTGATTACCAGGTACAGAACCTTAAAAAGGGCGGTTACCGTGTTATTATTAAACCAAAGGACGTTACCAATTTAACGCAAATGTTTCTGGAGGCATATCCTGGTGGTTATGCAAGTTTATCAGTCATCAGCGTGAACAGGCAGCAGATAAGTTTTCAGGGAAATGTTAAAGAGCGGCCGAAAACTAAAAGTTAAAGGCCCTGTTTATATCAATATATAAATTTAAGATTATGTTGAGGATTGATATACCACAAAATGGCGAACCTGCTTTTACCTATTCAGCCTTTGAACAATACAATATCCCGCTTCCGGCTAATGGCACCGATACTGAAGTAAATGGGGACGTGATATTACTTTTTGAAGATGAACAAGAAGCCGTTGAGTACTTAGATATACTGGAAGATTATGCTACCAGTTTAGATAACAACGCTACCCAGAAACTATTAGTTAACGCCCTTGTAAGCGCTATAAGTAATGATGAATTTGTACAGGCTTACCTGCGTTAAACCTGTACAAATTTTGCATTTAAATATTAATATTTTTCTTTAGGTATTGCATACTGCTATTAATGCTTGCAAAAGGATCCTGAGGCATATCGTGCTCTACAAAAAAGCTTTTCATCCCTGCTACAGACGCAGCCGCGAAAACCGGTTTTAAGTCAAGCGTGCCACTGCCTACCGGCATAATATTCTCTCTGCTGGCATCCAGATCTTTTACGTGCCAAAGCGGGAAACGGCCAGGGTGAGCTTTAAACATTTCAACCGGGTCTTTGCCCGCCTTCATTGCCCAGGCGAGGTCAAGTTCCATTTTTACCTTTTTCGGGTCGGTTTCTGATAACAATAGATCATACGGTACCTTGTCGCCAACAGGCTTAAACTCCATGTCATGGTTATGGTAAGCGAAAGTCAGCCCGGCCTTAGCTGCCGCCTCTCCGGTCTTGTTTAACACGATTATGGCCTGGTTAATCTCTTCTATAGTACCTGTAGGGATGTTGGCACATACCAGGTATTTTACCCCGCCTTCGGCCGCTTCATCAACCAGTTGCTGCATATTATTGGTAAGATTGGCCATTTTAGGTATTACCATTGGCTTACCATCGGGAGTAGTTGGCATTTTGGCTCCGACGGGTAATTTAAACGGGGCACCCAATACATGATGCGATTTCCAAACCAAGCCCAGATCATTCGCCATAGCCTTGAATTCTTTGGGCTTCATGCCATAGTAACCGCCTTTTTTGCTGAATGCCGATTCAAGCTCGCTGTAACCTGCTGACTTGATTTTGGTGAGTGTGCCCTTAACGTCGGCGTCAATCACGTTAAAGAAAGTAAATAGCTGTACACCAACAGGGTGCTTTAGTAAGTATGCTGCCGCCTTGCCGGATAATATGGCACTGCTAAGCGCAAGTGTGCCCGCGCTTTGTAAAAAACTGCGTCTGTTTAAACTCATCATTTATGGTATTTAGTTTGTATTGGTTATATAAAACTAAATCAATAAAATGAGAGTAAAAAATTAATTGTGTCTGCTTAACACAATTAATTTAATGATATAAGCAATTAGCGATCAAACCCGTCCAGCCGGTTTGGTGCGATGCCCCTAAGCCACGACCGGTATCACCATCGAAAAATTCATAAAAAAGGATATGGTCTTTGAAATTCGGATCAGTCTGCACCTTCTGGTCGGTTCCGTTAGCGGGCCTGTATCCACGCTCATCAACCAGGAATAATTTGGATATACGGGCATAAATCTCATTGGCTACTTCTTTAAGGTTCATCATCTTACCCGACCCAACGGGGCATTCTACCTGAAGATCATTGCCATAATACTCATAATAATCGTTCAGGCTTTGAATAATGAGGTAATTAAGCGGTATCCAAACCGGTCCCCGCCAGTTGCTGTTCCCCCCAAACATAGGCCCGTCACTATCACCGGGCGTATATCTTATACTCGAAGTATTGCCATCGAGAGTTACAGAAAACGGATGCTCCAGATGATACTTGGAAAGCGACCGAATACCATACGGACTCAAAAACTCTTTTTCATCAAGCATGTAACTCAACAAACCCTTCATACGGTGCCCCCGCAGTAAACTAATTAAGTGCTTACCGTTAGGGCTACGCTCATCCCAGCGGGATACCAGCGCGGCAAGATCGGGCCGGTTGTTCTTGAACCAGTCCAGTCTGTTACGAAATATGGGGTTTTCGTCGATGTCAATATCATTAAGTATTTCAGTAGCGAACAAGGGTATAAGGCCCACCATACTGCGTATACGCATTTTTATAGCGGTATGGTCGGGCATACGCAGTTGGTCGTAAAAAAAATTATCACCTTCATCCCATAAGCCTTCCTGCCCGCCCTCTCCCATGCTGGACATGGCCTCAGCAATGTAGATGAAATGCTCAAAGTATTTAGAAGCTATATCACGATAAGCTTTATTGGCTTGCGCCAGTTCTGCGGCCATCCCCATCAGGTTAAGCGAATACATGGCCATCCAACTGGTGCCATCAACTTGCTCCAGATGTGCTCCGTTGGCAAATTTAGTGTTGCGGTCAAACACGCCAATATTGTCCATGCCCAAAAAGCCGCCTTCAAAAATATTATTGCCAGCCTCGTCTTTACGGTTAACCCACCAGGTAAAGTTGAGCATCAGTTTGTGAAAAATACGCTCCAGGAAAAAGGTATCACCCACTCCATTATTAGCTTTCTTATCCTGCTGATATATTTTCCATGCGGCCATGGCATGTACCGGCGGGTTAGCATCACTAAAATCCCATTCATAGGCAGGTAATTGGCCGTTAGGATGCATATACCAATCACGTATCAATAAATTGAGTTGATTTTTGGCAAAAGCCATATCAATGCCTGCCAGAGCTATACAATGGAATGCCAGGTCCCAGGCGGCAAACCAGGGGTATTCCCATTTATCGGGCATAGAAATAATATCGCCACGGTTATTAAAGTGCTGCCATTTACTGTTACGCGCATGCAAACGACTTTGCGGGGGCGCAGGCTCTCCCGGGTCGCCCTTTAGCCATTGGTGAACATCATAGTAGTAAAATTGCTTGTTCCAAAGCAGGCCGGCGTAAGCCTGCCGCCTGATCATCGCTTTTTCGGGCGCGTTATTGGCAGGTAGTAAATCGTTATAAAATTCATCAGCTTCGGCCTGGCGTGCAGCAAAGATGTTGTCAAAATCTGTAAAGTTAGCGCCTGCGTCTTCCGTTAACCTTAGTCTTATCACTTTGCTTTCCCCGGCGGCGACTTCAATATCGTAATTACAAGCCGCACGGGTTCCTGTTTTTGATTGGTTGACAGCGTCTGCCTGATTAACGATATAGTCGTTAATACCGTCTTTATAATAGGCTTGTTCGATGGCTGCCCCACCAAAACGTATAGAATTGGTTTCATTCTCGCAAAAAAGCGTTTCTGGGTCTCCTTCGGCTAAAAGATGTTTAATATCAAGGTCTTGGTGCTCAATATGTATGTTGCCGTTGTTATCACTCAGCTGTGGCTTGTAATTACTGTATCCCCAATCCCAGGTGTTGCGGAACCAAATAGTTGGCAGTACGTTTAGCTTTGCCGCTTGTTTTTCCCGGTTAGTAACGGTTATTTTTATCAGGATGTCATCAGTCCCCCCTTTTGCATATTCTATCCGGAGATCGAAGTATTCATCGTTATTGAAAACGCCCGTATCCATCAGCTCGTATTCAGGTTGATTACGATCTCGTTTACGATTCTCTGCCACCAGTTGATCATAAGGAAAAGGCTGCTGCGGATATTTGTACAGCATCTTCATGTACGAGTGCGTAGGCGTATTATCCAAATAATAGTACAATTCCTTTACATCCTCACCGTGGTTACCTTCGGCATTGCTCAATCCAAAAAAACGTTCTTTAATAATATGATCCTGCTTGTTCCAGAACGCTACTGAAAAACAAAGTAATTGCTTAAGATCGCAAATACCGGCTATGCCTTCTTCTCCCCAGCGGAATGCTTTGCTGCGGGCCATATCATGGGTAATATAGTTCCATGCATCGCCATTAGCGCTGTAATCTTCACGTACGGTGCCCCATTGGCGATCGCTTACATAAGGTCCCCAACGTTTCCATCCTGTTGTTTTTAATCTGTCGGCTTCTGCACCCATATGTATAATTATTTCCAGGCATTACGTAAAAAACGCATCCAGTTACCATTCATCATATTTTCAATATCGGTTTGGCTGTATCCTCTTTTTAATAAAATATTGGGTACTTTTTGCAGGTCTGCTATGGTTTCCAGATCATATGGGCATTGCTCCCTGCCAAAGGCTCCGTCCAGATCGGTACCCATGCCTACATGCAAAGTGTTACCGGCCAGCTGACAAATATGGTCTATATGGTTGGCCATCACTTCTAAATTGCAATTCATTTGTTTGGGGTCTGATTGGCCCCTAACCCATCCAGGTACCATCATCCAGGCATCTAAAGCGGCACCTATTACAGCGCCACGGTTTATCAGTGCCTTTATCATTTCATCGCTATACTGGCGGTTATGGTTAACCAGCGCACGGCAATTGTTGTGGCTTGCCCAAACGTGTCCGCCAAAATTGTCCAGTGCCTGCCAAAAGGCATCATCACATAAATGAGTAGCATCCAGGATAATGTTCAGCCGTTCCATTTCTTTAAGCAACTGTACACCAGCTTCACCCATCTTACCTGTAGCATCGGTACCATTAGCATACCGTCCGGGGCCATAATGTGCAGGGCCTAAAGCTCTTAGGCCACAGTTGTAAGCAATTTGCAGGTAAGAAACATCAATAATGGAATCCGCTCCTTCTAAGCTTAAAATATATCCTACAGGCTTATTAGTGTTATTCTCGTTGTTTTGCCAGAGAGCTACATGAGATTCTAAAGAAGTTAGATCTTTTATCTGCACCATTTCGCCAGCGTCTTCCATGGCTTTGTACCATGCCAGTTGCCCCTGCGTTTGCGCCCATGCCTGTTGGGGCGAATGCCAACCGGGCAAATGATTATCTGGTGCTACGTACCTGCCAATTTGTGTAGCTACTACTAAACCGATATTACCTTTTCTCAGTTCGGGCAAAGCTACAACAGCTTTAGCCCGGTCGGGCTTATCGGTTAAACCTCCCTCACGAGCATTAATAGCGGCGACTGGCTGCGTTAAATCCCTGTTCCATTCCAGGGCATTCATACTGAGGTCCAAATGAGCATCTATCGTAAACATGTTTATGGATTTTAGCAGCTGTTAAATCGTTATCTTTCTATCTCTCGCAATCGTTTTCCATTCACCCGAAATGAGATTATTTTCGATGGTAACAGCCCGTTCATAAAGCGCTACCGACGGGCAAACATGGTATGGTAAGCCATACAAAACATCACCAACATTATATTTATGATTTACGCCTGCATCGGCAACCAGATGCTCTTCGCTGTGACTTACAAACTTTAGTTCCGGTGCATTCAGGAAAAATACGCGTTCATGCAAAGGCCGTTCTGCAGATACCGATTTATGACCAAGATCGATACATATCTTACCATTCTCGGGCAATGATGTTACCCTGGCTATCAATAAAGCGGCTGGTTTAAACGGCTGCTCCGGATAGGCGTCGCCATATCCCTTATCCCAATACACGAATGTACCGGGACTAAGTTCCGCACCTTCAATTTCTTTCACTACCGGCATGGTTGGCGAGCCGCCCGCTATTAACAAGGGTTTTTCAAAACCCTGTTTTTGTAGATCATCAATTAATTGATGAACAGGCTGCATGGTATTTTCTGAACGCTTTCTCCTTACTTCAAAATCACTATCATGAATGTGACCATCATATGCATGCAAACCTTTTAAAGACAAGCCAGCTAAAGTATTACAAAATGAATATAACTCTAATGCACCTGCGGGCTTAATGCCGGTGCGGTTCATCCCAACATTCAGATCAATAAAAATCGGGACGATTATTTGATTATCTATCGCCTGTGCAGAGATCTCACTTGCAGAACGTTCATTATCTACCAAACATGAATACTCAGTACCCGTATAGGCTTCTATCACTTCAATAAAACGCCTACGCTTTGGCCCGGCTGGTTGATAGGCCAATAATACATCCTTAGCACCAGCCATACCCAGCATTTCTGCTTCGGCTATTGTGGCGCATTTGAATTTGTTGATGCCACTACGGATCATTAAACCTGCAGCATCAGCACTTTTGTGGGTTTTAGCATGCGGGCGCAAACGAGCCGCATCATCAACCATGCTTATCAACAGCTCAATGTTGTATTTTACCCTATCAGGATATACAACAAGTGCAGGCGTATCCAGTTCATCAACGTTGTTGATGGTGTACCATTCGGCTTCTTTCACAGGCGGCAGGTTTAAACCAGTTCAAATAACGCCTCAATCTCCACAGGAATATTATCGGGTAGCGATCCCATACCTACTGCACTGCGTACGCCTATGCCATTATCTTCGCCCCAAACCTTAGCAAACAACTCGCTGGCGCCATTGATAATATAAGGGTGGCGCTCAAAATCGGGCGTGCAATTTACCATTCCCAGTACTTTTATAACGCGTTTAACCCTATCCAGGCTGCCGAGGTTTTCGCGTATAGTGGCAAGCATAGCCAAACCCACTTGTCGTGCGGCAAGTTTACCATTTTCCATATCAATAGTGTCACCAATACGACCAATGATCAAACTGCCATCATCCTGCACTGTACCGTGGCCTGATAGATACAGATATTTACCATCAATTAAACAGGGTTTATATACCCCAAGCGGTTTTGGAGCCGGCGGAAGGCTCAAACCCAATTCCTTAAAGTTTTTCTCAGCAGAATTCATTTGGTAAATCTATTATTTTTACCATCAAATGTGCGTCATAAACAAAAAAAGCCGGGAACCACCCCGGCTTTACTTTATATAACCATTATTAATTAGAACTTCACAGAAACGCCGAAGTTGATAGAATAGTCGGCAAAAGCAGCATCGCCAATTACGTAGGTGCCTGTTTTTGCAGAATTTTCTTTATCCGTAACACTTTGTAACCTGTCTCTTTTTAATGCTACAGGTACACTGGCGAAAATGTTAACCCTTTTGAAGCTATAATTTAAAGAAGGCTCGGCGGAAAAGATATATCCCGGGCGGCGGAAACCGTCACTTTTGCCAATCAGGTCGTATACCGGTATACCTTCTATGCGTGCACCAGCGGCTACAGTTAAAGCACTAAGTGCTCCGCTTAAAGTATAACTGGCACCCAGCCGGGCCAAATATTGGTCTGGCACACTCATAATAGCCTCATTAGCAAGCGTCGGGCTTAAGGTTTCGCGGAAGGTACGGGTACCATTCGTGTTACGCGGGTTGACCATGTAATACAAATTAGTATAACCGTTAAAACGGCCGCCTAAATGTAAAAAGCCATTTAACTCTGCAATGATGCCTACACCACCATCACCCAATTGTATCGACTGATCAACCGGTCGGCTGGATGGTGTAACATTATAAAAATAACTTCTGTAACCATAGTCGCCGGTTGGGAGCTTAACACCTAACCCAAGCTGCAAATTGCCGCTGTGTACCTTACGGCTATCAAATATCCAGCGGCTTGCCACCACACGCGCATCACCAAAACCATGAGAATAAGAGCTGTGGCGCTCTTTACCACCATGTTCATAAAGTGAAGAGCGGGTATTGATAAGGTAAGGGATACCCACCGTTACCGACCAAAAACGATTGAAATTACGGGTAAGGCTTAAGTCGATGGTGTTTTGCCAGTTGATTACCTCGTTATGCAGTACCTGCCGTTGCTTTTGTTCTTCGGTACCTTTAAAGTGCCTGAATGAACGGAAATAGCGGTAAGACGATGTAAAAATCCAGCTTTTTTCTGAACCTGCAGACAAGTTTGTATCCAGCATGGGGTGTTCCATTATTGAAAATGAACCTTTGCCGCTGATAGCCACACAACCCTGTGCGTTTACCCGGCCAGGCGTAAAAATTAAAGTGATAATTATTAAGCTTAATATGCTAAATAGATATTTCATTTATTGTGATTTTAAGGTAATTGAATACTTAGCTACCCCATTTGGGGTAGCATGAATTTGATAAGTTTGGTTGAAAGTCCCCCTCTATAGAATAATTAATGTTTTTTTGAAAAAAACGGTATAGTGAGATTTGAAGAAACGCTCTTTAATGAAAACCATAAGGCCAGCAACGTACCGTAGCTTCCGCCTCGCTCTATCCATTCAAATAGTTCGTATTTAGGATAAAACAGTTCTGTTGCCGCTTTCCAGATGATGAAAATAAGCAGCATACTCCTTACCGGTTTTACCAACACCAGTATAGCCGCCGCTATTTCAAACACGCCGACAAACTGGGCCACCCTGGCTGGCTCCGAAAAGCCAAGCGACGCATACTGGCTCAGTAAACCTTTCTTTTGCAAAAGGTTAAGCCACCCATGCCCGGCCAAAAGTAAAAAGCCAACTATCTTAAGGCATTTGTAAACCCTGCTGATGGTAACCGGATCTACAGATGCTTCGGAGTCAATAGGTTCAAACAACTGTTTGAAGCTTTTTATGCCTCCCGATAGGATAAGCATAGCCAGTGGTGCCCCGAAATTTCCGGCGCGTTCTATAAACTCGGCAAAAGGTTCGCCTGATGCCGGCCTCAGGAAAGCTGTAACACTTCCCCATATCACCAGCCACAAAGCAATAGCGCGCATTGGTCTAAAAAGCATTAATATACCAAGGCTGATATCCGCTACGCCTACCCATGGCATAAGCGCATAGGCGTTTTTAGCACCTATACCAAACACCGCGAAATAATTACACCATATTTGCTTGGTAACAATTCCGAAAGCACCATGGCCTATAAAGCACATGGCTATAGCTAATCGTAGTACGTAGTGTATCTTTTGTTCTGTTCTCATGGCATGCACAATCCCTTTAGTTTGCACCGTCAGCTTTAGCTCGGGCCACTGCATATTCCCCTACTTTAACACCGGTTTGTAAGCCCACCTCACAATCGCTACGGTAATGGATAGCTCCATATAACCTTGACATGGCCGCTTCATTTGCCATATCCATAAAGGCCTGCTTTTTCTCCGGAACCAGGTAGCCTAAAATGGTAGCCGCCGCGCCGCTAAAATTGGAGTGCCCCGAGGTATAAGAAGGAAAATTGGGTATACCTGTCAGCGTTTTTATGTTAAACATAAACTGCGTAGGCCTTGGGTTAAAATAGTAGTACTTGGCATCCCAGCAAACAATGGCGGCATCCATTTCGGCCATGTTGAGTAATGCCAGGTTACGCGCCCAGCGCACTTCACTATAGTTGTGCTTTACAAATTCGTCGGCTGCTATCGAGTTCCAGTGACCCGGAGGCGTTACAGTACCCACACCATCGGCCCAGAATGCTACAATGCGCTCATGTTCGCGACTGCGGTTCATGCTCATTTGCAACACCTCATCGGCTTCTTTCTGAAACTCAGGAGAACCGGTTGAATATGGTGCCGCAGGGCGTAAAGCCACAACATTTTCCGGCGAGAATAAGAACGGCGTTACCTTGGTAAATAGGGGCAGCATTGGCGGGCGTTTAGGTAACTCAAGGCTTATCCATGGTATTTGCCCTGTGGCACGCTTATCTGATTCCAGTTTATCCCAAAGATCTTTGTTACCTATCGCGGCACCTGCTTTATCGGTACGGGCACGTGCCAGGAATACATCAGCCACTTGTTTACCTAAAGATTCGCCGGCATCCAGATCAGACCGGGTATTTGCACCTGCCATTATGCGGTAAAGCTTTTCTTCAGCTGCTTTCTGCCGAATATAATCCAGGTCGCCGGGGAACAGTAGTTCCATCATCTTAGCTGTTACACCGTAAACTACCGCATCTTCGCTCGGATAAGATGGCAAATCTGATTTTGGAACCAGGGCTTGTATAGCAGCATCATTTTTGTAAGGTGCCGGCCTGTTAAACTGCTTTTTAAACTTCCATGCCTGTACCAACGCGTCATACTGAGCCGCACTTACATAAGCGTAAGCTCTTGCCGCGTAAGGCGGGTTAGAGAATGGGAATAAAGGGTAAGCCAACGGATTGGCCGCGCTCGGCGCCGGATAGGTGCCATCATCATTCTGGTATGGCGGTAAGTTATGCTTGGCTACCAGTTCACGCAATATCTCATTCCAGCGTAGCACCGAACCTGCGCTCCAATAAGTAATGATGTCGCGTTGTTGCCTGGTTAAATTACGCTGGTAGCTTTTGATCTCGTTCAAGTCGGCCAGATAGTTTGGCGAGGTAATCGCGTCAGGCGTGGCCACGGTAAATGTTGATGAAGCTGTTAAAACGGGCTGCCATGTGTCCGCATTAAGATCCTGGCTGGCAGGCGCCAAAGCCGGATACTCCTGGTTTCGCTCGATAATATCTTTTTTACATGACGAGGTGAGTACAACAGTTGCCCCCAAGCCCATCATCAATATATGTAGTATGCTTTTTCTCATCGTTTGGATCATTTTTCTGATTTATCCTTTTTTACTGCAAACACGTAGTACACGCCGCCAAAAGCCGATAGGTTTTGTCCATAGTTGCGCCCTTTTAAGACGTAGTTACCACCCGCAGTGAATTCAAGACCGGGGATTGACTGGAACATATATTTAAATATTGCCCCAGCCGCGGTAGCCTCCATGTTGTTACTTGGGAAAGGCATATTGTTTTTAGTGATATCAAAGCCACCAATCGTATTCATCCGAGTTAGCGTGGCCTCCGCGTTAAACTTTAAACTGCGGTAACCTGTGCTGAATAAAAAGTTGGTCATGTTAGGCATCGCCACCTGATTAGTGTAATGCATCTCTGTGGTATAATAGGAGTCGCGGTCAATAGTAATATTATCACGACGAACATATTGGCCGGCTCCTGCAACAAAAAAGCGACCTACCTGGTAATTTAAAAGCCCTCTTAAGGCAATACTTTTGCTACGCATGCCTATTGCCAAAGGCAGATAATCGGCCTGGTAGTTACCAACGGGAATATTACCCGATACAATGGCGTGTAAGCTTAGTAAACCAGTACCAACTTCTTCCTTAACAGCCATCCACTTAAATGCCAGGCTGATATCCTGGAAGCCCTGCTGCCCACGTAATGTACCTGCCGATACATTAGTTTTTACATAAGGCACCATAAATAGTAAATTGATACGGTTGCTTAAACCGTAGTTGCCTCCAAGGGCAAAAACATTACTGCTTACTGTACCCAGGTTAAGGTTTTCGCGTTTAAAAGTACCTTCCCAATAATGGTCCCAGCTATTGTGGGTGTATATACCGGCGGCACAGAAATAATTTTTTGGTATCATTAGCGCATCCGATTCCGTCTGAGCTTTAACCGATTCGCCGGCAAGCAACAAAACCAATGCACCAATACAATACCTTATGTATTGTAAAGTTGTATTCATGAAGTTTTAATTAAATAGGGTAAACAGTTTAAACATAAACCATCAGGAAATCTCACAAACCTGAGGGCTTATATTTAAATGCTGTAATGTAAGCATAAGCACAACCACGTAATTATATTATAACTCACAGTTAGCTTTATGCATAAATACAATAAATCTCAAATGATATTAATCAGCCGATGAGGTAATTGGGTGGCTTACCCGGAGATTCAATGTAAGGATTGGTTAATAAAGAAGATATAAGATTTGCTCTTTTTAAACAGCGATCGTCAAAGCTCAAAAAGCTATAATCAACCACTGGGATATTGTACTCAGTAACAGGCGAGTTTAGTTTTTTTGCAGGCGCTTCTTGTCCTTTTTTACTTAGCGGCGCATCGCTCACGTTTTTTGCCATGATGGTATTGGCATTAAAAAGCTTGCTTTTTACCTCATTGGCCACACACACCAGGTAAATGGTATCGTGGGTCATTTTCATACCCACATAATTATAAAAACCATTTTTTAACTGAACCTGACCCTGCACGCGCTCATAGTCGGGCCAGTCTTTTATACCGGGGGTATGTACAGGTACTTTTATCTGCACTAACTGGGTTGCATCAACCTTGTTTTCGTATATCTGTTTGGTAATTTGCTGCTCGGAACGATGCATAAAATAGGCGAAAATAATAGCGTAACCACCTGCTGTATACAGATGGAAACTTAGCAGTAGTAATGCCAGTATTTTTTTCACCAAGAGCTAAATTAGGAGTATAATTTTAGTAAATATATTTTGCCTTATTCAAAATTCCAAATCTTACTAAAAATAAGTTTATATAATTCAGGTACAGCACATATAATTACTTATAAATAGTTAAGTTTAATTAGATATTGATCCATATCATCTTCAAATAATACCTGGCAACTCCACCCTTCGCTTATAGCTATGTCCTGCAAAGTATCTTTATCAATATACAACCATTTAAACCAGTCTCCTTTTTTGCCTTTATATTGGTATTTGTACCATAACTCGCCGTAATAGTCGCCGGTTAAAGGCGGATGCCCGTTGTATAAGTAAGCAATATCTGACGAGTCAAAAATCAGCTGGCCGCCTGGTTTTAATAATTGACTTGCATGTTGCAGAAAAGCGCGCAACCTGTTGAGTGTACCACAAAGCCCAATGCCGTTCATCATCAGCAATAGTGTATCATATTGCTTCCCGTTGAAATCGAAAATATCACTTACTACTACATCCTCAACGCCTCTTTGCTGCATAATGGTTGCTGCCATAGGCGAGATATCCATAGCTGTAACGCTTAAGCCACGTTTTTGCAAAGCCAGGGCGTGGCTGCCTGCTCCCGCTCCAATATCCAGCACTGCACCGTTACATAGCGCCAATGCCTGTAGTTCAAGTTCCGGCATATCTTCTTCATCACGAAAATAAACATCAACAGGCATCTCCTCTTTGGGGCCATATTTGTTGTTGATCCATAATTTATGTTTGCCGTTTTGTTGGTAATGATCAAAAAGCGTCTGGCCGAATATGTCAGTCAAAATAAAAATGTTTAGTGATTAAAGGCTACATCCGAAATTTTGGGGAGATGTTGCTGCGCAAAAATAATAATTCACTATACTTGGTTACCATGAAACTACATACTATAGATACCGGCTTTTTTAAATTGGATGGCGGGGCAATGTTTGGCGTTGTACCGAAAGCCATCTGGCAGAAAACCAACCCTGCCGATGATAAGAATCTTTGTACCTGGGCCATGCGTTGTTTGTTAATTGAAGACGACGACAGGCTGATACTGATAGATGCCGGTATAGGCAACAAACAGGATGAGAAATTTTTCAGTCACTATTACCTGCATGGCGATGCTACCATTGACAGCTCTTTAGCAGCCAAAGGTTTTAGCCGTAATGATATAACCGACGTGTTTTTAACGCACCTGCATTTTGACCACGTAGGCGGTGCTGTGGAACGCCTTAACGGTAACCTCGCTCCTGCTTTTAAAAACGCTACTTATTGGAGTAACTCGCAACATTGGGAATGGGCCGTTAATCCGAATGATCGTGAAAAGGCGTCCTTTCTCAAAGAAAACATTTTACCCATCCAGGAAAGCGGGCAACTCAAATTTATTGAAGCCCAGGACGGCGTTTCATTTACCGAAGATATTAAGATTCGCTTTGCTTATGGCCATACTGATGCGATGATGTTGCCACAGATAAATTATAAAGGAAAACAAATTTTATATATGGCAGATTTGCTTCCATCGGTAGGCCATATCCCATTGCCTTATGTAATGGCTTATGATATGTTCCCCTTAAAGACGCTTGAGGAAAGAAAGTTGTATTGGAATGAGGCCGTTGAGAATGAATACATCTTATTTTTAGAACACGACCCAATAAATGAATGTTGCACTTTACAACAAACCGAGAAGGGAATCAGAGTAAAAGATGTTTTTATGCTAAAAGATTTGTAACTTGAAATTTATAACCAAATCACGGGCCTGAATTGTAAACCACAAAAATTATTCCAATTTATACCTGTAAAAATACTTTCTTGTTTTAGGGTAAATAACTGGTTTTCTTACAGTAAAACTGGTTTTTTAGGAAACAAATACGTACTTTTGCACGTTCAATTCTAAATCAAAGAATCGAGGCTAATAAAATAGATGAGACAACTCAAAATAACTCAATCAATTACCAATCGTGAGTCGCAATCCCTCGACAAATACTTACACGAAATTGGTAAAGTTGACCTGATAACTGCCGAAGAAGAAGTAATCTTAGCTCAGAAAATTAGAGAAGGCGACCAGGCCGCATTGGAGCGTTTAACCAAAACGAACCTTCGCTTTGTGGTATCGGTAGCTAAACAATATCAAAACCAGGGCCTTACCTTGGGCGACCTTATTAACGAAGGTAACTTAGGTTTGATTAAAGCTGCGAAACGCTTTGACGAAACCAAAGGTTTCAAATTCATTTCATACGCCGTATGGTGGATCCGCCAGTCGATATTACAAGCTATCGCCGAGCAGAGCCGTATCGTACGTTTACCATTGAACCAGGTTGGTTCATTAAGCAAGATAAGTAAAGCCTTCTCTAAATTAGAGCAGGAATATGAGCGCGAGCCTTCACCGGAAGAACTTGCCGACATACTGGAAACTACTGTTGATAAGATATCTGATACGCTGAGCAATAGTGGTCGTCATGTATCTATGGATGCGCCGTTTGTGCAGGGTGAAGAAAATACTTTGTTGGATGTACTGGAAAACCAGGAGCCGAACACCGACTCTATCCTGATCAACGAATCGTTATCAGAAGAGATCAAACGTTCATTATCTACTTTGACCGAGCGCGAGCGCGAGATCATCGTACTGTTCTTCGGTTTAGGTACTAATCATCCGCTATCACTTGAGGAGATCGGCGAGAAGTTTAATCTTACCCGCGAACGTGTTCGCCAGATAAAGGATAAGGCGCTGCAACGCTTACGTCACACATCGCGAAGCAAAATATTAAAATCATACTTAGGTTAATCCTTATAAAAAGCCTCCCTTAAACAAGCGGAGGCTTTTTTATGTTAAAAAGAAATGGAAGACCCACGAGGTTACGAACATTTTACCTCTGCGCAGGCAATAGCTCATCAACAAGAACTGCGTAAGCAGATCAGCATAAAAGAACTCACCACACCTATCCGTACTATTGCCGGTGCCGACATATCTTTCAATAAAAACTCCGAAGTATTATATGCCGGCATTGTGGTTTTTACCTATCCCGAATTAAAAGTTATCAATATAGCTACTGCAATAGTGAACACCAAATTCCCTTACGTTTCCGGGTTATTAGCCTTTAGAGAAGTGCCAGCATTGCTAAAAGCTTGGGATACCCTCACTACGAAACCCGACTTGGTGATATTAGACGGCCAGGGGATAGCACATGAACGCCGCATGGGTATTGCCACCCATTTCGGGTTGGTCACCGATGTGTCTACCATCGGCAGTGCTAAAAGCCGGTTGGCCGGCAAGTTTGATGAACCTGAAAATAACCACTTCGCCGAAAGCCCAATGTACCATAATGGCGAACAGGTTGGTGTAGCATTAAGAAGCAAGGTGCGCTGTAACCCAATATATATTTCACCAGGGCATCACATCAGTATACATCAAAGCGTTGAGGTAATAAAAAACTGCATTCGCGGTTATCGCATACCTGAGCCAACCAGGCAGGCACACTTGTTAGTGAATAAGATACGGATAGAAGATGGTGACAAAACACTGCAGCAATACAATTTATTTGATTGATTTACGTATTGTAAACAATCAATATGAAACGCCTTGTCACACTCACGCTGCAATACTATCGTACGCTGGTGGTTTATAACATAACATTTACTCTTCTCTGCTTTTTATTAGTTGGTAGCAGCACGGGAAATAGTATTATTTCACTACACTTTTCAAAACTAATTGGTTTTGCAGGCGCTGTAAGTTTGCATTATTATTCATCAGCCAAAACGTACTTTTATTACCGTAACGCAGGCTTATATATCAGGCGGTTATATGGCTATACTTATTTAATAGATCTCGCTGTATTCACCGTAATCACCCTAATACTTTCTATATGCCGCCACTTGTTTTAAAAGTTGACAGTGTACAGTTGGCGTTTAACGAGCGCAAGATATTGCAGGATGTTTACCTGGAGTGCATGCAGGGCCAGGTAGTTGGTTTGTTGGGCAGGAACGGCTGCGGTAAATCATCGTTATTAAAAGTGATATTTGGTACGTTGCATGCATCTTACAAATATGTCAGCATTAATGGCGTTTTCATTCATAAAGGCTACCATAACAACCGTATAGCTTATTTGCCACATCATAGCTATTTGCCCAATAATATTAAAATAAGCAGGCTTGCGCGGATGTTGGTAGATGAGAACTTTTGGAATGATTTTACTGGTCTTGACGTATACAAACTGCATGCTCATAAAACACCAGCACAGCTTTCGGGCGGCGAGTTGCGGCAACTGGAGATGCTGATGATCATCCACAGCAAGGCTGACTTTATTTTGCTGGACGAACCTTTTACCCATATTTCACCTGTACAAGCAGATGAATTTAAACTGATAATACGCGTATGCGCAAAACGTAAAGGAATTATCATCACCGATCATCAGTATTACAATATTTTAGAAGTGAGCGATAAGGTGGTATTGCTAAACAACGGCTGCACAAAACAAATCGCCAATAACGAAGAATTAGTTACTTACGGCTATCTTAGCGGTATAAACCGTTAAACGCTATGACAATTCCAATATACCAGGCCGATGCATTTACAGACAAGCTTTTTGGTGGCAACCCGGCTGCTATTTGCCCGCTTGAGGTATGGTTGCCAGATGACATTATGCAGAAAATAGCCATGGAGAATAACCTGGCCGAAACCGCCTTTTTTGTAAAGAATGATAAAGGCTATTTGCTGCGTTGGTTCACACCTGAATTGGAGATTGATCTATGTGGACATGCTACACTTGCTGCCGCCCATATTTTATTTACCGAATTAGGCTACGCGGGCGATACCATCAACTTTGATACGGTTAAGGCAGGCACGTTGGTAGTTAAACGCGATGGCGATAAATATTTCATGAATTTCCCTTCACGACCGCCCTTTGCAGCTGACATGCCGGAAGGTTTGCTGGCCGCATTAGGCGGCGCTGCACCTAAAGAAGTTCTACGCTCCCGCGATTATTTCCTGGTTTATGAAACTGAGGACGAAATAAGGAATATGACACCCGATCATTCGTTACTGGCTAAGATAGATACGTTAGGCATAATTGTTACGGCACCAGGTAAAGATGTCGACTTTGTATCACGCTTTTTTGCTCCCGCTGCAGGTGTTCCGGAAGATCCGGTTACGGGTTCGGCGCACTGCAATTTAATTCCGTACTGGGCAAATAAATTAGGTAAAGATAGGCTACATGCCTACCAGGTATCGCCACGGAAAGGCGAATTATGGTGCGAATTTAAAGGTGACCGCGTGGTAATGGCCGGTAAGGCAGTCACTTATCTAAGTGGAAGCATAGTGGTTTAAATAAGATAAGCCTTTTTAGTTTCAGCTTTAATCGTAAATAACTATCTTAAGCTTTTGTTTTTTAGCAGTACTTGTCCTGATTAATGCAACTTACTCAATTAGAAATCAAGGGTTTTAAGAGTTTCGGCGATAAGATCACCATTAATTTTAATGAGGGTGTTACGGCTATCGCGGGCCCTAATGGCTGCGGCAAAAGCAACGTTGTTGATGCTATCCGCTGGGTTTTGGGTGAGCAAAGCACACGTATGCTGCGGTCAGAAAAGATGGACAACGTTATTTTTAACGGTACCAAAACCCGCAAGGCAGCCAACCTGGCCGAGGTGTCGTTAACGTTTGATAACACCAAGAACATCCTTCCTACTGATTTTTCGCAGGTTACGCTCACCCGCAGGTTATACCGCAGCGGTGAGAGTGAGTACCGCCTGAACGACGTACAATGTCGTTTAAAGGACATCACTGATCTCTTTATGGATACCGGTGTTGGTGCCGACTCCTACTCTATCATTGAACTACGAATGATAGACGAGATCATCAACAACAAAGAAGGATCGCGCCGTAACTTGTTTGAAGAAGCATCGGGTATCTCCAAATACAAGCTTCGCAAAAAGCAAACCTTTAGTAAGTTAAAGGACACAGAAGCCGACCTTGAACGTGTTGAGGACCTCCTGTTTGAGATTGAGAAAAACCTGAAGACACTTGAAAACCAGGCAAAAAAAACCGAACGCTATTACCGCTTAAAAGAACAATATAAAACGCTTAGCATCTCCCTGGCCTCATTCCGCATTGCCAATTTTAGTCGTTCGCTGGCACAGATCGAGGAAAAAGAGCAGGTGCAAAAAGTTGAAAAGACTGGTATTGTATCACAGATAGATACGCTGGAAGCCGATCTACAGAAAAGCAAGGTTGAAAGCATTACAAAAGAGAAAAATCTGGCGGCCCAACAAAAAGCCAGTAATGAGTATACGGCTAAGATACGTGCATACGAGAGCGAGAAACGTATTAAGAACGAGCAGCTCAAACATCAGCAGGATAAAGAATCTCGCCTGAAAGATGAGTTAGAACGAGATAATACACAATATAAGCACGTACAATACAACATTAAGCGCCTTAATGAGGAAAAATTGCAGGAGGACGAAAACCTGCAAACCATTTCTGCGCACGTACAGGAGCTTAAAGAAGCCGTAGATGAACTAAAGGCGCAACAGGCCGAAGCCAGAAATGAGCTGAATGAACTGAATGCAGTGAACAACCGCTTACAAAGCCAGCTTTACAAAGCCGAAAAGGACATTGACATTCTGAACATTCAGCAACAGGCGCTTGAGCAGGAAAGCCAGCGCAATATGGAGGACACCACTAATAAAGAGGCGGAACTCTCCCACTTTAACACCGTTGTTGCCGAACTGCAGAACCGCGTTGAAACCCTTAAAGGCGAGTACGAATTAGCTGTAGACGCAGAGAACAAGTTAAAAGAGCAGATTGCAGAAACAGAAGCATCGCTAAAAACAGTAACGGAAAGTATAGCTACCGATAGCCGCCGTTTGGATGCCCGGCAAAATGAGTATAACCTTACGAAAAGTTTGGTTGATAATTTGGAAGGTTTCCCCGAGTCCATCCGATTCCTGAAGAAGACCACAGGTTGGGCTAAAACGGTTACACTTTTCAGCGATATACTTTTTTGTAAAGAAGAGTTCAGGGTAGCGATTGAGAATTACCTGGAGCCGTTCATGAACCACTATGTGGTAAATAATTACGATGAAGCCATCGCCGCCATTAACTTGCTAAGCAACGCAGCCAAGGGCCGCGCGCAGTTTTTTATACTTGATAATTACGAGAGTGAAAAACAAGCAACAGATGCCAGCCTGATCGACTCTGCCGCTATTCCCGCACTTTCAGTCGTCGAGGTAGATGAGCGTTACAAACCTTTATGTACGCATCTATTAAAAAACGTTTACCTGGTGAATGATCAGGGTGAGCAGGATATCAACTCCTTACCCTTACCGGATGGTGTGGTGCTGATAGGAAAAAGCGGCAAATTCAATAAATCACGGCATACCATGGCCGGCGGTTCAGTTGGCTTGTTTGAAGGAAAACGCATAGGCAGGGCAAAAAACCTGGATAATCTGTTAAAAGAAATTAAACAGGCCGAAACGCGTATCCAAAAATTAAAAAGTGAATCGGAAGAATTAAACAGCAGATTAACAGCTTTAAAGGCGTCAGGCAAGGCTGCTGAGGTAAGGCAGAAGCAATTTGAATTGAACCAACTAAACACCGAGCTGGTTACGGTGAAAACCAAACAGGAACAATACCAAGCATTTATTGAGAACAGCCTGAACCGTAAGCAAGCCATTGCCGATAAAATAGCCGGGATAAAGAATGAGATATTCAACCTTGGACCTACCCTTTTAGACCTTAAAGAACAAAAGCAAACACAAAACGAGCTGATGCTGGAAAAGCAGGCTTTGTTTAACGAGTTGAACGAAATTGTAACCGTTCGTTCCAACGCCTATAATCAGGAAAACATCCGCATTCATCAGCAGCAAAATAAGGTTTCTGGCTTAGCCAAAGACCTTGACTACCGCGAAACACAATTAGAGCACCTGGATACACGCATCAGGCAGAACAGTGCCGAGCTGGAAAAAGTGAAGGCGGCGATATTGGAGAACCTGCAGCAGACCGGCGACAGCGACGAGAATCTGCTGGAAATGTATGAGCAGAAAGAAGCGCTTGAGAAAGGCACCGCGGAAGCCGAGCAGGAATACTACGCATGGCGAAACGCCATCACCGAGCGCGAAGCCGAGGTTACAAAACTGCGCCAGCAAAAAGACCGAACTGAAGCTATTGAGAACGAGCTGAAAGATGAGCGTAACAACCTTAAGCTTGAACTTAATGCCTTGCGCGAGCGACTATCGGTAGAATTCAATATAGATATTAATGACCTGTTAGAGGTTGAGGTGAACGAGGCAGATAACGAAGACGACATCCGGGAGAAGACCGAAAAGATGAAACGCCAGTTGGATGATTTTGGTGCCATTAACCCGATGGCGGTTGAGGCGTATAACGAGATGAACGAGCGCCATACCTTTATCCAAACGCAGAAAAAGGACTTGGCTGAGGCCAAAGCGTCACTATTGGCCACTATACAGGAAATTGATGATACCGCCAAAGAGAAGTTCATGAACGCTTTTGTGCTGGTACGTGAAAACTTTATTAAGGTGTTCCGCTCGTTGTTTAATGAGGAAGATTCCTGCGACCTTACGCTTACTAACCCCGATAATCCGTTGGAATCTGACATAGATATTATCGCTCGCCCTAAAGGTAAACGGCCATTATCTATCAACCAGTTATCAGGAGGTGAAAAAACACTTACAGCCACGGCAATACTGTTTTCGCTTTACCTGCTTAAGCCCGCGCCGTTCTGTATATTTGATGAGGTAGATGCCCCGCTTGATGATACTAATATTGATAAATTCAATAACATCATACGCAAGTTCTCGGCCGAGTCGCAGTTTATCATCATATCCCACAACAAACGTACTATTGCCTGCACCGATATTGTTTATGGTGTTACCATGGTTGAGCAAGGCATATCAAGAGTTGTACCGGTAGATCTGCGCGAATTTGCCGAGTAATTTAAAATTCGTAAGCAATTTTAATAGGCAGTGTTTGTAATATGATGGTTTTATAGCCGGCAAAATAAATATCTTGCACTGTTGTTGGCCCAAAATACCCCTCGCCCTGTGTGGGTGCCCCACGTTTTTGCTGTATCATCCTGTTCAGGGTTTGGTAATTATAGCCTATAGAGAAATTGAAGCCGTGTTTACTATCTTCTCCTCTAATGGCATAACCTAAACCAAGGCCTGTTTTAAAACCCGAATGCCAGTCGGTTCCGGTGATAAACGAATAGCCCAGTTGCGCATAAGCATAAAAACCTCTACCTGTATTATTAAATGTGTACCGGGCATCGCCGTAAAATGGTGTAGCCCTGCTGGTGTTACCTTCCGATAAATTATGGTAAAAATCAATATCGGCCCCAAGGCCCAGTCTTAATTGAGGAGACAAGTACTTTCCATAAGCAATACCCAAACTTGTGCTGGCAAAAGTATCTCCATCAGGATTAAAATCTCCATCATAAGGCAAGGTATTGATCCAGGGAGCACTTTCTCCCCGGACCGATACTTTATACCAATGGTAGGCATATAACCTGCCTTAAATTCGAAATATGATTCTTTTACAGATTGCCCCTTAGCAATAGTTGTTATTAAAAGAAGATAAGATATGAGGTAGTATTTCATTCAGCTTTTACAAAGCAAATAAAATGAAAAGATCGTATAAATAGTTATTTTATTTTTTTATGACCGGCCGGATCCGCCACCATGCCATTAAACTTGTTTCCTTCAACTTTTAAACCTACTTCACGTGACTGGTCAACCGAATAAGTGGCCACTTTATTTAAGCTTTGTACCTGTACATTTGGTATAGAGAAAGAGCCCACCTTAACATAATTAAGCGCTGTAGCAAGCATACCTTCAGTAGGGTCACCAAAATCTTTAGTTACATCATCAGATACAGGCTTACCCGCATAATCTGTAGACGCGGATGGATTTGTTGAGGGCCTCATGCCGGTATAATATCCACCTTTACCCGCGGAGTTTTTAGTTTCAAACTCAGGCATGTATAATTGGTATTTATTGATATCCCAGGCAAAAAAACCAACAGGCTTACCATAAGTAGTGGTACCTATCAGTTTAACATTCAATGCTGTTATTGGCAATAGATTGTTAATCGTTAATTCACTGGCTGATGCTGTAGAACCTGTAACCAGGAAGAACACATTTTTCAGGCCCAGATCAGGTTTACCACTTTTATCAAATTTCTCTGTCCAGGCCGAAGGTGAATAGTCATAATCAAACATGGAATAAATTTGACCATTGTATTTGAATTTTTGGTTTTGCAGAATGGTGGCCTGTTTGTTTACCATAGTTTGGTTAAAATAATAAGTAAACATGGTTTGGCCATTTACGCTTGTTGGTGCAATAAGATTGGATAAGTACTCTGCTGTTGCAACTGATCCACCTCCATTATACCTCAAATCAACCACCAGGTTTTGTACCCCTTGCGCAGCAAAATCACTAAATACAGCGTCAAGCTTGCTCTGCGAGTTATCCAGGGTAGTAAAGCTGTTAAATACCACATAACCTACTTTTTGCCCGTTACCAGGGTCAATCACTTTTGAAGCAAGAACCGGATTAACTGTGTAAGTGCCGGTGGTTAAGTTTACATCAAAAGTAGTAGCATCAGGGCGCTTAAGCGTCATGGATATGGTGCTGCTGTTACTATATGCATTGATAAGGAAGCGAACGTTATTGCCGCTACCGTCGCCATCATAACTGAGATCGCTACCGCTCTTACCGTTTATTTTGATGATCTGGTATCCGCGTTTAATTCCCTGCTGATCGGCAGGTGAACCGGGATAAACATACTTTATCCTGAGATCATTAGTGGTATTCCAAAGAGGCGCAAAACCAAAGTCGCCTTTTACTCCTCCCAGTTCCGCAGACACCGTACCATCATCTACAAAAGAATACTTTGAATACCCGGAAGCCGTGTATTCATATGATTTCCCTGTTTCCGGATTGATGGCATATTGGGTAAGCCTGTCTACTTCATTTGACAGCGCGTCAATATCATTACTACCACTTATGGACCTTGGATTAAATGCAGCGTATGTTGGCAACTGCGTGTTCCAATAATAGGTTTGCTGCGCATATAAATAAACCGAATCTTTTATCAGATCGAGTGTTGATCCTGTCTTTGAGGGGGCAATGGTACCACCGTCGCTGCCGCCGCCATTGTTAACTTTGTCTTTTTTACAGGCTGTAAATGCTACAACGGTAAAACCAAGTAAGTAAAAAATTTTCCGCATATGATATTCTTTTCAGATGATGTAACGAGTTTGTAATAAGTATATTATCAGTATCAATATAAAATTCCGCTTGCAGGCAAATGGTCAAGTCCACAGGCTTCAGCGCATAAAATATCAGTTTCGCTTCCTGTTATCATCAGCAGGTCGCGCCGTTCCAGGCTATGTTCCTTCATCAGCAGGTGCAATACGTCCGGTTCAGGCTTAGGCCGCGTTTCTTCTGCAAAATAACAAGTGAGATAAGGTTGTAATCCATGCCATTCTACCTGTCTTATTTTATTTAATTGCATCTGCGGCGCGCCGTTAGTTACAATAAATATCTTTTTACGATCGGTAACCGCTTCCTGTATAAATGTAAGCATATTACTGTATAACAACAATTTTAAAGGCAGCCTGGCAGTAAGCAGCATAATTTCCAGTTTACTGCGGTATTTTTCGTCCACATTTAACCGGGCTACCAATTCGTCATACACAGCGCCCTCCCCTTTATCATTATACGTATCAATCATCAGTTCGGTTGTCTTTGCCGCGCTGTTTAATTCTGTATATTCTAAAAGGTTGGCAAACAGGTAGTATATCTGATAATAATAGTCTTTAGCAGGAAAAAGCACGTTATCCAGCTCGAATATATAAGCCTTTTTACGCGGGTCGGTTTCGCTATAGGTTACGGCCATCTATTAGTTCAATATTATATTCTGTAAATAATTGTCCGGATGGCAATAAGGCATTAACTTCTGCTTCTTCCATCAAATAAACCTGCTCTGCGCCAATATCCAGGCACAGAGTGAGCATCTCATGCGCATAAGTATCAACTTTAGGATCTGGCAGCTTAACCACATTCATAAATGCGGGCAATTCATGGTAATCGCTCATTTGCACTACATGGCCATCAAATTGCTTTTTAAGTTTATGCGAACCCGCTGATGTAGCGGCTGTAATCAATATCTTCATTAAATGTTCACAATTAAGCCATCCTTCATTACTATCTTACGGTCGGCCATAGCTGCCAGGTCTTCGTTATGGGTAACGATCACAAAAGTTTGGTTAAATTCCTTTCTAAGCCTGATGAACAATTCATGTAGTTCCAAGGCGTTCTTTGAATCGAGATTTCCTGAAGGTTCATCTGCAAAGATCAATGCGGGATTGTTAATTAGGGCCCTGGCCACGGCAACACGCTGCTGCTCGCCGCCTGATAGCTCTGCCGGCTTATGATCGGTACGATGCCCGAGCCCCAGCATCTCCAATAATTCCTTTGCCCTTTTTTCGGCTGCAGCTTTTGGGGTGCCCGCTATAAATGCCGGTATACATACGTTTTCAAGCGCGCTAAATTCTACCAGCAAATGATGAAACTGAAAAATAAAGCCTATGCGTTTGTTACGGAAAATACTGAGGTTTTTGTTGTTGTATTTGCTTACCTCTTCCCCATCTATAAATATCTGGCCGCTATCTGGTGTATCCAGCGTACCCAGTATATTGAGTAACGAGCTTTTACCGGCACCGGAGGCACCTACAATAGTTACGATCTCGCCCCGCTGAACTTCGAGGTCTACACCTTTTAATATGTGCAGTTTGCCGTATGATTTATGGATGGATTGCGCTTTAAGCATGGGCGAATTTAGCAATAACAGCGAAGTAAATAAGTGATGTGACGGATAATTTACCAGAACTTAAATAGCCACACCTAATGTTATTGCAAAATATTTACGATAAATCGCAAATCTCTAATATTGGGCCGCTAATCTCTAAAAACAAAATTGTAGTTTTACCGCAAATACTTCGACAATATGAATATTCATGAATATCAGGGCAAGGCTATTTTAAAAAGCTTTGGCGTAAGAGTACAGGAAGGCATTGTTGCAGATACCCCGGAAGAGGCGGTTGCAGCAGCGCAAAAAATGAAAGAGGATTTTAACTCTGACTGGGTTGTTGTTAAAGCGCAGATACATGCCGGTGGCCGTGGTAAAGGCGGAGGCGTAAAATTGGCTAAAAATCATGACCAGGTTAAGGAACTTGCCGGCCAGATCATTGGCATGCAGCTGGTTACCCCCCAAACAGGTCCCGAAGGTAAGCTGGTTAAAAAGGTTTTAATTGCACAGGATGTTTACTACCCGGGCGAAAGCGATGTAAAAGAATTTTACATGAGCGTTTTGCTTGACCGTGCCAAAGGCCGCAACATTATCATGTACAGTACTGAAGGTGGCATGGACATTGAAGAAGTGGCTCACTCTACTCCTGAAAAGATATTTAAAGAAGAAATAGATCCTAAAGTTGGTTTACAACCCTTCCAGGCACGTAAAATCGCCTTTAACCTGGGTGTAAGCGGCGATGCTTTTAAAGATATGGTGAAGTTTATCACTGCTCTTTATAAGGCTTACGACGCAACAGATTCTTCTCAGTTTGAAATTAATCCTGTTTTAAAAACATCTGATAATAAAATTTTAGCGGTTGATGCTAAAGTTAACCTGGATGACAACGCGCTTTACCGCCATGCGGATTACGCTGCCATGCGCGATACGGATGAGGAAGACCCTACAGAAGTTGAAGCCAGCAAAAGCAACCTAAACTATGTAAAGCTTGATGGTAACGTAGGCTGTATGGTTAACGGTGCCGGTTTGGCCATGGCTACCATGGATATTATTAAACTTGCCGGTGGCGAACCTGCTAACTTCCTTGATGTGGGTGGTACCGCTAATGCGCAAACAGTAAAAGCAGGTTTTAACATTATCCTTTCAGATCCAAACGTTAAGGCTATCCTGATCAACATTTTTGGTGGTATTGTACGTTGCGACCGTGTTGCTCAAGGTGTTATTGATGCCTATAACGAAATAGGAAATATACCTGTACCTATCATTGTTCGCTTACAAGGTACCAATGCTAAAGAAGCTAAGGAATTGATTGATAATTCAGGTTTACAGGTTTATTCGGCTATTCTGCTTAAAGAGGCTGCTGAACGTGTAAAAGAAGTATTAGCTAAATAGTATTCAAATAATCACATAACAAAAAAGGGGAAGCAACGCTTCCCCTTTTTTGTTATCTCAACATTAAGTTATTAATAAACTCAAACCGCTTCAATATCATAATGTTATATTTAAAATGGCCTTTGTCTTAAACAGGTCATAAAACGAGATATAAATACATGTTTAAACATTTATTTATACATTTGTATCACAAAACAAAATTACAATACCATGGCAACAACAAAATGGGTATTAGACCCAATGCACTCAGAGGTTCAGTTTAAAGTTAAACACTTGGTTATATCAACCGTAACGGGTTCATTTAAAACTTTTGAAGGCTCATTAGAAACAGAAAATGACGACTTTACTGATGCGAAAGTGGAATTTTCTTTAAACGTTGATAGCATTGATACCAATCAATCTCAACGCGACGAGCACTTAAAGGGTGCCGATTTTTTTGATGCGGCTTCTCATCCGAAGATCAGTTTTAAATCAACTTCTTTTACTAAAGACGGTGATGATTACCAATTAAAAGGTGACTTAACCATTAAAGGCGTTACTAAACCGGTTACCCTTGATGTAGAACACGGTGGTGTTGCTACTGATTTTTACGGCAACAACAAAGCCGGTTTTGATGTTAGCGGTAAAATAAACCGTAAAGAGTTTGGCCTTACCTGGGATGGCGTTACTGAAGCAGGTTCAATTGTTGTTGGCGAAGACATTAAGTTGATTGCCAGCATCCAGTTTGCTAAACAAGCGTAATTAGGATCAAAGATTGGTTGATTAGAAATTAATTGACCTGTTCATAATAAAAAGCCATTCGTAAAAACGAATGGCTTTCCCTTTTTAAAACCTTTGGTGGTTATATTTGCTTTATTAATATGCTTTTAAAGATCTATCCTGAAAACCCAAATGAGCGGGCCATTGAACAAGTAGCAGATGTGCTACGCAAAGGTGGCATTATCATTTATCCTACCGATACCGTTTATGGTTTGGGTTGCGATATTACCAACCAAAAAGCTATCGAAAAAATTGCGCGCATCAGGAATATTAAACCGGAGAAAGCTAACTTCTCATTTATCTGTTATGATCTTAGCCACATTTCGGATTATATAAAGCCGATAGATAATACCACGTTTCGTTTACTAAAGAAAGCCCTGCCCGGCCCATTCACATTTATCTTTAATGCAAGCCATGCCGTACCTAAATTGCTTAGCTCTAACAAGAAAACGGTTGGTATACGCGTGCCTGACAATAATGTTGCCCGGTGCATTGTGAAAGTGTTGGGCAACCCTATCCTATCTACCTCAATTCACGATGACGACGATATTATCGAATACTCTACTGATCCTGAATTGATACACGAGAAATATCAAGACCTTGTAGATATTGTAATAGATGGCGGTTATGGCGAAAACGTACCATCAACTATAGTTGACTGCACATCCGGCGACTTTGAGATTATCCGAGAGGGAAAAGGTGTATTGGAAGATTATTTATAAGCTATCCTTTTATTGCCTTGATAAATTCAGGAATCTTTTCCATGTAGTTCTCCTCTGCCAAAAGTTTTACAAAAGCACTGCCTACTATAGCACCATTGGCATACTCGCAAGCTTTACTAAAAGATCTGCTATCCGAAATCCCAAAACCAATAATGGCCGGGTTGTTCAAGTGCATATCTTTAATACGCTGATAATAAGCCTCAATGCTATCACTTAGTTGTAAGCTACCGCCAGTAATGGACGATGATGACAGCAAATAAATAAAGCTGTTGCTCAAATCGTCTATCTTACGAATTCGCTCCTCCGAAGTTTGCGGGGTAACCAGAAATATATTGCTTACGTTGTTATCTTCAAAATGCTTGCGATAGATCATCTCGTACTCATACATCGGCAGGTCCGGCACAATAACGCCATCCACTCCGGAAGCTACGGCATCTTTACAGAAACGTTCTACACCGTATTGAACTATTGGGTTTACATAACCCATTAAAAGTACCGGTATGCTAACACGCTCACGCAGGTTTTTCAATTGCTGAAATAACACATTCAAAGTCATACCGTTATCTAAGGCAGTTTGCGAGCTATGTTGGATAGTCGGCCCATCAGCAACGGGATCAGAGTATGGAAAACCGATCTCTAAAAAATCGGCGCCAGCTTTTTCAAGCGATTCGGCAATATTAAGCGTGGTATCCAATTGCGGATAGCCGGCTGTGTAATAAATAGAAAGCAGATTTTTATTTTTCGAAGCAAAAAGCTGGTTAAGTCGGTTCATGTTTGTAATATCATTAAAGCTAAACAACTGCATGCAAAAGTATCTTTTTTGCTATACTGTACACATATTATTTTGCATTGCCAATCTTAAACCCCTACTTTAGGGCGTAACGTAAAACTAAATTATGTCACCCGGAATATTACTATCATTCATCATCGGCTACTTTTTGGTGCTGATGGTTATTTCATATCTCACATCACGTAAATCGTCAGATAACGATACCTTCTTTGTGGCCAACCGTAATTCAAAATGGTATTTAGTGGCCTTTGGTATGATAGGTACCGCCTTAAGCGGTGTTACCTTTATATCGGTACCCGGAAAAGTTGGTGCGCCATCCGGAGATCAATTTGCCTACTTTCAGTTCGTATTAGGTAACGCCGCGGGCTTTATTATCATTGCTACCGTATTGCTACCCCTGTATTATCGCATGAAGCTAACGTCCATTTACAGCTACATTGAACACGCTTTAGGTACATGGAGCTATAAAACGGCGGCTGCTATCTTCTTGCTTAGTCGCACTATTGGTTCATCGTTTCGGCTGTATCTGGTAGTTATCGTATTACAAAAATTCATATTTGATAGCTATGGTGTACCCTTTGGTGTAACGGTGCTTATCTGTTTAGTACTAATATGGTCATACACGTTTAAAGGCGGGTTAAAAACCATTATCATTACCGATAGCTTGCAGACGCTTTTCCTGGTTTCGTCAGTTTTTCTATCTATTTACTTCATTTGCCGTGGCCTGGATATGAATGTCATTCAGGCGGCAGAAGCTATCAAGAATAGCAGCTATTCAAAGATATTTTTCCTGGAAGATTTTATGGGCAGCCATTTTCACCTGAGTAAACAGTTCCTCGGCGGTTTGTTCATCACTGTTGGCATGACCGGTCTCGACCAGGACCTAATGCAGAAGAACCTTAGCCTTAGTAATATAAAAGAGGCACAAAAAAACATGTTCAGCTTTACCGGAGTATTCGTGGTGATCAATATCTTCTTTCTGAGCGTTGGCGCGTTACTATACATGTATGCGGCTAAGAACGGTATAACTGTTGCCAAGACTGATTACCTGTACCCTACCATTGCTTTAAACTATTTAGGCCTGGTACCCGCTATGGTGTTTATGCTGGGTTTAACAGCTGCTACTTTTGCCACCACAGATTCTGCCCTTACGGCGCTCACTACATCATTCTGCGTAGACTTTTTAAGCTTCAATAAACGTAAAGATACCAACAGCAAAAGAATGGTGAACATCCGCCATTATGTGCACATTGCTTTTTCGGGATTGATGTTCCTTACCATTATCGCTTTTAACGCTTTAAATAATGATGCTGTGGTAACAGCCATATTTAAAGTAGCATCATATACTTACGGCCCTTTACTTGGCTTATACAGCTTTGGCTTGTTTGTAAGTAAACGGCAGGTTAACGATAAATTGGTGCCATTTATTTGCCTCGTTTCCCCGGCGGTATGCTACTTCCTGAGTACTGATTCAAAGGAATTATTGGGCGGGTATGTATTTGATAACGAACTAATAATTGTAAACGGTTTAATTACATTTGCCGGGTTGTGGATCACTTCCAGACGAAAAATTGAGAGGAACTTAATTGCAGAAAATGCGTAACCTGCTACTGCTAAAACTTAAATAAAAATTTATTGTAATATCTATCTACTTCCGGAATCCGATTTACCGGGCTCCCGAACTAATTTTGTAATATGACTGGTGAAGAAAAAATAAGACAAGCATTTGAGAACAAGAACTGGCAGGAAATTAAAGTAACCGACTCCTGGCAGATATTTAAAATAATGGCCGAGTTTGTTGACGGCTTTGAAAAACTGGCCAAAATAGGCCCGTGCGTATCTATATTTGGTTCGGCCCGTACCCAAAACGATAATAAATATTACAAACTGGCTGAAGATACCGCACGACTGCTTACCGAACGAGGCTATGGCGTGATAACCGGCGGTGGCCCGGGTATTATGGAAGCAGGTAACAAAGGTGCTTATGAAGCCGGTGGTAAGTCGGTAGGGTTAAACATTGAGTTGCCTTTTGAGCAGTTCCACAACAAATATATCGACAGGGATAAGATATTGGAGTTCGATTACTTTTTTATCCGTAAGGTAATGTTCATGAAATACTCACAGGGTTTTATTATCCTGCCTGGCGGCTTTGGCACCATGGATGAATCCTTTGAAGCTATTACATTGATACAAACCGGTAAAATAGCCCGCTTCCCCATCATATTTGTGGGAAAAGATTATTGGGGCGGCCTGTTTAAATGGGTAGAAGAGCGCATGCTGGAAGCTGAACATAACATAAGCCCGGATGACCTGAACCTGTACCGTGTGGTGGATACTGCTGAAGAGGCAGTAGAGCATATTTTCCGTTTCTACGACAAATATGTGCTTAAACCCAATTTTTAAAAGAAAAGTCTATAATAAAGAAAGCCGGCCTTACGCAAATAAGGCCGGCTTTCTTTATTAGTTGAAACAACTTATTTAAGCATTGTTACTTTTTGTGTTGATGCTACAGCATCCGGGTCAGAAGCCAACTCAACCATATTAGTTACTTCATCAAGCACCGCTTCTGAAGAGCCTGAGTAACCCACATATTTAAACCTGATGTTACCATTTTTATCAATTACAAATTTGGTAGGTATACCGTCAACCTTAAATTGCGATACTACTTTTGACTGTCTTCCGTCCTCTCCTTTTTCATCCATTAACACATGGAAAGTATATTTATTATCGGCAATAAACTTTTGCACGTTTGGCTGGTAATTATCGCCATTTTCCCAGGTATCAATAAACAGGAACTTCACATTATCATTGTCTTTAAACTTATTTACAGCCATTTGCATACCCGGAAACGAAGCTTTACAAGGTCCGCACCAGGTAGCCCAAAAATCAACCACAACAACTTTTCCTTTTAAACTGGCCAGTGATACCTCTTTACCATCAAAGTCTTTTAAAGCAAATGCAGGTGCAGGCATATTGATCATATCTTTTATGAACTTACTTTTAGCTTTGAGCTCTTTTTGCTTCTCAATACCTGCAAGGTATTCCTTGTAGCCCGCCTCGCTGCCTTTACTTTTTGTATAAGCTATAGCCAACTGGGCCTTAAGGGCATCGGTACTTTTGCCATTTAATATGGTTTTTTCTATTACCTCTTTTGCTTTCGCGTATTGCCCATTGGCATTTAATATGGTAGCATAATGCTCATTTATCTCAGCATCCTGGCCTTTCAAAGCATCATAAACACTTTGCTCATACTTAAGTGCTTCTTTAAATTTGCCCTTTTTATTAAGGATATAGGCATAAGTATCGGCAAACATGTTGTAAGTAGAACGGTTGTTGTCTTTCACTTGCGCCGGCGACATATACATACCACTAAACTTACCGGCTTTATATTGTTCATCTAAAATATCTAATGATTCTTTAGATAACGCGGCAGCTTCATCAAGTTTTTCACCCTTTTCGGCCCAGTTCCAGGCAACGCTATTTAGATTGGAAGCTAACATCGATTTATTTTTTATATGAGCCGCCCATTCGTTGTATTTAGCAACATTACCTGCATTTAAGTATGCCCCTGCCAACTGCACCCTAAAATTATCCTGTATCGTATTTTCTTCTGCCTTTTCAGGGAATTTAGCGACATACTTTTTGTAAAGTTCTTCCTTTTTAACCAGGTCGTTTTCGTTATGGAACTCTGTACCCAAAACATTTTTTGCCACTTCGCCATCAGGAAATTTAGCGGCAACAATCGTACTTAAGGAATCGGCTTGTTTAATTTTGCGTGTACGCAAAAACAAATTATAGGCAAGTGTGAGGTCAGCCTCAGTATTGCTTTGAGCCAATTGCTGCATCTTGGCGCTGTAAGCTGCTTTGTCGGCCGGGTCTTTAGACATGGCTAACATAGACCAGTAATTCGCCTCATATTCTTTCTTGCTTTGCGGATAATCTGCAAACTCCTGTTTATACAAACTCAAAGCCGCGGGTACATTGGTTTTTATACCCGAGAAATAAGCGCCCATACCACTACCAATCAGGTATGCCTTCATCCCGTTAGCACCCTCCACTGGTTTATTAGATTTATCGTACACTAGGTAAACGTAACCATTATCGTCATTGGTGTCTATGATGCTTGCGCTGCTGATTTTTACAAATAGGGCTTTAGTATTGGCGGGTACAATAAAATCGCCCTTAAGCTCACTACCTGATTTTTTAAGATCGATATCACTTACAGGAAATTTTTTATTATCTAAAAAATAAACGGATGCTTTAATATCACTCTTACCTTCAAGGGGTGTCCCTGTTGCGTTATAGTTAAGGCTTATTTTTTCTCCGGCAGACGGGGTATCATCAGACAACCGGAGATGCTTTGCGGACTGTGCAAAACTGTAATTCATCATTAAAACAGCCGGTACGGTTAAAAGGAGGTTTGGTTTTTTCATGGCAACTAAAATTTTAGTCAAGTTAAATAATTAGTACGCTAACTTCCAAACATTTATCTTAAAATTAATATCGTTCTAATGAGAAAATTATTGTTTCTTTAGCTTTTTATGGACGCGCATTTACAACCTAAAAAAAAGAAAGCAGCCCTTAGCTTTATTTTTGTAACCCTACTTATTGATGTTATCGGCTTTGCTATTATCATCCCTGTTTTCCCTAAATTGATAGAGGGGCTTATACATAGTGGAATTAGTGAGGCTACCCGCTATTCGGGCTATTTACTTATGGCCTATTCCGTTATGCAATTCCTGTTTTCGCCATTGGTAGGTAATTTAAGCGATAAATATGGGCGAAGGCCTGTGTTATTGTTTTCTTTATTAGGTTTTGGTGTTGATTATCTTTTCCTGGCATTTGCTAAAACCATTTGGCTATTGTTTGTAGGGCGTGTGATAGCGGGTATCACCGGGGCAAGTTTTACTACCGCTTCGGCTTATATTGCCGATGTAAGCGAGCCTGAGAAAAGAGCGCAAAACTTTGGTATGATAGGCGTTGCTTTTGGCCTTGGTTTTATTATTGGCCCGGTCATAGGCGGTATATTGGGCAAAATGGACACACATTACCCTTTTTACGCCGCGGCAGCACTTGCCTTGCTCAACGCCGGATATGGTTTCTTTATATTACCCGAATCGCTTGATAAAGAACACCGCCGCGAATTGGACTTGTCAAGAGCTAATCCTCTCGGCTCCTTATTACAATTAAAAAAATACCCTGCTATATTTGGCCTGGCCGCCTGCCTGTTTGTGGTATACTTTGCAGGGCATGCCGTACAAAGCGTATGGACTTTTTACACGATGGAAAAATTCAAATGGGATGAAGATACCGTTGGCTATTCTCTCGGCTTTATTGGCCTGTTGATAGCCGCGGTACAAGGTGGCTTAATACGTGTTGCCATACCTAAATTGGGCCAGGAACGCAGCGTTTGGTTAGGTTTGGTGCTTTATGGCATAGGCATGTTGTTATTTGGCCTGGCCAACAAAAGCTGGATGATGTTCGCCTTTATGATACCCTACTCGCTTGGGGGGATATGCGGCCCTGCCTTGCAAGGAGTAATGAGTAACGAAGTACCTAAAAACGAGCAGGGCGAATTACAGGGAGGCCTTACCAGCTTGATGAGCCTGAGTTCTGTATTTGGCCCGGGCTTCATGACCTATATTTTTTATTATTTTACTAATAAAAATGCGCCTGTACAATTACCCGGTGCCCCATACTTCATCGCTTCGTTTTTAATGTTTGTAAGTGCATTACTTGCCATACGCAGCTTTAAAAAAACGAAACAATCTGATGATAAATCTTATTATACGGGCAGCATTCATTAACCACACATGACCAAAAACGCCCGGCACGGCAAAGCTGCTTTAGGATTCATATTCGTCACTATTTTTATTGATGTACTTGGTTTGGGTATTATTATCCCGGTTTTGCCTAAACTACTTGAGCAACTGGGGAATATTGACATTAGTACCGCCAGCCAATACAGTGGTTGGTTAACGTTTACCTATGCTACCATGCAGTTTATTTTTGCGCCAGTGCTGGGTAACCTAAGCGATAAGGTTGGCCGCCGCCCGGTGTTGCTGGTATCATTAGTTGGTTTTGGGATAGACTATGCCTTAATGGCTTTTGCTCCCACTATATTATGGCTTTTTGTGGGCAGGTTTATAGCCGGTATAGCCGGGGCCAGTACTACTACAGCCACCGCGTACATTGCTGATGTGAGTACAGGAGATAAACGTGCGGCCAATTTTGGATTGATTGGTGCCGCAACAGGGTTAGGCTTTATTTTGGGCATAGGATTGGGTGGTTTCCTAAGCGGCGTATGGATAAGATTACCATTTATTGTAGCCGCGTCACTGGCTTTATTGAATGCTGCTTATGGGTATTTTGTACTTCCCGAATCTTTATCTTTAAGAAACCGTAGGGCCTTTCAATGGAAACGGGCCAACCCGGTTGGTTCTTTGTTACGACTGCGTAACTATTCACGTGCGGTAAGCACTTTAATTACCGCTTATACTATTGTGTATATAGCGCAAAAGGCCGTTGAGAGCGTTTTGCCCTTTTATGTGATAGAAAGGTTCCAGTGGACCACTTACAGCATTGGCGCTTTAGGCATATTTATTGGCGCCCTCATAGCCGGTATACAAGGAGGCTTTGTGCGATGGACCATCCCTAAGTTTGGCTTGCAGAAAAACATTATGGCAGGGATAGCGTTTTACGGGATAGGTTTATTAATGATATCCCTGATCAATGTTGGCTGGATGATGTATCTGTGTATGATACCTTATTGCCTGGGAGGTATAGGCGGTACCGCGCTACAAGGCTTTATCTCTGACCGTGTGCCTGCAAATGAACAGGGAGAACTCCAGGGTGCTTTAACCAGCCTGGTAAGTATAACCACAGTAATAGGCCCACTATTGATGACCTCTGTATTCCATCATTTTACCGAGAAGGGAGCGGCTATATATTTTCCCGGCGCACCGTTTCTTTTAGGTGCCATACTCATGTTTATCAGCGTGATGTTAACTTTAAGAAGTTTTAAAGGCAAAGAAGACGACTCGCATGAGATTCCCAAAACCACACCACATATTTAATCCAACCCACTTACACCGCCCGATATAACAAACTTCATCATATCAGCGGCATTTTTATCCAGTGGTTTTACCTTATCGGAGGCAATTATGACGATCTGCCCGGCAAAAGAATATGAATAAGGGAAATAAACCGCTACCTCGCCTGGTAGATTTAGCTTAGCCAGGTCTTTTTGCACCAGGAAACCTATTTTTTTCAGTCCAAATTCATTAACCTCTACAATAACCGGTTCATTAAATTTCTTTTCCTCCCCTACAAATGCCTCGGTGAGATCCTTAATAGAAGAATACAGAAACTTAAATAAGGGTAACCGGTTAAGCCATCGCGCAAACCACCTTTTTATAGGATCTGTAATCACATTAGTAACCAGCACGCCGGCCACAAGCACTACTACAATAACGGTTACTATACCTAACCCGGGTATATATAATGGTTTACCATGGCTGTCTACCCAAATTTCGCTGCTTAAGTTAAGGGCACTATCAATACGCGAAACGATCCAGAAAATAAGAAAAAAAGCGGCGCCTAAAGGCACCACTATGAGTAGCCCTTTAATAAAATAATTGAAGAGGGCGCGAAAAATACGGGTCATTACAGCACAGGTTAAATCACTCGTAAAAGTACACTCTTTTTACACGTTGTGAAACATTTGTCAATATTTCATAAGGGATAGTACCTATCTGCGCAGCCAATTCCTCTATCCGTTGCTGTTCATTAAAAACAATAACTTCATCACCCTCTTTTACTTCAATATTGCTTACATCCAGCATACACATATCCATGGTAATATTGCCCACTGTAGGTACCAGTGTGCCATTTACCAGCATTCTTCCGACACCGTTACCAAAAGCGCGCAAATAACCATCCGCGTAGCCAATACGCACTGTGGCTATTTTACCATCATTTTTAAGGCTCCCATTACGCATATAGCCAATAGTTTCTGTGGCGGCAATCTTTTTTACTTGTGAAACTGTTGTTTTTAATGTAGCTATGGGTTGCAAAGCGGTACTATCACGTGGTACCGCGGCATCCACACCATACAGGCCTATTCCCAGGCGAACCATATCATACTGCGCGTTGGGCCATCGGCTTATACCTGATGTGTTACTAATGTGCTTGATTACGGTATACCCGAGAGCATCTTCAATAGCCTTATAGGCTTTCTCAAAACTGCTTATTTGTTTAAGGGTAAACAGGTCATGCTCAGCCGCATCGCTCGCTACCATATGTGAATATACAGATTGTACCTTAACGTATGGATTAACTTCCAAAAGATCACACAGGGCTTCAACTTCAAATTCTTCAAAGCCTACCCTATGCATTCCTGTGTCAATTTTTAAATGTATAGGATAGTCGCGTATATCATCAGTCTGAGCAAATTTTACAAACTCATCAAACAATAAAAAACTATACAAGGCTGGTTCAAGCTTATGCGCTACCAATTTATCAAAGGCTGCCGGTTCGGGGTTTAACACCATTATTGGTAATGTAATACCGGTTTCCCTTAAAGCTATACCCTCATCTGTGTAGGCCACTGCAAGGTAATCTACCTTATTATATTGTAATATATTGGCCACTTCAAAAGTACCGCTTCCGTAGGAGAAAGCTTTTACCATCACCATGATCTTAACACCCGGGTTAAGTTTACCCTTATAAAAGTTAAGATTATTAAGCAAAGTATTCAGGTTAATTTCCAGTACAGTTTCATGTGCTTTTTGCACCAACGCCCTGCTTATTTTCTCGAACTCGAAGCTCCTTGCCCCTTTAATAAGCACAGTTTCATTGTTAAGATGAATACGTGTCAGATCTTTTAACAATTCCTCTGTACTATTATAAAAATGAAGCTTAGTGGCTTTAAACAAATCCCGATGTTCTGTTAAATCGCTTCCTACACCTATAAAGCGGTCTACTCCGGCGTTACTCACCAATTGCGCTACCTGCAAATAAAGCTCATGTTGTTTTAGTCCTGATTGATAAATGTCAGAAAGAATGAGCGTTTTTTTGCTGTGTTGATTTTGCTGCGCCAGGAAGTTGAGTGCTATTTCTAACGACTGGATATCGGAATTATAAGAATCGTCGATAATAGAACAATCATTTATGCCGTCTTTTAATTCCAACCGCATGCTCACCGGCGCCAGGCGTTCTATCCTGTCATCGCATACGGCTGGCTCATATCCCATAGCCAGCATGGTAGCCCAGCAAATAATGGCATTTTCTATAGAAGCCTCATCGCGGTAAGGCACCAGGCATTCTATTTCCTGCTCCTTATACATAGCACGCATATAATGTTTACCTGATATGGATGTTTCGCTAAAAACATACAACGTGGCGATGTTAAACTTACGGCTCCAGGTAAAACATTTATGCTCACGCATATCTTCCGGAAAGTCTATCAAAAGATCATATTGATAAACGATTTGGCTGCAGTTCCTGAACAGACGCAATTTTTCTTCCAGCTTTTGTTTAGATGAGTCAAAGCCTTCATCGTGCGCCGTACCCATGTGCGTAAGCACACCCATTGTAGGCTGTATAATAGCTTCCAGGCTGCTCATTTCGCCTGCTTTAGATATCCCAGCCTCAAATATCCCCAGGTTATTTCCTTCATTAATTTGCCACACCGACAATGGTACGCCTATCTGCGAATTATAACTTTTAGGATTTCTTACAATATTGCGTTCGAGGCTCATTAACTGATAGAGCCATTCTTTTACAATGGTTTTACCATTGCTGCCGGTAATTCCAATTACCTCTATATTAAATTGGCTACGATGGTGTGCGGCCAAAGTTTGCAGAGCGGCCAGTGCATTATCTACAATAAGGAAATTAACATCAACCGCGACCATCTCTGGTTGGTGTGTTACCACGAAACTGCGTACCCCAGCGGTATACGCATCTGCAATATACTCATGTCCGTCTCTACGTCCATTCAGCGCGAAAAATAAGGAAGCCGGTGCATTACTTATCCTTCTGCTATCAGTTAATAATATGCTTATTGTGCTATCCTGCACTACAGTACCAGAAGCCTTTATTATGTTCTTGATATCTTCAACCGTATACATTAATTGCATGGCACTAATTTGATTATATTTCTGTAAAGAGAAGAATTTTAGCGAATATTGGTTTTAATGGAACCCATTAAAAAACCGCGGATAACCGATATAAATGTAGCGCAAAAAAAGGCAGAACATTATTGTGCCTACCAGGAACGCGCGCAACAGGAAGTACGTGATAAACTTTATGAGTGGGGATTGTGGACAGATGCAGTAGAGTTGATAATTAGTAACCTGATCTCTGAAAACTTCTTAAATGAGGAACGCTTTGCCAAAGCATATACACAAGGAAAGTTTAACCAGAAAGGATGGGGTAAAATAAAGATAAAACAAGGCCTGAAACAAAAAGGTGTATCGGCCATTTTGATAAAAAAAGCGCTGCAAATTATAGACGTGGATGCCTATTATCACAAACTAAAGTTATTGATAGATAAGAAAACCGCAACCATTAACGAAAAAGTTGCCTTTAAGCGCCGCTATAAATTGCAGCAGTATGCATTAAGCCGTGGATATGAAACCGATATAATAGCAGAGGTTTTGAAAGACAGCGACTTATGAAAAACTTCAAAAAAAGTTAACTTTTTACTTGCAGAAAATTCATTTCTACCTATATTTGCACCACGCAAAACGCAAAAGACATTTGCATTTGTAAAATAAGTATGCGAAAGTAGCTCAGTTGGTAGAGCACGACCTTGCCAAGGTCGGGGTCGCGAGTTCGAATCTCGTCTTTCGCTCAAATCCCTTCTAAATGAAGGGATTTATTTTTAAAAGGTTAATCACCTGCTCAGATGGTGGAACTGGTAGACACGCAGGACTTAAAATCCTGTTCCCGTAAACGGAGTGCGGGTTCGATTCCCGCTCTGAGTACTTGAAAATGAAGCGATTAGGTGAAAGACACTAATCGCTTTTTTGTTGGGTACAACATTTCCATTAGCCTATAAACTTACTTATTGCTAATACAAGTAAAGGACCAGCAAGTACAGGTCCTTTTATTCGGGCTGAATTAATCCGTGTAAATCAATAGATCTGCGTTCGCAGGATTAGTGTTGGATTCGGAGAAAATACTTATCCTAATCCAATACTGTTTCATCTACCATCATTAATCTATAAGAGAGCCGAAAATGTCAGGATAGTATGGTTTTATCCTGCCAGATGAAGTTGCCGCGCCTGGCGCTGATGAGCCACTTGCCATTGATTTTCATGTATTCATCCTCGTAGACGGCGCCGATAGTGGACTTTACCTTGTGACCGTCCTCAAGGCTAATAAGGGAAACAAAACAGTATAATGTACCTGATGCCAAATTAACATTTACCGAAACTACATGCTGGCCGTTAAGGTGAAACGCTGCGGTAAAGCTCTTGTTAAAGTTTTCAAAAGCTTGTGCCATGGCCTCCCGCCCTGCTAACTGCATAAGTGTTTCTCCGTTAGTCGTAATTTCTGTAACCGCGTCTTCCGTGAATAATTGCACCTGCGTAACAAAATCTTTTTTATCTGCCAATACAGATACCTCATCTACAAGAGCCCTAAGCTCCAGATGATCTGCCATGCTCTGCTGATCCACTTTTATTCAGGCTACAGTGAGTACAATCTTACCTTGAATATGGCCCTTTGCGGCACGTTCATGAGCTTCCCGGGCTGCATGAAGTGGAAATGTAGTATCAATTACTACCTTGATTCGGCCATCGTTTAAAAAATCAGACAAGTGTGCAAGTTGCGCACCACTGGAACGTACCTGTAAGGCAGATACCGTTATACCAAGTTTTTCCGCCTTTTCATAGTCAGCGAAACCTAAAGGGTATACCGGGAACAAGGCACCACCATGTTTCAGCGTTTTAAGAAACCTGCCAGATGCGGGGCCGCCAATGGTATCTACCACCACATCAATATCCCGTATAACATCCTCGGCCACAGTTTGAGTATAATCAATAAACTCGTCTGCGCCCAACTCGCGCACTATCAATTCATGATTGCCTGAAGCAACGCCAATAACTCTGGCCCCATGTAATTTAGCTACCTGCACAGCAAAATGCCCTACACCACCTGCAGCACCATTTACAAGAACCGTTTTTCCATTTAACGGAACCGGGATATGGGGATGAGCCTGCAGTGGGTTTGGATAACTGTGGCCTACATCTACAAGAAACTGCCAGGCCGTAAGCAACGACATCGGCGCACCCACTGCATGTATGTGATCAATACCCGCGGGCTTAATAGCCAAATCTGATACCGGAACACTTACATACTCCGCATAACCCTTACTCTCACCTACACTAAAAAAGCGCACCATAGAATAAACTTCATCGCCTACTTTGAAATCTTTTACATCTTCTGCAATCGCGACAATAACGCCTGAAATATCGGTGCCTAAAATCATTGGAAAATTACCCTCCGGCCGCCACTCCGGTGGTAATGACCTGTAACCATCGCGTAAATACCAATCTGGCGGGTTCAGGGCCGCAGTATATACCTTTACAAGCACTTCGCCATGTTTAATTTCCGGCATCGGCGCATCTTCATAACTGAGTACTTCCGGGCCTCCAAATTCGTGTATTCTTACTGCTTTCATAAAACCATTAGGATTATACTCAGCAACATTTGTTAGATTTTTCATAATACTATTTAATTTATTGACCATCAATTAGCCGGTTATAATGACACAATACTCCAACAAATAGTTACTTTTGTCAAGTATATACTTTTTTGTACCTTATATACCAAAAAGTATGTAATATTGATTTACAATACATTATAAATGTACTACATATGAAAAATGATCAAACAATGACGCAGGTCAAGCAGCTTTGCGCAGTAGATTATGCTTTCAAACGTATAGGTGGGAAATACAAGGCGAGGATATTATGGTATCTTGATATGAAGGGTATACTTAGATACGGAGAGTTAAGCCGCACCCTTCCTGATATAACTACCAAAATGCTTACTCAAACTTTGCGTGAACTGGAAGAAGATAAACTCATCGTAAGAAAGATGTACCATGAAGTTCCTCCAAAAGTTGAATATTCACTAAGCGAAACAGGACAGGAACTTATCCCGTTTATAGCCCATCTGCATAACTGGGGGAAAAAACAGATGATGCTGGAAGCAGTTGCAAGCGGTAAAGAACCGGATGATAGGGCTATAGCTGTTTGTAAAACAGTGTGCGACACGGATTGACAATTGATGAGCCGATATATCTCACAGTATCATTTACATTTGAAACAAATATTTTTTCCACTTTAATAAGTAGTGCGGGCGCGGTTCGCGTTCAGAATACAAACGTTCTCAAGTTGCTTAACACTTGCGAACGTTTGTAGACAAAACTTATGACCCTTATCACACTAATTTCTGCGTTATACTTGAAAATGAAAGAGTTTTGCCGATATTCAAAATAGCAGTAATTCCGATTGCTCATACATTTTCCTGCGGCCCTACCTCCATATAATTTTCTTAATTTTAGCCATGCTTCGACATACAGGAGAAAGAAGAAGTTTTGTGCACAATTTGCGTCTGGCGATATTGTTGTGCCTGAACGCCGGATTTATTAATGCGGCAGGCTTTATAGCATTTGCCGTACTCACAACTAACGTTACCGGGCACGCTGCTTTACTGGCAGTGCACCTTACCAGCGGCCAATGGCGGGCTGCAAGAATGGTGGCTTTATGGCTGCTGCTGTTTTTATCCGGCGCATTTGCATCAAGTTTCTATATTGGCAAAGTAGGGCGCCACCGGTCATTCGCTTATACTGTACCAATCCTTGTAATTATCGTACTGTTATTGCTGGTTGCCGTATTTGGTTCCGGCTATAAGCATACTTTGCCCGAAACTGAATACTTTGCGGGCAGCCTGCTTTTCGCAATGGGCATGCAGAATGCTTTGGTTTCAATGGTGTCTGGTTCAGTGGTACGCACCACCCACCTTACCGGTATGTTTACAGACCTGGGGATCGATCTTTCCTCCGCTTTATTATCCCGGAAAAACCTTACGCCGACACTCAAGCGCCGTTTACTACTGCGGCTTGCTATCATAATATTTTTCCTGTTGGGTGGGGTGGCTGGTGGCTTCGCCTTTCAGGGCATACGCTTCAATGCGTTTTATTTTCCGGTAGCACTATTGCTGGTAGTAATTTTTTATGACTATTTCCGTATTCGTTTCAAACAAGTTATCCGTCATAAACTTCGCCGATAACAAACTTTCAAAAGATTCAAATTTACCTTTCGGGAATAATAATTCGTTGCCCTAATGGCCTTGACTTATTAGTAAGCAACCGATTATTTGCGATAATTCTCTCAGATTTTTTAATGTAAATTCACACTGTCACACTTTATTTGTCGTTAAGTATTAAAACTTATAACATTTATGAAAAAGGCATCACCCCTATGCAAATCAGTTTGTGTTGCTATTCTATTCTTGGTATTAGCTCAAACAACTTTACGCGCACAAACAACTCAAATAAGCACATCTGCAGATTTTAACCGGGCACGCTTATCTATCGACTCATTAGACAAGCAACTTATTAAGCTCATTGGCGAACGTGAACGTGTAGTAAAAGCTATCGGTTTATACAAAGCCAAAAACAATATTCCGCCTTTGCAGGCGGCAAGGTTTCAGCAGGTTTTAGATAAGGCTAAAAAAGCCGGAGAATCAGAAGGCCTTTCGGCTGAATTTGTAGAAGATTTAATGAACGCCATTCATAAAGAAAGTTTAAAAATTGAGAATTCCGTAAAAGAAGGGAACCGGTAATCCTTTATAAATAACAAAGCCGCGATGAAATTCACCGCGGCTTTGTTATCAGCTCGCCTTAGTTTAGTTTTGTTTAAGCTTTGCTTCCATACTCATAGTAGTATGTGGCACCGCCATAAGTCTTTCTTTTTGTATCAGCTTACCTGTAACTCGGCAAACTCCATAAGTTTTATTAGCGATACGTATCAGCGCTGCATCCAGTTGTTCTATAAATTTCTTTTGTCTTGATGCCAACTGATGGAGGCTTTCTTTTTCAAGCGTGGCCGAGCCATCTTCGAGAGTTGAGTATGCCGCCGAGGTATCATCAGTACCGTTTGGGTTGCTGTTACCCAATGATGCCGAAAGTGCTTCTAATTCCTCTTGGGCAACATTCTTTTTTTGTAATATAATTTCTTTGAATTCTTCAAGTTCCCTATCTGAATATCGTGTTCTTTCGCGTAGTTCTGTTTGGTTTTCCATGATGCTTTTAACAAAAATTACACCCCTAAGTTTTGCGCCGTTTGCTTTTTGGAGTGTAGTTTTTTAAATATTTTAAGATGATATAAGAGTTTAAAATATGGTAATGATAGGTTTAAAATTAATGTGGATACAGCAATAGTGGTACATTTACCAGCTCTGGCTGATTGAGCATTAACTGTTTACCAATAAAATAATGATAATGCTGCGAATGATTGATAAGTACAAGCGCATCATTGCTCATGCCATGTATTAATACATCGGCTACAGTTGAAATTTCTTTTGAATGGATATGATGAAAATTTAAATGCTCCCAATGCGTGCACCGCCGTGCAGCTTCATAAAATACTTGCTTTGCAAAATCGGGACTGAGATCAGGCAAGCCTGAAGCTGCCATGTGACCTACGTATATATTGGTATTAAATGGCAATGTTACTTTAGTGAGGTAACTTAAAACATCTGTACGGCAGTATCTTAAATCGGTTATGTATGTTATACTCCTGAACTTTTTGAATGACCATGATGCGGGTATTAAAAATATAGGCGCGCTTATTTTATTTAATATGGTTTGATAGTCGATCAGTTTTCTACCGCTTACTGCTTTTACCGTTTCGGTACTGATCATTAATAAAGTAACATTATGCGCGTTAATAAAAGCCGAAAGCTTATGACTATCCATTGATGATATATCCACCTCTTCAATATCAGTAAGTTCGCCTTTAATTGTAGTATTTAAAAGGTTCAGCCTTCTTAATAAGGTTTCATCGCCGTAGGTGTCCTCCTCAAAAGCCTCTGACTGATGAAAAGCGTAAGACAAAGCTGATTTGGTTGATTTTATCAGCCGGTTTCCGATAATCAATTTCGCATTAATTGTTTTCGCCATCATTAATGCAGACTCCGCCACATGCCTCGCCTCTACCGTATTGTCATTAATCACAAAAACCGATTTCATAGATAGTATATAGATTTAATTTTGAATGCGAATAGAAAGATATATCGCAAGTTATGGCAGGTTTGATAGCCATAAAATGATAACAGTCACACGAATAATTGGTTTTAATTACTAATTAAATAATTTCAAATAATTAAAATCTGTTTAAGGCTAATAAAAAGATTATTCGCTACCCGTATTAGGAACATTCTTAACAGGCTCGTTGGCAAGTACATATCTGTTTCGGGGTAGAGTTTCCGGGTAATGTTCTTGCAAAAATGCCACCATCTTTTCCCGTATATAGCACCGCAGGTCGAAGGCATTTGAAGAATTAGCGGCGCTAACCAATATTCTTAGCTCAACAACATTTTCTTTAATGTCAGTTACTTGTAGTTTACCTACCCGCTTATCCCATAACGGCGACTCGTTAAGTAATCTGAGTAGTTCGTTTCGCATAGCCTCAGCAGGTATCTTATAGTCAACATAAATGAAAACTGTACCTAATATTTGCGAAGTGGTTCTTGTCCAGTTTTGGAACGGCTTTTCAATAAAGTAATTAATAGGTAGTATTAATCTGCGTTGGTCCCAAATACTTATCACCACATATGTGAGCGTAATATCTTCTACCCGCCCCCACTCACCTTCAACTACTAACACATCATCAATACGTATAGGTTGTGTAAAAGCTATCTGGAAACCAGCTAACAAGTTGCCTAATGATTTTTGAGCGGCAAAACCTATGATGATCCCTCCAATACCCACACCTGTAAGCAAACCAGCACCCAGTTTGCGTACATTCTCAAAACTTAATAATATAAGAGCCAGTGTAATGAGTACTATTAAAACTGTGGCCACCTGGCGTACAAATTGTAATTGCGTTCGAACTTTACGCTCTTTAAGGTTATCCTCTTTGTTGAAATCATATTTGTAGTAAATATAATCTTCAAGTATGGTGATAGCATTAATAAGCAAACTGGCAAAAGATATCAGTAACAATATACTTAGCCATTTTTTCACATCATCGGCGTAATTATCTTTTAAGGTAAGATAGGGCAAAAATAAATTGATAACCAATAGCGGAATAAAGTGGTTAAGCGGGCGGCTAAAGTGTGTTACAAACGATTTTAGAAAAGAGTAACTGTTATCTTTTTTGTTTTTATAATAATTAAGTAAAAGCTTGACAACTACTTTTACGGCTATGCCAATAAGCAACACTATGGCAATTATTGCCATATTCCATAGCCAATGCGGCCATGTTTTAGACCAAACGTTTATTTGATTTTCCACTATAAAAATATCGGCCTATCAAGTTTCATAGCAATACGGTAGGCGGCATTCATTAGGCCAACATGGCTGTATGCCTGCGGGAAATTACCCCATTGGCTGCCTGTTTTTTCATCAACATCCTCACTGAAAAGTAATAGGTGATTACAATATTTCAATAGTTTTTCAAACTCGCGCACAGCATCATCCAAGCGGCCAACACATGCCAGTGCTTCCACGTACCAGAAAGCACATATCAGGAACGTAGTTTTAGGCTTACCGAAATCGTCACTATGAATATAGCGGTAAAACAACCCATCCTCAGTTTTAAGTTCTTTTTCCAACGCTATCAAGTGATCTTTGGCTTTATCTGATGTCGGATCAAGGTAATTCATCATGATCAGTTGCAATGTACTTGCATCCAGGTGAGGGCTGCCAACAGCGTGCGTATATACTTTTCTCTCAGGATCGTAGCAATTTTCTATATGCGCGGCTGCACGTTTTTTAAGCGCTACCGCCCTTTCAGCAAGATCGTTGTTATTAATGGTAAGTGCCATTTTTTCGGCTGCGTTACAACCGGCCCACTGAAATAAGTTACTATAGCAATGGATGTGCGCTATGTTCCTGAACTCCCATATACCGGCATCTTTTTCGTCAATAGTGCGTTCTATTTTATCCAGTATAGATGATATCCACTTGTCTGAATCCTTACGCTCGGTGAATACAAAGCGGTGGTCGGTATACAATGGCAGTAAAGAAACAAGTACCTGGCCGTAAATATCATTCTGGATATGTTCTGAAGCCTGGTTACCAATACGGACAGGTTTATTGCCCATGTAGCCATCCAGGTGCTCCATAATTACTTCCGTAAGGTCTTTTTGGGTGTTAATGCCATATAATGGCTGGTACCTGAAATGTTGCTTATCGCCAAAAGATATATCCGTAACATAACTAAAATACCGCTCCATTTCCTCAAAATGGCCTATATGGTTGAGTGATGTAAGCACATAATAAGTATCGCGCAGCCAGCAATACCGGTAATCCCAGTTACGCCCGCTACCCGGGAACTCGGGCAAGCTGGTGGTACTGGCCGCTATTATGGCTCCGGTATCTTCATACTGGTGTATCTTTAAAGCCAGAGCTGAACGTATGACATAAGGTTGGTAAAAGCCGGCTATCGATGAATGTTTGATCCACAGCCGCCAATATTCAGTAGTTTCCCGCAAATATTCCTCAGCTATGCCAATTAATGATTTATCAATCTCGGCACCATAGTTCAACAACAAATATTTGGTTTCATTGAGGGCGAAATACGACTCCTCATCAAGATAGGTCAATGGGATATTGGAGGTAAGCGTCATTCTTTCCTCGCATCCTGTAAATTCTATAGAATCACTACCTAAAAGTTTTTCCCATTTCTTTTGCCCATAGTCGCAAACCGGTTCACATTTTACCCTAATGCGCGGGTTACCTTCCAGCACTTCTATTTTTCTTATTAAAATTAACGGGCGGTAATAGCGATCATGCTTGCGGAAACGAGGGGCAAAATCTGTAACGCGGTATTTACCATTTTCGCAGGTGACCTCTGTTCGTAAAATGTTGGTGTTTTCCAGATAATACTGTTTGGTGGTAAATTCCCCTTTTGGCTTAACCGAAAATTCTCCGCCCTTGTGTTTATCAAGCAGCCCGCCAAATATAAACTGGCTGTCAAACCGGGGCCAGCACATCCATTCTACATTAGTATCTGTAGCTATGTGTGCCAAAAAAGCGCAATTGCCAATTATCCCGGTTTGATAAGTGTGTTTCTCCATCTTATGGCTTTAAATAACCATAGCAACAACAATAGTTTGTAATTGTTACCAAAAACTCATTAAAGTTTTTATTGAGCAATTAATACAATTTTAATTTCCTAAAACGAGAATATTTAAATGCTAAAACATTATTCCTGAAAAAGGTATTTGATATGCATGAGTAACATATATCCCGGAAAACCTTACCCGCTTGGTGCCACTTATGATGGTAACGGTGTAAATTTCGCCGTTTTTGCTGATAATGCTACAGGAGTAGAATTATGCCTTTTCCAAACTTCTGATAATGGCAACGAGCCCGAAAAAAGAATTAAGCTAACTGAACGTACCCACCAGGTGTGGCACTGCTATATACCCGGAATTGAACACGGCCAATTGTATGGTTACAGGGTTGATGGGCCTTACGATCCTGAAAATGGACATCGCTTTAATCCAAACAAACTACTGCTTGATCCATACGCCAAAGCTATCTCCGGAACTATCAATTGGCACGATTCGCTTTTCGGATATGAGGTAGGTAACCCTGATGAAGATTTCAGTTTTAGCCAAGCAGACAGTGCCCCGTTTATGCCTAAGGCTGTAGTAGTTAATAACTCCTTTGACTGGGAAGACGACCAACCACCTCGGATACCCTATCATCAGTCTGTTATTTACGAAGCCCATGTAAAGGGACTTACACAACTGCACCCCGAAATTCCCGAGGATATAAGAGGTACCTATGCTGCTATTGGTCACCCTGCTTGTGTTAAATATTTAAAAGACTTGGGTATTACCGCTATAGAGCTAATGCCCATACACCAATTTGTGAATGACAGGCATTTAGTAGAAAAAGGCCTAAGTAATTATTGGGGATATAATACAATAGGTTTTTTTGCGCCCGATGTAAGGTATGCCGGCACCGTGCCATGCGGCGAACAGGTGCAGGAATTTAAACAAATGGTTAAAAACCTCCATAAAGCCGGTATTGAAGTAATACTTGATGTGGTTTATAACCACACGGGAGAAGGTAACCATATGGGCCCTACCCTTTCTTTAAAGGGCATAGACAATGCTTCTTATTACCGTTTAACAGATGAAAACAAACGTTTTTACAATGATTATACCGGTACGGGTAACACGCTTAATGCCATGCTGCCTAATGTGTTACGCTATATTATGGATAGCTTGAGATACTGGATAACAGAAATGCATGTTGACGGTTTCAGGTTTGACCTTGCCGCAACCCTCGCCCGTGAATTGCATGATGTTAATAGGCTAAGCGGCTTCTTTGACATTATTTACCAGGACCCGATTATTTCGCAGGTAAAATTAATTGCTGAGCCCTGGGATATTGGCGAAGGTGGCTACCAGGTTGGTAACTTCCCGCCCGGATGGGCGGAATGGAACGGTAAATTCCGTGATTGTATACGCGATTACTGGGTGGGTGCTGATAGCATGCTGGGCGAATTTGGCCAGCGTTTTACCGGAAGCCCCGATCTTTACCAGGATAATAACCGCAGGCCAACAGCAAGTATCAATTTTATTACCGCTCATGATGGCTTTACGCTAAACGACCTTGTTACGTATAATGAAAAACACAACGAAGCCAATGGTGAAGATAACAATGATGGGGAAAACCATAACCGTTCATGGAACTGTGGCGCCGAAGGGCCTACGGATGACCCTGAAGTAAACCAAATTCGCGACAGGCAAAAACGTAACCTGCTTACCACCCTATTTTTATCGCAAGGCGTGCCTATGCTGGTAGCCGGTGATGAATTTGGCCGCACGCAGCAGGGTAATAATAATGCCTATTGCCAGGATAACGAAATATCATGGGTAAACTGGGAAGCAGCGGATCAAAACCTGCTGAATTTCACCAAAAGGTTGATCAATATAAAGAAAGACCATCCTGTTTTCCGCAGGAGAAGGTGGTTTCAGGGCCAGCCTGTAAAAGGAAAAGGGCTTGAAGACATTGCATGGTTCTTACCTGAGGGTATGGAAATGGAAGACGAAAACTGGAACCACGACTTCGCTCGCTCTTTAGGTGTTTTCCTGAACGGCATGGGCATACACTCAGTAGATAATGAGGGCAATGCCATAAAGGACGATAATTTTTATATCATGTTTAACGCCCATTACGAGCCCCTCGAGTATAAACTACCTGAAAAGCTCGCTCAAAAGAACTGGCACGTGGTTTTAGATACCAGTGATGACAGCGTGCAGGATAAGCAAATAAATAGTGGTGAAAGCATCCACGTACCGGCACGGTCGATAGTGATACTTTGTAGCCCCTTGTAAGGGCATGGGAAGGAGCGTTAATATGTTAACACCGGGGGTGAAAATAAGCCAGGATACCGCAGAAATAGTTATTTGGGCACCTTTTGCAAAGGTAGCGGCTATAGTGATAAAGGATAGGGAAACGTTAATGCTGCACCAAAGTGAACGGGGATATTGGACATTAACAACAGATAAGCTGTTTGCAGGCGATAAATACAAATTCAGGCTGGACAACGGAAAGGAACTTCCCGACCCAGCCTCAAAATATCAACCGGGGGGTGTACATGGTTGGTCGGAAGTGGTTGATCTTAATATATATAAGCCTAAGGCTGATGCCTGGCAAAACATACCTCTTGCGGAATATATTATTTATGAGCTGCATACTGCCACATTTACAGCCGATGGAACTTTTAATGGAATAGAGCAAAAATTAGGTTATTTAAAAGAATTGGGTATCACCGCCATAGAAATTATGCCGGTAGCCCAATTTCCCGGCGCGCGTAATTGGGGATATGATGGCGTATTTCCGTATGCTGTACAAAACTCTTACGGGGGGTACAAGGGCCTTATGCAATTGGTTGATACCTGTCATAAACAAGGTATGGCCGTAATACTGGATGTGGTGTATAACCATATTGGCCCCGAGGGCAATTATTTTAACGAATTTGGGCCCTATTTTACCTCCAAATACAATACTCCCTGGGGCAATGCCATTAACTTCGATGATGCCGGGTCTGATGAAGTGCGTAAATACTTTATTGAGAATGTATTAATGTGGTTCAGGGATTTTGGGATAGATGCATTACGATTAGATGCGGTACATGCCATTAAAGATTTTAGCCCTAAACATATTTTACAGGAAATGCGTGAAGCCGTAAATGCGCTTATGGAGCAAACCGGTAAGAAGCATTATCTCATCATTGAGTTTGACCTCAACGACAAAAGATTCATTGATGGTATTGAAAACAACGGCTATGGAATGGATGCGCAGTGGATAGATGAGTTCCACCATGCATTACGCGTTACAGCCGGCGGCCAGCGTGATGGATACTACGCCGATTTTGACGGGATTGAACACCTGGCAAAAGCATACCAGGACGCCTATGTGTACGATGGTATCTATTCCACTGAACGCCAAAAAACATTTGGCGTAAAAACCAATAATCCCGGAGAGCAGTTTGTAGTGTTTTCGCAAAACCACGACCACGTGGGCAACCGCATGCTGGGTGAGCGGACCAGTATTTTGTTCAGCACGTCCATGCAAAAACTCATATTTGCCGCAATAATGGTTAGCCCCTACCTGCCCATGCTTTTTATGGGCGAAGAATATGGGGAACTAAACCCTTTCCTATATTTTGTTAGCCATACCGACGATGAACTGATAACCGCCGTAAGGGAAGGCCGCAAAAATGAATTCAAAGCCTTTCATTCAGATAACGAGGCGCCGGATCCACAAGCAGAAGAAACCTTCTTATCATCCCGGCTTAACTGGGATTCTTTAAGTCAACATGAACATCAGGCTATGTTGGCTTATTACAAATTATTAATTGCGCTTAGGAAAAACACTCCCGCTTTAAATAATAATGATCGTAATAATTTGGACATAAGCTTCCATAAAGAAAACCAAACCATACAACTACATAGATGGGAAGGCGAACAGCATGTGTATTGCTATCTCAATTTTTCAAGAACAAAGCAGCCTTTCGAATTACCAGCTAATGAGCGGCTTAATGTGATTTTCCGATCGGAAGAAGAAACAGTTGGCCAGAACAATATGCTGCAACCCGAATCGATCATCATTTATGCAAACTGATATGTTTAACCCGGTTAGCACCTATCGTATACAATTTCACAAGGATTTTACCTTTTCGCATCTGGATAATATAATCCCTTATCTTAAACAGTTAGGTATAAAAACGCTCTATGCATCTCCTGTTTTTTCTGCTGTACCTGGCAGTAATCACGGATATGATGGAACAGACCCGCTTAGCATCAATCCGGAAATTGGCACCCTCGAAGAATTAAGAAGCATCAGCCATAAATTAAAGGTGGCGGGCATATCCTGGCTACAGGACATTGTGCCCAATCATATGGCATTCCATCACCACAATAAATGGCTCATGGACCTGCTAAAGAATGGTCCTGAATCACAGTACAAAAACTATTTTGACCAAAGCCTTGCAGACAGCACTTTATTTCAGGGGCCAATGATGGTACCCTTTTTAGGCGAGGATTTGGCAACTGTAATTGATAAAGGAGAACTTAAATTAGCTGGTAGCGAAGGAGAATATTTTTTTTCTTATGCTGACCAGGAATGGCCTGTAAACACCCGTTCCATTGAAGGCTTGCAATTAGAAAATATTGATGCCATAAATAACAACAAAGAGATACTACTAAATATAGCTGGCCAGCAACATTACCGCCTGTGCAGCTGGAAAGAAACCGATGAACAAATTAACTATCGTCGTTTTTTTACGGTCAATAGTCTTATTTGCATTAACATCCAACATAAAGAAGTATTTGACCACTTCCATCAGTTCATATACCAGTTAGTTAAAGAAGATATTTTTCAGGGAATCAGGATTGATCATATCGATGGGTTGTATGATCCCGATACCTACTTAAAATGGCTACGAGAGTTATTGGGTGAACAAATTTTTATCGTAGCCGAAAAAATCCTCGCTCATCATGAAAATCTACCGGACTGGCCCATACAAGGCACCACAGGTTATGATTTCCTGGCCCAGGTGAACAACTTATTTACAAACACTAAAGCCGAAAAGTCGTTTAACCGCATTTATGAGCATATCACCGGTAATCAGCCGCCTATTGATGAACAGATAAAGGATAAAAAGCAGCTTATACTCACTCATCACATGAATGGTGAGTTAAACAACCTAACAGACTTTTATATCGAACAAGGTTTGGGAAAATCTGAGGATAGGGAAAGGATCAAACAGTCTATCGAAGTGCTTTTGATAAATTTTCCTGTTTATCGGCATTATGGTAATCGGTGGCCTTTAAGCACAGCAGAGCAACAGCAGTTAAATGAGCTTAGCAACACTGGTTACCACCTTTTTAAGAGCCGTGAAAATTTAAATAGCAACGATAAGTACCTCCAATTTTATCAGCGATGCATGCAATTCAGCGGGCCTTTAATGGCTAAAGGTGTTGAAGACACGCTGATGTATACTTACAACCGGTTTACTGGCCACAATGAAGTAGGCGACTCCCCTGCCTTTTTTGGCATCGATACCGATGCTTACCATTTGCTAATGCAAAACCGCAGACAGCAATGGCCTTTGGCAATCAACGCCACATCAACCCATGACACCAAACGAGGCGAAGATGCGCGTGCCAGGCTAAACGTATTAACCTATTTGCATGATGAGTGGCAGGAAAAAGTTACGGAATGGCAGGCTCTTAATAAGGATTTGAAAACCAAGTGTGCGCCGGATAGTAATGACGAATACTTTATTTATCAAACGCTTATTGGTACTTATCCTGCACTAAATACAGATACTCAAAACTACGGGCAACGTTTATGTGACTATTTGGAGAAAGTTTTACGCGAAGCTAAAGTACATTCGAACTGGGCAAATCCAAATGAAGAATACGAAACTGCCGTAAAAGATTTTGCATCCAAACTACTGGATAACACCCGGCCATTTTGGGAGAGCTTTACAACTTTTTGGAAGAAAGTAAAAGATTACGGCGTTGTTAATTCTCTTGCCCAACTTGTACTAAAAATAACCAGCCCGGGAACCCCCGACATTTACCAGGGTTGCGAATTATGGGACCTCAGCATGGTTGACCCGGATAACAGGCGACCTGTTGATTATGAATTAAGAAAGCAATACCTGAACAGTGAATGCGATATCGATACCCTTTGGGAAAACAGGGATACCGGGCAAATCAAAGCCTGGTTACTCGTAAAACTTCTCGAATTAAGACGCAACTCACCAGACCTGTTCACATATGGTGAGTACAAAGCTCTAAAAGTTACAGGTAAGCATGCAGACAGGGTAATGGCTTTTGCAAGAGTGCACGAAAACAAATGGATAATAACGGCTGTGCCACTTTCATTGACACTGTTTTCAGAAGCTGATATCGAAAACCTTGAGAATCTTGACTGGGATGATACTAAAATACATCTGCCGGATGATGCTCCTTTATTCATGCATCATGTATTAACGGGCTTTAAAAGGCATATCCGTAAAAACATTAAACTGAATGAAGTTTTCACTTCCTTGCCCTTTGCTGTTTTAGAACTTACCTATTCAACCAATCAAAGAAGCGCTGGCGTGCTGTTACATATCACTTCTCTCCCATCAAATTTTGGTGTGGGAGATTTTGGCCCATCGGCAAGAACATTTGCCATGCTTTTAAAAAAGGGCATGCATCGATACTGGCAGGTATTACCCTTGAGCCCGGTAACTGCAAGGGATGGATTTTCACCCTACAGCTCCAATTCCAGCCAGGCAGGTAATATTTTATTAGTTAGCCCCCAAGACATGGTTGAAGAAGGGATGCTGACCGCTATTGAACTACAGATTATTAGACAAAAGGAAAATCACCGGTCCGATTTAGCGTCTGCAGGAATACTAAAACAACAACTGCTTGATTTAGCCTGGGCAAATTACAAGATTGCGCATTCGGAGATTGTGGAAAGTGAACTTAAAAGATTTTGTGAAACTGAAGACTGGTGGCTTAAAGACTATACATTATATTGTTTGTTAAAAAAGCATTACAATAATGAGGCATGGAATAAATGGCCTGATGAATATAAATACAGGGAGCCAAAGGCTTTAGATGAGCTATCGCGAAACCATACTGATGAAATAGAAAAAATAAAATGGCAGCAATTCATATTCAATCGTCAGTGGTTAGCTTTAAAAAGATATTGCAACAGCTTAGGAATAAAAATACTTGGCGACATGCCATTTTATATCAGTTATGACTCAGCTGATGTTTGGGCGAATCCGGACATATTTGAATTAGATAGCACCCTCAACATGATTAATGTATGTGGTGTACCACCCGACTATTTTAATGAGGATGGCCAGCGTTGGGGCATGCCCATTTATAATTGGGATAAATTAAGGCAAAACAATTACAAATGGTGGGTAAAACGTATCCATAAAAACCTTATGTGGCATGATGTACTGCGGCTTGATCATTTCCGGGCGTTTGCTGCTTATTGGAACATCCCTGTTAAAGAAACTACCGCCAGGAATGGCAAATGGGTAAAAGGCCCGGGTGATGATTTATTTAAAGTATTAAGCTTAAATTTCCCCGATATGCCTTTTGTAGCAGAAGATCTGGGTGAAATTGATGAACCTGTACATACCCTGGCCAACAAGTACCAGTTACCGGGTATGAAAGTTTTACAATTTGCTTTTGGTGACGATGTTGCCGATTCGCCACACATTAACCATCATCACTGTCAAAAATCATTTGCTTACACAGGCACGCATGATAATAATACCGTTTTAGGATGGTATAGACAGGATGCAGATAAAACGTCTATTAAAAATCTTAAGAAGTATACCGGGATCAAGAAGATCAATGAAGATAATATCGTCGATATCATGATTCGCCTGGCTTTTTCTTCCGTTTCAGATACGGTTATTACTCCCTTGCAGGATTGGCTTAAGTTAGATGAAAAAGCTCGTATGAATACCCCTGCTACCGAAGGAAACAACTGGATATGGCAGTTAACATCAGACCAAATGATGGCTATCCCGTATAAGCATATGAGAAAGTTCGCTACTTTATTTGGCCGTGCATAAGTAATAATTTGACGTATTCAAGGTGTACACTTGTCGTTTTGCGCCTGCATGCGGTTGATGTGTAATATTTAGATTCGTTTTCATTCTAAAGCTAACATCATGAAGAAAATTACGCCTTTTTTATGGTTCAATAACGATTTGCAGGAGGCAATAGAGTTTTATAAATCTGTCTTCAAGAATATTACCGTTACTCAAACCAATACCTACCCCGAAGGTGGGCCCGAACCTGCTGGAAAATTAATGACGGCTTCATTTGTTATTGAAGGTCAGGAATTTGTCGCGCTTAACTGCACATCCGAATTCAGGTTTAATGAATCCATCTCATTTGTAATTAATTGCGATACGCAGGAAGAGATTGACCACTATTGGGAGGAGCTTTCTAAAGGCGGGCAAACTTCCTATTGCGGCTGGTTAAAAGACCGGTTTGGATTGTCGTGGCAAATAGTTCCTTCCATTATGGGTAAGCTCTACAGCGATCCGGATAAACAGAAACTGCCCGTGTTATGCAAGCCATGATGCAGATGAGCAAATTTGATATACCGATCTTAATGGCTGCTTACAATGGCCACTAAAAAGATCTATTAAAGTAAAAAGGCGGTAATGCCGCCTTTACTTTAATAGATTAATAAACCGCATCAGGCGCTTTATAATCAAATATAAAATCTACAATTTTTTTAAGTTCGGGTATTTTCAACTTAGTACCCTTATATTCCCATTTCTCTTTTTCCTTGTCAATATTTATTTCTCCCAGGAAGTTAGGATCGTTTTCGTCCATAGGCTCATTGGGGATATCCTTGTGGATAAACTTATTCAAAAATCGTGAAGAGAAAATTTTGTATAGGCCGCTGCCCCATACGCCTCTTTCAGATACAATTTCCACGTGTTTTTCGGGTTCGTTTCCTGTAACAAGTTTTAAGATTACCATATCGTATAAATTATATTACTATGACAAAGTATTAAAGGTGTTGTTTGTTATTTTATAACATTTATAGTGCTTTTCCTTTTAGAAATATCACACCGGCATATAAAATTTGTACGTTATAGTCGCACTACAGCAAATGTATTTTAATACCTTTGGGTTCCCCTACTCATTGCTGCATGCCCCTAAGAAACTGTTAACGTGAATAACAACACGCTATTATCTAAGCTTCAACATAAAGTTCTCATTTGCCTGTTCGTAGTAACAGGAATAACTTATACACCGGCATTAGGGCAGGTAAAAAACAATGGGCGTTATGATAGCATTGAATATTACAATAAACTCGTTTTAGAATTTCGTTACAAAAACCCCGACTCTGCCACTTTATATGCCAATTTGGGGCTTGCCATGGCCCGCAAGCAACATAACTATGCTGGTGAAGCAAAAATGCTTAACCAGTTAGGGATGATTGACGACAACGTAGGAGACTTTGAGGCTTCGCGTAAAAAATATCTTAGCGCTTATTCCCTCTACAAAAAAATTAACGATACCAAGGGTATGGCCACAGAGAATATACGCCTGGGGGTTGTGGAAATGAGGAAGGGTGTGTATGATAGATCTGTCGATTATTTTCTGCAAGCCTTGCAACTCAGCCAGCGCAACGGCAATAAGTTTGGCCAAATGGAAGGTTATATCACTCTTGGTGAAGCTTTTGCCGGACAAAAAAAATATGATAAGGCCATTGAATATTACCGTATTGCTGAAAAGCTAAATCAACAGATCCCTTTCTCAAACCTGTCGCTAAACTTATACAATGATATTGCCATAGCCTATCGTGAAACTGGCAGACTCAAAGAAGCTATCCCCTATCTTGTAAAAGGAATACAAAAAAGCGAGGTGCCACAATATCAGGGGTTAAACATTACGCTTATTAATACTCTTGCTTCCGTTTATGCTAAGGCCGGCGACACTACCTCGTCAATTAAACTACAGAAATCGGCTCTTGAAAAAGCGAAGAAGATCAATAACTATATCAGGCAGATCCAGATTTTAACCGGCTTAGCTACAACGTATCAACGGAGCAACCTGTCGCAATCATTATATTACTGGCAACAGGCATTTATACTATCTGACAGCCGCAAGGCATACAAGGAGCAAATAGATGAATTAAATGCTATGGCAGACATCTATAGTAAACAAAAAAACTACAAGGCGGCTTACGAAGCACGTGATAAACAATATAAAATTGCCGACGAGTTTTTCTATAAGAAAATGAGCAAGCAGATCATCAGTCTGCAAAATGCTTATGAACTTAATCAGTATAAAGCACGTGAACAACAATTCAGGTTTGAAGAAAACCGGCGCATATTCAGGCAAAGAGTATCATATGGTGTTATCATAACCGTGCTCGTCATTTTGGGTATAGTGATGTTCTACTATTACAGGATGCGCAAACTTAACCTGATGCTGCATCACATTAATGACGAATTGCAAGAGCTTAATACGGTTAAAGACAAGTTGTTCTCTATACTGGGTCACGACCTGAGGTCGCCGTTTGTATCTGTAATCAACATGGTTGAAATAATAGATGACGATGAACTGGAACCTGAACAACGAAAAGCCCTGCTCAACCAACTACAAAAAACCACCAAGGTATCCTTAGAAACCCTTGATAATTTATTGCGATGGGGCCAAAAGCAAATTAAGGGAACACCCATACACCCATCGGCGTTTAATGCCCGTTTAGTGATTAATAAGGTAACCGATTTCCTGCTTGATGTTGCCGCTAACAAGCATATCACCATTGAAAACCAGGTAAGTGAACAAACTGGTATTTATGCTGATGCCGACCATTTTGAGTTTATTATACGGAACCTGGTATCTAATGCCATTAAATTCAGTAATGTGAATGGTAAAGTGGTTATTACCGCCGAACAAAAAAATGGGGAAGTTGCCGTTACTGTAAAAGATAATGGTGTAGGCATAGCTCCTGAAAAACTTGCCGATATTTTAGATAGCACCAACGTTAGCACACGTGGTACAAGTAATGAAAAAGGTACCGGTTTGGGTTTGCTGTTATGTAAAGAATTCGCTGAACTCAATGGAGGACGGATCAGCGTAGAAAGTAAGATTGGAGAAGGTTCGGCGTTTACCGTTATCCTAAAAGAAAATAAGACATTTTAAAGGCATTTTCCAGCCAACAGTATCAGCATTTTGTTTGTTTACCGTATATGAGAATATTTCAGCAACTGGTTTCACTTGCACCGCGCCGACGGGGTTTTCATATCATCACCCATGAAGTATTGCATGCATTGCCTCAGATAAGTGAAATAAAAGTGGGCATGTTACAGGTTTTTATACAGCATACTTCGGCTTCGTTATGCATTAATGAAAATGCCGATCCTACCGTGAGGCAGGATTTTGAAATGTACTTTAACAAAGCAGTGCCTGAAAATGACCCTGATTATTTGCATGACTACGAAGGCTATGATGATATGCCGGCGCATTTAAAAGCAGCCATGCTGGGAAGTTCAGTATCGATACCTATACATAAAGGCCAACTCGCGCTGGGAACCTGGCAAGGAATCTATCTCTGCGAACACCGTAACCGCGGTGACAGCCGCAACCTGGTGATCACCGCATGGGGCGAGTAAATCTCACAGCTGCCTACTACTAAGTGCCCTCATTACCACTTAAATGTCCTTTTTATGTAGGCGATAAGGTCATCAGCCATTGCATTTTGTTCTTTCACACTTGGGTGACCGGGTGTGTTTTTGTAGGCAAAAAAGTGGGTATAAATGTTGGTATCGTTTAGCCCATCAACAGCTTCCTGAATATACACGGGCCAGGGCGAACCTGCTTGTGTAGCATCCATAGAACCAAGCGCACAAATTATTTTAGCTTCGGGATACTTACTTCTGATATTTTTTACAAACTCCCGGTATCGACTGATGATGAATTGCGGTGTGGGTGAGTTATTGCCAAACACTTTTTTAAATTGTTCATGATCTTTTGCTTTAACCAGCCATGAATCGTTCTGAAACAAGTTAATGACTACTATCTCGGGCGTAAACTTGTTAAAATCCCATCGGGTAGTGTCGTGAGCATAGGCCCTGTCATAAATATCAGGCATCACGTAGTCAAACCAACTAATAGTTATACCTATCCCGCTTTTAGCTATGCAGTGCATATCGGCATTAAAATACCTGGCTGTAACATTAGCATAACTGGCAAAACCATTTTCAAAATCATTATCGCCTCTATCCTTACCTGTGGTATCCTCATCAGCCATGCCGCAGGTTATTGAATCGCCATAGTATTCGATACGATGTTTAAAAACCGGCGGGGGCAATAATTGCCCGTCAACACTTAACGAAAATATCCATGTACGTCCCCAATCGTATTCAGTACGCTTAAAAAGCTGTAGCTGATGCTTACCTTTAGACAGACCTGACGCTAAGGTATATTCTTTTCTCCCCTGAGCCGGTTTCAAAACGTTAGCTACTTTTCCGTCTATCACCACATTATAATAATTCAGGCCTTTTTCATCGTTGAGTGTTGCTTTAACGGCTGCTCCTTTGAAATTAATAATAACCGAAGCTCCTGTCCATGACAATTCTGCCGCGGTATCACGCATAGGTACACGGCCCATGTAAAATATCTTCGGATTGTTAAAATCAACTGTTTCCTGGGCACAACAAATGGCGCTAATGAAACAGTTAAACACAAGTAACAACCACCCTATTCTTTTCATTATTTGTTATTTTAAATACGCGTAAGTAATTCCGTCGCCACCCCTGTCAGGGTGTTCATCCTCCAACCTATCAACCTGATCATACTTTTTCAAATACTGCCGTATCATCTTGCGTAATATACCATCGCCCTTTCCATGCAGGATCTTTAAGTTATTAAATCCCATCATCAAAGCACGGTCAAACAACTTTTCTATTGCATGCAGTGCATCTTCGGTACGCATGCCACGTACATCAATTTCGGGACTGAAGCTGGCCATGTCGCCGGTTTGCATACTACCACTGCTTCTGCGTAATTCTTTAGGAACTGATGAACGCGAAACCTTTTCTACCCGTTTCTTTTTCACTACCGTACGCAGCTCACCCATGGCAATTACCACATTGTCCTTTATTACTTCAAGCACCTGGCCGGTGGTATCCGCATCAATCAGCTTAACCCAATCACCGGCTTTTATTTCCTCATTTACATGCCCTGCCTGTTTAACGGGTTCGGCCTTTACGGTATTTTTCTTTACCTCATTATTTAGGTTCTCACGTAACGCGCGGGTAACATCCTTATCAGCATTACTGCTTTTTATTTCAGCAATAGTATTTTCAACCAGCTTATTAGCGTTGAGGATTATATTTTTTGCTTCCTGTTTAGCCTCGCGCAAAAGGTTTTTCCTGTTCTCGTCTAAAAATGATTTTAACTCCTCATTTTCGGCAAACAGGGCATTCACGCGGCGTTGTTGCTTATCCAAACGCTGTTTGGTCTCTAATATTTCCTTTTTATCGCGCTCAAGATCTACCAGCAGGCTATCTACCTTTTTTTGCCCGGCGCTTATTTTGCTTTGTGCCAGGCTAAGTACATTTTGTGGCAAGCCTATCTTTTGTGCTATCTCAAAAGCGTATGAACTGCCGGGTTTACCCACCTCAAGCATATAAAGCGGTTTCATTTCGGTATTGTTAAACAACATGGATGCGTTTTCAATACCCTCGGTGTTACTGGCAAATATTTTTAGGTTAGAATAGTGCGTAGTTACCATTCCGCGCACTTTTTTATGATTAAGGGCTTCCAGTACAGCTTCTGCTATAGGCCCGCCAAATTGCGGATCGGTACCTGTACCAAATTCATCAATCAATATCAGCGTTTTCCCATTGGCATCCTCAACAAACTTCTTCATTTTGGATAAGTGGGCACTGTAGGTACTTAGATCGCTCTCTATTGACTGGTCGTCCCCAATATCAACAAACAACTGCTTAAATACGCCCGCGGTGCTATCAGCCCCTGCCGGTATTAATAAGCCGGCCTGTACCATCATTTGCAGCAAGCCTACAGTTTTCATACAAACGGATTTGCCACCCGCGTTAGGCCCCGAAACAACAATAATGCGTGTATGGTCATCAATATGCACGTTTAGCGGCACTACCGATTTATGCTCCTTTTTAAAATTCAGGAATAACAAAGGGTGTCGGGCATTAAAAAGCCTAAATTTGGCTTCATTTACCAGTTTGGGCATTTCTGCTTCAATTTCAATGGCAAACAATGCTTTTGCCCTTACAAAATCGAGCTTGGTGAGCAAACCATGGTATGACAGCAGCAGTGGCACGTAAGGCCTTAGCTCATCCGTTAAAGCCGTTAATATTTTAATGATTTCTCTGCGACGCTCGAACTCCAGGTCGCGTATGAGATTATTCAGAGAGAAAACTTCTTCAGGCTCCATGTAAACCGTTTGCCCCGAAGCGGATTCGTCATGGATGAACCCTTTTAACTTACGCTTATTTTCTGCCAGTAAAGGAATACACAAGCGTCCATCGCGTACGGTAAGCGATCCGTCGGCTGTCCAGTTATTTGCGGATGCCTGTTTAAATATATGATCTATCCTTTTACGTGCATCCTGTTCTGCCCGTGCTATTCCAGTAGTAATATCCATTAGTTCGCGCGAGGCATTGTTACGCATTTTGCCTTTAGGATCAATCACCTGGTCAATCTTACGCAAAATGGCTTTTTCTATTGGCAAGTGCTCAAACAAGGCTTCCAGGTTTGGGTAAACGCCTACCCGCTCATTAAAATAAGCTATCACCGCGAAAACAGTAGTAAGCGATGCATTTACCTGAAAAAATTCCTCCTCAGATAAAAACGTACCTTCTATTTTGGCTTTATTAGCCAGTGTTTTTATATCATAAAAGTGGTTGATGGGCAGCGCCTCATCATTTTGCAGGATATTTTTAAATTCATTGGCCTGGTTAAGGAATTTAAGGATCAGGTCATAATTGGTCATCACCTGTATCTTATTTACCATTTCCTGGCCCATAATACTCAGGCAGTGCGCCTTAATTAATTCCTTTATTTCGTTAAAGCCAAGTTTATCTGCACTATTGGAGGGGTAAAGCATTCTTCTGTATTGGTTTTTTGTTTATGGAGTCGAGCTTGGCTTTTAGTGCTTTGCTGACTCCATCATATATCGCCTGTATCTTTTCAGGCTGTAGCGCATAATAGCGATAGCTTTTTTTGAACTGATCTTCGCTAACATGATAGTTCTTAAAAAGTGTGACGTATTTTTCCCTGCCATACTTATACAGGCTATCGTTAACGGGTGTGATAGTATATAACTCACCGTCAGCGATATGAAGGTCAGTCAGCAGCTTTACCATTTTTTTTTCGTCAATGGTGTTGGGTGGTGGCCCTTCCTGCTTACAGGCGGCAAACAGCAATACTGAAAAAAACAAGCTTAAATATTTTTGCATTCTGTAATTTAGCGGCGTTTAAACCACAAATTTACGGATAAATGAGCATTGCCGATAATATCAGTAACTTAAAAAAAGAAACCGTACCCATGGGTGTCGCCTTGCTTGCGGTATCAAAAACCAAACCCGTGGCAGACCTCCAGCGAGCATACGATGCAGGTCAGCGTTTGTTTGGCGAGAATACTGTGCAGGAACTGGTTGAAAAGCAAGAGCAATTGCCTAAAGATATTGAGTGGCATCTGATAGGCCATTTACAAACCAATAAGGTAAAATATATTGCCCCGTTCATCAGCATGATACAATCCGTTGATAGCCTTAAGCTATTACAGGAAATTAATAAACATGCTGCAAAAAATAACCGTATTATTGATTGCCTGCTGCAAATTTACATAGCCGATGAGGAAACTAAATACGGACTCGGCTTTGATGAAGCAATAGAAATATTAAGAAGCGAAGAGTTTACAACGCTGAAAAATATACGCATACGTGGATTAATGGGAATTGCCACTAACACCGATAGCGAAAAGCAGATAAAAGAAGAATATTACGAGCTTAAAACTTTTTTCGATGGTGTAAAGGTTAGCTTCTTCAGAAAAGAACCGTCTTTTAACATATTATCAATGGGTATGTCATCGGATTATAAAATAGCTATAGCACAGGGCAGTAATATGATACGTTTAGGCAGTACCATTTTCGGTAGCCGACCTAAGAAGACTACTTAAGACTTAGTTAATAAATTATTTACCTCAGTTTTTATGAGCGACCATTTTAATATTCGCGTGGCTACAAAGGCAGATTGCCCTCGTTTAATGGAACTTATACGTGAACTGGCTTTGTTTGAGCGCGCCCCCGAGCAGGTAACGGTTACTCTTGAGGAGTTTGAAGAAGCCGGATTTGGAAAAAATCCTGTCTGGAAAGCGTTTGTTGTTGAAACACATGATGTGGTTGTTGCGTTTGCATTGTACTATGTGCGCTACTCTACCTGGAAGGGTAGCCGCCTTTATCTGGAAGACCTTATTGTAACAGAGGAATTTAGGGGTAAAGGCATAGGCAAGATGCTTTTTGACCGCCTTTTTCAGGAGGTAAGGGAGCTTGGGTTTAGCGGCATGGTTTGGCAGGTACTCGACTGGAACGAGCCGGCCATTAACTTTTATAAAAAATATGGCGCCGATCTTGATTCCGGATGGATCAACGCGTCGTTATCAAAAGAACAAGTTGCCAACTTATGAAAAACATCTTCACGTTTACCTTTCTGTCAGTAGTGTTGTTAAGCTCCTGCCAATTTACTACACCTACTAACAAACCATCACACGATATTTTTAACGATACGCTGGTTTATCAGTACCAAACCTTGCATGAACGGGCTACAGACTGTGGCAATAAACCCGATAGTAGCTGCACAGCGGTTAATATCAAATACCCAGTATTTAAGGATGCCCATATGTTAAATGATACCATTACTAAAAGGCTTACCCAAATGTTTGTAATGAATGATAAAAAGCCTGATACCAGTGTGACCGCAATGGCAAAAAAAATCATACAATCATACGACGACTTTAAAAAGAGTGAGCCGAAATCTGCCATATATTATACGCTTGATAGCTACGCCAAAGTATTATTACAAGACTCTGCCCTGGTTACTTTAGAATGTGGCGGCTATACATTTCAGGGTGGTGCGCATGGCGCAAGCTACACCGGTTTTATCAACTGGAACCCTAAAGTAGGTAAAAACATAAGCATAAATGATATTATTGCCGGGGGCAAATACAACGAGTTAACTAAGGTAGCGGAAGGGATATTTCGCAAAAATGAAAAACTTGCAGATACCGCCTCACTGGCTCGTGATTATTTTTTTAAGGATAATGAATTCGCGCTGAATAATAATTTTTCGGTAACACCAACGGGCTTGAGGTTTATTTACAACCAGTATGAAATTAAGCCTTATGCCGCCGGAAAAACCGAATTACTTATTCCTTATTCATCAATTAAAAACATTTTGCGGCCAAATACCGCTGTTAGTCAATTTGTAAAATAAATGCTTGTATTTAAGTTCGGTGGTGCTTCAGTTAAAGATGCACCGGGTGTTATTAATCTCGGTAAGGTAGTCAGTAACTACAGCGGTAAACAGATCTTGATAGTGGTTTCTGCAATGGGTAAAACCACCAATGCCCTTGAAAAACTTACGCACGCTTATGTAAATGGCAGCGATGATCTTCATGGCATATTCGACGACATAAAAAATTATCATTACGCCTTAATGCACGAGCTATTTGGCGATAATCACCCCGTATTTGATGAAGTGGCCAACACATTCGTGGAGATCGACTGGATGATTGAGGATGAGCCGCATGATGATTATGACTTTATTTACGACCAGATAGTTTCTATAGGCGAATTGGTGTCAACACGTATAGTAGCCGCGTGGTTAAATCATAACGATATAGCATGTAAATGGATTGATGCGCGTGGGTACATACACACCGACAATACTTACAGGGAAGGTAGTGTTGACTGGGATAAGACAAAAGCGAGCATTCAAAAAGACATCCCGACGCTTTTGGAAAAAAGTATAGTGATCACCCAAGGCTTTATAGGTGGCACGTCTGAAAATTTCACCACGACGCTCGGTCGTGAAGGCTCGGATTATACCGCATCTATTTTTGCGGCCTGCCTGGGCGCCGAGTCGGTAACAACCTGGAAAGATGTTCCCGGTATTTTAAATGCCGACCCAAAACTGTTTACGGATACCATTAAGTTTGAAGAACTGTCCTACCAGGAAGCTATCGAGATGACTTATTATGGAGCAAGCGTAATACACCCTAAAACTATTAAGCCCCTGCAAAACGCTAACATCCCTTTACTGGTTAAACCATTTACCAATCCTGACGCGCCGGGCACCATTATTAAACAAAACGCGACGAATAACTTTACTCAGCCGGTAATAATTGTTAAAAATAATCAGGTACTGTTATCTGTTTCTGCTAACGATTATTCTTTTATTACAGAAAGCCACTTAAGCGAAATTTTTGCCTGCTTCGCTAAATATCATGTGAAGATCAATATGATGCAAACCTCAGCATTAAGTTTCACAGCTTGTTTTGACTACACAGCCGACCGTTTTGATAAACTTTTAGTAAGTCTAAAAGAAAATTATAAAACGAAGTATAACAATGAATTAAAGCTCGTTACCTTAAGGCATTACACGGATAAAAGCTTACAGGAAATTGTTGGCGACAGCACAATACTAATGAAACAAACCAGCCGTAATACCGCACAGATAGTTATTAAATAAATAGGCTTTGCAGCAGCCATGCTATAATGGCTGCTGCAAACGTATTCATTGCATTAACCGTGTTATTACCAATATAACCGCGACGCTCAAGAGTAGCACCCAGAACGGAATCAATTATATTCCCCAAGGTACCGGCGGCAAGAATTATCACCACTGCTTTATTATATCCTAAAGCAGTGGTATTTATCTGGGCGATCAATGCAATAATTGCTGCACCCGATACACCTGTAATTGAGCCTTCGAGGCTTACTACGCCGTCCTCCCCCCTTACGTCCGGCTTTAAGGTAACGATATTGTAAAATCGTCTGCCATATACTGAGCCAAGTTCTGACGATAATGTATCTGCCGTAGCCGACGCCAAGGAAGCCGCAAGCATTAAATGAAAATATAGCGCGTTTGGAGGCGAGAGCCATGCCAGCGTTCCACATATTGCAGCAATACCGCCATTAGCCACCACCTGCCAGGCATCGCGTGTTGATTGCTCGCCGGGTAGGCTTAATTTTTTCTTTTCCTGTTTTTTATGACTGGTTGCTAAAGTTGAAAGAATAAAGAAGGCTGCCAATTGCATCAGGCCGGCATATCCTGCACCTACAAATATCAGCATTGCAACAATAGCACCGATCACAGCGCCCCAGGCAGTAAGCTTGCTCAATATATAGCTTAAAAACGCCGCTAATGCTATGGAAAAAATGCTTATGCTATACCCGATCATGTTTCGCAAAACTAATTATTACATACCATTTAAAAAGATAATCCTTAGCTGTAATTGTGATAGAAAACAATAGTGATTTAATAAACCAAAATCTCTCTATAATAAATATATTTGGTAGCCGCGCAACTATGCGCTTGTAACATGCCATCGTTCGAGTCGTTTATACATTTAGTATTTATGGGCATCATTGCCCTTTTTCCGGTAGTCAATCCTGTGGGGTCAGCATTTATTGTAAGCCCCTACTTTGAGCATCTTTCACGTGCCGAAAAGCGTAAGGCCGTAGGCCGTATAGCTTTTTATGGTTTTTGTATTTGCACCGTGGCGCTTTTTGCGGGCCATTGGATACTGGAGCTATTCGGTATTTCTATACCTGTAGTGCAGCTTGCCGGGGGTATTATGATTTGTAAAATAGGCTGGGAATTTCTGTCATCCGATCAGGGATCAGATACTAACGATGAAGCTGTTGAAATAAAAACACCTATATCGGCCTATCAGCAGCTTACCCCTAAACTTTTTTACCCTATTTCTTTTCCTATGACCACCGGCGCAGGTACCATATCGGTACTGTTTACTTTAAGCGCACATGGCGAAAAATTTGGAAGCAGGGAATATTACATTAATCTGCTGGCAGTAATGATTGCCATAATGGTAATGTGCGTGATGATCTACATTTTGTATCTGAACACCAAAACACTTATCAATTACCTGGGCAGCAATGGCGAAAACATCGTTAACCGCATCTCGGCATTCCTTATTTTTTGTGTTGGTTTGCAGATAGCTATCTCAGGACTTAGAGCCATATTTAAGTTTTAGCTTTCGCAACACGCTCATTTTGAACACAGAGACGATATTTTTAAAAAATTATTGCAAATAGCAGGCAATTTTCTATTTTTGCAATCCCAACACGGTAGATGTAGCTCAGTTGGTTAGAGCATCGGTTTGTGGTACCGAGGGTCGTGGGTTCGAGCCCCATCATTTACCCAAAGCCTCTCATGTAAATGAGAGGCTTTTTTTATGCTTCAATCTACCACTGTTACACACTCCTCTTCAATCAAACTCTCACCACGGTAACGACGTATGAGTTGTGCTGTAGCCACCACATCTTTCTGGCAATAAGTGCAAATGCGTTCCAAAGCGTTCTCGACCCAATAAACATGGCCAACCTGGCTGCCGTCAATATCGTCCTTAGACGTAGGGATATCAAATATAGCGGTGAGCAAATTAAGGGACGTATAGCTTTTATAATCGCCGAATTTCCATAGTTCCATAGTATCCAAATGCTGTATCTCCCACGGCTTTTTGCCTTGCATTTGCAAATGAGGCGGGAACGGTATACCGTGGATAAGCATTCGCCGGCAGATGTACGGGAAATCAAATTCCTTACCGTTATGCGCGCAGAGGATAACGCTCAAGGGCTGCCCGCTCAGCATCCGGGAAAATTCCTGCAGTAATTTTTTCTCATCGTGCCCGGCAAATGATTTTACCCTTAAACCCGGGCGCTTACCACTGCTATTGATAAAGATTCCAACCGAGATACAAACTATCTTGCCAAACTCAGCCCATATACCTGCACGTTCGTAAAACTCCTCGGCCGTGGCCTCGCCTCGCATATTGCGCGTTTTGTGCGCCCAAAGCTCCTGCAATATTTCGGGCATATCGGTATATAAAGGATATTTTGGAACGGTTTCAATATCCAGCACCATCAGGTTTCCAAGGTCGTATTGTTCAAGCATGCTTCTAATCTATTTATTCTTATCCAGTACTTCAAAATTTATGTTGACAGTATTACCCGCGCCATCAACAAGTGTAAGTTTATGTTTACCCGGCGCAGGGTTTAAAGCCATTTGCTGGAAGGCGCTGCTTTGCCCCACATATGCACCATCCAGGTGCCAGAAAATCTTACTGCCGGCTACACGGTGCGCCGCGTTGCAAATCATTCTGCCACGTTTGCCATCGGCCTCAAGCGGGACATAAACTTTTGCGCCGTCCTTGGGATATATCAATTCCATGGGGTTAGTATCATTTTGTTCGCACCCCGGCGCGAAAGCCGGAAGAACATGGTACCGATAATTTTTGGTTTTATAATAATACTCCATGGATGGCGGTAGTACAAACCAGGGCTGGTTCAGCATTTTATCGGGCGAAACACAGTTGGCTGTAACCTGGTATCTGCGATCTGCGGACAAGTGTACCATTTTATGCCATGGGCAAACCGGCGCTTTTAAGCAGGTTTTAGGTACATACTGCTCAATCGGGTTAATACAATACTGGCCGGCACGATAACCACTCTCAGGGCAAACGTTGATCTTCACTAACTCGCCTGATGGTGCATCAAACCATTCACGTGCAGCAGGCAACAGGCGAAATATCTCGAAAAGCACAGGCGCGGCGGTATTGATTCCGGTTAATCCCGGTCTGCCCTCGCCATCCGTATTACCTACCCACACCCCCACCACATATTTGGGCGTAACACCAATTGCCCAGCCGTCCCTAAAACCAAAGCTGGTACCCGTTTTCCAGGCTACACGCTGGCTGGAGCTGAACTGCTGCCAAAGCATTTCTTCGCCGGGGCGCATCACTTCCTCCATTGCCTGCAGCGTATAGTAAATAGATCCGGCATCAAGCAGGCCGTTGTTTTGCAGATTTGGCTGCTTCAAGGCCGAGTAAAAATATTTCGGGTAGTGATAATCGTTAGCATCATATTTGCCTCCATTTTTGTTATAATGGTTTAGCACACGTGCCATATCTGCGTAAGCTCCGGTAAGTTCCCAAAGAGTATTTTCGCCACCACCCAGGATAAGCGCAAGTCCGTAATGATCTGCCGGTTGATTGAGTGTAGTGATGCCGGTTCGTTTCAGCATATCATAAAAACGCTCGTACTTGTATTGTTGCAACATCTTTACTGCAGGCACGTTTAACGAACGCGATAATGCGTTGGATGCCGGTACAGCGCCATCATACCCCAGATCAAAATTCTCGGGATGGTAGCCTGCAATTTGTGTAGGCACATCAGGTATTAAACTGTTTGGCAATATCAAGCCATCGTGCAGCATACTGGCGTATAACAGCGGTTTGAGCGTACTACCCGGACTTCGCGGTGCGCTTATCACATCTACATCGCTTTCCGTTTCCGGATCTTCCCTATGCGAAACATTGCCTACGTAAGCTAAAGTAGCGCCTGTTTCCACATCCAGCACAACTGCAGCGAGGTTATTAATGTCGTTAGCTTTTAATACCTGGTGATGCTTTTCTACAACATCTTCTACCTGTTGCTGCAGGTTGCTTTTAATGGAGGTAGTGATACGGGTATCAGATAGGTTAGCAGCCTTAGCATCAGCTTTAAAACGTTGCAGCAAATGAGGGGCAAGCTGAGGTAACGGCAACGGCTTATCAGGTACAGGTTCAAAACGTGCCAGGGCTGCAGTGGTGCTGTCAATGGTTCCTTGTTGTTGCAAGCGAGCGAGTAGCTGGTTACGTTTCTTTAATAATATCTGCCTGTTCTTGCCCGGGTGTACCAGCGACGGTGAGTTAGGTAATACTGCCAGGGCAGCCATCTCACCCCATGATAGTTTATCAGCGCTTCGCCCAAAGTATCGCCAGGCCGCTGCATCCAGCCCTATAACATTGCTGCCAAAAGGCGCATTACTGGCATATAATGCCATGATCTCTTTTTTACCGTAACCTAATTCTAACCGTATAGCCATCACGATCTCCGCGATCTTATTCCAAATGGTACGGTTGTGGTGGGTGGCTAAACGGATAACTTGCATGGTTATGGTGCTGCCGCCGCTGGTTACCCGTTTGTTACGCAGGTTCTGCTTAATGGCCCTGCCAAATGCTAAAGGGTCGAATCCCAAGTGGCTGTTAAAGCGCTTATCTTCAAATGCGATAATACATTTGCTGAATTTATCCGGAACGTTAGGGTCATAAGGGAAACGCCACTGGCCATCTTCCGCTATAGAGGCGCCCAGCAGTTGGCTTTTGTCATCATCAATCACGTAAGATGTGGAGCTTTTGAATAAAGGCTTTGGAAGGCAAAATGCAAACCAAATCAATAAAGCCAGTAAAATAGCGGCACTAATAGTTACTTTTGGCCGTTTAACGTACTGTTTTAAACTTTTTTTACTGATTTGCATTATTGCCAGGCATAAATATCACCCAATGAAAATAGATAAATTATCAATAATTATCCCTGCTTATAACGAGGGCGGAACCATTCACCTCATTCTAAACAAGATAAAAGTTGTTGAATTAATGGATAATATTCAAAAGGAGATCATAATAGTTGATGATTGCTCGAGCGACAATACAGAACAAGCCATCGCGGCTTACCGCAATGAGAACCCGGACCTCAATATACGCTACTTTAAACACCCGGTTAACAAAGGTAAAGGAGCAGCTCTGCACACCGGCATAGCCCAGGCAACGGGCGATTATACGATTATACAGGATGCCGACCTGGAGTATGACCCGGCAGAATATAACGACTTACTGAAACCTATTTGCAAAGGTTTCGCCGATGTGGTTTACGGCTCGCGCTTTATGGGAAGCAACCCGCATCGTATACTTTTCTTTTGGCATACCATAGGTAACCGTTGGCTTACATTCTTAAGCAATATGCTTAGCAATTTGAACCTTACGGATATGGAAACTTGTTACAAGTTATTTGATACCAAGATTTTACAATCGCTAAAATTAAAAGAGAAACGTTTTGGTTTTGAACCTGAGGTAACGATGAAGATGGCACGCATACCACAAATACGTATCTACGAGGTGGGTATCTCTTACTATGGCCGTACCTACGATGAAGGCAAGAAAATAGGCTGGAAAGATGGGTTCCGCGCAATTTACTGCATTTTGAAATACGGCCTGTTCAGCACAAAATAAATGAGCATTTTTAAGTTCAAGCAGTTTGATGTTGACCAAACTGGCTGCGCCATGAAGGTGAATACCGATGGCGTTTTGCTCGGTGCCTTAGCCAACGGTACTACAGCCAGACGAATACTGGATATAGGCGCAGGTACCGGTGTTATGGCAATGATGCTTGCACAGCGGTTTCCGCAGGCTGATGTAGATGCGGTTGAAATAGATGACACTGCTGCTTATACCGCTGCAAAAAACTTCGCCAACTCAAAATTTGCCGAACGCCTAAGAATTTTTAAGGGCGACTTCGCCAACCTTGAGCGCAAAAAATACGACCTTATAGTTTCTAACCCGCCATTCTTTATTGATTCCCTAACATCAGCAAAAGAGAATAAAACACTTGCACGCCATACGGATAGCTCTTTTTTTGAACGATTAGTGCATTTCGCCGCTGAAAATTTAAGTGCTGAAGGTATATGCCAATTGATATTACCTGTAGCAACGGCTGATTTAGTGAAAGGATTTTTAGCCTCAAAATCATTGCATTTACAAGGCATTATCACTATCAGATCATTTGCGGCCGACATACCTTACCGCGAGGTAATAACTTTTGGTAAAGCTGATGAAACTATCAGTGTAACTGACGTAGTAATTTATGAAGCACCGAAAGTTTATACAACACAGTACTCCTCGCTTTTAAAGGATTTTTTAACGATATTTTAAGCATGATCCGCATAGGCCTTATATCCGATACACACAGCTATCTTGATGATGCTGTTTTTAAGCATTTTGATAAATGTGATGAGATATGGCATGCCGGCGATTTTGGCACCCTCGAGCTTGCAGACCAGCTTGCCGCGTTTAAACCTACACGCGGTGTTTACGGTAATATTGATGGTGCAGATATCCGTAGCGTTTATCCCGAACATTTACGTTTTAAATGTGAAGAGATGGATGTATGGATGACGCACATTGGCGGTTACCCCGACAGGTATAGTCCGCTGGTAAAGCCGGAGATTTACAACAGTCCACCACAGCTTTTTATTGCAGGGCATTCACACATCCTTAAAGCTATTTACGACAAAAAGATAAATTGCCTGCATCTTAACCCCGGCGCGGCTGGTAAACATGGCTGGCATAAAGTGCGTACATTAATGCGCTTTACTATTACTGCTGATAAAATACACGACCTGGAAGTAATAGAATTGGGAGGGCGATAATTGCAGTTAAAAGCTTACAGTTGTCGGTTTTATGATTGATACCCGTTAGTTGCCTCCATTTCAAAAACCGAGTCGATCAGTAGGTCTTTCTGTTTTGCTGCAGCTACCGCGAGCTGGTCGCAACGTTCGTTTTCGGGATGGCCGTTGTGGCCGCGTACCCAAACAAACTTTACTTTGTGCAATTTAGCGATGTTAAGATACCGCATCCAAAGATCTTTGTTTTTTTTGCCGGCAAATCCTTTGGCAACCCACCCGTTTACCCAGCGTTTCTCAATGGCGTCTATCACGTACTTAGAGTCGGAATAAACAGTGACGTTTTGATTAGGGGACTTTAATGCTTCCAAAGCCGTAATAACAGCTAACAACTCCATACGGTTATTGGTAGTTTTACGGAAACCTGCCGATAGCTCCTTGTAATGCTGCCCCGAACGCAAAATAACACCATACCCCCCCGGACCGGGATTGCCACTTGAAGCACCATCTGTGAAGATTTCGATCATGGGGGGTAAAGGTAAGAAAATCGGTTATTTACTTTGATCTTAAGTCACAATGTTTCATAACTTGGAATTTTAATGGTTTCTCTCCATATAAATTACTAATTTGGCTTAAACCTTATTTACATGAGTAAAATATTAATTACGACTACAGAATCAGTATCAGGATTCGAAATCGAAACTTATATTAAGCCAATTTTCGCCAGCGTCGTGATTGGCACCAATGTATTTAGCGATTTTAACGCTTCAATAACTGATTTCTTCGGCGGGCGATCATCAAGCTATGAAAAAAAGCTACAGATGATGAATGAAAATGCGCTCGTAATTCTGAAATCTAAGGCCTCAGAACTTGGAGCTAATTGTGTCATTGGATTAAGAGTCAATTCTCAACAAATAAGTGGTAAAAACATGCAAATGTTTATGCTATCAGCATACGGCACAGCTGCAATCATCAGAAGCTTATCTTATTCAAAACAACCAATGCTATCCTCCAAAGAATTGGATAAAACTTCAGTAAACGACAAAACTCAGTTGGTGAAACTTTTGAAAGATTACAAAAGAGATGAATTTAAGTTCACAATTCAATCGATAGAGCTCATACTTGAAAATAAAAACGAAGAATTTGCTTCACTGTTTCTTTCCAAGTTTATTGAACTTGCAAAACTGGATTTTTACGATGAAAATCAAACCCATGCTAAAAAATTGCTCCTTGAATATTTCGCTGCAATAAATCCGGCTGTCGCTATACCTCTTCTTTATCAAACATTTGATGGAGAAACCAATGCGAAAGTTACAAATGAAGTTTTATCTCTGATAAGAGAGTTTGATTTGGTTGATGTAAAGCAATGCTTGTTGTTATTGAATTCTACAAAACTTTCTATAAGAAAGATTGCATTGAACATCCTAAGATATGACCAGCCTATTTACGTTATCAACGATATCGAAGTATTGACCAAAGCAATTGAAAAGATTAAAACTTCCTTTTCCGACTTATCTTCCATATCTACTAAAAAGGGATTCTTATCTTCAAATGAAAAAGATGTTTGGATTTGTCAGTGTGGTAAATCAAATGACATGCCTTCAAATTATTGCTTTAATTGTCAGTATAACCGATTCGGCTTTAAATCAGATGAGTTAAAGCCGGATACTGTAATAAATCAATTAACAAATAAAGTTGAGGCTCTTAAGGAAATGTTTAGCGCAACCTTTGACGCTGCCTGACCCTTAACAAAAAAAGCCCCGATATTGCTATCAGGGCTTTAAAATTACAGTGCGGAAGAAGGGACTCGAACCCCCACGCCTCGCGGCGCCAGATCCTAAGTCTGGTGCGGCTACCAATTACGCCACTTCCGCGTTTGGTTTTTAAGAGACCGCAAAGATAGCGTTTATATATAAACTATAAAATCAAAAGCTCTAATTTTATGTATCTACCTCATTATTTGGCAGTAATTTTTTCATCAGGCTGATAAAGTACGACGGCGAGTATAGTAAACGACTACCATACCAAGAGAAAAGTTCGCCATCAACCAGGCTTATCCGCGTATTCGGCAACAGCTTTTTAAACTCTTGTATGTGCTTTTCGGCAAATGGATAAGGCTCTGAGGAGAGCAGCAAAATATCAGGGTTCAATTTTTTCAGTTCATCATCTGTCAATAAAGGATATCTGCCTTCTTTCACCAGATTATTAAAGCCGCAGCGTTGCAGCATATCGTTGATAAAGGTATCTGCCCCGGCGGCCATATAAGGGTTCTTCCATATCAGGTAAACGCAGCTGATGTTGTTCTGAACTTCATCAATTACTTCAAAACCCGATCTGATGTCGCTTACAATTTGCCTGGCATTATCAGTTGCAAATGTTATCTGCCCTACACGCTCTATCATATCCAGCGCCGAATCCAGGTCGTTTATATCACTTATCCAAACAGGGCAATATTGCATCAAAGCTTCTATCTGGCTTTGTTCGTTCTCTTCCTTGTTGGCGATGATCAGATCAGGCTTTAACGAATGGATCACCTCTATGTTCAGTTGCTTGGTACCGCCGACTTTTAATACCTGTTTTACCTGCTCTGCCGGGTGGATGCAGAATTTAGTGATGCCCACTACCCTATCTGCCAGGCCGAGATCAAACAACAATTCCGTTTGTGAAGGTACCAGCGAGATAATGCGTTTGGGCCTATGAAGTATCTCCACGGTACGGTTCATCTGATCAACAAATAGCGGCATATTTTTAGCTTGATTTCTACAGCAGTAAAATTAGTAGTTTTGCGATGATGAATTATTTTGAATTTTACGACATACCGGAGAGCTTTCACCCGGATGCCGCCCATATAAAAAAACAGTTTTACGCATTAAGCAAGCAGTTCCACCCGGATTTCCATGCCAATGCCGACGACGAAAAGCAACAGGAAATATTGGAGCTATCTACACTCAATAACAAAGCTTACCAAACTTTAAGCGACCCCAATAAGGTTCTTGAGTATGTTTTAAAGCTCCATGACCTGGTTAGCGAGGGTGCGAAACCACAATTACCTGCAGATTTTTTAATGGAAATGATGGACATTAACGAGCGCCTGATGGAAATTGAAAATGCCGAACAATTTGGTGAGATCAGCGCGGAAGTTGCTGCCATTGAGAGTGATATGAATCAGGAACTGAACAGCCTTACCCGCGATTACGGCACTTTAAACGATACCGCCAAAGAAAGCCGGTTGAACGATATTGCAAATATTTACTACAGACAAAAATATCTTTTGCGAATTAAAGAGAGTTTAAATACATTTGCAGCCCGCTTATAAGCAAACATGCTTAGCAAATGCCCAGATGGCGGAATTGGTAGACGCGCTGGTCTCAAACACCTGTGGGAAACCGTGCCGGTTCGACTCCGGCTCTGGGTACGAAACCGAAGTAACAACAGTTACTTCGGTTTTTTTATGTCCTGAAAATCTCAAAAAGCATTTATCTTGTATTTAGTTATTTTTTTTTTGACGCATTTCGTATATATCTACACCTATCCCGACCTTTAAATTTACACTCAGGCTAAACATTAAATAACTTATTGTTAAGCTTTTGTTATGCCGGCAAATCAGCCAAAGCAATGCACTAAATTTGAACGATAATACTTTATTATGAAACGTATTTTATTTACCTGCATTGCTGCTTTAGCAATAACTACTATTTGGGCACAAACACCCGGCAAGATCGAAAACACCGGGCAGGTGCTGCTTCCTAATGGTTGGAAACTCAGCCCCGCGGGCACGTCGCTGCCACTTGGCGATCTGCCGCTAAACATACAGTTATCATCATCAGGGCGTTATCTGGCGGTAACAAACAATGGCCAAAGCACGCAGTCATTACAACTGATCGATCCGAAACATCAAAAGCAGTTTGACAGTAAGGTACTTGGTAAATCATGGTATGGTATTGCATTTAGCCATGATGAACATACGCTTTATGCATCCGGCGGTAACGACAACGTTATTCTAAAATTTGGTATAGCCAATGATAAACTGAATTTGCCTGATACGATTAAATTAGGGGAAGCATGGCCAAAAAATAAGATATGCCCTACAGGTTTAGCAGTTAATAAGAGTAATACGCGCCTGTACACGGTAACCAAAGAAGATAGTGCCTTATACATTATCGATCCGGTAAAAAAAACCATTGCTGATAAACTGAAACTCGGGGCCGAAGCCTACAGTTGTATACTGTCACCTGATGAAAAAACGCTTTACATTTCTCTTTGGGGCGATGATAAGGTGGCAATGTTTGATATAGCCACTAAAAAGCTGACCAAAATTTATACGGGCAGCCACCCTAACGAATTATTGCTTAACAAAAAAGGCACATTATTATTTGTAGCCAACGCTAATGATAATTCGGTAAGCATCATTAATACCGCCAATCACAAAATACTCGAAACCGTATCAACCGCGCTTTATCCAACCAAATTAACCGGTTCTACCACCAATGGCTTCGCGTTATCCTCCAATGAGAAAACCCTGTATATAGCCAATGCCGATAACAATTGCCTGGCTGTTTTCGATGTATCTAAACCGGGCAGCAGTCGTAGCCTTGGCTTTATTCCGGTGGGCTGGTATCCAACCAATGTAAAAGTACTCGGCCATAAAATATTGGTGAGCAATGGCAAAGGCTTTAGCTCAATGCCTAACCCTAAAGGCCCTCAGCCCCTGCTTAAAACAGATAACAGCGGTTACCAGCGTGGTGCCATTAATAGCCGGGAGCAATACATTGGCGGTTTATTTAAAGGTACCTTATCATTTATTGACGAGCCGGATGAATTAAAGTTAAAAGCCTACACCAGGCAGGTGTATGCTAATACAGCTTTTACCGATCAGAAAACGGCTGTTGCGCCGGGTGAAGCGGGCAACCCTATACCACGTATTGTAGGCGAAAAATCGCCTATTAAATATGTTTTCTATATCATCAAGGAGAACCGCACTTACGACCAGGTACTGGGTGATATGCCCCAGGGTAACGGCGATACTTCGCTTTGTATCTTTGGTAAAAAAACAACCCCAAACCTGCACGCCATAGCCAGCGAATTTGCCTTGATGGATAACTTTTATGTGGATGCAGAGGTGAGCGCTGATGGCCACAACTGGAGCACCGCAGCCTACGCTACAGACTTTGTAGAAAAAAACTGGCCAACGAGCTATGGAGGACGTGGGGGAAATTACGATTATGAAGGTACGCGAAAAGTAGCTTACCCCCGCGATGGCTTTATATGGGATTACTGTAAACGCGCAGGTGTTACTTACCGTACCTACGGAGAATTTGCTGCCGGTGGCAAAAAGCCCAAAGCGAACATCAAGGCTTTGGAGGGGCATTTCTGCCTTCAATCTCCTGAATTTGATTTAAATATTAAAGATATTACCCGCGAAGCGATATGGGAACATGATTTCGACTCGTTGATGAGGATTAACGCGGTACCACGTTTTAACAGCGTACGCTTAAGTAACGACCATACCAGCGGGCAACGCAAGGGCGCCATTTCACCTACTGCCGCGGTGGCTGATAATGACCTTGCCGTTGGCCGTTTTATACAGCACCTGTCTGAAAGCCCTATATGGAAGGAGTCGGCAGTGTTTATTTTGGAAGATGACGCACAAAATGGCCCCGACCATGTTGATGCCCACCGCTCACCGGTGTATGTGGTAAGCCCTTATGTAAAGCGTAACGCGGTAATCCACGCCATGTATTCTACCTCCGGGGTTCTTCGTACTATTGAACTGATCTTAGGCTTGCCACCCATGAGCCAATATGATGCCGCCGCAATGCCTTTATTTGAATGTTTTACCGCCAAACCCGATTTCACACCTTATAAGGCAAAGCAAGCGGAGGTTGACCTGGAACAGCGAAACATAGCCAACAATGAAAGCAGCCGTCGGTCAGAGTTGTTTAACCTTGCTAAAGAAGACGCGGCACCCGACCTTGATTTAAATGAAGTGGTATGGAAATACGTTAAAGGGGAAAACTCGGTAATGCCTGCCCCAAAACGAAGTGCCTTTGTGATCTTAGAAAAGAAAAAAGAAGAGGATGATGATTAAGGTTTAACCCCTTTTAAAGCAGTATTCATAGACGCATTGATTTCAAACACAAGTGTGGGAAACCGTGTCGGTTCGATTCCGGCTCTGGGTACGAGGCCTGATACGAAAGTATCGGGCTTTGTTGTTTTACTTTTAATTTTAATAAATCTAACTTGTAGCCCCATAAGCTTAGCGCACATATAAATGAACTCTATTTCAAGTAGACTGGATAAAAGTGATTATGATATCTACGATGATTTTTTAAATATTACGATAGATGGTGAGTTTCTTGACGAAATGCTTGATAGATATTACCCGGATTTGCATTGTAAAGGACTAATCCCAACACTTTTATTTGCTATAGAAAATGATGACGAACGAAAAATTGTCTGGGAAAGAATAAATCCGAAACCAAATTCAAAAGCTATTTGCCCGATTTTAATGTGTCCGGATGACCGAGATTTTTCGTGCACACTGATCGTTGCTGAAATTGAAAACATAGGTAATTCTATAAACTGGAACCGTATTGGAATAGATGTTACTAACAACCCCGACCCTAACAAAGTAGGAACCGATGTAAATTGGTTCCTTGAAATTAATAAACACACGTTTTCAAAAGAAAGCTATTTACGGTTAATTGATGATTTTAAACATCAGTTTGAAATTGACAAAATGCAATGGCAAAAACAAGATAATCCTAAAACCACTTCTCCAAAGTCAATCCATAAGTAAATAGCAAGTTCTCGCTTAGGGTGCGGTTTACGCGGTTGTAGTTGAGTGAGGTGGTTAGCGCCAGCCAGCTTTGCAATTTAAAGGACAGGTTGGTGGTGGAGCGGATATTGAAGTCGCTGCCGCGGTCAAAGGAGTTTTGCAGAAAGTTAGAGCCATCGAGCACTACCCTGTCACCTATATTAAACCTGAACTGCAGCCGTAGCGAGTTGCGGAAGGTAGTGTATTCATCGCGGGTATTATCAGGCAGCATCAGGTCGCTGGTATCAAAAAGCACGCCTTCGCTCAGGTTAAGGTAGTTATTTTTGCTATCTAAAAAGTTATAGGCAATGCCGGCGCCGGTAAGCAACTGGTTGTTTATCTTAAGCGAGTAGCTGGTGTTGTAATTGGCCGAACCCCAATAGTAAAAATGCGGGATGCCTTTGTAAAGGTTAAAATCTAATGAGGATGAGAAATCGTTATTGCTCAATACCCCGGTCTGCTTACCGTATACCCAGCTATTGTTAAAGTTAAGCGAAATGTCCTTGCGCTTTACATTGAATTTTAGGCCATTATTAAGCAGGTAAGCGCTGCCATCGCGGGTTTTGTTGATGGACCCGGTGGATTGGAAAGCGGTATGATAAAAAGTGCTGTCGTTAAACTGCGCAAAGCTTTTGTTACCAAGCGCTAAACAGAGGAGAATTGCGATAGTGGTTACGAAATAAGGCCTTTTTATTCCCATAAGCTTTAAAGGCAACATATTTTTAGCAGGTTGGTTTGCGGAAATGTCTGCTATACCACGTTATATAGCATCACTCCCGTTTATTTCGCCAGGAACGGGTTGAAGGTGCGCGCCCCTATTTCCATGCCCGATGCCCGGCAAACGGTTTTATCGCCAAATCTGAAGTTGATGTTATCCATAGCCTGGTAAAGGCGTATGCGCTCTTCGTTATCCTCAAACAAATTGATCTGGTAACTACCGCTGCACAGGTTGCTCAGGCGCACACCGATCAGCCTGATGGGCCGGTGCTGGTTCCAGGTTTTACGCAGCAGATTTTTGATACCAGGGATAAGGATATGTTCCGCGGCTGTAAAAGCTATCTTTTGCTGCTGGGTGTGTGTTTCAAAGTTGGCATAGCGTATCTTGATAGCCAGGCATGAGGCCAGTTTGTTCTCGCGGCGCAGCTTGCCGGAGAGTTCCTCCGTCATGGCGATCAGGATGTTCTCCAGTGTTCGAAGGTCTTTGACATCGCTTTCAAAGGTATGTTCGGTAGAGATAGATTTCCTGTCGCCATGCGGCGCTACTTCGCTATCATCTATCCCGTTGGCCTTGTTGTAGATGAACAAACCCATCTTCCCAAAAACAGCTTCCAGAAATTTTAGGTTCACACGTTGCAGGTCGCCTATCTTCTCCAGGCCATACTGGTAAAGCTTTTGGCAGGTACTCTCGCCCAGGCCGGGTATCTTACGAATGTTTAGCGGTGCTAAAAACTCCTTCTCCTTGCCATGTGGTATCCAAAGCTGCCCATTAGGTTTGGCTTGGTTGGTAGCCATTTTAGCCAGCGTTTTACCCGATGCCATACCGAATGATATAGGCAGGCCGGTATCACGCATCACTTTTTGCCGAAGCTCAGTAGCTAATTGGTAAGGATCGTAAAATCGGTCCATCCCGGTGAGGTCGATATAGAACTCATCTACCGATGATTTCTGGTACAGCGGCACCATATCATGGATGATCTCTGTTACCTCTCTGGATGCCTCAGAATAACGCCCATGTGTACCGCGCACCAGCACAGCATGCGGACAAAGCTTTAATGCCTGTTTGGTGGGCATGGCAGAGTGTATGCCGAAGGCACGGGCCTCATAGCTTGCCGATGACACCACTCCCCTGTCGCTTGAACCGCCAATAATTACGGGTTTGCCAATAAGCGAAGGGTCGAATTTCCGCTCAACAGAAACAAAAAAAGAGTCGAGATCAATGTGGACGATGTACCGCTTTGCATCCATACACAAATATGTAAATTTATTTTTATTTACTAAAATTATTAGCAAAATTTGTGGGCTAATAAAATATTTATGACAGGTTACGCAGATTATCTTTTCCTATTATCACCACCGCAACCTGTTATGGATGAGGTAGCACGTTACAAGAAAGCATCGGCTAAATACATCGGCGATTTCAGCAGCATGAACGCCCCGGCTCATATCAGCATCATGACAGCCGAACGGCAGAAGCCCTATTTTGTAGAGAATACTTTGAGCCGTTTAGAACAGCGTTTGGCTATTATGCCGCCAATCCTGCTGCACATTGACGGGTTTAAATATTTTGATCACCTGCATGATAAAAAGACCATTTATGCAGTGATAAGGAACACTCCTGCAGTGGATGATTGGTTTGAACTGATAAGGAAGAACCTGGGTATAAAAAAGGTTTTTGTGCCGCACATTACCGTTTGCCGCAACATATTCAACGAGCAGTTTAATACCCTATGGCCTCATTTCAGGCACAAACGCTGGACGGAACCGTTTTGGGCAAATGAGTTGACCATAGCCCGCCGCGAAACCTTTGAGCCTTACGCCAAATGGCAAACCTTAAAGCGTATTGCCTTTAAGGGAAATAAAGGCTTTACCACCCCAAACAAAACCGACACCAACGAACAAGTCAACCTGTTTTGAGATGATGGACGTGCCGCAAATGTTGTTCATGAACCTCATCTCGCTGCCCGACGAGAGCAACGCGCATATCATGCGTTTTAAACGTGCATGCGCTAAACACATCGGCCAGTTTCCCAGCATGAAGTCGAGGGCACATATCTCATTTCCGCCTTTAGTTTTTGATGAGAACACCTCTGCCACCTCTTTCAGTTATGATGATTATTATCGGGTAATAGAAAACATTTTGAGTAACGTGCCTGCTATCAATTTAAAATTATCGGGATTTGAGTACCTGCAGCATGGCGACCACTACCGAACCATTTGTGCTGCATTAGAGCTTGACCATGTAACCATGCGTTGGTTCAGCTTTTTTGAAAAGATCTTTCCCTCGAAACAAAAACTAAGGCCGCATATTACCATTGCCCGGAATATACCCACCGCTTCGTTTAACATCCTTTGGCCGCATTTTCAAAAGATAAATTTTGAGGACCGCTTCACCGTAAGGAACATAACTGTATTGCATAAACCAAGCTACCAAGCCGGGGCATACCAGTTGTATAGAGATATATCGCTTAGAAAGGGGAATTAAGGCAAATTATTGTAAGCAAAATCTATCATTATTCATCCGGTAAATGCTAATACTTACTTCTTTGAGATTATATCATTAATGATCATATCCGCATGTATACGCGAGTTTTCTATGAACCATAAATGGGTATCCAGCCCGCCGCATACCACGCCGGCAAGGTAAAGCCCGGGTTGGTTGGTTTCCATGGTTTGCGGATTGTATTCGGGTATAAATTTATCCGCAGTGAGGTTAATGCCTAATTTAGCTAAAAATTCAAAGTTGGGTTTATAACCTGTCATGGCCATCACAAAATCGTTGGGAATGGTCACACGGCCATCAGGCGTATCAATATCTACTTCCGTTTCGCGTATGGCAGCCAGGTTACTGTTAAAATATGCATTAACTGTACCTTCTTTAATGCGGTTAATAATATCCGGCCTTACCCAATACTTTACCCGTTGACTGATCTCGCTATCGCGTACTACCAGCGTAACATTGGCGCCTTTGCGATAGGTTTCCAGGGCCACATCAATAGCGGAGTTACTGCTACCCACCACCACCACATTTTGCATGGCATAGTAATGTGGGTCTTTGTAGTAATGCTTTACTTTAGGCAGGTCTTCGCCGGGGATACCGAGATTGACGGCTATATCGTAAAACCCGGTAGAAAGTATCACCTTCTTAGCCTTGTAAGTTTGTTTGGTTGACGTGATCTCGTATCCACCGTCTATAGGCTTTACACGTATTACTTCTTCAAATAAATTGATGGGTAATTGATTAGATACCGCAACGCGGCGATAATACTCCAATGCCTCGGCACGGGTAGGCTTGTTATTTATAGTGACGAACGGTATGCCCCCAATCTCCAGTTTTTCTGATGTAGAAAAGAAAGTCATGGTAGAGGGATAATTGTACAGCGAATTAACCAGGCAACCCTTTTCAATAATTACAAAGCTTAGTCCGTCTTTTTGCGCTGCCAAACCGCAGGCAATACCTATGGGGCCGCCACCGATGATCAATATATCAAGCATGGCAGCTAATATAAGCATGGTAGCTGAACAATGTTGAATAACAAAGGCCGAATTTAGAATTATGAAGTTGCGGAGACTTTTCGTGCCTGACCTGAAATTTTGGGCACAAAAAATGGGTAAGCTACTTTTATCGCGCCGCTCAACTCTCTACCCTTGCTGCGTTCCCACCCTGGGGGAGTTCAAGAGGAGCTGGCCGTAAAAGACTTACCCGCGGCAAAGATAGAAAAAGATGCGTTTTTGATTAAGAAAATGTTAAAAAAGCCACTTATTTGAGTTACCGCACTGATTATGAGAAGATTTAATTAGCTTTAAACAACCATTCATCAACAAAGTTCCAGGGGCCACCCTTATATTCCCATAACATTAAACCTTGTGCAACTGCTTTAAATGGCTCAAAACGTTCAGAAACTTTAACTAATGTTGCCTGCGCTACTACAGGGTCTACTTTGTTTTGGATGGTGATGTGGGGCCATAAACTATGCTTGTCCTGCGGAATGAGCCACTGCTGCCATAGGGTTTGCATGCGCTTATGCATCATTAGCAATTGCGGCGACTCTACTTTATAAGCTACCCCCCTCCCTATGTGTTTGGGGCCAGCCACATCCATTTCAAATACCGTTGTTGTATCGGCCATTTCGGCAATATCGCTTAATATTTTTTGTTCACCTGCCGGCAGTTGATGAAACAGCATCACATGTGCATCAAGCCAGTTACGGTCGGCGGGAAAATACTGCTTACGCAGGGCATCAAAATACTCCTGCGTTTTTTGGTCTATTTTTAATGTTAATAAAAGTGGATCGGCTTGCATAATTTGCCATTGGCAATACTCGTGCCGAAATCATAGTTGTCAAGGTTTTATACATTGATTTATACCTGGTTAATTAGCTTAATATTTCCGAAGTGTAATGTTTTAGTTTCTGACAGAAATAATCGAAATTTTTTCTTGCATAAATAAAATTTAATGCAATAATTTGCACAAATTTTAAAAGCAACCCATCTTTTAAGAAAAAATGAAAAAACTAAACACAAACAGGATAGCTATCAGGGCAGTATTTGCGCCTGTTGTCACTTGTTTAGTTTCTGTTGCTTTATTTTTCCTTCCTAACCGACGACGATTGTTTATACCACGGGTTTGAATTTGATCTGAAAACTTCTACCAAACCTTAAGAAGTTGTTAAACTTCTTCAAACAACGTCCTTCTAATTATCAGGCTTTATAGCCAATAATTTAACGGTATCTATTTACAATAATGACCATACAAGACTTTGATATAATTGTAGCATCTGCCCAACATGCAGATTTTGCTACTGTGATATGTGATGAAATGGCCGAATCGGCCAAGGCACGGGGTACAGGTATCGCTCAACGTTCTCCGGAATACGTTGCCAACAAAATGCTGGAAGGAAAGGCAGTAATTGCTTTACACAAAGACGGCACCTGGGCCGGGTTCTGCTATATAGAAACCTGGAGCCACGGCGACTTTGTTGCCAACTCCGGCCTTGTTGTGAGTCCGGTTTTCCGTAAAGTAGGTTTAGCCAAAGCCATTAAAAAAGAAATATTCAAACTATCGCGCAAGAAATATCCAAACGCTAAAATATTTGGTTTAACAACCGGTTTAGCGGTTATGAAGATCAACTCTGAACTGGGTTACGAGCCTGTGACCTACTCTGAATTAACACAGGATGAGGATTTTTGGAAAGGTTGTAAAAGCTGTGTGAATTACGACATTCTGATGAGCAAAAACCGGAAGAACTGCATGTGTACCGCCATGCTTTTTGACCCGGAAGAAGTGCAAAAACAATACGAAGAGAAAATGAAGAAAATAACGCATAAAGCAACTTTGCTTGAGCGTATTGAAGCAGCCATTAAGCGAAGAATGGAGAAGATAGTTTTATTAGGTTAAAGGTAAAAGGCGAAAGGTTTTGAGAGATTATAAAAAACTTGATATTTGGAAAAAAGCTCATTTGTTCACAAAACAAGTGTACCAAGAAGTTTTGCCATTAATGCCTGTTGAAGAAAGATTCGCTTTAACCAGCCAACTTAGGCGTTCTTCCTATTCTATTCCTTTAAATATTGTGGAGGGTTGCGGAAAAAATACGAATAAAGACTTTACTCATTATTTAGATAATGCTTTAGGCTCAGCCTTAGAAGTTGAATACACCTGCCTATTAATTTTTGACCTGGGTTACATATCCCAGGATAAATACGATTTAATTAACAAACCCATAAATGAGATAAAAGCAATGCTTATCTCATTCATTAAATTTTTAAGAGATGAAAATAATCTTTCACCTTTCACCTTTTACCTTTAAGCTTTTACCATGAAAAAGAAAGTAGTACTGGCATATAGCGGTGGTTTAGATACATCATTCTGCTGTATTTATTTAACACGCGACCTGGGTTACGAGGTGCATTCTGTAATTGTTAACACTGGTGGTTTCAGCGATGACGAGCTTAAAAATGTAGAAGAACGTGCCTACCAAATGGGCGTTACCTCTCACCATGTGGTAGATGAAACCGAAAACTTCTACAACACCTGCGTGCGTTACCTTATTTATGGTAACGTATTGAAAAACAACACTTATCCGCTATCGGTAAGTGCAGAGCGCGTTAGTCAGGCTACAGCTATTGCCAATTATGCAAAAGAAATTGGTGCCGTTGCTGTTGCACATGGCAGCACTGGTGCCGGTAACGACCAGGTAAGGTTTGATATGATCTTTAATATCCTTGTCCCGGATGTACAGATCATCACCCCTATCCGTGACCTTAAATTAAGCCGCGAGGAAGAGATAGAATACCTGAAGAAACATGGTGTTGAAATGAACTTTGAAAAAGCAAAGTACTCTATCAACAAAGGTATCTGGGGCACATCAGTAGGTGGTAAAGAAACGCTTACATCTCACCTGGGCTTACCTGAGGATGCATGGCCTACACAGGTTACCAGTTCTGAGCCAAAAATGCTTGAATTAGTTTTTGAGCAAGGTGAACTAAAAGCTATCGATGGCAATCAATATGATCATCCAACAAAAGCTATACAGGCTTTACAGGCCATTGCACAGCCTTACGGCATAGGCAGGGATATCCACGTTGGTGACACCATCATCGGTATAAAAGGCCGCGTTGGTTTTGAGGCTGCCGCACCCATGGTGATTATTAAAGCACACCACACACTTGAGAAGCATGTATTGACCAAATGGCAGTTATCCTGGAAAGATCAGTTATCATCTTTCTATGGCAACTGGCTGCATGAAGGCCAGTTCCATGACCCTATTATGCGTAACATCGAGGCTTTCCTCACTGATACGCAAAAACAGGTTAGCGGTAAAGTTTTCGTAGAACTTCACCCTTATCGTTTCCAGGTAGTAGGTATCGAGTCAGACCACGATTTGATGAGCAACAAGTTTGGCAGCTATGGTGAGATGAACAACGCGTGGAGCGGTGAAGACGTTAAGGGCTTCAGCAAGATATTTGGTAACCAAGTGATGATATATCACAAGGTAAACGGGCAAGATTAATTATGGAGAACCCCATCTTTTCGAGAAGTGAATGTTTAAGCACCTATAAATGGGGCGATGACTGCTATGGATGGAACTATGTTGATACTGACGCTTTGTCAATTAAACAGGAGTTAATGCCGCCGGACACATCAGAACAGCTTCACTATCACGAAAAGGCTTCCCAATTTTTCTTTGTGCTGAAAGGCCGTGCAACTTTTACTATTGACGGTACCATCAGCGTATTAAAACCAGAGCAGGGTATTGAGATAAAACCAGGCCAGCAACACTTTATCAGCAATAAAGAAAGCAGCGATCTTGAGTTTATTCTTTACTCCTCACCATCTACAAAAAATGACAGAATTAACCTCTAAAATAAAAGCAGGTATTGTAGGCGGCGCCGGTTATACCGGCGGCGAAATGCTGCGTATCCTGATCAATCACCCCAACGTCGACATTGTGTTTGTGCATAGCAATAGCAATGCGGGCAATCATGTCTATGATGTTCATAAAGACCTGTTTGGGGATACCGACCTCAAGTTTTCGTCTGAACTATCAAATAACATCGATGTGCTGTTCCTTTGCGTTGGCCATGGTGATGCCCGTAAGTTTTTAGAGGCAAATGAAATAGCTGACCATGTTAAGGTTATCGATCTAAGTCAGGATTTCAGACTAAGTCAAAATTCAACAATAAAAAATAAAAACTTCGTATATGGCTTGCCGGAATTAAACAGGGAAAATATTAAGAAAGCAGATAACATTGCTAATCCAGGTTGTTTTGCAACCTGCCTGCAATTAGGATTGCTGCCTTTGGCATCAAAAGGTTTGCTCGAAAATGAGGTACACATTACAGCAACAACGGGCTCAACAGGCGCAGGCCAAAGCCTTTCACCTACTTCACACTTTACGTGGAGAAACGATAACCTATCTGTATATAAGGCATTTAACCACCAGCACTTAAATGAGATTGGGCAATCGTTAAGGCAGTTGCAATGTGGTTTTGATAAGGCAATTAATTTTATCCCTTACCGTGGTGATTTTACCCGTGGTATTATTGCTTCCATGTATACGGAAAGCAACCTTACCGAAGCGGAGGCATTAAAGCTTTACCAGGATTATTATGCAGGGCATCCGTTTACGCATGTGACCAATAAAGACATAGATCTTAAGCAGATAGTTAACACTAACAAATGCTTTATACAGGTTAAGGTATATGATAACAAAGTGTTTATTATCAGTATTATGGACAATTTACTTAAAGGCGCATCCGGCCAGGCAGTACAAAATATGAACTTGATGTTCGGCCTGAACGAGAGCGCCGGATTACGATTGAAGGGCGTGGCTTTTTAGTTAGGATGAACGGGTAAAGGTCAAAGGCGAAAGGTGACCTTACTCCACTCATCAACAAGGAATACAAACCTTTATCCTTTCGCCTTTGACCTTTTACCTCAGTATAATGAAATTATTCGACGTATATCCAATCAATCCAATCAATATAGTTAAAGGCCAGGGCAGCCTGGTTTTTGACGATAAAGGAACCGAGTATCTTGATCTTTATGGTGGCCATGCCGTTATTTCTATTGGTCATACCAACCCACATTATGTAAAACGTTTAGAAGATCAATTGCACCAGATAGGCTTCTATTCAAATTCAATTGAGATACCGCTGCAAAAACAGTTGGCAGAGAAACTGGGACATGTTTCCGGCAAGGAAGATTACCAGCTGTTCCTTTGCAATTCTGGAGCTGAAGCCAATGAGAATGCACTGAAACTGGCGTCGTTTTATAATGGCAAAAAGAAAGTCATCGCCTTTACAAAGGCATTCCACGGCCGTACTTCGCTGGCAGTAGCCGCAACCGATAACCCTAAGATTGTGGCACCGGTGAATGAAACCGGCAACGTGGTTTTCCTCCCCTGGAATGATGAGGCTGCCCTCGAGCAGGCGTTTAAGGATCATGAGGTATCATCAGTTATCATTGAAGGCATACAAGGCGTTGGCGGCATACAGGTTGCACCGGTTAATTTCCTTCAAAAAATACGCTCGCTTTGTGATGAGCACAATGCGGTTTTTATAGCTGATTCGGTGCAGTGTGGTTACGGCCGTACAGGTAAATTCTTCTCTCACGATTTTGCCGGTGTTAACGCTGATATTTATTCCATGGCTAAAGGTATGGGTAATGGCTTCCCTGTTGGCGGTATTATTATTTCACCAAAGATAGCGCCTTCGTATGGTATGTTGGGGACTACGTTCGGCGGCAACCATTTGGCTTGCGCTGCCGGTTTAGCTGTGCTGGAAGTTATTGAGAAAGATAATCTGATGCAAAACGCAGCAGAGATTGGTGATTATCTGATAACAGAGCTTAAGAAGTTTGACCAGGTAAAAGAGGTACGCGGCAGAGGTTTAATGATAGGTATCGATCTGCCGGAAGAATTAGCTAACGTAAAAAAAGATCTGCTGTTTAAACACCACATCTTTACCGGCGAAGCTAAACCAAATGTTATCAGGTTATTACCTGCGCTTAACTTAACAAAAGCTCATGCGGATAGGTTCCTGGAAGCATTTACGCAAACTTTAAATAACGCATAACAATATATTTTGCTCAGAGTCTCTCTCCTTTGGAGAGGGACTTAGGGTGAGGCAAAAACAAGGCTCATGAAACTATTTTCTTCTGTAAACGATGTTACTGACATGCCGGCATTGGTTGCCCAGGCCTTAGCAGCAAAAAAAGATCCTTTTGCCAACCAGCATTTGGGTAAAAACAAAACTATTAGCCTGGTTTTTCTTAATCCAAGCCTGCGTACCCGTATGAGCACCCAAAAGGCAGCCATGAATTTGGGTATGAACGTGATAGTACTTAACATTGATAAAGAAGGATGGGCTTTGGAATTACGTGATAACGTGATCATGAACAGCACCACCGTAGAGCACATTCGCGAGGCTGCAGCTGTAATGGGCGAATATTCTGACATCATTGGTGTACGTTCTTTCCCGGGTTTAAAAAATCGTGAAGAGGATTACAGCGAAAGCATTTTTAACAAGTTTGTTGAGTTTTGTAAAGTGCCGGTTGTAAGCCTGGAGTCGGCTACGCGCCACCCCTTACAGAGCCTTGCGGATCTGGTTACCATAGAAGAATTAAAAACCAAGTCCCGCCCAAAAGTGGTGTTGACATGGGCCCCGCATATTAAAGCACTTCCGCAGGCCGTACCCAACTCGTTTGCAGAATGGATGTGTAAGGCAGATGTCGAATTTGTGATCACCCATCCCGAAGGATATGCCCTTTCTGAGCAGTTTACTAATGGGACAACCATCACCTATAACCAGGATGAGGCTTTGAAAGACGCCGACTTTATCTACGTGAAAAACTGGTCGGCTTATGAGCCATATGGCGCCGTGACCGGCGGCAATGAAGATTGGATGCTAACCAATGCCAAACTGGATGAGCTTGCGCCGGATGCTAAAATTATGCATTGCCTGCCCGTACGTCGGGACCTGGAATTATCTTCTGAAATATTAGACGGGCCGCGTTCGGTAGTTGTGCATGAAGCAGGTAACCGAGTTTGGGCCGCGCAGGCGGTTTTAAAACAGATGCTGGAAGCTTTATAATAAGCGTCCTAAGCTGTCTTGATTCCTGACTCCTAATTTCCTGATTCCCTGCAAACATGTATACACCTAAACACTTTCAAGTAACTGACGAACAGCAGGCTATCAGCTTTATGCAAAAGTATAGCTTTGCCTCAATGGTTACGGTGTTGAATGGTGTACCCGAGGCAACACATCTGCCCTTTGTGGTTGAGCAGCGTGGTAACGAAGTTGTACTGCTTTCACATTTTGCAAAGGCAAACCCACAGGTGAATGTAATTGAGCAGGAGACGTCTTTAGTAATATTCACCGAACCTCATGCCTATATTTCGCCAAAGAATTATGAGAAAGATACTAATGTACCTACCTGGAACTATATAGCCATACATGCCTATGGTAAAGCCAAACTAATACACGACGAGGCGGCCGTTACCACCTTATTGGCCAAAACTATCAGCACTTATGAGCAGGATTATTTAAAACAGTGGGATGGACTACCATATGAGTACAAGCACAAGATGATGAATGGCATTGTAGCGTTCGAACTTTTGATTACCAACCTGCAAGCTAAATTTAAGCTAAGCCAGAACCGTAATGAAGCAGAACAAAATAATATCATCAACAACCTCAACAACTCTCACATTGCTAATGAGAAAGAAATAGCAGCTTATATGGAGCGGCTGTAATATTAACTTTCTGGATTTTTTTTGTAGATGGCGTTGATAACCTTATTAAGAGTTAAGCCTTGCACAATAATAGAGAATATCACAATAAAATAAGTTCCTGCGAGTATAAAGTGCCTATAGTCTGATGCGGGTAAAGAAAGCGCTAATGCAATCGATATACCCCCTCGCAGGCCTGCCCAAGTTAATATATTGATACTGTCATAATTCACATTAAGGCTTCTGCGTAAGAAGGTAAGTGGTAACATGATACTTCCCCATCGGGCAATAAGTATTAAGGCTATACCTATTGCTCCTGATAGCCAGTAATGTTGCAGAAACGGAAAGTTAACCATCTGTAAGCCTATCATTACAAAGAGCATTGTGTTGAGTAATTCATCAATCAATGTCCAAAATTTCTCAAGCGCCTGGTGTGAGCGGTCATTTCTATCAACGTTGATAGATCTGCCGCCGGCAAACAAACCTGCAGTAACAACTGCCAGCGGGATAGATAAATGCAGATAAGTGGCTACTAAAGAGTTGCCCATTACCAGCGCAAATGAAACCAGCACAACGGTTTGAAAATCATCTACCGTTTTCATTAGCCTGTGCGCGAAAAATCCGGTTACGGCTCCCAAAGCTATACCGCCGAATACCTCCTGCACAAACAGCAACACCGCTTTACCAAAATCTACATTATTTATGCCTGATTGGGTTATCTCCAATAACGTAATAAAAAGTACCAGCCCTATACCATCATTGAATAATGATTCTCCGGATATGATAGTTTCGAGATTATTGGGAAGGTTGGAACCGGTAATGATGGCACTTACCGCCACGGGATCGGTAGGTGAAATAAGAGCGCCAAACAACAGACAGTATATGTATGGAATATCAATTTTGAGCAAATGAGTGATGAAGTAAAGTAACGAGCCAAATATTGCGGTAGATATGATAACACCTATAGTGCTCAACACAAACACAGGCCTCATCTCTTTTTTTAACCGCTTCTTATCCAGGTTAAAAGCACTTGCGAATAACAAAAAGCCAAGCATAATATTGAGCAAGGTTCTGGAAAAATTGATATTCTTTGCCAGCATGGTAAGGTAATCGGCAAAATTAGGATCTAACTTATCTATTATAATGGTGATAATTGAGCCAATAATGGCTAAAGACATAATGCCGATAGTACCCGGCAATTTAAGCCAGCGTGCGTTAATGTAAGAATATAGCGCGCTTAAGATAACCAGTAGCGCAATTATCAGGAATAGGTGCATGAATATTTATTAATATGATACAGGATCAACCGTCATAGTATCTGTTTTAAAATATCTGATAATTAATCTGTTATCACTATTACGTGTAAAATAATTGATAGCCCAGTTTAAAAATACAACAGCTTTATTAGTAAAGCCCGCTAATGACAATAAATGCACGAACATCCATAACAACCATGCAAAAAAGCCTTGAAACTTAAATTTCTTAATATCTGCTACTGCCTTGTTGCGGCCAATGGTAGCCATAGTACCCAGGTCATAATAAACAAAAGGCGTGGTTGGCTTACCTTCAACAATATTACGCAGGTTTTTTGCCAGGTGTTTACCTTGCTGCAAGGCCACCTGTGCCACCCCGGGGTAACCAGCAGGATTTGCCTCACTTTGTACAGCAGCTACATCGCCTATCGCAAATATGTTGCTGTATCCTTTCACGCGGTTTATATTATCTGTAATTAGTCTGCCGCCTTTGGCAACAACTTCTTCAGGCATACCACCGGGTATCTCCCCCTTCACTCCCGCTGCCCACAGCACATTACGGGTTTGGATTACTTTCCCGTCATCAATTTTTAAAACCAAGCCATTATAACTTGATACATGCACACCATTATATATCACTACATCCATCTCTTTTAAAAATTCCTTAGCTTTTAGCGAGGCTTTTGAAGACATGGCAGCCAATACCTCCGGTTTGCCTTCTACCAGGTAGACCCTCATGTCGGCGTTGCAAAGACCAGGATAATCCTTACATAATATAAATTTACGCAACTCGGATATAGCGCCGGCAAGTTCAACCCCGGTTGGGCCACCGCCAACAATTACAAATGTGAGCAAAGCATCACGTTCGGCCTTGTCTGTAGTAACCAGCGCTTTTTCGAGGTTTTGCAGCATCAAACTACGTATATTAAGCGCCTCGGCAATGTTTTTCATGGGCATGGCATAATGCTCCAGCTCCTGATTGCCAAAGAAATTGGTGTTAGCTCCGGTAGCAATTACCAGGTAGTCATAAGTATAATTTCCTGCGGTGGTTATAACGGTATTGGACGCAGTATCTATGTGGTCTACATTAGCTAAATGGAAAGTGAAATTTTTTTGCCTGCTAAATATACGCCTGATAGGAAAACCAATAGAATCTGCCTCTATGGCACCAGTTGCCACCTGATACAGCAGCGGCTGAAAGGTGTGATAATTGTGCTTATCCAAAAGCAGCACCTCAACGGGGGCATTCTTTAGTTTTTTAGCTAATTGTACACCTCCAAATCCTCCGCCTATTATAATTACCCTTGGTTTTTTGTTATCCTGTTTATTCATAATTGCAATGGTGTTGTGCGACTAAGCTACAAACCTTGATGCATATTGCTAACATGATAAGCAGTTATGTGTTTTAAATGAAGCTATTTTTACAATTGCAGGTAAATTATTCTGAGAAACATAAAATAGCTATTATTGCTACCGGACTATATAGTAACAACCATGCAAACGCTTTATATAATTAAGATTGGAGGTAACGTAATTGACAATTCTGAAAATCTGCACAGGTTTTTAAAGGATTTTACTGCACTTGACGGTCATAAGATACTGGTACACGGTGGAGGCAAGGTTGCTACGCAGATCTCTGAAAGTATGGGCATTGAAGCCAAGATGATTGACGGTCGGCGTATAACAGATATTGATACCCTGCGCATCGTCACTATGGTTTACGGTGGTTTGATCAATAAAAATATCGTGGCTCAGTTACAGCGATATGGTAATAACGCAATAGGCCTCACCGGTGCCGATGGTAACATGATACATGCGCAAAAGCGGCCTGTAAAAACAATTGATTATGGTTTTGTAGGTGATCTTAAAGAAGACTCTGTAGATGCAGAAAATATTGGCAAATTGCTTGAAGGGGGCTTTACCCCTGTTTTCTGTGCGCTAACGCATGATAGTGAGGGGCAGTTACTCAACACCAATGCAGATACCATTGCATCCGCGTTGGCCGTGGCACTTTCTGATAGATATGAGACTACCTTGATCTATTGTTTTGAGAAGAAAGGCGTGCTGCATGATATTAATGATGAAGATTCTTTAATAAGAGAGATCAACCCCGAACGCTACCACAAACTAAAAGAAGAACAGGTAATACATAGCGGAATGATCCCGAAGTTGGATAACGCCTTTGCTGCTATATCATGCGGGGTTGAAGCAGTGGTGATTGGTCATTCTGATGATTTGGGTCAATTGAAAGGTAAGCAAGCCTTCGGTACACGTTTAAGCGAATAAAAAGAAAACATGGAAACGAAACAACACATAGCCATATTAGGCAGCGGTAATATTGGTTTGGCTTTAGCCAAGGGGTTAGTGAAGGCTGGCATTTTTTCGCCGTCGCAAATTACACTGACTCGCCGTAATGTGGCAGCTTTAGATAATTTGGCCGCGGAAGGCTACAACGTTACAGCGAACAATGCCGAGGCAGTAACTAAGGCGAATATTGTTGTATTGGCTATTTTGCCACAGCAACTCAATAAGCTGCTTGATGAGATAAAACCAGCGGTTAGCCATACTAAGCATTTACTTATTTCTGTGGTATCTGGTGTAAGCTGCCAGGATATTCGTGATCAATTAGCGGTCGATGTTGAGGTGATACGCGCCATGCCAAATACGGCTATAGCAATAGGCCATAGTATGACATGCATTGCAACTGATACGGCCTCGCCTGAAAATATCAGCTTGGTGAAATCGCTTTTTGATACGGTAGGTGTTAGCATACAGATCAACGAAGAATTGATGACTTCTGCAACTGCCTTATGTGCCTGCGGTATCGCCTTCTTCCTGCGTTCAATACGTGCGGCCTCTCAAGGTGGCACCGAGATAGGTTTTCATGCACATGATGCGCTTAAAATGGCTGCTCAAACAGCCAAAGGCGCTGCCGATCTGCTGTTGCAATTATCATCGCACCCGGAGCAGGAAATTGACAAGGTTACTTCTCCAAAGGGTTGCACCATAGCCGGGCTAAACGAGATGGAGCACAATGGCTTTAGTTCAGCACTAATAAAAGGTATTAAAACATCAGCTGAGAAAGCGGGTGCGCTTTATAAAAGTGAATAACGTATTATCATGAAAAAGCACTTTAAAAGAGTAGCGATTGCCATATTTTCTTTGGGTTTGTTGGCCTTCACCATAGCCAAACCACCTAAAGTAAACATTGTGTTTATTGGTGATAGTATTACCTACGGCCAAAACATGCCCGACTTACAGCCGTCGGTTTATGTGTTGACCTTTTTTAAAGAGAAATTTAAAGCAATCCAATTCACGCAGGCCAACCATGGCGTTAGCGGATATACTACCAAAAACTTTTTACCCGGCGAACCTGATTTTGAAAAAGTAGTAAAAGATGCTGACGCTTTTTACAGCGATCGTTCTGCACAGTTGATCTTCTCTGTCATGCTCGGCACTAATGATAGCGCGATAAATGGCCCTTATGGCTCACCGATATCGCAGCAACAATATCGTGTAAATCTTAAAACTATCGCCGATAGCCTCTTAAAACGTTACCCTAACAGCAAAATAGTTTTCAACTACCCTATTTATTACACCCCTAATACCTATAATGGAGCAATGTATCTACAAGAAGGTTTAGATCGTTTACAGAGCTATTTCCCGCAGATAGATGCTTTGGTACAGGATTACAGTACCACCAACCCTGGACAGGTATATTCAGGTTACAAAAATGGTTTTGCTGATTTTAAAAAAGATTATCTGCATCTTTTTATGCCCGAGCAAGGCCATCAGGGAATATTTTACCTGCACCCTAATAAAGATGGAGCCAGGCTATTGGGCCAAAACTGGGGCAAGGTTTTAGCTAAGGTTATCAATCATTAGTTTCCTTTGTCGTCTTCTTTAGAAGTTTGTTTTTGAGTAGGCGGCGTAGAGGTAAGGTTTCCAAATTCGTCAACATAGGCTATCATATCATTAACACCGCCGTTTTCCTGACGCTCTTTTTTCCGCTGCGCTTTATCTTCCTTCTTTTTCTGGCGATTTTTTTCGAGTTGTTTCTTCATGAATGTTGCCTGTGATTTAGCCATATTTTATTTACCGGATTTTAATTAAACAAAAAGCACCTGCCGGTTAGGCAGGTGCTACGATTAAATTTATAGTGATTTTTTAAATTACTTTTACATTTACCGCTGTAAGGCCTTTTTTGCCTTCTTCTACATCAAACGTTACTTTATCGTTTTCACGAATTTCGTCAATGAGGCCAGTTGAGTGTACAAAAACATCGCTTCTGCTTTCACTCTGAGAAATAAATCCAAAACCTTTAGTGGCATTGAAAAACTTTACTGTTCCTTCTTTTTGCATTATTATTTTTAATTAAGTGCGCAAGGTAGTCAATAAAATTTAAATTTTACTTAAAATAAAATTATTTAACATTTTTTTAAATATTTATTCAGGCTATATTACTGAATGGCAACAACTTATCAGTAAGTGTCAATTATTAAAATTTAAATACACTGATTTTCAATATATAAAGACTACCTTTAAAAACCTCCTTAGCGGCACTTCGCTGCAAAATAAACCGGATGAATATTTTCTACCGTTTAAAATTTAACTTATAAATAATGAGTAAAGAGAAAAAGAGTTCAAGAGAGAACAAGAAAGCGCCATCTGTTAACGTCAACAAAAAACAGTCTGATTATCAGTCGGGCAAAAATTCAGTATCCGCTGTCTTACCTGTTAAAAAGAAATAACATGACTAATAAAGATATAATATTCGAGACCAGCAGGTATGTATATGACCTGGCAAATCTTGCAAAAGAACATGGCTTTAAACCAGATGAGAATTGGGAGTTGACCATGCAAAGCACGGTTGGCAAAACCAGGATCCAGCGTGATTTTTACCCTAACAATGTAGCAAAAATTTCGCCGGATATACTGCTACAGGTACTGCACTCTATAAAAACCAAGCTAAACCTGCCGCTTACCCAGGAAGAAGAGGCGGCGAATAAACAAAGCATCAATTTAGATGAGTTGCAGTATTTGGTTGCTTACAATCCCAAGCGCCCGCGTAATTAACTATAAAAGTTCGTTGGCAAGATTAGCAAGTTCGCTGCGTTCGCCTTTTTGTAGGCTAATGTGCGCGTAAAGCGGATGGCCTTTTGCTTTGTCTATCAGGTAAGATAAGCCGTTACTTTCCGCATCAAGATATGGCGTATCTATCTGGTAAATATCGCCGGTAAAAACAAATTTACTATTCTCCCCTGCCCTTGAGATAATTGTCTTTACTTCGTGAGGTGTAAGATTTTGCGCCTCATCTACTATAAAGAATATCTTGCTTAATGTGCGGCCACGGATAAAGGCCAAAGGAGTGATGGATATTTTATCATTGGTAACTAATTCATCTAATTTGGCCTGCATCTTGGCATCTTCTACAAACTGGTCTTTTATGAATTTAAGGTTATCCCATATCGGTGCCATGTAAGGATCTATCTTTGATGATACATCTCCGGGCAAAAAGCCAATATCTCTATTACTTAGCGGAATAGTTGGGCGGGTTACAAATATTTGCCTGTAATTTTTGCGCTGCTCTAAAGCGCTGGCAAGTGCCAGCAAAGTTTTACCGGTACCTGCATTACCTTGGATGGTCACAAGTTTAATATCCGGGTGAAGCAATGCATGTATGGCGAACGCCTGCTCCAGGTTTCGGGGCGCTATATTTAAAACAGGCTGCTCCTCTATTTTTTCTAAAAGCTTTGTTTGCGAGTTATAAAACGCCGCCGTTGTATTTTTTTTTCCGTTCAGGACAACAAAATGATTGCCTGCTTCGGCTGGAATGTTTACAACATCTGCGGCAATTGATTCCGACTTATTAAGCTTACTTAAAACTTTTTCGGTGATCTTGTTTAGCGTGGTTTTTCCGCTATATAGTTCTTCCAGGTTTTTTACTTTACCCGTTTCGTAGTCTTCAGCGAACAAATTTAGCGCCTTTGCCTTTAGACGTAAGCATATATCTTTTGAAACCAGGATAACTTTACGGTCGGGATGCTCAAACTGAACGCCTAAGGCGGCATTAAGTATACGGTGGTCGGTTTTATCCGAGCCGAAAACCAGTTCGGCATCGGCACTGGCGTTTGTAGTGTCTAACACCACCTTAAACTGTCCCCTGCTTTTACCGCTTAGAGGCAACCATTGGTTGATAAGACGACTTTTAGCCAAGTCATCCATGATGCGGATAAAACTACGGGCTTCGAAATTGCGCGTATCGTTACCGCTTTTCATGTTGTCCAATTCCTCCAATACTTGTATGGGGATGGCAACATCATGCTCCTGAAAGTTTTCGAAGGCGTTGTGATCATAGAGGATAACCGACGTATCTAAAACGAATATCTTTTTTTTACGGTCAGTGGCTTCTTTATTCATATTTTCGAAAGTAATAGTTTTGGCTTAAAATCTTTCTGTAAATTACAATATCCCATGCTGTAAACTTATTCGTCATGAAAAAGATATTACTTTTATTTTTATCAGTTTTATGCCTTAGTACTTCAGCTAAGCCGTTAATGAAGCCTTTGGTCTACAAAACTTTAACCGGGCATAAGATCAAAATCACCGACAAAGGAATCTTTTACGATGATGTTCTAATAGGAAAAGTTGATTATCCCCAAGACATATTAACCGACAAAAAGCAAAACCGGATAGTAGAAGATGAAGGTGCGATTTTTTTGTTTCTTGCCTTTAATGGTAAGCCAAATTCAGATAGATTAGTTGCGTTTTCCATATCACCTAAAAAAGCCACATTAGTTGCAGATGCAATTTTATCGCCGATAAAAGATTATGATAATGACGGGAATTTAGAATTTGGCGGCAGGGATCTGACCGAAGCGTATACTACACCTGATTCTATGTACTATATCCCAACAAAGTACTATGAGATCGTAAATGGGACGATTAAGCCGGATCTGCCACTTACGCGTAAAGCGGATATTAAGATAAACGGAATTTATTTGCCACCAAATAAACAATTGAATAGAGATGGAAATTGTTGCAGAGTTATCAGCACTCCTGAAAAAACAAAAAAACACAATTAGTAAAATCATATAAAATGGAAAACGGAAGCCTCTCTTGCGAAACGACTTCCGTTTTTCCTTCCCTCATATTGGCCATAGCCGCTATGAAGCATCAAGTTTTGTGTGATCTTTAACCGACCCGCCCTCCTCGTTGTTATACTGCGAACGCTGATCTATCTTTTATCCCTGCGAATACTGATGGATCAATTTGTTGGTACGTATACAATGCACATGTCTGTTACCTTGCGGAGGTTGCTACATCATACCCTGCCAAACCTGAGCTGTATCCCCTGCTCTTGCGAGCCTGGCAGCTTTAATGTTTGCGGATGCTGATCTGCCTTTCCTCCCGAGGGGAAGTCGACCCTGTCATCGTTTCGTGCAACACTGATCATCTTCTTGTAGTGAATACCGATTTCTCATTGTTACGCTAACGCCGATTCCTGCTGCAATCATTATTTAAGCCCTTTCTTTCCGTAGAATTATCTGGCTTATTAATAATACCCCGCTAATTACCTTCCGGGTAAAGTGCCGTAGCTCTTTTTTCCCTTTCGTAATTCAGGCACGTCCCTGATCTTTAGTTCGCCCGAAAGTTCACCCGATTCAGTGTGTGTTATCCTGTGAGGCTGTCAAAGTACGTCGTTCTTGATATTTACAATATCGGAACTTTTTAATATCCATGTCAAGTGTTTATTACAAACACTTTATTAACATTTATTTCATAGTTCTCAACAGGGTATTTAGTTCAATACAGATGAGTATGTAGTCTTATTAACATTCACGGTTATTAACATTATCACTAAATTTGCTATATACAACGAGCGCTTAATGCCACCTATTTACGCTATTAACCACGAATATAACTTAACAGCAAATCTCATGACCAGGTTATTGTTTGTTTACGGCACTTTGTTGCAAGCCGATAATGAGTTTGCGCGCTATCTTCGCCAAAAATGCACGTTTGTTTCTACCGGGGTTATACATGGGCAGCTTTATGACCTGGGTGAATACCCGGGATTGATTATAACCAGCGATGCCAACCAGCTGGTGCATGGGAATATTTATGAAATGACTCACCCGGAGGAAGTACTCAAACGACTGGATTTTTATGAAGGCGTAGGAACTGATGAAGAGCAGCCTAATCTTTATAGGCGGGAAATGCATACGGTAACGATTGATAATGACACACTGGAAGCCTGGATATATATTTACAATAGAAGCATTGACAATGCTATCGCTATCCCAGGCGGGAATTATTTGGAATATGTAAACAAAAAATCCCCCGGTAAATAGCTACCGGAGGATTTTATTATATCAGTTCGCGAAGATTAGATCTTAGCAGATTTTACTGTTTTAATGATCACTGCAGCTACTTTGTATGGGTCTGCAGCAGAGTTAGGACGACGATCTTCCAGGTAACCGCTCCAGTTATGCTCAACAGCATAAAGAGGGATACGGATAGAAGCGCCGCGGTCTGATACGCCATAGCTAAAGTCGTGGATCGAAGCTGTCTCGTGTTTACCGGTTAAGCGTTGATCGTTATCAGCGCCGTATACTGCAATACACTCAGCAACTGCAGGGCGGAATGCCTCACAAACTGCTTTGAATTTCTCTTCGCTATTAGCGGTACGCAATAATGAGTTAGAGAAGTTAGCGTGCATACCAGAACCGTTCCAGTCTAACTGGCCAAGCGGTTTACAGTGCCAGTTAACAGCTACTCCGTATTTTTCGCCAATACGCTCAAGTAAGTAACGGGCTACCCAGATCTGGTCGCCGGCTTCTTTAGCGCCTTTAGCAAATATCTGGAACTCCCACTGGCCTGCAGCAACCTCAGCATTAATACCTTCTACGTTAAGGCCAGCTTCTAAACAAACGTCTAAGTGCTCTTCAACAATTTCGCGGCCGAAAGCATTGTTAGCGCCTACTGAACAATAGTAAGGGCCTTGCGGGCCTGGATAGCCACCTGCAGGGAAACCAAGCGGTTTGTTAGTAGCAGGATCCCACAGGAAATATTCCTGTTCAAAACCAAACCAGAAATCATTATCATCATCCTCAATGTGTGCACGGCCGTTTGACTCGTGTGGCTGGCCTTTTGAGTCTAATACTTCACACATTACAAGGTAGGCATCTTTTCTTTGTGGATCCGGAACGGTAAATACCGGTTTCAAGATACAATCTGATGAGCCGCCCGGTGCCTGCTCTGTTGATGAACCATCAAAGCTCCAGTTATCAAGGTCTTCTACTTTTCCGCTGAAACTTTTAACAATTTTTGTTTTGCTGCGCAGGCTTTGAGTTGGTTTGTAGCCGTCAAGCCAGATGTACTCGAGTTTTGTTGCCATTTTGAATGATAAATTTGAAAATTTTAAGTTTAATTATAGTTCCTTATAAAATCAGTCAGTATTTATGCCGCTAATTTAGAGTATTTTTATAAATTCAATAACTTTTTTGAAAAAATTTATAAAAACAGGAACTAAAAATTGTAAATATTCAATATTTATCTCTTCCTAATCAAAATCTACGCATTTTATTATGCTTACATAGCATATTGTGTAATACCAGAAAAACATACCTATGCTTGGTTGGGCGTATTATTTCGCTGATGCTACACCCCAATAGCACACCCTCCTGATTTTTACCAGTGCGTTTGTATCTATTTTGATCTCAGTTTTGCTATCGCTCTTTAGCAAATACATTTTCGAGGCGGTATTATCATAAACAAAAGCAGGGTAAGCTTTTTTGTTGACTTTGTTATCCATAATATCAAGCCTTATAGCGTTAGTCGCTCCTCTCCTGCCTGTTGTATCTTGTGCGTTAGGCGCGGGCATCCAGTTAATTTTGTATTTAACCTTGTTTACAGCCGGTATACCAAGGTTTTTAAATTCTGTTGTTTGTTCAACAACGCCAATGATGCATTTAATGCACATATCCGGCACGGTTGCCAGGTTTGCATAACGCTGGTCGGTATTGTTAACTACCGCTACTTTTTTGTTATTTACAACTACAGGCGTTTGTACACCATCATTAGTTGGGGTATTTGAATTATGTTTACATGCGGTAAACGTAAAAGCAAACATAAAGGTGCTGATGAATAGGAATTTGCGCATGATGCAAGGAGTTTATGTTCAACAACAATACTTACAAGTAATTGTGTTAGCCAGAGTACTGCACCACTTATATTTAAATCAACCTATTTTTATAGAAACACTAAAATCCAACCATTTTCATTAAAAATTTACAATATCAACAGGAAAAATTCTGTAAAATTTGCTAAAATTGCCTGATTGTGTTAGCGCAAAGTATAATAGCTTAACTTATTGGCGTAAACTTTGTGTAACGCATAAACAAAAACAAATACAGATGAATGTTTTCTAACATTCGTAAGCATCATGAATAACGGCAATATTAGTTCTCAAACAACGGTTGATGTAGTTTTGGTTGGCGCGGGTATTATGAGCGCTACATTAGGTGTAATGCTTAAACAGCTCGATCCTGATTTGAAAATTGAAATTTTTGAACGACTTGATACTGTTTCTGCCGAAAGTTCTGACGCTATGAACAATGCCGGTACCGGCCACTCGGCCTTTTGCGAGCTTAATTATACTCCCGAGCTTAAAGATGGTACCGTTGAAATAAAAAAAGCTATTAAAATTGCCGAACAATTTGAAATATCAAAGGAGTTTTGGGCTTTTTTAGTTGAAAAAGGTTACGTAGAATCTCCCGAAAGCTTTATACGTAAAGTACCCCACATGAGCTTTGTTTGGGGACAGGACAATGTAGAATATCTTAAAAAACGCCAGCAGGCATTGGTAAAGCACCATTTTTTCAAAGGAATGGAATATGCCGAAGACCAGCAGCAATTGCAAAAATGGATACCGCTGGTAATGGATGGCCGCGACCCTAACCAAAAAGTGGCAGCCACACATATGGATATTGGTACCGATGTAAACTTTGGTGCCCTTACCCGCAGCCTTATCAGTAAGCTGCAACAAAAGCCGGGTGTTAACCTTAGCCTTAACCATGAGGTGGCAGACATCAGGCGCAATAAAGACAATACCTGGAAAATAAAAGTTGAAGACCGTATCAGCGGAAATAAAAGAACACTTAACGCTAAGTTTGTTTTTGTAGGTGCTGGTGGCGGCGCTTTGCTGTTATTGCAAAAAACCGGCATCCCTGAAAGTAAAGGTTTCGGCGGTTTCCCTGTAAGCGGGCAATGGCTGGTATGTAATAACCCCGCTATTGTTGAGCAACACGCGGCCAAGGTATACGGCAAAGCATCGGTAGGCTCGCCGCCCATGTCTGTACCGCACTTAGATACCCGCATGATCGATGGTAAAAAATCATTGTTATTTGGGCCTTACGCCGGTTTCTCTACGCGCTTCCTTAAAAAAGGCTCCTTGCTTGATCTGTTCAAGTCTATCAAGTTTAATAATATATTGCCGTTGCTTGCCGTGGCGCGAGATAATATGGCACTCACTAAATACCTGATCGTTCAGGTGCTGCAATCGCCTGCCGACAGGTTAAAGGCCCTGCAGGAATACTATCCTGAAGCTAAAAAAGAAGACTGGGACCTGGATATTGCCGGGCAGCGCGTGCAGATCATTAAAAAGGACCCTAAACGTACCGGTGTATTGGAGTTTGGTACCGAAGTAGTGACCAGTGCCGATGGCAGCATATCAGCCTTGTTAGGTGCTTCGCCGGGCGCTTCGACATCTGTACCTATTATGCTCGACCTGATCAGCCGTTGCTTTAAGCAACCTATGCAAACCAGCCAGTGGCAACAAAAACTAAATGAAATGATTCCGTCATACGGGCAATCGCTTGTTAACGATGAGGCTTTAGCCAATGCTACACGTGAGCGTACGAGTAAGGTATTAGGCTTGTTTTAGAGGAAAAAATTAATTGCCAAAAGAAAAAGCAATCGGTATTGCATATTGTACACGAACGGGTATGCCCTGTGCTGTGCCCGGTACCCATTTGGGAGATAGTGCGATCACTCTCATGGCTTCTTCACCGCACCCTCCACCTATATCTCTCACCACCCTAATGTTGCTTAGAGAACCGTCACGCTCTATCACAAAGGTCAAAATAACCCTTCCCTGTATTCTGTTTTCCCTTGCTTCTTTTGGATAGCGTAGATTTTTTGCGAGAAAATTGGCAAATGCCTTTTCGCCACCAGGAAAAGATGGAGTTTTTTCTACAGGTATAAAGCCATTTTTATGTACTAACAGATTTTCTTTACCATTTATGATTGTGCCTTTTTTATAGGTTATGGTATAAACAGAATCGCCGATGTACCGCTTCCATTCACCGTCTTCCCTGCCGTTCACCACATTTCCTTCCAAACGTTCATCAGCCATGTCGGTATATTTTATCCATTTGCCATTACCTTCATTGGTAAGCGTATTTCCGGCAGAATCTAAAAATTGTTTCAGATAAATACCATCAGCGCTGTATGTTTCAACAGACCTTAACGCGCCGTTAGGATAATAATTAACAGCGTCGCCTTTAATTTTACCTTTGTCAAATACCTTTATGCTTTTGCGTTTTCCGTTATCATAATATTCATAATACATGCCATTTATTCCCGGCCTGAAATTCATGTTATCTAATGAGGTTAAAGTAGCCAGGCGGAGGTTTCCGCTCATGTAATAATCGTTAACACGATACATGCCCGAGTCGGCTTTTATCATCAGACGCAAAAATTTAGCGTCAGCTTCACTATATGCCATAGATGAGTCGTTTAACATGTAATATCCTAAGGAGTCGGGGCGCACTTTTTGCGGTAATGTATTGTGCTGCGCAAAAGCTGCAGCGTTTAATAAGAAAAGGAAAATCGATAAAGAAAGCTTCATTTGTAATAAGGATGATGGAGCTAAATTAACAAGTATTCACAACGCTTCAAAATGTAGCCCGATTATCATATACTTACCGTGCTTAATTAAACCTTATATATAATCGATAAGAGTGGCTTTACCTATGAGATGACAACATAAGCTCAAGGAAATGATACCATCATACTGGCAATCGCTAATTATAATGAGGCTTTGGCCAATACTACACATGAGCGTACCAGTACCGTACTCGGATTGCATTAATATACGAATTAACTACCTAATCTGAAAGATATAGGAATTGACCGTTGCACGCGAACTTGCTTGCCCAGGGATTCTCCGGGTACCCATTTGGGTGATAATGTAATCACCCTCATCGCTTCTTCGTCACATCCTGCACCCATTCCTTTTACAACTCTAATATCACTTAAGGAACCATCAGTTTCAATTATAAAAGTTATGATGACTGTTCCTTGTATGTTATTTAGTCTGGCTTTTACAGGATATTCGATATTTTTAATGATAAAACCCCTAAGTGCTCCTAAACCACCCGGAAAGGATGGATTCTTATCCACATGGATGAAAATCGGATCACCATTTGGAACATCTCTCTTCGCATATAAAATTTTTCCTTTCTTGTAAAGAGTCGTGTAAATCTTGTCGCCAAGATACCAATTCCATTCTCCCTCTTCTTTGCCGTTAATTACGTTGCCTTCTAATCGTTCGCCGGGGCTGTGGGTATATTTTATCCATTTGCCATTACCGTTAACAGTAAGCTGGTTTCCGGTGGAGTCTAAAAATTGTTTCAGATAAACGCCATCGGCACTGTATGTTTCAACACATCTTAACGCGCCGTTGGAGTAGTAACTAAGCACGTCGCCTGTGATCTTACCTTTATTAAATACCTTACTGGTCTTACGTTTTCCGTTTTCATAATACTCATCATACATGCCATTTATACCCGGCCTGATGTTCATATTGTCTAATGAGGTTAAAGTAACCATGCGCAGGCTCCCGTTCAGGTAATAATCCTTCACACGGAACATTCCCGAGTCGGCTTTTATCATCAGGCGCAAAAATTTAGCAGCGCTTTCACTATAAGCCAGGGTCGAGTCGTTTACCATATAATGTCGTACGGTATCGGGCCGTGTTTTGGCTTCCGGTTGTTTTTCTTGTGCAAAGCCGGTGATATTTATTAATAAGAATAAGGCGAACACATAAGGTTTCATATTGCAATAAGGGTTTGTACAGCTAAATTAATAAGTATTTATAACGCTTCAAAATGTAACCCATTTATCATATACTTACCGTGCTTAATTTTTATATTTTTGCAGCTAACCTTACACAAGGTTCTTTTTAAATGGATATATCAGTAGTAGTACCACTATATAACGAAGTAGAATCATTACCGGAGCTTACCTCGTGGATAAGCCGTGTAATGGATGAGTATGGCTTTACCTATGAGATTGTACTGGTTGATGACGGCAGCACAGACGGCTCATGGGGAATGATCATGAAGCTGAAGGAAAACAACCCGTTTATCAGGGGCTTCCGTTTCAGGAGAAATTATGGTAAATCGGCCGCGCTGAATATTGGCTTTGATGCCGCTCGTGGTAATGTGGTAATTACCATGGATGCCGACCTGCAGGATAGCCCGGATGAGATTCCGGAGCTTTATCGCCGTATCAACGAAGAAAAGTATGACCTGATATCAGGCTGGAAAGCAAAACGTTACGACCCAATATCTAAAACCATACCTACTAAGCTTTTTAACGCGGCTACCCGTAAGATGAGCGGTATTAATAACCTGCACGATTTTAATTGCGGGCTAAAAGCTTACCGCAATACGGTAGTTAAAAATATTGAGGTCTACGGCGAAATGCACCGCTATATACCTGTATTGGCCAAGTGGGCAGGGTTTACCAAAATTGGCGAACAAGTGGTGGAGCACCGCGCCCGTAAATACGGTAAAACCAAGTTTGGCTGGAGCCGGTTCATTAATGGCTTTCTGGACCTGCTATCCATATTCTTTGTAGGAAAGTTTGGCAAACGCCCTATGCACTTTTTTGGCGCTATGGGTACCTTGAGCTTTTTTGCCGGTATTATTATAGCCGTGTGGATGCTTGCCGAAAAGCTTTACCTTATAGCGCACCATCTGCCATACCGTGATGTTACAGCTAACCCATTGTTTTATATTGCCCTGGTAGCTATTATCTTAGGATCGCAGCTTTTCCTTACCGGTTTTGTTGCCGAACTGGTATCGCGTAACTCAAACGACAGGAACAATTACCAGATCGCTGAAACAATTTGATGGTGTTGGAGATTTGAGGTATGCAGGTGTGCCGTTGTTTCTTTCAACATGGGTATAAATTTAATCATCGCATCTGCATATTTGCAAAATCACACATCTGATCATTCATCTGCATATTTGCACATTTGAAATTTGCACATCTACGAAATGTTTTTTTCCATCATCATACCTTTATATAACCGCCCCCAGGAAATTGACGAATTACTGGATACCCTTACCCGCCAAACCTATAAGGCGTTTGAGGTATTGGTGATTGAGGACGGGTCGGTAAACAAGGCAGGTGACATTGTAAATAAATACTCCGAAAAACTTGACCTGTATTACTTTGAAAAAGCGAATGAGGGCCAGGGTTTTACCCGTAATTTTGGCTTCGAACGTGCCAAAGGCGACTATTTCGTCATCTTCGACTCCGACTGCCTTATTCCCGAAAATTACCTGGAGGTAGTAAACCGATCGCTTAACGCCAACTGGCTTGATGCGTATGGTGGACCCGATGGCGCCCATGAATCGTTCACGCCTATCCAAAAAGCTATCAGTTACGCCATGACGTCGCCATTTACTACCGGCGGTATCAGGGGCAATAAAAAGGCTATTGGTCAGTTTCATCCACGCAGCTTTAACATGGGCGTTTCCCGTAAGGTGTGGGAAAAAGTTGGCGGTTTTATCATTACACGGCTGGGCGAGGATATTGAGTATAGCATACGCATTCATGCGTCTGGCTTCAAGATCGGGCTGATACCTGAAGCCATTGTTTATCATAAACGGCGCACCGATTTTGTGAAGTTTTTTAAGCAGCTCCACTTTTTTGGCAGGGCGCGTATCAATATATACAAGTTTTTTCCCTCGCAGTTAAAGGCGGTACATTTTTTCCCTGCATTAGTTACCCTTGGCTTGCTGTTTACTGTTATTGCCAACCTGTTTGCCTGGCGTATAGCGGCGCTTTGTAACATATTGCTTGCCGTTTACATATTGTTAATATTTTTTCATGCGCTTGTTAAAAATAAATCGTTAAAAATTGCAATTTTGAGCATCGCAGCTGCCTTTATTCAACTTACTGCTTATGGGTTAGGATTTATGCAGGATTTTTGGAAACGTGTTATTTTAAAAAGGTCATAGTAAAGTATGTATCACCCGTTTTCGGTTGTGGAGACCGTAAAAACTTCATGGGATATTTTCAGAAAGAATTTTGTAACCATCATCGTTTACTCGGTAATAGCGTTTTTCCTGCTGGGGATTTTAGGCTTGTTAGCGGGGTTTGTCTATTCTCCGGAAGATTACTGGGCTTCGATGATCGTAACATTTATTCTTATCTGGCTGCAGGCTTATACTACACTGGGGCTTTATAAATTAATATTCACGGTTATAGACAGCGAATACTATGATTTTGAGTTTATGCAGGTGATCCCCAAAGCTAAGATGGTTTGGAGTTACCTGGCAGTGGTGTTTATTTTCGCTTTTGTGGTTACCAATTTGGGCATCGCTGTAGATTATCTTGACAACAACCCTAACTTACAGTTTGCTATTGAGTTGCTGGCCGGTTTAGGCGGTTTGTATTTAGCCCTACGGGTGATGTTTTTTAATACATTTATTGTTGATGACAACTCGGGCCCTATAGAATCTATTAAACAGAGTTTTGAACTTACAAGGGGATATCTTTTAAAAGTTATATCCATACTGCTCATCATCATCCTGTTAATAGCATTGCCCGCTAAAATTTCTCAGTACTATCCGTTAATCTCCATAACCATATTATTTACTTACCCATTTGTAAACATTATTTTGGCGGTTACTTATCGTAAATTAATATACAGTCATCAGGATATTGACGATAACGTAAGCGAAACGGATTAATATGGGTATTAAAGCATCGTTAAGCAAAGTTTTTGCATGGCTGGTTAACCGGCAGCTAAATCATATCCGTTACAACGCGTTATCCCTTCAGCAAAAGAACTTTAGCCATATCATCCATGAAGCAACTCACACTGCGTTTGGCCGCGATCATCATTTTAGTTCAATTAACAGTTACGAAGATTTTAAAAAATACGTACCTGTACGAGATTATGAAGAACTACGACCGTACATAGAGCGTGTGGTAAACGGCGAGGAAAATGTTACCTGGCCCGGTAAACCTGCTTATCTGGCCAAAACATCGGGCACAACATCAGGTGTTAAATACATTCCCATTTCAAAGGAAAGCATGCCCGAACATATTAAAGCGGCCCGCAACGCTTTGCTCAGCTATATTCACGAAACCGGCAATGCCGATTTTGTAGATGGCAAAATGATATTCCTGCAGGGCAGCCCTGTACTGGCCGAGAAACACGGTATACAAACCGGAAGGTTATCGGGTATTGTTGTGCACCATGTACCGGCCTACCTTCAAAAGAACCGTCTGCCCTCCTACCAAACCAATTGTATTGAAGATTGGGAACAAAAGGTTGACGCCATTGTGGAAGAAACCAGGAACCAGGATATGCGCCTTATTTCGGGCATACCACCATGGTGCCAGATGTATTTTGACCGATTATCAGCAGTATCAGGCGGAAAAAAGATCAAAGACATTTTCCCTAACTTTAAGCTATACGTGCATGGCGGCGTTAATTACGAGCCTTACCGCGCCCGAATGGAAGAAAGTATAGGCTTTAAGATCGACAGTATTGAAACCTACCCGGCATCGGAAGGGTTTATCGCTTTCCAGGATTCGCAGAAAGAAAAAGGTTTATTGCTGATGGTGGACGCGGGCATATTTTATGAGTTTATCCCCAGCGATGAGTATTACAATGAAAACCCTACACGCATTAATTTAAAAGATGTGGAGTTGGGTAAAAACTATGCTTTGATACTGAATACCAGTGCCGGGCTATGGGGCTACAGTATTGGCGATACCGTGAAGTTTGTATCCAAAGAACCATACAAAATTGTAGTAACCGGTCGCATAAAACACTATATCTCCGCCTTTGGCGAACATGTGATAGGCGAAGAAGTGGAACACGCACTCATGAGCGTAGCAGCCGAAGAAAGTATTGAAGTAGTTGAATTTACCGTAGCTCCTCAGGTTGCCCCAACCGATGGGCAATTGCCTTACCATGAATGGTTTATAGAATTTAGCACGCAGCCAAAAGATATGGAGGCCTTTGCCCTTAAAGTGGATAAGGCGCTGCAACAAAAAAATATTTACTATTTTGACCTTATTGAGGGTAACATTTTGCGCCCTTTGATCGTCAGAAGTTTACAAAAGGACGCCTTTATTAGTTACATGCGCAGCCAGGGTAAACTGGGCGGGCAAAATAAAGTGCCCCGTTTATCAAACGACAGGAAGATAGCGGATGAGTTGATGGGGTATATTGCTTAATTGTTGTATTGTTTTATTGAGTAACTGTATCCATCAAAAACAATATCCTTAATGCATTACCTAAAGAAATACATCAATTAATAAAGTTTACAGATGAAAGGGTTAAAGTTTAAGTTTTCTTGAACTTTACTAACAATAAAATAATAAAGCAATCGAACACGCTAACAACAAAATAAAAAACATAGCCATACTTGGCTCTACCGGCAGTATAGGTACACAAACGCTTGAGGTAATCAAAGATAACCCTCAATTATTCAAGGCGTTTATGATAACCGCTAACGCCAATGCTTATTTGCTTATACAGCAGGCATTAGAGTTTGTGCCCCGCTACGCCATTATTTGTGACGAAACCAAATACGATGAGGTTAAACAGGCCCTGGCCCATTTGCCCATACAAGTATTGGCTGGTTATGATGCCATTAAAGAACTTGTTTCGCACCCAGATATTGATGTGGTGCTTACCGCGATGGTTGGCTTTTCGGGGCTGGTGCCTACCATTAATGCCATCAGGGCCGGTAAGGATATTGCCCTGGCCAACAAGGAAACATTGGTTGTAGCGGGCGAAATGGTTACCGCGCTCGCGAAGGAGCATGGCGTTAAGATATTACCGGTAGATAGCGAGCATTCGGCTATATTCCAATGCCTTGCCGGCGAGGAAAATAACCGGATCGAAAAAATTATCCTGACCGCCTCCGGCGGCCCTTTCAGAGGGCGCGACGCCGCTTCACTGGCTTCGGTTACCCGCGAAAACGCCCTTAAACATCCTAATTGGGTAATGGGGGCCAAAATTACCATCGATTCTGCATCGTTGATGAACAAGGGATTGGAGGTGATTGAGGCTAAATGGTTGTTTGATCTGCAACCCGATCAGATCGAGGTGATCGTGCATCCACAGTCTATCATACATTCGCTTGTACAATTTGAGGATGGTTCCATTAAGGCGCAAATGGGGCTACCGGATATGAAATTACCTATACAGTATGCCCTTACCTATCCGGGCCGGGTTAAAAGTAATTTTAAGCGGTTTAATTTTGCGGATTATGCCCAGCTTACGTTTGAACAGCCCGATATGGTTACTTTCCGCAACCTAAAGCTTGCTTTTGAGGCTTTGGATCAGGGAGGCAATATGCCATGCATTATTAATGCCGCTAATGAAGTGGCGGTTGCCGCATTTCTGCAAAACCAAACGGGATTTCTGGAAATGAGCGATGTAATAGAAAGCTGTATGCAAAATATTGCCTTTATTGCGCACCCTACGCTACACGACTATTTGAATACTGATAAAGAAACACGCATATTTGCGCAAAATTTAATAGAAAAAATGCCGTTAAAGGCTTAACATTTATATAACTACGGATGAGCGTTTTGGTGATGGCGGGCCAGTTGATACTTGGTCTTTCAATTTTAGTGATACTGCACGAGTTCGGGCATTTTTTAGCGGCCCGCGCTTTCGGAATAAAAGTAGAGAAGTTTTACCTGTTTTTTGATGCCTGGGGTGTAAGCCTCTTTAAGTTTAATTACAAAGGTGTTGAGTATGGCATTGGCTGGCTGCCTTTAGGTGGCTACGTGAAAATTGCCGGTATGATTGATGAATCAATGGATACCGAGCAAATGGCCGGCCCGCCGCAGCCATGGGAGTTTAGGGCAAAACCCGCATGGCAGCGGCTTATTGTTATGCTGGGCGGTATTATTGTAAATATTATTGTGGGTATATTCATCTTCTGGATGCTGACTATCCGCTACGGCGAAAGCTATACGCCAATGGATACCGTAAAATACGGAATTGTGCCGGGTAAAATAGGCCAGAAAATGGGACTTAAAGCCGGTGATAAGATCACCGCTGTAAATGGTAAGCAACTGCAGCGTTTTGAGGATCTGGTAAGTTCAAAAGTATTATTAGATAATACGGTATTTACGGTACAGCGCGGCGATTCTACATTTGAGGTGAAGGTACCTCCTACTATATTGAATGATCTGTCTGATTATGGTATCGAAGAGTTTATCAGCCTGGTACCACGTGGTCGTTTCAGTGTTGATTCAGTTATTGGTGAAGCTAAACGTATAGGCCTTAAAAAAGGCGACAGTATACTGGCTGTAAACAACACGCCTACTGTTTTTTACGACCAGCTGCAAACAGTACTGGCAGCTAATAAAGGTAAAACGGTAGACCTTACGGTTAAGCGTGCCAACAACACGATGGATCTGAAGGCCAACATTGATAAGGATGGTCACCTGGGTTTCTTCCGCCCGCGTAATGAGATATTACCCGATTTAAAAACCGTTAAATACGGCTTTTTTGAAGCCTTTCCGGTTGGTGCGCGTAAAGCCTGGGGTATGTTTGCCGATAATGCCAAAGGCATAAAAAAGATATTTTCGGGCCAGGTGAAAGCCACCAAGGCCATCTCGAGCCCGCTGGGCATCGCGGAAAAGTTTGGTGGCCACGTAGACTGGCTGCGTTTCTGGAGTCTGGTAGGTTTCCTGTCGATGGTATTAGCGCTTACTAACCTATTGCCTATACCGGGCCTGGATGGTGGCCATACCGTTTTCCTGATCATAGAGATGATAAAGGGTAAACCACTTAGCGATAAATTCCTGGAGCGCGCGCAAATAGTTGGTTTCGTATTATTGATCTCGCTAATGGTATTTGCCTTTGGTAATGATATTGTGAAGATAGTAACCAGAAAATAGAACCTTGTTTAATATAGCTTACAGGCCTGCCCCTTGGGCAGGCTTTTTTGTTTAGCAGCAATCTTTTTAATTTATCAGCTTCGGTATTGCATCATTCCAGAGGATAGCGTGATCATCAATTCAAATTCCCAAAGTACGCTTAGCATCATTTTGATATCTTTCGCAATGACCGAATTTTCGAAGCCAGTAGGAACACTGATTTTTTATAAATCTGGTTACATAAACAAAAAAAGCCGCTTCTATGAAGCGGCTTTCAATTATCAAATTCTGGTTAAACTGTTTGATCTGCACGGGATTCATCCGGTATATCATAAACAGAAGGTTCCCGTTTTAAAATAGCGGCACCTACAAGGCTAACGATAGAGCCAAATATTAAACTACTGATAGCTGTGGCAACAGCACCCAGCATTGGGCCAAGCTTTTTACCCATCTCTATAGCCTTATCTATCTGTTCTTGTGACAAACCTTTTTCAGCCATTTTTGCTTCCTGCTGCTCCATGCTTTTTGTTAGCATTTCTGGACTTAGGAACTGCAAATAAATATAGATGAATATGCCCAGTAGCAGCCCACTGAAAAGCGCATACCTAAAACCGGTATTAAATGCTTTACCGAAAGTGATAAAGCCACCCAGTTGGTCTTTAAACTCTTTTTGCGCTAAAAAGCAAAAAGCAATGAAAGGTATGTAAGCCACATACTTAACAGGAGATTCGGCAATATCTAAATACTGAAAAGTATAGGTAATGACAATTGATACCACTACATAAATTAACGCCCATTTGGTGGCAATTTTAGTTGGATTAGGTGCAATAGTTTCCATTATGTTTTTTATTTAAAACTAAGCAATATTTCCAACACTGCCATATCAAAAGGTTGGTTAACGGCATTATCAGCTATTTCCTGCTTATCGCTTGTTGTGGGGGTAGTATTCTGGAAAAACGCCATGATGGGGTAAAACAGTTCCTTTACTTCCGAATCAGCGGCCACGCTATCGGCAACCTTTTTTACTTCGCTAAGCGGGCTCTCTACCAATATCTGGTTCGCTATTATAGGTTCATAAATGCGGTGCTCATCCTGAAATTCGTCTTCATCAACCAGCAAAAACTCTTTCAGATAATCTTCCAGTTCAGGTTCTATATCCTCATCGTCGCACTCGTTCAGGTAGAGCAGCAGGTTAAGCAGCTCGGTACCGCGGTCAAGTGTTTGCTCCTCAATATCCTCCCATTCCGGAGTTTCCAGGTAGTCGTCTTCCAGTTTTTTTACATCCTCGCTAAAGAAGTTGATCATCAGCAGGTCAAAGAAAGGCTCGCGCAGTTCTTCTAATTGAGGATGATCGTCAAAAACCTTATCGAGCAGGTCAACTTTGGTCATAAAGTCGGCCTCTGCCGAAAATACGGCTTCAAAATCTGGCTTTGCAGCTTCCTGCCCTTCTGAATTATAGTGGTTAAATGCCTGTAAAGCAGCGGTAATGGCTTTGCTTACCTTTGGGTCCGTCATAAAATTGAGGTTTAAAATTTTGCTATTTTATTGTTATTGATAGATAACAATACTTTGCCCTTTAGGTTCTGCCCTAAAAATGGCGAATTGTAACTTTTCGAGCGGTTATTTTGCTTGTTGTATTCCCAACTTGCCTGTGTATCAAATATGATGAGATTGGCTTTAGCGCCATGCTCTATTGCGGCGGTATCCGCGGTAAGTATGCGCCTTGGGTTTACAGACATTTTTTCAATGATCAATTCCGGGCTCAACCCTACAGACAATGCCACAGGTAACGCGGTTTGAAAGCCGATCATGCCGTATTCGGCTACTTCAAACTCAACGGCCTTAAATTCTACCTCATGCGGGGTATGCTGTGTAACTATGGCGTCAATAGTGCCATCTTTTATACCCGCTATTAAGGCATCAACATCGTTTTGTGTACGCAATGGCGGTTTTACCTTGTAGTGGCTGTCAAAGTCCATTAAGGCCTCATCGGTCAGTATCAGGTTGTGCAGGGCAACATCACAGGTTACATTTACACCTTTGCGTTTAGCTTCTCGTATCAGTTCAACCGCATGAGCTGTAGATATGGTCGTAAAATGTATAGGGGCACCGGTGTCTTCTGCAAGGTAAAGGTCGCGTGCTATCATCAGTTCTTCAGCGAGGGCCGGTATACCCTTCATGCCGAGCATAGTGCTTACCACCCCTTCGTTCATTTTTGCTTTACCCGCTATGGAAATATCTTCTGGATAAGAGATCACCTTGGCGCCAAAGTTCTGCACGTATAACATGGCGCGCTCCATCAACCCGGCATCCTGTACAGGGCGGTTGCCGTCGGTAAAGGCCCTGGCTCCGCTCTTGTACATATCGTACATCTCGGCCATATCCTTTCCTTCACGTTTGTGAGAAATGGTGCCCAGCGGATAAATATCTACCAGGTTATTTTTGGCCCTGTTAAGCAGGTACTCCACCTCGGCCTTAGAATGTACGGGCGGTTGTGTGTTAGGCATTAAGGCTATTCCGGTAAAGCCACCGGCTGCTGCTGCCGCGGTTCCGGTTTCCAGGTCTTCCTTGGTTTCTAACCCTAATTCACCAATATTGCAGTTGAGGTCAAATAAACCAGGAGCAATATGACAGCCTTTAGCATCAAATATCTCTATGTCTTCGCCATCTATATCAGCGGCAATTTGCTGTATAATACCATCCTTAATTAAAATATCGGCAACCTTGTTATTGAATGACGAGGCAGAGTCTGTAACGGTAGCTGATTTAATGAGTAAATTCATTAGCTGCTGTTTTATGAAGGGTTAGCTGATATGGTCAGGGTCAGGAAAGAGTGGTTTGTTTACTTTAAAGTATCTAACCAGCAAAATTTCTGTCGCCATAAATATCAGCGCCAAAATTATACAAAGTTTCCATAATTGCAGTCCCCAATTTGCAATGCTGTTTATTCTGTTAATATTTAGCTTGTCTGCATCCGCAATAGTTACGCTGCCGGTCGCTTCACGTGCAAGCGCGGCATTATCCAAGTACCTCAGGTCAGATTCGCTGCTGTTGTTATTGAACGCCAGTATGCCAGCCAGGCTATCATGCTGCATCAAACGGTATGTTCCGGCATGCAATAACTGGCCTGGCAAATAGAGCGCACTGCCCCCATCCTGCTGCCGTACTTCGGGAATAATGGTTTCTTTTCCGTCGGTTAGTTTTACTATTGATTTTTCTGATGAACGCAGTGTCACAGTCTCTATAGCTTTATTTTGTTCTGTTGAATAAAACAATGGCCCATCATGCCCGCTCAGGAGCGCTATGCGCAGGATAATGGGTACAAACAAACCATGAACGGGCAGGTTACTAAATTCCTCGCTTAATGGTACAGCAGAGGTATAAACCTTGCCCCTGCCAAATGCGGTAACCTGCAGCAGATCTTTTCCCGATTGCAGACGGATAAGATATTCACTCCTGTTGGAGCCGGGAATCATATTGTAATACTTATTAGCAAAGGGCAGATCGGGGTTTTGAGGAGCCGCCTCGAACATGTTGCTAAATACCGGATTTTGCAGATTAATAGCCGAGGCTTTGGTTTTATCACTTATAAGTTTAGAAGGATAAGCCGCGCCCATTGGTTGCAGTAGTGCCTTATAACTACCTGCATCGGCTACAGTGGAAGGAAATACCGTTAAGTTACCACCGTTTTGCACATACGTCCGTAGCTGCTGGGCCAGGCCTGTACTTATGGTTTTTACATCGCTCAATATTACCAGTGGATAGCTATTCAATGAAGTATAATCTACATTACCATAGGCAACCGTGCGGGGCTTAAAAAAACCATCGGTACCGAAAACGGCATTCAGGTACTTGTTGGTGGTATCGCCATGCACCAGTAATACCGGCAGCTGGTTGGTAACATTAAAGGCGAAATAAAAATGATTGTCAAACACTACCGGGTTATCCTGTAACTCAATTACTCCACTTTGCCAGCCTACATTAAGGCCCGAGAAGGTAAGCGTATCATTTTGTACCGAGCGCTCTTTTACACTAAAACTGCCTACTGCTTTCTGTTTGCCGTTAATGCTTAATGATAAGGGTACCTTAACGGCGGGCTTATCCGCATAATTATGTAACCTTACCACCAGGCGCTCGGTTTCGCCGGGCCGGTGTGTGGCCGACAGGAACCAAACACTATCTACCGCCATGTTAGGAAATAAACCCGGTGTTATCCTTGCCAGGTTAACGCGCATATGAGCTGTTTGTACAGGTTTGGCTGTAGCCATATTCTGCTGAAAGTCTGACAGGATATAGCTTTGCGCCGATATGCCCGCCTGCATGTTAAGCAATTGCTGCTGCCTGTTAACGATCTCTGATATGTTCCGGTGGTGTGGGCTTGCCTTAATAGTATCAACCGCGTCATTAAATTCGCTCAGGCTGAGCAGGCGTTGGTGCCGGCCCTCAAAGTCATTGGTCAATAACTGAAAACGATCATTTATACCATAAGCGCCGGCTATTTGCCTGGCGCGTTCTTTTGCCTGGCCAAGCAGCGTACCTTCTTTATTGATGGTTTGCATACTGTAGCTATTGTCTACAAAAATGCTGATCACCTGTTGTTTCCCTGCTGTAGGCGCATCTTTGCCCGGAATGTACGGTTGCGCAAAGGCCAGCACCAGGAAGCATATCATTAATAACCGCGATATTAGGATGAGCCTTTCGCGGAGGTTTCGCCTGCCGGATTGTTGCAGCTCAACCTCCTGCAAGAACTGTACATTGGTGAAATATACCTTTTTATACCGCCTGAAACTAAACAGGTGGATTATTACCGGTATGGCTAATGCCGATAATGACCATAAAAATGTCGGATATAAAAAATGCATTAAACAAATGTGCGAATTAATGCGCACTGCAGCCAATAATTTCGTTAGAGAAGCCTGACTATAAAGCTCTGGTAAGATGAAGTAACTATATTGTATAGTTTGGCGTGGTTTATGCTTATCTGCTAATAAAATTACGAATATGGCACAATTAGATGTACAGCCTAAAAAGCATAGTTCAACCTGGCTGTGGATAATATTTTTTGTATTGGCTGTAGGAGCAGCTGTGTTGTTATATAACGGATGCAACCGGACTTCTCCTTTAAGAGTGGACGCTACTGACACCACTGCGCAAAACAGCACTAAAAAGGATAGCAACGTAATTGTAACCACCCAGCCCGACTGGAATAAGATAGACTTGAATATTCCCAAAGAACAATATGATGAAATAACCGATACGGCAATTATTGTGAAGGGTAACGACCAGTATACTATTTACAGCCTGGGTGAGAACATCCTTTTTAAGAAAGGCCAAAGCACTTTGCAGCCTTCATCAGAAGTTACCCTGAGGCAAGTTGCTTCTTCGCTTATTAAACGCTATAAAGACGCTAATATAGGTGTTTATGGGCATACTGATTCTGTAGGCAACGCAGGTTCGAATAAGGCATTGGGCGAAGCAAGGGCCCGGGCGGTAAAAGAATGGCTCAATAAAAAAGGCGGCTTACCCGACGACCAGGTTTCGGTGCATTCTCTTGGCGAGCAGCAACCTGTGGCCCGCAACAGCACCGAAAGCGGAAGAGCGCTTAACCGAAGTGTTGAACTTGTTGCCTTCCCCAATAAGGCAGCGCAGTAATTTACCTTAACATATTAACAAAATGGATTTTGCAGATAACAGCGCCGACTACGGCCACCTTGAAGAATTAAGCGAGAGCGATTTTGAAATAGTTGACAGCCAACCCAATGTTATGGGCTGGGATGTTTTAGATACCCACCAAAACAAAGTGGGTGAAGTATACGACCTTTTGTTTAACGCCGATACCAGGAAAGTACGTTATATTATTTTGGATATGGAGAACAATAACGCGGGCCTTGATGATGGCCGTGTAGTTATCCCGATTGATATCGCTGTTTTTGACCTGGAAAAGGATGTAGTTAAACTTCCGGGTATAAGTACCACCACATTAGAATATTTACCGATTTATGAGCGTGGGCGTGAGATCAATAAAGATACAGACAATACGATAAGGCGTGCTTTAGACATTCCGGAACGCGACGCTCCTATCCCACCCGGTTCATTACATGTAGCGCAAACCAAGTTTTACGCTAAGAAGGACTAACATTAGATTAGTACAGCTTCCGTAACCTTAGCTATATCGACGGAAATCTTATTAATAAAGCCGAGTTGCTCTTTCATCAGCTTCTCATCGGCATTTAAAGGTATTTGTGGCGCCTCGGTTTTTGTGGCTGGGTTTGACTTGCTGTTATCTTCGGGTGGTTGGCTGGTAACTACTTCGGCGCTTAACTTCCTTTGTGTGTCCCTAAGGGTTGCGATACTGCGTTTTACCAGTTTTTGCATATCGGCATGTGTATTTTTAGGTCGATTAAGTACCAAAGCCGATGCGATATTAGCCGTATATGAAGCCAAAATGTGGTTGAGTACTACAAACTTGTGCAGATCTTTAATATTTCGCTGTTTGCTCTTAGGCTCCGAGGTCATACGCTCAAACACGGCAGATAAGTTGGCCGAGCTTACATATACATCCTTACGCGCTAATTTATATTCGGTCAAGCTGACTTCAATGCCCGATAGGCTGTCTGATATTTTACGCAGGTAATTCAAATTGGCAGTGATGGCCATCTTAAGGCTATCGCTCACTTGCTGAAATTCCCAGGTGGGGAAAATAAGATAACTGGCTAAAAATGCAATGCCCGACCCTATTATCGTGTCAATAATACGCTCCTGTGCCACATCTAAAATGCCCACTCCCAAAAACTTAAACAACAAGAGCACGTAAGGCGTCATGAGTATAACAGATACTATATAATTGAGCCTCGAAAAGCTGTAGGTGCCTATCATCAACACCACCAGTATAACAAACTGGGCCGTTTTATCAGGTATCAGGTTCAATATCAGCACCCCGATCACCCCGCCGGCAATGGTGCCGATCAAACGCTGGTAATTACGCTGTTTTGAAAGGCTGAAACCGGGTTTTAGGATCACGATAATGGTAAGCAGTACCCAATAACTATGCCCGCCAAGGGAGAAATTCTTGGCCGTTATAAAACCAACCAAACACACCAGCGCTACCCGCAGGGCATGTTTAAAAGCGCCCGATTTTAGCGTAAGGTTATCGGTAAATATATGGGGGGCAAAGTCAAGCTGGGCTACAAATTTGGAGTATTCAACACCCGGCTTACTCTGTACCAGCCCGTCAGAAGCTTTGGAATGATAATACTTATAAATATTGCCGATACGACCCACAAGGTCGCGCAGGTTAATTAATATCTTTTTTAGTACCAGGTTGCTGGTTTCTTTTTCATCGGCACCTACCTCATCTATCTTCACCTTCAGCCTTTCCAGTTGCAGGTCGAGGTTACTTAGTTTTTGAGGCCTCGTGTTGGCCAGCACCGCATAGCCGATGTTATCCAGATCATCCCCTACGATGTGCAGAAACCGGCTGATGTCAGTCAATATGCCGGTGTGTTCAAATTTCTCGCGGATATAAGCATAATCATAGTGGGTAGCCATGATCTGCTCAAACATATCAACCAGGTCATTAAAGGTAAGCACCAGTATGCGGCTTGCCGGAGTCGATTCTTTTACCAGCATGCGGCTTTTAAACAGTATTTCACGCACCGCGTCCTGGTGGTTGCTCACCTGTATCTGTGATAGTACCAGCTTTTTGTAGTTCTCGTCTATATCTGTTCTGGTATCATAAAAATCTGCCTTAATGCGCAGAAAGTTGGCAATATCGGCTACGTTTTCTCCCAATGTTTGCTGAGCGGCGCGGTAAGGCCTTATCCCGAAAAATATAATGGCGAACAGCATGTACCATATACCACCCGCCAGTAGCGTAAGGCTAAACCCGGGTACCTCCTCCGGCGGTAAATGCTTGTCCATCATAAATATCATGATGAGCAGAGACGATGTACCTACTGATGCTGCCCGGTTACCATAAACCGTAAGCATGGAGAACAGGAAAGCGAAAATGGTAATTTCAATAGCCAGGGCAACCACATTCATGCGCGCGTAACCCGTTGTAAGGGCTACCAATAACAACAACAGGTTGCCAATGGCCATACCATTGCGCTTGTGTGTAAGCGGGCCGGGAGTGTCAATAGTGCAAATACAAAGCGCTCCTAAAGAGAGGGTTAAACCGGTATCAAAATCACCCAGTTCCATCATTACCAGTGTAGGGATAAGTATCCCCATGGTCATGCGCAGGCCATCAGAAAAATATTGGCTGTAAAAAAAGCTTTTTATTTCGCGCTGCTGGCTCTTCATGGATATTTTGTTGGGCTGGATATTTGTGATGCAAAACTAAACAAATATTTTGCCGCTAAGTTTATACTAATCATTATCGCATTAAATTGACCTTATTATTAATAATTTAATACTTTATGACGTATTTTAATTTTAGATAATTAAATTCACGCCGTTATATACCAATTTCACCTGTTAAAAATTACCGTATGCCATCAACCTTAAGGCTAAGCCAAAAAGAAACTGTATTTAACCATGAGGTGGTTAAACGTTTTGAGCTGTACAACAGTTTATTTCAAACGCTTCCGTTTTACCAGGTAAAGGAGATAGGGATATTGCTGCCCTTTTTTAGCTCACATTGTGAAAAAGGAGCCGCCGAACAGCTATCCCCGGTGGAGATCATCGAATCATTTTTTAAAACATATGTACCCGGTATTGATCATCGCGAAGAGCTGAACCGGTTGTTCAGGTTTATACAATATATTGAGCGCCAGGTGGTATTATTTGATGCCATTGAAGATTCGCTCTTTAACAAGGTAGGCCGTGGGGACGATACCGGTACATTGCAAAGCCTCATACAGCAGGCCTCGCAAAGCGAGGAGGCGCGTGCGCAAATCAGCAAACAATTACAGGATTTTTCGCTCAGGCTGGTATTAACCGCACACCCTACACAATTTTACCCGGGAAGCGTGCTGGGTATTATGACTGATCTTATTGAGGCACTTAAAGCCAACGACATATCCACCATTGATGCCTTACTGCAGCAGTTAGGTAAAACGCCATTCTTCAACAAAACATCGCCTACGCCGGTTGATGAAGCGGCCAGCCTGGTGTGGTTCCTCGAAAATATTTTCTACAACGCGTTATCGTCAATACAATCAAAATTAGAGGATGAATTTGATATTGAGGGGAATGCCAACGTACTGGAGCTGGGTTTCTGGCCCGGTGGCGATAGGGATGGTAACCCAAATGTGACCACAGAAACTACGCGTTCGGTATCGTCTATGCTGCGGCAGATCATATACAGGTGTTATTACCGCGATTTCAGGAACCTGAAGCGCCGCATCACTTTCCGTGGCTTTACCGATACCATTGCCCGCCTGGAAAGCTTGCTGTATGATAATGCTTTTAACCCGCAGGAGAATCCAAAGGATCTGCAGCCCGAGCTACTCAAAACGCTTCGCGATATGCGCGAAACATTGGTAAAAGAGCACGATGGTTTGTTTGTAAGCGTGGTAGATAACCTCATTCAAAAAGTAAAGCTTTTTGGAAGCTATTTCGCCACGCTCGACATAAGGCAGGATAGCCGTGTGTTACGCAATGTGTTTAAATATACCACGGAAAAAGTATATACCGGCGTACCCAAAAATTACGAAGAGATGGATGAGGCGGCTAAAATTAAGAGCCTGCCATTTAACCAGGCCGATTTTAAATGCCCCGAAACGGCTGAGCCCCTCATACGCGATACGCTGGACACCATCAGGCTGGTAAAACAGATACAACACAGTAATGGTGAAAAAGGCTGTCAGCGTTTTATTATCAGCAATTGCCAGCAGGCATCAGATATTTTGCAGCTCATAGCCCTGTTTTTATGGAGTGGCTGGGAAAAGGATAAGCTGAGTATTGATTTTATGCCATTGTTTGAGACCGTTAACGACCTTAAGCACGCCAGCGAGGTAATGGAGCGCCTGTACACCCACCCTTTCTACAAGGCTCACCTTAAAAAGCGCGGAAACAAGCAAACCATTATGCTGGGCTTTAGCGACAGTACCAAGGATGGCGGCTACCTGATGGCTAACTGGAGCATATATAAGGCCAAAGTTGAACTTACCGCTATGGCACGTAAGCACGGTATACAACTGGCATTTTTTGATGGCCGTGGCGGCCCGCCTGCTCGTGGTGGCGGTAAAACTCATCGCTTTTATGCGTCTATGGGCAAAGAGATAGCTAACGATCATATCCAGTTAACCATACAGGGGCAAACGGTAAGTTCGCAATATGGTTCTGTTGAAACGGCCCGTTTTAACACCGAACAGCTCATTAGCGCGGGCGTAACCTCTGCCCTGCACCCCAACCATTTTGACCTGCTTGATGAGAAGCATAAATCGCTTATTTCCAACATGGCCGAAAGCAGCCATAAACTATTTATGGAGCTGCGCGAGCATCCGCTATTTATGGAATATCTGGAAAAGTTTAGCCCGTTGAAGCTGTTATCCCAGATCAATATCAGCAGCAGGCCAACTAAACGTAACCCCGGAGCTAAACTAAAACTGGAAGATCTGCGGGCCATTAGTTTCGTAACATCCTGGAGCCAGCTTAAACAGAATATTCCGGGATTTTACGGCGTGGGTACCGCCCTAAAGCAAATGAAAGAGAGCGGCCAATGGCATGAAGTGCGGGAGTTATACCACCGCTCGGGCTTTTTTAAGACCATGCTGGATAATTGCATGATGTCCATGTCTAAATCAGATTTCAGGGTTACCGCCTACATGGCTAATGATAAAAAGTTCAGCAAATTCTGGAAAGGTCTTAAAGCCGAATATGAGTTAACCCGCGATATGTTATTACAGCTCACCGGTACGGCCGTGCTAATGGAAGAATACCCTGTTGACAGACGTTCCATTGCCGTGCGCGAACGTATTGTGCTGCCTCTGGTGATTATACAACACTACGCGCTGCTGCGCCTGAATGAAACAACAGACGAGGAACTGACAGGTGTTTACAATAAGCTGGTGATACGTACAGTTTATGGTATTGTAAACGCCGGCCGTAACCTGGCTTAGCGTAAAAGTATTTGTAAGGCTATCAAACTCATAGTGCCAAATTTTGTTAGTTACTTATTAAGTTAAGATAGCTATATGAGAAGATTTGGCGCTGTATTACTGCTTGTAATGTTTTTAGAGATACTGGCTTGTAATAACCGGAAAGGTAAAAACTACAATAAAAGTATTGATGCTGATGCGGTGACTTTTGTGCAGGCAGCCAATGAAGATGCCTTGGCAGAGATAAAGTTATCGCAGCTTGCACTGCAAAGAACTGGTGATACGGCTATCATTAGTATGGCAAAAGCGATTGTTGCTCACCATAACAGCGCCGGTGCCGACATAAAAAAACTTGCCGACAAATACCACATCACGTTAAGTGATCAATTGAGTACTATTCATCAGCAATCATTGCAAAGCCTTGAGAAAATGCCAAAAGGTGAAGGATTTGATAAGGCTTACGCGCAGGTAATGGTCAACGATCATGAGAAAGCCATCGCCTTGTTTAAGAACGCCATCAATAATACCAGCGGAGATATTCAGGATTTTGCGGAGGAAACGCTACCCAAGCTCGAAGCGCATTTTAAAGTAGCTAATACCATTTGTACCGATCTAAAATAATTTAAGTTGCTGGTTATGCGGCGGTTTTTCCTTGCCAAACACCGTACGACCGCCATAACGCCATGATTGTTTTCTTTCTTCCTCAATCACCTGCTCAAAATTAGCATTAGGCGTAAAATCTTGTTCGGCAGACTGAGCAATTTGGGTGAGCCTTTTAATAGCCTCATGCTTTTCCGTATGCCCGAGTTTAGCCTTTTGTATGGCGTTTTGCAGCGTGCCTATGGTTTCATCATAAACTTTGGTGGGTACCGGAAACGGATGCCCGTCCTTACCGCCATGCGCGAATGAAAACCTTGCCGGGTCCTTAAATCGTGATGGCGTACCATGTATTACTTCGCTTACCAACGCCAGCGACTGCAAGGTGCGTGGGCCGAGGCCCTGCAGCATCAGCAGATCTTCAAAGTCCTGAGGTTGTTTTTCATGAGCCAGCCAAAGTACAGCGCCGAGCCTCTTCAGATCTACATCTTTAGCGCGAACATCGTGGTGACCGGGCATAACCAGTTGGCGTATCTCTTTAAGCATCAGTTCGGGTTTTTCGGTCGCTATCTGCATAACAGCCTTGCGCGAACTGCCGGCTTGTTTATCGGCCATGTTGAGGATGTAACCTTCATTTTTGCCGTAAATAGAAGTATGCGGGTCTTCTACAAAAGAAGTTAACTGTTCGGAGTGCCAGTGGTACCTGCGTGCCGTGCGGCTGGCATCGCTCATACCTTGCTGTACTACAGTCCATTTACCGTTATCACTTAAAATAAAATTGTGTGTGTATAACTGAAAGCCATCCTGTATGGCAGTATTATCTACCTTGGCGCTTAGCTTGCTGCATCTCACCAATTCATCGCCATTTAGGCCGGTAAGGTTACAAACGTTTAAAAGTTCGGCAGGCGTCCTGGTGGAGTGTTTGCCTTTACCGCCGCAAATGTAGATACCCAGTTCGCGACTGCGCGGATTAACGGCCTTTTTTAAGGCACCCATAACCGAAGTAGTAATACCAGACGAATGCCAGTCCATGCCCATAACGGCACCGAGGCTTTGAAACCAGAAAGGGTCGCTTAAGCGCCTTAGCACCTCATCCTTCCCATAATCAAGTACAATGCTTTCTACCACGGCAAGCCCCAATTTGGCCATGCGTTCGGCAAGCCAAAGCGGAACATAACCGTAATGTAGAGGCAGGTCGGCACTTCCTGAACGTTTCATCAGTATTAAACTTTTTATTGCAGCAGATAGTATTTGTTAACTGCTAATTACAAAGTTACGTAATATGAGCGTTAACAGTTGGGCGTAAAAAATCAAATGATATGCTACATTTTGCGTTGGGCTTTTTCCCAAACAGCGCTTTGTTTTTTGGTGAAATACCGCAAAATACCGGCAAGTACAGCATAATTCATTACGCAAAAGTAGTACGGAATAAACAGCGCCTTGATACGGATATGCCGCTTTTCCATTAAAAAACCCAGGGCTGCCAGTAAATAAAAAGCAACCTGAGCCATAAACAACAAAGTATAAAATAAGCTATAATGCACAGCCGCCAGTTGCATATTAATAAGGAATGCCAGGATAAGGAAAAATGGCGTGACCGTCCAGCGTAAAACACGGTGGCTCACGTATTGGAATGAAAGCAGCGGGTATTTTACAGAGAACAGCAAACTTTTAAGTCTGAGAATAGACTGTATGCCCCCTGCCGCTATGCGTATTTTGCGTTTAAGCTCCTCACTCACGTTTTCTGAAGCGGTTTCGAGCGCGTAAGCATCCGGTTCATAAATAATGCGGTAACCTTGTTCTGCTATGAGCATGGAGATCATAAAGTCGTCAAGAACGGTATCTGGCGGTACATCCTGGTACAGGTCGCGCCGAACACTGAAAAGCTCACCAGCCGCGCCCACTACAGAGTAGAGTTCCGAATCCCATTTCTTTAATGTTGATTCATATTTCCAATAAAAGCCTTCGCCTGCCGCGCTGGCATCCGCGCTGTTATCCACCTGCACACGCTTCTCTCCCGCTACAGCGCCAACGGTTCTATCGCTGTAATGCCTGCAAATACGCTCAATGGCTTCAGGGTTTAAAAAAGTGTTGGCATCTGTAAATACCACTACCTCGGTATCTACCTGTTTCATGGCCCTGTGTACGGCGGCTATCTTGCCTGCTCTTTCCGGGCGGTGCAATAGTTGTATTTGCGGGTACTGCGCTATTATTTCGGGTGTACGGTCTGATGATCCGTCGGTTACAAAAACAAATTTTAGCTTTCCTTCCGGATATTTAAGCTCCAGGGAGTTGGCGATCTTTTGCAAGATGAAATGCTCCTCGTTGTAGGCAGCCACAACCAGCGTACAGGTGGGCAATGCGTCGGGGATTACCGGAGGTACAACAGGTTTGCCTTTAACCGAGCGTTTGATCTTGATAATAAAATACAGCAAAAAACCATATCCTACAAAGGTGTAGGCTACTACAAACAAGCTAAACCAAAGCAAAACTATCATGAAACTTTGTTTATGGTAAAGCCCAGCTCGGTACTGTGTTTACTGTGGGTAACATTCCACCAGATAGCCCTGAACAGTATGGAGATAAAGTTGTATTTCTTTTCTTTAATATACCCCACTATATTACGCGGAACCACCAGCAACATAAAATAGCAATAAAATACCACCGCTTTAAAAAACGGCGCGTTATGCCTAATGAACAATATACGGTTACGGTTCATAAAATATTCCTTAAAGGCACTCTTTTTACCCACCGTCATGGATTCTTTGTGATAGATCACCGCATCGCCACGTACCCACGCCTGATAGCCTGATCGGTTAATGCGTTCGCCCCAGTCTACCTCTTCATAATAAATAAAAAAGTTGTCGGCCATTAAGCCGGCTTTTTCGCAGGTCTCGCGTTTTACCATCATGGCACCACCGTGGCAATAGCCTGTTTGGCCAAGCAAGTTGTCATATTGCCCGTTATCCTTTTCGCCCTTACCTACCGCACGGTTACGGCAGGTGTAATAGTCAACCTGGGTAAACCCTACATACTGGATAATGCTTCGGTCATAATCATACACCAGTTTTGGCGATATAATGCCCACATGCGGGTGCGTATCTAAAATTTCCACCAGTTTTTGCACCAGGCCTGGCGAAAACTCGGTATCGTTATTTACCAGGAAGTAATAGTCGCCCGTAGCTTGCGCTATACCAATATTATTGCCTCCCGCGAAACCCAGGTTAGCTTCCGATCTAATGAACTTTACGCCAGGGTATTTGCCGGTCCATAACGGGATAGGGTTCACAGTGCTGCCATTGTCCACTACAATTACCTCAAGGTTTTCGTAGGTGTTAGTTTCGGCGATAGATACCAGGAGTTCTTCCGTTATCTTATCCTGATTATAATTTATAGTAACAACAGATACTTTTTTCATGCAGGGCTAAATGGCTGTTTGATGGTATAATATTATTAAAAAGTATTGAAATTTTATGCCTTTGGCATCTTCTTAAAATTTATATAGCCGTATTTTTACCCAAATACACCTATCTTTATTAATACTGTTCCGTTAATTTAGCATATCACACCATATGGACACAACCGAAATTATTTTTCAACGCGAGTTCACCCTGGCTGCCAGCGAATTTATTAATGTGTTGCAGCGCAGCACTCTTGCCGAGCGCCGCCCGGTAGCCGATGCTGAACGTATCGCTGATATGTTGCAGCATGCTAACCTGATCGTAACGGCGCGTATGGACGGCCGGTTGATTGGTGTATCGCGCGCGCTTACTGATTTTGCCTTCTGTACCTACCTTTCTGACCTTGCCGTTGATGAAGCTTACCAGCATCAGGGCATTGGCGCCAGGCTTATCTACGAAACAAAAAAGCATAGCCCGCAAGCTAAACTTATTTTGCTGGCCGCCCCTAAAGCTACAGGCTATTACCCAAAAGTGGGTATGAGCCTGTTTGAACATTGTTTTATACTGGACGATGCCGAAAAAATGATATTAAAGCAAGTTTAGCACTGCAATTTATTTCCAAATAAACCAAGCTTTCTTATTTGCCAATTGTTAATTTAAGGTTATTAATAACTATATTTATTATAACCAAATTATTAACCCTTGCATTTGTTCCGAAATTGGTGGATAGCGATATGCCTCGTGGCGGTATTTACAACAGTAGATGCGCAAAGGCATATTGTGGTTAATTTTTATAAAGATCCGTTTGAGGCCGACCTAAGCGCAGATAAAATTGAACTTCCACAACAATTAACGCCGGCCGGGCTACAGAAGGCCTATCAGCAGCTCAATACTTCCCAATATCAACCTTTAATTAACGCTTTATTGGCCTATAAGGCTACTCACCAACTAAACGACTGGCTTTATTATCAGTTGATACGCCATACTGCCCAGCAAATAGCCCCTAAACAAGATAATTATCCGCTATATACTTTTTATAAATGGTTGATGCTGAGCAGATCGGGTTATGATGCGCGGCTCGCTTTATCACATCAAAAAATTATTTTTTACGTGTACAATAACGAGGAGATAAAGGATATTCCATACTTTATGGTTGATGAGAAGCAGTTTGTATGCCTTAACATACATGATTATGCCTACGCCAATCTTAACACCGACCCGCCCGTACCCGTTCTATTACCTGTGCCGGAAAAAGTTATCCCATTTTCATACAAGGTAACCCTAATGCCCGATTTTACGCCCGCCGGTGATGTAGAAAAAAGTATGAGCTTCCGGTATGGGCAGCAGACCTATCACTTCAAGATCAGGCTTAACACCAACCAGCAGGCTGCTTTCAATAATTACCCTGGCGTGAGCTTTGAAACGTATTTTAACATACCGCTAAGCAGGGAAACTTATAGCTCTTTAATACCTACCCTTAAAAGTGTATTAAAGGGAATGGACGAAAAGAAAGGTATTGACTACCTGATGCGTTTTACCCGCTATGCTTTCTTGTATGAGGATGACCAGGAAAACTATGGCCGCGAAAGGCGCCTCTCTCCAGGAGAAACCCTCGCCGCTACCTACAGTGATTGTGATGACCGCGCCGCTTTGTTTTTTTTCCTGGTAAAAGAACTGTACAATTTGCCAATGATAGCCATGCTCTATCCTACCCATATTACTATGGCGGTAGGCTTTAATAAACCGGTTGGCGAGGCTGTTAATTATAACGGAAAAGTCTATACGGTTTGTGAGCCTACGCCCCAGGCCGAAGACCTGCATATAGGCCAGTTGTCGGCTAAATTAAAAAACCAGCCATTCCAGATAGTTTACGCTTATGAGCCTTCTGTACATAAATAGCGGGGTAAGCCATAATTTTAGTAACTGTATCATAACCGTACACTCACTGTTACGGTAACGAACGTGTAGCTTCGCTTTAAATAACTTAATTTACTATAAAAAAGCAATTTATGTAGCTGGCATGTAATTTTGATATGCAGTTTGATTTATCGGTGAATTATGTTTAAAAATTACTTTAAGATATCCCTACGCAGCCTTTCTAAAAACAAGGCGTTCACTTTTATTAACTTATTGGGCCTTACTATTGGTTTAAGCAGCTGTATGCTCATAGGCCTGTACATTTTTCATGAGCTTAGCTATGATAGTATGCAGCAGAATGGTGACAGGATTGCCAGGGTAATTATGGAGTATAAGTTTGATGGAGGCGGTGAGTCTAACAAGGGCAATTTTACAAGTGTTAAAGTAGCGCCTGTATTTAAACGTACTTTCCCCGAAGTGGTTGACGCGGTACGTTTATACGGCATGCTATCCAGCAAGATCGCTGTTAGCTATAATGATAAATCATTTGCCGAAAAAAACTTCCTGTATGCCGATCCATCATTTTTCAAGATTTTTTCATTTAAAATGCTCCGGGGCGATGCCGCTACTGCCTTAAATGCCCCTCATAAGGTAGTAATTACAGAAACCACCGCCAGGCGCTATTTTGGTGACGCGGATCCGATAGGTAAAAGCCTCAAAGTTTCTAACGACACCAGCCTGTACCAGGTAAGCGGATTGATGCAGGATTGCCCAAGCAATTCGCAGATCAAATTTGATATGCTGGCCTCCTTTTCATCTTTAGGTATCACTGATGAGGAGAGCAGTTATTGGAATGCGAATTATACCACCTACTTATTGCTTAAAAATCCATCGTCATTTGAATCGCTCCAGTCAAAAATAGGGCCTTTCATGCAAAGGGAAATGAATGGCAAAGGCGCGAGCGTAAATTTCTCGCTGGAACCATATAAAAGCGTACACCTGCACTCTCCTTTCCCGGGTTTTGAACCTAATAATAACATCAGGTACATTTATATCCTTGAAGCGGTTTCGCTGCTTATACTGGTTATTGCCTGCTTTACTTACATCAATCTCAACACGGCCCGTTCTATGGAACGCGCAAAAGAAGTAGGCGTACGAAAAGTTATCGGGGCTGATAAAATGCAACTATTCTGGCAGTTCATCAGCGAATCGGCATTTATGTGTATGGTAGCCATTATCATCAGTGTGTTTGTGGCTATAGTGGCTTTGCCTGCATTTAATCAACTTACCGACAGGCAACTTACCGTCAGTACCCTTTTTACCTTTCCGTTTATAACAGGTGTTGTTGTGGTAATGATAGGCGTAAGTTTTTTTGCCGGATTTTATCCTGCATTGGTTTTAACCGGTTTCCAGCCGGTAAAAGTGTTAAAAGGCTCCTTTAAAAATACCGGCTCGGGGCAGTTCACCCGAAAAGCGCTTATTGTTTTCCAGTTTTCTGTATCGGTGTTACTGATCGCCTCCACTTTTATTATTCAGAAGCAATTAAACTTTATACGTAATAAAGATTTAGGCTACAACCGCGATCGCTTGTTAGTATTGCCATTTAGTTATAGCCTCAATGATAAGGTTGACCTGATCAAAAACGAGTTAAAAGCGGATAAGGATATCGTATCTGTTTCCCGTTGCGTAAATGCCCCTGTAAATATAGTAGGTGGATATAATATGCGTAATGATGCCATGCCCGAAAATGAGCAGCTTGCCGTTACCGCTAACCCTGTAGATGAGGACTATATTAAAACAACAGGACTGCATATACTGGCCGGGGCCGACTTTACACGCCAGGATGTAGAAGATATTAAAGACGATAATCAAACAAAGAATATTTATCATTTTATCATAAATGAGTCGGCGGCAAAAGCGCTTGGTTGGACAGCGCAACAGGCCGTAGGTAAAAAAATGTACCTTGATGCCACGCGCCCTGGTTTTGTAAAGGCTGTAATTAAGGATTTCAACTTTCAATCGTTACACAATACCATAAAGCCGCTGGTACTATTCACCGAACCAAGAGGCCGCAATTTACTGGTTAAAATATCCGGCAACCATATCCAGCAAACCATAGCGGGCATACAAGGCAAACTCAAAGCAATAATGCCGCAAATGCCTTTCGAGTATAGCTTTATGGATGCTGATTTTGATAAATTATATAAGGCAGAACTACGCCTGGGCGATGCCTTAAATGTATTTGCCGCAATAGCCATAGCGCTTGCGTGTATGGGCTTGTTTGGCCTGTCATCATATATAGCCAGGCAGCGCGTTAAGGAAATAGGTATCCGCAAAGTGTTAGGTGCAAGTATATTTGATATTACCACCGCACTCTCGGCATCATTTATCAGGCTCATAATTGTATCGCTAATTATCGCCCTGCCCCTGGCCTGGTATACTACACATGCATGGTTACAGGATTTTGCCTACCGTATAAAGCCTAATATTTGGTTGTTTGCTGGCACAGCTGCTGCTGTAACTTTTATAGCGCTCATTACCGTAAGTTTCCAATCGGTAAGGGCCGCTATGGTAAATCCAGTTAAAAGCTTAAAAAACGAATAAATATAAAATCTCTTGCAACGTTGAGGCGATAATACTCGTCTTAGTAGAAATAAACCATTAAACACACATGAAAAAATACCTATTCCTCTTGCTGATGGCTTCATCTGCAAGCTCGGCTTTTGCACAAACCAGTAAAGAGCCCTATTATACCCGGTCATTAAGTAATGATGGTATTAAAAAAGTATTCCTGAATACCAGCGGAGGCAGTTTGCTGGTAAGCGGCGAGGGTAAAGAAGCGCCCCATATTGATGTATTTGTTGTGGGTAATAATGGCCGTGAGTACACCAAGGACGAAATAAAGAAACGCCTGGAGCAGGATTACATATTAGATATCGACATACACAATGGCGAACTACATGCTACAGCCAAAAGCCGCCATAATAACATGGACTGGAGAAGATCGCTTAGCATTGGTTTTAAAGTTTATGTAGGCAGCCAAACCTCAACCAATTTAAATACCAGTGGTGGCTCTATTACTTTAAAGAGCTTAAACGGCAGCCAAAATTTTGAAACCAGCGGTGGTAGCTTATCTGTAGCCAACATTACCGGTAACATTAAAGGCGAAACCAGTGGCGGCAGCATTACCGTTACCGACAGCCGTAACAACATTGACCTGGAAACCAGCGGTGGCAGCATTACCGCCGCGCGTTGCAGCGGGAACATTAAACTGGAAACCAGCGGCGGCTCATTGAACCTGAATGATCTAAAAGGGTATGTAAGCGCTGAAACCAGCGGCGGTAGTATAGAAGGAAACAATGTTGATGGCGAACTGATCACCAGTACTTCCGGTGGAAGCATTAACCTGATGAAAATAGCCGGCAGCGTAAACGCAGAAACCAGTGGTGGCAGCGTACACGTACAGATGGAAAAACTTGGCAGGTATGTTAAGTTGGAAACCAGTGCCGGTCATATTGACCTGCTGGTGCCACAGAAAGCCGGTATGGATGTAAGCTTACATGGCAACCGCGTAAGCTTTAACGTAAATGGCGATTTCCAGGGCCGTAAGGATAAAGATGATGTGGTAGGTAAAGTAAACGGCGGCGGTACTACTGTTGAGGTAAACGGCAGCAGCAATGTTAATGTATCAACCCGATAATTATTAACTATTCAGTTATAAGAAATACGCTTAAAATCTGCGATCATTGATCTTTAAAGGCGTTCCTAACGGAACGCCTTTTCTTTTTTTAATTGTGCTTTAATAATCAATTAGTTATGTATGATTAACTACACTATTTGTGTGAATTTATTATTGAACCAACGACGATCAAGTAGCTGATAACAAGAGTGTTTCATTTGTCTTCTTTTCTTATTTATCTCGTGCTGCACAGCACTACCGTAGACGATGTTTAGCATAGATAACCGGTATGAGATGAGTAGCAAACGGACTGTAAAATGAGTATCTTCGCTTAATGAATTTTTCATCGAAATTGTTGGAGGAAGCGGTTGCCGAGTTTGCGAAATTGCCGGGTGTAGGGCAAAAGACCGCGTTGAGGCTGGTGCTACATTTACTTAACCGCGATGTTGCCGAAGTGCAGAAGTTTAGTATCGCTATCACTAAATTACGTACCGAGATACAGTTTTGTGAAACCTGCCATAACATATCTGATCAAAAGATATGTGAGATATGTGCTTCGCCCCGGCGTGACCATGCTACCATTTGCGTGGTGGAAGATACCCGTGATGTTATGGCTATTGAAAATACCAACCAATATAATGGTGTATACCACGTTTTAGGCGGCTTAATATCGCCTATGGATGGTATTGGCCCCGGCGACCTGCAGGTGGATACTCTGGTTGAAAGATTAAAGGATGGTAATGTAAAAGAAACAATTTTTGCTTTAAGCGCAACTATGGAGGGTGATACTACCATATTCTATTTGCATAAGCGCTTAAAACAATTTAATATAAATATCTCTACCATAGCTCGTGGCATTGCTTTTGGTGGTGAGTTAGAGTACGTTGACGAAATTACTTTAGGGCGTTCTATTGTGACTCGTGTGCCGTATGAAAATTCATCATCCTGACGCTTATGAAACTTTCTGTCATCGTAGTTAATTACAATATGTGCACCCTGCTCAGGCAGGCTCTTTATACTTTAACAAGGGCTTGTAAATTTATTGATTATGAGCTGATTATCATCGATGACGTTTCTACTGATAAATCGGTAAAAATGCTGAATGAGGAGTTTCCGGACGCTAAATTAATAGTGAATGAGCAAACCCTCGGGATAGCAGCATCCCGAAATAAAGGTATTGAGATGGCCGGGGGTGAGTATATTTTACTGGTCAATGCGGATATTATATGCGGCAAAAAAACAATTGAGCAGGTGGTAGACTTTATGGATGCCCACCAGGATGCTGGTAGTGTTGGTGTGAGGGCGCTTACACCCGGCGGTCGGTTCATACCTCATTCAAGAACCGGTTTCACAAAGCCCTGGGCCGCGCTTCTAAAGCTTACCGGTTTGTCTAAATATTTTACCAAATCGAGGCTTTACAAGAATAATAACAACTGGGCCGAGGAAGATGAATTTGCAACAACTGAAGTTGACGTAGTCAATGGCGCTTTTATGCTGTTACGTAAACAGGCATTAGAGCAAACAGGCCTGCTTGACGAGAAACTGGCTTATTTTGGCCATGATATTGATATTTCTTTCAGGTTAAGGCTTTTGGGCTACAAGAATTATTATTACCCACGTACCTATATTTTGAGCTTTAATAAGCAGATCAAACCCACTACAAGCTGGAATTACATCAAACATTATTACGGCGCTATGTTTATCTTCGCAGCGAAATACCTGTTCAAAAAACCCGAATTGAAACTACCGGGTATACCGCAGCTATTTGCACCGAAATATGAAATTGAAAGGTAAAGTAGTCGTTATTACAGGAGCCTCATCGGGCATTGGAAAGGCGCTGGCCTATGAGTTTGCAAAACGCGGAGCCAATTTGGTATTAGGTGCCAGGCAGTTTGTTACCCTTTGCGAGATCACACAGGATATTGAGGCCAGATACAGTAACAGAGCAGTAGCCATACAATGCGATGTCACTATTGACGAAGATTGTAAATCGCTTATTAAACAAGCTCAACTCACTTTCGGAAAGGTGGATATACTCATTAACAATGCGGGTATGTCTATGCGAGCTTTGTTCAAAGATACAGAGGTATCTGTACTACAGAAGTCGATGGATGTAAATTTCTGGGGAACAGTTTATTGTACCAAGCACGCTTTACCTGAGATCCTCAAAACCAAAGGGAGCATTGTAGCGGTATCATCAATAGCTGGTTACAAAGGTCTTCCCGGCCGTACAGGTTATTCAGCTTCAAAGTTCGCTATGAATGGCTTTATGGACGCGTTGCGAATAGAAAACTTGCATACCGGTGTACATATTATGGTAGCATGCCCGGGTTTTACGGCATCAAACATCAGAAACACTGCCTTAAATGCCGAAGGTGTTGCCCAGGGAGAAAGTACCCTTCATGAGGATAAAATGATGAGCGCGGAAGAAGTTGCGGTACGCGTTGCTGATGCCATAGAGCAACGTAAGCGCACATTAATACTCACCACGCAAGGCAAGTTAACGGTGTTACTGAATAAATTTTTCCCCGGTTTTGTAGACAAGCAGGTATATAAGTTATTCTCAAAAGAACGCAATTCATTACTAAAGTAATTGATATTCAATTACTCCACTCCTCTTACATTCATTTTTAATACATATATCGCCTTTGAGGCTGTTATAAAAAGCTCGTCGCGGTTTTTTCCGCCAAAGCATAAGTTAGCCGTCCAAGGCTCGGGAATATCAATATGCGCTGTTTTCTTCCCGTTAGGGTCAATAACAGTAATGCCATTCCCGGCAAGGTAAAGATTACCATATTCATCAAGTGTAATGCCGTCGGCTCCTTGTTTATAAAATAGTTTCCTCGTTCCTAACCTACCCGGTTTAAGAATAGGGTATTTATAGATCTTGCCGGCTCCTATATCAGCAATAAATAAAGTTTTACCATCCGGAGAACCAACAATTCCATTCGGCTTTACCAGGCTGTCTAAAAATATAGCTTCCTTTTTGCCTTTGAGCAATACAAATATCATTTGACCGCTTTGCTCGCTTTTGGTGCGTAACCAGTATTCCCGCTGGTAATAAGGGTCCGTAAAATAAATATCGCCATGCGGACTAACCCATAAGTCGTTTGGGCCGTTGAGTAACCGCCCGCTGTAGTTGTTAAGCAGTATCTTTGTTTTGCCCTTAGGAGTAATACGCCATAACTGGTTGTGTTCATCGGCGCACACGATCAGGTTTCCATTTTTGTCGAAATAGGTGCCATTAGCTCTTCCTGCACTCTCCATAAAAACAGATAATTTGCCATCAGTGCCATACTTCCATATGCGGTTGTTGGGTTGGTCGGTAAAGTAGATATTCCCAACCTTATCTACAGACGGCCCTTCGGTAAAAGAAAATTGTCCGGATATCAATCTTGGTTGTTCACCAGCGTTAAACAATGGCTTTTGCTGGGCTTGTGATGCCGGCAGAAAAAATATCAACCTTGTAAAAAAGCAAGCAAATAAAATCTTGTTCATAAGTGCAATTGGGTTAGCGGCTGTGCCTTTGTATCAGGTCCCAAAGGTTGCCGTACAGATCCTTAAAAACAGCTACAATGCCATAGCTCTCGTTAAGGGGGGCGCGTACAAAGATAACCTCGTTGTTTAGCATCCGGTGGTAATCGCGGTAAAAATCATCAGTCTCCAGAAACAAGAACACCCGCCCGCCGGATTGATTGCCAACGCTTGCTCTTTGCATTTCATTGGCCGCCTTGGCCAGCAGCAAACAGCAGCCCGATGAGCCGGGAGGTTTAATTAATACCCATCTTTTATCAGGCGACAATATTGTATCTTCAACTATAACGAAGTTTAATTTGTTGCAATAAAAATCAATGGCCTCGTTATAGTCATGAACTAATAGGGATATGTGAATAATAGATTGTTGCATGGTAAACAGATCGAGAATAGGTAAGCCGAAGTCATTTTATCATATTTGCAAAAAAGTAAGCATTTGTTGCTAATGTAGCGTTTAGGGCTATACATTGTTGCTCATGCCCGCTAAATCTTTTAAGTTAGCCTTTATTTATAAAAACCGTAATAATGAGAAATAGGTTTACCCGCCTGGCTTTTATTCTGTTAATGCCGTTAATGGCATCCGCGCAGCAAAAACCAATATACAAAGACCCGAAGCAGCCTGTTGAAGTGCGGGTGAAAGATCTGCTATCACGCTTAACCATACAGGAAAAAATTGATCTGCTTGGTTATAACAGTAAAGCTGTACCGCGCCTGGGCATACCCGCCTATAACTGGTGGAACGAGGCTTTGCATGGTGTAGCACGCGCCGGTGAGGCAACTATATTTCCGCAAGCCATAGGTATGGCAGCCACGTTTAATGATGATCTGCTAAAACAGGTATCAACCGTTATATCTACCGAAGCAAGGGCTAAATATAACCTTTCAACAGGTATGGGCAGGCGTTTACAGTACATGGGGCTTACCTTTTGGACGCCTAACATCAATATTTTCCGTGACCCTCGCTGGGGGCGCGGGCAGGAAACGTATGGCGAAGACCCTTTTCTTACTTCACGCATGGGCGCGGCCTTCGTAAGCGGTTTACAGGGGAATGATCCTAATCATCTCAAGGCAAGCGCTACGGCCAAACACTTTGCCGTACACAGCGGCCCGGAAGCCGGAAGGCACGAGTTTAACGCCGTTGTTGATGAGAAAGACCTGCGCGAAACCTACCTATACTCTTTTAAATACCTGGTTGATGGTGGCGTTGCCAGCGTGATGTGCGGTTATAACCGACTAAATAACGAACCCTGCTGTACCAGCAATACCCTCTTACATGACATATTATTAAAAGAGTGGAAATTTAAAGGACAGGTAGTTACCGATTGTGGTGCATTGGATGATATTTATCTTCGCCATAAAACTGAGCCGGACCAGGTGGTAGTTGCGGCAGAGGCGATAAAGGCGGGTGTAAACCTGGATTGCTCGACACTTTTGCAGAATGATGTGCTGGCTGCCGTGAAGCGTGGTTTGTTAAAAAACAGTGATGTTGATCGTGCTTTATCAGCCTCATTACGTACCCAATTTAAATTAGGCTTTTATGATGATGCCAGCCTGAGCCCTTATCATGCATATGGTGCTGATAGCGTGCATAACACCCAACATATTGCCCTGGCCAGGAAAGTGGCACAGCAGAGCATGGTGCTGTTAAAGAATGACCAGCACATATTGCCGTTAAGCAAGAGCAAATACAGCAGCTACATGGTTATAGGCCCTACCTCTACTTCTTATGACGCTTTAATAGGCAACTATCATGGCGCAGGCAAAGTGGTAAATTTTGTAGAGGGCATTACAGCTGCTGTTGGCCCTGCCGCACGTGTGGAATATGATATGGGTGCCGATAACCGCGACACTACTCATTTTGGTGGTATATGGGCAGCGGGTAACGCCGATGTAACCATCGCGGTTTTGGGCCTGTCGCCTGTTTACGAAGGTGAAGAGGGCGATGCCTTCCTGGCTGCAGGTGGTGGTGATAAACTGAACATCGATCTTCCGGCCAGCCACATAGCATTTCTGAAAAAACTACGCCACGACGTTAAAAAGCCAATTATAGCGGTGGTTACCGCCGGTAGCGATGTGGATATTAATGCCATTGCCCCCTATGCCGACGCGGTGATATTAGCCTGGTACCCTGGCGAACAAGGCGGAAATGCCTTAGCTGATATTTTATTTGGCGATGTTTCGCCATCGGGCCACTTGCCGGTAACTTTTTATAAAAGCCTGAGCGACCTGCCTGAATACCACAATTACAACATGGCGGGCCGCACTTACCGCTATTATAACGGGCCGGTGCAGTATCCTTTTGGCTTTGGTATGAGTTATACCACATTTGAATACGCCCTGAGCAATCAATTTAAGGACACTTATAAGCTTAATGATACCATTAGCGTTACCGTGAACGTAAAAAACACCGGTAACTTTAATGGCGATGAAGTGGTGCAAGCCTATATCAAATACCCGTCTGTTGAACGTATGCCCTACAAAGAGCTTAAAGCCTTTAAACGGGTTACCGTTAATAAAGGCAGCGTTAATACGGTAACCATTAAAATACCGGTTAAAGAATTGCGCAAATGGGATTTGTATAAGCGCGACTGGCAATTACATAAGGGTAATTATCAGTTAGTATTGGGCAGCAGTTCTGCCGATGAAAAATTAACGGTCCCTTTTCGGGTTGAGGGTATTTAATGTATAGTAAAGAACAGGCATCACAGTTAAAACAGGCGTTCTGGACGGCCTTTGGGCAATATATGACGCCTGTTTTATCTGCCGATGGCTTAAAAACCAACTGGATCAATTACAAAACCGGGGCAAAGCATATCTATTTCAGAATGCAGGCCGATAACCGCTCGGCAACTATTTCCATTGACCTGGCCCACCCTGATGTAGAATTACAGGAGTTGTATTTTGACCAGTTACTTACTTATAAAAGCATCCTGCATGCTTCCCTAAATGAGGAATGGCAATGGCAGCTGCATGATACGGACGAATATGGTAAAACCATCAGTCGTGTTTACGCCACCTTGTCGCCTGTAAGCATTTACCAGAAAGAAGACTGGCCAAGGTTAATTTCTTTTTTTAAACCCCGGATCATCGCGCTTGATGAATTTTGGGCCGACGTAAAATATGCTTTCGGGGTAAGTATGTAGCTATATTTAGCGCCTTCTTCTATGATGTTTTTTGCGGCTTCCGCTTTTTTTCTTTTTTGTTGAGCTTGACGTTTTGTGCTCGCTGGTTGACGATGTTTCGGAGTTTTTTGGAGTAACCGTAACTGTATCTGTCGAGTCTTTGCTTATCTGTTTTACGGCAAAGTTGTTATTACGCAGACTGTATTCCAATTGCCGTTTAGCCCCGCCTGGCTTAGCCAATGAATCGTTTGAGCTATAAATGGGAAACTCTCGTATCAGTTTGCCCTCTTTAATATAGAAATTATCGCCGCCACGGTAGCCTTTGCGTTGCGACGATGTGAGTTTAGGAAAATCCAGCTTATTCACGGAATTGTTATTAAACTCAAAGCCATATATACGCGCATAATTAACGGTATCTTTTGCTTTAGCTTCAATCAGTATTTCCGGGTTGCCATCATTATCCATGTCGGCGTTGTATACATCGGTGATAGCACCATCCAGGTCGCCTGTGGTAGTGGTATATTTGATTTTGGCCGAATCGGAATGCAAAATGGCGAAAGCGCCGGCATCGGTTGATCCCCTGCCCCAGCTTACTACATCATACGTTTGCCCCGGCGATACTTCTATGGCTTTATGGTACCTGAAAGGCGCCATTAACGCGGGCTTAGCGGGAGCGCTGGCCTTAACCGGCTTTTTATCATTACTGCTGCAGGCGGCAAGTAAAGCCAAAGCAGCAACTGCAATTGAGTATCTACCTTTTAACATTATATTTTATATCGGCTATTAATAATACATCATGTCCGGCGAAATTTCACCTTTAGGCTTACCGGGTATGGTCATATAAACGCGTAAACCACTACCCGATGTGTTGGCGTCTACATATTTGATGGTTATTTTATGGTAACCCCTCTGCAATGGTATAACACCCTGTTGCTCAATTAATCCGGTACGTCCATCATTGTCCACAATGGGTATTTCATCTATCAATAATATCGAACCATTTGATGAGGCCGTTGAAAAGCCATAATTACCATCAACGTCAATCTTTATGTAACCGCTAAACACAACACCATACTTATCAAACTCCTTTTTAAAGGCACTTAGCGCGGTGCTGAAACTTTTAGCCACGCCGGTATCTATTACCGCAGCAGGGTTTATCTGCGTGGTGTTGATATACGTACCTTCAGAAACCTGGTATTTTAAACCTTGTGTATTTCCATTGTAAGCAATTGGCGGTAACGGCCTTTTGTTATACACCTTGGCGGCGGTAATTACACTTCGGCGGCCGGCAGGTGTTATCACTATGGTTTTCAGGTCGCGGTATTCGTTTAGCGGCACCTCGTACGTCATAGGTTTAGTGTACAACAGTTCGGTTTCCCGCGGCGTATAGCCGTCTATAGTATAATATATTTTTGCTCCAGTAACCGGCGATTTTAAATTCACCGTCATTACCGGTGCTATCATTACCGTATCAGCAGCGCCAATAGCCGGCGGTACACGAAAGTTGTACCCATTCTTATCAAACCATGCCAGATGATCCGGCAGGCGTGTTTCATAAAAGTCCTTGAAATTTTTATTAGCCAAAGGCGACCACGCCACTTCTGATAGTGCCAGCATGCGTGGTAATATCATGTATTCTACTTTGTTTTCGGTGGTGATATATTCCGTCCAAAGATTAGCTTGTACGCCTTTGATATACTTTTGCTGGTCGGGCGTTAATGATGCAGGCGTTGGGTTATAAGCATAGGTTTTTTGTATAGGCGCGTTACCACCAATGCCAACCGGCTCCTGGTTAAGTTTGCCCTGGGTATGGTCAAAATATAGCCCCTGGCTGCTCGGCGTCATGATCACATCATGATTTTGTTTTGCCGCCTCAATACCGCCCTCCTCGCCTCTCCAGCTCATTACCGTGGCGTTGGGTGCCAGGCCACCTTCCAGTATTTCGTCCCAGCCAATAATGCTGCGGCCTTTGCTGTTCACAAACTTCTCCATACGTTGTACAAAGTAGCTTTGCAGGCCATGCTCATTTTTCAGGTTAAGGCGCCTGATGAGGTCCTGGCAAAATTTAGATTGTTTCCAAACCTCTTTAGGTGCTTCGTCGCCGCCAATGTGGATGTACTTGCCCGGAAACAGTTCCATTACCTCGGTTAAAACATCCTGTAAAAAGCCAAATGTTTTTTCTGATGGGCAGAAGATATTATTAAACACACCCCATTTGCCCGATACCTCGTACTTTTGATCGGGGTTGCAGCTCAACTCCGGGTAAGCGGCAAGCGCTGCCAGGGCGTGGCCGGGCATCTCAATTTCGGGTACAATAGTAATATACCTATCCTGCGCGTATTTTACCACATCGCGTATCTGCTCCTGGGTGTAATAACCAGATACCGGTACGCCATCATATTGCAGCGGCTGGCGATCTTTATAGTTGCCTATCACGCTTTCTTTTCTAAAGCTACCAACAGAGGTCAATCTCGGATATTTTTTTATTTCAATGCGCCATCCCTGGTCGTCGGTTAAATGCCAGTGAAAGCGGTTAAGCTTATAAGCCGCCATCAGGTCGATATACCTTTTTACAAATTCAACTGTAAAGAAGTGGCGGCAAACATCAAGCATCATGCCCCTGTAGCCAAATCGCGGATAATCCTCAATGGTTACAACAGGTAGCTTCGCTGTTCCGCCGTGTTCAAGCGGCATTAATTGAATAAGGGTTTGCACACCGTAAAAAAGTCCGGCGCCTTTTCCGGCAACGGTAACCTGGTTAGGTGTAACGGTTAAGCGATAACCTTCGGCCGGTAGGTTATCCGTGCCGGCAGAAGTGAAAACAATACTTGTAGTGCTTACACGCGCATTGCGGGCGGCCACCTGTTTATTATAGGCCATATTATCGGCCATATACCTGGAGAAAAACTGAACTGCTTTATTATCAGGTGTATCTGCCTCTATAACCGTTTCCTGACTAAGAACAAATTGGCCCGCAGCTTTTTTAACAGATACCGGTGCCGGGATGATACCGGCGTAAGGATCGGTATCCTGCGCGTTTACCATTACAGACGATACTAAGAAGCAGGAAAATAATAAAGCAGTTAGCTTTTTAAGCATGACGTATTTCTTCAGGTGAATAATGAGCTGTGAATTTAACATTATTTGAAAATAATGTGTCATTATCACACAAAAATTACCCGAATAGAAACAAAAAAGCCGGTTCATTATAAAGAACCAGCCTTTTTAAAGTTTTTTAGGAAGCTGTATTAGAGACTGGAGGTTAAAGATTAAAGATTAGGAAATATATAATTGTACCTTAAGCACTAATCTCTAATCTTTAATTAACCAATCTTTGATCACAAATCTCTAATTACTTAACCGTTTAAGCGGTAACCACATGCTCTTTTGCAGCCAGGTAACGTTCGGCATCAATAGCGGCCATACAGCCTGTACCCGCCGCGGTAACCGCCTGGCGATAAATATGATCCTGAGCATCGCCACAGCAAAATACACCTTCTATATTGGTTTCGGTTGAACCGGGACGTGTGATGATATAGCCGGTTTCATCCATATTGATCCATCCGCGAAAAATATCAGTATTGGGTTTATGACCGATAGCCACAAAAAAGCCGGTCACATCTAATATTGTTTCTTGCTGCGTTTGGTTATTACATACTTTAACCGCGTTAACGCTGGTGCCATCGCCCATTATTTCAATAGTTTCGGTGTTATACAATACCTCAATGTTCGGCGTATTTAATACGCGATGAACCATGGCTTTTGAAGCACGGAACTCATCTCTGCGAACGATCATGTATACCTTACGGCACATCTTAGCCAGGTAAGTAGCTTCTTCGGCGGCGGTATCACCGGCGCCAACTATAGCCACATCCTGCCCTTTAAAGAAAAAGCCATCGCATACGGCACAGGCTGATACGCCAAAGCCGCTGTATTTTTGTTCGCTCTCCAGGCCCAGCCATTTGGCCGAAGCACCTGTAGAGATAATAACGGTATCTGCCAAAATAGTTTTGCTTTCATCAACTACTACTTTGTGTGGTAGTGATGCAAAATCAACTGAACTTACGTAACCGAAACGGATATCTGTTCCCAGGCGCTCTGCCTGTTTACGGAAGTCTTCCATCATTTCGGGGCCCATAATGCCGTCGGGGTAACCGGGGAAGTTTTCCACTTCGGTAGTTTGGGTAAGCTGGCCGCCAGCAAGCATACCAGTGTACATAACGGGCTTAAGATCGGCGCGCGAGGCATAAATAGCCGCGGTATAACCGGCAGGTCCCGAACCTATAATTAAACATTTAACGTGTTCAGTATCTTGTGACATTTGCATATATTAATGAGATGCGAATTTAATAAAAACATATACAAGGACAGTCAACACCCCGTAAAACTTATTAACGCGGCGGCAGGTGTGTTGATAAGCTGTTAACTACCCCCTGTTCGCTTTAAGGATCCTGATAAAATTACCACCCAATATTTTGTAAATATCACTTTCCTTGTAACCCAGCTTAACCAGTTCCGCGGTAATTTTAGGATAATCGGTCACACTATCTAATCCAAGTGGATAAGACTCCGCGCCGTCAAAATCCGACCCGATACCTACATGGTCGGCACCTATTAGTTTCACCATATAATCAATGTGTTTGATGAGCAGGCTCAATGGCGGGCGCAACTGGTCTGCCTCGGTTTTGTTGATAGCGTTTAACCTGATACTGGCCAGATCATAATCGTGGTAGATCTTCATTAACGAATCCAGTTGGGGCTTATGCCTGGAAAGGTAGGCTTCGTGCTTTGCTTCATAGGCGGTATCTAAAAAACCGCTGTAGAAATTTACAAATACTACACCGCCGTTTTTAGCAATGGCTTTTAGCTGGTAATCTTTTAAATTACGGCGATGGGGTGCCAGCGCGTAAGCGCAACTATGCGATGCCATTACCGGTTTACTGGTTAGTGCCATTACATCCTTAAAAGTTTGCTCACCGGGATGAGAAAGGTCAATAATAACACCCAGCCTGTTTAATTTTTTAATTACGGCTTTGCCAAAGTCTGTAAGTCCTTTATGTTTCAGGGTATCACCATGTAATACCTCGTCGCGGGCTGATGTGGCCCAGGGGGTGCTGTTATTCCAGGTTAAAGTAAGGTAGATCATCCCTCTTTTAGCAAGGCTGTCAATATAATCCAGCCGGCTTTCTATCATATGGCCGCCTTCTACGCCTATCAACGCGGCAAATTTGCCTTGTTTAACCGTCTTTTGCAGATCGGTAGAGGTAGTGACTAACTTTATTTTATTTGGGTACCGTTTAATTAACGCATCAAGCGAGTCTATTTCACGGTTAGCAAAGCGAAATGCAGTGCCATTGCCATATTGGTTGCCGCACCAAATGGAAAATACCTGTGCATTGAGGCCGCCAATTTTGGCTCGTACCAGGTCTAAATTGCCTATTTGCTGTAATTTGCCTAAATCGGAACCGGTGATGAGCTCATTGGATATGGCATCGTTATGTGTATCAATTAGAATAGGTTTCCGATTGAACTGAGCCGACGCAGAGAATGAAAAAAACGCTATCAATAACAAAAAATATTTCATCATTAGCTAAAAATTTTTAAATTAAATAAGTATGCTATCACAGAACCGGCAATTAGCAAAACGCCAATTAAGGTGAAGACCAATGGCCCAAACTTAGATCTTCCATCACCTAAAATAAACTCTTCCGGGTCAGCAGGATTATATATGACCTTAACTTTGTCGCCTTCAGATAAAGTTAAGGCGTCTCTTATCTCATCATAACGTTTGGTTATCCACAGGTTATCGGTCGTGGTATATCTTATGGTTACGTAATAATCCGGCTCAATACGGTTGCCAACTCTTAATCCATCATTGCGTTCAATGGAGAAAACTACTCCTTCTACCTTAATCCCTTTATCATAAAGCATACGGTTACGCCTTGTATAAATATATCATGTGAAAAGGAAAATACATCCAAGCAATAAAGTGATAAGTCCTTGAAAATCTTCATCAGATAAGTTGATATGCATTAAGCAACTATTTAAAGGTGTAAGCGCGACTTTTAAAACAAATACCGCAATTAAAAGGTATTATTTGGTAGTGCAAGTTAAACAATTAGCAGCTAATCCGGTTAAAATTACTTACTTTAGCAATAACCAATTGCAGGTAACCATAAAAGCCTGCGCCTATTTTTATGATGAGTTATATTAAAAGCTTTGCAGCTTTGCTATATGTTGTACCTTTTTATTGCCAGTTTACTACCGCGCAGATCAATTTTGATATCAAAAACAAAAGCATAGCGGAAGTACGCAGTTACGAAACCAACCTGAAAAGCAAGCCCGTAGATCTGTGGAGTACTTATATTAACCCGCCGGGCATTGCGGATCCGGTAGTTTTTGAGCGGCCTGAAAAAAATGTGCCTAACCTGTGGGTATATTATTTTGCCAATACTAAAGACTCCACCATCAATAATATCCTTTATGAATGGGACGATAGTAATTTTACCGAAGATCATCATGCTACTACGCAACCAACCGCGGTTTTGATGAACTATGTGAACAAATATAAAGAATTGCTTGCCCAGGTAAGTGCTAATTATGGCGCTCCGGAAACTACCGGTTCAATAGAAGACCTATCCACAATAGAAACCGGAAGGGTTAAACGAAAAGATGTTTTCAGAAAAAACGGCGTTGAGGTAGAAATGTATATCGTATTATCAAACAATGAGTTAACTAATGGTATTGTAACTATTAGTCCAACTCATAGAATAAGGTTATACATCAGACCTGCGAATAGTTAATAACGCAATAATTATGTAAGGTTGCGGTCTTTAAACCAAACTTCGTCTGGCTTTATATCGATGTTTTCCATCAGGCTCACCAATTCCGCGGGATCGGCAGAGGTGAGCACCAGTTTGCGGTTGGCGGGTTTAAGAAAGCGCTGCTCTACCATTACATCCATTTGTTTTAATAAGTGGTCGTAAAAACCGCTTACATTGAGCACCCCTACCGGGTTGTTGTGTAAGCCCAACTGCAGCCAGGTAAGTACTTCAAAAAATTCTTCGAGTGTACCGAATCCGCCGGGTAACATAATTATGCCATCGCAAAGGTCGTTCATCATTTGCTTGCGCTGGTGCATGTTATCCACCACATGTAATTCGGTAATACCCATGTGGCCCACTTCCTTGTCCATCAAAAACTGCGGGATAACACCAATCACCCCGCCACCCCTGCTCAGCATCGCGTCAGCAATCAAGCCCATCACCCCCACTTTACCACCACCATAAACCATTTTGATATTCTTTGCTACAAAAACATCAGCCAATGTTTCAATGGCTTGTTTAAGCAATGGATCGCCATTGAAGTTGGCGCCGCAGAAAATGCAAATGCTTCGCATTAGTTGATTAGTGAATGGTTAATTGGAGATTAGTTTTTTGTTTACTCGGATAGATATTTTTAGAATTTAAAGATTAGAGCTTAGAATTTCTCAACCCTAACCTCTAATCTCCAACCTTTAATCTCTTATCTCGAGGTATAATTAGGTGCTTCTTTAGTGATCGTAATATCGTGCGGATGGCTTTCGCGCATACCGGCAGCAGTAATACGTACGAAACGGGCTTTCTGTAGATCTTCAATAGTTGCGGCACCACAGTAATGCATACCTGCACGCAGGCCGCCAATGTACTGGTAAACCACCTCGGCCATGTTACCTTTAAACGGCACTCTGCCCACAATACCCTCTGGTACTAACTTGGTTACCACATCAGTTTCGTCCTGGAAATAACGGTCTTTTGAACCTTTAGCCATCGCCTCTATAGAGCCCATACCGCGGTACGATTTGAACTTACGGCCTTCATAAATGATGGTTTCACCCGGAGATTCTTCAACACCCGCGAACAATGAACCCGCCATAATAGTGCTTGCGCCTGCGGCTATGGCTTTAACCATATCGCCGGTTTGCTTAATGCCACCATCGGCAATTACCGGGATTCCAGTACCTTCAAGGGCTTTAGCACATTCGTAAACGGCATATAACTGAGGCACGCCTACACCGGCAATAATACGGGTAGTACAAATAGAACCCGGACCTATACCTACTTTAACGGCATCAGCGCCAGCTTCGGCAAGGGCTTTCGCCGCATCGCCTGTGGCTATGTTTCCAGCAATAACCTGCAAGTCGGGATAAAGCTTTTTAACGGCCTTAACCATATCAATAACTCCTTTTGAATGGCCATGAGCTGTATCAACGGTAATTACATCAACACCTGCTTTTACAAGCGCGGTAACACGGTCAATGTTATCAGCGGCAACACCAACGGCCGCGCCAACACGGAGGCGGCCAAACTCGTCCTTACAAGCGTTAGGGAATGTTTTAACCTTTTGTATGTCTTTATAAGTAATTAAACCTACCAGTTTGCCATCTTTATTTACAACAGGTAATTTTTCTATCTTGTTATCCTGCAATATCACAGCCGCGTCTTCTAAGGTAGTACCTTCGGGGGCTATAATAAGGTTGTTTTTGGTCATTACCTGGCTTACAGGTACGGTAAGGTCTTTCTGGAAACGCAGGTCGCGGTTGGTGATGATACCTTTCAGCTTATTATCGGCAGATACTACAGGGATACCGCCGATACTATACTCGCGCATAATATTTACTGCATCAGACAGCAACGCGTCCTCAGACAGGGTAACGGGTTCCTGTATCATGCCGCTTTCAGAGCGCTTTACCTTACGTACCTCATCGGCCTGGGCTTCAATGGTCATGTTTTTATGCAGCATGCCTATACCGCCTGCCTGCGCAATGGCAATAGCCAGGCCGGCCTCGGTAACTGTATCCATCGCAGCGGAAATAATAGGAATGTTCAAGCGGATCTTTTTGGTTAAAAAAGTGCTTGTATCAACTTCGCGCGGTAAAACTTCAGAGTATGCGGGGAGTAACAGTACGTCGTCGTAAGTTAATCCTTCGGCGACAAATTTAGATGGGTCTAACTGCATAGCAAATAATTATATTGGAGTTATTATTTGCCGGGCAAAGATACGTTCAGATGAGCAGATATGCAAATAGAATTGATTTGCAGATTTCAAATGTGCAGATTATAGATGGAAAATTAAACGCCTATGACATTCATTTGCACATCCGCACATCTAAAATCTGCACATCTACCTAATATTTCCCTGCTATAACTTTATAAAAGTTGTTAAAATCATAGTATTGGTTAGCCAATAATTTTAGATCTTCGGCAGTAATATTTTTAACCGTTTCGGTGTAGCGGTCGTAATAATCATAATCAAGACCGGAGAAATAGATGTTCTTGAATTTGTCAGCATGCGACATAACGTTCTCCAGGCTACCCAACAGCGAGCCTAACATAAAATTGCGCACCAATGAAAGTTCTTCCTCAGGTATCAGTTCAGTTTTTAAAAGATCGATCTCTTTCTCTACTTCTGTTAACGCCGCTTTGCAAACATCCGCACCCACTTCTGAAGCAATAAAGAAAGAACCCGCGTTTTTGAAGGATGCCATCCCCGACCCTATGCCATAGGTGTAACCTTTATCTTCCCGGATATTGCTCATTAGCCTTGACCCAAAGTAGCCGCCCAGTACGGTATTCAATACTTGTAGCCCTGCAAAATCAGGATGCGATCTTCTTACGAATGGCGTACCCACACGAATAGCCGATTGCAATGCGCCGGCTTTTTCTTTGTAAATGAAGTGCTCGTCTGCTGACTTTACTTCCGGCTGGGAAGTATCGCCTTTGGCCGATTGATGATCCCATCCCTGCTCAAATGTGCTGGTTACAGCCGCTACCACTTCTGCACCAGCCTTGCCTGCAACAATAATGGTACAGTTGCCGGGTTGGTACATTTGTTTATAGTGAGCCAGCATATCTTCCCTGTTTAACGATTCAAAATCTTCGGGATAGGCTGCTTTTCCGTAAATTGTATCACCAAAAATGGCCTCGTTGAACAAGCGGCGGGCTACAAAATCATTTTTCTGCAAGCTCACCTGTAATTTTTGCTGCTGGTTGCGTTTATAAGTAGCCAGCTCTTTTTCGGGGAAAATCGAATCGGTAAGGATTTCTTTTACCACCGGCAGCGTAGCGTTCAGGTGTTTATTAAGTGTAAAAAGTGTAACCTGCGAATTGTCGTATCCATAGTCAACCTGCAAAAACGCTCCGTGAAAGTCAATCTTATCCGCGATCTGTGCAGCTGTCATTTTCGAGGTACCATCAGTAAGCATGGAATTAACTGCCACATTCAGTAACGGTTTAAATGGGTTAAACCGCAGGTTGCTGAATATAAATTCAATCCGCACAAGGTCTTGCCCGCCCGAGTTAAAAATGAAAATCCTGGCGCCGTTGTCCAGTGTTTTCTCCTCAGGCCTTATCAAGTGTATATTTTCAACGTCGTTAAATTGCGGCGGCGTTTTTCTGTCAAGTACTGTCATAGGGTTCAGATCAATTTTGGGCTTCAGATAATTCAGTTTCGTCAATGCTTTCTGCGGTTTCTGCTAAATAAATAAGCGTTGATGAGTTTTCCTTACGGAAAAGCTTTAAGGCCTGCTGCTGAATTTGCGCCGGTGTAACCGCTAAAAATTTGGCGGTTTCTTTATTAAAATCATCAGCATCGCCTAACAGTTCATAATAGGCCAGGTTCATGGCTTTATCCAGCAAAGACATTTCTGAGAATACCATGGTCGACTCTGTTTTATTCTGCACCTTGGTCAGTTCTTCCAGGGGTACTTCTTCGGCCTTTATTTTTTCCAGTTCGGCCCAAAGCGCTTTCTCGGCTGTTTCCATGCTTACGCCTTGCAACGGTTTTCCCTGTATCACAAACATACCCTTATCAATGCTTCCGGTGATGTAAGCATTGGCTTCGCTAAACAATTGCTGTTCTTTTATGAGGCTTTTATACAGGCGCGACGAATTACCACGGGAAAGTATATCAGATATCAGCTCTGTTGGGTAATAACTGGAATCGGCCCTTGCCTCCATCTGGAAAGCGATATAAATATCATTCAAAGGCACTTTGCCAGTGGTAGTTTCCCGTCGTTCTTCGCGTTGCTCAGGCTCTTGTGGCAGGTTGCGCACATATTTTTCACCTGCCGGGATGCTGCCGAACCATTTTTCGGCAAGTTGCTTCACCTGGTCAATTGTCACATCCCCGCCAACTACCATAATGGCATTTTGCGGATTGTAGTGTTTTTTAAAAAAGGCCTTTACATCCTCAATGCGGGCGTCCTCAATATGCTTAATGGTTTTACCAATGGTAGCCCAGCGGTAAGGGTGTGTTTTATAAACCAGCGGACGAAGTTTTAACCAAACATCGCCATAAGGCTGGTTAAGATAGCGTTGCTTAAATTCTTCTATCACCACATTGCGTTGTACCTCCAGGCTTTTTTCGCTAAAGGCGAGGCTAAGCATACGGTCGCTCTCCAGCCAGAATGCCGTTTCTATATTGGCTGATGGCAAAGTGATGTAATAGTTAGTGATATCGTTGCTGGTGAAGGCATTGTTTTCGCCGCCTACGCGCTGTAAAGGGCCATCATAATTCGGAATGTTAACCGACCCGCCAAACATCAAGTGCTCAAAAAGGTGGGCAAAACCTGTGCGTTCGGGGGCTTCGTCGCGGGCGCCTACATCATATAAAATGTTGAGCACCGCCATGGGTGTTGTATGATCTTCGTGAACAAGGACACGCAGCCCATTGTCAAGTTTAAAACGATTGAATTTAACCATGTATATTAAATAGTGGTTAGCAAATGTATAATTTTTAGGTTGCGGTGATGTAAAATGCAGGTAGTTTTTTGAAGCCCCTTACTATTTTACCGGGCGGCCATACAATTTCCGGAGCTTGTTCTTTGCCTGTTTCAGTGGCTTTTTTTGTGTCTAAGTAAGATTTTTCCCTGCACGGTTAATATAAAATTAAGCATGGACATGGCGCTTTGAAAATGTGAAGCCTTGCGCTTATGGCTTTCCTCGGCTGATTGCTTTAACGACTTAGCGATCTTCTCCGGATCTTTGGATTTAAAAATGTCTTCCTTCAGATCAAGCGCGTCGCTGGTTGCGGTAACCTTGGCCGACCACTTATGCGTATTTCTCCTATGCTTACCCTTAACCGGCATATCTTTTTGGTTTATATTTAATTAAGTTTGTTTACCCAAATAAAGTTCTTGCTAATGTTATTTAGATGTTAACCACTGCGTCGCTTATTAAAGAGCTTTCAAATATCCGGGGAGCGAAATTCATAGAAAATCTTTCTGAAAAGATTATTCGGGAAAATTTTGACATCAACCAACTGGTTGATCTTACGTTCCACCGAAATCAGCAAACAGGGTTCAGGGCCTGCTGGCTGATGGATAGCGTAATGCACCTTCAACCCGAAAAATACGCTGCTAATGTTAACTACATTATAGCTCGCATGCCCGATGTTACCAACCCGAGCTGTGAAAGGCACTTTGCAAGAGTATTAATGTTATTAACCCGCAGTACAGCTCCTGATAATATCCGTGAAAAACTCAATAACATGGATTTAGAACCGGTAGTTGAAAAGTGCTTCGACTGGTTGATAAACCCCGGTGTAAAAGTGGCGGTTAAAGCCACAGCGGCAGAAGTTTTGTTTAACCTAACTCCCCGCTATGGTTGGATAAAGGAAGAATTGGCTAACCAATTGCAATTTCTTATGCGCAACGGTACAGCGGCTATACAAGCGAGGGGCCGAAAGCTGTTGGCTTTAATTCAAAACTAAAAAGTCAAAATTCAAAAGCATAGCAAGCTCGCCAGCCCTCAAATTTTGACTTTTGATTTTGACTTTAACAAAATTAGTTGTTAGACGGCCTATCCGAGCCATGCAGGTTATTACTCACCTGGTGGTGGTGCAATTTAGCCTGTAAAGCGGAGGAACTATCGTTAGCATAGGTACCGTAGGCATTAACTAAAATACCCTTTAAGCCATATTTTGCCGAACTGATGCCGTATACAATAGCCATATCATCGGGGTTGCTTTGCCCCTCAAAACGGTAGAATTCATCTATTTCAAAGTCGTCGGCTGTCATTTGTATATTATTGGCCTTATCATCTATAGTATCTCCCTCAAGGCTCAAGTTTTGTGTGTAACCTCTTTTGGTAAGATCGTTAGTGGCGTCCACTAATGTTTCAAAATTTTTCATGGTAGTAGTTTTGCGTGATAATGATGTATTATGATAACTCAAAATACATAGCGGTTGTTTCAGCCTGTAATGCTAATTTATTGTAACAAGATGGTTTATTAAACAAAAATAGCAGGGTGCGTTGCGCTACCCTGCTATTTTTCAAAGTCTTATCTGTATTAATGTTATTGCGCCTTTGCCGCCCAAAGCGATGCGTTTAAGTGCAGCGCCGGATGCGAAGTAAAGCCCGATGGTGAATCGCCAGACCAGCCGTTGAACAGGTTGTCGTTAGGGTCGCCGGTACCATCATCACAAGGCGAGCTATCGCCAATGAAAAACACACGGCCGCTACCGTAGGTTGATAACAAAGCCATAACACCGGTAGTGCCGCCATTTGTTGAGCTGCTTCTCCAGAATAATCCCTGTACATTAGCATTGTTTGCCGGTGTAAGCGTAGCTGTTGAGCCATTGTAAAACGCCAGCTTTGAAGCGGTGCCTGCAGCACCATTCAGCACTTTAGTCGCATTGGCATTGGTGCCGGTGTACACATTGCTTGATGGCTTTTCGCTGATATCAACATAGTTTACTGTAAAACCGAATGGATTACTGTTGTTAATGCCGTTATTGGTCATCAGGTCATTCCAAACACGGGGCGAATCGTAACCATCGCCATCACGGTCTGATGGGTTATAGCCATTGGCATCTGTACCGGCTGTGGTGGCAGCTGTGTGGTCGGCAACCATAATTAAACCACCGCCATTAGATACAAAGTTCATGATGGCTGTTTTTTCGGTAGCGGTAAATAGCTTATTAGGTTCAACCACTACAAAAACATCATAATTGCTCAGGTCCTGTGGGTTTGATGAATCGCCATAAGTAATAGCCGCGCCATTAGGAAGCGACTCTACCAGTTCGCCTTTCTTTACCAGTTCAACAGCCCAGGCAGATATACCGCCAGTCCAGTAGGTTTCTGCTGTTGATGAGGTTATGCCGGTATATGACGGTGTTGGGTAGCGTTGTGCCTTTAACTCAACAGTGGTACCACCGGTGTAAGATGGTACATTTTCGGTACCGTCGGCATCTATCTGCCAGTCGGCGCTACCTGCATTTTCCAGGTGGCTGGCATCAAACAGAAATTTTTTACCTGTGATGACGGTGCCACCACCGCCGCCGGTAGAACCATTATCATTAATGGTAATATCGTCAATATTGATACGGCTGCTGCCTCCGCTTAGCTTACGGATCTCGATACGTACAGTGCCGGTAACCGAAAAGGTGAACGTTTGCGTTTGCAGCGTAGAAGTAGTAGTTACCGCGGAGCCTGCCTGTGTCCAGGAGCTACCGGCGTTGGTTGAGTAGAACAATCCCCAGGTACTGGCGGCATCGCCGCTGTAAGTAGCGCTTTTTACGGTAACACTGCTGATGCCTGTAGTAACATCATACAGCATGGTAATTTTACCAGTGTTGCGTATACGTGCCGACCACGAGCCGTTCTTTTGATCGGCAGCGAGGTTACCTATCAGCGCATCGTATAAATTCCACTGGTTGCCCGATAGGGTTACATTATCGCCGGACGATGAACCTGTTGGCGATACATCATAAGCTGTTTTTGGGCTGGTAGCACCCACCTCAAAGCCTTGCGTTAATGATACCGCCATTGTTTTTAACGTGCGGCCGATTGTAGCATTTGCTTCGGCAGGTTTTGCGATGGCCTGCTCCTGGTTCTTTTGGCAACCCATTGCCATAAAGCCCGCTGCTATGAAAGCTAAGGCCTTAAATGTGTTTTTGTAGTGTTGTTTCATTTGAGGGTTGGTTAATAATGCTTAATTATACGTTTAAAGTAAGTGGATATGTTTCACCTAATTACCCTAAAGTCATTAACTTATTGTTAATTTTTGATGAATAATTATTCATCGACTTAGCTAATACACCCAATTAATTTTTTTCATTACAGCCAGCGTGTTGTATCTTGGCAGGAAAAATCTTATCACATACATGAACAAAAATCTACTTTATTTAGCGTTTATCGCGTTTTATTTAACTGCTTGCAGTACTAAAAGCACTGATCCGCAACCTTCAAATCCCGTACAAGGCAAACATCAATTTCTATCATCCGTAGTAACGGAGGCTAATGGTGGAACCACTGAAATTGATTACGATTACGATAATCAAAACCGCATGATAGGCATGCATAGTAAGTCAATTAATGCTCCCTATGCTGATGTTGCCGATCATGTTTATACCTATGATAATGATGGGAATTTAATAAAGTCGAAAATTACAAGAGGAAAAGACATATCCATTTTTGACTATATTTATAAAAATGGTGTACCGGTATTAGTTAAGTACAGCCAGCCCGGCAACCCATCTCAAGGGCATACACTGGACATAAGTGTACAAAATAATCAGGTTATTGCACACACCATTACAACACCTGCTGGTGAGCATGCTACCGTTGATTTTACCTATCAGAACCAAAATAGAATTAGTGAGGTAAATAAGGCATACTCTCCAAACAATCTCTTAACTTTTACCCTAACCTTTAATGATGAATACGGTACTCATAATAGCCCCTACCTTTTTAGTGGCTCTAAATGGATATTACCGGATGTTCCATATGCCAACAAAAATGAACTTACAAGGGAAACGATTAATAATGATGGCTCTATAACCATAGATACTTATCAATACACCTATAATAATCAAAACTATCCTGTTAAAGCTAAACTAAGCAGTACTTATAGTGGAAACAATAACTCTGTTATTACTTATACCTATGTTGATGCTAAATAATGCTATGCCATCTTAAACAAAAAAGAGCCGCCCATTAAGGCAGCTCTTTTTTGTTTAATTGTGTTTGATGAATTGCAAACCGGCTAAATTTAATAATCAATCACATAGCCGTGTAACGGCCGGTCTGCTACCACCCTCACCTATCACTCGTTGGCATTCATAAACACAAAGTTGTTATCAAACATATCCAGCTTTATCTTGCTGTCCCTGTCCACTTTTCCGGCAAGGATCTGTTTAGATAGTTCGTTCAGTATTCTTTTTTGTATCACACGTTTTAACGGGCGTGCGCCAAACTGCGGGTCGTAACCCAGCTGGGCCAGCCAATCCAGTGCTTCGTCTGTCGCCTCTATGCTGATACCCATTTCGGCCAGGGTCTGTTGTACCTGCCTGAATTGTAGTTTCACTATATCGGTGATCTCGTCCCTGCTCAGCGGAGTGAACATAATGATCTCATCTATCCTGTTCAAAAACTCCGGACGAATGGTTTGCCTTAACAGGTTAAACAATTCATTCTTGGTTTTAGCGATAACGGCCTCTTTGTCGCTGGCTTCAAAATCCTGGAAATTTTCCTGAATAATGTTAGAGCCGATGTTAGAGGTCATGATAATGATGGTGTTCTTAAAGTTCACCACTCTGCCTTTGTTATCGGTTAAGTGGCCATCATCCAATACCTGCAGCAAGATATTGAACACATCCGGGTGAGCTTTTTCAATCTCATCCAGCAGCACTACACTGTAGGGTTTACGACGAACGGCTTCGGTTAATTGTCCGCCTTCATCATAACCCACATAGCCCGGAGGCGCACCAATTAATCTGGATACCGCGTGGCGTTCCTGGTACTCGCTCATATCTATACGCACCATCGAGTTTTCATCGTTAAACAGGTACTCGGCCAAAGCCTTAGCCAGTTCTGTTTTACCCACACCGGTAGTACCCAGGAATATGAATGAACCAATTGGTTTACGCTTGTCCTGTAAACCCGCACGACTGCGGCGTATGGCATCGCTTATAGCTTCAATCGCTTCCTCCTGCCCTGCTACGCGTTTGTGCAGTTCATCCTCGAGATTAAGCAGCTTCTCGCGCTCGCTTTGTACCATTTTACTTACCGGGATGCCTGTCCAGCGTGATACCACGCCTGCAATATCATCGGCAGTAACTTCCTCTTTCAGCATGCGGTTATCGTCCTGGTTTTCCTGTAGAGCAGCTTTCAGTTCTTCCACTTGTTTTTGTGCCTGTACAATGGTACCATAACGTAATTCGGCCACTTTGCCATAATCACCGGCGCGTTCTGCCTGTTCGGCTTCCAGTTTGTAATTCTCAATCTGCTCAACCTTTTGGTTAATGCCATCAACCAGGTCTTTTTCGCCCTGCCATTTGGCACGTAACGAGTCGCGCTGTGATGATAGATTGGCAATTTCTTCGCTTAGTTCAGCCACTTTGTGCTCATCTTTCTCGCGTTTAATGGCCTCACGCTCAATCTCCAACTGCATAATGCGGCGCTCCAGTTCGTCAACCGCTTCGGGTACCGAGTCCATTTCCAAACGAAGTTTAGAAGCGGCTTCGTCCATCAGGTCGATAGCTTTATCGGGCAGAAAACGGTCTGATATATAGCGCTGCGACATTTCAACAGCGGCGATAATCGCCTCGTCTTTAATACGCACCTTGTGGTGGGCTTCATAGCGTTCTTTCAAACCACGCAGGATAGAGATAGCATCGGCCGCATCCGGCTCGTCCACCATTACCTTTTGGAAACGGCGTTCAAGCGCCTTGTCTTTTTCAATATATTTCTGATACTCATTAAGCGTAGTAGCACCAATTGAGCGCAGTTCGCCGCGTGCTAAGGCTGGTTTAAGAATGTTGGCAGCATCCATAGCGCCTTCGCCACCACCGGCACCAACAAGGGTGTGTATCTCATCAATGAACAGGATGATATCGCCATCGCTTTGCACCACTTCTTTAATAACCGCTTTCAGTCGCTCTTCAAATTCGCCTTTGTATTTAGCACCTGCTACTAACGCACCCATGTCAAGCGAGTAAACGGTTTTGCTTTTCAGGCTTTCGGGTACGTCGCCTTTAATAATGCGGAAGGCTATACCTTCGGCTATGGCGGTTTTACCCACACCCGGTTCACCAACCAGTATCGGGTTGTTCTTGGTGCGGCGCGATAGTATCTGTATCACACGGCGTATCTCTTCATCACGCCCAATAACCGGGTCGAGCTTGCCGCTTTCGGCGTACTCGTTTAAGTTACGGGCATATTTGTTTAAAGCGTTATAAGTGGCTTCAGCATTCTGGTCGGTCACTTTATTGTCACCTCTGAGCGCGATGATCGCTTTTTTAAGATCAGCTTCGTTCACTCCCGCGTCTTTAAGTGCGGTAGCGGCTTTATCGCTGCCTGCCAGTATACCCAGCAGAATATGCTCTACCGATACAAATTCGTCTTTAAATTCTTTTAAATATGATTGTGCCTTTTGCAAGGCGGTGTTGGCATTTGCCGACAAATAGATGTTGCTGCCGCTCACTTTCGGGAACGACGCTATTTGCTGGTCGATGGTATCGTTGAGCCGGTTAAGGTTAACGTTTAGCTTTTTCAAAAGGTAGGTTATAACGTTTTCATCAACCAGTAACAAACCCTTTAATAAGTGCGCAGGTTCAATAGCTTGCTGTTGATTACCGGTTGCAATTTCGGAAGCCTTTTGAACAGCTTCCTGGGCTTTGATGGTAAAGTTGTTAAAATTCATAGTAATAAGATGACATCAAATCTTTTGCCACTCCCCTTAACTATCGGCAGCGCTGAAAATTTGGCATTTAAAATCGTTTTTAAAAGACATTTTGTCAAATAAAGGAAATGAATGCTATGCAAGTTTTTGTTGTAAGCCAACAAATTGATATTTTTGGTGAGCCCTAACTAAACTAACTTATCAGTATTGGAAACTCACTTTTTTGCAAAGCTTCCGCCTAAATACCGCGAGCCTTACCGCAATTACTATACTTATCAGAATTTACTGGCGGTGCGTACGGCCAGCTTTATCTTTCTTACCTTAAACATTATTATCAGGATACTGTACCACGTATTTCCTGAAAGCCTTACCAAAGCGCAAAATTTTCCGGAGTTCAACTTTATTAACTGGGTATTTATAGGTGTAACACCTTTCTTTTACCTTTTTAGCCATCTGATGGTTGGCCATATGCGTAAAACAAGGTTTGCTACATCGGGCATGGCCTTATTTGTATTTGTTTTTGCTCTGTACATTATTATGTGCGGTATGTATTCGAGCTTTATTTCCACCTCAGATCCCAGTAACAGCCTTACCTTATACCTCGTTGCGTTAAGCATCATTAGTATGCTGTTTACCTTTGAATATTATGAAACGCTGGTATTACTGGTAGGTGTTGAAATGTTGTTTAGTATGATGCTTTTACACGCACAGGCCGGCCCAACCGAAACAATACACAACCAAATGATATCAGCTATCTTGCTGGCCGGTTTTTATCTTACTTCGCGCTATTTTTTTAGTTATAAAGCCAGCTATTACGGGCAAATAGTGGAGATACGTGAGCAGAAAGCGCAGATAGAAAAAGCTAATATCTTTAAAAACCAGGTGTTGGGGACGGTAGCGCATGATCTGCGTAACCCTATAGCCGCGGTAGAGTCATTAACCATGGTGATGGCGTTGGACGATATTGACGAAGAAACGCAGGAGAACCTGAATATGATGCGCGAATCATGCGTGAAGGCCCGTACCATTATAGATGACCTGCTTACAGCGGCGCGCAGCGAGAATAATTCCAGTTCTATTGATCTACAGCGCACCGATCTCAATGGTTGCTTGCAAAGCATTGTAAATGCATGGAAGATACAACTCAATGGCAAAGAACGAGTAGTATTGATGAGTAACGTAAAAAATGCTTTCGCCCTGCTCAATCATGAGAAGTTTACCCGGGTAATTGATAACCTGGTAAGTAATGCACTTAAGTTTTCAAAAGACGGCGACCTGGTTGAGGTTCACTTGAATAAGGATAAGCGTAATTTTATTATACAGGTTAAAGACTACGGTTTGGGCATAGCACAGGAAATGCTTCCTAAAATATTTGAACGTTTCTCAGGTGCCGGTCGCACCGGTTTAAGAGGCGAAGAATCAACCGGTATTGGTTTAAGTATTGTAAGAGATATAGTGAATTCCCATAACGGTAAAATTACGGTGCAAAGTAAGGAAGGGGAAGGCAGTGTATTTACTATTACTTTGCCGGAAGCACAATAGCTTTTTATTAATGGGTCATAGTTTGCTGATGAATATCTTCCTTTTCTATCAACGATTGTCCATTAACTATGAACCACTGTTTATAAAGAACTGCTCATTAAAATTAACCAGGTAGAGCTCTTTGGTTGCCCGTGTACAGGCGGTATAAAACCATCTTAAAAAATCGGTATTCACCATTTCGTCCGTCAAATATCCCTGGTCAACAAATACGGCTTCCCATTGCCCGCCCTGTGCCTTATGGCAGGTAACGGCATAAGCAAATTTTACCTGTAAGGCATTGTAGTAAGGGTTTAGTTTAAGCTCATTATGTTTATCGCGCTTATTGGGGATGTGGTCATAATCTTTCATGGCTTCCAGATAAAAGCGCTTTTGATCGGTAGGTGGTAATGCGGGCGCTTCTGAGTACAGGGTATCCAGCAATATTTTACATTCCAGTACAGGGTCTTCGGCATAGTCTGTAAACTCCAGTTGTACATCGGCAAACCTAAAACCATACATCTCCTCAAACCGGCGCACCTTTCTTATGCGGGCAATGTCGCCGTTGGCAATAAAGCCGGTACTGCTATCCTCCTGGTCTTTTAGCCAGAAATAATTATTACGCACTACCATGAGCTGGTCGCCGCCGGTAAGTTCTTCTTCCCGGTACAATATACGCCCCCGTATTTGCCGGTTATAAAGGTTAGCGTTTTTATTGCTCCGGCAGATGATCAGCGTCTGGTCGTCACCATATTTATTATAAGCATAATTTAAACCTTCCTCCAGCATATCGCTACCCATACGGTAAATATCTTTATAGCCTTTGGTGGTTATTTTAGGGGTAATTTCTTTTTCTTGCCTTATGAGGTTTCGTATTTGCGTAGCGTTGTGCAGTATACCGGAGTCTTTTTGCTGCCTCAGTACATCTGTAAGTTCATAATAAAATACGTTTAAGCCGAACTGTCCTTTCATCAAACGCTCGTTTAAAGCGGGGCTGTCGTCGGCACCAACGGGAGGCAACTGCGCCGTATCACCCACCAGCAGTAAGCGGCAGTTTTTGGTATTGTAAACATAGTTCACCAGATCGTGCAGCAGGGTTTCGCGGTTGTTCCCGCTGATCTCGTCAGATATCATGGAGGCTTCATCCACTATGAACAGGGTGTTGGCGCTTAGGTTATCGGCTATCATAAAAGACTCGTCAACGTTCAGCGCCGATTTTTTTCGATAGATGCGCTTGTGTATGGTAAAAGCCTTCCGGCCCGAATAGCTGGTGATCACCTTGGCAGCACGGCCGGTAGGCGCTAAAAGTACCGAACGCAGGTTGTATTTTGGCAGGGCCTTTACCAGCGCACCCACTATGGTGGTTTTACCGGTACCGGCATAGCCTTTTAATATAAAGCATTCGTCGCCTTCCTCGCTCACCAAAAATTGGTGCAGCTTTAAAAATAGCTCCAGTTGCTGGGCGTTTGGCTCATGCGGAAAGCTTTTACTGATGTATTCTGTACCGTGCACATCACAAAAATGCTGAATAGTATGTTAACATACGTAATTCAGAAAAAATATTACTTTTGCTTAAACTGCATGAGCGAGAATAAAACCCACTACACCAGCGACGATTTTAGCCTGAGCCGGGCCAACACGTACTCCCTGCTCCTACAGGCCGACGTAAACCATTTTGATTACGCCGTTTTACAGGATAAGCAGCTATTACACTGGGGAACCGGTTTTTCCACAGATGAGTTGCGTGACCCCAGTGATTTGCGGGACATACTCACCGCCAATTATAAAAAGGTATTGATCGGCCTAAAGGCTGATGCGTTAACATTGCTCCCTGCCGCGCTGTATGAACAGGCCCATATTGCTGACGCCGCCCGCCTGCTTGATGTAAAAGACAACGAAAAAGTACTGGTGGAACCACTTGATGAAGTAAACTATAATATTTATAAGGTTGATGAAGCTTTGCTTTACGCGGTAAAGGACCTTGATAACCGGCAAATAACCCATGCCGATATGGGTTGGATAAAAGCAGTGTCTGCGAATTATCCTACCAATACATCATTGTATGTACACGTTGGTTATGAGTGTGTTTCTGTACTTAACTATCACTACAGCAAACTGCGCTTTTACAATTGCTTCAGCTTTAAAAACCACGAAGAACTGGCCTATTTCTGCGCGCTGGTATGCAAAGAGATAGACCTGGAGCCTTCAAAAGCAAGGTTGTACATCAGCGGAGATATGAATACCACTGATGGTTACTTTACCTATCTCAAAGCTTTTTTTGGCGAGGTTAATTTAAATTCCGCAAGCGTTATTAATTTGCCGGCTACTGTTGCCGCTCATCAGATATTAAGCCTTGCAGCATTATCATTATGCGCATCATAGGAGGAAAACTAAAAGGATTAAGGCTTAACCCGCCTAACAATTTACCTGTACGCCCAACTACTGATCTGGCTAAAGAGGCCTTGTTTAACATCCTGCAAAATCAGATAGAATTTGAAGGACTGTCCGTTTTAGATATTTTTAGCGGCACGGGTAACATTTCTATGGAGTTTGCTTCGCGTTATGCGGAAAAGGTAACCGCTGTAGACCGCAGCATACATTGTGTAAATTATTTAAAAGACGTTTCGCGCCAGCATGGCCTAACGCAGATACAAACCTATAAAGCCGATGTATTTAAGTACCTGGCTATGGAAACCGAGCAATACGACCTGGTATTCGCAGACCCTCCATATGACCTCAATAAAATTCCGGAGATACCTAAAGTAGTTTTCGACAGGGCGCTGCTAAAGCCTGATGGATTGCTGATTGTAGAACACCAAAGCCTGCAAAATTTAAGTAACCACCCGGCGTTTGTTGAGCAGCGTAAATACGGGCACTCTTCTTTTTCGTTTTTTAAGCATTAGGCAGATGAGTAATGAGCATGTTAAAAATCTGGAACTTACCGTTCTCTCAGACAATTGGTATACACCTTGCGTAAAGCTACCTACGAACTGTTGGGCCGCGATGGTAAATGGCAGGCGCAGCAGCGCGAGGCTTATGACCGTGGCAACGGCGCTGTAATATTACTTTACAACAAAGCGGAAAGCAAAGTTATATTGACCCGCCAATTCCGGCTGCCCACCTACTTAAACGGCAATGCCGATGGCTACATGATTGAGGCATACGCCGGCTTACTGGATAAAGATAACCCCGAGGACTGCATACGTAAAGAAACCGAGGAGGAAACCGGCTACAAAATAACCGAGGTACAAAAGGTGTTTGAGGCCTACATGTCGCCCGGTTCGGTTACACAAATACTGTATTTCTTTGTGGCCGAGTACAATAAAAGCCAAAAAGTAAGCGACGGCGGTGGCCTCGAAGAAGAAACGGAGCATATTGAAGTGCTGGAACTGCCGTTTGGCCAGGCGCTTGATATGATTAAGACCGGCGAAATAAAAGATGCCAAAACTATTATGCTGTTGCAATACGCGCAGTTAAACGGTTTAGCATAACGTTCTGTTATATCGAATGATAGTGAGAAATCTTATACGCTGTATTTTTGGCAATAATACCGCTCATAAAAGATTTATCGTCGCGCTTTACACTGCTTCAGCCTTTCTGCCCGCCCGCAATGAACAATTATCATTGAAAATTCTTTTCTAACGATTATTCCCTACTTTTGATAAGCAAAAGCTCAAATATGAAAATAGCCCTTTTTCCCGGCTCGTTTGATCCTGTTACCAAAGCGCATGTTGATATTGTAAAGCGCTCGGTAAACTTGTTTGATAAACTGTATATCGGTATTGGTGTTAATAGCAGCAAACAGGGGCTTTTGTCGGTAAGCAAGCGTGAAGAAATGCTGAGGGCTGTTTTTTCATATGATGAGCGTATACATGTAATAGCCTATGAGGGCCTTACGGTTGATTTTTGCCGGAGCATTGGGGCCGATTACATGATACGGGGTATACGTACCGTAAGCGATTTTGAGTACGAAAAGGCCATAGCGCAAATGAACCACGCGCTTGAGCCCGAAATTGAAAGCATATTTATAGTGAGTAAACCGGGATATTCATCCATCAGTTCCAGCATCGTACGCGAAATTATCCGGTATAATGGCGATGTAGGCCAGTTTATTCCTAAAGAGGCTATTCCATTTCTGTAATTAGTTTTTCCTTTTTTAGCACATCCAGAATTGATGGGAAAGTATTGCCTGCAATTGCGGGCACTTCCTTATCGGCAAACCAGCGTACGTCGGTGATTCCTTCTTCTAACTGGGGTATAAGTTTAGCCTTACCTTTATAACGCATTTTAAACCAGTGTGTCTTTTTAAGCACTACTTCGCCCCTATAAATATAGGTGTGGTAGGTTTTGCATATTTTTTCTTCAATACGGCTTACTTTAATACCACACTCTTCCTCTACCTCGCGTACAGCGGCTACCCTGTTCTTTTCTTTCTTTTCAATTTTACCTTTAGGCAGGTCCCACTTATCGTTGCGGTAAATAAAAAGATGCTTTCCGTCCTTATTGGTCACCAAACCGCCGGCTGCTTCAATCAGAAAATTATTCCTGATGATCCTTTTCAAAAAAGCACGGGTATCATTACACAGTACGTAAAAAAACCTGTTGTTTTGTTTAAGCGCCCAGTGGTAAACTATTTTTAAATCAAAATGCTCTGCATCAATAGGTTGGTAATCCAGGCCATCTTTAGGCACTTTTGGGGTTAATAAAACCACTTTTTCGTTGATATAAATTCTGTATTTTTGAGCCATGTTTACCAATAGTGAGACCGAACAGCAGGTCGCTGAATTTTTGCTGCAAATTAAAGCAATAAAATTGCAACCTACTAATCCTTTTACATGGGCTTCGGGCTGGAAATCACCCATCTATTGTGATAACCGTGTAACCCTGTCTTATCCTACCATCCGTACCTACATCAGGCAAAAGCTTACATCGGCCATACAGGAAATGTTTGGTTCTGTGGGCTGCATAGCAGGCGTAGCCACAGCGGGCATACCGCAGGGCGCGCTGGTTGCCCAGGAGCTTGGCTTACCCTTTATTTACGTACGTGCCAAAGCCAAAGAGCACGGCCGCGGTAACCTCATAGAGGGCGAAATTAACCCGGGGCAGCGTGTAGTAGTAATTGAAGACCTTATTTCTACCGGGAAAAGCAGCTTGCAGGCGGTTGATGCTTTGCGTGAGGCCGGTTATACCGTTGCAGGCCTTGCAGCCATTTTTAGCTACGGTTTTAACGTAGCTGATGAAAACTTTAAGAATGCTAAATGCCCTTACTTCACCCTGTCAAACTACAACGCTTTAATTAAATACGCCGAAGAGAAGCAGTTTATATCATCCGCCGATGTAGATATGTTGAGAAAATGGCGCGAAGAACCTTCCATCTGGGGGCAATAATCTAAAATACAGTATGAGCATTTTTGAAAGTGAAGTAGTGATCAACCAACCGGCTGGCGTTGTTTACGCGTTTTTAACTGATATGAATAACCACAGGCAGTTAATGCCTGAAGGTATTACCGATTGGGAATCAACTACAGATACGGCAAGCTTTAACGTGCAGAACATTACCCGTCTTTTACTTAAAATAGATCAAAAGATCCCCAACAAATCAATTTCTGTTATACCTGCTGAAAAGCCGCCATTTGATATGGAACTGAAATGGGAAATAACACAGAGTGATGACGACACTACAAAGGCAAAATTTACCATTGCTGCAGAACTGAATATGCTGATGAAGATAGCCGCCAGCGGGCCTTTGAATAAACTGGTGCAAGCAGAAACGGCTAACTTAGTGCTTGCACTAAGTTAGCCGTAGCATTAAATTTCGCTTTTGCTGCCGTTTTTAATATGGTTGGCTGCTACCAACGCATTTACGATGAACAGACTGGTTACTACAATAGCCATAGTTTAATTAGGGATTTTTAGGGGGTTAACTATTTGTACGGAAAAACCTGTTCAATTGTTATTCCGTTTTTATAAATATAGCGTTTTTTTGTTGTTTGCAAGTATTTTGTGAAAATTTTATTTCGTTAAAGTTATCTTTTGAGGAATAGCCTCTACATGTATGTGCAACTAAGTGTAGATAAACATCCCTGAAAGCAATATCCGGCTTCAAATACCCCTCCCCGCTTCTTATCCTTAACAATTTACCGTACCTTTGCCGCAAAATAGAACGCAGAATGATTACGGTATCAAACTTATCTCTCCGTTACGGTAAACGCACCCTTTTTGAAGATGTAAACCTGAAGTTTACACAGGGAAACTGCTACGGTATTATTGGCGCCAATGGTGCCGGTAAATCAACCTTTCTTAAAATATTATCAGGCGAGGTTGATCCTACCAGCGGTTCGGTAAGCTTTACCCCGGGCGAGCGTATGGCTGTTTTAAGCCAGAACCACTACGCTTTTGACGAATATAGCGTTATTGAAACCGTAATGATGGGGCATAAGGAAATGTATGCCGTTATGAAGGAAAAAGACGCTATTTATCTGAAAGAAGATTTTACCGATGCCGACGGCGAGCGTGCCGGTGAGCTGGAAAACCTCTTCGCGGAGATGGATGGCTGGAATGCCGAAAGTAATGCCGCTACTTTGCTTAGTAACCTGGGCATTAAGGAGGGGTTTCATTATAAACTGGTAAAAGACCTCGACAATACCCAAAAAGTACGCGTATTGCTGGCACAGGCGCTTTTCGGCAAACCGGATATTCTGATACTGGATGAGCCTACCAACGATTTGGATATACACACCATTAGCTGGCTGGAAGATTTCCTGGCATCATACGAAGCCATTGTACTGGTGGTATCGCACGACAGGCACTTCCTGGATACCGTGTGTACGCATGTGGTAGATATTGATTTTGGCAAGATGACCATTTATACCGGTAACTACACGTTCTGGTACGAATCGAGCCAGTTGGCCCTTAAACAACGTGCCGAACAAAATAAGAAGGCCGAGGATAAGGTTAAGGAGTTGCAGGAGTTTATCCGTCGCTTTAGCGCCAACGCCTCAAAATCAAAACAGGCTACCAGCCGTAAAAAAGCGCTGGATAAAATTAATCTTGACGAGATACAGCCATCGAACCGTAAGTATCCGGGTATTATATTTAATAACCAGGGCCGCGAAATTGGCGACCAGGTACTACAGACCGAAAACCTGGGTAAAACCCTTAATGGCGAAGTATTATTTGCCAACGTGAACTTTATGGCCAGCAAAGGCGATAAGATAGCCGTACTATCGCAAAACAGTTTGGCTACTACCGCCTTTTACGATATTTTAACCGGAAGAGATAAAGATTACAGCGGTACTTTTAAATGGGGCGTTACCGTTAACCTGGCCGACATACCTATTGATGGCGCCGAATATTTCAAAGGAAAGGATGAGAACCTGATAGACTGGCTGCGTGAATATTCACCAGGCGAAAAGGACGATCAGTTTATTCGTGGTTTCCTTGGCCGTATGCTTTTCAGCGGCGAGGAAGTGTTAAAGAAAGCCAATGTATTATCAGGTGGCGAAAAAATGCGCTGCATGTTTAGCCGCATGATGCTGCAAAGCGCCAATATGCTGCTTTTTGATGAGCCTACCAACCACCTCGATCTGGAATCAATTACGGCACTGAACAACGGTATGCGCGATTTTAGGGGTAATATTATCTTCACCTCGCGTGACCATGAACTGGTACAAACCGTAGCCAACCGTATCATTGAGATTACTCCGGGTGGTGTTATTGATAAGCTAATGAGCTACGATGAATACATCAACAGCGAAGCTGTACAAAAACAACGCGAAGAGATGTACGCTACGGCCTAAAAATACCTACTTGTATAAAAAGCCCGTGTAATAAGTATTATACGGGCTTTTTTAGTTCAAGAATATTTATCAACAGGCCTTTTTATTTCTTTAGTAATGAATAATTTAGCCGGATATAACCTTATTAAATACCTATGAATATTATCACGGTTTTCGGCACCATAATATTAGGCTTTGCTTTATTGCTTATAGCTGGCGTAGTGTTTTTCAGTTTTCTTAAATATATTAAAAGAAAGTACTACCCTGCCTGGAAATTCCCTGATTATATCAGCGTGGGTTACGCCGAATATTTATACCATAAGTATATCCGTAAAGATCTGCCAAGATAAAAAGCTGTAATATTTTTTCTGTAGTTAGGTTAAGCAATTGTATATTTGCAGCCCGCTTTACTGATTGAAGCGTTATCAAACTACAACGACTCCGTAGCTCAGCTGGTAGAGCAAATGACTCTTAATCATTGGGTCGAGAGTTCGAATCTCTCCGGGGTCACCTCTTAAATAAAAAGTCCTGAGCCAAAAGTTCAGGACTTTTTTGTTTCACCAACCTTTCTTACGTATTTATGGGTTTAACTGTATGTAAAACTTTGCTTTAAGTTTGATCTGCTCGTTCCCCTGGCCAATAAATGCTATAATCGGCTTGTTTGACATTAAAAGAGCTTATTTGGGAACTTTTGGACCTTTCATTTATTCTTATTTTGTTTAAAATTGTCCATCCTTTATTAATTGTATGGAAAACAATTTTAACTCGTCAAAATTAGCCGCTCCATCCTTCAGTCCCGAGTGCAATATATGTGGGAACCAACTATACAGAATACGCCGATCGGTTTTCATGAAGCTCTTTTTCCCTTCTGTAAAAAAATACTATTGCTACAGGTGCTTGCGCCCAAGATACATAAGGCATCCGGGGAGATTTAATATCTCCAAAACACCCGCTGGTTTAAACAATGGTAATAATACAGTATAACTGCACCTGTGTTGAAAATTAATTATAATGACCTTGTTAACCAGATGGCGGGACGTTAATTTAAAACGAGTTGTGCCTCTTACCTACCTACGTTATTATGGAAGGCATAGTACGGTACCTGGCCTGGTCACTAAAGGGCATTTTTACTTAAATGAGGAATACGTATCATCCGAAATATTTTATGAAAAGATAGAAGATGGATTTTGGATGATCGCGTTAGAAATTAAAGCTAAACAAAATACCCGTTATCACTTTATGCCGAAGAACAAAGCCCAATTATACTCGGTAAACTTTATTTCGGGGTCAAAAAAGATAGGGTATAAAAATGGAAAAGATATTAACTGGGCTGATAACCAGGTCGTTTTTTTTGATCCTAATGCTTCTTATGAGATTTACCTTAAAGCAGGTACCGTGGTAAAATGTTGCCGTCTTATTTATACCGATGTTTTTATTAAGTCACTAACGGGAAAAAGTGAAAATATTACTTCTACAAAAGATATTTCATTAAATGAGGCGAGAGCGACGGCAAAAGCAGAGCTTTTTCTGCAAAACCGCCTTTTTAATATTTTACGTTATGAGCGTGGTATGTATCATTATCGCGCCTCACTTTTTAGCACAGTATATGGGCTTACCACATTTTTTTTACGAGGCTCACTGGTTGAAGAAGATGTTATGAGTAACGATCATAAAAATAATGGCAATTATGCTATGTTAAAAGCAGCTAAGATACTTGAAGCTCATTTTTCGGAGAGTTTTCCGGGGATATATAAACTGGCATCAGACTGTAATATATCGGTATCTAAGCTAAAAAGAGATTTTAAGGAAACCTATGGTATAACACCGCTGAATTATTTTCGTAACATACAAATTAATTATGCAATGGCCTCATACAGAGGGCGCGAAAAAACAGTTAAGGAAATAGCTTCAGATCTGGGATTCAAAAAAAGCAGTACATTCTCTGCATGGTATAAAAAAATAAATAATCACCAGCTTGGCATTGTTAATGAATTTCAAGGGAGCAAATAATTTAATAACCGTTGCCATTATTGATGACGATGCGTTTTACAGCAAAATAATAACTATGCAGTTACAACGCGCAGGTATGAAAATTATGCTCACCGCGGATAATGGTTTATTGGGGATAACTCAATTAAAAGCCATGTCAACCCATCCCCAAATTGTTATTGTTGATATTGAAATGCCGGTAATGAACGGTTTTGAAGTTGTAAGATATTTGAAACAGGCATGGCCTTATTTGCAGATAATTGCACATTCTTCATTAACAAGTGACGATGTGCATAAACAAATTATTAAAGATGGTGCTGATACATTTGTTCAAAAGCAGCCAAATGCCACTAAGCTAATTGATACCATAAAAACCCTATCAAGTAAGTGTGGCCGTTTGCTATAATAAAGATTGCCAGGCTCTATCCTATTAGCTTATGCCAGCCTTAAATAATATGATGACCAGTAAGGAAGTGGTTGCAAAGAATGCCTGGATTAATCCGCTTATGAATGCTTGTGATATTTATTAAATATGACCTATCACAAAACACTATTAAGATAAGTATGTATAATGCGTAAACAATATGAGTATGTGGTGGATATATGCATTGCTTTCCGCACTGTTCGCGGCATTAACGGCCATCTTTGCCAAGATTGGTATTAAAGGCGTTGATTCTGACCTGGCTACGGCTTTACGCACAGTAGTGATTTTGGTAGTTGCCTGGGGAATAGCCATTTTCAGGGGGAGCACATCTTCCTTACCCGGCTTAACGCGGCACAATTTGCTTTTTATTGGGCTTTCGGGCATTGCTACCGGGCTTTCGTGGATATTTTATTTTAAGGCATTGCAGATCGGACAGGTATCAAAGGTTGCCCCGGTTGATAAATTAAGCGTGGCGCTCGCTATTATATTTTCGGTATTGTTTCTTGGTGAGTCGCTTACCTTAAAAACGGCGCTTGGGGCTATGCTGATCATATGCGGCTCCATCGTACTCATATTTTAATTAAAATTCTTAAAGGTTTAGTCTGTCGTATTCTCCCCTATAGTTTGTCCGAAATGGCTATCGTCATCAACTTGTTAATGCTGCACATTTGTATTGAATAACTAATTGGCAATTATTACGCATAACGATATGAGAAAGATCATTATTTCGGCATTTGTAACATTGGATGGCATAATGCAGGCACCGGGCGGCCCTGATGAAGACCGCGAAGGCGGCTTTGCTTATGGCGGCTGGTCGGCGCCGTATAGCGATGAGATATCTGGCGAAGCGATGCAAAAACAAATGCAACCCGCCGATTTACTTTTGGGCCGAAAAACCTTTGATATTTTTGAAAGCTATTGGCCGCAGCATACCGATCACTGGCCGGGCATCAATGAGGTTACTAAATATGTATTATCAACCACCAGGGAAAGTTCTGACTGGAAAAATACCATGTTTATCAATACAGTAGAAGATATCCTTAAAATTAAGGAAACTGAAGGTGGCCATATCGTAGTGTGGGGAAGCAGCCAACTTGTGCATTTATTATTAAAACATAACCTGGCCGACGAGTTATGGCTAAAAATATACCCTGTAGTATTAGGTAAAGGTAAAAAACTGTTCAACGATGAAATATCTGCTTCCGCGTTCACATTAGCCGAAAGCACGGTAACACCAGGAGGAGTAATATTTGCTAATTACATTCGTGCAGGCGAGGTTAAAACAGGTACAATAGGCGCATAAAGCAATTAGCCGTACGCCCGTTTTAAAGCAAATTGACGTACGGCTATTGGTTGATCATTAGTCTGCACATTTTATTGCCTAAGGTCACTTTTCCACGCTTTGTCCGCTTATGTAAAATAAGTAGTTTGTTTAGAGAACACGCCCAAACAAGTATCTCGCACTCCTCTGTCAGACACGTACTCTTCAAATAATTTCTGAATACCGAATTCACGTAAATTACCCTATTTCTTAAAAGTCTTTGTTAAAAACTATTGGTTATATATTAATAGTACTAAGAAATATTGTTGAAAATTACAGTTCTTTTTAAACATAATAGTTGTATAATTATACGTTTGTAATTTTTAGTAAATTTTAGCTATTCTCATTTACCTATGTATAATAATTCAGGCATTAACAAAGTATTTTTACTGGGGCATATAGAAAGCAGCCCACGTTTACACAAAACCGCCAAAGCAGAAAATATCTGCTTCACGTTGAAAACGGTGGAACGGATACAAAAGAACTCGGAACCGGTTGAACACGTAGAGCTACATAATTTAATAGTGGATAAAGATCTGGCTGATATTCAAAATATCGAAATTAAGAAAAATGATCTGCTGCACATAGTAGGTAAGATACAAACCAAAATGTGGGTGGATGAAGAGAATATTAAACGTTATAAAACTGAAATTGTGGTTACCCAGCTAACACCTGTAGTAAACCAGGTTATAGAAACGTATTGAAAGAAATTTTAGAGCTAAAAAAAAAGGACAGCTATCTTATTATCAGATAGCTGTCCTTTTTTGATTATGTGTATATTAAGCGGTAAGTTGCCTGTCAGCCTTATCTGCTTTATTTGGCGTTAATTGTATAATTTGTGTATCCTCTATGGTACCAAGCGTCATCTGCTCAAACATATCTCTTGATTTACGAATTTCATTTTCAAGTCTTTGCAGCCCAAACTGGAGTGTATTGTAATTAGATTTAAACTCGGACAAAGCTTCGTTTAATTTACTGCTTTGTTCTCTCAGGCTGTTTAAATGCTCTTTAAAATGATCCGCTCTCACAATTGTTATATTTTGTATTGAAAAAAAGCAAATTTTATACCACTTTTGGTAGTGATGAACCCTATGTTATGAAAAAGTTATTTTTTGTAGTTAAATTATTTATGTTATCCGCTTTGGGCGCCCAGGCGCAGGATTGGCCAAACCTTGCCAAATACCAGGCAGACAATACCCGCTTAATGGCCGAATACAATCCCGGTAACCGCGTGGTGTTTATGGGAAACTCTATTACCGAATTCTGGAAAACCAAACACCCGGTTTTTTTTGAAAATAATACTAATTACATTGACAGGGGCATTAGCGGGCAAACTACGCCGCAAATGCTTTTACGTTTCAGGCAGGATGTTATCAACCTTAAACCTGCTGTTGTAACTATATTAGCGGGTACCAATGATATTGCCGGCAATACCGGCCCGGCCACGCTGGAACAGATCTACGGGAATATTATATCAATGGCGCAGTTGGCGCAGGTTTACCATATAAAAGTGATACTAAGTTCGATATTGCCGGTGTATGACTACCCCTGGAAAAAGGGTATTGAACCCGCCGGAAAAATTGTAGCGCTGAACAATATGCTCAAAACCTTCGCTGCTAAAAACAACATGTACTATGTTGATTATCATTCCCTGATGAAGGACGACAGAGATGGCATGCAGGCCGCGCTTGCCGAGGACGGAGTGCATCCCAATGTCGCGGGTTATACCATCATGGAAAACGCTTTGCAGCCAATTATAAAAAAGGCCCTGGCCCAACCCGCCAACCATATTAATAATAAAAAACATGGCCGATAAGGCAAACCCTATTTATAATTTACATTTTGCCCTTGTTTGCTTAAGCTCTTTCCTGTTTTCCTGCAGCTTTAACATGCTTATTCCTGAGCTGCCTGGCTATCTTTCCAGCCTGGGCGGTGCCGAGCATAAAGGCCTCATCATTGCTTTGTTTACCTTAACCGCGGGTATCTCCCGCCCTTTTAGCGGGCGACTTACTGATACGCTGGGCCGTGTGCCGGTAATGGCCGTAGGTTCAATAGTTTGCTTTATTTGCGGCTTTTTATACCCCATATTAAGTACAGTAGCCGGTTTTTTATTCCTGCGTCTGTTGCATGGTTTTTCCACTGGTTTTAAGCCTACGGCCACAGCAGCCTACGTAGCCGATATTGTACCAAGGGAGCGCTGGGGCGAAGCGCTGGGCTTGCATGGTCTGTGCTTTAGTACCGGGCTGGCCATCGGGCCTGCAATTGGCAGTAACATAAGGCTCGGGTTTTCGCTTAACGCTTTGTTTTATACGTCTTCGTTATTCGCGCTTATGTCAATCGCCATTCTCATGAATATGAAAGAAACGCTTAAGCATAAAAAGGTGTTTAGTATGGCTTCCTTAAAAATATCCCGTAAGGATATCATAGCTGTGGAAGTATTGCCCGCTGCGGTGGTAACGCTGTTAGCGTATGTAGCTTATGGGGCTATCCTTACTGTAATACCTGATTGGAGCCAGCATCTCGGTATTGTGAATAAAGGGTTGTTCTTTATGGTGTTTACTGTGGCATCATTAGTTATCCGTTTTATCGCCGGCAGGGTGTCAGACAGGTACGGCCGTATAGCGGTCATTAACGCCGGGCTGGTTTTGCTCATTTTAGCCTTGTTTGTTATTGGCTTTTCTAAAACTATTACCGGCTTCATGGCAGGTGGCGTTATTTACGGTGTAGCGACAGGTATCCTCTCCCCTGCTCTCAATGCATGGACGGTTGATATGAGCCATCCAGACCACCGCGGTAAGGCAATGGCTACCATGTATATTTCATTGGAAGCAGGTATTGGCCTTGGCGCGCTTATTTCGGGCTGGTTATACCAGGATGTGATCAGTAAGGTGCCGTTTATTATGTATGCCAGCGGCGTAGTAGCTGTACTTGCTTTTATTTACATGCTATTAAGGCAAAAAATACCCTCAAAGCATAAGAACGATCTGCTCCTGGAAAGCGACATCTAAGTCGCATATCATACGGTTAAAGTAACTTCCTTTCGCTGGTTTTACCGAAACGGTAACCCAAGCTAACCTCATGTACCACCGCGTTAAAACCGCCGAGGTTATTTGATGAAGTGCCAAACTGGTAGGCATATCCAATTTTGTAGTTATCGCCAATAATAGAGATAATACCTGAACCACGCTTATTGGTTCGATAGTTAGCCCCCAGCCCTATTTGCTCTTTCAGATAAAACGTGCCTGTTATGTCTGCCAGGATATCCGAACCTTTTACGTAAGATACCAATGTAGATGGTTTAAACTTTACATCGTCACTCAGTGTAGCCAGGTAAGCACCTGTAAAATAGTAATGGTTTTTGAGGTAATTGGCCTGTTGTACCGATGCCGTACCTAAACTGCGTATGGTAAGTTCGGGTAAAGAGAAGCCAAGGTAATACTTACTGCTGTAGAACATGATACCGAACCCCAGGTTGGGCGATGTTTCACGCAAATCGTCCCTGAATTGCGGGTCATAGGCATCGAGCGATGAGTAATTAGCATTGTAATTCCTGATACCCGCGTTAAGTGACACTGCGAGGTAATCATTAGCCGAAAGCTGAATGCTCTTTGCGAAGAACGCGTTTACTTCTAACTGCTTTTCAATAGCCACCTGGTCGTTCAGTACAAATATACCGGCCGAGCTCCCTATCGATTCAATGGGTAAACTGCCGCTGAACATCAAGCTGGTAGGTGCACCGTCGATACCAACAAATTGCTTTTTGCCCATCAGGTTGATGGAGCCCGCCTTATCCACTAAAGAGTAAGCCGGATTAACCGGTATCAGATTATCGGCATACTGGCTATAGCTGAATATTTGCTGTTGCTGAGCTAAAAGCCTGCCACCGCATGGCAGCAGGCTTATGAATATGATGAGTTGAAATACCTTCTTCACTTTATCTTTCTGTGGTTTAATATTTAAGTACCAGGTAACCGGTTTTGCGCTTGGTTTCATTCCCGGTGGTGTATTCCAGCGCGTAATAATAAGTGCCGGATCTAAGCATGGAGCCGCCGCGGTCATGGCCGTCAAACACATTGCCGTTTTTGCCATAGTTTTTGGTTTCATAAACCAGGTTACCCGCCGCGTTCATGATAGACAACTTGCTGCCCGAAACATCAGACAGTCCTTCAATGGTGAGAAAATCATTTGAGCCATCGCCATTAGGTGATACGGCCGGGTGTACCACCACATCAGCAGGTGCAAAAGATGCAGCGGTTTTAGGGGCCAGCATTCTTATTTCCTGTCGCGTAGCCATAATGGTGTTTGGCGTTTTGTTAACAGTTATGGTAAAGGTGCGTGTGGTAACCCCGTCTTCTGCTGTAACTACTATGGATAATAAAGTACTGGTCGCGTTCAATGTGATCGGTGCCGATGATACGCCGTTTGCAGTGGCTATTCCATTGATGGTTACAGAAGCATTACTGTCAGACGGTATGGCCACTACCTGCACACTGGATTGTGCAGATGCTGCCGTTGTGCTGTAGTTACCCGCGGAAACAAGGGTTAACGTGCCTGTTGGGTTTACCGCGAAACTGGACAGGTTTGCGTTGCTTGAGCCGTTTTTGTTAACGGTAATGGTGTAGGTGCGCTTAGTGATGCCATCCTGTGCAGTAGAAATAATATTTAATACGGTACTGCTGCCGGTTAAGGCTATCGGATCAGATATCACACCGCTATTTGCCGGGTTGCCATTAATTTGTATAGTGGCGTTGGCATCCTCGGTTTTAGCTTTAAGCTGAACGCTGTTCAGATTTGAGCTAACCGAAGCTGAATAATTGCCGGGAGATGTTTGTGTGAGCGTTACTCCGGGCACCAGCACCAGATCGCTTATATTGGCGTTGCTGGATCCCCGCTTATTTACGGTGATGTTATAAGTATGGGCGGTTGAACCATCTTCAGCAGTTACTTCAATAGCTATATAGGCGCTGTTGTTAACAAAGCCCAGGGCGTTCGATAAAGCCCCGCTCGATATTGGTGTGCCGTTGATTTTCAGGCTCCCGTTAGTGTCGGTAAGGGTAGCTGCTATTTTAATGCTATCTACATTATTTGCAACCGATGAAGTGTAGTTAGTAACAAAAGAACTGTTAGAACTAAGCGTGAGTATAGATGCCGGCGTTAATGATATATTAGCTAACGACGTGATATTTGAGCCCGTCTTAATTACCGTAATGGTAAAGTTTCTGGTTGTTACACCATCTTCGGCGGTAGTTACAATGTTAATTAAGGTTGCGTAGCCGTTTAGCGGTATATCATTTGATGATGAGCCGTTTGCCACCACCATACCATTAACTTTAACGGTGGCGCTTGGAGATACAGGTAAGGCAGTAACTTTTATACTATTAACCAACGTACTTACGTTAGCCTGGTAATTACCGGCTGATGTTTTTAACAGCACCGCGGCCGGGGTAATATTCAGGCTTGCAATATTTGCATCGCTTGAACCTGTTTTATTTACTGTTACGCTGTAATTACGGGTGGTAATGCCATCTTCGGCGGTTGAAACAATATTTAGCACTGTACTTACACCTGTTAAGGTTATAGGGTCTGAAATTGTACCGCTGGTAACCGCCATGCCATTAACTTTTAGCGATGCATTTGCATCAGCAGCAGTAAGCGTAAGTTTTACGCTGCTGGTACTGCTGCTTACAGATGTATTGTAGTTGTCCTTACTGATCAGGCTAAGCGCCGAAGATGGAGTTAGCTTGATATCTGTCACCTCAGCGTTACTTGAGCCGGTTTTGTTAACGGTGATCTGGTAGGTGCGTTTGGCTGTTCCATTTTGTGCCGTTGTAACAATCGTTATTAAGGTACTGTTACTGCTAAGCGCGATGGGATCTGATAATATGCCATTTGCCAGGCTCACACCGTTTACTTTTATACTTGCGTTAGGGTCAGCGGTATTTAAGGTAAGTTTAATGCTGCTGGTTGATGATGAAACAGAAGTTACATAGCTGCCCGGTATGGTTTGCGTTAAAATAGATGATGGTGTTACCACAATACTGGCCAGGTTACTGTTAGCTGATGGCTCCGGCCTGGTTGTACTTATGGTATATGTTTGTGTGGCGCCACTTTCAGCAGTAACCACTATGGTTGATGTGTTTAAGCCATAGTTTAAAGGCAAGCTAATGGGGTTACCGCTGGTAACACCGGTGCCGTTTACCGTAATTAAACTTGTTGCGGCATTAGCGGTAGGTGTAATGTTTATGGATGTTTTTGTAATTGCTACGGTTTGAGTGTAAGCGGTAACCGACGGACTGAATGCTGGCGAAAGTGAACCACCGTCAGTTGTCAGGTTAGATAAGGTAGCGTCGGTTGATTGCGCGCGGTTAATGGTAATTGTATAATCCTTCGTATCGCCATTGGCAGCGGTAGCCCTGATGGTAACGATATTATCACCACCGATAAGGGTAATATTTTTGATAACGTTACTGGCTATTGGCTGGTTGTTAATGGTTAAACTGGCCGTAGTATCCGCTGCACTCGCGCTGATATCTACAGAGCTCGTAATACCGGCTACCGAAGCGGTATAGCTGGTTACCGCAGGGTTAAATAATGGCACCAGGTTGGTTTGGTTAATCACCAAAGTGGCGAGGTTGTTGTTTGAAGAAAGCGCCCTGTTAACGGTAATGGTATAAGTTTGCTGGTATGCCCTGTCCTGCGCATAAACAACAACGTTGAAAATGTTGGCGCCCGGTTGTAAAGCAGTACCATATACACCCTGGTAAGGGGTATTATTGATAGTTACAATGGCGTTTGCTGAAGCTGTTTGCGGAACAATTTTGATATAATTGGTCTGGTAAGGTACAGCAACGCTGTAGTTATGTGTTTGCGCGTTATAAGATGAAGGTACTGGTGTTTCACCATCATAGAAATTTACTGATGACAGGTTGGCGTTCTTATCAAGCGGCGCTTTAACATTAATGTTATAAACCTTGGTTGTGGTGCCATCCTGGGCAGTTACTTGTACAGGTATCATGTTATCACCCGGGTAAATAGCTACTGTAGACAATGTTCCTGATGTAGCAGGTATATAATTTACCTGTACCGAGGCCCTTGTATCGCTCAGCGTTGGGGTGATATTTATCTGGTTTACACCATCGGCAACAGATACCGTGTAATTGGTACTATCCTGGTTAAACGCAGGGGTTAGTGTACCCACATCGGTACTGATAGATGCAAGGTTGGCATTATTGGGTGGTGGATTAATAGTTAACGTCCCATTGGTATAATTAAAGGTATAGTTAGGGTCAACAGCGTTACCTATAAATATTTCATACGTGCCAACAGGTGAGCTGTCTGTGGCGTTGGTGCTTATAGATACAGGCGTGCTGAACACAGCCTCGGTGTCGCCATTTTTAAAGCCCGATATCTGGTAGGTAAGCGGCGGGTTAGGATGGTTAAACGTTTTTGATTTATTATCAGCATTAACATTCAAAGTTGCCGGGGTTATTTGCAGCACGTTTGCGTGTATGATAAAGTTGTAATTATTCTGGTCAACGGTATAAGAATCATTGGCAATGGCCAGTGTTCCCTTACTGATGTTATAAAAGCCAACGCTTTCTCCAGCGTTACGGGCCGGACTGCCAACTATTTTATCGCCGGTAAATAAAAGCGGCGTATTCAGATGGTATACAAAGGCAGGGTCCGCGTCACCGTAAACCTTGGTCGCCATATCAATCGTGATATCAATATCCTTTTTAACTATCGTAAGGCTATTGCCTGTATAGCTGATGTTATAGTTGGGGTTGTTGGTATTGTTAAGTGTACCCTGGTTAATGGGGTAATTGCCCGCGTTCTCACCGGCATCCCTGGATAATGATCCGGTTAAGGCATCGCCAGTGACAAGCCCGGTTGTGGTATAGGTAAGTGCAGGGTCGGTTGCTCCGTAAACTTTACTTTTACTGTCGGCAGTTAGTGTGATCGTCTTTGGCGAAACAGTAAGCGTTTGCGGGGTTGAAGTTACGGCGTTGGTGTTGGCATCACCACCCTGGTAGGCTGTAATACTGGTAGCGCCCGCTCCCGTTATATGGAACTGGCTATTTACAATGGTAATTACAGCAGGGTTACTGCTGGTATAAGTAACAGGTAGGCCGCTACTGGCAGTAAAACCGCTAACAAAGTCGGCATCGCCATAACTTTTTGCCGGGAAACCCGAAAAGCTAAGTGTTTGATCGGCTTTTGCCCTGGTTACGTTGATGGTGTAGGTTTGGGTGGTTGTACCATCCTGGGCGGTTACCACTGTGGTAACTACATTTAAGCCGGTTGATAAGCTGATACTTGCCGATGCGGGCTGCCCTGCCCCGCCTGTTGGCGTGTTATTTACTTTTGCGCTTGCACCAGTTGGCAGTGCAGGCGTAAAAGTTATAGCGGTTACATTGTTAGGCACAGAAACGGTGTAACTGGTAGTGTTGGAGGAAAACGCGGGATTTAATGTTCCTGAACTAATGGTGTAATTAGTTAATGAAGCATTGCTTGAAGCAAGCGTATTAAAGGTTATAACACTGCCATAGGTGGTGCCTGCCGCGCTTATGGCATAGGTACGTGCGTAATAGGTTGTATTGCTGTTAAGCCCGGTTACATTAACAGAAATGCTGCCGGCACCGGTGCCATTAGTAGTTTTTGTAACGCCATTCGCGTTAAGCAGCGGTGTATTATTACTGGTGCTGTACAGGATACCCTTTTCTGTGACGGCCGCGTCGCTGCGTGTAACAGAGCCCCCTATTGTTGCCGCGGCCGAAGTAATATTTGTTGCCGTTGTGGTGGCTAATAATGGGGCGGCAGCCGCGTATATGCCATTTACACGATAATAAGTTGGTGTATTTTGCAGGTTAGCCTGGTTAAGTATCTGTGTAGTACTGCCCGAACTCAGGTCTACCGAAAATATGCCGGTATCATCTAATCTTATGGTGGTTGATGAGCCTATGTAGCCCTCATAAACAAAAGCGCGGTTATTGCCGGCGTCTAAAGCCAGGTATTGCGGGCTTTTAAACAAAGCGGCTTTTACCACTACCTCTCCCCCGCTACCTCCGGGTTTTATTTTCCTTAAAGCATCATTATCAGTTGTGGCCGCGGGGTTATTATCGCTGGTGGTATAATAGATATAATCACTCACCTTATCATAAGCCATCGCTGTTACAATATTGCTCACGGGCGCGTTGCCTGTTACCGTATTTGAATTTAAATCAAACGTTAAAAATTTACGGCCGCTAAAAATACCCTCATATATAAAAACGCGATTGTTTGGGATGTCAAGCGCCAGATAAACCGGAAACAGGGCCACACTGGTTGCTAAGGCCGCGTTTTGGCTCCCGTCGGGCTTGGAGCGGTAAATAGCGTTCATGGCGTCGGCAGTACCTTTGCCGGTGTTAGTAGTGTAATAAACCCAGTTGTTTATCGGGTCGTACTTAATAGCGCCAACAGAATAGCCGGTTGTATTGATAGCCGAGGGCAGGCTGATCTGGTTAATTACCGAACCCGACGTCATGTCGACCACATTGATAGTTCTGCTGCCTAAAAATCCGTTATAGGTAAATATGCGGTTGTTCGGTGCGTCAACTTCAACCAATAATGGGTTGGGTATACTGCTGGTAACGGTTGTTTCGTTACTGCCGTTGTAGTCAATTCTCTTTAATGAGTTTACCGCGTTAGTGGTATTACCCGTACCGCTGTTTAATACATAATAAACCTGTGCATAGCCCCTGCTTGCTGTGCATATTAACATAACCAATAAGCCCAATATCTTTATGGAGCGTATAGTGTTGGTTAACGTACTTTTTTTAAAAAGTAAAGTTTTAATCATATAGAGAGAATTTGTGTGATCGGTTTTGGTGAGCTTACTATGCTGATAACTGTGGTAATGCTATTAACCTGTAAAACCCCATACGGGACAGCGCGCAGGAGTTACCTATTAATTATTATGGAATGCAGCAAGCCGGCACCCGCCGGTTACTTATATACCCTGCAACAACTATTTAAAGTTATTGCAGGGTAAGGGTGATTTTGTCTACTAATTATGGGCGTGAAGGATATATACCTTCGTAAGCGATAATGTAGTTAACTCCTAATGAGGGCTGAACAATATTAAAAGGAAGGCCACCACCCACAGGGGCAACAGAACCGGCATTAAGTACTGAGTCGGGTGTGCCATCGGCATAATTATTAGTACCCTCCCCGGTGTTAGGATCAACCGGAAGTGCCGATAAATAATTACCGTTAGGCTGCGGTTTGGTACCAACCGAAACAGCATTTAAATTGTGCGTATGTGCTGGTAATTGGGTAACATCCAGCTTTACACTGGCGCTGCCGGTGCGCTGGCCCAAAGTTACGGTAACACCAGACTGGCTGCCGCCGTTGCCTACATGCAAGGGTACGGTGCCACGAAGATCGGGCAATTGAAAATTACTATATCCATCGCCACCATACATCGTGCCTAATAATGAGAATAAAGCCTGGTAACGGCTAATGGGTAACGTGGTGCCATCGCAAAAAAACCAGCCCTGGGGCGCAAAGTTACCTGCGAACAATTTGATCTCGCCTACTAAAGGTTCCATAATTGTGATAAGATTTAAGTTATAATATTACTAAATTGATTGCTGAACAAACTATTAACTGGTGTGTAATACCCGTTTTAATAAATGTCATTCAAAATAAATTACGGTTGTTTATTTTAACAAGTAAGATATTTTACCTCAAATCTCAACTTATCAATTAAAATAATATAGGGTGAAAACAGCTTTTTTTAATAAAAACTTAGGTTAAAAAAAGGCAGTGAGGAGTATTGTTAATCATTACTTAAATAAGCAACTTCGATAAATTATATAGCAACCATGACCACTCTTAAAAAAACCTTACTCGCTTCAGCCTTATTTGCCTTCGCGCTGGCTGCCTGCCAAAATCAACATGCCGATCTGAACACCTCTGCAGCGTTGAACGATCCGGACAGCCTTACTTATGAACTGGCGAAACAATATGTAAAGAATTACGAAAAACATGCCGGTACTGTAGACTCTATAGGTAATTTGCAAAATGATTCAAAAAAGAAAAAAGTACCTAATACACGCGCCATATGGTTTAGTGCAGACAGGTTGCAGAAACTGGTAAATAAAATTAAGAATGAAGGCGGAGATGGCATACGTTTTTACCTTGCCACTTATGACACCATATATCCGGCAAAATTTATTGGTGGCCACAAACCTGCTACTGATTATTGGGGGCATACCACATTGGTATTAGTATCTACAAAAGACAGCACCAATAAAATGAGCCAAAAATTCCATCGCGATTATTACACCAACAAACTGCAGGGTGCCAACGGCCAGCCATCCAAAGGCTTTATAGTAGGCGGTACGCCCGAAAACCGTGGCGAATTATGCCCGCCGCCAAGAGATTGTAACAGCTTAGGTGCTACCCTTATCCCGTAACTGTTATTATAGTGGCCTATTTAAGCATTAATACTTTTACAGAATGCATATGTTTCCTGGCGGCTTTTGTTTTTTTGCGGAAAGACAAAAGCCCGGCCTGGAAAATATTTATCCCGTTCTTGTTGCTTACCTGCGCAACAGAGTTAGGAGGCATTTATATGCGCCACCATCTCAGGGTAAATAACTATCCTATTTATAATATCTATCTGTTATTTGAGTGTGGTTTTACCAGCTTCTTTTTTTTCTATCTGTATAGGCCTTACCATTACCCGGTTAAATGGCTTATTACGTGGTATACGGCTTTTTTAGCGCTTTATCTGGGCGAACTTATTCATATTAACTTCTCGGGTTTCGTATCAGTTACGGCATCGGTAATGTCGGTTGTGTTTGTACTTGCCAGTCTGTACTATTATTACCTTAAACTTAAAGACGAGCGTTTTGAGCCGTTGCTGTACTCGGCATCGTTCTGGTGGGTTAGCGGCGCCCTGTTCTTTTATTTTGGGAGCACGGCCTGTAATAACTTTTTGGACTATTTGGCCAAATACGAGTCTATCACCTACAATAACTCCATCAGGTATATTATTTTTAATGTGCTGGATATCATCATGTATACATTTTGGTCATACGCTTTCATATGCAGATATCGACAAAGGAAGTAATATCGCTGATAGGCTTAACATCGGTGATCTTTTTAATAGCGCCGATGTTCCTTATCCTGTATGTACTGTCGTACAACCGGCGTAAGAAGCAGCACCGTGATGATACCATACTCATGCAAAAGAATTTTGAAACAGAGCTTCTAAAAACACAAATGGAGGTGCAGGAACAAACGCTTAAAACCGTAGCTTATGACCTGCATGACAATATTGGCCAGTTGCTTAGCTTAACCACCATTACTCTAAGTTCGGTTGATGTAACAGATACCAAAAATACCGCTGAAAAGCTTGCTCTTGTGGAAGACCTCACCATGCGCTCCATTAAAGAAGTTAAGGCACTTTCGAGGTTGCTGCACGGCGAGGAAATTGTGAGCCGGGGCTTGGCATCAGCCATTAATTTTGAGTTGGAATGGCTCAGGCGATCGGATAAGTTTGAGGTGGTATTTAATTACGACCATGATCTTTCACAACTGGATAACGCGAAAGAAACCATACTTTTCAGGTTGTTCCAGGAGATCATCAACAACATTATACAACACGCACGCGCCACTGCCATACACATTAACCTGAATCAGGTTAATGGCGCCTGCATACTGGAAATAACTGATAACGGAACGGGCTTTAACGTGGAGGAGGCGCTAAGCCGTAAAAGCGGTATGGGCCTGCACAACATGGTAAAAAGATCGGCCATGATAAACGGGACAGCCAGCATCCGGTCAACTCCCGGAAAAGGATCAACTATTACTATACAAATTCCTAACCTATAACTTTATGACTTCTGAGAAAATTAATATCGCCATTGTTGATGACCATACCCTGTTCAGGCAGGGGCTTGCCAAATTACTTTCGGAGTCAAACGAGGTAAATGTTTTATTCGACGCCGATAACGGCGCCGATATGATCAAAAAACTTTGCGACAACCAGTTGCCAGAAGTAATACTGATGGACATTACCATGCCGGTTATGGATGGTTACGAAACCACCAGGTGGCTCAAAGAAAATTATCCGGATATTAATGTACTGGCCCTAAGTATGTTTGAAGAAGATAAGCCTATTATCGGTATGTTAAAAAGTGGCGCGGGTGGGTATATGCTCAAACAATCCAGAACCGGCGACCTGATCAGCGCGATTAAAGGAATAGCTAAACATTCTTTTTACATTAACGAACTTGTGTCGGGTAAGTTGTTGCGCAATATTCAAAATAACCAGCCTGTAAAAACGGCAGCGATAGAATTGAATAAGAATGAGCAAAAGTTTCTGGAATTATGCTGCTCGGACTATACCTACAAGCAAATAGCCGATATGATGAACCTGAGCCCCCATACCATAGATAATTACAGGGAGGCGCTGTTCCAGAAATTTGATGTTAAATCCAGAACAGGCCTGGTAATTTCGGCTTTAAAAAGCGAACTGATTAAGTTGTAAAATTACTGGGGATTGGCTTCTGTTTCGGCCTTTTTTGCGGCTTTAGGCTTTACCGGAACCGCAATAGCTTTTGCAGGCGCGGTAGTATCTTTCAGCAACTCATCTTTATTGATGCTGATGTTCTTGGCCATCTTTTTAGCAAGCTTTTTGGCTTCTTTGTCGATTTTTTTATCAAGTTTTTTTGAAGCGGTGCTAAATTTTGTGGCTACTTCTTTTAAACTGGCAACCAGTTGCTGATGTATGGCCTTTTGTGCGGTTTTTTTAGCTTCTTTAATAAGTGGCTTAAGTTTATCTTTCATTTTATAAGTATCTGATTTATGGGTGTAAATCTATATCATTTAAATATTAATTCAATATTATGATTATGTTAAGTATTGATCATAAACTTAACACTGATATTTAATTATAAGTTGCACCGTATATTTAACACTTATTGTTGCATGCTGGTTTGTATGGCCGTATCGTTGTCAATCACTGAGCCTGCTCGGGAGAAAAATTTGTATATGCCATTATCATGTAGCCGTGCTATCATTACCCCCTTGCGCGTACTGGCATGCACAAAGTAACCGTTTTGCAAATACACGCCCACATGGCTGAATTGTTTACCGTCGAAGTCAAAGAAAACCAGGTCGCCTTCCTGTAATTCATCCTCATATTTACGTTTAATGATGCCTACCTGCATGGCGCACGTACGTGGTACAGGCTGGTCGTACACCTGCAGTTGTAATAAGAATACCAGGCCGGAGCAATCAATACCATCCTTATCCATACCCCCTAAGCGGTACGGCGTACCATACCACTCTTCTATGAAACTGTATAAGCGTCCGTTTTGTATATCACCGCGCTTTACCCCCATCAGCGAGGCATATTTCTCGGCTATTTCCTTTTCAGGCTTTACCATTACGTAAGGCCCGCGTTTAACCGGTATGCCGGTAACATCATCTACCGTGGTTTTACGAGGCGTAAGTTTATGCGAACAGGATGATATCACTACTACTAAAACTGCTAAAAGACATACCCTGTAATAACATTTACCAATCATGCCATAAAGATATTCCTAAAACGGGAAATTACGGTTGCTGATGTTTTAAACATGTTAACACTGTTACTTTTACAGGTGCTTAGGTACTCTTAACCAGTTACTTCTGTATGCTCTATGGTTTACTAAACCATTTATCAGTTTAATCGTCTTACCAACAAACCACATTACAGATGAAGACATTAAGTAAATTAGGAATTATGACAGCAATAGCAGGTACGTTGTTTCTGTCTTCATGCGCAAGCGATTATTATGTAGCCGATCAACCGGTTGAGCCGGTTTACGTACGCCCTGCCCCACCTTATCCGGGCGCTTACTGGGTACCCGGCGAATGGATGTACCGCGGCAACCGTTACGTATATGTAAATGGCTATTACACACGCCCTCGTGTTAACCGTGTGTACGTACGAGGGAATTGGGTACATGCCAACAGAGGCTGGGCATGGCGCCGTGGCCACTGGAGATAATTTGAAAATGTGCAGATTATAAATGTGCAGATATGCAGATGTTTTTCATTTGCTTATCTGCATATTTTCACATTTACACTTTCTTAATTCTTGACTCTTGTATCTTGGTTCTATCTTACTTACATTCTCTCTGGTACCTGTATGCCTAACAGCTTCATGCCACGCTTAATAACGTTCGCGGTGGCTGCCGAAAGCTGCATCCTGAACTGTTTCAGATCTTCGGTTTCGGCCTGGTTTACCGATTTTTCGTGGTAAAATTTATTGAAATTTTTAGCTACTTCGTAAATGTAGTTGGCAACTACCGCCGGGCTATGCCCTTTCGCTGCTTCGGCAATGGTTTCAGGGAATTTGGTCAGGCTAACGATCAGGTCGCGCTCAACAGGGTCTAATGCATCAGTGCTTGTAAAGGCTACCCCTTTATATCCGGCTTTTGCCAGTACAGATTTGATACGTGCGTGCGTATATTGTATGAAAGGCCCGGTATGCCCCTGGAAATCTACCGACTCGTTAGGGTCAAACAATAAGCGTTTTTTAGGATCTACCTTTAACAGGAAATATTTTAAAGCGCCCATACCTATGGTATGGTATAAAGCGTCTTTTTCGCTGTCTGATAAACCTTCCACTTTGCCCGCCGCATCGGTTTGTTCTTTAGCTGTGCTATACATATCGGCCATCAGGTCGTCGGCATCAACTACCGTTCCCTCGCGCGATTTCATTTTGCCAGATGGCAGATCAACCATGCCGTACGACAAATGGTAAAGTCCCTTTGCCCAGCTTTTGCCTAATTTCTCCAGGATAAGGAACAGCACTTTAAAATGATAGTCCTGCTCGTTGCCTACTACATAGATAGACTCATCCATGTGGTAGTCGTTGTATTTGAGCTGAGCGGTACCCAGATCCTGGGTGATGTAAACAGAAGTACCATCGGCACGGAGAACCAGTTTTTGGTCGAGGCCGTCTTCGGTCAAGTCTATCCAAACTGAGCCATCGTCTTTTTTAAAGAAAACACCTTTGGCCAGGCCTTCTTCAACAATGTCCTTGCCTAAAAGATAAGTGTCGCTCTCGTAGTAATATTTATCAAAGCTAACGCCCAGGGCTTTGTAGGTTTCGGCAAAACCATCGTACACCCAGCCGTTCATGGTTTTCCACAGGCTGATCACTTCTTCGTCGCCCGCCTCCCATTTTTGCAGCATTTCCTGCGCCTGTTTTATCAGCGGGGCATTCTTCTTGGCTTCTTCCTCGGTTTGGCCCTCTTCAATCAGTTCGGTTATCTGCTGCTTATAAGCTTTATCAAACCAAACATAATATTTACCGGCAAGGTGGTCGCCCTTCAAACCCGAGCTTTGCGGTGTTTCGCCATTGCCAAACTGCTGCCAGGCCAGCATGCTTTTACAAATGTGTATACCCCTGTCATTCACCAGGTTAGCCTTTACCACTTCATAGCCGGCTGCGGAAAGGATTTCTGACAGCGAGAAGCCCAAAAGGTTATTACGGATATGCCCCAAGTGTAGTGGCTTGTTGGTATTTGGCGATGAATATTCAACCATTACCTTTTTGCCGTTGGGTTTTACTACGGCAAAATCATCAGCAAGAATGTTGTTGTTTAATTGGGACAACCAATAAGCATCGGCAATAGAAATATTAAGGAAGCCTTTGATCACATTAAACGACGCGATCTCCTGAACATTGGCTTTAAGGTACTCACCAATCTCGGTGCCGGTTTGCTCCGGCCCTTTGCGCGATACTTTAGTGAACGGGAAAGTAACTATGGTAACCTGCCCCTCAAACTCCTTACGGGTTTCCTGCAGATTTACAGCATCGGCGGCAACATCGGTTTGGTATAAGTCCTTAACGGCTTTAACAACAGCCTCAATAATAAAATCCATCGCGCAAAAATAACATTTATCGGTGGATAGTCCATAGTCAATGGCCCATAGTCGATAGTTTAAATTCTGTACGCATTTTAGTTATGGCTATGGACTATTGTCTATTGACTATCGACTATGAATCATCTAAGTAAAATTCCCTATTTTTGTTATTGAACATCACCCCATATGCTACCTGTAAATAACGATTTTAAACTTAATGTAACATCTGAAATTGGTAACCTTAAAGCACTGCTGGTACACAGCCCCGATAGCGGCCTGGGTAAAGTAGTGCCGTCAAAAGCGCAGGACTGGCTGTTCGAAGATATTGTTCATCTGGATACCATGCGCCGCAAGGAGTACGATTATTACATTAAACTATTGATGTATTTCCTTGACCCGGATAAAATTAAAGGCAAGCTAAGCGAGATAGACAGCGCCGCAAGTGACCGCGCCTTTTTCAAGCCCGATAATGCCGGTTTCCATAACTCTGATAAGGTTATTGAAATACAAACGCTGCTGGGCGATATACTGCAACAGGCGGATATTCGTAAAAAACTGGTCGCATCGGTTTGTGCAATAGAAAATTGTACGTATCGCCTGCAATTGCAGCTGATAGATACCGACCCGGTAGAACTGGCTAAGATATTTATATCGGGCTCGCTTAGTGATGATACCATGATATTTGCTCCTATCCCTAACCTGATATTCACACGGGACATAGGGATTGCCATTAATAATTACATGCTGCTGAACAAGCCTGCAAAAAAGGCTCGCTCACGCGAAACTTTATTGGTACGTTATATTTTCTTTAATCACTCGCTATTTTCCGCCTACCGCGAAAATATACTGGAGATACCTGATACAGTGCAGCATTTCCTGCGCCCGGGCGAAGACCAGGAAGAAAAAACCACCCTTGAAGGTGGCGATGTAATGATGGTAAGCTCACAGCATTTACTGATAGGTTGCAGCGAGCGTACCTCCATTAGCGGCGCCAACGAAGCTATAAAGCTATTGTTTGCCAATAACGTAGTTAATAAAGTTACTATAGTTAAAATACCGCACAAGCGCGATTATATGCACATTGATACGGTTTTCACACAGGTAAAGCGTGATACATGGGTAATGCTTAAATCGCTTTCGATTACGGAAGCCGGGCAGCCCGAGAACGAACCGATCAATTGGTTTGCCGACAAGAAAGATAAGGACAAGCCCGAGATAGTACAGTTTACTAATGGGCAAAAGCCGCGTACGTTTGACCATTTAGAAGACCTGCTGACAGATATCAGTAAAAACGAACTGGGTTGTACCGGCGAAGTGAAATTTATTTACTCCGGTAATAACGAGTTCCCGTTTGATGCGCGTGAACAGTGGACAGACAGCTGTAACCTGCTGGCGCTTAAAGATGGCGTGGTATTGGGGTATGATCGCAATAACAAAACAGTAGAGGCCTTTAAAAAGACCGGATTTAAAGTGCTTAACGTAAAATCTGTTTTGCAGAAATTGGAAAATGGCGAGCTTGACCCTGCAACCATGAAAGACACTTTGATACTGATGCCTTCGGCAGAGCTTTCGCGTGCCCGTGGTGGTTTCCATTGCATGAGCATGCCGCTGACGCGAGAAGCGCTTTAGTCATCAAGTCATTAGGTCATTGAGTCATTGGCCTGATTGACATTGTAAAATAATGACTCAATGACCCAATGACAGCGAAGCAAATGACTTCTCAAAGTACATCCAATATATTAATGATACGCCCCGTGGCGTTCGGTTTTAACGCCCAAACGGCGGAAAGCAACGCCTTCCAGAACCGCGACGACGACCAGTTTGCGGTTCAGCAAAAAGCGGTTGAAGAATTTGACGGCTTTGTTAACGTATTGCGCCAAAACGGCGTAAACGTGATTGTGGTGAACGATACACCAGAGCCGCATACCCCCGATTCCATATTCCCCAACAACTGGGTTTCTTTTCATGATAATGGCGATATTATCCTTTACCCTATGCAGGCCGAGAACCGGAGGTTGGAGCGCCGGGAAGATATCATCAGGCAATTGGAAGAAAGCTTTGCCGCCAAACGTGTGATCGATCTTAGTCGCTTTGAGCTTAAGGACGATTTTTTGGAAGGCACCGGCAGCATGGTTTTAGACCGGCCGAATAAAATAGCCTATGCTTGTATATCACCACGTACAAACGCCGAAGTGCTGAAAGCTTTTTGCGATTACACAGGATATAAAGCGATAACCTTTGACGCGATTGACCAAAACGGGCAGGCCATTTATCATACCAATGTGTTAATGGCCCTTGGTTCCGGCTTTGTGGTGATCTGTTTAGATAGCATTACCAATGCTACTGAAAAAGAGTTGGTTATAAAATCAATCCAAACTACTGGAAAGGAAATTATTGATATATCTTTCGACCAGATGAACCACTTTGCCGGCAATATGCTGGAGGTGAAAAATACATCGGGCGATACGCTGATCGTGATGTCGAAAGCGGCGTTTGATTCATTATCAAACGAGCAGAAGAACGCATTGGAAAAATACGGCAAGCTGGTGTATGCCGACATCAGTACCATTGAAACCAACGGTGGCGGCAGCGCCAGGTGCATGATGGCCGAGGTGCATCTTTCTTTGAGTCATTGAGTCATTGGGAATCTCCCTATCCACGGTGTTATTGCGAGGAGCGACAGCGACATGGCAATCTTACAAGCAACTTAACCTGGTTATGAATTTGCCATGCTTTGCTCACAATTACATAGCTTTTGATTTCTACTTTCTCGTTCAACAAATCCCCTCGTAAACAAATTACAATCCACCTATAATTTGCCGCAAATATTTTGGTAAATAATCCGTTTAAAAATTACATTTTTGCCAAAAATATCAGAGAATGCAGAGTTACCAGGAATTTCTTGACCTTAGCGTTGGTTTCCCGCAGGAAGGTTTTGAGATAATAGAGGACGAATTATACTTTAACGACCTCAATTTAATGGAGATGATTGAAACGTATGGCACCCCCCTGCGCTTCACTTACCTGCCCATGATCAGCAAAAAAATACAGCAGGCCAAACTGCTTTTTCAGCAGGCTATCATTAAAAACAACTATCGCGGTACCTACAAGTATTGCTATTGTACCAAAAGCTCGCACTTCAAACATATTGTTGAGGAGGCGCTGCGTAATGATATCCACCTGGAAACATCATCAGCTTTTGATATGCCGATGATTGATGCGTTAGAGAAAAAAGGCGCATTAACCAAAGACATGACCGTTATTTGTAACGGTTTTAAAACCTTCCAGTACAAGCAGTACATTATTGATATGCTGCACGATGGCTTCCATAACATTATACCTGTTTTGGATAATAAAGAAGAGTTTAACCTGTACGATGATGAGGTTGAACTGGATACGCCATGTAACCTGGGCATCCGCATTGCCGCTGAGGAGCAGCCCGATTCACAATTTTACACCTCCCGCCTTGGTGTGCGTATGGAGGATGTGATTGATTTTTATCACAACAAAATTGAGCAGAATCCTAATTTTCAGGTAAAACTGCTGCATTTCTTTATTAACTCCGGTATCTCTGATACCCCGTATTACTGGAACGAGTTAGAAAAGTATGTAACGCTTTACTGTAAATTTAAAAAGGTGAACCCGCACCTGGATACGTTGGATATCGGAGGCGGTATGCCTTTCAAAGATTCGCTGGTATTTGATTTTGATTACGAGTACATGATCAACGAGATCGTGAGCCGTATTAAAGAGATCTGCGCTGAGCATGATACCATTGAACCCGACATCATTACTGAATTTGGTAAATACACGGTTGCCGAAGCATCGGGTATACTCTATAAAGTACTGGGCCGTAAACAGCAGAACGACCGTGAAAAATGGCTGATGCTGGATGGCTCGTTCATTACCAATCTCCCTGATGTTTGGGCGTTGAATCAAAAATACATCCTGTTACCTATAAACAACTGGGACAGCGAGTACGAGCGTGTTAACCTGGGCGGTATCACTTGCGACGGGCAGGATTACTACAACCAGGAAGCACACATGAACAGTGTTTATATGCCTAAGACCCGAAAAGTGCAATATTTAGGTTTCTTTAATACCGGCGCCTATCAGGAAGTACTGAGCGGCTATGGCGGTATCCACCACTGCCTACTGCCATCGCCCAAACATGTCATTATCCGCCGCAACCGCGATGAAACATTTAACTTTGAGGTATTTGGCGAGGAACAAAACAGCAAACAGGTACTTAAAATATTAGGCTACACCACCTGATAACCAAGAATACCAAAAGCACTGCAACAGCGGTGCTTTTTTATTTTAAGGTGTTTAAAAAACTATACAATTTTTATCTTTAGCGTCAAACATTCTGCCCGAAAAACGGTTAACAACACATGGCTAAAATTCTGATCATTGATGACGAGAGAGCAATACGCAGCACTCTCCGTGAAATACTTGAATATGAAGATTATACGGTAGAAGACATAGACAACGGTATTGACGGATTAGAAATGATCCGCAAGAACGACTATGACCTGGTACTGTGCGATATAAAAATGAACCGGATGGACGGCATGGAGGTACTAACCGAAGGCCTTACCATTAAACCCGACCTGCCTTTTATCATGATATCCGGCCATGGTACGGTTGAAACTGCTGTTGAGGCCAGCAAAAAAGGCGCGTTTGACTTTATCTCCAAACCGCCTGATCTTAACCGCCTTTTAATTACCGTACGCAACGCGTTGGACCGTGGTAGTTTGGTGGTTGAAACCAAAACACTCAAACGCCGTGTTTCAAAAGTACGCCCAATTTTGGGCGAGTCGCAGGCTATATTACGTATTAAAGAAACGATAGACCGTGTAGGCCCTACCGATGCCCGCGTATTGGTTACCGGTGCTAACGGCAGCGGTAAAGAACTGGTAGCCCGCTGGCTGCACGAAAAATCAAACCGCTCAAATGGGCCCATCATCGAGGTGAACTGCGCCGCTATACCATCAGAACTGATAGAGAGCGAGTTGTTTGGCCACGAGAAAGGCTCTTTTACCTCGGCTATTAAGCAGCGTATAGGTAAGTTTGAATCAGCCAGTGGCGGTACCCTTTTCCTGGATGAGATTGGCGACATGAGCCAGTCGGCACAGGCTAAAGTATTGCGTGCCTTGCAGGAAAGTAAAATAACCCGTGTTGGTGGCGAAAAAGAAATTGACGTAGATGTACGCGTTGTGGCGGCAACAAACAAGGACTTGTTAAAAGAAATTGAGGCCGGTAATTTCCGTATGGACTTATACCACCGCCTGAGCGTTATTCTCATCCACGTGCCGCCTTTGGTGGAGCGTAAGGATGATATACCGTTGCTTACCCAAAGCTTTTTGGAAGAAATATGCAGCGAGTATGGTATGCCGACCAAAAAGATATCTGAAGCCGCTCTTGAGGAGATGAAAAGACTGCCGTGGACGGGTAACATCCGTGAGCTGCGCAACATGGTAGAGCGTTTGATCATCCTAAGTGATAAAACCATAACCGATGCGGATGTGAGGGCATTTGCCAACCCATCGGCCACCGCCCCACCGGTTGCCGGTGATACAGCCGCCGCCGCCCCGCAAACAGACTACGATAGCTTTACTAATTTCCAGGAATACAAGGACTATGCTGAACGCGAGTATATCAAATTCAAGCTGGAGAAAAACAACTGGAACGTTTCAAAAACCGCGGACGATATTGATATACAGCGAAGCCACCTGTATAGCAAAATTGAAAAGTTTGGCTTAAAGCGAAACGAATAATATTTTCTGAACTAAAAGCCCGGTAACGCAACATCGGGCTTTTGCATTTTTAATAACTTTGAAGTGTTTTTAGATAGCTGCGAATGAGTATACACAGGAAAGATATCGGTACTAAACAAAAGGCGCTCACCATTAACCTTGACCCCAGGATATATGGTTCTTTTGCCGAGATCGGCGCGGGTCAGGACGTAGCCGCTAACTTTTTTAAGGCGGGCGCGGCAGCCGGTACCATAGCCAAAACCATGTCGGCCTATGACATGATCTTTTCCGATTCTATTTACGGTGTGCAGCAGGCCCGCCGCTACGTGAGCGAATCGCGTCTGATAGCCATGCTCAACCACGAATATAGCCTGGTGCTGGAGAGGCTGGCCGCCATGCGGGGCGATAGCACCACCTTCTTCGCTTTTGCTGATACTTTCGCGGCGCTCAATTACCACAAAACCAATGAGGGCCATGGCTGGATGGGCCTGCGTTTCCAGATGCAGCCCAATGGCGACTTCAACGATGTTATCCTGCATGTTAACCTGCTGGATAATGATAATAACCTGCAGCAGCAGGCCGCTGGCGTATTGGGTGTCAATCTTATTTTCGCGTGTTTCTATTACAGCGAGTATCCTGCGGTATTCCTGGAATCACTGATGGACGACCTCAGTCGTGATCGTATACAGATAGACATGATCAGGTTTGAAGGAGCAGGTTTCAGTAAGGTAGATAACCGTTTAATGAGCCTCCTACTGGTTAAACTCGGTTTTACCGACGCGGCTCTTTTTGGCCCTAATGGCCAAAACCTGCAGCCAACAGAAGTTTTATACAAGAAAAACGCCGTGGTGGTAAGGGGCCGCTTCAGGCCGCTGATCAACGTACACCTGGATATGATCAATACCGGGGTTGAAAAGTTTATGGCCGAGCCCGATGTAGATAAGGATAACGTGATACTCATAACTGAGCTTACCCTCCAGGGCCTAAAGGACCGCTACGCCGATGACAATGCGGAAATTGACGAAAAGGATTTTCTGGACCGGGTAGATATCCTTTGCTCCCTGGGGCAAACTGTTTTGATCTCTAATTATCATCAGTATTATAAACTGGTGTCTTATCTATCCAAGGTCACCCGGCGCAAACTGGGCGTGGTATTGGGTTATCCCAACCTGGAATATATTTTCTCTGAGGCGCATTATAAGAACCTGCCCGGCGGCATCCTGGAAGCCTTTGCCGCCCTGTTCAGCCGGGAAGTAAAACTCTTTATCTACCCTATCCTGCGTAATAACGAGATATACAACAGCAAAAAGTTCTCTCTCCCGCCCAACCTCATTGACCTGTATGAGTACCTGCTGGCGAATAACAACCTGGATGCCATGCCTGCCGATGGGTACACGCTTAAAGCCACTCCACAGGTAAAGACTTTTGCTGAACAGATGCTGCACCTTGCCGATGCCAACTTTATGTTCCTGGGTATGATAAGCGGTAAAGAGAGCCCTTATGGCCGTACATCGCTTGAAAAAACCATACCGCAGAACAAGGAAGCTGTTACCAAAGCGGTTATGGAAAGCTATGATTTTGCTATCAGCGCCATTGAGGGCATGACCGAAGACCAGTTTAAGCAGGAAGTAAGTATGGGTAAGGATATGAAGATGCAAAAAGGCCAGATGCTGGCAAAAGCCTTTGAGCACCAAACGCATCACAGGGGCCAAACCACCATTTACCTTCGCTTAAAAGGGGTAACACCACCAAACGAAATGCTTTTTTAATAAGCAAAAAAGCCACCTGCGGGTGGCTTTTTTTATTGAAAAAAGATTTGTAATTGCTAAAATTATTAGCAATTTTGTAATGTGAACCAAAACTCCATAAAAGCAAAGGCTGAAGCCCGTGTACTGTTCGTGGATATGAACAGCTACTTTGCCCGCTGCGAGCAACAGGCCAACTATTGGCTGCGTAACCGCCCGGTTGGGGTTTGTGTTTATACGGGTAAATATGGCTGTGTGATATCGCTTTCAACAGAAGCTAAAGAGCGTGGCCTTAAAGCCGGTATGCGGTTGAATGATGCTATGCAGATATGCCCGGATCTGGTGCCCGTGGAAAGCAACCCGGCCCGCTACCGCGAATACCACACCAAGATCATTAATGTAATGCGCGAGTACAGTAATGATGTGGTGCCTAAAAGCATTGATGAGGCCATTATCAACCTCAGTAATTATGACCATGTTGACCCTATCAAAATTGCGCAGAGTATTAAAAGCGATATCCTCACCAAAGTAGGCGATTGGCTTACTTGCTCGGTAGGCATTGCGCCTAATGCCTTCCTGGCTAAATTGGCATCGGTAAGGGGTAAAAAGAAAGGTGGCCTTCTCGTGATCACCCCGCAAAATATTGATGAGATACTGAGCGAGCTGAAACTTGGCGACCTGCCGGGTATCGGGGCCAACATGTCGTACCGGTTGGAGCGTGCCGGCGTAAAAACACCGCTTGAGATGCGCTATTGCTCGCCGCAGCGCCTTAAGGCTATATTCAAAAGCATTGATGGTATTTACTGGCACTACCGCCTTAATTTTGTTGAAACCAATATTGTAGCACATGAATATAAAGGCATGCAGGCCATGCGCCAGATATCTGCCGAGAAGCGCCAGCACATCAGCTACATTGAGCAACTGTTCATGACCTTGTGTTTAACACTGGAGAAACGGATGGTGCATCATAAATTCTACTGCAAATCGGTGGGTTTTACCGCACGCTACGTTGATGGCACCCGTTGGGATGATGCTTTTACCATTACTGTGCCGGTGCAGGATGCCATTAGCCTCATGCGTATGATACGCTCGCGGATGCAGAAATTTGAAAGCGCTACAGGAAGTGGCCCTATCCTCAATACTGAGATAACCCAACTGCGGGTAGCTGTTACCAACTTTGTAAACAACGGAAATATGCTTTACAGCCTGTTTGACGATATGGACCGCAAGGAAACGGCTTTAAAAACCATGCATGATATTAAAGACAAGTTTGGCTCCGATAAATTGATACGGGCTGTTGAGATGACCGATGGTAAGGTAATTAAAGATGTGATAGGCTTTGGTTCGGTAAAAGACCTTACCGATCTGGATTACAAGTAGCCTGCGTAATAAATAAAACAAGTAAGCCGGCCATTACGTATAAATACGTACTTTTTACGCTGTTAAAACCCATCTATGAACGGCCTTTTTTTCCATCGATATATTTTTTTGCTGGTATTTAGTTTTTTGGGGCTCGCGCGCTGCCATAAACAAATGGCATACAAGCCCCTGATGAAAGATACAGTGACCATAGTAGCCGATAAGCCCGGTGATACTACAGCTCGTAGAGCATCCTCCCCTCCTTTAAAAAATATGTTCGGTATCAATAGCTACGAGTGGAACTTCCTGGAAAACCCCGACACGCCCAATGACCATAGCCATATTTATGAAACCAACATGGCTATCATCAAGAGCTTTACAGCGGTGCGCCATTACATGAACTGGAACAAGCTGGAAAATACCCCGGGCGATTATACCTATAACCCTACTAATAACGGTAGCTGGTATTATGATGTGATGTATGAACGCTGCAAACGCGACAGCATATTGGTTTTGGCCGATCTGAAAAACCTGCCCGTTTGGATGATGAACACCTACCCCGCAGACGAACGTGACGACGAGAATGTACCTGCGCCATACGGCGCCGACCGGAGCAAGCCGGCTTCTTACCTGGTACAGGCCCGTACGGCGTTCCAGTTTGCAGCACGTTATGGCTCAAATAAGCAAATTGACCCTGAGTTAGTTAAGGTTGACACCCGCCCACGCTGGACGAATGATGTACCTAACACGGTAAAAATAGGTTTGGGTTACATTAGCTACATGGAATGCAACAACGAGCCCGACCGCTGGTGGAAAGGCGATAAGGCCATGCAAACGCCCGAAGAATATGCTGCCAACCTATCTGCCTTTTATGATGGGCATAAGCATACCATGGGCCCCGGTGCCGGTGCAAAAACTGCCGACCCAAAAATGATGGTGGTAATGGGTGGCCTGGCCTCTGCCGATGTAAATTACGTACGCCGGATAGTCGCGTGGTGCAAAAAAAATCGTGGCCTGCGCCCGGATGGAACTGTGGATGTATGTTTTGATGTGATCAATTATCACCTGTATGCTAATAACGGCAGTGTATTTACCCGGCAAAGGGCAAGTACAGGTGTAGCGCCCGAACTGACCGAGCTGGGCCGCGTAGCAGATGGTTTTAAACACCTGGCCGATAGCCTAAAAGCGCCGGTTTGGGTAACCGAAACAGGGTACGACCTTAATACCGAGAGCTACCAGCACGCGCCGGAAATAGGCAGTAAAAGTGTCTTGCTTACCCAGGCCGACTGGATACTGCGTACCTCGCTGCTATACATGCGCCACGGAGTGCAAAGGTTATTCTTCTACCAGTTATTTGATGCCGAGGCTGGCAGTACCGGCCAGTACATGACCTCGGGGCTTGCCGAAAGCCCTAAAAGGCGGCCTGCGGCTGATTACATCCTGCAAACCAATAAATTAATGGGTAACTACCAATACGTGGGTACTATTAACGCCGACCCGCTGGTGGATAAATACCGATCAGGCAAAAGCATTATTTATGTACTCACCGTTCCCGACCAAAAAGGCCGGACAGCGGATTACACCTTATTGGTTGGCAATCATTCAAAAGTTAATGTATACAGCCTAAAACCCGGTGCCGACCGTATGGATAGCAAAGCGGTTAAAATTGCTGATGGCAAGCTGAAAATTAAGGTAACTGAAACGCCGCAATTTGTAGAAGTTGTAAAATAATCCCCATCTATTGAATATATACAGCTTCTGCTGTTGCTGCCGGGTTATCTTCATCAAAATAAAACTTACATGACTCACAAGCTTTTTTAAACTCACGTTTAGTGCCATCCTTTTCGTAATCTATCTCCAATTGAATATTTTGGGCTTGGTCGTATCGCATGTAACTATGTAGCTTTCCACCTTTGTAGTAAACCCAGCCTTCATATAATTTTTTATGCCAGTCTAAAGTATGTTTTGCCTCCGGTTTTCCGTCATAATAAAACATACTGTAGCTGTAACTACGCCCTTCATCACTAAAAACCTCGTGAAAGCTTATCTCTTTATCCCAATGCTTTAAGCTCCTTAGCGAATCAAGTAAATTAACGAAATAAGTAGAGTCATGTTCGTGTTCACCAAATAAAGGATCTTTGTTATTTTTCATTTGATACTTCAAATACCATGCGGTTTCTGCGGTATCCTGGTACCTGATAATCTCCTTCCTTAGACCGTTTTTATACTTGGTAAGCGATATCAGGTGTCCCGAAGTATCGTAAACTTTACGCGAACCGGTCCTTACACTATGCCTAAAATCTTCTGTCAAATAGAGTTTACCGTTGGGGTAATACACATAGCGTTTACCTTCAAGCTTCCCATTTACTATCTTCTGTTTGATCTCCGGCTTACCATTAGGAAAAAACAGGTTATTAGCCACGTTCAGGTTTGGTGAATGTTGATAAAGTCTGCGGAGCAAATCCAGATCCCTGATACCACGGAATCCATTCCAATCCCTGAAACCGTCAGCATCCCTGTATTCAGTACTATAACTACACCTGGATACATAGGTTTTACCATTACGTTCGTAAGCATAAAGCAACCATTCTTCATTGTTGCTATACAGCATATTGCAATCTGTGAGATAATCTCCATCAATTACCACATCAGTTGCTTTTCCTTTAAATAGTTCGAGGACGGTAATGTGAGCAACGCTATCTTTCCTTATACCCATAAACTTGTATTTTTCGTCAAAAGGCGCTGTTTGCGTTATCTTAACGAGGGCTATAAAGCTATAGTCCTTTAGATCGTTTGTTGATTTAAAAACGGGTTTTATTAAACACGAACAGGCAAACACAGGTATGCTCAGGAAGAGGAAAATGGCGGTAATAATGGCTTTCATCAGGTGAATGGGCTTTACGAGGTTCTCTAAGTTAGCAAATCGGTTATTTCATAGCAATTTATCCGCTTAAAAACTTATTTTTGCGGTTGAATGAAGCACATCCGTAACTTTTGTATTATAGCACATATCGACCACGGTAAAAGTACACTTGCCGACAGGTTATTAGAATACACCAATACCATTACCCAGCGCGAAGCCCAGGCCCAGTTACTTGACGACATGGATCTTGAACGCGAACGCGGTATCACCATTAAAAGCCACGCCATACAAATGGAATATGTGCTTGATGGGCAGAAATATGTTTTAAACTTAATTGATACGCCCGGCCACGTCGATTTTTCGTACGAGGTATCGCGTTCTATTGCCGCCTGCGAAGGTGCTTTACTTATTGTAGATGCTTCGCAGGGTATACAGGCGCAAACCATATCTAACCTATACCTGGCTTTAGAGAACGACCTGGAAATTATCCCGGTACTGAATAAAATGGACCTGCCTGGTGCTATGCCGGAGGAAGTGAAAGACCAGATCGTTGACCTGATAGGTTGCAAACGTGAGGACATCCTTGCCGCTTCGGGTAAAACCGGTATGGGTGTGCATGATATTCTACGTGCTGTTGTAGAACGCGTACCCGCACCGGTTGGTGACCCTGACGCTCCGCTGCAGGCATTGATCTTCGACTCGGTATTCAATTCATTCCGTGGTATCATCGCTTACTTTAAAGTAGTGAACGGCGAAATACGCAAGAACGATCGCGTTAAATTCGTGGCTACCGGTAAACAGTACATTGCCGATGAGGTGGGTACCCTGAAACTCAACCAGGTTGCCAAGGATGTAATCAAGACCGGCGACGTAGGTTACATTATATCCGGTATTAAAGAAGCAAAAGAAGTAAAGGTGGGTGACACCATTACCACGATAGACCGCCCTTGCGCGGAAGGCATACAGGGTTTCGAGGAAGTGAAGCCGATGGTTTTCGCCGGTATTTACCCGGTTGATACCGAAGATTACGAAGAGCTGCGCGAATCAATGGCCAAGCTACAGTTGAACGATGCTTCGCTGGTTTTTGAACCGGAATCATCAGCCGCCCTGGGCTTTGGTTTCCGTTGCGGTTTCTTGGGCATGCTGCACATGGAAATTATCCAGGAACGCCTGGAACGTGAGTTTAACATGACGGTGATCACCACCGTTCCCAACGTATCCTACATCGCATACACCACCAAAGGCGAAGAGCTGTTGGTGAATAACCCAAGCGACCTCCCTGACCCGAGCAAGATGGATTATGTGGAGGAGCCGTACATTAAAGCTACCATTATTACCAAATCTGAATTTGTGGGGCCGGTGATGTCGTTGTGTATTCAAAAGCGCGGTATGATCATTAATCAATCTTACCTCACATCAGACCGCGTGGAGCTGATCTTTGAGATGCCGATGGGTGAGATCGTATTTGACTTTTACGATAAGCTGAAAACCATTTCAAAAGGTTACGCCTCGTTTGATTATCATCAGATAGGCTACCGCCAGTCGGACCTGGTAAAACTGGATATCCGCCTGAACGCTGAACCGGTTGATGCATTATCATCACTGATACACCGCAGCAACTCCTACGATTTTGGTAAAAAGATCTGCGAAAAGCTGAAGGAGCTGTTGCCCCGCCAGCAATTTGAGATCATCATACAGGCATCTATCGGTGCAAAAATTATCGCCCGCGAAACGGTAAAAGCTATGCGTAAGGATGTAACCGCTAAGTGTTATGGTGGTGATATCTCACGTAAGCGTAAACTATTAGAGAAACAAAAAGCCGGTAAAAAACGCATGCGCCAGGTAGGTAACGTAGAGATACCACAAAGCGCGTTTATGGCGGTTTTGAAATTGGATTGATAATATTAGAACCAGGAATCAGGAATCAAGAGACAAGACTTTGTCAAATAGCTCTTGACTCTTGATTCTTATATCTCGACTCTCTTATGCAATTACTCGACGGAAAATACGTATCGGAAAAACTTAAAGGTGAAATTGCCGAAGAGGCAGCTAAAATTTTGGAGCGTACAGGTCGCAAACCGCACCTGGTGGCCGTTTTAGTAGGCCACGACGGTGGCAGCGAAACCTACGTGGCCAGCAAAATGAAAAACTGCGAAAAGGTAGGCTTTAAATCTACCCTGGTACGCTACGAAGACACGGTATCCGAAGAAGAATTGCTGGCTAAAGTAGCAGAACTAAATGCCGACGCTGATATTGACGGTATTATAGTTCAGCTTCCGCTGCCTAAACATATCGACCCGGAGAAGGTAACAGAACGCATTGATCCTAAAAAAGATGTGGACGGCTTTCACCCGGTGAATCTGGGGCGTATGCAGCGCAACCTGCCATCATTTATTCCGGCAACGCCTTACGGCATTACGCTGATGCTAAAGGAATACGGTATTGAAACCGCGGGCAAGCATTGTGTGGTGGTTGGTCGCAGCAATATTGTAGGTTCGCCAATGAGCATCCTGATGGCACGTAACACCACACCCGGCAATTGCACTGTGACCATTTGCCATAGCCGTACTCCGGATATTAAAAAATTCACGCTTGATGCGGATATCCTTATCGTGGCCATCGGTAAAAAGAACTTTATCACTGCCGATATGGTGAAGGAGGGCGCCGTAGTAGTTGACGTAGGCATGAACCGTGAAACGTCTGCTACTACCAAATCGGGCTTTAAACTATATGGCGATGTTGATTTTGAAAACGTAGCGCCAAAGGCTTCCTGGATAACACCCGTTCCCGGCGGCGTAGGTTTAATGACGATAATTGGTTTGCTGAAAAATACTTTAGCGTCAGCTAATAAGGAAATTTATCAATAATTATCTCATATGATAGATGGTAAAGGGTTAGAGCGCAAAGCGTTTTAACCCTTTTTTATTGCCCAAATACCTTATCCCAGAAAGATTCAATTCCCACAAAAATTTCACCATCACGCAGTTCTATAGGGTAACTGTCAATAAAATCATTTTGGCCGGGGCTACCCTTGCCGGTTTTAAGGTCATACGAATAACGGTGGAACGGACAAATGATCTTCCCCTCCTTGCACCAGCCTCCGCTTAGTTCGGCGCCGGCATGCGGGCAGGTAGCGCCTACTGCATAAAGCTTACCCTCATAGTTTACAATGCAAATATTTTTGCCGCCCACCTTAACCTTTTTTATAAAAGGTTCCGCGGATGGGTTTAAATCAGGAACGGCATACCACTTCATAGGAATTTAGAAGTCTACTTTCAGGTTCATCAGGCCCGGGTCTTTCATCACATCGTCCATATTGGTGATCAGGGTAACCTGCTTTCGGTCGGCAGAGAGTACGGCTTTGGGGTTACTTACTTTTTTCACCGGCCGCGCGAAATTCATCACTACCTTGTAAGGCATATCAATGAGCATAGCTTTGGCCGCCGCGAAGGTTGAGCGGGTTTTCTGCAAAAACTTACCAAATTTTATCTTATCAATTATTCTCGAAAAGCTGTGCGGCGTAACCTCGTAAATATAATAATCCTGCCCGGCCACAAAGTTTTGCAGGGTTAGGGCGTCGGTGTTTTTAATATTCGCTTTGTCTTTATTATTCTCCAGCAGGTCAACCGCCGGTGTTTTCACGGATACGGTTGAAATATGCTGCAGGTAGTATTGCAGATCGGCCGGGGTTTTGGCAAGGTGCGTCATTTTTACGCACATATGCCCTTTACTCAGGTCCATATCTACAGACAGGTCGCTGCTTTTGGCCATGGCGGTTTCTTCCGGGGTGAGGCGTGCTGCGGTAGTATCGGGCAGCGCATCGTAAAAGTTGAGTGTCGTATCTCTCGCTACACTGAATTGCGGAGTAGCCCGTACCGAATCGGTCATTAAATTCATCAGGATAGATACCGCTTTACTCATATCAAAGCCGTACACCACCTTACAGGAGCCATCCTCTTTGAAGTCGTAATGTTCCTCTATATCAACGCATGAGCTTAAACTGAGCAGGGCAATAAGCACAACCAGGTTAAAAAGCTTTTTCATGCGTAATATTTTCTGTAATGATAACTAATTTACATGAAAGGTAAAAGACCGGCCATACGTTTCAGATTATCTGCATAATATCATATTAAGCCTTTTGCCATTACCGCTTAAGCTTTTAGCGGTAAAAACCTTACCTTTGCAGCCTTAATTATGGCACACCAGGTTCCGGAAGATGGCACATTGCTTCCTTTGATGGAAGAGTTCTACACGATACAAGGCGAAGGATATAATACCGGCAAAGCCGCCTATTTTATCCGCTTGGGTGGCTGTGATGTAGGCTGCCACTGGTGCGATGTAAAGGAAAGCTGGGACGCCGAACTGCACCCCCTTACCGCTGCCGATACCATTGTTAAAAATGCCATGCACCACCCCTCAAAAGCGGTAGTGATCACTGGCGGGGAGCCGTTGATTTACAATCTCGATTACCTTACCGGGCAGTTACAGCAAAACGGCATCCGCACTTTTATTGAAACTTCCGGCGCTTACCCCCTTTCGGGCCATTGGGACTGGATATGCCTGTCGCCTAAAAAATTTAAAAGCCCTATGCAGCAGGTGGCTGATAAAGCCAACGAACTGAAGGTGATCATCTTTAATAAATCAGACTTTGCTTTTGCCGAGCACCACGCGCAATTGGTTGGGCCTGATTGCAAACTGTATTTGCAGCCGGAGTGGTCAAAACATAAAGAAATTACCCCGCTTATTGTTGACTATGTAATGGCCAACCCCAAATGGGAAATATCGCTGCAAACACATAAATATCTCAATATTCCGTAAGCAGTGCTGAAACATCCTGTACGGTTTAACGTATAGGTTACTGATGCAAAAACTCTATGCCGTTTTATTCCTGTTACTGATAGCCTCTTTTGCCTGCGCGCAGGAAAAGCGTTACAGCACCTCTAACCAGGAAGCCATAAAAAACTTCTCACTTGCTAATGAGAGTATTGATGAGCACCTATATGATGAGGCCATTGCACTGCTGCAAAAAGCTGTTGATGCCGATAGTAAATTTATAGAAGCCCATGCCCTACTGGGCGATGTACTGAGGATGCGCCGTATGTTTAAACCGGCCGCGGAGCAGTTTAACCAAGCCATTGCGCTCAATCCTGAATACAACAAGGGCCTTTACCTGAAAGTTGCCGACTGCGAGATACCCAACGCCATGTATGAGCCGGCCCTGCGTCACCTGGAGAAATATCTTACCTATACCAACAATACGCCGCAAAATATTGCTTACGCACAAAAGCTAATTGCCGATTGCAAATTTAGCATACAGGCCATTGCACACCCTGTAGCGTTTACACCTGTAAACATGGGTGCCGACATCAATACCGCTGATGATGAGTACCTGCCGGTTGCCACCGCAGATGAAGCTGAACTGATCTTCACCCGCAAGATCAACAACAACGAGGATTTTTATAAAAGCGATAAAGTGGGCAATAAATGGCAAAAAGCGACTTATCTGAGCGATGTGATCAATACGCCTATGTACAACGAGGGGGCGCAGTCCATTTCGCAGGATGGTAAGTACCTCTTTTTTACAGGCTGTAACCGTCCCGACGGACTGGGGCGCTGTGATATCTACATAGCGCAAAAGAAAGGTAACGATTGGGCCAAACCTTTTAGCATTGGCGCGCCGTTAAACACCTCCGGCTGGGAGGCGCAACCGTCTATCAGTGCCGATGGCCGCACTTTGTACTTTGTAAGCAACCGCAAAGGCGGCTATGGCGGCTACGATATCTGGCTATCGCACCTTACAGAAAAAGGCTGGAGCGAGCCCGAAAATATGGGGCCAAACGTAAACACACAGTATGATGAGCAGTCGCCGTTTGTGCACCCCGATGACAGCACTTTTTACTTTTGCAGCAACGGATGGCCGGGGCTGGGCGGTAAGGACCTCTTTGTAAGCCGGTTGGGGAAAGACGGCAAGTGGCAAAAGCCGGAGAACCTGGGATACCCCATCAACTCCAGCGGAGATGAGAACGGCCTTACCCTAACCGCGAACGGCAGCTATGCCTTTTTCGCCTCAAATAACCTCAAAGGCTTTGGTGGCTATGATATTTACACCTTTGAAATGCCCGAAAGCGTGCGCCCAAAGGTGGTTACCTACGTAAAAGGTACGGTACAGGATAAAAAGACCAAAGCACCGCTTGAGGCGGCCGTAGAGATCATTGATCTGCAAAAGAATACGCCGGTTTACCAGGATTACAGTTCTGAAGATGCCGGCGAATTTTTAGCCACGTTGCCCACCGGTAAAAATTATGGCCTCAACATATCTCGCGAGGGTTATTTATTTTATTCCGATAACTTTTCGCTTATTGGTTTAATAAATAAAAAGGCTTTCAATCTGTCGGTTTTGCTTTCGCCCATTGAAGTGGGTAACAAGGTGATCCTGAAAAACATCTTTTTTGATACCAATAAGTTCGACCTGAAACCCGAATCAAAGGCCGAGCTACAAAAGCTGGTGGAGTTTATGCAGCTTAACCCTACCGTTAAGATAGAAGTTTCGGGCTTTACCGATAACGTTGGCACCCATGAGGCCAACCAAACACTATCAGAAAAGCGTGCCGGAGCGGTTTATCAATACCTTGTAGTCGCCAAAGTAAACTCAACCAGGCTGGTATATAAGGGTTACGGCGAAGGGCAGCCTATAGCGCCGAATACAACCGATGAAAACCGCGCGTTAAACCGCAGAACGGAGTTTATGATAATTGCTAAATAGTATGGAAAGCTTAAGGCTGAAAGTAAAAGGTTATAAAAGCACAAAGTCCAAAGCAAGCCAATAATGGCTTTAAGCTTTGGACTTTGTGCTTTTAGCTTGAAAAGCTTAATTCCCCACTTCAGACATGAATTTGATGCGCATCAATTGCACTTCTTCGCGGGTATAATCATCTGAACCCAGTTCTGCAAGGGCTTCATCTATTGAATCGCATTCGGCGGTTTTAAAATAGTCGAAAACCTCATCCTGCTTATCCTCATCAATCACTTCATCAATGTAATAATTGAGGTTAAGTTTGGTGCCCGAGTTTACAATAGTTTCCACCTCTTTCAGTATCTCTTCGTAAGTAAGCCCTTTTGAGGCTGCTATATCTTCCAGTGCCAGGTGTCTGTCAATATTCTGGATAATAAATACTTTGAGGGCCGACTTGTTGGCCGCGCTCTTGATCACCATATCCAGCGGGCGGTCAATATCATTATCCTCCACGTATTTCTTGATCAGGTCAATGAATGGAGCGCCAAACTTCATGGCCTTACCTGCTCCCACGCCTGATATTTGTTTCATTTCGTCATTAGTAATGGGGTAATGCGTACACATTTCCTCTAAAGATGGATCCTGGAAAATAACGAAAGGAGGCAGTCCTTTTTGCTTGGCTATCTTTTTACGCAGGTCCTTCAGCATTTGCAGCAGCTGGGTATCCAGCGCGGCGCCACCCTGTTTAGGGCCTTCGTCGCCCTCTTCATCGTCCGTAGGCCCCATTTCGCGGTTAAGCAAGAAACGGATGCTGTAAGGATTCTCTATAAATGAATTACCGGCTTTGGTTAAATGCAACAACCCGTAATGGTCAATATCTTTTGAAATAAAGTTATTAAGCAATGCCTGGCGCAGTAACGAGTTCCAAAGGTTTTCGCCATGCTCCTTGCCCGAGCCAAAGTATTCAAGTTTGTCATGCTCGTAGCTTTTCACATGGGCGTCATCTTTACCCATTAAAATGCTAATGATGTGGGCATCGTCAAATTTCTCACCAATGTGTTTGATCAGGCTTAGCACACGGTGCAGGTGTTCCTCGCCATCAAAGTGCGTTTTCGGCGCGCAGCAGTTGTCGCACATGTTATTACAGCCGGCCTCATTAAAGTTCTCGCCAAAGTAGTGCAACAGCTGTTTACGGCGGCACACGGATGATTCGGCATAGTCAATTACTTCTTTGAGTATCTGCGTGCCTATTTCCCGTTCGGCCACAGGTTTATCCTTCATAAACTTCTGTAGCTTATCAATATCCTTTTCAGAATAAAAAGCCACGCAAACCCCTTCGCCGCCATCACGCCCGGCACGGCCGGTTTCCTGGTAATAACCTTCCATGCTCTTAGGCATATCGTGGTGTATCACATAGCGTACATCAGGTTTATCAATACCCATCCCAAAGGCAATGGTAGCCACAATAACGTCCACATCCTCCATCAGGAACTTGTCCTGTGTATCGGCACGCATTTTAGGGTCTAAGCCGGCATGGTAAGGTAAAGCGCGTACACCATTCAGCTTAAGCGCTTCGGCCACCTCTTCAACCTTTTTACGGCTCAGGCAATATACAATGCCCGATTTGCCCTGGTTCTGCTTAACAAATTTCACGATCTCTTTAAGCACGTTACGTTTGGCACGCACCTCGTAGAACAGGTTAGAGCGGTTAAATGATGATTTAAATACCGTGGCGTTGTTCATTTGCAGGTTCTTCTGTATATCCTGCTGTACTTTTGGCGTTGCGGTAGCGGTAAGGGCTATAATAGGAATATCATCGCCGATATTGCTGATCACCTGGCGTATTTTACGGTATTCGGGCCGGAAATCATGGCCCCACTCAGAGATACAGTGCGCCTCATCAACCGCCACGAACGATACGTGGTTAAGCCTTAAAAAATCAATATTCTCCTGTTTTGTAAGCGATTCGGGAGCTACATACAGCAGCTTGGTTTTGCCGCTTAGTACATCGTCCTTTACCCTTAATATATCGGCTTTGGTTAAAGAGGAATTGAGGAAATGCGCGATACTGTCTGACCCGCCGAAAGCCCTTAGCTGGTCAACCTGGTTTTTCATCAGCGCGATAAGCGGAGAGATCACAATCGCTGTGCCTTCGCTCATGAGGGCGGGTAACTGGTAACACATGGATTTGCCACCACCTGTAGGCATAATCACAAAGGTATCGTTCCCGGCCAAAATATTAGTGATGATCGCCTCTTGCTCTCCCTTGAAGTTATCAAAACCGAAAAAGTTTTGAAGGTTGTCAAAAAGCGACTTTTTTGTCTCGATCATTATTTAATTGTGCGTTTGGAAATATGGTTCAAAATAACAAAAATCTAAGAATAAACGGCTGTATTTGTTAAAAATTTTATATAAAAATGATTATTCTTTTCAAAACAATTTAAAGAATTACGCCTTTATTGAAATGTGAAAAAAACATGAAATTATTTATGTTTTTCATTGCTTTGAAATCGCGAATTATTGTACATCTTTAGCGACGATTTGCCAAATTAAAATCTACAGTATACATGAATCAAAACTATTACGCCATTATTATGGCAGGCGGTATAGGCAGCCGTTTTTGGCCTATCAGCCGTACTTCACACCCCAAACAGTTTATTGATATACTTGGCACCGGTAAAACTCTTATCCAAAACACCTATGAGCGTTTCCTGAAAGTTTGCCCAAAAGAGAATATTTACGTTGTTACCAACGATAATTATACCCAACTGGTAAAAGAACAACTGCCAGACATGGCCGACAACCAGATACTGACCGAACCTGTTATGCGCAACACCGCCCCTTGCGTAGCCTATGGTTGTTTTAAAATTGAAACGCTTAACCCCAACGCGGCGATTGTTGTGGCCCCATCTGACCATTTGATACTGGATGAGAACGCATTTATCAGCGCCATTGAAAAATCGTTAAAAACAGCTTCTGAAAATAACTGCCTTATTACCCTGGGTATAAAACCTTCGCGCCCTGATACCGGCTATGGCTATATCCAGTACACCGAAGAAACCCTTAATGAGGAATTCCATAAGGTAAAGACCTTTACCGAGAAACCAACCCTTGAACTGGCCAAAACCTTTATACAAAGCGGCGACTTTTTATGGAACGCGGGTATATTTGTATGGTCGGCATCGGCCATTGTGGATGCCTTTAATGAGCACCTGCCCGAGATGCATGAGATTTTTGCCGAAGCGCGGTCGGTATACAATACCCACGAGGAACGCGCGTTTGTGCACAAAGTTTATCAGCGTTGCATTAACATTTCTATAGACTACGGTATTATGGAAAAAGCGCCTAACGTTTACGTACTGCCATCAGAGTTTGGCTGGAGCGACCTGGGTACATGGGCCTCTATTTACCAGCTGGCCGAGAAAGATTATGTAGGCAACGCGGTGATCCCGGCTGATAAGGTGATCATGTACGATAGCAGCAATTGCATGGTGAACGTACCGAGCGATAAGCTGGTGATATTACAGGGCCTGCATGACTATATTGTAGTAGAATCGAACAATTCGCTGCTGATATGCCCACGCGACCAGGAGCAGAACGTAAAGCAGGTGGTAGCCGATGTGAAAAACAAGTTCGGTACTAAATACATTTAAAAGAATCAGGACTGTTAGAGTCAAGAGTCAAGATACAAAGAAGCCCGACTAAGTAGTCGGGCTTTCTTGTTTTTAGTACCGCAAAATCATCCTTTATAGCCTGAAAAGCAGCATCCCAAAAGCGTTCCGTTATAGCTTCCAAAAGCGTTCCGCATGGAACGCCGGCCAAAAATAATTAAATAGCTAATTATTAATTGTTTAAATACTTTTATTTAAACTAAGGGTAGAGGTGCGTTTTGTTAATTAAATATCTGATTATCAAATACTTATTATCGTTCCGATATTGTGTATACTTTTAACGGAACACCACGCTTTTAAACGCACCAACCAACCCTATTGCAGGGCGAACCGCTGCCTGATGGCTTCGTACAAAATAATACCGGTTGATACCGAAACATTCAAAGATTCTATCTCGCCATACATAGGTATTTTAGCAAGATGGTCACTTATCCGGATGATCTCGTTACGTATGCCATCCTCTTCCGAGCCCATGATAATGGCGGTAGGCATGGTATAGTCGGGAGTGTACAGGTAGTCGGTAGTTTTTTCGGTACAGCAAACCAATTGCAAGCCCGATTCCTGTATGAACTTAACGGTTTGCATAAAGTTATCATGCCTGCATACCGGTATCTTGTATAACGCCCCTGCCGAGGTTTTTATCGCGTCGGGGTTAATTTGCGCGGAGCCTCGGGCGGGTATCACAATAGCATGCACGCCGGCACATTCGGCTGTACGGGCAATAGCACCCATATTACGTACATCGGTAATACTGTCCAGTACCAGAACAAGCGGCACTTCGCCTTTCTCAAATACAGCCGGTATAATATCCTCAATTTTCTGGTAAATAATAGGCGAGATAAACGCGATAGCACCCTGGTGGTTTTTCATGGTAATGCGGTTGAGTTTTTCAACCGGCACCTGCTGCGCAATGATGTTGTGTTGTTGCAACACACCTTTAAGCTCGTTTAATAAAGAACCGCCAAGGCCCCGCTGTATGTAAAGTGATTCAATTTCTTTACCTGCATTTATCGCTTCAATAACGGCACGTATCCCAAAAACCATCTGGTTACTCTCTCGTGCAGGCTTAGAATTATATGTCATGTTTTTAAGAAAAAATTTCGTCAAAAGTACTTAATGTATTTTACAACAAACTAAAAATAATCTATTAATATATTTATTAACATACATTATTAAGTAGCTTATTTTTAAGCAGATATGCACTAAAATAAAAAGTAACTAACATATTAGTGTTGATAATTGATTGGCCTGATGAGCTTAAATTTATCATTTATAGATGCTCATGCTGTAGAACAAAAAAGATGCTAACTTATGTGTGTATGCATTATTTTTGCTCTACTTTTGCTGAGATGATTTTTGAGAACGACACCCCTAATTACAAAGCCAACACCGGCGAGCGCAGAACACGTTTTAGCAATGCGCTTCCGCAGAACAACATGGGCAAAATACCGCCACAGGCCCTTGATCTGGAAGAGGCGGTGTTAGGTGCTTTAATGCTCGAAAAAGACGCGCTTTCGTCGGTAATCGACGTTCTTAAACCCGAGGTATTTTATGATATAAGGCACCAGAAGATATTTGCCGTAATAGCCTACTTGTTCGAAAAAACTTCTCCGGTAGATATCCTAACCGTTACTGCCCAGCTTCGCCAAACGGGTGAGTTGGAAATGGTTGGTGGTGCCTACTATATTACCGAGTTAACGAATCGGGTCGCTTCTGCTGCTAACATTGAGTATCACTCGCGTATCATCATTCAAAAATACATTCAGCGCGAACTGATACGTATATCTACTGATATTGTAAGCAGTGCTTATGAAGATACCAGCGACGTTTTCGACCTGTTGGACAAGGCTGAAAAAAACCTGTTTGAAATCGCTCAAAATAACCTTCGCCGCGACTCCCGCAAAATGGACGACCTGATGCATGAAGCCCTGAAGGATATAGAAGCGCTTAAAGATAAAAAAGACGGCTTGACAGGTGTAGCATCTGGCTTTACCGAACTTGACCGCATGACCTCTGGTTGGCAAAAGTCTGACCTGGTTATCATCGCGGCCCGCCCCGCGATGGGTAAAACGGCTTTCGTACTAAGCTGCGCACGTAACGCCGCGGTTGATTTTAATAAACCGGTTGTGGTGTTCTCGCTGGAGATGTCATCAGTGCAGTTGGTAAATCGTTTAATTTCCGGTGAAACCGAAATTGAGCAAGAAAAAATACGTAAGGGTAATATTGAAGAATGGGAATGGGCGCAGATACACTCTAAAATTGGCAGACTGGAGCAAGCTCCGTTAATTATAGATGACACGCCCTCCTTAAATATATTCGAGTTCAGGGCTAAATGCCGCCGTTTGAAATCGCAGCACGATATACAGCTAATCATCATTGACTACTTGCAGCTGATGCACGGTAAAAATGACGGTAAAGGAGGCAACCGTGAGCAGGAGATAGGTAGTATATCCCGCGCGTTAAAAACAGTGGCTAAGGAGCTGAATGTGCCAGTAATTGCGCTCTCGCAGTTGAGCCGTGCGGTAGAAAGCCGCCCGGGCGGGTCTAAAAGGCCAATGCTTTCAGACTTACGTGAATCGGGTTCTATTGAGCAGGACGCGGATATGGTGTTATTCCTTTACCGCCCCGAATATTACGGTTTGGATGTAGATGAGGATAACAACCCGACACAGGGCGTGGGTGAAGTTATTATCGCAAAACACCGTAACGGCGAAACCGGCCGTGTAAGGCTAAAATTTGTTGGCAAGTACGTAAAGTTCCAGGATCTGGAAACCAGCATGGACGGCTTCCCTCCCATGAACGCTGCTTTCTCGGGCCTTACTCCTAACCAGGATTTTGACAAACCAAGTAACTTTATCATCCGTCCATCACGTATGGATGATTTGGAAGACGAGCCGCCGTTTTAAGAGTTAGCGTACATATAAAAGCTTTTTACAAAATTCTCTGTAAAATTTATTTCCTGTACCTTTAAACCAAGGTGCAATTATTTCGTCTATTGCCTAACATATTATCACAAACAATAAACACATCACAATTGAAAAAAATTTTTACCATCCTATCGGTTTTGGCCCTATTAACCTCTTGCGCTAAAAAGTCAAATGATATAACCAATCAGAAACCTGGTTTGTCTAAGGATATAAGCTTAGCTGTTGCGGGCCAAAATGAAAATAAGCCGCCTTTAATTACACCATCAGACTCATACAATTACTTAGGATTTGGTTATGATGTTACTGATAAATTTAACGACGAGGCTTCAGTTAGGGCTAACGTTATAAATACGTCGGCTTATGCTGCAAGCGGTTCACAAAGAATCAATATAGGTACAAGCACTGAGGGGGCCGCGCGTACTATAGAAGCCAATGATGCCGCAGAACTGTCGGCAAGATTTTCCAGTGCATTTGTCGAAACCAATGGGTCTGTGCTTTTTGGGAATACGCTCAACGGTCTTTTCCCCGGAACTAATATAACTGATAAAAAATACGTTTACGGTTATTATTCGGATTACTGGATATATAAATCATACAATATTTTCTACGATCAAAATGTAAATAATTTCCTGACGGACAACTTCAAAAGAGATATCTTATCGTTAACCGCACAGGAGCTTGTCAGTAAATATGGCACGCATGTGTTAACGCGGATAGATTTGGGCCGCAGGTTTGATATATTTTATCAGGCAGAAGCCCTTACTAAAGATAAGCGATCTATTATTAAAGAAGGTTTACAATATGCGTTGAAGAGTGTATTTGGCTTAAGTAGCGTTGAGAATTTAATTAATAAGAGTTCAAACTTAGAAAGTCTTAATGCCAATGGTTCCGCCAAAGTATACTATAAATCTTATGGCGGAGATATTAGTAAATTAAAAACGCAAACTGTAGATAAACGAACAATGCTAAATATTACTGACTGGCTTCATTCAGCCAATGTCATTAATGCCAGCTTTATCGGCCCTTTAGAGAACGGTTTGGTTAGTTTAGATAAATTCATTGACGATAGCACTAAAAAGGCTGAGGTTAATTTATATATTAAGCAATATATTGCTTCCAAAACGGTTACATTATCCAATTGAATATTGCGTAATTTACCTTTCGGATTCATATATCACAAAAATGCCCTGTAGCCAATAAGCTTCGGGCATTTTCGTAAAGTACCCATTATAGATTAATAATCATCGTCATCATCATCAAAGCCAACCAGATTATTGTAAACACCTTGCAGTTCTGATAATGCGTGCATATCCCGCTTGGCACGAGTGATCTCTATACCCTTTTGGTATGTAGCTACAGCATCATCGCGTCGGTTAAGCACCTCGTACAGTTTACCGAGGTGGTAATAAGTTCCGGTATAATTAGGGTGATTTTTCACCAGGTCTTCATAATAAGCCAACGCTTTATCAGTATCGTTTAACCGGAGGTATTCGGTTGCCAGTGCGTATTTTAAAAACTCATCGTTAGGTTCGTTCTCAATAAATGCCAGGAGCTTTTCCAATCTGCTTGTGTCCATTTTAAACTCGTTGTTTTTTAACTAAATTTGCCAGTAACCCTAATCAAATACCTATAAAACCAATTATATGATGAAAATACTGGTATGTATCAGCAATGTTCCGGATACCACTACAAAAATAACCTTTACCGATAACAACACGCAATTTAATACCAATGGGGTGCAATTTATACTCAACCCCTATGATGAGATAGCCCTTGCCCGCGCTATCGAATTAACCGATGGCGGCAATGGCAGTGTTACCGTTATCAACGTAGGTGAAGCTGCTACAGAACCTACCATTCGTAAAGCTTTGGCGATAGGCGCTACCGATGCAGTGCGTATCAACGCAAAACCGCATGATGCCTGGTTTGTTGCCAGCCAAATAGCCGCTTATGTAAAGCAAAATCCGTTTGACTTGATCCTTACCGGCCGCGAATCCATAGATTACAATGGCTCAAAAGTAGCGGCTATGCTGGGTGAGCTTTTGGATATTCCCTCAGTATCGATCATCAAAAAGCTGGATGTTACCGGTACCGAAGCTACCGTAGAGCGTGAGATTGAAGGTGGTAAAGAAATACTTACCATACCATTACCCATAGTTGCCGGCACAGCAGAGGGCGTAGCTGAACCTAAAATACCTAACATGCGTGGCATTATGAGCGCGCGCACCAAACCTCTTGCTGTGGTTGAACCTGTGGAGGTAAAAGTAAACTCGGAGGTAATCAGCTATGAAACACCTGCACCTCGTGGCAAAGTTACTTTATTACCGGCTGATGAAGCCGGCAAACTGGTTGATCTGTTGCACAACGAAGCCAGGGTTATCTAATTTTTCCTCAAACACTACCAATTAAGATCTTTTTATGTCAGTTTTAATATATGCCGAAAATGCCGAGGGCAAATTCAAAAAATCAATATTCGAGGTGGTATCATACGCTAAAGCCATAGCCGATCAACAACAAACCAACCTAATTGCCATATCCATTGGCAATGTTGCCGCTGATGAACTGGCAGCATTAGGCAAATATGGCGCGGAAAAAGTATTGAATGTAAGCAACGACAAGCTAAAAAGCTTTGTGAACCAGGCGTACGCCTCCGTAATAGCGGAAGCTGCGAAAGCTAATAATGCCGACATTGTAATATTGTCAAACTCATTTAGTGGGCGTGGCCTTGCGCCACGTATAGGCGTGAAACTTGATGCAGGAGTAGCTGATGGCGCAGTGGCGTTACCTGAGCAAAATGGTGGTAAATTCACCTTGAAAAAAACAGCTTTCTCTGGTAAAGCTTTTGCCATTGTTGAACTCACTTCAGCTGTTAAAGTTATTGCACTTACCCCTAATTCATACAAGGTAGTGGAAACTGGCGGAACTGCGGCGGTTGAAGATTTTACTGTACAGGCTAAAGAAGGCGACTTTAAGCAAATGCTGAAGGATATTGTACGTTCAACAGACAAAGTTTCTTTGCCCGATGCAGAGATCGTTGTTTCTGGTGGCCGCGGCTTAAAAGGGCCCGAAAACTGGGGCATGGTTGAAGAACTGGCCGATTTGCTTGGCGCGGCTACTGCCTGCTCAAAACCGGTATCTGATGCCGGTTGGCGCCCACACAGCGAGCACGTAGGCCAAACCGGTATAGCTGTTAGCCCCAATTTATATATAGCCATAGGTATATCAGGCGCTATACAGCACCTGGCGGGTATCAGCTCATCAAAAGTAATTGTTGTTATAAACAAAGATGCCGAAGCTCCGTTCTTTAAGGTAGCTGATTATGGTATTGTAGGTGATGCTTTTGATGTAGTACCGAAGTTAATCGAGGCATTTAAAGCATACAAAGCTTCAGCTTAAAGCGTATATTTGCAGTGATGGGTAACGACATGAAAAAGATTGAACTGGATATCGTTGGGCTATCCTACAGCCAAACACAATCCGGTGCTTATGCTTTAGTTTTGGGCGAAATTAATGGCCGCAGGCGGCTGCCAATTATTATTGGCAGTTTTGAGGCACAAGCCATTGCCATTGAAATTGAAAAAATGACCCCAAGCCGTCCCCTTACACATGATTTGTTCAAAAGCCTTGGTCAGGCCTTCAATATCAGCGTACAGGAAATTATTATTTATAACCTGGTTGATGGTATTTTTTATGCCAAGCTGGTGTGTTTTGATGGTAAAAGAACCGTAGAGATAGACGCACGCACTTCTGATGCTATTGCGGTATCCGTAAGGTTCGATTGCCCTATTTATACTTATGAATTTATCCTTTCTACTGCAGGTATTGTAATTGAAGGTAATGACTTTGTATACCTGGAGAACATTAACGAAACACCTGAGGAAAAAACCGCTATTCCCAATGCGTCAGGTAGTTATAACACTTTAAGTGAAGATGAGCTTAAATCGCGCTTGCAGCAGGCTTTAGCAGAAGAAGCTTATGAAAAGGCTGCCAAAATACGGGATGAATTGAATAAACGTAAATCGTCTTAAATATTAAAAGGATATCAACTGATATCCTTTTTTGTTTACTAAAGCAAAGTAATTACTTTATAGTTTGCTAATATTTCCCTATTTTCCGCTTTTATTTAAACATTGATTTTAAAGAATTTTATTGCCTGTGCTCTATGAATATTAAGTTTCGCTTAATACTGATGAACTTTATGCAGTTTTTTATTTGGGGAGCCTGGCTGCTAACCATAGGTGCATATTGGTTTCAAAACAAACAATGGTCTGGTGCGCAATTTGGCGCTATCTTTTCTACAATGGGCATTTCATCCATCCTGATGCCTACCCTAACAGGTATACTTTCTGATAAATTTATTAATGCCGAAAAGCTCTATGGCATAATGCACATCCTTGGTGGTTTTACGCTATGTATATTGCCAATGATAAGTAACCCGGTAACATTTTTCTGGGTAATGCTTATTAACATGGCTTTTTACATGCCTACGCTTTCATTATCTATAACCGTTGGTTATTCTGCTTTAAAAAGCCAGGGGATTGATATTGTTAAAACCTTCCCCCCTATACGCACCTGGGGAACAGTAGGCTTTATAGCTGCTTTATGGGCGGTAAGTCTCACGCACAATGAAACCTCTGCCAACCAATTTTATATTTCTGCTGCGGTAGCTTTCGCTTTGGGTATATATGCTTTTACATTACCAAAATGCCCGCCGCTAAACAAACGCGCTGGTAAAAAATCATTTGTAGATGCATGGGGCTTAAATGCTTTTGCGCTCTTTAAATCTCCCCGTTTCGCTATTTTCTTTGCTTTCTCACTATTATTAGGCGCGGCATTGCAATTAACCAATGCCTATGGCGATACCTATATACATGATTTTAAAAACGTACCTGCATATCAAAATACGATAGCAGTTAAATATCCGGCTATCATTATGTCTATCAGCCAGATATCTGAAACCTTGTTTATCCTGGCCATTCCATTCTTCCTGCGCAAGTTTGGTATAAAATATGTAATGCTGTTCAGTATGCTGGCATGGGTACTGCGCTTCGGTTTATTTGCCTTTGGCGACCCTGTTAACGGCCTATGGATGATCATCCTGTCATGCATCGTTTACGGTATGGCTTTCGATTTCTTTAACATCTCAGGCTCTTTATTTGTAGAAACCCAGGCATCGCCGGAAATACGCGGGAGCGCACAGGGATTATTTATGATGATGGTAAACGGCTTCGGCGCATTATTCGGCAGCTTTGCCAGCGGTATTATCATCGATAAATATTTTACGCTTACTAACAACACTAAAGACTGGCATGGCATATGGATCACATTTGCACTTTACGCACTGGCCATATCTGTGGTGTTTCCATTTGTATTCAAATACAAGCATAACGCAGCCTTAAAACACGCCATAGAACATGCCTAAAGTCGCCAATAAAAAAGCCGGTGTATATAAATATACACCGGCTTTTTTATGCTTTTTAAGATTCTTACAAAAACGCATAACCTAAGCTCAGGTTAAATAAGCTTACACGTGTTTTGTAGTTAGTAGAGCCATCGTAGTAATTCTGTTTGGTTAAACCGGCTTCATAGCGCAGGTCAACAGAGAATTTACGGATGTCTATACCTGCGCCCAAAGTCCAGGCAAAATTGGAATCCTTGTAATCAAAACTGGTTGCGCTACTTACAGCAGTACCAAAATTTCTGTCTTTATTAATAGCGAATGACAATAGCGGGCCGGTGTAAAACCTGCCGCCAAGGCCAAAAGCGCCTACTTTACCGCCAAATAATAATGGTACATCAATACTGGTAAATTTAGCCGAGCCAATTTTAACGTTGCTGTTATTGATATCTACGTTTTTACTGGTAATGTATAACTCCGGCTGAAAGTTAAAGCCAATGGCGCCAAAACGTGCCCAAAATCCTGCCAGGTAGCCTGCCCGGTTATCAGAGCTGAATGTGCTGGTTGAGTTAGATAAACTGGATAAGTTTACACCCGCCTTGGCACCAAATTGTACTTTAGGTATTATTTGAGCCTGGGTAGCTGTAGCAAAAGCTGCAAACAAGCCAATGGTAAGTAATAATTTTTTCATGGTTTAATGATTTTAAGGTTAAACAGTGGTATTGGTATTTTGTGTTAACGAGTACAACGCGCAAATGTATATTTTATTCACATAAAAAAGTCCGGCGGCTAAATAGCACACCGGACTGCATTGTTATAAGGTTGTAAAGTATTAAAATGAAAGACGGCCCTGGTAATAATCCAATATCTTATTATAGATGTAGCAATCGTACCGGGCATTGATCAGATTGAGATTGGCGCGGTCAAGATAGTTTTTGGCCAGCACATAGTCTACCGAGGTAAGTACGCCGGCGTTAAAACGTATCTCTGCTATACGGAATGATTCGGCATAAGCTTTAACTTGCTCTACAAGGGCGTTGTACCTGTTGTAAGCAGATTCCATGTTAAGGTAAGCCTGCTCAACATCCTGCCTTAATTTAATGCGGGTGTTTTCTTCGATGTTCTTGTAGTTTTCCAGGTCTACCTTAGCCTGAGCTACTTTATTACGGTTTTGGAAATAGTTGAGTATAGGTATCCTCACGCTGACACCCACTTGGGTGCTATAGTTATTTTTGAACTGATCATAATAACCAATGCTGCGGTTATCAAAATTTGCCTGGCGTGCCAATACGGGTTGCTGCCCGCTTGCCGTATTTACGAATTGTCCGGTGTTTACCGTGCTTGAATCTGTAAATACCGACCGTTGCGCCGCGCTTGAATAATTAGTGTATAATCCTCCAAATAATGATACTGTCGGGAACAAAGCCCCTTTAGCCACTTTTACAGCTTTCTCGGCACTTTGGCGCCTTAAGGTAGACGCTTTAACTAAAGCCAGTTGTTGTAAAGCCGTTGAATAAATGCTTTCTGATGAGGCATCTGTTTGTTTAGTTAAATTTTGAGCATCAACCGGGGCCAGTGTAATTCCTTTACGGTAAGGAATATTCAATATCTGCAGCAAGTTTAGTTTTGATGCTTCAAGCGTAGAAATTGCATTTACTAAAGCTAATTGATTATCTCCATAGGTACCTTTTAGGTCATAAAGATCTGAAGGTTGTTTATTAGCGCCCTTTTTCTCCAATATCTCTAAACGGTCAACCTGTTGTTTTGATACTGCTAATTGCTTACGGGCCTGGGCTAATAGTTCTGTATTGTCTAACACCAGTAAATAAGCGGTGATCACATTAATGGTCACCAGATCTTTAGCTTGTTGGAAATCCATTTTACCCGCTTCATAAGCTAATGCCGTTTGCTTAATGCGGTTAAGGTTTTGTAAACCACTAAACAGTGTAAGGTTTCCGTTAAGGCTGTAGTTGCCATAGGTTAACGACTGATTAACGTATGTATTGGTAAACGGGTTAATGTTACGCCCGTTGTTAATACCGTGATCTACCTGTGCATTTACGGTTGGCAAAAGATATTCTTTAGCCTGGTTGTAATCAATTTTTCCGGATTGCGCCAGTAAGCCGCTCTTTTTAACATCAAGGTTATTTTTTACCGCGATATCCACACACTGCTGTAAAGTCAACAAGCTGTCTGCCTGTTGGGCATGCACCAATACCGGAGAAAACGATGTAAAAGTTATTAGTAAATATTTAAAGTATCGCATTTCTATAATTGAATTCAAAGGTTCTTGATGGATTCTATTTTACCATCTAAAAGGTTAATGATACGTGAGCCGTATTCAGCGTTCTTTTCGGAGTGTGTAACCTGTATAATGGTAACGCCATCTTCTTTATTCAGCTTCCTGAATAGTTCCATTATCTCTTCTCCCTGTTTAGAGTTAAGATTACCGGTAGGCTCATCAGCCAGTATCAATTTGGGTTTTGCTATCAAAGCACGGGCGATACCTACCAATTGCTGCTGGCCGCCTGATAACTGGGCAGGAAAAAGATCTTTCTTGCCTACTATCTGGAACCTGTCGAGCATATCCGCAACCATTGCTTTGCGTTCGCTGCCTTTTACATCCTGGTATATCAACGGGGTTTCGATATTTTCTGCTACGGTAAGCTCGTCGATAAGATGATATGCCTGGAAAACGAAGCCTATATATTGTTTATATAAAGCCGAGCGCTGCTTTTCTTTAAGTTGATGCACGGGCTGATCTACAAAGTAGTGATAGCCGTTGGTAGGCTCATCTAACATGCCAATGATGTTTAGCAATGTTGATTTACCTGAACCTGAAGGACCCATGATAGATACAAATTCGCCTTCATCAACATTGAGGCTGATATCATTGATGACGTAGTTTTTATTGCCGCCTACCTGGTAGTATTTTGAAATATGTTGTAGTGATAACATTTGGATATGATTGTGACTTGTTAATACTTGCTATAATTTGTGCTGCAATTTCTTAAACTGTTTTGGTATGCAGGTATGAATAATGTACCAAAATTATAAGTATCAATAAGTCAGTCATTTATAAACATTATTTTAAAGAATAACCGTACGCTTATGTACAGCGAGCGTACGGTTATGATACAATGAAACGGCTAATTATATTATAACTAATAGCTTAAACGCAAAAGGTTAGGCCGATGGGCCTAACCTTTTTAATATTAAATAAACCAGGTATTATTCAGATCGTAGGCTTTTTACCGGATTCACTAAAGCGGCTTTAATTGCCTGCGAACCGATGGTGATGAGGCCGATAGTGATGGCAATAAGCGCAGTATAAGCAAATATTGTCCAATCAATAGCCTGGCGGTAGGCAAAGCCCTGGAGCCATTTATTCATTAACCACCAGGCAATTGGTGAGGCTATAATAACCGATATAATAATCAATTTAAGAAAATCGATGGATAACAACGAAACGATTGTTTGTACGCTTGCACCCAGCACTTTGCGCACACCTATTTCCTTGGTACGCTGTTCGGCACTAAATGCGGCCAAACCAAACAACCCAAGGCACGATATTAAGATAGCTATGATGGTGAAGTAGCGTACAATAGCGGCCAGGCGGGTATCAGCTTTATAGTTCTTCTGAAAATCCTCATCCAGAAAGCTATAGTCGAAAGGCTCATTCGCATTAAACTTCTTCCATGTGCTTTCAATTGATTTTAGAACATCGCTTACATTACCTGCACGAGCGTGTACGATCATGTAACTGCATGAGTTATCTGTTGTTAACCGGAACGCATATGGGGTAACAGGTAAATGCAGATCCTCGTAATGAAAATCTTTCACCACGCCGACTATTTTAAACGGACTAATGTTGTTTCGAAAGTTATTATAAATAGTTTTGCCGACAGCATCTTTTACCGAAGCAAAGCCATATTCTTTAGCGGCTGTTTCATTGATAATAACACTATTGGTAGTATCAGAGCGGAAATCGGCAGAAAACAAGCGCCCGGCAAGGGGTTTTATGTTTAGAGTATTTAAAAAGTTTTCGTCCACATAGTTCATGCGTGTACGTTTGCCCTCTTCAACATTTTGCCCTTCTCTGTAAAAGCTATTGTCGCTGGGGTTAAATATACCCGGGTAGTAATACGAAGCGCCAACTGAAATGATGCGACTATTTACTTTAAGATCATCCCTGAAAGCCTGGTAGGCTTTTTTCGCGGTGGCCGTACGTAAAGGAATCACGATCTCCTGTTCACGCGTAAAGCCCAGATCTGTAGTACGCATAAAATTCATTTGCCTGGCTATTACCACAGAAGCTACTATAAGCACTACCGAAATAATAAACTGAAAAACAACCAAACCTTTCCTTACGGCCACCACCGCTAGCGAATTGGTTAATTTCCCCTTCAAAACTTTAACCGGGTTAAATGATGATAAATAAAAAGCAGGATAACTACCCGCCAATACACCGGTAAACAAAGCCATTACCAGGAATCCGGCTAATAACATCCCATCGTTTGTCCATGATAGGACAATGTTCCTGTCGGCTACTTTATTAAACAGCGGGACAAGTGCTAAGGTAATAACTATGGAAATGATAAATGCTATCAGGGTCATGAGAATGGATTCACCAAGGAACTGCCTGATCAGAGTAGACTTTTCGGCTCCGAGAACTTTACGTACCCCTACTTCTGACGAACGTTTGGAAGAACGCGCTGTAGAAAGGTTCATGAAATTGATACAAGCGATGAGCAAAGTAAAAACTGCTATTGAGAAAAGTACATAAAGGTATGTTTTACTCGCCGGTGGTGTCACATTGGTAGTTACACGATCACTTAAATGTATCTCCCGTAGTGGCAGCAATGTCTGTAGCTTTTTAAAACCCATTTCCCGCATGGTTTGGCCGGCATATTTTTCCAGAAATGCCGGGAATTTCGCCTCAAGCGTTTTAGGATCAGTACCTGGTTTAAGCAGTAGATAAGTATGAAACATATTGTTGCTGGCATAATCATTTGCCTGCTGCTTGGTAAATTGCTCAATATTACCGCCACTCATGGACAGGAAAAAGTTGGCATCAATATGTGACGGGGTTTGGCTGTCGGCAAAAACACCTGTTACCGTGTAATCCTGCTCCCCATTGGTATTACTATTTACGTGTAAAATTTTATTGATAGCTGGCTGATTACCAAATAGCTTATGCGCCAGTTGCTGTGATATGACCACTGTACGCGGTTGAGTTAGCGCATTTACTGCATTCCCCTCAATAAAATTGTAATTGAATATTTTGAAGAATGAAGCATCCGTCAGATAGCCCCGCTCTTCTAAAAATGATTTGCGTTCTCCCGTTGCCGGGCTGTATTGCAAAATAGTTTTGTCATCAGTAAAGAGTTTCATCAGCCTCGCGCTTGCCAATACTTCCGGAAAGTCGCGTTTTACCGCTTCGGCCATAGGCGCCGGTGTGTTAGGCATTTTTATAGGCTCTGATCCTTTTTTAATGAAATCAGTTACCATCTGATAAATATCAGCCGAATGCTTGTGTTGTGTATCATAACTTGTTTCGTAGTTAAGATAAAGCGCAATAAGCATGCAGCAGGCTAAACCTACAGATAAGCCAAAAACATTAATGAAGGAGAAGAATTTACTCTTCATCATATTGCGCCAGGCTATTTTAAAATAATTTTTAAGCATAATAATATTTTTAGAGGTTATTCGCTTCTAAGTGTTTTTATGGGGTTGGTTAAAGCCGCCTTTACTGATTGGTAACTTACGGTAGCTAATGCTATAAATACCGCAAATGCTGCGGATAGTGCAAATATCCACCATTGTATCTCCACCTTGAAAGCAAAATCCTGCAACCATTTATGCATAACATAATAAGCCAGAGGTGAAGCAATGATAACCGCGATAATAACCAGCTTAATAAAATCAAAAGACACTAATGCGGCAATATTGGTTACCCCTGCCCCTAATACTTTGCGTATACCAATTTCCTTTGTACGCAAGCGTGTTGAGAATACAGCCAAGCCAAACAAACCAAGACATGAAATAAAAATGGTTACAGCAGTGAAGGCTTTTAAAATGCCCCCCGTACGCAGGTCAGCTTTGTAAAGTTCTTCATACTCCTCGTCAAGGAAATGATATTCAAAAGGTTTATTAGGGTAAAAAGCTTTCCATTTACTTTGCAACGCCGTAACGGTTTGCTGCATGTTTTTAGCTGATGCTTTGATGAGTAACTTACCAAACCAATCGTATTCGGCAAACATCACAATGGGAGTAATTTCCTCATGTAGCGAAGCGAAGTTAAAATCCTTCGCCACAGCTTTAATAAAGCCAACACGCCCATTAAGCCCTATGCGTTTACCCACTGCTTCTTCGGGTTTCCAACCCATTGCCTTTACGGCAGTTTCATTAAGTATAAAGCTGTATTTACGTTTGCCGTATGCGGTATCTTGTACGGCTTTTTCGTCACTCAGGTTAAAATCCCCGCCTGACAGCAGTTTAATCCCTAAGGTCTTAACAAAGTCTTTTTCGATAGGTATGGCCGTTACAGAAAGGCTGTAATCGGTAGGTTTTCCATCCACAGCATTAATGCTGTAGCCTCCGCGCACATTAACCGGCGAATCATAACTTGCCGTAGATGCTACAATACCGCTTTGTTGTTTAAGATCATTTTTAAAGGCTTCTATCTTGTTGTATGGCAAGCCACCTATATCCATCACGATTACCTGGTCGCGGTTAATGCCGGTATCTACCGTTTGCATAAATTTTAACTGGTTACCCGCAATCAGTGTACTAATGATAAAAAATACCGATACTACGAACTGAAATACTACCAATGATTTGCGAAGCAGATTACCGCCTGGTTGAGTGGTTGAAGTACCTTTTAAGGTGGCTATAGGTTTAAATGCTGACAGGTAAAGCGAAGGATAGGTACCCGCCAGAAAGGAAACCAATACAAATAAACCGATTAACGCGCCTATTAACCAGCTCGCATTCCAGGTATGCAGGCTGAGTTCCTGGCCGGTAAAAGTACTGAAGCCGGGTAGCGCAAGGTAAAGTATAAAAACACCAATGAGCAGCGAAACCAATGTTATGATCGCGGCTTCTATAATGAACTGAACAAACAATTGCCCGCGCACAGCGCCCATTACTTTACGCACGCCAATTTCTTTGCCACGCTCTGCAGATCGTGCGGTAACCAGATTAAGAAAATTAACACAGGCCAGTAGCAATAAAATAACCGCCACTACACCAAGTGTGTAAATATTATTCAGATTACCGGGCGTATCCAAACTGTATAACGCCTTAGAGTAAAGGTGTACTTTTGTTAAGGATTCTAACAGGTATTGTGTTGTACCCTTACGGCCCTCTCCTTTCATGATATTGGCAATGAAGGCATCCATTTTTTTAGCAAGAGCTTGCCTGTTTGTTCCCGGTTTAAGCAATAAGTATGAATAATTGCTTGCCGAACTCCAGCGCAGATCTTTCGTACCCGGATCTATAGCGGAATTGGCTATCATGTCAAATTTGATCTGCGAATATGAGGGTACATCCTCTATCACACCTGTAACGGTAAGGTTTTTATCGCTGTTTAATTTGAGCACCTTGCCCATCGGATCTTCGTTACCGAAATATTTTTTCGCGGCAGATGAACTGATCACGATAGATGATGGATCTGACAAGGCATTTTGCGCGTTACCCTCCAGAAAATTGAATGAGAAAATTTTAAAGAACGAACCATCTGCCGTCAGCATTTGCTTTTCGGCAAAAAGCTTATCTCCATAACTCACAGTAACCTGTCCGTTACCCGAGTAATTAAAAATGCGTACACCGTCTTCAATCTCAGAGAATTGTTGCTTATACACATGCACGGTAGCCGTTGGTGTAACAGCTAATTCCCTTGGTTCTTTATCATCGGGAGATTGATATTTATAGGCGACACGTACAATGTTGCCGGCATTTTTATGAAAGGTATCGTAACGCAGCTCGTTTACCAGATAAGTAGCTAAAAGCAAAAAGCAGCTGATACCCACAGCAAGTCCTGCCATGCTGATAAACGATGTTGTTTTATTACCCAGCAAGTTTCTCCAGGCAGTTTTTAAATAGTTGCGTATCATTCTTTAATAGTTTAAATTTTATTCGCTCCTTAAACTTTTTACCGGGTTAGTTAAGGCCGCCTTTATAGCCTGAAAGCTGATGGTGGTTAAGGCAACAACCATCGCCAGCACACCGGCAGCGGCAAATACCCACCATTGTATTTGAATACGATAAGCAAAATCAAGCAGCCACTTGTGCATAAAGTACCATGCCACAGGAGTGGCTATTACAAAAGATATGAGTACCAGCTTTAAAAAATCAATAGAGAGCATGTTAACTATACCGCTTGTTGATGCACCTAATACTTTGCGTATACCTATTTCACGGGTACGCTGGTAGGTACTGTATGATGCCAAACCCAATAACCCCAGGCAAGAGATGGCTATGGCCAATAGGGCAAAGTTGAAAAAGAGTTTACCAAAACGCTGTTCGCTGCGATACTGACGATCAAAGAACTCATCTAAAAAGAAGTAGCTATAAGGTTTAGTGGGAATATATTGTTTCCATTTGCTCTCAATCTGAGCCAGGTTTGTCTGCAGATTAGCTGTACTCAACTTAATCGAAACCTTGTTAAATGCTTTCATCTCCACTCGCATGGTAAGCGGGTCAATCTTCTCTTGCAGCGAACGGTAATGAAAATCTTTCATTACCCCAATTATTTTACCCTCGCGCCCCCACTGTTTAAAACGACGGCCAATGGCTTGTTCCGGCTTTGCATAGCCAAATAGTTTAGCCGCCTGTTCGTTAATGATCATGGCCTGGGCAGTATCTGTGTTCATAAAATCACGAGAAAACGGACGCCCGGCGACTATTTTAAGGCCATAGTTTTTGATGTAATCAAAATCAACAAAGTACAGGGAAAGGTTAGCTACCTGCAAATCGCCTTTGCTGTTTTCTATTTCAGAATAGGCGCCGTTATACCCGCCTCCCGGCACGCTTGACGATAAGGTTACTGCCTTTACCCCCGGAAGGTCTTTTATTGATTGCTTAAAAGCTTCCTGCCCTGGGTCGTTATCTGTATCTAAAACAAGTGTTTGTTCTTTGCTAAAGCCAAGGTCTTGGTTTTGCATAAAACTCATCTGGTCATAAACCACAATGGTGCCTATGATAAGTGCTATGGAAATACTGAACTGTGCTACCACAAGGCTTTTTCTCAAAAAATTACCTTTGGTACCGCTTGAGAACCTGCCTTTAAGCACCATTACCGGCCTGAAAGATGATAATACCAGCGCCGGATAAATGCCAGCTAATAAGCCAATAATTACTGATAGCAAAAATAACTCCAATACATTTAATGGGTTGCTGAATACACCGGGGCTTACTACTTTACCTGCTAACTGGTTAAATACAGGCAGTAGTAAAGATGATAGCGCAAGCGTTATAAAAAAAGCGATAATACACAACACTACCGATTCGCCTATGAATTGGGCTGCCAGTTCGCCTTTAGCAGCGCCGACTACTTTACGTATACCTACTTCTTTAGCACGCTCAACTGAACGGGCTGTGGTAAGATTAATAAAGTTGATGCAAGCAATGAGCAATATGAATACGGCTACAATACTAAATATGTATACGTTGCTGATACTGCCAACTTCCTGTCCACCCCTTGTTGAGTGCAGGTAAACATCTTTTAACGGCTCCAGCAAAAGGGTGGCAAACATTTTACTTTCGCGTGCTTGCTTACCATTCCGTTTTTCTATAAAAGGCACAAATTTGGCCTCCAGTTGCTTAGGGTTGGTACCCGGCTTCAACAGCAAATAGGTATTGGCGCCGTAATTACCCCATTGATTGTCAATATCGGGGCGAAATTTTTGGGTGAGCGAAGTCATCGAGATCAATAAGTCGGCATGTATCTGCGAGTTACCGGGCATATCTTTCATCACGCCGGTTACTATAGCCGGCACCCCATCGCCTGACATCAGGACTGTTTTACCCATAGGATCCGCATCACCAAAGTATTTTTTGGCTGTAGTTTCACTAAAAATTATGCTTGCCGGTTTAATCAGTGCAGTATTTATATCTCCTTTTACGAGCTTGAAATCAAACACCTTAAAGAAGTTAGAATCGGCCAGCATAGCGTTCTCTTCCTGAAACTTAATATTATCTTTTCTGATCAAATAGCCACTTCTTTGCACCCGTACAAATGCCTCAACTTCCGGAAACTCCGGTTTGATGTTTGGCCCAAACGCCCATGAGGTAGCATCGGTGTTAATAGTTTCAGATGGTGTTTTAATATCCGTTACCAAACGGTAAATACGATCTGCCTTGGTATTAAACCTGTCGTAGCTTAGTTCAAAAGCTACGTACATGAATATAAAGAAGCAGGCGGTAATGCCAATTGATAGGCCGGTAACATTGATGAATGAAAATGCCTTGTGCTTCCACAGGTTACGCAAGGCTATTTTAAAATGATTCTTTAACATAGATATAAATTTTTAAAATTTTTTATTCAGCACGCAAGCTCTCGGCCGGATTTGTAAAGGCCGCTCGTACTGATTTGAAACTTATAGTGATCAATGCAAGCGCAACAATGCTTATACCAGCCAAGCCAAACGCCCCAATAGGAATATTAACATGGTAGGCATAATTCTGCAACCAAATATTCATAGCATACCAGGCTATCGGCGATGCAACAATGAATGCAACCAGTATCAGCTTTATGAAATCAACAGATATTAGTGTAACAATATCTTGCACGCTTGCCCCCAATACTTTTCTTATTCCGATCTCCTTTATCCGCTGCTCGGTGGCAAAAGCGACAACACCAAACAAACCAATGCATGCCAAAAAGATAATAAGTAAGCTAAAGCATGTAAATAGTTGCTGTAGTTTAAAATCGGTGCGATATTGCCGGTCAATTAAATCACTTACCCAGTTGTATTTGAAAGGCCTTGCCGGGTAGTAGCTTTTGTACAGTTTGTTTACTGCTTCAAGCACATGCTTGCCACTTCCTGGAAGTGTTTTGATAAGAATCGCGCCATAACGCTGATCCTTTATGGCTTGTATTACTGTTGGTTTTATTTTGTTATGCAATGATTCGCTGTAAAAATCAGATACAACACCTATAGGTATCCCCTCGAACTTTCCGGCAGGGGAATTGAGCTTAAGCCCAATTAGTTTAGCCGTGTATTCTGTTGCCAAAATTGGTTGATTATTTATGAGCCTTTTTGTTTCAAGATCGGTAACACCACCCATCAAAGAGTCCTGACTAATTGCATCGGCATTTGAAGTTTGATTGAAAAGGCGCCCTTTTTGTAATTTGAAGCCCATAATATATGAAAGATCAGCATCGCCTTGTATGAAATAAAGTGTTACCTTATTTTTTCCAAGATTTACTCCTCTGGACATTGAGCCGGAACCAGATGACGGATACCAATTGGTGATGCTGGCACCCGTAACGCCGGGTATCTGTTTCACGGCATTTTTGAAGTCGCCTCCGGTTTTTCCCCAATCTGTAAAGTCAATATTAACGAGATTGCTCTTATCAAAGCCTAAGTCACGCTTAGTCATAAAATTGACCTGATAGCGTACAACAAGCGTTGCAATGATAATGGTAGCAGATATAGCAAACTGCCCAACTATTAATCCTTGTTTAAGCAGGTTTGAAACCCCGCTTGTTGGTATTTTATCTTTTAGTATAACAGTAGGTTTGGGTTTGGATAAATACCAGGCCGGATATAGCCCGGTAAGTAAACTAACGATAGCAATAACAGCAACAGCTACGGTAAGAAAGATGCCATTGAAAAGATTGATGACCAATGAGTGACCGAGGTAAGTCTCCACATATCTAATGAGTATTGGGTACAACACCATAGCAATACCAAACGATATGGTAAAAAACAAAACCGACTCTGCCAAGAAACGGATAATGATTTGCGCTGTACCTGCGCCAAGTACTTTTCGTACTCCTGTTTCACGGGCACGGGTAAATATCCTTGAGACGGTTAGATTAATAAAGTTAATGCAGGCTATAATCAATAACAAAGCAGCTATTACCCCAAATATGTAAACGTTTCGGATACTGCCGTGAACCTCCTGTACCGCAGGGAAATCAGATTTTAAATAAACATCTTTTAAAGGCTGAAATTTAAACAGATAGTCTATTACCTTACCCTTGTAATTAGCTGAGTACCACTGGTTGGTTTTTTTTGTAAAAGCTTTAATGTTTGTACCTGGTTTAACCAGCACATACTGTGGCTCAAAAGTATAGCCTTCGTTTATGCCAGGTATTCGATTATCTTGAGCCCGGTGTTCACTAAGTGAAACAACGTCAGCCTGTAAATGCGAGTTTTGCGGCAGGTTGCCAATTACTCCGGTAACCAGGTATTTTTCCGGGTCTCCAAATTCGGGAACGTCTACAATCACTTTACCAACAGCTGCCTTACCCTTAAAATATTGTTTACTTACCCTTTCGCTGATGATGATATTGGTATATCCTTTTATAAATTTATGAGGATTTCCTTCCAGTACCTTTGCATCAAACATGTTCCAAAAAGTAGGTTCAGCGCGCAGCACTTTCATGCTTATGCCTTCTTCCTCGCCCGTAAGTTTTAGTCGACTATTGATAACTGATATTCTGCAATATTCTTCTATTTCAGGCAGGTCGCGTTTCAGCGACGGCCCAAGGCCGGAAAAGGTTAGCGGTTGCGGAGCATCTCCTTTAATGACATTACTTACAGATAGCACGCGGTAGATGCGATCAGCTTTTGACCATTGTCTATCGTAAGATAGCTCATCAATCACAACGGTAGACACTATCAAACAGGCCAACAAGCCAATACTTAAACCTGTTATGTTAATAAGCGAATAAGCTTTTTGCTTAACCAGGCTTCGCCAGGCTATCTTAAAATAATTATTTACCATAGTAGGAAATGTTATAAACCAGCAGACCAGTGTAATCTCAAAACTGACCTGTGGTATAATTATTCGCTTCTTAAACTTTTAACAGGGTTTACTAATGCCGCTTTAGTTGCTTTATAGCCAACTGTCAACCAAGCGATAATGATAGAGGTTGCCATTGCCAAAATAAATACACCCGCGGTTAGTGGTATGCGGTAGACGAAGTTCTGGAGCCATTGGTTCATCATGTACCAGGCTATAGGTATGGCCAGTAAGAATGATATACCTATCAAGATCATGAATTCTTTGGAGAACAGCAACACGATATTCAATACCGATGCGCCAAGAACCTTACGTACGCCCACCTCTTTTGTACGCTGTACCGCCATGTACGATACTAAACCATATAAACCGAGGCATGAAATAAACACGGCTATAAAGGCAAATAGCTTATAAACCAGTGCCAGTTGATTTTCTTGTTTGTAAAATTGGGCAATGGTTTCATCAAGGAAATAGCCGTTGTAGGCATATTCAGGATAGGTTTTTTCCCATAGGCTTTGTACAGCTTTAGCGGTGTTGCTCAGGCCTTTGGTCTCTATTTTGACAGCTGTTTGCGATAATAATGCTTTTCTTGATGAGATAGCAATGGGCTTCACTTCATCACGTAACGAGTTAGTCTTAAAGTCTTTAACTACGCCAACAATTGGAGAGAACGTTTTGGCGCTACCCAGTTTCATGGTTTTGCCTATAGCATCCTCTGCCCTTTTAATGCCAAGTTTATGTATAAAAGTTTCGTTAACCACAAACTGATTAACGGTGTCGCTTTTAGCGAAACCTTTGCCTGCCACAAACTTTAACCCAAATGTTTTAAAATAATCATTATCCCCAAACTTCAGGAAAGTATTGAAGTCAGGATCTTTCATAGAATTATTGAAGTAGAAATTTGAGCCCGAGTTATTATCTGATGATGGCGCATCAGATGCAAAACTTACCGATTTTACATTCGGGTTTTGAAGCAGAGTAGCTTTAAATGATTCCATTTTACTCAGGCTGATACTATCTGTATAGCCGGGCAGTATCATTACTGCTTCTTTGTTAAAACCGAGGTCGGCCTCGTTAACAAAATTCATTTGGTTAACGGCTACTATAGTGCCGATGATGAGCAATTGGGCAATAGCAAACTGTGCTACCACCAATGCCCTGCGTAGCGGAATACCACCGATAGACGCTGCTGTAATTTTATTTTTTAAAGCCAGCACCGGTTTAAAGCCCGAAACCACCAATGCGGGATAAATACCCGATAGCAGAACAACTACAACAAAAGTAGTCACAAGGAATAAAACTGTGCCCATACTTAGCAAGGCAATATCATCCGGCACACTGGCGATATTCTTCAAATGGGGCAATGCTATCTTGGCCAGGGCCAATGCAAGGAATATTGAGAACAAGATCACTAACATGGTTTCACCTAAAACTTGGGCAACAAGTTGTGAGCGCGTACTACCCAAAACTTTACGTATGCCTACCTCTTTAGACCGACCAACAGATTGAGCTGTAGACAAATTGATAAAGTTGATAGATGCCATTAAAATGATAAGAATGGCAATAAACCCCAATGTTTTAAGTGTGGCTTTGCTGGTTAGGTGATCGCCCAGGGTGTTGCCTATCCTGGTGTCAAAATGCAGTTCGCCCAATGGTTGTGCTATATGGATACGGGTGCTGTTTGTTTTATTTTCAGTGGCTTTCTTGGTAAAAATGTCTATCTGCTTTTGAAAAGCATCTTTTGACATATTAGCAGGCAGCAACGCAAAAATCTGGTGGTTACTGCTTAATGAGCCCCATTCGTTTGTGTAACCATAAAGATCGCCGGCATTTTTCCAGGTGATGTATGATATCAGCACTTTAAGCGGAATATCTGTGTTGCTTGGCATATCTTTGATAACACCTGCTACACGCAAAGTTATTGCGTTATCAATTTTGATAGATTTTCCGTTTGCCTGCTTCCAGTCGCCAAAGTATTTATCGGCGGTAGCTTTTGATAATACCACCATGTTGGGTTGTGCCAAAACATTCTTATCGCCGCTAAGCCATTTGGTAGTAAAAATATCGAAGAACTGTGGTTCGGTAAACATCACGCCCAGCGGCTCAATAAATTTTTTGTCGCTGGCAGAAACGCTCTCTCCGTTATTTAAAATAGTGAACTGGCTTCCATAGCTTGAGTTTACTGCGGCAAACTTCACTTGTGGCATATCCAACCGAAAACCTTCTAAAGCAGGTACCGATACACCGGGGTTGTAATCAATACTACCGTCCCTCTTTTGCTCGGATATGATATGGTAGATGTTTTTATAATTGGCGTTGAACTTATTGTAGCTGGTCTCAAATTGTAAAATTACAAATATGAGCAGACAGGCAGCAATGCCCACCGTTAAACCAGAAATATTAATTAAAGAATAAGCTTTATGGCGAAGAATATTTCTCCACGCGATCTTGATGTAATTTTTCAGCATTGTGACGGTATTTACCTAACAAGGTTAAAAGCTATACCAAAATAACAAATTACTGATTTATAGATATTTATAGTAATTGTGAAAAGTGTAAGCTGTTCGTAAGTGTGACAGCATGTGTACGTTTATGATACATATTAGTGAGCGGCGAACAGTCAGTAGGAAATGGTGAGTGGGATATAAGTTTGGTGAATGATGGACTTTTGATAAATACGTAAAGTTCACAATCACTCACCATTTTTCTCTCACCATTCACCACGGTATCCTCGCCACCTAATATCCAAAATGCTTAATATAGGTACTCAGATCTTTATCGCCACGGCCGGAGATGCAGATCACCACATTATCATTCTTTTTGAAAGTCATCTTTTCGAGGTAAGCCAAGGCATGAGCGGTTTCTATTGCCGGTATAATGCCTTCTAACTGGCAGCAAAGCAAACCAGCATTTAACGATTCTTCATCGGTAATACTCACGTATTGCGCGCGGTTAACTTTATACAAGTGTGCGTGCTGCGGACCTATGCCCGGATAATCTAATCCGGCTGATATAGAATAAGGTTCAACAACCTGGCCATCGTCACTTTGCATTAAAATAGTGCGGCTCCCGTGCAATACGCCCTCTTTCCCCAATGCAGTTGTAGCGGCAGAATGGCCACTGTTTACGCCTTTGCCTGCAGCTTCAACGGCAACTAATTTAACTTCTTCATCATCAAGGAAATTGTAGAACATACCCATTGCATTGCTGCCACCACCAACACATGCCAATATATATTGCGGTAATTCGCTGCCGGTTTGTTCTTTGAGCTGTACCTTGGTTTCGGCAGATATGATGGATTGAAACTTTGCCACCATCTCCGGGTACGGATATGGCCCTACGACGGAGCCGATGATATAATGCGTATCCACCGGGTTGGCTATCCAATCGCGCAGCGCCTCGTTGGTAGCGTCCTTCAGCGTTTTACTACCCGATGTTGCAGGGATCACGGTTGCACCTAACATCTTCATGCGGGCTACGTTAGGCGCCTGGCGCTCCATATCTATTTCGCCCATGTAAACAATACACTCAATACCCATTAAGGCGCAAACTGTTGCTGTGGCAACGCCATGCTGCCCGGCACCTGTTTCAGCAATAATGCGCTTTTTACCAAGGCGTTTAGCCAGCAATATCTGTCCAATGGCATTGTTTATCTTATGTGAACCGGTATGGTTAAGGTCTTCCCGCTTAAAGAAAATATTGGCGCCGTATTTTTCAGAATAACGCTTAGCGTAATACAAAGGTGAAGGCCGGCCAACGTAATCTTTCATTAACTGGTCAAACTCCTGTTTAAAATCCGGGTCGTCTAAAATTTTTACGTATTCGCGGCGTAATTCCTCTACATTAGGGTAAAGCATTTCAGGAATGTATGCTCCGCCAAAATCACCGTAATATCCTTGTTCATTTACTCCGTATTTCATCCGAATGATATATTATATTTCTTAATTATTGTTCACTACTCGTTAATTAACAACACGAAAGCTTCCTTTAACTTGCTAATGTCTTTAAGCCCGGGTTCTATCTCAAATTTGCTGTTCAGGTCAACACCGTAAAAGGCGGGATGTTTAATTTTTGCTACTTCGCTGATATTATCAGGGCTTAACCCTCCTGAAAGAAAAAAGGGAACATTCATTTTGTAACGATCAAGTATCTCCCAGTCAAATGTTTTACCTGAGCCACCATGCGCCGGTGTCTTTGTGTCAAACAAAAAGAAATCCACGGTATTTTTGTAAGCTTCCAGCTGCTCAAAATTAAAACCTTCATCTATTCCAAAAGCTTTAATTACCGTAACCTTGCCTTTAAACTGTGAGCAATATGCGGGTGTTTCGGTACCGTGCAACTGTATTGCCTTAAAACCATAACGCTCTATCATCTCAAATACCTTATCGGCATCTGCGTTTACAAAAACGCCTGTGGTTACCACGCCATTGGGTATAGTAGTAACATTGGGCGACAGATCAGCTATGTAGCGGGGCGATTGATCATAGCAGATAAAACCCACATAATGAGGGCCAAGTGCAGTCACCGCCGAAACATTATCCACATATTTTAAACCGCAAACTTTAATGTGCATGTCAATTAGCTAAAAGAGTTTTAAAACTTTTAAGCGCTTTCTTACTCATTAATGATTCTTCGGCTTCATAAAAGCAATCAGCAAAGCTGTTTTCCGGCTTAATGGTTTTTATAGCCATTGCCGCATTGCTTAATACCACGCTGGTTTGGGCGCTTGTAGCCTCATCATTAAGTACTTTCATGAATATGTCTGCTGATTCGGCAACTGTATGCCCGCCGGCAATCTGATCTTCTTTTAGTTTCTCGAAACCCAATGATTCCACACTGGTAACGCGCTCTCCTTCTGATGAAAAAGTTTTAAAATCGCAGGTCAAAGAAATTTCATCGTAACCATCAAGCGCATTTATTATGGTGTATTTTACCCCAGATTTTTGGTATAGGTAAGCGTATATACGGGCAAGTTCCAGGTTAAACACACCTACCATCTGGTTTTTCGGCCTTGCCGGATTTGCCAGCGGGCCAAGCATATTAAAGAATGTTTTTACGCCTAATTCGCGGCGTATTGGCGCAACGGTTTTCATAGCCGGGTGAAATAAAGGAGCATGCAAAAAACAAATGTTGGCTTTTTCTGCACTACGCTTTATAGCATCTATATTGTTAGTAAAAGTATAGCCTAAATGCTCCATCACGTTTGATGAACCACAGCCGGAAGATACCCCATAATTACCATGTTTGGCCACTTTGTACCCAGCACCTGCTACCACAAATGAAGCAAGTGTTGAAATATTGAATGTATCCTTACCATCGCCTCCTGTTCCGCATAGGTCAATAAATTCATCACCACCCAGGTCAACGGGTAGGCAAAGCTCCAGCATGGCATCTCTAAACCCTTCAAGTTCCTGAACTGTAATGCTGCGCATACAGTAAGCCGTCATGAAAGCTGCCATTTGAGAATTGTTAAATTTCCCAAGAGCGATATCTTTTAGAATTCCCCTTGATTGCTCACGGGTAAACGTTTTGTGTTCAAATAAATGATTAAGTATCTCTTTCATAATCTACAAACCAGCCGCATGCGTATCAGCCGGACAAATTTTACTTAAATAAAAAAAGGGCTGCCATATGGCAACCCTTCCGTGTATCTATTTTATTATAAAAACAAAAATGAGGTTACCTTACGATATATCGTTAAGCCACCACCAGTTATTGTTCAATTGTATTTTCATTACTTGTTGGCAAATATGTAAATTGTTTTAACCATTTGCAAATGATAAATGGGTACATGATTATATTTATGCCTTAAAGCTATTGTTTTATAATGTCCATAACTGAGCAAAAAGTAAATCCTGAAAATGATCTGGGGTTTGGCCCGCAACCCGTCATCAAAAGTCAGCCGTTATTAAATAAGGATGGCTCCGTTAATGTTAAACGAAAGGGTCTTTCACGCCTTAACACTGCCGATACTTACCATATGCTTATTACCATGAGCTGGACAAAGTTTTGGATAGTGGTAATGAGTGGGTACCTGGTTACTAACCTGATTTTCGCTGTTATTTATGTACTCATAGGAAAAGAAAGTTTAGATGGAACTGCTGCCCAAAATGGTATGAGCCATTTTTTAGACGCTTTTTTCTTTTCTGCACAAACCATATCCACAGTTGGGTACGGTCACATTAGCCCTAAAGGTGTTGTTGCCAATACCGTTGCGGCTTTTGAATCTATGCTGGGGCTTTTAGCCTTCGCACTGGCAACCGGGTTACTTTACGGGCGGTTTTCTAAACCTTCTGCCAAGATCATTTACAGCGAAAATCTGCTGGTTGCGCCCTATAAAGACGGCCAGCAAGGTATTATGTTCAGGCTTTGCAACATACGCCGCAACGTACTTATTGATATTGGTATAGAAGTGATATTTTCTTATAACAAAGTTATTAACGGTAAACCTATAAGGCAATTCTTCCCCTTGGAATTGGAACGGCGTAATGTAAGCATGTTAACTCTTAACTGGACCGTGGTACACCCTTTAAATGATAGTAGCCCGCTGGCGAAGATGAGTCGTAAAGAATTGGAGGAAACAGATGCCAGTTTTGCTGTTTTGCTTAGCGCTTTTGATGATACTTTTTCACAAACGGTACACTCCCGTACGGCTTACCAAACTTTTGACATGGTTTGGGATGCCAAATTTTTGCCGATGTTTGATCGGGACGATACTGGAAGAATTATACTGGACATTACAAAAATAAATTCGCATGTGCCGGTTTAATAGCTTATAGGCATGTTGTAAGTTTTGTTTAGGTGTAAATGTTACAGTAGGTAATTACTTACGCCAATAGATTAAATGTACATTAGCATACTTAGCCCTATATCAACAATAAACATGAAGAACTTTAACAAACTTTTTTTTGTAGCGGGTATATGCATGAGTAGCGTAAGCTACGCGCAAACCAGCAACACCGTGGTCAGCCATATTGTAAAAGAAGCAACCGAAAACTCACAACTACCAACACTTGCCCATGAATTGCTGGATGGCATAGGCCCCCGCCTGGTAGGTACACCTCAATTTGACAAAGCCGGTAAATGGGCTACAGACAAGTATAAAAGCTGGGGTATTACCGCACGACAGGAAAAATGGGGCGACTGGCGCGGTTGGGAACGCGGTATATCGCACATCGATATGGTGTACCCACGTATACATAGTATTGAAGGTACGCAGCTTGCCTGGAGCCCGGGTATGAAAAAACCGGTAACCGCCGAAACTATTATACTGGCCGATGTTGCCGATTCAACCGCTTTTGCAAAGTGGTTACCGGCTGTAAAAGGAAAATTTGTGATGATATCCATGAATCCTGTTAGCGGCCGCCCGGATGATAACTGGAAAGAATTTGCTTTACAAGGATCATTCGACAAAATGAAGGAAGAACGTACCGCAGGTACCGAAGCGTGGAGAAACCGTATTAAAAAGACTGGTTACACTACAAAAACACTTGCGGTAGCACTGGAAAAAGCGGGCGCAGCAGGTATTATTACCAATTATTGGTCGCAGGGCTTTGGGGTTGATAAGATATTTGCCGCCTATACCAAAACCATCCCTACCGTAGACATTGCCCTCGAAGATTATGGTTTATTGTATCGTCTAACCGAAAATAACGAAAAGCCCCGCATCACCATTCAAACAGAATCTAAAGAGCTTGGAGCGGTGCCTACGTTTAACGTGATCGGCGAAATTAAAGGAACCGAAAAGCCAAATGAATATGTAATGCTATCAGCACACTTTGACTCATGGGACGGTGCTACAGGCGCTACAGATAACGGTACAGGCACATTAACTATGATGGAGGCTATGCGTATACTAAAAAAGGTTTACCCTAAACCTAAACGTACTATTCTTGTTGGCCATTGGTCAAGCGAAGAACAGGGTTTAAACGGTTCGCGTGCTTTCGTAGAAGATCACCCCGAAATTGTAGCAAACCTGCAGGCCTTATTCAACCAGGATAATGGTACTGGCCGTGTGGTTAACATCAGCGGACAGGGCTTTGCTAAAGCCGGTGATTTTATCAGCAAATGGCTTGAAGCGGTTCCTGACACCATACGACATCAGATAAAAACTAACTTTCCGGGTTCACCAGGTGGAGGCGGCTCTGACTTTGCATCATTTGTAGCCGCTGATGCTCCTGGTTTTTCGTTAGGCTCAAACAGTTGGTCGTACGGTAATTACACCTGGCACACCAACCGCGATACGTATGACAAAATTGTTTTTGATGACCTACGCAGCAATGCTATCCTAACCGCGATATTGGTTTATATGGCATCAGAAGACCCCAATAAGTTTCCAAGAGATAAGGCAGAACTACCGGGTAACAGTAATACCGGGCAACCTGGAAAATGGCCGCAGCCGGTTAAGGCTAATCGCCATGGTGGTTTTGAATAACGATACACAAACAAAACAGAGAAGCCCGCTTTTTATAGGCGGGCTTCTCTGTTTTTTATATGTTAATCAATTACTTTGACTGCCCCATAGCGTATTTGATACCGCCTAAAAGATGTTTCAGGAATAAAGGTTCACTATACGAGGCGTCGGTATGGCCCAATGCGGTATAAAATGCGCGTCCTCCGTCATAATTATGATACCAGCTCATAGGGTGATTACTTCCGTTTTCGCCTCCGGTATAACTTTTTTCATCTATAGTGATCAATATATGCAGGCCCTTAGCTATCCATTTGTAATTATACCACTCATCTAACCTGCGCCAAACTACCGGCAGGCGTTTGGTTGCAATAAATTTACGGTCAACCACGTGCAGATCTGCCTCCTGCTGTTTACTTGGGTGGCTTTTAAAATATGCACCAACCAGGTTACCATACCAAGGCCAGTCGTATTCGGTATCAGTTGCAGAATGCACGCCAACAAAACCGCCGCCCTGCTTTATATACTGCTCAAAAGCGGCTTGTTGCTCATCGTTTAAAACATCACCAGTAGTACTTAAAAAAATAACAGCCTTGTATCGTTTTAAGTTTTGAAGGGTAAATAATGCTGCGTTCGTGGTAGTGTCTACATCAAAATTGTTATCCTTCCCTATTTTAATAACGGCGGGTATACCCACCGCTATTGATTCATGGTGAAAGCCGGCTGTTTTACTAAATACCAACACGCGTGGTTTAGCAAAGCCAAATACGGTGGTGCTTAACAATATCAGCAACGCCATTACAATATTCTTTTTCATAAGTATCAATTTATCACTGTAAGCAGCCTTGTTACGGGCCTATTATATTAAAATTATATGTTACCCTTTTTCAATTCATCAACAGCGAAATTTGCCGCGCGGGCAGTAAGCGCCATGTAAGTTAACGATGGATTTTGGCATGCCGATGAAGTCATGCAGGCACCATCAGTAACAAATACATTTTTGGCATCCCACACCTGGTTGTGTTTATTAAGGACAGATGTTTTGGGATCAAGCCCCATACGCGCCGTACCCATTTCGTGGATACCATCGCCAACATTATGGCCCCAGTCGTGCGTTTCCACTTGTTTTACGCCTGCCTCTTCAAGCATTGCTTTAGCTTCGTTTACAATGTCAATACGCATTTTACGCTCGTTGTCTTTTATCTCCGCATCCATAGAGAGTACGGGCAAGCCCCACTTATCTTTAACTTTTGAGTCGAGGGTAATTTTATTTTCATGATAAGGCAATAGTTCACCAAAGCCACCTATGCCCATTGTCCACGGGCCGGGTTCGCTCAGTGCATCCTTATATTTGGTGCCCAAACCATATTCGGCTATTTCGCGGCTCCAACCCTCTCTGCCTGCTGCTCCCTGGTAACCAAACCCCCTGAGATAGTCGCGCTTGTCTTTACCTATATTCGCAAAACGGGCTACATAAACCCCATTGGCCCTGCGACCGAAATAATATTTATCCTCATACCCCTCTACCAAACCACTTGCGCCTAAGTTATAATGGTGATCCATAATGTTATGCCCAAGTTCGCCGCTGCTGCTGCCAAGGCCCTGCGGCCATATGTCAGTAGCCGAGTTCATCAGCACCCACGCACTGTTTAACGCCGATGCATTAAGGAAAACCACTTTAGCATAAAACTCATATGTTTTATGAGTTTCAGTATCCAGCACCTCTACCCCCTTGGCTTTTTGGGTGTTTTTATCATACAATACCTTAGTAACAATAGATTGCGGCCTTACTGTTAAATTACCGGTTTTAACCGCGGCAGGTAACGTTGATGCCTGCGTACTGAAATACCCTCCGAAGGGACAACCTTCCCAGCAACGGTTACGATACTGGCAATTGGTGCGGTTGTTATAAGGGATAGTAATGTTAGCAGAACGCCCTATGATCATGTGCCGGCCAAATTTTTTTTTGATGCTTGCCGCTACGTCTTTCTCTACCACATTTAGTTCCATAGGGGGCAAAAAATGGCCATCCGGCAAATTAGGAATACCTTCCAGAGAACCGCTTACACCAATAAATTTTTCGACGTGATCATACCAGGGTGAAATGTCTTTGTACCTAATAGGCCAGTCAATGGCCCAACCGTCTTTCGCGTTCGCTTCAAAATCCAGGTCGCTCCAGCGATAGCTTTGCCTGCCCCACAGAATGGATCTGCCACCCATGCGGTATGATCGCCACCAGTTAAAAGGCTTTACTTCTGTGTAGGGCGCCTCCTTTTCATCAACCCAGGCATCCATAATAGCTTCAGTAGCACCCCAGCCACGTGATATAACCGGTCTTTCCTTGCGTTGTGCCAGGGTTACATTACCGCGGTGCTCGAACTCCCAGGGCGCTTTTTGCGCGGTTTTATAATCTTTAATATGTTCATAATTATGCCCCCGTTCAAGCATTAATGTTTTAAGCCCAAGCTCGGTAAGTTCCTTGGCGGCCCAGCCACCACTTATACCGGAGCCTATTACGATAGCGTCGTAGGTGTTACCGGCAACGGCCTTTAAGTTTAAGTTAGCAGATAAGTTTTCCATTTTTAAAGTTTAAACCGGTATGGGGCGCCCGGGTGGGTTAATTGGTATAAACAATATTATTGATTAAAAGCCAATAAATCAATTGTATCATCAGCAATTAATTACTGAGTAAAAGATTTTTAGTAGATGTAATGAAATATAAACCTCGCTATCTCTTATGCCCGGAAACAAAGTAGTTAAACCTGCTTATCCCATACTAACAACAAATTGGTTTATTACCCTACGATTTTTCATATATAAATACAGCGTACAAATATTTTGGCCGGATATCTTTAACTTAAAATTTACTTGTTAAAATTGCGTTGTTAACTTTTAGCTGCGCTCAGCTATGATTTGGGCGTATAATTTTTCATCTTTACCCAATGTTCAGAGAAATAAAGAACCGGTACTTAAGATACTTTATCATCTTCATATATTCTATTATCATTTTCTTTTGCGCTATAGAGCTCAATTTTCTGTGGTTATTTGGCTATTCGCCTGATATGAAAGACATCAAGCAACCTTCTATGTCATTGGCATCAGAGGTTTACACTGCCGATGGGAAATTGATTGGCCGTTTTTACAAAGAGAACCGCTCACCTGTTGAATATAAAGCCATATCGCCCTACATTATACACGCGCTGGTAGCTACAGAAGACGCACGCTTTTACAAACATAATGGTGTTGATTTTATTGGCTTTACCGGCAGCTTGCTTTCTACCGCAAAAGGCGACAGACGTGGCGGCAGTACCATTACGCAACAGTTGGCTAAAAACCTTTTCAGTACACGTAAGCGCAAATCACAGGGCTTTATTCGCCATATACCGGTGTTACGCACCATTGTTTTTAAGTGCAAAGAATGGCTTACTGCCTTTAAAATTGAACGCCAATACAGTAAGGAAGAAATTTTAACCCTGTATTTAAATACAGTACCTTTTGGTAATAATACTTTTGGTATAAAAACGGCTACTTTAAGGTATTTCAATAAAATGCCTAACGCCGTAAGCCCGGCAGAAGCAGCTACATTAATAGGTATGCTTAAAGCTACCTCAACTTACAATCCGCGCACCAATCCCCAGCGTTCGCTTGAGCGCCGTAATGTGGTTTTGGGGCAGATGGAAAAATATGGATACCTGAAACCTGCCGAATTTAAAGCTGAAACACAAAAGCCTTTAGCGCTCGACTTAAGTTATATTGACAATACCGGGTCGGGCGATTCGTATTTGCGCCATGCGGTTGAAAAATGGCTGGACAAGTGGTGTAAGGAAAATAACTATGACCTTTACGAGGATGGCCTGAAAATTTACACGACTATCGACTCCCATTTGCAGCAATACGCTGAGGAAGCTGTAGCTCAAAAAATGAAGATGCTGCAAAAACGCTTTAACAATCTTTGGGGAAACAAAAACCCTTGGCGCGACAGTAAGGGCGTAGAGATAAAGGATTTTATACTTAAGAACGAACAACGCTTGCCCATATACAAACTACTAAGCAAAAAGTACAACGGCGATACAACCAAAATTAACGGGTATTTTAACCAAAAAAAGCGCATGACTGTATTTACATGGAAAGGCGATCAGGATACGACCTTTTCCAGTGTCGACTCGATAAAATACTACGCCAAAATACTCAATACCGGCATGATGACCATGGAGCCGTCAACCGGAAAAATTAAAGTTTGGGTGGGCGGTATCAATCATAAATACTTTAATTATGACCACGTAAACCAGGCCAAACGCCAGGCGGGCTCAACCTTTAAACCGTTTGCATATGTTACGGCAATAGATAATGGTTTTACCCCATGCGATAAGTTCACTGATAAGCCGGTTACCATTAAATTTAAAGATCAGGGAAAGGATGATGTATGGGAACCCAAAAACGCCGATTTCCATTTCTCCTACAGAGAAATGTCGTTACGATGGGCAATGGGTAAATCGGTTAACTCTATAACCGCACAAGTTACAGAGCGTGTTGGGTGGGATAAAATTGTGGAATATGCCCACAAGATCGGTATAGAGAGCTATTTAAAATCTGTGCCTTCGGTATCACTGGGGTCAAACGATGTATCCGTATATGAAATGGTACGTGCATACAGTACTTTCTTAAATAAAGGCGAAAAAGTTGATCCGATACTGGTTGAACGTATCACCGACCAGGACGGCGATCTTATAAAGGAATTCAAGCTGAAAACAGAACGTGTTTTGAGCGAAGAAACCGCATGGCTGATGCTTTATATGTTCCGCGGGGGAATGGAAGAACCCGGAGGCACATCTCAAGCGCTTTGGGAATATCCTGAACTTTGGAAAAAGAACAATCAGATAGGCGGTAAAACAGGTACGTCGTCCGACTATGTTGACGGATGGTACATGGGAATTACTAAAGATCTCGTTACAGGTATATGGGTTGGTGCCGACGACCGCAGCGTACACTTTACCTCATCAGAAACCGGTGAAGGGTCACATACCGCACTTCCGATATTTGGCGCCTTTATGGAAAAGGTATATACAGATCCAAAATCGGGCTATACTTACGGGCCTTTCCCGAAACCTTGGGTGAAAATCACCAAGGAATACATGTGTCCGTCACCGGTGATCAGGGAAGATACTACATCGTCAGACACTTCTGAGATGCCAATGGATACTACCGCTGCACCAGTGCCTGTGCCACAACCCGAAGAAAAGCCTGAAGGTACATCAGCCGGGAATTAGCCGGGAATAATTTGAAAAAGGAGCAATTTTTCATTAAATAAAGCTACTACATCACAATTATATGAATAAACGTTTCCCTTTTAATTTAAACCTTAAAACGGTTATAGCGGTTTTATGCATTTTTGTTGCGGTATCATTCTCACAACAGGCACGCGCTCAGTATTTCGGGCAAAACAAGGTTAGATATAAAAAGCTCAATTTTAAGGTATACAAAACTCCGCATTTTGAAATTTACTATTACCTCAGGAATGACAGCCTGATCAAGCGCTTTGCGCAGGAAAGCGAACTATGGTATACTTTGCATCAGCAAGTTTTCAGAGATACATTTAACAAGCCTAATCCTATTATCCTGTATGCCAACCACCCCGATTTTCAACAAACTACCGCTATTGATGGCGAGATTGGCGTAGGTACCGGCGGTGTTACCGAAGGGTTAAAAAACCGGGTTGTAATGCCCATAATGGAAACCAACCAAACCACCCGCCATGTTTTGGGGCATGAGCTGGTGCATGCTTTTCAATATCACACTTTGTTGGGACGCGATTCGGCAAATTTTGAGAATATCAACAATCTGCCATTGTGGATGATAGAAGGGATGGCCGAATACCTTTCTATAGGAAAAAAAGATGCTTACACCGCTATGTGGATGCGCGATGCGTATCTGAACAAGGATATACCTACCGTTAAGGATCTTACCGAGAGCAATAAATATTTCCCATACCGTTATGGCGAAGCCTTCTGGTCGTTCTTAGGGTCAACCTATGGTGATACCATCATTGTACCTTTCTTTAAAAATGTTGCCCGGTACGGCCTGCAATATGGCATACGTCGCACTTTTGGATACGATGATAAAACCTTATCGCGATTATGGCAAAACTCTATTATCAATACCTACAAGCCATTTCTTAAAGACACCGTACAAAAACCAATCGGCTTACGGGTAATTGACGCTAAAGCAGGTGGCGACTTAACCGTAGCTCCTTCAGTGAGCCCTGATGGACGTTACCTTGCTTTTCTGTCTTCAAAAAATTTATTCAGTATTGATCTTTACCTGGCCGATGCTAAAACAGGCCGTATTATTAAACAGCTTACCAGCAAAACATCAAACACACACATTGATGAATTTAACTTCATCGAATCGGCTGGTACCTGGTCGCCTGATGGGCGTAAGTTCGCGTTCAGCGTGTTTGCCAAAGGGCGAAACAGGATGCTGGTGGTAAGCGTGCCGGATGGTAAAATACTGGAAGACATATCAATGGGTAAAGCTGAGCAATTCAGCAACCTTTCCTGGTCGCCGGATGGTAAAAGTGTAGTGTTCCAGGGGATGTCAGAAGGACAAAGCGACCTATACTTATATAACTTCGACACAAAGCAGGTTAAGCAGCTCACTAACGATAAATATTCAGATTATCAGCCCGATTTTTCGAGGGATGGCAAACGCATCATATTCAGCAGCGACCGTGCTACTTATGATAAATCACTTTCGCAAGATATTACTTTTAACCTTGCCGAACTGGACCTTGCAACAGGTAAAATAACCAATATTGATGTATTTAACGGCGCTAATAACCTCAACCCGCAATACTCGGCAGATAATTCGCAGGTATACTTCCTTTCAAACAGGGATGGTTTCCGCAATCTTTACCGCTACACCTTCTCCACGGGTAAGGTAGAGCAGCTTACCGAGTTATTTACCGGGATATGCGGTATTACAGAGTTTTCGCCTGCATTAAGTGTTTCTGATCATGATGATGTGGTTTACTCTTACTACCGTTCGCAAAAATACTCGGTGTATAATGCCAAAGCGTCCGACTTTAAGGCGATAACGGTTGAACCCGGTAAAACCGATTTTACTGCGGCTATGCTCCCTCCTACCAAGGCTGTCGGAGTAGACCTGATTAATAGTAATCTGAACAATTACCTGGCTTATAGAAAGATACCGACCGACTCTATCCGAAGCATACCCTATCGCCCCAAGTTTAAGCTGGATGCCCTTGCCAGCAGCGGCGTAGGTGTAGGCGTTAACAGCGTATATGGTGCAGGTTTATCAAGTGGGATCATGGGGGTTTTTAGCGATATATTGGGCCGTAACCAAATATACGCCGGCGCTGCAGTGAACGGTGCTATATATGATTTTGGCGCCTCTGTACTTTACCTTAATCAACAGGGGCGCTGGACTTTAGGCGCAGGTGCTTCACATATTCCCTACCAGTCGGGTATGTACAGCGCTGCTTTCACCACACGTAGTATAAACGGCACCAATACACCTGTTTATGAAGAACGAACAGATATTATCCGCACTTTTGAGGACGCCTTGCAAGGTGTAGCTTCCTATCCGTTCTCCCGTACATTACGAGCCGAATTTGGCGCAACAGCGTCACGCTACTCATACCGTGTAGACAGATATAGTAACTACTACAACTACCAAACAGTTGACGATGGCAAAGGAAACCAGATTAACAATATTGGTTATCAGGTAGATTTCCAAAAACATAAAATCTCAAGAGAAGAATTTCTTTCAGAAACCGGCATCGACCTACGTGCTTTCCAGGTGTATGGTACCAGCGCGGCCCTTGTTGGAGACGATTCTTATTTTGGTATCGCGGCTCCCCTCGGCGGCCATCGTTTCAGGCTCGAAGCAGAGTATAATGTAGGAAGTTATCAGTTCTTCTCTCCTACTATCGATCTGCGCAAATACGTGCGGATGGCCCCGCTAACATTCGCGGCGAGGCTGTATGGTTATGGGCGTTTTGGAAACAGCAATAACAACCTTTATCCGTTATATCTTGGGTATCCGTTTCTTATTCGCGGTTATGAGTCACAGACTTTTTATAACGCTAATAAAACCAGCACCAACAACTTTACCATTGACCAATTATCCGGCAACCGCATAGCGGTAGCTAATTTTGAAATACGCCTGCCATTTACCGGCCCCGAAAAGCTGGCGGCTATTAAGTCGAAATTCCTGTTTACAGACCTAAACCTGTTTTTTGACGCCGGCTTGGCATGGAACTCCGGAGACAAAATTACCCTTGGTACAACCAACCCGGAGTTTGTGCGTAATGATGTGCTGCGTAACCGCAATGGCGACCCCATACTGGATGCTAATGGTAACCAGCAGCCCACCACCATTTATAGCCGTGTGCCAGCATTAAGCGCCGGTATATCCATAAGGATTAACCTATTTGGCGCGATTATTCTTGAACCTTATTATGCCATACCATTTAACCGCACAGATATAAAAACCGGTGTTTTCGGCCTTAACTTTACACCTGGTTGGTAACAGACAATATTCCTGATTATACAAAAAGCGGCATATGCCGCTTTTTTAGTTTAACCACTAATACGGCAAACACAAACCATTAACATGTTGTTATTTTAATAAACATTGCATATGGCACAACAATTTGAAGCGACATTAACCGGCTCTGACTCTACAGTTGACGGCTGGGTTACAGAAAACGGCAACGGAGTATATACTTTTAAATCAGTAGATGATAGTTTAGAATTAACTATAGCCAAAAATGAACATGGCCATTGGGAACGCGTAGGTGGTTCGGAACCTTATTTTTCTGCCTGGGTTGAAGAACTGGCCGAACAAATTAGCATAAACAAGACAACTATATAATGGAAAGACGTGAATTAGGAAGATCGGGTATACAGGTTGCACCACTATGTTTTGGTGGTAATGTTTTTGGTTGGACTATCGATGAAAAAACCTCATTTGCTGTATTGGATGCTTTTGTAGATAATGGGTTTGACTTTATTGACACCGCCGACGTATACTCACGATGGGCGAACAACGGCGTTGGCGGCCAGTCTGAAACAATTATTGGTAACTGGCTTAAACAAGGCGGTAAGCGCGACAAGGTAATTATAGCTACCAAATTGGGTAAGCCTATGGCTGATGATAAAAAAGGACTATCAAAAACTTACATCAGACAGGCTATAGATGCCTCTCTCAAAAGGTTGAATACCGACTATATAGACCTTTACCAAGCGCATGAGGATGACGTGAACACACCTCTTGAGGAAACATTAGAAACCTTTACAGAGCTGATAACGGAAGGAAAAGTGAGGGCAATAGGCGCATCAAACTATGGAGCCGACAGGTTACGGGAGGCTTTGAAAGTAAGTTCAGAAAACGGTTTCGCCCGTTATGAAACCCTGCAGCCCGAATACAATTTATATGACCGCCAGGATTATGAGCGCCAGTACGAAGCCTTATGCCATGAAAATAATTTAGGTGTTATAAGTTACTTTTCGTTAGCAAGCGGGTTTTTAACAGGAAAGTATCGTTCCGAAAATGATCTCAATAAAAGTAAAAGAGGCGCAGGTATTAAAAAATATCTTGATAAAAGAGGCTTTTTAATACTCCGCGCGCTTGATGAAGTAGCCGCTAATTACAATACTACCCCGGCAAGCGTAGCTTTGGCCTGGTTAATGGCAAGGCCGGGCATTACAGCCCCCATTGCCAGCGCTACCAGCATCAACCAGTTAACCGAGCTGTTAAAATCAACAGCGTTAAACCTGAACCCGGAAGATGTAGAGAAGCTAACTACAGCAAGCATCTATTAAACAAAAGAGCCCTGCACATTGACATACAGGGCTCTTTGCTTTGGAATCTACATTAGAATCTTGCGCCGCGAGCGGTAGGAACATTTCCGTTACCGGCAAGCTGGTTAGCAAAGCCCGGGTTATCTCTTCGTCCCCAACCTCTTACACCTCTGTCATCATTGCCGTTTCTTCTGTCGGGTTGTGGTTGTTGCCAGTTATTGTTGCGTGGCTGAGCGTTCCAGTTATTATTGCCATCCCGATAACCGTCGTTCTGTCTGTTCCAGTTACCACGGTTATCATTATCCGGTCTGTTCCACCCATTACGGTTACCATTCCACCTGTCATAACCCTGGTTGTTCCATCGGTTGTCATTGTCACGTCTGGCGTAGCCATCATTTCTACGGCTCCAGTCCCATCCTCTGTAATAATTGCCACCCCATTTATTCCGGTAATAATCGTGGTTAAAGAACGGCCTGCTGGCTCTTACTTCAAAACGGCGGGCACTGCGCCAGTCATAGTTGCGGTAAGCACCGGGTAAATAGGCGGAAGATACCCATCTTCCGTCGTTTTGATAGTAGTAGCAATGGCGTGGCACGCTGTAATATGCTTCTACCTCCGGCAGGTAATAATAATCATCGTCGTTATCATAATAATCGTCGTCATCATCAACTATCACGGGTTGTGGTGGCGGAGCGGGTGCATAAACTGGCCTGGCAGGTATGTTAAAACCAAAATGTATAGATACCTGGGCTTTTGCCGGTAAATAAAATAAGCTGCCGAAGAATATAGCTGAGAGTATTACTGACCTTTTCATAACTTTAAATTTTATAAACTTATGACGGCTCAGAATACATAGAGTTTAATCGCTCATAAAAATATATCACTATGGCTTCATAAGTCAATATTTAATTTTATTAAATAAGCTAAAATTAAAATATAATTACAAAAAGATAGTCTTAAAAATGTTACCTAATTCATTAGCAAACAGATTTTAAGAACAACTGTATTTATTAACTTGGTACACTATTTCTAATCTATTCCTATAAACAACTTTAGCTAACATCTCATATCATGAATAAAACACTTAAAATTGTTTTGCCGGCCTTTGCCCTATCAGCATCGGTACTGTTTAATGCCTGTAAGAGCAACGACAGTAAAACAGCTGTTGACGATACCCTAAAAAGCTCGGCAGATACTACAAAAACTGCAGCTGGTATAGCTGTTCCGGATGGTTTTACGGCAACGGTTATTGCAAAAGATCTGGGTGGTACACGCCATATCGTGGTATCGCCAAAGGGAGTTATTTACGTTAAACTTGGCCAGCCTAAGGATGGCAAGGGCATTTTAATGTTGGTTGAAAACAATGGCACAGCTGAAGTAAAAGCCAGTTTTGGCGATTACGGCGGTACGGGTATCACCATTAAAAATGGCTATTTATACGCTTCATCTAACCAGGATATTTACCGCTATAAGTTAAACGATAAAGATGAAGTAATAGACCCATCAAAACCTGAAAAGATTGTAACGGGGTTGATTGACCGCCACCAGCACGAATCAAAATCAATAGTATTGGATGATGCAGGTAACTTATATACTAATATTGGTGCTTACTCTAATTCATGCCAGATAAAAGACAGGGAAAAAGGTTCACTCGGGCAAAAAGACTGCCCTATATTAGATTCTGCAGGCGGCATATGGCAGTTTAAGGCCGATAAGCCTAACCAGACTTATAAGGATGGTGTGCGCTATGCCACCGGCCTACGCAACGTGGTAGGGCTCGACTGGAATAAGCAGGATAACCAATTGTTTGTAATGCAGCATGGCCGTGATGGGCTGCATGATTTATTCCCTGACCTGTACACAGTGCAACAACAAGCCGAATTACCTGCAGAATGTATGTATGCGCTAAAAAAAGGTGATAATGCGGGGTGGCCATATATTTATTATGACCAGTTACAGAAAAAGAAAATGCTTGCCCCTGAGTATGGTGGCGATGGCAAAAAAGAAGGTGATAGCAAGTTTATTGATCCGGTAGCGGCTTACCCTGGCCACCTTGCTCCCAATGGCTTGCTATTTTATACAGCTAACCAGTTCCCGGAGCAGTATAAAAACGGTGCTTTTATAGCTTTCCACGGCTCGTGGAACAGGGCACCTGAACCACAGGCAGGTTATTACGTAGTATTCCAGCCATTTAAAGACGGCAAGCCAAGCGGCGACGGAGTAGTTTTTGCTGATAATTTTTCGGGATCTCCTCAAAATACCGCGAAAGGTGCTGCAATGCACCGGCCTTGTGGTTTGGCCCAAGGGCCGGATGGTTCGCTGTATGTAACCGATGATTCCAAAGGATACATCTACAAAATATCCTACAAGAAATAAGACATAAACAAAAAAGGTAAGCAAGCGCTTACCTTTTTTGTTTAATATAAATAAGCGCCATTACATTTGTATACCTGAGGGATAAGGTATTACCTGCACGTACAAATGCACTCAGGTTTATGGTAACGGCGCCATACAGGAAGCTTACGCTGCCTGGTTTACTTTAATTCTTTCTATTTGGTAATTATTCATTAATTCCTTTTCAGAGATAATCACACTGAAATCATCAAACCTTACGCCGTTCTCAAAAGCGTAGAGTGTATAACCTCGTTTATTACCATCATAAGCGCCAAGCTCGAATATCTCATCGTAGTTCTTTGCTTTTATTTTAGCGCCGCTTACTAACTGGTAAGCGTCAAATATATTTTCAAATGTTGTGTTTTTCATAGTACTGGCTTTAACACAATTTCTTTGCCAGTTTTTATCCAAACCATTCAAACACATCAGTTTGTTTTAAAGTGCTTTTTTCTGTACCTGTAATGTCTTTTAAAATATTCCCTTCATCCATTTGAATCATACGAGAGCCATAATTAACAGCATCTTTCAAATTATGCGTTACCATCACCGCTGTGAGTTTAAATTGCTTAATAATATCATCGGCTATGCGCAAAATGTTTGCTGCCGAACGAGGATCTAAGGCAGCCGTAGGCTCATCTAACAAAAGTATTTTACAATTGTCCATCACACTCATCAATAAGGTAAGCGCCTGCCTTTGTCCGCCGGATAAAGTACCAATAGGCTGCTCCAGTTTGTTTTCAAGGCCCATGTTCAAGGTAGCTATACGGTCACGCACCTTGTTTTTAAATTCGGTGGTTTTACCGATAGTGAGCGATTTAGTTTGGGTACGTAATGCTGCAAGACGAAAATTATCAATAATGCTTAGGTCGGCGGCAGTACCCAACAAAGGGTTCTGGAATATACGGGCAATCCATTTGCTGCGTTGGTGCTCAGGTAATTTGGTAACGTCATTACTATCAATTATAACGGTCCCCTCGCTGGGAAGTATACTACCTGATATAACATTAAGCAGTGTTGACTTGCCCGAGCCGTTAGCACCAACAATAATCACATATTCACCTTCGGCTATTTGCAGGTTTACAGAGCCAAGTGCGTTTACCTCGTTCGCTTTCCCCGGGTTAAACGTTTTGCTGATATCGTTAAGCGCTATCATATTTCCCTCCGAATTAAGCGTGGTATACCTACAATAATTAGCACAAACAAAGCAGTTACCAATTTTAACAAATTGGCATCAACACCAATGCTTAATGTAAAGGCCAATACGAGTTGAAATACAATTGCTCCGGTCAAAACGAGGAGTAAATTAAGCCATACTGAAGTTATTTGCAGCCAGTTAATGATGGTTTCAGCAATGATAACCGATCCCAGCCCGATAATTACGCTGCCGATACCCATATTTATATCCGCATAACCCTGCTGTTGTGCCATCAGGTAACCACTTAAAGCGGTAAGCGCATTAGCCATAGCAAGGCCTGTGATCTTCATTCTATCGGTATTTACACCAAGTGCCCTTATCATGGGTTCACTGTTACCGGTTGCCCGCATGGCAATGCCAAAATCTGTTTTGAGTATGTAACCAATAATCAGCATGATCATAGCGATAAATACAACTACAATGAGTAATGATTTTGAAACGCCGTCAGGTATACTGCTTAGTGCAAAAAACAAATTGGCCACGCTCAATAGAGGCACGTTTGAACGCCCAAGGATAGTAAGATTAACAGAGTATAGTGCAGTCATCACTAATATACCCGCTAATAAGGCATTTATCTTAAGTTTAGTATGTATCAAACCTGTAAGCGCACCTGCTACTGCACCGGCTAAAAGAACGCTTAGAAATATCAAATAACCAGGCTGATGATGCGTGAGCATTACGCCGGTAACCGCGCCACCTAAAGTATAACTACCATCTGTGGTGATATCCGGAATATTGAATATTTTCATGGATATATATATCCCGAAGGCTATGCCGGCAAAACAAAAGCCTTGCAATATGGCGGTCAGATAAAACTCCATTATTTTACGGCTTCAAAATCGGCAGGTATATGAATATTGAAGTGTTTAGCTACCGCAGGATTATAAACACGTTTACGCAATTTTACCATTTCCAGTTTAAGCCCGTCGGTTTTATGCGTTTTCAGGTATTGGGTAGCCTGCAAACCCGATTGATAACCCCATTGATAAATATCGGCGCCAAAAGCGGCTACTGCCCCCCTTTGCACCAGGCCTGCTTCGCTGGTAAAAATAGGTACATTTTTATTATTACAATTTTTCAATATGGTTTCAAATGCTGCGAAAACAGTGTTATCAGGGTTGGCAAAAAAAGCGTCGATACCTTTACCCAACAAACCTTGTGTAACCAGTTGCGCATCAGCAGATGAGTTAAGCGGTAGCGCTATTATCTTAACGCCAAGCTTAGCTGCAAGCCCCTGAATGCGTTGCAATGCATCGGCCGATTGTGGTTCAGATTGGTTGTAGATCATACCTACAACCAACTGTGATCCCTTAGGCTTAACCAGTTTTGGAATAATAGCGAAAGAAGTATCAATATAATTCAGATCTTCCATCGTACCGAACAGGTTGGCGGGTCCTTTACCGTTGGCACCGGCTACCTTCATGCGTTCCGGTGTAGGCGACACCATTTGGAAAATAGGTATAGTTTTGGTTTTTTGTATAGCGGCCACTGTAGCCAATGTAGTGGAAGTTGCCAAGAGGTCAACCCGTTCAGCAACCAGTTGATTAATAATTTGAGAAAGTGTAGGAATACTTCCCTGCGCGTTGTTATATTTTATTTTGATATTTCCCTTCTCTTCACTGTATCCGTTGGCTTTTAAAGCCTCAATAAAACCATTTTTGGCTTGTGATATAGTAGCATCTTCAAATGCGTCAACAAAGCCAACTACCGGTATGTTGTTCTTTTTTGATGAGCAGGCAGAGATGGTTAAAATTATAGCCGCGGCTAAGAAATAATAACGTTTTAATTTCATGCTACTAAGGTAAATATTCAACTTAATACAAAATATACGTAACGTTTAATTGTTTTGTTGCGTCATGCATATTAGATCGTTAAAACGTCATTTTTTATATATGAAGGTTAAACTAATACTATCTGCAATCTCGCTTTTCGTTGCAAGCTATATATCTGCTCAGGCACAAGACCCAACTCAAAATCCATTTAATGAGTTTGCCAAAAAGCAAAGCGTACTTATACAAGAATCTTATAATAAACGCGACGCGCAGGAAGGTCTTAAACTAATGACCTTCCTGATGGACAAATACAATCAGCTGAATGGCGATAATAAAAGTATTTTCAGAGGATACGTAACCAACAACTGGTATAATTTAAGCTGCCTTTATGCCCTTATTAATAGAAAAAAAGAAGGCTATGCGGCATTAGATAGCGCAATAAAATATGGGTATGCTAACTACAACAATTTAAAAGCCGATAGTGATTTTGAAAATTTTAAGAATGATGAAGAATTCAAACGCCTTGTAACCAAGGTACGCTCCGTTGGCGATTATAAGTACATACTGCAAAGAGCAGAAAAATATAATGCTAACGATAAACGCAAATTGCCCGATTTTACCTATAAAAATACCAACGATGCTCACTTGGATATTTTACGTAAAACTTTTAAGCTTGACTCTGTTGCCGGAACAGGTGATGATGCTTCAAAAGCTATCAATATTTTGAAATGGGTGCATAATACATTTAAGCATGACGGACAGCATGAGAGCGGCATCAATAAAATAAATGCCGCTAACATCATCAGCAGTGCTACGGAAAAGCACATTGGCGTATCTTGCGGCGAACTGGCCACTACCTTAAATGAGTGTTATCTGGCAATGGGGTGGAAATCCCGAAAAGTGTATTGTTTACCCAAAGATAGCCTTAAGATCGATTATGATTCACACGTAATTAATGCTGTTTTTTTGCCGGATTTAAAAAAGTGGGTATGGATGGATCCTACCAACAACGCCTATATAAAAGATGAAAACAATACGCTTTTAAGTATAGCAGAAGTACGGGAACGCATTATTAAAAGTAAGCCATTATTTATTAATGACGATGCTAACTGGAACAACAAAGTAAAAGTTACCAAGCAAGATTATCTTGACCGCTATATGGCAAAAAATCTTTACAGAATGTACAGTCCTTTAAGTAGCGAGTACGATTATGAAACACGCGATAATAATAAAACCATAACCTATATAAGTCTTTTGCCGCTTGACTATTACAGCCAAAGCCCGGATAAAAGTGAAGATAAAAACGCTACTACCAATGTAATGGTGGTACGTTATAAAACCAATAATGACAGTGTATTTTGGAGTGTGGGGCATTAAATTATTTAATATATCAGGCGGTTTTTATTGCGTAATGGTTATTTTAGCCGCCGATGATACCAGTTATTTCAAAGCTACCACAAACCGGTACAACCATCTTTACTACCATGTCTGCCCTGGCGGCAAAGCACAATGCTATTAATTTATCACAGGGGTTTCCTGATTATGATTGCTCACCAGAGTTAATTGAACTTGTAACCAAAGCCATGCATGCGGGTCATAATCAGTATGCGCCAATGGCCGGATTGCCCGCACTGCGCGAGCAGATAGCCGTAAAAACAGAACGGCTTTACGGCGCGGTATATGACCCGGAAACAGAGATAACTGTCACAGCAGGTGCAACGCAAGCTGTGTTTACTGCTATCAGTGCGGTGATAAATCCCAATGATGAGGTAATTATGTTTGAACCTGCCTATGACTGTTACGCCCCGGCAGTAAAACTTATGGGTGGTGTGGTGAAGTCGCTGGAATTGGAACCGCCTGATTACCGCATTCCCTGGGAGATGGTAAAACGGCTGATTACCAACAAAACCAGGATGATCATCCTTAACTCACCGCACAACCCAACTGCTACCGTTTTGAGCGAGGACGATATAGAACAGTTAAGCGCTTTGGTAAAGAACCAGGATATACTGATATTGAGCGATGAGGTTTACGAGCACCTGGTGTTTGACGGAGATGTGCACCGCAGCATGGCCCGTTATCCGCTGCTCAGGGATCGAAGTTTAATAGTGGCATCCTTCGGTAAAACATTCCATGCAACCGGTTGGAAAGTGGGTTATTGCATTGCTCCTGCCCATCTTATGCAGGAGTTCAGGAAGATACATCAGTTCCTGGTCTTCAGCGTAAATACACCTATGCAGCACGCCATAGCCGAATATTTAAAGAATGTGAACCATTATGAAAGCTTACCCCAATTTTTTAGCGAAAAACGGGATAGCTTCCGGAATGGATTAGCGCATAGCAGGTTCAAATTATTACCTTGTGCTGGTACATACTTTCAATCAGTGAGTTATGAAAGCATTACAGACGAGAAAGACACTGATTTTGCCCTTCGCCTTACCAGTGAAATTGGCGTAGCAGCCATACCGGTTTCGGCTTTTTACCGCAAGGGCACAGACAGGCATATCTTACGATTTTGTTTTGCCAAAAAACAAGAAACTTTGGATAAAGCCGTTGAAAGATTACAAAGGGTTTAACCTTACGGAAATATTTACGTAAAAATTATTCGTCGCCTTAGGAACAAAGCTTATGGATAACTTAAAGATCACCGTTTATCAGGGATACCTGTTTTGGGAAAACACTGATAAAAACCTGCAGAATATATCCCTGCGGTTGTCCAATATTCGGGAGAAAACCAACCTCATTATATTGCCGGAGATGTTCAATACCGGTTTTACTATGAATGCCGCGGAACTGGGCGAGCCAATGAACGGTAAAACCATGCAATGGATGCAAAAAACAGCCGAAAAGTTTGACGCTGTAGTAACAGGCAGCCTGATAATAACCGAAGACGGCAAATACTACAACCGCCTGATATGGATGCGACCTGACGGCACTTATGAGCACTACGACAAGCGCCACCTTTTTGCATTAGGCAAAGAGCACAATACTTACGTCGCGGGTACAAAAAAACTAATAGTTGAGTTGAACGGCTGGCGCATATGCCCTGTAATATGCTATGACCTGCGATTCCCGGTATGGCTAAGGAATATACCCGAGCAGGAATATGACCTGTTGATCATTGTTGCTAACTGGCCGGAGAAAAGAGCCCTGCACTGGCGTACCCTTATACCCGCACGTGCAGTAGAGAACCAGGCCTATGTGATTGGTGTTAACCGTGTTGGGCACGATGGTAATGAGATATACCATTCCGGCGATTCTACCTGTATTGATCCTAATGGTAACGTGGTATATTACAAACGCGATGAGGAGGATGTTTACACCTTTTCTATCATCGGCGATGAAGTAAAAAAAGCCAGGCGCGCCTTACCTTTCTTAAAAGACGCGGACGATTTTGATATACGTTAGCTGGTTTTATTAGTGCGTTTTTTTAATGAGAAATTTGAGTACCAAACTTGTAATTTGCGTATTTAAAATCCATTAAATGAAACTTGCTTTTCGCATCGCTTTATTGTCATATTTTCTTTTCGCTTCAGCAATATCTTTCGCTCAAAAGAAAAAAAAGGATCTCGCCCAGTATGTAGATCCCTTTATAGGAACCGGCGGTCACGGCCACACCTACCCCGGCGCGGTATTACCGTTTGGTATGGTACAGCTAAGCCCCGATACGCGTTTAGAAGGTTGGGACGGTTGTTCCGGCTACCATTACACCGACACCGTAGTTTACGGATTTTCACACACGCATCTCAGCGGTACAGGTATACCTGATCTTTGCGATGTACTGTTTATGCCAACCACCGGCGAACCGAAATTAAAGAACGCCGAATACCGGTCCGGCTTTAAGAAAAAAAATGAAAATGCCAGCCCGGGCTATTACCACACGTTACTGGATAAATACAACATTAATGTGGAGCTTACTGCTACCCTGCGTGCCGGTATACATAGGTATGACTACAAGGACGCTAAGGAAGGCAATATCATTATTGATCTGCTGCATCGCGATGAAGTGCTTGACTCGTGGATAGAAGTAGTAAGCGATCATGAAATAAGAGGATATCGCAAGTCGCGGTCATGGGCTACCGAACAGCCTGTTTATTTTTACGCTAAATTTTCAAAACCTTTTACTTCTTATGGTATAGCTTTAAACGATGCCGTACAGGATAGTAAAAAGCGCGTTGAAGGTAAAAACGTGAAAATGTATATCCGGTTCAATAATCCGGGAATTGTCAGCGCAAGGGTTGGTATTTCCGCCGTAAGTGCAGAAGGGGCTTTAAAAAACCTGGAAGCGGAAATGCCAGATTTTGATTTCAAGAAAATAGTGAAGTCTGCCCGCCAGGCCTGGAATGATGAATTAAACAAAATACAAGTTGAAGGAGGTGCCCCGTCAAAATCATCCCAGTCACAACCATATAGCCCTTACCTGTACAACCGGCCGCAACCAAAACAAAAGAAAGTTGAGGACCCCGATTACGGAAAAGTAAAACAAACCATTTTTTATACAGCACTTTACCATTGTTTCTCCGCGCCAAGTATTTATAGCGATGTGGATGGGCAATACCGGGGGCTCGATCAAAAAGTACACACCGCTAATGGATTTACCTATTACACGGCCCTCTCCCTGTGGGACACTTACCGTGCAGAGAACCCATTGCTCAACATTATCGACAAAAAGCGCACGCTTGATTTTATTAAGACATTTTTAGCCATCTACGAGCAGGGCGGTTTATTACCTATATGGCCATTAGCTACAACAGAAACGTATTGTATGGTAGGCAACCACTCCATACCGGTAATAGTGGATGCTTATGCTAAAGGTATACGTAATTTTAATGCCGAAGAAGCTTTTACCGCCATGAAAGCGGCTGTTAACCGTAACCAGTTCGGTTTAGATAATTACAGGGCTACCGGAGCTGTGCAGGCAGATGTAGAGCACGAATCGGTAGCCAAAACGCTGGATTATGCCATTGACGACTGGTGCATAGCCCAAATGGCTAAAATGCTAAATAAGCCGCAGGATTATGCAGAATATATCAAGCGCGCTCAATACTGGAAAAACGTAAATAACAACCAAAATGGTTTTATGCAAGCCCGCGAAAATGGCGGCTGGTATACACCTTTCGAGCCTACCGAGATAAATAACAATTATACCGAAGGTAATGCCTGGCAATATAGCTTCCTGGTACCGCAGGATATAGAAGAGCTGGCCAATAGCCTGGGCGGCACCAATAAACTGGAAGTTAAACTGGATGAGCTTTTTACCACCACGTCCAAACTAAGCGGCAGGCAGCAGGATGATGTTACCGGCCTGGTTGGCCAGTACGCGCATGGCAACGAGCCCAGCCACCATATTGCGTATTTATATAATTTCACCAATGCTCCATATAAAACGCAATACTACGTAAACAAGCTTTTACGCGAGCAATACAGCGCCAATCCGGATGGCTTGTCCGGCAACGAGGATTGCGGCCAGATGTCTGCATGGTATGTGATGAGTTCATTAGGACTTTACAATGTAATGCCGGGGCAAAACCAGTATCAGTTAACCACACCGCAATTTGAGCATATTACCCTGAACCTGGAGAACGGCAAACAATTCGTTGTCAGTAATCCCGGCGCTACTATTAGTCGTGCAAATACTTACATACAAGGGTTAAGCCTCGATAAAAAGCCTTACAATAAAATTTATTTAAACTACGACGACCTCGCAAATGGTGGTGAACTAGAGGTGTTTAGCGGCAGCCTGGAAAACAAGTTGTTTATGCAGGAACTGGAGCGGCCATCTTCGAAAATCAGTGATCATCTCATCGTGCCAAATCCATACATAAATGCCGCGAACCGAACTTTTAAACAAGACCTTACAGTAACCATTGGTTGCGCGGATAGCGCTGCTAAAATATATTATACGCTTGATGGTAGTTTACCTACTGCGCTATCAACTTTGTATACCAAGCCTATATCTGTTAATACAACCACAACTGTAAAAGCAATTGCTGTTAACTCGGGTAAAAGCAGCTTTGTTGATGAAGCCGTCTTCACCAAGATACGCGCAGATATTAAATTGACGTTGGTAAATAAATATCTGCCAAACTATGCTGCCCAGGGCGATGAAACTTTAATAAACGGCATACACGGTACCGCTAACTGGCGTTTAGGTAATTGGCAGGGTTACCAGGGCAAAGATTTGGTAGCAATAATTGATATGGGTAAAATAAAGCCCATAAAACAGGTGAGTATAGGTACACTGCAGGATACCCGTTCCTGGATAATATTTCCTAAAACTGTTGAATACTGGGTATCTGCCGACGGCACAACTTATAAACTGGCCGCAACAACAAGCTCTAAAGTAGATATAACAAACCTGCAGCCACAAACGCAGGAATTTACAGGCCTGTTAAATAGTACAGCACGGTATATTAAGATAGTAGCGAAACAATATGGCGCCCTACCCGATTGGCATGAAAGCAAAGGCAGCCCATCCTATATTTTCGCTGATGAAATAACGATAGAATAATTACTACAAATAGACTTAAACAAAATTCTTGAGGTACACTAACTATAGTTAGTAAAAGGGATGGCAAATGTAATTTACCATCCCTTTTTAGATTACTTGATATTTGTGCCTTCTTTTAATTCATCTCCGGCGTGTAATACCACCTTCTCCCCTGCTTTCAAATTTCCGAAAACCTCAGTTGAATCGTTGGTGCTAATGCCTTCTTTTATATCCGCGAAAACAGCTTTTCCATCAACTATACGAACTACATATTGGCGTTCGGTAGACTGTATGATGGCACTGTTGGGTACCAATAAGGATTTGGCACCAGACAGCAATGGTATTTTTACCTCGCCATACATACCAGGCTTCAAAATTCCTTTAGCGTTATGTACATCTATTTCTATCGCTTCAGAACGCATAGTACCTAATGCATCGGCCGAGCGACTAATATAAGCCTGGTATTTTTGACCAGGCATAGCATTAAATACAAAGCTTACCTTCTGTTTAAGATCAACCTTATCTACATAGTTTTCAGGTATCATTACCTCTAAACGTAGTTTTTTATTATCCTGTAGTACCAGCATGGGCTGGTCGGTTGATTTTCCAGGCCCTACTAAAGCACCTGCGGAAACATTACGCTGTACAATAACACCATCAAACGGGGCGCGTATATTTAAATAATCTTGAACGTCTTTTACAGAATTAACATTTGATTTTTCAGATAAAGCTACGGCCTCATCAGCTTTCATTTTGGCCATAGCGTTGTCCAGGTCGAGTGGTGAAACCGCACCTGCTTCTTTGGCAGCTTCCTTCAGTCTGCGATATTTTTCGCGGCTGGCGCTGGCCGTTTCCTGCGCTTGCAGGTAGCGTGCGTTAGCTGCCTGTAACTGCGACATCATTTCCGGTGCTTCTAAAACAGCCAGCAACTCTCCTTTGTGTACAACAGACCCACGGTCGACATTGATACGCTTTACAAAGCTGTTTATCTTGGCAAATAAATTCACATCGTTAAAAGGCTTCAACTGCCCCGGCAAACGCACATAACTTGACAATGCTTTTTCGACAACAGTACCGGTTTCAAACTTGCTTAAAGTAGATTTATTTTCTGTTTTGCTGATATCAACAGGCTTTTGAGCGCCACCGCAGCCTGCCGCCAATGCTGCTACAGCCATTATGGTTATTATTTTGTATTTCATGGTATTACAATTCTTGAGTTTGAAGATGATTTTCGGGTAATAGTGAAGGTGATTGATAGGTGGTTTTATTCTGAACCCAGGCGAAAACCAGTGGCAGGATAAATAAAGCGGCAATAGTAGATGCTATAAGCCCGCCAATAACCGCACGGCCAAGAGGCGCGGATTGTTCACCCGCTTCACCCAGGCCTGATGCCATAGGGATCATACCGGCGATCATCGCCAGGCTTGTCATTAATATTGGCCTTAAACGGATAGAAGCGCTGGTTACTGAAGCGCGTGTCGCATCCTGATAATCTAATCTTAGCTTCTCAGCATTGGTTACAATCAAAATAGCGTTAGCCACAGAAACGCCGGTAGACATGATCATGCCCATATAGGATTGCAGGTTAAGCGTTGAACCTGTACACAGCAGCATCAGCAGCGAGCCCAGTATTACCGCAGGTACGGTAGAAAGTACAGTGAGCGATAATTTTAATGACTGGTAATTGGCTGCCAGCAGCAGGAAGATAACCAACACGGCAAATAGCAAACCGTTTTGCAAACTGCTCATGGTTTCCGTCAACAGGTTTGACATGCCCTCCATTCGCACTACTACACCCTTGGGTGGTGTACCCATTTCATCAATTGCTTTTTGTACAGCTGTTGTAGCGGTTCCAAGGTCTTTATGATTGATGTTGGCACTCACCGTAAGGTAGCGGCGTGGGCCTCGGCGATCATATTCTCCGGGCACGTATTGCGTAGTAAATTCGGCTACATCGCCCAATACAGGGCTGCTCTGGCCTTTTACCAGCGGTATCTCGCGCAGTTCATCCATCGTGTTCATTACAAACTCGGGCACTTGCACCTGAACCTGATAGGTGTAAGCTGATTTTTCATCAAGCCAAAGGTTTTTTTCAGTGAAACGGCTCGATGATGTACTTGCCGTTACTGAGCGGGCTATCTCTGATACACTTAACCCCATTTGCGCTATCTTCAAACGGTCAAGCTTGATAGCGATGATCGGAAAATGCATAGGCTGGTTGTTCTGCACATCACGCAAGTAATTTACCTTTTGCAACTTGCTTATCAACCTGTTACTATAGTCTTGTAATTGAGTCATGTCCCGCCCTGCTACAGTTACCTCAATTGGTGTGGATGCTCCCTGGCTCATGATCTTCTCGGTCATGTCAATAGGTTCAAATGTCACTCGCATTTCGGGCAGGGCGTATGCAATATTTTTACGTAATGCCTCCTTAAAATCATCCATGTTCACATGATAGCCTTCATCAAGGTTCACCTGCAAAACTGCTTCATGTGTGCCGGTATTAAATACATACAGGTTACTTACTCCATAACTGCTGGGTATAAGCCCAACAAAGCCAGATGTAATAGCTACATGATGGTTAGAGGTACTATCAATAATTTTTAATACCTCCTTAAGCTTAGCTTCCGTACGCTCCAGCCTGGTACCATCCGGTTCTTTAATACGTATCTGGAACTGGCCGTTGTTCAACTTAGGCATCATGTCTTTCCCAATCACCACAAAGCAGATTCCTGCTAACAAGAAAACACCCCCTATATAAGCCGGAACAATAGCTTTTTTACGCGGCATCCACTTATTGATGATTTTCATAAAGCGCATCTTTATACGCTCAAATAGATCATTTTGCTCCGGATGTTTTTTTTCTTCCTTTAAATGTGCGTCAACCTGGTTGCGTTCGGCAGCATCGAGCCCCTCTCCGGCATGTGCATGTACCTGGTCATGGTGATAATGCTGATATTGCTCAGCTTTTATCATCCAGTTGCTTAATATAGGTACAAGGGTTTGCGCTATGATATAAGAAACGATCATGGTTAAACCAATGGATAGTGAAAGCGGCAAAAACATAGCTTTAGGTACGCCGCTCATCATGAATGATGGCGCGAAAACAGCGAGTATACACAACAGGATAAGCAAAAGCGGAAACGAGATCTCCTCACAAGCGTCATAGATGGCTAAACGTTTTGATTTACCCATCTCCAGATGCTGGTGTATATTCTCTATGGTTACCGTTGCCTGGTCAACCAGGATACCGATAGCCAAAGCAAGCCCGCTCAGGGTCATGATGTTGATGGTTTGATGAAAGATCCCCAACAGCATTAAACCTATCAGAATAGATACCGGTATGGTAATCACTACGATCAAACTACTACGCCAGTCCCGGAGGAACAATAATACCATTAAGCCCGTTAATAAGGCACCGAGTCCCCCCTCGGTCATTAAACTTTTTACCGCATTGATAACAAAGACAGATTGGTCAAACTCGTAAGATATTTTAACATCATTAGGTAGCAAGCTTTGTATATCCGGCAGTTTTGCTTTTAGTGCCTGCACAACAGACCAGGTAGAAGCGTCGGCCGTTTTTACCACCGGTATGTAAACAGAACGCTTGCCATTGATAAGGGCGTAACTTACTGTAACGTCGGCCCCGTCAGATACACGTGCTACATCTTTTATAAATACAGGCGTACCCCCTTTAGTAACTACCGGGATGTTGCCAAAATTGTCTACACTCTTGATGAGCGTGTTCATAGTGGTAACAAACATGGTATTGTTCATGCGCAGGTTACCGGATGGCGACATAACATTGTATTTAGCCATTGCTTCTACCACCTCATCGGGAGTTAAACTGTAACTCCTGAGTTTATTGGGATCCACGTTAATGATCACCGAGCGGGAGTTGGCGCCGAAGGGAGGTGGAGCAGAGAGTCCGGAAATAGAAGAGAACGTAGGCCTTACGCGTGTTGAGGCCAGATCATATATCTCTTTTAAACTACGTGTTTTTGAGGCCAGCACTAATTGGCCAACCGGTAACGAAGAAGCATCAAACCTTACTACCTGTGGCGGTAATGCTCCCGGCGGGAAAGCTTTCATCACCCGGTTTACCTGTAGCGCCACTTGAGCGGATGCTTCAGCCATATCCGTACCTTCGTAAAAGCTCAATTTAAGCAGGGTTAAGCCCTGAATATTTTTACTGGTAATGCTTTTGATACCGTTTACATACAGGAACTGATCCTGCATACTTGTGGAGAAGAAACCTTCCATCTGCTGCGGCGACATACCTCCGTAAGATTCAATTACATATATGGTAGGCATATTAAGCTGAGGAAAGATATCTATGGGGATTTTTATTGCACTTAGCACCGAGAATATGAGCAGGCTCACTACGATGATTACCGTAGTCACGGGTCGCTTTAGTCCGGATGTTACCATTGACATAGTGTAGATTATTTTAAAAGTTTTAGGATCGCGTTAACTTGATTTTCAACAACCGCCTTTTGGAATAAGGCACGGCAATAGCTGTACTTGGCAGTGGTAAAATCGGTCTCGGCACGATACAACAGGTTTAATGCGGCATTCAGTTCTATGATATCAGTAAGGCCGTTTTTATACAGCGCAAATTTTTGCCTGTAAGCGGCATTAGCGGCTTTAAGCTGTTTGGGTATTTCGCCCAGCCTGTCAATTGCCGAAGCCACATTAGCATCAGCCTGGTTGCTGCCTGCCGCTATGAGAGCTTTTTGTTCACTAAGCTTTTTTTGCGCGTATTCGGTTTCCGCCTTTTGCGTGCTAAGTTTCAGGTGCCGTCGCCTTATATCAAACAGGTTATAACTAACACCTACGCCAACCAGGTAGTTACCCCTGTCAAAACCCCAGCCTGTATCTAACGGGCCAAAATGATCTTCGGCATTTATGCTTGAGCCCCTGCCCCATGCCGCCGCTTCTAATAATATTTTGGGCGAATAGCTTTTTTTAACCAGGTTTTCCTGTTGCAAGCTGCTGTTGTAAAGTGATTTGTAATAATTAATAACCGGGTGATTTAAAGTGTCGGCGTTAAACAGGCTAAATTCGGCGGTGTTGGCAGCCAGGTTTTGCTGAGTGGTAGTATCGGCTACAATTTGAGCAGCGGGTATGCCGCTAAGTGCCGATAAATTGATCTGTATTTGCCTGGCCTGGTTAACCAGGTCTATGTATACCAACCGGGCTTTTGATATTTCGGCTTCGGCAATACTGGTATCCACCCCGGCACGTATACCACTTCTGGCGAGGGCCTGTATAGAACGCCGGATCTCCTTATTCCGTTCTATGTTACGGTTTTGTATGGTAATAAGGTCTTGCAGCAGGCCAAGCTGCAAATAGTTATCAATAGTAGCCGCAGTAAGCGTGTATTTAGATTGCTCGAACCTTTTACGCTCAACATCCACATTAGCCTCCGCCGCTTTGTTAGCGGCGCCGTATGCGCCGAAGTTATAAACCTCCCAATCGAGTGCTGCGATACCCAAGTTGGTTAATGTGGCAGATGTGTTGCTTTCATCACGCACACCACGTGAATTTGATGGTATAATACCAAAGCCAAAGTAAGGGCCGGCAGTGTTATTATTAGTTCCTACATCTGCCTGGTAGTTTAGTTTTAGCGATGGCAGCCAGTTATTTCTAACCTCGGTAGTTTGGGCTTGGCGTATTTTTATAGCGGCGGCATCTGCATTTAAAGATGGTGCATAAGCCGTAACCTTCTCCAGCATGGAATTTAAGCTGATACTTGGCGTATTTTGAGAACGGGCAATGTTTGGCAGCAGTAATAAAACCAGCGGCCAGTATTTATTTATACTGAACATTTTACAATATTGAAATTAATGAAACTTATAAATCGACTTGTTAAACAAGGCCTTGCACGAAGCGTGCTGTTTCAGTAAAATCAGATAGTAAGTTGGTGGAGTTTAATATAAGTCGGCTGTACACCCAAAGCAGCCATGTTGAATATTAATAATTGCGACTGCTTAGCGATAGTTATACCTCTAAACGCAGAATATAACAATGACAACAAACCGGCTATGGTAATTGCTAAAGGCAAAAATGGGTCGGGATAAATATCCTTTGATTGGTCTTTACAGAATTCCGAGTCGCCAAGGCTATCTAAACGCAGCTTATTAAAGCTCTTTAGTAAAATAGTGGGATGGTCTGTGTGTGTAAAAACATTAGCATGAATACCAAAACCAATAAACGGCTTCGCAATAAACAAACAGGCTGCAAAGAACAGCACAATCCTTATTTGTTTATGAATTTCCATGTGTACAAAAATGCTAAGAGTTCAGATGTGTTTGCATACGTAACGAAAATATTGCAATAAATATTATTGTGGTATTTAATCTAATGGATGACTTGGATAGAATTAAAACAAAAAAACCCATAAATCATATGATTTATGGGTTTTGATACTTGGTATCACTTGTTGTCGGGATGGCAGGATGATGATCCTACCCCTTAAAAAATTGATTATAATGTAGTTATCAAGCTTTCTTATGATAATGGTAACCGAATGGGTCTCATTTTATTAGACTTCATTTGATTGCATTTGCATCATTAAAGCACTCGTAACAGATAGTCAATGAACTTGTTATTCAAATATAATGAATGTTTTTGAATAAAAAAAGTCGTTTTTAGGGTTTTAGTTAGGCATTTTACCTGCCCTGCAAGCAAAGTTTTCCTGTCCGGTAATACCCACTCTATGCCCATTTATTAATTAATCTACGGTATATATTTTTCCGCATCACTCTAAAGCGGCATACATAACATGGCATTACACCACTTAAACAACCGGCAGCAGTAAGCAGAAAACTGTCAAGGGTGGTGCTGCCAAAAAAACAAACACCCCGCACCATTTACATGCCCTTTACTGTTTTCTGCGGTGCTAATTTTGTGACGGCGGTGTGTTGCCTTTATTTTAAGAAAGGCGGCTATGTTATGAGATACGAATTTCATTGCTGCCGAGTGCATGGAGGCTGGCGGGGAATGAAATATAGCGTGATAACCCGAGATGTAATGAACCGCATGCCGCAACTGCCCTGCTACGCCTTGCCGTCGTGCTTTTGTTTTACGGTTTCGTAAAGTATTCTTAAAGCCTGGTTGTCTTGTGCCAGTTTTTAAATCCTTAAATTTATCCAAAATTATTTCACTTGAAAATACTTATTGCAGAAGACGACGAACGGATAGCCATGCTGGTAAAACAGGGTCTTGAAGAACAAGGCCACTTGGTTACGGCAACCTTTGACGGCATGAGTGCCAAAAATATGGCTGTACGAAATGACTATGACCTGCTTATTTCAGATATAATTTTACCTCAGCTCAACGGCCTTGATCTGTGCAGAGAAATTCGTTTAGTAAAGCCAGAACTTCCAATAATTCTACTTACTGCATTAGGTACTACAGATGATAAAGTAGAAGGTTTCGATGCCGGTGCTGATGACTACCTTGTAAAGCCGTTTGATTTCAGGGAGTTATTAGCAAGGGTACGTGCGGTAATGAATCGCAAAAATAGTAACATAATTGCAGGCAATTCTTTTATTACCTATGCAGATCTTGTCATCAACAATCAAACTAAGTCCGTTACACGCTCCAGCAAAGTAATCAACCTTACTCCTAAAGAATTGAAACTTTTAGAATATATGGTTCAAAACAACGAAAGAATCTTATCAAGAGCAGAAATTGCAGATCGGGTCTGGGACACACACTTTGATACCGGGACAAACTTTATTGACGTATACATTAATTATCTAAGAAAAAAGATAGATAAAGATTTTACGAACAAATTAATCCATACCAAACAGGGACTTGGGTTTATCTTTACAGAAGAAAAAAATGACCATAAGGAATAAACTAACCTTTATTTTTACAGGCAGTATTGCGGTATTACTATTGGCGTTTGCTTTAGTGGTTTATTTGTCATTTTCCGAAAACAGGGAAAGAGAATATTACAGTTCACTGCGCCACACGGCAATCATTAAAGCAAATCTTTTATTGGATGCAAAAATTCAACCAAGGGTGCTGCAACTGATCTATAAAAATTCACCTAATTCCTTTTTCCAGGAAGAAGTAGCCATTTATGATACTTCTTTCCATTTGCTTTACCATGATGCGGTTGAAATCGATAAAGTAAAAGAAACCAGGCAAATGATCGATGAGATCGTGGCCAAAAAGCAAATCAAATTCTACCAGGGTGAAATGCAGGCGGTCGGAATTCTCTACCATCACAATGATAAGGATTATGTGATTACCTCTGCTGCAAATGACCAGAGTGGCTATGCCAAACTAAGAAACCTGAAATATACCCTGATCATTGCATTTTTTGTTGCGATCATCCTGATTTATATATCCGGTCATATCTTTGCAAGTAAAGCCTTAAAACCTGTTTCTGACCTGATTGACGAGGTGGAAGAAATAACGGCGACCAATCTGGATTTGCGCGTCAAAGAAGGAAATGGTAAAGATGAAATTGCAGAATTAGCGGTCACTTTCAACGCTATGCTGAACCGGCTGGAAAACTCATTCGACGCGCAGAAAGAATTTGTCTCCAATATTTCACATGAGTTAAGGACGCCGATCACCGCCATGCTTACCGAATTTCAGGTAACAGTTGAAAAGGAAAGAAGCAATGAATTTTATAAGGATGCTATCCATCATGCCATTAGTGATACCCAAAAGTTAGTGCGCTTATCTAATAGTCTGCTTGACCTGGCAAAGGCAAATTATGACCATACAGAGATTTCCTTTAAAGAAATCCGCTTGGATGAAATTTTATTGGATGCCCGTAATGATGCTATACATGACCATCCTGAATTTAAGATCAGCATCATTTTTGAACAGGAAATTGAAGATGATGATTTCATATCCGTTTTAGGCAATGAATATTTGCTAAAAGTCGCCTTTATGAACCTGATCGAAAATGGGTGTAAATTTTCAGAACAAAAAATGGCTTCCGTAGCTATTACCTATTTTAAAGACAAAACCATCTTGCGCTTCCAGGATCAGGGAATCGGTATAAAGGAAGATGAAGTACCGAAAATCTTCCATGCATTTTACCGGGGTGGAGACAAAAAATTTGCCGGGGGAAACGGGATCGGTTTGTCGCTCACTAAAAAGATCATCGAGTTGCACAAGGGAACTATTGCCGTACATTCCCAGCCAGGCATAGGAACCACCTTCACAGTTGAAATCCCCCACGTCTGAAATTTATTATAATTCAGCAAATTCCATTGGTTTTCTAATGAATTTATAATGATATTCTAAAGGTTCTCTAATAACCAAAGCGATTAAAACGAGTTACATTTGCATCATTCCAAACAGGTTCAATAGCCTGTTTATTTAATCGTAAAAACATGGATACTGGTCCGAGTATAAATTATCAAGATTCAAGAACTTCCCGCTAATCGGACCGCTCATTTTATGCAGTCCCGTTAACGGGGCAACATTTTTTGTTATGCATAAAAGAAAAAACACCAACAGCATTTTTCACAACAACGGCAAATTTTCTCCTGCAACTTCATTTGATTTTATTACGCCTGTTAAAAAGAAAAAACACGCTAATCTGAATAATCCAGCTCCTGCAGGGGTGCTCACTTTTGCTTTCCAACCTTTTTCAATTATTGAACTTTTGGGTTCTTTAGATGGGGGCTTAATATGAGTATTTTCGTTTTTGCCCTACGTTTGGTATTAGCCTTGTGTTCAGGTGCGGCTATCGGTATAGAACGGCAATGGCGGCAAAAAAGCGCCGGTTTAAGAACAAACACACTGGTTTCCCTGGGTTCGGCGGCCTACGTTTTGCTATCCATCCACATCAGTGGCGATGCCCCGGGTCGGGTCGCCTCTTATATCATTAGCGGCATCGGATTTTTAGGTGCCGGTGTAATCATGAAGGATGGATTAAATGTGCAGGGCCTAAATACGGCTGCGACAATTTGGTGTTCTGCGGCTGTTGGTTCCTTAATCGGTTTCGGGCTTATCGGGGAGGCGGTCATAACCGCATCATTAGTAGTGCTAACCCATTTAATTTTGCGTCCACTTGGTATAAAATTAAGCAAGATCACCTTTTTTGAAAAAAGTGAAACGGTGCAGTCGGAATATCTGATCAACATTCAATGCCGCGAAAAAATAGAGAATCATCTCCGGATTTTGCTGATGCAGTATTTGGGAAACGATGATAAACTGATGCTCCGCGCATTAACCAGCAGCGAGGCAGAAAATCCGTCTGTTGCTCTTATCGTTGCCGAAATTATCACTGTCGGCAAACAGGACTACCTGATTGAGAAAATGGTTAGCCGATTAACTATAGAGCAGGATGTATTGAAAGTAAGCTGGGAAGTAATAGGCCATCAAACAGAATTATAATAAAGAATTGACAATGATAATAGTTTACAACCTGGCATTAATTGGTATCTCAGCAGGGCTGGCGGCTGATAATTTGATGTTGGCTTTTCATAATGGAAACTATACGAAAATCAACAGGCAATTACCTGAATTAAAAAGAAACCAGAGATATGTATCGCCAAATTGGATAATCGTACTGGTCTTACTGTTTTTAATGGAAAACATGGTATTGATCTACGGAATAGAATTCGGCGAATTCACCTGTTTTCTCCTAAAAAATAATGAAGAGATTATAGCTATCGGCATTTTATTCGGAATGGGGATCAGGATGTTCCATGAAGCTAAAATCAAAAATCGGGTTTCTGTCCTCAGTGCTTTAAATACCAGACGCTGCATAGAAATCATATTAGGAACATCCATCTATATTTTCGCTTTTGGCTGTGCAATGGCCTGGTTGAAAATAGACTACCATAAAATTAACCTCATCGTATCACCCCTTTTAATTGTTACTTATTTGTCGGGAATAGTCTTAGGCAGATATCAATTTAACAAAACATTCCGGTATTTGAACACGATATCCGCCTTAATGATCATTGCAGGAAGTCTTCTGTTAACCCTTCAACACTTGAAAAATATCCTATGAAAACACAAACAATAAACAATAACGGGACAAAAACGATGAATAAATCCGTTTCGGGTTTTGATGATGTAGCCGTTACCAAGCTTCGGAATATATCCAGGGGGGATGAAACCAGCCTGTTTTACGCCATGCTGGAAAGCAGTGAAGAAGGGTTAAGCCGGGCAAATGTTGATGAAAAGAAACGAAAATTCGGCCTTAATGAAATTGCTCATGAGAAAGCCCCTGCCTGGTTTGTGCAGCTATTCCAGGCATTTTTAAATCCCTTTATAGCGGTACTGATTATACTGGCCAGTGTATCTTTTGTGTTAGATGTACTGATGGCTGCTCCGGGTGAGCAGGACTATAAAACCGTGATAGTAGTTGGGGTGATGGTTATCTTAAGCTCGTTGTTACGTTTTTGGCAGGAATACAGTAGTAACCGCGCCGCGGAAGAACTGAAAAGTATGGTAAAAACAACTGCTACCGTTTTACGGCAGAAAAAAGGCAGGATAGAGCTTAATATTATCGACCTGGTACCGGGAGATATTGTTTATTTAAGTGCGGGAGATATGATCCCGGCGGATTGCCGGATCATTCATTCAAAAGACTTGTTTATAAGCCAGGCCATGTTGACCGGCGAATCCCTGCCTATTGAAAAAAGAGAACACGGCATACCAGATGCCGATGATAAATCTCCCCTGGATTTGGAAAACATATGTTTTATGGGCACCAATGTGGTAAGCGGGACGGCCACAGCCATTGTGGTAACTACAGGTAACCTCACTTACTTTGGCACCATTGGTAAAGCCATAACGGGTAAACGTGCCGAAACCAGTTTTGATAAAGGGGTGAATAAAGTAAGCTGGCTTTTAATCCGCTTTATGATGGTGATGGTGCCCTTGGTTTTTTTAGTAAACGGACTAACTAAAGGCAACTGGTTTGAAGCATTGCTTTTTGCCATATCGGTTGCAGTAGGTTTAACACCCGAGATGCTGCCGATGATCGTTACTGCTAACCTTGCTAAGGGCGCCTTGAATATGAGTAAGCGCAAAGTGATCGTAAAGCGTCTTAACGCCATCCAGAACATAGGCGCGATGGATATTTTGTGTACGGATAAAACAGGAACGCTGACAATGGACAAGATTGTGCTGGAAAGGCACCTGAATGTTTTTGGCGACGAAGACGATGAAGTGATGAAATGGGCCTATCTAAACAGTTTCCACCAAACAGGTTTAAAAAACTTACTTGATGTAGCCGTATTGGAACACGCAGAAATTCATAGCTGCGTGAATGCGGAAGACCATTTTAATAAGATCGATGAAATTCCATTCGATTTCCAGCGCAGAAGGATGAGCGTGATCCTGGAGGAAAAAAATGGCAAGCACTTGCTGATCTGCAAAGGAGCGGTTGAGGAAATGCTGGAGCAATGTTCTTTTGCTTTTGATCCTGGCGAGGATAAGCAGCTTCATATAGAGAACGATAAAATTGTTCCGATGGATACCGCTATGCGTGATGTTATTTTAAGCACATCAAAAAAATTAAATGAAGAAGGCTTGCGTGTTTTGCTTGTAGCTATTAAGGAATACGATGAACGTCCGCTCACCTATTCTGTCGCGGATGAAACCAATATGGTACTGACCGGATTTATCGGCTTTTTAGACCCTGCTAAACCATCTGCCAAGCCCGCTATAGAAGGTTTGCAAAAATTAGGGGTAAGCATTAAAGTGTTAACGGGCGACAACGACATCGTAACCAAAAAAATCTGCCGCGACGTGGGTATCCCGGTAAAGCACGTTTTGCTTGGAAAGGAAATGGAATTGTTGAGCGATGAAGAATTGACTGGCAAACTCGATGAAACCAGTATCATGGCTAAACTAAGCCCTATTCAGAAGGCGAGGGTGATCAAGCTATTGCAGGCTAAGGGCCATACTGTTGGTTTTATGGGTGACGGCATCAACGATGCTGCCGCACTCCGCGACGCGGATGTAGGTATATCAGTGGATACGGCTGTGGATATTGCTAAAGAGAGTGCTGACATCATTTTATTGGAAAAAGACCTGATGGTATTGCGAAAGGGTGTGATTTACGGCAGGCGCACCTTTGGTAATATCATTAAATATATCAAAATGACTGCCAGTAGCAATTATGGCAATATGTTCAGCATGTTAGGAGCAAGCGCATTTCTGCCCTTCCTGCCCATGCTTCCTATCCAGTTACTCGTTCAAAACCTGTTGTATGATATTTCGCAGACTTCCATTCCATGGGATAGCATGGACGAGGATTTTATTGAGAAACCACAAAAATGGGATGCAAGGGGAATCAGCAAGTTTATGCTGTACATAGGCCCGATTAGCTCTATATTCGATTACGCCACCTTTGCGGTGATGTGGTTCGTGTTTAAAGCCAATTCACCGGCCCACCAAACCTTGTTTCAAAGTGGCTGGTTCATTGAAGGGCTACTCTCGCAAACACTGATCGTGCATATGATCCGTACCCGTAAAATACCCTTTATCCAAAGCTGGGCGGCTGCACCGGTGGTTGCATTAACCTCGATTATTATGCTGATCGGTATCGCTATTCCTTTTTCCCCGCTGGCGCATATTTTGAATTTACAAGCCTTGCCGTTGAGTTATTTTCCATGGCTTTTTGGGATTTTAATTTCTTATTGCCTGCTTACACAATTTATTAAGAACTGGTTTATTAACAGATTTCAGCAATGGCTATAAATAAATCAAATAAACAATGGATATGGGCCATCATTTTGATGTCCATCGCAGTTACATTGGTCGACCTATTGGTGAACCATTGGAAAAAGGTATAAATTATTTATTAGCGCAGAAAGTGCTTTTAACCCAGTAGTAAAATGAATATACTAATTGTGGAAGATGATGAACGCATAGCCTCTTTGGTTCGCGGCGGCCTTGAAGAGCATGGATATAACGTAATGGTTGCCTACGATGGGGAAACCGGGAAAAAACTGGTGCTTCAAAATGATTACGACCTGATTATTTCTGACATCATATTACCCAAAATTAACGGGGTTGATTTATGTAAACAAATAAGGGCAGCAAAACCAAATACCCCTGTTATCTTATTAACGGCATTAAATACAACAGATGATATCATCGAAGGGTTCGATGCCGGAGCAGATGATTACCTGACCAAGCCTTTCGATTTCAGGATTTTATTGGCCCGCGTCAAGGCATTGTTAAACAGGAATGATAGAAAGCCAGAACCCCAAAACATCTTCCTTAAATATGCCGACCTGGAATTAAATAACCAAACAAAGACCGTAGTAAGAGGTGGTACTGAAATTACCTTGACGCGAAGGGAATTCAACCTGTTGGAATATTTGTTATTAAATAAAGAACGCGTTTTATCCAAAACAGAACTTGCTGAAAATGTATGGCATACCCATTTTGACAATACTTCTAACTTCATTGATGTGTACATTAATTACCTCCGAAAAAAAATAGATAAGGATTATGAAGTAAAACTTATCCATACCAAACCCGGTATGGGTTTCATTTTCAAAATGGACTTATAGGGTTTGCAAATCCGGAAATTATAATGAATTTCTAACGAAAATATAACGCATATCTAATTGAACTATAATTAATCTCTAACAACGACGAATTACGGATCGATATAGCTTTGCAGAACAATACAAACAATATTAAAAATTGAATTAACGACAAAAATGGACGCAGGCCCGAGTTATAGTTACCAGAGCAAGAATGCTCTTCCAACCAGCTATATGGCCCCAGGGAAGTGTAAAGAGGTTAATGCTAAACAACAGCATACTTTCCCGCTTTGCCTTTCAACCAGCAGAAACTAAAAAGACTGCTTCGGGAATTGTTTGTCGCCTCCATTTTATTATTCTTCCTTTAAAACATTGTACATCACACTTCGGCTATGAGGTTAGTGAGAATCCTGTTTTAAGTCGTAGTTATTTCTCCTCTTTCTCATCATTGCCGCCTATATACTCATTTTCAGAAACTTGAGTCAGCATTTGATCAGTTTGTTTTACACCGTATTAAATCTTAATAATATTTATCAATAATAAAAGGAGGCCTGCCATGAAAGCGCTCAAAAACAAAAAGAAAGCTATAGCTAAAAACCACTTCGTAAGCGACAAAAAACTAAATGCTAAAAAAGCTGCTATTCAAACCCAGCAGGAAAGTCAATTTCCCGGACAGTATCAAAACGGATCATTCAGCCTATCATTCACAGATGTGTACTACCAAATATTTGGCGATTTGATTATTGATTAATAAAAATTGATAAACGATGAAGATTGGTAAAATCGCCCAGAAACCTATTACATAAAGGTATCATCCAGGTTTATTAAACGCTGCATTTGCATTCTCACAATTTAATTAACTTATGAAAACAAAATTATTAACGCTGATTTGGCGCAGGAGCCTTCCGCCATCAACCGGATTTAACTACGAAAACCCAAATGAATATGTCCGTTACCGGCATAAATTTTACTTATACACCCATTTAAATATTTGAAATCATGAAACAGACGTTATACACAATTCTAATAATTTTATTTGCTTACAATTCTACGTTTGCACAGGATCTGCCTAAAAAAGATACTACTTCATCCAACAATTGGACAACGCATTTCCAGCTAACTGCTATTGAACAGTTTCATGGTAATCATTATTTTCCTTATTCCGGCCCTTCAAGCTTAGACAGCAACAGTGAGCGGCCAGTCTCCTTAACTTCTACCTTATTTTTGGGCAGGAGGCTCTGGAAAAATGCTGCGGTCTTCTTTAACCCCGAATTGATTGCGGGCAACGGATTTTCAGGCTCGAAAGGTTTCGCCGGGTTTCCAAACGGGGAAATTTACAGGATTGGCAATCCGATTCCAACGCCATTCATCGCTCGGTTATATTTTCAGCAAGTATTTGCACTTGGAGGCACTACCTATGAACAACAGCCCGATGACATCAATCAAATCCAGGGGAAAATTGCCACTTCAAGGCTGGTCTTCAATATCGGCAAATTTTGTTTAGCCGACTTTTTTGATGATAATAATTATGATCATGATGCAAGAAGCCAGTTTTTGAACTGGTCGTTGATGGCCAATGGAGCATGGGATTTTGCGGCTGACACCAGGGGATATACTTCAGGCATTGAAGCTGAATTAGTTAAACCTACATACACCATCAAGTTTGCTTTCACCGAAATGCCAAAACAAGCTAATGGGGCTATTATGGAAACTGACCTGTTAAAATCGAATGCTGTTGCTCTTGAGTTTGGTACGACTTATAAAATATTTTCATTACCCGGAAAAATCAAAATAACCGGCTTTAGAAACATCAGTAAAGCACCTAAATATACCGATGCTACACAGGCACTTTTAAAAGGGGATAGCTCTTATGTCCCTATTTTAGCAGGCACAGCACCGGGAAAGATGTTTGGCGGTGTAAAATATGGATACGGTATAAATATCGAGCAACCTATAACTCAAGCCATTGGCGCGTTTGCACGCTATGGATGGAATGATGGTAAAACAGCTTCATGGGCTTTCACCGATATTGACCAGAATATACAATTAGGGGCCAGTTTTAATGGAAAAATATGGAAGCGGCCTTTCGATGAATTAGGGATTGCAATAGCTTCTAACGGTATCAGCAAAGAGCACCAGGGCTATTTAGAAGCAGGTGGTTATACTTTTATTATTGGGGATGGCCACTTAAATTACGGCAGGGAACAAGTATTCGAGGCCTATTACAGGGCAAAACTGAACCAGTTTATTTATCTATCCGGCGATTATCAGTTAATACTGAATCCGGGTTATAACAAAGATCGTAAGGGCCCTATCGGTATTCCGGCAATTCGGTTACACATCGAAATATAAGCTCAATTATTCATCATCATAATATTAAGAATATGAACAACATAATTGAAGTGGTAGATGCTACCAATCATCTCGAAAAACCTGATTTCCTGGCTAAAACAAGGAAAGTTAAAAGCATACGTTCACAGAAATTGTGGCATTTTCTAATGGTATTCGGCCCGGGATTAATCGTAATGGAAGCCGATAATGATGCTGGTGCGGTATCCACCTATACCCAGGCCGGCGCACAATACGGATTGCATATGTTGTGGGTATTGATGTTACTGTTGCCGGTAACTTATTTTTGCCAGGAAATGGTGGTACGCCTGGGTATCGCAACAGGGGAAGGTCATGCATCCATGATCTATAAACGCTTCGGCAAATGGTGGGGCAGGTTCTCCTTATTTGATCTGCAACTGGTTAATTTTTTAACACTGGTATCTGAATTCGCAGCCATTTCACTCGCCTTTAGCAAGATGGGAATCAGCCCCTATATTTCTGTTACCATTTTCGCAATCGTGCTCATTATACTGGTAACCTCGGGAGGATATTTAAGGTGGGAACGAATCGTGGTCTTTTTATGTTTGCTGGATCTGATCTGGCTGGGGTTGGCATTCCTGCCTAAAACAGGCTTTTTAGCGGTACTACAAAATACCGTTGTGCCTACCTCACCGCCGGGCGGATATAACTCCGCAGCCATTTATCTGATCATTGCTATTGTTGGTACCACGGTAGCCCCATGGCAATTGTTTTTTCAGCAAAGTATAGTAGCTGATAAAAAATTGCGGTTTCTTGATTTGAAGTCGGCGCGTGTAGACACCTTTATCGGGGCCGTTTTTACCGTAGTGGTGGCAGGTTGCATGATGCTGATCGGCAACGTACTTTTTAAAAGGCATATCACTTACGAAGACCCTTCTCAAATGGCGGTGGTATTAGGGCCGATATTGGGGCATACAGCCAAATATCTTATCCTGATGCTTATGGTTAACGCTGCGGTATTGGGTACGGTTGCTATTTCACTTTCCAGTGCTTATGCATGGTCGGAGGTTGCAGGATGGAAACATAGCCTGCAAACTAAATTTAAAGAGGCACCTGGATTTTATTTGTTCTATGCAGCGGCAGTATTGCTGGCAGCTGGCATAGTGCTCATACCGCAAGCCCCTTTACAGGTGATTATTGTCGGGGTACAGGTATTGGCGGGAGTAATATTACCATCGGCAATTATTTTCCTTCAAATATTGCTCAACGATAAAGTATTATTAGGCGATCGATTTGTCAATAAACCATGGAACAACGCGATCAACTGGGTCATCATTGCCGTTTTGTTCGTGCTCTCTTTTGTACTTGCGGCGCAAATTATGTTACCGAATGTTTTTAAATAATTCAACACACTAATCAAAATATTATGGAAGCTCTGATAAATAAAAAACAGGAATTACCTCATCAAAAGGATAAATATAAAACTGAATTTACGGTTGTGCATCCTTTGTTCGATAAGCCCGAGCAAAAGGTTGACATCGAAAATGCTGGGCCGATGCATGTAACAAGAGCAACTTGGTTTGCTTTGTTTGCGCTGCGTGCGTACTTATTGATCATGATCCTGCTTGCTGTTTACCGGTTTATGGTGTTGGCGGGCATACTTAAGTCTTAAATAAAAACAGCTGCCTGAGTTTTGTTTCAGGCAGCTGTATTCATCAACAAATAATTAAACTTTATTAAAAAATCATGAAAATTATACCTTATCTAATTGTCGTAATCGTACTCATTTCCGTAATGGCGAATTGCTTTTTATTGATCCATAAAGAATACCAAAGCAAGTATGTCGGCATGGTTAACATCATAACCGGTATTTGCTTATGGTCGAACGTCGTATTACTGGTTATTAGTAAAAGAAACTTAAAAAAAAGACAAACTAATGCTGTGCATAAAATATTTAGTAAGAACTGATGGAAACTTGGTTTTCTTGGTTTAAGGTTTTGTTGGCCTTTTGTGACAAAAGATATAAAATATTGATGATTAATAGGTTTGAGCAGGTATGTTATAAGCGACAGCGAATTTCATTCCTGCATGTGCGACAGCGAGGCTGGCGGCGGAATGAAACCCGCCGCGATAGCGTGCGTGTTATAATGCAGCCGCTTGCCGCAGCTGCATGGATTTGACTTTAAATAGATTTGGTAAATTCAATTATCACATTCAGGAATTAACTGATTTCAAAAACAATAATTACTTAGCCCGCTTCTTTGTAACTGTTGCTTTACCCTTTAATTTTTTAAGCTTATCATTCGCCAACTTACTTTCCTCTGCGGCCTGTTTCGCTTCAAATGCTGCTTCTGACATAGTTTGTTGTTCATCTATATTAGCCTTTGCCTTTTTAATACAAAAGTCGGCATTAGCCGTATATGCGCTGTCAAGATATTTCGCCACATCAGGATAAAAACCCCGTAGGATAAGGAATTTATTTGTTTCATCAACCCTGCGGCTATTTTCAATCCATAAGCTTATCGAGATGGCGAGCATAACGGCAACTGCAAGCCCTAAACCTAAAATTGTCCTGATAACAAACTTTGATTTGGTGTCAAACTGAACATTATACTTGACTGGTATCTCTTTAGGTATGGCATTGATCTTTTCATCAAACCCGTTCAATTGTTTATCAAAACGCTCTAACTGCTTGGTGTTTTCCAATGTCCGCATTTCGGCTGTTTCGGTTACCTTAGTTTCCAATTCGTTTACTTTAGACTGTAGGGCAGCTAAATCAAGTTCCTCAATTTTCGACTGCCTTTTTTCGAGGGTGGTAACTTTTTTAGCCATACTGTCTATAATCTCCTGCTGTACATTATTTTCTTCGTTGGTTTCCATGTCTTTAATATTTTTTTTGTTCATTAATTTGTTAATTACTACCTGCCAATACCATGACTTTGATCCTGCTCCTGGCCTTTTCGTTTTTTGCGCCTGTGAGCATCATCGGGTTCGGGGGTAATGCCCGCTGGCAACTGTTCAAATAGGTTTAAAGCTTCCCGAAAAAAATTTGTCTGCGGCTCATTGTGAATTATGGTAGGCTGTTTGCCCTGTCGTTCATCAATAGCCTGCCTCAACTGGTCTGCTAAACTCATTGGCTTTGCCTGGGCTTGTTGCTGTTGTATCTGCTCTTGTATCGCCTTGCTTAATTTGCCATAGCTTAAACTGCGGTCGATTTCTGAACCTTTAAACTTATACTTGCCTTTACTGAAACTGATACCCTGTATTTCCAACGTGCCGCTTTTGTATTTAAACTGCATACCGATGCCCTGCTTAGCCAACTCGTGTTTAAGCTGAACCATGTTACTCACTTTTTTACTGGTTGCTTTTATGGTATCGTGCAATTCGTATTTCAACTTGTCTATGCCTTTCAATTGCGGACGGTTAACCTTTTGCTTACCCTGTCCGATGTGCATTCCGTGCTTTAAGGTTAGCTCTTTGCTAATCTTAATATTTTTTAGATGCTGGAAATTGTCGGCTATTGTCTTGCCATTGTTATTGACCCGGTTATAAACGATATGTATGTGGGGATGCTCCCTGTCTTTGTGTTTAACAATCAATACCTGCGTGTCCTGTATTTTCATCCTTTGCAGGTACTCTTTGGCAATGCTGACCATTTTTTCATCGTTTAGTCTCTCTTTGTCCTCCGGGCTCCAGCTTAACGCAATGTGCCCAACCGCCTGACCTAAACCGGGGTTCATTTTTCGCTGCGCGTTAAAATCGTAGATGGTGTAGGCAATCTTGTCGATGCGCACCCCATCTGCATAAAGTATGGTAGCATCTTTTTTAAGGACGTTATACTCTATACAGCCGCCGAAGCTTTTGCCGGGTTTAGGTATCTTTCCGATCATCGCTGTTGAAATATTTTAATGCCTGGTCAATTTCAATCATCAGGCTATCGCATTTGCGGGCAACCGTTAAAAGGCCGTCCCGGTGCGCCAGCTTGGTTAACTGGTTTAAGTTGTTAGCCATCCCCGTAAGCATCCGCATGATCTGTAAATCTTCCGGCTTTAGCCGGGCGATCACCCTTGCGGCTTTAGCTGCCGCCCTGAACCAATCGCTGATTTTCATATTAGCGTCTTTAGCTCTTCCGGCTATCATAAAATGCTCTGTGGCGGTTAACCTGACTTTGACTTGCACCTCCCGCCTGACATTAATTTTCGGCCTGCCACCCTTATGTTTCGGCTTACCTGTTAGTGGCATTGCCGTTGTTTTTACTCCTGATTCCATACGCTATTAGCTGTCATTTTCAAGCCTGTTGTCTTCTTTCCCTTTTTGCAACCAGCGGGCGCAAAAAGCAAGTTTGCCGTCCAGCCGAAGGCTCGGGCGGAGTTTTTGGGTACCAAAAACACAAACTTGCTTCCTATCGGCAAATGCCTTTGGTTAACGGCCTCCGGCCGGTATAGACAACTATACAGCTATACCGCAAGCGGTATGCTGTGCCGCCTTTTTACAAAAGCTTCGCTTTGGTTTTACCTGTTATTTTTCCGATGCTTCGCATCGGAGCTGCCTTGTCTTATCTCACTTGCTGTTGCCCTCCAAAAGCTTTTCAATGTCTTCTAACTTGTAATAAAGCAAGCCGCCAATCTTCGTATAACGGAGCGTTCCGTTAACCCTTAAATTCTGTAATGTACCGGGTGAAATATTTAGCAGTTTCCTGACTTCGTAGCTTTTCAGCCATTGTTTACTTTGTGCCTGACCGGGCTTTATAAGACCCTTGATCTCGCCTAACAAGTTCTCTATCCTCCTTAAATCATCTTTGGTTATAATTTCGATGTTCATCTTTCCCCCCTTGTTAATTTTTAGTTTTTTGTTGCATAATTTTGAGCACTTCGCTCATTTTGAAATAGACCCGTTTTTGCATTCGCAAAAAGGGTAATCCCTTTTTCATCCAATCCGTGACAGTCACCAATGACACGCCTAACTCATCGGCCAGTTCCTTTTTGGATAAAAGCCGTTCATTGTCCTGCGGGGGCGGGCTACTGCCTTTCTTAAAATGTTCTTGTAATTCTGCCCTGACTGCATCCCTGATGCAGTGGCTTAGGGCTTCGTAATTGATTATTTCCATGCCGCAAATGAAAGCAGAAAAGCAGCGCAGGCGTGACCTTCAAAAATTTGAAGGTCAAATTGGAGTAGTTATTAGAAAGATAAATTAACAACTAATGGATTATAATACAATTAGTTATTAAATAGTGGGGGTTATTATAAAGATGGGAAAGTGCTCTTTTTACAAACTTCTTTTTTTCGCCGGAACGATGGTAAAAAGCTGGTCTTTTTTGGGTACGTCTTTGTACTTGGTATTATCGGTGTTATTATCAGGTGGGAAATAACGCTTTACGCTCTCAATGCTGATTTCCTTACCTCCGGCTCTAAAGTACTTGGCAATCATCTTACTCCAAATGTTAAGCGTGGTAGCGTTGGCCAGTTCCTTATTGTCGTCCAGTTTGAGTTCCCTAATCTGTAAAATGAGGTGATAAAGTGTTCTGTGCCTGCCCTCACGAATGTCGATATAGTCTTTGGTTTCCAATTCCCGGAGTTTTTTATTTTCCTCTTTAAGCTTTTTGTTTTCAGCGTTCAACTTTGCAATTTCTTCCAGTTGGCGTTTGATGGTTTCCTGATCGGTGGATTGAATAAACCATTGATCTATAGTATTCAGGTAGTCCAAAAACTCCTGTAACTGTAAGCGGTTTTGACGCTCCCGAACATGTTTTGGGGTATAACGGTCTTTGTTAATAAGCTCGCTGATCGAATCAGTAATGATCTGCTTAACGTGAACAAAAAACTCCTGTTCAGTTGCATCTTCATAACGGCCCAAAAAGAAATTAAGCTGGTACTGGTAGAAAGTTTCGTATTGCTCGTTGTTCTTTTTATACAGACGGAAAAGAAAGTGATTGTCTTCGTTGCCTTTCGTCCATGGCAATGGGAAACCTACATCATTGGTTTGCTTATCAAAGTCGAACAAAGCTCTATGCTTAAAATACTGTGGCCTCATAGCGCTTGGGTAGATTATAATCAAATTAAGCTAATAGCCTATTGGCCTTAAACAAGGCTTCTGTTTCCTGTGCTCTCGTATTGATGGTAAAGCCAGTCAATATGCTTAGCTAATGCTTGTTTAACAGTATGTTCATCCTCTTGTTTTTTCATAATTAAGCCGTCACGGGTCAATACAAGACTGTCGTCTGCACCTAAATTAATAAGCGTAGTTAAATAACGCTCGTATAGGTCTTCCCGGCTGAATAAGCCATCGGGTAGGTTCTTAACATCGTAGCTCGTGAGGGCTTTAAAGGCTTGCAGTCTTTTTAATTGTTGTTCCTCGTCATCTTTTGGAAAGCCGATAATATCTAAAACGATTTCATAATTATGGATGTGCAGATTGTCCATTTCAACGCCAAGATCGCTTAGCTTGCATACAAATGAGGTTAATTTGTACTGCTCAAATAATAGGTTTACAAGGTGCTTTTTCATAGTGACTGTTTTATAATTAAAGTTACCAAAAGCATTGTGAAAAACAAAGCCCTGCACTTTTTAGTACAGGGCTTTGTTAAGAGTTAACCCTTATCAAGCCTGTAATCTTTTACTTAGCAGTGCCATATCGTCGCTAATTTTGCTTTCTACCACCTTAGCATATATCTGTGTAGTGGAAAGTTTGGAGTGCCCTAACAGCTTGCTAACGGTTTCAATAGGTACACCATTAGTTAGGGTTACAGTAGTCGCAAATGTATGCCGAGCAATATGAAAGGTTAGCGGTTTGGTGATGTCGCACATATCGGCTATTTCCTTTAAATAGCTGTTCAATTTCTGATTGCTTAGTGTCGGCAATACTTTTCCCTCTGCTAATGACTGCGGGTGACCTTTGTATTTTTCCACGATGGCTAAAGCTTTCGGCAACAATGGCACCCTTACAGGCTCATTTGTTTTTTGCCTGTTAGTCATTATCCAAAGCTTACCGGATTTTTCAATCAGGTTGGCGGGGGTCAAGTTGAACACATCTATATAAGCCAACCCTGTATAACAGCTAAACACAAACAAGTCCTTTACCACTTGTAAGCGAACAATATGAAAATGCTTATCTTCAATCCTTGCCAATTCTTCTTTAGTAAGATAATCCCGTTCAACTTTCTCAAATTTTAATTGGTAGGCATGAAATGGGTTGCGTTCAATCCATTCCAGTCGTACAGCAAGATTTACCATTTTGCAAAACCTTTCCAAATGCTTCATTGCGCCATTCGTCTGCAATGCCTTTTGACCTTTTTCCGGCTTCCTGCTACGAAGGTAGTACTCGAAGTCGGTAATAAACTTATAAGTCAATTCTGATAAATACTTATCACTCGTTTTAAACCGCTCCTTTAAAAACTCTTTGACATACTTTTGGGTGGTATAATAGTTCTTCATTGTCCCCGGTTCCAATACCTGGGCTTGGTCGGTGTTATGATAGTGCATCAATTTGCAAAGCGTAAAATCTGCCTGATCGCCACCCGTAACTTTTTCTTTTAAGAGTTCTGCGGTGATAAATTTCTTCTGCAATGAAAGTTGTTGGTAACTGTCGATAATACCGGCCTTAAATTGGTCAAGATATTTATTCAGTCTGATGGTATCTTCCCGGCTTCCCTTTGCCATTCCCTTAGTAGCGTTCCAGTTATTTTCTTCAATGGAACGTTTCACGGATATTTCAATACGTTTGCCATTTACGGTAATGCGGGCATAAATCGGTGATTTGCCCGCTTGGGTGGTCTTTTGCTTTTTAAGGTAAAAAGCAACGCCGAAGGTGTTGTTTGTCGTACTCATAGCTATTCAATTAATAATTTACAAAAGCATGGATTTGACTGGTTTTGATGTGTCCTTTGAAAAGGGGCACCGGTCTGAATAGAAAACAGCTATCAAACCGCATCAAAATATATCAAAATAAACTAATCAATTAATTGACTATCAATACATTACAATGCTTTTGGTGACCCAAACCTAAGAATTTAAAATGGGTAACCGAATAGGTCTCATTTTCTTTGGTTTTACTTGAATAACTTGGGTTGAAATAAAATAAAAAACCCCTTAAATCATACGATTTAAGGGGTTTTACCGACTTTTAGCGGGCTAATCGTCGGGATGGCAGGATTCGAACCTGCGGCCTCCACATCCCAAATGTGGCGCGATACCGGGCTACGCTACATCCCGTTTGGTTTTGTTTGGGACTGCAAAGGTAGCTTTTTTGAGTACCTGTGCAAACTTTTTTTTTAAATAATATTGGATAAATAGTCTAATCAATTCATTTGCAAAAACTTAAATTTTATTCAATTCTATATACTTTAATAATGTACTACATAATATACAGCAAATGAGTTATTGATAAGCTATATATACACGGTTACATTTGCTCAAGCAATTATGAATAATAATTGTAATATGCTTTACAGTTTTGAACTGGGAAATTGTGAGGCCTTATTTGAAAACCAGGGCGATCATACTATTAATTTAGGGGGGATATGGTCTCCCGGCAGAGCCGTATAGCAATGATATACGGCTTTTTTTATGCACAGTTACTGTGATAACAGGCATAATAAAACAATTAGGTGTAAAAACAGGTATCATAAATTAAAAGACACCTACTTATACTTGAAGATAAAAAAGCATATAGCTATACTTGGCGGAGGGCCGAGCAGCTTATTTATATTTAAACGGTTTGTCGAATCAGGTGAACATAATTTCACCATTTCCATATTTGAAAAGAGCGATCGGCTGGGTGCAGGCATGCCCTATTCTCGTGATGGCGCGAATGATGAGCACGTTACCAATGTTTCGGGGAATGAAATACCAGATTTAGTTACTTCGCTAAATAAATGGATTAAATCGGTACCACGCGATACCCTTGATAAATATCATATTGATCCAGAAAAATTTAACGATTACAAAGTATTGCCCCGACTACTCTTTGGCCAGTATCTTACCGAACAGTTTAAGCTATTACAGCGAAAGGCCAATGAGAAAGGAATTGAATATGAAATATTTTATAACAGTTGCGTCACAGATATCGTCGATCACCCTAATGAGGAAAGGGTAAAAGTTACCATTAACCATGAGCAGGTTTTAGAATTTGATATTGTAATTATTTCTACCGGGCATAACTGGCCTAAGAAAAATGAAGATAAAATAAAAGGATATTACGATTCACCCTACCCCCCTGCAAAACTGGCGCAGAAGATCAATCACCCGGTGGCAATTAAAGGCTCATCATTAACTGCCATTGATGCTATCCGCACACTATCCAGGCACAATGGTCATTATCATAGAAATGAAGATGGCCATATCATTTACCAACTGCATGATGACAGCCCGGATTTCAAAATGATCATGCATTCTCGTAATGGTTTGTTACCCGCTGTAAGGTTCCATCTCGAAGACCCACATCTTTCTAAAAATAAAACCCTTACACCACAACAAATAAAGGATCACAGGGCACAAAATAACGGCTTCCTGTCCCTTGATTATATTTTTGAACAGGATTTTAAATTGCCTCTCAAAACTATGCGGCCTGCGTTTTACGAAGAGATAAAGGGCATGAACATGGAGGAGTTTGTTGGTGCAATGATGGCACTACGCGAAAGTATCCCTCCTTCTGAATTGTTAAAAATAGAATATGACGAAGCCGAGGCATCCATAGCTCAACGAAAGTCGGTTTATTGGAAAGAGATGCTCGCCATATTAAGCTTTGCCATGAACTACCCGGCAAAATATTTTTCGGCCGAAGATATGTTGCGCATCCAAAAAACGCTTATGCCGCTAATTTCTGTAGTAATTGCCTTTGTTCCGCAAAGCTCGGCAGAAGAAATGATGGCACTTTACAATGCCGGAGTACTGGAAATAATAACAGTAGGTGATGACAGTTATGTTGAACCTGCTGATGAGGCAACTGTTTATCATTACAATGATGCGCAAGGTAAGCCAATTAAAATTTCCTATAAAACCTTTATCGACAGCACAGGCCAACAGCATTTCGTTTATGACGATTTCCCTTTTAAAGGCCTTGTAAAAAACAGGACGCTTGCCCCGGCCGGATTAAGATTTAAAGACCTGGAAAAGGGTCTAATAGAAAAAGACAAAGGGAATAAAAATGTTTATACAGACCATGAGGAAAATTATTACCTGCAGGTACCGGGCATTGCCATTAATGATAATTTTGAAGCTGTAGATAGTTATGGTGCGCTGAATGAGCGGATATATATCATGGCTGTTCCGTATATTGGCGGCTACAATCCGGATTACTCCGGCCTCGACTTTGGTGAGGCGGCTTCGGACATTATTGTAAAAAGCATTTTAAACCATGAACCAGCAGCCCGGTACTAACTATAAATTATTTATGGTGCTTTTAGGATCAAAAGCCCCCGGAAGACATATTGAACAGCATGATTTTTTCTTTGGTATAGGCACATCAATCAAAGAACTCGTTCCGGAAATGAAAGCTTTTTGGCCTGAAGCAGGATCAAGCCTGCATATTGATGGCTGGCGAGAGGTAAATACTGTTGATGGGTACAGCATTATAGTTAGCCCTAAAGGAGAACAAAAGGTTGCCGACGAAAAAAAATTATTCTTTATTAACCTTGGTGGTTATAAAGTGGGTGACCTGGCCGAGCAGCATTACACCATGTTATCCGTTCAAACAGATCAGGCATTAGCCGTACAGGAATCTAAAAAAACCGTGTTCTTTAAAACCAACACCATAACCCCAACACATACAACAAAGGGCGCAAACGCGCATGTTGATGATAAATATGGCATAGATGTGGATGATATCTATCGTATTGAAGATATTTTGTTACCCCATCAAAAAGCTAATTTCAATATCAGCATAATACCAAATTCCTCTTTACCGGATGACGAAATTTACTTGGGCTATTTTAAATTAGATAAGCTGTAATTACAGCTTATCTTTCAATAATACTTTTCAGATCAGCGGGAGAATAGTTCACTGATTTCAATGTTTTGTTGTCGTGACTACGGTAAACCAAGAATCGTTCATCCTCCTGGTGCATGTAGGCTTCACAGCCTTCTTTTGCTTTATAATGTGCTATGGTTTGGCTTGCTTCATCTGCTGAGTTACATGCCTTACTCATATTGGAGCGATGCACCTCGTCAAACAGTTCCTTAAATTTATCGGCCAGACCAAACTCCAATATTGCGCCGGCCAATACGTACTGTATATCACAAAGTGCGTCGGCTATTTCTACAATATTGTTATCAGCTACAGCATCCTGTAATTCTTTTACCTCTTCTGCAAGCAAAGCAACCCGCAGATCGCAACGCTTTTTATCGGGTATGGTTGGGTTATTTAAAATAGGATGTTTAAATGTACGATGAAATTCTGCTACTTTGTTTAGTGATTCTGCTTCATGCATATTCTAGTGCAACTGGTTAAGTAAGTTTTAATTTTTTAATACCGCCTTTGTCTGACCGGGGCTTAACACCGTTACCTTCATCCAGACTGTATTATCAGGGTTACCGTTTTTATCTACATTAACGGCGGTGATTTTATCAATAAGGGCCATACCTTTTACGATTTCACCAAATACGGTATAATGGCCATCTAAAAATGGGGTGCCCCCAACAGTACGGTAAACGTTTCTTTGTTCGGGCGTAAGGCGGTAATGGTATTTCTGTTCTACCATATCCAACTGTTCATCTGTCCACGTTTTCCCATCTACGATATAAAACTGGGTGCTAAATGATGATTGTGACGGATTATCATCGCGCCCCATAGCTACAGCACCACGATGATGAAACAAGGCCGGAACTAATTCGGCGGGTAACCATTTTTGCTCTGGATTGAGTTTTTTACCCTTTTCGTACAACGAATCTTGGTCGCCCCCCTGTACCACGAAATTCTTTAATATGCGGTTAAAGGTGGTTTTATTAAAATACCCCGCTTTAGTTAATTTGATAAAATTATCGCGATGCACCGGGGTTTCGTTATACAACTTTACCACACACCAACCCTGTGGTGTTTCAACTTTAATATACCGATTTTTTTGTTGCGAAAAAGCAACAACGTTTAGTGTAATGAACGATAGTAATAAAATGATACGCTTTGCCATTCTAATTATGTGTGGCATTAAATAAGCAAAAATTATCCGTGCCTGCAAATTGTGAGGATGTTGCGATGCTAATCTCTTAGCAGCGCCCTATCCAGATGTACGTATCCTCCGTCCACGTGTACCAGTTGCCCTGTAGTATGGCTGGAACATTTCGAAAGCAGGAAAGCTGTAGTGTTAGCAATTTCCTCGGCAGTAGTCATTCGGTGCTGTAAAGGAATACGCGCGTTTATTTCTCTCAGTGTTTCTTCAGAGTTCGGCAAGGTGTTTATCCAGTTCTCGTATTGCGGCGTCCAGCACTCGGCAACTACTACAGCATTAACGCGTATGTTATATTTAAGCAATTCAACGGCCCATTCACGGGTAAGTGCATTACGGCCGCCATTCGCAGCCGCGTAGGCTGATGTTTCGCCCTGCCCTGTTTCGGCAGTCTTAGAACTGATATTTACGATAGCGCCCTGCGTTTTTTTAAGTTCGGGTAAAGCGAAGTGTGCCAACAGATAATAATGCACCAGGTTACGATGCAGAGAATCCATAAAGCCCTTGTAACTACCTTTTTCTAAACCTATCCCGTCGTTTAAACCTGCATTGTTTACCAAACCATCAATGCGGCCAAATTGCTTTACCACATTTTGAATAACTTTTTCGCAATTTTCTGGAACGGAGAGCTCTGCAACTACCTGAAAAGCAGCCCCACCATTAGTTTCAATTTCTTTAACAGCAGAGAGGTTATCCTCCTCGTTCCTGCCAATAATTACAGGTATAGCCCCCTCGTTAGCCAGCACCATGCTGATCCCCTTGCCTATACCTTTAGCACCACCACTAACGATGATAACTTTATCCTTTAAAAATAAATCCATGTTATCTGATTTAGTGCCGCAATTATTGTTTGTAAGCCCTTAATGTTTGCTTTTGTGTCCCCAATCCATCAATACCTAATTCAACCACATCCCCGGGGTTAAGGTAAACAGGCGGCTTAAATCCCAGGCCAACTCCTGCTGGCGTACCTGTTGAGATAATATCGCCCGGCAACAAGGTCATGAACTGGCTGATATAAGCTATTAAATATGGTATATTGAATATGAGGTTAGCAGTTGTGCCATCCTGCATCATTTTCCCGTTCACACTCAGCCACAAACGTAAATTGTTCACATCTTCAATTTCATCGGGTGTTACCAGGTAGGGCCCCAGCGGTGCAAACGTGTCGCAACCTTTACCTTTATCCCAGGTACCGTTACGCTCCAATTGGAATTCTCTTTCAGACACATCGTTGTGCAGTAAATACCCACCAATGTAGTGATGCGCTTCAGCTTCAGTAACATAAGAGGCTTTTTTACCAATGAGTACGGCAAGTTCAACCTCCCAGTCTGTTTTTTGTGAACCTTTAGGAATAATCACATCATCATTAGGGCCGGTAATAGCTGTTGTACTTTTAAAAAATATGATCGGCTCCGAAGGTGTAGGTGCGTTAGTTTCGCGGGCATGGTCTGCATAGTTTAAACCTATGCAGACAATTTTAGAAGGACGACCTACCGGGCAACCCAGGCGCTCATCTTCACTTACAACTGGTAGCTGACCATGACCGGTAGCAACATACTCTTTTAGCTGAGCCAAGCCGTCGCTTTCAAAGAAAGCTTCATCAAAGTTTGAAGCAAAACCAGATACGTCCAGTCGCTTTCCATTATATATAACACCGGTTTTTTCGGCACCAGCTTTTCCGTATCTGATCAATTTCATTAGTTCTTAATTGTTTAGTTTAATAAATCCGCCATCAATAGGGTAATCGCATCCTGTAATAAATGAGGCTTCGTCTGAACATAGATACAAAGCCAACGCGGCAATTTCAGCAGGTTGGGCCATACGGCCGATCGGCTGGCTTTGAGAAAGCTTCTGAAACATTTCCTCTTCCCTGCCCGGATAATTTTTGCTGATAAAGCCATCAACAAACGGAGTATGTACCCGAGCAGGTGAAATGGTATTGCTACGGATATTGTATTGCATATAATCACGCGCTACAGACAAACTCATTGCGTAAATAGCCCCCTTGCTCGTAGAATAGGCAAACCGATCTGTTATACCCACCAATGCCGCTATAGACGCCATACTTAAAATAACGCCGCCCTTGCGTGACTTCATCAAAGGAATAGCTGCATAAAAGCAATTATAAGCCCCCTTAACATTAACGCTGTAAATACGGTCAAAATCTGATGCGCTGGTATTCTCCAGATTACCCACATGCGCTATACCGGCATTATTAACCAGTATATCTACTTCGGTTATCCTGTGAAATACATCCACCATCTGATCCTGGTTGGTCACATCGCCACCGTAGGCAAATGCCTTACCGCCCGTCTCCTGTATTTCTTTTACGGTATCAGAAGCTGCGGTTTCATTTAATTCTATAATATGTACTGTGGCGCCTTGCCTGGCAAATAGTTGGCTTATAGCCTTGCCTATGCCACTCCCTCCTCCGGTTATTACCGCTTGTTTTCCTCCTAAGCTAAACATGTTTAATAAAAATTAGAGTGATACGCCCCTTTTCCAAGGTATAAAATCGTCCTGGCCTAACTGCACCGCCTTAGGTTTTATGTTGCCGCTGGCTACGTCAATTACATATTTGAGTATACGTTTTGCTGCTTCAGCAATACTTTCTGTACCTTCTATAATAGTACCGCAGTCAATATCAATAATATCGGGCATACGCTTATAAAGTGCCGTATTGGTAGATAGCTTAATCACCGGTGCTACAGGGTTACCAGTTGGTGTACCCAAGCCTGTTGTAAACAATACTACATTAGCGCCTGCAGCTACCTCGGCGGTAGTGCTTTCCACATCACTCCCGGGGGTGCATAACAAGTTTAAGCCCGGTTTTGAAACCTTTCCAGGATAATCCAGCACATCCACTACCGGCGAAGTCCCGCCTTTTTTTGCCGCACCGGCAGATTTAATGGCGTCTGTAATTAATCCGTCCCTTATATTACCAGGTGAGGGATTAGCGTAAAAGCCTGACCCCGCTGCCTCGGCCTGAGCATTGTAATTACGCATCAGCTCCATAAAACGCAAAGCCGAACGTTCGTCTACGCACCTGTCGCTCAGTTCCTGCTCTACGCCGCACAGTTCCGGAAATTCTGCCAGGATCACACTGCCCCCTAAAGCTACCAGCATATCTGAAAAATATCCCAGCGCCGGGTTAGCTGAAATTCCCGAAAAGCCGTCGGATCCGCCACACTCAAGGCCTACGCATAATTTTGATAACGGCGCCGGCATCCTTTGCTGCTTGTTAGCATGTATAAGACCAGTAAATGTTTGTTTAAGCGCCTCCTGCATCAACCTGCTTTCTGTACCTATTTGCTGCTGCTCAAGTATTATGAGCGGCTTATCAAAACGCGGGTCTCTTTTGTTGATCTCAGCTCTTAATATATCGGCCTGCGCGTGCTGGCATCCTAAACTCAGCACGGTAGCACCAGCAACGTTTGGATGCGTAATATAACCCGCCAGCAGCCCGCAAAGAGCGTCAGAATCAGACTTAGTTCCGCCGCATCCAAGTTCGTGATTCAAAAATTTGATACCATCAATATTGGCAAATACCTTGCGTGTTTGGTTTCCGCTCACAGATTGGTGAGTTATATCCGCCGATAATATTTCCTCAACAGACTTTCCCGCCCTATACATGTCAATCAGGCTGTCTACCTCCTGTTCATAACCTTTAGGCTGGTCAAAACCGAGTTTGGCATACATAGCATCTTTTAGCACATTAACATTTCTGTTTTCGCAGAATACCAAAGGTATTACCAGCCAATAGTTACTGGTACCCACACTGCCATCGCTGCGATGATATCCCATAAATGTCAGCGATTCAAAATCACTTACCTGTGGCTTATCCCACTGCAGTTTACGCTCGCCCAATTCAAAGCCGGTTGATGCGTGATGTATGTTTCCGGTGGTTATGGCGGCTCCTTTATCAATGCTTTCATTAGCTACGCCTACCAAAACACCATACATGTAAATCTCATCACCTTTGTTCAATAAATGAATAGTGAACTTATGCTTGGCCGACACATCTGTAGTAAGATTAAATGTTTCGCCATTGTGCTGTATCAATTTACCAGCTTTTAAATCTTTTAACGCAACCAGAACATTATCATGCGGATGTATCTGTAGATAGTCAGTAGACATGTTAGAACTTATCATATATTAATAAAGGCTTATCATAAGATTAATGAAGCCTTTTTAGGTTTTATTTTATTAATACAAATAAAGCCGTTTGCATTAACTGATATTCAACTTTATTACCATAAAATTATATGATATTGGCATATCATCAATTTTACAGTTTCTAAGTTGATATTCCTCGTTAAAAGCATTTAACTTTTTTAAAGTCGGTCCGGATAATCAGAGATCATACCGTCAACGTCCAACGCCTTAACAGCTTGAATGTCTTTAGGATCATTTACTGTCCAAGGAATCACTTTTATGCCGAGCAAATGGCAATCGTCAACCATTTGTTTATTCAGCATTTTATAATCAGGGCTGTATATGGTTGGTTTGAAAGTTAAGGCAGACAGATTGGTTTTAAGATCTTTCTGATTAGATACCAGCCAGGCTGTAGCAACCGTCGGATATTGCCTGTGTACAATTTCAAGCGTACGCGGATCAAATGATTGGATGATCACTCTTTTTAGTATTCCTTTCGCAGACAATACAGCCATAAGCCGGTCAACGAACTCTTGAGGGGCGGGGTGTTTAATATCATCACCATCGGGGCTTGTTTTGGTTTCGATATTATAATGCGGTGCAGGCAGATGTTTTGCCCAGGCGTAAGCCTCTACCGAATCTATTAGTACCGACAAAAGCGGTATATGTTCTTTTATTTTCTGCTGATGCGGAAATTGCTTATAAAATTTACTTCCTACGTCAAAGCTTTTTATTTCTGTATAACTAAGGTTGTATAACCGTAATGCCGAAGCCTCCTGCCTGGTAAGGCTATCGCCATTAGCTTTTAATGTAAATGCCGGGTTAATATATTGATCATGTGATACAATAGGCAACTTTTCTTTAGTGAATGAAATATCCATTTCAAGCGTCACACCAAGTTCCACAGCTTTTTTCATAGACGAAATGGTATTTTCTGGCATAAGCCCCCGCCCTCCTCTATGGCCTTCTTTATCAAAAGCTGCCTGCGCGTGTAATGATGATACTGTTGAAGCTGATAAGATAAATAGGATAATGATAACCAGTTGTTTCATAAGATGTATAAACGGAAAATGTTTACAAAATTAACGTAGAGGCATTAGCAAGGACGCATGGCCATGTTATTTTTATATTAACAGCATGAGGTTATTGTTTCCCGGTTACCCTTTGCTGAAACATAAGCGGGGTGGTTCCTTTAAGTTTACGGAAAGATTTGTGAAAACTGGTGAGGTTACGGAAACCTGATTCATGTGCAATTTGCTTCATGCTCATTTCTTCTCGGGCAATAAGTTTACAGGCATTACCTATGCGCATTTTTTCGATGTAAGATGATAAACTTTCGTTCGCTTTAGCTTTGAAATAACGGCATAGCGAAGTAGGGTTCATGGCAGCAACTTCCGACAGGTCTTTTAGGGATATATGATTTTGGAGATTTTTTGAAAGGTATTCCACGATCAGATCAATCCGCTTATCGTTATGAATACTTAAATTACCAAAACCGTTGGTAACTACAGGATAAGCGCTATCATCTTCGGAAATGATCCCTAAAGCCCGGATAAGGAGTGTTAGCCGTTCGTAACCACGTGCAGCATTCATTTGCACTAAACATTCGGCTACCTTTTGGGCAGAGTCAACCACTTTTATGCCACGTTTGGCGCGTTCCAATAACTTTAAAACATCCGCGCATTCCGGCAAATTAAAAAAAGCGTTTCCGCAAAAATTCTTGTCGAAGTGTACTACGTAGGCCTCTACGTTAGCGTCATGACCCTCCGAAAAGTACTGATCTTCAAATTGCCAGTAATGCTCCAATTGAGGGCCTATCAGCATAACATTACCTTCATAAAAACCGGTAATACTATCTCCTATGAACTGTGTACCGCTTCCCTTTTGAAAATAGATTAGTTCAAACTCCTGGTGATAATGCCAGCGATTATTGATGCATGGTAAATGATCTACCCGAAAGCTAAATGATGCTTCGTTCTCACTGCCGGATTTGATGAAATTAGGTTTCATGGCGCTCGGCTTTAAATTTACGTTAATATATCATAAATTATCAAAAAAAACCGAAAGGGAATATTCAGCAGCAATTTCAAGAAGCGACTGTCCGGCATCTTGAAAAAGATGCCGGATAACTGCTTATCATTAAAAAGTTACAGACCGTGGGCGATCTGTAGGCGCGGTACCAAATTTACCAGGCTTATCTGTCATGGTAATTACCAGGGTGCCGCCTGCAACTAAATCTGTATGTTTCAGGTAATTTTTTGAATAAGGCTTACCATCCAGCACCATGCTGCTGATGTACCTGTTATTTGCGCTGTTATTTTTTACAGTAATGGTAAAAGACTTACCGGAGGGCAATTGAATAACCGCGCTGTTAATATTAGGGCTGCCAAAAACATAATTACCGTTTGCCGGATTAACTGGATAAAATCCAAGTGATGAAAGTACGTACCATGCCGACATTTGCCCCACATCCTCATTACCAATAATACCATCGGCTTTAGTGGTATAAAAGTTATTGAGGATGTAACGTACCTTATCAGCCGTTTTCCAGGGCTGGCCTACATAGGCATATAGATACGTGATGTGATGGCTCGGCTCGTTACCATGTGCGTATTGGCCTATCAGGCCTGATATATCTGGCGAATGCTCCGCACCAAGGTCGCCGTTTACCACAAACAACGAATCGAGCTTTTTAATGAAAGGCTTTTCACCGCCCAACAATGTTATCAAACCTTCAACATCCTGTGGTACCAGCCAGGTATACTGCCAGGCATTACCCTCTGTATAATCATCTTTCTCATGCCTTGATTCAAACGGGCTAAAAGGCGTACGCCAGGTATCGGCACTTACCTTGCCGCGCATAAAACGGCTTTGCGGGTCAAAATATTTCTGGTAGTTTTTGGCCCGGCCGCTGAAGTATTGATAGTCGTTCATTTTGCCCAGCTTTTTTGCCATCTGGGCAATGCACCAATCATTGATGGAATATTCAAGGCCCATAGCAACAGATTCGCGGGAACTATCCGCAGGTATAAAACCGAGCTCCTTTACATATTTAAGCCCTCGTAGATCCTGCATTTGTGTTTTTTTCACCGCTTCATATGCAAGGTTAGCGTCAAAACCTTTAAAACCTTTTAGATATGCATCCACAATAATTGGCACAGCGCTGTTGCCTACCATGGTATTGGTTTCATTAGCCATCAGGTGCCATACAGGCAATCGCCCCTGCTGTTTATAAATATTCAGCATGGTATTAATCATGTCGGGTACCCTATCAGGCTGCATGATGGTGTATAATGGGTTAGCAGACCGGTAAGTATCCCAAAGCGAAAATGTGGTTAAATTTTTAAATGACCCATCTTTGTGTACCTTTTTATCCGTACCCCAATATTCGCCATTAACATCATTAAAGGTTGATGGCGCTATCATGGTATGATAAAGTGCGGTATAAAACTTCTTTAATTGTGATAATGAATCGGCTTTGATAGTAATCCGCCCCAGTTCCTTGTTCCAGGCCAGATCGGCATTAGTGGCCGTTAGGTTGAAATTCCAACCAGATATTTCGGCCTTAATGTTTTGCAGCGCGTTAGCACAACTAACAGGCGATATACCCACCTTTATCTCTACCTTTTCAGGAACATTGCTTTTAGCAAATGTTAAGGCACATCGTGCATTTTTACTGTTTATTTCTACGCCTTGCTTAAGTGCTGTGCTGTCATACACCGCGAACTTTTCTATGGGTTTTGAAAATACCGCTGTAAAGTAAATACGTTGATCAGCAGCCCAACCTCTTGAAAAGCGGTAGCCTTCAATAGTGTATTTATCTTTTTGTTTAATGTAGGCATCGGTAGTTCTGTCGGCAACACCTTCGGTAAGATCTATAATTATGTTCGCTTGTTCACCTGCAGGATAAGTATACCGGTGATAACCTACCCTTGTTGAAGCGGTTAATTCTGCTCTAATATTGTATTTCTTTAACTTAACCGCATAGTAACCGGGCTTAACAATTTCATCTTTATGGCTGAATAGTGAGAAATAACCACTTGACGGATTTGCAAGCGTACCCTTGTTTACTATTACTGATCCGGTGGTAGGCATAAAAGATATATCACCCAAATCGCCAATGCCCGTACCGCTTAGATGTGTATGTTGAAAGCCGATAATGGTAGAATCTGATATATGATAGCCAGAACACCAGTCCCAACCTTTTGAAATATTTGTAGGTCCTAATTGTACCGCTCCAAAAGGCACATTCGCCCCCACAAAAACGTGGCCGTGAAAACCTGTACCAATATACTGATCAACATATCGTGTTAACCTGGGCGATGCCTGTTTTTGGGCGAGAGCGCCAAAGCCACTCGCTATAATCGATATAAATAAGATGAATTTTTGTTTCATTAAATCTCGAAGTAATAAGTACGCACTAATTTTTGAACCACGATGAAGGCACTTCTGCCGGAGCACTGCCGTTAAAACTGTATTTAAGTTTAAGCGCAAAGCCGCCGCCACCCTCAATAAACTTAAGCAAAAATGGCTGTAAACCTTTAGCTAAAGCTACCTGCCCATTACGTTCCTGTGCTGAATGTAAGCCGTCATTATCTACCACCATTCGGTCTGCGATTTTAAGTATGCCGCCATCATCGCAGGTAAGATAAAAAGTATAAATACCTGTTTGGGGAACATCGATATATCCTTTATAAATCAGGGCGAATGAAGGGGCGTTAACAGAAGCAGGGACGATAATGTTGTTTGCAATGAAAGAACTATCCGGCTTCTTTGCCTCTATCATTGACGTTTGTTTAAAGAACGCTTTATAGTAATCGCATTTTAAACCTGTAGTAGTCTGAGCGCTAACGGCTGCTGCTAACGATTGTTGGCGATAATTAATGGTGTAGATATCACCTCTTGAGCCATTTGGCGTAAATGCTGCCAGCTTAATATTTACGGGTTTATTGATAGTAAGCGATGTCGGTAAAACATTTGAGGTATTTTGCGGCAGGCTGCCATCAGTCGTGTACCTGATGGTCATGTCGGCCAATGGTTTGGTTATCGTTAAAACAGCCTTATCAGTAAATACATTCTCATTTACGATGTTTGGAATATCGGGTAGCCTATAATGCACGTTTAAAGCATCAAGTCTTTTGTATTGCCCTGTAAGGCGTTTAAGATAGCTATCGTAATTATCAGCGTTACCGTTCCATAACCTTTCGGCTAAGGCAGTCATACGGGGCATCATCATGTAGTCGGCTCTGCGCTCAGAGGGTATCATCTCCGTCCAGATATTTGCCTGAGCGCCAATAATAGTCTTGGCTTCCTCCTTGTTCAGTTTAGCAGGGATTGGATTAAAGTGATACACCTTGTATAGCGAATATTGGTCGGCAGGATTATCAAAGTATAATGGCTCCCCTGGGGTCATGATCACCTTGTTACCATTTTTAGCTGCCTTTACAGGCGCATCTGGTACCCAGGTACGCCAATACATAATAGTTGCTGTAGGGCTGATACCACCTTCAATTACTTCATCCCATCCAATAAGCTTTTTACCTTTCGAGTTGAAATACTTTTCCATGCGGTTAATGAAATAGCTATGCAAGCCTGCCAGGTCTTTAATGCCTTCGCGCTCCATCATTGCTTTGCATTCGGCAGATTTTGCCCAATCTGTGCGGTCTACCTCATCGCCTCCTATATGGATATACTGTGACGGGAATATCTGCATGATCTCGTCAAACACATTTTGAGCAAACTGGTAAGTACTTTCGTTACAAGGGCATATGGGCTTTGAAAAAAGCTCTCCAAACTTGTTTTCGCCATTGCAGGTGAGGTATGGGTAAGCTGTAATAGCGGCCATCATGTGGCCCGGCATATCAATTTCAGGAATAATTTCAATATGTTTTGTAGCAGCATAGGCCACCAGTTCTTTCAGTTGCTCCTGGGTGTAATAGCCGCCATATAAGGTTTTACCATCTTTTTGGATGATATGCGATTTGTCAATCTCAAAATCAGGATTGTCTTTGGCTTTCTTCATACAGGCAGAATCCTGGTTGTTGAAAGTCCGCCAGGCGCCCTGCTGCGTTAACAAAGGATATTTTTTTATTTCCACACGCCAGCCCTGGTCATCAGTAAGGTGCAAATGAAACTTATTCATTTTGTACAATGCCATCAAATCAATGAATTTGTGCAGGTAGCTGATTGAGAAAAAGTGCCGTGATACATCTAAATGCATCCCACGCCAGGCATATTCCGGTTGGTCGGTTATATTTAGGGCAGGCAGGGTAAGCGCCTTTAAGTGTCCCGTTTTGTTCTCCAGGCTCACGGGTAGTAATTGCCTTATGGTTTCTACCGCCCTAAACATACCGGCAGGCGTAGCGGCGCTTATTGCAACATTACCGGGCGTAATGGTAAGTTTATATCCTTCCGCTACTAAACTGGCATCAAGGATCAGTTTTATGGTTTTAGCACCTTTACCTAACTTGAGTTTTGTGCCTAAACCTCGTTGTATAAGCTCATTTAATTGTACAACTTCATTAGCGAACTTACCTGCCGGTACATCAATCTTAGTAGCATCTGTTATGGTAAATACACCCTGCCCGGCTGTTAACGCCGATGGGTACGGAATAATATCATAGCTGTTGTTTTGCGCAGCTGATCTGTTTGTAAGAACACACCCAAGCCCTATTACCAGCGCTACTCCTATATTTTTTAATATTTTCATTAGTTGAGTATATTAATTTGTTTTGCGCCGTCGGCACTGTTCCATCCATCAATTTCTACTGCCATACTCTTGGTAGCGGCCGATTTACTTTCGACAATGATCTTCCTGGTTTGGCCGGGCATCACTGTAATATAGTTATCGCTGTAAAAAGTTGGCAAAACGCGGTTACCTGTTTGTTTGTCATTCAGCGATATCCGATTAAAAAATGATGGTACCGAGCCAGGCTTATTGGTTAACGTTACTTCTATGCGATCGTTATCCAACTTACGGGCGGCTACATCCAATTTATCTTTTTGCATGTGCTGCAAACCCGAATATTCGCCTTTACTATCAGGCAGCCAATAGATATTTTCAGAAAGTATGCGCTTGTCTGTATCTAATAACTGCAGCGTAAGGAATGCGCCTTCTTTAGCAGCCAGTTTATCCATCATCTCTTTTACAGACAGTATGTTTTTTGTTGACGATGGTACTATATCCACAAAAACCTGTGTGATCAGGCTATCCTTTCCTCCCATATCAGTGGCCTTTACTACTAACATGATGCTCCTGCGGGCTGTAAAAGTGTTGTTTACTAACGATACCATACCAGTAACCGGGTTGCACATTACATGCAGCGGCTCGCTACCGTTATGCAATCCATAAAGGCAGGCATTAGGATCAAGATAGTAATCATACATCTGGCCACGCATAGCCGTCCAGGGATTTTGAGTTTTCCAGATAATAAAACCGGTATACCAGTCCCACATATGCGAACTAAATCCTTCTGCCAGCCCCCTGTATTGGTCGTAATTGACCAGTTGCGCCTTACGGGCAAAGTCTTGCGCATCCTTAGCTTTACCGTATTTGTTAATGCTGGTATCATAGCCTATGTATTTATGGTAATCCCAAACGCTGTCCACCTTATTGCTGCGGGTACTTTCGTTATAAACCGGTGGCACCATATTTTTCGCAGGTATAAACCTTTTTAGCGACTCATAATCGCCGACGCCTACAGAGCCTACCTCTGAGTTGAACGGGAAAGTACGGTGCTGCCAGAAAACCGAAAGCGGCTGTATACCATATGGCCCGTCGCCATTGCCGCCAAGTGTATTGCGCGACATGCTCTCTGAGTTAGAATAATCAACAAACCAACGGGTGTTGTCTAATTTTGGTAAAAGGTTATCGCGTAAACCGGTCAATATATCCTCGGGTGGTGTAATTTCATTACCACCGCACCATATAGCCAGTGAAGCATAATTCCTGATCATTTTGATCTGATCAGCAGCTGATTTTAGATAGAGCGTGTGATCGTCAGGGTATTTGCGTCTTGTCCACTGGTCATCCGCTTTCATTGGGTCGAGCCAGCGGCCATTACAATCGCCAGACCCCCAAAAATCCTGGAAAACCAATAGTCCGTATTTGTCGCAGGCGGCATAAAACTCCGGCCGCTCTATCATAGCACCGCCCCAAACCCTTATGAGGTTAAGGTTCATGTCTCTGTGAAACCGAACTTCTGCATCATAACGCATATCCGACAGGCGCAGCATCGCATCAGAAATTACCCAGTTGCCGCCTTTTATAAATATCTTTTGTCCATTAACAGCTATTTGCCTGCTACCTGTATGTTCATTCCAGGTGGTCTGTATTTCTCTAACACCTATTTTAAAGTGTTGCACGTCTGATAGCCGACCATTGATCTCAAAACTCATGGACGCATCGTACATATCCTGCTTGCCATAACCGTTAGGCCACCATAGTTTTGGATTTTGCAAAACTATATCCATAAGGGATATCGAAATAGTTTGCCCCGCTCCGATGGTAACCAGCTTAGTAACCGTTTTACCTGCCATGGTAAAGGATAGCTTACCGCTTGTAGACAAAGTATTGGCATTAGTTAATTGCGCATCCGTTTTAATAATGGCATTGGCTTGCGGCCCTTCGCTGGTACGAACTCCGGGAACCAATGTAACAATATGAGGATCGGTTATATGTACAGCTCCTGTACGCTCAATGGTTACTTTGTCCCATATGCCGGTGTTGCGGTCTCTCATGGGTTGTATCCAGTCCCATCCGGCAGTGTATTGGAGCCCTACACCTTTTGCTATGGTGCCATCACCACCCTGGCCGCCATTAGGATTCCCAACTACATCCGGCGGATGTACAATAACTGCCAGGCGGTTTTTCCCTGTTTTAGACAAATAAGCGGTAATGTTGTAGCTGAAACGCATAAACATGCCCTTTGCGTGCTCTTTGTTTATTTTTTTGCCATTGAGGTAAGCATCGAAACTATAGTTTACGCCCCTGAAATTTAAATAGACCTGTTCACCACCAGCCAGCTTATTTTGTTGGAAATCTTTAACGAACCAATAGGTATAGTAATCGCGCCCTGCTTTATAAATATCCGGGATGCGCTCATTATTCATTCCGTAGAATGGATCCGGTACTTTTTTATTATTCAGTAAAGTGGTTAACACGGTACCCGGTACAGTAGCCGGTAGCCAATCATCAGTATGATAAGTTACTGATGATAACTGCTCCCCACTAACCTTTACGCTGTTTACCGGAGCACAGCGCCAGCCAGTGTTTAATTCATTAATGTTCTGCGCTTTAACAACAGAAACATTAAGTACTAAAGCACTATAAATGATAATGGAACGGAAAATTGAGTTGAACCTAACGTTTCTCAATAGCATAATAGATAATTATATGATTTGTAGATGCCTAATATTGTATTTTAAATACCGCCGCCTGTTTTAAACCATTGGTATTCTGTAGCTTAACAGGGATATTTAATGTTATAGCATCACTTTGTTTGCTAAATTTAATTTTACCAGCAACGCCCAAAAGCTTAACAGACTTCACCTGCTTAGCATTTTGTAAATGAAGGGTTAAAGTATCCGGTATGGTAACATTTTCTGTAGCAGAGGTAACGAAAGCGTAAACAGACTTCCCGTTTTCAGACTGGGTATAGTAAACATTGTTTTCAGAATAAGGAGCTACCGGTATCGAGTTGTAAATACCTTCCTGGTTAATAGCCATCCATTTACCAATATCTGCCAGGCGATTATAAGCTGTAGGGTCCCAATCACCATCCGGACCTGGGCCAATGTTCATCAACAGGTTTCCGCCTCTCGATACGATCTTTACTAATAGATTAACGATCTCATTTGCCGATTTGTATTTATCGCCGGGTACATAACTCCATGAGTTGCCCATAGTGATGCAGCTTTCCCAGGGGTGACTAAGTGGCTGGTTCGGCACTGTTTGCTCTGGAGTAGTGTAGTTCTCATACTCACCTGCTACGGTACGGTCTACTACGATGAGGCCGGGTTGTTTAGATCTCGCCATTTTAGCGATACGCGGCATATCAATATCCTGATTAAAGGTAATAGCCTTTTGCCAGTCTACCGTAGTATCAATGGTATTTTTTGGCCTAACCCATCCACCGTCTAACCATAATATATCTACTTTGCCATAATCACTCATCAGCTCACTGATCTGGTTATAGGTAAAGTCTTTAAACTTCTGCCAATGATCCGGGTGTTTGGCGGGGTCGTAATTCACGTTCCTGTCCTTCGGTGGGAAGTATGGCCACCAGTAATCTTCAGAATGCCAATCGGGCTTTGAGAAATAAGCGCCTATCATAAAATTCTCTTTAGAAAAAGCATTGAATATCTCTTTGGTAACATTTGCCCTCGGATTGGATGAAAAAGGTGTTTTGCTCGATGTGATCTTGTAGTCGGTTTGCTTGGTATCAAACATGCTGAAACCATCATGGTGTTTTGTAGTGAAAACCACGTATTTCATCCCCGCTGCCTTGGCGGCTTTTACCCATTTTTCGGGGGCGAATTTTGTTGGATTAAACGTAGTTTGCAGGTTTTCATACGCCGCTTTGTAACCGTTATATGTAGCGCCGTAAGGGCCTTTACGTTGTGTCCAGCCTTCATCTTCGGGGCAAATGCTCCAGCTTTCTACTACTCCCCACTGGCTGTAAGTTCCCCAGTGCATGAATAAACCGAACTTTAATTTCTGCCATTTTTTTAGGTTTGCCTGTACCCCCGGGTCTGATGGTGCAATATAATTGGCAGACATGTTATGCTCCTGCGCACGCAATAAAAACGGACAAATTAAAAGGAAAAGTAAAACACGAATTGTTCTCATATTTTTAATTATCTATCGACAATATGGTAAATGCAGGGTCTAAACAAGGCCCCATTAATGCTATTTAGAAAAAGGCTTTAAGCCAGCCGCTTTCAATTTGCTAATGATGATGCCTCCTACTTCTTTTCCCTGAGTGTTACCCTGGGTAATACTTTCCATGTAGTGTATACCACCGTAGAAACGCGACATGGACGCTTCAGCAGCCGCTTGCCTGAATGATTTAAAAGAGCGTTCGCTACTCCCAAATGGCACCTCGGTATTATCGGTAAAATTAAAGTTATCTCCCAACAAATAAGTAAGTAGTTCAGCAGAGGCATTTGATATAACGGCATGCCCACTGGTGTACTCGGGAAAAGGTGGCGTTTGTAGTAAAGGCTGCCACTTTACATCCATATATCTATTGATATAAGTTTCAGGACGGATACGGTCGCTGTTGTATTTTTCGTCCCAACAGCTGATAAAAGCATCCATTAACGTAGCGCCTTCAAGTGTAAGCGCAGCTACGGTCTGGTCAAAACTTAATCCGGCTTTTTTGGCGACCATACCGGTGACGTGCATCCAATGCCCCCCAGGACTGATTTTTTTGAAGCCTATAGCCATATGGCCGGATGTAGTGATGGCAAAAGGGTTACAATCCCAAAATAATGCCTGGTTAATTTGCTCTGCATTGAGGTGTTTGGATTGATCATAAACTTCTTTAACCTGTTTATAAAAAGCCGAAGTGGTGTCTTTACTAAACGGTGTAAGGTTGGCTGCTTTACATTGCTTTGCAGAATCAAGCAGTAGTACTCTTATAGTGCGCCAGTTAGGCTCAACTGCCTCAAAATATCCCGGCGGCGTTGGGTACCATTTGCCATCAGCTTTTGAGGGCGTGTATCTTTTTAACGCGCTTAACTTATTGTAGTTATCTGTTTTAGAAAAAGCTAAAACTTCCTTTGAAGCTGCCAAAGCCGCTTTGATGGAATTATCAATTACATCCTGCTTAACTCCTGTTTTCTTAAGTAAGGTTACAAACTGGTTTTGATCATCTTCTAAAAGCACGCCTGACGGCAACAACTGCTTTCCTAACTCCAGTATGGAATAGTAAGAAGCGATTTTATAATCGTACTTACCTTTAAGCGTATCTAAAACACCGGTAGGCTTGTATGCTTTAATGATGTTTTTTAATGCCGGAATACTTTTAGTGTTCGTTTCTACCAGGTTGTAAGCGCCCATCATGCTGTAAGCATAATAGCGCGCCGCTACCGGCGGGCTAACCACATCATGTATCATCACCATAGTTAAGGCGTTTATGGCATGATCGGGTTGCAAATAATCGGGGTATGCCTTATTACTTTGCGCCGATACAGCACCCGAAATAAAAGCAGTTATTATAAATAAGTATTGCTTAATACTTTTCATCGTTTAAAAAATTGAAGCGGGTTACCTGATGTCCCGATGATCAAATAATCGGCATTACCTGCCTTTGTTTCCAAAGCTGATTTTACGTCGCCGGTTACAGACAAGCCGGAAGATGGCTGGGGAATATAAGTAAACTTACCTGCGCCATCGCCTTTTAACAATACACCGTAATTGGCATCTATGCTGCCTATTTTCAGGCGATTATCAGATTTATTACCTAAGAGCAAAATATCCTGCTTGCCATCTTTATTAAAATCGTTCACTAATATCTGCGTAACCGGGGCAAATTGCGCCTCAATAGGTAGGGCTACATAATTAAATTTACCGCCTTTGTTGATGAACAAAGTTGTAATTACCGTATTTGCGGTTAGCTTTTGTGCTTTAGCCATTTGCTCAGGCGACAGAATGTCTTTTATGGTAGCATCAGCATAAGCTTTGTACGAACCGAATTTTCGGCGCATCGGGTATATCTGCTCATTTAACTCATCGCGGCTCACAAAGGGATAGCTGGTACCATCATTATAGAAATTAAAGAAAGGATCAATTGAGCCATTATCATCGAAATCGGCGTAGTAAAGCTCAGCAGGTTCCTTTTCGGATGCATGTATCTGAGAGTTCTCACCTAAGTTGCCCGCAATAATATCTGGTAGACCATCGCCGTTTACATCTGCAACAGCCAATTTAAACCAAAAGCCACTCTGCGGAGTACTGAAGTAATCAGCGGTACGATCTTCAAAGCCTTTAGCAGTGTTAATGAAAACTTTTATCGGCATCATTTCGCCGCAAATGATAAGGTCTTTGCGCTTATCGTTATTGAGGTCAACCCATTGCGCATCAGTCACCATACCTAACTTAGCAAACGGGGCATCTGCAACAGTAAAATGGCCTTTACCATCGTTAACCAGCATATAGCTTTGCGGTGTAAGCGGATATTTTCCCGGTATTACCCTGCCACCCACAAAAACATCCATGTCGCCATCGCCATCAAAATCGCAGGGTGCAATGCAGCTTTTGCTGTCGGCATTTAAAATCGGCAATGAGGTCTTGGTAAGCACAAACCGGCCATTACCTTCATTTAGGTATAACTCATCCTGCAGATCGGATGTATTAGGCTCATAACTACCATAGCCCCCTTTAGCCAGGTACAGATCAGGCTTTCCATCGCCATTTGCATCAAAGAAGGTGGCTGCAGATATGGTTCCGATGTTTTCAGTATAACCGCGGATAAGATCAACCGGTTGGTAAGCACCCCCCTGCTGTTGAATAAACAATTTTCCCGGACTATTCTTTTCACCGCTTACAAAAATATCTTCCAGTTTATCACCATTAACATCGGCCTTGACCATTACAGGTGTAGTTTTGGAGTACATGAAGGCCATCAATAACTGTCGTTTAAAATCGTTATCAGTCACCTCGTCGGCTTTGTAATCAATCAGCGGTTTAACCTCATTCATCAGCTTAGGTGTAGCTAGCTCCAAAGCAGCCATAGCCGTTGGTTTGGGGCTAACGGTTACTTGCTGATCAGCTTTTAAATCCCGCAGGTATTGTACGGTTTGATCGGGCCAGATGATCTTCACCGAGTCGATCCTTGTTTGGTTTCCCAAACCAAAATTTAAGATTGTTGATACCGATGAAAGGTATCCCCTACCGGGTATTAACTCCTGATATTGTTGACCGAGCGGACTATAAACATAAACTTTGGCACCTATGGCAGCAGTATTTTTCCCCGAACCTTTTAATTTAAAGGCGATGTAATGTGTTTTATGATCATCCGCAGCAGTATTCTGATAAATTGCTGCTGACTGATTAATAGCATTAACCACCAGATCAAGGTCGCCATCATTGTCCAGATCAGCATATACGGCCCCTCCTGAAATATTTTGTTGGTTTAGCCCCCACTCTACCTGTTTATTGCTAAAGGTGAGATCGTGGTTATTACGAAAAATGTAATCGGGCACCGGGGTTGAGGGCATTGCCTTTACCAGGTCCATCAAAAGGAATGGTTCCTGAGCCATGGCTTTTTTTATTTTATAGTCGCCCCAGTAGCGTAGAAAGTCCTTGTTGGTGTAATCCCTTAAATAACCATTAGATACAAACAGGTCTTTATAACCATCATTATCAAAGTCGGCAAATAAAGGGCTCCAGCTCCAATCTGTATTGGAAACGCCAGCCAACTGGCCTATTTCACTAAATGTACCATCGCCATTATTCAGTTGCAGCATGTTGCGCATGTACTGGTTGTATAACCCCTGGCTCTGCATCAACGCGAAAGCTTCGTAATTCTCCTCTAACTGAAGCGATTTTTGCCTATGATTATCAGCAGGCAACATATCAAGCGTTAAGATGTCTGAAAAGCCATCATTATTATAGTCGGCTATATCAACCCCCATAGAGAAGTGCGACATATGCCTTACCATCTCTTTTGAACGCTCAGCAAATTTGCCATCATGTGTGTTGATATAGATGTAATCGGGCTCGTTATAGTCATTCGTTACATAGATATCCAGCCAGCCATCCTTGTTGATGTCTGACACGGCTACACCTAAACCAAATGTTAGCGGGTTTTGGATGATACCGGCATTTTTTGATACTTCTACAAATTTTCCGTTATCGTTACGATAAAGCTTGTTGCTTGCCAAGAGGTCTGTTTGCTCCTTGAAACGCGCAAGCTCCATGTTATCTATCTTTTTTATGTTGTGATTCAGCAGGAACATGTCCAGGTTGCCATCGTTATCGTAATCAAAAAATACGGCCTGAGTACTGTAGCCTATATCGGCAAGGCCGTAAGCTGCAGCCTGTTCCTCGAATTTGTTGTTTCCTTTATTAATGAATAGTTGGTTTGCGCGGGTATCATCATCTTTTTTGCCCGAGTAGCAAACGTAAATATCCAGCAGCCCATCGCCGTTAACATCGGCCATGGTAACACCGGTTTTCCAGCCGTTACTGCGGCCTGCCAGGTCTTTCCCGGCTTCACTGGTTATATCTTTAAATTTCAAGCCACCAAGATTCAGGTAAAGCTTGTTGGGTTTCATGTTCCCTGTAAAGAACAGGTCAGGTAATCCATCATTGTTAATGTCGCCCACGGCTACGCCGGCACCATTGTAAAAGTATTCGTATGACAGTACGTTCAGTGATTCAGTTTCCTCAATATCATTACTGAATTTAACGCCTGTTTGAGTTGGAGGTAATAATTTAAAAAGCGTTTGCGCAAAAGAAACAGTGGGCAAACAAATAATCAGCAGTATAAATAAACAGGGGGTATTCTTAAAATCCTTCACACCGGCACAGTTAAGTTGAAAAAGTAAGGAGGCTTGCGCCCCCTTACTTTTAACTAAATCAAATTATTATTTATCCCACCAAACACGGGTAGCAAAATTATCTGCACCCTGGCTCGCAACAGCGGCGTTGTAATTAGCACCATTTGTTTGCGGAAGTGTAATAGGATAAGGCATTCTACGCGGTAGTTGACCGGTGATGTATTGACCTGAGTAAGAAACAGGAGTCAATACAGGGAAACCAGATCTTCTCCAGTTTGCAAAGGCTTCGTTAAAATCAAAAGTTGTTGATGTGGCAACCCAATACTCAGTATTGATCTGTTGCAAAGCCGTACCAGGCAACAACGGATGTGCAGCAACATAAGTTGCGATATCAGCATCACTTACTACTGCAGTAGGAGTAGCGTTGTAACCAGCCAATGATTTCATATCAGCTGCTAAAGCATTAGCGAAGTGAGTAGCTGCAACACCTGTGTTCCATCCTCTTGAAGCAGCTTCTGCCAGCAATAGTTCAGATTCGCCGTAAGTATAGATGAAGTTTGCACTTCCTTTATCAGCATATACTCTTAAACGCGGGCGAGAATACCTGCCATCCGGTGCTGGTGCATCTTTATCATCAACCGCAGGTGTTGCGCCGGGATAGCCAGGGGCTTTAGAGATATCTGTTGCTCCACCAAGCAGATCGTAACCATTAGGCATACCAAGTTGTAATGAAGCAGTGTTGATACCCGGAGTTGTTCTATCTTCGTTAGCTCTTTTTCCATTACCATTAGTAATTTCAGCTATAGCGCTTACTCGTGGATCATTATTGGCTTGTAGATAATCTATCAAAGTTTTAGCCCAACGTACCTCACGGAAATCGTCAGGTACAAGCAGCGCATCAGAGTTGCTGCTTGTATTGTTGTTTGGATCAGTCATCACTTTAACATCATCAGCCACACTGCTCATGGTACCACCAGCATATGCCTTTTCCGCATAGGTCTTTGCCATGTCTGGAGCTACTTTAGTCATACGCATAGCCAGTCTTAACATCAAAGAGTAACCCATACGTTTCCACTGAGGAATATTTCCTTTGTAGAAAAGGTCTGTCGTTGGAGCTGGTTTTGATGCATCCAGGGCATTAATTGCTGCATCTAATTGAGAAAGCATTGCAGCATAAATATCCTGTTGTTTATCAAACTTTGGTGTAAAGTTTCCGGCTTTTGCCATACCTTCTTCGCTAAATGGAGCATCGCCGTAAAGGTCTGTAATGCGCTGCATAAACAAAACACGTAAGATACTGCCACACGCGTCAAGGTTGGTATACTCAGGCTTACCTTTGATCAGATTTTTCATCTCATCTACCAAAGTAAGCGCGCTATAACCACGGTTCCAGGTCCTGTTATAATAACCCGTTCCACTTCCTCCTAAAACATATTTATCACCATTACTATAGTAGCTAAATGTTGATGCTAATGATTGCACCCACATGCTTTGAAATAGCAGCTGGTCATAACCGGTTTGTGAAAAAGTTAGTTGGGCCTGCGACATGAAATAATTAGGATTAATTAGTTCTGCAGTGGTTTTGTTCGGGTTGGTGTTAACCTCATCGAAATTTTTGGTACAACTGGACATAAACGTAGCGCCAGCTACCAGACAACTAAAAATATATCTTTTTTTCATCTGTTTTAGTTTTTGAATTTAAAGTTTAGGTTTAAACCATAAGTTCTTGTGAAAGGCAAGCTGGTACCTTCGATACCTGTATATCTAACATCATTTGAGAAGCCAGATTCAGGGTCTATATTCTTGGTATGCTTCATGATAGTCCATAAGTTACGAGCTACGGCAGAAACACCTATACTGCTAAATGGAGTACCTCTTAAAGCCGCAGCATTAAAGGTATATCCTAATGTTACCTGACGAAGTTTAATGAAATCGCCATTTAACACGTTTGAAGCAGAAATATTACGAGCTAAGCCCTGGTAATATGTTTGTGCAGGTACATTTAGTGTATTAGGCTGACCGTTAGCCAAAACACCCTGAGCAACTACCCCAGTTTCGCGACCAGGTAATGTAGATTTGTTTAAACCTCTGAAAATACTGTAGTACTCTGTAGCTGATAAAACTTTGGCTCCAAAACGGTAATCAATAAGGAAGCCAAGGTTAAATTGCTTGTAGTTGAAAGAGTTGTTTAAACCACCATACATTTTAGGAATTGTAGATCCCATTGGTTTAAGGGCACCCTGTACAGGAATACCATTATCACCTATAATGATATTACCCTTAGCATCGCGCTGATAATCGTAAGCAAGTATCTGCGGGCCTGGTAAACCTGCCACAAGAGCAAGGTTGGCGTTCAATGGGCGATAAGTACCTAAAGAAACGTTATCGTTTGTTATGCCATCCGTTTGGATGATCTTGTTTTTAACATAGGTAAAGTTAAGCGATGGGGTCCAGCTGAAAGATGAGTTTCTAACAGGAGTACCATGTATCTCAACCTCTATACCACGGTTTTGTGTAGAACCAGTACCGATGTAACGATTTGTATAACCAGTAGACCAGTCAATGTTAGCATTGATGATCTCGTTTTTAGTGCGGCGAGAGAAGAATGCAAGGTCAAAACCTAACCGATCACCCCAGAATTTCATTTCCAAACCAGCCTCAAGCTCTTTCAATCTGAAAGGTGCTAAGAACAAGTTAGGAAGCTGGCTGCTAAAGCCTGCGGTTGGAACTCCGTTAACTGAGTTGTTTAGGTTGTAGTATACTGTATTTGCAAATGCTGTAGCATCGTTACTGGTTTGTGCAAATGATAAACGAACTTTACCTAAATCAACACCATCCATTTTATGAAGCTCTGAGAATATGAAGCTACCAGAAACTGATGGAGAGAAAATACCACGACCAACAGAATTAGAAATAGTACTATACACATCGTAACGGCCTGTTGTGCTCAAAACCAAGTAATCTTTGATAGAGAAATCCGCTGAATAATAAGCAGAATTTACTTGCTTTTTGCTGAATGGATCATCAGTAAGCGGGCCGGAGCTGCGAGAAGTGAAGTTTGTTAAGCTGTAGAAGTAAGGGATAATAAAACCGTTTTGGCCATTAATGAATGTACCTGTGTAGCTTGATTTGCGGATGTTACCACCAATACTTAAATCAAGGTTCAGGAAGTCTTTTACCAGATCGTGCTTAGCATTGATCAATGCATCTGCGTTAAACTCAGTGATCTGGTTGTTTGACTGGTTCATGGTACCATTATCATTACGATAAGCTGTTCCTGTAGGCTCAATATCTACACGCTGGTCGTTACTTTTATCGTAACCAATACGTGCTTGCGCATAAATCCATTTAGTAAGGTCGTATTTTGCAGATAATGATGAAATAAAACGATCTCTTTGAATGTTCTTCTGGAAATAATTAGCGGCAAAGTAAGGATTAGTAACATAACTATCATCCGTAAATGTTAATTCTTTACCATCAGGTTTTACTCCCGGGGCTAAAGTAGCCTGATCCTGGTTTGGCGCCAAAAACTGAACGTTGTTTGGGTTACCCGGGCCGTCACTTAAGCCTGATCTGTTTTTAGAGTTTTCCAGCACATAGTTAGCAACAACATTGATAGTTAATTTAGGTGTAACTTGTTGGCTACCGTTAAAATTGAAAGTTTTTCTATCAAGATAACTGTTAGGAACAATTGAATTTGCGCGTAGGTCTGATAATGACAAGCGGAAAGCACCGTTAGGGCCGCCGTTTGTAAACGCAACAGTGTTTGTAAATGAAGGCGCAGTACGGTAAAAATCAATATAATTGTTAACCGGAGAATATTTATGCATTTTACCATCAATCTGCATAACATCAGAGCCATCCATTTTAGAACCCCAGGCAAGGTTACCAGAAGCCTGAGCAGCGTCAAGCGTTGTTGGTTTATTACCTTGGATACCCTGGCCGTAAACTTGTTGGAAATCTGTGTTGTCTACAGGTTTATCAAATTGAATGTTTGAATTTAACTCAATTCCAAAACCTGAATTTTTCTTGCCTGATTTGGTAGTGATCAAAATTACACCGTTTACCGCACGTGATCCGTACAGTGCAGATGCAGACTGGCCTTTCAATACAGTCATTGATTCGATATCATCAGGGTTGATGTTTGAGATACCATCACCATAATCAGCGCCACCCCACTCACCAGAAGCGCCTCTCTGTGTATTATCCATCGGCACGCCGTTGATAACGTATAAAGGGCTACCTGCCGTAAAGCTGGTTAAACCACGTAATAAAACGCGGGCAGAAGAACCAGGACCACCATTTGACGCGCCAACACTTAAACCAGCCACGCGGCCTTGAAGTGATAGGGCAACGTTGGTTTCTTTTGCTTTGTTAAGTGCATCACCATTTACGGTTGATACAGAGTAACCTAATTTTTTTCTGATCCTTAGTGATACCAAGCGCTGTTACCACAACCTCATTTAAACCTTTTGCTGCTGGCAGCAATTTTATGTTAATGGTGGTTTTGCCGGCAACAGCTACTTCCTGGCTTTGATAGCCAATGAACGAGAATACCAATGTGGCGTTGTCTGGAGCGTTTACACTGTAATTACCATTAGCATCTGTTACGCCACCGCCTGAGGTGCCTTTTACACTAACGGAAACACCAGGAAGCGGTGCACCATTCTCATCTACTACTTTACCTTTTACTACGGCAAAGTTTACCAGTTTATTAATATTAACGGTTGCTTTTGTAAGCGGGAACGCACTCGCTACTGATTGCAGCGTTACAGGCACGGTTAAAGCAAGTGTCAAATTCATTACCAATACCGACTTTCTGGTTGAAAGCCCGTATTTGTTTACTACACCCTTTGGGTGTTTAATAAATTTCATACTGTGAGTTATTTTAATTGATTAATTTATTGCAATACATGTTCACCAATAGCAGTATCTGCTAAATATAAATTGGTGTAAACTAATTGTTATTGGCTATTAGCGATTCGAGATTGATCGCAACCGGGATATTGTAAGGGTATATTACATAGGCAATTAATTTAGGTTACGAAATGTTATTATTGGTTAAGCTCTTTAAACAATATATAAATATAAGGTATAACTAATATTAAAAATAGAATTATCTAAATTATACATTGCATCACCCTTATTATTACGTGTAATTTGCAATAGATTAATTTTTTTTTGCAAAACCAGCAATACCTCTTATTTAGCTTAAAATACACTTTAAACTTTATAAAAATTCAGCTTTAAGATATGTAAAATTCGCCTGGAAAGTAATACCATAGTGTAACGAGATTTCCCAAAAGCAGGCCTCGGTTAAATATTGAGCGCCTTTCTGATATGATATTTGCGTTTGAGTAAATTCAATTCACGACGCCTTGAATCAAGTTATATATTGAATAATAAACTCCTGGCATCTACCGGTAGCATTTTAATGGATATGTGCTACAATATTTATTGTGCTTGCTCTATCTGTATCACCACACTGCTTCGCCTTGCGTCTACATTGGGGTTAATACCTATTTTCATTAAAAAATCTCCGGTATATACGGCTTCGAAATTTAAATTGCTTTTAGCACCCGGATAAAGGTTTATTTCTTTTACAGTATATTTCCTCGCAGGATCAAGCCCTTTTAGCAATATAGGCGCCTTACTTCCGGCATCAAAACGATTATTAACTAAATAATTGAACATCACGGTGCTGTTTTTTAAATTATCCACATACATCACTGAGGCCACGTTATCTATTTGTGGGTCCGAAAGCCGGTACTGATCTCCATGCCATATAATTGGTTTAATTGTATTGTAAGTGTTTACCGCGTCTTTACAAAACTGCAAATCACGTGGGTTAAGTTTACTGATAACAATATCAAAACCCAGTTTTCCCATCATGGCTACATCAACACGATATTTCAATGGCTGCCGACCCCAATCTGTAACGTGGTTTGAACTGGTAATAGCCGGATAGAAATAGGAATATTCCCATTGGATAAATATCCTTTCTAAAGGGTCTGTGTTATCGCTCGGCCAAAACTCGGTAAAATATTGCAGTGCTGCATAGTCAACACGTCCACCACCACCAGAGCACAGCATCATGGGTATGTTGGGGTATTTTTGGCGTACACGCTGCAGTACTTTATACAACCCGCGTACATAATCAACATAAAGCTGAGATTGGTTGTGCTTTAAATGTGCCGAGTAGGCATTGAATATTACTGAATTACAATCCCATTTTATGTAAGCTAACTTGGGGTCTTTAATAAAAAGCGAATCAACTACTCCAAACACAAAGTCCTGTACAGCCGGGTTACTCAAGTCGAGCACTAACTGATTTCTGAAGTAATACTCGTCTCGTTTAGGTTGCTTAATAACCCAATCGGGATGCTTGTTATATAGTATGCTCTTAGGATTAACCATTTCCGGCTCTATCCAAATACCAAATTTCACCCCATCTTTATCTGCCTCACGGGCTATAGAAGCTATACCATTCGGTAGCTTATTATGGTTCTCCTGCCAATCGCCCAGGCCTGCTCTATCATCATCACGGGGGTATTTATTGCCAAACCAACCATCATCGAGTAAAAACAGATCAACACCAAGTTCTTTAGTATCTTTTAAAATATTAAAAAGCTTTTGCTCATTAAAATCAAAATAGGTTGATTCCCAGTTATTCAACAACGTTAGCCTATCCCCTTTCCCATCCATTATCTTGTAATCGCGGGTCCAGTTATGTAAATGCCTGCTGGCATCACCTTTACCATGAGTTGAGTAGGTGTAAACAAAAGCAGGCGTTACAAAATCAATACCGGGCTTTAAGCGATAAGCAGAAGCGTAATTATTGATACCTGAAATAATACGCAAATGATCCTCAGGGTCTAATTCAAGATCGGTTCGGAAATTACCACTCCATTCCAGAGCAGCCATTAACACACTACCTTCATCTTCTGTAGAAGTCCTGTCTAACGATACCATAAAAACTGATGGCATAAAAAGATTTGCCCTGGTACCGAGCTTACTGTCCAAAGTTTTTATGCCATGGGTTATTTGCGTTTCCTCCGGCCGCATTTCTTTAGCCCACTCTCCATGATATTGGCGCAACCAGTATGATTTTGCGCTAAGATTAAGATCGGCTGATGCATATTTTTGTAAAATGATATCGCCTTTTTCGCGGTGGTTTATTACACTCCATTGTTCTATCACATCATCTTTGATATAAGCTTTGTAAAAGAGTGTTACTTCGACGTTATAAACAGGGTCTTTAAGCTTTACAGAAGTAAGAAAAATATCTGCCGAGAGTTTTTCTTGCTTATAACTCACATATCGCAGATCAAGCGACTGGTTACCATCCGCATGTTGTATACTAATCGCCGGCTCTAATAAATTCCTTGATCCTGACGATGTATATGCAGACCGGTAAACGCCACTGTAATCATTATTGTCTCCCAGACTAATAGCTTTATATTCTGAAGGATTATTTAATTTTTCTCCAAAATAAACCTGGGTAAGATCATTATTATTGCTTACTTGTAAAACTAAGGCATTGTGTGCAGTTTCTACCGGCAAGGTTAGTTTTTGGGCAAAAGCACAATTTGTAAGCAAGCCCCCTATCAATAACAGCCGTAAATTTTTAGTCAAGGTAAAATATTATAATGGTTTACTAATTGCGCTACTGAGCTAATTAAGATTGAAGATCATCCATCAGGATAATCTCCACCCTAACACGTAGCAATATACGTCTATGTGACATAAATCCATTATTTTTTTGAAGGTATTACGGAAAATAAGCGAGAAATCTTGTCAGTAGAAATACTACCTTTTAAAATCAACTATTTGTTCATCTGTAGGTAATTCTCTCGTACGCAGTTCAGTCAGTTCGCCGTTCGGTTTATGTAACCAGAATTGTTCAATTAAATAAGGCAATCCCTCCCCTAACAGTAAATTTAATGAAGTAGTAATTTCAAAATGAAGATGTGGCTCTCGTGCGTCGCCGGAAGCGCCTATTTTAGCCAAAAAATCACCCTTATGCACTATATCTCCTTTTTTCACAAGTAAACTTCCGGGTTGCAAATGCATGTAGTGCGCATAATGACCATTTCCCAAATCAATAACTATGGTATTACCTGCCAGCCGCTCAAATGTTAACGGAATAGCGGGATGAAACTGAGCACCATGACCGGGTATATTATTCGGCAAACCATCAACCGCTTTTACAACCCTGCCATTAGCAACTGCATAAACCGGTTGCCCGTAACATAAATAAGCTTGCACATCTCTGGAGTTGCCGGAAAACGAAACACCATTCCTTGCCTTTTTCCAGTCAATAGCAAAGCGTCTCGAATTTATAGCCGTCCCATTGAGTATAACAACGCCCCGTCTGTGATGGTTATCGGCATCATTACTGGGGGCGTCTGCGGCTAACCAATTAGTGCCCTTAACTGGTGGAACAAGCGTCTGCAAAGTTGTGTTATGCGTATTTATTACAGCGCCATCTAATGAGTCGTTCTGTGTTATTAATCTGTGAAGTAATTTATCGGATAATGCATTTTTACGATCTATAGCAATTTCCATGAACACAATAACGCACTGCCCGCCCTTTATAATCAGCTTGTTTGCAAAAGCAGAGGATTCTCCAAACGTTTGCACCATATTTACCAGTTGCGCGCTGTCAAATAAAGCTACCTCTTTTGCTGTAACCATTTTCTCATTCAACAACTTAATAGCTTGTAAATGAATGTCTGAATTGCTAAAATTAGTTAGATACAATTCATACAAAAGATATGATTTTGAGCCGTTTTGAAAAGCAGTTGGCGTAAACGGTACACGCATTTCCATTTGTACTGGAAAAGAAAAAGGCTTCTCCTTAATATTTTTATCGATAGCTAATTTACTTTGAGCGAATAATGATAATGTATGAGTAACCAAACAGAAGGTTATTAATTGCAGGGGTATGATTTTTTTTGTAGTGTACATTATACTATAGTTTGCTGGTTAGACACATCCGCCAAAAATTAGGTTACAGATTTACTAATGAGTATATTATTGGTACTGAGTTTGTAAAACAAATCTTGTGAACCAAGCAAGTAAATCGTTATTGGCTGGCTTAACCGGCACCGCAACCATGACTATGGGAAGCACTCTGATGTCTAAAATATTTTCAGAGAACTTTTCAGAACCTGATCATTTAGAAACCATGATAGCCAGGCTGGCACCGCAGCTATCCTCAAGGGCAAAAACAATTGCCGGCTGGGGGGCTCACTGTGCAATGGGGATTGTTTTTGCAACGGTATTTGTTGAATTATGGCAGAGCGGAAAATTAAAGGCCAATTGGCGTAATGCCATATACTTAGGTACAGTAAGCGGTGTGATAGGTTTACTGATATGGAAAACTACATTTAAACTACACCCTCTGCCTCCATGGATCAACTATAAAAAATACTATTTACAGCGGATACCAGCCCATATTATATTTGCTGTAGGAGCAACACTTGCCTACCGGTTGGCACAACCAAATAACGAGTAACGATAAATAATTACCATATCCTCACACGTTCACTTTCTGGTTTAAAATTTTTATCACCGGGCTGTATATTAAATGCACGATAAAATGGTGCAAAATTCATTAATGGGCCATTTACCCGCCACATAGCAGGTGAATGCGGATTAGTATTTACGTATGTGCGAAGAAATGCGTCTCTTGTTTTTACCCGCCAAATACGTGCTATAGACAGGAAAAAACGCTGGTCTGGAGTAAACCCATCAATTTTTTCATTGCCTTTACCCTGCTGGGTCATTTTAAAGGCATCATAAGCAATAGCAACACCGCCGTTGTCGGCTGTATTTTCCCCAAGCGTAAGTAAGCCCTTAACGTGTACCGTATCTAAAACCGTGAATGTGCTGTATAATTTGGCCAGCTGCGCTGTCTTCTCTTTAAATTTTTTATAGTCGTCTTTTGTCCACCAGTTTTTTACGTTGCCATCTTTATCATATTGTGCGCCCTGGTCGTCAAAAGCGTGTGTCATTTCATGGCCAATTACCATGCCTATGCCTCCGTAGTTAATGGCATCATCTGCTGCAAAATCAAAATATGGGTATTGTAAAATACCTGCAGGAAACACAATTTCATTTACAGGTGGGTTATAATAGGCTGTAACCGTTGCGGGGGTAGTTTGCCATTCCGTTTTATCAACCGGCTTATTCAGCTTAGCCAATTCGTACTGAAAATCATTCCTGCTTAGCGACAATATATTTTCGAAGTACTCTCCCCTTCTAATATTTACCTTATCATAACTCCGCCATTTATCCGGATAACCAATCTTTTTGGTAATGCTATAAAGCTTTTCTATTGCCTTTTTCTTTGTGCTGTCACTCATCCAGTCTAATTGGTTAATTCGGTTCTCAAAAGACTTTTGAAGATTGTTTACCAGTTCAAGTACACGTTTCTTAGCATCTTCATTAAAATATCGCTTAACATACAACTGCCCTAAGGCCATGCCCAGGTAATTATCCACGTTAGCGGTCATGATCTGTTTGCGTGGCTTTTGTTCGTCTTCGCCTGATAACACTTTATTAAAATCAAAAGCGGCATTAACAAACGGCTGACTAAGCTTGTCGGCATAATTCTGTAGCGTAGTCGATTTCAAATACACTTTCCAATCATGAATACTTACCGACTTTAACATCCTATTTAATGCCTGGTAATAAGCAGGCTGTGCCATATCTATCGAATCAGCTTTGGCGCCTATGTTAGTGAGGAATATTTTCCATTCGATCGCCGGCTGTGTTTTATCGATCTCCGCGACCGCGAGCTTATGAAAGTTAGCATTAACATCCCTCAATTCTATGTTGCTTTTGCTTGCATTGGCCAGTTGCTTTTCAATAGCGTAAGCAGTTTGAGCATCTTTTAAAGCGGTAACATTAATACTACCTGTTAAACGAAACAATTCCGCCAGGTACTTCTTATAGGCCTGTTGCACATGCAAAGTGGCAGAATCGGTTTTAAAATAATAGCCTTTCTCCGGTAAACCTATGCCAGCCTGGTAAACATGAGCGATATTAATAGCACTATTTTTATTATCAGGGGATATACCAAAACTTATAATGGAACGGTTCCCCGCTTTCATTTCATCTGTAATAAATTGAAGAAGAGACGCCTTGCTATTGATTGCATTGATCCTTGCAAGTATTGGTTTAACCGGCGTATATCCACGGCGATTGATCGTGACCATATCCATGCCTGAAACATAAAAATCACCAACTTTTTGCTCAAGACTGCCGGCTACGTTTCGCGATTGAGAAACACTATCCAGGATGCGTTGCAACAGGTGTTTTTGCGGTATGTTCAAAAAAGAGTAGGAACCCACACCAGCCTGGTCGTTAGCTATCTTTACAGTATCATACCACCGCCCGTTCACGTATCTGAAAAAATTATCTCCGGGCTTTACAGCAGGGTCAAGGCCTGCTACATCAACAAATTTTCTTGTTTGGGCTTGAGCAATATGGCCTAAACTGAACAATACGTAAGCAGAACAGAGGGTAATGATTTTTTTCATGATGTAAGTTTCGCTTTAAAGATAGTGATTCCCGGGTAAACCTAAAGGTTTGGTTTGCCTGTCAAGGTTATCAAAAAAAGAAATCCCTGAACGCTCGCCGTCAGGGATTCCAACCTAAACCTTATCACAATTTACCGGTAAGAGTACCGGTATTGAGCTGCAAATATATGCAGCTTTGTGTGTTATTTAAACACTAACTTTAATTTCTAATGAATATTTAATATTCTTTAAATTACAGAAGGCGTCAAAAATCACTTGCCTTTGTTTCGCGCTTATAAGCCCGCGGACTCACCCCTGTAGCCTTTTTGAATACCTTAGAGAAATAAAAAACGCTTTTAAAGCCGGTTTCCACAGCTATTTGCGCCAATGTCATTTGGGTTGTAATCATCAGGTATTGCGCCCGTTCTATTCTTCTGGCAACTATATAGGCTACAGGCCGTTCTCCGGTAAGCTTATGAAATAACCTGGAAAAATAATCAGTATTATGGTTTGCTCTTTTTGCGAGAAGGCTCGCATTAAGTTCCTCCTGCAAATTAACCTGTATATAATTCATGGCATCCTGTATCTTAGCTGAAATATTGCGCGGTTCTTTGTTTATAAAAAATTCCTTATTCAGGAAACGGGAAACCAGTTGAAGGATGATACCCTGTGTTTCGAAAAAAGTGGAAATATTCTGTTGGTTGTTCAGCTCCTTGTATTCCTTATAAAAAATATCTTTTTCGTAAAAGCTTGGATTATCAGACCGGTTGATACCCCTACCGGGGTTGATATCCAGCAATCTAAGAATGTTTAATACATCCATTTCATTTGCCTTAACTTTCATTATTGAGCGTTTAGCCGCAAATAATGATACCCCATCGCACGATTCTTCAAAGAACTGAATAAAATACTGGCTTAAATAGTTGGTACAAGTTAGGTTACAAAGTGTAAAACTTGGTATCAGAAAAAGATAGCCTGGTTCTAAAATGAATGTACTTGCCAGATCTGATATCTCCCCCTCTCCGGCGTCAATATAATACAACCTGTAATAAGGGCTTATCACATTCCTGTAATTCCATCTATTGTCCAATTCAACATGGTCAATATTTAGCAAAGAAAAATTATGTTTTAATATTCTTTTCAAGATGTAAGCGACTTTTATCTAAAAACCATAAAAAATTTATCGAATATACATCGGTTTTAGATAAAAAAAAGTCTTAAAAAGCCAAATATTTAGCAGCTGAGTAAATTAATTTTGAAGGTAACAACTATCTTGGTTGTTCACCAATTATAGCATCCGTACTGATAAATATTTAATAAAGGTTGCAGATAAACTCTTAAAATGACGATTTCAATACGAAAAATCACATCCGTAATTACGCTTACAGCATTAGCCGTAATCTTTGCAAATTACAATGCCCAAGCTCAAAATGGGCTTAACTTATGGTATAACCAACCTGCCAAAACATGGACCGAAGCCCTGCCTGTTGGAAACGGTAGAATAGGCGCTATGATATTTGGCGACCCTACAAAAGAGCTGATACAGCTTAATGAAGCCACCTTTTGGAGCGGCGGGCCGGTTAAACGCAATGTTAACCCCAATGCGGCAAACGCGCTGGCTAAAACCCGCGAAGCCCTGCTTAAGGAAGATTATGAAAACGCCAATAAAATGGTTACAGGTATGCAGGGCGTGTATACACAATCATATCTACCGCTGGCAGACCTCAACCTGAAGCAAGACATAGGGTCAAATGCATTTGAGTCATATAAACGTACATTATCCATTGAAAAAAGTATAGCAACCGTAAACTTTAGGGCGGCGGGTGTTAATTACACCAGGGAGATCATTGCTACATTTCCGGATAAGGCCATTATTATTCATTTGACTGCTGATAAGCCCGGAAAAATTAATATCGAAGCTGGCTTGAGCAGCTTAGTAAACTATACCGTTGAACCTAAAAACCGGGATGAACTTTTATTAAAAGCAAAGGCCCCAGCCCAGGTTGACCCCAATTATATTAATTACAACGAGGAGCCGGTAAAATACACCGGCAGCGCCAATTGCCGTGGCATGCGTGCCGCGTTACAGATAAAAGCCATAGCTGTGCACGGAATGGTAATCAACAGCAAAGAGGCATTAACAGTAAAAAATGCCGATGAAGTTACGCTTTACATATGCGCTGCAACAAGTTTTAACGGGTTTGATAAATGCCCCGATAGCGACGGTAAAAATGAATTAGCGATTTGCGACCAGCTCACCCAAGCGGTAGCTAAAAAAAATTGGCAGCAGTTGTATAAAGCCCATTTGGCCGATTACCGATCTTTATTTAACAGGGTACAAATTAACCTTGGCAAAACGAGTGCAGCCCAGGAACAATTACCTACAGACAAAAGGCTTTTAGCCTTCAGTAAAGGGGCTGTCGACCCTCAGTTTGAAGCCTTGTTTTATCAATATGGCCGTTACCTGCTTATCAGTTCATCAAGGCCGGGTGGGCCGCCGGCTAATTTGCAGGGTATTTGGAATAATTTATTAAGGGCACCATGGAGTTCCAACTATACTATTAATATCAACACTCAAATGAACTACTGGCCTGCAGCTACCACCAATTTGCAGGAGTTGGAATACCCTCTTTTTGATTTTATAAAGAATTTATCTGTTACAGGGTATAACACCGCGCATGATTTTTACCATATGCACGGTTGGGTAGCTCACCACAATACAGATATATGGGCAATTAGTAACCCCGTTGGCGATTTAGGTAAAGGCGACCCAAAATGGGCCAACTGGTATATGGGCGCACCCTGGTTATGTCGCCATTTATTTGAGCATTACTTATTTAGTAAGGACGAAGCATTTCTGAAACAGGCATACCCTGTGATGAAAGGTGCGGCGGAGTTTTTAGTTGACTTCCTGGTACAAGATAAGAATGGGTACCTGGTAACATCGCCGTCATTTTCGCCTGAGAATGATTTTATTGACGATCATGGTAAAGAAGGCAACACATCTATAGCTACCACTATGGATATGTCTATCATTCGCGATCATTTCCGCAATTGTATTGAAGCCTCGGAGGCATTACATACTGATGTTGCCTTTCGCAACCTGTTAAAAACTAAACTGGCTAAACTTTATCCATTACATGTGGGCCACAAAGGTAATTTGCAGGAATGGTATAAGGACTGGGAAGATGTTGATCCGCATCACAGGCATGTGAGTCAGCTGTTTGGGCTGCATCCGGGCAGGGAAATATCGCCGCTTATCACGCCCGAGTATGCGGCTGCAAGCCGTAAAACACTTGAACTGCGTGGAGATGCGGGTACCGGATGGAGTTTAGCATGGAAAATTAACTTTTGGGCGCGCTTGCTCGACGGCGACCATGCCTATAAACTCCTGCGCGATTTAATGCGCGATCTCAGTATTTCTAATGGCGGCGGCCTCTACCCTAACCTGTTTGACGCGCATCCTCCGTTTCAGATAGATGGTAATTTTGGCGCTACATCTGGCATAACAGAGATGCTTCTCCAAAGCCATTTAGGTGAATTACATATGTTACCTGCTTTACCCAAGGCATGGCAAAACGGATCGGTATCAGGTTTAAAAGCCAGAGGTGCCTACACCGTGGCGATAAACTGGGAAAAAGGACGGCTAAAAACGGGAAACATATATGCTGAAAAAGGCGGCAAATGCATTATCCGTACACAGAACCCAATACTGGTTAAGGGAATATCAGCATCATCGGTGGCATCTAAAGGTGGTTATCTCACAAGCTTTACAGCCAGGCAGGGAAGCACATATCAAATAAATGCATTATAACTTTCAAATTACAGGGCTTTAGCCATAAAATATTAAATAATGGAAAGAAGAACATTACTCAAAGGTATGGCATTGGGCTTATCCACAATATACCTGTCTAAAAGCTACGCTGGCGCTTTGTTAAACGCCCCTTACGCCCCCGGCCCTTTTAAGCCTAATTGGAATTCGTTAGCAAATTATCAGGTTCCGGAGTGGTTTCGTGATGCTAAATTTGGTATGTGGGCGCACTGGGGTCCGCAGTGCCAGCCTGAGTATGGCGACTGGTATGCACGTGAAATGTATATGGAAGGTGGCCATAAGTATAAATACCATCTTCAAAAATATGGGCACCCTTCTAAATTCGGTTTTAAAGACGTGATCAACGAATGGAAAGCTGAAAAATGGGATCCCGAAGAATTAGTAGGTTTATACAAAAAAGCCGGCGCTAAATATTTTATGGCACTGGCCAACCACCATGATAACTTTGACCTGTATGATAGTACCCATCAAAAGTGGAACTCTACTCGGATAGGCCCCAAGAAAGACATTATCGGCGGCTGGGCTAAGGCAGCCAAAAACAACAATCTTCGTTTTGGCGTAAGCGTACATGCCGCACATGCATGGAGCTGGATGGAAACCGCGCAACGGGCAGATAAGACCGGGCCTTACGCTGATATTCCTTATGATGGCAAGTTAACTAAGGCCGATGGTGCCGGTAAATGGTGGAATGGTGAAGACCCGCAGGAATTATACGCCCAAAACCATCCATTGAGTAAAAATAGCCAGGACAATGGTATGATCCACAGGCAATGGGCTTGGGGAAACGAGGTTTCTGTACCTTCAAAAGCATATTGCGAGAAATTCTATAAAAGGACTATCGAACTTTTAGATAAGTACGAACCAGACGCTATTTATTTTGATGATACAATTTTACCATTATGGCCAATAAGTGATGCGGGTTTACGCATAGCGGCGCACATGTATAATTCAAGTATAAAAAGGCACGGCAAACTGGAAGCTGTGTTATTTGGTAAAGTTTTGGACGAAAACCAACGCAAGTGCCTGGTATGGGATATTGAAAGAGGGCAAAGCAATACAATAGAACCCATACCTTTTCAAACAGACACCTGCATAGGCGACTGGCACTATGACCGACAGATTTACGACCGAAACGGCTATAAAGATGCTAAAACGGTTATTCATATGCTGGTAGATATTGTTAGCAAGAACGGAAACTTGATGCTTAATATACCGGTACGAGGTAATGGTACAATTGATGAAAAAGAACGCGCGGTAGTTGAAGACATTGCTTCATGGATGCAGGTGAACAGCGAAAGCATTTATGGTACCCGCCCATGGACAGTTCACGGCGAAGGCCCTGCCCTGGAATCTGCCGCTCCTTTAAACACCCAGGGATTTAACGAAGGAACGGGAAAACCTTTCGGCCCGGCTGATATACGTTTCAATAAAAAAGGTAACATCTTGTATGCCACTATGCTGGCATGGCCGGACAACAATACCGCACTTATTAAAAAACTGGCACCTAAACAAGTACGTAAAGTTGAGAAGGTAAGCTTACTTGGCTATCCCGGCGAAGTAAGGTTTGATCAGACTACCGATGGACTAAAAATACAGCTGCCCGGCAAGCCTCCCGGCAGGTTTGCATATGTATTTAAAATCTATGGGGCTATTGTATAGCTTATTATAGCTTGAGTGATTAAGATTGAAATTTTTGATCACTCAAGCAATTTAAAATGCAGTAACCTTATTAGAATTAGATATCGCATTTTAATTCGGATGTGATTGGCGGTTATGTAAATGTTGATTTTCCTCTATAAAATGAGAGCTCTAAACCCTGAGAATTAAACGAATGATTTCATTAATAACAGGTTGCTATTATTTAATAATGTACGCAATACTACGCTGCAAACTGGATAGGAACTTAGATAGGTAAAATTATCACGATGTTATTCGATATAGTCTAACACCATGCGGAGGTATATTACATACAATTCTTTTGGTATTTTTACTAATATTCTTTTGTTGCCAAACATCTCGTACTATTGATGCTTTGTTGATTTTTACTTTTTCCAGATCAAGGTTGTATCCTGAGTAATCATCTGCAAGGTTAAAAATGCCTATAGCCTTGCTGCCATCTGATAATGGTTTAACCCAAACTTGTATGTTTTTTTCATTAATCAATCGTTCGGCTTGTTTCCCAAGTTCATCCTGATCTAAAGCGATCACCTCGCGATTCTTCAACAAGTTTAATGTAAAATCATCAAGTTTATCCATGTCACAGCCAATAAGAAGCGGGGCCGATAACATACACCACAAACTCATGTGTGTATACTGTTCATAAGGCGTAAGATGTGTTTGGTGCAAATTTTCGCCCCAGCCAACCTGCCCCACTATAAGCATATCGGGGTCGTTCCATCCGCTTGGCCCGGCATAAGCAGCGTTGTTAATTTGGCTAAAACCTATACCTCTGAGGCTTTGCCATGTATCGGTTATATCTTCAGTTGTGCGCCAAAGGTTGCCGTTCATTTGCCTGCCCCATTTCCAAACATCTTTTATACCATACTGGCAAAGACTATAAATAATATCGCGCGGTTGTTGCGCAAGCTTATCGCGCATTAGCATGTAAGGCTTTTGCTGCGCTAACAAAGAAGTATCACCTGCAATTTGGTTACTGTAACTGCAGAGATCGTATTTCAGATAATCAACTCCCCAATAATTATAAGTGGTGGCATCCTGCGCCTCGTGATTAAGTGAACCCATGTAGCCACCACAGGTTGTAGTACCGGGCGACGAATAAATACCAAACTTTAATCCTTGTTGATGTAAAAATGAGCCCAGCCCTTTCATATCCGGGAATTTCTCGTTTGCAACAATGTCGCCGTTTTTTTCCCGAACGGGAGCCTGCCATCCATCATCTATGTTGATGTAAGTCCATCCATAATCAACCAGGCCTTTATTTATCATGGCATTTGCAGAGCTTCTCACTTTAGCATCACTAACGGTTAATCCCCAGCAATTCCAGCTGTTCCAGCCCATAGGAGGCGTTAGGGCCAGTTGCTTTCCTGATTTTATTTTTAAAATGGCTTTAGCCGTGCCAAGCTTATTACTAATAACAATATTTACATGGTATTCTCCCTGTTGAGGTGCCACACCTGTTATGAGACCTTTTTCCTGGTCAAAAGCTAATCCCTTTGGTAAATTTTGCAAACGATACTTAAACGGCTTTTTTCCGCTTGCTGCAATCTTGTAGATCACCGGCGAGCCCGGATGTACTCCTAATACCGATGCCCCGTTAAACTCAGGTTTTTGGGATGGAGCAGGGGTTAACAAGTAAGGTGCAATTTCCGTGATGGTTTTAGTTTTACCGGTTTCATTTTCAGTAAATTCATAGATGAGCCTTATCCCCTCAAGTTGCGGGAATTGTAGTGCGTAAGTTTTGTGGCTTAGCGGAGTTAGTGTTATGTTGGTGTTTTTTTCGAGAACTGTCTTTTTATTCAATTCGTTTATCACCTTGAAATGAAGTTTTCCTGAAACCGTTGTGTTGAACTTATTTTCGAGATTAAGGCTACGCTCTGCTTGTTGTTTGGGTAAAAATTTAACAGCGGTTTGTTCAAAGCTGATTCCGTCAAATTTCTCCAGCATATCAATATAAGGCTGCCCCATGAATATACCGCCTGAACCACCTCCGTCATAAACTTTTACTGCAATTACGTTATCCTGATCCCATTTTATAGCTTGGTCATTAGCGGCTACGTTGTAACTGCGTATTGCCGGCCATTTCGAAACATAGCCGCCGGCATCCTGCGGGTAACTACCTGTTTTGCCGATCTTTTTACCGTTAAGGTAAGTTTCGTCAACATCGTTTACATGAGCCAAAAAAATACGTAAGCTATCGCCCCATACAGATTGTTTTTTCAGGGAAGATGGAATTATCACGTGAATACGGTACCATGCAAAACCATGATAATCAGGATAACCCTGTTCCTGCCAAACATCACCAACCTTTATATTTTTCCAGTTCAGATCGTTAAAAGCACTATCAGCCCATGCGTTGTCATTTCCTATTGAAAACTTTGCCTCTTTCAAATAAACAGCATTTCCGTTTTGGGCAACTGCTTTAAAGGAAGCCTGGCCGATGAGGAATAAGAAAAATAGCGCTTTTACAATTTTAAAAGGTTTCATATTAAAGCTTAATGACTAATATTTAACAAGTTACAAATTGTTAATTTAAAAAGAACAGATTCAAAAACTAAGTTACATGAACCTATTTTTTGAATCTATCCAGTTATACATTAGGTTGCTATATCAAAGTAATATTAAAAGTGAAAGTAGCTTTTACAGTTGTATTGTTTGATGTGGTATAAACTAAAGCTTGTTTTACTGTGTACTTGTCCCCTACCTTGTTATGGCCGGGGTACTGACCAAGCGTGAACGTGTAGTTTTTCTCGTTGTATTCGCTGTAAACCACCGCAGTTGGCCCCCATGTAACCACATTTCCGGCGGCGCTAAACCAATGTCCGTAGCCGTTAGCGGTTGTGGTAGCATTTAATGTTCCGTTACTTTCAATAGCATAAAACTTAATAGCTGTACCCATTTTTGCGGTTAATTCATCAGGCTGCAGTGCAAACGCGTTGGTGAGTTTAGACAGTTCTATAGATACAGGCGTACTGGTGTAATTGGCGTTATCCTGTTTAACAGATACATCATAGCTAAAATCAACGTTAGTAGGTTGAGCACCCGGGTTGTTATTCAGATAACCATATACATTGGTATTCTGGAATGTTACATTATAAGGCCATTGCTCATCATTGGTATTATCCTCATCCCAAGGGTGTTGGTTATATATTTTTGGTGCGCCGGTTACCACCATCCATAACTTATCGCAATTTGCAGGAATAGTAAATTTGGCTACATCATTAGCGTTCTTATACACATTACTGTAAACCCTTTTGCCATCTTTTAAAAGTGCTACATAACCGTATCTCCAACCAGCTATAGAAGCGTCTACCTTGTTATACCCGCTGGCATTGGCCATACCCTTAAAAGTAGCCGAAACCTCTGTACCAGCTGCAGGTACGTTAAGCGGGATAACGTTATAGCCAGTTGTTTGCGGGCAAAAATTGTAATCAGGCTGGAATGACCCGTCTGATTGGCGGTTCATTTTTGAAATATGCTTTCCGATATAATTAGCGCCCATATCTCGCAAGGCGTCTAAATCCCAAGTAACCAATTTGGCTGAGGCATCATATATCTCATCGTTGAACTGATCCTGCGAAATGTTGGTAATTCTTTGATAGGCTTGAATGGCATCTTCCGGTTGTTGCGATTGCCGCCACAGCTTTCCAATAAAGTCAATACCATGCTTTTGAGTCCAGTAATAATGAATAAAGTAACTGCTATAGCGATAATCTTCGTGAAGGATATGCTTATAATAGTTATCAGTATAGCCGTTTAACCATCCGCCAAAAGCCTCGGAAGGATAACTTTGATAGGCTTGCCATTGTGCACATTGCTCCCAAAAGGTATTTCCGCCCTTGCCTCCGTATCCATATCTAAAGCCATGAGTAAGGCCAAGGTCAACTGATACCATGTACTGAAACGTGTGGCCAACCTCGTGTGCAATGGTGGCGCCAACCGGCTGGCAAGCCGCCGGACTTACCCAAAGAGAACCTATAACATCATCATAGCCTGAACCTGTTGCCAGCCAATCATCCTGGTGATACAGGAAGATCATCATTTTATATTTATGAAGATTCGACGTACTTAAACTCAAGTCGGCAAACTTTAGCTGGTTTACGTTCATCTGGTAAAAGCCCTCCGCCTTGCTCAGCATGGCATCAATATCCACCCTGTATTTATCAGGCACGCTGGCGTCAGATGGGTTAACTTTTCCGTACTCTTTAGACCAAAAAATGATGTAGTGATCGGACTGCTTGGAACGGGCATAACAGAACTGGCTTTCTTCAGAATTCCAGTCCATGTTCGCCATATCTTTTGGCTTGTAAATTTTTAACCCAGTTTCGGTGGTTACCGGTTTAGGGTCTTCCTTAGGGATGTCTTTATTCTTTTTACAACTAATTAATGAAGCTGAGCCAAGCGCCAGACAAAAGAGCAGACATTTGTAAACGGACAGGTAGTGGTTTTTATTTATCATTAAATTAAGGTTTGATTTCATCTGAAATGCCGGTATTACCTGGCGGCTTATTCCAGCCTACACAAAATACCCGGCTGTTATATAAGTATCGTTCAACACAACTTTACATAGCTCCTAAAAAGCTAATTGCCAGTTACTTATTCAACATATTCAAACTTAAAGAAAACCTTAACTTATATTTTTAATAAATTAACTTATAGTACACACATATTAACAGAGTATTTGATAATCAAATACTTTAATTTAACTCATAAAAATAAAGCTTATTTAAGCCTTACGTCCAGGTAAACAGAATGGCGGCCATAAGAATCATAAAATGGCTTAAATGGTACACCATCAATAGTAAATTTAAGTTCACGAGGATCGCCTTTAATTCCTTTGCCAATATTATCAGCATCAAGTGTTACTTTACGCCAATCTTTTCTTGCTTGTGGTTCTTGTGCTGCAAGTAGTATTGGGCCATAAAATAAACTGGCAATATTTTGCTGATCCATCACCGGATCCAGATGAAACTGGAAAGGCATTTTAAGATCTATCGTATCGCCGCTTTTCCAGTTACGGCTTATTTTTAAATAGCTGCCGGGTGTTGCCTGCAGCTTTTGCTCACGGCCGTTGATTTTTACATAAAAACCTTTGGTTGCCCATCCCGGCACACGCACATACAAATCAAACCGGCCATCTCCTTTAATGGTAAGACGGGTATGGTCTTCATTAGGAAAGGCTGTTGTTTGCTGTATAACCATGTTTCTTTCTGTCCATTGCAAAGTAGATGGGATATACAGGTTTACATACAGGGACTGGTTATCTGTACTTTTAAAATAAATGGTATTTTGTAGTTTAGTGCTGCTTTCCAAAGCGGTACCATTACAGCAGGTAAAGCCTGTCATATCAGCATTGCTGAACTGCTTTACAGAGCCGGGCCTTAAAGGTACGTGATAAGTGTTACCCGCGTTGTCCTCAGCTACTGATGCCAGAATATGGTTATACAATGCTCTTTCATAGTAATCCATCAGTTCTGCCTTCGGGGTGTACATAAACAGGTCATCGGTAAGTTTTAACATGTTGTAGGTTGCACAGGTTTCGTTTTGTCCGCCGGCCGAAAAGCCGTTTTGGTACAACGTTGCAGGCTGGCTTACAAAGCATTCTGCGTTAGCAGGATTACGAGCCCCAGCAACGCCGCCTATGCTGTACATGTAATCACTCACGGCTTTGTGCCAAAAATTATCGGCCACCTCAAAGTATTCGGGGTTATTTGATGCCTTATAGGTTTCTATGCTGCCTATTATTTGTGGTATATGTTGGTTTGCATGCAGGCCCCTGAAATTATCCACGTTTTTAACTAAGCCGCTTGAGTGTTCCTTATCACCAAAAAACACCCGGATATTATCAAAACGCTGAGCTGTTTTTAAGTACTTATCGTTATTAGTGATGAGGTACATGCGAGACATTACCTCGTTCATACCGCCATACTCCCCTGCTATATAAGTATTCCACATTTTAATAAGCGTATCCTGCGGAAGCTTGCTTAGTCGGGCGTACACCCAGTCGCCCATTCCGGTAGCGATAGCGAGGGCTTTTTTATTGCCAGTTACTTCATATATATCCAGCAAACCGGCTAATATTTTATGTAAGGTATAATAAGGCGCCCATATCTGAGTATTTTGTCCGCCATATTTGGCACCGTGCTCCAGCATAATAAACTGGTCGGGCGGATAAGCGCTAATATACCCTTCGCCCCAGTTCCAATAATCTGTACGCAATCCCTGATCGGTAAGGTCAGAATCATAGGCAGATTTCCCAGGCCCGAAAGGAACAGCATTAGGATCAGATACATGCGGACCTCCTTCATTTTTTGCTTTACCCGATAGTTGCGAAAGATTATACAGAGTATTTACCATGTATTTCATTTTAGCCTCGAAATTGGCCTGAAGTGCCTTATCATATCCGGTACTTGCATATGCCTGAGCAAGTGCTGTTAAGTAATGCCCTGTGGCGTGCCCGCGCAGTTTGGTGTCCTGGCTATCCCATACGCCAAGAGGCTGAGTACCGGCGGGTTGCTTTTGACCAAAGGTTTCGCGAAACATGTACAAAAACGAATTCGGGTCGGTTTTTGCCAAAGTCCTCAGGAATTTATCCCGGTTTTCAATAAACTTTGTTTGATGACCGCGTATATCACTATTGAGCGAAACCTGATCGAGCCTGAATGGTTCAAGCTTTGCCTGCAATGCTACTGGCTTAGCAGGCGCCTTTACTATTACAATGGCTTTGGGCTGTAAAGAAGAACCCGGTATGCTTCCCTTCACTACGTAGCTTCCTGTTTGTTGAACGGAATCTGTGTTAGTTGGATTAGGCCACAATACCCGAACTTTAGGGCCTTTAAACCCATTTTTGTAGGTTCCCCGCAAGTAATCAGGCAACCGGGGTAGGCTGCCTTGTTCAGTTTCCACAGTGGCATCTGCTACCTTTAGCAGATGTGCATTATATAACTGAGGGTTTGCCGATGAAAAACGAGGAAGATCGTCTTCTGATTTAGCTGTTACATTTACTACCGGCTGGCTGCCATTTAGGATATGACCATATATATTTTTAACCTGGTTGCTGTTAAGTGGTACCCGGTATATACGGAAATCATGTATCAATGCATTTAAATAACCAGCTCCCGCCACTAACGATCTGCCAATGTATAACTGCTTTTTCTCAGTTTGGCGACCAAAAATTTCAGTTAATTCTTTTGGGGCACCTTTAACATCACCTGTAACCTTACCATTGACATAAGTAATAATTCTTCCGGACGGGATATCGGCTACTAAAGCAATGTGAACCCATTTATTAGTGGCTAAGGCAGAGGCAGATACAATTGCTTTTCCACCTGGTTTGGTGGTAAGCATTCCGGCTTTAAAAAATTTCGCATCCTTTGTTCCTTCAGGGGCTGAAAAAAAATGGTGGTAGGCGTCCTTACCAAAATCAAACAGGTATTGTCCCTGCTCATTTGATCGCAAATTGATCCATGCTGTTATACTGATAGATTCCAGATCCGTTAAAGCTTCACTGGGAAGAGCTATAAAAGCGTTTGTGCCGCTTAAGGATAATACACTACCAAAACGGCCGTCGCGAACAAATTTAACATCGCCCTGTGGTGTACCATGCAAAGTATTGCGCGACCAGTCTTTGGCGTTGCCATCAAACACATAACGCGCAACCATATCAGTCTCACCAATTCCGTCCAATATCTGATCTCCACTTTGTGCTTTCACACCATATGCGGAGGTTATTAACATAATTAAAGAAAAAAGAAACTTCAAAAAAGTAGTATTTGCTTTCATATTGTTGTTGTACACAAAAAACATTTCTATTCCGGTAAGAATAAGGCCTTGTAATACTATACAGTTAACAGACTGTACCTTTTCAAATAAATGACTAATTCTTTAATTAAAAGTCATAAAATTTATCAGCAACTAACCTTATTTTAACAAATTGGCTTTGCTGCAATCATACTTATAACTTCTAAAAAACTCCATGTATTGTGCATATGGTTTTTAGTTGTGGATTATATAACCATAATTGGGGTGCTTGGGTGAGTTTGGCTTTCACCAAGTACCAAAATAGCTTGTCGTTGACAAGCTATTTTGAGTATCATTATTATTTAATTGGTATGCAAATAACAACTTGCTTAGCTCTACATATTAACACGTTCCAGATGTATGTTAGTCAGTGGATTTACGATCAGCGGGATCTTTTCAATCCTTGTTTCGCTCGTATCTAATCCAAAAGCTTTGGCATCACTCAGGGCCAGATCACTTATGGTAAAATAGCTGCTGAGAATAAAACTCTCAACTTTGCTGAGAATGTTATTGTATGATAAGAAGCGTTCTATCAATACAAATTGAAAGTCTGCAGGCAAATTAAAGTTACCCAGGGATTCATACTTACTGGTAATATCAATTTCTTTGCGGTCTATCATTTCCTCAACAGCTTTCCTGAACAACACATTTACCTTCGGCGGGATCCTAAACCCGATCCGGAATTCCAGGCGTATCACCTTGCCATCTTCTAACTTCTCTACAGCATATTCCATAGTGTAAGGCGCATCGGTACGCTCGATATGTATAAACCAATACACGTCGGCACGCTTAGGCTTACGGCTCAAAATGGAATGAATTATCCGTTCTTCTATTTGCTTGCTATTATTTGCTTTGGTAAGGTATATCAGGTGAGTTGCAAACTTAGGTATGCCCTGGTCAGAACTAACAGCCTTAAGCATAGGCATGTAGTCCTGGATATTTACAAAATTAAGGTAGCGATTAGTGATCTTGCGTGCACGGTACCAGATATACATGGTAAAGATCAATCCCACTTCAAATACCAAAAAGAATAAACGTTTTAACAACTTCACAGCATTGGTAACAAAGAAAGATCCCTCAACGGTAACAAATACGCAAATAATAATTACTACTATCCATAAAGGCCAGTGCTTTTTATACCGCATAAAATAATACATTAGATAAGTAGTCATTAGCATAGCTACCGTAATAGAAAACCCGTAAGCGGCAGTCATGGCTTCTGATGTTTTGAAATATAACGTTACTGCAATACACCCCAAACACAGCAGCCAATTGATGCTTGGTATATAGATCTGACCGCGAATGTTTGATGGAAACTTAACGGTTACCCTGGGCCAAAAACTCATGCTGATGGCTTCGCTGATCAACGTAAATGACCCACTTATCAAAGCCTGGCTTGCAATAATTGTTGCCAGTGTAGCAATACCAATAGCCGGTAACAACATGGCATGCGGCACAATAGCAAAAAACGGATTAACAGCATTAAAATCATATCCGTTAGGGCGCGTAAGTACCCATGCACCCTGGCCAAGGTAATTTAAGATCAATGTAAGCTTAACCAGTATCCAGCTGGCTTGGATGTTCTTACGACCGCAATGGCCAAGGTCACTATACAAAGCTTCGGCACCTGTGGTACACAAAAATACCGCCCCTAATAACCAAAAACCTTTTGGATGTTCGCTTAACAGATGCCATGCGTAAGCAGGGTTAAGCGCTTTAATGATCATAGGATAATGCGCCACCTGTATAAAACCTAATATGCCCAGCATAAGAAACCAGATTAGCATAACAGGCCCGAATGCGGCACCTACCACATTAGTACCAAATTGCTGGAAGAAAAACAGGAGCAATATGATTCCTATGACGATACCAATGATCAGGTCGTGACCGGGAACAAATTCTTTAGAAAGTGCAGGTACCAACCCCAAACCTTCAATAGCAGATGTTACAGAAATAGGCGGTGTGATAATCCCGTCGGCCAATAGTGTACCCGCGCCAATTATTGCGGGTATGGCAAGGCGCTTGCCATATCTGCGCACCAGCGCATAAAGGGAAAAAATCCCTCCTTCGCCCCTGTTATCGGCTTGCAATGTTATCAGGATATACTTGAACGTGGTTTGTAAAGTAAGCGTCCAAAATACGCATGATATGGCACCAAGTACAAGAAAAGCGTCGGCACGCCCCCCCTCTTTGATGATGGTTTGAAAAGTATAAAGTGGTGATGTACCTATATCGCCGAATACGATGCCTAACGTGATTAATACACCCGCGGCGGATAGTTTGGTGAAATGTGGGGTTTGCATTGAGTATCTGAACGTAAATTTTTTGCGAATTTATTTAAAATGATGTGTTTACAAGTGTATTAGTCATTTTTAATTGTAAATACCAAATGCATATTGATCCTAAGTATAAGTCGCATTAGGCAACAAATAGTCAACCGTCATACAATCAGATATATGTTTTATGCGCTTTAGCTAAGCGTTGCTACCACATGTAAATGAATAATCATAGCTAACCTTCAATTAAAAGTCGAGTCGTCTGTAAATTTTATCTCCATCACTTTTTGCTCAAAAATTTCGGGGGCAACCAAAGCTTTCCCCTTGATGCGGGCCTTATAGGTATATACCGTGCTTACAGTATAATCCAGAATCTTGGCTATGGTTTCAACATCTGTAACACCAAGGCGCATTAATGCAAAAATGCGTAATGTTGGGGTCAGCATTTCTCCTTTCTTAAGCCATATCTGGTCTTCCTTTCTCAATAGTGAATTAAAAGAGGCAACGAAGTTTGGAAACAAGGTTAGTAGTACACTATCAAGTGTGGCGTACAACTGCGTTTTTTCCTGTTGTATCTGCACATTTCCTAATACGGTTGTAGCGTCCTGGTATTTGCCTAACTTAATATTGTGCTGGGTTTTACGCTTCACTTTTTCCAGCGTTTCAATATATGATGAACAGGTTTTAAAAAACAATCCTATCAATTCTTCCTTAATTTTTGATGACTCCCACAACATGCCGTTCACATCCTGCAATTCTGCGTTTTTTTCTTTGATCACCTCCTCATTGGTCTTTATGCGGATAACCTGTTTGCGGAATAAGACCAATTGAAAAAACAGCACTACAGCAACAAGCAAAAATAATACAAGCCCTATCCAGACCATGTCCTTTTCATGCTGCTTTTCCTCCAATAACCTGCTGGCTATCAGAGGCAGTACAGATTCTATTTGAGCAGCCCGGTTACGCGTACCGTAAAATGCAGCATTGCCCAATGCCTCCCGGATGCAAATGTAAGCGTCATTATTGCGGTCGAGTTTAAAAAACTCCTGGCCTAACAGGAATATGGCAAACGTTTCTTTAGTGGCCGAGCGAACATCGCTTATAGCGGCAAGCATTAAAAGTAAAAGCTTATCATCTCCCTCATAGGCATGGCTAACTAAGGTAGCGGCCATTGCTATCTCATGCGCGGAGAGGCCATTAGTTAAAAAGTATCGATAATAAAAGGCGGCTGTTGGCTTACGCTGTTTATCCGTTTCCGGAGCAAAGGCCAGGCTAATGGTTCGTTCCAGTTTATCCGGCGTGGTGATATTGGCAGCACTTGCGTAATCTCGTTGCGAAGCCTGTTTGTAGCGGCCTGCAAAATAAGCGTCGTTTTCATAAGCCGATATTTCTGCGTACAACATAGCCCTTAAGTTCAAAAATTCATGCATGGCTTGTTTGGGCAGAGCTGCCGTATCTATTAAAGCAACAGACTCAAAAGCCTCTTTATAAAAACCGGATTTAAGCAACACCGTAACCATTGCCATGCGGCTCTTTATCAGTTCTTCTTTTTTATTGGACTTTATGCACAAGTCTATCATACGGTTAACGCTTGTGACTGCCGAATCAAATTTGAATGAACTATACTCTTCAAATAATTGTGATAGAAGCACAAACTGGGGCTTAAAACTTTTGCCTTTTGTGGCGGCTAAGCGCTGACTTAAAAATTGAATCCTTTGCTGTTTCTGATGTATATATTCCGGTTCTTTGCTTAACTCTGTTTTTAACACCTTCCAAAGACTATCCGTCCGGGTGTTAAACGCATATACTGAAGATGCAGCGAGCAAAAGGGTGACTAGCAAAAGAACTCTTTTCATTGGTGATTAAAGGCTTGCTCTATTAATTTCATTACAGTTATCATTATTTAAAAGCGATTGCTTAAAAATAAAACAATAATATCAATTGAGTTTAATAGGGGTTATCGACTGCAACTAAACAATCATGTATATTAAACTTATTTAAGATTTAAAGCTTGATTTTAATCAAAAATATAACATTTAAAAATTTGATTATTAGTTAATTATGAATTATGTGGTTTTGATTTTTGGCTTGACTAATCCTTTAGAGGCATTACAGGCAGTTTTCGTCCATACATTTGGAATAACCAATTATAAGTGTTGAACAGACATCTTTGGATTCAATTATGCCGTGTTGTTTCAAACACTAAGTTTTTCTGAAATCATTCTACAAACCATGAGAAGAAGATTACTCTTATTGTTAGCTGCCTGTATGCCTGTGTTTGCTCAGGCATGTCAAAAAAGTACATATGTTGCCGATTCTACCAAAACTAATATTACAGGCAGTAAAGTAAAATACTTTAAAAATCCGGTTATCGATGGCGACCATGCGGACCCATTTGTGGCACAAAAAGATGGTAATTATTATTTCCTGTCAACCAAAGGCAACCGAATTACTATCGCAAAAACGCGTACCATGTCGCAGTTGGGAGCAGCCAATGAAGCTACGGTATGGACACCACCCCAAAACACCGATCACTCGGCTGACCTTTGGGCGCCAGAACTGCATTTCCTTGCCGGTAAATGGTATATCTATTTCGCAGCAGCGCAAAGCGGTGTTAACGACAGCAACCGCATGTTTGTACTGGAGAATGATAATCCAGACCCCACCCAAGGCACCTGGAACTTTAAAGGTAAAATATTTGACCAGGCAAACGATCAATGGGCTATTGATGGTTCTGTAGTTACCATACGTGATAAAAAATATTTTACTTGGTCAGGATGGGAAAATGCTGACGAAAAATACAAGCAATACATTTACATCGCCCCGATGGCAAACCCGTGGACACTGAGTGGGCCGCGCGTTAAAATATCATCACCAACAAATGATTGGGAAAGATGGGAGCCTACCTTTTTAGGCGCAGGCGTAAACGAGGGCCCTATTGCCCTGCAAAGAGATGCTAAAAGCCCATTGTTTATCATCTTCTCGGCCAGCCGATACAGCAGCGATAACTACTGCCTTGCCCAAATACAATTAAAACCCGGCAGCGACCCTTTGGTTGCTGGTAACTGGATAAACAAAAAGCAAGTTTTTGAAAAAAACGACAAAGCCATGGTGTACGGGCCTGGTCATAATGGCTTTTTTACCAGCAGCCGTACCAATGACAAAGGCATTACCGAAACCGAGAACTGGTTTATTTACCATGCACGCCCCACACCAAACAAACCAGACCAGCCACGAACGGCACGTATGCAAAAACTCACCTGGAATAGTGATGGTTCACCAAACTTTGGTATCCCGATCAGTACCTCGGTTGATATTGCATGCCCTATAGGCGACTAACTTATCACGATCTCATAGCTGGCCAATACCCCTCGGCTTAACCAGATCAATATATTTTAAAATAACTACTGTGCTCTGAAAAGAGTGAGACGGCTATTTCCATACCTTATTTAGGCATTTGAATTTAAAAGACAGATATGACTGATACAATTCATAAATATTCTTACAGCATGATATAAAGCATTTTACACCCCCTCGGTCGGATAACAGATAGTCTGCTGCCGTATCTCACAATACTCAGAAAAGTATTTCCATCCCAAAAACCTTAAAACCAATTATGAGAAAACTTTTATTCAAAAACAGAGCAGGCACATTTTATCCTGCAGCGGGTTTGCTTGCCCTGCTCATCAGTATCCTTACTGCTGTTTGTTCGCCGGCACTGGCAGCAAAAAACAATAGCAGCCCAACCGCATCAAATAACAGCTTGTTTAAAGACATTGAAGTACGCGGCACCGTTACCGATACCAGCGGCGTAGGTTTACCGGGCGTTGCTGTAAGCGTTAAGGGGCGTAGTGGCTATGGCACTATAACCGATGTTAACGGTGGTTACATGATCAAAGTACCAGAAGATGCCATACTTGTTTACAGTATGATGGGCTTTCTCAAACAGGAGATCCCGGTGCGCTCGCGCGAATTTATAGCTGTAAGGCTTAAGCAAAACGTAGCAATGTTAGAAGATGTGGTTGTAGTGGGTTACGGCACACAGCAAAAGAATAACGTTACAGGTGCGCTAACATCGGTAACATCTAAAGACCTCTTAAGAACCCCAACGGCCAGTCTAACCAATAGCCTTGCCGGCCGTTTGCCTGGGTTAGTAACCATACAAAACAGCGGCGAGCCCGGCGCCGATGGGTCTGCTATCTACATCCGTGGTTTTGGTACTTACCAGGGCAAAAGTCCGTTGATACTGGTAGATGGTATTGAGAACAGCATTGATGGCATCGATGCCAACGACGTGGAAACAGTTAGCATACTTAAAGATGCAGCAGCTACTGCCGTTTATGGTATGAAAGGCGCCAACGGCGTTGTGCTGGTGACCACTAAAAGAGGAAAAACAGGTAAGCCGGTTATATCGCTTACCACACAAACTGCCGCACAGCAGCCGTTTAATATGCCCAAGTACCTTGACTCTTACGACGCGCTAAGCTTATTCCGCGAAGCATTGAATAATGACGGACTGAATGCCAACTTGTACACGGATGAGTATCTAAACAAATTCCGCGACAGAAGTAACCCTACCTACCAGTACCTATATCCAAATGTAGACTGGACAAAGGAACTGATTAAGCCCTATTCTATGATGACGCAGGGCAACCTGAACGTGAGCGGTGGTTCATCAACAGCAAGGTACTTTGTCTCTTTGGGTTATCTTAATCAGGGTGGTTTGTATAAATACGACGACCTTAATGCCTACAACATTAACGCTGCGATGAATAAATACAATTTCCGCAGTAACATTGATGTGGACATCACGCCATTGCTTAAACTGGAGTTGAACCTGTCTGACATCGTACGCGACCGAAACTATCCTAACGAAACAGCCGGCGGCATATGGAACCAGTTACGCACAACCCCTTCTTATTTATATCCATTAACTAACCCTAACGGATCAGTACCCGGCCAAAAAGACTCCCCGCCAAGCCCTTACGGCAGATTAACGCAATATGGTTACGGCCGTTTCTTTGAAAACACCTTAAGCTCTATTGTGGGCTTTACGCTTAAATTACCTTTTGTTACCGAAGGATTAAGCTTTAGAACACGATTTGCTTATGACGCGCAGAACTATCGTAACATATTCCGCCAGCGTAATTACTCTACTTACCGTTTTATTATTGATGAGAACGAAACCGACCTAAGCAAAGGCCGGTACCAAGAGTTAACTACAGGCGATGGCCTTCTTGGTTTCAGGGTAGATGCTAACGGCAGCCGTAAATCAACGCTGGAGGCTTATTTGAACTACGACAGAACTTTTGCCCAAAAACACGCCATATCAGCTGTGGTGCGCTATAACCAGTCTGAAAGCTTCCAGGCAACCAATACAGACGATGGTGCCATTGCAGCATTGCCATACAAACAACTTGGGTTGGTTGGCCGTGCCAACTACGCTTATGACAGACGATATGTAGCTGAGTTCGACGCCGGCTACAACGGTTCGGAAAACTTTATGAAAGGCCGCCGGATGGGTTTCTTCCCTGCAGCATCATTAGGCTGGATAGCATCTAACGAGCATTTCCTGAAAAACTCTAAAATTATCACTCTGTTAAAGTTCAGGGGCTCTTACGGTATAGTTGGTGTTGATAACAGCGTAGGCCGCTTTGCTTATTTAAGTACCTGGCAAACCGGTAACGGGAGCGGCTACCAGTTTGGGTCTGCAGCCGACGGAAATGGCTATCCGGGTGCACAGGAAAGCGCTACCGGTAACTCTTTCCTTACCTGGGAGAAATCAAAGAAAGCCAACATTGGTGCCGACCTGGAACTATTTCAGGGAGAGATCGCTTTCACCGGTGATATTTTTAAAGAAAGGCGCTCTCAGATCTTAACTACCGCTACCATTATCCCGGATGTAAGCGGCGTGCAAAACCTGCCGGCCATTAACGCAGGTATTGTAGATAATAAGGGTTTTGAAGGTGAGATCACCTGGCGCAAACGCTTTGGCAACCATAACCTGATGGTAAGAGGTTCTTATTCTTATGCCACCAACCGTATACAATACGCGGCCGAACCTATTTATGCTTTGGCATACCGCGGTTTAAAAGGAACCCAGATAAACGAAGCTTATGGCCTTACCGCACTCGGCCTGTTTAAAGATGATGCCGATATAGCCGCCAGCCCAACCCAGCAGTTTGGCACAGTACGCCCGGGCGATATTAAATATCTTGACCGTAATGGCGATGGTGTGATCAACAGCCAGGACGAAGGCTACCTTGGCCAGGTAACTACCCCAAAATCTATTATGGGTTTAACCCTGTCATACACTTACAAAAACTTTGATATAAATGTCTTGTTCCAGGGCGCAACCGGTGGCAAGCTATGGTTAACCGGCACGTCGGCCTGGGCTTTCTCAAGCAACAGCTCGGTGCTGGCAGATTATCTTACCGGCCGCTGGACAACTGATAATCCCGATCCTAACGCAAAATGGCCAAGGCTATCATCATCAAATAACGTTAACAATAACCAGAATTCAACCTTTTGGCTAAGGTCATCAAACTACCTGCGCTTGAAGAATGCGGAGTTAGGCTACACCTTCCCTAAAGCATGGGTTAAACGCATTGGCCTGTCAAACATCCGCATGTTTGCAAGCGGTACCAATATTTACACCTGGTCTAAGATGAACATCTTTGATCCGGAACGGACAAACGGTTTTGGCGACTACCCGCAAATGCGTGTGATAAATTTAGGATTAAACGCTTCAATGTAACAACCATGAAAAAAATATGCACGCTGCTGCTGGCAGCATTATTAATAAGCAGCACATCCTGCAGAAAATACCTGGATGTAGTACCTGCTGAATACTCGAGCGAAAATGATGTTTACAGCAACATTAATCTGGCAGAGCAGGCACTTGCCCGCCTTTACAACGCTTTGCCCAATGAACTAACGGCCTACTACACCGCCGCCACCGATGAAACCTACCACCACTGGTTTGATAACGGCGAGGCCGTAAATGCCTATAAATATAACCTTGGTAGCTGGAGCACCAATGATAACCCCTTAGGTAATTGGTCTGGCAAATATCAGGATATAAGACGGGCCAACATTTTTATAGAACGCATAGACGGTGTACCCGTTCCGCTTGATCGTGAAAGTTATTATGCCACCTGGAAACCACGCTACAAAGCGGAAGCCCGTTTCCTGCGTGCACAGTTTTATTTTGAACTATTTAAACGGTATGGAGCGGTGCCTTTGCTAACCAGTGCCAAAGATGTAGATCCTGGTAATCTGGAAGATACCCAGGTGGCGCGTAACTCTGTAGATGAAGTGGTAAGCTTTATAAGCAATGAATGTGATGCCATTGCAGCCGTGCTTCCACCCAGCCAGGATGCGGCACAAACCGGCCGTATAACAAAAGGTGCCGCTTTGGCTTTAAAAGCGCGCACACTTTTATATGCGGCAAGCCCTTTATTTAATGGCAACCAATTGTATGCAGGTATCAAAAACAAAGATGGAAAGGCGCTTTTTAATACCTCTTATGACAGAGAAAAATGGAAAAAGGCTGCCGATGCGGCAAAGGCTGTGATAGATCTTAATCTCTACAGCTTGTATAGCCCTTTCCCGGGCAACCCGGTACAAAATTATGCTGCGCAGTTTTACACACGCGATTATAATGAAACGATCCTGCCAAGAATAATGGGTAATTCAACAGACATAGATGGTAATTACCTCCCTAACGGATCGCCGTTTAAAGGCAATGGTAAACTAACACCATTGCAGCAGCTGATAGATGCCTATGAAATGAAGAACGGCTACCCTATTACCGCAGCAGGATCTGGTTATACAACAGATGGTTTTTGGAGCGGACAGCTTTGGGATGGTTTGAAATTTCAGAATGTAAGCAATATTTCAAATATGTACAAAGACCGCGATCCGCGCTTTTACGCCAGCATATTCTTCCAGTATGATGTTTGGCGCTTTGATGACACACAACGCCCTGTAAGGCTGGCCTGGTTTGGCTCTGGTAATGGCGTAACTGACGGCTGGGCCACCGGAAAGCCCGGTACTAACCCATGGGGGGTACAACGTAAGAAAGTTCTTATCACCTACCTATGACCGCAATGCAAACAGCGGTACAGGAACACGCAATTTCCCTATATTCCGCCTGGCAGAGATCTACCTGAATTACGCCGAAGCCATGAATGAATATTTGGATGCACCAGACCAGTCGGTTTATCAATACATTAACATGGTACGTGCCCGTGTGTCTATGCCGGGGCTGCCTATCCTGCCCGATGACAATACAAAGGCAGGCATGCGTAAACGTATCCAGAACGAGCGCCGGGTAGAGCTTGCTTTTGAAAGTCATCGTTTTTGGGATGTAAGGCGCTGGCTAATAGCTAAAACAGTAGACAATGCGCCTGCATTGGGTTTAAATGCCCGTCCGTCGGCAGCAGAATTACAAGCTACCGGCTTAAACGTAGGCAGTGAAGCTGCCGGAGTAGCCGTATTTTATAAGACCGTAACCTTGCAGAACCGGGTATTTACTGATAAACACTACCTGATGCCAATACCACAAACAGAAATAGACAAGGATCCGAACTTAATCCAGAATTATGGATGGTAGGTGCTTGTAAACTTTTTAATTCCTAACCTAATCACAAAAATCGGGACGCCATTTCAAGGGCGTTCCGATTTTGTTGATTTATGTAAGTGTGTATTCGCAGCGATTACCCGTGTAATAGGATTACATCAAATACAAACCGCTCTAAGCCAATCCTAATCACTTGATATCGTGTCGGGGATCATTTTTAAGTTCAGCTTTCTCAGGTAACTTCGGCTATCAAACGGTATAATATGGTTGCGTTGCGTTTCAATTTCCGGCATCCTTTTGAGGGCAGAGTATTCCTGCGAAAGGTAAACTGCACGGCACCCTGGTGCCGTACTATGGTTTATAACAGCAAAGGTGAACATGACTTTAACATACCCTTGCAGGTTATCGGCGACGGCACATATCAGGTTACTTTAAATTGGGAATTCGAAGGCCGTACATTTTCGCATGAATCCACCATCACCGTAAAAGACGGGCATATGCTCTCAGAAACAACCGATTGATATTTAAACTTAAAAATATATGGTTTTACCGTTAACTGACAGCGAGCTGGAAACAGAACTCCAGGAGGTATATATCCAGGCCACTCATTGGCTTCAGGACATCGGTTTCCTCGAAACAGAAACACATTTTTTCCGGGATATCATTGACCGTTATAAGATACCTGATGACCTTAACGGTAGCAAAACAGAATTAAAGGCCAAGATCGAGGCGCAGTACCAAAGGCTGGAGTCGCTAAAAGCAAAGGTCCCCGGTTTCCTGGCTTTTGTTGAGCCCTTTGTCTGCGATCTCAACAAAACACCGGATCTGGATTTTCTTGGCCGATATAACGTACTTTATCTGGAATTAACTAATCTTTTTGACAACTACCGGCTAACCAGGAACCAACTGTTTCACAATACAGAAGCTCATGCCCGACAAAAGGCGCCCAACGCCTGATCCCGATGTCGCTAACCCAATGACCTGCCTTTCCGGGTAGGAGCGCATGATTTGCATCAATACTGAAGCTGCGTATGGTCACTTTTCACTGCATGGCAAACCATTACACTTGCGGTATGAAAAAGACAAGTATCAAACATCTAACGTTCGCGCACCAGGCCTGTCTGCGCGGACTGGACTTCTATCTATTGGAGATACGTTTCCTCCAGGAAAGGCTCGAGGAAATCGCCGGTGACAATACAGGACATGAAGTGTCCGGGCAGGTGGAACATTTTCAGAATCAACTGATCATCCATCGTGAACAGATCGATCAGCTTAAACACCGTATCAATATCAATTTAGACCAGGTTACGGCAGAATTAAAGCGTTCCAGTAATTTCATCCAGGAGGCGACAGTCGACGCAGCCAATCAGATTGGTGCCGACTACGAACAGGAGGAACAATTGTTCAAGACGCTACGGCAGGAATTTAACCGCTTTGCCGCTAAATGGATGTAAACATGCAAAAACCAACCTACATATCGGCAGCAGAAGCCGTAAAACTGGTACGATCCGGAAACCGGGTATTCATTCATGGTAGTGCCGCCACTCCTATTTTTCTGGTGTCGGCCTTACAGGACCGGTGGAAGGATCTACAAGACGTTGAACTGGTCAGCATCACGACTCTGGGGCAAGTTAATTTCGACCGGCCGGAACACCGGGGCAGCTTCTTTTTCAATTCGTTGTTCGTATCTGCCACCACCCGTAACGTTGCCAACAGCGAACATGGGGATTATGTGCCCATCTTCCTGAGTCAGATTCCGGCGCTGTTTCGTAAAAGGGTGTTACCGATCGATGTAGCGCTGATCCAGGTTTCCCCGCCGGATAGCCATGGTTACTGCTCACTGGGCACATCGGTTGATATTGCACTGGCGGCGGTAGAAACCGCTACATACGTGATAGCGCAAGTCAATCCTTTGATGCCGAGAACACATGGTGAAGGATTTGTGCATACCAGCCGGCTCAACGCCATGGTTTGGCAGCAGGCGGAACTACCGGAGATGGATTATGCCAGCGGTGCTGACCCCATCATGGAAAAGATCGGCAAAAATATCGCCGGACTCATTGAGGATGGCGCGACCCTGCAACTCGGTATCGGCGGTATTCCTGACCAGGTGCTTAAAAACCTCACCGGGCACAAGAACCTTGGATTACATACAGAGATGTTCTCTGACGGCGTTATTCCACTGATCGAAAAAGGAGTGATCAACAACCGATTGAAAAAAATACACGCCGGCTTATCAGTTACCGCTTTCCTGGTGGGTACGCGCAGGCTTTATGATTTTGTTCACGACAATCCTTCGATCGGCGTGATGGATATCAGCTACGTAAATGATACCAGTATCATCCGGCAAAACCCCAAAGTTACAGCGATCAACAGTGCCATTGAGATAGACCTGACAGGTCAGGTCTGTGCCGATTCCATCGGTTCGTTTCAATATTCCGGTATCGGCGGACAGATGGATTTTATCCAGGGTGCCGCCTTGTCAAACGGCGGTAAGCCGATCATCGCATTGCCGTCGCAAACCAATAAAGGCATCAGTCGCATTGTTCCTTATTTAAAGCAAGGCGCCGGTGTGGTAACTACGCGGGGGCATATTCACTGGGTAGTGACGGAATACGGCGCGGTAGATCTTTTTGGGAAAAGCCTTAAGCAGCGAGCAAAAGCCCTGATAGACCTGGCCCACCCCAACCACAGGGAAGCCTTGGACCGTGCTTACTTTGATCGCTTTGCTAAAGCCTGACCCTTTATTTAACAAACGGTTTTTCAGCTAAGTAAAATTATCCGTCTATTAGGGGATTAAGCGCCGATCTGCATCTTCAATATATGAAGAACAAATTTATACGCTACCAGGCGTTGCCGGCACTTGTTGCCCTGTTCTGCTCTGCCCATTGTATGGCTCAGCAAAAGGGAGGCAAAACACAATACGTGAACACGTTTATCGGCACTGCACCTCTTAATGACCCTAAGATACTTGGTTATCGACTACCCGATGGCTGGCGTTCGTGGGCCGGCCTAACCTTTCCCGGAAGCTCGCTGCCAAATGCCATGGTACAACTAAGCCCCATGACCGCTTACGGATCGGGCGCAGGCTATCAGTACGAAGATTCGGTGATCTTAGGATTTACGCATACCAATAAAGGCCACTGGAACCTTTGTAATATCCCCATCCTGCCCATGTCCAACCAGGGCTCGAAATTGGGGTCAAGGTTCAGCCATAAGCGTGAGGATGCTACTCCCGGTTATTACCATGTTTTCCTGGATGACTATGGCATTGATGTACGCCTCACCTCTACCCTACGGTGCGGTTATCACCAATACGCTTTCAAAAACAATACTGCAAGGCAGATCCTGTTCGACATGGGTAAAGCTAATAGCCGTGTAACCACCTGGAACCTGGAGCAAGTGGGTGGCAATGCGATAAAGGGCTTTCAGGGCGGTGAGAACATCTATTTCTACGCCGTGTTGAACACCCCGATAAAAAGCATCGACAAAAAGGATGAAGGCAAGCGTACCGGCAACGCGATAGTGCACCTTGCTGATGGTGGCACAGGGCCTGTAGAGTTAAAGATAGGCCTGTCATTCGTAAGCGCCGAGAATGCCCGGCAAAACCTGGAAACCGAGATCGGCAACAAGGACTTTGAAACACTCCGCGCGGAAGCTAACCGTACATGGGAGAAACTTTTATCCACCATTGACATCAGCGGCGGCACGCCAAAGCAAAGGCAGATGTTTTACTCCTGCCTGTATCGCTCCTTCTTATGGCCTGCTTTGCGTAGCGATGTTAACGGTGAGTACCGCGATGCCAAAATGGAAGTTGCAAAGGGCGACCTTACTTATTACACTGAGCCATCCTTGTGGGACACCTACCGCAACAAAGATGTACTGCTTGGGTTGATCACGCCTAAAGTGACCTTGAATGTAATCAAGTCGCTGAAAGATGTTGGCGACAAGACCGGTTTTATTCCCACGTTTTTCCACGGCGATCACGGTGCATCGTCTATAGCAGGAGCCTATCTCAGGGGAATAACCGACTTTGATATAAAGGGCACTTATAAATTATTACTACACAACGCCAACGTTGAAGGTAGGGCCAGGCCTTACCTTAACGAGTACATTAGCAAAGGATTTATTTCAGACCCTAAAATAGAACACCCCGAAGTAGAAACCAAGGCCAAAGCAGGCGTTTCTAAAACGCTGGAGTATGCGTATGACGATTACTCGGTAGCACAGATCGCTAAAAAGTTAGGCGATACAACTAACTACCGTATCCTAATGAAGCGGTCGCAAAACTACCGCAATATGTTTGATCCCTCTACCCGGTTCATGCGCGGCCGCCTGGAGAATGGCGACTGGATAAGCCCGTTTGATCCGCAGCAGCCCTATTACGAATATATGTATCGCGAGGCCAATGCCTGGCAGGTATCTTTTTATGCTCCGCATGATATGCCCGGCCTGATCAGCCTTTATGGCGGGCCTAAGAATTTTGAGGCCAAACTTGATTCGCTTTTTACCTTGCCATGGAACCCAAATCACATCGCGCGCAATGTGGAGACCATGATAGGCCAGTATTGCCAGGGTAATCAGCCCGACCACGAGGCTCCTTTCGCTTACATCTTTATCAACAAACCCGGGAAGTCACAAAAGATCATCGACCGTATCCTGACCACCCTTTACGGTATTGGTGACGAGGGGCTTGAACTGAGCGGTATGGACGATGCGGGTGAAATGTCATCATGGTACGTATTCAGCTCTTTAGGGCTTTATCCGTTCTCGGCAACCGATCCAAAGTATATTGTTACCGTACCGTTGTTTGATAAAGTAACCTGGAAAACCAGCACAGGTAAAACGCTTACTATCCTGAAACCCGGTAAGGGCAGGAATCTGACCGCCATAAAGGTGAATGGAAAAAAGATCCGTGGATATTTCGTTCCGCATGATGTGTTTACAAACGGCGGAACGGTAGAGATGGTGACCAGATAAATCGCACAAAAAAGCCTTCCGGAAAATTGATCCGGAAGGCTATCTCATGTTAAAACTTGCCGGCTGCTTTTAATGTGGCTGCGGCTTCCACGGTGGTAACCCCGCTTATCTGCGTGGTAAGATCCGTACTTCCGGATGGAGCGCTCTTCCAGTCCGGGCTAACCATAAAGTCAGGTCTGCTGATACCTTTAGCGAATAATGTTTCGGCATTAAATTTCAGAAAATTAACGTAAGCATCACGTTTGGCCTGTGGTACATCATTCTTAAGGGTAAGCAATGTAAGGTACCTCACCAGGATACCCTTGAACAAACCACCGTCGCCCTGGCCTTCGTTCCTGAGCAAACCGCCCGGGGCAATGTCAAGGTCCTTTATAGTAGCATCAGCAGTTTTGATGGCATCATTCAGATAGGTCGCGTCTCCGGTTGCATTATACAATTCCAGACCTGCCCCTATAAACACGCCCTGGTTATAGGTAAACTTGTTCTTATCCAACTGGCCGTCGCCTTTGGAGTTGATACCGTCCCAAATAATGCCACTGCCATCCAGCAGTGTCCCCTTTAACCAGGTATAAAGTTCTTTAGCAAGGTCAAGGTCTGCAGCGTTTTTCTCTAACTGATATAACCTTGCCGCGAAAATGATGGCCGGTGCATTTGCAGGCGTATTTTTATACGTTGGTTGCGATTTGCGCCAGGCTATTCCCCCACCCTGATTGCTGTTTTTGCCTGTTTTAATATCAGCCCATAATGTTTTAGCGGCTGCCAGGTAGTCTGCGTCCTTGGTTGCATCATAAGCGCGCAGGCTTGCCAGGGCCAGCCATTCCATGTCATCATAATACTCATTCTCATACTTGTTGCCGTTGGTTTTATAAGTACCATTAAGCAACGATTTCATGCGCTGTTTATATATCTCGTTCTTAGTACGCAGGTATCCGTCAGTGAATACGTCAAGCGTATGCGCCTGCGGCCAATAGTTGTAATTGGTGTTACCGCTATTGTTCTGCACAAAGTAATTGCCGTTGGCAGATAAAAAAGTGGTATATGTTTTTTCCTGCAAGGTATCTGCAGTAGCGGCGAAAGTGTAGTTTACCTTGGCGCTCTCCTGGTTAGGAAACAGCGGGAAGGGTTTATCCTTTAAACAGGATGTAAGCGCTACGGCTGTTGCACACGCCAGCGCGAACCTTTTTATATGATAGATCTGTATGGTCATAAACTGGTTTATAAAGTAAGGCAGGCAGTACCTGCCTTACATTGATCAACTTATTGTTTTAGCGTAACTGTATGAGTGTAGGCAGCTACATCCGCGTTCATCATTACTTTAATGTCTGCCGATTTGTTATCCAGATCATGATTGAACTTGAAGGTATAATCATAAACCGAGTTATCTACCGGTACCATGTAGTAATAGCTTGGAGCAGTAGCGGCGGTAGCTGCGCTGTTGTCGCGGTTGGTGCTGCCAAAATATTGTTCGGTGGTAGTACCGTCAGCGTTCTTGAACGTGAAGCGGAACTTGTAACGTTCGTCGCGCCCCCATGACTCCTGATGGAAAACAATTGGTTTGTTATCGGCTGTCCAGGTGCCGTTTCCAGCGTAGTTAAGGTCGAACCATATCTTGCTATCGGCAGAGAACCACAGGCCAAGCTTAACCACTTCGGTAGACTTAAAGAGCGCATCGTTGAAACTTACCTCCAATTTAACCACTTTGGTATCGCCGGTCACGTTTGTCTCACCGTCTTCCACCAGCCTTGTGCCATTGAATGAGTACTTTTTGATGATACCTGTCTTGGCATCTACAAACTGGTAGGTACCGGCTTTTAACGAAGTGTATACTTCAAACTTGCCATCGCCTACCTTTTTCATTTTTACAGCTTTTGAGATGTCGGCACCGCCCTCTGTAGCCGATCCGGTAACAAATACCGCGTCAGGGCTTTCAAAACCCACAGGGCGTTGAACAGAGATGACTCGTTTAGCTGCCGACGCTGAAAGTTTCACACCTCTTGATGAGCGCACGGTCCATATCAGCTTGGCAATTTCTTCAGGCTTTGCACCTGCAATGGTGGCCACCTTGTTAAGGTCGCTGTATGATAAGGTTAGTTTGTTGTACAGGCCGTTACCATCTGACGGAATGGAATACAGCGGCTTAGAGAAGTCGCCGCCTTCTTTATCAAATGCTACTTCGTATAGCACCAGCCCATTATCTGAGGCGTGTGCCTGTTCCCATTCAAAGGATACCGAGCCAGATGCGCCTGAAGGTATCTTTACCGCTTTTGCATCTTCTGGCGCGTATAAGTTGGTGACCGGTGTCACATCTGCATTGCTTAGTGTTTTGTCCTTTTTGCAGCTTGTGATAAAAAGTAGTGCTGCCAAACCTGCGAGCAGGCCATATAGTGTATTTTTCATGATCTTGAGTGATTTTAAAATTCCTGTTGAACAATGTTGTTAATTACCATCCCGGGTTTTGAGTAAGGTTTGGATCAACCGCTCTTTCGTCTCTCGGTATAGGCCATAAATAAGCTTTAGTGGCATCAAACGTGCGCTGGTTAGCCCGGATGTAGCCATTATCTACCCCGGCAGGACCAAATTTTGCGCCATGTGCCCAGCCGTTCAGCACAACCTCGGCTATCTTCCAACGGCGGATGTCAAATATGCGCAGGCCTTCCATGGCAAATTCAACACGGCGTTCGTTACGTACGATCTGGCGCATCTCATCCTGGCTAACAGCGGGGAAAGTAAGCGCGGCCGCATCGGTGAAGCCGGCGCGGGCCCGTATGGCGCGTACCGTCTGGTCCCAAACTGTAGAGTTCATTTGGCCAAGCTCTGTTTTAGCTTCCGCGTACATTAAAAGCACATCCGCATACCGTATCAGGATCAGGTTAAGGCCGGAGCCGAAGTCGGCCGGTGTAGATGTAGGGTCGTAATACTTGCGGGTGTAATAGCCAGTAGGCGAAGCTATAGAGCCTGGTGAATACTCATCGGGATGGCTCGGATCGGGATCTGATCCCGGCTTGGTGTATATGGTCTTAACTGTATTATCGGCTTTTTTCCACTGGTAGCCATTGTAAACAACGGTATAGGTAAGGCGCGGGTCACGGCCAACGTAAGGGTTGCTCTCGTTGTAACCTGAGCCTGCATCGCTGATCCTTTTGCCGTTCAGCATCAGGTAGCTGTCCACCAGCTCCTGGGTTGGCGCAATGGCGTTGAGCCTGCCGTTCACAGATAGCGGGGCCATGTCCCTAAAGTCGGTATAGTACCTGGTGCCAACTGCTGGTGGCAAATACTCCAGATCAAACATCACCTCGGAGTTATACTCGTTTTGCGGAAGGAATAAGCCCTCATAAGAGTTGAATAATGCGTAGGTACCATTGGCGTTGCTGTTCATTAGCTTCTCACATTCGGTAACTACCTCTGCCCAGCGGTTCTCATAAAGTAAAACTCTTGCCTTAAGGCCTATAGCGGCGCCTTTGGTCACACGGCCACGGTCGGCAGCGGCCAAAGCGGTGTTCACCGGCAAGTCGGCAGCAGCGAGGTCAAGCTCTTTCAAAATAAAGTCTACCACCTGCGCTTTAGGCGTGCGGGCTATGGTCTTTGACTCCTCAATGGTGAGGTCTTTATCTATCAGCGGGACATCGCCCCACCAGGTCTCAAGCATGTAATAATGCCAGGCACGTATAAATCTGGCCTCGGCCTTCATGCGTGCTTTTAGTGTAGCATCCATAGCGGTTACCTTGTCCACATTCTCTAAAAAGATGTTGCAGGTTTTAATGCCGCGGTAATGATCGCCCCACTCGCCCTTCAAGCGGCCTAACGAAGCATCATATGTACCCGCTGCAAGCGATGCAACGCCGTTGTTATCGCCACGCCCATTGTACGCGTTGTCAGACATCGCCTCGTTAGTAAAAAAGTAGCCGCTGTTTGATATCTGCTCGTATGCCGTGTTAAGCACAACACTTGCCTTATCGGTTGTGGTCCAGTAGTTGGCGTCGGTAAATTTATTTTCCGGTGCGAGATCAAGCTTCTTGCACCCCGTTGTTGCCGCTGTAAGCAGCACCAAAAAACTGATTTTATAAATGATATTTTTTTTCATGTTGATGTAGATCAAAGGGTGATATCAAGACCGAAACCATAGTAAACCGGCAATGGATATGACCTGGCGCTGTTAGCTCCTCCGGCGGTCACGTTACCGCCTAACTCGGTCGATTCCGGATCGATGAACTTCATTGGCGAAAAAGTCAGGATGTTTTGACCGGTAAGGTAAGCCCTTACTTTACGCATACCCACTTTTTTTGCCATGCTTGCCGGTAGCGTGTAACCGATCTGGACGTTCTTTACCCGCAGGTACTTGCCATCAAAGAGGTACATATCCGATCCGCGACGAAAGTTATTGGTGTTAGACTGGCTGCCGCTCGCAGCAAGGCGCGGGAAGCGGGCATTAGGGTTGTCAGGCGTCCAGTAATCCAGCTGATGCTCATACATCACCTGTGAGTAATTTACGTGGAAAGGCTCAACCTGCTCACCGCGTACAAACATGCTGCGTTTGCCCACGCCTTGTAAAAACAGGTTCAGATCAAACTGTTTTACCGAAAGACTGTAGTTGAACCCGAAGGTTAAGCGCGGGAAACCGTTACCCAGAACAAAGCGGTCGTTATCATCAATAATGCCATCGCCGTTCACGTCCACATAGCGGTTATCGCCTGGGAGTACGGTGATGCCCGCCGGTTTTGCGCCTTTCTGTATATCGTCCAGGTTTTGGAAATAGCCGTCGCGTTTAAGGCCAACGTATGAACCAATGGGCAAGCCTACCTTATTGATGATCTGCATCTCGTCATAAGTGCGGATCTGGTCGCCGCCTTCCAGTTTCAATACCTTGTTCTTGGTATCTGCCACGTTGAACGCGAAGGTGTGGTTGAAAGCCCCGGTCTTTAAGCGATAGTTTACGCTAATTTCCCAGCCGCGGTTTTGTACCTCGCCTGCATTATAATCAGGTAAACCTGCACCGAAGGTGCCGGGTACTACAGGCGGCAAAAGAATGTCGCGGGTGATCTTGTTAAAGTAGTCTGCCGTTAAGGTAAGCGAGTTCCTGAAGAACGTTGCATCAAAGCCAATGTTGAAGGTAGCTGCGCGTTCCCAGCGAATATCCGGGTTGGCGAAGTTGATAATAGATGTACTTACCGGCTGGTTATTGAATGAATAAAAGGTACCAGGCGATACACTAAAGGTGTTCAGATACTGGTAATCTCCCACATTTTGGTTACCCAGAATACCATATGAACCGCGGATCTTCAGATCACCGAACTTATCGCGATAGCTTTCCATAAAATCTTCTGAGCTAAGGCGATAGCCAAGTGTACCTGACGGGAAGAACGCGTTCCGGTTCTGTTTAGCAAATTTTGAAGAAGCGTCGATCCTGAAATCAAACTCACCGTAGTACTTGTTCTTGTAGTTGTAAGATGCACGGCCAAAAAGCGAGTTGAGGCTGGTCTCTACCTTGTTGTTATTGGTAGCGGTAGATGAAGTTTCGATAACGGTACCGGTAACAGGCGTACCCAACTCAGGGTCGGTATATTTAAGCCTCAGATAGTTGGACTCGTTATTGGTCGACTCGTTGGCCACACCGATCAGGACATCGATGTTGTGGTCTTTATTGATGGTTTTGGTGTATTGCGCCAGGAATTGTGAGTTGATAAACAGGTTCTTATTGTTATCATCGGTGGTGTTCCTGTCAGACCCATAGCTGCCTTTCGGCAAAAAGTTCACCTGCATCACACGGCCAAACATGTGATTTGACAGTAAAGTACCGCCGATAACACCCTTCAGTTTCAGATCTTTGGTAACAGACAGTTCTGCTGTAAGGTTACCGAATATGTTGTCGTTATCGCGCTTGCGGTAACCACCTTTTTCGAGGATACCAAGCGGGTTAAACTCGGCCAGTACATCATTGGTAAGATAGTTACCCTGGGCGTCCTGAATAGGATAGTAAGTAGGTGTACGACCCGCGTCGACAATAAGCGTACCTGTGTTAAAGGAGTGCTCCTTGATCTCGGTACGGGTGTATGCAAGTATGCTGGTAACTTTTAGTTTACCAAATTCAGTGCTCAAATTCATGCGGTAATTGTAGCGCCTAAGCCCATAATCGGGGCCTACCAGGTTGCTGCGCTGATCCAGCACGCCGGCCGATACCAGGTATGACGACGTAGCGTTACCGCCCGTAAGGCTAAGATTGTGGCTTTGCTGAGGAGCATTTTTGAGGATAGCATCCAGGAACCATTGTTCATCGCCGTGCTCCTGTATCTGGCGGATCTGTGCAGGCGAGTAGATGGGGGTCAAACCGGCGTTCACTACCGCTTCGTTACGCAGAATAGCATTTTGATAAGCAGGTACTGGTTTGTAACCTACGCGCGGCTCCTGTATACCATACTGCCCGCTGTATGAAAGCGCTGCACCGGAATTTTTACTTCCCTTTTTGGTGGTCACCAATATCACACCGTTTGCCGAACGCGAACCGTAGATAGCTGCGCTGCCTGCATCTTTTAATACTGATATGGTTTCAATATCATTTGGGTTGAGCAGGTTAAGGTCTCCGCCTGTTATACCGTCTATAACAACCAGTGGGCTATTATTGCCGAATGTGCTCACTCCGCGAATATTTACGGTTTGATATGCGCCCGGTTCATTATTGGTTTGCTGAATGATGAGGTTAGGAAGCGTACCCTGCAATGCCTGTGTAAGGTTCACAGCGGGCTTGCCTTCAATGGCCTTTGATGTTACCTGATCAACAGCACCTATAACGTTTCCCCTGCGCTGCGTGCCGTAGCCTACCACCACCACCTCGTTAAGTGAGGTTGCGGCGGGTAAAAGCTGTAGGTTAATTACCGTTTGGCTACCAATAGCAACCTCCTTTGAGGTGAAACCTACAAAGCTGAAAACAAGCGTGCCTCTACTATCGGGCACGGTGAGGGTGTAATTACCTCCTATATCAGTAACCGTAGCCACGTTGCTGTTCTTAAGCCTTACGCTTACGCCGGGCAGGGGCTGGTTGGTGTCGTCAGTCACCTTACCCTGTATCCGGATGACCTGTTTACTATCGTCGCTTACGCCGGCTGTGGTGATTGCAGCGGGTTGCTCACTGATAACGATCACATCATCAATGATCTTGTACGAAAGTTGGAACTGTCCAAGCAGATCGTCCAGTACTAACCTGATAGGGCGTTGTTTAACGTCAATGTTCACCTTGAACGATGGCTTAACAACGTTGTTGGCATAAGCAAACTTCACCTGGTTATCTTCAGATAATTTTTCGATAACGTCTGTAAGCCTTTTGTTTTTAAGCTTGAGCGTTACCGTTTGCTCCAGGAACTTCTGTCCGTAAGAGTTGTTTGCGATAGCGGAAAAGCACATCAGGCAAACCAGAAATACGGCAAGTGAGGTATATTTCATTAATATCAGTGCATAACGAACTACTCCATTAGAAAATAGAGATATATTCATAGATTTGAATGAGTTAAAGTGTTTGCATTAAAGTGCGCCGCTCTGAATTGGACCTCTGAAACGGTACACTAATTAATAACCCGGCATTTTAATTTACCCTGGTCAAACCCGTTTGAGCAGGGTTTTTTGTTTCTTATGTGATCATGTCTTCTCTTTTGTTAGGTTCTGTTAAATTGGTTAGGTTGGAATCGATCGGTTTTATCAGCAGCCTTTTCCTCTTAGCCGGTAGCCCTTACCCTCGGGCGTAGCTTTTCCCTTGACCAACCGGGATATGATATCCAGGATATGGGGAAAGGTAACGTTTGTAAAGTTTGCTGATATAGCGCAGCCGGCGAGGTTGGCGTCGGCGTTGATCTCGATATTGAACCGGCGCTGCAGTGATGTAAGCACGTCTTTTAACGCGGTTTGCTTGAACACAAGTTCGCCATCTTTCCAGCCAGCCGCAAGCCTGATGTCTGCATTAGTACTTTTCAGGGAAGTAAGTGTGCGTGTGTCAACCCGCAATTCTTCACGCGGTGTTAACATAACGGCAGGGTTGGTAGGCGCTGTTATTCTTGTGGTTAACACCCCTACTTTACCCGTTACTACACTTACTTTTACAAAGGCGTCTTCCGGGTATGCCTTTACGTTAAAGCTTGTTCCCAATACCTGCGTGTTTACTTTGCCGGTATGCACAATAAATGGTTGGCCGGTGCGATGCGCAACATCCAGGAAAGCCTCGCCTACTAAAGTTATCTCTCTTGTAGCACCTCTAAAACGTTCAGGATACATGAGCTTACTGCCGCTGTTAAGCCAAAGCCTGGTACCATCGGCAAGGGTGTAATTGATCACCTGGCCGTTTTGAGCGGTGAGCGTTTTTGTGGCAATAGGATCAACAACATCTAAAATACGGTTGCGGTATGGATAAATAAGGCCTGCTAAACCCACCATGATGAATAGCGAGGAAGCAATAGCCCATTTTTTGCGGCTGCCCGTTTTTCTTCGCTCAATTTCTCCAATAGCTAAGGTGATGCGCGACAGCACCTTGTCGCTATCGAACGGTTCTATACCGTTAACGGGCTGCTGCTTATTAAGCTCCAGCTCATCAAAATAACGCGCGGCATGTTCTTGCTGTTGCAGGCTATCGCCAGCAGGTTTACGTTTTTTCAGGAAGTTGAATTTACTCATCGGTTTATGGTTGTAAGATGCAGCAAAATAGCGCACCCCCTAAAGCGGTAATATTTTTTTTAAAGGGCAGATTATTTTAATAGCTCTACCAGCAGTGCAACAGCTATGGAGGGTAAGTGATCGCTAAGGCCGGCACGCAGGTGGCGCAAGGCGATAGTGATCTGGTTCTCGACCGTTTTAACGGAGATCTTAAGCAACGCGGCGATTTCTTTATTGCTTAGGTATTCGGTCCTGCTGAGACGGAATATCTGGCGGCATCTTTCAGGCAGGGACGCCACGTTCTCGTCGAGCGCACGATGAATATCCTTGCGAAGTAACTGGCTGTCGGCGCCGTATTTGTCTGCCAGCATCTCAATGGCAGATATGTCCAGCTGGGCCCGCTGCGTGCGCAGGTACATCAGTACCCTGTTCTTGATGGCCACTTTGAGGTACCATTGCAGTGAGTTGATCTTTAGCTGGTGCCGTTTCACCCAAAGGTCGATGAATAGTTCCTGCACCAGGTCTTCACAAACCGCTTGGTCTTTAAAGATCTGGTAAGCTGCGTAATAAAGTTTTGAGGAATATTTATGGTACAGTATGTTGAATGCCTTCTGGTCATCGGCACGCAGCATTTCCAACAGCGTTGCGTCGGGCCACATTTGATAGTCCTGTCCTGAGAGCATAAAACGGATTGTAGGTAATAAATTGGTAGCACATAGTTACAATTTTTTAACAAAAAATGAAAATTGTAATTCAAGGTAGGTCAACCACAGAGAGATAAAGTTAATCATGCTGCCGTTATACTGGATGCCATTGATAGCGATTACCGGGACGGGAGCGTTACCCTATCGGCCTCAAGTTATGGCTTGCTTTATTTTAGGACGCAGTTACAAACTACGACAGGTGACGGAACTTCATTAAATAAACGACCTGCTGAATTGGGCTTTTTCGGTGTAAATAATAATCTGGCCCAGTTTGCAACTATTGAATATTTTACATAAAACAGAAACTTATGTTAATTTTGGTGGGTTAAATCAAAGTATGGCTAAACTAACAGCTTCCAGGCAGAAGGCGTTGCTGCGTAAATACGCGCTCAATGTTAAATTTTTGATGATGTTGGCAAGTATCATACTCATTGTATATACTTTACCTAAGCAGGCAAAATTTGGCTATGAGTTTGAAAAAGGCCGTATCTGGAACCAGCGTGATCTTGTTTCGCCCTATAGCTTTGCCATTTTAAAAACACCTGCTGAAATTGAGGTTGATACCAAGGCCGCCCTGGCTACCGTAACACCCATATATCAAAAAGATAATGAGATGGGCTTGCGCCAATTAGAAGGTTTCCGTAATGATCTGGAAATAAAATGGCATAACGCGGGCCTACCCGAGCGGCTCAAAAACACCTATCTGCAAACAGGCATTAATATCGTTACTAACGCCTACGAAAAGGGGATTATCAAGTTAAATGCTAAGTATCAGCAGGCAGGTAAAAATTACCCGGTTACTATTCTTAATAATAACATAGCAACCGATAAAAATACGGCAGACCTGTTTACACGCGAAACAGCAACTACTTATGCCGATGCGGAAATCACTAAGATACCTGCGCTTGATAAGGCATTTATTTTAAACCTTGTACAAGACCGGTTGCAAAATAATTTGAATTATGATGCCAAGCTTACTGCCCGTTTAGAAAAAGAAGTAACGGATAACCTTTCCATAACAAGGGGAATGGTGCAAAAGGGCGAAACCATAATTGCTAAGGGCTCAGTAATTAATGATGAAGCATACCAGAAACTCTCGTCATACAAAAAGGCTTTTGAAGACAATGCCCGGAATAATGGAAACCGTGGCTTAGTATTGTTGGGGCAGTTTTTACTGGCTGGCATCACCATCTCGTTACTAATGATATTTCTTTATCTTTTCCGTAAAGATATTTATGACGATAACCGGTTGGTGAGCCTCATTTTACTGGTAATTACCGCCATGCTGGCCACGTTATCACTGGCTATTAAGTTACAGCTTCCGAATTTTTACTATATACCTTACTGTATTGTACCTATTATTATCCGCATACTGTTTGATACACGCTTAGCGCTTAACATTCACTTACTGGTAGTGCTTATTGCAGGCTTTTTTGTCCCCAACAGTTTTGAGTTTGCGTTTTACGAGATAACAGCAGGTATGGTATCTATTTATAGTATTAAAAACCTTATTCGCCGCGAACAATTCCTGATCTCCGCTTTACTCATTACGTTTACCTATTTTGTTTCATTTATAGGAATATCCTTAATAAGAGAAGGTTCGTTTACTACCATAGATTGGACAGAGTTTATACCTTTTGCCGTTAGCGTATTACTTACGCTGCTTGCATATCCGCTAATTTACTTGTTTGAGCGGGTGTTTGCCATCACATCAGAACTTACACTGATAGAATTGACCAATACAAATGCGCCGCTTCTGCGCGAAATGGCCTTCGGCGCGCCTGGAACGTTCCAACACTCCCTACAGGTTGCCAACCTTGCAGAGAATGCTATATATGCTATTGGGGGTAATGCCCTGCTGGTTAGAGCGGGGGCTTTATATCATGACATAGGCAAAATGGAGAACCCGCTTTTTTTTATCGAGAACCAGATCTCAGCTTTTAACCCTCATGATAAGTTGCCGTATGAAGAGAGTGCGCAAATTATTATTCGCCACGTGAGTAAAGGAATTGAAATGGCAAGGAAGGCTAATCTGCCCGAAATAGTGATAGACTTTATACGCACCCATCATGGTAATACCCGCGTCGATTATTTTTATCAGTCGTTCTTGAAAAACTTTCCTGAAAAATTCATTAACGAGAACATTTTTCGCTATCCGGGGCCCATTCCTTTTACCAAAGAAACCGGTGTTTTAATGCTTGCCGACTCTATTGAGGCTGCTTCGCGATCTTTAAAAGAGCCTGATGAAGAATCGATCAGTATACTGGTTGACCGTATTGTAAAGTACAAGTTGGATCAGAATCAATTGAACGACAGTAACATAACTTTAAAAGATCTGGAAACCATAAAACAGATATTTAAGCGTATGCTGATGAGTATTTATCACGTGCGAATTGATTATTAAAAATCTTATTTATTTTTTTGACAGCATTACTGAATTACTATATTTGCAGTCCCTGAAAAAAGGGATGTTTCTTTAAAAAACACGGTGAGGTGCCTGAGAGGCCGAAAGGATCAGTTTGCTAAACTGACGTACGGGAAACTGTACCGAGGGTTCGAATCCCTCCCTCACCGCTGAGAAACATGCTAACGCACAAAAAGCCGCTAAATCTTACGAATTAGCGGCTTTTTTATTACAGGAGCATTTGGACCTGTTATCGTATGTGCCAATCGCAAAATGGCACCAATCAGTCTACAATATTATCCGATATTCCTGCCCAACGACGAAACCGATGGTTAACGGGCGCTAATAGCAAGCCCGACACTGGCTTTATGGTAATTGTTCTTGCTTTTATCAAATGAATATTGATATCTTTATGATATCAATTTAAATATAAAATCATGAATACCGAACGAGTTATCACAGCCCCATCAGGTTACCTTGCCTTTGTTTTAGTATTAGTTTTAACCGGCGCCGCGGCATTTTGCTTCTGGGCGGAGCAGCACGTTATTGGAACCATTATCTGTATTATTAACTATTTTTTGATATTGCCTGGTCTTACCATTGTAAACCCCAACGAATCTAAAGTGCTTACCCTGTTTGGTAAATATACCGGCACGGTAAAGCAGGATGGCTTTTTTTGGGTAAACCCTTTTACCGTAAAAAAGAAAGTATCGTTAAAGGCATTTAACCTTAACGGACAGCAGTTAAAAGTAAATGATAGCGCTGGTAACCCTATAGAGATCGCGGCTGTAATTGTATGGCAAATAAAAGATACTGCCAAGGCTATTTTCTCTGTTGAAAATTATCTTCAGTATGTAAACATACAAAGTGAGGCTGCCGTACGCCACCTGGCTAATACCTTCCCTTATGACCATCTTAATGAAGATGATACCACCAGCATCACCCTTCGTGGCGGAGCAGAACAGGTAAGCGCTATGTTGGAAACTGAACTGAACGAACGACTGGAACGCGCCGGTATAGAGGTTTTAGAAGCACGTATCTCTCATTTGGCATATGCGCCTGAAATTGCCCACGCCATGTTGCAGCGCCAGCAAGCTGCGGCCATTATATCGGCTCGCAAACTAATTGTTGAGGGTGCTGTGGGCATGGTTGAAATGGCGCTGAACAAGATGGAAGAAAAGAACCTGGTTGAATTAGACGAGGAACGCAAAGCTGCTATGGTTAGCAACCTTTTAGTAGTGCTTTGTGGTGATAAAAGCGTTAATCCTATTGTAAATACTGGTACCTTATATCATTAAGATAATGGAGCCAGTAACCAACTTTAGGAGCATAGACCAAATGCACACTAATGACTTTTTCATCAATCGCATTGGTTGGTGGCGACCTTATTATGAGTTAAGCGACGAACAATTTACCTATGCCCGTTTAAGCTACAAAAGCATTTTGAACCGGTATGCCATTGTTGAATGTGCAGCGGGCTTGTTTACCATTAAGCGCAGATCTTTAATAGGCCGAACCTTACTACTCAACCATGGCGAGGATGAACTCATCGGTGAAATAGAACCCGCTGTGTGGAAACGAAATGTGAAACTATGCATGAATAATGGCTTTGAAGCTACTTACAAATTTAAAAAGCTATTTAGCAGATCGTTTACGCTATTCAACGAAAGCTACGGCGACATCCTGGAGATTAAACAGCTTATATGGGGTTTTAAAAGGCCTTTTTCGGTCACCCTGGCTCCAAACAATCAGCAGCCTGGCAAACCCGATGTAGCGCTTTTGGCCATGATAGGTGTACATTTCATTTTAGTTAAACAAGCGCAAGCAGCGGCAGCAGGTTAATTACTATGGCAGAGAAAAAAGCATTTGTTTTACGTATCAATCCGGATATGCTTAAGGAAGTTGAGCTATGGGCAGCTGATGAATTCAGGAGCACTAACGGGCAAATAGAGTTCTTGCTACAGGAAGCTTTAAAAGCCCGTAAAAGGTCGGAAAAGAAAAAAGCGAGCAAAGAATAATTATTATGCATGCATAGTAATTTTAAAATCCTAAATTTGCTTTTCATCAATTACAAAACGCAAATTCTATCATGAAGGAAGTATATATTGTTTCGGCTACACGCACCCCTATCGGCAGTTTCGGTGGCTCGCTTGCATCTTTATCGGCAACGCAACTGGGCGCAGTTGTAATTAAATCGGCTGTTGAAAAAGCCGGCTTACAGCCTGCTGATGTTCAGGAGGTATTTATGGGTAATGTGCTGTCGGCTAATATTGGTCAGGCTCCGGCCACCCAGGCAGCCATATTTGCAGGCTTGCCCTATATACCCGCTACTACCATTAATAAAGTTTGCGCATCGGGCATGAAGGCGATAATGCTGGGCGCTCAGAGTATTGCCAATGGCGATAATGATATTATTGTTGCCGGCGGTTTCGAGAGCATGAGTAACGTGCCGTACTACCTGGATAAGGCACGTAATGGGTATCGCTTAGGCAATGGGCAAATAACTGATGGTTTGGTAAAGGACGGCCTTTGGGACGTATATAATGATTTCCATATGGGATCTGCCGCCGAGCTTTGTGCCGTTGATTGCAATGTAACACGCGAAGAGCAGGATGCCTTTGCCATTGAATCATATAAACGCGCCCAACAGGCACAAGCTGATGGCAAATTCAAAAATGAGATCACTCCTGTTGAGCTGAAAGATAAAAAAGGCGAAGTAACCTTGTTTAGCGATGACGAGGAACCGCGCACTGTAAAGTTTGATAAGATACCTTCGCTTAAACCAGTGTTCAAAAAAGATGGTACAGTTACAGCCGCAAATGCCTCTACCCTTAATGATGGTGCAGCCGCGGTGGTGTTAATGAGTAAAGAAAGAGCCGAAGCGATGGGTATAAAGCCAATTGCTAAAATAATTTCCTTTGCCGATGCTCAGCAAGCACCTGAGCAGTTTACTACCGCACCTTCAAAAGCTATTCCTTTGGCATTGCATAAAGCGGGTTTATCAGGCGAACAAATAGATTTTTACGAAATTAACGAAGCTTTTTCGGTTGTGTCATTAGCCAATAATAAAATATTAGGGCTTGATGCTGCAAAGGTAAACGTGAATGGTGGCGCCGTAGCTATCGGTCATCCGCTGGGTGCTTCTGGCGCGCGTATTGTAGTAACCTTGCTTCATGTTCTGCAACAAAATAAAGGCAAGTATGGTGCGGCGGGCATTTGTAACGGTGGTGGTGGTGCCAGTGCAATAGTGGTTGAAAACCTGGCATAATACATTTTGATTTTTTACTATTTTGCCACACGTTTTTAATTTAACTATCCGGTAAAAATTGATGAGGTCTTTTTGTATATTCATCCTGTTGATTTGCGTTGGTGGTCGTGCGTTTTCGCAACATTCGGACGAACTGGCCAATCTTAAAAAGCTGCGCGTATATCAGGATAGCCTTATTATACTCGGCAAAAAGTTTGTGAACGACACGGATGATCTGGAGCGTAAAAACGCCAACTACCGCTTTATACGCACTTTAGTATCAGCACTCAAAGTTCCGCATTCATTTAATTACCCATTTGATTCACTTAAAACGGTAAGCATTCTTAACTCGCCCGATAGCCGGTTTAGGGTATTTACCTGGCATGTTATGAACCAGGATGGCAGTTACCGGTATTTTGGCACCGTACAAATGAATACCGGAGATAAATTATTGATGTATCCGCTGGAAGATTATACGCCGTTCTTTAAAAACTCGCGTGATACGGTTACAGACAACCGCCATTGGTATGGTGCGCAGTATTACAAGATCATACGTGTTGCGGCATCTAAACCTTATTACGCCCTATTGGGCTGGAAAGGCAACAACATCCGTTCAACAAAAAAAGTAATAGAGATACTCTCTTTTGATAGGGATGATCATCCTGTACTCGGCATGCCTGTATTTAATAATAAGAAAGATGCTAAGAGGATTATTTTTGAATATACCAGGCAGGCATCTATGTTATTACGGTATGTGCCTGAGCAAAATCTCATTGTTTTTGATCACTTATCACCGCCGGACGATAAGATGAAGGACAGGCCCGAAACTTATGGGCCAGATCTTACATATGACGGTTACCGTTTACAAAACGGAAGTTGGTTTTTTGTTGAAAATATGGATATGCGCAATATACCGCAGCAAGTAGATGACGGTTTTGTTGACCCTAAAATACAATCGCGCAGCGACAGAAAATTACTTCCTCAACGCAAAAGAAATTAAACCTTTTAAATCATATTATTTCCAAACTATACTGTAACGGGCTGTAATAATTTCGGTATAAAATTTCGGTTAACATATTTTATGCTATTTTAGCCCACTATCATTTAATAAGTAATGCAAGAAACTTCACCTTCCCTGACGTCAGAAAAGCCTAAATCCAGATTTCCTAAAAGCGTCCCTTATATTATTGGCAACGAAGCTGCAGAGCGTTTTAGCTTTTATGGCATGCGCTCGGTACTTACCTTATTTTTAGTAAATCAGTTTTTTAACCCTACAAACAATCCGGCTTTAACAGATCAGGCTAATGCGCATGCTAATAAGTTACACCACTTGTTTGTAATGGTGGCCTATGCCCTGCCCTTTGTAGGCGGTATGATAGCCGATTGGTTTACCGGGAAGTACAGGCTTATTTTATATGTATCTATTATTTATTGCATAGGGCATTTGATGCTGGCAACATTTGATGGCGGCCTTACCGGTTTTGAATTAGGTTTATTGGTAGTAGCCATAGGCGCAGGAGGTATTAAATCATGTGTGTCTGCCAACGTAGGCGACCAGTTTGATGCTACCAATCAGGACTTGCTTTCAAAAGTTTACGGCTGGTTTTATTTCAGCATTAATGCAGGTTCTATGTTGTCGACAGTTGCTATTCCATGGATTTACAAATACTACGGTCCGAAATGGGCTTTCGGTATTCCCGGAATTTTGATGGCTTTGGCAACCATTATCTTCTTTGCAGGTCGCAAAAAATACGTTAAAGTACCACCGCAGGGTGTAAACCGCAACAATCTTGTTTTTATCACCTGGTACGCAATTACGCATCAGAGCCAAAGGAAAAAGGGAGAATCATTCCTGGATGTTGCTAAAAATAATTTCGATCCTGAACGTGTTGAAGGTATTAAAGCGGTATACAGGGTGATGATGGTGTTCTTCTTTGCTCTGGCATTTTGGGCTGTTTGGGATCAGTGCTTGTCGGAGTGGACACTTTATGCCGAAAAAATGGACCGGGTTATTAATCTCGGGTTTACTAAATTCACTATATATCCCGGCCAGCTATCAACCTTTAACACGGTATTCCTGCTCATGTTTATCCCATTATTCAACTATGTGATATATCCTTGGCTTGATAAGCATGGCATTAAAACAACGCCATTACGCCGTTTAGGCACAGGTTTGGTAATAACTATTTTATCATTTTTGGTTATTGGTGTTATCCATACCAGTTTAGATAATGGTGGTTCACCATCTATCTGGTGGCAAGTGTTCGCGTTCTTATTGCTTTCAGCGGCTGAGGTTTTGGTTTCAATCACCGGTTTAGAATATGCGTATACACATTCACCAAAATCAATGAAAAGTACCATGACGGGTATCTGGTTCCTGGTAGTATCATTCGGCAACCTGATCACTGCAGTAGTTAATGGCTTGATCGAAGATGGAGGCTGGTGGGCCAAAAACCTTAAAGGGGCTAATTACGAGTGGTTCTTTGTAGGCTTTATCGCGATATTCCTTGTTATCTTCCTTATTGTATCACCACGCATGAAAGAGCGTAATTATATTACAGATCCGGTGGTTGACGGTAAATAACAGCCACGTAAATAATTTGTAAACATAATATTACTAACTAAAAGCAGGAAATTAGTCGATTTCCTGCTTTTATGTTTTAAAGCCGTCGCAAAATCAACTAATTTAGCGCACAATTTATTCATAAAGCAACCTCTGAGCTGTGCCCGATAGTATCGTTATAATCCCTACCTATAACGAGAAGGAAAATATTGAACGGATGATCCGTAAAGTATTCAGCCTTCCGCATGATTTTCACCTGCTTATAATTGACGATGGGTCGCCTGATGGTACAGCGAATATTGTAAAAAGCTTACAAACTGAATTTTCCGAACGTTTACACATGGAGCAACGTAGCGGGAAACAAGGCTTAGGAACTGCCTACATCCATGGTTTTAAATGGGCGATAAAGCATCATTACGATTATATTTTTGAGATGGATGCCGACTTTTCGCACAACCCGGACGATCTGCTGCGCTTGCGCGACGCCTGTATAGAAGGTGCTGACGCGGCAATCGGTTCAAGGTATATCAAAGGGGTAAACGTAGTGAATTGGCCCATGAGCCGTGTATTGATGAGTTTTTTTGCATCCGTATATGTAAGATTTATTACAGGCATCGATATACAGGATGCCACAGCCGGTTTTATGTGTTATAAACGCCGCGTACTGGAAACCCTTAACCTCGACAAGATAAAGTTTGTAGGATATGCTTTCCAGATAGAAATGAAATATACGGCCATAAAGCATAACTTTAAAGTAGTAGAAATTCCGATAATCTTTACTGATCGTACAGCTGGTGCCTCAAAAATGTCGAAAGGAATATTTAAAGAGGCTTTCTTTGGCGTTATACAAATGAAGATCAACAGTATTTTCAGGAAGTATCCGGAAGGATAGCGATTAAAAATTAATTGATGGAGAGTAGGCTTATTTCTACTTCCATTAATCTATCATCTTTAAATAACAGATCTCTCTTACAAAATCATTACTAAAATTTGTAGTATTTTATATAGCTTTGGTGAACAGTGGAGCTAATCACTAATCTTTGGTTAACTTAATCTCTAATGAACTAATCACCAATTTCTGCTACAGCAAATGAACGAGCATCTTGATCCTGATAGTGAACGCCTCTCGCCTGCCGAACGTGATATTGAAAAAGTATTACGCCCTGCGGCTTTTGAAGATTTCACCGGTCAGCATAACATCTTAGCCAACCTTAGGATATTTGTACAGGCAGCGCGTTTACGCGGCGAGTCGCTTGATCATGTTTTGCTGCATGGCCCTCCCGGACTTGGTAAAACTACCCTATCGCATATCATCGCGAATGAAATGGGCGTGGGAATTAAAATAACATCCGGCCCTGTGCTGGATAAGCCTGGCGATCTGGCCGGCTTACTTACCAATCTGGAAACAGGTGATATTCTATTTATCGATGAGATACACCGCCTAAGCCCCCTGGTCGAAGAATATCTTTATTCGGCCATGGAGGATTTTAAGATAGATATTATGCTCGAGAGCGGCCCTAATGCCCGTTCAGTACAAATATCGCTTAATCCCTTTACGCTGGTTGGCGCCACTACACGCTCAGGGTTACTTACAGCACCACTGCGTGCAAGGTTTGGCATCAACAGCCGCTTGGAATATTACGATGCCAAACTACTAACTACCATCGTTTTACGTTCGGCATCTATCCTGCGTACACCCATAAGCGACGAAGGTGCTTATGAAATAGCCCGGCGGAGCCGTGGCACCCCGCGTATCGCTAACGCGTTACTACGCCGTACCCGCGATTTCGCCCAGATAAAGGGTAATGGTAAAATTGATACGGAGATTGCCAAATATGCACTCAATGCACTCAATGTAGATGAGCATGGACTGGATGAAATGGACAATAAGATACTATCTACCATTATCAACAAGTTTAAAGGTGGCCCTGTAGGTTTAAAAACCATAGCTACCGCGGTTGGTGAAGACGAGGGTACTATTGAAGAGGTATATGAACCATTCCTGATACAGGAAGGCTTTTTAATGCGCACTACAAGAGGGCGTGAGGTTACCGAAAGCGCTTACAGGCACCTTGGAAAAATCAAACCTGGTGGCACGCCATCGCTGTTTTAGTTATTCTCCTAAAGCATAGTTAAATAACCCAAACTGCCATTGTGTAGCATTTACGCAATGCGATATATTTTTTATAATTAAGCATAATTAAATTGCTTTTTTGATTTTTATTTAATTATTTGCCTTACCAATAATTAATTCTACCTCTTTTAAATGATGCTATCTGACGAAAAGGAACTTCTTTTTGAAGTATCTCGTGGCAACGAGCATGCTTTTAAAGAGCTTTTTAGCGCCTACTACCAGTTGTTAGGTACTCATATCCATCGTATAACGGAAAGCATTGAACTAACAGAAGAAGTTGTGCAGGACAGCTTTTTAAAAATATGGCTCAACAGAGACGCACTTGCAGGTGTTAATAATTTCAAAGCATATCTGTTAATTATTGCCAAAAACCACGCTTTAAATTGCCTGCGTAAGCTGGCACGCGAACATCAGCAACACAAACCTATAAGTATTGAGCTTGTAGAGGATGCTTTAGCTGACACTGATACTTCAAATAACGAATACTACAGTTTGTTGGATATGGCCATAGATCATCTCCCGCCGCAACAGCAAAGGGTATATTTACTTAGCCGCCATAAACGGCTAAAATATGATGAGATCGCCACGCAAATGGGTTTATCGCGCGAAACGGTAAAAAAATATTTGCAGGGCGCAACCCATTCTATTACCAGCTTTTTACAGTCAAACATGGATGTTTCCATTTTCATCATCCTGTCCTGGATAGTTTTTTAAAATTTTCGGGAAACCCATACCCCCTTTTTTCGGCTCCCCGGTGTCTTAATAATTGAGTACCCCTCTTTTATAACCTATAATAAGCATTTAATGAACACCTCAAAATTAAGGTTACAATACCTTTTTCATCGCTATTACTATAAAACGGCTACTGAGCAGGAGCGCGATGAGTTATTTGCCTTAATTAGCGAGGGTAAACATGACCCTGATCTGCAAGTGCTTATTGAGCAAACATGGGACGATCTTCATATTGAACAAAAAATTTTTGACGAACAGCAAAAGCATCAAATGCTTTTGCATATACTAACAGCTACTCCCGTAAACCAACCGAAAAAAGGTTTCATCAAGTGGATTGGCTTTGCTGCCATGCTAACGGTGGTAGCTGTAGCTGTGTGGACAAATACCAAGCTAAAACCAGATAAGCACCTTGCTATTCATAAAAAACAACAGGCGCCACTAAACGACGCGCTTCCGGGAAGCAACAAAGCTATTCTAAAATTGGCTGACGGGAACACCATTACATTGGATGATGCAACCGTAGGAACGGTAGCAACAGAAGGTAAAACATTAATTAAAAAAACAGCCGACGGGCAAATTATCTATAATACCGCCGCCCTTACATCATCGGCAGATATGACACCAGTATTAAATACCATATCTACCCCGAAAGGCGGCCAGTACCAGGTTGCCCTACCTGATGGCACGCATGTGTGGCTAAACTCAGCTTCCTCATTAACCTTTCCAACCCGTTTTACAGGCCATATAAGGCAGGTTTCCATTACCGGCGAAGCTTATTTCGAGGTAGCCAAAATGCCGGATATGCCTTTTAAAGTAAAAGCACCGCATGCAGAGATACAAGTGTTAGGCACTCATTTTAATGTAATGGCCTATGATGATGAACAGGTGATGAAAACAACGCTTTTAGAAGGTTCGGTAAATATATATAGCGGTGGCTTTAGCGCTAAGCTCGTACCGGGACAGCAGGCACAGATCAACTCTGATGGCAAAAACAAAGTGTTGAATAATGTTGACGTGGATGATGAGCTGGCGTGGAAAAACGGCCTATTTCAATTTAGGGACGCCAAAATAGACGCTATACTGCGCCAGGCCTCAAGATGGTATAATGTAAATGTGGTTTACAAAGGCCATGTACCGGATAAGGAATTTACCGGGCGCATCTCAAAAAATGTTAAAGCATCCGAATTGCTTAATATGCTTAAGTATGCGGGGGTAAACGTTGAAATTGAAGCTAATAATATTGTAGTTAATTAACCGAATAAACCAAAACTTAATATAAACAAAAACAATTATGATGAAAGAAATACAACTTACCAGCTAAACACCTAAGGGAACTTTTAACCTGTAAGGTTGGGGTATAAAAAAACCGGAAAGTGTTTCGACCCACTTCCCGGCAAACATGCCTGGGTTCCCACTCCATTGCAATCGACGAATTGAACTTTATGTTTAACCCAAACACACAAACTTATGAATTTTAATTCTAAGGCTATGCCTTTGGCATGGTCTAAACTCTCCAAAGTTTTATTGGTCATGAAACTTACTGCCATTTTAATAATTGCAGCATTAATGAATGTTAGCGCCAAAACGTTTAGCCAAACGGTTTCCATTCACCAAAAAAATGCCTCAGTTGAAAGAGTGCTCCGTTTAATTGAAAAACAAACAGGGTATCATTTCATGTATAACAAACAAGATGTGGCCGCATCCGGCAATATCAGTGTTAATGTAGAACAGGCTACTGTAAGCCAGGCGCTTGATCAGGCCTTCAAAGATCAGCCCCTCACCTACAAAATATTTCAGGAAACCATAGTGGTTAAAAGAAAAGATGCCGACGCCGCTACACAGGTAAATGCTATTGAGGTTACCGGTACCGTTAGCGATGTTAAAGGACCTATACCCGGCGTAAACGTGAAATTGAAGGGCACAACCATTGGTACAACAACAGATGCCACAGGAAAATACCGGCTAAATGTACCGGATGCCAACGGTACGCTGATATTCAGTTTTTTAGGCTACACCACCCAGGAAATAGCGATAGCCAACCGGACAGTTATCAATGTAACTTTAGCCGAAGAGCAAAAATCACTTAATGAGGTAGTGGTTGTAGGTTATGGTACACAAAGGCGTGTAGATGTGACCGGATCGGTAGGAAGCGTTAATGCTAAAACCTTGCAGGAGCGCCCTCAAACCAACCTGGAGCAGGAATTAGCCGGCCGCATTGCAGGTGTAAACGTTTCAACCAACTCGGGCGAACCTGGCGGTAATACCCGTGTACGTATACGTGGTTACAGCTCTATCAATACCAGTACCGATCCTTTGTATGTTGTTGACGGTATCATCTGGACAGAGGGCGGTAACGCCATTAACCCAAATGATGTGGCCACTATTGACGTGCTAAAAGATGCGTCGTCTACCGCTATTTATGGTACACGTGGCGCCAATGGTGTTATCCTTATTACCACCAAGCGCGGTGCTAAGAACCGCCCGAGTACAGTAAGTTATGATGGTTATGTAAGCGTAAGTAACATGGCTAAAAAGCTGGATGTGTTAAACGCTAAAGAATTTTTGGCTATAGAGGATAAAGGCTATGCCAACATACAGAAATATGATCCGCAGGGTTGGGCTAAGGGCAACTATGCAGACAAAGACCCGAAAAAAATACGCACCGCTTTAATAGGTAAGTTATTTGATGCTAATTTAAACCCATTATATGATGTAGACTGGCAGGATGCAACTACCCGCACGGCCGTAAGTCAAAATCACAATGTATCTGTAACCGGTGGTTCAGAAAATATCAATTATGGTTTGTTTTTAAATTATGCCGATGATCAGGGTATAATACTTAATAGCTATTTAAAACGCTACAATGCCCGCCTAACAGTTGATAACCAGGTAAAACCATGGTTAAAAATTGGAGCCACTTTAAACTATAACGCGCAGGATCAACGTTCGGCAAGCTACGGGCAGGGCGGCAACAATATCCCGCGAATGCTGGTAGAAATGATACCCATTATCCCTATCCGCTACCCTGACGGTAGCTACGGTAAACGTACTGATTACCCTAATATGGAGGGCGGTGACAACCCGGTAGCGCAAGCGAATGAGATACAGGAATTGGCACGTATCCGCGTATTTAGTGGTAACGGGTATGCCAACATCAACCTGTTTAAAGGTTTGGAGTTCCGTTCTGTTTTGGGTGTAACCACAGCTGGTAATTATATTCCCCGCTTTGCAAGCGGACTGGTAGGCGGCGCTACTGCCGACCAGAAATACAGCTCTGCTTCTATTGATGAGTACAACCGTACTTTTTGGCAATGGCAAAACTATTTCACCTATAATACCACCATAAATAAAATACATACCATTAACGCTGTGCTGGGTACAGAGCGCCAAAATTTCCAACAGTTACAGGTATACGGTTCAACCCGTGGACTTGCCGATAATTATTACCAGTATTATAATCTGGGAAGTGGTGCTACACCTGGTATTCCTTCGTCCAACTTCACCGCATGGCAAATGCAATCATATTATGGCAGGTTAAATTATACCCTGTCAGACAAATATCTGTTTACGGTAACCGGCCGTGTTGACGGTTCGTCTCGCTTTGGGCAGAACTCCAAATACGGCTTTTTCCCATCTGCAGCTTTCGCATGGAGAATGTCGCAGGAAGATTTCCTGAAAGACAACAAAACCATTTCCGATCTTAAACTTCGTTTAAGCTACGGCTTAACAGGTAACTCAGAGATCGGGCAATATCGTTCGTTAGCTAACATCAATACCACCAATTATGTATTTGGCGGCACACAAGCCATTGGTACAACGCTTACCAGCATTGGTAACCCAAGCCTCCAGTGGGAAAAAACAGCTGAATACAATCTTGGTGTATCATTCGGTTTATTCAACAACCGTGTCACCATTGATGCTGACGCTTATTTGAAAAAGACCCAGGCATTGTTGCTTAACGCCCCGCTTCCTGAAACCAGCGGCTTTACCAGTGTATTTAAAAACATAGGTAAGTTACAAAACAAGGGTATCGAGCTATCGATCAATACACAGAACATTAAATCTAACGATTTTACCTGGAACACCACCTTCAATATTTCTTTCCTGAAAAACAAGGTGCTTGCCTTGGGCGAGTCTAATGATGACATCTTCCTCGATCCGGTATTTCTATCACAATTTAACCTGATGCGTGTGGGTTTACCGGCCGGTAGTTTCTATGGTTACAAGGTATTAGGTACTTGGGGAACCAGCGAAGCTGCTAAAGCGGCCTCATACGGTTTGCTTCCCGGCGACCTGAAGATACAGGATACCAATAACGACGGCAAAGTTACTTCTGCAGATAAAGTGGTATTAGGAAAATCAATACCTGATGGCTATGGCTCTTTAATAAACAACTTCAGTTATAAGAATATTGACCTGGGTATTGATCTGCAATTTAACTACGGTAACCAGATCATGAACCTTACCAAACACTCCGGCGAAGACCGTACCGGCCAAGCCAACAGTTACGCCACTGTTTTAAATGCCTGGACACCTGAAAACCAAAATACCAACATTGCCGAAACGCGCCCGGCTTATGTACGCTATCAAACCGAGATCTATTCGACCAAGGTAGAGAGCGGTAACTTTATCCGCGGCCGCGCGGTAACGTTGGGCTATACATTTGGAAAATCGGTTTTAGATAAAATTAAACTTACCCGTTTAAGGGTGTATGCTCAGGCACAAAACCTGTTTGTTATTACCAAATACAGCGGTTACGATCCTGAAGTATCTACCTATAACGGTAATGCCAACTTTAACCAGGGGCCATCAAGCAACTTCACTCAAAACATCCAGTTTTATGATTATCCGAAACCAAGGACATTCTTATTGGGTGTAAACGCAAGCTTTTAATTAATTCAAATCTATATCAATCATGAAATTCAACATCAAAAAATATAGTATAGGTTTGTTAGTGATACTAACGATATCCGCCACCAGCTGTAAAAAATATCTCGACGAGAAGAATTACAGCAATTTCGATAAATCGAATTATTTCCAGAACGCGGGGCAAGCACAATCATTCGTTAATGGTATATATACTTCGTTGTACATGTTTCAGAATGGTGATGCTTATGGTGAAAGCCCGTTTATCACTATCGAGCTTTTCGCGGGTCATGCTACCTCATTAGGCCAGAGTGTAAACAATGGCAACGTCATAAACCAACGTACAGATGCTGTTAATCCTGGCTTTGAAACGGTATGGAGAAGTAGCTACAATGCTATCGCCAACGCTAACCTGGCATTAGACCGTATCCCCAAAATGGCTATCGACCAAACTACTAAGGATAACCTGCTGGGCCAGGTTTATTTCCTGCGGGCTTTCTTTTATTACCACCTGGTAAGGTTATACGGCGATGTACCGTTGGTAACCGCGCCTGTAGAAGTGAACAGTCCGGATCTGTACGCTTCACGCGCTCCTCAAGAGGATGTTTATAATTTGATCATCAGCGACCTTGAAGCCGCTAAAAAAACAAACCTGCCCAATACCGACCAAACAGGTAAAGTATCACTTGGCGCTGTTAAAACGCTGCTTGGTAGTGTATACCTAACTACAGCCGGTTACCCGCTAAAGAAAACCGAAAACTATGCTAAAGCAGCGGCTGAAGTGAAAGATGTGTTAGGATGGTATACACTATTTACCGATTATGCTTATTTGCATGATAATGCTCATAAAAATCAGGGTGAGTTGATCTTCCAAAGCAATTATCTTGTTGGGGTACGTGATAATGCCATACCGCAACTAACGCTTCCATTTAACTTGCAGGTAGGCTCATACGGCGACCACCTGGGTGCAATGATACCTACTGATGATTTCGTTAACAGCTACGAAACAGGCGACTTGCGCGCGCAGGAGCGCCAGTTTTATTTCTCAAGCTATCCGAAAGATAAAGAGCCACAAACTATTATACAGTTTGGTGTACATGCTTTATACAAGTACTTCCATGTGGAAAGCGCCCTTGGTAATGGCATAAGTGATGAGAACTGGACGTTTTTACGCCTGCCGGAAGCACAATTGATCTATGCCGAGGCCAGCAACGAAGTGAACGGCCCCACACAGGATGCCTATGATGCTGTTAACGCTATTCGCAGACGCGCTAAATTACCGGATCTGAGCGGCTTATCTAAAGATCAGTTCCGCATAGCTATCTGGAAAGAGCGTTACCATGAACTCGCCTACGAGAACAAAGCTTACTTTGATGTACAGCGCACACATCAAACCTACAACCCTACAACAAACATATTTGGTGATGCTACTACAACGCCAACAGAACAGGGTGTTAAGTTTAAAGAACAATACTATTTGTGGCCTATACCACAAAGAGAGATCAATACCAACAAAAATCTGAAACAAAATCCTGGTTGGTAAGTAAAATTTATAGGATAAAAGACCGGCCTTAGCTGCCGGTCTTTTATATTTACAGTCGCTTTATAAAACAACTAACTACACATTAATGAAAAAAAGACTACTCTTTTTAAGTTCGTTATTTTTTGTTGCTCAATCTTTTGCACAACAGGTAAGTAAGGTTACGGAACCGGCCGAGTGGATCAATCCGCTGATGGGGACGCAATCAAAACATGACCTGAGTAATGGCAACACCTACCCTGCCGTTGCTGTGCCATGGGGTATGAACTTCTGGACCCCTCAAACCGGCAAAATGGGCGACGGATGGCAATACACTTACGATGCCTACAAAATTAACGGCTTTAAGCAAACCCACCAGCCATCACCCTGGATGAATGATTATGGGCAGTTTGCCATAATGCCGGTAACAGGCGCGCTGAATGTTTCTCAAAATGGCCGTGCAAGCTGGTTCTCACATAAAACCGAAATAGCCAAACCATATTATTACAGCGTTTACCTGGCCGACCATGATGTAACTACAGAAATTACAACAACTGAGCGCGCCGCGCAATTCAGGTTTACCTACCCTCAAAACGATAATTCTTTTATAGTTATTGACGCTTTTGACAGAGGCTCATACGTAAAGGTTATACCCGGCGAGAGAAAGATAGTGGGTTATTCAACCAAATATGCTCGTGGACCGCTTAAAAACTTTAAGAACTATTTTGTGATCTACGTTGATAAGCCGATCACTACCGCGCAGGTGTACAGCGATACTACTTTATCAGCAGGGGAAACATCTATTAAAGACAAACACGCAATGGCTGTTGTAGGCTTTAAAACGGCCAAAGGAGAAAAGGTAAATCTGCGTGTGGCTTCGTCATTTATTAGTGAAGAACAGGCCGAACTCAATTTAAAGCGCGAAATAGGAAATGATGGCTTTGATGCCACTAAACAAAAAGCCCGTGATATATGGAATAAAACCTTAAGCCGTGTGGCTGTTGAAGGTGGCTCTGTTGATCAGGTACGCACCTTTTACTCGTGCCTATATCGCATGCTGTTCTTCCCCAACAAAATGTATGAATTAGACGCAAAAGGAGCGCCGATACACTACAGCGCCCAAAACGGAAAAGTACTACCGGGTTATAAATTCGCTGGAACAGGTTTTTGGGATACGTTCCGCGCGCTGTATCCATTTCTTAACCTGATGTATCCGTCTATCAACAAAGAAATGCAGCAGGGCCTGATAAATGACTATAAAGAAGGCGGCTGGCTGCCAGAGTGGAGCAGCCCGGGTTATGCCAACGTGATGATCGGTAATAACTCGGCATCAGTTGTTGCTGATGCTTATTTAAAAGGTGGCCGTGGTTATGATATTAACACACTGTACGAGGCTTTGGTACACGGCGCTAATAATGATGGCCCGGAAGCTACCGGCCGCGATGGTATTGATTATTATAAATCATTAGGTTACGTACCCTATGATGTAAAAATAAATGAGAATGCTGCCCGTACGCTTGAATATGCATATGACGACTTTACCATTTATAAATTAGGCAAAGCATTGGGTAAGCCGGTAACCGAAACAGAAACATACCGTAAACGCGCCATGAACTACCGTAACCTGTTTGATAAGCAAACCGGTTTAATGCGTGGTAAAAACAAGGACGGCAGCTTCCAGTCGCCGTTTAATCCTTTTAAATGGGGCGATGCCTTTACTGAAGGTAATAGCTGGCACTACACATGGAGCGTTTTCCATGATATACAGGGCCTGATCGACCTGATGGGCGGTAAACAAAAATTCACCGCAAAGCTGGATTCTGTATTTAGCCTGCCACCTGTATTTGATGATAGCTACTATGGTGAGGTGATACACGAGATACGCGAAATGCAGATTGCCGGTATGGGCCAGTACGCGCATGGCAACCAGCCTATCCAGCATATGATCTATCTGTACAATTATTCTGGTGAGCCATGGAAAACCCAATTGCACGTGCGCGACGTGATGAACAAGTTATATAAAGCAACACCCGATGGTTATTGCGGTGATGAGGATAACGGCCAAACATCTGCCTGGTATGTATTTTCTGCCATGGGCTTCTACCCGGTTTGCCCGGCTACCGACCAGTATGTATTAGGTGCACCACTCTTCAAGAAAATTACCTTAAAACTCGAGAACGGTAAAACAGTTAACATTAACGCGGCAAATAACAGCGCTACTAACAGATATGTTAGTTCATTGACTGTAAATGGTAAACCTTACAGCAATAACTGGCTAAGCCACGAGGCATTGTTAAAAGGCGAAACACTTAACTTTAACATGTCGGCTACACCAAACAAAGCCCGTGGTACCAAAGCTGTAGATGTGCCTTATTCTTTATCAACCGCCAAAAACTAAAGCCATTGTAATGAAGATTGCAAAAACACTATTATGCTTTGCCACTGTAATAAGTGCGTTTGTAAATATTGCTAAAGCGCAGGTATTAAAACCCGCACCCGTTGCTGGTAATAAACCCATATTACCGGCAACGGCTAATGCTGTTACAACGCCCAAGCCCCCGGTTCTGCTGAGTACTATGAAGTTTGGTATCGCCGGCCTTTCGCACGATCATGTTAATCTGATATTAAGCGATTATAGGGCTGGCAAGGTTAATATTGTAGGTATTGCTGAAGCTAACAAAGACCTGCGTACGCGTATGCAGCAAACCTACAATCTGCCAGACTCGATCCTGTTCGACGATCTGAAAAAGATGGTAACCACCAAAAAGCCTGATGTGGTTTTGGGTTATAACCCGGTTGCTAAACATATTGATATAGTTGAGGTTTGCGCGCCATTGGGCATATCTGTAATGGTAGAAAAACCCTTGGCAGCAACGCTGGCACAAGCCAGCCGCATGGAATTCCTGGCACTGAAAAACTATATTAAGCTGCTTACCAATTACGAAACCACCTGGTACCCTTCTTTTCAGCAGGTTTACAAAATTGCCGATAAAGACAGCCTGGGCCAAATACGTAAAATGATCGTACATGACGGGCACCAGGGTCCAAAGGAAATTGGTTGCAGCAAGGACTTCACCAGCTGGCTTACCGATCCGGATATGAATGGCGGCGGCGCGCTTACAGATTTTGGCTGCTACGGAGCCAACATTATGACATGGTTGATGCGTGGTCAAAAACCTGTTGCCGTAACAGCCATCGCCCGCCACTACAAACCAAAAACATACCCGAAGGTTGAAGATGACGCGACGATAATTGTTGAATATCCATCGGCCACAGGTATTATTGAGGCATCATGGAATTGGCCTTTTTCTATCAAAGACCTGGAAGTTTTTGGGGATGAAGGGTATATACATGCTATTGATAAGGATAATGTATTTACCCATATCGATAAGATGCCACCGGTAACCTCTGTAACACCTCCTTTAGCACCTACATATGATAACCCGATAGCCTATCTGCAAATGGTGATACAGGACCGCCTAAAGGGTATCACAGACCGCTCATCGTTAAAAAATAACATGATAGTAATGCAGATATTGGATGCAGCCAAACGCTCCATTGCCGAGGGTAAACGGATAGTTCTGTAAAGCTTAGTTGCAAAAAAGGAAAGCCCTGCATTTATGGCGGGGCTTTCCTTTTTTACATACGTTTAAGATGATATTTTATTTGCAAATGGTTAACATTGCCATATAAAATATTATAATTTAGCGGGTGCTAATTTACACTTATACGCTATGATAAAACAACTTTCCGCACTATTACCACTATGCGTTTTCGGCATGGTGGCTTGCCAGTCGAAACCGGCAAATTCTGATAAAAAAACCCTTGCAGACAGCACTTCAAAAGCTTCTACAACTACCGAAGCCCCAGCGGCTAATGTAGCAAAGGGGCCTATTGACAAGGCCGCTATCATGGCGCGTAAACAAGTACCAGTGTTATGCTACCACCAGATACGTGATTGGAAAGCAACAGATTCAAAAGGTGCCAAAGATTATATTGTACAAATAGCCGCGTTTAAAGAACATATGAAAATGCTGGCAGATAGCGGTTACCACACCATACTGCCCGATCAGTTATATAATTACCTGGTGAATGGCGCATCGTTACCGTCTAAACCCATCATGCTTACTTTTGACGATACGGACCTTGACCAGTTCACCATAGCCGCTCCTGAAATGAAAAAGTATGGCTTCAAAGGCGTATTTTTTGTGATGACGGTATCCATCGGCCGCCCACATTACATGACCAAGGAAATGATTAAACAACTGAGTGATGCCGGGCATGTAATAGGCTCACATACTTGGGATCATCATAATTTTAAAAAATTCCAGGGTAAGGATTGGGAAACCCAGATAGACAAACCCACTAAGAAACTGGAAGAAATTACCGGCAAAAAAATCACCTGGTTTGCTTATCCTTTCGGGTTATGGAATGAGCAAGGTATTCCTGAGTTAAAAAAACGTGGTTTCATCGGTGCTTTTCAGCTTGCTGAAAAACGCGACCCGAATGAGCCTCTGTTTACTATACGCCGAATATTAGATAGCGGCTACTGGAGCACAAAAACGTTAAGCAATAGCATTAAACACAGTTTCTAAATCATTCAAGCCTTCCTAAATAAGGAAGGCTTTTTCTTTACGTATAACCATGAGTCGTATCAGTTTATTTTTATTCTTATCTATACTTATTATTGGCTGCAACCATCAACCCGAAAAACCGGCTGTAATACCCGGCGAGCAGTCCAGGCAATTGATTGATGAGCATTTCAGGTATTTAAATGATCACGACCTCAAAGCTATTGTATCACAATACGCCGATAAAGCCAAAATAACTACCAGCGACTGGGACGGAGAAAGTTATGGCCCCCAGGGTGCCGACCAGATGTTTCATCAATTGTTTTACACCTCTCCTGATGCGAAATACCTTGTTGATAACATCATTAACAATGATAGTACCGTTGTTGTAGAGTATGATATTGTTGGTTTAAGAGATAAGCCAGGCAGCCAGTTACGTCACGATCAGCGTAATTGCAGTATATTCAGGATAAAGAATAACAAAATTATAAGCGAAGCAACTTATTCAAATCAAAGGCTTTATCATACCAATTAAAAAGAACGCCCTTAGCATTTAAGGGCGTTCTTTTTTACTATAGGTTTTCTCCTGAGGGGCCTTGTCCTTTATTTGATGAATCTTCAGAGGACGGAGGCCCCGGTTCGCCGTTATCATTACCCGGAACAACTGTTTTCACCCTGGTATCATCAGGCTTATCTTGCACAGATGTAACCTCGCTTTTATCCAGCTCGTTGTCATCGGTATTTGTTGCAATCTGTTCGTTGTTTAAATTTTCGATGTTACCTTTTGTATCATGGTTTTGCCCCTGATCGTTTGCCCTGTCAAAACCTCCATTTGTATTTTCCATAGTATATAATTTGTTTGTGTTAATCATTTGCCGATACCCATTTTACGGCTTCATCCAACTCGTTCAAAGAAAAGCCCTTTGATTTACCCGGAACAAAATAGTGGAAAGCATCTGTAAACCACTGTACCCCTTTTTGATCGCTTAATACAGCTATTTTATTCCATTTGGTAAAGTTCTTTATACCCATTTTAATATCATCAAGCCATGCACCAGAACTCCAGTTTTGTACATCAGTCTCTAATACTAATAAATAATTAATCTCGTCCTGACGTTTAACCAGTTCATCAATTTTAGGTATCAGCACCCTGTCTACATCTTCCTTTGTTACTTCACCTATAGCATGTATACCTACTACATGCGCCGGCAGGTCTTTAATAAATTGCAGCATATTGTTATAATACGCAAAGGCTACAATTTGTTTAAAAAGAAAAATTATTTACCCAAAATTTAACTTAGGCCATAATTTGCCAATAACGCGGTTTATCTATCTTTGCATAGTGCAACAAAGGTTACAGGGATATTCGCAACTTATAAAAAAAGCAGCTGCAGAGCTGGGCTTTTTATTTTGTGGTATATCGCCCGCGGGCTTTTTGGAAGAAGAAGCACCCAGGCTGGAAAACTGGCTAAAAAAAGGGATGCATGGCGAAATGAAGTACATGGAAAATTACTTTGATAAACGCCTTGACCCGCGGTTACTGGTTGATGGCGCGAAGTCGGTTATTTCGCTTGGTTTAAATTATTATACCAATCAAAAGGCTGAAGACCCACTTGCACCAAAAATATCCAAGTATGCCTATGGCGCTGACTACCATGGTGTTATTAAAGATAAGCTAAAGGTTTTATTGCAAACAATAAATGAACAGATAGGCGAAGTTGGGGGTCGCGCTTTTGTTGATTCGGCACCGGTGCTGGATAAAGCATGGGCTAAAAAAGCTGGGTTAGGGTGGATAGGAAAGAACACCAACCTCATCAGCAAGAAAAGGGGGTCGTTCTTTTTTTTAGCGGAACTAATAGTTGATATAGAACTTGCCTATGATGTTGCCCCTACCGCCGACCATTGCGGTGATTGTACCCGCTGTATTGATGCTTGCCCCACACAGGCCATAGTTGGCCCTTATATAGTTGATGGCAGCCGCTGTATCTCCTACCTTACTATTGAATTAAAAAACGAAATACCCCAGGAATTTAAAGGTAAAATGGACAACTGGATGTTCGGTTGCGACGTTTGCCAGGATGTATGCCCATGGAATAGGTTTTCGGTGTTACATCAGGAGCCTGCCTTTAAACCAAATGCCGATTTGCTGGGTTTAAAACAGCAGGAATGGGAAGAACTGACTACTGATGTTTTTCAGAAAGTTTTTAAAAACTCGGCCGTAAAACGCACCAAGTATGATGGTCTTAAAAGGAACATCAACTTTCTGAAAAACAATAGTTAAAGGCTGCTAACCTAAACGCAGGCTTTGCAGTCATAAAATAATTTATTACCCTTTCCTGAACTTGTTGGCTAATTGTGCCAGCATATCCTCATCTACCGGTTTAGCAGGATCTTCTTTCTTTTTAAATGGTTTTGGGTACTGCTGTTGCCCCTGATGAATTGATGGGCTGCTTTTAGGGCCATTATTTTGAAAACCATTATTAGATGATGGTGAAGCTCCGCTCTGGTTAGGTTGCTGGGCACGGTTTTGCTGCCGCGAAGCCGCTTTTTTAGCATTCCAGCGCTTGTATATCTCTTCCAGTTTACGTTTAGTATACAGCGGAAAATCGCCCTGCATCATCCATGAATAATAGCTTGGCTCCACGTCAAACACATCCTCAACGCGTTTGCCTTTGTGTTTACCAAAATTGATCAGTTCTTCGCCTTGCTCGTTATACACCATACGGCCTGCAAAATCAACCGGCCGGCTTAAATTGGTAAATTTATGCAAAGCCTCAACATCTCCTACCACAGGCTTGCTCCTGTTTCCTTTTTTGTCTTCCCATTCGGTATCGGCGTAGCGCTCAATTTGCGCCAGGAGTACTTCCATGGTAGCTCTTGTATCAGCCTCTGCCGAATGCGCGTTAAGGATCTCCTTGTTACAGTAAAACTGGTAAGCAGCTTTCAGGGTACGCTGCTCCATTTGGTGAAAAATGTTTTGTACATCAACAAAATGGCGGCTTTCCAGATCAAAGTTTACACCGGCGCGTAAAAACTCCTCCATCAGCATAGGGATATCGAATTTATTGGAGTTATAGCCCGCCAAATCACTTTCGTGGATAAAGTCAGCTATTTCCTGCCCCAATTCCTTAAACTGCTTTTCGTTTTGTATATGCTCATCATAAATACCGTGTACCAATGATGATTCAAGCGGGATAGGTATACCCGGATGCACGCGCCAGGTCTTAACCTCGTCTGTACCATCGGGATGGAGTTTTATTACGGATATTTCAACGATACGGTCGGCACCGATATTTGTACCTGTAGTTTCAAGATCAAAAAATGCCAGCGGCCGTTTTAATTGTAGTTTCATTTACTGTATATGATTGTTACAAAGGTGGCAAAAACAGCCTTATTTTTCACATTTAATATTCGCCAAAAAAGTGATATTTTTCGGAGACTTAATTAATACCAAACTAATGCGCAAATTTTTACCTAACCTGCTGGCAATAATGCTGTTTGCCTGCGTATCACAAGCACAGGACTTTCAATTCGGCAAATTCACTCTTGATGAACTACAACAAAAGACCTATAAAAACGATACTTCGGCACATGCGTATGTGATTGACGAATTTGGATCCACAAAAATAGATGTGAGCGCAAGTGACCATATTTCAATGACCTATAAATACCATGTTAAAATAAAAATACTGGATAGTAAGGCCTTTAACAAAGGTACTGTAGAAATACCCTTATATGATAACGACAATACAACAGATGAAATAGACGATATAAAAGCGGTAACTAACTATATTGATGATAACGGTGGTGCGCAAACAGCTGAGCTTTCACCATCAAAAATTTATAGGGTAACCGAAAATAAATATTGGAAACAGGTAAAATTTGCCTTGCCTAACCTTCGCAACGGTTGTATCATAGAATATAGTTATACCAAGACCATTCCAGGCTTTTATCGCTTCCCTTCCTGGGAATTTCAAAGCGATATACCGAAAATACATTCGCAGTATGAAGTACACATACCGGCATACTGGAATTATAGCGCCAGCATACGCGGTATACTTAAATTAACTACAAATACTGCTGAAGTAGAACGCGAATGCTTTAGCAGCCATGGCGCAAAGTGCGATTGCTCTTACCTTAGATATGGAATAAATGATATCCCCGCGTTTATTGAAGAGGACTACATGACTGCTTCCAAGAACTTTATTTCGGCTGTATATTTTGATCTGCAGGAATGGATAAACCCATACACCAATGTAAAGCAAAGAGAAACCAAGGAATGGAAAGACATTGACTATAACCTTAAACATTCGGATTATTTTGGCTCGCAAATAAAAAAGAACCTGCTTACCCCATACATCGCACCGGTAATTGCCGGCAAAACTACAGAAATGGAAAAGGCCGAAGCAGTTTACAGCTATATTAAAAAGAATATTAAGTGGAACGAAATTTACGCTAAATACAGTGATAACGTCCGCAAGGCACTCGATACGCATACTGGCGATGTAGCAGATATTAACCTGGCTTTAGTTGCGGCGTTAAACTCGGCAGGGATAAAAACAGAGGCCGTACTACTTTCAACCCGATCAAACGGGTTAGTTAACCGTTTATATCCTGTAGAGCGCGAATTTAATTATGTGATTGCCAAAGCAAATATTGGCAATGATTATTACCTGCTTGACGCGACCGACCCACTGCTGCCTTTCGGTATGTTACCACTTAAATGTATAAACGACCAGGGAAGAGTAATGAGCTTTGATAAGCCTTCCTACTGGATAGATCTGGTAAACCGGCAGAAAAAAGTCAGCACAAATTCTCTCAGTGTTACGCTTGAACCTAATGGGAAGTTAAAAGGCACGATGGTGGTTTACTCTATGGGATATGAGGGGTACCAAAAACGTAAAGCTATTAAAAAGTTCAATACCGTTGATGAGTACGTAGAAAACCTGGACGAAAAGCTGGGAAAGGTTAAAATTTTAAAATACAGCTTTGACAACCTCGACAGCCTCGAAAAACCATTAGGTGAAACATACGAAGTAGAGATTGACGCTTACGACAACCTCAACCATGATCGTTTAAGTTTTAACCCTATTTTGTTTGATCGTATAGTAAACAATCCTTTTAAACTGCAGGAACGTAACTATCCGGTAGATTGGGGTATGCCATCTATTGAGCGCTATACAATTACCATGCGCTTACCAGATAATTATACAGTAGAAAGCGCGCCCGAATCTGCTTCAATAGGCTTACCAAATAACGGTGGTAAATTTTTAACACAGTTTAGTAATACTGATAATGTATTTACCTATTCGAACATCATACAATTTGATAAATCTGTTTACGAGCCGGAAGAATATCCTTACGTAAAAGAACTATTCAACAAGATCATCGCCTCAGAAAAAGCTAAGATCGTATTTAAAAAGAAATCATGAGGAGTTTGTTTTGCTGCCTGTTATTAGCTTTTTGTAGCCTGCTTGCCAAAGCGCAGGACAATTACGCTGTTGATTTAATCCCAAAGGAACTATTACCTTATGCCAGTGCCGTGGTACGTAACCAAACCACTACGGTTGAGGTGAAGGATGCCGGCAACACGTTTTATCATATACAGAAAGCCATTACAGTATTAAACAGCAATGGTGATGATATGGCGCGCATTGTTTTGTTTTACGATAAAGCTAACGCCATTAAAAACATAAAAGGAATTGTTTATAATGAATTTGGCAAACAAACAGGTAAGTTCTCTGAAAGGGAATTTAGTGACGAAAGCGCGATAAATGGTTTCTCGCTTTACGAAGATTCAAGAGTTAAGGTATACAGTCCGGCTAACGGGGCCTATCCATATACGATAGCTTACGAATATGATATAAAATCAAAGCAAACACTTATCGTTAATGATTGGGAGCCAAACAGCCAACCGGGCATGGCTGTAGAAAAAAGTAGTTACACCTTTATATGCAAACCCGATTTTACGATTAGGTATAAAGAGATCAACATGCCTGCGAAAATGGTAACTGGCATAACAAAAGAAGGATTAAAAACTTACACATGGCAGGCAAATAATATTAAAGCATTAAGAAACGAACCGTTTAGCCCTCCTGCTGAAACCTCTTTAAGCAGAGTTAAGATTGCCCCAAAAGATTTCACCTATGCCGGTATAAAGGGCTCTTATAGCAACTGGAACGATCTTGGGCGCTGGATATACGACAATTTATTAAACGGCAGGCAGCAGTTATTGCCTGAAACTGTAGAGCAGGTTAAACAGCTTACCAAAGGCATTACCGACGATAAAGAGAAGGCCCGTATCCTATATGAATATATGCAAAAGAAAACACGGTACATAAGTGTTCAGGTGGGCATTGGTGGATTTCAACCCTATTCGGCTACCGAGGTTGACCGCCTTAACTACGGAGATTGCAAGGGTTTGGTTAACTACACACAAGCGCTTTTTAACGCGGCCGGTATAACATCTTGGTATTGTGTGGTTGAGGCCGGGTCAAGTAAAAAGATAAGCATGCTTAATGATTTCGCTTCTATGGATCAGGGAAATCATATAATACTTTGCCTTCCGTTCAAAAATGACACTACGTTTTTAGAGTGTACCAGCCAAAAAATCCCTTTCGGTTTTTTAAGCGGTTTTACCGACGATCGTACCGTTTTGGCTTGTACTCCACAAGGTGGAAAGTTGATGCATACGCCCAAATATACTGCAACACAAAATACACAATCACGCAAAGCCGAATTTACTTTGGATGCCACAGGTAACCTAACCGGCGATATGCAAACCGTTTACTCCGGTACCCAGTATGACAATGTTGAGGAACTTGTTGACGAGCCATTTACCGAAGAGGTAAAAACGCTTCAAAAAATGTATAGCAACATCAGCAATATGGAGATCAATAAAATTGATTTGAAACAGAGCAAGAAACCGATGCCGGTTAGTATTGAAAATATAAAATTTAAAGCAGCAGAATTTGCATCTGCAGACAACGGTAAATTATATTTCTCGCTTAATCCACTTAATCGTTTACGTCCGGTTAAAGATGTTCGTAATCGCATTAATCCGGTTTACATCAACCGGGGTTTTACTGATGAGGATGAGATCACCTACATCTTGCCTGCTGGTTACCGCTTAGATACTGAACCTGTAAGAAGAAACCTGAGCACACCATTTGGCAACTTTAAAGCTTATATGACGTTTGCCGACGGCAAGATCACCTACAAACGCCACATTGAGATTAAAGACGGCACTTACACTAAAGATAGTTATGCCGAACTGGTTGATTTTTACCAGAAAGTGGCCGACAGTGATAATTATACCGTATCGCTAATAAAAAATTAAATGTAGCTGAATATAATGATACCCAATATGATTCCTATGATCATAACAAGGTAAAGCAGTATCTCGTTACCTGCAAAACGTTTGTATTTAGTCCAGAAAGAGTATTCGTTCTTGTTCTTTGCCACGCCCCGGGAATATTATAAAGGTCAAAATTAATAAAATTACGCCTATCATCGCAATAACTACTTGTATTGTAAAATTGCTTTACAACATGGCAATCTATACCCTACGAGTTTGATAGTATGCGTAATTTTGTGTTAACTAAATATTAATTAAAATGACCCATACATATGATATAACCGGCATGACCTGCAACGGATGCCTTTCTAAAGTTCATCAATTACTCTCACAGGTACCCGGAGTTACCAATGTGGATATCAACCTGGAAAAGGGTACCGGTGAAATTACCATGTCGCACCATGTGGATACCGCTAAGCTGAAAGATGCCCTTTCGGCTTATCCTAAATATACTATTGCCGAACAGCATTTAACTCAACAGCCCACAGCCACGCCATTTGTCGCTGAGGAAACTGAAACCCTGTCTTTTGTGGAAACCTATAAGCCGGTGCTATTGATTTTCGCTTATGTTACAGGCCTTTCTGTGCTTATTAGTTTAACTTATAGCGGAGGCTGGATGATGGGCATGCGCGTTTTTATGAGCGGCTTTTTTCTCATCTTCTCGCTCTTTAAAATGCTGAATTTATCGGCCTTTGCAGATAGTTATGCTATGTATGATGTTATAGCTAAAAAGATACGTGCATGGGGTTATATATACGCGTTTATAGAGCTGGCTTTAGGTATAGCTTTCGCAATTAATTTTCAACCAGTATTAACTAATGCAATTACCCTGTTAGTGATGTTTGTGAGCATTATTGGCGTACTGCAAAGCGTATTCAATAAAAGAGCTATACAATGTGCTTGTTTGGGAACTGTTTTTAACTTACCCATGAGCACCATCACCATTATTGAAGATGGCCTCATGATTGCCATGAGCGCTGTTATGCTGTTGGTGATGTAAGCTTAATTAATCCCAGTCAAACGTTACTACCTGCCCGTTAAGTTTCCATTTAGCGGGCGTTTTATTATCCAGCCAGTCGAGCGGCTCAGCGGTTGGCTGTACTTTTGCCGCATGCGTAAACGCTGCTTTAACAGCATTTTTCTGCTCCTGGCCAAGCGCGGCAGGGTCGGCAGAGATAAATAATGGTGAGCCGCTTTGAGCAAGCAGGGTTAACCATTTTTGGGTATTTTCCCATTTTACATATTTGGTAATGCCTACACAATCTCCGTCGGCGGCATAAAAAGTATTGTTTTGCACCAATCGGAAGCCCAGCGTATTTACACCCATTTTCTTAGTCCGATCCCATTCCTTTCCGCTGGTATCATCTCCAATACGGTTAAGCTCAAACAGACCTGCCGAAAGGTGACTTAAGGTGTTGCAGCCAATAAGATACATATTATCTGCCGCCTGCCTTATGGCTGTATACATGTTTAGGATAATTTCGGCATTAGTTTTTGTCTGGTCGTTAAAATGCCATCCGGGCTGCGTAAGCTCGTCCGTCATTTGCGATCCCCATCGGCCAAATATATCCCAGCTGCTAAAATCATGCTTAACCATCTCGTAACCCCAGCTCCGGTATAACGAAATATTGTGTTTTATCTGTTCAATATTTTCGGGTATAGATGGGTCGAGTATACGCTCATTGGAGTTATCCCTGTTTTTAATAGATGGCGCCAATCTGCTTTTAGCCGTATCCAGCCGGGCAATTAACGGCCTGGTCCATAAGCCCGGCCGCATACCCAAAGCCTTTACTTCATCAGCCATTTTAGCCATGTCGGCAAATTTTTCATTATGCTTTGAAAAATCATCAGCCTGTTCCCAGCCGTCATCAATAACAGAGAATGGCTTGTTACCGCTTACCGCGTACTCGGCCATTATTTTGGTGGTATCGTGTATCAGTTGTTGTGAATTGTTTCCATAAGCAAAGTACCAATCATTAATACCGTAAACCGGCTGTTTAGGCAAACGCGGCTTTTCGCACATCATCTTACAAAAGCGCGTGGTGGTTGCATAAGCATTTTCATTTACTCCACTTAATGTAGTTACCATATCAGCGGCATGCAAAACACGTGTACCCAGCTTAACTCCATCTCCACCTGATTTGGTATCGAGCGTTAATTCCATGCTGCCGGGTTTTACTGCCCACCAGCAAATGGTACTGCAACCGGTTTTTACGCCGAAGCCAGCGGTTTGCTTACCATCATGCAACATCACATACCAGGGATTAGGCGTGTGTTCATCAGGACTTTTCCAGCCCAGATCACCGTAAGAACGTTCCCAATGGTCGCCCAGTATTTTGCTATATTTTTGCGTCTGATATTTCCAGGATAATCTTACACCTTTAATGTCCGTTTCAGGCGATTGTATATACACCGCCTGAGCGTTACCTTTATTTTTGAGTTCAACCGTTACACCCTTGCCCTTAAAAAGGTTTCCGTTACCGGTTAGCTTTATCCAACCTTCCGCTGTATGCGCCCAAGCCTCGTCCGGATGGTTGATCAATTGACCGCCTAATGCGTTCGCGAAAGTTATGCGACTGCAAACAGCAGTAAGAAAAGCAGCGGAGGTTGTTTTAATAAAGGTTCGACGTAACATAATTTTAGTTAATAATTAATGTTTCAATATAGAAAAATTTATCTTAATGCTGTAACATTACTTTATGTATGTTGTCTAACAAGATAACCCCGGCTGCTGCCGAACCATATAATTTATGAATTGGAAGTTTTTTTCTCGCAACAAAGGCCCCAAAAAGCGTAAAAGTATATTCCGCGAATGGGTGGACGCGATAGTTTTCGCGGTAATTGCATCAACTATTATCAGAGGGCTCCTATTTTCAGCCTATGCAATACCATCAGCTTCAATGGAGGGCAGCTTGCTCACCGGTGATTACCTTTTTGTAAGTAAAATGTCTTACGGGGCACGGATGCCTATGACCCCAATTTCAATCCCTTTTTTAGAGTCTACCATATTTAATGGCACCGTAAAAACTTACTGGGACGGCTGGCAGCTGCCCTATTACCGCCTGCCCGGCTTTGGAAAGGTACAAAAGGGCGATCCTGTGGTATTTAATTATCCAGCAGAAACCGTTGAGCGGCCTGTAGATATGCGGACGCACTTTATAAAAAGATGTGTTGGCACTCCCGGTGATATCATAGAAATAAAAGACGCAAGGGTATATGCCAACGGGAAATATTACCCCAACGCGCCAGAAGGGCAAACTTCATATATGGTTACCACTGATGGCACCGATCTGAACCCGGATATGATACGTGATCTAAAAATAGATGTCAGGTTGCAATATAGCCCTACTGTATATGAAATGATCATTCCGCCGGCAAGCCTTAACCAGTTTAAAAGTTACTCCAACATTAAATCCGTTAAGGAAGTAATTGACCCGGCGGGTGAGTACAACGCGCAGATATTTCCGCACAATGAGAAGTTTAAATGGAGCGAAGATAACTTTGGCCCATTATTGATACCCGCACGCGGTACTCATATTCAACTTAATGATTCTACCGTTGCCCTTTACGGACGCGCGATAACCGCTTACGAGCACAATACCCTCGAGCACAAATCTGACGGTTACTATGTTAACGGGAAGCATGTTAATGATTACACTTTTAAAATGAATTACTACTGGATGATGGGCGACAATCGCCATAATTCAGAAGATTCACGTTACTGGGGATTGGTGCCCGAAGACCACATAGTGGGTAAAGCCGTAATTACCTGGATGAGTGTAGATAGCACACAAAGCGGCTTAAAGCACATCCGTTGGGATCGGATTCTGAAGATGATTCATTAATTCCTGATGCTGGCATTGTACTGTTCGTATATGAACATAGCTGTATCACAAACGCCCCAAAGTGATACAGTCGTATCATTTAAACCATTGTATTACAAATAATTAAAGCAATGGCATTGAGTTTGTTGCCTACATGATATTAAGTTATGATGAAAGACAGTAAATATATCATCAGGCGCACACTTTCTCAGGAAAGGTTTGAAGTTTTATGGACTAAAAATAAGAACGGCCATGCCACTCTTAAAGATCTTGCTGAAATGGACGAAATCATTAACCGCGACGAGGGTGTAAGACGATTTGTACTTGAAGAGATGGCGGGTAGTTTCACTGAGCGTAATACGCCTGATAAAACCTCTACAAGCAGGCAAGAGAAAACCGCTAAAACTTTCTTTGAAAAACTAAAAGCATTTTTCAGGGCTATGAGTGCAGCTAAAGAAAAACAAACGACTATAAATTTCCCTCTATCTTACTGATCTATCGGTAAAGTAAACCAAAACTTACTTCCCTCGCCCCATTGGCTTTCTACGCCAATATCACCATCATGCCTTTTTATAATATCGGAGCTGATGTATAATCCAAGTCCCAAACCCGAAAATTGATGCCCAAGCGCGTCTACACGGTAATACCTGTCAAACAAATGAGGCAACTTATCAGGGTTTATACCAATGCCATAATCACTCACGGTTACTTTAGCATCAGGGCCTTGCTGCTCAACCGTTATGTCTATCTTTTTAGATTGGGGCGAATACTTAATAGCGTTACTGATAAAATTAACCAACACCTGGTCAATACGCCTATAATCGGCATAAACCATTAATTCCTTTTCGCCGGTAATTGTAATGTCATGATCGGTACCCTGGCTAATATGATCGCAGCTATCCTTAACCAGTTCTGCAAGGTTAAAACGGTTTTTACTTAAAGCCAATTGCCCCTGCTGTATTTTGGTAACGTTCAGCAAATCGTCAAGCAAATGCACCAATTTATTGATGTTGTTTGCCGCCTTGTTCGTAAACAATTTAAATTTATCACTAACTGGCTCTAATTTCACCAGTTTTTCCAGTATTTGTAATGACGCATTTAATGAAGTAATGGGCGTTTTAAGTTCATGGCTGGCAACGCTTATAAATTCATCTTTACGTTTTTCTACCTCTACATCATCTGTAACATCAAGCAGAATACCGCTAAAGCGGGTAGCAATATTTTCATTATTAAAAACCACCTTACCCTTAGCACGCAAAACACGTTTTTGTCCGCTTACTTTGTTCTGTATACCATAAACAATATCATAATTATTATCACTTCCATATTGCATAGTTGCTGTAATGGCGTTAGCCACCCTATCCCTATCTTCAGGTAAAATAGCTTCAATGGCATCCGGTAAGGCAATATCGCTATCTTGAGTTAGTCCAAACCATTCTTTTATCCGGTTATTTCCTATGAAACGGTTGGTTGCGGGGTCAAGGTCCCATGTACCTAAATCAGCAGACTCTATTGCAAACTGTAACTGATTTTTACTTTCTTCGGCAGTATTAAAGGCGTGTACTGCTTTAGTGGTTTCGTAACAAATTACCAGCGCACCGCCTGGAGTACCACATTCCTTAATAACGGGAGAATAACTATAGGTCCAGTAAACATTTTCTATGCTGCCGTTTCTATACATGGGTACCAGCTCATTCTCGCTGTAAGTAGATTCCCCGTAGTGCATGGCTTTTTCTATCTGGGGCAGTATGAGCGGCCATATCTCCTGCCAGCTGTCAGCGCCTTTACGGCCCAAAGCGTACGGGTGCTTACCAGTTGTACCCAAACTGGGCCGGTATGCGTCATTATAAAATTGGATACAATCAGGCCCCCAAAATAAAAACATCGGAAACCTTGATCGCAGCATGGTGCTTATCGTAATTAACAGGCTTTGAGGCCAGGTATCAGGCGTACCCAAAACAGTTTCAGACCAATTGAAAGAACGTATAAGCGACCCCATTTCGCCTCCACCTTCCAGGTATTTTTGATGATGGTTAAGCGATACAGTATTTTCAGGCATGTAAAATCGGAGTTAATTAGAGTTTAAGTATCAGATTGGTCTTATTGTTTTATTTACAATATTAAAAATGAAAATGTAACTTTTTCATTTCATATACAGGCCTGTAAATTTAAAATATTGATATTTAAACAGCAACACAGCCTGCATGAATAAATTTTTACCCGTCCTGTTCATATTAATTACCAGCGCCGCATTTGCGCAGAAAAAACCTTTGGACCATCAGGTATTTGATGGGTGGCAAAATGTATCCGGCCAGCGTATCAGTAACAACGGCAAATGGATAGCCTATGTGGTTAAACCGCAAGAGGGTGATGCTGCTTTATATATCACTACCACCAACGGGAAAAGCAAAATAAGCATCCCAAGGGCTGATACCGTTCGTTTTACTGCCGACTCAAAATACGCGGTATGCATGATAAGGCCTTTCTATAAGGACCTGAGACAGGCAAAGATCAAAAAGAAAAAACTCGCCGATTTCCCTAAAGACACACTCGGAATAATTAACCTGGATAACCTGCATTTGGATAAAGAACCAGCTATCCGAACGTTTAAAATCGCCGAAAAAGCGCCGGTAATTGCCTATGTCAGTGTAACCGACAGTACCAAAAAGCCTGTAGCCGATACATCAAAAAAAGCAATTGCCAACGCCATTGCACCGCCGGTAAAAGAAGGCGCGGAATTAACTATATATCAACCATCAGCAGGTAAAAAGCGTGTATTTAATTATACAAACGAATTTCAACTAAGTAAAAACGGTAAATGGCTGGCATTCGCGGTTACCGCTCCCAAGAAAAACAATAAAGTAATATCCGGACTGTTTTTATATGATATTGCTAATGACACTCTAAAAAAGATAAGTACAGGCAAGGGTACTTACAAAAACATCGCTTTTGATGAAAGTGGTAAACAACTGGCTTTTACCGCGGAAAAAAACCCTGAAAAAGCATTAGTTAAGCCATTTAAGCTTTACTATTACAATGCATCGAAAGATAGCGCGTTGGTAATGGCCCAGGAAAACTCAAACGGTATGCCTGCAAAATGGGCGACAAGTGGCGACGGGCGCGTATATTTTAGTAAAAGCGGCGAAAAACTTTTTTTTGGAACTTCTCCTATCCCCAAACCGATTGATACAACGCTGGTTGATTTTGAACACGCTCGGTTGGATATTTGGAATTACAAAGACGACTATTTACAGCCGCAACAATTAAAAAACCTGCAACGCGAACTTAAACGTAGTTACCTCGCCGTGATAAGGCCTGCAGATGGTACCAAAAAGCTGATACAACTGGGCGACGAAAACATAAGGGAAATATTAGTTGCTGATGAAAATACTGACGCGCAATTTGTTTTAGGCTTGGCCGATACAGGCGCCAGAATAGCATCACAATGGGAAGGCGGCAGCTTGCAACAGGCTTATTTGATTAACACTCTTACTGGTGAGCGTATGCTTATTAACGACAGGCTAAAGGCGCGTTACAGTATTTCCCCAGGCGGCAACTTTATTATTTGGTTTAACGCTAAAAACCAGAACTGGTACAGCTACCATATTGCTACCGGTAAAAAAAAGTTACTCACTCAATCATTGGGCGTAAAAATGGGTGATGAAGAAAACGACGTACCTGACGATGCCCAACCATATGGTATTGCCGGTTGGGAAGAAAATGATAAGCATGTACTTATTTACGACAGGTACGACATCTGGAAAATAGACCCTGTTACCGGCCGTGCTACCAATTTTACTGGTGCCATTGGCCGCCGTAATAAACTACGTTTCAGATATGAGCCTGTTGCTGCTGATGAAAAATTTATACCTACTAAAAATGTTCTTTGGCTAATTACCCAAAATGAAGAAAATAAACAATGGGGTTACTACAAAAAACCAATGAGTGGCGATGATGATCCTGACGAGATAGTTTCAGCTCCATTTAAATACAGCGCTTTACAAAAAGCAAAAAACGTGGGCGTATTCATTTATACCAAAGAAAATTACACCCAATCGCCGGATCTGTATTATTCTACTGACCTTGTTAAAGAGGTAAAGCTAAGCGCTATTAATCCCCAGCAAGAACAGTATAATTGGGGCACCGCGTCTTTAGTTTCGTGGTTTACACCCAAGGGGCACAAATCAAAAGGGATTTTATATAAACCTGAAGATTTTAATCCGGCCAAAAAATACCCGATGATCGTTTATTTTTATGAAAAGCTATCAGACGGATTGTATAATTATATCCCACCGGCCCCTACCCCCTCCCGCCTGCCTATATCCTGGTTTGTAAGCAATGGATACCTTGTTTTTACACCCGATATTAGTTACGAAATCGGGTACCCTGGCGCATCAGCTGTAGAATACATCAACTCGGGGGTTGAAGAGTTGAAGAAAAACCCCTGGGTTGATGGTGAGCATATTGGTATACAGGGGCAAAGTTGGGGCGGCTATCAGGTAGCTTATCTTATAACCCAAACCAATATGTATGCTGCTGCCTGGTCGGGCGCACCCGTAGCCAACATGACATCCGCCTACGGTGGTATACGCTGGGAAAGTGGCGTAAACAGGCAGTTCCAATATGAAAAAACGCAAAGCCGCATTGGGGCCACGCTGTGGGAAAAGCCCGACTTATATATTGATAATTCACCATTATTTCAATTACCCAAGGTACAAACACCTGTAGTAATTATGAGTAACGACGCTGATGGAGCCGTGCCCTGGTACCAGGGCATTGAAATGTTTACAGCTTTGCGCAGGTTGGGTAAGCCTGTTTGGTTGTTACAATATAACGATGAAGCCCATAATTTGGTTAAAAGGCAGAACCGGAAAGATATCACTATCAGGGAAGCACAATTTTTTGACCATTACCTAAAAGGCGCAACTATGCCTGTATGGATGGATAAGGGCGTACCTGCAATTAACAAGGGCCGCGACTGGGGATTGGAAATAAACAACTAATAGCTGTAAATAAATTACAGATAGTAATGTCTGATGCAGTTTAAATGGTCGTCCAGTTCATATACCCAGGGTGTTGCCGTTGGAATATCGAGTTTGGTTACCTCTTCGTCGCTTAAATTTTCAATATATTGGATGAGCGCACGCAGGCTGTTTCCATGCGCGCAAATAATTACCTTTTTGTTTGATCTTATTGCGGGTACTATACACTCATGCCAAAAAGGTAAAGCGCGCACCATCGTTTCACTCAGGTTTTCGGTAACAGGCAATTCGCGATATGTGAGGTCATCATAACGCAGGTAATGTCCGGGAAAACGCTCGTCATCTTTTGTAATAGCTGGTGGGTGCTCATGGGGATCTCGTCGCCATTTATATACCTGTTCTTCGCCATACTTTTTGATGGTTTCTTCTTTATTCAATCCTTGTAAGGCCCCGTAAAAGCGCTCATTAAGCCTCCAGGATTTATGTACCGGTATCCATAAATGATCGAGTTGCTCCAACACATGGTGCATGGTTTTAATACTACGTTTTAACACAGATGTAAAACCGACATCAAAAGTATAGCCTTTAGCAGCAAGAAGCTTACCTGCATCTACAGCCTGTTGTAAACCGTTTTCAGACAGATCTACGTCAGTCCATCCGGTAAAACGATTTTCTTTGTTCCAGACACTCTCACCATGCCTTAATAAAACCAGTTTTTGCATATTCGTAAGCAATAATACACGTTTTAAACATCATTAAGCAACGATGGTTTTGAGCCGATAATTATTAGCCGCTTGTAAAAATAAAGTCTGATACCCGCCTTAAAATTTTCTTGCTAACTTGCGGAGTGAAAGATTACAAAAAATATTACCTCATACCAGCCACGCCCGAAGAAATATACATAGCTTTGACTAACCCAGTAACCATCCAGTTATGGACGGGTGAACCTGCGGAAATGTCAACGGAAACGGGCTCGGAGTTTTCCATGTGGGAAGGTGCAATTGTAGGCCGTAACATAGATTTTGAGCCAAATAAAAAAATTGTACAACAATGGTACTTTGACGGGCAACCTGAAGAATCTATTGTGACCATAAAACTACACCCCGATAAACACGGAACATCTGTAGAGCTAAGGCATACTAACATACCAGACGAGGATTATGATGAAATAACTGAAGGATGGAATGACACCTATTTTGGTAACCTGGAAGATTTTTTCGCTCTGTAATTGCTATAAAAACAAAAAGCCGCCCCTTCAATAGGAGCGGCTTTTGCTATATATAGTATCGGCTATTAATAAAGCGTAAACTCTACGCGACGGTTTTTCTGACGACCAGCAGCTGTCTTATTAGATGCGATCGGCTGAGTTTTACCGTAACCCACAGCTTCTATACGTGATGGGTTTGCGCCCTGGCTAACCAGGTATGATTTAATTGATTCGGCACGGTCTTTAGATAATCTAAGGTTTGCAGCGTCAGAACCAACGTTATCAGTGTGACCGGCAAGTTTCAGGCTGAAGTTTTTATCAACCAATAGTTTGGCTACACGCTGTAAGCTTGGGTATGATTTTTCGCGGATGGTAGCTTTACCAAAGTCAAACTCAAGGTTAGCAATAGCATCGTTAACCACACGGCGGTCTTCTTCAGTTACCACGATTACCGGTTTAGCTAACGGACAGCCAGAACCATCTACCTTAGTACCGGCAGGCGTGTTAGGACATTTGTCGTTTACATCAAGCACACCGTCACCATCGCTATCGATAGTTAATTTAGCCAGATTAGCGTTTGTGGCGTCAAGGTCGCTTCTTAACTGAGCGTTTTTAGCTTTCTCAGCATCGATTTGAGCCTGCAGCATTTGTTGAGTTTGCTGATTTTTCCATAGGTACTCGGTACGCATTGAGTTAACCGGGTTGTAAGTAGCTAACTGTGGTTTTTTGCTGCTACCCAAAGCAAACTCTAAACCGATGTGTGCATAAGAGAACCTGTCGTTAGTTGAACCAACGTTTACGCCATCAAAGTTATCAGCCTGTACAAAGTTCACCTGGTAACCTAAATCAAGGTTAACACCTGAACCCATGTTAATTTTAAAGCCTAAACCTACTGGTACAAACCATTCTTTAATGGTACCATTGCTGGTGGTAGTTGTTGTACCGGTAGCGTCAACTACTGATGTTTTATAGCCCATGTAACCGGCACCCGCGCTGATGTATGGTTGTATAGCGCTTTTTTTGTTAAACCAGTTAATGTTAGCTAAAGTAAAGTTGGCTTTTAATGCAGCGCTCCAGTCTAATTTTGTATTGAAACTGCTTGCACCCGCAACACCATTAACAGGTTGGCCGTTTTGGCCGCTTACCTGCCCTCTTAAGAAGTCGGCTTGCATACCAAAGCTTGGTAAAAATTGTTTTGCGATATAACCGCCGTAACCTATCTCTGATTTAGGCGTTACAAAATCTTGTCTTCCGCTTGTACCAAAAATTGTGTAGGGGGTTAATAATCCACCGTGTACACCTATAGACCAGGTACGGAACGAACCGCCGCCTGAAAAAGGTTGTACATAGTTGTTTGTGCTTAAGGTTGTGTCAGGGGTTTGAGCAAACAGTTTACCACCAACCAGTAAACCGGTCATTAGTAATGATGCTTTTTTTAAATGTGTTTTCATATTGTTTCTATTATATGCCCCGGGTGGTTGTTCAGCCGGATTGAATTACAACTGTCAACAACAATGCCATCAAAGCAAATAATTACAAATACAGTGATTATTGCACATCCTTAATCCCATATCCTTAAAACGGCCAAAACACATTAGTTTAAGCCTTTATCAACGCTAAAAAGTGTACAGAAACCGCCTTCACCAACTACTTACAACCAAAATGTTTGAAGCTATTTTATGTACAGTAAAATATACAATTACAAAACTTTAACGATGAGATGTGTATTTAAGCAGCAACGGTAACATTGAATAAATATAGCTCAGCCAGATAGGCATTACATGTAGTTTCGATAACCGGATATAGTTAAGCCGGTAGAATTGACTTAGAAAAAGTGCCGGGATATATCAGGTTTGGGCTCACGCTTTGAGTAGGCTGGCGTTGCCAATCTTCAAATGAAAGGAGCAGCGACATCAGCATTTCGGATCCTTCGCCGAAAACCAACAGATTTGTTTAATATAGAAATATTAAGTGTGCTGCTCCTTTATGTATTATTCGGCAGGATGTATGATTACCGTCCATTTTATATCGGCATTCGCCTTATAAAGCGTAGCTGCAACCGAGCAATATTTGTTAAGTGATAATTCTACAGCTTTCCTGGCTTTGTCTTCATCCACATTGCCATACAGATGAAATTCAATGTTGATGGTTTCCCAAAGTGATGGTTCTTTACCAGCTTCGCGGTCGCCGCTTATTACCATCTTATAATCAACCACATCCTGGCGTTGTTTCTTTAAAATACTGATCACATCTATAGCGCTGCAACCACCCAAGCCCATCAATAACATTTGCATAGGGCGCACACCAAAGTTCTGCCCGCCGCTTTCCGCGCTGGTATCCATTTTTACGATGTGACCATATTCGTCCGCGGCTTCAAAACCGAAGTCACCACTTACTCTTGAAAGTTTTATAGTAGGCATATTATAATTTATTTTTGCTAAAATACTGTTTTAAACATAACGGATAGTAATCAACCTGTCAAACAATACAGTCATGAAATCCTGGTATCTCTAACAACAATTTTTGTTTCGGCAGGTGCATAACCGTAATTTATTTTACAAAATGAACTATCTTCACAGTCGAAATTCTAAACATGGCTTTAAATTACATCTGGATAGCCTTTTTTATCATAGCGTTTGTTATCGCATCAGTTAAAATGGTATTTCTTGGCGATACCAATGCCTTTAAGGTATTGGTTGACGGGATGTTTGATAGTTCAAAAGCCTCGGTAATGGACATTGCACTTCCCCTGGCCGGTAATATGGTATTATGGCTGGGTATCCTTAACATTGGCGAACGGGCCGGTGCCATGAATTTTCTTTCACGCATTGTTGGGCCCTTTCTAAGCCGTTTATTCCCCGAAGTACCCAGGAACCACCCTGCCACCGGGCAAATGATGATGAATTTTTCGGCCAACCTGCTTGGGCTTGATAATGCCGCTACTCCTTTAGGTTTAAAAGCTATGGGCAGTTTGCAGGAACTCAACCCTAATAAGGAAACCGCCTCCAACGCGCAGATCATGTTCCTGGTGCTGCACACTTCCGGCTTGCAACTGCTGCCCGTTACCATCATAGCACAGCGTTTTATATTACATGCCAAAGACCCGGCGGATGTTTTGTTACCGTGTATTATAGCTACTTATGTAGCCACCGTTACCGGGATGATAGCCGTAGCCATCAAACAAAAAATTAACCTGTTTGACAGGGTTATATTAAGCTGGTTAGGCGGCCTTACCATGTTTATCGCAGCGCTGGTGTGGTATTTTACCACCCAGTTAAGCAAGGATCAGATTGCTACGGTATCAAAAGTATCCAGCAATTTTTTATTGTTTGCTATTCCGGTAATATTTATCCTGGGTGCATTACGTAAAAGAGTAAACGTTTTTGAAAGCTTTATTGATGGCGCCAAAAGCGGTTTTGAGGTATCGGTAAAAATTATACCATACCTGGTAGCTATGTTAGTAGCCATAAGCGTATTGCGTAACAGCGGCGCGCTTGACTATCTTAACAGTGGCGTAAAATGGGCGGCTACAAAAGCGCATTTAGATACCCGCTTTGTTGATGCCCTGCCTGTAGCCTATATGAAGCCGTTAAGCGGTTCGGGCTCAAAGGCCATGATGATCAGCACCATGCAAACCTACGGGCCTGATAGTTTCGCGGGCAGGCTGGGATCGGTTTTTAACGGATCAGCCGATACTACTTTCTATATTGTAGCATTATATTTTGGTTCTGTAGGTATCAAACGTTCGCGATATGCTATACCGGCGGGTCTTTTGGCCGATTTTGCCGGTGTTATCGCGGCCATTTTTATTTCGTACCTGTTTTTTGGTTGATCTCCCCCGATCAATAATTAATTATTAAAAGCGTGCATACCACGCAACCGGTTCTGTTTATTTACGTATAAAGCCATATACTGTAACGTAAATGTTATATACCCGGTTTAAATTTGATTTTTGATTGGCGCATTTGATGGGCAAAACTTTTACAAAGGGTTTATTTCTAATAATTTCCTTCCTGCTAATGAGGCAGGTTGCTTTCTCGCAAACTATTAATATCGGCACGGTTGACCCGGGGCCGTACGGACAAGGCTCAACTATTGCTGTACCCATAACGGTTACAGGCTGTATTAGCGACCCCGCAAATGTTTTCAACTTATATCTTTCTGACGCGAATGGTAACTTTGGTTCGCCAACATTAATAGGCAGCGCCAAAGGCTTTTATGTACCTTTTATTAACGGCATTATTCCTAACAACGCGGCAGCGGGCACCAATTACCGGGTGAGAGTTGCGTCAAGCATTCCTTCAACTCCCGGTACCTCCGCGGTTTTTAGTATAAATGCGATAGCAGGGATAAAAGCAGGTGCCGCATCCTTCCCTATAAAGCCCAGCCTGGACCCGGAAGTGTACGGCTCATGTAATGGCGGCGCTAATAATTTTCCGTTTACCAATACATCTGAAGGAGGTAACCCGGCAACGGCTAACTTCTATAATGAGCTTACCAAAACTGATGAGGGTACATTTCCCTTAAATACCACTTTTGCAGCTAACGCAGCCAACTACACAGTTACCGTTAAAACTCAGCGAAATGGTGTTTGGGGTATAAAAGCTTACCAATTAATTAATAACATAGTAAATAACAGTTTTACCATTACCGGTAACGGTACAGTTTGCCAGGGTAGCGGTAACACGCTACAATATAACGTTGATATTACCACCAATAACGGCATACAAAAGAATTATCCGGGTCTCACCTATAAAGTAACCTGGGGCGATGGTACCTCAAGCACTTATACCTTTTGCGATATTGTTGCAGCGAATGGAAAGGTAAGCCATCCGTACACTGCTTCATCATGCGGAAGTAACCCGAACGGTAAAAAAAATGTATTCCAAATTGATATACAACCCCTTAGCATATACTGCGATAATATTACGCAACCTGTAACCACTTATGCCAAGGTAATTGCTCCGCCGCAAAATAAATTTGATTTCCCCGAATATGCCTGTACCAATAGCGCTGTAACATTTGTAAACCGCTCTGCCCCTGGTGATGACCCCAGCAGCCCCTCGGCGAATTGCCAAAACGTAAATGCCAAATGGTCATGGTATGTGGATGGCGTATTGGTCAAAAGCGGCTATACCTTGTCGCAACCATTTGTTTACACCTTTAACACCAATGGTGAGCATTCCATATTGCTGCATTATGAAAATACTAATGGCTTGTGCGATGCCGCAGACGTTACGCACAACGTTTGCGTACAAAACGCTCCAAAAATAGACTTTACCTTACCACCACAGGCTTGCCTTGCATCGGGGCCTGTGCCTGTAGTAAACACATCTACAATAGATAATGCCTGTAATACCACAACCACTTACAAATGGGTACAAACCGCCGGCCCAACCAATGGCGTTACTTTTAATGCCGGTTTAAAAGACCCCGTATTAAACTTTACGCAAATAGGTGTTTATTCATTCAGGCAGGATATTATTACGCCCGGTTGCGGCCCCATAAGCGGGCCGGTTAAAACCATTGTTGTTAACAGCCAGCCAACAGCAAAACTGCCATCAAACACTATCTGTAGTGTAAACACTCCGGTGAGCTTTGACCCTAACTCTGCCGATACTCCAACCAACTTAGATGGCACCGCCCAACCCGAAGCAGACACGTATACCTGGGTGCTTGGCAATGGCGCTACTTTTGCACCAGGCAGCGATCTGCATACTCAATACCCCAAGATCATCTTTCCTACGACCGGTACGTATACCATCACCGTAACGCATAAGAACAACTGCGGTGTAGCTACAGATAGTAAGCAAATTACTGTTGCCGACGGCCCTGTTGTAGATCCAACGGCCACCCCCAATGTAGTTTGTGAAGGCAATGCTGTTAACTTATCGGCAACACCAGGGCCAGGTGGCATTGTCAATTCTGTTAAATGGTCAGCAACCGCAGGCGGCACTTTTGCTGATGCAAATAATCCGGTTACTACCTACACACCTTCCGCTGCTGATATAGCAGCCGGTAGCGTAGTGCTTACCTATACCGTTAATACCACCCTTGCGGGCGCTTGTAAAACTGTAGCCAAAACAGTTACCGTAACTATTATACCCAAAGCCAATGTGAATAGTTCTCCTACAAGCTCAATTTGCAGTGGTAAGAATTTTACTTATACCATCACCTCTTCCACCGCTACCGATTTTAACTGGACGGCTACTTTAACAAGCGGTACAGCAACCGGTTTTGGTGCTACCGGAAGCGGCAATACTATTAATGACCTTATTAACAACACTGGTACTACAGACGCCATCGTTACCTATACCATTACACCTTCGGTAAACGGATGCGTGGGTAACCCGTTTACTTTAACCTTAACGGTATTGCCCCAGGCTATCGCGGGAACGGCTACTCCCGACCAAACAACGGTTTGTGCCAATAGCAATCAGGGTATTGTTACGCTAACCGGATACGTGGGTACCATCACATGGCAGACACTAAACTCGGGAGGTACTTGGACCGACATCAATGGCGAAAATAACGCCACTTACACTTTTAAAAATCTTTCTCAAACAGCACAGTTTAGAGCTATGGTTAGTACCGGCTCCTGCGAGGCTGTGTACAGCAACCCGGTCACCATTACTGTTAATCCTGAAACACCTGTTGCCAATGCAGGTGGTGGCGGCACGCCGGTTTCCATCTGCAACCAAAACTCTTTTACACTTCATGGAAACGACCCGGGCACGTTTGTTGGTAAATGGACCGTTGTACCGGCCGATCCCCAGGTGAACTTTGTAAATCCTAACGACCCTAATACACTGGTTACCGGCCTGGTTCCTGGTAAAACCTATACGTTTAGATGGACCATATCCGGCATACCACCTTGTGCGGATAGCCAAAACGATATTGTGGTGATAGATAAACCTGACGTGCGCGCTTCTTTTACCAGTGATACACAAATATGCGGCCCGGGCCCGGTAACTTTTACCAATACTTCAACTCCCGACGTATCCACAACCCAATATCTGTGGGATTTCGGTGATGGCTCTCTCCCATCAACTGAAAAGAATCCGCCTCCGCATTATTTCCCTGTAGCGGCTGATAAAAACGATGTAAAGTATACCGTTAAACTAACGATTATTAATAATTGTAATCCAAGTGAATACCTTAAAGATATCATTGTAAGTCCTGAATTACCAGCTCCGAGCTTCAATATTTTAGATGGCATTGGCGGCTGTGGAATTTTAACACTATCTGCCAAGAACACATCGCCGGGTAATAACCAGTCTTATACGTTTGTGCTCAAAGACGAAAATGGAAATATTATAGAAAGCATCACTAAAACCGATGTTTCCAATGCCATATTTCAACCACATACAATTGATCATCAGGCCACATGGACCTTATCTTTAAAAGCTGTAAATAATTGCGGCAAAGAAGCCACTACCGCGCCAAGAAATATCCAGGTTTCACCCTCAGGTATCACATCCGGACTACAGGCCAAAGATGGAATAACATCTTTTTGTATAGGCGACCCGGTAACATTTGAAAATACCTCCACTGGCGGTACTTTCTATTATTACAACATTTATACTTCGTCAAGCCCAACACCCAAGGTTATCCCGGCAAGTACCACGGCTGATTTTACAACATCATTTGATACTCCCGGAACCTACTTTATTTCGGTAAAGGCTTCAAACCCGGGTTGCGGCACGCAACAGGAATCAGCCAAAGTAGCTATAACCGTTTATCCGAAGCCTAAACCATCGTTCACTTACGTGGTTAACCGCGATAATACGGTAACTTTTGCTAATACTACGCAGAGTGTGGATGGTACCCCGCCGGAATCATTTATTTACACCTGGGATTTTGGCGATGGCACTGCAAAATCGCCATTTTATACACCTCCTGCGCATCAGTATGATTATGTGAACTCGCCTTACACGGTTACTTTAACAGCCAAATCACCAACCGGTTGTTTCGATGTTTCACAACAAAAAATAGAGATCAAGTTTTTAGGCGAGCTCTTTTTACCTAATGCTTTTCAGCCATCATCAAGCGTGAGGGAGTTACAAACATTTAAAGCCAAAGGGCAAAAGTTAAAAGAATGGCGCCTGCAAATATTTAATAATTGGGGGCAACTGATGTGGCAAACCACGGCGCTTGATGGCGATGGTTCCCCTACCGAAGGTTGGGACGGCACCTACAAGGGAGTACCTGTACCCCAAGGGACTTACATATGGCAGGCTACCGCCCGTTTCACAAACGGATCAGAATGGAAGGGCAACTCTTTGAAAGGCGAATTACCAAAACGCACAGGTGTGATACATTTAATAAGATAAGTGAGATGAAGGAAAAACTAAAATTTCGCCTGTTGATAATATTCGCCCTGCAATTGATAGCCGGAGCTGTTTTTGCGCAGGATCATATGTATTCGCAATTCTTTAACTCACCGGTTTACCTTAACCCGGCACTTAACGGTCAGTTTGATGGTGACCTGCGGATGAACCTCATTTACCGCAACCAATACACTTCCATACCTGGTAACCTCACCTATTTAACCGCCTCAATTGATTACAATGTACCGCAATTTGGCGGCGGCCTGGGATTATTATTTACCCGCAGCAGTGAAGGCTCCGCCTATTTAAATAAGAATAACATAGCCGGTATATACTCTTATAGTGTTGGCTCGCAGGATTATGTGTTGTCCTTTGGATTACAGGCCGGGGTAACCAACCGATCGGTAGATTACAGTAAACTGGTTTTTGGCGACCAGATAGACCCCAGCACGGGTTTTATTCCGGGTTCAACAACAGGTGCCGATAACCCGCAGTTTAACAACAAATTCTTTTTTGACGCCGGTGCCGGTGTTAACCTCACCCTTAAAAATTTTAATATTGGTGGCGCGGCGCAGCATATTAACCGGCCCAATCAATCATTTACCGGTACGCCATCAAAACTACCCATACGCAGTACTTTACACGCTTCCTACAGGTATAACCTGACGCAGGATGATAATTTGGATGACGAAGATAAATCTTACATTATCCCCTCAGTAATATTTTACAAGCAGGGTAATATGCAATCGCTTAATGCGGGCATGCAATACAAACGTAAGAGTATAAATGTAGGTGCCTGGTATCGCACAGGTGGCGCGGGAGGCCCAAGCGCTGTGGTAATTTCTCTTATATTTGATCTGTTTATTAACCGTGACGGAGGCGAAAAGCTACGTTTTGGTGTAAGCCATGATGTGCCTGCCGGCGGTATTAACTACGGCAATACCAGCGGTACCACTGAGGGTAGCATCGGTTACGAAACCACCCTACCCTCTCGTGACCGCGGCGAACAGAAGTTTTATGGCGCCAGCAGATGTTACCATTTCTATTAATTTAAACTATTATATTGTGTGATGAGAAGAGAAGCACCGCCTTCAAGAGATTATTTAAAAGACAAATCTGTAAAAAACAAAACCGCTAAACGAGCCGGCCTGGCTATTGTAGCGCTGCTTATTTTATTCGGACTTTTCATAGGTAAATGGGCGTTATCCAATCCCGGGGGAAACCTGCTGGATGGATTGCCTGATAGCGATACTGCTTACGGAGTTGCTAAACAATTTATACTACCTACGGTAAGGGGATCGAACCCGGTGTTTAATGATGATAATTACCAGTTTGCAAAAAAGTCTGATTCGGTTTATGTGATCAAATCATCATACAGCACCAAATTTGATGATGGCGAAAATCAGGAAACCCGTTTTACCATCAGCTTAAAATATAATGGTGGTATGAGCAGTAAAACATCCAACTGGACGTTAATAAACTTAGACCAGGATAATTAAAGATTTAATGCAGCAGCAAACCGAACCTGACGTAACCGCGAAGGCGCATATAGCACATATAAAATATCAGGCCGTTGTAACCAGCGGCGGCCATAGTATATTGGTTGATGAACCTGTCGATCTTGGTGGAGGTGACACTGCTATGGCGCCCTACAGCCTGCTATTGGCAAGCCTCGCCAGTTGTACTATTATTACTTTGCGCATGTACATTGATCGCAAAATGTGGATTGTTGATGAAATAGCCATAGCCCTTGAGTTGTTTAAAACAGATAGCGGAACAGATATTAAAACGCAGCTTACTTTTAACGGCGAACTGACTGACGAACAAAAGAAACGCCTGATGAATATTGCTGAAGTGTGCCCTGTACATAAAATGTTAACCGGCAATATCGCTATCAGCACAATCTGCGCTTAAAGATGTTACCATTATAAACTAATCAATTAAAATAAAATGAGAGCAATAAACCCGTGGATCAACTTCAATGGCAATGCCGAGGAAGCATTTAATTTTTACCGGTCTGTTTTTGGTGGGGAGTTCACCAAAATTATCCGTTTCAAAGATTTAGCTAATGAGCAATTTCAAGTTTCTGACGAAGATGCCCACAAAATAATGCGCATAGGTTTACCTATTGGTAAAAACAATGTGCTATTGGCTAATGATGTCCCATCATTTATGGGAACGGTGAGCGAAAACGAAAACCGGTCAAAAATAGTAGTGAACGCTGAAAGCCGCGAAGAAGCAGAACTACTGTTTAAAGGTTTATCTGCAGATGGTGAGATTGAGGGCCCTATTGATGATAGCCCGTGGGGAACTTACGCGGGAATGTTCAGAGACAAATACGGTATTGAGTGGATCATTGAATTTGATCCCAATATTTAATTAAGGTCGTTTACCTTTATTGCTTAAAATATCGCGTAATATAATCCAGCATTTCGGTGGTGATGAGTTGATTGGTGGCTAACAATTCGCGTTTGTTAAACACTTCGGCGCCTCCATCAAAATTAACTACCTCACCACCAGCTTGCTGCACTATAACAATGCCTGCCGCTATATCCCAGGGGTTAAGATTGTATTCGTAAAAAGCTTCAAAACGCCCGCAAGCGGTATATGCCAGATCAACCGCGGCCGATCCGATCCTGCGCAGACCATGGCAATTGCGCATCAGTTCGGTAAACAGTTTAATATATCTTTCCTGGTAGGTAAAATCGTAATAAGGGAAACCAGTGGCAATTAAACTATCAGCAATTTTCGGCTTATTACTTACCTTTATCTCATTATTATTCAGGTAAGCCGGCGATTCCTTGTGCGCGTAAAAACATTCGTCCTGGTTTACTTCATATACCACGCCCAATACTGGTGTATCATATTCTTGTAAGGCAATGCTCACTGAAAAGGTGGGTAGCCCATGGATAAAGTTGGTAGTGCCATCAAGCGGATCTATTACCCAATTGTAGCGCTCCCCTACTTTGTTTGTTGTTTTTTCTTCGGTGATAAAACCGGCTTCGGGCAAAATAAGCTCGAGGCCTTTTACAATTTTTTGCTCGGCATTTTTATCTACATAAGATACCAGGTCATTTAATCCCTTGTACTCAACTTTATCGGCATCAAAGTTCTTACGCTCATGGCGTATAAACTGTCCTGCCTCTTTAGAAACATCTATAACCCTATCAATAATTTGATTGAAGTTCATGATCGTTAACACTAAAAGTGAGAAATATAATTAAGCGTTGGCAGCACCCGTTTTTGCAAAGCGTTTATTACCGATGTAAATAAGCGATAACCCACCCAATACCATAATTACCGAGATCATTTCTGCCTGGGTAAAAGATATACCGGCCACAACGTATTTGGTATTTACGCGTATAAGTTCAATAAAAAAGCGCTCAACACCAGCCATGATCATATAGATACCAAAAAACACTCCGGGTGCTTTTATTTTATGTCTTATCCTCCAAAGGATGAAGAAAAGTATTAAACAAACTACCGTTTCGTAAAATGGAGTGGGATAAACAGGCAGCCTTAATTCATAGCAATATTTACCAATGCAGCCGGGTATGCGGTTACCATAGTCAGACATATCCACATTGTGCGGATACTTAAAACTCCACATCCAATCGGGCGCCCAACTTAACCAGTTAGGTTTAGCTTTAAGATTAGGAATACCCCAATCGCCATCGCCAGCCATTTGGCAGCCAATACGGCCTAAAGCGTATGAAAGCATCATACCGGCAGCGCCGATATCCAGCATAGTAAAAGGCTTTATCCCATGCTTGTTGGCTATATATAGAACCGCAGCACCTCCGCATATTAAACCACCATAGAAAGTTAGCCCGCTAAAGCCTACAAGCATATCAACCGGGTCTTTCATAAACGCGTCCCAGTTCTCGAGCGCGTTAAATAACTTGGCACCTGCAAAACCGAATATAGCTGCCCAAAGCAATATACTCCCCATCAACTCATGCGGATGCACTTTAACAACACGCCTTTCTGGCTGTGGAAGTACCTGCTTTTTATTTTCATAATACGCCCAGTAAGCAAACACCAACGCGCCTAATATACCACCCGGCCAGTTGCCTCTTAGCGATAACAAAAACGCCTGAGGATTATCAGTAACGGCTGCAAAATTTAAGGCTACATCAAATATCTTGTAAAAGATAACGAAACCGAAAAGCGCATTGCTTACCAGCTCCAAAGTGGTGATCCTGGCACCTACCGTAACCGTTTTTTCAAAAGGGTGTATATATCCCAGTTTTTCTTTACGTTTAAACTCCTCTGTAAAGGCCCAGTAAGCAGCCATAAAAGCGATGGCCACAAAAAAGCCAAACGTTTGGATGATCTGCAAAAAATTAATATGTGCACCGGTTAAATATTCAACCAGGTAATAAAGATTTGGAAACATAGGAGTATGACTTTGGGAGCGAATATAACAGTTAATGCGATAATATCTCTTCGCTTTCCATTATTTCAACATCACCATCCGGTGAAATTGCTGTTAACTGAACGGTTTTTATCTCATTTACCAGTACAGGGTCGTACTTGGCGCAAACCTTAACGTAATTGCGGGTAAAGCCATGCATAAGGCCGTCTTTGATATCGCCCTCAAATAAAACCTTATCTGTTTTCCCTAACTGGCTTTCATAAAAAGCGCGGCGTTTTTTGTCAGACAGGATATGCAGCATTTTGCTCCGCTCAGCACGGGTTGAGCCCGGCACTGTGCCGGCCATCTCAGCAGCAGGTGTATTCTCGCGTTCCGAATAAGTAAAAACGTGCAGGTAAGAGATATCAAGATCGTTAAGAAACTGGTAAGTATCCAGGAAGTCCTCACGTGTTTCGCCGGGGAACCCTACAATAACATCCACTCCTATACAGCAGTCGGGCATCAGCTCCTTAATTTTAGCAACCCTTTCCGCATATAATTCACGGCGATAACGGCGACGCATTAAACCTAATATTTTGTTATTGCCCGATTGTAGTGGTATGTGAAAATGCGGCACAAATCGTTTGGAGGCAGCTACAAACTCAATAATATCATCGCTAAGCAGGTTGGGTTCGATAGATGATATCCGGATGCGCTCGATACCCTCCACTTCATCTAAAGCTTTAACCAGATCAAAGAACCTGTCTTCGCGTTTACCGTTACGGATACCAAAATCGCCAAGATTAACCCCTGTCAGCACGATTTCTTTAACGCCCGAAGCGGCAATTTCCCGTGCCTGTTGAACAGCGCTTTCAATAGTATCGCTGCGACTGGCGCCACGCGCCAGGGGAATGGTACAAAATGTACAGGAGTAATCGCATCCATCCTGAACTTTTAAAAATGTCCGGGTACGGTCGCCTATGGAAAACGACGGCACAAAAGTATTAGCCTCAGTAACCGGCTGGTTATAAACCACCGCTTTAGGCTTTTTAGTAAGATCTGTAATATGGTCAACCAGTTGAAACTTTTCCGCAGCGCCCAATACCATATCAACGCCGGGTATTTCGGCAATTTCCTGAGGCTTCAATTGTGCGTAGCAGCCAACAATGGTCACAAAAGCCGAAGGCGATATTTTGAGCGCCTCTTTTACTATTTTTTTACACTTTTTATCGGCATTCTCGGTTACCGAGCAGGTATTGATCACAAACACGTCGGGCGTATCGGTAAACTCCACGGTATCGTAACCGGCATTGGTAAACATCCTGCCGATTGACGAAGTCTCAGAGTAATTGAGCTTACAGCCAAGTGTATAAAAAGCGACTTTCTTGTTCATTTTCAAGCCGCAAAGATAAGATTTTTGTAAATTACTTACTTGGTGATTAGTAATTGGTTGTTAATGTGAGTGTAAAATGATAACTCTTGTTAGCATTAATCTGAAAAACTGATTGCCTTACTTAACTTTCTTCTTCATCACCTTCATGGCCTGTACCAGCACCGCATCAGTACCGTTAATTACATCCCCGGGCGTACGCTTCACCTCCACATCTGGTATAATGCCTATGCCAACAAAGTCCCGGCCATCTGGATACATATCTCGTTTGGTACAAATGCGTGATGCCGATAAACCCGGCAGCGAAACAGGCAACGGCTGCCCGGTGCTACCGTAGGTGCGCTCACCTATTACTGTTGCGCGGCCTTTTAAACTGCTTAACATCACCAGGAAATCTTCTGCCGCCGATGCGGTATTGTTGCCGGTAAGCACTATCAATGGAGCTTTAATTTTTGCCACTTTAATATTGTTCTCAAATGTCATGGTGTCGCCCTGGTACCAGTAATCGCCTTTGGCCGATGCGATTACCTTTTTTTGCCAGGCACTTTTAGGCGCTTTAGAAGTATCCTGCAACTGATAGGTACCCCACGCCTTGTAAGCGGCAATATTATCACGCGTTTTCCAGGCTGAGCCTATTAATACCTTTTCATCAGTGAAATATTTTAATATCTCAGCCCCTATACCGGTATCACCGCCACCATTACCCCGCAGATCAATAATTACGCCTTTAGCAGAATAGAGTTGAGGCAGTATGGCTTTAAACTCATCAATTATTTTTTCGTCGCCAAAGGTGTTGAGTTTAACCTGCGCTACACCATCTACCATTTTAAAATCGAGCATTTTCCAGGGTGTGCTGTTATTACGCCTTACCCATTGGGTACCATAGGTATGAAACTGGTAATCGTATTTTATCTGTTTACCGTTGGGTGCGCGCAGCGTTAAATGAAAAAGCTTCGTTGAATCGGTACCGTAGAACATCATGGCGGCGGCAGTATTCCAAAGCACATGTTCTGTTGAAGAGCTGATGTAAGGTATCAGCTCTTTTTCGGCATATTCCCTGGCAGGGATACCATTTACAGCAATCACTTCAGAACCAAGCGGCACCATATCCTTGTACTGTACAGGTATATCGGTCACAAAGAAGCGTTTATCAAAATTCTCAATATATATCCATTTGTAGCGCGACTTATGAGTAAGCAACTGTTCCGGGAAACCTACACCTGTATGCCCGTCTTTAAGCAAGGCACAAAAACGCTGCATCAGCATATAATATTCCCAGGTGTTTTTGGTAGCCAGCATTTGTGGTATGTAGGCTTGATAAGCGCTATCCCAGTTAATCTTAGCATGATCAAAATAGGCGAAGTTCTGGCTCGCCTCCGACCAGAATTTACCTAGCCCGTAAAGTTTATCCTTCATAGAGATATTATTTACGGTATCTATTTGTGCGAAAAGGTTGTTACTGCAAGCGGTAACAATAAAGATGAGAGTAAAAAGATATCGTTTCACTGTGATTGTAATGGTTTATACCAAAGCTAATCATTAGTGTAAATAAATGCTAAAATCCAACAGGGTAATATTACGGTTACATACCGTCCCAGCGGTAGCTTTGATTTTCTAACCCTATCAGGTCAATTATCCTGTCAACTACCGTCAGGGCCAGTTCTTCTATGGTTTTAGGCTTACTGTAGTACGATGGCGTAGCCGGGCATATAATGCCACCTGCCTCGGTTACGGTAGCCATATTACGGATGTGGATAAGATTTAAAGGTGTGTCACGGGCTACCAGTATCAGTTTCCGGCGCTCCTTTAAAACTACGTCGGCGGCGCGGGTAATGAGGTCATCAGATACACCGGCGGCTATACGGCCAAGCGTACCCATTGAACAGGGTACTACCACCACGGTATCAAACTTAGCTGAGCCGGATGCGAAGGGTGCCATAAAATCATTCTTGGCATAGTATTTAAAAGGGTAATTGCCATGGCCGTTATCATCCAATTCAAACTGCCACACTTGTTTGGCATTATCGCTCATTACAATGGCAACTTCTGCGATCTGATTTTGCAACTGCTGCAATTTATCAAGTAATAATTTGGCATAAACAGAGCCGCTTGCACCGGTAATAGCTACTACGATTTTATTTTTCATGATGTATATAGCTACAAATAAACGGAAGAAAAGTTACAGGCACAAAAAAGGGTCGAATAACTCGTACTCGACCCTACATCTACCTATGAAAAACATGCCCTTTAAGCGGGCAATACAAATGTAATAACTGTTTTAATTATTTAAAAATAATTTGTTAAAAATTTTTTAACTGTGCGTAGAAAAATTTTTCTCTATAAGCGTTTGTATAATTCCGTCAACCATACCCACTGTTGGCACATAGATAGTTTTGATGTTAGCGCACTTAAGTACAGTAAGATAAATCTCGCAGGCTGGTATAATTACATCGGCCCTGTCCTGGTTTAAACCAAGCACATTTATGCGGTCTTTCAGCGAGAATGAGTTTAAATAATTGTAAAGCGCGCGGAGTTTTACATAGCTCATAGGTACACCGTCTTTCTCTTGCGAAAGGCGGTAAAGTTTATTGATATTGCCACCTGTACCAATACCGTAAACGTTTTTGTAGTGGCGTGTATGCTCCCTGATAAATTCTTTCATTTCGTTCCAGGTCTCCTCTTTATCCTGGTTGTCCAAAATGCGGATAGTACCCAGGTTAAACGATTGAGAAGCAATGAGTTCGCCGTTACTGAATAACGACAACTCTGTGCTACCACCACCCACATCAATATACAGGTAGTTTTTAGCCTTGTCTATAGTTACTTCGGCATGGCTGGCATAAATAATTTTAGCCTCTGTTTCGCCATGGATGATCTGCAGGTCGATATTGGCATCTTCCTTTATTTTTGCCACCACCTCGCTGCCGTTTTGTGCTTCGCGTAAAGCGGATGTGGCGCAGGCCATATAATCGGTCACCCTGTAAACATCCATCAGGTTACGGAAAGCCTGCATAGATTTTACAAGATCGGTAATCTTTTTTTCAGACAATTCCTGGTTCAGGAACGCGTCATCGCCTAAACGTACAGGCACTCGGATCAGGGTATTTTTCTTGAAGGATATGGATCCGTTGTTCTCAATAATCTCGGCTATCAGTAACCTTACTGCGTTAGAGCCTACGTCTATAGCTGCGTACCTCACTTTTTATAAATTTTTATTTTTTAGATATGTATAAGTATCTATTTGCGCACGCGTGAGTAATTCAGCCTGCGTTTTATGGTAACGATTGACATTTTTGCCGGTAATATCCCGCGCTTTTGTATTATCACTTAACTGGATATCAATAATATCACGTATTTCCCGTTGTACATCTTTATCCAGTATCGGGAACCCTACCTCTACCCGGTTATCAATATTACGTGTCATGAAATCGGCACTGGTGAGGTACATTAATTCCTTACCGCCATTACCGTAAATATGTACCCGGGCATGCTCCAAATATTTATCAACTATACTTATCACTTCAATATTTTCACTGAAGTTTTTTACCCCGGGCACCAAACAGCACATCCCCCTAACGATCAGCCTGATATGCACGCCTGCATTACTGGCCTGGTAAAGCTTATTGATGATCTGCTCATCGGCAAGGCTGTTCATTTTAAATATCATGTATGCCCGTTTACCGCTTTTAGCGATCTTGATTTCGTTATCAATAAGCTTATAGATGGCCGGACGCGAATCAACCGGTGATACGATCAGGCTTTTTAAACCTTTAGGCAGCACACCTCGTGTTAAGGCCTTAAACACAGCCACCAGGTCTGTTGTGATCTTTTTGTCGGCTGTAAGTATGCTATGATCGGCATATATACTGGCTGTTTTTTCGTTGAAATTACCGGTTGAAAGGCAGGCATAATGCATGGGCTTTCCTTTTTCCATGCGGGTTACCAGGCATATTTTTGAGTGCACTTTATAACCGTCGATCCCGTAAAGTACGGTTACTCCCTCCTCTTCCAGACGGTTGCTCCAGTAAATATTGTTTTGCTCATCAAACCGGGCACGTAACTCTACCAGGCAGGTTACTTTTTTACCATTTTTCGCGGCGTTTATCAACGCGTGTATTATCTTGGAATTTTCAGCAAGACGATATACCGTAATGCTGATCTCACGCACCTTAGGATCGATAGCCGCTTCCCGCAAAAAGTGAATGATATAATCAAACGACTGATACGGGGTACTGATGAGATAATCCTTTTTAGCTATAAGATCCATCAGGCTTTTGCCGAATGACAAACCGTTTACCGGTAATGCCGGGTTTTTATTATACTCCAGATCGGGGCGGCCTACGTTGGGGAACGATATGAAGTTTTTGAAATTATGGTAGCGGTTGCCAGGTATTAAACTGGATTTATCCAGCTTCATTTTTTTTACCAGGTAGCCAACCATATCCGGCGGCATTTCGCTATCATACAGTAAACGCATAGGCTTACCTTTTTTGCGTTTTTGAAGGCTTTTAGAAAGTGCGTCAACAAATTTTACGCTCACCGCTTTATCCAGGTCAAGCTCGGCATCGCGTGTGAGCTGTAACGAATAAGCTTCAATAGAATCATGCTCGAAAATAAAAAAGATGTCTTCGAGGCTGTAACGGATAATGTCGTCGAGCAGAATGATAAATTTGAGCTTATTGGTTTCGGGCAGCACCAAAAACCTCGATAGGTTATCAGGAAACTCAATGAGCGCAAACCTTGATTTTTTGTTTTTGGTAAGCCTTACGAAAAAGTAGATAGCCCTGTCGCGTAATTCGGGCATGGGCAGGTCATCATCCAGCATGATGGGTACCAGGGTTGATAAAAGTTTATCCCTAAAGAAATTCTTTACAAACTCGCCCCTTGTAACGTTAAGCTGCTTATCATTCAATATAAATATTTTTTCCTCGGCCAACTGCTTAACAATAATGTTCTCGTACAGGTTATTAAATTTCTTTTCCTGTTTTACTACGATACTTTTTATCTGTCCGAGGATCTTTTTAGGGTTATAACCTAAAATTTCTTTAGCGCGCTCGTTTAAATTAGCAAGCCGCGTTAAAGTAGCTACGCGTACACGATAAAATTCATCAAGGTTTGATGAAAATATGGCCAAAAACTTAATACGCTCAATAAGCGGAACCGTTGGGTCTGCAGCTTCCTGCAATACCCTGTCGTTGAAGTATAACCAACTTATTTCCCGGTTTATTAGGGGGCCGTTCTTAGTATCCATAAGGCTGTAGCTGCAAAGCTGTATATTTATTTGTTAAGTTAATATTAACTAATTAGCATGTGTTGTGTTTATAAACAAGCTATGGCACAAAATAGTGATACAGTTTGTAAAAAATGTACCTTAGCTTTGTAATTAAAAAACTACCTGTATATGCCTTCATTTGATATTGTAAGCAAGATAGATGGCCAAACATTAGATAACGCCATTAATACCGCTAAAAAAGAGATACTTAACCGTTATGATTTTAACGACTCAAAAAGCACGGTTGAATTGGATAAAAAAACAAACGTTGTTACCATAGTTACCGAGAATGATATGCGCCTTAAAGCCATTCAGGATAGTATTATTAGCCGTATGGTAAAACAAAACCTGGACCCCAAAGCATTAGACTTTGGCGACGAACAGGCTGCTTCGGGCAATATGATCCGTAAGGAAATTAAAATTAAGGAAGGCGTTGATAAAGAAGCCGCCAAAAAAATCGTAAAGAAAATTAAAGACAGCGGCATCAAAGTGCAGGCTTCCATTATGGACGACCAGGTACGTGTGCAAGGTAAAAAAATTGACGACCTACAGGCGGTAATCAGCCTTTGCCGTGGGGAAGATTTTGGGCAACCCTTGCAATATATTAACATGAGGAACTAAATCGATGTCAGCGAGTAGCCTGTAAATAACAAAGACCGCCCTGTTATTGGGCGGCCTTTTTATTAAACCAACTTCTATGAAAACAAATTCTTTAAAACTTTGCCTGTGATATTATTTCACAGCAATTTCTCTCGACTGGTATTTAGCGTCTTCTCTTTTAGCAACGGTAAGTTTCAATATACCGTCGGTGTAATCGGCCTCTATCTTAGAGTAATCTACAGTTTCTGGTAAGGTAAATGACCTTACAAATGAACTATAGCTGTATTCGCGTTTGCTGTATTTTTTATTATCTTCAGCATCTTCTGATTTTTTCTCTGCTGATATAGAAAGCACGTTTTTGTCAAGGTTGATCTTGAAATCTTCCTTCTTCAAACCGGGAACAGCCAATTCAATATGGAATTCTGCATCATTTTCTGCAATGTTTACAGCAGGTACCCTACTTACTAATCTGTCAGCGATAAATGAATCGTTAAATAATGTTTCAAAAGCATCGCTGAAATTGTTTTTTAATCCGTTGTTGAATTTTACTAAAGTCATGGCTATATATCTCCTTTAAAATTTTGTTTTATTAACTTCGTTTACCAATTAATCAACTGTTATACCAACAGGTATTTCGGAAATTTTAAAAGACAAAAAGTCCGAAATAATATTTTATTACAGACAAAATGTCTTTTTATGGCTGAAAAACTAACAGATTACAGGTATAAATCCCCAATCACCATCCGCTTCTCAGATATTGACGCGGTAGGACATGTAAACAATGCCGTTTACCTCACCTTTTTTGAACTTACCCGGATCAATTACTGGAAAGACGTAGCCGGATGGAATATCCGCAATCATGGTATTATTATAGGGCGCTCGGAGATCAACTACTTAAAACCGGTAACTATTGACGACAAAATAGCTTGTTATGTGCGCGTGGTACGTATTGGCAACAGCAGTTTTGATGTAATGCATGTACTGGTAAAAGAAACAGATAAGGGGGAAGAGATATGCACCACCTGCAAAACAGCATGTATTAGCTATGACTATTCCGCGGGTAAATCCATACCGATACCTGCCGAGGGCCGGCAACGCATGATAGATTATGACGAACCCAGGCTGATCTTGAACACAAACTAATTGGGCATAAAAAAATCCCCTCGAAAGGGGATTTTTACAGCAGCAAATCTGTAAGCCGGGTTCTGTATCTCCTAACGGAGATTTCTATCATTAATCTGATCATGCTGTTACCAGCATGCTTTATCAACCTACCCATTCTGACGGCCCTTACGGGCACGGGAGCGAGCAACTCCGCTTTCAGAACCTATTTGGTTTTTCAACTCCTGAGGTTTACCGCGATCCCGGTCGCCCGGGAAAGCCGTGAGCTCTTACCTCACGTTTTCACCCTTACCCTTGCGGGCGGTATATTCTCTGTGGCACTTGCTGTCGCCGGCTGCCGGCGCCTTCCCGTTAGGAAGCAGGATGCTCTGCGTTGCCCGGACTTTCCTCCCCGGTACAAGCCCGAAGCGATAGAACGTTTTGCAGTTACAAATATAAATTAAATGTTAACAGGAAAATGGAATATCTGCTAACGGCATGCCGCCAGGTCTTTTTCCACTACATCCACCGTAATAGTACCCTGCCGGTTTCCAAAGGAATTAGTTACGAAGGTAAGCACCTTGGCTATATCCATAGGCGCCAGATCGCCATTGGGCGGCATAGAGCCTTCATAAGCCTTGCTATTTATAGTGAGCACTGTTTCTTTTACGCCATTGCGCACCAAACAAGGCAGGTAATCTCTGTTCTTTTTCAGGAACACACTATCGGTAAGCGGAGGGATCAGGCTACTCAGCCCTTCGCCGTTATTACCATGGCAGTTCTGGCATTTTTGCTTGTATATGGCAGCGCCACCGGTGTAATATCTTTTAAATTCCAGCTCACCATCGTTCTGGCAAGCGCTAATTAAAGCAACAACCAACAGTAATATACCGGCAATCAGCTTAAATTTCATTGAGCTATTTCTGTATTAACTTCGGCACGCAATGTTTTTATATCCCCTATCAGCTTGTTTACCTCATCTTCCCTGGTGCCATCATAATAACCCCTTATCCGGTGTTGCTTGTCTATCAGCACAAACCAACCCTGGTGTACATAACCACCCGGCGTACCATCGTCCTGCGACATAGCTACCAGGTAATGCTTTTGCCCCAGCGTGTAGGTTGCTTCTTTATTGCCCTGCAGCAACCACCAGCTATTACCTGCAATACCCAATTTGTCGGCGTACTTTTTCAATACAGCAACACTATCATGTTTAGGATCAATCGTGTGCGATATGATCTTAAAATCAGGCACGTTTTTAAACTCCTTATATACCTTTAGCATGTTGCGGTGCATAATAGGGCAAATAGATGGGCAGGTTGTAAAAAAGAAGTCCGCCACATAAATATCACCTTTCAGACTATTTTGAGTGATGCTATCCCCATACTGGTTCACAAACTTAAAATCGGGTATAGTTTGGTAAACGGTATCTGTTACGTGTTTACCATTTACGGTTTTAGTTACCGGTTCCCGGGTACCTAATATGGGCAGTTTACTTTTATTCTCTTTAAGATTACATGCCGCTACCGCAAGTAGTAAAAAAATTGCGCCTGCTATTTTTTTCATTTGATGTTGTTTTGCTTTACAAAGGTATCAGCCGCTTTTACTACAATATTGAAATTACTGTCAATAGCATTGATCTGCTTTTTTTGATCAGTAAGATAGCTGATAATTTCTTCATGGCTTTTACCTTTGTTTTCAGCATCAAAATTATGCATCCAGGTTTCCATTCGGCTGTCAACGCTATCCAGGCCGGCCCTTAAGGTTGTAGCTTTCGCGCTTATATCCGGCGATTTATTTTCCTTGATAATGGTATCCAATTTCATTTTATTGATCATGATCAACTCGTCTTTAGCCATTACACGGTCATGCACCTTTATAACCTCGTTCAAGAGGTCTTTTTCCTGTTTTTGCTTATCGGCGCAGCCAAAAAGCGCGGTACTTAAAATTACAGCGGCAAATATTTTTTTCATTGTGTATTAGTTATAGATGTTTTTAATGTTCGTATGTAATGCACGTAATCAGTTGCGGGCAATTCTGCTCCGGCTGCTTTAAGCAACTGGCCTACCTGCGCACGATGATGCGTACCATGGTTAACAACATGTGAAACAATATCAATCAGTTGGTCGTTGAAAGATAATCCCGAAAAATTTATATAATTGATCACACGCTCAAAATCAGACAATTGCAGGCCATTTATGTAATCGCACCATTGGCTAAAATTCTTATCGTTTGTGTCTGTTAAATTATTAGCCTCAATCCTATCCCATGGTTTAAGATCATTCATGGGTTTTTGAGTGCATCGGTTTAGCCATATCTGCTGGGCGTTAAAGATATGGGCCATCAGGTCTGCTGCTTTGCCTTGTATACCTGCGTTCAGCAAAATTTCTATCATTTGCTTATTGCAATAATGGTCATAATTAAACAAACAAATAAAGTGATCTTTCATCAGCAGCAAATGTAATCAACGTTGGTAACAATAGTAAAAAGCACCTGTCATATTGTGGTATTATTTACCAAAAAGCAATTGATAGTACTAAGGCTATTTACAATTAGATAATGTAAACTATATAATAACTCAATATGAGGGCATTACATTTGGATAGTATATAATAATTGTACCATGAAATTAATTAACAGAATAAGTGCTATGATAAGCGATTTGCGCCAATGGTTATTTATGCGCAGTATCCGGTCATCTTTTATGCATTAATTTTCTTTATTGCTTCATTAATTAATTTATAATGCACATTTTGGGCTTTATTGGCTCAATAGATGGATACCGACAAAAGCTTCACCTCTCTCGATAAAAATCTTTTCGGCGATAACTTTGCCTGGGGAGTTTCTACAGCAGCGCTACAAACCGAGGGCTCATGCGACGCTGACGGCAAAGGACCTTCCATATGGGATACTTTTAGTAACAAGCGTGGTAAAATATTAAATGGCCATAAACCAACTCACGCGTGCGAGTTTTATAACGATTACCGCAGGGATATCGACCTGATTAAACAACTAAACATTCCCAACTTCAGGTTCTCTATCGCTTGGACAAGGATATTACCTTCCGGAGAAGGAGAAATAAACCAGGCAGGGATTGATCATTACAATAAGATAATAGACTATTGCATCCAACAAGGGATAACTCCATGGGTGACTTTATACCATTGGGACCTGCCACAAGTACTTGAGGATAAAGGTGGATGGACAAACAGGCAAATTGTTGAGTGGTTTAGCAATTTTACCACTATATGCGCCAAAAACTTTGGCGACCGAGTTAAACACTGGATGGTGATGAATGAGCCAGCTGTGTTTACCGGAGCGGGTTATTTTTTAGGTATACACGCTCCCGGCCGAACCGGGTTGAGAAATTTTCTTCCAGCTATACATTATGTGGTATTAAGCATTGTTGCAGGTGCGCGGATACTCCGCCATATTTGCCCCGATGCACAGATAGGCAACACTTTTTCATGTTCATACATTGAGCCCTATGCCGATAAACCCCGCCACATTGCAGCCGCTAAACGTGCTGATGCACTCATTAACCGCCTTTACATTGAACCACTGCTGGGCCTCGGTTACCCTACCCAGGAAGTAAAAGCGCTAAAAGGCATATATAAATATGTACAACCCGGCGACGAGGCCAATATGAGTTTTGATTTTGACTTTATTGGCATCCAGAATTACACCAGGGAAATTGTAAAGTATTCGTTTTTTACGCCCTACATTGGCGCCAGCCTCGTAAAAGCCCAGGACAGGGGTGTTGAACTCACCGAAATGAAGTGGGAAGTACATCCACCTTCTATCTATGAGATGATTAAAAAATATAACAACTATCCTCAAATAAAGAAACTCATCATTACAGAGAACGGCGCAGCTTTCCCCGACGTGGTTTTTGATGGTAAGGTACATGACCAGCGGCGTTTAACCTATTTACAAACGCATCTGCAACAGGTTTTAAGAGCCAAACAGGAAGGTTATAATGTAGAAGGATATTTTGTATGGACGCTGACCGATAATTTTGAATGGGCAGAAGGCTATCATCCAAGATTTGGATTAGTGTATGTTGACTTTGAAAATCAGCAACGCATTATCAAAGCATCAGGCCATTGGTTCGCTCAACTGCTGGGCTGAATTTCGCATTGACTCTGCTGTTATCAATGGCAAACTGATAAAGAACGTGGTACCTTTATCCACATCACTTTCAAACCATATTTTACCGTGATGCTTTTCCATTATTTGCCGGCAGATAGAAAGGCCCAGGCCAAATGACTTTTCACCTGCGGTACCCGGTCGCTGGGCACTGGTAAACATGTTAAATATCTTGTCCTTCAAATGATCGGGGATGCCTATGCCATGGTCTTTTACAGCAATAACTATCTTGTGTTCAAACTCAGCTACCTTAACATGGATTTTGCCTGCTGTAGGGCTAAATTTAATGGCGTTACTGATGAGGTTACTGATAACCCTCCATATTTTTTCGCGGCTAATAAAAAGTCCCTTTTGATGGTCAAGCGTTTCAAGAGAAATTTCCTGCTGCTTTTCCGCGGCTTTAAAACGTAGCAGCTCTACACTATTGCTTACCAGGGAATTGATCTCAACCGGTTCAATATTAAGTTCAACAGAATTAATGTTTGCCGCTTCCAGTATTTCATTGATCAACTCAAGCGAATTAAGCGATGTTTCCTTCACCAGATTGATCATTTCTTTCTGCTCGTCTGAATAGTTATCTTCTGCCATTAAGCTGGTGAGCGAGGCAATCCCTCCTATCGGGTTGCGCAGGTCATGGGCAACGGCACGTAATATGCGATCTTTCTCCTGGCTATTGGTATTTAACTCCTGAAGCGCCTTTTCCAGATGGTAGTTTTGCTCATTAATTTGTTTATTAAGAGCACTAACCGTATTAACTTCCTTGCGGCTTTGCTTAAAGTTACGATACACCAGCAAAATAATAACAAGCGCCATTAGCCCAATAAATATACTAACATACAGGTATATTTTTTGAATTTTTCCTTTGGTGTTGAGTTTATCTATTTCGTGTTGTTTCTCATAGTTGGCCAACTGCTGGTTTACATCGCTCTCCATTAACAAGCTTGAGCGCTTGGCAATAGAATCCTTCATCAGGTTATATCGTTGTATATGGTCAATCGCTTGTCGCAGGTTGTTTTTTTGCAGATAATAATTACCTAATAAACGATGATAATCCGCTTCTACATCGGCATTTGCCACAGTATCCAGTTGCGAGTGGATATCCTGCAGCAGAGCAATAAGCGAATCAGGCTGCTGCATATCCAGGTAGATCTGGCCCAGTTTAATTTCAGAAAGCTCGGCATCGCGGTTATCAAAACCCGGTTGTAGGTTAATGGCAATACTTTTCTTTAGTAACTCAACAGCGTTATTGTACTGCCCGGTTTGCATATAAAGCTCGGCTTTATTACCATACACAACACCACTCGCCCTGTCAAGATCACGCCTTCTGTCAGGGAAGTTTTTAACATTGGCATCTATTAAAGCCAAAGTAGCATTAAAATAATTCAGGGCGCTATCTGGCTCGTTATTATGCTTGTAGCTTAAAGCAATGTTATCAAGTAATTCCTGTCGACGATAAAATCCCGGAAAACCCCTATCTATTGTTCGGCTTTCTGTAACAGCATGGTGGTAGCTATCCTTAAAATAATTAGCAGCTAATTTATAACGCCCCTTTTTATACATGATCATACCCATGCGATAGGTATAGTCGGCAAGCGCGGCAATATTGAGATAATTTTTTCCTGTTAAATAGCCCTGATAGTAAGACTGATAAGCTTCGCTAAATTGCTTTAATTCAAAAAACGAATCGCCACGGGCAAAATTAGCCTCGGCATAATTCATAGAATACTGCCGGGGAGTAACGCTTTTATTTGCCATAGCCAGCATACTATCAGCATAAAGCAAAGCCTTGTCATAGTCCTTTATTACCTGCTGGTTATAAACGTATTTAAAAGAGTAGTACCTAAAACGATCATTAACTGTAGGGTATTTTAACGTAGCGAAGGCCGAATCAATGTACTCATAACCCTGTTTTATTTGGTTATGGCCAAGCTTGTATTCGGTTTCCTTTTGTATACTTAAAAACTCTTTGGAGTATTCACCGGTATCTTTCTTCTTCGAGTTTTCACGGCACGAAGCAAACAGGATTACTAATAAAAGCATCCAATAGAATACAATAGTTTTTTTTACGCGGTTGACGAATATCGGCGTCAAATCTTAAACAGTTAGAGGTACCAAACAAATATAAAACTATAATGGCGCATTTACCACTTGCAGCTATATTTATTTTGATACATAGCTACTTAAAGGCATTTTCGCCGGTAATATCCATCCCGGTGATCAGGAGATGAATATCATGTGTACCTTCATACGTAATTACCGATTCAAGGTTAGCCATGTGGCGCATTATTGGGTATTCTCCGGTGATACCCATACCCCCCAGCATTTGCCGGGCCTCGCGGGCAATGTTAATAGCTATTTCAACACTATTGCGCTTTGCCATAGATATTTGAGCGGCTGTAGCCCGGTTCGCATTCTTGAGTGTTGCCAGGCGCCAAACCAGTAATTGCCCTTTGGTTATCTCGGTGATCATTTCAGCCAGTTTTTTTTGCTGCAACTGGAAGCCCGCTATAGGCCTGTCAAACTGTACACGTTCCTTTGAATAACGCAATGCAGTATCATAACAATCCATGGCAGCGCCCAAAGCACCCCACGCAATTCCATAGCGCGCCTGGTTTAAACATCCCAGTGGACCTTTAAGGCCTGATACATTGGGTAGCAGGTTTTCTTTCGGAACCTTAACATTGTCAAAAACCAACTCACCTGTTGCAGATGCCCGTAACGACCATTTATTATGCGTTTCCGGCGTGCTGAAACCTTCCATCCCACGCTCCACTATTAGTCCGCGTATTTTTCCATCCTCGTCTTTAGCCCAAACAATGGCAATATCGGCAAAAGGTGCGTTTGATATCCACATTTTGGCGCCATTCAAAATATAGTGGTCGCCTGCATCTTTAATATTGGTAACCATTCCGCCCGGGTTTGATCCATGGTCGGGTTCTGTCAGGCCGAAGCAGCCCATCAATTCGCCGGTTGCCAGTTTAGGAAGGTATTTGTGTTTTTGCTCCTCGCTGCCGTAGGCATAAATAGGATACATCACCAGCGAGCCCTGTACCGAAGCGGTAGAACGTATGCCCGAGTCGCCCCGCTCAATTTCCTGCATTATGATGCCATAAGCCATATAATCTAAACCCGCACCGCCATATTCAACCGGTATGGTTGGGCCAAAGGCACCAATTTCGGCAAGGCCTTTCAGCAGGTGTTTAGGGAACTCTGCACGCTGCGCGTAATCTTCAATTACGGGGCTCACTTCCTTTTTCACCCAATCGCGTACGCTGGCACGGATAAGCTTATGCTCATCACTAAGCAGTTCATCTAATAAATAGTAATCGGGCGCTTCATATAAATCGGTCTTGGCCATGGCAGTAGATAATTGGTTATCCAAATATAGGAAATTTGGACTCACCCCGCGGCACTTCGTGAACACCCCTCTCTTCGCTGCGGTAAAATAGGGTATAAGAAAACAGTTTTAACGCTCTTTTCAAAGCATAGCGGAGTGAGTAAGTAAACTTCAACATAATCCATTATTTTTGAAGCCATGATTAAAGTAGCTTTAGAGGGTATTGAGATTTTTGCTTACCACGGTTTTTATCCTGAGGAACAAAAAACAGGCACCAAATTTTTGTTAGATGTTTATGTGAGTTTTGAGCAAAATGGCTCCTTTAAAGACGATACTTTAAACCATACCGTTAATTACGAAGAGCTTTACACCATCATTAAAGAAGAAATGGCCAATACGCGCAAGGTAATTGAAACTGTTGCCGAAGCCATTTTAGAGCGGGTGAAGGCAGCATTCAGTTTTATAGATGCGGCAGAGGTCGTTATTAAAAAACAAAATCCGCCGTTCAATGGGCCGATAAAACAGTCGGTCATCAGCTTGAGTTACAAAAAATAAACACCAATGGATTTTAACAAGATCACCGAAGATATACTTTCCCGAATTGAGGCTGTTGTAGGCGATAGCGCTGTTGTAACCACCAAAGAGGAAGTTGCAGATTATAGCCATGATGAAACGGAGGACCTTATTTACTACCCTGAAGTGGTAGCAAAGCCGCAAAAAGTTGAACATATCTCTGCACTGCTAAAAATTTGTAATGAGGCTTTAATACCGGTAACCGTTCGTGGCGCGGGTACCGGTTTGGCCGGGGGCGCTTTGCCTGTTAAAGGAGGCTTATTAATTTCAATGGAACGCTTTAATAACATCATTGAGATTGACGAGCAAAACCTGCAGGCAACCGTGGAGCCTGGTGTTATCACCGAAGTGTTTATGAACGCGGTTGCCGAAAAAGGCTTGCTTTACCCGGTTGACCCTGCAAGTAAGGGCAGTTGCTTTATTGGTGGCAATGTGGCTAACTGTAGTGGTGGGCCGCGCGTGGTAAAATACGGCACCATACGCGAGTATGTGCTTAATCTGGAGGTGGTTTTACCGAACGGCGATGTGATCTGGACGGGTGCCAACACACTTAAATATGCATCGGGGTATAACCTTACACAACTCATGATCGGCTCGGAAGGTACATTGGGTGTGGTCACCAAAATAGTTACCAAATTGATTCCGCGCCCAACCCAAGACGTACTTATGCTGGCTTCATTCCCTACAAACGAGGATGCTTGTGCGGCGGTATCTGCTATATTCAGGGCCGGCGTTATACCGTCTGCGTTGGAATTTATGGAACGCCGCGGTATGGAATGGGTAATTGAGCACGATGGCATTGCCTTCGATTTAAAGGATGGCATTGGTGCTTTTTTGCTGATTGAAGTTGATGGCAGTAACCAGGATGTGATATTTGGTGATTGCGAAGTGATAAACGGCGTACTGGAAGCCCATAATTGTGCTGATGTGTTATTCGCTGATTCGGCAGCCCAGAAAGAGGAACTGTGGCGCATTCGCAGAACAATGGCCGTATCCGTTAAATCAAACTCGGTTTACAAAGAAGAAGATACCGTGGTGCCACGCGCGGCATTACCGCAGCTGATAAAAGGTATAAAAGAGATAGGCGCAAAATATGGCTTCGAGTCTGTTTGCTATGGCCATGCCGGCGATGGTAACCTGCACGTAAATATTGTAAAGGCAGGCATGAGCGATGCCGACTGGAACAATAAACTGAAAGACGGCATTACCGAAATATTCAAGCTTACCATTTCATTAGGCGGCACGCTCTCCGGCGAGCACGGCATTGGCCTGGTACAAAAAGATTATATGCCCTTGAAATACACCAATACCCATTTCCTTATCTGGAAAGGTATTAAACAAGTATTTGACCCTAATGGTATATTAAACCCCGGTAAGATATTTAATTGATAAACTTACTTTCTTGTACCCTCCCGTTTGCGTGATTAAAAATCCGAAGTAAAAAATTTTCAATTAATTTCTACTAATTCCATATACTATATATATATTTGACACCATAAGATGACAACAATATTCGTAACAACTCACAACAACCTGATTTTCTGCTGTATGCGGATAAATACATCGCGGCTGTAAATGTGTAAATAAAGAATATTCGCCTCTTCAGCCATTGCAGAAGGGGCTTTTTTATATGAGAAAACTAAACACGTACCGATATGCAAAGCTTCAGGACAGAACTGGAGAACCCTATAGTTGAGCAGGATATTATTGACCTGGAGCGTAAGATCCGCGCGTTTCGCGAAGGCAAGATCCATGATGAGAAATTTCGCAGTCTGCGTTTGGCCCGTGGCGTTTACGGCCAGCGTCAGCCCGGCGTACAAATGGTGCGCATTAAGCTGCCGTTTGGGAAGGTAACCTTTAAGCAACTACTTAAGATCGCCAACATAGCCGACGAGTACGGCAGCGGTAACCTGCACCTGACCACCCGCCAGGATATCCAGATCCATTATGTAAGCCTCGACCGTACCCCTCAACTATGGGCCGAACTGGAAAAGGATGATATTACCCTACGCGAAGCCTGCGGCAATACCGTCCGTAACGTTACTTCATCGCCTAATGCGGGTATTGATCCGCAGGAGCCGTTTGATGTTTCGCCTTATGCACAGGCTACCTTTGAATATTTTTTGCGCAACCCCATCTGCCAGGAAATGGGCCGCAAGTTCAAGATCTCATTCTCATCAAGTGATGCCGATACGGCTTTCTCTTACATTCATGATTTGGGTTTTATACCCAAACTGAATGAAAAAGGAGAGCGCGGGTTCAAGGTAAACCTTGGCGGCGGCCTTGGCGCGCAGCCTTTGCTGGCCAGCATTGTTGAGGAGTTTTTACCTGAAGATCAGCTGATACCTTATATAGAAGCCATCATCCGCGTTTTTGACCGTTATGGCGAGCGCAACAACCGTAACAAAGCGCGTTTAAAATACCTTGTTCAAAAACTGGGATTGGACGAAGTGCTTCGTCTGGCTAAAGAAGAACACCTGGCTTTAAAGGTTAAAAGCTACCCTATCAATCGTGGTGCAGTGCCTCAACCTGCCATTCCGGACGCCATTTCTACTCAGCCGGTTCAGATCGATAACCCGTTGCGTTATGAACAATGGCTGGCAACCAACGTATTTGAGCAAAAGCAAAAAGGCTTTTACAGCGTGTACGTAAAAGTACCTGTGGGCGATATTCATACACCCGAAGCGCGCAAGTTTGTCGAAGCAGTAAAAGCTTATGTAGCGGATGAGATACGTATTACCCAAAATCAGGGATTGCTGTTGAAGTTCGTCCGCAAGGAAAATTTGGAAGCTTTGTATGCAGGCTTGCACGCTTTAGATATGGCTGCCCCCGGCTTTGATAGCGTTGCTGACGTAACCACCTGCCCCGGTACCGACACCTGCAATTTGGGCATTAGCAATAGCATGACCATGGCCAAAGTGCTGGAGGATGTGATTTTTAACGAGTACGAAGATTTTATCTACAATCGTGAGATCAAGATCAAAATAAGCGGCTGTATGAACAGCTGCGGCCAGCACGGTTTGGCGCACATCGGTTTCCACGGCAGTTCTTTAAAGGCGGGCGCGCGTGTATTACCATCAGTACAGGTAATGCTGGGAGGCGGAACGGTTGGCGACGGTTTGGGTCGTGCTGCCGAGCGTGTAATAAAAGTACCATCAAAACGTGCTACCGATGTTTTACGGACTTTGTTAGATGACTACAAAGCACAATCAATAGAAGGCGAAACATATCACGCTTATTACGATAGACAAGGCAAAGACTACTTCTATCGACTGCTGAAACCACTGGCCGACCTTACTACACTCACCGATGATGAATTTGTTGACTGGGGACACCAGGAAACTTTTGCAACAGCCATAGGCGTAGGCGAATGTGCCGGAGTGATCATCGATCTGGTTGCAACTTTACTGTACGAAGCGGATGAAAAATTAGGCTGGGCAAACGGTGCTTACGCAAAAGGTTTATGGGCCGATGCCATTTATCACTCATATAACACTTTCATCAGCTCGGCAAAAGCATTATTGCTCGATAAAGGCATTAACACCAGCACACAGGCTGGTATTATCAAAGAGTTTGATGCCAACTATGTAGAAACAGGCGAACTGCCATTAGCTACAACTTTTAATGAGTTGGTGCTGCAGATCAACAAAAATGAACCTTCTGAAGCATTTGCCACCACTTATAAAGCACAGGCAACCGAATTTTTAGAAGCAGTTAAAACCAAAAGAGAGGCTTTATTACCATCATGATATCAAATAATAACCATATAAAAGAACCACGTATTACGCTTGTTGGCGCAGGCCCCGGCGATGCCGAACTGATAACGCTTAAGGGCATCAAAGCGCTGCAAACAGCGGATGTGGTTTTGTACGATGCATTGGTGAACGAAGAAATGTTGGAGCTTGCGCCAACTACTTCTGTAAAGGTTTACGTGGGTAAACGCTCGGGCGATCATACTTTTTCTCAGGACAACATCAACCGGTTAATGGTTGATTATGCCATAAACTACGGCCACGTGGTACGCCTTAAAGGCGGCGATCCTTTCGTGTTCGGTCGTGGGCATGAGGAATTGGAATTTGCCACTGAGCATAATATACCAACGCAGGTGGTGCCTGGTATTTCAAGTTCTATTGGCGTACCGGGCTTGCAAGGCATACCGGTTACTCATCGCGGCTTAAGCGAAAGTTTCTGGGTGATAACAGGCACTACAACCGCAGGACAAATTTCTGCTGGTCTGTACCAGGCGGCAAAAAACAATGCAACGGTAGTTGTACTGATGGGCTTGCATAAATTAAGAGAGATAGCAGAATTATTTAAAGCGGAAGGTAAAGCAAACCTGCCAGCAGCCGTCATACAAAGCGGCACCACAGCTGATGAAAAGGTTGCTGTAGGTACAGTAGATACAATCGCCGCTTTGGTAGCCGAAAAAGGTATTGCCTCGCCTGCGCTTATCATATTTGGCGAAGTAGTGGCTTTGCATCCTCAATATAAATTGGTTAAAGAAGTTCATGACGTTGTTACCGCAGGATAATCAATTAGCAGCGCGCCCGCATCAAAAGCCGCAGGGAAACCAGTTGTTCCCGGTGTTTTTGAAGTTGGAGCACTTGCATACCGTGCTGGTCGGCGCCGGAAAGGTGGGCCTTGAAAAGCTTACCGCCCTGCTGCTTAACTGCCCGGTTGCTGCTGTTACTATAGTTGCTAAAGAAGTGCTGCCGCAGGTGATAGACCTGGTGGCGCAGCACCCCAATGTCAAAATAATTAAAAAAGCTTTTGAGGAAGCCGATCTGGACACTGCCGATATAGTGATAGCCGCTACCGATGACAGCGACCTGAACAGGTACGTTCGCCAATCGGCACATGATCGTAAATTGCTTATCAACGTTGCCGATAAGCCCGAACTGTGCGATTTCTATTTAGGCTCCATCGTTCAAAAAGGTGATTTAAAACTGGCCATATCAACCAACGGAAAATCGCCAACTATTGCCAAGCGCCTGCGCGAAGTTTTAACCGAGGCCTTGCCTGATGAACTGGATACTACCTTGCAACAAATGCAGGATATTCGAAATAACCTTAGCGGCGATTTTACTCACAAGGTTAAAGAGCTTAACCGAGTTACTGCGGTGCTACTCGGCCCAAAAAAAGCCCCGAGTAATGCGAGGCTAAAATTGATCGTATGGGCCACGTTTGTATTATTCCTCCTGATCACCATAGCAGCGGTTTGGTTTAAAGACCCGGAATTTAAGGCCTATGTGGAGAATATCTCTCCCATGTTTTACTACTTTTTGGGTGCCGGTTTCGTTTTCGCGCTGATAGACGGCGCCATCGGCATGTCGTACGGTGTTACCTCAACCACATTTTCATTATCAATGGGTGTCCCTCCCGCTTCGGCAAGTATGGGTGTTCACTTATCCGAGATCATGAGCAATGGCATTGCCGGCTGGATGCACTACCGTATGGGAAATGTAAACTGGAAGTTGTTTAAGCTCTTATTGCTTCCGGGCATTATTGGCGCGGTAACCGGCGCTTACCTGCTATCGTCATTAGAGCATTACGCTATGTATACCAAACCTGCAGTATCAGTTTATACACTGGTATTAGGCATCGTCATATTTAAAAAAGCTTTGAGCCTTAAAAAGAAGCGTACTGAGGGAAAGATCAAACGTATATCGCTTTTGGGTTTGGGTGGTGGCTTTATTGATGCTGTTGGCGGCGGCGGCTGGGGCTCCATCGTGTTATCCACCTTAATAGCCGGAGGTCGTCACCCGCGTTTCTCTTTAGGTACGGTAAAGTTGTCGCGTTTTTTTATAGCGTTGATGGGTTCTTTAACGTTTATCACCATGCTTAAAAGCACGCATTGGGATGCCGTTGCGGGGCTCGTTATTGGCAGCGCGTTAGCCTCACCGGTAGCGGCCAAGATCTCAAACAAAATATCGGCAAAAGCTATAATGATGGCCGTTGCTGTTATAGTGGTTGCAATCAGCATCCGCAGTATTGTTAATTTTTTATTGAAGACATTTTAAAGTGGCAGATACTTCTTACATATCGCAACTGGTAAAAGATAAAGCCCCTGTGGCGGCGTTGCAGGCTTTGGCCGCACTGTTTCCGGGAGAGATCGTTTTCTCAACCAGTTTTGGCTGGGAAGATCAGGTGATATCGCACATGATATTCACCAATAACATCCCCATTAAGGTTTTCACACTGGAAACCGGCCGTTTATTTCCGGAAACCTACTATGTGTGGAACCGTACCATGCAAATGTACAACCAGCCCATTTATGCCTATTACCCCGATAACAATAGACTGGAAGCGATGGTAAATGCCAAAGGCCCAAGCAGTTTTTATGAATCTGTAGCTAACCGTAAGGAATGCTGTGGTATCAGGAAGATACAGCCGCTTCATCGCGCCTTAAAAGGGAATCAGTGCTGGATAACCGGCATACGTGCCGAGCAATCACCCAACCGTGAAGAAATGAGCAATGTGGAATGGGACGAGGGTAACCAGCTCATCAAGTTCCACCCTATTTTCTCATGGACATTAGATGATGTGAAAGCTTACATCAAACAATACAATATACCATACAATACATTGCATGATAGGGGTTTCCCAAGCATAGGCTGTCAGCCCTGCACCCGCGCGGTTCAACCCGGAGAGGATTTCAGGGCCGGCCGCTGGTGGTGGGAAGACCAAAGCAAGAAAGAATGTGGCCTGCATGCAGCTACTTTAAATGATTTAAAAGAATGAGCAGAAACCGTTTAGATTACCTGGACGAATTAGAGGCCGAGGCTATATATATTTTGCGCGAAGTTGCCGGGCAGTTTGAAAAACCTGCGCTACTTTTTTCCGGTGGTAAAGATTCCATCACACTGATGCATTTGGCTATTAAGGCCTTTAGGCCGGGTAAGTTCCCTTTTCCGCTGGTACATATTGATACCGGCCACAACTTTGAAGAAACCATCCAATACCGTGATGAAATGATCGAGCGTATCGGCGAAAAACTGATCATCGGTCATGTGCAGGATAGTATTAATGAAGGTAAGGTGATAGAACAAAAAGGTAAAAATGCCAGTCGGAATGCATTACAAACCGTAACCCTGCTGGACACTATTGCCAAGCATGGCTTTGACGCCTGTATAGGTGGTGCCCGCCGCGATGAGGAAAAAGCCCGTGCCAAGGAACGCATATTTTCGGTACGTGATGAGTTCGGGCAGTGGGACCCCAAACGCCAGCGCCCCGAGCTTTGGAATATCTACAACGGTAAGATCCACAAAGGCGAGAACGTACGCGTGTTCCCCATAAGTAACTGGACGGAACTGGATGTGTGGAATTACATCCGCAGGGAAAACATTCCCTTGCCTACCATTTACTTTGCGCATCAGCGCGATTGTATCACCCGTAACGGCCAGCTAATGGCGGCATCGCCATTCCTGAATATGGATGAAGAAGATGTGATAACACGCAAAAACGTACGCTTCCGCACCGTAGGTGATATGACCTGTACCGCAGCGGTTGAATCATATGCTTTTGAGATAGATGATATTATCAACGAAATAGCTGAATCAAAAATAAGCGAACGCGGCGCCCGTATGGACGATAAGGTGAGCGAGGCGGCCATGGAGGAAAGAAAAAAAGGCGGATACTTTTGATTTTAGATGTACGATTTCGGATTTAGTCTTGGTGTTAAACTGAATTCAAAAATTTAATCAAGCAAAAAAATCTAAAATCGTAAATCTAAAAATCTAACATCCAGTAATATAGACTGTGATAAAGTTTTCATCAATCTAAAATCGTAAATCTAAAAATCTAACATCCACTAATGTAGACTGTGATAAAGTTTTCATCAATCTAAAATCGTAAATCTAAAAATCTAAAATCCAATAATGGATATACTAAAATTTATAACGGCAGGTAGTGTTGATGACGGTAAGAGCACGCTTATCGGCAGGTTACTATATGATAGCGATGCCATACTGGCCGACCAGTTAGAAGCCCTGCATGCATCGAACCGTAAAAATGATGATGGTACTATTGACCTGGCTATTTTAACCGACGGCCTCAAAGCCGAGCGTGAGCAGGGCATCACCATTGATGTGGCCTATAAATACTTCGAGACCGATAAGCGCAAATTTATTATTGCCGATGCCCCCGGTCATATCCAGTATACCCGTAACATGGTTACCGGTGCCAGCAATGCCGACCTGGCCATTATCCTGATTGACGCGCGTAAGGGCGTGGTTGAGCAAACTACGCGTCACTCTTTTTTGGTGTCGCTGCTGCAGATCCAGAAAGTAGTGATCGCCATCAATAAAATGGATATGGTTGATTACAGCGAAGATACATTCAACAGTATCGTTGCTGATTATCAAAAGATAGCTGCGAAGCTTAAATTAACCGATGTAACGTTTATCCCGGTAAGTGCGCTTAAGGGCGATAATATTGTTTACCCATCCACTACAATGGATTGGTATAAAGGCGATAGCCTATTGCAACATTTAGAAACCGTTGAGGTAAACCGCGATAACACAGCTGCTCATGCGCGCCTGCCGGTACAATGGGTAGTACGTCCGCAAACTGATGAGTTGCACGATTACCGGGGCTATGCCGGCCGTGTAGCGAGTGGTGCTTTTAAAGTGAACGATAAAGTAACCATCCTGCCATCGGGCTTTACTTCTACCATATCTAAAATTGAGATGTATGATAAAGAGCCGGCAGAAGCTTTGGCGGGCATGTCGGTAACGGTTCATTTAAAGGATAACATCGATATCAGTCGTGGCGACCTGATCGTAAACAGCGCCGGAGAGCCGCAATTGAGCAGCGCCATTGAAGCCGACCTGTGCTGGATGGATACCCGAGGCTTAGACACTTCGTTAACTTACCTGGTACAACATAACACCAAAACGGTACGTTGCAAAATACGCGAGATACTTTACAAGGTGAATATCAACACGCTTGAAAAGGATTTTGACGAAGATTTTAAACTGAATGATATAGGCCGCGTGGTCATCAAAACTGCTGAACCCTTGGCTTTTGACCCTTACCAGGAAAACAAAGCGAATGGTGGCGCCATCATCATCGATAGCCGTACCAACGTTACGGTAGGCGCATTAATGCTCAGGCAATCAGCAGAGTAAAAACAATGTTTCAGTTAAACAGGTAAGACGTTTCGCCTGGTGATATTTTCCACCAGTTCGGTTACCCGTTTAATAACGTCAGGCGGAGATACTATTTCTGCCTGATCGCCGAACATTAAAAACCAGCGCGCAAAATATCCGGGCGATGTGGTTAAAAAAGTTATCTCCATTTGGTCGTCCGCGTCAATTTCAGATACAAAGCCGTTATAGTATTTCTGCTCATTAATATAGGGTAATATCTTTTTATCAACCCGTATAATGATGGTTTCCAGATGATGCTCGGAAGCAGTTTGCGCAATATAATCCTTCAATAAGGGGTGCTTGCCTTCAAATTTGCTATCAGTAATATTTAATTCTCTGATCCTGTCGAGCCTGAAATCACGGTAATCGCTGCGCAACCGGCAATAAGCGATAAGGTGCCAGTAACTATCCAGGTAAAAAATGCCAACGGGTTCTATCTCCCGCCTGCTGTAGGTTTGCATATACCCGGCCAGGTATTCTATACAAAGCACACTTTTGTTAATGATGCCGTTAAGTATCGTTTGTATGTGATCCTGATTGTCTACCACTCGCTGCGATCTGCTTTTTAATACCTCTATGCTACCTTCCATGGTATCCAGCAGGTCTTTTTCAGCAGTTTTCAATATCGCCCTTATTTTATACATGGCCGACCGGTGGTGGGCCGTGGTGGAAACGTCGGTTAATTTTTCTACAAACTTTTCAGCGGTTAAAAATGCTGTCGCCTCTTCACGGGTAAACATAATGGGCGGCAAACGATACCCTTCAACCAGCGAATAGCCAATACCGGCTTCGCCAATAATGGGTACCCCCGCTTCTTCGAGGGTGCGTATATCACGGTATACGGTTCTAAGGCTTATTCCAAAGCGCGAGGCAATATCCCCGGCCTTTACCACTCTGCGCGATTGCAATTGTATAAGGATAGCCGAGATACGATCAATACGGTTCATGGCTCAAATTAAGCAAAAAACTAACTACCTTAGTAAAAATCTTAAATACCTATGGCAAGCGATACCGACGATAAGATCATCACATTTGAGCGTTACTATGATCCTATGCTGGCGCATATTGTGCGCACCCGCCTGGAAGATAACGGCATACCCTGTTTTATTGCTGATGATAACGTGATTACCGCCAACCCACTTTTAAATACTGCCGTTGGCGGTATTAAGCTCAAGATATTTGAACGAGACCTGGAACGTTGCCGGGAAATACTTGCAGGTGAGCCTGACCTGCATGAACAAGACCATGTGGAAACAGATGAACACGACCAGGCCGTAGTTTGCCCCTATTGCGCCTCTACCAATGTAACTCATCTGCAACAGGACGGAGGCGGCTCTGGCTTGCTGTCTGCATTAACCAGTATGTTCACATTTAAAGGTCCGGAACAGTGGCATTGCAACAATTGCCAGCAGAATTTTGATTAAGCGTTTTAAACCCCATTATTCGTGTAGAGGAATTAGCTATAAACAATAATTGTATAAAAACTGATACATTAGCGCTACTCTATTGGCTATTGTTATATTTAACGTCATGTTTAACCGCCGTAAATTTTTAAAACTCTCTGCCGCAACTGCTTCTGTAGCTGCTATTTCAAGATCTGTTAAAGCAAAAAACACAGATGTACAGGTACCCAATAATTACCCCATAGTCATTTCTACCTGGGATTTTGGCGTAGCTGCCAATAAGGAAGCCTGGAAAGTTTTACAAAAAGGCGGCCGGGCGGTTGATGCCGTTGAGGCGGGTGTGCGCGTACCTGAAGCCGACATGCATAACCATACTGTAGGGCGTGCCGGTTACCCCGACAGAGATGGCCACGTGACGCTCGATGCGTGCATTATGGATGAGTATGGTAACTGCGGTTCTGTAGCAGCTATAGAAAACATCGCGCACCCTATTTCTGTAGCCCGTTTAGTGATGGATAAAACACCTCATGTAATGTTGGTTGGCGATGGCGCCCGACAGTTTGCCATTGAACAGGGTTTTAAAGCCGAAGAATTACTGACGGATGAATCACGCAAAGCCTGGAAAGAATGGCTTAAAACAGCCAAGTATTCGCCAATGATGAATATCGAAAACAAACAACGCACACAGGGAAGCAAATACAATCACGATACCATAGGTATGCTGGCGCTTGATGCCAAAGGGAATATCAGCGGTGCCTGTACTACCAGCGGCATGGCGTTTAAAATGCACGGCCGTGTAGGCGACAGCCCTATTATTGGTGCAGGCTTATATGTTGATAACGAAGTAGGTGGGGCTACTTCTACCGGCGTTGGTGAAGAGGTGATACGTAATGTGGGCAGTTTCCTGGTGGTTGAACTCATGCGCCAGGGCTATTCGCCCGAGAACGCCTGTAAAGAGGCGGTACAACGCATCATCAAAAAGAAACCAGAAATAGCCAAACAGATACAGGTAGGTTTTCTGGCCATCAATAAAAAAGGAGAATACGGCGCTTATGCGTTGCAGGACGGCTTTTCATATGCCGTGTGCGACCAAAACAAACAGGACCTGCTTGTTCCCGGTAAGTTTTTTTACAAGGACGCTAACCATAAATAAACAACAGCTACAAACAGCTCACTAAAACTTATTTGATACTAATGAGTTTTAAATGCTTGTTGCCTTATTTTTTCTATGACTACCGAACAATCTCAACATATCCAACTCGAAGTATGCGCTAACTCGGCAACGTCAGCCATAGCGGCACAGGAAGGTGGTGCTATTCGTGTAGAACTTTGCGAAAACCTTGCTGAAGGAGGTACCACTCCGTCCATCGGCCAAATAATATTGGCCCGTAAGCATTTGAAGATCCAGCTTTATGTACTGATACGCCCACGTCGCGGAGATTTTTTGTATAGCGACCTGGAGTTTGAGATCATGAAAGCAGACGTTATCAGCTGCGCTGATGCAGGCTGCGATGGTGTGGTAATTGGCATGCTTAATCCTGACGGTAGTATTGATAAAGAACGCTGTAAGCAACTGGTTGATTTGGCCACCCAGCGTGGCTTAGGCGTAACCTTCCACCGCGCGTTTGACATGTGTAATGATCAGTTGCAGGCATTAGAGGATATTATTGACATAGGCTGCGAGCGTATACTCACTTCGGGCGGAAAAACAACGGCTATGGAAGGCGCTACACACCTGGCCAGCCTGGTTGATAAAGCCGCCGGCCGTATCACTATTATGGCGGGTAGCGGCATTACTGAAAGTAACGTAGCCCACCTGGTTCATTTCACTAAAGTTACCGAAGTACATTCATCAGCCAGGAGCAGCAAAAAAAGTGGCATGCAATACAAGAATGATCATATTTTGATGAGCGTTGGTATGGCAGATGAATTTAGCCTCGATTTTACAGACGCCGATAAGGTGAGACGTATATTGGCTGAAGCTAATAAATAGCCTACACCAACAGTTTAAAATATCGTTACCGGCAAAACAACCTCAACCCTGTTACGCCCGGTGCCTCCAAAAATATCAGCATCAAGTAATCGGCTATAACGTATCCCGAAAGATACCGCGCCCTGGTTGAACCAGCGGGTATCAAAGAAAATAGCGCCACCGGCCGACCTAAAATCGCCTTTGAACTTAACACCGCTTACAAACAAGTTATCAGCCGTGGCATGGGTATAGTCGAAAAACACATTGACACGTAAACGCAACAAGTAAATCAAATTACCCAACCCTGCATCCGGATAAGCCAAAGGAAAGTGATAGTTGGCAGCTATGCGCTGCATGCGGTCGAGGCTCTCTGCCGTGTAACCGTATGAGAACGGAAAATCATTAGAGAAACCTATCGTGTTGTTTTTACCTTTTTGTTGATAGGCGCCGCTGATCACGAGGCTATGGTTCATAGACAGCCCGGGCAGGTAAAGCGCGCCTACCGCCAATAACTGCGATGCCTCCTTACCCCACAGAGCTGTTTTGTAGTTAACCGTTAAACTCTGCGCAAAGCGGGGATTAATTTGCTGGCGTGCCTGCTGTATCTGGTGGCTAAAATTAAACGTATTGCTCACGTAGGTATAATCGGCATCTTTAAACATGCTACGATAGGCTTGCTGAAAGGTGTTACGGCTATAATTGATACTGCTTCCTACAGAAAAACGTGTATAATCTTTCCCTGCACTTAAATTAAATGGCAATTGCAGGCCCGCCTGTAATGTGGTTTCATTATAGTAAATACTATTGCCTTTATAAAATCCACGACGGTCTATGATATAACTTCCCCCTGCAGAAATATAGGGAAATAAGCCTCCGTAAGTAGCCTCGTACCCTATTTGCTTGTAGCCCTCATCGCGGTTGTAGTTAAATAGCAGGCTGGATTGCAGCGTGTTCAATATATTCTGCCCGGCAAGTTCCAGTGAATAGTTGGGGTCGTTAATGGTTGGGAATATGCTATGAAAGTTGAACAAGCCATGGGCTTTGCTGTATTTTGTCTCTGCAAACTGCTGCGGTTTCGCATCATTAAGAAAATGGCTTGCGCTATCCTTTTCAAGTGCCGCAACGCCCATATCAGAGAGCTTAACGCTTAATGGTGTTGCAATTAGTTGAATACTATCTAAGGCTATTTGCTTTACCTGGTACCCATTTGCTGTGAATGTGGTAAAAGCCATCCTGGCATTAGATAAGTTCGGTTGATAATACCCTATCAAACCTTTTGGCGCTCCTGCAACGCTAAACACTTGCCGGGTTTTAACATTTATAGCAAAAAGCTCATCGTTTTTGCCATTGGTTTTACTGAAATATACCGTATCCCCTTTAACCTGCGGAAACGCGACCGGCTCGTAGCTGAATGGCAATAGATAGGTATTGCTGCCGGTTTTTGCATCTATCACAGCAACGCTCATTTCACCCTTGTTGTTTCGTACAGCGGCTATTATCTGGTCTGCACCGTAAAATTGGGGATAGGTATAAAACAGGTGATCAGGGTTTGGAATGGCGGTGAGCCGTTTGCCACTTTGTGCATCAAGCAAATGTACCCTGCTTAGTCCCGTTGCAGGTACATCTATAGCAACTATGGTTTTGTTATCGTCGCTGAATGACGGTGCAAAGTATTTGGTTTTCCGTGTAAGTAAACGTTCTTTACCGGTTACGATATCTAAAACGCGCAACTCCCCGTAATTGCGGTACCCCCAACGCAGATCGGGCCGGTAAGAACTGTATACTATTTCACCATCGTTGTAATTGAAATAGTTGTCATTAGTTACGCTTTGTACAGCGAGTGATCTTTCCTTACCGCCCTCACGTATCACAAACTTTGGCACGTGGTTATAAGCGGTACGCAGATAGACCAAAGTGCTATCGTTCACATAAGCCGGATATTCTTCATCAGCCACAAAGTGTTTACTTTTTAATTTTACCTGTGCGTCATCTTTATATTCTTCCTTAAAATAATCTAAGGCGCTGTTGCGGTACGTCGTATAATTTTGCCCCGAATACTTTTTGATTGCTCCCTGCAATGGATAAAAAATGCCTTTAAAAGCCGCTGCGTCATGTGTAACGTCTTTCCAAAATACATCACCATACTTTTCACGGCCGTAAGCTACCATCATGTAACCCAACGGATAATGATTGGGCGTAAAATCGAGGTATGAGCCGTTGCGAAGCTTCATCCAGCTATAATCCTTACCGGCCGCCCAAAGTGAACGATAGCCGTTAAAGAAATACGGCAGCCTGCCCCTGCCCTGGTTGCTTACCAGCGTTTCGTTAAATACGGCATCGCCCTCGAAGAACCAGTCGGGTACGGTCATGGCGTTACCCAGGGCCTGCCCGCCTTCGCCAAATACAACCCTCAGCACCCGCGAAAAACCTACATTAAAGTTATTGTATTGCTGCACGTGCCTAAACTCATGTATGGCCAGTTGCTGCCACCAGGGCAGGCTGCCTACATCAAAACTATTTTGCGATGGTGTTAAGTAAAACTCACTTCGGAAAGGCGCTAAGCCTACATAGGCATTTGATACCGTAGTTTGGTTTTGCAGCACAATGTTCACCTGCCTTTGCTTAAAACCTATAGTGGGTTCTATCAGGTTGTTCATCTGCAAAATGGTAGCCGCCACATGCTGCGCCACGCTATCCATCCCCTGCGAAAATATCACCCGCGTTTCCGGAGTTTTAATTTGCTTCCATTTGATGGATGGCGGGTTACCGCCAAATTGCTGCGCTTTGGCAATAGTTATGGTAAAAATCAACAGGGTTAACAGCAGGCGCTTCATTGCCCTGAAAGTATGAAAATTGTTGCAACAGAAATTGCCGGAAGTAAAAGAATTAATAGAAATCTAATAGCTGTAACATGAAGCCGTGTCTTTGCGAGCGATAGCGCGGCAATCTCATCAGTTTGTCCTCTAAGATTGCTTCGTTCCTCGCACATTCTTTAATTCTCGAAGTTTTTTCAATTCAAGTTTAGACATCTTCAGACATTTAAATCCAAATGACACTCCTTGCCTTAAAACTAAGTACATTTGCCCTGTAAAATTTTACCATGGCTAAAGTTTCTATCAACCTGGCAACAGGTTCTATACAAAAAGAAGATATTATTGTAGGCATTGATCTGGGTACTACCAATTCACTGGTCGCATTTATCGACCCGGATAAAAACCCTCGTGTGATAAACGACGCGGGCAAGGGCGTGTTGGTACCATCGGTAGTGCATTTTAGCCCTACGGGCGATATTACGGTTGGTAACGAAGCCAAAGAATTTTTGATCACCGACCCGCAGAACACCATATTTTCTGTTAAACGTTTACTGGGCCGTTCTTATGCCGATGTAAAAGATTATCAAAGTTTTTTCAGCTATAAAGTGATAGATGATGATACCGAAAGCCTGGTAAAAATCAAGGTAGGTGATAAGTTTTATACCCCTATCGAGCTATCCGGCCTGATATTAAAAGAACTAAAAGAGCGTGCCGAGCACGCGCTAAAAACAAACGTTACCCGTGCGGTGATAACCGTCCCGGCATATTTTAACGATTCGCAACGCCAAGCAACCCGCGACGCAGGTAAACTGGCCGGACTGGATGTGCTCCGTATTCTTAACGAACCTACCGCTGCAAGTTTGGCTTACGGCCTGGGCCTAAACCCCGAAGAAACTAAAACCATTGCCGTTTATGACCTGGGCGGTGGTACTTTTGACGTTTCCATACTACAGATACAGAACGGCATCTTCGAAGTATTATCTACCAATGGTGATACCTTCCTGGGTGGCGACGATTTTGACCGCGCCATTGCCGATTACTGGATCGAGAAAAACAACATCGATAAGAATGAACTGGCTAATAACCGTGAACTAACGCAGGCCCTCCGTTTAAAAGCTGAGGAAGCTAAAAAAGCGTTCTCGCATCAAAGTGTATTTAACGAGCAATTGGGCGATATTTGGTGTACTCTTGACCGCAATACTTTTGAAGAACTTATCCTTCCGAAAGTGAAACAAACCATTGCCAGTTGCCAAAACGCGCTTAAAGACGCTAAACTTACCGTTGCCGATATTGACGAAGTGGTAATGGTAGGTGGCAGCACGCGTACAGCTTTGGTAAAGAAGATGGTATCGGAGTTTTTCGGTCGTGATGTGCATGATGACCTGAACCCCGATGAAGTGGTTGCGCTTGGCGCGGCCATACAAGCCGATGTTTTAGCAGGTAACCGCAGCGATATTTTGCTGTTGGATGTTACGCCGCTTTCGTTAGGTATTGAAACCATGGGCGGATTGATGGATACCATTATCCCGCGCAACTCAAAGATCCCAACCAAAGCGGGCCGCCAATACACCACATCCAAAGATGGCCAGGTGAATATGAAAATTGCCGTTTACCAGGGCGAGCGCGACCTGATAAAAGAGAACCGCAAATTGGCAGAATTTGAGTTGAAGGGTATCCCCGCCATGCCTGCGGGTTTCCCCAAGGTAGATATTAACTTTATCCTAAACGCCGATGGCATCCTTAAAGTACAGGCTATTGAACTGCGCAGCGGTGTAAAACAGGAAGTAGAAGTTAAACCGGCTTACGGCATTACCGACGACCTGGTTGAGCAAATGCTAATGGACAGCATTACCAACGCCAAAGATGATGTTAGCGCCCGCATGCTGATCGAAGCCAAGACCGAAGCGGAACAGATGATCTACACTGTTGAGCGTTTCCTGGAAAAGAACGGCCAGCTATTATCTGAACAGGAAACTAACGACACCAAACAATACACCGAAGCCCTAAAAGCTGCATTATCATCAGGCGACAAAGACCTTATCCACGCTAAAATTGATGAGCTGAATAACCTTACCCGCCCATTTGCAGAACGGGTTATGGATGTGGCTATTGCTACCGCAATGAAGGGAAAGAGTATTGATGGTGCAGAAGAATAACATTAGTATACCGAAGTAATCCTTCAATATCAGTTCTTCGTTAGGAATGGTTATGCTTTATGATCGTCAGTGGATGTGACTTTCTTTTCTCTCAAAAGAAAGTCACCAAAGAAAAGTCGCGGCTGCTGCAAAATGCTTTAAAGCCTCTTCTTTGGCAATGCCTGTGTTTACCGCTTTTTGCGAAGGCCGTATTGGTTAGGTAACGCGTTCTGTCAGTGCTTTTTTTCTTATTTCTGGCAAGTGTTATCATGCTCCAGGTACCCAAAAGGCCGCCTTCGTTCTGCCCGCTTTCAACTAAAGCTTTTCTGCTGACAGAAAAGAAAGAACAAGAAAAACAAACTGCAACGATGAATCCAACGTTACCGAAAATTGCGACATAGCGTAACGTGCGGATAGCACAGGCACTGCAAAAGCACAACCATTGGAGCGCGTTACCAAGTCGCGAGTTTTTTCTTTGGTTACTTTCTTTTTTGCGGAAAAAAAGAAAGTGACATCCACTAACGCTTAATATTCCCTACTCCCATTCCTGATGAATGCTACAGAATAAGTATCAGATAGCATAACCTTTTTAAATCCTTCAAAACTCATCCAATTAAAATGCGTTATTTGTAGCAATATATAAACTAACATATTTGAAAAACATCGTAAAATTTGCCGCAACTATGTGCTGTGCGGCTTTATCATTTACCGCATCAGCACAAATAACCCAGCCGGATAGCACGCTTAAGGCGGCTAAACTCGATACCGCACGATACGACTCATTAATGGTTCATTTGGCAAACGGCGATAAAACAGGTAAATGGCCCGTGAAAAACGCGCCTTACCCCAAGCCCGGCGCTATTTTACCATTTTACAGGGTAGTAGCTTATTATGGCAACATGTATTCTAAAAATATGGGCGTGCTTGGCCAGTATGAACCATCTGTGATGAGGGATAAACTAAAAGCCGAACTCAAAAACTGGGAAGCCGCGGACCCCAAGATCCCGGCTAAACCGGCCCTGCACTACATATGTGTGACCGCCCAGGCCGATGCCGGAAGTAACGGCTTGCATAACCTGCGCATGCCCTTTAGCCAGATAGACAAAGTGATTGAGATGGCTAAGCCACTTAATGCCTTGGTTTTTCTGGATATACAGGTTGGCTATAGCACCGTACAAAAAGAACTGCCTTTGTTAGAGAAATATTTGAAAATGCCTAATGTACATTTCGGTATCGACCCTGAATTTTCTATGAAAGAAGGCAGCGTTCCCGGTAAACGTATAGGTACTTTTGACGCGGATGATATTAACTTTGTAACCAAATATTTAAGCAAACTTTGCGACAAGTACAACCTGCCGCCCAAAATATTTGTGGTGCACCGCTTTACTAAACGCATGGTTACCAATTACAAAAACATTAAGTTAGACAGCAATATACAATTTGTAATGGACATGGATGGCTGGGGTGGCCCTGATCTGAAAAAAGGAACCTACAAGTATTTTGTTGCTGCTGAACCCGTACAGTTTACAGGTTTTAAACTTTTTTATAAAAACGACATTAAAAAGGCGCCAAACAGAATGTTGACACCTAAAGAGGTATTGAGTCTGCAACCTGCTCCTATTTATATCCAGTACCAATAGCTACTTAATAAAAAATCCCCTTTCGGGGATTTTTTATTATTACTTAGTTACTTCATTAATAGCTTCCTGTTCCTTTAGGGCAGCGATGTTGTTTTTGTCGCTAAACTCTTCTGTTTGGCTGGCAAAGTCATCTAATATGCTGCTAATGGTATCCAGGTTGTCTGATACACGCTGGTGCATATCAGGCAGGTCTTTTTCTAATCGTTTGTTACCAAGGTCAAGGTTATCCACCTCTATCTTGGTGATCTTTTGTATCAACGCCTGATTACTGTTCTTAAGATCTTCCAACTCGTGAACGATCTTTTCCATCAATTCAAACTTTTTTAACTTATCCATACGTATCTGTCTTTAAATATACTTGGTATAGCCAATACAATGCCAATTGCGTATAAGTGGTAAATAAAAATGAAAAAGCAGACAGCTCGCCCGTCCGCTTTTTCTGAGAAAAACTAAATTATACCTAAAATCTTCATTGAATAAATTGCCTTAGCTATGGCTATCTCAACTATGTAAAAAGTACAATCATCTATGGTCTATCGGCTATGGACTATCGGCTCAACAAGCCATCCAGCGTAACAGACGCATAGTAGATACCACCGATAGTAGGCCCACCGGCGTATTGTATGTATCGTTTATTAAATACATTGCTTGCACCTAATTTAAACGTAGCATAGTAAACAGGTACGCGCAGTGTTACTTGTGCATCAACCGTGTGTATTGCCGGTACTGTGCCTGTTACCAGAGGGCTTTCCCATAAGTATGCCTGCTGCCATTTGTACACCACGTTGAAACCGAAATTTTTAACTACCTCACGGTTACCGAAAGAGAAATTACCACTCCACTCAGGTGTATTGAAACCGGTAACAAAAATGTCTGATGCCTGCTGTGCTTTCAGCTTATTAAAGCTTACATTGCCGGATACAGTGTAACGTTTATAAAAATTATAGGTCAATCCTGCCGATGAACCGTAATTGTGGTATACGTTTTTGGCATTCGTATACACACGGTACCGGCTTTGCCCCTGGCTGGCCGCGTTATTAGCGGTAGCAGTTGTTGGGTCGCGGTTAATATCCAACATGGCTAAAACCGCTGCATCAGTGCCTACTGTAGTGCCGTTAGGTACAAAAACCTGTACCTGGCCTAAAAAGCCATCATAACGGTTGGCATAGGCATCTATATCAAAAAACACCTTGTTGTCTAAGAAAATACCTTTATAACCTACTTCATAAGATGTTATTTGCTCAGGCCGGGCTTTTGGCAGGTCGGCCACCTGCAAAAGGCTTCTGTTCTTTAAGGCTGTAGCATCGTCGCCTGTCGCAGATTGCGCTTTAACCGCGGCATTAAACGCCGTAACAGATTGCTGGGTATAGCTGTTGTTTAGATAACCCAGGCCATCATTAATAAATTCAAGGCTACCCACGCGCTTAACACGACCATTATTTACATATGATAATGCCTCAAACAACGACGGGAAGCGATATCCATTCTGGAAGGTAAACCTGAAATTATGATTGGTATTTGGCGAATAAACTGCGGCCAGCCTCGGTGTAAATTTCGGATCGAAATAAGGGTTGTAATCCCATCGCACTGAACCGAATAACTTAAGCTTCTCTTCAAAAAAGGTTTTGGTTACTTGTGTAAATGCTCCGTACTTTTTATAGATCACATTATTACCAAAGCTGCCATTGGCAAGCGGCTTGTTACGGTCGGCAATAGAGCGGCTAAAATCTACAAAATTGTTTCCGTCAGGAATAATCGAGTATACACGTACATCTCCCCCAACAAGGAGGTCAACAAACCTCACTTTTTTACTAAGATCCCATTGTGCTTCGGCATTATACATGTGGCTTTTTTGCAATAAAGCCGCGCCGCCTGTTACCGGTGCATCAGGAATAAGGCTTGATTTAATATCCCAGTTATTAATGCCGATAATGGTTTTGCGTAGGGCATCAAAAGCCGGGGTGCCGGGCTCCACCCTCCCGGCATCCGCGGCGGTGCGCGCTGCCTGTGTGGCAGCGGCAAGGTTAGCAGAGGTCAGTCCGCCATTGGCATTAGCATAAGCCGTTAATGCGTTTTTGTAAGTTGTAGCCCATACGCTGTTGCTGGCATGGTTCAAATCAAGATTATCGGCAAGCGGCTTAACGTTAAAAGAATTGCCTGTATTTTCAATCGACTCATAAGCCCTCACCAAAAAATCAGTCCCTTTTAACTCCAGTTTATGGTTTTGTACTGTGGCGCCATTTAACGATATCTTATTACCCCGCTGAAAAACGCCGTCCATACGGCCATAACGGTAGGTATAAGATAACTGCAGGTCAGGCGTAAATTTATAGGCCAGCGTTCCGTCGAGTTTAAGGTTGGTTACCTTAGGGTCAACCAGGTCCACCTCGTTATACCCGGTACGGGCCACGGTAAGGTTAGGCCTTGCAACCCCATTTACAGTAATACCTTTAATAGATACGGTGTTGCTGCCGGCAAGCGCGTCGTCGCCGTATTTGTTCCAGCCATCATATGCCGCGTTGTTTGCACCTGTTAATTCCGGATAAGCAGGGTTGGCCGTTTTAAGGTTACCTGGGTTTTGGTCTATACGGGTATTCGATTGCCAGTCGGTACCGGTCAGGTAACTGGCATTAACCTTAAACGCAAACTTGTTGTTCCAGGCCTTTGCGTAACGTATAGCTGTTTCGTTGATGGTGCTGGGGTCCAAACCAATACCGTCAACATGGTTCACCCCCGTGCGGTGATAAAAGCTCAATCCCTGTGTTTTAAAAGGATCTTTGGTAAATAAGTTAGATAACCCGTTGATAGCGTTGGTACCATAAAGCGCGGCGGCGGCGCCCGGCGTTATCTCCAGGCTGGCAATATCCAACTCGGTTGGGCCTATAGCATTACCCAGCGGCACGCCCAGGGTTGCCGACTGCATATCCACACCATCAACCAGTTGCATAAACCTGAAATTGTTGGGGCTGTTAAAACCGCGTGTGTTAGGGACTTTAAGCGTGATACTGGTGGTAGTCATTTGTACGCCTTTTACATTCTCCAGCGCATCATAAAAGCTGGGGCCCGGCGATTGCTTTAAAGCGGTTATGCTCAGTTTCTCAATAGCTACGGGTGACCTCAATAGCTTTTCCTCCCGGCGCGAAGCGGTTACCACCACCTCGTTGATCAACAATGATTGCGTAGTTAGCTGAATGTTTACCGCGCTGCCTGCGTTACGGATAACAAACTCCTGCGCCTGATAGCCAACAGCGCTAAATTTTAATGTAAAAGGGAATTTGGCGTTAGTGGTTAAGGAAAAACGGCCGGCACTATCTGTTGAAGTACTGTATTGAGTACCTTTAACCGTTACTGTTGCAGCTACAAGAGGCTGGCCGTGATCGTCCTTTACGGCACCGCTAAGTACGTAGCTGCCATTAAGTTGCGCCAGTGCAATACCTGGCATAAACGATACAAGAAGTATAGTAAGTTTGAGTAAACTTTTAAAAGATTTCATGAATTGGGTTGGGGTATATGTGTATGAAAGTGATATGGTAATTGCCGTATGTAAAATCAACGACAGCAACAACAGGCAACCGGGAGCTGCATGGTTCTTTTAAAGTTCAATGAAAAGAAGTAAAATTTATACATTGTCTATAGAATTACTCGACAAAAATATAATTTGTTTTAATCCTGACAAAAAATTTATGAAAAATCAGGTTTTTAAAGTTTAAGACACAAGGATTTATGTGTTTAACAGCATAATTTGCTATAATTGTCTACTAAAATTATATACATTAATGTCCTTCCCCTACCGCCGTATCATTGTAAAAATTGGATCCAATGTAATTACACAGGCTGATGGCCTGCCTGATCATGCACGTTTGGCACACCTGGTTGACCAGATCGCCGAGATAAAAAAGCAAGGGATTGAAGTGATCCTCGTATCATCAGGCGCGGTGGCTTCGGGGCGAAGCATGATCAAAATAACTGAAAAGGCCGACGCGGTAGCAGCCAGGCAATTGCTGGCATCTGTTGGCCAGGTAAAGCTTATTAATACCTACTCTGCCTTATTTGAACGCCACCAGATAGTATGTTCGCAGGTACTGGTAACTAAAGAAGATTTCAGGGACAGGACGCATTATTTGAATATGCGCAACTGCATGGAGATCTTACTCCAACACCAGGTAATACCAATAATTAATGAGAACGATGTGGTATCGGTAACGGAGCTGATGTTCACAGATAATGACGAGTTAGCGGGCCTTATCGCTTCTATGCTGAACGCACAGGCATTAATTGTGCTCACCAACGTAAATGGTATTTACAACGGCGACCCTAAATTACCAGGTGCATCTGTTATTACAGAAGTAAATAATGGCAACCTCAATTTCGCCTCATTTGTAAGTGCCGGCAAATCGCAGTTTGGCCGTGGAGGCATGATCACTAAATCAACCATTGCACAAAAAGTAGCTAAGCTGGGTATCGCCGTTCACATAGCCAATGGTACTCACTATAATATCCTTACAGATGTGCTGCAGAACAAGGTGGAACATACGCGCTTTGTGCCCGCGAAACTCGCGTCGGGTAAAAAGAAATGGATAGCACATTCCGGAACGATGGCTAAGGGTATAGTGCAGATCAACGATGGTGCTAAACAAGCCCTTACAGCAACCAGGGCAACAAGTTTACTGCCCGTTGGCATCACCAGCGTTCTGGAAGATTTTAAGAAGGGCGACATCATCAAAATAATTGACCAGGATAAGCAACCGATAGGTTGGGGACTGGCAGAATATGGTGCTGAAAAAGCCCGTGAAATCGCGGGCCAAAAGAACCAGCGCCCTTTGGTACATTACAACTATTTATACTTACAGGTTTAACCATGAGCTATCAACTATATTTTGAAAAAGCGCTGGCAGCATCGCACGAAGCAATATTACCTGAACAGCTCATTGCCAGTGTTTTAAATGATGTTGCTGAAGCTGTAATTGAACAAACCGACTTTCTTTTACAGGAGAACCAGCGTGATCTGGAACGGATGGATAAGGCAGATCCGCGGTACGACCGGTTGAAACTCACTGCAGAGCGTATCAGCGGTATAGCTGCTGACGTCCGTAATGTGGCTTCGTTACCACACCCTTTGGATAAAGTTTTACTTGAAAAAAAGCTTCCCAACAAACTGGATATAAAAAAAATAAGCGTTCCACTTGGAGTAGTTGGTGTTATTTACGAGGCCAGGCCAAATGTTACACTGGATGTATTTGCTCTTTGCTTTAAAACCGGCAATATATGCATATTAAAAGGTGGCAGCGATGCCGATTATTCCAACCGGGCAATAATGAGCATTGTACACGCTGTTTTAAATAAGCATCATATAAATACCGATAAGGTTACCCTGCTCCCTGCTGACCGCCAGGCTACCGACGCGTTACTGAATGCGGTTGGTTATGTGGATGTATTGATACCCCGTGGCAGTCAATCGCTTATAGATCATGTACGAAGCAACAGTAAAGTACCGGTCATTGAAACCGGCGCAGGTATCGTACACACCTACCTGGATGAAACCGGCGACCTTCATAAGGCCATACCCATCATTGACAATGCCAAAACCCGCCGGGTGAGCGTTTGCAACGCGCTGGATTGCCTGCTCATCAACAGCAAGCGCCTGGGCGATCTGATACATATCGCCGAACCGCTGGCAAAAAAAGGCGTAGTATTATACGCCGACAAAAGGGCCTTTGAAACGCTTGATGGCCACTACCCTGCCGAACTGCTTAACGAAGCGCAGTCTTCACACTTTGGTACAGAGTTTTTATCCATGAAAATGGCAATAAAAACTGTCGATACACTTGAGGAGGCTTTGCAACACATTGCTCAGTATAGTTCAAAACACAGCGAGGCCATTATATCAGAAGATGAGTTGAATATCGAGACTTTTCTTAACCGTGTAGACGCGGCCGCCGTTTACGTAAATACTTCAACCGCCTTTACCGATGGCGCGCAATTTGGCTTAGGGGCCGAAATTGGCATCAGTACTCAAAAATTACATGCCCGCGGGCCAATGGGGTTAGAAGAACTTACCAGCTACAAATGGATAGTAAAAGGAACCGGGCAGATAAGGCAAAGTTAAAAGGAAGCGGGATTTTAGTCCCGCTCTTTTTAAATCATACTTCAACAGAGGCGATGCCTTTTTCAAGTGCTGTTTCCTGTACCCCCGGAATTTTTAAACCTTCCGCACGATGGAAACTGATATTCGTCATGCCCAAAAACCCAAATACCGTTTTGATGTAAGGCTCGATAAAATCTATCCCTTTAAGGTTGCCTTCCGAGTAAACACCGCCTGATGCGATTGCCACGTACACACGTTTGCCCTCAACCAAACCAATCGGCCCGTTCTCGCCATACCTGAAAGTTTTTTGCGCACGTACGATATGATCTATCCATGCTTTTAAACTTGAGGGGATACTAAAGTTATACATGGGCACGCCAATCACAATCACATCGGCATCGAATAACTCTTTTAAAGCCTCATCAGAATGCTTTATCGCCTCGGCAAGCTCCGGTGTATGTTGTTCTGCCGGCGTGAAGAAAGAGGTTAGGTGTGCCTCCTCCAGGTGCGGAAAGGGGTGTTTCACAAGATCGTGGGTTTTAACTGTGCTGCCTGGATTTGCTGCCAAAAGTTTTTCAACAATGGCATTACCCAATTTAATGCTAACGGATTCGTCGCCGCGCGGGCTTGATATTAAATGTAATATTTTCATTTTTCTGTGTTTTTGATACCATGCAAACCTACAGCGCTCTACTATTAAAAAGGTATCACTATCCCAAAGGATAGCACTATCCTTTGGGATAGTTGTTAGTTTTGTAAGTATGTCAACCAGGGTAAAACACATCAGCAACGAATGTAACGGCGCCCTTAGCGCCATAAGAGACACGCTTTACGTGCTGAGCGGTAAATGGAAAATACAGGTGATCGTTCTGTTGCGCGATGGGCCTATGCGGTTCAATGAATTACAGCGCTCTTTAGTAGATATCACGCCCAAAGTTCTATCAAAAGAATTACGCGAGCTGGAATTAAACGAATTTGTAGAGCGCAAGGTGTTTAACACCGTCCCTGTGACGGTGACTTACGAGATAACGCCCTACGCCGCAACGCTCGACCCGATAATTAACAGCTTAAAGGAATGGGGCACACAGCATCGCGCAAGGATAGTGGAGCACATGAAACAGGAGAGTAAACAGCCTGTAAGCAGTTAAGACTGTTTATTATGCACTTACCACTCACTTCTCACCTCTCACCATTTTACCCTATACTGACCTTACCCACAGCCATTATCCATAAGTAAAGCTTATCTTTGCAGCTATTATGAGTAAGCACGGTAGAATCCTGGTGGCCATGAGTGGCGGTGTTGATAGTTCTGTAGCGGCAGTAATGCTGCATGAGCAGGGCTACGAGGTAATAGGCCTTACCATGAAAACCTGGGACTACGCATCTGCTGGCGGTAGCTCAAAAGAAACCGGTTGCTGTAGCCTCGATAGTATTAACGATGCCCGTGCATTAGCCGTTGGTTATGGCTTCCCGCATTATATATTGGATATCCGCAACGAGTTTGGCGACTTTGTGATCGATAACTTTGTTGACGAATACCTGGCAGGCCGTACCCCTAACCCATGCGTGCTTTGCAATACCCACATTAAATGGGAAGCGCTTCTAAAACGTGCGGATAAACTCGACTGCGAATTTATCGCGACAGGGCATTATGCCAATATCCGCCAGCAGGATAACGGGCGCTACGTGATCTCAAAAGGGAAAGACGAAAATAAGGACCAATCCTATGTACTTTGGGGAGTATCCCAGGAGAATCTTGCTCGTACCAAATTCCCTTTAGGCAATTTTTCTAAACCGGAGATACGCCAGATGGCTTTAGATATGGGCCAGTTGGAACTTGCCGGCAAAAGCGAAAGTTACGAGATATGTTTTGTGCCTGATAATGATTACCGCGCCTTTCTGCGCCACAAGGTACAAGACTTGGATGAACGTATTGGTCAGGGTAATTTTGTATTAACCGATGGTACAGTTGTGGGTAAACATCAGGGATATCCATACTACACCATAGGGCAGCGTAAGGGTTTAGGCATCGCTTTAGGTCAGCCGATGTTTGTAACTCAGATACAGGCTGATACCAATACGGTGGTGTTGGGTACTGCCAAAGAATTGGAACGCAAGGAAGCCTGGGTGCGTAACCTTAACCTCATTAAATATGAAAGCATTACGGAACCACTTGCCGCTGTAACCAAGATCAGGTACAAAGATGGGGGTGCCGAAAGTAAAATTGTGCAGATAGGCGACCATATGAAGGTATCGTTTGATCACATGGTATCAGGCATAGCTCCGGGTCAGTCGGCAGTGTTCTATGAAGGTAATGACTTGCTTGGCGGAGGATTTTTATTATAAATATCTATTTGTTTTAAAGTTGGAAGGTTGAAAAGTTACAAGGTTGTTTATGCCTGATTTCATTTTCAAAAAAAACATTCCAACCTTCCAACATTAAAACTTTTCAACCCGCTAAAAAACAATCAAAACATTTCCCACAGAAAAACCTTTCAAAAGTAAAGCTTTGCAACTTTTCAACATTAAAACTTTGCAACCTTACAACTTCCAAACGCGATAAACAATTTGCGTTTCTATTACTTTATGTTTTCTTTGCAAAAAATAAGCGCTTAAATGGCTAAAAACTTACTCATAGTTGAATCACCGGCGAAAGCCAAAACCATCGAAGGTTACCTTGGAAAAGACTTTACCGTAAAATCAAGTTACGGCCATATCCGCGACCTGGTAAAGTCTGAGGATGCCATAGATATCAATAATAACTTTCAACAAAAATATGAGGTACCTGCTGATAAAAAGCAGATAGTTAGCGAATTAAAGAAATTAGCTAAAGAAGCCGACATGGTATGGCTCGCATCCGATGAGGACCGCGAGGGAGAAGCGATATCATGGCATTTATATGAAACACTGGGTTTAAAAGAGCCCGCTACACGCCGTATTGTTTTCCACGAGATCACCAAACCGGCAATTATGCGCGCTATTGAAAACCCGCGCAAAATTGATTACAACCTTGTTAACGCTCAACAGGCACGGCGCGTGCTGGACAGGTTGGTGGGTTTTGAGTTATCGCCGGTTTTATGGAAAAAGGTTAAACCATCATTGTCTGCCGGCCGTGTACAATCGGTTGCCGTGCGTTTGATCGTTGAACGTGAACGCGAGATAAACAAGTTTAAAAGCGAAGCCGCTTACAAGATTGTAGCCATTTTTGATAAAGGCCGAAATGCTTTTAAAGCCGAGCTTCCCGAAAGGTTTGCTAAGCAGGAAGACGCCGAAAAGTTTTTGCAGGATTGCGCTAACGCCGCGTTCAATGTAAACTCTTTAGATACAAGGCCAACCAAACGTTCACCGGCTGCGCCATTTACTACCTCTACCCTACAGCAGGAAGCCAGCCGCAAACTGGGTTTTTCGGTAGCACGCACCATGCAGGTTGCGCAGCGCCTGTACGAATCAGGTTATATCACTTACATGCGTACCGACTCAGTGAACCTGAGCGATACCGCTTTGAACGCGGCAGAAAAAGAGATCACCTCAGCTTACGGGGATAAGTACCATCAGCTGAGAAAATATAAAACCAAAAACGCCAGCGCGCAGGAAGCCCATGAGGCTATTCGCCCTACATACTTTAACAACCATACCATTGATGGTGAAAGTAGCGAGAAACGCCTGTATGAGCTGATCTGGAAACGTGCCATAGCATCGCAAATGAGTGAGGCACAGTTTGAAAAAACCGTTGCACGCATTGGCATTTCAACCCGCAAGGAGGAACTGGTTGCCAACGGCGAAGTGATGAAGTTTGACGGCTTCCTGAAAGTTTACCTGGAAAGTAACGACGACGACGATGATAACCAAAACGCCGAAGGCGATAACGCCATATTGCCTCCTTTGGCAAAAGGTCAGTCGCTGGAGTTGCAGGAATTAAGCGCCACCGAAAGGTTCTCGCGCCCACCGGCACGTTACACAGAGGCCAGCCTGGTGAAGAAGCTGGAAGAACTGGGCATTGGGCGTCCATCAACGTATGCACCAACCATTTCTACCATCCAAAACCGTGGTTATGTAGTAAAGGAAGAGCGGGAAGGACGCCAGCGTGAGTTTAAGGTACTGACGCTGAAGAACGGCACTATCAACAAAGAAACTAAAACCGAGAACACCGGCGCGGAAAAAGGGAAGCTCTTCCCTACCGATATCGGTGCAGTGGTGAACGATTTCCTGGTACAGCACTTTAACGGTATTGTTGATTTTAACTTTACCGCCAGCGTTGAAAAACAATTTGACGAAATAGCCCAGGGCCTTAAGGACTGGACCAAAATGATACGTACTTTCTATGATCCTTTTCATAAGGATGTAGAAAGCACGATAAAAACCGCCGATAAAGCTACCGGCGAGCGCGAATTAGGTGTACATCCCGAGAACGGCAAAAAGGTATCGGTACGTATCGGGCGTTTCGGTCCGTTTGTACAAGTTGGCGAAAACGCCACTGATGAGAAAGACGAGAAACCGCTTTATGCCAGCTTGCGCACAGGCCAGAGTATTGAAACCATTACCCTCGAAGACGCGCTGGAATTATTTAAACTTCCAAAAGCCGTAGGTGAATACGAAGGTAAAGTGATGAAGGTAGCCATTGGCAGGTTTGGGCCTTATATAAGCCATAACGGAGCTTTTGTTTCATTGCCCAAAGAAATTGATCCGCTGGATGTTACCGAGGAACAGGCCATACAGCTCATTGAGGACAAGCGTAAAAAAGACGCCGAAAAACTCATTAAAAGCTTTGATGAAGACCCGGATGTTAAAGTATTGAACGGCCGCTGGGGGCCTTACATCGAGTTTGGTAAATTAAACGTTAAGATACCGAAGGATAAAGACCCTAAATCACTTACATACGCAGAATGTAAAGCCCTTGCAGACGCTACTCCGGCAACGCCCAAAAAAGGACGTTTCGGCAAGGCTGCTCCTGCAAAGACTGCATCAAAAGCACCTGCGAAGAAAAAGAAGTAATATGTTGGAATGTTGTAAAGTTGGAACGTTAAAAGGTTAACATTCCAACTTTACAACCTTTTAACCTTACAACTAAAAAAATGATTAAAGACCTCCCTCCTAATATTGTTAAAGATATTGCCGTTGCGGTAGCCCTCGAAGGTGAAACTGCCGAAAGCAAAACCTGGTATGTGTATATCATCAATCTTAAAAACGAGCCGATTGAAAACGTACTGATCACTTCAAAAGGCTATGGGGAGAAAAACGGAGAGCTGGTTAAAACATCTGTGCTTCGGCACTCTATACCGCATATTGGCCCCAACCAATATAAATTGATTGAACCAATTGATGAGCAAACATTTGGTTTAAACAATGAGTACTGGATAAGCGATTACATTGGCCGCGATATATTCGATAAAAAGTTCATATTCCTGCCCGAAAGTATTGTAGACAACAACTTTATCAAATTACCGGTAGTAAACAAACCGGGAGTAATGATCTTATAGTTGGTTAAGATCATATAATTGGTGTACCGAGGCTTTGATGTTTTCATAAAGTTTACTGTAAACATCAAACAGTCTATCATAAAACCTGTGCAGCTCCATATCAGGTTCTACTATAACATTCCCGGTATTATTGGGTAACGCCGGCGTATCAAGGCCTAAAGCCTCCATGGCCAGGTAAATCGCCCCAATAGCCGAAGCATCATCAGTTTGGGATATTACCAATCTTTTTCCCGTTATATCTGCAAGCATCTTTACCCATATGGCAGAGGTGATAAAGCCACCACTAATAACTATATGCTCGATAGGTTGTTCGGGTTGCTCAACCGCTTTAAGTACATCATACAGCGCGAAACATATGCCTTCAAGCGCAGCCCGTAGAAAATGCTCCTTACGGTGCATAGCGCTTATATTGATAAACGATGCCGAACTTTTGGCATCCCAAACAGGGGCCCGTTCTGCAAACAGGTATGGGAGAAATATTAAACCATCACTTCCGGGTTTAACTTTTTCTATACTGGAAAACAGCTGCTTATATGCGTCCTTGTTAATTTCGGGCAGTTCTAAAAAGTTTTTAATTAGCCAGTCAACCGCTGCGCCGCCATTGTTCACCGCGCCCCCGCAAATAAAAACTTTTGATCTGAGCAGGTAATTAAAAGTCATGGCCTTGTAGTTGTATATCGGCCTGTTGCTGCTTATCCGTACCGCGCCGCTGGTACCTATGGTAAGGGCCGCTACACCCGGTTTAATGGCATCTCCGCCTAAATTGGCGCAACATCCATCGCTTGCGCCAATCACAAAGGTTGTATGAGTAAAAAGGCTTTTAATATCTTCATTTGTAACACCTGTACGATAATGCGTCGTGTAAACCGGTTCAGATAAGAATGAAGCGTTTATACCTGCTTTTTCAAGGGATTTAGCATACCACTGCAATTCCAGGATATCAAACATCCCGGTTGCCGAAGCGATAGAATAATCTATCTCATAAACCTTAAATAATTTAAACCATACGTACTCTTTAATAGAGATGAATTTATGGGTCGTGTTAAAAATTTGAGGCTGGTTCTCGCGTAACCAAATAAGCTTACACAACGGCGACATGGCGTAAACGGCAGTGCCGGTGTTCCGGTATATCTCCTCCCCTTCATCGCTCTCGCGTAATTTAGCCGCAATATCGCCGCTGCGCCCATCAGCCCATAATATGGCATTCATTAACGCTTCTCCATTTTGGTTAACCGGCACTAAACTGTGCATGGCGCTGCTAAAGCTGATGGCGTTTGGCGGGTAACCTACATCCGCAGTTATTTTTTTTAAGCAATAAACAAAAGCTTGCCATATCAGCTCTGGGTCCTGCTCACTATAGCCCTGTTGTGGGCTAATGGTTGGGTAGTGCTTATTCACTGATGCCAACGTATTACCCGTTTCATCTATAGCAATAGCCTTGGTGCTGCCGGTTCCTAAATCAATACCTACAAAATACATTCGCATACCATGTAACCTAATAAATAAAATGCCGTAAACTTAAAACAGTAAGGCCTGAAATAATTCACAATGGCACTATTTTTTAACAATTGATTTCCCGAATTGCGGAAATTAATTCACTATGAAAAAATTAATTTAATTTTAATTAGCTAATCAAAGGTTGAAATTTTATGTTGTTACCTGAAATATAGGCAATTGAAAGATGCTATTAAGTATTAAAGCTTTTTGGCACAATATTTTTAGATAAGTTTTAACGTAAAAATCTTCATATTTATAGCAGCAAACACCTATTTGAGTTGGCATGAAAAAAACCTTACTGATTGTTGATGATGACCTCAGCATACTAAAACTGCTAAATTTCATCCTCTCTAAGGACTATGAAATAGTTGTTAAAAACAACGGTATCGAGGCTTTTAGCTGGCTTGAGGATGGTAATTTACCTAAACTTATCATATCTGACCTGCAAATGCCCTATTTTGACGGACAATCATTCCTGAAGAACGTGAAGATAAGCGGTTTTTACCGCGATATACCGGTTATTATGCTTTCGGCCGCGCATGACCTGGACGAACAGGTGGCCAATATGCCTTTTAAGGTTGACGCGTACATGCACAAGCCCTTTAATCCCACCGAACTAAAGAACGCCATTAATCAAGCTTTAAAAGTTTATGACGCCGAGCACAGCAACTGATTGGAACCAGAGTTCAAATGGGCAGGTAAGGGTGGCGTATGCGGGCACGGAATTAAAAGACCTGATTGCCGCGGACCTAAGCAACTCCTTTAGCATCACCTTTAATGATACCGTACAGGAGCTGGAAACTTTTTTGGGCGAACAATCTATTATTACCGTGCCTGATATTATCCTGGTAGAGGTAGATAAAGATGAAGAGTGCTTTGCATTGGTAGAGCGCCTTAGAAAAAATATGCTGATGAACGGTTTGATCATCGTGATGTTATCAACCCAAAAGAATAAAGAGCAAGTACTAAAGGCTATGCGTATGAAACTGCATGACTTTTATACTTACCCTTTCGCTACATCAGACCTTAGGGAACGGCTCAATTTCCTGGTGCGGTTTAAATTGATCAAACCCCGCCTGCTTGAACTTTCAAAAGAGGTTGATACTACCTACAGAATGCCATGGGGCAAGCGCGCGCTTGATTTGTTTATTTCATGTACCATGCTTATTTGCCTTATGCCCATTATGCTCATTGTAGCCATATTGATCAAGCTGGATTCAAAGGGCCCTGTGTTTTATAAAAGTAAGCGTGTGGGCACCGGTTACAAAGTATTTGATTTTTACAAATTCCGTAGCATGCGCACCGATGCCGACCAGCTGCTGGCTAAAATGGCCGAGGAGCATAACCAGTACGCTGCCGAAGAAGAAGGTGCAAACAAGGCGGCATTTGTTAAGTTTAAGAACGACCCTCGCATTACCAAACTGGGCAGCTTTTTACGCAGCAGCAGCCTTGACGAGCTTCCGCAACTGTTTAACATTTTAAGGGGCGATATGTCTGTTGTGGGTAACAGGCCACTGCCGGTTTACGAAGCCGAAATGCTGACGTCTAATGAATGGTCTATGCGTTTTTTAGGGCCTGCAGGCTTAACCGGCTTGTGGCAGATAAGTAAACGCGGAAAAGAAGATATGAGTGAGCGTGAACGCAAAAAACTGGATAATTTTTACGCACAGAAATATTCATTGTGGCTCGATCTGAAGATTATAATCGGTACCGTGCCCGCCTTGTTCCAGAAAGAGAAAGTATAAATTTATGAAAGCAAAATTTACTCTACTAAGTATACTCCTGATCATATCACTATCAGCAACAAGGGTAAGCGCTCAGCAGGAATCATTTCTAAACGATGTTAATTACGCGTATCTGGATAAGCTTATCGCTACGGCTAAGAAGAACTATCCCGAAGTAAAAGCAAGGCAAGCCGCTATCAATGCGGCAAAAGCTACCTTAAATCAATCAAAAATAGCATGGCTGGACGCTTTTACAGCTTCATATATTTATAGCCCCCGAAACGCCCTTAACCTGGTAAACCCTACCATATTTAACGGCTACCAGTTAAGCATATCTATCAACTTAGGTACATTTTTGGCTAAACCCTTCGCTACCAGGGCGGCGAGGGAAAATGTAAATATTGCCATGTATCAGCAACAACAATACAACCTGAATATTGAAGCCGTTGTAAAACGCCTGTACTATGCTTACCTTGAGGCCCAAGCCGATCTTCGTAACCGGTCAAGAGCGGTTACTGATGGTGAAATAGCGGTAAAACAGTTAAAATACACCTTCCAGAAAGGTGAAACATCTTTTCATGATTACAACGAGGCCTTAACAAGCTTATACAACCAAAACTCGTTTAAGGTGGTAACAGAACTTAATGTATTAACCGCTAAGGCAAATTTGGAAGAATACCTGGGCGTTAAATTAGAAGATATTAAATAATGGAGTTAGGTAACTTTTTTAAATTGCTGTGGAAACGCCGCCTGCTGCTCATCGTAATACCATTGGTTACCATTGTTGTAGCCTTTTTTGCTGTTAAGAACCTGCCGGATAAATATATTTCAAGTTCACAGATCGCTACGGGTATTGTTGACCAATCACGCCAGTTGCTGGATACCGACCCCACCCGTTCTTCCAGGGAGCAGTCTATAGCGCATGAGTTCAGTAATCTCATAGAGATCATGAAGCTGAAAACGCTGCTTAACCAGGTTTCGTACCAGTTGATGTTGCATGATCTTACCAGCGGTTACCCCTTTAAGCCCGAAAGCAAGTTATATCAAACCATGAATGAGGCGGCCCGAAAGCATGCCATTATGGTTTTTAAGGAAAAGTTAAGTAAAAAAGAGCCCCTTTCTTACTACAACAAAGATGAAAATGGCCTTAATGGCTTACTTCGTTCTATGGGTTATGATGACCGTTCTCTCAGTAAAAATCTGTATGTTATCAGAGACGAGGACAGCGATTTTATAACCGTAGGCTACGAGTCTGAAAACCCCCAACTTTCAGCTTTTGTGGTGAACACGCTTTGCACTGAATTTATTGATTATTACACCAATACCGTTCATAAAAACGAAACAGACGCGGTGAACTATCTGGCAAAGTTACTTGACGAAAAACGCAAGATATTAAATACCAAAACGGCTGAGTTGCAGAATTACAAGATCCAGAACGGCATTCTGAACCTGGACGAACAATCGAAATCGATTTTCGACCAGATCATGGTGTTTAATGACCGCAAACAACAGGCAGAAAAAGATGTAGCCTCTTACACCGGTGCAATACGCGGCTTAAATAATAAATTCACCCCAAAAGAACGCGGTTACCTGGAATCGGCTGTTGCCAAATACAACCAGGCCATTACCAACACCCAGGATCAGTTACACATCCTGAATGACCGCTATGTACGTAGCGGATTCGACCCAAAATTAAAAGTAGCGCTTGATTCGCTGTCAAACAGGCTCACTACACAGATCAACCAAACCTCTGATAAATATATCAGCAGCCCATTGACCGGTAAAGACGAATTGGTAAGGCAAAAGATTGGCCTGGAAGTTAACCGCGACATGGCCCAGAACAGCATACGTGCCATTAACCGCAGTCTTGACGAATTAAACGCCAAATTCAAAAGCCTGGTACCCTTTGACGCACGGGTAAAAACTTATAACTATGATATTGACATAGCCAGCAAGGAATACCTGGATGTTTTAAATAAATACAACCAAACCAACCTGCAGTCGACGTTCTCTATTAAGCTGCGCCAGGTTGAGCCTGCTATGCCTGAAACAGCAGAACCATCTAAAAAGATGCTGCTAACAGTTGTAGCCGGCGTATTAGCTTTTGTAATATGCGTAGTTGTACTGTTTATAGGCTGGTTTTTTGATGATACCATTAAAGAGCCTAATGACCTGGTCAAACGTACCCACCTACCCCTGCTTAGCCACTTAAACCTGGTGGAGGGTTCGTTAGACCTGCGTAAACTATGGGACGTAGAAAACCGGGACAAGATGCGTTTATTTAAGGAGCTCACAAGATCATTACGATTTGAGATTGACCAGGAATTGCGCGGAGAAAAGATACTGGCTATTACGAGCTTAGTTAACCATGAGGGTAAATCTGTTGTAGGGATAAGCTTGGCTTACTCCTATGCCATGATCAACAAAAAAGTGTTATTGATTGACGGGAACTTTGACCACCCCACCATTACGGAAGTAGCACAACCCAAAACATATCTCGAAGATTATTTTAAGAACAACCCTGATAATTATGCTTCTTTAAACAACACTACCAACGTAATAGGTAACCATGGTGGTGATGTTACCCTGCTTGAACTAAGCGACGAAAACTACATCCGGTCGCGCTTTAACGAGCTGAAAATGAAGTATGATATGATCATTATTGAAACGCCCCCGCTTTCAACACTTAACAAATCAAAGGAATGGATATTGTTCGCGAACAAAGTGATCGCCATATTTGAGACCAACAAGGGCATAACCAAATCGCAAAAAGATAATATTGATTATTTACGCAACTTAAATAACAAATTTGCAGGGTGGGTTTTAAACAAGACCGATCCGGCTGCCGAGAAGTTTTAATAAGGCTATATTTGTTACAACCTGTTATTATATATGCCAATAAAACCTCAACATATTGCTGAAAGTGGCAGCGATGATTTTGCACACCTTACGCCATTACAGCAACGCACACGCAAAGCGGCCATTGTTTTGGCTTTTATTGGGGTGTTTGTTTGGGCGGTTAAAATTCTGTTCTTGTAAAGCGCAATGATGTTGAATAGGCAGGTACAAATAAGCAAAGTTATCAGCGGCTTTTACAGAAAGCTAATTATTGGAAAACTCTCCACACTCAACTTAATATTGCTTTTTTTGCCCATAGCCATAATTATTGCTATGGCTATTGCATTTGGCGGTTTTATTGCAGCAGGTGCTATACTGGCTATTGCCATAGGCATCCCGTTAGTATTAGCTATCATAGCCTACCCTATTTTTGGGATAGCTGTGTTCATGTTTTTATCATTCTTTCTCAACTACCTGTCAGAACCGCTGCCTCCTGCAACACCAACCGGCATTATACTGGATGTAATGACGTATCTGCTTATTTTTGGCTTCCTGCTTAAATTTAAGTTCGATAAGGATTGGAGCTACTTTAAAACCCCTATCAGTTACTGGATACTGGTATGGCTGGCATACAATTTTTTTGAAGCCATTAATCCCGCCTCGCCTTCTATATTAGCATGGGTATATACTGTACGTACTGTAGCTTTTATCATGCTCATGTACTTTATTTTTGTTTACCAGATACGTACCCGGGCAACTATAAAATTTTTATTTAAGCTTTGGTTATTATTAGCCTTATTATCAGCTATTTCAGGCTTTCAGCAGGAAAACTTTGGCTTGCTGCCTATGGAAAAGACCTGGTATTACCAGGATCCGGTACGTTTGAGCTTCCTTTACATTAACGGGCACCTCCGCAAGGTGGCCATATATCCCGATCCGGTTACTTTTGCCTATAATATGGTAGTGGCCGCCTTACTGTGCCTGTGCCTCATATTCACTAAAATTAAAACTTACAAAAAAGTATTGCTTGGTTTAGCTATAATGTTTTTCTTTTTAGTGATGCTATATTCAGGTACCAGAGGCGCGTTTGTGTTACCGCCCGCTGCACTGGCTTTGCTCGCGGTAATGAATTATAACAAAAAGGTACTCATCACAGTTGGTGCCGCCGGACTGGTGTTGGCCGGGCTGATATTTATGCCTACATCAAACCAATTCATTAAACGTTTCCAAACGGCTTTTCGCCCTTCGGATGACGCGTCCTTTAACGTTAGGGCCGAAAACCAGCGACGTATAAAACCTTACATCCTCGCGCACCCAATTGGGGGTGGTTTGGGCTCTGTTGGTATATGGGGAAGGCGTTTCGCGCCCAACTCCTTCCTGGCTAAATTCCCGCCGGATAGTGGCTATGTAAGGGTAGCCGTTGAGATGGGTTATGTGGGGCTTATCCTTTTTTGCACGCTGATGTTTGTTATCCTTAAAACGGGTATCAACAACTATTTTTTAATACAGGACCCCGAACTCAAAATGTATTGTTTGGCCATGGTGCTCATTATATTTGTGTTTAATATTGGTAATTATCCACAACAGGCCCTGGTGCAGTATCCGTCAAATATTTTATTTTATCTTGCTTGCGCGTTATTAAATGTAACCTTAAGGCTTGATAAACAGGAGAGGGAAAAAAATAGCAGCACGCAATCAATTATCCCGGCAAACGCAGGTTAATACAAACAGTATGTCGTTACTATCTATTGTAAAATCAAACCCTCGTTTAAAAAAACTCGTTCACTGGATGATCGTTACGCCCGGGCGTGCTACCCCTCGTTTGTGGGTACGCTGGTTTGTAACACCTTTTTACCATCACAGGGGCAGGCATTCAACGGTAAGTTTCAGCGCCCGGCTTGACGTATTTCCGTTTAATAAGTTCTCATTAGGCGAACATAGCGCCGTTGAAAGCTTTTCGGTGATCAACAACGGTGTAGGCGATATTATTATAGGCCACCACACCGGCATAGGTTTACGTAATACGCTTATAGGACCGGTTACATTGGGCAATTATGTTACCTTAGCGCAAAATATAACACTTTCGGGCCTTAACCATGGCTTTGAAGACATCCACACCCCTATACGCCTGCAAAAGGTAATTACCAAACAAATTACCGTTTGCGATGATGTATGGATAGGGTCAAATTGTGTAATAACAGCCGGTGTTACTATTGGTAAGCACTCGGTTATAGGTGCCGGCAGCGTAGTTACAAAAGATATCCCCGAATACTGCGTGGCGTTGGGTAACCCGGCCAGGGTAATAAAAAAATATAATTTTGAAACAGGTAACTGGGACAGAGTTTAAACGTATACATATAAATGCCCATTTTAAACAAGCTGATTAACAAGCATACGATATCGCTGGCTACCAACGCCGCGATGCCCGTTATTGGCATGCTGGTGCTATCGTTAATGGCGCATAACCTGTCGGCGGCAGAATTTGGTAATTATATTTTCCTGTTAATTAGCATCTTACTTGCCGATACTTTCAGAAATGGTTTCGTACAGACCTCTCTTATTAAGTTTTACGCCGGTACTAATAAAAAAACAGCCGCCGAAGTAGCAGGATCCGCATGGTATGTGGGCATTATACAAACGCTTGTATTTGTTGGTATTGATACTATTATTTACTTCGTTCATCGCAGTAAAACACCCGATGTTGAAATTACCATACAATGGTTCGGCATTATTTATTTTACCACGCTCCCTGGTGCCATAGCCTCTTACATACTACAGGCCGAAGAAAAATTTGGCCGCATGCTCATGCTCCAGCTTATTAACCAGGGCTTGTTTCTGATATTTATACTCGCCCTGATATTTGCTCATCATATCAATTTCCAAACAGCCGTATATGCCTATTTTGCCGGCAGCGCTATCACTTCGCTGTTTACCATTTTTAATGGGTGGTCAAAATTAAAGACCATCAGGTTCCGGAGTAAAGGAATGGTGTCAAAACTTGCTCATTTTGGTAAATACAGCGTGGGTACATCCATCAGTTCCTATTTGCTGCGCAGTTCGGACACCTTTATCATTAAGCTGATGTTTAACCCGGCCCTGCTGGCAGTTTATTACATCCCACAGCGTTTAATGGAAGTTTTTGAGATCCCGATGCGCGCGGGTGTGGCCACCGCCCTGCCCGAACTCTCTGCAGCTGTACACAAAGGCGATGAAGAAAACGTAGCCAGGATAATGAAGCGATATGCAGGTATGCTTACGGTAGTGCTAATCCCCATTGCTGTAGTAGCTTTTTTACTTGCCCAGTTTGTTATTGGGCTGTTGTTTGGCAAACAGTACCACGAAACAGAAGCGGTAAATATCTTCAGGCTATTTATGTGTTATGTAATGCTGATGCCGATAGATCGTTTTTTTGGCATAACGCTGGATATCATTAATAAGCCTCACCTTAACATGCTTAAGGTAATTATTATGCTGGTGGTAAACGTAGCCGGTGATTTTATAGGTATATGGCTTTTCCATAGCCTTTATGCTGTTGCAATTGCTTCGCTTTTCACATTCTTTTCAGGAGTGATATTTGGCTATATCGCTTTAAAAAAACATCTTAAATTTACTATCAGAGATATTTTTAGCCTGGGGTGGCAAGAAATTAAAACCGTGGTGAATCACCTGCTTGATAAATCGAACACCGAAAAACACGAGGTATAAATTATGGCTGTTATTACGCTTATTCTATCCATCATCTTCACGCTGATATTTATATACCTGGGTATATACAGCCTTTACCTGTTCGTTTTTTCGGTATTGGGTAAGTTAATTAAACTACGTGTCCCCCCTGCTGCTACCAGCTACAGCAAATTTGTTATTTACATCTGTGCGTATAAAGAGGATGAGATCATCCTGCACTCGGCCGCGGAGGCTTTAAAGATCGATTATCCGAAAGACAAATTTCATGTGTGCGTTATTGCCGACTCCATGCAGCCCGAAACTATTGTAAAGCTAAAAGCGATGCCTTTGCAGGTGGTTGAGGTAGTATTCGAAAGCAGTACAAAATCAAAAGCGTTACATGCCGCCATCGCAGCTACACATGAGGATTTCGATGCCGCCGTAGTATTTGATATAGATAACATAGCCGCGCCCGATTACCTGCACCAGATAAACAACTACCTGCATGATGGTAACCGCGTGGTACAGGGCCACCGCGTGGCTAAAAACACCGAAACACCGGTAGCCATACTTGACGCGATCAGCGAAGAGATCAACAATCATATTTTCCGTAAGGCGCAGCAGGTTTTTAAACTATCTGCTGCTATTATTGGCTCAGGCATGGTGTTGGAATACAAGCTGTTTAAAGAAACCATGGCCCAGATTGATGCTGTTGGAGGCTTTGATAAGGAAATGGGCCTGGTACTTACCCGCCAAAAGATCCATGTGAACTATGCCGATAAGGCGTATGTATTTGACGAAAAGGTAAGTAACCCCGAAGTTTTTAAAAAGCAGCGCAGGCGTTGGTTATCAGCGCAGTTTAACCTGCTTAAAACTTATGGGTTAACCGGTTTTAAAGAACTGTTTGTGCATGGAAATTTCGACTACTTCAACGAAATATATCAAACTGCCATACTTCCCCGCATACTCATGCTGGGCCTTATGCCCTTTATGTTGTTTGTATCAATTTTGCTACCTGGTATAGGGCCCGGTTGGCAATTATGGCTTGGTGCCACTGTTTGCTGTTATATTGGTATATTAGTTGCAATACCTTCGTCGTTCTTTAACAGCAAACTGCTTGGGGCTGTCATGCGTATCCCGCTGATATTCTTTACCATGTTTGCATTGTTGTTTAAATTAAAGGGCGCAAACAAAAAATTTATCCATACTCCGCACAGTACAGGCACCAAATAATCCTATTTATTGTTGCGTTTCGCGGTTGGGACAAATGTGAACGGGGAATTTAGTACCCAATAAGTTATTATACGGCATCAATACACAATGGAATACTTAGTGAATAATACTAACCTACTATACCCTAAGGAAAAAACGTTATTTGAGCTTTTTACTGAAAGCGTAACAAAATATCCTGATAACACCGCTTTAACATTTCACCATGTTAGCTATACCTATACCGAGCTTAACCAAATCGTTAACCGCCTAACCCGCGAGCTGCTTAAGCAAGGCGCCGGCAAAGGTGTGGTAATTGGCCTTGCGCTTGACAGGTGCGCAGAAATGGTAATATCTCTACTGGCTATTTTAAAATCGGGTAGTATTTACGTACCGCTTGATCCGGAATATCCAAAAGATCGTATCGAGTTTATGCTGGATGATTCAAGCGCCCGCATATTGCTCACCTCACAAAAATACAAAGGCCACTTTGCCTCCAATACCAGGGAAATTTTAATAGAGGATGCGCTGGTTGCTTCGAAAGATCATCCGGCTAATGAACCGGAGAAAACCGTTACAGGAGCTGATCTTGCTTACATTCTATATACTTCGGGCTCAACAGGCAAGCCAAAAGGCGTGCAGATAGCGCATCATAGTTTGGTAAATGTAATGCTGAGCCTGCAAAAGCAGCCGGGTATCAAGCCGGGCGAAAGGATGCTGGCCGTAGCAACCATTTCTTTTGATATAGCAGGGGTTGATCTGTACCTGCCGCTCAGCAGTGGGGCCGAAATTGTGCTTGCGGATTCAATAACCGCGAAAGACGGCCGGGCGCTTTTAGATATTGTACGCACCCAAAACATCAATATTTTACAGGCTACCCCCTACACCTGGCGCATGATGCTGGAAGTGGGTTGGGACGAATACCTGCCACTCACCGTATTTACCGGTGGCGAGGCGCTTGCTAAAGACCTGGCCGAACGGTTGATACCACGTAGTAAAGCGGTTTGGAACATGTACGGGCCTACCGAAACTACCATCTACTCCATTATTAAGCACATTACCGATGCCAATGATATTACCATTGGCTGGCCGGTTGCCAATACACAGGTATACATTCTTGACGAAGAAAAAAACAACCTGACCAATGGTGAAATAGGTGAAATATACATTGGTGGCGATGGCGTTGCACGCGGTTACCTCAACCGGCCCGAACTTAATGCCGAACGCTTTATTGATAACCCGTTTACACCAGGTGAAAAAATATACCGCACCGGCGACCTGGCCAAAATAAAACCCGATGGCGATATTGTTTACCTGGGGCGTATTGATCACCAGGTAAAAGTACGTGGCTACCGTATTGAACTGGGCGAGATTGAACATAACCTGGGTAAGCAGGAAGGCATTAAACAAGCCGTAGTGATAGCCCGTGAAGATACGCCGGGCATCCCCCGCCTGGTTGCCTATTTAGTACTGGAATCGGGTCAAATTGGTATACCAGACAAAACCGACTTAGATAAATGGGACAAAGCACTATTGGATGTTTTGCCTGAATACATGGTACCTGATGATTATGTGTTACTGGATGTTATACCCTCGACTCCCAATGGTAAAATTGACCGTAAGGCCTTACCTAAGCCCGATTACAGCCACATTAACCGTGATGGCGAATATGTAGCCCCCCGCACCAGTAACGAGCAACTGGTTGCCGGCATTTGGGAAGAGATGATGGGGCTGGAAAAGGTGAGCATATTTGATAACTTTTTCCAGTTAGGGGGCCGCTCTTTGGTAGCCGTGAAAATTATGGCGCGCCTGGAGCAGGAAACAGGCAAACGCCTACCGTTGGCCACTTTATTTGAATACTCAACCGTTGAGAAACTGGCCTCAAGGCTGGAAATTGATGCCGAGGCTATTACCTGGGAATCATTAGTACCCATTAAACCCAGGGGCAGTAAAATGCCTCTGTATATTGTGCATGGCGCAGGCTTAAACGTATTGCTTTTTAACGCCCTGGCTATGAATATGGACGACGAACAGCCTGTTTATGGTTTACAGGCAAAAGGCCTTAATGGTATTGATGAACCTCTTGATGTGATGGAAGAAATTGCTGCCAATTATGTGGATGAAATTATTAACCACGACCCGGTAGGCCCTTACGCCGTAGCAGGTTATTCGCTCGGCGGCTTAATTGCGTACGAAATGGCCAAGCAAATGCTGGCAATGGGAAAGGATGTAAAGATGCTGGCCATGTTTGATACCTATGCCGACCAAACCCAAAAGTTCGACTCTCCCCTCAAACGTTTTGTTGATAATGCCTGGTTGCTGGTTAAACAAATAGCTTACACGCCTGTACTGTTTGCTCAGGACCCTGCACGTACCATTGAGTACAAAAGCCGTGAAATAGGCCGCAGAATAAAAAAACTATTTAAAAACGTGTTGCCTGCTGATAAAAAAGAGGGCTTCTCGGCCTATACAGATGATATACATGAACGCAGCCTGGCTGCGCAGAAAAACTATCTGCTTACACCTGTAAATATTGCTATTGAACTTTTCCGTGCCAAAAAGAAAACGTTTTACATGAACGATTTTAAATACCTGGGCTGGAAACCTTTTGCGTTAAAAGGCGTGCATGTGCACGATATACCCGGCGAACATAACACCATCTTCGCGCCGCCTAATGATAAGGAATTTGCACAGGTATTGCAAAAATGCTTAGACGAGGCCGCCGGTAAAAGCTCAAAGGGCTAAAAAAGCGGCTTACCTATTTCCCAATGGTGCCCAAACGGGTCAATAAAACACCCAAGGCGGTAACCATAATCCTGGTCGGCCACAGGATAAACAGTTGTAATACCTGCCTCAACAGCACGGTTCGCAACGGCATCAGGGTCGGATACCATTAACCCGATCCTGATACTTACGCCGTTTTGTTTATCCGGCCCAACTGTTCCATTCGCCGGCGATTCATCTGCTACAACAAATTGTGCTTCCTCTATAGCTAACACGCCAACCGTGTGCCCGTCGGCTGTATTACTGGTTAGCAACTGAGCGCCAAACGCTTGCTGATAAAACGTTATGGCGGCTAAGGCATTGTTCACGGTGAGTGTGGGTAATATATGTGCTTTAAATCCGGCATCCATAATTATAAATTTATGTGATCGTCCAAAAAGATAAGGACTAAAATTGCTTTAAACTTCTAAAAGTTTTAAATTCATGGCAATTTACCTTACTCTATGAAAAACCTTATTAAACTTGTCAGCTATCGCAGAGGACAGGTTATTGTAGCTGTTTCCCTTATTTTGATCGCGCTGGTCATCTTCTTTGCCCGTCGCCACAAACACCAAAATCAAAAGGTTGATATTGCTTTCAGTAAATATATAGAATCATATACCACTGGTGTAATTTCTAAAAAAAGTCCTATCCGCATAAAACTTGCCGGCGAGTTGCAGGTAAGTCATGCCCAAAATGAAGAACTCAAAGACGATATCTTTGATTTTTCGCCATCGGTTAAAGGAAAAGCCTATTGGATTGATGATCGTACAATAGAATTCAGGCCCGCGGAGGCCATGGACGCTAATGAAGATTACGCCGTTGATTTTGCTTTAGGAAAGGTAGTAAAGGTTGAAAGTGACTTTGAGCACTTCAAATTCAATTTCCAAACCGTAAAGCCCGATTTTACCATTTCTTTCGCAGGTCTCCGTTCTGCCACCTCTACCTCTACAGACAGAATGAAGCTGACGGGTACCATACAGACCGCTGATGTGGAAGACCCGGCCAAAGTGGAGAAATTGATAAAAATAAACTATCCAACAGCGACCAAAATTAGCTGGCAGCACAATGGGTTGGCAAAATCACACCAGTTTACAGTTGACAATATTACACGTACAGAAAGCGCCACTCCCCTCGCTGTAGATTGGGACGGGGATGCTTTAGATATTGATAAGAAGGGCAAGCAGGATTATGAGGTTCCTGCAAAAGGCGATTTTAAAGTACTGGAAGTACGCGCCGTGCAGGATAACGACCAGTATGTATCCGTGCAGTTTTCCGATCCTATCCTGGTTGGGCAGGAATTGAGCGGACTTATCGGCATCACCAATGTTGCCGATGCCGCGTACACTATTGATGGCAGCATTGTTAAAGTTTATGCGCCGGAGCGTTTACAGGGTAACTACAATGTATTTGTTAATGAGGGCATTTACAGCATCAGTCACCAAAAGATAAAAAAGGCTTACACGGCTAACGTTTTCTTTGAGAACCGCTTACCGCAGGTGATCATCCCGGGCAAGGGTGTTATCCTGCCCGATTCGGGTAAATTAATGATGCCTTTTGAAGCCGTTAACCTGAACGCGGTTGATGTAAGCATTATTAAAATTTACGAGAACAATGTTCCGCAATACTTCCAGAGCAATGGCTTTGATGGTGGCGTGGAGTTAAGGCAGGTGGGTAAACCTGTTGTACAAAAAACCATCAGGCTTGATGTAGATAAAGGCATAAACCTCACCAAAAAGAACCGCTTTATGCTGGATGTTGATCAGCTGATGCGTGCCGAACCTGGTGCTATTTATCGCGTTATCATCGGTTTCCGTAAAGAATATTCGCTTTATAACTGCAGTGCCGGCAAACTGGTTGCCAAAAGCAACGATGATGATGGCGAGGACTATGAAGGAGGTGAATATGGTGGCAACAACACCGGCCGTGTAAATGATGAAGACGACGACTTTTGGCAGCGATACGATAATTATTACCCTGAAGGTTACAGTTGGCAGGACCGCAATGACCCCTGCACAGAATCGTACTTCACCAAAAACCGTTGGGCAACGCGTAATATCATCGCGTCAAACATCGGCCTAATTGCTAAACGCGGAAACGATAATACCATGACGGTTGCGGTAACCAACATTCTGAGTGCCGAGCCAATGGGCGGTGTTGAGCTCGAATTGCTGGATTACCAGAAACAAGTGATCCTTAAATCAAAGTCTGACGGCGATGGCATGGCCACTTTAACTTAAAACGTAAGCCATACCTGCTGGTAGCCAAAAAAGGCAACGAGCGCGGTTATCTAAAGCTTGACGATGGTAGTTCGCTCCCCCTCTCCCGCTTTAATGTTGGCGGCGAGCAGGTGCAAAACGGCCTTAAAGGTTTCCTGTACGGCGAACGTGGTGTGTGGCGCCCCGGCGATTCCATATTCGTTACCTTTATCCTGGAAGACAAACTTAAAACCCTGCCGGCAGACCATCCGGTGGAGTTTGAATTGTACAACCCAAGCGGCCAGCTCTATAAAAAGATAACACGTACCAGTTCTGTAGATGGTTTTTATAGTTTCCATACCGCTACTGAAACCAGCTCACCCACAGGAAACTGGAGCGCGGTGGTAAAAGTTGGTGGCGCGTCTTTCCAAAAGAACATCAAGGTGGAAACCATTATGCCAAACAGGTTGAAGATAAAACTCGACTTTGGCAACGTTAAAGAACTCACCAAAAACGACGGCATTAATAGTACCCTAAGCGCGCAATGGCTGTTTGGCGGTGCGGCGCAAAATTTAAAGGCGAAGGTTGATGCATTCCTGTCATCACAAAAAACAGACTTTAAAGGTTTTGAGGATTATAACTTTGATGATCCCACCCTGGCGTTCAACACCCAAACGCAAACTGTTTTTGATGGCAAACTGAACGAGAACGGCGTAGCACAGGTAAACCCTGATATCAATGTTGAAAAACAGGCTCCCGGCCAGTTACGCGCAAACTTCGTAGTTAAAGTGTTTGAGGCGGGCGGTAACTTCAGCATACAACAAGCCAGTATGCCTTATAACGTTTACAGTGGTTATGTAGGCATAAAAACGCCTAAAGGCAGTGACCTTAGTGGTATGCTGGTAACAGATAAAGACCACCAGATAGACATAGCCGATGTAGATGTAAATGGTTCGCCTTTAGCAGGCAGCCGCAATGTTGAGGTTGAACTTTACAAGATACAATGGCGCTGGTGGTGGGATGAAACCGGTAACGAACTAAGCAACTTTACGCAGGATCGTTACAACAAGCTTGTAAAAACAGACAATGTACAGCTAAGCAACGGCCGGGGAAAGTGGAACTTAAGGATAAACAAAGCCGACTGGGGCCGTTACCTCATTCGTATAAAAGACCCGCAAACCGGCCACTCTACCGGTAAGATCATTTATGTGGATTGGCCAAATTGGTCTGAGCGATTGCAAAACACCGACCCTACAGAGGCGGCCATGCTGTCGTTTACCTCAGATAAACCTAACTATAAAGTGGGCGAAGAGGCTACGCTGACCATCCCTACCGGTGGCGATGGCAGGGCTTTGATCAGTTTTGAGAATGGCAGCAAAGTGCTTAAAACCACCTGGATAGATACTAAGAAAGGAGAAACGCGTTACAGCTTTAAGATAGACGAAACAATGGCGCCAAACGTTTTTGTGAACGTTACCCTGCTGCAACGGCATGCGCAAACTGTTAATGACCTGCCTATCCGTATGTATGGTGCTATACCGTTAGTAGTAGATGACCCTGCCACCGTGCTGAAACCAGTGATCAGCATGCCGGATAAGATACGGCCGGAAACGCAATCCGCTATTACCGTTTCAGAAGCCTCCGGCAAGGAAATGACCTATACCATTGCTATTGTGGATGAAGGTTTGCTGGATATTACCAACTATAAGACCCCTGACCCGCATGAGGCATTTTACGCGCGTGAAGCATTAGGCGTTAAAACCTGGGACTTGTTCGATTATGTAATAGGTGCCTTTGGTGGCGGTTTGGAGCGTATATTGAGCATTGGAGGCGATGGCACCAACGGCGTTAAAAAGGATGTTACCGTAAACCGGTTTAAACCGGTAGTAAAATTTCTGGGGCCTTTTCACCTCGATGCAGGCGATAAACAAACCACCAAATTTACCCTGCCGCAATATGTGGGCTCGGTTAAGGCGATGGTTATTGCCGGCCATGGTGGCGCTTATGGCGCTGCTGAAAAAGCAGTAGCTGTTAAAAAACCACTGATGATATTGGCAACGCTCCCGCGTGTATTGGGTCCGTCAGAAAAGATCCAACTGCCGGTAACCGTATTTGCGATGGAGAACAATATTAAAGCGGTTACCGTACAGGTACAATCAAACGCGTTCAGCAATTTAGCCGGTAACAACACCAAGGTGATCAGATTTGCTAAACCGGGCGACCAACTGGTAACCTTTGACCTTGATGTGAAGGATTTTGTGGGCGTTGGTAAAGTGAAGATCATTGCCAAAGCGGGTAGCGAAATCTCGGCTTACGATGTTGAGCTGAACGTGCGTAACCCTAACCCGCCGGTAACGCGCATTTCTGAAAAAGAACTTACACCGGGTGCTGCTTATGGCGCTATTTATAATGCCATCGGCATTAATGGTACCAACAAGGCTACGCTGGAGGTATCGAGCATACCATCACTTAACCTGGCCAAACGCCTTAACTACCTCATTACCTACCCGCATGGTTGTGTTGAGCAAACCACTTCGTCGGGTTTCCCGCAGTTGTACCTGAATGACCTGCTTGATCTTACTCCTCGCCAAAAGGCGGAAACGGAGCGGAATATCAAATCGACCATTGCACGCTTGAATGGCTTCCGTGTTGCGGGTGGTGGTTTAAGCTACTGGCCCGATGGTGGCAATGCCGACGAGTGGGGAACCAATTATGCCGGCCACTTCCTGATATTGGCGCAAACCAAAGGCTACAGCCTGCCATCGGGCATGCTGGACGACTGGAAACGCTATCAAAAACAAAAAGCGGTTGACTGGTCGCCTAACCCTAACAGCAACATACACGGTGGTTATTATTATACCGATCTGGTGCAGGCTTACCGTTTATACCTGCTGGCCCTGGCTGGCTCTCCTGAATTGGGCGCCATGAACCGTTTAAGGGAGTATAACTACCTGAGCAACGAGGGCCGCTGGAGATTAGCCGCTGCTTACAAATTGGCCGGCCAGCCGGAAGTGGGCTTACGCCTGATAGCCAGGCTGCCAACAACTGTTAAACCTTACAATAGCATGTATGGCACTTACGGCAGCGACCTGCGCGATGAGGCAATGATATTGGAAACCCTAACTCTGCTTGGGCAACAGCAACGCGCAGCCGGTTTGGTAAGGACGGTAGCAGCTAAATTATCGCAGGATAGCTGGTACAGTACCCAAACCACTGCTTACTCGTTAATAGCCATAGCGCAGTATTGTGGCGTTAATAAAAATGGCGGTAAGGTGCAGTTCACTTATAATGCCGGTAATAGTAAAGGAAATATCAACGCTAAATCATACGTATGGCAGCAGGAACTCGCGCCTAATGGCGGTAAATTCTCCTTAAAGAATACTGGCAATAACCGGCTTTACGTAAGGCTGATACAGCAAGGACAGCCTTCATCCGGACAGGATGTAAAAACTTATGTAAACCCCGATGTACTGCAGATGAAGGTGGCTTACTTCTCCTTAGCGGGGAATCTTATCGACCCAACATCTCTAAAACAGGGTACTGACTTTGTTGCGCAGGTAACCATTAAAAATCCGGGTAAACGCGGCCGGTATGATAACCTGGCGCTTACGCAGATATTCCCGTCAGGCTGGGAGATACTGAACAGCCGTATGCTGAACAATGACGAGGCGTTTAAATCCTCACCATCAGACTACCGCGACATCCGTGACGACAGGGTGAACACCTATTTCAGCCTGCCGGAAGGTAAGGAAGTGGTTTACTATGTTATGCTAAACGCGGCCTACGCGGGCAAGTATTACCTGCCCGCAGCCTACACCGAAGCCATGTATGACCACAACATTAACGCGCTGATACAGGGCAAATGGGTTGAAGTGGTGAAGTAATTTATTAGAGATTGGAGGTTGGTTGATCAGAGATTAGGTTGTCGAAATAAATTGTTTCATTGCGAGCGATAGCGTGGCAATCTTATAGGACAAATACGTAACAATGCATATTCAACAGTGTACCACCAATGCTGATGGGTTGGTTTCTGAGTGCTGACTGGTATGATTAGCTTGTTATTTCCTTTCTATGAGATTGCCACGCTATCGCTCGCAACGACATCGTTTAATAAAAAACAAAGGCCTTGCTTTTAGCAAGGCCTTTGTTTTTTGGTTACGACTACTACTTAGCCGGTGTTATTACAATATTCCTGTAGTCGATAGGGCCATGGTCGCCTTGTAGCATTAGCGGGCCTGGTTCACCTTCGTTACTATCAAGGGCACCGCCGGTAATACCCGGGATCACCTGCTGGCAGATCACCTCTTTACCGTTGGCAACAATGGTCACTACCCGTCCAACTAAAGTAATGTCGTACGACTGCCATTCGCCGGCGTTTTTAGCCATCATGCGGTTAGGCTGCATAAAGCCATAGATAGAGCTAAACTGGTTCATCAGCGGTTCAGGATCTCCTGTTTTGGTATCAATGATCTGCGTTTCGTAACGGCCACGCAGGTAAACGCCGCTATTGCTGCCTCTCTGGTACCTGAACTCGATGTGCAGCTTAAAGTTTTTAAACTTTTGATCGGTAATGAGGTTAGCGCCTGATTGTTTGCTGCGCAATATACCATTCTCTACCACCCACTGGTTCTTGCCATCTGTATGCCAGCCCTTAGTATCTTTACCATTGAAAAGTTTTACGGGAGTACCCCAAACCGGTGCTTTTGTAGGCAGTAATTCAGGCGCGCGTACACCTGTAAAGCTGTATGTTTTGCCATCAGTATAAACCATGGTGCCTTTTATGGCATCGCCATTCGCTTCAAATTCGAAATCCATATTACGGGTACCCGGCTCCCATTGTGGTGGTATAGAAAACGTGTACTTCCCGTTTTCCGATTTTACTTCTGCAATAGGGCGTGCGCTACCAAAGGCATAGGTAAAACGGCCGATCATGGTATGAAAACCTGATTTTTGTACTTCCAGCCATGATGGTTGCATCTTACCGTCCTTCTCCATGGTAATATCCCAGCGGCCTATTACATCCGGTGCTTTCTTTACTTCCTGCGCATGTGCGGTAGTCCATGCTGATGCAGCAAATAGCACAGCCAGTGTACCTTTAAAAAATTTGTTAACGAGTGATTGTTTATTCATAATTGGTTATTGAGTAGTTAAAGCTACAAAACATTTGCAATTAAGAGGTATAACTAATAAATTAGTTATATGAAATATTACCTCCTATCCCTCTCACTTTTGTTCATTTCCATAGGCGTTAACGCACAGCAAGCTATTAAGATAAATGATGAATTACTACTCGAATATTATCAAACCCAACGCTTTGCCGAAGCAGCGGATTATTTGAAACAGAGTTATGCCGAGCCGATTCAAAACGTAAAAGCTCTGGGGCAATTGGCCTACACTACCAGCATGGCAGGTAAACTTAGCGAAGCCGAAAAATACTATCAGCGCGTTTATGATATCGATTCAACTAATAAAAGTGTATTGTTTAGCCTTGCAGGTATTAATATGAGGCGTGGAAATAACGCGAAAGCGGAGATATACTATAAACGGATAGTTGAACGGGATACCAGTAATTTTTTGGTATATAAACAATTAGCTAAGATAAGTACCGATAAGAATGATCTTCCGGCAGAAATCAATTATCTGCAAAAAGCTAATGCCCTTAACCCTACCGAACCAGATATAGCATCAGACCTGAGCAATCTGTATATCAATCTTAAGCTTACGCCAAAAGCGGAGCAGATCTTAAACAAAGCTATTGAAGCCGACCAGGAAAATATTATCCTGCTGAATAGCCTCATGCGATTGCAATACACACAAAAAAAGTGGAACGAAACCATTAACACCTGCACTAAGCTAATAGCCAATGGTGATAACTCGGGCCTGGTATTAAGTAAAATGGGCGTTGCTTATTACAATATTAAAAGTTACGAGTGCGCATTGGACGCGTTTTTATCTATACCTAAGTTAGCACAAAACGAGTCGTCATATTACTATACTGCGCTTACCTACAAAGCCATAAAAGATCAGCCTATGGCTATATTTTACTTAAAACAGGCGCTAACGGATGGCATTACCCCTAATGCGGGTGCTTACTACAGCGAAATTGCCGATAGTGATGAAAAACTTAAGAAGTTTAAAAATGCCTTGCAGAATTATCAAAAGAGCCTGCAATTTGCGGAAGATCCTTTAGTTTATTATTCTATAGCAAATATTTACGATACGAACTTAAAAGATAAGAAAAACGCCATCAAATATTATCGCAAATACCTGGCAGGCAAACCCGATGTAGCTAAGCAAAAAGCCTACATTAACTACAGTAAAAGCAGGATAGGCGCCCTCGGGCAGAGGATATACTGATATTATTTTTCATACAGCTCCAGCGGTAAGCCATCCGGGTCGGTAAAGAAAGTGAAGCGTTTACCGGTAGTTTCATCTACCCGGATAGGTTCTGTTATTACCGCATGGCCGTTTAGATGAACGACAGCCTTATCCAGATCATCAACCTCAAAAGCCAGATGGCGCAGGCCAACAGCCTCCGGACGCGAGGGGCGCGGAGGCGGCCCCGGAAAAGAAAAAAGCTCGATCTGGTAAAGTCCGTTGACTTCCAGATCAAGCTTGTATGATTGGCGTTCTTCGCGGTAAACTTCCTGAAGAACTGTAAAACCTAAAATTTCGGTATAAAACCGCTTAGAGCGTTCATAGTCTGAACAGATTATCGCAACGTGATGTATCCTGTTCAGCTTCAGCATCTTATTCGTCGCCTAAGATCACGTGCAGTACATTATCATGTACCATCTTAATATCGGTGATGTTGCCAAACAGCTCGCCGTCAACAGTAGCGTCGCCGCTGCCGTTTACGGTACCTAACAGGCTAAACTCTGTTTCGCTGGTGGCCATCATCTCAATAAAGCGCTCCTGCTCATCAGGGGCAACGGTAACCACTACCCTGCCCTGTGCTTCGCCAAACAGGAAGGCATCTTTACGTATGCTGCTATCACTCTCAATATCAAAACCTAAACGGTTAGGCATAGCCGCTTCCGTTAAGGCGATGTATAAACCACCATCTGCAACGTCATGTGCGGATTGGATAACCTTATGCTTGATCAATTGCTTAACCACCTGGTGCATAGCATATTCTTTCTCCAGGTCAAAATATGGAGCCGGAGCTGCCAATATTTTGTGGTACGAGGCCAGGTACTGTGACGACGCGATATCATTTTGCGATTCGCCGATCAGATAGATCAGGTCGCCGGGTTGTTTAAAGTCTAAGGTCATCAGGTTATCCACCTCATCCATTACGCCTAACATACCAATGGTTGGCGTAGGGAAAACAGGGCCTTCATCTGATGATTGATTGTAGAAACTTACATTACCACCGGTAACAGGGGTTTCAAATTTGGTACAAGCCTCGCCCATACCTTTAATAGCGCCAACAAACTGCCAGTAAACTTCAGGGATGTAAGGATTACCAAAGTTTAAGCAGTTGGTAATAGCTACCGGCTCACCACCTGCACAGGTGATGTTACGTGCCGCCTCGGCAACCGCAATGGCCGTACCTTTCTGCGGATCAGCATATACATAGCGCGAGTTACAGTCGCAGGTTAAAACAATAGCTTTATCAGTACCTTTTACCGCTACCACGGCTGCATCGCTCGGGCGATTGGTGGTCATGGTTGATGTACCGATCATGGAATCGTACTGGTCAGTAACCCAACGTTTTGATGCCAGGTTAGCATGGCCTATCAAATGTTCTGCTACCTCTACCAGGTTTTCCGGTTCGGCAACATCTTCAATTTTAAATTTCTGATTTTCGGCGTAGTAAGCCGGCTCGCGGTATTCGCGTTTGTAAACAGGAGCGCCGCCACCTAATACCAGGTCATCAGCAGGTACATCGGCAACTTTCTCGCCGTTCATGTAGTACTCCAAACGTTTGGTATCGGTTACTTCACCTATAATGGCGCAGTTAAGGTCCCATTTATCAAAAACAGCCTCAACAAGCGCTTCTTTACCTTTTTCAACCACAATAAGCATACGTTCCTGAGATTCAGATAGCAGGATCTCGTATGGTTTCATGTTTTCCTGGCGCATCGGTACGCGATCAAGGTGGATGATCATACCATGTTCACCTTTGGCGCTCATTTCTGAGTTGGAGCAGATAATACCTGCCGCACCCATATCCTGCATACCAATTACAGCACCGGTTTTAATCACTTCAAGCGTAGCTTCCAGTAACAATTTCTCCTGGAAAGGGTCGCCTACCTGTACAGCAGGAAGATCGTTAACAGAATCTTCAGTAATATCTTTTGACGCGAAGGCCGCGCCATGTATACCATCTTTACCGGTTGCTGATCCCACAATGTAAACCGGGTTGCCTACACCGTATGATGTGGCCGAAACCGTTTCGCCTGCCTTAACAATACCCGCAGAGAACGCGTTAACCAGCGGATTGATGTTGTAGCACTCATCAAAGAAAAGCTCGCCGCCAACTGTTGGTATACCAAAGGCATTACCATAATGGCTGATACCTTTTACCACACCTTTAACCAGCCACTTGGTTTTATCCAGGCTAAGGTCGCCAAAGCGTAACGAGTTCATTTGAGCAATGGGGCGTGCACCCATCGTAAATATATCGCGGTTGATACCGCCTACACCGGTTGCCGCGCCCTGGTAAGGCTCAAGCGCCGACGGGTGGTTGTGTGATTCTATTTTAAACGCGCAGCCAATGCCATCGCCCAGGTCAACCAAACCTGCGTTTTCCTCACCTGCTTTGGCCAGCATGCGCGGGCCATCTTTAGGAAGCGTTTTAAGCCATGTGATAGAGTTTTTGTAAGAGCAGTGTTCGCTCCACATTACCGCGAAGATAGAAAGCTCGGTAAAGTTGGGTACGCGGCCTAATATTTCTTTTATACGGTCAAATTCTTCAGGTAAAAGTCCCAGATCGCGGGCGGTTTCAACGGTTGTTAATTCCTGGTTCTCCAATGTAGTATCTTTTATGTTGAAAGGATGCGCGAAATTATGAAAAAACTCCGTAAGACCGAAGTCCGAAAGGCTAAAGATGTTGCTTTCTTCAGACTTTCGGACTTAGGGCATCCAAACCGCCTACTGCTGTTCGGTCAATTGGAAATTCATGGGTATACTATACCTTACCCTAACCGGTTGCCCGTTTTGCTTTCCGGGTTTCCACGGCTTGGCGAGTTTTAAAACACGTATGGCTTCTTCATCCATACCGTAACCTGCCTTACCGGTAACCACAATATCAGTTAAGCGGCCATCACGCTCCACCACAAAACTTACAATCACCCGGCCGCTTTTACCTTCTTCCTGCGCTTGCGATGGGTAGCGCAGGTTCTTATTCAGGAACTTCGCCCAACCTGCGGCGCCGCCTTCCGGCTCGGGCATTATCTCTACGCTTTTATATTCTTTATTAACATCCACTCCGGGGTCGGTGCCCGCGCCGCCCTGGGCTTGTCCCTGGGTGGGGTCGGCCATTTGCTCCTGCCCTCCTTTGCCTTCGCTGGTCACATTACTTACCTCTTTACCTGCCATATCGTCTATCTTCGGCGGGTTTTCATCTACTTCGCCTGGAACTATGTGTGGTATGGTATATTTTATGGATGGCGCTGCGGGTGATCTTGGCGCCGCAGTCGCGGCAGGCTCTACAGGTTTAGCCGGCTTAACTTCTTGCCTGTGCGGTTGTACAGGAGGAATTACAACAGTGATCATGCTATCTTTGGTGGAAGGCGGTTGTACGTTTTTAGTATGCCCGCCCGCGAAGGTAAATATGCACGAGGCAGATATAACAACAGTAAAAGCTATGCCCATAGCCTTTGCCATTGTACGGTTATAATTTTGCCTTAACTCATAAGCACCATACTGCTTATTTTTGCCGGAGAATACAAGCTCGAGCCACTCGGGATTGTATAGGTTTAATTTTTCGTTTAGCATAGCGTTTGAAATTTTATTTTACTAATTAACGCTTTTGCCAAATAAAATGTTAGTGTATAATTTATTTTTACAAAATTTTAATTTACTATTTATTATAAATAGAAATTTTATATTGAATTACACAATAATTGCAAAATATAATTTCAAATTTGCAATAATGTTACCATTTGCCCGTGTTCACTTTTATGGCTTTAGCAGGCACTTTCTTAATTTCGGTACCGTATATCGCTTGTTTTAGCAGTTTATCCAGATAAATACAGTTAGCGGCGATCTGGTCAAAGTAGGCATCGCGCTCTTTTTGGGTATAGGCATCGGCCAGTTTTTCGATCGGTGTACTGATTCCCGAAACCGGCACCATGTTCCCGTAACGATCACGCTTGTAGGGTATAAATTTAAAATTACCAAACTTAAACCTGTACCTCCCATCTGCAGCCTGGAAGTTAAACAGATAACTAACCGCCCCGCTTTCCTTTCGCATTAATGATGTACCGCTGTAAACTAAAAAGCTGCCGCTGATATTAAAGGCATGCTCAGCCTGCCCTTTTTCCGGGCGCGAATTACGATTTAAATTCCGGGCGAAGTCCCACGCACGGCGGTAAACTTCAGTTTCGGGCACGGTAACCTGGTTAACCACCTTATAATATACATAGGTGTTGTTCTCATCCATCTGTAACGAATCCTTTTGCGCCATTACATATCCGCTGCACAAAAGCAACACGAAGCAAATCATCAATTTTTTCATATCTGTAAAATAAAGATAAGCCATCCGCATAAATATACGGATGGCTTAACAGTTTATATGATAAGGTTTTTTTAGAAAGCGTAAACAGCCGCCACCACAAACTGCGATGCCTGCTTGGTTAAGCCACCTCCCTTGGTGGTAAAGCCATCGGTATTATTTTTATTATTATCTAACCTAAACTCTGGTATAAGGGTAAGTGGCCCTGCTTTTACATTAGCGGTAAGGGTAGCCGCGAATACTGAGCTGCCCGGCGGAGGGCCCAGCGGAACAAAAGATCCGGTTTTGGTTTTAAAATACTCGCCTCTTAAACCAAGGGTTACCGTTTTAGATACGCCTACCTGCGGGTACAACGCCACACCGGTGAAACCACCGGTACCGGCAACTGCTGCAGGTTTATAGTCGGCAGCGTTTAGGCCCAGTTTAAAAGCCTCCGTAATTTGGTATGATGTGGTAAGGTCAAATTCGGTACCGGACAATTTACCGGATAATACATTAAGGTAGGCTGTCCAACCGGTTACAGGCGATACCATCAGCTGGGCGCCAAAAGTATTTACCTTATCTACCGATTTGTACAGGTTCCATGAGTCGTTAAAGATGCCTGCCATTAAGCTCACCTTGCTGCTAAAAGCATAAGTGGCCTTAAAGCCCGCGTTCTGGAACGGCCCGTTGGTAAACAGGTAAGATGTTGAATAATTAAAGTTACCTACCGGGCTAATTACTTCATAACCAACAAATGTAGCCATGTAACCACCGGTAAGGTTAAACTTATCAGTTACATCGTATGATACATACAAGTTTTGGATATGAAAACTGTTATTGGCATTTGTGGTGTTGCCATCGCCATTAGGGACGGATTGATACTGCCCCCTTGGGCCAAAAGATAATTCGCCTACAAAAGCGGCCTTGCCCACCTTTTTCTTCAAAGCCAGGTCGATCATACCGATAGAAACCGAATTCTGATCGCTCGCGAAGCTGGTAGGGATGTTATTGTGCTGCGAAAAATCGTACTTATAATAAGTATCAACAGAACCCGATATCACCAAAGGAGGATCAGACTTGGTGGTATCCTGCGCAAATGCGCTTAAAGTGAAAGTAAATACAGACAATAAGAGTAAAAGTCTTTTTTTCATGATAAGAGATTAATTTTAAGTAGTTAGTTAGTTGTTTGATTTATTTAGTTGTCAGTAAAAACCCTAATAATTAAAAAAACAAGGCAACCGTATCAATTCAATTGATCACTCAATTAAAATTTTATCAATCAATCACAAAATCATTAAAATAAATTCACAAATACAGCTATTTTATTATGTTTTTACTAAAATGAGTAATAAATATGAATTAAACAATATGATTTTGCATATATTTTTAATTTTTATTAGAAAAAAATTAATATATGAGATTAAAATCAATAAAATATTCATTTTCATGATTAAATATTCACACTTTAAACAATTTTCAATCAAATTTTAAGATATTTATTAGATTAAAATCATCATATCGAAAATAATTCTTAATACAACTCTTTTTGTCTGTAAAAGATACAGCAGAACTTTACTGATAAGAATTTGGGTGCTTTAAAAATGATTTTTATAATTTTGGAGTCAACCAATTCGTACAAACCATGTCTAATACCCGCTTCCAGGCTCTACAGGCTGTATTAAACCGCGAAATTCCGGATATAAAACTCCCTTCGTCGAAAATCTCCGATTATTTTGGTGTGAATGTGTTCGACAAAAAGAAAATGAAGGAGTTTTTGTCAAGCGACGCCTACAGCGTTATTATCGATTCTATTGATAATGGTGTACCTATCCCGCGTGACATGGCCGAGCAAGTAGCCTCATCCATGAAAGCATGGGCCATTAGCAAGGGAGCAACACACTATACCCACTGGTTTCAACCGCTTACCGGCACCACCGCCGAAAAGCACGACGCGTTTTTTGAACCCACTGCAGATGGTGGCGCTATAGAACGTTTCAGCGGCGACGCGCTTTCACAACAGGAGCCTGACGCGTCCAGTTTCCCGAGTGGCGGCATACGCAATACTTTTGAGGCCCGTGGCTACACTGCCTGGGACCCATCATCCCCGGCATTTATTATTGGCCGCACCCTTTGCATACCTACCGTTTTTGTATCATATACCGGCGAAGCGCTTGATTATAAGGTACCCTTATTAAAGGCGCTCAACGCGCTTGATAAAGCCGCCGTTGATGTTTGCCATTACTTTGATAAAAGCATTGAGAAAGTAAACGCCTCTTTGGGTATTGAACAGGAATACTTCCTGGTTGATACCGCTTTGTTTAATGCCCGGCCCGATCTATCGCTTACCGGCCGTACCTTATTTGGTCACATGTCTGCCAAGAACCAGCAACTGGAAGACCATTACTTTGGCTCTATCCCCAGCCGTGTTTACGCTTTTATGCAGGACATGGAAACAGAAGCGCTTCAACTCGGCATACCTTTAAAAACACGCCACAATGAGGTAGCGCCTTCGCAGTTTGAGTGCGCCCCTGTTTACGAAGAGATCAACCTGGCTATTGACCACAACCAGCTCCTTATGGATATTATGGACCGTGTAGCCCAACGCCATCATTTTAAAGTGCTGCTGCACGAAAAACCTTATGCAGGCATCAACGGCTCAGGCAAGCACAATAACTGGTCGCTCATTACCAATACCGGTAAAAACCTGCTATCGCCGGGCAAAACCCCAAAGAACAACCTCATGTTCCTGGCCTTTTTTGTGAATACTATTAAGGCTGTACATGACCATGCCGACCTGCTGCGCGCGTCAATAGCTTCGGTTAATAACGACCATCGCCTGGGCGCCAATGAAGCGCCGCCGGCTATTATATCTATATTCCTGGGTAGCCAGCTAACAGAAGTGTTGGATGAGATTGATACCTCGCGCCTGAGCAAAAAAATAAAAGAAGAAAATTCGCTTTGGCAGGGCATCCCTAAAATACCGCAGATATTAAAGGATAATACCGACCGTAACCGCACTTCGCCTTTTGCGTTTACCGGTAATAAATTTGAGTTAAGGGCAGTAGGCTCATCTGCCAACTCGGCCAGCCCCATGACTATCCTTAACCTCATCATGGCAGATCAGCTTAAGAAATTTAAGTATGATGTAGACAAGCTGATCAAAAAAGGCGAAAAGAAGGACGTGGCATTAATGACCATTATTAAGCGCTACATTAAAGAGTCGCGCGCCATCAGGTTTGAAGGCAATGGTTACAGTGATGAATGGGAAAAAGAGGCCGAAGCCCGCGGATTGGCCAATGTGAAAACCACTCCTAAGGCACTCGACGCGCTGATCACTGATAAAGCCGAACTTCTTTTTGAAGAAACCGGCGTATTCACCAAACGCGAGGCACATGCCCGCCACGAGATACTATTAGACAGCTTCTACAAAAAATTACAAATTGAAGCACGTGTAATAGGCGAACTGGTGATGAATATTATTATACCGGCGGCATTAAGCTATCAGTCAAAACTGGTAGAAAATGTAAAAGGCCTTAAAGAGATAGGGCTCGACAAAAACAGCTACGAAGCGCAACTGGATATCATCAACAAAATTTCGGGCCATGTTAATTTCCTGAAACAGAATGTTGATGAAATGATAGAAGAGCGCAAAAAGGCTAACAAAATTGATGATCTGCGCGACAGGGCCATAAGCTATGATGAAAAGGTAAAAACCTATTTTGCCCCCATACGCTACCATGCTGATAAACTGGAAACCCTGGTGGATGATAGGTTATGGCCCTTACCAAAATTCAGGGAGCTGCTGTTTATTAAATAACAACTATCTCGTTCATAAAAAAAGGTATGGCACACTGAAAGTGCCATACCTTTTTTGTTTACCCAACTCCTGGTATAATTACCGGGCAAAAAGATCAGCCTGCTGGTGTTTATCAATAATTACTTCGCGGTATTTACTCAGTAATGCCGACTTTGAAACAAAGCCGACGAACTTCCCATCTTTGTTAACCGGCAACTGCCAAACATCAAGCCCATCAAATGTTTCCATTACGCTGCTCATGGGTTCATCATGATCTATCATGGCAGGAGGCGTTACCATAATATCTGCAACTGTTCGCCCTTCCTGTAAATCGTTAAACAGGTTTTTACGTATCTCATCCAGCCATATCACACCTTCGAGCATACCATCATTGTTTAAAACCGCGAATATGTTCGCCTTGCTGTTCGCTAATATTTTAAAAAAATCAGCTATTGGCATTAGTTTATCTACGGCTTTATAATCGCGGTTGATCATACTTTCCAGATTTATATCATTGAGTATGCCGGTGTCCTGTGCAGGGTCTATGTGGTTCTCATGGATAAGATGGTCCCAGTACATGTTATGCTTGTTGAACATGCGGGCTATAATGTATGACATAGCCGAAACAATCATTAAGGGTATAAACAATACATAACCGCCGGTTATTTCCGCGATGAGGAATATAGCGGTCAAAGGCGCATGCAGTACACCGCTTAGTGCCCCGGCCATGCCCACCGCAATAAAATTACTGGTATTTAGGTGTATAAGGCCGGTTTGGTTTACGCCGTAAGCTACAAATAAGCCAAGAAACGCACCCGTGAACATAGTGGGTGCAAAACTACCGCCATTACCCCCCGAACCAATGGTTATGCCGGCGGCAATTATTTTAGTGAGCACAAGCGCGGCAATAAACAGCAGCATTACCCAGGGGTTCTCTAACCAGTTGCTAAATAGCAGGTCCTCCTTTAGCACTTCAATGTTACCGTTAAGTATCTGCTGCAGGTAATGGTAACCTTCGCCAAATAACGTAGGGAAAACCAATAACATTAAGCCCAGTAACAGGCCACCCGCGATAGCTCGCACATAACGGTTTTGTTTAGTGAAGATCCCCTTCTCCAGTTTACCGCCCACTTTGGATATGTAAACAGCCGTCCACCCGCTTAGCGCGCCAAGGATAATATAAAATGGCAGCGCATTCATTTTCCAACCCTCGGCAACCAGGTGAAAAAGTTGCTGCGAATAAAGCACCTTAGCTACCACTACGCCCGTAGCGGAAGCGATAAGTAATGGTATAAAAGTTGGAATAGTGATCTCCCCTATCAATATTTCCAGAGAAAAAAGCACGCCTGCTATTGGGCTGTTAAACACCGCCGCGATACCCGCCGAAGTACCGGCAGCCAGCAATACCGTTTTTTCATATGGGCTTAGGTTAAAGAACTTGCCCACGTTTGAACCAATGGCCGCTCCCGTACAAACAATAGGCGCCTCCAAACCCGATGAACCACCAAACCCGACAGTTAATGAGCTTGTAATAAGGTGCGAATAGATATTATTGTAGCGCAGGTTAGAGCGGTTACGCTTGATATTCAGCAGGATGCTGCCAATGCCTTTTTGCATACGATCGCGGTTAACGAGATGCTGCCAGGCAACAGTTAAAAATATACCCAACGCCGGTAAAAACACATAAATAATATGAAATGGCAAGTGCGAGGCGATGTTGCGGCTAATATCTTCCATAAAACGCACCAGGAACTTTAACACTGTTGCCGCAAGGCCACCAATAAACCCAACAAAAACACTGCTGTACAATAAAAAGTTACGCTGTACATTACGCTTAAGGCGCCAGCGGTTAATTTTGTAATTAATAGTTCGTAGCATAATGGTAGTGTAGCGCAGTAATGTAACAATTTTACCGCTTATAAATAGTATTAAGCAGTATATTTGCCCATGACTTCTCCGCAAAGATACGATCAACGCGGCGTTTCTGCATCAAAAGATGATGTACATAATGCCATTAAAAACATTGATAAAGGGATATTTCCAAAAGCATTCTGCAAAATAATACCTGATATATTAACCAACGACCCGGCATACTGTAATATTATGCATGCCGATGGCGCGGGTACCAAATCGTCACTGGCTTATACTTACTGGAAAGAAACCAGCGACCTGTCTGTATGGCGGGGCATTGCCCAGGATGCCATTATCATGAATATTGACGACCTGCTTTGCGTAGGAGCAGTTGATAATATCCTGCTATCATCAACCATTGGCCGTAATAAAAACCTGATACCCGGAGAGGTTATTGCCGCTATTATTAATGGTACCGAAGAAGTATTGGCCGAACTGCGCGATGCCGGCATAGGCATTTATTCAACCGGCGGCGAAACCGCCGATGTAGGTGATCTGGTGCGCACCATTATTGTAGATTCTACCGTAACCTGCCGCATGAAACGTGAGGATGTGATCTCTAATGACCGTATTAAACCGGGAGATGTAATTGTTGGCCTGGCATCATATGGCAAGGCTACGTACGAACAGGAATATAATGGTGGCATGGGCTCTAACGGCTTAACCTCGGCACGCCATGATGTTTTCAATAAATCTATAGCCGAAAAATACAGTGAGAGCTATGACCCTGCCGTACCTTACGACCTGGTATTCAGCGGCAGCAAAAATCTCACGGACCTGGTTGATATCGGCAATGGCGAAACAGTTACAGCCGGTAAACTGGTATTATCCGCCACGCGTACCTATGCCCCCATCATTAAAACTGTTCTTGAAAAATTCCGCAGCCGTATCAACGGCATGGTACATTGCAGTGGAGGCGCGCAAACCAAAGTGCTGCACTTTGTGGAGAACCTACACATAATTAAAAATAACCTGTTCCCTATACCCCCATTATTTAAGCTGATACAGGAAGAATCAAATACCTCGTGGCAGGAAATGTACAAGGTGTTTAACATGGGGCACCGCATGGAGCTTTACGTACCGGAGGAAATAGCCGCTGAAATTATCGCTATATCAAAAAGCTTTAATGTTGAAGCGCAGATCATTGGCCGCGTGGAAGCCGCTGAAAAGAAAAAGGTAACGGTCAGTTCTGAATTCGGAGAATTTGTATATGAATAATTGCCTTTAGATGCTTCATTTTCTGTCAGAACAATCTTCAGTTACTCTTTGGATGATATTTCTGGCAGAAAATGTCGTCATTACTATCATTGCCATAGCCGCCGGATCTTATGTAATTAAGCGGCATCAGAAACATAAGCCTGTCGCCTCAAAACGGGAAATAGTATTTTGTATAGTTACTAACTTATTGAATACCGCTATCACTTATGCCGGGTTCAGGCTTTGGCAGCATGGCTATATTGAATTTTCATTTGACATAAACTGGTGTACCCTAACTGATTTTTTGCTGCTGTTTATGGCGATGGATCTGGCCATGTACCTGTTTCATTACGGCATACACCGCACCATTGCCTACCGGTATATCCATCAGCTGCATCACGCCTACACCAACCCTACCCCAATTGATCTTTTTGTATTACACCCCTTAGAAACCCTGGGCTTTGGCGCACTATGGTTGGCTATGCTTTATGTTTACAGTTTTAATTTCGCTGCTGTACTCATTTACCTTACAGTAAATGTGGTATACGGCATAACCGGGCACTTAGGTATTGAGCCTTTCCCAGCCCGCTGGAGAAACAAGCCTTTACTCAAGTATCTGGGAACATCAACTTTCCATCACCGGCATCATAGCGATATCCATTGTAACTTTGGCTTTTATACCAATATTTGGGATAAGCTTTTTAAAACTTACAAACCATAAGAAAGCCCCCAAAACAAGAAAGGCCTCCGGAAATCCGGAGGCCTTTCTAATGTATTATTGTTAAAGCGTGTTACTTTACTTTCAATATTACGTTACCTAAAGAACAAGCTACGTAAACGGTTGTACCGGTTGCATCAACTGCAACACCGGCAGGGGCGTTAAACGGAGTGATCAGGCTTAGGTAGCCACTACCAGCTAATGAAGTTACTGCACCGGCAGGGGTAATTTTACGTACCAGGTTGTTATCTGTATCAGCAACATATACGTTACCGTTTACATCAACTGCTACACCAGCGGGGTGATAGAATGACGCGGCAGTACCTGTACCATCAGCGTTGCCAATTGAACCGCTACCGGCAAGAGTAGTTACCACACCAGCGGCAGTTACTTTACGGATAGCATGGTTGTTTGCATCAGCAACGTATAAGTTACCGGCTGCATCAACAGCAATGCTGCGCGGGCCATTGAACTGAGCCGAAGTTCCAGTACCGTCAGCTTTACCGGCGCTGCTACCTGCTAAAGTGGTTACCACACCGGCAGCAGTAATTTTACGGATAAGGTTGTTGTTAAAGTCGGCTACGTAAACGTTACCGGCTGCGTCAACAGCTACACCTGAAGGGCCGTTAAACCTGGCAGCAGTACCTGTAGCATCGGTTTTACCTGAGCTGGTTGCACCGGCTAAAGTACTTACCGCGCCTGTAGATATAATTTTACGGATCTGGTTGTTACCATAATCAGCTACATAAACGTTACCTGTTGCATCAACTGCAACCCCCGCAGGGTTGTTGTAAGATGCTAAAGTACCAACAGCCGAAGTGTTTGAGCTACCTTGTGTTACCGAACCTGAGAAGGTAGTGGTAGCACCGGAAGTAGTTACAATTTTACGGATCTGGTTATTGGCCTGGTCGGCAACCAGAAGGTTACCTGATGCATCAACCGCTAAAGCGGTTGGGTAGCTAAATACCGCTGCACCAGCGGTACCGTTTGCAAAACCTGCAACACCTGAACCAGCAACGGCTGATACCGTACCTGTTGTTGAAACAGGAGTTGGTGCCGGAGCAGGACTGTCATTCTTTTTACAGGCCGTGAACATCATAACAGGCAATGCTGCTAACAATGTTGCTTTAGCTATATAATTAAACTTATTTTTTTTCATGTGAAATGTCTTACTAATGATCAGTTAGATTAATTGAAGATATATCTTAGACCAAATTGTGCCTGCCATCTTGATAATTGAGATACACCGTTACCGAATGAATTGGTAAGAGGTACCTGGTTGGTGTTATCAAAGTATGGGAATGAATAAGTAGGTCTGCCGGTTGCCGGGTCAATACCTTTGTAAGTTAACAATGTAGTACGGTTAACAAATTTGAAGTTACCCCATGCAGCATTAAGGAAGTTACCTAAGTTGATGATGTTGAACTCAAACTGTAAAGTATTTTTGATCTTACCGGTAGTTTGATACAGGTCCTGAGTAAAGTTAAAGTTAACCAGGTGGAAGTATGGCAACACCAAACCGTTACGCTCAGCGTATTTACCTCTGCGTTTGCTCAGGTATGGATCCTGGTTAATGTAAGCATCTAACTGTGCGTAAGTCTGTGAAACTGTACGTGGGTCTGATGCATTATCTTTTACCAACACAATGTCGTTAGCATCTTTAGGCACATAGATCAGGTCATTGCTGGTCTGTCCGTCGCCGTTAACGTCACCACTGTATACATAAGAAGCAACACCGTTGTTAGCAGCCTCGTAGGTTAAACCGATAGAAGTAGTTAAGTGGTTAAGGTATTGTTTACGGTATGATGCAGAAGCAATGATACGGTTAGGCTGATAGAAGTTTGAGTATGAAGTTACGTTAGCATTCGGATCGCCTGATACTGAACGGTCTCTCCAGGTTGATTGCGCAATAGAACCACCATCGTTAACTGTACGGCTATCAGAGTAAGTATAAGCAACGTTAAAGTAGAATTCTTTAAAAGTACGCTGTAACTGACCGGTGATGCTGTAAGTATAACCTTTGTTGGTGTTTTTAAGCAAAATAGCGTCGGTAATATTAGGGTTAGTAGCTGTGTTACCGTTAGCACCGTTTGGCAGTGTAATAGACGGGTAAACAGTAGTGCTACTATAACGTACGCGGTTATCGCTACCTACAAAAGTATAACCTGTTGATGGCAGGGCAACGTTTTGGTAGTATACACCATTGATATCTTTAGAGTAAATACCTTCTAAAGTACCAATAACACCGAACGGTAATTTCTGGTCAACCGCTACGTTAGCTCTGAAGTTTGACGGAAACTTGAAGTTCTTGTCAATAATAGCCAGGTTGTATTGTGCATTGGCAGCAGCAGCCTTTGGCCTGTTAGCATTAACGTCAGGGTTGAAAGCTAAACGAGAATCAGTTGCCAAAACACCTGCCTGTCCGGGAACAAGCGTGTATGAACCAAACTGCACACCGTTGTTACTTGCCTGGTTAGAGATATAAACGTATGGAACCGGACCGGTAAATATACCTACACCACCACGTAACTGAGTATTACCCTGTCCGTTAACATCCCAGTTGAAACCAACACGTGGCGATAACTGTATGCGGGTTTTAGGATATTGAGCAGTGTTTACCTGGTAACCATCTCTGAAACCGGTTAAGGCAGCAGCATTGGCGTTAAAGTCGCTCTTGGTGTTGTACACCGGCATATCGGCACGTAAACCGTAAGTCAACTTAAAGTTTTCGTTCACCTGCCATTTATCCTGAGCATACAGGCCAATGGTGTAAGCTTTAATATAAGCGAATGGGAAAGAACCATCAGGTAAAGCTGAATACTGGTAAGCATAACGCACAGCGTTTGTAGCGCCGGTGTTAGCAGAAGCATAAAAATCGGCTAAGCTATTAAAGCGGTATAAACCATTATAGTTAGGCGCGAAACCGTTTTTAAATTTGTTTAACTCGTTCTGGGTACCGATGTTGATCTCGTGTTTACCTGCAAATATGGTAAACTGATCACTGAACTGGTAAGTATCCGTATTTAATACGTTATTAGCAGTAAACGGCTCATAACCAAATGAGGTTAAAGTACCGGTACCTTGTGGGTTAAGAATATCAACCAATGGGAAAGCGCCACCGCCTGGTGATTGACGGAAATCGCGTAGCGCCTGGTAGCCAACAGTTAATTTGTTAGCATACTTGTCGCTGATGCGGGTATTCAACTCGGCTATACCAATGTTAAAGTTGTTGTTGATGGTATAGTAAGATGAGAAGAACGGTAAGCCAACTAAGCCCGGGCTACGCGTACCCTGCGCGCCTGAACTGCTTGGAGGCACATCACGGAAAGATTTTAAGTAAAAATATTTCAATGATAAGGTGTTGTTCTTGTCAATGTTCCAGTCAAGTTTCGCAGCGATCTTGTCTGATTGGGTGCGTAACTGATAGTTCTCAAATGCACCCGGATCATAGTTATACGTTTTTTTCAGGAAATTGCTCAGGGTAGTCAGGTCATTATAAGATGCCTGTGAAATGCTACCGCCTGCAGTTTGCCCATCGCGTAACGCGGTGTAAGAAGTTGCAGGGTCTTTTATCCTTTCCTGCTCACCAGAGATGAAGAAGAATAATTTGTTTTTGATGATCGGGCCACCTAAGCTGATACCACGCTGATTGTAGTCAATAGATGGTTTAGCAACTGTAGTGGTCAAAGTTTTTAAACCTACTAAGCCGGCAGTACGTTTGTACAGGTAAACGCTACCTTTAAATTCGTTGGTACCTGATTTAGTAACGGTGTTAATACCGGTACCTGCGAAACGGCCTTGGGTAACGTCAAAAGGAGATACAGAAACCTGGATCTGCTCAATAGCGTCAAGTGAGATAGGCTGTGAGTTAGCCTGGCCACCCAAAGTGTTTGACAAACCGAAAGAGTTGTTGAACAATGCACCGTCAACTGTTAAGTTGTTACCGTTACCGTTGCGGCCGCCAAAGCTGGTACCGTTAGCGGTAGGTGTTAACTTGGTATAATCGTAGATAGACCTGCTGATCGTTGGTAAACGATCGATCTGTGCGCGCGTAACAATCTCCTGAGAACCTGTCCTGGAGTTGTTGATCACTTTGTTTTGTTTACTGGTAACGGTGATCTCGCTAAGTTGTGTGCTGGTTGGCAGCATCTTAGTATCGATCTTAAAGTCCTGACCTAAGGAAAGCGTAATGTTTTCCTGGGTGCTTGGATTAAAACCGATAAATTTAAAAGTTACAGTGTAGGGGCCACCAATACGTAAGTTTGGTAAATTGTACCTACCATCGGCACGTGTAACAGTACCATAATTAGTACCTGTAGGTGCGTGAAAAGCCTGTACGGTAACGCCAGGCAGGGGTGCCCCCTTCTCGTCAACTACAGTTCCTGAGATGCTACTGGTTGTTACCTGTGCGAAGGTAAAAGCGGTAGTAAAACTCAGTAATAATAAGAGTAAAAACTTCCTCATACTTTGTTGTTTTGTTTAACCTTAATTTGAATTTAATCTTAAGTGAATTATGAGGCAAAGATAATCAACAAAGACCATCAGTATATTAAGTTTATGTTAAGAATATGGAGATACTTTTCAACACTTTACAGCTATTTTAATGGAATATGAATTTTAAATGAAAAAAATATGCTGTTTTATAATCAAATTTGAAATTTACAGCACTAATGCACTCATCCCTACTTGTTTGCAGCCGCATTTGCCAAAAGTTTCGCGATGTTTCATTTACACTGCTTTTTATTTAGCTTTGGCAATCCAAAATCATAAAAGATATATACTCATATGGATTACGATTTAATAGTTATTGGTTCGGGCCCGGGCGGTTATGTGGCCGCTATCCGCGCATCGCAACTGGGTTTAAAAACCGCCATTATAGAAAAAGAATCGCTTGGAGGCATTTGCCTTAACTGGGGGTGTATCCCTACAAAAGCGCTATTGAAAAGCGCCCAGGTGTTTGAATATTTAAACCACTCGGCCGAGTACGGTATAAAAACCAGCGGTGGCGAGGTTGACTTTGAAGCCGTTATCAAACGCAGCCGTGGTGTTGCCGATGGCATGAGCAAAGGTGTACAGTTCCTGATGAAGAAAAACAAAATAGATGTGATCATCGGTTTTGGTACCCTTAAAGCAAAAGACACCGTGTCTGTAAAAAGTAACGACGGTACCGTTAAAGACTTTAAAGCAAAGCATATTATCCTGGCTACAGGCGGCCGCTCACGCGAGTTGCCTAACCTTAAACAGGATGGTAAAAAAGTTATCGGTTACCGCCAGGCCATGATCCTTCCGCAGCAACCAAAATCAATGGTGGTAGTTGGCTCAGGCGCTATTGGTATCGAGTTCGCATACTTTTATAACGCCATAGGCACCAAGGTTACCGTGGTAGAATACCTGGACAATATTGTTCCGCTGGAAGATGAAGAGGTTTCAAAAGCACTGCTGCGTTCACTTAAAAAACAGGGCATCAATATCATGACGGGTTCTACCGTTGAATCGGTTGATACCAATGGCGAAGGATGCCGTGTAAATGTAAAAACAGCCAACGGTAACGAAGTACTGGAGGCCGACATCGTTTTATCAGCTATAGGTATCTCAACCAATATTGAAGGCATTGGCCTTGAACAAGTAGGTGTAAAAACCGACAAGGGAAAAGTGCTTGTTGATGATTTCTACAAAACCAATATTGACGGCGTTTACGCCATCGGCGATATTGTTAAAGGCCAGGCCCTGGCACACGTAGCCTCTGCAGAAGGTATTATTTGCGTAGAGAAAATTGCCGGCCAAAACCCCGAGCCGTTAAACTATAACAACATACCGGGCTGTACCTACTGCTCGCCTGAAGTAGCTTCTGTAGGCTACACCGAAAAAGCGGCTAAAGAAGCGGGTTACGAACTAAAGATCGGTAAGTTCCCTTTCTCTGCATCGGGTAAGGCAAGTGCCGCCGGCGCTAAAGATGGTTTTGTAAAAGTGATATTTGATGCTAAATACGGCGAGTTCCTGGGCGCGCATATGATCGGTTACAACGTAACCGAAATGATTGCCGAGGTGGTAACCGCCCGTAAACTGGAAACAACCGGTCATGAGATCATCAAATCGGTACACCCGCACCCAACCATGAGCGAGGCTGTTATGGAAGCTGCCGCTGATGCATACGGTGAAGTAATACACCTATAGTACAAACTTAATTACATATAACAAGAAAGCCGCTTACATAAAGCGGCTTTCTTGTTTAACTTACTTATTGTATTCCTTATCCAAAAAGAGGTACCTGCCTCGTAACTGGCTGCTCTCAACACGTGGCTTGGTTTGCACGTCAATATCTATATAATTAGCCGGTTTACCGGGAATAACCGGTAACCATTTGGGCAAAGCGCCACCGTTAGGGTTGCCTGTTTTAATAAAATTAGCAAAGTAGGTTTCCATCGTTTCAGATACCTTGTAATCTTCAAGCGTCCAGGCATAGGTGGTATTGGTAGCTAAATTCCCCATGGCATATTCAATTTCTGAGGCATGCGCCGCACCAGCGTATGGCGCTGGCTGTTTGGGTGCTTCGGGCTTTTTGCCATCATCTTTTATCACCCCTCCGGCAAGGCCGGCTTTCGCGTTGCCCATAGCCGCGGTCATTGGCGGGCGGGGTTTAGAGAACTGGTAACGATAAACCGACTTATTGCTTTTAGTGGCCTGCACATCGCTCCATTTCCAGGTACTGTATGATATGAAACGGTCGCTCGCCAGTTCTGTCGCCGATTTAATTACTTCCTCCTGGTTATTACCCGGGTAAAGCTTTAGTACTTCATCAGCTTTATCGCCATAAAGTCCCTTTACTTTTTTAGCGTAATTTTCCGGGGTGGGTGCCTCCCCCCACATTAAAGCCTGGTAAGGTATTTCCGCAGAATTCCATCCAACAAGCAATGGGACTTTTGCCTGTTCGCCGGCCATAAAAGTTTGCAGCGGGGTTTTGGTTAGGAAGTACCCGTCAAGCGTGGCTGATGATACAGGTGGCGTACCCTGTTTAGATGCCATTTCCAATAACTCGTTAGCAGGTATGGCCCGCAATTCGGCTAATGTTTTGGCGCCGGTCTGTTGCATAAATTTCATGCCGTTGGCTTCTGCTTCAACCAACGGAACAGCGGGCAGCGTAGGCGCTATCATGGCCCCGCTCTCTCCTATGGCCCCATTAATAAGATCTTTTGAAAGCGGTGACACCATTTGTGCCGAAACAGATATAGAGCCAGCAGATTCACCTGCAATGGTAACCTTTTTAGGGTCGCCGCCAAAAGCAGCAATATTTTCTTGTACCCAGCGAAGCGCGGCATTTTGGTCAAGCAGACCATAATTGCCCGAAGCATGATGTACTGATTCTTTTGTAAGCTCCGGATGCGCCATAAAGCCAAAAACACCTAAGCGATAATTTACCGTAAGCGCGATGATACCCCGCTTAGCCATGCTTTCGCCATCATAGCGTGCCTCAGAACCATCGCCGGCCACAAAGCCACCACCATAAAAGTAAACCAGTACAGGCAGCTTGGCTTTAGGTTTGCCTGCGGGCACCCAAACATTCAGGTACAGGCAGTCTTCGCTCATACCGGCCGACCGGAAACCCATGTCGCCAAATACTTTTTTCTGCATACCGTTGTACGCGAACGCGTCGCATTTGCGCACACCGGTCCAGTTGTTAACGGGTTGCGGTTCTTTCCAGCGCAGCTCTCCAATAGGAGGCTGTGCAAATGGCACTCCTTTAAAACTGGTTACACCCGACTTTTCCTGCACCCCCTCTACCGTACCGTTTACGGTTTTTACCTGCATTTGTGCAAATAAGCTGATACAGACACATTGCAGCGCCAGGTAGCTTGTTAGTTTTTTCATGGTTTATGGTTATAATTGGTTGTTGAACTTATGAAAGTAAATAAAATATATTCACGCTCAAAGTTTATTATGTCTTTTCGACACATTAGATATTTTGACAAATGAAACCAACCATCACTATAGAGTATTGCCCCAAGTGTAACTGGATGCTGCGAGCGGCCTACATGGCGCAGGAACTGCTATCTACCTTTACCGATAACCTGTATGGCGTAACGCTGCAGCCAAGCGACACAGCAGGCAGATATGCCATTAGAATAAATGACGATATAATTTTCGACCGTAAGCTACAGGGCCGGTTTCCTGAAATCAAGGAGCTGAAGCAGTTAGTAAGAGATGTGATAGCCCCAGAAAAAAACCTTGGCCACAGCGACCACAAAGCCTGATAATTACTATGTCTGCATATTATGCTTAACAACTTTGTTTGTTTAAATTTGTGCCTTATATTTATAAATGCTATCCAAAAAAACCAAATACGCCATAAAAGCCCTTGTAGTAATGGGCAAGAACATGGATAAACCACCCATGCAGATATCCAAGATAGCTGAAATGGAACGCATACCTAAAAAGTTTCTGGAGCAGATACTGCTTGACCTGCGTAACGCGGGTTATTTATACAGCAAAAAAGGCGCGGGTGGCGGATACAGCCTTAACAAAGACCCTAAAGAGATCTTCCTGGTTAGTATTATGCGTATTACCGACGGGCCTATAGCCATGGTACCCTGCGCCAGCTTAAACTTTTACCACAAATGCGACGAATGCCACCAGGAGCATACCTGCGGTATACGTGATGTTTTTATTGATGTAAGAGATGCTACGCTGAAAATACTTTCGGAAACCAGCATTGCCGATATTATTGAACGCGAGAACTCGCTGATCGTTAAAAACTAATTAATCGTTAAGTTTTTCGGAGATATTCCTGATCGCTTCATCCAGTTTAGCGGCCGACTCCTGCAGGTAAGGTTCAACCTGCTCGTATTCCTCGGGCTTGTTATTGCTGTTCTTCAGGATGTCAATTATCCCCAGGATATTGGTAAGATGTTTACGCACCTCATGCGAATTGATAAACGCCAGCTCTTCTTTCTTGGCTGCAAACAGCAGCATTTCATAATGCCGTTTTTGTTTCACGTTCCGGTAGATCAGCGCTATGGCAACAATTACCAACGCGGCTATTACTACTATAAATATGAGCCAAATGCGCTCCCGTTCATAGATCTCCGCCCGTTTGATGTATGAACTCTCTGTTTCGTCGAGCTTGATTTGAGAGGAAATGATACCGACCTGCGTAAGCTTGGCGTTATACTGCCGTGCCTCTGCAAGGGCTTTCTTAAAATTAAGTGCCGCGAAGTTTTCCCCATCCCTTTTCTCGGCTATTTGGCCCAGCAACTCATATAAATGCTGCTTTATTTCCGGATGGTTAGCGTCTTTATTGGCGAGAAGCAAACGGTTAACAATATGCTCGGCAGAATCGAGCTGGTTGTTGGCAAAATAGGCGTCGGCCAGGTGCTGGTCTTCCAGATCGCTTGGCGCATACTCTTTACTCGTTTTTAGCGCATTGATCTGGCCTATAGCCAGGCTGTATTTATGTTCCAATAAGGATATATAGTACTCCGTGCGTTTACGGTAAGTATACAGTTTATAATTTTTATTTTCGGGGCTATTTAGCCTGGCATGATAGGCAATAAGCGAATCAAGCTTGTTCATCCTGAAATAATTTTCAGAAATGTTATAAAATATCACGCTGGAGAGCAGGTGTTTACTTGCTGTATCGCCATCAAGTAAAGCCCAGGCCTTATTCAGATAATTAAGCGACTCGGCATACAAGCCTGATTTATAAAAAAGATCAGATATATTTATATTGAGCGAGGCTTCCCTCCTGTCATCTTTAAATGAGCTTCTTAGTTTCCGCACCTTCACTGTCGCTAACCGGTAATTGTATATCGCATCAATATAATCGCCCACATCGGTTTGTATAAAACCAAGGTGGCTCAAAAACTGAAATGACAGGTAATCCTGGTTACTTTTAGCGGCAATTTGAACGGCGCGGCTCATATATGCCTCAGCCTGCCGGTAATTACGTTGCTTACTAAAGCAAACAGCTTTCAGGAAATAAGAAAACTCTTCCTTTTCAGGGATATTATTTTTATCAAACAGTTGGTTTAAGGTATCCTACAGCGCGGTTAATTTATCACCAGGGAAAATTTGTACATAACCCTTAATGTACGCGATCAGTTTTTTCTGGCGCAGAAAAACGTCATTTTCTTTAAGTATACTGTTAAAGGCCTCCTTGTTTACAGGTGGTATACGGGGCAACGCCATAGCATTTTGCCCGTAACAGGCAGTTAATATGGCAAATAGGCAAAGGCAAATAGTTAATAAGGGAAATAGCTTTTTTAACATTCACTATTTTTTTATAAAGTTACAGTTGACCTTTTAAAAAACAAATTTTAGTATGGTTAAACATAACTTAAAAAAACTTTATTCGTAATAAGAATAAATATTAATATTTTTGCAGTAATAACACAACCCAAAGAAAAATGAAAAAAATTATTTATCTGATCATTGCAGTTCTTGCGGTTGGTTTGTATTCGTGCCAGAAAGAAAATACCGCCCCTAAAAATTTAAACGGTATTATGAAAGCTAAAAAGGATACAACCCCTCCGGATTTCCGCAGACTTAAAAGGGATACAACCCCTCCGGATCTTTACAGATCGAGTGCGCAAAGAGACACTACTCCACCGGATCTGACTCACTAAAAAATAAGCTCTGCCATTGCAGGGCTTATTTTTTTAACTATCAAATTTATTCAGCAGTTTTAAAAGCGTTTCAAAATCTTTTGGATAGGGCGCATGTATACACACATCCTCTCCCGAAGGCAGTTTAAAACTTACCTCATAAGCATGGAGCGCGAAACGTTTCATAATGGGTTGCTCCTCCTGATCCTTGCCCAGGGTATACTTTCGCTTTAATTTAGATAAATATACGGGCTGACCTTTGTACATTTCATCGCCCGCTATAGATGCCCGCTGTGTAGCCAGGTGTATACGTATCTGGTGCATGCGGCCGGTTACAGGCCGGCATTCTACCAGGGTATAATGCTTAAAATATTGTAATGATTTAAACCAGGTTTCGGCGGGTTTACCTTCCTGCCTGCTAATGGTAACACTACTTTTGCCTACGTTTAATATCGGAAGATCTACCTTCAGGTCATCAAATACATGGGTACCATCTATTACCGCATGGTAAACCTTTTTTACCTTACGGCGCTCAAACTGCATAGAAACGGCACGGTATGCTTCCGGGTTTTTAGCGATGATCAGCGCCCCGGATGTTTCCTTGTCTAAACGGTGGCATATCTGCGCGTCATCTATATATTGTTTTGCCAGCCGCAGCATGTTAATCTCGCCGCCCTCACGCTCATCAAGCGACGCGATAAAAGGTGGCTTATTCACCACGATCACATCATTATCCTCAAATAAAATAAGGTCTGTAAATTTTGGAAACTTCATTGCCGCAAATGTACGCTTTTATGCGGCAATCTGTTTAGGGCAGTTACCTTAACACCTGCTGTTGTGTAACAAAACAAAATTTATACACCTATGTTAATCAGGCATCTATCACCCTAAAAGAATAACATTATGAGCACATCAAAAACACAGCCTGAAGAAAAAGGCTTTTTCGAGAAAATCAAAGAAACCATTGAGGAGTTTTGGGACGGTACAAAAGATACGGCCGAGGATGTAAAAGAAGCCGCCGAAGAAAAGGTTGAAGACATAAAAGCGAAAATTGTGAAAGAAAAAAACACAAACCGCAAATCAACCCCGGCAAAAACTTTAGCTACCGCTACCAAAAACACCATAGCTAAAAAAGCCGCCGTAACCAAGGCCGCAGCAAAAAAAGAAGCCGGCGAAATTAAAGAAAAAGCTGCCGAAAAAGCAAAGTCGGTAACCGCAAAAGCTAAAACGACAACCGCAAAAGCCAAGAAAGCCGCTACTGAAACCAAGGAAAAAGCAGTAGCAAAAGCAAAAACCGTTACTGAAAAAGCTAAAAAAGAAGTAGCAAGCGCTAAAAAAACCGTAGCCGCTAAAGCTACCACCGCTAAAAAAGCCGTGGCTGCAAAAGCTACCGCCGCTAAACAGTCTGTTGCTGCAAAAGCTTAATAAGCCTTAAACAAAAATGCCCCGGTTTTAGCCGGGGCATTTTTGTTTATGCTTCAAATTTGTAGCCTACACCTTTTACGGTAGATACGCAATCGTCGCCAAGTTTTTCGCGCAATTTGCGTACGTGTACATCAATTGTACGGTTGGTTACCACTACGGAGTCTTCCCAGATGTTTTTTAGGATAACCTCACGTGTGTAAACTTTTCCGGGTTTAGATGCCAGCAGGTAAAGCAGTTCAAATTCCTTTTTAGCCAATACCACCTTTTCGCCTTTTTTATAAACCAGGTAAGCTTCGCGGTCTATCACCAGGTCGCCTATTTCCAGTTTATTATCGGTTACTTCCTCAGGTGGGGCATTGCGGCGCAATATGGCGTTTATACGGCTTACCAGCGCGCGGGGCTTTATAGGCTTGGCAATGTAATCATCGGCGCCTACGTTAAAACCAGCTATCTCCGAGTACTCCTCGCTGCGGGCGGTTAAAAACACCATAAAGGTATTCTTAAACTCGGGCATGGTACGCATGATGCGGCAGGCTTCAATGCCATCCATCTTAGGCATCATAATATCCAGTACAATAAGGTCCGGCTGGGTGCGTTTCGCTTCAGCTACTGCCTCTTGTCCGTTACGGGCCGAGTATACCTGGTAACCTTCCTTTTTAAGGTTATATTCAATTAATTCTAATATATCCGGTTCATCGTCAACAATTAAGATCTTCTGTTTGCTTGAACTACTCATGTATATTTAATTTTTGCTATAAAAGTATAACCTTAATTGTACAATATAATTAAGCAAATGTTAACAAATTGTTAATGGAAACGATTTGTTAATCTTGTGTTGAGATTATTTGAAGGTTTGCTTTAAAAAATCTTCAAGATCGGTACCGGTGATGTTTTTGGCTACTATAACACCTTGAGGATCAATAATAAAATTTGATGGTATAGCCTCTATATGATACAAGCGCTCGGTAGGGCCTTCGAAACGTTGCAGGTCTGAGGCATGCGCCCAGGTCAATTTATCGGCGTTAATGGCTTTTTGCCAGTCGGCCTTTTCGGTATCAAGCGATATACCCAGTATGTTAAAGCCCTTATCATGGTATTTGCCGTATTGCTTTACTACATTAGGGTTTTCCTGGCGGCAGGGTGCGCACCACGAGGCCCAAAAATCGAGCATCACGTACTTACCTTTGTAATCACTCAATTTAATATCCTTGCCATCAATACTTTTTATGGTAAGATCCGGCGCCTTATGGCCAATAGAAATTGGCTTTATTGATTCCATTTGTTTAACAAAGGCTTGTACAGCAGGGTTATCGGCAAACTTGCCTTTTATCTCATCGGCATAGCTAACCATTTCCTTCTCGTACTTGTACCTGTCAAGCGAGGCCACGGCATAAAAGCCCGCTAATGAACTCTTGTTGTTATTCACAAATTTGAGTACCTCGTTGCTGTAATCGGCAATGTTCTTTTGAAAAATAGGCCTGTAAATGTTAATCAGCGAGTCTGACTCCTTGCCCAGCGCAGCCGCTTTATTACTGTATTCATCAGCCAGTTTGCTGTTCTTTGCGCCATAAATATTGCTCAGGTTGTTGAAGTCGCGAATCTTTTCTGAAGCTTCTGAGCCTGATATTTCATAAGCATGGCTTGAATCTGAAAGATCTGTTTTAAACTTGATGTTATCGCCGTTTTGCACCACCAGGTCAAATACGGTACCCGCTACCCGCAGTTTATACAGGTTTTGGTACGGTGTATTGTATTTGATCTCGAATTTGCCATCATTAATACCTACAGAATCAACCACACCCATACCCGCAGTATCTGTTTTTAACAGGTAAACCCATTTTACTGTTCCCGGGTGCTCAATGGTACCGCTAATATTAAACGTTTTACTGTCTTTACAAGCCGCTAAAAACAGGGCAGCGGCAGCCATACAGGCCAATATATTTCTTTTCATAATGGTTATTCGGATTCTAATGCTTTTATTAATAACTGATTGGTTTTCTGCGGATCGATCTTGCCTTTTGAACTTTTCATGATCTCGCCCATAAATAAGCCTAAAACGCCTTTTTTCCCTTTTTGGTACTCTTTAACCTTGTCAGGAAATTTAGCAACAGCGGCTTTAATAAATTGTTCAACCTCGTTACTATCATTACTGATCATGAGGTTAAGGCGGGTAGCTATTTGTTCTGCCGTAGCATCGCCCCCTTTTAACAATTCCGGAAATATCTTTTGCGTAGCTACCGTATTGTTTACCTTGCCGCTATCTACCAGGTCAATTAAACCTGCCAAAGCTTTAGGTTGTAACTCCAGCTGCCCGGCCGTAAGGTTATTTTCATTAAGATGTGAGCGTACAGCCCCCATCATCCAGTTAGCTGCCGACTTATAGTTGCCGGTATGGCTTATCAGTTCTTCAAAATAATCGGCCAGATCTTTTTCAGCAATGATAACCCCCGCGTCGTAATCAGACAGGTTAAGTTCACCGGTATATTTTTCAAATAACTGGTTGGGTAAAGCCGGCATAGCCTGGCGTATACTTTCCAGTTGTTCCTCGGTGATCTGTATAGGTAACAGGTCGGGCTCAGGGAAATAACGATAATCGTTCGCCATTTCTTTAGAACGTAAAACCGAGGTTTCACCGGTGGCCGCGTCAAAATTCAAGGTATTCTGGTCGATGTGCCCGCCTTCTTCAATAATAGCTATCTGCCGGGTAAATTCGTGCTCAATGGCACGTTGTACATTGCGTATAGAGTTGAGATTTTTCACCTCGCAACGGTTGCCATAGGTGGTTTGCCCTTTTAAACGCACCGAAATATTAGCATCGCAGCGCATGCTGCCTTCTTCCATGTTTCCATCGCATATCTCCAGGTAACGCAGTAACCTGCGCACCTCTGTAAGGAACTGACCGGCTTCTTCGGCGCTACGAATATCCGGTTGGGAAACAATTTCCAGCAAAGGTACCCCTGCCCTGTTCAGGTCTATCAGCGAATACTCATCATGCTGGTCATGCGAGCTTTTACCGGCATCATCCTCCATGTGGATGTGGTGGATAGCGATGTTTTTGGTTACACCTGATGATAATTTTACGGGCACAAAACCACCCAGGCAAATAGGCTGCTGGTCCTGCGTGGTTTGGAACCCTTTGGGCAGGTCGGCGTAAAAGTAGTTTTTACGGGCGAAGGTATTATGCAGGTTAATACTGCAATTACAGGCCAGGCCCATTTTAACGGCATACTCTACCATGCGTTTATTGATACGGGGCAGGGTGCCCGGGTGGCCCAGCGAAATAGCGCTGATATGATGGTTGGGCTGGCCGCCAAAAGCGGCGGAATCCGGCGAAAAGGCCTTGCTTGAAGTGGATAATTGCGCGTGTACCTCTAAACCTACCACCAACTCGTACTTGTCTGTCACGCTGCTGTTAAGGATTGTCATAAAACTATATTTCAGCTGTGTTCAGCATTATCAAACCTCCCAAATATAAGGGAATTTATATATCCTCATGGCTTTTTTTAGGAAATGTGCAGGAGTAGGTAAACAATTTGGTTAAACCTTTTATTTAGTGTATTGTCCATTTATACAGCTAAACACTTTTTTTAGACGATACCATTTATACTATGAAAAAAACGATGTTAAGTTTGCTTACCTGCATTTGTTTGCTGGGGGCAATAACAACAGAAACAAAAGCGCAGGTAAGCGTTAATGTAAATATTGGCACCTGGAACCCGCCTGCTGAGTATGCCGATGCCAGCTATTACTACCTGCCCGATGTAAACAGTTATTATTACGTACCTACCCACCAGTACATTTACCTGAACGGCGGTAACTGGGTTTGGAGAAATACCTTGCCTCCGCAATACAGGTATTATAATATTAACGACGGCTATAAGGTTGCCATGTACCGCCCGCGCCCATACCGCTACTATGCCGACGACCGCGTGCGTTACGCCCGTTATAAAGGTGTTAAAAATGTAATTGTTAGGGATAATTATTACACTACGGTAGTTAAACCGGGCCGTGGCCCTAAAGACAAATGGCGTGGCGGCCCCGATTTTAAACCGGGGCACGGACCTAAAGGCGGTTTCGGCCCAGGCCGAGGCAATGGCCCCGGCGGCCCTCCGGGACACGATCGCGGTCATGGGCACGGCCACGGACATGGCCATGACGATTAATTGTGTTAATGTATAAAAAGAGAAAGGGGAAGCAATTGCTTCCCCTTTCTCTTTTTATATAAAGCTTTTGGCTTTTTGCAGAGCATTATCAATACCGCTGGCGTCACTGCCACCGGCTGTGGCATAAAACGGCTGGCCACCGCCGCCGCCTTTTACCTCTTTAGCTAATTCCTTTACGATATTACCCGCGTGCAGGCCTTTTTCCTTTACCAGGTTATCGGCAATCATCACGGTGATGTTGGGTTTACCGTTTATTTCGGCCGCCAGTACCAGGTAAAGGTTAGGCACAATATCCTTCAGGTTGTAAGCCAGTTTTTTTATAGCGTCGGCATTAGGCAGGTCAACCCGCTCGGCAATAAAGTTAACGCCATTGATTTCCTGCGCTTTTTTTGCCAGTTCATCCTTTAAGCCTAAGGATTTCTCCAGGATAGATCTCTCTATCTCTTTTTTAAGCTTCGAGTTCTCTTCCAGCAGGCTTTCGATGCTTTTGGCAACATCCTTAGGGTTCTTTAACAGGTCTTTTACCTGCTGCAGTAAGTGGCTCTGTTCGTTAATGTAGGTTTCGGCGGCTATACCAGTAATGGCTTCAATCCTGCGTACACCTGCTGCAACGGCACTTTCGGCAGTAATTTTAAAATAGCCTACCTGGCCCGTTGCCCTAACGTGCGTACCACCACAAAGCTCTTTACTAAAGCTATCGTCAAAGGTAATTACCCGCACATATTCGCCGTATTTTTCGCCAAACAGCGCTGTTACCCCACTTTGTATGGCCTCGGCATACAGCACGCTGCGTTCTTCCTTAAGCGCGATGTTCTCGCGTATCTTCTCATTTACAATGGCTTCAATCTTCGCCAGTTCCTCGTCGGTCACTTTGGCGAAATGCGAAAAATCGAAACGGAGGTAATCGGCATTTACCAGTGAGCCCTTTTGGTTCACGTGGCTGCCCAATACCTGTTTCATGGCCGCATGCAAAAGGTGCGTAGCACTGTGGTTAGCTTCGGTACTGTGCCTGCGCTGCGCGTCAACAATGGCAGTTAGCGCATCGGAAGGGTTGGCCGGTAATTTGTCTGTAAAGTGAACAATGAGGCCGTTCTCCTTTTTGGTATCGGTTACCTCGATGATCTCCCCATCCGGAAAAACCAGCTCGCCCCTGTCGCCTACCTGGCCGCCGCTTTCGGCATAGAAAGGCGTTTTATCCAAAACGATCTGGTACTGGTCTTTACCCTTAGCCGATACTTTACGGTATTTGATGATATGCGCTACGGTTTCAGTTTCATCATAACCGGTAAATTCTACGCTTTCATCATCTTTTATGGTTACCCAATCGCCGGTATCAATGGTGGTTGCGGCGCGTGAACGGTTCTTTTGTTCCTGCAAGAAAGTATTAAATCCATCTACGTCTACGTCAAGTCCATACTCTCGTGCCATGAGTTCTGTTAAGTCTAACGGGAATCCAAACGTGTCAGAAAGTTCAAAAGCAAAAGTTCCTGAAACTGTTTTCCCTTTGATACTTTGTAGTGACTCTTTTTTATATTTTTTAATATTAGATGAATTTTCAATAACATCTTTATTTAGCACATCATCAAGTTCATTTTCTTTAAGTAGTTCGCTCTTGATGTCTTGATCAACCAAAGTAAATAGATATTGATCAAATTTATTAATACCATTTCCTAAAGTCCTCAAGAAAGAAACCTCTTCCTCCAAAATCACCTTCTGCACAAAATCCTTCTGGTTCCAAAGTTCATCAAAAACGCCTTTGAACTGCTCTGCCAATAGCGGTACCAACTGGTTAAAGAAAGGCTCTTTAAAGCCCAGGGTTTGGTAGCTGTAACGTACCGCGCGGCGTAATATCCTGCGGATCACATAACCGGCTTTATTGCTTGCCGGCAATTGCCCATCGGCAATGGCGAAACTGATAGCGCGGATATGATCGGCCAGTACGCGCATGGCTACAGCATCGGCCCAATCAGCATCGCCGGGTTTGGCGGCGCTATTATAGGTTTTTCCGCTTTTTTCAGCAATGAAACTAATTATCGGCTGGAAAACATCGGTATCATAATTAGAGGTCTTGCCCTGTAAAACACGCACCAAACGCTCAAAGCCCATACCGGTATCCACATGTTTTGCCGGCAGCGGGTGCAGCGAACCATCTTTAACACGGTTAAACTGCATAAACACGTTGTTCCATATCTCAATCACCTGGTCGTGGTCGGCGTTGACTAATTCAGCTCCTGACTTTAATGCACGCTCGCTGTCCGGGCGACTGTCATAGTGGATCTCTGAGCAGGGGCCGCAAGGGCCGGTTTCGCCCATTTCCCAGAAGTTATCTTTTTTGTTGCCGGGTAGTATATGTGCTTCGTCTACATACTGTTTCCACAGGTCGTAGGTTTCGGTATCTTTTTCCAGGCCTTCCTTTTCATCACCTTCAAAGTAGGTAACATACAGGCGGTCTTTAGGCAGCTTGTACACTTCGGTAAGCAGTTCCCAGCTCCAGGCAATGGCTTCCTTTTTAAAGTAATCGCCAAAGCTCCAGTTGCCCAGCATCTCAAACATGGTATGGTGGTAAGTATCCACCCCCACCTCTTCCAGGTCGTTATGCTTACCGCTTACGCGCAGGCAACGCTGTGTATCGGCCACTCGAAGGGCCTTGGCAGGCGCTTCGCCTAAAAATATATCTTTAAACTGGTTCATCCCCGCGTTGGTGAACATCAGTGTGGGGTCGTTCTTCACAACAATAGGTGCGCTGGGCACAATGAGGTGGCCTTTAGAAGCAAAAAAATCAAGGAAAGCCTTACGTATTTCAGATGCGGTCATAGTGATGCAAATGTAGGAAAATGTGTCTTAATCAGAATTTTGATGCTTTGATATTTTAACAGCTTATAAAACGCAATCAGGGATGAACTTTTAATCCATCCCTGACAGCGGTTTACCCAAAAAGCGGATCAGGTTATAATTTTTCCAATAAGATCTTCTGGTTGTTAAAGGCAAAACCGGCATCAGTAACTTCAGTGATCAGCGGCCAGTCGGCAGCTTTCTCAAAATTATTAGTATAGCTGCGAGTTGCGACAATAGTTAATACGTTACCTTTTAAAACCGCGTTTGAGCTAAACGAACCTGTTTTATTTACTTTCTGCTTATTAAACTCCTCCATCCCCTTTACCGCGTAGCCTTGCGGTATGTTAATAGCTACAGTGTACTTAAATGTACGCGCCGCGGGCATGTAAACATCAACAGTGCGCTGCCTTTCATCGTCTTTTATCTGCACGAAACTACCGCACAATTTACCCGCGTCAATAATAAAGTTATTACCCGCCTTTTTTACCAGATTATTGAGCACCACAGTTGAAGTATACTCAAACACGGGCTTTGTGCTGTTGATAGCGGCATTAATTACCTTAAAGTCGCTTAATTGCGATGGTTCCTGGTCATACTGCCCCTTGGCTTCTTCCAGGAAATCATTACGCGTATCATTGGCAGATTTAGCCATCCCCGAAATTAGCGCGTCTTTATATTTTTTGACCTCGAACGTTTTAGATATTCTTTTTTCCAACGGATCGCCCTTTACATCATCCATTAAGGCTTTATCAATATCCATTGCACTTAACAATGCTCGTTGACTGCTGTGGCGGATGTAGCCGGTTTGCTTTACCAGGCGCTGCACTTTAAGCTTCTGCATATCAGTACTGAGTGAAACCTGGAGTTGTTCATCAACCATGTTCTCATTCGCTTTGGCTACGGGTATTGTGGCGCTGTTTTCTTCAAACACATAGTTTGAAGAATTTTTCTTGATGGTGGTTATGGACAAAGCCTGCTCTCCCTGGTATTTGGCCGGTATTTCATTAAAATGGGTAACGGCATCATAAAAGCTCATATAAAGCGGCTTGTTGCCATTCTCTATTTTAATAATGGAACCAAAATCATTAAAATTAAGTACGTTTTGCAGGCTATTGCTCTCCCGCGATGCCACCAATAGTATTTGATGCGGTATTTTCATTTCGGTTAGCAGGCGGCTCACATCAATAATGGCCATATTACTTTGGGCCGTGCGATAGTTAATGGCACTCATATCATCAACATCGCCTTTATTGTAACTGCCAAAAATGCGGTATTTAAAAATATTGTAAAACACCTGCATAGAGCTATCCAATGGCGCGGCCTTCAGGCCTTTTTTACCATCAAAATATTCCTTAAGCATTTTTTGAGGTTCGTTATCTAAAATGTAGTTATTAAAGTGAGTCCTCAAAAGCTCTTTATTGGCATCTAATCCTGCGGATCTTGATCCTTTGTCGACATACTCGGCATAAAACTTTGATTTACTTGAGTTGGTTATTTCCACGTAGGGGAACTGTCTGAATGGCGACGACCACATTTCGCCTTTGTATTTAGGCAGGTCCTTAACGGCAAGGCTATAGATTTCGTCACCATCCTTGTTAGTAGTACGCTGGAAATCGGGGGCGCCGTTGGCCGAAATGGTAAATACTGACGATTTTTTGTTAAACTGAAAATACAGCGAGTAACTCAATACCGGGTACTCATTGGCCAATACAAAAACCTGGTCGTTATCCTTAAACGAATCGAGGCCGCCGTTCTCAGAGGAATCTTCCGTACTGATATAATAATCCAATATATCGCCCACCTGCAAACCGGGGATAGCCAGTTTCCCCTGCTGATCTTTACTGGTGTTTTTTGTTAAAACGGCTTCGTTGGTATTCACTACTATTTCCTGCCCGTTTGCCTTTATGATCTTGGCACCTACGTAAGTTTCGTGTATGTTCCTGATCTTAGCGATGCCGAAATTAAGCGAGTTATCAAATTTTTTCTGATACTCAAGGGTTGAGTATTTCTCCAGGGCAACCTTGTCATTTATTTTAACGCGCTCATGATAGGTGGCTATTTTGTTTACGCGATTAGCCACACCGGCGGTAATAATTAAAAATTTAAACTTAAGGCTCGATGTGCGTTGCATAGAGTACGCTTTGGCCAGTATTACCGCGCTTTCGTTATTGTATTTAGCCGGAATATTTTTAGCACTAAACTCGGCGGAGGGGTTATCCCATACCAGCTTTTGTATGTCTGATGCTTTTTGATCGTAGGTTTGCGCGTGGGCAGAAACGTAAAAAGTTAAAATAAGCGTTAATAAGAGTAAAGGTTTTTTCATTCAGAACTGGGTTTGATAATTAAAGATTCGTTATAGGTTTTTGCAAGAAGTTCAATGTCTTTATTCCACTGCGTGAATTTACTTTTTGCAAGGCGGGTGTTTTTAATAAGTAAATTTTTGCTGTAGGTTACTTTTGCCGGCGCTGCAGTGTATTTAACATGAAACTCATAATTGGCATTTACGATATGCAGCGGGGCGGGCAACGAGCTTACTTTGTAGCCGGCAGGCAAAGCAAGTTCAACCTCCCGGCTAATATTTGTTTTGTGAGCAAACCAGTACTCATGCTGCCGGTCATCAGTTTTTATTGTCGCGTCAATTAGTTCACGGGTATGATCCATGTCTAAATAATAAGCCTTGCCGAATGATGATATACCGTTACGGGTTTTAACCGTGTATTTGGCTTCCAGGTCCTTATCGTAATTATCTATTCCTGATAATTTCATGCCGGTGATGGTGTAATCGTTGTTATTTCCGGATAAGTACTGCATCATTGCATCCTCGGCTTTCTCCTTTTTAACACTGTTAATACCGGATAATATTTCTTCCTTGTCCTCTCCTTTCCATAAATAATTTACTTCGCCGGTAATAATTCCATCGGTTATACGCAGAAATGCGGTTTGCCTGTCAATGTTCTGGCCAATGTCGGCAACAGGAACAGTTTTAAGCAAATAATTATCACCGTTCTCTATAAGTACCTGCCTGCCCTGTATGCGGCGCGCGTACTGGTTAAAACCTAAATAGGTTTCTGTAGCATCCAGGAAATAGGTTTTACCATCATAATTTAAAGCGCATATCATGTGGTTGTCCACATTTAAAGATGGAGTATCATAATTGTAAGCGATATGGTCTGTACCCAGCCAGCAAAGTTTAGCATCATATCCCAGGGAAGTAAGCAACGCTTTTGTGAGGTTTGCCATACCTTTACAGTCGCCATACTTTTTAGCCAGCACAACATCAGCCTGCTCGGGCCTGAAACCTGCCAGGCCGTCTTCAAAAGCTATATACCTAATGTTATCCTGCACATAGTAAAATATGGCTTTTATTTTATCCATATCGGTTTTGGCATCCGCGGTAAGTGACTTGGCCTTTGCAGCTATTACGGCTTCGTCAGTAACGGTATTTTTAATCAGGCTTTTATACCAGCTGTACTGGTCGGCAAGGGTATTAAAGTAAATGAGGTTTTGCCCGTTTACACTTGCCGATTTACACATCACCAGCAAGTGCGGGTACAGGTAACTTGGCCCCGGGCTATTCCTTTCATTTTTAACTGCAGGTAAGTTGTTAATGGTATAGGTAATCAGGTCCGCATCATCACCGGCTATGTAAGATGTTGCTTTAGTAATATTATACCCGTTAAAGTTGTACTCTTTCAACTCTACCTTCATCCATCTGGGTATTTTAATTTCAACTTGCTTTTGGCTGGTTGCATACCTGTCTGAAAAATAGATACTGGTAAAATATCTCGGGTCGTTAACTGTTTCTTCAAAAGTTACGGTAGCATTACCGCCTTTTTTGGGGATGATAAGCGGGAAGTAACAAACTTTACTGTCTGAATAGAAAATGTCATCGCCACCATAATAGGTATAAGTTGGTTTAAACCCGTAAGGAGGAGATTTACCATCAATACGATAAGTTACGTCATCAATGGAAACGTGGTTGTTAAAAACTTCGGCAACAGGTATAGACGCCTGAAAGTCATTTGCTATGTAGCTAACTACTTTCTTTTGCTTTATTTCAACACTTGAAGTTTTTTTATTGGAGAAAAACTGGTAGGTATATTTAGCGGAGCTGATGTAAACGGCAGAGTCAGTATCAAAGGCTAAGGTACTTTTTACACACAAAATGCCCAGCAAAAAGGCAAAAAAAGGTTTAGTCATAATTATTAGAGACCCAAATTTAATTAAATTTATGACGACCAATAATTTTTTTTCGCTGATAAATAATTATTTACAGATATCAGTTAGGTGATTTTAGTGCTTTGCTTCTTCCCTTCAACAATTAAAAAATATACATTTGCAACTATGCCTTACAAAGAACGCGAGATCAGTAAAATGTATTACACCATGGGCGAGGTGGCGTCCATGTTTGACGTTAACCAGTCGCTGATACGTTTTTACGAAAAGGAGTTTGATGTACTTACCCCAAAAAAGAACAAAAAAGGTAACCGCTATTTTACCCCCGAAGATATTGAGAACCTCAAGATCATCTTCCACCTCATTCGCGATAAAGGCTACACACTGCAAGGCGCCAAGGACCACTTAAAGAACGACTCCGGCAATACGCGTGATAACCAGCGGGTGATAGACTCGCTCGAAAGTCTGAAAAGGTTCCTGCTGGAAGTGCGCGACGAGTTGTAATCACTCAAATAAATCCTATTTTTAAACCAGCGTACAAACCTTATCCAAACGCCGGATAATTATGATAACCAGGCACCGGGGCGAAATACCTGTTGTTTTATTGCTTTTACCCTTTATAGCCGGCATTGCCTGCGCCATATGGAATACCGATGGTCAACCATATCCCTGGGCAGTTGCTTTACTGGTTTTACTGGCAACGGCTTTTATCCTACTTAACCTTGCTTATCAATCATTGCGGCTCTACCATTACCGTTGGATAGGCACCGTGCTAATATTACCTATCTTATTCCTTACCGGCTTGTTATTTACGCTGAGCAAGAATGAACTCAACCATGCCAACCATTTCAGCAAGCAGCCGGCGAAATATTTGTTGGTCAATATCAACTCCGAACCCGTAGTTAAGCATGATGTTACCCGCTTTACGGCTGATGTGGTTGGCGCGTATGATGGTAAAGCCTGTAGTTATACAACAGGAACCATATTGATAGCCGTTAAGGATAAGCTGGCTACCAACGTGTTTTACGGTGAACAATTACTGATACCTGCAAACTATTCGGCACCCGACCCTCCTTTTAATCCCGGAGAATTTAATTACAAGCAATATCTCGCCAATAAGCATATTCATCAACAGTCCTATTTATACCCCGGCCAATACCGGGTGTTGGGTTCCGGTAAAGGCAACAAGTTGATCAGCTACGCGCTGCAAACCCGACAGAAACTGGTAGATAAACTTCGCCATAATATGAAGGATACAACAGCGATAGCTGTAGCATCAACCCTGATATTGGGCTACAAGGCCGACCTGAGCGCCGATGTGATGCAAACTTACGCTAAAACGGGCACTATACATATCCTCTCCGTATCGGGCGGCCATGTGGCCATACTGCTTGGCCTGTTGGTGTATATACTGGGCTTTTTACCCAATAAACGAACACGCGTATTCGAAGCTGTTATTATCCTTGCGGTGATATGGGCCTACGCGGTTCTCACCGGCCTTTCGCCTGCCGTATGCCGCGCCGCTCTGATGATCACGCTCATTATTGCAGGCAAAACATACAGCCGCCAGTTAAACAGCCTAAATCTTTTAGCTGTATCGGCTTTCGTGCTACTGCTGTATGATCCCTATTTGCTCACCGATGTCGGCTTTCAACTATCCTACCTGGCCGTGGCCGGTATTTTAATTCTGCAACCTGTTATTTACAACCTTTTGAGCGTTAAAAATAAATGGCTGGATAAATTGTGGCTGGCCTGTTCCGTATCCATCGCCGCGCAAGCCTTTACTTTTCCGCTCAGTTTATATTACTTTCACCAGTTTCCGGCATATTTTATCATAAGCAACCTTCTTATTGTGCTGCCGGTAGGCCTTATCATGTATGCCGGGCTATTGCTGCTTGTGCTGCCACAATGGCCCTTGGTGTCGCAATCGCTGGGATGGGTACTGGAAAAAAGCATTCTGATGATGAATAGAATGCTCACCTTTGTTGAGCAACTGCCTTTCGCGAGCATTAACAAATTGTGGATCAGCCGTATGGAGCTTTTATTACTGAGTTGCATCGTAATAATGGTTGCCTATTTTTTATACAGCAAAAGTAAAAGGGCTTTTATAGCTACAGCGGTTGGCTGCCTGGTATTATTTACCAGTTTTTCCGTCAGGAAGATAAGCGCGGACAATAAAAATATGGTAGTGTTTCTTAATGCCCGCAAGCAGCAAGCCATAGTATTTAAGCACGGCGAAAAAGGTATAGTGATCACCAATATGAAACCGACCGATAAAGCCTTTACCTATTCCGTACAACCCTGCCTGGATAGTATGCAGATAGAAGATTACCGGCTGCTGCCCTTTACCGCTGATGTGCGCAAACCCTATTTTCTAAAGAAAGATGCCCTGGTAGTTTTTGGCACTAAAAAGTTCTTGCTGTTAAACGATAGCAGCCGGTTTAAGTCTATCGGTAGCTATAAGGGCATTAATTATGCCTACTTCAGCGATAATGTTTTGGTGGATAGTTCAGTGTCGCATTTGCCGCTGATCATTTCTGCTAATAACAGCGAACGATATATTGAAAAGGTACAGACTTTAAGTAATAAAAATTATATCCTGAAACGTAACAAAGCATTACTATTAATATCTAATTAATGTTAAATAAGCATATTTGATAAAAAATTTTGCGCATATTTAATTACACACTAAATTGTAATCATTAAAATAAAAACATGAAGAGTAAATTATTCACAGCTGCATTGGGCGTAGTGCTTTCTGCAACAGCATTTAATGCAAGCGCTCAAAAAGCTTATAAAGAGGGCGTTATGACCATCTCATCAAACATGATGGGCCAGAACATTGAGATAAAAACGTATTTCCGTTCAGACTCAAGCGCTACCGCTTTTAATTCAGGCCCTGCTGCTATTAAAGTACTTACCGATAAAGATGCCAAATCAATGGCTATTTTGGTTGATGTACCCGTAGCGTCTATTAAAAAAGCGGCTATTGCTACCCCTGCCGAAATTGAAGAACAACAGGCTAAATTACCTGTATTCCAATTTACCCCGGGTACTGAGACTAAAGTGATCAATGGCTTTAACTGCAAAAAAGTTACCGCTAAAGACACTAAAACAGGTAAAACTTATGATATCTGGGTAACTAACGATGTTGTATTGCCACAAATTGGCGGCGCTAAAGTTTATGCGAACGCGGGCGGTGTACCTATCCAATACGCTACCTTCCAGAACGGACAATCTGCAGAGGTAACCGTAAAAAGCATTGTAGAACAAAAAGTCCCAGCGGGCACTTTTGGCATCCCTGCTGATTTTGATAAGATTTCGCTTGATGACCTTAAAGCTATGAGCGGCGGTAACTAATTAATAGTTTACGCAAAACAGAAAAAGCCACGCAAATGCATGGCTTTTTCTGTTTTTATCTTTGTGTCATTTCGAACGAGGAAAACCGAAACAAAGTGGAGCTTATCGAAGATAAATCTTCTGCAAGCAACTTAAGAAGATTTCTCCTCACTGTCGCTCGTTGGAATGACATATTATTTAATTCACTTCTTTACCCAGGCCGAGTACCCACTTATTAAATAAAGCGCTTTCCATTTCAACAGCCTTTTGCGCGTGGTGCTCCCAATCGGGAGAAAAGTGTTTCAACTGGTTGATCATTTCTTCCAGGTGGCCCTCTTCTTCAAGGATAATGGATTTTACATTTACCTTACTGCCCGCGTTATCCAGTGCCTGCTGGTAAACCGGGTATAACTCATCGGCACGTACCTCTATGGCATAGGTAACCAGCAAATAAGCCGCGAAGCGTAATTCTGCACCGCTCAGGTTCATCTCCTTTTTAAGATAGCGGCACACATCAATATCCAGCTGGTTCAAATAGTTTTTGCTATGAGCAGGCGCTATCAAAAATTGCGGCGCATAGGTTGGGCAATTTCCGGGCGCGGCTTTTTCTATTTGTTTTTTCAGATAAAAGGCGTGGCGATGCTCTTCCGCGGCATGTTTTAAAATGATGTAAGTAACATTAACAGTGTCTTCACTGGCCGATATTTTACGCGCGCCGGTATTCTCCATCAGCGAAAGCGTATTTAACCAGCGTGCATGTAATTGGTTATCGGCTATTATCTTAGGTAATATTGTAGCTAATTCCATAATTTAAATTGTATCAAGCGCCTCTTCAATGGCGCTGTAAATGTAATCCAGTTCGGTATCAGTAATGCAATACGGAGGTAAAATGTACACGATATTGCCCAGCGGACGAAGAATAATACCCTTATCCAGAAAGAAATGGTAAAGCTTATCGCGCAAACCACTGAAATAAGAGGTATTGCCGCCGGTCTGCCATTCCAGCGCCAATATGGTGCCTGTTTGGCGATAATTGGCAATGCGTTGGTGACCTTTTATTTTTTCGGTAAATGCCCGGTGCCTGGCTACTATCCTGTCAATGCTTTGTTGCGTAGCAGGATCAAGAAACAGGTCTAAACTTGCCAGCGATGCCGCGCAGGCCACCGGGTTAGCCGTGTAGGAGTGCCCGTGAAAAAGCGTCTTCATTTTATCGTCAGACAGGAAAGCATCATATATATACTGTGTACAGGTGGTGAGCCCGAAAGCCATAGTGCCGCCGGTAAGTCCTTTGGAGAAGCACATAATATCCGGCTGCGTTTGCACATGGTTGCAGGCAAATGGTTTACCCGTACGGCCAAAACCGGTAAATACCTCATCATCTATCAGCAATACCCCTTCCGACTTGCAATGGGCCATTAAAGCCTCCAGATGGCGGGCTTCATACATGATCATCCCGGCAGATCCCTGCACCAGCGGCTCGAATATAAAGCAAGCCAGTTGTGATTTTATATCGGAGATTTTAGATTTTAGATTTTCGATGTTATCATCATTCGGCAGGTCTATAAACTCTACCTCAAACAGTAAGCTGTCGAAAGCCGCGGTAAACGCGCTCCTCCCACTTACCGACATGGCCCCGAAGGTATCGCCATGATAAGCGTTTTTAAAGGCTAATATCTTGGTGCGCTGCTGGCCCTGGTTGTGCCAGTATTGCAGGCACATTTTAATCGCTACCTCAATAGCGGTTGAACCGTTATCGGAGTAAAAGGCTTTTTTCTGATCATCGGGCAATATGGCTAATAAACGCTCGGCAAGTTCTACCGCACCGGGATGGGTGAAACCGGCAAATATCACATGTTCGAGCTTTAATAACTGTTCGGCCACCTTTTGAGCGATATAAGGATGCGAATGGCCATGTATGTTTACCCACCAGGATGATACCGCATCAATATAACTTTTGCCGTCCTCATCAAATACACAGGTCCCCTCACCTCTTACTATACCTATGGGCGGTTGAGCGGTTTGCATTTGTGTATACGGGTGCCATATCACCCGCAGGTCGCGTTCTGATAAACTCATGCGCTTTTAATTAATAGTTCTGCTACGTGTTGGTCTATCGGGAAAGTAAAGTCTTCCACTTTCAGGTCACTCAGTTTTATCCAGCGGAAAGATTGTAACACGTCGCCTTCGCCATCAAAATCAAAAATATTGGTTTTAGTGGTAAAGCGGAAATCAGACACTGCCTTTACGGTATAATAAACGCTAATGATCTGCGAATCGTTAAAAGCCGATTTCACAAAGAAATCGGTCGTGTAAAAATGATCTGTTACTTCGATCTCGGTATTGCACTCTTCCATAAACTCGCGTTTAAGGCCTTCGATCAAACCTTCGCCGTACTCTAAACCACCGCCCGGCAGTTTGGTAAAACGCATGCCTTGCTCTTGTTCGTCGCTTATCAGCAACTCATTGTTATCATTAATAAGCAGGCCATAAACCCGCACATTAAAAAACCCTTTACTGCTCATAGTGCTTTTTGTTTCGCATTACGTTCTCTAATGTCCATGGTATTTCCTCCCGCTTGGCCTCACTGCGTATAGGGCAGTTGGGCATGCTGCAGTAGTGGCAGCAATCCGGCAGGCATGGGTCGGTATGGATAAAAAATTCGGTCCGGACGCCGGCTTTTTCGTTGATCATCTTATCCACCAGTTTCACCTCATCATGTACCCGGTTAAGGTCAAAATAATTAGGCAGGGTAAGGTGGCAATCAATATGTAGTTCGTGCCCGTATTTTTGCGCGCGCAGGTTATGTATATCGATCCATTCTTCATGGCGTTGCTCGCTCAATACTTTTACCAGATCGCTCACCACATCAAAATCGGTTTCATCCATTAAGCCCGCTACCGAACGGCGTATGAGTTTATATGCTGTAATTACAATATAAATGCCCACCACTATAGATAAGGCACTATCCAGCCAAAGTATTTTTGTAAAATAAATGAGCAGCAAGCCCACAACCAAACCGGCACTGGTAACTGTATCTGTTAATAAATGCCGGCCATCGGCCTCTATAGTGATGGATGGGATGGATTTGCCCCTTTGTACCATGTAATAACCCAGCAAACCGTTGATGAGGCCCGTGGTACCGATGATGACCGCGCCCAACAGCAGGTCGTGTATCTGCTCGGGGTTGAAAAAACTATAAGTTGACTTGAGGATGATAATGATCCCCGCAACACCAATTAATATACCTTCAATAAATACCGAAAAGAACTCTACCTTTCCATGCCCGTAAGGGTGGTTCTCATCACGCGGTACCGAGGCCAGGTAGATGCTGTAAAACGCGAAACCGCTGGCTACCACGTTTACTATACTCTCGGCGGCATCGGTTAAAACAAAGTTGGAATTGGTGAGAAGATAGGCGCTGAACTTTAGCACCATCAGAACGATGCCGGTAACCAACGATACAAGGATGATGCGCTTTTGCTGTTTCAAAACCTGCTTTTAAATTGAGGGGCAAACTTACATAAAATTGCGCCCCGCCCTTTCTATAATTTAAAAATCACCCCAAATGTTTTGTGTAGTTACAGGCAGGTATTAAATTATGAATTTGATAATAATAACCCCACTTTGATTGCAGGAAAATGATTTTTCTATATTTGTCGCACTAACATAAATAATATGAGCGCATTAAGTAACAGGATCAACAACCTGTCAGAATCTCAAACCATTAAAATGGCAAAAATGGGCCGCGAACTGGCCGCTAAAGGTGTAGATGTGATCAGCCTTAGCTTTGGTGAACCCGATTTTCATACCCCCGAGTATGTGAAGGATGCAGCCAAGACCGCCATGGATAAGAACTTTACTTACTACACCCCCGTTGCCGGTTACCCCGACCTGCGCAAGGCCGTTGTAAAGAAACTGAAGGATGAGAACAACCTGGATTATACTGATACGCAAATTGTAGTTTCAACCGGCGCTAAACAGGCTATTGCCAACGCGGTACTTTGTTTGGTTAACCCCGGCGAAGAAGTGATCATCCCGACACCGTACTGGGTATCTTACTCTGAGGTAGTTAAACTTGCCGAAGGCGTGAGCGTATTTATTGATACCACTGTTGAAACCAACTTTAAAATTACGCCAGAGCAGTTAGAAGCGGCCATTACGCCTAAAACTAAATTATTCATGTTCTCATCGCCATGTAACCCTACCGGTAGCGTGTACAGCAAAGATGAGTTGGAGGGTTTAGCGAAAGTTTTTGAAAAACACCCTCATGTTTATATCCTGAGCGATGAGATCTACGAGCATATCAACTTTATTGGTGGCCACGAATCAATTGCTCAGTTTGACAGTATAAAAGACCGCGTGGTGATCATCAACGGCTGGTCAAAAGCTTTTGCCATGACCGGCTGGAGAATTGGTTACACCGCGTCAAACAGTGAAATTGCAGCCGCTTGCGATAAAATGCAGGGCCAGATCACTTCGGGTACTTGCTCTATTACCCAAAAAGCCGGCGTAGCAGCATATGAAGGCGGCCTGGAAACCGTACATCAAATGCGCGATGAGTTCCAGAAACGGCGCGACCTGGTTTACGGGCTGCTAAAAGATATTCCCGGCGTTGAGGTGAACCTGCCCGATGGCGCTTTTTACTTCTTCCCTAACGTTACTTCATTCTTCGGTAAAAGCTATAATGGCAAAATCATTAAAGATGCCGATGAACTGTCTATATTCCTTTTAGAAGAAGCACACGTGGCTACCGTAGGTGGTGATTCATTCGGCGACAAAAAGTCTATCCGTATCTCTTATGCCGCTGCCGAAGACAAACTGGTAGAAGCTTTAAAAAGAATTAAAGCAGCTCTTGAAAAATTAGCTTAAACTTATGCATCGCAAACTTTGGATTGCTGCATAGTTTAAAATCTGATATAAACAAGAAAGCCTTTCCGTAATGGAAAGGCTTTCTTCTTATAGTTTATCGTATTTATTACAAACCGAAGCCGTAAGCAACACGTAAACCTACTGTACCGTAATTTCTGCTCTGTCCAGAGAAGTTTTCATAACGGGCGCCAATATCCCATGATTTGTTTGCCCAACCGATACCTGGAGAAGCAATTAATTTGGTTTGTTTAGGTATTTCACCTACACGGCCATCATAATCTCCATAGTGGCTGGTTTCAAAACCTGCACCCAGCTCACCAGCTAAATAAATGTTTTGTGATACAAAGGCTTTTAAACCTAATTTAACCGGTACTACGCCAAATGATTTTGATTCGTAACCTGAGTTAACACCACCTGCGGCATTGATGTTTTTACCGAAGAAGTTGTAGTAACCTGATGTTAAAGTTAAAGCAAGGTTATCAGAAAGGCCATACTGTAATCTTGGTGTGATACCTAAACCGAAGTTAGATACATCATGGAACCTGCCTACCGGTGCCATTCCGTCTACACCTATACCAAAGCGCCATACGCTTTTAGGGGTAGTTTGTGCATTTGCTGCGTTTGATCCGATAAATAAAGCGGCTGCTGTAAAGGCTGCGGCTATAACTTTAGTCATTTTTTTCATTGTCGTTGTTTTTACATTTAAACTAATTGCGATACACCCCCATAAACAAATATGTTGCCAACACTGCGCTATTGCACGTAATAGCATACAGTATTACACGCCTTCAAATGTTAATTTAAACACCCCCACGGATAGTTTATATACTGAAAATCAATTTAGTTTACCATTTTTTAACAATTAAAACATATAGTTTTCATACCAATTTCAAATGGCCTGTCAACCTCAGTTATCTGTATATTTAAATAGAATTGCTGTATAGTGCTATATATACTCGTAGGTTTTAGAACCTCGATTTTCATTTGTTTTTCATGCCATACCCATAGGTGCAAACAAAAAATGCCCTCCGTTTATAGAGGGCATTTTTTATTCTTATTAATTGATATTAAGCTTGCGGATCAGTTTCCGGGTCGGGCTTGTAGTTTTTCTCCAACTCGGCCAGCTTTTCTTTGCCGTAGGCCATTTTGGTAATGATGTAAAACAACACCGGTACAATAAATATGGCTAACGATGTTGCCGCGAGCATGCCGCCAAACACGGTCCAGCCGATGGTTTGCCTTGCCTGCGCACCCGCTCCCGAAGCAATTACCAATGGGAATACACCCAATATAAAGGCCAGCGACGTCATGATGATCGGGCGCAAACGCAGCCTTACGGCTTCAAGCGTAGCTTTTTCAAGTTCCATCCCCCTATCTACACGTTCTTTGGCAAACTCTACGATCAGGATAGCATTCTTAGCCGCGAGACCAATAAGAGTTATTAAACCGATCTGCGCGTAAACGTTGTTGGTGAGCCCCGGCTTAAACGTCAGGAATAAAATCGCGCCGAATGCGCCAAGCGGCACGGCAAGTAATACCGAGAACGGTACCGACCAGCTCTCATACAACGCCGCCAGGAACAGGAATACGAAACCAATTGATAACAGGAAGATGTAAACGGTTTTTGAGCCCGACAAGATCTCTTCTCGCGACAAGCCCGAAAACTCGTAACCATAACCTTGCGGTAAGGATTGTGCCGCTACTTCCTGCAAAGCTTTAATAGCGTCGCCGCTACTATACCCCGGGGCCGCGTTACCATTGATCTCCGCGCTACGGAACAGGTTGTAATGCGATATCAGTGGCGCGTTCTCGATCATCTTGTAACTGGTAAGCGTACTTAATGGTACCATTTCGCCAGCCTGGTTCTTCACAAAATACTGCCCAATATTCTGGATATTGGTACGGTAATTTGTATCTGCCTGCGCTACCACCCTAAAGTTACGGCCATATACCGTAAAATCGTTAATATACGTGCTACCCATATAAGTTTGCAGGGCGCTGTTTACATCAGATATTTTTACCCCGAGCTTTTTGGCCTTTTCTCTGTCAACAGTTAATTGATAGGCAGGTGTATGGGCGGTAAAGAAGGAGAACGGTCTCGATATTTCTTTACGTTTGCCCAATTCGGCCACAAAGTTTTGCAGCGTTTTCTCAAAGTTTTTAATATCGCCGCCCGCTTCACGTTCCTGTAAGATAAACGAGAAACCGCCAGTATTACCTAAACCGGGTATGGCCGGCGGAGAAATTACAATTACATTGGCTTCCTTAAATTTCGACAAGCGCTTTTGCAGTGTAGCAATTACCGAATCCTTCTGGTCTTTTACATCTGTACGCTCATCCCAGGGTTTCAACTGCACAAATATGGTAGCACTGTTTGATTTGGTGGCAAAGTTCACCGCGTTTAAGCCGCCCAATGCCGCGAAGTGGTTTATAGCAGGTACACCTTTCAATATCTTCATCATGGAATCAAGCACGGTAACAGTACGTTCCGTCGAAGAACCTTCGGGCAAATCATAAGTTACATATATACGCCCTTCATCTTCCAGCGGAAGGAATCCTGATGGCTTACCTTTAAAAAGTAATATGGTTACCCCGATGATCACAATGAGTATGGTGATCATGAACTTGGAATGCTTGATCCCCTTATCAACCGCGCCTTTATAGCGCCCGGTGATCTTATCAAACCATACGTTAAACTTATAGAAGAATTTGTTTAAACCTCCTGAGTGCTCATCAATCTTGTGCGGGCGTAACAACAGCGTACACAGCGCCGGGGTAAGCGATAGCGCGATGAAGGCCGATATCAATACCGATATAGCGATGGTAATAGCAAACTGCTGGTACAAACGGCCTACAATGCCCGGCACAAAACCTACCGGCACAAATACCGCGGCAAGGATCAACGCGATAGCGATAACCGGGGCCGATATATCACGCATGGCATGTTCGGTAGCCTCTTTAGGCGACATGCCTTTCTCATCCATGTAGTGCTGCACGGCCTCTACCACAACAATAGCATCATCCACCACAATACCAATAGCCAGTACGAAACCGAACAGCGTTAAAGTATTAATGGTGAAGCCCAGCGGGATAAAGAAAATAAACGTACCCACAATAGATACCGGGATAGCCAGTACCGGGATAAGGGTAGTACGCCAGTTTTGCAAGAACAGGAAAACCACTACCGTTACCAGCAACAAGGCAATTACCAGCGTTTCTATTACCTCATGTAAGGAAACCTTTACTACGGTTACAGATTCAAAGGGCACTACATAGTCAATATCAGCAGGGAAAGCCTTTTTAAGCTCGTTCATGGTGGCTACCACATTATCGGCAGTTTCCAGCGCGTTACTGCCCGGTGCCTGGTAAATGAGCAGGTATGATGCACGCTTACCATCAACAAAAGAGTTACCGGAGTAGTTGAACTTGCCTAACTCCACACGTGCAACATCTTTAAGGTGTACGATCTCACCTGTGGATGGTATAGTTTTAATTACGATATCCTCAAACTCCGATTTATCAACCAAACGGCCTTTCACCAGAACGGTATATTCAAACGTCTGGCCTTTCATCTGCGGTGTGGCACCTACTGTACCCGCCGCTACCTGCGCGTTCTGCTCCTGCAAGGCGCCGGTAACATCTGTAGCGGTAATACCCAGCGCGGCCAGTTTATCGGGCTTAAGCCAAATACGCATACTAAAATCATCGGCACGGGTAAACACGTCGCCCACACCTTTGGTACGCAAAAGGGCGTCCTTAATAAATACGTTGGTATAGTTATCAACAAAAGTTACGTTGTGGCTACCCTGAGGCGAATACATGGCTACCAGCATCAGGATACTGGGGTTACGCTTACGTACCACCAAACCCAGGCGTTGTACCTCCTGCGGCAAAGTAGGCTGGGCAATACCCACGCGGTTCTGCACATCAAGGGCGGCTATATTAATATCGGTACCTACTTCAAAGTTCACGGTCATGCTCATCTGGCCGTTACCTGTGCTGTTACTTTGCAGGTAGGTCATGCCCGGTGTACCGTTCACCTGTACCTCTACAGGTGTGGCTACCGTTTGCTCTACAGTGAGCGCGTCAGCGCCGGTGTAGTTACCTGTTATTTGTACCGTTGGCGGTGTAATATCCGGGTACTGCGCTATAGGGAGGTTGCTGATGGCCAGCGTACCCACAATCAATATCACTAATGATATTACTATAGCGGTAACCGGCCTTCGTATAAAAGTATCTGCGATCATTGCTCTTTCTTTTCGGTAGTGTTACGGATGTTCATCCGCTACATTACTTGTTTACTTTATTATCAAAATTATTTACCCTGCGCGCCCTGCTTGCCGCCCGCACCACCCTGGCCTGCGGCACCGGGTGCGCCTAAGGTTATACGGCCCTTGTCGCGCAAGCGCTGGAAACCTTCGGTAATTACCTGCTCACCGGGTTCAATACCGCTCATGATCACCACGTTGCTTTGCACCCGTGGGCCAAGCTTTACCTTGCGCTGCTCGGCTATGGTATCTTTAGCGATAAACACAAAAAACTCACCCATTTGCTCGGTAATAGATTTGTAAGGGATCTGTATCCTGTCTCCAGAGTCGTTATTTAAAACATGTAACACGCAGCTCATACCATCACGCAACTGGTCTGTTGGGTTAGGGAATTGTACCCTTACCTTAATAGTACCGGTTTGGTCGCTCACCCCGCGGTCAATAGCATAAATTTTGCCGGGCTGGTTGTAAACAGAACCATCAGGCAGTTGCAGCCTGAACGTGGTATCATTAGTGGTTTTTTGCAGTTTATAAAAGCGGTTAATATCCTGCTCGTTAATTACCACATCAACCCCCATAGGGCTATCTGCCGATATGGTATTTAACAGCGTGGTGCCGGGAGTAACCTGTGCGCCCAACTTAACCTGTGATATACCGATACGGCCCGTAAAAGGCGCCCTGATGGTGGCATAAGAAAGGTCGGTAGCGGCCGATGCCACCCCTGCCTGAGCTACTGCTACCTGGCTTTGTGCGGTTTGGTAGGCAGCCGCGGCCTGATCAACCGTTTGGCGGGCAACTGCGTCGTTTTTAAGCAGCATGTTATAGCGGTCAATATCTTTTTGCGCTTTTACCAGGTTAGCTTTAGCGCTTACCAGGTTGGCCTTGGCCTGCTGGTAAGCTGCCTCGTACTTACGCCTGTCAATCTCATATAAAGGCGCGCCTTTTTGCACAACTGTACCTTCTTTGAAAAATATGCCGGTGATAAAGCCCGCTACCTGGCTGCGCAGCTCAGTAGTGTTAAGGGCTACAACGGTACCCTGGTAATCATCGTAATAAAGCGCGTCGGCCTTTTTAGCTTCTATAACGTTTACGGATGTTGGCGGCGGCGCTGCATTTTGCTTGTCAGATTTACTCTTACAGGCGGCTACCGACAATATTGCCAGTGTTCCAATGCAGTATAAGTATCTATTTTTCATTATGATATATTGTCTCGTTATGCGTGTGAGTTATTATGTAATATTAATATTCTGTAGGGAGCGTACCCAATGCTCTTTGCACATCTATCTTACTTGATAGCAACTGGAACAGCGCGTTATAAAAGTTAAGTTCAGCAGTACGCAGATCGGCCTGCGCCACGATCACGTCCAGATAGGTTTTTATCCCCTCGCGGTACTGCAGGTTGACCACGTTATATACATCTGTTGCCAGTTGTACGTTCTCGTTAAGTGTTTTCCAGTTATAATAGGCGCTTTTATAATTGGCAAGCGCCTGGGTGTATTCGGTACTGATAGCGTTACGGCTGTTGATGAGATCAAGATCGGTACGCTCTACCTGTAAACGGGCTTTGGCCAAATTCTGTAAACGCTTCCCGCCCTGGAAAATAGGTATGGTTAACGATAAGCCGGCAAATGATGTTGGGAACGCATCGTTATATAATTTGGAAAAATTATCATTAAAGTAGGTAAGGTTGTAACCACCCACAGCAGAAAGCGATGGTAAAAAGCCCCACTTGTAATATGCCACATTAACGTTTTGCAGGTTTTTGGTGCTTTGCAACAGGCGATACTCCACACGGTTGGCATAATTAAGCGCCTGGTTGGTATCGATCATCGCTTCGGTTTGCAAACGGGCCGAATCATAAGCCAGTACCAGTTGGCGGTTAGGGTTAAAACCCATCACCTGCTTTAAATAGGCCGACTTACTCTTGATGGTTTCTTCGGTTTGCTTTTGAGAAGCCAGCGCGTTGTTGAGCGCTATGGTGGCTTGTTTATAGTCGGTTTTATCCACAACGCCGGCCTGGTAACGTGCGTAGGCATCTTTTAAACTCCGGCGAAGGCGAACTATATCCTCTTTGATAATATCTAATTGCCTTTGCGACAGCAAAACATCGTAAAACGCTTTACTTACGTCTGATACGAGGCTGATCTTAAAGCTTTCGGTGTTTTCTTTATAATATTGTCTTGAATATTTAGAGGCGCGTTTTGCCTGCAAAACATCGTTATTGTAGATCACCTGGCTTGCCGACAAGCCTAAGGTTGAGGTGTTGTGAGCTATGGCCAGGTTTTGTTGAGTAACACCCGTGCCTGTTCCTGTGCCCGTACCGCCGCCAACACCTGTTGAGGTGCCCGCGCCTACAGTTGAGGTGCCCGCGCCTACAAATGCAGGCCGTTGAAAGTAATGCTGGTACTGGCCATTGGTAGTTACCTGCGGCAACCAGGCAGATAGCGCTATGCCAATATCACGTTCGTTAATTTGTTCATCAATATTAGCCTGTTTAAGCTGGGGCTGGTTACGCAGCGCGAATTGTATGCTTTGCTGCAGGGTAACTACTGCCCTCCCGGTATCGGGATTAGCTTGTGCAAAAAGGCTTAATGGTAAAAATAATGCTATATTAACAATAAAAATGTATCTGATACTTTTCATAAGTGCTTAGATGCGAACTTTTAAAACGAAAATCGGCTGTAAAGGTTTACATGATTTTCGCGCATTTTTGTACAAGAGTCGGCGAATATGGCACTAATCAGATTTAATAAGGAACGGGCAACAGAAATTTTACGCTTTTAGGAGATTAAGATGATAATTGACACTATTTTTCAACTTTTTCAAACAAATTGCAAATTAGTGATAGTGAATAAACAAAAAATTTAATTAATTTGCCTGATAGAAGTGTGTTAAGCACATGTTAAGCATGTGTGTAAAAAAATTACATTCATAATGCCGTGGGTTCACATATTCATGGTATTTTTACAAAAAATTTAAGCAGTGTTTATAAATGGTTAAAAAGTTACACGAGAAGATTGCTCAGTTCCAGGATGCAAATATGATCAGGGCACAGGGCCTGTATCCTTTTTTCAGGCCTATCGAGTCTGGTCAGGATACTGAAGTGATGATTAATAATCAGCGTGTTTTAATGTTTGGTTCAAACTCTTATCTGGGTTTAACCAACCATCCTAAAATAAAAGAAGCAACAAAAAAAGCTATTGATAAATATGGCTCTGGTTGTGCCGGTTCGCGTTTTTTGAACGGTACGCTTGATATTCACATCGAGTTGGAGAACCGCCTTGCCAAGTATGTTAACAAGGAAGCGGCTGTGTTATTCAGTACCGGTTTCCAGGTTAACCTGGGCGTACTATCATGCATAACGGGCCGTAACGACTACCTGATACTTGACGAGTATGACCACGCCTCTATTATTGACGGCACGCGCCTCTCGTTCTCAAAAACCATAAAATATGGCCACAACGATATGGCCGACCTCGAGCGTAAACTGAGCATTTTGCCGGAAGAAGCCGTTAAGGTTATTGTGGTTGACGGTATCTTCAGCATGGAAGGCGACATTGTTAAACTGCCTGAAATTGTTGAACTGGCTGATAAATACGGCGCCAACATTATGGTTGACGACGCGCACAGCCTTGGCGTTATCGGTAAAAACGGCGCGGGTACCGCTTCGCACTTTGGCTTAACTGATAAGGTTGACCTCATCATGAGCACCTTTAGTAAATCATTAGCATCATTAGGTGGTTTTATTGCTGCTGACTATAATACTATTGATTATATCAAGCATCGCGCACGTTCCTTAATGTTCAGTGCAAGTATGACACCGGGCTCAGTAGCCAGCGTGCTTGCCGCCCTTGACATTATTGAATCGGAGCCTGAGCGTATACAGAAGCTGTGGGATAACACCAACTATGCCATGAAGCTCCTTACCGAAGAAGGTTTCGACATCGGCGCTACTGAAAGCCCGATATTGCCTATCTACATCCGCGATAATTCAAAAACCTTCCTGGTAACCAATTACCTGCAAAAAGCCGGTATATTTGTTAACCCGGTAGTATCGCCTGCTGTTCCGTCAGACTCATCACTGTTAAGATTCTCGCTCATGGCTACCCATACCTTTGAGCAAATTGATGAAGCGGTTGATAAACTGATACATGCTTGCAAAGCCGCCGGCGTTGATACCATCAAAGAAAAAATACAATAAAAAAATATTCACCATATTCACAGCGCCAGTTTAACACTGGCGCTGCTGTTTACCCCCCTAACTAACCCGCAATGAAAAAAATTATTCCGGTAGAGTCGAAAAAACAACTGGGCGCTTTTATTGACTTTCCGCACGAGCTTCACAAGAACGACCCGTATTACGTACCGGAATTATTTATTGCCCAACGCGATCTGCTCACCACGCACCCGTTTCATAAACATTCCTCGCTGCAAACCTTCCTGGCTTATGATGGCGATAAAATTGTTGGCCGTATAGCCGCTATTTATAACACCAACCATAACAGCTTTAATAAAGTTAACGAGGGTTTCTTTGGTTTCTTTGACGTAATTAATGATCAGGAAACCGCCAACCTGCTGCTGGATGAGGCTACCAAATGGGTAAAGGCCAAAGGCGCTACCAACATAGTGGGCCCGGTAAACCCATCAACTAATGAGGTCGCGGGTTTGCTGGTAAAAGGTTTTGATAGTTCGCCTATGGTGATGATGCCGTATAACCCCGAGTATTATATCACCCTTTTAGAAAATTACGGCTTTAGCAAGCAAACAGACCTGCTGGCCTGGCATTGGGATGGCAGCAATTACAACGATAAATCGTTACAGATGCTGGATAAATTGCAGGAGCGCCTTAAACGCAACAGCAATGTCACTATCCGCAAGATCGATATGAAGAACTTTAAGAAGGAGGCCGACACCCTGCGTGATGTATACAACAGCGCCTGGGATAAAAACCTGGGCTTCTTCCCCATGACCAACGACGAGTTTGACTATACGGCCAAAGACCTTAAAATGATCCTTGACCCTGACTTTGCTTTATTAGCCGAGCAGGATGGCAAGATTGTCGGCTTTGGCGTGGCCATACCGGATATTAACCCTATCCTTAAAACCATTAAAAAAGGCAGGTTGCTGCCAACCGGTATCTTTAAACTGCTGTTCAGCAAAAAGAAGATAAAAGGTATACGCATTATGCTGCTGGGGGTAATTGAGGGTTACCGTAAATTAGGTATCGAGGCATGCTTGTATGGTTCTATTATAAAAGCGTATAAAGCCAAAGGCCTGCAATACGCCGAAGCCAGCTGGACGCTCGAAAAGAACGACATGGTAAACCGTGCCATTGAGGCTATCGGCGGCGATCAGTACAAAACTTATCGCATCTACCAAAAAGCTATATAAATTATCCGTTCTTCATCCGCCTGTAATCTTTACCAATTGTGTAAATATTACCGTATGAATTTTGGTTATTTTGCCCGAGGTTTTGACCCAAACCCCTAATTGGGTCAAACTTTTGTAATAACAGATAGTAAACGCGAATGGCTATCCGCCAGTTGCGCAGCTATATAACTAATAGTGAAAAACTCATGTAAGTAACCGGAATTGTATTACGCAATACGGTAACGTTACATGGCCTTTTAAAAACAAACAATAAATAATGAAAATTAACATTAAACCTGCCGAAGGAAAATTAGGTATCCTGATACCTGGTTTAGGTGCAGTTGCTACTACTTTAATTGCCGGTGTTGAAGCCGTAAAAAAGGGTATTGCTCAACCCGTTGGTTCACTTACACAAATGGGAAGCATCCGCTTAGGTAAACGTACCGAAAACCGCAACCCGAAGATCAAAGATTTTGTACCATTAGCTAACCTTAATGATATTGTTTTTGGTGGCTGGGACGTATATGAAGATAACGTATACGAAGCAGCCGTTAACGCTGCGGTATTAGAGCGCAACCTGCTTGACCAGGTTAAAGATGGCTTAGAAAAAATTAAGCCGATGAAAGCGGCTTTTGACAAGAACTATGCTAAAAACCTTGATGGTACACACGTAAAAACCGGTACCCGCTACGAGCTTGCACAGCAAGTAATGGAAGATATCAAGAACTTCCAGAAAGATAACGGCCTTGACCGTGTAGTATTGGTATGGTGCGGTTCAACCGAAGTATACTTTGAAGCATCAGAAGTTCACCAGTCTTTGGCTGCTTTTGAACAAGCTTTAAAAGACGATGATAAGCGTATAGCGCCAAGCATGATCTATGCTTACGCTGCTTTAAAATTAGGCGTACCTTTCGCTAACGGCGCTCCTAACCTTACAGTTGATATCCCTGCTATGATAGAACTGGCTAAAGAAACCAGCACCCCTATCGCAGGTAAAGATTTTAAAACCGGCCAAACTTTAATGAAAACCATCCTGGCACCAGGCCTTGCTGCCCGTTCATTAGGTGTACACGGCTGGTTCTCAACCAACATCCTGGGTAACCGCGATGGTTTGGTACTGGACGATCCGGATAACTTCAAAACTAAAGAAGTATCTAAACTGGGCGTACTGGAAGATATCCTTAAACCGGAAGACAATCCCGAACTATACGGCGATATCTTCCACAAGATCCGTATCAACTACTACCCTCCGCATGGCGATAACAAAGAAAGCTGGGATAACATCGACATCTTTGGCTGGTTAGGTTACAAAATGCAGATCAAGATCAACTTCCTTTGCCGCGACTCTATCCTGGCTGCCCCTATCGCTTTAGATTTGGCTATTTTCTGCGATATGGCTAAACGCGCTAATATGAGCGGTATACAGGAGTGGTTATCATTCTACCTTAAATCGCCGCAAACCGCGCCGGGCTTGCACGCGGAGAATGACATATTTAAACAATTGATCAAATTAGAAAATACCCTGCGTTACCTGATGGGCGAAGACCTGATCACACACCTGGGTTTAGATTATTACGACGATATGTTTGCTGGCCACCAGGCTTAATTCAAAATACGTTTAATAAACTATAACAAAACGGGGCGTTCACCTTTGGTGAAACGCCCCGTTTTTATTTTGCCCTTATTTTCCGATATTCGCGCAGCCAAAAACAGCGCAGCTTTCCCGGGCTTTTTCATCCGGCCTGACAATAATCAGGCATATTTTACGTAAATTGTAACAGTTGTATTACAAATGCGTCTACGCTGAGGGAGTTGTTGCAGTAAAGGCCTTACAAGCGGCTAAGCTAAAATCAAAAATACTATGCAGCCGTTAAAAACATAATGGCAACATTTGTAAAAGCGCAGGCATCGTCATTCGTGGCCTCGGCAGTTGATTTTTTGGTAACCATACTTTGCAAAGAAGTATTGGGTATATGGTATGTAGCTGCCAGCTTTACAGGTACGGTAAGCGGTGGTATCACTAACTTTATCCTCGGGCGGGCATGGGTATTTAAAAAAAAGAAAGAAAAAGCCATCCCGGTACAGGCGGTTAAATACCTGCTGGTATGGTGCGGCAATCTCCTTTTAAATACAACGGGCGTATTTTTGGTAACACACTACCTAAAGTTAGATTACAAGATATCAAAGGTATTGGTATCGCTTTTTGTAGGTGTTTTTTATAATTATTTCCTGCAAAAGAAATTTGTTTTTGCTTAACTATATACTTATAAATGATTTTTAGCTACCCGTATAAGCATCTGTTACTTATACTTTTTTTACTTACCAGTTTTTACGCGGCAGCGCAAAGCACAGTGGTTACCGGCACGGTAACGGATGTGGGCAATAATCAGAAACTACCTTATGTTAGCGTTTCTTTTGAGGGTAGCACCATAGGCACCAACACCAATAATGATGGTAAGTACACCATCAGTACCACACAGCCATACAACCGCCTAAAAGTTAGCTACCTCGGTTATAAAGCAGTTATCGTCAACATTACCCCGGGTAAGCAGCAGGTGGTCAATATCAGGCTGGTACCTACCTCGCAAAACCTGGGCGAGGTTACCGTACAATCAAAAAAACGGGCTAAATATGATAATGAGAACCCTGCCGTGAAACTCATACGACAGGTTATTGCCAATAAAGCAAAAAACCGGCCCGAAGCTTATAATTTTGTTGAGTACAAGGAGTATGATAAGATGCAGTTCTCGCTCAGTAATATCTCCGAAAAAGTAAAAGAGAAAAAACTGTTCAGGAAATACAAGTTCATTTTTGAGAATAAGGACAGCACTTCATATCCCGGCAAATCCCTGTTGCCAATTTATCTTAAAGAACGCGTTACGCAGGTTTTCTACCGCAAAAACCCCGAGGCCACCCGCGAAAAGCGGCTGGGCGAAAAGTCTGTTGATTTTGGGCCGGGCTTTGATACCGAAGGTGTTGGTCAGTACTTTCAGCACCTGTATGTAAAGGTAGATATTTACGATAACGACGTTTTATTGCTGGGCCGCCAATTCCTGAGCCCTATAGCGGATAACGCCCCTACCTTCTATAAGTATTTCATTACCGATACTATTACGCTGCAAACAGGTAAAAAACTGGTGCAACTGAGTTTTACACCACGCAATACCAATAACATTTTATTTGAGGGTGATATTTTTATTACCCTTGATGGCAATTACGCTGTACAAAAAGCCGCGCTGATCATTAATAAAAACATCAACGTAAACTTTGTGCGCAGCATGAATATTGACCAAGACTTTGAGTTAAGCCCTGATGGCCGTTACCATCTTTCGCGAAGCAATACCTTCGCGGATTTTGGGTTGAGCCAGAAACGCAAAAGCGGGTTATTTGGCTCGCGTACTATTGTGAGGCGCGACTTTGTGATCAACAAACCCCACCCCGACAGTACTTACGCCACACCACCAGAGGTTGACGACGAAGAACTGCGCAACAAGCCCGACAGCTTCTGGGTAAAAAACCGTTTTGATACGCTAAGCACCGCCGAATCTAAAACCTATAAAAATATCGATAGCCTGGTACATATGCCATCATTCCGCCGCACGGCCGATATTATTAACCTGTTATTTGCCGGCTTTAAAAATTTCGGCAAGTTTGAGATAGGCCCGGCAAGTACCTTTTACAGCTTTAACCCGGTTGAAGGTTTTCGCCTGCGCCTAGGTGGCCGTACCACAGCAGATTTTAGCAAACGCATATTTTTTGAAGGTTATGGCGCCTACGGCTTTAAGGACGACCGGTGGAAGTACTTTTTTGCTACCACCTATTCGCTTAACGGCAAAAGTATTTACCGTTTCCCGCAACATTACATAAGGGCCAGCATACAGCGCGAAACCAAGATACCCGGCCAGGAACTGCAGTTTATACAGGAAGATAACGTACTGCTATCTTTTAAACGTGGCCGTAACGATAAGTATTATTACAACGACCAGTACCGTTTTGAATACGTGAGCGAGTATGCCAACCATTTCTCCTATAAACTGGGGCTACGCAAGCTGATACAAACACCGGCGGGTAGCTTAGTACCTTTTATAAACAGCGCCGGTACACAAACTTTTACTAACCTTACTACATCCGAGGCTACCATTGGCCTGCGTTACGCGCCTAAAGAGCAATATTACCAGGGTAAACTTTTCCGTACGCCTATTATTAACCAATACCCTAAACTATCGCTGGAGTATACCGCCGGCTTAAAGGTGCTTGACGGGCAATACCGCTACCATAAACTTGATTTCAGGGGCGAGAAACGCTTTTACGAAGCTCCGTTCGGTTTTTCGGACGTGATACTGGAAGCTTCACGTACCTTCGGGCAGGTGCCTTATCCGTTGCTGAACATATCACGTGGTAACCAGACCTTCGCTTATGTGATAGACCAGTATAACCTTATGAACTTCCTGGAGTTTGTGAGCGATAAATCGGCCAGTATCATCGTAGATCATCACTTTGGCGGTTTCTTCTTTAACAAGATCCCTTTGTTTAAAAAGCTTAAGTGGCGCGAAACCGCTTCAGTTAAAGCTTTGTGGGGAGGTTTAAGCAGGGAAAACACACCTGCATTTAATGGTAACCTTTACCAGTTCCCGGTAGATAACAAAGGTGTACCTATCACTTATGCTTTAGGTAACAAACCTTATACAGAAATTAGCTTTGGTGTCGAAAACATTTTTAAATTCATAAGGTTAGACTACGTTAAACGCTTAACATACCTGGATAACCCCGATGTTGCCAAATGGGGTGTCCGTGTGAAAATCAAATTTGACTTTTAAGCGATAATAGTTAATTTAGGTTTATCTACATTTACCTTTGAAATGGCACAACAAACAACATCACTACGCACTAATTTACAACTGGGTATATATAAAGTAATTGACCCATTCGTTAAAATACTTATCAAACTGGGTTTAACCCCCAATGCGGTTACCTCAATAGGTTTTGTTTTAAATGTAGGTGTGGCGGCAATTTTCATTGTTGGCTCTGAACACGGCAACCGCGGCGATTTTAGCTACATTGGCTGGGCAGGCGGCCTTATCCTGTTCGCGGGGCTGTTTGATATGCTTGATGGGCAGGTAGCCCGTTTAGGCAACATGAAATCGGTTTTCGGCGCCCTTTATGATTCTGTTTTAGACCGCTACAGCGAACTGATCATGTTTCTGGGGATATGTTACTACCTGGTTGCTCATCATTACTTCCTGAGCTCCATATTCGCTTTTATAGCCCTTATCGGCTCTATGATGGTGAGCTACGTACGTGCCCGTGCCGAAGGTTTAGGCGTGGAGTGCAAAGGAGGCCTCATGCAGCGCCCCGAGCGTGTAATAACCATAGGCCTTTTCGCTATTGCCTGCGGTATCAGTTCATCTTACATCGGTGGCGATTATAAATTGTTTATCCCTGGGATAAAGTACCATGTATTTGAAACCATGTCTATCTTTACCTTCCCAATAGCCATACTGGCCGTGTTAACTAACCTCACTGCTTTTGGCAGGTTAATGGATGCTAAAAAAGCTTTGTCTGATAACGAAGAATGAGTAAAGTGTTGCTAAGGTTTTTGTTAATTTTTTGCTTATTTACTACAGCAACAGCTTTCAAAGCCCATGCAAGCATATTGGTTACTTGTGATACGCTGAGTGCAGACACTGTTCCGCCAGTTTACAAAGCCCAGGATGGTAAGGTTTATCCTCCCGTACCGGATAACCCTAACAGGTTATTTTATCTGCAACGCTCCAAAAATATTAACGCTGTTTGTTACGATGTAAATATCAACGCTGAAACAGGCCTTGCAGATGAGAAATCTCCGGTAAACATTTACTGGTTAAGGTTTGCAGAGGCCAATGGTGAAAAAGAAGACCTAACTTATATACAGCGCAAATTTGCCTATGGCATTACCTCTAAACCGCTGGGTAATGGTAATTTCGATATCAGGTTAGTGTCATACGATAAAATTCCGTTTAAATTGATGCAGGGCAGCGACGGAAAATATCATATCTTCGCATTTATTTCAAAAAAGCGTATACTGCTAAAAAGTATTTTTATTAAGACAGACGGTGGCTCTATGTGGTCGCCAAATGTTATTTTTGTAGAAATGAAGGGTACCGATCCTGAAACCGGAAAAGAGGTGACCGAACGTTTTAAACCCTGATGATTATGGCTAAGAAAAATTTTGTTTCCAACTCTACCGAATCGGTGAGGATGTTTAAAAGCGATTTCCTGGAAAGTTTATCAAAAGTACACTACTTTGTACCAATTATAGTTTTTGTACCGGTTATACTGGCTTGCGGTTATTTTGCGTATGAGAAAAACATTGGTTTAGTTAATTTCATATGGCTTTTTGCAGCCGGTCTTTTTGTATGGACCTTTACCGAGTACGTATTACACCGCTTTGTATTCCATTTTGTACCCAAGGCCAAATGGGCTTTAAGGTTACACTTTATTTTCCACGGTGTACACCATGATTATCCGAGCGATGCCAAACGCCTGGTAATGCCCCCATCGGCAAGTATACCATTGGCAACCGGCTTTTACTTTTTGTTTAATGCGCTGCTGCCTGCAAACTATGTTCTTGGTTTTTTCCCTGGCTTTATATTAGGGTACCTGGTGTATGATATATCGCATTACGCTATCCACCACTTTAACTTTAAGGGCAGTTTCTGGAAAAAGATCAAACAGCACCATATGCTGCACCATTACCAGGACCCTACCAAAGGTTATGGCGTAAGCTCTCCAATGTGGGACAAGGTGTTTAACTCAGATTTCATTAAAAAACAGAATGACTAATGCGCATAGCAATGATATCCGTATCAATGCCAAAAGCGTCAGCATTGTTACCGGTGTATCTGTTGCATACCTGATACTCTCCTGCCTGCTGGTTGGTTTTAAAACGGACCAGCTGGTACTCATAGGTATTTTTAACGTACTCTTTTACGCCTCTGTAGTTACCCGGAAGTTTATCCTGGGCTTTACCATCTTTATTGTATACTGGATCATTTTTGATTACATGAAGGCTTTTCCCAATTACAACTACAATGATGTAGCTGTAGGTGGTCTTTACGGCGCCGAAAAAGATATTTTCGGCATCAGCGTTCAGGGTAAAACGGTTACCCCTAACGAGTACCTGCGCATGCAAAGCACCGACTTCCTGGATGCTATTACCGGCTTCTTTTATCTATGCTGGATACCGGTACCGCTTGCCTTCGCGGCTTATTTATTTTTTAAGAATAAAAGGCAGTTCCTTTATTTCTCGCTAACCTTTGTATTGGTGAACCTGCTGGGCTTTGTGGTATACTATGCTTACCCGGCTGCACCACCCTGGTATGTGCAATACCATGGCTTAAATTTTCATCCGTTAACACAAGGTAGTACAGCCGGCCTCTCGAGGTTTGACAGGCTCTTCCATATTTCCCTGTTCAAATCTATTTACGAGAAGGGCTCTAACGTGTTTGCCGCTATGCCTTCACTGCATTCGTCATACCCCATTGTGGTACTCTATTACGGTATCAAAAACCGCCTGGGTTGGGTTAACATTTTCTTTGGATTAGTAATGATAGGCATTTGGTTCACAGCAGTTTATGCAAGCCATCATTATGTATTAGATGTACTGGCAGGCATACTATGTGCCGGGTTGGGTATTCTGCTCTTCAACTTATTGTTATCGGCATCTAAGAAATTCAGGGATTTTTTGGGCAGGTACGAGGCCGTTATCCGCTAAACTGTACAGTAAAATATACTTGTCACCGCATTTTAACTTCCGTATTAATCTTCATTAATACTTCTACATTATCCTGTAAATACTTATTAATCAATACAATTAGGTATTTATGTTAGTTTATTGTAATTTGCGCCTCCCCTGCAACATCAATAACTAATCGGGGCACGCATTTTGAATAAGTTGAATAACATACTTATCCGGAATCAAATCACCAGATGAAGAAGATAATTACACTTATTTGTTTAGTAGCCGTTACATTTGTTTGTAAAGCCAATAACGATGCGTTAGACAGCTTGAAGCATAAGCTACAAAACACTACAAATGATACACTTAAGGGCCCTATCTATACCCAGATCGCAGCTGAATACCTTAAGTTCGACACGATAGTTAACCGCAACCTGCGCAACTATTATCAAACGGAAGCCATACACTGGTCATTACAGGCTTTGCATAATTATTCGTTTTACGAGGACACCTTAGGCATGAGGCGCTGCTTTGATGACCTGGCCAAGGTTTATACCGCGCAGCACCGTTACAGCCAGGCTAAATGGTTTCTACTGCAATCAAAAAACATTTCACGCAAACGGAATGATGTGGCATCTGTGGTAATGACCCTGGTGAAACTGGCCAACGTAAAAATGGACAATAAAGAAGCCAAACTGGCTATGCGCGACCTTAACGATGCGCTTAACCTATCGGTAAAAAACAACCTGCTACGGGAAGAAGCACTTGTACAACAGAGTTATGCTTTCTTATACAACCGGCTCAATCAGACGGATAAAGGTGATATCGCATCAAAGCGTGTAGCGGAGATCAACGAAAAGCTACAGCAGATACAGGCCGATAAACAATTGGCCGAAACCATGCCCAGGGATTCGGTGATCGTTAAGAAAACGGAGCCCATCAAGAAGAAGAGGACCACACCCGTAAAAAAGCTCGCTAAGCTCAACACCACTTCGGTACGCAAGCTGGCCGCAGTTTATCCTGTACAAGCTAAGCTGTAAGTTAAACCTACAAGCGGGTTAAGCGTCATACCGGTATGAAGCGATACATCAGCATATTTTGTGTAGTGGCCGCCGCGTTTACATTATCGTTATTGGCTTTCAGGCAGGACGACGAAGGCTATTCATCTTTCAAAGACAGATTTCTACAACTCATCAACCAAACCCGTACACGGGGTTGCAATTGTGGTGGTACCTGGTACCCGCCAGCCCCGCCCCTCGTGTGGAACAACCAACTGGAAGATGCCGCCCGTGGGCATGCCAAAGACATGGCCCGTAGAAATTACTTCAGCCACGATAGCAAAGATGGACGCAGCATGACCACCCGCATTGTACAGGCCGGTTACCAGTTCAAAGGCTGGAAAAGCTTTATGAGCGGCGAAAATATCGCTTTTGGGCAACAAACTATAGATGAAGTACAGGCCGGCTGGTTCAAAAGCGAAGGCCATTGTAAGAACCTCATGAACCCCGGCTTTAAAGAAGTGGGCGTAGCCGAGAAAGACCGCTTTTGGGTGCAGGATTTTGGAGGTCGCGTGCCCTTTAGTCCCGAACAGCAAAGGCTGATGAAAGAAGGCAAATTACGTTTGATACAACGCGATTAGTTTGAAGGTCAGACTATCCTATGAGATTGCCACGCTGGCGCTCGCAATGACATTTTATTCTGACTTTCTATTTTTGACTTTTTAATTTTGACTTTTGACTTCCGTTTTAGGCGGCATAGGGCCGCGTAAGTGGATCACCAAGCCATTCAGAAAATTACGCAATAACTGGTCCTTACATTTCACAAAGTTGGGGTGGTCTTCGGCACGAAAGATAGCGCTTAGCTCTGTTTTAGTAGTTCGGAAATTCACCAGGGCCAGGATATTGATGATATCCTCATCGCGCAGCTTTAGGGCCACGCGCAGCTTTTTCATGATCTCGTTATTGCTCATAGTGCAAATATACACTACCAACCATCATTGCTCCAACCCATTAATTGCATTGCGGCATTAAAATCAGGCTGTAACGCTGCGGAAATACGCGTTTCTACCCCGCTAACCGGATGGATGAAACTGATTTCAAGCGCGTGTAGCAACATGGTTTCCATCTCCCATTTATCTTTGAATAACTTGTTCTGCTTATTACAGCCGTGCGTGCGGTCGCCGATAATGGGATGAAAAACATGCGCGAAGTGTTTTCGTAACTGGTGCATGCGGCCTGTTTCGGGTTTAGCTAAAACCAGCGAATATCTGGATGTATCATGCTTACCCAAAGGCACATTGAGTTCGGCTCTTTTGAGTGTTTGGTAGCGGGTAAGCGCATCCTGTAAAGTACCATTCTCTTTTCGCAGGGGGTAGTCAATAGTTTCCTCATCAGGCGTAAAACCCCTTACAATAGCCAGATACTTTTTGTTGACCTGGTTATTCATAAACATTTGCTGCATAGCTACTTCTGCTTCCTTATCTAAAGCGAAAAGCAGTACACCTCCGGTCTTTCGGTCGATACGGTGGGCCGGATAAACCTTTTGGCCTATCTGGTCGCGCAGGATCTGGATGGCGAATTCGGAAACGTCAGCAGCTATGGATGAGCGGTGTACCAGTAAGCCATGCGGCTTGTTAATAGCGATCAGGTGTTCGTCGCGATAAATGATCTCCAGCATCAGCTTAAAGCAAATTGAAACTGGCCGGTTACCTGGTTAATCGAATGGCTTTCGCCCGGTGCCAGCGGTGGTGGGTCTATCACAAAAATCTCGCTCTCCTCATATCTCGATGCGACACTTACATGCGTAGCGCCTGCATGTTCGGCAAAGAGTTGTACGGCCAGTTCGGGGTTGTTATTATCTTTTGAGAGGTGCGCCAGCAGCACATGGCTCATGTACGGCGGCCTATGCGCTATAAACATCTCCAGGGCTTGCCTATTAGAGAGGTGGCCCTTACCGCCACGGATGCGCTTCTTTAAAAAATAGGGGTACCTGCCCTGTTCCAGCATTTGTTCATCGTAGTTGGCCTCCAGGAAAACCGCGTGGCATTGTGTAAAATGGCGGATAAGGTGTTCGCAGGGCGCGCCTATATCCGTGAAAACACCAATGCGGGTGTCGCCATTGGTGATCATAAAACTGTGCGGCTCAACCGCGTCATGATGCTTGGGGAAAGGCATTACCTGTAAATTCCCTATTTGTACCGATTCGTATGATCTCAAACTAAAGCACAGTTCGCGCGGTACATCGCCGCAATGATGAACGGTACCATCGGTAACGTAAACAGGCAAACTATATTTTTTTGCCAGCACTGCCAAACCACGAATATGGTCGCTATGCTCATGAGAAATAAAAATGGCTTTAATTTTTTTGATGGAAAGGCCAAGCCTGAGCATGCGCTTTTCTGTTTCGCGGCAGGAGATGCCAGCATCTATCAATACTGCTTCATGCTCATTACCAACATAATAACAGTTGCCGTTACTCCCCGAATTCAATGACGCTATATACACCGGCATAAGCTGCAAGTTAACGGTTTATCATCAAATACTAAAAGTTTTAGTTAAGAGATTTTTCAACACAGGATTAATCATCAAAACTGTATCACTTTAACCAGGCAGGCCTTGCAGCCGACAGATTATGAGTATAATTGTATAGAAAAACAATACCTATGCTCTCAGAACCTACGTATTTACCGGCCCGCATAGTGGCCCCAAAAATAGAAGCTCATTTTACGGCACACCAACAGGCATCAAAGGGTAAAAATGGCGATAATGTAGCCAGCCCACCCCAACTGGAGATCATAGAAGCGGTAATTGATGTAGCTTTTTGGGCAAGTATGCGCCGCGAAGAAGGCCGGTCGCCCAATATATCCTTGGCATTACTACAACCCTCACAATCGGATAAACCGCTGCTGTTTGGCGAAAAGCTGCGCCTTACGCCACAAAACCTCATTAAACTGGCGCCTGCTGTGGAACAACCCGGCATACATTTGGGTGTTTGGCCCGATGGCGACGACCTGTGCATATGGGGCACTACGCACAGTGTACCCGCGCTTTGCTTTGTGTTGGAAGTAGTTGAACCGGGTTTGCTGGTGGTTAAGCACCGCCGGGTGGGCGGCTTTGGTAAATATGTTAACGTTGCCGTATTACAGGGCGACCAGATAAAGGTACTGGACGAAAACACCATGGGCATTGCCGATTGCCCGCAACTGATAAAATCATTACAGGCCATGCCGCTGCCTGCTTACATGGGCGAATCGTTTAACATACTGGTGCAACTGGCCGCGTCTATGCGTTTGCATAAAAGGGGCGGATTGGTATTTATTGTGCCGACGGGGACGGATAGATGGCGCGACTCTATTGTGCAGCCGGTAAAATACCCGGTTGAGCCACCATACACTGCGATCAACGACCTGATGATGAGCAAGGCCAGTGCGGCGGATAAACTGGAATGGCGCGAATCGTTACTGGAAGCGATTGACCTGATAGGCGGGTTTACCGCTGTTGATGGCGCTACGGTTATTACCGATAAATATGATCTGCTGGCATTTGGCGCGAAAGCGGCAAGGGCCGCGAATAGCCAGCCGGTGGGCGAAATTATTATGACGGAACCTGTTGCTGATGGACGCGCACGCCGTGTACACCCTGCCCAAAGTGGCGGAAGCAGGCACCTGGCCGCCGCCCAGTTTGTAAGCGACCAACACGATGCCATTGCCCTCGTAGCCTCTCAGGACGGGCAATTTACGGTTTTCGCCTGGTCTGAACAGGTTGGGCGGGTACATGCCCATAGGATAGACGTGTTACTATTATAGTATTGTAAATTCTGTTAAGTCCATAAAAAAAGCCGTGAGGATCTACTCCCCGCGGCTTTTGATCATCATCAAACTCAACCTAAGCTACTATCCTGTTCCACTCAGGGTGTTTCTTTAAAAATATTTGTACGTAAGCGCAAAGCGGAACCACCTTCTGCCCTTTACTTTCTATATAAGTAAAAGCCTTTTCTACCAACGCCTCGGCTACACCACGGCCTTGCAATACTTCGGGGACTTCAGTATGGATCAAATAAATTTTCTCACCACGTACCTGGTAATCAATAAACGAGCGGTGCCCATCTACCATTAGTTCAAAATTGTGTATGGCTTCGTTATTCACCAGTTCAATATCTTCAAATTTCATATCGCCTTTATTTCTATTTAACTATCAGTTCGTTAGCCAGCTTAAGCTCATCATAGGTAATAGTGTGCGGCCTGCCGGGATATACTTTCAGGGTAACATCCGCGCCTAAGCCTTTCAAAACCTCCACGCTCTCCTCTACTCTGCTTAAGGGCACATGTGGATCCGGGTTACCGGTAGCAATTAAAACCGGCGTATTATTGAAATCGCCTTTGTAATGGCTTTTGTCCAGCTGCTCACCTATCAAGCCACCTGTAAAAGCAGCCACACCACCATATTGTTTGGCATTGCGGGCAACATACTCTAAACACAGGCACGCGCCCTGCGAGAAGCCGGTGAAATAGATATTTTCTGCTGCGATACCATCGGCAATTGCCTGCTTAACGGTTTCATCTACCAAAGCCAAAGCTGATGATAAAGCAGGCTCGTTTTGTTCAACAGGGGCCATAAAGCTATATGGATACCAGCTGTTATTGGTAGCCTGCGGGGCGTATATGGCAGCATTGGCTACTTTAAGCTCTTTTGCCAACCCCATAATATCATGCGCGCTTGCCCCTCTGCCATGCAGGGCTATAATGGCCGCAGTGGCACCGGCGACTGGTGCGCCGCCGGTGTATATCTGTTTGCTATGGTTGTACATATCAGTCTAATTTTGGTAAAACGGTTACCAGTTTATCACGGTACTGCTCGTATTGGGCAGGTAGCTTTAAATGGCTGCCTAATTCTTCCACGCTTTCGTCAACCGCGAAACCGGGGTTATCGGTAGCTATCTCAAACAACACGCCACCCGGTTCACGGAAGTACAATGAGTAGAAATAGTTACGGTCGATTTTTTCGGTGATATGTAAACCCAAAGCGGCTATCTTATCACGATACTGCATCAATACTTCTTCATTTTTAACCCTGAAGGCAACGTGGTGTACAGAGCCACCTGCTACGTGGCCGGCAACTTCACCGGCAACTTCTACCAGGTCAACAATGTTAGCGTTATCAACAGCGTTGGTTACAAAACGGTAACGGTTAACATGTTGTTCCAGCAATTTATAGCCAAACACATTGGTGAGTATATCTGCCGTAGGCTGCATTTTGTTGGTGGTGATGGTCACGTTATGAAAACCTTTGGTCGCGTTTTCCGCTTTTACCTCATCAGTTTCCCATGGCAGGCGGTTATCGGCTGTTTTTGAAACGATCAGTTCCAGCTTTAAACCGTCAGGGTCAAGAAAAGTAAGGTATTCCTCACCAAACTTCTCGGCCGGTTTGTTATAGATCACGTTATGTTTCTCAAAGCGGTTGATCCAGAAGTCCAAACTTCCCTGTGGTACAGAATAGCCTATCTCGGTAGCCTGCCTTGCCCCTCTGCGGCCGGCGCTAATGCCCTCCCATGGGAAAAATGTTAATATGCTGCCGGGTGTACCAACTTTATCGCCATAATAAAAGTGATAAGTTTCGGGGTCGTCAAAATTCACGGTTTTCTTCACCAGCCTTAAGCCGAGTGTTTTGGTATAAAAATCGTAGTTACGTTTAGCGTTGCCGGCTATCGCGGTAATGTGGTGGATGCCGTTTATGGTGTTATTTTCCATGATATTTACTGTATTAAAGTGTTATAGTTGATGTTTAAAATTCAAGTGTGCCGAACAAGCCATTCTTATGATCTTCAATGGCCTGGTTAGCTTCTTCTATCGTGTTCATTACAAAATTGTCCTTAGCTGCTACCGGCTCATTGATCGGTTCGGCAGAGAGGTAAAGCAGTTGTATATCTTCATTGGCGGTTATAATTATTTCTTCGTTGTCCTGTTCAAATACGATAAGGTTGTGGGCTGTCACCTCTTCCTGGTTCACGGTGAGGCTTCCTTTGGCAATGTATAACAGCGTCCAGTAACCCGCAGTGGCCATTAGCTGCACCTGCCTTCCCTTTTCTATTTCGCCGGATATAGCTACCAGCGGCGTAAAACTTCTTAGCGGCCCAACCTTGCCCTCATAATCACCGCTCGCCAACCTTAAGCTTACACCCGGCTGCTGCAATACCTCCGGCTGTTGCTGTTTGGTAGCCGATTGATAAAAAGGCTCATCCCATTTATTCGCTTTGGGTACATTTATCCAAAGCTGTATCAGTTCCTGCGTGCCGCCGGTCTTTAGCATTTCTTCAGAAGGGCCTTCGCTGTGCAGAATGCCTTTACCGGCAAACATCCACTGCACATCTCCCGCCTTAATGGTGCCTTTATGGCCGGCGCTATCCATATGATAACCCTCGCCCTGCAACTGAAAGGTAACCGGCGCGAAGCCCCTGTGGGGATGCGGGTGTATACGCAGCTTTTGCCCCGGCTCAATCTGTTTGGCTTGCAGGTGATGCAGCACGATGATGGGGTTGGCAAACCTGAAATCGATATGCGGAAGGGGCTGCAAAACGCTGTCCTCTTTCGTGATCTGCTTTTCGCGACCTTTAAGGATATGCCTGATCTTCTTTTTCATACTTCTTTTCCGTTTGGTATGATACAAAGGTAGCGGCAATGTGCAGGCGGCCCAATAATGTAGATTAAGGCAAAAACTTAATGTAGATTAATAAAACTGCGGGGGAAAGAAAAGGCGTTCCGGAAGCGTTCCGAAACAGTTTCCAAAAGCGTTCCGCATGGAACGCTCTCTTAATTCCAATTATCTGCTGAAAAACAGCGTTATACAGGCATTATATAAATGAATACACTACTCACATACACAAATCAAAATGCTGATTAACAGCGTGTTCCATTTGTTCCATTACAGTATATACTTATAGTGGAACGGTGGTTATTTAACCAGTGTGGTGTTTAACATTTTACTCAAAAATTCGGGGGTAACACCGATATACGACGCCACCTGTTTCTGGGGTAAACTAAGGATCAACGAGGGGTATAATTCGCAAAAATTACTGTAGCGCTCCATGGCGGCCAGTACGCTGTTATCTATTTGCCGGTGCTGGTAAGTGGCCAGTGCCTTTTGGGCCAGCACCCTATTAAAATGCTCAAATCTTGGGATGCGCACGTTGAGTTCCTCAAAGTCGGCTTTACTCACGTAGAGCACTTCCGTTTCTTCGATGGCGTCAATGCTTAGGCGGGCAGGCTCGCCGGTGAGGTAGCTGCGCATGTCGGTTATCCACCAGCCCGCAGGGGCAAATTGCAACACGTGTTCGGTACCGTTTTTGTCTACGGCATAGCTGCGCAAACACCCGGAGATCACAAAAATAGAGCGGTTGCTTACATCACCGGCCTCCAGTAAAAACTGCTTCTTTTTTATTTTTTTATAATGAAAGCGCGAGATGATCTCCTGCTGTTCATCGGCAGAAAGCGATACATATTTGGCGATGTTATCTAACAAAAGCTGGTGCTGCATGCACGAATATACGCATTTACGCCTTTTTGAAGACTGCTATACCATTATGACCGCCAAAACCAAAGGTATTGCTCAACGCAACATTCACCTGCTTATCTATGGCCTCTTTGGTAACAATATGCAAACCGGCAGGTACTTCAGGGTCAATGGTATGTGTGTTGATGGTTGGCGGTATAATGTTATCCTGTATAGCTTTAATGGCAACAATGGCCTCTATGGCACCCGCAGCACCTAACAAGTGACCGGTCATGGATTTAGTTGCGCTTATCGCGAAGTTTTTATTATTACCGAATACCGCGTTAATAGCTCTTGCCTCGCTCAGATCGCCTACAGGGGTTGAGGTAGCATGTGCGTTTACATAATTTACCTCATCGGCGTTAAGTCCGCCATCTTCAAGAGCCAGCTTCATGCCACGGATAGCCCCCTTGCCTTCGGGATGAGTGGCGGTGATATGGTAAGCATCAGACGTCATGGCGGAACCGGCGACTTCCGCGTATATTTTAGCGCCACGGGCTTTCGCGTGTTCGTACTCTTCAAGGATCAAAACGCCTGCACCCTCGCCCATCACAAAACCATCACGCTCTACATCAAAAGGGCGTGATGCAGTCTGTGGTGAATCGTTACGGGTTGATAAGGCCTTGAGCGCGTTATACCCACCAATAGAGCCTTCGCTGATAGGCGCATCGGCACCACCGGTTACAATGATCTTGGCCTTACCCCAGCGGATGTAATTGAACGCATCCATGATAGCGGTATTGGCCGAAGCACATGCCGACACTGCCGAAAAGTTTACGCCCATAAAACCAAACTTAATGGAGATAAGGCCAGAAGCCATATTCACCAGTGTTTTGGGTATAAAGAAAGGGTTGAAATGCGGGGTGTGGTCTGTGGCGGCATATTCTTTCAGCTGCTGCTCAAAGGTCTCGAAACCACCTTGTGCCGACCCCATGATAACACCTATATCAAACGGGTCAACCGTGTTGGTATCAAATCCCGAATCTTCTACCGCTTGTTTGGCGGCAGCCAGTGCGTATTGGCTGTAAAGGTCACTGCGTTTTATTTCGTTGCGATCCAGGAGATCAGCAGATTTAAATTCTTTGATCTCGCAAGCAAAATGTGTTTTAAAATGCTCTGCATTAAAATGTGTAATAGCGGCGGCATTACTACGGCCATTAACTATGTTAGTCCAAAAACTTTTAATATCGTTGCCGGCCGGGGATACAACACCCATGCCCGTAATAACCACTCTCTTCATATAAATTAGCGTTGCTAAAAGTCGGCCAAAATAAGGCAGCCGTATCAATTGCGGCGCAAAGGTAAATAAGTATGCAAATAAATTCACATTGTTGTGCCAAACTTTATTTACAAGTTAAACTGCTTAACGTAAAATGGTAAATTGCGCGCAAATACTATAACTATGCAAGAACCATTTGACGTACTGGTTGGCGGAATTGTTTACTCCGTTTTCCCGGAAGAAGATAATGTATATACCATTTTTAAGGCTGGCAGCGAATTTGGCAAAATCGAGAAAGACACGGATAATGTGTGGCTCATGCTGAACCCCGAAACAGAAACACCTATGTTCGGCGATATCCCGGAAGTAGACGCGATTGGACAGGCCATTATGAACTATGTGCCGGAAGAAGAAGAAGTCGAAGATGATGATGACAACGAAGAATAATCGTTTGTATATTTAACCAATAACCCAATTATGAAAAGACGTTCTTTTGTTAAACAATCCATCATTGGCGGCGCGGTTGCTGCTGTTACGCCGGCTGTAGCCATGTCGCAAGCTAAAACCACTGCGCTTGAATATTACGAATTGCGCGTTTATACCTTTAAGGATGAGCGCCAGCAGAAAATTACCGAAGATTTTTATCGCGATGTTTTCATCCCGACAATAAAAAAGCTCACCAAAGAGCCAGTTGGTGTATTTACTGAGTTAAGCCCTGCCGGCCAAAGCAAACTCTTTGTGCTGATACCCTATGTTAACTTTGCACAGATAGACCATCTTTTTGATCAGTTGGAGAACGATAAAAGCTATTGGACAAAAGGTTCGGCCTATCTTAATGCGCCAGCGAGCGACCCGGCGTTTGAGCAGTTGGATACATCCATTTTAAAAGCCTTTAAACATTCTCCGGTTAAAGAGTTGCCTGCAAAAGAAGAGAGGATATTTGAGCTTCGCCAATATAAAAGCGCCAGCGAAGCAGCGGGTAAAAAGAAAATAGAAATGTTTAATGATAAAGGCGAGGTAGACATTTTTAAACGCCTCGGTTTTAAACCTGTATTCTTTGGCGAAACAGTCATAGGAGATAATCGGCCTAACCTTACCTACATGGTTACTTTTAAGAATATAGACGATAAGGCTGCCCACTGGAAATCATTTGTAGATGACGCTGAATGGAAGAAAATAAGCGCACCTGCGGATTACGCCGATGCATTGCTGGTATCAAAGATCACTTCAACCATGCTTAAGCCAACCGCGTATTCGTTAATATAGATCTTTCCAAACACTTCCATCTGGCAAAGGTTATTTAATAAATAACTTGCTGATGAAAGAGATAAGATTAACAGGGAAAACCATAGTTATAACCGGTGCGTCAAGCGGTGCCGGGCGTGCTGCCGCCGTTGAATTTGCACAATATCGGCCTAATCTGGTATTGGCCTCGCGCAATATCGAAGCGTTGGAAGAAGTTGCCCATGAGTGCCGTGAGTTTGGGGCCGAAGTACTTACCGTAGAAACGGACGTAACCGACCCTAAAGCGATGATCGCCTTAGCTAATGCAGCTAACGATTGGGATAACCGTATTGACGTTTGGATTAATAATGCAGGGGTATTAGCCGCCGGTGATTTTGATATTACCCCTATGGAGGTGCACGAGCAGGTGATAAAAACTAATCTCCTGGGTTACATGAACGGAGCACATGCCGTAATGCCGTTTTTTAAATCGCAGCATTATGGTACGCTCATTAATAATATTTCTGTTGGCGGTTTTACCGCGGTGCCTTATGGTGCGGGTTACTCCGCCAGCAAGTTTGGATTAACCGGTTTTTCGGAAGCATTAAGGGGCGAACTTACTAATTGGCCTTATATTCATGTTTGTGACCTTTACCCTGCCTTTCTGGACACACCGGGCATACAACATGCGGGTAATTATACAGGCAAGCAGCTTAAACCCGCCCCACCCGTTTACGACCCCAAACGCCTTGCCGAGGCTATGGTTAAAGTTGCCAACGACCCGAAGACAAGCACCTATGTAGGCAGTACCTCGTTATTATTGAAGGTATCACATGCGTTACTCCCGGAACTGACAACAAGATTGACCGGTGCCATCATGCGCAGGTATTTTAAAAATGCCGCACCCATATCCTCCACAAGTGGCAATTTATTTAATACCGTAAATTATGGTATGGCGCCATACGGAGGCTTCGGCTTACCGGGTAAGCCGAAGGCGCATCGCAAATATATAGCAGGCGCGTTAGCCACCGGATTAATTGCCGGGGTTTGTTTAACGCTTTTCAGAAAGTGATAAAAAAAGGTTGGGAGCTTTCTCCCAACCTTTTTTATTTGCTTAGTACATAGCCTAATATAGGTATGCGTGTTTTAAAACCAACACGCTCGTAAACTTTTATTGCACCTGTATTTTCCTGTAATACATGCAGAAAAGGGGTTTTGCCTGCGGCAATGATACGCCTTGCCTGTTCCAGCAGCAATTTAGCGGCATGCCCTTTGCCGGTATGCTCAGGGTGTGTACAAACGGCGCTAATCTCCACGTAAGGCAAAGGCTGCATTCTATGCCCGGCCATAGCCACTAAAGTGCCATCGGCAAATACGCCCGTATAATTACTGAACTTGATAGTGCGCTGTAAAAACGGGCCGGGATTAGTCAGTTTGGTTAAAGCCAGCATTTCTTCAACATGCTGGTCATCAAGGCTGGTTAGCGAACTATCCATCTCAACTGTATGGCCATTTCCTTCATAAACCATCTGGAACATTTGAAAATGCCTTAACACTTTTAAATGATCAGGAATGTCAAGTTTCACCGGGGTAAAAAACACATATACCCTATCATCAGACATATGCTCAACAAACGCTTCAAGATCTGCTAATGAATTATCTTTCATGCCGGCGAATGGCGCTACGTCGTTCTCAAAATGAAAGGCACTTCCGGCCTCAACTGCTAAGTGTTTGTTACCGGTTGTTAAAGCATTATAGATAGGATTATCGAGTAAATGTGCCATGGTGTAAAGATGCGTAAACTCATTGAAATCACGCTAACAACAATATCACCTGAATGCCAATTTTACTTGAATATATTACAACGTTTAACTTTTTTAAATAAAACAATGTTTACAAATACTTTACATTTACTACCTTTATTTGCACAAAAAGAAACTATAGTTTAGTTAAACTAAACTATGTTATAAGTATTTTATGAGCAACATAGTTAAAATGGTGGTTTTTGACATGGCTGGTACCACCATTAATGAGGATAACCTGGTATACAAAACGCTTTTAACCGCAATTAATAACGCGGGATATATGCTTACACTTGAGCAGGTTTTGGCAGAAGGCGCGGGTAAAGAAAAAAAACAGGCTATCCGGTCTATACTGTCGATATATCTAAACATCGTGGACGAAAAACTGATTGATCAGATATATGATAATTTTGTTGAGCAATTAGGTGCTGCCTACAAACACTTTGAAGTTAAACCACAGCCCAATGCTACAGAACTCTTCAATAAATTAAAGGAACAAAACATTCTTACTGTGCTCAATACAGGGTATAACCGCGAAACAGCCGAATTATTGTTAGCCAAGCTGGAGTGGAAAGAAGGACAAACATTTGATACCCTGGTAACCGCTTCTGACGTGCCAAAGAACAGGCCAAATCCCGACATGATCTTTCATGCGATGCAAAAGTTTGGAATAAATGATGGTAGTTTAGTAGCCAAGGTAGGCGACTCCATTATTGATATTGAAGAAGGAAAAAATGCCGGGTGTGGCTTAACCATTGGCATTACTACCGGCGCACATACCAAAACCCAATTGCAGCAGGCTAACCCCGATGCCATAATTGATAACTTATCGCAGTTATCAGCTTTAGTTATTCATTAACATTTTTCTGAGGGTTTGATTTAAGCGCAGGCGGCGTTGTACTTTGAACGCCGCTTGCGCTTTATAATTATCTTACACCCAACTCAGCGATAGTAGGTTTGCTACCGCTGATGAGCGTATTGGCGATCAGCTTAAAATAACGTGCGGTAACAGGCTTTTCCAAAGCAACCACCTGCTGTACCGGGCTCGACCTGATATTTGAAAACTCGCCTTTAGCCGCGGTTTCCCAATGGGCGCCGTCAATACTCACCATATAGGTATAACTGCTGATGATGCCTTCTATACGCTTGTCTTGTCTTGGTAAATAAGTAAAAGCATGTACAGTATACTGCTGCCCCATATCTACCACCAACTCCGCACTTCCATTTGCCGGTTTCTGTGTGATAACAAAGGTTAACGGATTGTCATCTATCGCTTCCATCAACGCCGGATCAGCATTTTCACCATTAATAATTTTCCAGCCTTTTTTGCTAATATCGAATACAGCCGTGGTTACGGTACTTTGTTTACCCCCATCCTCGAATGCCAGAGCCTTTACAGTCCCACCAAGTGGCATTTTAAACGGACCGTTATACAATGTTGATTGGGTGCCTGGCTCGGTACCGTTGGTGGTGTATCGCAATGCTTTTACGGGAGCCTCGGTTATCACCTCAACCCTGCCCTGTTTATCCTTTTTTATAACCGGAGCCGTTAAATGAGCTGGTTCTTTAAATAAACCGAAATCACTCAACGCTATGCAAACAGGCGCGTATACTGTAAACCGAAGATGCATGGCGGTAATATTCCGCTCGAGCCTGATGAGCCTGTTAGCGCCTATAGATGTGGCATGCGCTATCATTTCCCACTTACCCCCTATCATGGCCTGCACTTTTATCGAGTCTATCCGTTGACCCAGTTTAATATTTTCCCGGAAACGGATAATGTTAAATGTTTGCGGCTTTGCCAGATCAACGGTCACATCCGCCTGCTTTACTTTATCATCAGTTGCCCAATAGCTGTACCGGTCGTTATCAATTAGTTTGGATGTACCGTATAAAAACTTGTTTTTGCCACGGATATTAGAAGGACTCAGTATTGCCCCCTTAGCCAGGTTTTTTGCGAATGTTGCCTTTAAAATATCTCCAAAGACTTTAAGGTTGCCTATATCTTCGCTGGTTAGCTGCCCATCGGCATTGGGTGATAGACCCAGATCCAGGCATGCTCCACGTCCTACACTTTCATAATAAAGCTTAAGCAGTTGATAAGGTGATTTAGATTGCCCATCCTGCGACTTGTGGTAAAACCATCCGGGCCTTAATGCCACATCGCACTCAGCAGGTATCCAGAACTTGCCATTACGCGTACCATTTATGCTTTCAATATAGTTAACGTTTCCGTTTGTGGGTATGCTACCTTCAGCGGCGTGTGGTGTAAAGGTTTCCCAGCATGGGTCGCCCGCGGTACCATCCTCGTTACCAACCCACCTTACGTCAGGGCCGGCGTCGCCAAATATAGCAGCGCCGGGTTGCATTGCGCGGGTTATTTTCCAGGTATCTTCCCAGCCGTAATAATTTTCCTTATTAATCTTTCTAAGCTCACGCTTGCCGCCGTAATACCCATCCCCTCCGTTAGCGCCATCGTGCCATGACATAAACAGCGGCCCGTAATTACTGTACAACTCGCGCAGCTGTTCGCGGTAAACATCTTTCACATACTTATCCGTTCCGTAATATTCGTTATTCCTGTCCCAGGGAGAGCAGTAAATACCCAGTTTTAACCCCAGTTTTTTACAGGCCAGCTCATATTCCTTTACAATATCGCCTTTACCATTTTTGTACGGACTATTAGCAATATTATGAGCGGTAGTTTTAGTTGGCCAAAGGCAAAAACCATCGTGGTGCTTAGCTACCACCACAATACCTTTTATACCGGCTGCTTTAGCGGCACTGAGCAACTGTACTGCGTTAAAATTAGATGGATTAAAAATGGCTGGCTTCTCGTCGCCATAGCCCCACTCTTTATCAGTAAAGGTGGCCATACTGAAGTGGATAATACTATACATTTCAGTTTCCTGCCAGCGTAATTGCCGTTCGGTGGGCAGCACGCCGTAAGGCTTGGGCGCAGGCTGGGCAAAAAGTGTATGAACTATCAATAACAAGCTTGCTAACAGGCTTAATCTCTTTCTCATTTATAGTTAATTTAGTTTACGCGTACATACTGTGGGGTATGATACTAATAAACACCAAATAACAGAGAATAAAAACCCCAGCTATTGCCTTTGCAAAGATGGCTTAATAGCCTGCAAACAAACTTTACTGGCTCTATAAAAAAATGCTGGCTCTTGTCCGGCATTTAAAGGTCAGTATGTTGGTTGAGGATTGTTTTTCTGGACAGATATCACACTGTCTACCACAAAAGCACTTACCCCTCTCCAGGGTAGGGTATGCAAGTACTCTTTATAATGCAACTCAAGGTATGCACCGGCATTCTCGTTTAGTTTCTGGGCTACTTTTTCATCGGTAACAGAAAACATAAACTCATTTGACTGCACTGTACCGCCTGTAGGCGTTTTTATACCGGCCTGTATCAGTCGGCCTTCATAAGTTTTAAATAAATAACCCTTTTTAACAAAATAGTTCATACTTCCGGCTTTTACGCCTTCGCCGAAAACGTAGTAATAGCGGTAATAAACTATTCCAATTATCGCAAATACGACAACCACTAAAGCGATAAGACCAATTTTTCTCTTCATGGGGTATGTGTTGTTCTATACTTTTGAACAGCATTATTACCGAATAAGTTTTAGTCAACATACAATTAAACAGAGTAAACATAAGTTTACAACCCATGCTGTTAATGCCGGACAATAAAAGTGAATAAACTGCAAGTTTAAGACAATATTGCCTAAAGATTTAATCTGAACTTGTATATGTCACTAAAGTTAATCAAGCTCTAAAACACCTATACCTATAATTAACCCCCAATAATATCCCGCACTTCTTGGGCAATAAACCTTTTGAAACCAAATTTAAACCACTAATACAGTAATTATGAGAAATCAATCCAAATTTACCCATTTGCTTATCGGCGGCATGGCATTGCTGAGTGTAGCCTGTAAAAAGGAGAACGCGTTAACCAGCCAAACCGCCAACAGTGCCGATGCTTTAAACGTGGCGAAAACTGCTAAGCTATCCATGGCGGCACTACCAGCCTCCGGCCAAAACAAAGTTGCTTATTATGCCTTTGACGTTACCCCGGCCAACCAGGGTGTACTGCCCCTAACCACCTTTACCGATAAAGCCAACATTGTGGTTATTTTTGAAGGCACGCTTTGGGAACTGGCCGATACCGTACATTATAATTCCGGCTGGATGCAAAACGCCTACTACAAAAACAAAAGGCAGATACTGGCTGATATACAAACTTTAAGAGCAAGGGGTGTTAAAGTATTAATGAATGTGGACGACGCCTCCTCATGGAGTACGGCTACCCCGTTTACTACCTACAATGGTACCGCTTATAACTATACCCAGTTTGCCTCATTTATTAACGATTGTGTAAATACCGTTGGCCTCGATGGTATTTCGCTCGATGTAGAGCATAACGCTACAGACAATACCAATTACCGTAACCTGATCACCGAACTGGGCAAATACTTTGGCCCGCTTTCATCCAACAGCACTTCCAAAATATATACCGGCGCCTTTTATGATGGTGGTGCCCCGGGGCCTATCTTTCGTGAAACCGCTTTAAGCCAGTACCTGAACTTTGTAATGGATATGGGATATTTTGAAGACAACACCACACGTTTTAATTACTGGGCAAACACACTCGGCAATGCCAAAGTAATGTTAGGCATGTCATACGATTACAACAGCCAGGCGAGTGCAATCACCCAGGCGCAGTGGCACCCTACGCCTGACAAAGCCGGCATTATGGTGTTTGCCGCAAATAAAAATAAAAGTTATACTGATGCCATCTTCGCGGCACTGGATAATGGCGGCACTACCACCACCCCTCCGAGCGGTGCGGATATTACCGATTATACAGGCGTACTTACCGCACAATACCAAACAGGGTCACCATCGGGCGAGGAATACACAAAGATTATTGATAACAATGCATCAACCAAGTACCTTACCCAGCACGCTTCGGGATGGGTACAATTTAAACCCAATACCGCAGCTACAGTAGTGAGCTACACTATTACTTCCGCTAATGACGTTCCTGCACGGGACCCAAAGAACTGGACCTTACAGGGCTCAAATAATGGCAGCACCTGGACAACGCTTGATATGCGTACCAACCAATCATTTGCGTCGCGCTTTTTAAAGAAAACCTATACGGTTAGCAATACAACAAGCTATGCGTACTACAGGCTAAATATTTCGGCAGTACAATCTGGCAGCATATTACAATTTGCCGAATGGGAACTTTTTCGCAACTAAAGCTTAACTAACAAAAAGAGCGCTTTTAGGAGCGCTCTTTTTGTTTAAGTATGTACCAAACTGGTAGGCCGGCCGCTTATTTTTTGCTGAAATACAAGCGGCGTAGTGCCTTTAAGTTTTTTAAACGACTTATGGAAACTGTTCAAATTACCGAAACCTGCTTCGTGGGCAATTTGCTTAATGCTCATCCCTCCCCGGCTAATTAGTTTACAGGCATGGCCTACACGCATTTTCTCGATGAAAGAGGATATACTCTCGTTCATCCGGGCTTTAAAATACCGGCATAACGAGGTAGGGTTCATGGCTGCAATGTCAGACAGATCATCTAAACATATGTTGTTTTGCAGGTTACGCGACACATAGTTAATAATTAGCTGTATACGTTTGTCGTCATGTGACGAGGCATCGGTAAAACCCTCGCTCACCAAATAGCGAGAACTGCTGTCACCGGCAATAATTCCCAGTACAGATATGAGTAAGGCCAGGCGTTCATAGTTGCCCGCAGTAACCATTGCGGTAAGGCAACGGGCAATTTGTGGAGCAGCAATACCCACCTGTACACCTCGTTTTGATGTTTCTAAAAGTTTCAATACATCATTACATTCCGGCAGGTTAAAAAATGTATTGCCACAGAAGTTACGTTCGAAATGGATAACACAAGCTTCTGCGCCATGCAAAATACCCGGTTGAAAGTAGTGCTCATCAAACTGCCAGTAATGCTCCAGATGCGGACCTATCAATATCACATCACCATCAGAAAACCTGGTAATGCTATCTCCAACGTACTGTGTTCCGCTTCCTTTTTTAAAATAAACAAGTTCATATTCCTGGTGGTAATGCCAGCGACTATTGATACCGGGGTTGTGATCAACCCGGAAACTGAACGATGCTTCGTTCTCGTTACCCGATTTTATAAAATTAGGCTTCACTTATAGGGGTATAATTTTACACTAATTAATAAATTATTTTAAATTTTATCAATACTTAATAAAAAAATTTAAGAATGACGGAATACAGAGATGGACACTGCCAGTTTTGGGAAAAGACTTGTAGTTTTGAAGAATTACATGAATGAAAACCTGAAGGCATTTCTTGATGATAAGGCCGCACAATATAATCGCCCTGAATTTATTGCAAAGGACCCCGTGTGCATTCCCCATCTGTTCAGCAAAAAACAAGACATTGAGATAATGGGCTTTTGGGCAGCTACCCTGGCATGGGGGCAGCGCGTAACCATTATTAACAAATGCAGGGAACTGATTGAATTAATGGACGGCGCTCCTTATGATTTTATCATGAACCATGAAGAACCCGATCTTAAAAAGCTATTGACTTTTAAGCACCGCACTTTTAATGATATTGATACGCTGTATTTTATATCATTTTTCAGATGGCATTATGAGCATCATGACAGCCTGGAGGATGCTTTTATACCACAACTCTCGCTTCAGGTGGCTGGCGGACTTGTTGAAGCGGCCTTAAATCATTTCCGCTCCTATTTTTTTTCACTGCCCGACTATCCTCATCGCACCAAAAAGCACGTATCGTCGCCAGAACAAAAATCAACCTGCAAAAGACTGAATATGTTTTTGCGATGGATGGTTCGTAAGGATAATAACAGCGTTGATTTTGGCATTTGGAACAAGCTATCGCCTGCCGATTTGATTTGCCCATGCGACTTACATGTGGACCGTGTAGCCCGGAAGTTAAAGCTCATCAACCGCAAACAAAATGACTGGCAAACCGCAGTTGAACTAACGGAACACTTGCGCCAGCTCGATCCGGCAGACCCTGTTAAATATGACTTTGCCTTATTTGGACTTGGCATAGAAGAAAGATGGGGCATTGAGGGAATCTTGCCCGAATTACAAGACTGATTTAAACGATATGGCATCAGAAGAGTATCAACTATCCAGTTTCACTAACGGGAAAAGCGAAATAACCCTGGCACTTTTTAATCATTTCATAGAAGAATTTGCAAAAGTTGGAGCAATAGAAGTAGTACCTTTAAAAAGCATGATAGCCATTGATAACGGCCAAAAGCGCATTGCCTGGATCACCCAATTAGGTAAAAGTTTTGTACACGTAATTTTCCCGTTCAAAAAAGAATATGCAGATAACATCTGCTTCCAGAAGATAGCGCAGGTACCCGGGCAGCAGCAATTTAACCATCACTTAAGATTAGTTAATATAGATGATGTGAATGAAGAAGTTAAAGCTTTTATGCAACTTGCCTACCGCCAGGAAAACTCTTAACAAGCAAGCTGCAGTTTACGGGTTAATACGTTCCGTTAACACGCTCAATGACAACATTTGGTTGAAGCTGTCCTTCATCAATACGTACCAGTTTTTCATTAACAAAATAGTAGTAAAGATAACTGTTGCCCGGAAGCGTCTTTTTATAAACGGTTCTTTGAGACGATTTTTCAGCCACTTCAATAAACATTTTGTTCTTTTTAGTAAACTCTGCCTCTGATGTTCCTAAGGGGTAATTATTTTGCAATGAACAGCCAAAAGCAAAAACAGAAACGAATAAAACAATGATAGACTTTCTCATAAAGTTGTAGGTATATGCAAATATGACCACACCTTAAAGAAATGGTTTAAACGCTAAATAGATTATATTCTGCTAAGCTTCCTGGTTAAAGTATACCTTGTAGTAATTCATGGCTTTACCATCATCAAAGCCCTTCTCTATCAGTTCTTTATTACCATGTATGTAGATATGGAAGTTTTTGTCAAGCTTTAAAACGCTTTTGTACACCCTTGCCTGCTTTTTAACGGCATTGTCTGATATTTCAAAAGTGTCGGCGATTTTGGTATCAAACTCCTCTTCATAATTGTTTTTAAAATTCTTGAATGATTCAATTGCCCCAGGGTTGCTGATTACCTCCTCCGCAAACTCATCCAGGTCGAAGGTTTCCTTCTCCTTAAAATACTTCATTGACCGGTTGAGCAGGTCTATCTTGTCGGCCTTGGTCATTTCAAACTCTTCATCAAGCTTATTGGTTACAAAATTTTTGTAAACACCTAAAGCATTGCTGGTTTGGTTGAAGCTATCGTTACGGATCTTTAATTGTAAAAAATCGTCCTTCCAGTAAACTGCAGCGTCCTGCCCTGCAGTAGTTTTATCCACCACAACCACTTTGTAACCGTTTTCTTTTTCCACGTTAAAAACCAGCACCCCTTTATCCAGTTTATTGATATTGATGGCATCCTGCTCGTAATCTACCGCGAAGCCGCCTGCATCCGGATATACCTTAAGGTAGGTTTCTTTATTTTCTGATTTGAATATCCCTATGGCGTCCAAAAGCTCCCCCTCTATCTGCACCTGGTTAAAATACACCACGTACAACTCGCCCGCTTTTATGTTAGGGTGTGTGCCCGAAGCATGCAGGTGTTTAGCTATCTGTTCAGATGTGGCATGAAACTTTGTTTTATCATCAAAAACTTCACTTACAAAATGATGGATCTCGTTTAGTGCGAGGTCTCCACTGCTATGCATCAGGTGGTAAACCTCGTTCACTTTTTCAAACGGTTTCAAAAAATACTGGAGCAGCAAAGCGGGTATTACATCGTCCTTTAGATTAAGAGGTTGTTGTGAAAGCGCGTACATTTCGCCCTGAGACTGGTTACCTACATGATGAACGGATATGGTATCGAGCGAAGCTTCAAAAAAAGTGATCATAACTGTACGAAGGTAAAACTTTTGATGAATGGTTTAAGATACTCTTTATGTTGAAATGGTTTATGGCACATCAACAACATAACATTCAACGGAAATACCGAAATTCGCACAGCCGAATATTATATTACCGGCCACGCTCATGACCAATAACGAAGATACCATTGTAGCCCTTGCAACCCCCAGCGGCGCTGGCGCCATAGGGGTTATACGCCTCTCCGGACCGGATGCCATACATATTGCCAACCGTGTTTTTAAGGGAAAAGACCTTACCAAACAGGCTACCCATACACTGCATTACGGCGCTATTACCGATGGTGAACTGATACTGGATGAGGTGGTGGTAGCGCTATTTGTAGGGCCTAAATCTTACACCCGAGAAAACGTGGTTGAGATATCCTGCCATGGTTCTAACTACATTATTGAATCTGTTATTAAATTGTTGATCAAAAAAGGCGCACGGGCAGCAAAAGCGGGTGAATTTACCCTACGCGCATTCCTAAACGGACAGCTGGATCTGTCACAGGCAGAAGCAGTGGCCGATCTGATCGCCTCTAACTCTAAGGCCTCTCAGCAAGTAGCCCTGCAACAATTACGTGGTGGCTTTAGTAACCAGTTAGCCCAGTTGCGCGAGCAATTGGTACAATTTGCCTCACTTATTGAACTGGAGTTAGACTTTGCTGAAGAAGATGTGGAGTTTGCCAATCGCGATCAACTAAAGCAACTCATCCATACCATCATCCGCATCATCAGCAGCCTTATACAATCGTTTGAATTGGGCAACGCCATTAAAAATGGCGTGAATACAGTAATAGCCGGCAGGCCCAACGCGGGTAAATCTACCCTGCTGAACGCCCTGCTGAACGAAGAACGTGCTATAGTAAGCCACATCGCCGGCACCACCCGGGATACCATTGAGGAGGTGCTGAACATACAGGGCATTAACTTCCGGCTGATTGACACCGCAGGTATCCGCGAAGCCACAGACACCATTGAGCAAATAGGCGTACAACGCACCATGGAAAAGATCAGGCAGTCGGCATTGTTGCTTTATGTGTTTGATGCCGCGCAAATTACCATGGAGGAATTAAACAATGACCTGGAAAGCCTGCAGCACCCCGGCGTAACCATGCTGGTAATAGCCAACAAAGCCGACCTGCTGAACCAGGAAGAATTATTAAACCTTCCTCACACCGATAAGGCGATCATTATATCCGCCAAAGAAAAACAGCATATTGATGAGCTAAAAGCCAGTATATACAGCGCGGCCATAAAAGACCAGCTAAGCGGGAACGAAACACTGGTAACCAATATACGCCACCTGGAAGCCCTGCAAAAAACGGAGGAAGCCCTCACCCGGGTACTCAACGGAATAAACGATGTCACGTCCGATTTCCTGGCGATGGACATTAAACAAGCGCTGCACTACTTAGGAGAAATAACCGGCGCTGTTACTACAGACGATCTGCTGGAGAATATATTTAGTAAGTTCTGTATCGGAAAGTGACCCCTTAAAACAACCCAAAACACCGACAATTAACGACAATTAAATAACTGATTGTTAATAACTTATGTGATTTTTACTTATCCATATTCTTGGATAATTGGCAATGTATTTCTTATTTTTGGTACTATCTTGTTACTCAAAACCAAAAAAATATGAGACGAGATTTTTAGGGAGAAATTAAGTCGCTTATATACCCTTATTTCCGCTTATTGCGCCTTATATACGCTTAATTACCCCTAAAACTGGGTGACATAACAACCGATGATTAATTTCCCCTTCATCAGTAGTTACGTCGCCGGTTATTTCTCCAAAGCGAGGTAATAATCTGATTATTAATGGTTTGAAAAAGGCGAAATTATCGCCCTGTGATTGGTATGCAAAAAAATTGGAGTACGCAAAAAGCTGAATTGTGATGAGTTCAAATTTTACAGTAAATAGGATATGTGAGCAGTGTGGCAATGTGTTTCAAGCAAGGACCACCGTCACGAGGTTTTGCAGTAAGCTCTGCAATAAGCGGAGTAACAAAGCAAAGGAACGTAACGAGAAAACGGCGGTATTGGACGAAGTCGTAAAAAAGGTCATGAATGCAAAAGACCAGGACGGGACGTCTGCTGAATTCCTAAACGTCAAAAAAGCTGCAAAACTTCTGAGAGCATCCGATAAAATGATCTATCATTTGATCAACATAGGCAAACTCAACGCAATTAACCTGTCAAAAAGAAAAACCCTTATATATCGGAAGGACATAGACAAGTTATTTGAACTACCTCCGGTAGTTCAACTGAAGGAGCTCAAACCTCCACCGATCTCGGAATGCTATCATATGGCGGAAGCGCAGAAAAAGTTTAATATTTCAGAGGGGGCGCTTTTCCGGATCATTAAACGGAATAACCTGTTCAAGTTTCAGGATGGCTGGTATACTTATGTAGCCAAAGCAGACCTGGACAGGATATTCACTGTAAAAACACGAAATGGCTAAAGTACACATTCGTAAAAAGGCCTTAACTAAAGGCCGTCAATCTATATATCTTGATTATTCTCCGCCGCTCCGAAATCCTAAGACCGGCAAGCCGCAACGCTATGAGTTTTTAGATCTATTCACATATGAAAAGCCCGCAAATATCCTTCAAAGGCGGCATAATGCTGAAACTATGGAATTGGTTGAGCATTTACGGGCATCCAGACTGCTGGATATTCAAAACAGAAAATATGGCTTTGTATCAGACAGGGATCGTTCAGCAAGCTTTGTGGATTATTTCAGGGAATTTATATGTAATAAAACTAATTCAGACTGCGACAATAACGCCATGTCTTTCCGTTATTTTATTGCCTTTGCCGGTCACGATCTGCTATTTAACGATCTGGACGAATTTTTGTGCGAAGATTATAAGAACTTTATGCTGGGTGGGCCAGGCATCAGCAGGCGCGGCAGATCCATATCCCGGAATACCGCCGCTAGTTATTTTGCAAAATTCAGGAATACGTTGAAACGTGCCTATAAAAAAGGGTTGCTAACTATCGATCTGCATAATCAGGTCGATCCGATAAAACTGAAAGAAACACACCGGGAACAGCTCGAACTGGAAGAATTTCAGCGGCTCGTGGACACTCCCTCAAAATCCGACCTGATCAAACGTGCTGCTATATGTTCGGGCTTGACCGGATTGCGTTTTTCAGACATCCAAACGATGTACTGGTCAGAAGTTCGCGGTACTCCCGGGAGGTATTATTTACAGTTTACCCAGGAAAAAACCGAGGGTGCCGAAATATTACCTATTTCTGACCAGGCTGTTGATGTAATGGGTAAACGTGGACAACCGGGAGATCGTGTATTTGCCGGCCTGGCCTATTCAAGTATGCGGTTATGTTTCAAAGACTGGCTGCTCAACGCAGGAATCACGAAGAACATAACATTTCATAGTTTCCGGCATACTTATGCGACTCTTCAGCTGGAGGCGGGTACCGAATTGCTTACTGTTTCAAAAATGCTCGGCCATAAGAGCATTAAAACAACGCTAATCTATACTAAAGTGAAAGATAAAATGAAAATCGAAGCGGCAGGTAGAATAAAGCTGAACTTAAAAAGTATGAAAAGAGACAATAAGCGAATAAATCAGCCTAAATAAATCTGTTACGATTCCTTGAATTTGATTTACTTAGCAGTGAACGTATTTCCGTCCCGGTTTTATGTTTACTGCTATTTACCCACTCCTGCAGATCTGAGCGACTAAAGTATAGCCTTTTTCCTGGCTTTGAAAAAGGGATTTCTTTCCGGCTAACTTTAGTATATAGTGATGCTGCTGAAATTTTCAGAAATGCTGCCGCCTCTTCTACGTTGAGCAGGTCGTCTTTCTCGGTCACTTCCGGTTTGAGATGAAGCATGGTCTGTTCGATCGATTCGACTTTTTCAAAAAGCTTTCGAATAACCTCCGGCAATTCATTGAAATTGAATGGTTCCATACCGCAAAGTTTATCTTTTCTCACCGCAGAGTTTCTTTAGTATCTCGGTACTACCGAAAATTATTAATTCACCTGATCACGCCGTGACTGATGATCAATCTTCAACAATCGCAGTGTAATCGCTTTCGATCAGGGGGATAGCCACTAATTCCTTTATTTGACTACCCAGATTTGCTTACTGGTTACTTGCATCGGCTTTTTCCATGATCGCAGCGCTCATCCTATCGATGAAGTGGGTAACAGGAAGCCGCTTCCTCGCAGAAATTTCGGTAAAACGGCGCTGCGCGATACCAATTTTGACATCAAGGTTTGATTCAAGCCAGGCAACGATCTGGTTGAGGCTTGCATTGCCGTCATTTAACTGACCGGTAAGCCATATACCGTAAGCCAGTTCAACCAGATTGACAACCTCGCCCGTCCAACGCAGGCCCTTATTGCGTTCAGCTATGTCTTGTCCCTTTAAAGGGCTGTTAGATTGATCTATTTCCTTCACTAACATGACCTGTATGACCTCATAAGCGATAAACTTGGCGAACAGACCACTCATTGGTGTTGACAAATCCTGCTCGCCCGGAATATATTCAATTATTGGCAATAGCATCGAATTCGATGAACGAGTGAAATAGGTGTAATCCATTTCCGTATCGCGGCGTTTATAATATTGATAGTAAAAAGAGTTCATAGCGATGAAATTTTGCAATCCTTGCAAAATCTCCTTCAAATAATCATTCTGCCCGTCTTTTGTTCCCAATGGTCTGTTCAAATACAAGTTGTAACGAATACAGGCCCCGATCCTTAGTGCCGCCATTGGTGGATACACAGTTTTAAAAAAAATCACTTCTTCCGTGGCATTTTTGAAGCCAGTGTTTCTAACTTGATCAATTAGCATTTTCAATCCGGAATCAATAATAACAAGAGATTTGCGGAATTTTTCTACCTCATCGAGGCCATCCAAAGCAGTCAGTTGATTTTCAACCTCTGCTTGCATGTTTAGCATTTTATCATCCATAGCGGTCAGTTTTAAATGAGTTTGATATGTATTTCTTCTTTCTATTAATTAAGAGGATATCCATTTCGTGTTCTAACTCTTCTCAACAGCCTGTTAAATCGCGACCTCAAAACGGATAATAAATTAAAAATTTTACTGTTAATTATTAAGCAACTTTTTATTAATCACAAAGTAAATTGCATAAGCAAGCGATTGCTTTGATTTTTGTCAAAATGTTTGATGCATAGATCATGAATGTAGATTTGCTGATACAAACGCTTAATTTTATCTCCCCGTTATCGGCCGCACTTGATCAGCGGTTCAGGGAAACACTGAGGGAAGAACATTGGCCGCGTAAACACCATTTACTCCGCGAAGGGCAAAAATCACAGAAAATCTATTTTATTAATAAGGGCTTCGCAAGGGCTTATTACTTTACCAGGGAAGGCAGGGAATGCACCTCATGGTTTATGGGCAAAGGCGAACTGATGATCTCAGTTTACAGCTTTTATACACAGCAATCCGCTGCGGAAAACATCGAATTATTGGAGGACAGTGAATTACTATCGATGACCTGGAACCAATTACAAGGCATCTACGCGGACTTCCCCGAATACAATTACACAGGGCGCATCGTCACTGAAAAATATTACCAATTATCGGAAGAGAGGTCGGTCCTGTTACGCACGCTTACAGCAAGGGAAAGGTATGAACGGCTATTGGAAACACATCCCGGCATCCTTCAAAAAGCTTCATTAGGCCAGATCGCATCTTACCTCGGAATCAGCCAGGAAACCTTGAGCAGGGTGCGCGGGAATCGGGGCGATTTGACAAATGTCAAAAAAACGATCAATAATCAGATCTGAAATATATTTATGAAGCACATAAAGACGTTGATAATTTTAGCTGTGATCAGTACGGCAGCCTGCAGGAAAGAAAATGATCATGCAGACGTGATTGGAACAACGAAACCGGATTTAACCATTGAAGAAGCAAAGTCATGGTATGAGAAACAATTGCTGGTTTTGCGTCCACAGGATCAAGCCGCCGTGAACACAAAAACTACTACAGTTTCCGGCCTATCTATTCCCTGGGAAAGATTTACATCCGTAACTAATGGAAAAATCACCTATGGTCTTGTTGGGTTAGATGGCACACCAACATTTGCAGGTTATTCGCTTGGTTACAGGAAGTTGCTGATCATCAAAACTGCGGCTGATACATTGTCTGGAAATATCCTTGAAGTAATTCCCGAGCCGATCTACCTGCAAAGTCATACGAAGGTAAATAGAGCTGATTTCTGCGGAAGGATCTTTTTTTATGACCTTTCTTATCGATTAGTAAAAGGATTTGTGTATGCGAACGGGCAGATCATCGGCCAAATCAGGCCGTCTGAAAAAAGTGTAACCAAAACTTCATCGATAGGGATCGATATTAAACCGATCATGGAATTGTGCAATTGGTATGACGACAATTATGTTAACGGCCAGGGTGAGGTAGTAGTTTACTCGCAGAAAATATGCACTTATGACAATGGTGATGACGGTTTTTATGGTGGAAGTGGGGTTCCTTCTGGTGGCGACTATGCAGGCGGAGGTGGTGGAAACGGAGGTTCTACTGATGCCGCTCCGCCCGTGGCCAATCTGCCTGGTGAAAATAGCGCCAGGATCGACCCGATGTCGTATATGAACTGCTTTAGCACGCTGCCGGATATCGGTGCTAAGATGACCATAACCGTTTATGTTGTGGAGGCGGCACCAGGCCTGCCATTCAATATTGGTACCAATTCTGTTGGACATACCGCGATCGGTTTGACCAAGACCTACCAGGGACAAACCATCACCCAGGTGGTCGGCTTTTACCCCGATGCCACGGGTAAGAGTAAGATGCATGCGCCATCAAAAATACTGGATAATAGCGACTTAGCCTACAACGTCAGCATCTCCTATCCCATCATCGCGTCTGAATTTGCGAAGATCGTCAATTTCATAAGCCATCCGCCGGATACGTATGACCTGACCCAATACAACTGCACGAGTTTTGTATACAATGCCTGCCTGGCCGGTGGCATCAAATTACCGGATCCGACGGGTAATATGGGTTTAGGGCTGACCGGTATGACGCCTTCGGCTCTAGGCAGTTCCATCAGGCAGGTAGGCAGTACGGGAGGAGCCAATCTTAACGGAGGTATTGTCGGAAAAAATCACGGACCATGTAATTAGCCACTATGAAAAAAGTATTTATAGCAGTTCTTGTGATAGTTGTCATTATAAATATCACGCCGATTTCAGTATTATGGATTGAGGATTATCGTTATAGTAACTACAATCAAAGCTTTACGTTCAGAGAGGAATCTGGTGGTTATAATTTCGATATGGCAAAACGAAGATATCAAGGATTTCTTGCAAGCCATCCAAACGAAAAAAAAGTAGATAGCCAATTATACCGAAATTTCACTTTAAAACCCTGGAGATTTTGGGAGTGGCGTGAAATGTTGTTGAACTACGACCGCTATGAGCTTCCCTACAAACCGATCGGAGCTCAACGCTAAGGCTGAATAGGTATCTGCAAATAATCAGTTGATTCGTGAAGGTAAAAGGGATTACACTTCCGATAATCGGTTTACGCGGTAGGCGGATATGTCCGGGAGAAACGCGTTTGACCTACTGCTGATCAAACCCTTCTGCAAAAAAGTCTTTTAAGGAGATTTCCAACGCTTTGGTCACTTTGAGCAGATTGGCGTACTGTAAATTCTTTCCCTTTTCGTACTTGGCATACTGCGCCCTGGAAAGTCCCTTTTCATTGGCGAATCGCTCGCTGCTGCTATATCCCAGTGCTATTCTGATCGCACGTATACGCTCGCCAAGACGCTTATATTCTTGATTAAGCTTAGCTTCGTCATCATCTTTATAATCAGCACCCTTCGCCATACCGTAAAATAAATCAAAAGCAAACGCATAAATAACTCCACAAATAACGTCTCCACATATGGAGATTTATTTGTAAATTAGCTGAAAATGAGTTATGAAAGACGCTCGGGAATTTCTTGAAAGAGATGTACTGGACCTGAAAATCGGTCCAGCATTGCGATCAGGATGTAAAAGAATGGGGTTTAATAAGATAAGCGACATCTTGCTTTTATCGCCGGAAGAGTTGATCCGCAAAGAGGGATTTACGTTTCATTGGCTCTCGGAACTGACCGGATTCATGAAAGCGCAAGGAGCATTGCACTTACTGCAAAACCTGCCACAAGGGGAAAGAACCTCCGGTTGATATTGGCCACCATCCGGTGCAGGAGATCGCGCACCCTGGCAGCAGTATGCTGATCGGTGCCATAAAATTCCTTCGAAAGGCTGCCTTCCGATATGGCAGCCTGTTTCTTGGTACGGATACAGGACGAAACCTGGGTCAACAATTCGGTTAGTGTGCATGCGGTGGTTACGCCCTCCTCTTTAAGCAACCTGATCAGGAAGGCCAGATGGGCAACAGACATGTTGAGGTGTAGTTTGGTCATGGGGATCGTCCCCCCTTTGATCAAATCGTTTTTTTCGTTTAACCACCCGTACAATAGTGCTTTTAAAGAAGGCCACCGCGGGTCATAACTGCAATCCTCCCTCACAGGTAACGAATTAATTTCTGCCCGTTTAAGCTCGAGTGCAGCTTCACTTAAGCCGTCCCAGATATCGCACAGGTGATGATAATATCCGAGATAATTGAAATTCAAGCTGATCAATAAGTTAACCAGATTTTCTTCGTGACGGATATGCGGTTCCAGTAAGGTCGATACCTCTCCAAGATATCGGAGTTGCCGGAAATTGCAGGCATCATAAAACGATGGAGAGGAAGCCTTCAGCCACTTACCTGTGGTGCTGTTCAGTTTTCCCGGGGCACGCAGATAAGTAAATTGTTGCTCTTTTGCGCGCTCAACATAGACAGGCGGCGCCAGTTGTGAAAGGTCACAAAATAGGCCGTGAGCTAATAAAAAATGGTCGATCAGCGACAATAGGAGCTGTTGTCTTTGATCGTTTATGGGAAGCTCGGTGGACAGCTTCACCAGCTCATTGAGCTGCCAGCGATAATAACGACCTATGCTTTCGTTGGATAAAGGAGAAAAGCTGGCATCACGCCATTTCAGGATGATGCCGGCTATCAGTTCTTCGTCACTACAGGCGCAAGTTGCAGCATATCCGTGGATACGGCTCTTCAGTTCCTGCAACTCGTCGCCCATCATATCAGATGATATGGGTAGTGGATAAAGTGGTCAGGCTGGTCGGGTCAGTATCTGTCGGAAATTTCGCGGCTTTTACCGGCTCTGCCTGATGACGTATTACACTTTTCTTCTTGGGTAGTGTCAGTACTTTTTTCATGGTTATAACGGTTTTTTTGTGTTAAATTAAGCTTCACTTACTCATTATCCAAGAACTTTATATGAATCGACATACATCCTATATGAATGGTAATTCAGGCGATCGGCATCACACTTCCAGCAAACTTACCCCCTTTGTACACGCGTTATGCTGGACCGTCTTTATCGCTTACGAAATGTGGTTACTTTGGTACTCCGGCGCTCGATTGGAGCCGGCATGGCATTATGCTTTATTCTACTTGGTCAATATTGCTTTCTTTTATGCGCTTGTTGGTGTATTTCGTATGGCGGTTAAGGGGAAGAAACAAGCGTTCATAAAAACGGCGCTTGGCACCTTATCCGTGGTAGTGCTATACCTTTTGGCTAAGGCTGCTGTCAACCTTACGATAAATTACGACGCAGCTCAGTTCAAAGGCCCGTCGCTGCTAAAATTTATCGCGATCAGCCTGTTTAGGGGCGGTTATTTCTTCTTGATGGCGATCTTCTACTGGGCCGCGACCCGCATGGCGCGTTACCGTCAACAGGCGGCGGAAGCCAGAAACGCCTTCCTCCAACAGCAAATTAATCCCCACCTGATGCTGAATACCATAAATTTCGTATACAGCCGCGTGGAAACCGCTGATGATGAAGCAGCACATTGCCTGGTCTTGCTTTCCGACCTCATGCGCTATGGGATGGAATCACCCGGATCGGATGGTCTTGTCGACCTCGAGGCGGAGCTCGAGCAAATTGATCATCTGGTCGCCATCAACGGCTATCGTTTCGGTGAAAAATTAATGCTGCGTCACCGTGTGGAAGGCGATCCTGACGGCAAGCGGATCCTGCCGCTCGTTCTGCTGACACTGGTCGAAAATATCTTCAAACATGGAGACCTGAGACCGGACGCGCTTCCGGCATCCTTCATGATAGTCATCGGTGATGACCATGTTTCGTTCAGCAGTCACAACGTCAGAAAGAGAACTGGAAATGCACGACAACATGATTCGACCGGTCTGAAAAATATCAGGCTAAGGCTAAAGCACGCCTACCACGAAAAAGGCTATTACCTGCAAACCCGGATAAGCGCGAAGGAGTTTATGGTCGACCTTAAAATCCCCGTACACGGTAAATAAAGAAGATCTTCCAAAGGAACAATCACAACCGTGCATAGGGCTTTAAGTGCAATCAAACCTAATGAAACCCATAGACGACTATTGGTCAGGGACTTATTTAAACAGTGAACCTGAAATTCCACGCGATTGCGGCATGATCCGGATATTAACGACATGATTTTAAATTATAATTAAACAGCTAATCGACTCTATCAAGTAAGTCAAATTTGGCTAAATTAGCTTATGAACCTGCGTTGCCTGTTGATCGATGATGAGCGCCCAGCCCTTGACCTTTTGGAGTCTTTTATCCGTAGGACGCCGGGCTTGCGGATAGCCGCGAGCTTTACCGATCCTGAACGAGCGCTGTCCCATCTGAATGTACTTCAATTCGATGTGGCATTCCTTGATGTCGACATGCCCGGCATCAGCGGCCTGGAGCTGGCAGAAAAGCTGCCTAATGCCAAGAAGATCGTCTTTACGACAGCCTATCGTCAATATGCGGTGGATGCTTATGAAAAAGCTGCGGCTGACTATTTGCTGAAACCTTTTCTATATCAACGTTTCCTAAAGTGTATCGGGCGCCTGAACGAGCGGCAGCACCTACCAGCTGCTTACCTTTACTTCAAAGAAGCGGGTGACGGGCTGACCGTGCGTGTTGCCCTGCACGAATTGATGTATGTATCCGCTTCGCTGAATTATGTCGAACTCCACTTGAACGACCGGAAGATCAGGGTCTACTCGGGTCTTGAATATTTGCTCAAGGAGCTTCCCTCAAATTTCACTAAAATTCATCGTTCTTATATCGTTAACAGAAATTGTATCCGGATGCTCGCAGGTCAAACTATAGTTCTTGACAATGGAACGATGCTGCCCATAAGCCGAAGCCGTCTTGCACAACTCAAAGAAGAAATAAAACGGGGAACGGATTAATTAAAGACGACCCTTTTAGTCAGTTGATTAGTTTATCTTGACGAATTAGATAATCATCGAAAAACATCTCATCCATGTCTATAAACCGAATAGAGTTCCCAAGATAACTCTATGGGCTAAAACGTCTGGCTTTTCCCGCTAGCGGATCCATAGTTACCTTCTTTCCCTTACAAGGTCATAAATCTGGTGCAATAATTATATTAATTGAGATTGTCTTAGCAAAGTTCAGCTTAATCAGTTATTAGTTGCCTTTATTGTCGATTGGAAGTCCAACACCTCTTTTTTCTTATCTTTTTTGAAAATCTTTAACAAATATGAACCTTTGTTTTTTGATAATGAATCACCTACTTCAATTTTGATTCCCATGTTCCTTCAATTTCAAATTCTTCATGAGAACTCAAAATAGCAACCTTGACATTGTGATTATTTGTATTGTGGACCAGGCTGTCAACTACTCCGTGAGCCTGGATTAAGAAGGCTCTCCTAAGAATCACTTTTTGCGTCGATGGCACATTGATACCAGAATAAATAAAAAATATAATGAGGCTCAGGGGTATAGAAGAAACTACTGTAGAAAGCTATATTTTATCGATTTTCTCACATGTCAATGTATTTATAGCCATGTCTAAATATGACCTGCAGTTAGCCTTGTTTAGAAAATTGAGCCGGCTGCATTTGGGACTTTTCATCGACAGCTATAGTCATGCCAGGTGCCCTATACGAATAGAGCATTTCTACATTAAACGATCATCAATAAATCATGGAGGATTTTAAGATCATTGATATAATGCTTACAGAAAAAGTTTAAAGACTTTTTCAGAGTGATGTGGCCGTCCTGTAAACAACAAAAGCCCCATTAAGGACCTTTGTTGATCATTTTACGGCATCATTGCAAGTAATTAATTTCTTAATATTGTACTCAAAAAACGTATTACAGAAACTAACCATAATGATAAATAGAAATATCCAAGAAGTTTGTTTATAACAGTACCGGTTCCATATTTAAGACAAATGAATCCAATGATAGGTAACAATACAAATGTACCTAGTGCAATGTAAGTACTGTTTTTAATTTCTGATGATAGAGGAATATCGGTATTAGATAACCAATACACTCCTATTCCAAGAGCACAATATCCAAAGAACAACCCAATTAAATGGAGTACGATAAATAAGTAATTTTTCATTTGATTTAATCTACTATTTATACAGCTTTTTTATTTCCTTTTCAGTCAACTGCTTCTTTTCGCCTCCTTTTACACTTTTTAGCACATCAGTTAACGCTTTAATGCTAAGCTTTACTGTAGAGTCATCAATGCTCATGTGATCGATTTTTTACCATTGAAAGATTTTTTTGATTTGTTATGATTATTCACCTGGCCAGGGCGACTACCTATGTTAGCTCCCCATGGGACTTAATTGGATCATTGAAAAAATCCACGTTTTCTTCGTAAAAGTTCTCATTCTTCTTAACATTAGAACCTATTGTCCTGTCTACGTTATCACTTCGCCATCCATTAGCCGCATCAACAGTGATTAAAATGTCTACACCTACGCCAGCTTGTTATAGGCGTTTGGCCAGATGATTCACTAAAACACCCCCATAACTGTAACCATAAAGTAACACCTTTCCATTGGGGTCTAATTTACGATTACTCATAATTTCATCATATGCACGCTGTGTACCCTCATCTATATTTCTATAATAATAACTGGAATAAGTGATCGTTGTCCCCCCATTCATTTGCTGTCTTACGCCACTTGCGACCTGTAGTGTAGATGGTGTCATACCTTGACCAAAATTTGCTCCTGTAAATAATATTGCAATGTCTCCAGGATACTCGCCTTTTATATCTACAAACCTAAGGGGGTTATTAAAGGCATTATTAGATGCGTTTATCGATTCGTATTTTTCGCTATGAGGATCGATACTAGTCCATCTCCCAATTGCTGGGTCATAGAACCTTGCGCCATAATCATACCAGTCGGTGGTCTGGAGCTATGTAGACTTTTGGCCAAGTTCTGTCCTATTCCGTAAGCTGAAAGTCTATCCCATTTTAGGTCTTATTTACAAACATCGACAAGTGTGTCGAATATGTTAAATTTCGCAAGCTATAAGCTTATTCCATTTAATGTCAAAGTTATAAACTTCGACCAGTGTAGGGGCTTTATTGGATTAAGTAAGCTTAAAGCTTTGCCCATTTTAGGTTGCAGTTACAAACTGCGACCAGTGCGGCAATATTATAAATTAATTATATATGGCTCAGATAATCGGTTGGTAACGCTTTTAAGATTTCCCGATGTTCATTTTCACTTACTTTATATTCATTTTCAAAAACCAGCTTAAGATCTTCAACGAATCCAAAAATTATCAAAGGATAGTAATGATCATTTGCCACGTACATTCCCCAATTTCCGCTATCACCAAATACAAAATAATCTTTGAAAGGCATTTCAAATAAATGCTCACTTATACCATCCCCAGATAATAGTTCCTTCCAATCTACATGCGCTGGGAATTTAAATCTTAAAAATGGATGGGGTTTTAATCGCTCTCCTTTGTAGTAAATTTGCGGGGCATCACTATTATTTATATTTTGGATAATCACGAATTCTTTATCACCTGACTTATTCATACAAATCTTAAGGCTTTCAAAGTCGCTTTGAGGAAATATGCGCCCACCACCAGTTACGAAAATTTGAAGTTTTTTGTTGAAAACAAATTCTGGAAAAAAGGTGTTGTTTTTAAACAATGCTTTTTGAATAGGTTGCCATTTTTCTAAATAGTCTTTTTCAAACAACCAATATTTTTGTAAGTATTTTTTTGACACATCCAAATTTTCTGATGTGGAGAATACTTTTAATTGTTCATCAAACTCATCTCTCATTGTATCACTGTTATTTTATATGCCTGTTTTGCCGCTGTATTAATATAAATTGCATTATTACCAGTCGACGTTCTAACATATTTAATAATGGTAGTCCCATCTGATAATTTTACAGCTCCGCTTGGATGTTTTTTTCCGCCTTTGGCAAGATTTTCAAAAATTTTATTTATATCTCCTTTTACTGTGCCTTGCAAATCACCCGCCCTTGTTTCTACTAGTTCCCCGGCTTCTCTTATCAGTTCTTTGTACGCAGCCTCTTTGCTAAACATATTGGTGAGAGAAATTGCTGCTGAACTTCCCATTTTGGCTAAGCTCTCTAGCGCAAACAATTCAAAAATTGCACCTCCTCATTCAGAACCGCATTTATATAATCACCATTCTTAAGATCATTACCAGCTACGTAAGCTTTACCTAACACGGGTGTTGCTTCTAACCAACCTTCCCAATTCGTCCAAAAGGCTAGCTTTGTTATGTCATCTTTGCCACTTTTTGGAGTAGCACTTGGTTTTTTGGCATCTCCTTTTTTTTCTTTCTTTCCTTTTTTTTCGTCTCCATCGTCAGACAAATCAATCTCGGTGCCATCGGTGGGTATATCTTTTCCATCAATATGTTTACTTATATCACCACTGGTCAATCCATGCTCCTCGAGAAAATCTTCGGTCGACATGCCCGTAGGGTCGGTATTCCGTACGGGGTTATTATCTACGTAATTGTAGGGAGACAAACCAAAAGCTAATTCCCCCAAAGGATCGCTACCTGCCCATTTGCCTATGATGGGATCATAATATCTCGCACCGTAATCATACCAGTCGGTGGTCTAGATGCTATGTAGACTTTTGGCCAAGTTCTGTCCTATTCCGCAAGCTGAAAGTCTATACTATTTTAGGTCTTGCTAACAAACATCGACAAGTGCGTCGAATATGTTAAATTTCGCAAGCTATAAGCTTACCCCATTTTAGGTTGCAGTTACAAACTGCGATTAGTGGGGATTAGTTATATAGTTAATTTTATAATTTTTCGTGCCACATCTTTAACTTCAGCGTTTTGCAAAGAATTAGCGCTGTTATAATCCAATTCTAGTTCGTTCGTTAATAAAGCCTCCAAATACATGAGTAATTCTTTTTCATCATTCATTTTTGATCTGATTGATGGAATAAAAACAACGTACTCTGTTTCTGCAATATTAGGGGGGACATCAAGAGGATTCCAGTCTGCTAAGATTTGATTAATTGATTTTTCTATAGTTTTCATCTCACTTACTAAAAGGAATAAAAATTCCATTTTCCGCTGAACTAAAAACGGTGACTATTTTACCTTGAGCATTTAGTACGAGAGTGTTCCCACCTAATACATAACGAGTTTGCATTCCGTATCGCCCAACAGCAGAAGTCGCAGATCCCTCTCTCATTATTTTTAGAATATTCGCAGATGTAAATCCCCTTGTAATCACTTGATTTAAAACATATTGAGTAACACCTTCTATCGCATTTGCCCCAAAACTACCTATTCTACCAATAGGTAGTGCTGAAGCGATTTGAATTGTTGCTGTTATATTGTCTTGTTTAACACCATACGAATCTTCGCCAGTAAAATAGGTTTTTATACCATTATATAAATTTGCAATCGGATTAAATTTATTCAATTCATAGAGAAAATCACCTCCTGGATGGTGATCATTAAAATACTCATACCACTTCCCGCTAGCCTGATTGGCATTACTATTAGCTGCCGGCTGTTTGCTTGGTGCCTTTTTATCCTTACCTCCACCCCCTTGCGTAAAATCTACGTCTCCATTTTCTGTGAAATCCGCAAGAGTATCACCATCTTCAAGCTCGCTGTCGTCGTTTATGACTTTAAATCTTACTGAAATATTATCATCCGTCAAATTATTCTCTTTTAGGAAATTCTCGGTCGACATGCCCGGAGGGTCAATATTCCTCACCGGGTTATTATCTACGTAATTGTAGGGTGACAAATGATAGGTTAATTCTCCTAAAGGATCGCTCCCTACCCATTTCCCTATGATAGCATCATAATATCTCGCACCATAATCATACCAGTGGATGGTCTGGATGCTATGTAGACTTTTGGCCAAGTTCTGTCCTATTCCGCAAGCTGAAAGTCAATCCTATTTTAGGTCTTACTTACAAACATCGACAGGTGTGTCGAATATGTTAAATTTCGCAAACTATAAGCTTATTCCCCCTACTGATCGAAGTTTTAAACTTCGATCAGTAGGGGAGCGATCGATGTGCTTATCGTCGCCGGGAACAAGTTACCTTAACAAGTCTTCAAACACATTCTTATTTAAAGAATAAATCCTTATCAAAATCGGTACCGTCAATGCAGCAAAAAGAAAAAAAGGCATCACAAAATTGTTTGTATAAATACAAAATGCTGTGAACAATAGAAATAAAATAATAAGATCCGATATCGATGTATAATAGGTTAGTTCCAAATAGACGTTATTGTCTGGCAACAAACCAAATTCAGATTTACCTTTATCAACTCTCGTGTGAAAGTCAGAACGCTGACGCTTTCTGTCACTAAATTCTTCATCGGCAAAAATAATATGATTCGAACCCTTCTCAAGGATACGGTAGAAATTACGCTTCAAATAGAAATCAACCTTATTTTCTAATGAACCAAGATCCATATTCAAAGTCTTTCTTTCTTTTTTTTTATTTTCATTTAATACCCCCCATAAATTTCATAGTGTTTATGTATCTTTCGCTTGCCCCATTGTTAGGAATACGATAAGGCTGACCCAACCAGTTCGTCGACCCTACAGCTAAACCACCGCCTATCTTAGAATCTTTCATAAAATTCGCGGCTGCTGGTGCCCATCCCAGACCTAAAAATTTTACTGAATAATTTGAACCGAGTCCTCCACCGAAAGCAATGAAAGTATTGCCTTTTAATGTAGTTCCACCAAATGCGCCTTTTCCGAGACCTGCCCAATCAGAAAAAACAAGTAAATTTTTGCTATCAAATGCATTAATAGTAAAAAATGTATGTGATAACAAAAAAGATGCAAATCCTGGTGCGTAATACTTTGTCAAGTAGTCTCTTGCCCCACCTTTATCTGTAACAATTGTTCCCATTTCCCACGCCCCTCCTAATGGTCCAACTGACACGCCAGCACTAAAATTATATCCCCAGCTTATCTAACCATGCTTGCTAGTTCAGTCGAACGCGGATCGCCCCCTGATTTTCATCATTAAGAAGCCTGGATGCATTACCAGGTCCTCCACCTTCTCCACGCGAACCGTTTCCGTTCTTAGGTTCGGGCTTCTTGCCGTTTCCACCAATTTTAGTAAGATTTACATCTCCGTCTTCGGTAAAATCCGCGAGGATATCACCGTCTTGAAGCTCGCTGTCTTCATTTATGACTTTAAATCTTACTGAAATATTATCATCCGTCAAATTATTCTCTTTCAGGAAATCCTCGGTCGACATGCCCGTAGGGTCAATATTCCTTACGGGGTTATTATCTACGTAATTGTAGGGAGAAAAATGGTACGTTAGCTCTCCTAAAGGATCGCTACCTGCCCACTTCCCTATGATAGGATCATAATATCTCGCACCATAATCATCTGAATCAATGGCCTATATGCTATGTAGACTTTTAGCCAAGTTCTGTCCTATTCCTCAAGCTGAAAGTCTATCCTATTTTAGGTCTTATTTACAAACATCGACAAGTGTGTCGAATATGTTAAATTTCGCAAGCTATAAGCTTATTCCATTTAAGGTCGAAGTTTTAAACTTCGACCAGTAGGGGGTATCGCTACTGGCAATTAAATTGCCGGGGGTGCAACTGCACTATCGACCATGGCTTTATTGGATTCAGTTAGCTTAAAGCTTGTCCCATTTTAGGTCGCAGTTACAAACTGCGACCAGTGTTGGTGATTATTAAAATAAAAGCTGATCTAAAAACGGGCTTGCAATTAATCTCTTCTTTTTTTGAATCGTAACCCCAGGTATTGTAGACATAATTTTTTCCAAATCGTAAATCATCAAACAGGTTATTATATGTCGCTTCCCAGATTTCAATTCTATAGCTGCATAGCGATAATCTTCGAAAGGCAAGAACCTTATAGAGCCTTTTCTATGCCAAACTGGTGGCATATATAATACTATTTTTTCTATTTCAGAAAAATGAATTGATAGGGTTGTATTGTATGAAATAATCTTTTGATGTAGATCTATTATAAAAAGATCATTTTTGTTTCTTAGGTAATACTCAAAATGAATAAGGATTGTTGGAATTAACAGTATTATATAATAGACGGAAAAAAAACTTATCAAATCGCGACTCAATCCTTCCGTTCTATATAAAAAATAACCTAACCCGAAAAATAATATGCTCCCGTAAATTAAAAACTCTATGGCTTTAAATTGATTTTTAAATGTGATTTTATATTTCATATTATTATCTACCAGGATACCATCCATTTGAAAGTCCTCTATTGAAATCTGATACATATTTACCTGTTGCATTAAGCCAAATCATAAAACCATCATAGGACTTTTCAGTTGCCCAACCTAATCCACCAACAATTGCTCCTGGTATTGGGCCAAAATAATACCCTACACCAATTCCCAAAAAAGTACTAGTAGTACGATATGAAAAACGACCTAGTCCAATTTCTCCATTTTGCATTGATTTTAAGTCTATATATGTATTTAACGGCGCTCCAATGTAAGTTGCTGCTCCTCCCAATACTTTTCCAGTTATACCAAAAGCTTTATATGTTCCACTAAAATTAGAAAAAGTGCCTATTTTACTGGTTATTGATAACGTCTGCCTATACTCAAGCATACCAATCTGAGTCACCTTGAATGTTGCTTCTCCGTAACCAGCGTAACCCAACCAATTATTAGCTGTATTCAATTTTTCCGGATTGGCACTAAGGTCAGTAATTATCCCACCGCTGCGTTTGGACCCATCCCCCGGAAGAAGACTTCCAATTGTTATAACTTCTTTCTTAGGCTTGGGCTTCTCGCCTTTTCCACCAATTTTAGTAAGATTTACATCTCCGTCTTCGGTAAAATCCGCGAGGATATCGCCGTCTTGAAGCTCGCTGTCGTCGTTTATGACTTTGAATTTTACAGAAATATCACCTTGCGTCAATCCGTTCTCTTTCAGGAAATCCTCGGTCGACATGCCCATAGGGTCAATATTCCTTACCGGATTATTATCTACGTAATTGTAGGGTGACAAATGGTAGGTTAATTCTCCTAAAGGATCGCTCCCTGCCCATTTCCCTATGATCGCATCGTAATATCTCGCACCGTAATCATACCAGTCGGTTTCCTCCTGTAACTCTTTACCATTGTAAAGATATTCATTTTTAGGGCTGCTTGCACCGGTAAGGCTTGCAATAGCATACCCGAACGCGTAATAATCATTACGCTGGAGTATCTGCGGGGTCATTTGGTTGGCCGCATCGGCGGAATTCCAGGTGAAAGTTACCCTGGTATTACCCAGTTGGTCCTTCAAGTCATATTCGTATTTATAAACTGACCCGGATTTCCTTGCACGGCCTTCCTCTGTCTGTACAAAACTGATGGCAGGGGTGCTGCCCACATATTCATACTGAGTACCGTTAATGTATTCATCTACGGTAGTAGTTCCGCTGTTGGTATAAAGCTTCCTCAGTTTTCGCCCATCAGCATCATAGATGTAGGATATAGTGCTTCCGTTACTTTTGGTCACCAGTTGCGGCAGCTCCAGTACATTATAAGCCACGCTGGCCAATCCCTTATTCAGGTCCTTCAACTCATTGCCGTTTCCATCAAAAGCATATTCTCCCGCCTGCTTTACAGCATCGTTAAACCCGCCTGTTGTTGATGCTGCATCATCAATACGGTTATGTTGATAACCATTATAGCTATAGGTCAGGTCGTCAATGAGCGCAGCTGTACTGCCGCTTTTATCATACCGCTTCAGGCTAAGAATATTACCCATCGTGTTATAGGTTATATTTTCATTATAGAAGCCATCATTTGCGGCTACACTTGTCGATACCGATGAGGTAAGGCGGTTAAGCTTATCATAACCATAATTAAAGGTGAGCGCGTTATACGTGGTTCCCGAATAAGCGCCCGTCTTTAAAACTGCCGAACCAATGTTACCGTTATACTGGGCGTTGGCGGCATTTTGATATTTTAGCTCCAATCCAAACAGATCATTTCCGTCCGTGTCGGCATTGGTTAAGCCACCATCACCATTTAAGGATGGGTTGTTAACGTTAGTGAGCCACCCCCTCGCATTATAACGATAATCTACATTTTGTAAAAAGGAGCTTCCGTTTAGGGAATGCAAACCCTTTTTAATGACCTGCCCAATCTCATTATAAGCGAGGTTATTGATGGTTACCGGTGTTTGTGCAGGGTTATTGCCATCCCTAAGCGTGTCTACTGTGCTGAGTTTTCGCCCCATATGATCATAAGTATAAGCATCACTTACAGTGAGTTTAAGGCTTGCAGATGTTCCCCCATTTGAGACAAAGTGCTTTTTAATTGCTGAAACAGGTTGCTTAACAAAATTGTAGACAAGAGCAATATCATCGTAATTGAACGTACTCAAAGCAGAACTGCCGCCAAGGTAGTGCTGGGCAAGGGTTCGCGTTACCGCGCCTTCGTCGTCATAGTACTGTACCGTCCACAAATAATCGGAGGTATTTAATACTAGTGTTTTTGTTGCGGTAATTAAGCCGTTCGTTTGCTTTGAATACAGACCGCTACCCTGCATATCGTAGACGGATGGAAAACCAGGTATTCCCGAATATTTATCGTAATACATAACCTTCAGGGTGGTAGCCATAGAAGTTGGCCAGGCTACGTTGGTATAACCGTTACCCGTAGTTGAGGTACTTTCCCATAGTATGCCGGCAGCATTTGCCGCATTTTGTACATCATTGTAGTAATTGCTCCCGGCTGTGGTTCCATACTCATAAATGCCGGTTATCACAGGCCTGCCCGTCGCATCGTATTTCGTCACGGTCCACTGCTGGGGGGCTTTCATTCGCTGTACCGAATCCTGCGTCGCCACCGACTGGTTGAGCTTATTGTAAACTATATACTGCCAGCCTTTGCCCGGCACTTTCTTTTGCGTCAATCTCCCGCGGGCATCATACCGGTATTGATAGGCCATGGTTTGCAGGGAGGTATTGGGGATGGCCGTAGTATTGTCCGGATTTACGCCGGGGGGCAGTACAAAGGCCAGCTGATTGCGTTCGTCATATACATAATACGTACTGAGCATCTCCGCAGTTGTGCCATTGACATTATAGGTCCGCCGCAATACAACGTTCCCTTCCTTATCGCTGTATTCTTCGGTGGTGTTGAAGCAGCCGTCGCCGGTCTTCCAATTCTCATTTTTAAGTATGGTCACGGTGAGCATACCTGCTAGATAGGTAGCGGTATTGGCGGTTCTTACCAGGTTATAACTGCCGTCTGAATTGCTTAGGGCCTGATAATAGGCGGCCACCTTACTTCCCGGATTATTGCTGGTATTGGTAGTGCTAAAATTACTGCTCTGATCATTGGCGGTAAACGAAGCGCGTAAGGTGTGGTCGTTATCCGGATTGGAAGTGGTTTGCCAGGCTAAACCCGGACTGCCTTGTTCCACCATCCGGGCAAGCGGCGATGTTTCATATCCCGTTTGAGCGAATGCCGCCGGAGTTTGTATAACGCCACCTACACGGTTACCTTCCGCCGATCCTCCCGAACCCGCATAAAATGTAGCCTGATCTGCCAAAGCCGCTGTTTTGTAACTACCGTCGCTCGCGGATGGTGACACCGTATAAGGAAGATATTTCATGGACTCCCGACCCAAAGGGTCATAAGCTCTTGGTAAAACGATATCTCCCCCTGTAGGGCTGCCTTTCACCTGCACTGTTTGCAGGGGACGTCCCAACCCATCCAGGTACTGTACGGTTTGCATAAGCTCGCAGGCCGTACGGCCATTTAAACTATTAGCGTCATTTATAGCGATCCTGGGTACGCTTTTCAAAACATAATTCTGATTAGCAGAAGGCAGGGTGCCCAAAAACAAACAGTTACTGATAAATAACCGCAGGCTTTGCCCACTGGCAGCGGTAAAACTGAACCCGGGGCTAAGCGTGATACTGGTAGGACTGTAGTAGTCGCCTGCGGCGACGGGCGCGGTCAAAGGAGAAGTAACCAGTGTTTGCGCTGATAGTGTATAGTATGAGAACAGACAAAGCGTAAGTAGAACACTTCGAACTATTCGGTGGATATGTTTGCTCATGTGATATCTTAGGTGCTTAATAATTCATTTCCAAAGGTGGTTGCGATCAACCGTTCGCTCCGTCTACGTTATTCAACGGTCTCGCTGGCGGAGGCGTTTGCGGACATGTGTCGCTGCTCAAAGTAAAACTTAAGTTTTCGTTCCCGGTACTGCCGACGGTTACTACGCCCGATGGATTGCAATTCTGGAAAACATTGTTTCTGTAATAACGAATGCTGCCTATCGGCCCGGTAGTGGTTACCGTAATACTATACTGGCCTGGAGGTACACTGAACCCGCCGTTTGAACCCTTTGGAACGGCAGAAGATGAATAAGTTGCCCCTGAACTGGTATTGGTAAATTTGACCATGATGGAACTCGTGGTGTTTTGGGCGTTGGAAACACTGATGGAAACCGTAGGCAAATAACATCCACCTAAGGTGTTCACGCCAGCCCCCTGGCTGCTGATGTAGCTGGAAGCCTGCCCGTCAGCGTCTGCCTGTGAAATTTCTGAGCTGTATTTACCAGCGGGAACCGAAACGACGAAAGCTGAAGCGATCTGCGGGGAAACACATGTAGACCGATAGAAAGTGCTTTGCTGTGCCGTATTATAATACACACATTTACCTAATAAGTTCGCGTTTGCCTGTCCATTTGCAGTAAGTTCGTTTTGTGCCTGATTGTCTGCGTCAGCTTGCGAAACCGCGGAAACATAGCTTCCCGCGCTCACCGTGTACGGTATCGAGGTACCCGTGCCTGACGAGCAGCTATTCTTTTGGTAACTCGCTGTCTTTAAAGCATTATAGTAAAACACCTCGAGTGGACTACCAATTGGCGCGTAGTTGTAGGCGTATTGTTCAAGAATATTTTCTTTGTCATCACGGACGAGTTTAAGTCGTTGAAGGGCGTCATACTCATAACTTTTTGAACGGCTGGAGGCATCGCTTTCCGCCGCTACCTGACCACGGGAAGAAACATAGGAATTGGTGACCATCTTAGCGTCTTCGGGGTGTATACGGAGCTCATCTATGAGTTGATAACCACTGATAGAGGACGGCAGGGTGGTATAGACCGTTGAAGAAAAAGTCCAGTTGCCACCAGTATTTTTATACCAGAAACTCAACAGGTATTTTCTACCGCCGCTCAACGCCGGCATAGATGGTAGGTTATAAGCGCCTCCATTCAGTATTTTACTTTTAAACCCGGTTTTGCTGTCAGCGGAAACATTGGCAACCTCCTCTTCAAAACCATTGAAATAGATCTCCGTATATTTCGCGTTGATCACTTTAGCGATGGGCAGTTGGTTATTATAACCCCAGATCAGCGAACTTGAGATTCCATTGACAATATCGCTCTGCTGTAAAGTTCCAAAGGTTTGATTATACGTATAGTTCGCGATATTCTTGTAATTCGGATCCATACTGAAACCTGACTTACCTGTATTATAGGGTAATCCCCCCTGCACGCTGCCGGAGAATTTAAAATTGGATAAGTTCAATGCCGTGAGGGCTTCCAACTGGTAATCTGCATTTTTCAGCGTTGGATTAGTCGGATCGTAGGTCTGAAGTTTAGCCGATATAATCCGTGTACTACTCGTAGCGGGATCTGTGACATAGCGCACACTCTCAATTGGGCTTTCAACAATGTTGTTGGCTAGCAGTTGATCGATAAAGTTGGTTCCGGCCGCATAATCCTGCGGATACAAGGTCAAGTCCGTCGTCTTTTTGCCGTCCGTCTTGAGGACTTCCGTCCTCGTCAACAATTTATTCAACGGATTATCGTAATAATAATTCACCGTTTTCACCACGGGTGATGCTCCATCAAACAAACTGTCCACTGCGGTCACCGGCACGTATGGATAGGTGTAAAACTTGTAGGAGCCGCCTTCGTAAACGAATGGCCCGCTAAGTGACGCCCCTGCAACACCGTAATCACAGACCTGGTATTTCTTAGCATCGGTTTGCCTTACATAAGTGCGGTTATTCCTGAGCGCTTGATAAGAGAAAGTGCTAGATTTCAGCTTGATCCCGTTGGCATTAAATACTGCAGCATATTTTAACTTCCCTCTTTCCAGCGCTAAAGATGAAAAACTATTGGTTAAACTCTTTTGGTAAAACAGAGTACCCAACACATTCTCGTCCAAACGGCCGTCATCATAGTTTGTAAATTTACTGTTTATGTAACTGTTATCCGTGTATACCTCCGCGACTTCCGAGTAACCGATTGGGCTCCCCTCGGCATTTTCACTAATGGGAATGACAGAATTTTGGGATGTAACAGCACCCTCAAATATTTCACCGCTGGGGAGGGTATCCCTGAATGTCCTGTAATGTGCCGGCTCACTTTTTAAAACGCCGCTCGAAAGTTTGACCAATTGGTTGGGCGACGTGAAGTTTCTCAGGTAATAATATTTCAAGCCTTTTACTTTTTTAGCTACGGGGTCATAGTCAAATATCGATTTCACTCTTAGTCCGCCCCCGACTTTATTATTATTGCGGAGGGACTTTGAATCATCGTTAACTACATACGAATAATCGTTTGACTCAAAAAAAAACAGCTTGTATCCCCCCATCGGATAGACCATCTTTCTCAACGTCCCCGTAGTACAGTAGGCCGGGTCCACCAAACGCGGAAAGGTCAGATCATTGGAATAATTAGCTGGATTGGCACTGTATCCCCAGTCATCTACATATTTATTGAGATAACTGCCAAGCGGATGGGTTTCATCATAAAAGAATCGATAGGGCGGCAAGGTGTCTGCAGCAGTCGCGGAAGGGTTACTTTCCTTGAGCGAAAGTAAGGTCAGACGCCGGGTATTGTCATCGGAATAATTGAAATTAAATTGCTTAACGACCTGATTAAGGTATTTGTCCTTTAACGTAAATCTGTCCAGCTTTTTCCATTGCAGATTATTTAAGATCCCGGGATAGGCCGTTACTCCATTTTGCCGGAGATACGGCATAAACTTGTATAAAGTCGTATCGACACTCGCTTGCCTTTCAGCATCGGTCTGTAAGGTTTGTTGTTGCGATGCGGAACTAACAGACCTCACCTTGTCGTAAACCGCGTAGGAGGATCCGTAGATGGAATTGGGATACCTTAGTTCGTTGGTTGTAGACCGGTCAAATTGCAGATACTCGCTTGTTGTTTCTATAGCCCTCAGATAAACCGGCGCAATTAGATTACCACCAAGCGACGCAGAAGTACGGACAACCTCCGCAGCCGATGAACAAACCTGGTTATTTGGTAGTAGTATATTCGAGTAACTGATATATTTGTTCCAGTACAACACGTTTGTATACTGGTCCCTTTCGTAAGTAAGATTAATGGTATGCTTTCCGTCCGCTGAAACAACCTGCGTCAGGTACCAGGCAGTTGCTGTCCATTGGGTCGAATTCTGGCTGAAGAAGTCGATGCTGTAATCAATGGCATCATTGGTGCCCCCAAAAATATATTTCGTACCATCTCCGGTGATCAGGGTAAACTTTCCGAAGTTCCGGTGATAACTACTGATACCGCTGGTATTAGGTGGCGCGGTAGTAATAAAAGGCTGAATAAAATCAGCATTATTAAAAATAACTTTGACATCCCTGTCGCAACGAACCTGCCAGGTTCCCTGATGATCCATAAGGAAGGTACCCGATACTCCTCCCACACTAAACGAGAATTCATCAGGAGAGGCATCAAGATTAGCATCCGCGCGTGCTTTAAGTTTGGCTGCGGTATTCCAATCCGCATCACCCAGGGTCGAGTAGTTATCATAAAATCCCCCCATATCGGCAGGCAGTTCGTCTTCCAAACCTCTCACAATGCGGGAGATGTACCCGCCTGCACGCAAAGACCAACCCAAGCCCACCCAGCCGGGGTGATTATCCACTTTTACCCCACCGGCATGATAGCTTAATTCCACCGGAATTTTCAAACCGCCATCTGTGACGGTGTATAAGGGGATGGAGATCGATGGTATCCCGGTATATTTTGACACGGGTGTTTCCAGGTACATGCCCAAATTAGCGGCATTAGCACTCGGCATACTGATCGGAAATTGTGGCTGAATTTGGCCAAGGCTATGCTGCGTGATCAATAAAAACAAGAACAAGGCAAATAACGAGTTGGAACGCATGATGACGAGGTAGTTAGGGAATCGCATTAGAATTTTTTACTTTTTGATTTGTCTAAGTGACCTTTTAACTGCGGCAACACTTCGCTGGAGTTTCTTGATTTCCGCCTCTTTTTTGATCAAATGCAGCGTGAGTTCCTCTACTTTTTTGAGCAGCAGCAGGTTCATCTTGCCTACATCCATTCCCTTGCTTTCCATGTCCGCTGCTGAAGGTATTTCCGGCAAATGATGATTTTTGTTGATGTAAGCAGCCAAAGCCGAAAGATCCGTGAGCTTGTAGTCCCTTTGAAAGACGTAGTCAGGAACCGGTATATTGGTATCCACTTTTACACTGCTGGCGTGGATCATTCCATTCACCGTCAGTTTCTGATCAGGGTTTGTCGTACCAATACCGACATTATTATTGGTAATGCTCATCACCATGGTCGCACCGGTGGAACTATCATAGGGATTAGGATATCCCTGATTGTAAAACCGGATACCGCCGTAATAAGAATTCGCGGAAAAAGTGATCCCCGTGTGGTAGTTGATCATCATGGTTCCATTCGCATTGCCGGGATTGGGTCTGACATCGATTGTACTGCTGCTATTTTCACCCCAGCCGAATAAGCTATTAGCTCCAACTCCTCGTGGAACACTGGTACTGTAGGCGGTAGTGGAAAAGAAGCCTTGTGAATAGGCGTGTAAACCAGTAATGATCATGAGCAAGAAAAGAAGGGTACGTTTCATCTGTTTGATTGATTAGGGGTACGTTATGAATTAAAATGTTTGTTAATGACAGAAAAAGGTCTTATATAAAGTAGAGTACAGCAAAAAGCTACTTGACCAGAGAATACAATGAGGCTGATGGCCAGTGAAGAGGATGAACATAGTTCTGTCCGTGATAACAGGGCTTTCATCGATTGAAATTCGTTAGTATTGCTAATTAGTTTGGCTTTGATAAAGAAGTGCTGTAACCTGAATAGCTGAGGATAAGCAACATTCAGTTTTTAACAGTTAGCCAAGAATTACCATTATATTTCTGTGTTGAACGACAGGCAATATGAAAAGCGTGGTTTTGCCAATTATTTTTTGATATCCGCCTATAACTTTTGCTATTTGCAAAGTACGATTCAAACGGTTGCTATGTGAAAGAAGGCAAAATGGTAACGGCATAAAAGGCAGGGAGGTACTCATATAATTGTGATCGTTATTAATAGTAAAGGCATCGCTAATATACATATTATTATGAAGAAAAAATATTTTCATAATATTTATCACTACACCTAATCGCTATAGGTACGGTTTGTGGGTAAGCTTCATGATCAAAAAATAATACCCAACATTTTTATTTATGATTTGATCAAAATCATTTATATTTATGGCAGTATTTATGAAACCTCATCACAGATTTAAACGATTCAAGGTCAAAGCCTTTACCCTCACTGAAGTATTAGTTGTACTGGTGATCATCGGCATCCTCATTTTCCTGGCGCTGCCGTCCTTCATGCCGCTGATCACGCGTTCGAAAAGCACCGAAGCCAAAACCCAGCTCGCCTATCTGCAAACTTTGGAGGAAAGTTACTTTTTTGAACATTCCAGGTACTCATCTGATCTTACAGAGATCGGATTTCAACAGCGAAAACTCGTTTCCGACGACAAGACTGGTACCGCCAATTACCGGATAGAGATCACCCAAGCAGATAATGCCGGTTTCGTCGCACGGGCGACTTCCGTGACAGATTTTAATGGTGATGGCAAGTTCAACGTATGGGAAATCACCCAGGATAAAGCGATCAAAGAAGTTACCCCGGATTAATGTGCTAGTGCTTAAGTTCCTTATCGTCATTCTCCTGATCATCATGTTTATCCAGGATGTACAAAGCCGGTCCATATCATGGCCCCTGTTTCCCATGCTCGGATTGTGCGGCCTGGTCATTCAGCTTCGTCTCGCCTATCCTGCGGGAGAAATCATCCGGTTCACGTTACTGAACCTGGCGTTCCTGATCTTACAATATCTGTGCGTCAGGCTGTACTTCCGCTTGGCCCGCGGCCGGCAGACAAAAGTTATTGACGCGCTGATCGGCTGTGGAGATCTTTTGTTCCTCCTTTGTGTAGCTTTTATTTTGCCCACAGCGACCTTCATTATATTTTATGCAGCTTCCCTCTTCTTTATTTTGATTGGCTGGGCCTTATACCGTTGGTTACGATCAAATGGAAACAAGCATGTCCCTTTAGCCGGACTGCAGGCTTTGCTCTTGTTGATCTTTGCGAGTGGCGACTGGTTATTCGGCTGGTATCGCCTGTTTGATGATCCTTTCATTTTTTTATTCTCGAACTGATATGGACGATATTTTCATTCAGACAGACGCCCTTCACCAGTTAAAATCAGCGACCGCCTGGCATTACGGCGTGTTACCCAAAGAAAAAAAACAGGGGGTATTTCATCTGTATTGCAGCGATACCCAAACCATCAATGAATTTGAAGAGGAACTGCAATTATTACTGAATACGCCTATCTGCTTTCATCCGATCAGCGACACGGAGATCCGGCGCTTATTGAACAAATATTATCAGCAGGGCGAAAACCGCTCACCGGAAATTTCAGGCGCGTTATCCGATAATTTCCTGCAAAAGATCATCCAGGAGGCAAGATCACTACGTAGCAGCGATATCCATATTGAGATATATGAAGACAAGTGCCGGGTACGCATGCGTATCGACGGACAACTCGTGGAACGGCACCTCATCAACCATCAGGATTACCCGATGCTCGTCAATGTGATCAAAGTGGAAGCGCACCTCGACATTGCTGAAAAACGCTTACCCCAGGATGGCCGAATGAGTTTTGAACGCGGCGCTGAAAAATTTGACATCCGCGTTTCCGTTCTGCCGACCCTGCGAGGAGAAAAAATCGTCCTCCGCCTGCTGAACAATGACGCGGCTAACATCAGCCTGGACAAACTCGGTTTTTCGGATCATGACCGGCAAAACTATATGCAGGGTGTCAGGCGCCCCAACGGACTTTTGCTCATCAGCGGGCCCACCGGATCCGGAAAGACCACCACGCTTTACGCGACACTTAAATTACTCAACCAGGAAACACGAAATGTAATGACGATCGAGGACCCTGTGGAATATACGCTTGACGGCATTAACCAGGCACAACTGAAAGAATCTATCGGACTTACGTTCGGCGCCGCGCTCCGGTCTTTTCTGCGTCAGGATCCCGATGTGATCATGGTCGGCGAGATACGGGACCCGGACACCGCGGAAATGGCGATCCGGGCGGCCATCACGGGCCACCTGGTGCTTTCAACCATTCATACCAATTCGGCGTGGGGTACCGTTAACCGATTAACGGATATGGGCGTGGATCCCTTCCTGGTTTCCGACACGCTGACGACCACCGTCGCGCAGCGTCTCGTACGATTGCTCTGCCCGGAATGCAAAAAGAAAGTGGCTTTTGATGGGAGTTTTTTTCCGCCTCACTTCTCTCCGCCAACAGAAGTTGGGTATTGTTACGACCCGGTTGGCTGCAATGCCTGTTACCAAACCGGTTACAAAGGGCGGAAAGCCATCTATGAGGTTATTCCGATCGACAGGGAACTGGCCCAAGAGATCAAAAAGCGAACCCTGCATATCAGTGAATTATTAACAGCGCGTGGCATTAAAACACTTGCGATAAACGCTTTTGAACTTTTCCAAGAGGGTGCTACCTCAGCGGAAGAGATTTACCCCCTATTATTTAACTATTGAACTATGCCCAAATTTATCGCGAGGCTGTGTGGTCTGCTGATCGTGTTAGGTTCCGTCAAAGGACTGGCCCAAGTACCAAACGCTGATCGCATTAAAGTCATTGAAACGAACCTCTCCCTGCTTGCCGGCCAGTCGCCCGGACTCAAACAGAAGGTGCAACTGAATGTCAGCGGTTTACCGATGCGCGATTATCTGAACGCGCTGGCACGTGCCACCGGCGTTAATATCAGTACAGACCCTTCGCTGACAGGCCCCGTATTTGATACGTTCAACGGTGTTACTGCGGCGGAAGTGCTCGCCTTCCTGGCATACAAGTACAGCCTGGACGTTAATGTGACCGGTTCCATCATTTTGGTGACGCCCTACAATCCCCCCATATCCGTGCTGCCTTCCCTGCCGCGGAACATCAATGCTTCCTACGATAAGATCGCCGGAACCTTATCCCTGGAGTTGAATAACGACAGCCTGCGATCCGTAGCCAGGCGTATTACGGCTATCTCCGGAAAAAATGTGGTCATTCCCGTGCCACTGCAGGAAAAAACGATAAGCGGCTTTATCGCCGCTGCGCCCTTTGATGCTGCTCTGGATAAGATCGCCTTTATCAATAATCTAAAAGTTTCCAGAACCGCTGACGGCTTCTATGTTTTCCAGGCACTGGAAGAGAACGAAGAAAACTATATCAACGGCGAAAAAAATACCGCCACCCGCAGGTTCGCCCGTTCACCCCAAGGCAAGACGCCAAACGCGGGCATTTTCGCGCGGATGAGCGGCGGCAAAAAACTACTGTCCGCAGAAGCTTTCAACGCCCCCATCGACGATCTGTTGCGCCAGGCATCTTCGGAAGCCGGAAAAAATTATGTCCTGTATACCGATCTGAAAGGTACCATCACACTGCACGTCAATGATGTCAGCTACGAAACCTTCTTGAGCATGCTGCTTAAAAACACAGAATACAGTTTCCGCCAGGATGATGGGGTATATTTTATTGGTGACCGTAAGGTTACCGGGGTCGCAACCTTTAAAACGGTCAAGCTCAAGCGTCGCGCCGTGGATTCCACGCTCATGAGAAGTTTACCATCCGAGATCACCAACGGTCTGCAGATCCAGCCTTTTCGCGAACTCAACGCCATTCTGTTGTCGGGATCTGCAATGAAGGTCAATGAAGCGGAAGCGGTGATCAGGCAACTGGACGAATTAGTTCCTGTTGTACTGATCGAGTTGACCATGATCGATGTACACAAAAATCGGGTAGTATCTACCGGTATTACCGCCGGCATCGCAGACAGCGTGAAAACCGGCGGCAGGATCTTACCAGGCATTAATTATACGTTCGGGTCTAAATCTATCAACGACTTTTTAGGAAGCGTAGGCAAGTTAACATCCTTAAACCTGGGTCATGTCACCCCCAATTTCTATGCCTCTGTCAACGCGCTGGAAAGCCAGGGCAATGTAGAAGTGCGTTCGGTACCCAAATTATCTTCCCTGAACGGTCACCCCGCGAGCTTTAGCATCGGCAAGCGGGCGTATTACAAAGATGTAACGCAAAGCATCTATCCCGGATTGAGCAACCCTACATCACAGTTCACCAACGTATACAAGGAGGTCAACGCCGATCTGTCTGTAAATATCAATCCTATAGTTTCCGATAATGAACAAGTCACGCTTAGCATCAAGATCAATATTTCCGACTTCCTGAATTTACCGACAGACGGCTCGCCACCACCACAGGCCATCAGTAAATACGAAACCAGTTTACGCGTCAAATCGGAAGATACGATCTTGTTAGGCGGAATTGAACGCACGGAAAGCAATGAGAGCGCTTCCGGGATTCCGCTATTATCCCGCATCCCCGTTCTGAAATGGATATTCAGCAGCCGGACGAAAAGCAATGACAAAGTAGTCACCCTTTTATTGATCAAATCCACTATTATCCGTTAACTATGCTGGAGGCACTCACCCGTATCAATCAATGTATTGGCGTATCGGTTCGGCGCCATGACGACGGATCGCGCATCTCCGCGCTGGGTCTGTCCAGAAAAGGCAATCAACTGGACCTGCTTAAACGGCTCAAAAATGCCACAAATCTGAAAGGTATCGGCGAGGAATTTGAAAAAGGGAGCTACGTGGCGCTGCATGTCGCCGGCAAAGGCGTGGTCACTAAAATCATTGACAAATCAGGAAGCCAGACTGGTTATGATTTCAGCAGCCTTATGCCCGGTGCCGACCCGGCCGATTTTTATATCCAGGAATATGATGCCGGCCCACGTCGCTTTGTATCCATGATCCGGAAATCGGAAGCTGACCTCTTCATCTCTTCCCTCACGGACCAGGGCTTTCGCGTCGTTATACTGACACTCGCCGCTTTTCCGGTCGCGAAGATCAGCGAACAACTGAACCAATATGACTCAATTATCCGCTTTGACGGACATGAAATTACCCGGGACGAACAAGGCTATTGGTTCGATTATAAGTTTAAAGGTGATATGTCTGAAGGTTATCCGATCAAGATTGGTATGGAAACCGTAGACGAACAACTGGTCCTGCCCTACGCAGCTGCCTTTCAAGCGATACTTTACGGCGACATCGACCCGGTAGAAACGACACATCCGGTAATCAATGAGCATATGCGGAATTTTATAAGCGGCGCCGCATTAAAGAAGAAAGGAATCGTATTGCTTGGGGTGTTCTTTCTTCTGCTCCTGGTCAATACCCTTTGCTTTTTAGAATTAAACCGATCTAATTCTTCTTTACAGGATCAACTGAGCAGGCAGTCAACACAGACCGCTGACCTCAACGCGATCGCTGAAAAAACGAACGCCGAGGAGAAGCTGGTGAGCCTGATGGGTTACGGGAAGGGCCAAAAAAAATCCATCATGGTCGATCAGTTGGCCGCTTTGATGCCTCAGGAGATCAGGTTGAGCAGGATTAGCATCAATCCGCCGACCGTCAATCACCCTGGAAGCGTAAAAGGGCCCAGCTTTCAGGACCTCACGATATTGATCAATGGCCATTGCCCATCGATCCTGCCAGTTAACGAGTGGCTTGCCCGTGTCCGGACACTGCCCTGGTTGAAGCAGGCTGAGCTGAAAGATTATGGCCTGGCCAGTTCAGATAAGGAAGGTGCTTTCACCATTACCATCCATTATTAAATATGCTGATTAAATTATTTTCAAAACGCTACGCCGTTCCGGTCGCTTCGATCCTTTTCCTGTTGCTGTGCTATCAGCTGGCTTTCAAAAAAACACTGGAGGCGTGGCAGCTCCACCGCCGGTTCCAGCAGGAACTGTCCACCGCGCAGGGCATCGGATCGACACCGGCATTGATGATCAGAAAACAGCGCAACCTGGATCGCATTGTTCAACATTTTCGTTGGGATACCACCAGCTACCGGTCCTCCATTATCGAACAGATCAGCAAGTTCTCGTCCGCACAAAAGGTAGGTTTTCATACCCTTCCACAAAGGGAACCCGGGTTACAGTCTGACCAGCTACAGGTGGAACGCGTTGTCCTCAACGGAACGTTTCCTGATCTGCTAAAGATGCTCCACACAATGGAACAGACCAGCAGCCTGGGCGTAGTCCGATCAATCAAAATTTCTTCACCGGATGAGCATGCGGAAAAAAAGGGAAATTCGCTCGAAATGAGTGTTTACCTGATGTCTGTACGAAAATAAGCTATTGAATAGTGTTACTGATCTCGAACATAGGCAGATAGATGGCGATCACAATAATACCGACAATAATGCCCAAAACGATGATGATCACATGCTGCATGACCCGGCTGAACGCCGTCATCTTTAATTCCGTTTCAGTAAGATATTGCTGGCCGATCCATTCAAAAAAGCTGTCCAGTTGATTCGTCCGCTCTCCCACTTTGATGATTTGTACTATCTTTGCCGGGAAAATAGTGAAAGCTGCCATAGATTGATGCAAAGGCACCCCTCGGAGAACATCCGCCTCCACCACGGCCAACGCTTTCTCCAGAGGATAATAACCGATCATCTGACGGCAAAGTGCCAGCGCCCTTAAAAGCGGTAGTTTCGCATTGATCAGCAGCCGCATGGCATTACTGAGCCTGGCCAGGTAAATGTGCTGGACAAGCGTTCCCGCCAGCGGCAACCGCAATACCACCCTCGACGCGTAATCCCGGAAAACGTCTGAACGCCGGAAGTACACCGCCGTCCCCATCAGCAAGGCCAGCAGCAATAACGCGGCACCACCATAGGTCCCAAAGCCATCGCTGACCGCAATCATTTGGCGCGTGATCCAGGGCAATTCGCTGCCTGAACGACGGAAAATATCACTGAACATCGGGATCACGAAGCGCATCAGGAAAAACATCGCGCCAAAAGAGGCGCAAAGGACGATCGCCGGATAGGTCAGGGCGGAGACCAGGGTCCGTCGTTGATTGATCTTTGTCTTGAAAAAATGCGCCAGGTCCATCAGAACCTCCTGCAGTTTCCCGGTCTCCTCGCCGATGGCGATACTGTAAACTTCATAGAGCGTAAATTTACCGGTACTCCGGAGTGCCTCAGAAAAGTTGGCGCCGTCGATCACCTTTTTTAGGATCGATTGGTACAACCTGCTGTCCTGCGGCTTTAACTGGCCTTCCGCCACCAGTTCAAAAGCACCCTTAAAGTCCACACCGGCCTTTAACAGCGCACCGAGTTCCAGATAAAGGTATTCTTTCTTTTCGTCCTGAAGTCCGCTGCCACGCCAAGAGATTTCCCGGGAAAAAAGTTCGCCGATTCCGCCGTTTTTTTCGCTTTTCACGTCGACGGAATTTCGTTTCTTCGTCTTGATATTACTGATGTCTATCGATGGCATCTGTTAATTCCATTAATTGTTCCGCACTGTACCATTTGATCACCGTCTCCGGTATCTCCTCATTGTCCAGCATTATACTAAAATAAAACCGATCAACAGGAGTCCGGATTAATGTATCCACGGCTCGATGTTGAAAATAAGCATGCAGATTTTGCTGCTTGATCCCAAACGTGTCTACCCGACCCTTATCCCGTAAAATTACACTGTCTCCAAATATATAACGAGTAGAGTCCCGCTGATTTTTCAGAATGAGCATGTGGTGATCCAGGTAAATGAAAGAGGCCTTGAGGCAGTCTCGCCGCAGCCACTCCTCCAACCGCTCCGCGTCATTGACACGTCCGTTTTTGCCATTGAAATTGCTGTAAGTTTTGGAAACCAGTTGAAAGACACTATAAGCCATACCCAAAACAACGACGGTGATGAGCATCACCACGATCATCTCCGTCAGGGTAAACGCTTTTAATGACTTAATTTTCATGTTTGATAAAGATCTGGTCCAATACCGCGACCGTGTCGGACCGTCTATCCAACGCCGCCAGATGCAGCCTGTAGGCATCCATACTATCGATCACATAACGCGCACGTATGACCCGAAAATCGCCTACCATCGTATCTTCCGTGTTCGCATAAGGAGTTTCCACCCATTCAGCGGATAGTCTTCGTAATACCGCCTCCGCTTTTAGTTTTTTTATGGGGCGTGAAGCCCGGTTTACATTGCTCAAAACCATCATCGCCACACCGAAGATCAATACCACCAAAACAGCAGCAATGATCACTTCCAGCAGACTGTCGGCCTTGATCCGTTTTGACCTGTAACCTATTCCAGCCATCGGATAATATTTTGTGTCCCGGAGCGCACAACCGGCACCAGACTGCTGCCCAGGTAAAATGGTGACAAAGCGTCCGCGTCGAGTCGCGCGTTCACCAGATAGTTTTCATATAAGCCAAAACCTGACCGCAGGTAAAAACGTCTGCACATCACCTGACCGATGACCGTTGTATTTTCCGGTATCCCGATCAGCGCGCCATAATACTGTCCAGAGTATATTCCAGCGGCACCCAGGTATATAGCGCTGGGTGATTGTACCCGCTCCTTATCCCATACCATGGCCAACCCGGTAAAATGGCATTTTGATCCAAAGCGGATGAACCCACCCGGCCCCTGCATAGCTCTCGCCTTACCGTTCAAAAGGGCTACAGAAGGATACCGCAATTCGCAGCGATCGCCGATGACAATAGAGTCCCGGGCAAACAACTGGCAGCGGCCTTTAAAACCCGGACGAATCACAATGGCCCTGGCAAAGACCGTTACGTCTTCCAGTGTCGTCGTGCTGTCGACGGTCAATACCGAATCGCATCGTACAATAATTCTGCCTTTGAAATATTTATGCATCAGTGTAGAGCGTTCCTTTGCCCGGAACTCCGCCGCTTTGCCGGAAAAGCTCACGAGCAGGGTGTCTGTCTCTGGTAAACGCCCACCTCTTTCTTCATCAGCCAGGTGATCCAGCGCGGTGATCCTGGACAGATCCGGGCCGGGTAGTTCTCGCTGGCTGTCTTTTCTGGTACCCTTGAAAAGGCCGGGGCTACCCTCATAGCCGGCATTATTAAAGTAGGCGGTCCTTATCCCTGACTTAGGCAAAAATACATTACCGTTGATCCTGGTGTTACCACTTACGGAAAGTGGGCGGTCTTCATCCACCAGATAAAGCGCTCCTGCTTTGGCGCTATCAATGGGCAGGCCCATCAAGATGGACATTACCGAGGAATCTTTACCCGACGACGCCTTGCTAACGCCGACATCAAACGCACCCCATAGATATTTACTTATGCGGATCGTATCCCGGTCATCGCTGGTCAGGGCGGCCGCTTTATCCTCATAGTCCACTTTGGATGGATCTGACCGGATAAGCTGCAGGCCGGAAAACGTATGATTATCCAGGCGGGATTTTCTCTCACGGTATTGATGAAACGTCCGGTAATAATAGGCAGTCGCGATCATAGCTTCACACAGCAAGGCAACGATCAGCGCAATGATGATCACGACATACAACGAAGCTGACCTTAAGCGTTTTATTTTAGGGCTTTTTTGTTTGGACTGTGCTGTCACGTTCCCGTTTTTTAAAAATATTGACCTTTTTCCATAGAGAGCGGTGATACACCGGCTTTCCTTCGTCATACCAAACGGCACGGCTCGAATCCGGCCCTGAATAACTCGTGATCTTTCCCTGTAACCGGTCACCGGTATAGTTACCGCTTTGCAGCAAAGACCCGTCCGGTTGATAAACGACGAAACGGCCTTGTCTAAAACCATTTCGATAGGTCAATAGCTGACTGATGGCCCCGTTACTGTTCCAGGAACGCCACACGCCGTCTTTCACGCCCCCTTTGAATGCCCCGCTTTCCTTCAGTGAACCGTCTTCATAAAAAGCCCGGTAAAGGCCATTGAGTAACTTCCCGCTGAAACCGCCCTGTGTCCGGCGGATATCGCTGTTACCAAACCAGTAATACCATCGTGCAGGATCAGGCTTAGCAGGAGGCTCTATCGGCAGGATCTCTGCTTCCAGGGTTTCTCCCGGCCGATCGATATGGACGCGATGGCGCCCGCCGTCAGGAATCTTCTGGCCAAAAGCGGTTAAAGTAGCTGCCAACAAAAAGCAGAAAAGAAAGGATAGGAATCTCATGACAATTTAGGGAGGGAACTGATATGTGAACGATATAAGATCTTGACCGATTCTTTGGTAATTTTGATCACCTTGACCCCTTCAGCGCTTTCACCTTCCTGCAAGGAAACCGTTTTGCCATTGATCATCAACAAAACTAGCGTCTTCCCTGTACCTGGATTAGTGATATAACCCGCGTATTTGATCAAACTGATATCCTGATTAACGGGTGCGATCGCGGTTGAAAGCACTTGCTGTTTCTTCATCGAAGGGCGGTGTTTTAGCGTGTCGATCACCGTTATTTTAGGTGAGACGCCAAAAGGATCGCCATAGTTGAGCTTAAGCGACGTGGTGTCCCGCTGTTCGGCAAAGTCATCAATAGAATGTATCCTCACAGGGGTAGCAACCGGCAATTCCTCATTCCCCCCCGTTAAAGCCGGAATCACCCGGTAACCGATACTACCATAGATGGCCAGGCTGGCCACAGCTAAGATGATGTTCAGGGTCTTCTTTTTCATTACCGGATGATAAAACTTCTAGCTGCGCTGGGCACTCCTATGTTACCCGCGGCATCTATCGCGGCAACTTTCCAATAAATCCGCTCGTTACTGTTACCTGACTGAAAATTGTAGTTATTATCGGTGGTGGTCACCGGAAATGTATCGTTATAATTCGTCACAGAATCCGCTTTCATGACATATAACCGGTAACGTATGGCGCCGCTTGCATTCTCCCATTGTAAGGTTACGGGTTTGGTTATTGAAGCATTATCCGCCGGCGAAAGTGCCTTGACGCGCTGTGGAGGTATCCGATCTACCGTAAATTGATTAACGGCAGACCAGCGTGCCTGCGCGGTGTCATTTTCGGCCCTTACCCTCCATTGATAAACCTGATCCCTGGCAGGCGTAAACGTGATCGTCGTGCCGGGAAAAGACTGGTTAAACACAAGGCTGGATTCACTCACAAAATTATTTGTATCGATCTGAACGCGATATTGTGTGGCGCCATAAAGCGTACCCCAGGAAAGGTTGATCCTGCTGTTATTGGTTAGCAGCCCATTCGCCGGCTGAATTAGCTCCACGGATTGACCCTTTATAGAGGATTGCAGCACCTCAAAACTTCTGGGAGTACTGTAATCCGTAGCCGAACTGCCGTTTTCCGCGCGCAAACGCCACTGATATTTTCCCGGATCGACGTTGGCACTGAATTTATTACCCGTCACCAGCGTATCCAGCACCAACCGGTCCGGCTGAGAAAAACCGGGACTGGTGATCTGCAGACGATATTTCAACGCGTCTTCCACCTCATCCCACCAGAAACTCACTTTGTAAAGCGGTGTTTTAAAACCATCCGATGGCGCCTCCACGGTTACCTGACGCTTGTTGATAGAAGGCTCTATAAGATCTTTGCAACCTGATATCCACAAACAGATCGTGCAAAATAAAAAAAGCGTAAGGTCCAGGCGTTTCATCGCCACTAATTTAAATAAATATCACTTATTCGTCTACAAATTCCGCTGACAATTCAACCTTTTTTTTTCTTGAACTTATCAGGTTAAATTACATCAAGACTAATATTATCTGATTCAATCCTAAATACTATTCCACCTTAGAAACTAGTGGATTAGGTTTTAGCAGAATAGGCAGACTTGAATATCGTATCGATCTTACTGTATTCCAGCGCTATTAGGTTTTCCGCCACGCTAGGATCCAACTCTAAAGCTATAAAAGGTAATAACGAGAGAAATTTCACGCGTCTTAATCATTACTTAAGGGCACATATACTGAACGCAATCTTAGTGCCGAGTTTATCCTTTATTCAGGCTCATTATTTAATGTTTGTTCATTAACCACGGCACAATCCGACGACATCCATAAAATGATAGAAATTGATATTTTATTAAATTAAAATCACACCCTATTTTAAATCTTTATAAGCTACGTTAATTTTATATAGCGTTTTTTCTCTCAAACTTTTAAAACCTACAGTCGGTGTCATTTGAGTTATAGACAAGTTTACACTATCTTCTGATGCGTTCGATTCAATGATCAAGCTTAGGGCTGCACTTTCATTATATAGATTGATTTTTTTTGGCATCTTTACTGACCATTTATAATGATTGAATTTCTTTTCAATGTATTCTGCAACAGCTAAAAATTTATCTTTACTTGTATTAAAATATACTTTAGGTTCTACATTACCATTTGTATTGACTCTAAAAAAATATTTATAAAAGAAAACAAAATTTTCTGACCTAGATTGGTCAATATCATTTCTCAGGCCTTTTAAATTTTTTAGGTCTTTAATAAATAACATAGTATCTCTCAGTTTCACATGTAGTCCTTCTTCATTGCTGTGCTGAACCCTAAAAGCAAAGCTTAAACTGAAAATTGCGACTATAAAAAATATTATTCTGGTCATATTTTATATATTATTATTTAACTTCTATTGGGATACCTGCTTTATTTATATGCACAGACTTTACCGCTCTTATTTCACCATTTGGGCTTGTCTGTAGCCAGCCAATTGGGCTATCATGAACAGGCAGCAAAATAAAACTACCCACAAGCCATGTCATGCCTTTGTCAATAAGGGGCTTGACCCATTGTCGTGGCGTATAAATATTTAGGCGATTTCCCGTTATCTTCGCTAAATTTTGGCTGAAGGAACGACCAATTTGACCATAACCTGAATCACAAACCGCTAACACCAAATTTCCACCATTTTCCACCATGTCTGTAATATCTGTTAGTTGCTTTACCTTTTCTCTTGTAGCCGCTGTTTTGGAATCATATACAGGATCCGCATAAGCAAATATTAACTCCAAGTCAGAGTTGTAGATCCAATTTTCGTAACTAGTGGCATCGGCTCCATCATCATTCAATTTCATTTGGAAATCTTTATTCATGCTATGTCCATGTGTTTCTATCACCATGTTTTTAAACTTTTTCCCGAAAGCCTGAAGCGCTTTCAACCCTCTCAGCGCCGTTCTAAAATTCCGGGCAGAAAACACGCCCCATACACCGTAAGGATTATTTGGACTCTGATACAGGTTATTCGTTTCGTTTCTTGCCTCGGGACGGCCTTCAATATCCAAATAGGCATTTTCGGCTTTCCCGAATAAATAATTGAACGCACCAATAGCATCTGCGCCACTAAAATTATATGCGTCTTTATTTTCAGTGATTTCTTTACCGTTTTTATCTACAAAGGAAATCGGATTGTTGGCAGCATAAACATACGGCGAAACCAACATATATTTTTCGGCAAGAGGATCGACAACTACCCACCTCGCAATTAACGGAGCATAGTGCCTCGCGCCATAATCGTAGTCACCAGTTTCTTCTTGTAACTCTTTCCCGTTATAAAGATACTTATTTGGCGATGAAGGTATAGGACTGATTGACTTTCTCAAACCGAAAGCATAATAATTATCCGACTGTACCCTGTCCGCTTTACCTGTCGTGCTGTTTT